>Ga0228536_1000005_pt1 | contig 761696 bp, 670 predicted proteins | sample SJ1Smetagenome_FD_168611 | JGI IMG/M metagenome (GOLD analysis project Ga0228536, IMG submission 168611) | Enriched culture of PCE-dechlorinating microbial communities from Ithaca, New York, USA - SJ1.S | ecosystem: Engineered > Modeled > Simulated communities (microbial... > Unclassified...
GCGTCAGCCGGCGCTTCGGGGTGCTGGTGGACGACATCCTGGGCGAGCAGCAGGCGGTGATCAAGAGCCTGGAGCACAACTGGCACAAGGTCGAGGGCGTGGCCGGGGCCACCATCCTGGGTGACGGACGGGTCAGCCTGATCCTGGACATCCACGGCCTGACCAAGCTGGCCTTCGCCTGAACCGCGAGGCAAGGGCCCTTTTCCGGAGCGACATGGGCGAATTCGACGACATCATACCGGAGTACCTGACCGAATCCCGCGAATTGCTGGAGATGGTGGAGTCTGGTTTCCTGGCGCTGGAAAACGGCGCGGCCGACGACGAGACCGTGCACACCGTCTTCCGGGCCATCCACTCCATCAAGGGCGGGGCCGGTTTCGTGGGCCTGGCCAAGATCGAGCGCCTGGCCCACAAGATGGAGGATCTGCTCAACCTGATCCGCAACCACGACCTGGCTCCCAGCCCGCCGGTCACCGACGCCCTGCTGCAATCCTTCGACGTGCTGACCGAGCTGTTCGAGCGGGTGGACGAGCACGAGGCCATCGACATCGAGGGCCCCTTAAGGGCCCTGGTGGCCGCCCTGGAGGCCGGGGTGGACCAGGGCCTGCGCTCCCAGATCCAGCAAGTGGGGGCCAGCAATCCGGAGTCCGGCCTGCCGGAGTTCGAGGTCAGCGAGTACACCCTGGCCAACAAACTCAAGCAGGGCAACATCTTCTTCATCCGCCTGGAAATGGACCAGATCGAGGCCCGGGGCGTCACTCCCATCCAGTTGGTCAACGAGATGCTGTCCATGGGCGAGCTTTTGGACAGCAAGGTCGACCTGCCGGCGGTGGGCGACCCCTCCACCTACGAGGTCCGCCAGGTTCGTTTCAACGTCCTTTACGCCACCGTCCTGGAGGCCGACCTGTTGGCCTCCGCCCTGGGCCTGTCCGAGGATGCCCTGCGCTTGCTCAATGGAGATGATTTCGGCCTGGGCCAGGCCGCGACCGCGGCGGCGGAGCCCCCGCCTCCCCAGACGGCGGCCCAACCCTCCCCGCCCCCCGCCTCGACCGCGGCTCCCGCAGCCAAGGCCAAATCCGCCCCGGCCCAAGCTCCACCGGACGCGGCGGCCAGCGCCCCGGCGCCGGCGCGCCCGGAGGCCCCGGCGCCGGCCCAGGCCGTCCAGCCCAGCAAGGGGGGCGAATATCTCACCTTCAACCTGGGACGCGAGACCTTTGGCGTGGACATCCTCTGCGTCCAGGAGATCATCGGCCTGCCCCGCCTGACCCGCCTGCCGCGCTCGCCCGAACACGTGCTGGGAGTGATGAACCTGCGGGGCATGGTGGTGCCGGTCCTGGACATGCGCCAGATGCTCCACCTGGCCCCCCGCGAGGGGGATGAGCCGGTGGCGGTGGTGCTGATGGTGGGCGAGAAGATCATGGCCGCGGTGGTGGACGCGGTCAGCGACGTGGTGCAGATCAAGGAGGAGCAGGTCCAGGAGGCCCCCGACTTCGCCGGACCGGTGCGGCGCGACTATGTTCGGGGTTTGTGCCGGCACGAGCAGGCGATGATCATTCTGCTGGAACTGGACCGCCTGTTGATGCCGGAGGCCATGGGCTATGCCGCCTAGAAGGCTGGAAGGCCCCGGCGAGCAGTCTCCGCTGACCGCCAGCGCGCTGACCATCGGCGACGCCGAGTTCGAAGCCATCCGCAAGCTGGTCAAGGCCAAGACCGGCATCAGCCTGGGACTGCACAAGCGCGACCTGGTGGTCAGCCGCCTGGCCCGCCGCCTGCGCAGCCTGGGCCTGGCCGACTTCAGGGCCTACGTCGATTACCTGGGCGGGGATGACGGCACCGAAATGGTGCAGATGATCAACCGCATCACCACCAATAAGACCGATTTCTTCCGCGAAAAGCACCACTTTGAATACCTGACCCGGACCCTGCTGCCAGACCTGGCTGCGGCCGGGGAGGCCAGCGGGAAAAGGGTCCTCCGGGCCTGGTCGGCGGGCTGCTCCTCCGGCGAGGAGCCCTACAGCATCGCCATCACCCTGAGGGAGTTCTTCGCCAACCGCCCGGGTTGGGACGTGAAACTCTTGGCCACCGACCTGGACACCAGCATCCTGGAAAAGGCCAGCCGGGGCGAATACGAGGCGGCGGCCCTGGAGCCGGTGCCGCCGGCCCCGCTCAACAAGTATTTCGAGCGTCAGGGGCGCGGCGACGACGCCAGATTCAGGGTCAAGCCCGAGCTGCGCTCCCTGATCACCTTCCGCAAGTTCAACCTGATGCACCCCGAATACCCGATCAAGGTGCCTCTGGATTTCGTGTTCTGCCGCAACGTGCTGATCTATTTCGAGCAGGAGGACAAGCTCGCCATCCTGCGCAAGTTCCACAAGGTGATCAAGCCCAATGGTCACATCTTCGTGGGGCACAGCGAATCCCTGATGATGGCCAAGGACCTGTTTCGCTACGTCGCCACCACGGTGTACCAGAAAATCTGATCACCCGGACCCGGGCGCGCGGCCATGAACCCATGTCCCATTCGGGCCGGCAATCCGGCTCCCGGCCCTGACGCGATTGACGAGAGAATGTACAAGCGCTTTCACGCCAAGCTCAACCGCCCCATGATCATCATCCAGCCCGGTGAATATTACGTCACCAAGGAGGACGAGATCATCGCGACCGTGCTCGGCTCCTGCATCAGCGTCTGCATCAAGGACGAGAAGCACAACATCGGCGGCATGAACCACTTCATGCTGCCCGGTGATTTCCGCATGGACGACGTCTTCGGCAGCCAGAGCGCCCGCTACGGCATGTACGCCATGGAAATGATCATGGGCGACCTGATCAAGCTGGGCGGGGACCGCAGCAACCTCACGGCCAAGGTCTTCGGCGGCGGTCACGTCCTGCACTCCATCAACCCCAACTCCGACAGCGTGCCTTCTTCCAACATCCAGTTCATCAAGGCCTTCCTGTCCATGGAGGGCATCCCGATCCTCAAGTCGGACGTGGGCGGCCGCCATGGCCGCAAGGTGATATACCTGCCGCGTCTGGGCAAGGTGTATGTCAAGCCGCTGATCTCCGAGGCCGACTCGCGCGTGGCGGCCCGCGAACGGCAGTACGAGACCAACCTGCGCCGCGAGGTGAAGGACGAGGACCTGACCCTTTTCTGAGCGGCGGGCGGGCCGGTTGGTCCAGGGCGCCGGCCTGGCGCATGGGGAGTGTCTTGCCTCTCGGGAGTGATTGGCTGCACAATAATTAACTACATGTGCCTAGAGTCGGCCCCCCGGGGGCGCGGCCGGGCGCCTGGCGTCCTGGTCCGGTAAGCGACCCACGCCATCCGCCGCCGCCCCGCGGCCCGACGAAGCTAAACGTCCTAGCCAGAGCTGACAAACATGAGTGAACCTATCAAGGTATTGGTCATCGACGATTCCGCCATGATCCGCGAATTCCTGCGCCAGACTTTGGCGACCCAACCCGACATGGAGGTGTTGACCGCCGCCGACCCCTATGTCGGCCGCGACAAGTTCATGCGCCACAAGCCCCAGGTCATCACCCTGGATATCGAGATGCCGCGCATGGACGGTCTGACCTTCCTGCAAAAGCTGATGGCCGCCTATCCCACCCCGGTGGTGATGTTCAGCAGCCTGACCCAGAAGGGGGCCGAGGCCACCATGCGCGCCCTGCAACTGGGGGCGGTGGATTTCGTGGCCAAACCCACCCAGAACCTGGTGGAGGCGCTGCCCGGCCTGGCCCAGGAGATCGTGGAGAAGGTTCGGGCCGCAGCCGGGGCGCGGGTGCGCCGGGCCAAGGTCTCGGTGGAATCGCTGGAGGTGCCCAAAAAGGTCGAGGTGGACCAGGTGGTGGCCCTGACCAAGTCGCCGCCCCGCTCCGGCGGCCCCCTGGTCATGGTCATCGGCGCCAGCACCGGGGGCACCGTGGCCCTGGAGCAGGTGCTCTGCCGGCTGCCCGCCGACAGCCCGCCCATCGCGGTGGTGCAGCACATGCCCGAGCACTTCACCCTGGCCTTCGCCAACCGCCTGAACGAGCGCTCGCAGATCACCATCGCCGAGGGCTCCGACGGCAGGCCCCTGCCGCCGGGGACCTGCCTGATCGCCCCCGGAGGCCGGCACATGCTCCTGGAAAGAGGCGCCGGCGGCTACCTGGTGCGGGTCAAGGACGGCCCGCCGGTCAACCGCCACAAGCCCTCGGTGGACGTCCTGTTCCGTTCGGCGGTGGCCAGCGCCGGCCCCAACGCGGTGGCGGTGATCATGACCGGCATGGGCGACGACGGCGCCCGGGGCATGAAGGACCTGCACGACGCCGGCAGCTTCACCGTGGCCCAGAACGAGGAGACCTGCACCGTCTACGGCATGCCCAAGATGGCGGTGCAGATGGGCGGCGTGGACCGGATCGTGCCCCTGGAGCGCATCGCCCCCCTGATCATGGGGCTCTGGAACGAGGCCCAGGGCAGGAGCGCCTGATGCGCCCACCCCAAGGGAGCGAGGCCAGGCAGACCCCGGTCATCCTCATCGTGGACGACGCCCGGCTCAACCGCGAGCTGCTGCGCCTGCACCTGGCCAAGCACGGCCACCGTTTTCTTTTCGCGGAAAACGGCGCCGAGGCCATGGAGGCGGTCAGCGCCCACCCCGAGATCGACCTGATCCTCCTGGACCTGGTGATGCCGGGCATGGACGGATTCGCCTTCCTGCGCTGGCGCCAGGGGCATCGCGACGCGCAGTCGATCCCGGTCATCGTCAACAGCTCCCTGGACGACTTCGAATCCATCGCCCGCGCCCTGACCATGGACTCCTACGACTATTTCACCAAGCCCCTGGGTCCCAACGACCTGGAGGTGGTGCTGCCCCTGAAGATCAAGAACGCCATCAACACCCGTCGCCTGATGCTGGAGACCCGGCGGCAGAACGAGGTTATGCTGCGCGAGCTGGAGATGGCGGCCCGCTACCAACAGTTCCTCCTGCCCCGCTCGGCCGCCTTCCCCGGGCTCCAGCTCAGCTATCTCTTCCAGCCCTGCCGGAGCGTGGGCGGGGATTATTTCGACTTCCTGCAGCTGCCCAGCGGCGAATTCGGTCTGCTGATGGCCGATGTCTCCGGCCACGGCGTGGCGGCGGCCATGACCGCCTCCATCGTCAAGGCCCTGCTGCCGGGCTACCTGGAGCGGCTCGTCTCCCCGGCCCAGGCCTTCACCAGGCTCAACACCGACCTGCTGCGCCTGACCCAGGAGGATTCCTTTGTCACCGCCTTCGCCGGCCTCTACGATCCCCGGAGCCGGGTCCTGACCTGGTCGCTGGCCGGCCATCCCGCCCCGCTGTTCCTGCCCCACCGGGGAGAGCCCCGCCTCCTGTCCCGGGACTCGGTGTTCCTGGGGGTTTTCGAGAACGACAGCCTGCCCGCTGCCTATCAAGACATCCGCGAATCCGTGCAACCCGGGGACCGCCTGGTCCTGTTCACCGACGGCCTCACCGAGGCCCCGGGAGCCCAGGGCGGGGCCTACGGCCTGGAGCGCCTGCTGGGTCTGTTGCAGGCCAATCGGGAGCAGCCCCTGGATGCCTGGCGGGAAGCGATCTGGGAGGACCTGCATGGCTTCGTGGATGCCGAATTCCCCGACGACGTGGCCTTCATCCTGACCGAGTTCTGAGGGCGGGCGCCTCGGCGCCCGGAAACGGCCTGGAGCGAAAGGAAAAGGTGGTGGACAGCAGCGAAGTCAAGGGCCAGCCCCCCGGTTACGCCACCCAGCGCAAACGCCGCATCCTGGTGGTGGACGACGAAGACCTGGTGCGCGATCTCCTGAGCCGCTACCTGGACAAGCTGGGCTACGAGGTGATCCTGGCCGAGGACGGTTCCCGGGCCCTGGGCCTGTACCAGGAGAGCCCGGTGGACCTGGTGCTCAGCGACGTGCGGATGCCGCGCCTGGACGGCCTGCAACTGCTGGTGGCCTTGAAGGGCATCAATCCCCGCCTGCCGGTGGTGCTTATCAGCGGCCATGGCGAGGTGGAAACCGTGGTCCAGGCCCTGAAGGCCGGGGCCGACAACTTCCTGGCCAAGCCCCTGCGCATGGACATCCTGGCCCGGGTGGTGGAGCAGTCCCTGGCCGTGGCCTGGACCGCCCCCCAAGGCCTCTCCCAGGGCCTGCACGTGCACCAGAGCACCCTGATCTCGGCCCCCAGCCGCAAGGAAATGGTGCGCGAGGTGGTGCAGGTGGTGGCCCAGTCGGCGGTCTCCACCGGCTATTGCCAGTACGACCTGGACAACAACCTCAAGCTGGCCCTGGTGGAAGCGGTCACCAACGCCATGGAGCATGGCAACCGCTGGGACGCGCGGCTGACGGTGGCGGTCCGGGTGGAGATGACCGCCCACCGGCTGCGGGTCTCCATCGCCGACCAGGGGCCGGGCTTCCAGGTCAGCGCCCTGCCCGATCCCACCTGCGAGGAGCAGCTGATCTGCGAGCGCGGGCGCGGGGTCTTCCTGATGCGGGCCATCATGGACGAGGTGAGCTACTCCCCGGCCGGCAACTGCGTCACCATGACCAAGACGCGGCAGACCATCCCCGGCCCGGACGCGCCCCATTGACCAAGGACATCGCGCCCCGGCATTGCCTGGCCTGCGGCGGGCTCCTGGTCCGTCCCCTGCCCTCCCCCGGCGGTCCACCCCTGTATTGCACCGTCTGCGGCCTGCCCTTCTACCACGACCCCAAGGTGGCGGTGGCCGGGGTGGTGACCGACCAGGCGGGCCGGGTCTGGCTGTTGCGCCGGGCCCAGCGCGACCAGGCCCATGGCCTCTGGATCCTGCCCGGCGGTCACGTGGACCGGGGCGAGGAGCTGACCGGGGCGGTGCGACGGGAGGTGGCCGAGGAAACCGGCCTCAACGCGGAGTTGCAGGGCTTGGTGGGGGTCTATTCCTATCCCGGCAACCCGGTGGTGCTCATCGTCTACCGCCTGGTCAGCCTCTCGGGCCGACCCCATCCCAGCCGCGAGGCCCTGGAGCTCCGGGCCTTCGCCCCGCCGGAGATACCCTGGGACCGGCTGGGCTATGTCTCCACCGGCCAGGCCCTGCGCGACGCCCTGGGCCTGGCGGACCGCGCCAGGCCGGCGTGAGCGGCCGCCTGCTGGAGCTGGCGCCGGGTCTGTGCATGGTCCAGCGCGGCTGGCTCAGCGCCAACCACTTCATCTTCCGCGACGACCAGGGAGCCACCCTGCTGGACTCGGGCTACATCGCCCAGGTCCGCGAAACCATGGCCCTGCTCCGGCAGGCCGGGGTCGACCCGCACCGCCTCCGCCGGATCATCTCCAGCCACCTGCACTGCGACCACGTGGGGGCCAACGCCCTGCTCCAACGCCTTTCGGGCTGCCCCATCGCCACCAGCCGGATCGCGGGCCTGGCCGCCCAACGCCGCGACGCCTGGGCGGCCTGGCCGGCCTATTACGGCCAAGACTACCGTTTCTTTCCGGTCCACGAGACCCTGCGCCAGGATCAGCGCGTCGCGCTGGGTGGTCTGGAGTGGCTGGTTCTGGAGTTGCCCGGACATGCGGCCGGCCAGTTGGGCTTGTTTTGCCCGGACACCGGATGGTTGATCAGCGCCGACGCGGCCTGGGGCGGCGACTTCGGAGTCCTGACCTGTCGCATCGAGGGCTGGGACGCGCCCCTGCGCCAGCGGGATACCCTGCGCCGATTGCTGACCTTGCCGGTGACCACCCTGCTGCCCGGCCACGGTCCGCTCCAGGAGGATGGTCCGGCCAGTCTGGAGCGTTGTCTGCAAAGGGTGGAGAGCTTCATCCGCCAGCCCAGGCGCATGGCCGAGGACCAGGTGCGCAAGATACTGCTCTACCACCTGCTGATGAAAGGCCCGGTGGAGCGCGAGGCCCTGTGGCGTTTCGAGCAAGGCCTGCCCTGGCTGCCGGAAACCTGCCGGACCTGGCTGGAGGATAGTCCCCGCCTGGTGTTCGAACGGATGTTGGACGAACTTCTGGCCCGGGGCCTGGCCACGGTGGACGCTGGCCGGTTACGCGCGACCCTGGACGCCTGAGCCCCCGCCGCGCCCGTCCCGAACCCCGGCTTGCGCCCCGCCCGGCCCTGGGGTAATAATCCAGCCTGGACGCGCCCCCAGCGAAAAGGACCATCCATGCGACTAACCCCTCAGCGCCTCGACGATCTGCCCCCCGCCCGCCGCCAGGAGCTCCTGCGCCGCTCCCTGGAAGACGTCTCCGACGTCTACGAGCGGGTGCGCGGCATCCTGGACGACATCCGCCTCACCGGCGACGCGGCCAACCTGGCCGAGCACCGCCGTCTGAAGCCCGACCTGACCGCCGCCGAGCTGAAGGTGACCCCGGCGGAGATCCAGGACGCCTACCGCCAGGTGCCGGCCGAGATCGTGGCCGCGCTGAAAAGCGCCGCGACCAACATCCGCGCCTTCCACGCCGCCCAGTTGGAGCGACCCCAGTGGCAGATGGAGGTGGCCCCGGGCATCCTGGCCGGACGCAAATCCACCCCCCTGGACGCGGTGGGTTGCTACGTGCCCGGCGGCCGGGCCGCCTATCCCTCCACCGCCCTGATGACCGTCCTGCCGGCGGTGGTGGCCGGGGTGCGGCGGGTGGCGGTCTGCACCCCGCCATTGCAGGGCATGGCCATGAACCCCAACACCCTGGTGGCCTGCGACATCGCCGGGGCGCACGAGATCTACAAGCTGGGTGGACCCTGGGCGGTGGGCAGCCTGGCCCTGGGCACCGACGCGGTGCCCAGGGTGCACAAGATCGTGGGGCCGGGCAACAAGTACGTCACCGCGGCCAAGATGCAGGTCTTCGGCCTGGTGGACATCGACTCCCCGGCTGGGCCGTCGGAGGCCCTCATCCTGGCCGACGCCAGCGCCAATCCCCGGCACCTGGCCCTGGATTTCCTCTCCCAGGTGGAGCACGACCCCGACTCGGCCGCGGTGCTGGTCACCGACGACCCCGGTCTGGCCCAGGCGGTCTGCGACGAGGTGGCTCGGCTGCTGCCCGACCTGCCCCGGCGGGAGATCATCGAAAAGGCCGGCCGCTACTGCGCGGTGCTGGTGGCCCGGGACATGGACCAGGCAATCGCCTTCAGCAACGAGTACGCGCCCGAGCATTTGCAGATCGTCACCGCCGAGCCCTTCCTGACCCTGCAACAGATCCGCCACGCCGGCAGCATCTTCATGGGCCCCTGGGCCCCGGTGCCGGTGGGCGACTATGCCAGCGGCACCAACCACGTGCTGCCCACCGCCCAGGGAGCGCTGTGCTTCAGCGGGCTGTCGGTGGATGACTTCATCAAGAAGCCCACCTTCCAGTACCTGACCCGGGAGGGCCTGGCCGGCCTGGCCTCCACGGTGCGGACCCTGGCCACGGCCGAAGGCCTGCCGGTCCACGCGATGGCGGTGGCCGCCCGGCTGGAGGGCGACGACTAGGGCCGCTCCCGGCCCTCGGCCCGCCCAGGATGCCCGACCCCGCCCGCCCGCGCAACGGTCCGTATTTCATAAAAACGCCAGGCCAAACGGCGCCAGCCGTTTGGCCATGTTTTTTTAGGAGGGGGTGTGGGGGAACCCCTTTTGCACCGCAAAAAGGGTTCCCCCACTCTCTTTTCTTCTACTGCCCGCCGGCGGCGGCGAAGCCCAGGTCGAAGGCCTGGAGGTTGGCCGCCAGGAAGCGCTCCTTGCTGTTGGCCTTGATCATCTTCTTGATGGACTTGACCGGCACCGGCAGGTTGCCGGCGGCGAAGAGCGCGCCCAGCATGACCATGTTCAGGCTCAAGGGGTTCTTGGCCTGTTCGGCCAGGTCCTGGCCGTCGAAGGAGATGACGTTCTTGACCTTGCGGCGGATGTAGGCCAGGGAGTCCTCGGGGGCGGGATAGGCGGCCTGGCCGATGGCCACGGTGAAGGGCGGCAGGGGCCGGGTGTTGGTTATGATCAGGGTGTTCTTGTGGGCCTTGTTGAGGATGCGCAGGGTCTCCACCGGTTCGAAGCTGACGATGATGTCGGCCTCGGCGTCGCTGACGATGGGGCTCTTGGCCTCGCCGATGATCACCGCGCTCTCCACCACGCCGCCGCGCTGGGCCATGCCGTGGATCTCGCTGACCACCACCGGCAGTCCGGCGTCCAGGGCCGCCTGGCCCAGGAGGTTGCTGGCCAGCAGGTTGCCCTGTCCGCCCACGCCCACGTTGACGATGCGTTGGGTTTGCATTTGGCTTCCTCCTTAGGCCTCGGCCTTGACCGGCAGGATGGCGTTCTCCGGGCAAATCTGGGCGCAGAGCGCGCAGCCGATGCACTGGAGCGGGTTGATGCGGGCCTTGCCGTCCTCCACGAACATGGCCGGGCAGGCCACCTTCTTCACGCAGTCCAGATGGCCCTTGCACTTGTCCAGGCGCACCTCGAAGGGCTTCCTGGACTTGGGGGCCACCCGGCGGGCGAAGAGCGGGCAAAGCTCCTGGCTGATGATGACGCTGACGCCCTCATGCTCCACCGCGGCCCTGATGGCCTCCACCGAGGCCTTGACCTTCAGGGGCTTGATGGTGGTGACGTGGGTGACGCCCAGGCTGCGGACCACGGCCTCCAGGTCGACGTGGGTGGTGGGGTCGCCGATCTTCTCGGTGTCCACCCCGGGATGGGGCTGGTGGCCGGTCATGGCGGTGGTGCCGTTGTCCAGGATCACCAGGGTGAAGTTGTGGTTGTTGTGCACCGCATTGACCAGGCCGGTGATGCCGGAGTGGAAGAAGGTGCTGTCGCCGATGAAGCTGACCACCTTCTGGCCGGTGGCCCGGGCGAAGCCGCCGGAGCTGCTGACCGAGGAGCCCATGCAGATCACGAAGTCGGCCATGCTGATGGGGGGCAGCATGCCCAGGGTGTAGCAGCCGATGTCGGTGGGATGGATGGCGTTGGTTCCCACGACTTCCTTGACCGCGTAGTAGGTGGCGCGGTGGGGGCAGCCCGGGCAGAGGGTGGGCGGGCGGCCGGGCAGGGCCGGCTGGTCGGACAGGTCCAGGGGCTTGGTGGCCTTGTATTTCAGACCGAAGTAGTGGCCGATGACATCGCGCACCAGGCGGGGGTTGAACTCATAGGCCCGGCTGAAGAGCTTGGGGCCCTTGCCGGCGATCTTGACCTTCACCCCGTTTTCCTGGGCCAGGGCCCGGGCCGCGTTCTCCATCAGCGGCTCCAGCTCCTCCACCACCAGGACCTTGTCGCAACTCTTCAGGAACTTCAGGATCATCTTCTCGGGCAGGGGCCAGGTCATGCCCAGCTTGAGCACCTTGACCTTGCCGGTGGCCTCCAGGTCATTGAGGGCGTCGAAGACGTAGTTGGCGGCCACCCCGGCGCAGATGACGCCCAGCTTGCCCCTGCCGATGACCTGGTTCAGTTCGCTGGCCTCGGAGATGGCCTGGGCCTGCTCATAGACCTTCAGCAGGCGCAGGTGGAGCTGGCGGCTGACCGCCGGCACGGTGACGAAGCGGAAGGGGTCCTTCTTGAACTCGACCTGGGTCTTGGCCTTGGGCAGCTTGGCGAACTTGACCGCCTCGCGGGCGTGGTTGACCCGGGTGGTGGTGCGCAGCATCACCGGCACGGTAAGCTTTTCGCTGAGTTCGAAGGCGTGCTTGGTGGCCTCCTTGAGCTCGGAGGGGCTGGATGGCTCCAGCATGGGCAGGCCGCTCAGGCGGGCGTAAAAGCGGTTGTCCTGCTCGTTCTGGCTGGAGAAGAGCGAGGGGTCGTCGGCGCTGAGGATGACCATGCCGCCATTGACGCCGGTGTAGGCCAGGGTCATCAGGGGGTCGGCGGCCACGTTGATGCCCACGTGCTTCATGGTCACCAGGGTGCGCAGACCGGCCACGGCCGCGCCGGCGGCGCACTCCATGGCCACCTTCTCGTTGGTGGAATACTCAAAGTAGTACTGGACCTGGTCCGGCTCCGCCTTGCGCAGCCGATACAGGGTGTCCGGCACCTCCGAGGAGGGTGTGCCCGGGTAACAGGTGGCGAAGGCCACCCCCGCCTCCAGGGCCCCGCGCACGATGGCCTCGTTGCCCAAAAGCAACTCGGTCTTGCCGCCACCAGGGGTCAGAAGCTTGTCCATGCTTGCCTCTCCAGCCGTGGTTTCCTGAACTGGTCCCGCCGGGGCCGCAATGACCCGCCGGCGGCCCTGCCGCTTCCGCGTTTAGCCACCTTACAGTTACAATAAAGCTACAAAGTAACTAAAGGTATTTAGCCGTCGCCGGCCGCAGTTGTCAAGGATAAACAGCGCTTACCTGCTTGCGCTTTTGCTCCCGCGCGCCCGGCCTGGGTCGCGACCCGAAGAAACGCCCCCCACGCTTCCGGGAAGCCGCCCCCCGACCGCCTTCGCCGCCCGCTGTGATGGATAGTGATGACCGGCCCCGACTGGGCCTAGCCCCGCCGGACCAGGTCGCGCAGGGCCTGGCTGGCCCGGTCCACCTGGGCGTCGCTCAGTCCCGCGCCCGAGGGCAGGTAGAGCCCCCGCCGGCCGGCGTCCTCGCTGACCGGGTGGCGGCCGCGCAGGTCGGGCAGGCCGGGGCGCGAACCGTCGTACATCGGCTGTTGGTGCAGGGGCAGGAAAAAGGCCCGGGTGTCCACCCCCCGCTCCCGGAGCCAATCCATGGCCGCGTCGCGGTCGATTTCCGGGGGCAGCAGCAGGCCGTACATCCACATCACCGGCTGGGCCGAGGGCCGGTGGCGGCCCCAGTACAGGGTGATCCCGGGCAGGTCGGACAGGTTGCGGTTGTAGCGGTCGCCAATGGCCGCCCTGCGGGCCTTGGTGGCCTCCAGGCGCTCCAGCTGGGCCAGGCCCAGGGCGGCCTGGAGGTTGGTCAGGCGGTAGTTGAAGCCCAGTTCATGGTGCTCGAAGCGCTTGGGACCATGGGCCAGGTTGCGCAGCAGGCGCAGTTTCCGGGCCAGTTCGGGGTCGTCGGTGACCACCATGCCGCCCTCGCCGGTGGTGATGAGCTTGTTGGCGAAAAAGCTGAAGCAGCCCATCTCGCCGATGCCGCCCAGGGGCCGTCCCTTGTACCCACCGCCGTGGACCTGGGCCGCGTCCTCGATCACCGCCAGGCCATGAACCCGGGCCAGGTCCATGATGGCGTCCATCTCGGCCGGGTGACCGTACATGTGCACCGGCATGATGGCCTTGGCGCGGGGGGTGATGGCCCGGGCGGTCTGCTCCGGGTCCAGGCACAGGGTGTCGGGCTCCACATCCACCAACACCGGCGCGGCCCCGGTCTGGACGATGCTGTTGGCGGTGCTGATGATGGAAAAGGCCGGGCAGATGACCTCGTCGCCCGGTCCCAGGCCCAGGGCGGCGCAGGCCAGGTGCAGGGCCACGGTGCCATTGGCGCAGGCCACCCCGTGGCCCACCCGGCACAGCGCGGCCATGCCTTGCTCGAAGCGGGCCAGGTAGTCCCCGGCCGAGCTGATCCAGCCGCTGGTCACGCAGTCATTGACATAAGCCGCCTCGTTGCCGGCCAACAGCGGCTCGCAGACCGGGATGAACTCCGGCGCGCTCATGCCGGCTCCGGGAAGAGCAGGCGCTTGTCGCCCAGGCCCAGGTAGGGGCCCTGCTTGACCTCGACCATCTGGCAGTCCTCCAGGACCTCGAAGCCATGAGCCCCGCCGTTGAGCAGGATCACGTCGCCCGGACCCAGGTCGAGGCTGTGCAGGGGCGATCCGTTGTCGCGGAACAGATTCACCCGCAGCCGGCCCTGGCGGATGATCAACACCTCGCCGGTCAACTCCACCTGGCGGGGGGAGGAGTTGTGGAGATGGGCCTTGATCCGATGGCCGGCGGGGTGCTCCATCAGGGCCAGTTGCTGGCCCAGCTCCGGGCCGGTGAGGAAATGCGCCCCTGGCCCCAGGTCGGCGTCTTGCCGCAGGACCAGCGCCAGCAGGCGTCCCTCGTCCTCGAATCGCTCGACTCCCGCGCCCATGTCTCTCCCCAGGAATGGTACGCCATCTTCCATGTGGTAGGCAGTCGGGAGATTATATTCGTCCCGCCCCGCGCTTGTCCACAACCAGACCACCCCGTTCCGGCGGAGATTGACAATCGGCGACCGTAAATGCTAACCAAGGGCAGATTCCGCGCGAGCCCTGACCGCCTGTCCAACATCCACGGCCGACCAGTCCCGCCCCGCCCGGGAGCGGCGGTTGGTCCGTCCCGGCCCAGCCGCCTCCGGGGCGGCGGCCAGAGGAAGGTCATGCCCGGCCCCTACCTGTGCAGCGTATGCCTCAACGACGGCCGCGAGGTGGGCCTGAAGTGGCTGGAGCCCTCGGACATCCCGGCGGTGCAGGCCTTCATGGAGGACCTGACCGAGGACGAGGTGCGCCTTCTGAACCAGGACCTCAAGGACATCGAGGCCATGACCCGCCGCCTGGGCCGCCTGGGCGGGGACCGGCTGCGGGTGTTGGCCGCCTTCGACCCCGAGGCCGGCGACCGCATGGCCGGCTACGCCTATCTGCTGCGCGGCTACTGGGCCGCGGCCCATCGCGCCCTGGTGGAGTGCCTGGTCCACCGCCAATACCGCGACCTGGGCCTGGGCTCCACCCTGCTGCGCCAGCTGGCCGAGGCGGGCAAGGCCATGGGCCTGATGCTGTTGCAGGCCGAAATCCAGGTGGAACGCAAGGACCAGATCACCGCCTTCAAGCGCCTGGGTTATGAGCTGAAGGCGATTCTCGAGGATTATCGCGTGGATCGTCAGGGGCGCCCCTACGACGTGATCATCCTGCTCAAACGTCTGCGCCACCCTTCGGCCCAGGAATTCTTGTACAAGTATTGAGCCGGTCGCACCGTTGTTGTGCAATGGGATTGACTTGAGGCGCAACCCGGATTAAGGTGAGCGCGGTTGCACAAGTGATAACCTACACAAGCTCGGGGGTTGGCCATGGCCAAGATCCTCATCATCGATGACGACGCTGACTACACCCTGGCGACCAAGGCCATCCTGCAAGCGGCCGGTCATAAGGTAACCACCGCCCCGGACGGCAAAAAGGGCCTGGAGGCGGTCAAGGCCGAGGATCCGGACCTGATCGTGCTGGACATCATGATGGACTCGATCTACGAGGGTTTTTCGGTCACCACCACCCTGCGCGGCACGCCTGAGTACATGGATTACCGTGACGTTCCGGTCCTGATGTGCTCGGCGGTCAAGACCATCGCCGGCGAGCGCTTCACCCTGCCTCCCGAAGCCAAGCTGGCCCAGGGCGACGATTACCTGGACAAGCCCTTCACCGCCGAAGTCCTCTTGGCAAAGGTCGACAAGCTCCTGGCCGGCTGAATCCGGTCCTGGATCCTGGGGTTGGCTCCGGCAGGCGGCGAGGCCCCCTGCCCGGTCGAGAACTGCCAGCGCCCGCAACTTGAGCATTGGGAAGCGGTGCAAGCATGCCCCTGCGTTCGGTAAAGCCCCTCATCCTGGCCATCGACGACGACGAGGTGGCGCGTGAGTCGGCGCAGGTGTTGCTCACCCGCTGGGGCTACCGGGTCAGCCTGGCCGAACATGGCGAAAAGGGGCTGCACCTGATGCGCCAGGAGCCCCCGGACCTGGTCCTGGTGGACCTGCAGATGCCGGGCATCAGCGGTCTGGAGGTCCTGGCCGGGGTGCGGGAGTTCGACCCCACCATCGTCTGCGTCATGGTCACCGGCCACGCCACCCTGCAGTCGGCGGTGGACGCCATGAAGCAGGGGGCTTACGACTTCCTGCCCAAGCCCTTCAGCCCCGACGAGCTCAAACACGTGGTGGGCCGGGGCCTGGAGCGGCGCTTCCTGGAGCTGGAGGCCAAGGACCTGCGCGAAGAAAAGGCCCGCATGGAGGCCAACTTCGTGACCCTGGTCAGCCATCAGATGCGCTCGCCCCTGGCGGCGGTGCGGCAATTGCTTGAGGTGATCGTCAAGCAGAGCCTGGGCCCCATGCCCCCGGCCTACGGCGAACTGATGGATCGGGCCGTGGCCCGCATGGACGACCTGCTCAACTCGCTGAACGCCTGGCTGGCCATGAGCCGCCTGGCCGAGGCCGGCATCGCCCAGCGCCGGGCCCCGGCGCCGCTGGCCGAGCTCTTGACCGCCCTGGCCCAGCGCACCGGCCTGGAGGCCCAGGCCGCCGGCCAGGAACTGGTGGTGGAGGGCGACCCGGGCGCGGTGGAGCTGGCGGTGGACCGCGAGACCCTGCTGGAGGCCCTCTACAATTTGACCAGCAACGCGGTGAAGTATAACCGCCCCGGGGGTAAAGTCACCCTGGGGGTGGCGGTCCATCCCTACCAGGTGGACCTGTGCGTCTCCGACCAGGGACCCGGCATTCCGGAGGCCGAGCAACCCTTTATCTTCGACGATTTTTTCCGCTCCAAGAGCCCGGAGCTGAAGAACAAACCCGGAACCGGGCTGGGGCTCTCCATCGCCAGGCGCGTGGTCAAGGCCCACCGGGGGGACATCAGCGTGCGTTCACAGCCAGGCCAGGGCGCGACCTTCACGGTCTCCCTGCCCCGCTGAGAGGCGCCACGGACAGGTGACGACCGGGCCCGCGGGCCCAAACCAGGATACAGAGGTCCACGGCATCGGCCCAGGCCCCGGAAGCGGGTCCAGGGCGCGGCCGAGCCGGGTGCGGCAATGTTCACCGGCCGGGATTTACCCAGCCCCCGGCCCGGGCTGCGGCCCGCCGCCAGCTTAGGAGTAACCCCGCATGAGCATCGCAACTTGGTTCAAAGGCGTTCGATTGCCCCGCGGCACTGCCTTCGGCCCCCCCACCCCCCTGTCGCCGCCCGAGCGACTCTACCTGCCCCTGCGCCAACATCGCGGCGCGGTCTGCCAGGCCAAGGTCGAGCCCGGGCAGCAGGTGGGCATGGGGCAACTGCTGGGCAGCTCAGATGAATTCGACAGCGCGGCGGTGCTGAGCCCGGTCAGCGGCACGGTGGAGTCGATCCGCGACTGGGCCGACCCAGCCGGCCAGCCGGTGCCCACCATCGTCATCCGCAATGACGGCCAGGACATCTGGGCCACGCCCGAGGGCGAGATCCGCCCCCCGCTGTCGGATCCCGACGAGGTGGCCAAGGCCCGGCCCACCCGCCTGCTGCGGCGCATCCGCGAGGCGGGCCTGGTGCGCGCGGCCAGCCACGGACTGCCCCTGCACGTGGACCTGTCGCCGCCCATGGCCCCCCGGTCCTATCTGTTCATGACCGGCATCCCGGTGGTGCGGCCCACCGACACCCTGGTCATCCGGGCCCTGGATCACGACCCGCCGGTCTGCCCCAACCAGGCCGCCCTGGCCGGGCTCAACCTGACCGAACTGGACCTGGGCGTCACCGCGCTGAAGCGCATCAGCGGCGCGGAAAAGGTGATCCTGGCGGTGCCCGCCGGCCAGGTGGCCACCGAGGTGGCGGCCCTGGCCCGGCTGCGGGAATGGGAAGTCAGGACCCAGAGCACCACCCATTTCCCCTATTGCACCGACAACCTGCTGGTGACGAGCCTCACCGGCCGCGAGGTGCCCACGCCCTATGGCGAACCCCGCGACGTGGGGGTGGTGGTGGAGCCCCTGGTCACCGCCCTGGAGGTGGGCCGGGTGCTGATCAGCGCCAAGCCCAATCTGGAGCGGATCTTCGCGGTGGCCGGCGACGTGGCCAAGCCCCAGGCCTTCACGGCCCGGCTGGGCACCCCCATCGCCGAGGCCATCCAGGCCGCCGGCGGCGGCCTGGGCGGATCGGGCAAGGTCATCGTGGGAGGCCCCATGATGGGCTTCGCCCACTTCGACCCCCTGACCCCCATCACCAAGGAGACCGACGGCGTCTTCGTCCAGGCGGCCGAGCATCTCCGGCGCTACGCCGATCACCCCTGCATCCACTGCGGCCGCTGCGTGGCGTCCTGCCCGGTGAACCTGGTGCCCTCCGAGCTGAGCAAGCTCTGCGAGTTCCAGCGTTTCGAGGACGCGGCCGAGGCCGACCTGTTCCACTGCATCGAATGCGGCGTCTGCGCCTACGTCTGCCCAGCCCGCCGGCCCATGGTCCACTACTTCCGGCATGGCAAAAGCGAGGTCCTGGCCAGGAGGATGGAAGAATGAGCTCTCCGCTTCTGACCGTATCCACGTCCCCCCACTGGCTGGGACGGACCACCATCCGCTCCATGCACCTGGAGTTCATGCTGGCCCTGGCCCCGGCCCTGATCACCGGCTTCTACTACTTCGGCTTCCCCGGCCTGTCGGTGGTGCTCCTGGCCATGGCCGCGGCCCTGGCCACCGAGATCATCACGGTGCGGATCACCAGCCTGCCCAACCGGGTGGCCGACCTGCACGCGGTGCTGCTGGGCCTGTTGCTGGGCCTGATCCTGCCGGCCGGCGCCCCCTGGTGGATCCCGGTGGTGGGCGGCGTCCTGGCCATCGTCCTGGGCAAGATGGTCTTCGGCGGCTTGGGCAACTACCCCATGAACCCGGTGCTGGTGGCCTGGGTGGCCCTGTCGCTCTCCTGGCCCGAGCACATGAACGCCTACTTCGCGCCGGTGGTCCTGGGCAGCGGCGGCGAGTTCGCGGTGACCGAGACCCCGCTGATGGGCCTGAAGAACGACATCGGCACCCTGGAGATCTATGAGTTGTGGGACCTCTGGGTGGGCAACGCCCCTGGCGCCATCGGCGCCACCGGCAGCCTCTCCCTGCTCGTCGGCGGTCTGTACCTGATGGTCCGCCGTCTGATCCCCTGGCGGATTCCGGTGGGCGTGATCCTGGGCTGCGTCGTGATGTCGCTGGTGGCGGCCTACACCGACAGCCGCCTGCTGGAGATGGGCATGGAGGGCCTGGAGGCCAACCTGAAGGTGGCCTGGTTCCACCTGGCCACCGGCGGCCTGATGATGGCCGCCTTCTTCCTGGCCCCGGAGCCGGTGAGCAGCCCGGTGACTCCCTGGGGGACCTTCCTTTTCGGATTGGGAGTGGGCGTGATGACCGTCATCGTGCGCACCTGGGGCGACTGGGTGGATGGCGTGTTCTATGGCGTGCTGCTCATGAACACCCTGACCCCCATCCTGGACCGCATCCGGCCCAAAGTGCTGGGCAAGGTCGTCGGCGGAAACGTCTAGGGACGACCGGGAGGCCTGAAGAATGCGTGAAATCATCAATATGGCTGTGGTGCTCACCCTGATCTGCGCCATCAGCGGCTTCTCGCTGGCCATGGTCCACTCGGTGACCAAGGAACCCATCGAGTACGCCAAGCTCAAGAACGTCAAGGAGCCGGCCGTCAAGGCGGTGCTCAGCGACTATGACAACGACCCCATCAAGGACCGCGCCTCGTTCCAGATCGGCACCGACAAATACGGCCGGCCGGTGAACCTGGTGGTCTTCCCCGCCAGGAAGAACGGCAAGACCTTCGCGGTGGCTTTCGAATCCTCGGCCAAGGGCTACAAGGGCGAGGTGGGGGTGATGATGGGCCTGGACGTGGAGAAGAAGGCCATCACCGGCATCTCGGTCGTCACCCACAGCGAGACCCCGGGCCTGGGCGCCAAAATCACCGAGAGCGCCTTCACCGATCCCTTCAAGGGCAAGGTCCTGGAGAACGACATCAACAAGGACCAGATCAACACCCTGAGCGGGGCCACCATCTCCACCAACGCCGTGCTGGCGGCGGTCAACAACGGCCGCCAGACCTTCGAGAAATACAAGGACAAGATGGTCCAGTAGGGAAAGGCGGTTTAGTCATGGCGTTCGTCAAGGAATTCAGCAAGGGGTTGTGGGACGTCCTGCCCCCCTTCCGCCTGGTGCTGGGCCTCTGTCCCACCCTGGCCGTGACCACCAGCGCCGAGAACGGCGCCGGCATGGGCCTGGCCACCACCTTCGTGCTGGTCTGCTCCAACCTGCTGGTGTCATTGCTGCGCAAGGCGATCCCCAGCAAGGTGCGCATCGGCGCCTTCATCGTCATCGCGGCCAGCTTCGTGGTCATCACCGAGCTCCTCATGCAGGCCTATTTCTTCGGCCTTTACCAGGTGCTGGGCATCTTCATCCCCCTGATCGTGGTCAACTGCATCATCCTGGGCCGAGCCGAGGCCTTCGCCAGCAGCCATGGCCCCATCGACAGCGTCGCCGACGGCCTGGGCATCGGCCTGGGCTTCACCCTGAGCCTGTTCGTGCTGGGCGGGGTGCGCGAGGTCCTGGGCGCCGGCACCCTGTTGGGCGCGAGGGTTTTGTGGGATAGCTTCGAGCCCTTCGCCTTCATGGTCAAGGCGCCTGGGGCCTTCGTGAGTCTGGGCGTAATGCTGGCGATCATCAACCTCATCAGCGCGCGGATGGCCGCTCGCAAGCGGAGGGCCCAGTAATGAGCTTCGGGGACTACTTGTTGTTCATCGTCGGGGCCATCCTGGTCAACAACATCCTGTTGGCCAAGTTTTTGGGCAACTGCCCCTTCCTGGGGGTCAGCAAACGCATGGACACCGCCACCGGCATGTCCATGGCCGTCATCTTCGTCACCACCATGGCCGGCACCATCACCTGGCTGGTGCAGTACTACCTGTTGGTGCCGCTCAACATCGAATACCTGCAGACGATCTCCTTCATCCTGGTCATCGCGGCCCTGGTGCAGCTGGTGGAGATCATCATGCAGAAAACGGTGCCGGCCCTGTACCGCGCGCTGGGCATCTTCCTGCCCCTGATCACCACCAACTGCGCGGTGCTGGGCGTGGCCATCATCAACATCAACGAAGAGTTCAGCTTCCTGGACTCGATCGTTTTCTCCTTCGCCTCGGCGGTGGGCTACGGCCTGGCGCTGTGCCTGTTCGCGGGCATCCGGGAGCGCTTCGCCCTGGCCAGGATACCCAAGGCCTTCGAGGGCACCGCCATCGGCCTGGTGACGGCCGGCTTCATGGCCCTGGCCTTTTCCGGCTTCTCCGGCCTGGTCGCCCATTAGTCCGGGAGCGCGGCGGCCGGACGCCAGCGCGCGGCCCGCCATGACGATCGAACCACCAAGGCCGGCTCCGGCGAGTCCGGCAAGGAGATAGAAAAGATGCTGTACGAAGCCCTGGCTATGGGAGGCCTGGGACTGGCCGCGGCCCTGGGGCTGGGCGTGGCGGCCAAGGTGTTCTACGTGGAGCGCGACCCGCTGGCGGAGGCCATCGAGGGGGCCCTGCCCGGGGCCAACTGCGGCGGCTGCGGCTTCGCGGGCTGCTCCTCGGCCGCCCTGGCCATCGCCACTGGCAAGGCCGCGCCCAACATCTGCGTGGGCGGCGGACCCGAGGTCGGCGTGGCGGTGGCCGCCATCCTGGGGGTGGAGGCCGGCTTCCGCGAGCCCCAGGTGGCCACCCCGGGCTGCACCTACGGCGTGGACAAGGCCGACCTGAAATACAACTACGACGGCGTGCGGGACTGCCGGGCGGCGGTGCTCCTGGCCGGCGGCCCCAAGGTCTGCGACATCGGCTGCATCGGTCTGGGCTCCTGCGCCGCCGCCTGCCCCTTCGGGGCCATCCACATCGGGCCGGACAACCTGCCCCACGTGGACCCCCTGCTCTGCACCGGCTGCGGCACCTGCGAGCGGGTCTGCCCCAAGGACATCATCGTGCTCAGCAACACCACCGCCCGCATCCTGGGCTTCAACTCGCTCAAGGACTGCCTGGCCCCTTGCCAGAGCACCTGCCCGGCCCAGATCGACATCCCGGCCTACATCAAGGCCATCGGTCAGGGCCGCTTCGCCGAGGCGGTGAGCATCATCAAGGAGCACAACCCCCTGCCCCTGGTCTGCGGCCGGGTCTGCCCCCATCCCTGCGAGAGCGCCTGCCGCCGCGGCCTGGAGGGCGACCCGGTGAACATCAACCATCTCAAGCGCTTCGCAGCCGACTACGAGATGGGCACCGGCCAGCACATCCAGCCCTTCTGCCTGCCCAAGAATGGCCGCAAGGTGGCCATCGTGGGCGGCGGCCCGGCCGGACTCACCGCGGCCTACTACCTGGCCCGGCTGGGCTACAGTCCCACCATCTTCGAGGCCATGCCCAAGATGGGCGGCATGACCCGCTACGGCATTCCCGAGTACCGCCTGCCCAAGGCCACCCTGGATTGGGAGATCCAGGGCATCCTGGAGCTGGGGGTGGAGGCCCGCTGCAACCAGGCCATGGGCAAGGACTTCACCCTGGAAAGCCTGCGCCAGGAGGGCTTCGAGGCCATCTTCCTGGGGGTGGGCGCCTGGGGCAGCCGCAACCTGGGCGTGGACGGCGAGGAGTTGGCCGGGGTGCTGCCCGGCACCGCCATGCTCATCGACCGGGGCCTGGACAAGGAGACCCCGGTGGGCGAGAAGGTGGTCATCATCGGCGGCGGCAACACCGCCATCGACTGCGCCCGCACCTGCTGGCGCCTGGGAGCCAAGGAAGTCACGGTGCTCTACCGCCGCTCCCGCTCGGAGATGCCGGCCAACGACATCGAGGTGGAGGAAGCCGAGAACGAGGGCGTCAAGTTCCACTTCCTGGCCGCCCCCACCCGCTTGGTGGGACAAAACGGCAAGCTCACCGGCCTGGAGTTCCTGAAGATGGAGCTGGGCGAGCCCGACGCCAGCGGCCGCCGGCGGCCGGTGCCGGTCAAGGGCTCGGAGACCATCTTGGAGGTGGACAACGTCATCGCCGCCATCGGCCAGTTCCCGGACCTGGCCTTCCTGGACGGCGACCAGGCCGGCCAGCAGGTGGAGCGCACCAAGTGGTCCACCATCAAGGCCGACGAGGAGGTGACCTGCACCAACATCCCCGGCGTCTTCGCCGGCGGCGACGACGTGCTGGGCGCGGCCACCGTGGTCCAGGCCATCGGCATGGGGCGCAAGGCGGCCCGGGCCATCCACCTCTACCTGGCCGGCCAGGACCCGTCCATCTCGCCCGACTGGGTCAAGAGCCCCAAGCAGGTGACCAGCCTGAAGAAGATCGAAAACGCCCCCACCCCGGGCCAGCGGGTGAAGATGCCCGAGCTGCACGTGCCGGAGCGGGCCATGAACTTCAGCGAGGTGGAGCTGGGGCTGACCGAGGAGCTGGCGCGCCAGGAATCCCAGCGCTGCCTGCAATGCGGCCTGATCTGCTACCGCCGCCAGGGCCAACCCGACACCATCGCCTGCGCCTCCTGCGCCAAGTAAGGGGAGAAGGAAGATGCCTCAGAAAATCGATCGCCGCGCCTTCCTCAAGCTGGCCGGCAGCCTGGGCCTGGCCTCCACCCTGCCCCTGGTCTCCCCCGCCCTGGGCCGCGCCTCGCTGGGTCGGGGCCTCCAGGTGGTCCAGGAGTCCCGGATGCTGATGGGCACCGTGGTGGCGGTGACGGTGGTGGACCAGAGCGCCGACCGGGCGGTGATGGCCCTGGAGCGGGCCTTCGAGCGCATGGCCGGCCTGACCCCCATCTTCGATCGCCATCGCCCCGGCGGCCCGGTGGCCCAGCTCAACGCCGAGGGCCATCTCGGCCGCCTGACCCCGGAGCTGGCCCGGGTGCTGAACCTGGCCCAGTCGGTCCACCAGGACACCAACGGCGCCTTTGACATCACCGTGGCCCCCCTGGTGGACATCCACCGCCAGAGCTTCGCCGCCTCCGGCCGTCCCCCGGCCCCGGCCCGGGTCGACCAGGCCCTCAAGGCCATCGGTGGGGTCAAGGCCGAGGGCCAGGGCCTCGTGCTCACCACCGAGGGCGCGGGCGTGACCCTGGACGGTCTGGCCAAGGGTTGGATCGCCGACCAGGGCATCGCCGCCATCCGGGAGACCGGGGTCGTCCGGGCCCTGATCAACGCCGGCGGCGACATCGCCAGCCTGGGCCAGCGCGACCAGGACCAGCCCTGGCGGGTGGCCGTCTCCGACCCGGCCGCTCCCCTGAAGGCCAAGGTCGTGGTGCCCCTGCGGGGCGACGCCATCGCCACCAGCGGCAACTACGAGGTCTATTTCGACCGGGAGCGCCTCTATCACCACATTATCGACCCCCAGGCCGGCCGCTCGCCGCGCAGCGATGTCTCGGTGAGCGTGCGCGCGCCCCAGGCCGCCCTGGCCGACGCGCTGTCCACCGCCTGCTTCGTGATGGCGCCGCCCCAGGCCCAGGCCTATCTCCAGCGCCGGGGCCTCCAGGGACTCATCCTGACCCGACAGGGCCAGCGCCTGGAGAGCGCCGGCTTCACGGCCTAGTTGACACCCTGCCTGCCCGGGCCAAGCCCGGCGGCCCCCCGGGGTCGCCGGGCTTTCTCTTGGCCGGACCCAGCGGCCGGGCCTCTGATGGAGCAATGGTTTGCCTCGACGGCAAAAGTGCTTATCTTATCGATAAAACAAGGAAGGAGGCTGGCCATGGAAGAGAAGCTATACGAATCGGGCGTACTCAGCCTTAAGCAATTGGTGGAGTTGGTGGGCCTGCCTCCACGTCTGGCGTTGGTCAAGGACGGTCTGGACGTACCGGTGGACCTCTATCGCAAGCTGGTCCTGCGGATGGCCGATCGTTACCTGGCCGTGGTGGGCCTGGGTCTGCGCGAGACCCAGCCCGAGCATTACGCGGTGGAGTTGCGGGGCGGCAACGAGTGGCGGGACGTGGCCTACGCCCTGGCCCACTGGGCCAACGTCAAGCAGGATCGCGTGGTCTACCACGACGAGGAGGAATTGTTGCACCGCGGGCCCGAGGGAGAGCCGCGGGACTTCCACGACTTCAAGGACGCGGTGTGGGCCAGCCTGGGCCTGCTGCAGGCCGACCCCGGCGAGCGCGAGGTGCAGGAGCGGGCCTTCCGCGCGGCGGTGGAGGCCTCCCTGGAGGTGATCAAGGCCCGACGCGCGGCCTGAGCCCACCAACCGCGAAGGTAAAAACAGCGCGGCTCCCCCATCCGGGAGGGCCGCGCGGCCTTTCACTGAATCGCCAGTTGGGGAGGGGGGTTACTCCACCACCACCACCGACGCGCCGGTCAGGTTGGAAACCACCGAACCGGACACCGATCCGAAGAGCATGTGCTTGACGTTGCTCTGGCCCCGCCGGCCCAGGACCACGGTTCCGTAGCCGCCCTTCTTGGCCTCGTCGATGATCTGCTTGGGCACGCTCTTCTTCTTTTCGAGGTAGAGCAGTTCCACCCGGTCCTCGGCCACGCCCATGCGCACCAGCTGCTTCTTGGCCTCCTCCAAGAGTAGGCGGCCCTTTTCCTTGTCGCGCTCCAGCCCGCTGATGCGCGACTTGACCTGCTGGGTGTACACGGTGTCGATCATGTCCGCCGAGGGCACCTTGTCATAGATGGACATGATGGTGACCTTGACGTTATCCACCTGGCCGAACATCTGGCCCACGTATTCCACCGCCCTGAGGCCGGCCGGCGAGCAGTCATAGGCCAGCAGCACATTAGTCCACAGCATTGGAGTCTCCCTTCCGCACCACACGCACGATTCTGACCTTGAAGGAGCTCTTTTGCCCCAGTTTCCGGGATACCTGCCGCAAAACGAGCCACGCCGCCGCCAGGCTGCCCAGTCCGGTGAGCACCGCCCCGTTTTGGACCGACAGGCCCCAGTCCGGGCCTAGTTTCTGGCCCACCGCCGCGCCGGCGATCAGGGCCAGGACCGGCACCATGTAGACCAGGAAGCCGGCTCCCAGCACTCCCCGGCGGGGGGCGGCCAACAGCACCCGGTCCCCCACCTGGGCTCCGGCCTGGTTCTCGGCCGCGATGGAGCGCACCTTCTCGCCTCCCATGGCATGGCAGACGCCCTGGGCGGAGCAATGCTGGCAGGCGTCGGTCTGGACCATCTCCACCTGGGCCAGGCGGCCATGGAGGGAGCGCACCAGTCCCTCTTCATGCATCTGAGGCGGGGTGGCATTCATGGGCGAAGCATATCATGGTTGCACAAAATCCGACAGTCAGTTGTGCGGTTCGGCACAACCGCCGGCCCATCTCGCGTCACGGTCCACGCATCTTGCCTTTCTGACCGATTCCTGGCAAGAAAAACCTGCTCCGCCCGCGACGGGGCTGCTATACTTTGTGAACATTGGCACGGCATTCTGCCCCCTCAACCGCCGCGCCCCTCCAACCGTGATGGCAAACAATTGTTCGCGCTGCTGGTTCGCATAAGCATCCGTTTGCTGCACTCGTTGAGCTTCAAGCTCTCGTTTTCGGTGGGTCTCATCATTTTTCTGGCCGTGGGCGCGGCCTCCTGGCTCCAGCTGGACCAACAGCACCGCCAGGCCCTGGCCCAGGCCCGCAGCGACGTGGAGGGCTTCGCCGAGACGGTGCGACGGGCCACCTTCTGGTCCATGTTGCGCAACGAGCGCGACAGCCTCCACCGCATCGTGCAGGACGTGGCCGAGCAGGCCCATATCGAGCGGGTGCGGGTCTTCAACAAGGAGGGGCGCATCATGTTCTCCTCCCTGGGCGGCGAGGTGGGCCAGGAGGTGGACAAGCAGGCCGAGGCCTGCTACGGCTGCCACGCCCAGGAGGCGCCCCTGGAGGCCCTGCCCAGCGGCGAACGCACCCGGGTCTTCAGCCCCGCCCCGGACCAGCGCCTGATGGCCACCATCCTGCCCATCTACAACGAGCCCGGCTGCTCCGGCCCGCCCTGTCACGCCCACCCGCCCCAGCAGAAGGTCCTGGGGGTGCTGGACGTGGCCTACCGCCTGGACGACCTGGACCGCCGCCAAACCCGTCAGTTCTGGCAAACCCTGGTTTTTGCGGTGGGCCTGTTCCTGGTCGTGTCCACCATCATCGGCCTGGCCATCATCCTGACCGTCAATCGCTCGGTCAAGCGCCTGGTGGGCGAGGTGGACAAGGTGGCCATCGGCGAGCACGGCGAGGTGGTGCCGGTCAGCGCCCCGGACGAGCTGGGCCAGGCGGCCGAGGCCTTCAACCGCATGGCCAAGGAAGTGGCCCGCCGCTCGCGGCTCAAGGACCGGCGCTACGGCCAACTGGTGCACAACTCCACCGACGCGGTGCTGGTCATCGACGCCCAGGGCCAGGTGCGGGTGGCCAACCCCGAGGCCGGACGCATCCTGGGCCTGAGCGCCGATCAACTGGAGGACGCCGCCTTTGCCGAACTGGTGCTGGAGGCCGACCGCTCGCCGGTGCTGGAGGCCATGTACCGCGCCTTGAGCCTGGAGGAGACCAGCCGCAGCCTGAGCTTCCGGGTGCTGGCCGCCGGGGGGGAGGTCAAGGTCCTGGAGGGCCGCTTCCGCCGCCTGGAGGACGACAAGGGGCAAAGGGTGGTGCTGGCCAACCTGCGCGACATCACCATCCGGCGCGCCCTGGAGGAGGAGTTGTCCCGGCGGCGGGCCTTCGAGCAGGGCCTGATCCACCAAGCCCTGAACGCCATCATCGCCACCGACGACCAGGGCCTGATCCAGGTCTTCAACGAGAGCGCCGAGGCCCTCTTGGAGGCGCCCTCGGCCGCGGTGGTGGGCCTGCGCCACTACAGCGAATTCTTCCCCCGCGCCCAGGTGCGGTTGCTGAACAAGAACATCTTCCACAACCCCCGCCGGGGCGAGGCCATCGTGCGGCCGGGGGTGGTCAAGACCGCCTCGGGCAAGCGCCTGCCGGTGCTCTTGTCGGCCCGGCCCCTGTTCCTGGACGGCCGCTTCAGCGGCGTGATGCTCTTCCTGCAAAACCTGCGCGAGTCCAAGACCCTCAAGGGTCAGCTCATCCGCCAGACCCGCCTGGCCGCGGTGGGCCAGACCGCCGCCGGCCTGGCCCACTGCATCAAGAACCTGCTGCATGGCATGGGAACCGCCGCCTACCTGGTGGACCAGGGCCTGGGCGATGGCGACCTGGAGCTGACCCGCCAGGGCTGGCGCATGGTCAAGCACAACCTGGACCAGGTCAACGGCCTGTCCCAGGACCTCCTGGCCTATGCCAAGGACCGGCGGCCGCAGTACCAGCCCTTTGATCTCAACCGCCTGCTGGAGGAGGTGGCCGGTTTGGTCGCGGGACGTTCGCGGGAGTTGGGGGTGACCCTGCGGGTGGAGGGCGACCCGGCCTGCGCCCGGGTGGTGCTGGACCCCCACGGCATCCGGCGGGTGGTGCTGAACCTGGCGAGCAACGCCCTGGACGCCCTGGCCGAGGCCCCGAGCCCGCCGGCCGCGCCCGAGGTGGTGCTGCGCTGCGGCCGGGACGGCTTCGGTCTGGTGACGATCAACGTCAGCGACAACGGCCCGGGCATCGCCCCCGAGGTGCGACGGCACCTGTTCGCCGGGCTTTTTTCCACCAAGGGCAGCCGGGGCACCGGCCTGGGTCTGTTGGTCAGCCAGAAGATCGTGGACGAGCACGGCGGGGCCATCGACTGCTTCAGCGTGCCCGGGCAGGGGGCGCGCTTCACGGTGGTGGTGCCGGACCTGACCGAGACCGAGGCCGCGCCGGCCCCGGAGGCCTGACCGCCCCGCGCTGGCGGATCAGCGGCGCAAGGCCTGGATGGCCATCCCCAGGGGCCGCCCCCCCACCGGCCGGGCGAACAGCGGCCCCAGCACCGCCTGGAGTCGGGCCTGGTGCTGGGGCGGGGCCGGCAGGCCGGGCAGGTTTTCGCAGACCGCCAGGTTGGCGACCTCCCCGCCCAACACCCGGGCCAGCACCGGTCCCAGGTAGCCGAAGCCGCCCCCGGCGTCGGCCTGCTCCACCAACTGGAAAAACACCGTGTCCAGGGTCACCCACCAGGGATCCTGCTCGGCCTCGCCCTCCGGGGCGCAGCGCCGGCGCGAGGCCATGGACCGGCAGGCCAGGGGCCGGGCCGCGTAGGCCAGGCAAAGGCCGTCGGCCAACAGGGGGCAGGGCCGGGCCGGGGGCAGGTCGGGCTCGGCTGGCGGCTCCTGTTGGGCCAGGCACATCCGGGCCAGGGCGTTCAGGCTCCAGGCCGGCCGGGGGGAGTCCGGGTCGGCGGCCCCGGCCAGGCGCTCGCGCAGCTCATCGCGCCCGGCCAGGCGCAGGTGATCCACCAGGAACCGGGCCTCCAGGGTGGTGAGTTGCACCCGGTCCCGGCAGCAGGCGGCGCAACCCGGTCCGCAGGCCGTCTCCCGCTCCCCGGTCAGTTCGGCATGGGCGCGGTACAACTCGGCCAGCACCAGGCCGGCCAGGCCCAACTTGTTGGTTTCCTCGGCCATTCTTCGTCGCCATCTCCCGGGGTCCGCTTGGTGGGCCCGTTGACAGTCTGGTGTCACATGCCTATATTGAGCGTGATATGATTAAGTCATGAGAGGGATGCACCGCGTCGGGCCAGGGATTTCCAACCCCGCGCCGCGCCTGGCTCCCGGGCAACGGCCTCAATCATGGATGTCTTTTTCGCAGGAGTCGATCGGCCATGCAAGCCATAAAGCCCCCGCGCCAGAGGGAAGTGACCTGCCCCAAGTGCAAGCGCGTCTTCCTCACCAGCCTGCTGGGCGTGGCCTACTGCCCCTACTGCCGCACTCCCACCAAGCTCGAGCCCGGTTTCAGCCCCACCCGCTGAGGAGTCGTCGGCCAAGGGCCATGGGATCGTGGCGCGGCCCGCGCCCGACCGTCAGCGTCCCGGCCCAACCCTGGCCAAGCCACGCAGGATAACCAGTAGATGAACGCCCAACTGCCCACCACCGAGGTCAGCGGACCACCCAACGTCTATCCCGGGTTCGCCCACTTCGCCTTGCGGGCCCTGGTGCCCGGCACCACCGCCCCCTGCGACATCCGCTTGGAGGCCATCCAGCCCAACCAGCAAGGTCCGCGCTTGGTGCTGGCCCTGTCCAGGCATGCCGAGGTGGACCCCTCCTGGCAGCAACGTCTGCTGCAGAGCGGGGTCACCCACGCCTTCACCCCCCTGGAGGACCTGGACCTGCTGCTGGCCTATCTCTCGCGGCAATCCCAATTGGCCTTGACCGGACCGGTCGGCGCCGACCCCATGCAGGGCCACTACCTGGCCTATGAACACGCCCTGTGCAGCCTGAAGGCGGCCCTGCTGGACCCGCGCAACGGCCGCCGCCTGGCCCTGGGGGCCTCCACCGTGCGCAAGCTGGTGGGCATGATCTGGGACAACGACACCACCCGCCAGGCCATGCTCAAGGTGCTCTCCCGCGACCAGGAGTTGGCCAGCCACGGGCTCAACACCTGCCTGCTGGCGGTGGGTTTCGCCCGCAGCCTGGGCTGGTCGCGCCTGGCGGCCGAACGCCTGGGCCTGGCCATGTTCTATCACGACCTGGGCCTGGTGGACCTGGCCCACGACGGCCCGGACGACGCCCTCTGGGGCGGCATCCGCGAGGGCAAGGCCCTGGAGGACCATCCCCGCCTGGGCCGCGACTTCCTGGCCAGGATCGAGGACCTGGACCCCGGGGTGCCGGAGTTGGTCTACAACCACCACGAGAACCTGGACGGCAGCGGCTATCCCCGGGGCCTGGCCGGCGAGGCCATCGGCCTGGAGGTCCGGGCGGCCCGCATCGTGGACATCTACGAGACCGGGTCTTCCGGCTCCCGCGGACACCAGGCCATGAATCCCTACGCCCTCCTGCTGGTCATGCGCAACGAGATCGGTCTCTGGCTGGACCGCCCGATGTTGGAAAAGTTCGTCCGCTTCCTGGGCCAGTTCTAGCTCCGTCCGCCCCGACCGACGCGCGCTTGACAGCCGCGCGAGCCCGGCCCTATGCTCGAAGTAGGCAAGGATTCCGGCCGGGTGAATGATGATTTAGTACCAAACGACCTGGCGCGGCCTCGGAAAACCCTTGAGAAGGAGGTTGTCGGTCATGAAGGCGGGAGTTGTCTTCACCGGAACCGGTCCGATCCTGATCCTGACCAGCTTCGCGTCCTTCGCTGATCCCAAGTTCGTCGAAAAGCTGGCGCGCAAGGGCATCGTCAAGTACATCGCCCACGAGTTGGAATTGGACCTGGTGCGCCAACGCTACGGCCAGCACTTCGAGGTGATCCTGGGCGACCTGAAGCAGGACGACGACCTCAGGGTCCTGGACTACAACGGGCACAACGTCTTCTACAATTTCTCCTTCAAGGAATGGGGGCCGCCCATCCTGCACGAATAGCCCCCCTGGACCGTCGGCAGGGCCTTGACCGCCCCTCGGGGCGATGATATGCTGCTGCCAATCGGAGGTATGGGCTTGATGACACTCACCGGCCGTCGATTTATGGGCTTCTATTATTGCCCGGTCGCGTGTGTCCGCCGGCCCTGACTCCCCGCACCCAGACCCAGCCACCAGTCAGCCGCGGACCAGCCAAACCGGGTCCGCGGCTGTTTGTTTGCGCCCAGGCCAGGAGGTTCCAATGCCCATCGCGCACAAGATCGCCCAGTTCATTGACCGCTCCAGTTGGATTCGGGCCATGTTCGAGGCCGGGGCCAAGCTCAAGGCCGAGAAGGGGGCCGAGAATGTCTACGACTTCTCGCTGGGCAACCCCAACCTGGAGCCGCCCGAGGCCTTTTACGAGGTCATCGGCCGCCTGGCCGCCGATCGCACCCCGGGCCTGCACGCCTACATGCCCAACACCGGCTTCCCGGCGGTGCGGGCCAAGGTGGCGGCGCACCTGGCCAAAATCCACGGAGTGGGGTTCAGCGCCGAGGAGGTCATCATGACCGTGGGCGCGGGCGGGGCCCTGAACGTGGTGCTGAAGGCCCTGGTGGACCCGGGGGCCAACGTGGTGGTGCCCACCCCCTACTTCGTTGAATACGACTTCTACCTGGACAACCACGGCGGGGTGGTCAAGCGGGTCCCCACCCGGCCCGATTTCAGCCTGGACGTGGCGGCCATCGCCGCGGCGGTGGACGACCAGACCTGCGCGGTGCTGATCAACAACCCCAACAACCCCACCGGCGCGGTCTACCCCGAGGCCCAGGTCCAGGCCCTGGGCCAGGCGCTCAGCGAGGCGAGCCAGCGGCGGGGCCGTCCGGTCTACCTGATCAGCGACGAGCCCTACCGCCAGTTGGTCTACGACGGGGCCACGGTGGCCTCGGTCTTCGCGGCCTATCCCCACAGCCTGGTGGTGACCAGCTTCAGCAAGAACCTGAGCCTGCCCGGCGAGCGCATCGGCTATGTGGCCGCACACCCGGCCATCGCCGACAAGGGCCAACTCATGGCCGGCATGGGCCTGGCCAACCGCATCCTGGGCTTTGTCAACGCCCCGGCCATGATGCAGCTGGCGGTGGCCGAGCTTCTGGACCACGTGGCCGACGTGGCCCAGTACGCCAACAAGCGCCGCCTGATCTGCGACGTGCTCAAGGACGCGGGGTTCGAGTTCAGCGAGCCCCAGGGGGCCTTCTACGTCTTCCCCAAGTGCCCCATCGCCGACGACGTGGCCTTCGTGCGCGCGGCCCAGGAGGAGAACCTGCTCCTGGTGCCGGGTTCGGGCTTCATGGGCCCCGGCTATTTCCGCATCGCCTACTGCTGCGCCGACGAGACCATCATCCGCTCGGCCCCGGCCTTCAAGCGGGTGCGTGCCCGGTTCTAACCCCGGCCCCGGCCGGGGCGGATTCCGGGTGGTCAGTCTGGGCTGCAAGGTCAACCAGGCCGAGGCCGCCCACCTGGAGCGGGAGCTGACGCGGCTGGGCTGGTCCCCGGCGGACGAGGGCCAGCCGGCCGGGTTGTGCCTGCTTTTGACCTGCGCGGTCACCGCCACCGCCGGCCGCCAGTCCCGCCAGATGGCCCGGCGGCTGAAGCAGGCCTCGCCCCAGGGTTTGTTGCTGGCCAGTGGCTGCGACGTCCAGGCTGGCCCGGCGGCCTATGCCAAGGACGGCATCGCGGTGGTGGGCCGATCCGAACTGGCCGGCCTGACCTTGGCCCTGACCGCCGGCTGGCGGCCGAGCATGGCCGCGCCCCTGGCCCCGCCAGACAGCGGGGAGTTCTGCCCCGGCTGGCGCGCCCCCGGGCCCAACCGCACCCGGGGCCTGTTGAAGGTCCAGGACGGCTGCGACGCCGGCTGCGCCTATTGCATCGTGCCCAGCACCCGGGGTCGGCCCCGCAGCCTGCCGGCGGATAACGCCGCCGTGCTCTTGCGGAACCTGGCCCAGGCCGGGGCGGCCGAGGTGGTCCTGACCGGAATCCACCTGGGCCGTTGGGGAACCGACCTGGCCGGCGGCCCCGGCCTGGCGGACTTGCTGCGAGCGCTCCTCGCCGCCCATCCCGGCCCCCGCCTGCGCCTGTCCTCCCTGGAAGGCAACGAGGCCACGCCGGAGCTTTTACGCCTGATGACTGGCGAGCCCCGGCTCTGTCCCCACCTCCACCTGCCCTTGCAGACCGGCAGCGACGCCCTGCTCCGGGCCATGGGCCGGCCCTACACCGTCCGGGAATACGCCGCCACGGTGGAAGCGGCGGCCGCGGCCCTGCCGGATGGCTGTCTGGGCGCGGACGTGATGGTGGGCCTGCCCGGGGAGACCGAGGCCGACTTCGCGGCCACCGAGGCCCTCATCGCCGAGCTGCCGCTAAGCTATCTGCACGTTTTCCCATACTCTCCCCGACCAGGCACCCCGGCCGCATCCTTCCCGAACCGGGTGCCCGGACCGCTGGCCAAGGCCCGGGCCGCCCGCCTGCGCCGCCTGGGGGAGGCCAAGCGCCGGGCCTGGCTGACCGGCCTGGTGGGGCGCACCCTGGAGGTCATCGCGGAGGCCGACGGCCTGGGCCGGGCCACCAACTACGCCCCGGTGCTGCTGCCGCGCCCGGCTCCGCCCGGAGCCTGCCTGACCGTCGTCGCCCGGGAGTTGGTCACCCTCCCCGTCGGCCTGGCCCTGCGCGGCGACCCCGCCTGAGCGCCCCCGACCCGCGCCCCCCGCGGCCGGCTTTGACTTGCGCCGCCGGCTTAGGTAAGTTTGGTGGCAGGTTAACCCCACGCAAGGCCGGTTCATAAGCCATGCCGCGTCCTCTCGCCTCCACCGCTCTCCTGCTGGCCGCCTGGTTGGCGGTTTTCCTGGTGTTCGCGCCCCGGCCGACCCGGGCCGAGGGGCCCGGTCCGGACGCCTCCGCCCCGATGCGCCTCGCCACCGCCGAGCCGGCCGCCGACCTGGGCGAGAAGCACAACCCCGTCGGCACTTCCACCACCGCCACCACCGCCACCACCGGCTCCACCAACACCAGCCAATCCAACACCAGCACCACCGAGGCCACCACCACCAGCGTTTCCACCACCTCCAGCAGTTCCACCACCAGCAGCTCCACCAGCACCACCCTGCCCGCCGGCCCGCCACCGCCCCGGGGCGAGGCCCCGCGCGGCGACGGCTACCTGGCCACCATCACCGGCAGCCATCTGCGCTGGGTGGAGCTTTCGCTGGGCGGCCTGCCGGTCAGGGTCCAGGCCGGGGGCGTGGCGGCCCTGCACCCGGACGCGCCCTTCCGGGTGCTGCGGGTGGAGGGCGACGGCTGGCTGGACTACGGCCTGCAACCGCGCCTGGAGGGCCTGCCCGAGGTGGACCTGAACCGCTTCCACACCCTGAACGAGCTCTTCGGCGAACAGGTCTTCAACCGCGATTTCGTGAATCTGGAGGTCTGGCGCGGTCAGCGCCGCCTGGGCGGGGTCCAGTTGTTGGTGCGCCTGCTGCCCATCGACTGGCTGCGCCGGGCGGAGAAGGCCGCCAGCCTGGAGGACAAGATCGCCTACACCCAGAAGGCCCTGGACCTGACCCCGGACGACCGCCTGCTGGCGACCCGCCTGGCCGACCTCCTGGTGGAGGCCCAACGCTTTCGCGAGGCCGCCGCCCTGCTGGAGGTGCAGCCCTGGCTGCGCGACGACCAGGCCCAGTTGGCCCGTCTGACCGAGCTGTACCAGCGCGGCGGCGAGACCGCCAAGGCCATGGCCGTGGTGGAGCGCCGCCTGGAGCTTTCGCCCCAGGACCCGACCCTGCTGGGGGCCCTGGCCCAGTTGCAGGAGCAGGACCAGCATTGGGAGCAGGCCGCCGCCCTCTGGGAGCGCCTGAGCCAGCTCCAATCCGGGGCCGAGCGGGCGGCCACCTATGGCCACCTGGCCCAGGTCCGGATGCAAATGGGCCAGCCCGGCCCGGCCGCCCAGGCCCTGGAGCAGGCGGTGAAGATCCAGCCCTTTGACGCCGTGCTCTGGCAATCCCTGGCCGAGGCCCGCCAGGCGGCCGGCAACCCGGCCGGCGCCCTGGAGGCCCAGCGCCAGGCCGCGGCCCTGGCCCCGGCCGACCAGCAGGCCCGGCTGCGCCTGGTGGAGGGTCTGCTGGCCGCCGGCCGCAAGGCCGAGGCGGCGGCCGAGCTGGAGAAGGCGGCCTTGCTCAGCCCCGAGGACCCCGGCATCTGGTTGCGTCTGGCCCGGCTCCACGAGGACCTGGGCGACAAGCCGGCCCTGGTCAAGACCTATCGCCATCTCACCCGCCAGGGTCCCCACGACCCGGACCTGGACTTCAACCTGGGGGTCCTCCTGGGTGAGTTGGGGCGCTACCAGGAAGCCCTGGACAGCCTGGCCGTGGCCGCCCAGGGCCGGCCCCAGGACCGCGAAATCCAGCGCCGGATTCTGGCCATGCAACTCAAGCTGGGCCGGGGCGACCGCGCCCTGGAGCTGGCCAAGGCCCAGCTCCAGGCCAATCCCGACCAGCCCGAACTCCTGGAGCAGCTCTACGCCGCCCTGGCCAAGGACCAGCCCCAGGCGGTGGCGGGGCTGTTGGACCAGGCCCTGACCGCCGGCAGCAAGCACCCCCGGCTCTACCTGCTGCGCGCCAGCCTGGCCCTGGAGCAGGAGGACACCCTGGGCGCGGCCAAGGCCCTGGAATTGGGGGTGAAGAACCTGCCCGACAACCTGGAGTTGTGGACCAAGCTGGCCGGACTCTACGAGGCCGCCGGCCAGGACAACAAGGCGCTCAAGGCCTACGAGCACATCCTGGACCAGGCTCCCAACCAGGCCGGGGTGCAGGACCGCTACCTGTCGCTCAAGACCAACCTCCTGCAGCGCGAGGAGCGCCCGGCCGAAAAGCCGAAGCCGCGATGACCCCTCCCGCCGCCCTCCCTCTCCAGGTGACCTGCGGGGTGCTGCGCCGCGACGGCCGGGTGCTGGTGGCCCTCCGGGCCGACAACCGCCGCTGGGAGCTGCCCGGAGGCAAGCAGCGGCCGGGCGAGGACCTGGCCGATTGCCTGGCCCGCGAGCTGCGGGAGGAGCTGGGGGTGGAGGTCCAGGTGCTGGAACGCCTGGCGGTGGTGCGCCAGCGCGCGCCGGAAAAGAGCCTGGACCTGCACTGCTTCCCCTGTCGGCTGGTCTCCGGCGAGCCCCAGGCCCTGGAGCACCTGGAGCTGGCTTGGGTCACCCCGGACCAGATGCTGGACCTGGACCTCTGCCCGGCCGACCGCCAGTTGGCCCGGCGCCTGGCCGAGGAGCGTTAAACCTTCTGTCGGCGCGCACTTGACAAGCCTGGCGGCCGGTGGTAATCAATCAGCTTCAACCCCAGTCGGCCAGGCCGATCAGCCGGGCCGCGACATATACTCCTTTCTCCGGCCAGTTGCGCCAATCACCGCCGGGGACGCCAGACCAAAGGGAGGCCGCATGCGCCATTACGAAACCCTGTTCATCATCAATCCCGACCTGTCCGAGGAGGAAACCGCCTCGGTGGTGGAGAAGTTCTCCACCATCCTCACCGACCGCGGCTCCAACATGGTCAAGGTCGACCAGTGGGGCCGGCGTCGCCTGGCCTACGAGGTCAAGAAGTTCAACAAGGGCTTCTACGTCTTGTTCGAGTACGGCGCCACCCCCGAGGCGGTGGCCGAGATGGAGCGCATCTTCAAGATCGACGAGCGCGTCATCCGCTACATGACCGTCAAGAAGGACGACCTCTTCGACGCCGAGGCCATCGCCCGGGCCGAGGCCGAGGCCGCGGCCAAGGCCGCCGCCCGCGCCGCCCGGGCCGAGTCCGGCCAGGACGAGGACGACGACGAAGAGGAAGAGGCTCCCCGCCGCCGCCGCGACGAGGATGACGACGAAGAAGACGGGGACGAGGAGTAGGAGGCCCAGATGCCTGGTATCAGAAGAAAGCGTGGTTTTGGACGTCGCAAGGTCTGCCGGTTCTGCGCCGACTCTTCCTTGATCATCGATTACAAGGACCCCCGCACCCTGCGCTACTTCACCACCGAGCGGGGCAAGATCATCCCCCGGCGCATCAGCGGCTGCTGCGCCCGGCACCAGCGCGAGCTGACCGAGGCCATCAAGCGGGCGCGGCAGATCGCCCTGCTGCCCTTCGCCGCCAGCGGCGGCGTCTAGGCCACCGGAGGCGGGCGGGACGGCTTCCATGGATCAGCCAGGCCTTGGCCGCTGGTTGTGGCCTTTGGGATGCGCCGCCGTCTCGCTGCTGTTGTTCATGGGCCCCTGGCTGGTGCCCCTGATGGGGGCCCTGGCCAGCGCCGCCACCCCGGCCCCCCTGGCCTGGCTCTATCGCCGCCAGGGGCCCAACGCCGGCCGGCTGGGCCTGGGCCTGGCCCTTCTGGGGGCCTGGCTGCTGACGTTGTTCCTGGGCCTGGGCGGAGGATGGGTCTACTACCTGTTCTACCTGGTCCTGGCCCTGGCCCTGGGCGAATCCTGGAGCCGACGGCTGCCCGATTCCTGGGCGGTGGGCCTGGCGGCCCTGGGCGGGGCGGTCGCCCTGTTGATGGTGGCCCTGGTCGGCAGCCTGGGTGGCGAGCAGGAGATCGGCCAGGCCTGGCTGGCCTACTGGCAAAACGAGGTGGACACCGCCCTCAAGCTCTACGGCGAGGGTGGGGCGGTGGACCCGGAGCAGTTGGGCGACGCCCGCCAGGTCCTGATCAGCGCCGGCTCCTGGCTGTTGCACCTGGCCCCGGGCATCCTGGGCGGGGGCGCGCTCCTGCTGGCCTGGGCCAACCAGCTGATCACCCGGGCCCTGGAGGCCCGGCGGCGGCCCGAGGCCCCGCGCCAGCCCCTGACCCTGTGGCGCTCGCCCGAGCCTCTGGTCTGGCTGGTGATCGTGGCCGGGGCGGTGACCTGGGCGGCGGAAGACGGCTTGTTCTGGGCGGGCGTCAACCTCCTGGTGATCCTGGGAGTGGTCTACTTCTTCCAGGGCATGGCGGTGATAGCCTTTTGGTTCGAAAAAAAGAACGCCCCCCGTTTCCTGCGGGCCGGACTCTACCTGCTGATCGTGGTGGAGGCTTTCCTGGCCGTGGGGGTGGCCCTGGTGGGGATGTTCGACATATGGTTCAATTTCAGGCGGCTGGAGAGCAAACCCCAGGCCTGATTGGCGCGAAGGAGCATTCATGAAGGTCATCCTCACCAAGGAAGTGCTGGGCCTGGGCGATCCGGGCGAGGTGGTCGAGGTCAAGAACGGCTACGCCCGCAACTACCTGGTCCCCCAAGGCATGGCCATGATGGCCACCAAGAAGAACATGGCCGCGGTCGAGGCCGAGCGCAAACGCATCCTGGCCATCCAGGCCAAGGAGGCCGAGCGCGTGGCGGGCGAGGCGGCGGCCCTGAAGAACATCGCGGTGACCATCGTCACCCGCGCCGGCGAGGGCGGCAAGCTCTACGGCTCGGTGACCAACATGGACATCGCCAAGGCCCTGGCCGACGCCGGCCGCGAGGTGGACCGCCGCCGCATCCTGCTGGAGGCCCCCATCAAGCGCCTGGGCGAGTACACGGTCAAGGTCAAGCTGCATCCCCAGGTGGTGGTGGACATCAAGCTGACCGTGGCCCCGGAGGTCAGCGACGCCCCGGTGGAGGCGGCAGCCCCCGCGGCCGAGGCGGAGGCCGAGCCCCAGGAGTAGCGCGTGAGTGACGCCGGCGTTGGCCCCCGTCGCCTTCCCCCCCAGGACCTGGCCGCCGAGCAGGGGGTCCTGGGGGGCGTGCTGGCCCACGGCGCGGAGGTCCTTTCCGGCATCGCCGCCACCCTCGCGCCCCAGCAGTTCTATGACCGCCGTCACGGCCTGATCTACGCCGCCATGCTGGCCCTGTACGACAAGGGCCAGCCGGTGGACGAGATCACGGTCATGAGCCGGCTGGCCGACGAGGGCCGGCTGGAGGCGGCCGGCGGAGCCGCCTTCCTGGCCCAACTCACCGACGTGGTCCTCAGCCCGGCCCACGTGGACCACTACGCCCAGCTGGTGGCCGACAAGGCGCTCCTGCGCCAGTTCATCGAGGCCGGCCACCAGGCCATCGAGTCCGCCTATTCCCATCAGACCGATCCCGAGATGGCGCTTGAAGAGGCCGAGCGGGTCATCTTCGCCGCCACCCAGTCCCGCCGCCTGTCCGGCTTCGCGCCCCTGGGCGAAATCGTCAAGGGCTCGCTCAAGCTCCTGGAGCAGCGCTTCAAGAACAAGGGCCTGATCGGCGGGGTCTCCACCGGCTTCAAGATGCTGGACCAGCTCACCAACGGCCTCCAACCCGGCGACCTGGTGATCGTGGCTGGCCGCCCCTCCATGGGCAAGACCGCCTTCGCGCTCAACATGGCCGCCAACGCCGCCCTGCAGACTGACGTCGGGGTGGCGGTCTTCAGCCTGGAGATGAGCAAGGAGCAGCTGGGCCTGCGCCTGTTGTCGGCCGAGGCCCGGGTCTCCGGCGCCAAAATGCGCAGCGGCTTCCTGAGCCCCCAGGACTTCGGCGCCCTGACCAACGGGGCCGACCGCCTTTTCGCCGCCCCGATCTACATCGACGACACCCCGGCCATCTCGGTGCTGGAGATGCGGGCCAAGGCCCGGCGCTTGCAAACCGAAAAGGGCCTGGGCCTGATCCTGGTGGACTACCTCCAGCTCATGCGCGGCCGGGCCGGGGCCGACAGCCGCGAGCAGGAGATCAGCGACATCAGCCGCAGTTTGAAGGCCCTGGCCAAGGAGCTGAACCTGCCGGTGGTGGCGCTATCCCAGCTCAACCGCAAGGTGGAGGACCGGCCGGGCGACAAGCGCCCGATGCTGGCCGACCTGCGCGAGTCCGGGGCCATCGAGCAGGACGCCGACGTAATCATGTTCATCTACCGCAAGAAGGCCTACAAGAAACGCACCGACCCCGAGGAACCGGACGACAACGTGGCCGAGATCATCATCGGCAAGCAGCGCAACGGCCCCACCGGCATCGTCAAGCTGGCCTTCGTGGACGAACTGACCAAGTTCGAGGATTTGTCGTACGATGACATCCCCGAGTAACCCCGCCACCCGCCAGCCCCCACGGCCCAGGGCCTGAGCCTTGCCCGGCGTCTTCGGCCAGACCCAGGGGCTCAAGCAGAGCGAACTCAAGCGCCTGGACAACCTCTATCGCCGGCGCTTGCCTCCCGACAGCCTGATCCTGCCCGAGCAGGCCCTGGCCCTGACCCGGCTTTCGGCCGACCTGGGCCGCCAGGTGGGCCTGGTGCTGACCCGGGCCGGCGAGGTGGCGCTGGTGGTGGTGGGCGGGCCGGAGTCCCTGCCCACCCCGGACCTCTCCCGCCTGCGCACCGGCCGCACCCGGCTTTCGGGCTACAGCCTGATCCACACCCGCCTGGACGGCGGCGGGCTGGCCCCGCGGGACTTCACCGAACTGGTGCGCCGGCGCTACGACCTCCTGGCGGTGCTGCCGGTGGCCGCCGACGGCCTGCCCGGCCCCGTCGAACTGGCCCATCTGCTGCCCCAGGCCCAGGACGGCCAGGACCACCGCCGCCTGCCCCCCTTCCCCGCCGGCCATCCGCCCGAGGATTTTTCGCGCCTGGTGCGTTCGCTGGAAGAGGAACTGGACCGGGTGGCCCCGGCCCAGGCCACGGCCAAGGACGGGGCAGCGCTTTTGATCAGCGTCACCACCGGCGCCCGCGAGGAGGCCGAGGACCGTCTGGACGAGCTGGCCGAGCTGGCCCAGTCCGCCGGTCTGGAGGTGCGCGGACGGATGTTGCAGCGCCGGGCCAAGCTGGACCCGCGCACCCTGCTGGGTCCGGGCAAGCTGGCCGAGGCCCTGGCCCTGGCCTTCCGCCTGGGAGCCTCGGTGCTGGTCTTCGAGCAGGACCTGAGCCCCCACCAGGCCCACGCCCTGGCCCTGGCCACCGACAGCGACCTCAAGATCATTGATCGCACCCAACTCATCCTGGACATCTTCGCCCAGCGCGCCCAGAGCCGCGAGGGCAAGCTCCAGGTGGAGATGGCCCAGCTCAAGTACCTGATGCCCCGCCTGCAAAGCCGCGACGACGGCCTGAGCCGCCTCACCGGCGGCATCGGCGGCCGGGGACCGGGCGAGACCCGCCTGGAGATCGACCGCCGCCGGGTGCGCGAGCGCCTGAACCGTCTGGAGCGCGAGATCAAGGAGGTCGGCCGCCAGCGCGCCCGCCGCCGCCAGCGCCGCCAGGCCGGGGGCCTGCCGATCCTGTCCATCGTGGGCTACACCAACGCCGGCAAGTCCACCCTGCTCAACGCGCTCACCCGCAGCGAGGTCCTGGCCGAGGACCGGCTCTTCGCCACCCTGGACCCCACCAGCCGCCGCCTGCGCTTCCCCCGCGAGCGCGAGGTGATCATCACCGACACCGTGGGCTTCATCCGCGACCTGCCCCCGGACCTGCGCGCCGCCTTTGCCGCCACCCTGGAGGAGTTGACCCAGGCCGATCTGCTGCTGCACGTGGCCGACGCCTCCAATCCCCAGGTGGAGGACCAGATCGCGGCCGTGGAGCGCATCATCGAGGAGTTGGAACTGGGCTCGGTGCCCTGCCTGCTGGTGCTCAACAAGCGCGATCTCACCCCGCCCGCCCGCCTGGAGGCGCTCCTGAACCGCCACGGCGGCATCGCCGTCAGCGCCCTGGAGCCGGCCAGCCTGCCGGCGCTGTTGCAGCGCCTGGAGGGCATGGTGGAGGGCATGGCCCCGCCCGTTCCGCCTCCGGCGGCCGAAGACCAGCCCGAGGCCTGAGCCTCCGCCCGGCCGAGCCCCGCCCTTCTCCCCCGCGACCAAAACGCCCCGCCTCAAGTTTCTCGATGGATAGCCGCGCACCCTATCGATACTATCTATTTTCCTTCCAGCTAGCCCGGCGATATTCTTGGCGAATAATCGACAACCATCCCGCCGGCCCCGCCGGCTTCCGGTCCGGGCCGAGCGCAGCTCCCGGTCCGGGCCGCCCCCAACCTTCCCGCGGAGGAGCAAGCCATGAGTGACGAATACCGCCAGATGTGGCGGGACCTGGGCCTGAACCTGGAGGCCCACGACGCCCTGCTCTCGGTCCTGGGCCAGGGCTATAAGGATGTCTTCCTGAGCCAGGAGAACCGCCCCCAGGGCATGGAGTACTTCAACTTCGTGGTCAGCCAGGTCCACGGCCTGCGCATCAAGGAACTGTTGGACGCCCAGGCCGAGGGGCGCAAGGTCATCGGCTCCTTCTGCGTCTTCGTGCCCGAGGAGATCGTGCTGGCGGTGGACGGGGTGCTGGTGGGCCTCTGCTCCGGGGCCGACTTCGCGCTGGAGGAGGTTGAGAAATACCTGCCCCGCAACACCTGCGCCCTGATCAAGAGCGCCCTGGGCTTCAAGCTGGGCCAGGTCTGCCCCTACCTGGAGAGCGCCGACCTGATCGTGGGCGAAAACACCTGCGACGGCAAGAAGAAGGCCTACGAGACCCTGGGCCAGCTGGCGCCCAAGGTCTACGTGATGGACCTGCCCCAGATGAAGACCGACCAGGGCCGGGCCTTGCTCAAGTCCGAGTACCAGCGCTTCTTCACCAAGATGGAAGAGCTGAGCGGCCGCAAGATCACCCCCGCCAGCCTGAAGAAGGGCATCCAGACCGTGAACGCCAAGCGCCAGGCCCTGGCCCGCCTCAACGCCCTGCGCGCCCAGGATCCCGCCCCCATCTCCGGCCTGGACGCCCTGCTCATCCACCAGGTCTCCTTCTACGACAACCCCATCCGCTTCACTGACGCCGTCAACCGCATCTGCGACGAGTTGGAGCAGCGGGTGGCCCAGACCCAGGGCGTCGTTCCCCAGGGCGCCAAGCGGGTGCTGCTCTCCGGCTGCCCCATGGCGGTGCCCAACTGGAAGGTGCCCTGGATTCTGGAGACCAGCGGCGCGGTGATCGTGGGCGAGGAGTCCTGCGTGGGCGAGCGCGGCCTGCGCAACGTCGTGGACGACTCGGCCGAGGGCGTCGAGGGCCTGCTGGACGCCATCGTGGACCGCTATTTCGACATCGACTGCGCGGTCTTCACCCCCAACCCCGACCGGCCCCGCCACGTGCGCGAAATGGCGGCGGCCTATCGCGCCCAGGGCGTGATCCACTACAGCCTCCAGTTCTGCCAGCCCTACCAGATGGAGGCCATTCCCATGGAGCGCGGTCTGAAGGACGACGGCATCCCCACCCTGCGCCTGGAGACCGACTACGGGGCCGAGGATGCCGGCCAGCTCAAGACCCGGATCGAGGCCTTTTTGGAGATGCTGGGCTGAGACACCATCCGATCAAGCGCCGGCGGGCGGGGGATGCTCCCCCGCCCGTTTTTTCGCGGCCCCCGGGGCGGACCGGGCCCCCACCGGACCACCGGGCTGGCGTTTCGCGGCCCGGCCCGGCATAATGGCCTCATGCCGCAGCCCGATTTCCACGAGCTGAAACTCCGCTATTCCCTGGACGCCTGGCCCCCGCCACTGGCCACCGGCCTGCTGGCCCTGCAATGGCTGGTGGTGCTTTTGCCCGGGCTGCTGGTGCTGGGCGAGGTGGTGGTGGCGGCCCTGGGACTGGACCCGACCCAGCGGGTGGCTTTTCTCCAGCGCCTGCTCTTGCTGGGCGGCTTGGTGCAGTTGGGCCAGGTGCTCTTGGGCCATCGCCTGCCCGGCCTGGTGGGGCCGGCCACGGTGCTGATGGTGGGCATGCTGGCCACCCTGGGCTCGGGCCAGGCCGCGGTCTTCGGGGCCCTGGCCCTGGGCGGGGTGCTCACCGCCCTGGTGGGGGCCCTGGGCCTGGCCCGCCGCCTGGGCCGGCTCTACACCCCGCCGGTGCTGGCCGCCACCCTGCTGCTGATCGCCATCAGCCTGGGACCCACCCTGCGCGAACTGCTCTTCGATCCCCACACCGCCGGCCGGGGCTTTGGCGGGTCGTTCCTCTACGCCCTGGGCCTGGCCGCCCTGATCTTCTGGGGCCAGAGCCGGGTCAAGGGCCTGTTGGGCTCGGCCCTGCTGCTGTTTGGCCTGGTGCTGGGCTCGGCGGTCTATCACCTGCTGGGCCTGGGTCCCTGGCCCGGCCTAGGCCAAGGCGCTCGCGCCGGGCTGGATCTGGCCAACCTGCTGCCCGTGCCCCTGGCCCTGGACTGGGGGGTGCTGGCCTCCTTCTGCCTCTGCTATCTGGCCTTGATCGCCAACGAGCTGGCCAGCGTGGAGGCCCTGGGTCCCATGGTGGGCCTCGGCGAGTTGGGCCGACGTCCGGACCGGGCGGTGCTGGTCTCCGGCCTGGGCGGGGTCCTCGCCGGGCTGTGGGGGGTGCCGGGGCCGGTCACCTATTCCCTGAGCCCCGGGGTCTTGATCACCAGCCAGAGCGCCAGCCGCCTGACCCTGGTCCCGGCCGCCCTGGCCCTCGTCGTCCTGGCCCTGTGGCCCGGCGGCCTGGCCTGGGTAGGGTTGATGCCGGCCCCGGTGGTGGGTGCGGTGCTGCTGGCCCTGACCGCCAACACCGTCTACGCCGCTCTTTTATTGATGTACAGCGAGGGCGAAAAGCCCGACTGGGCCGACGGCCTGGTGGTGGGCATGGGCCTGATGGGGGCCCTGGTGGTCAGCTTCATGCCCGACAGCGCCCGGGCCGCCCTGCATCCCCTCTTGCGCCCGCTCCTGGGCAACGGCTTCGTGATGGGCCTGCTTTTGGCCCTGGCCATGGAGCACATCGTGCTGCGCCGCAAGAAGACGGTGGCTGGACGCTGAGGCCCGCGGCCGAAACCGCTTCCGGCCCGCTTTTTCCTGATTCCTTGGAGATGGAACTAAACCCGCATTGGGGATAGCGTCTTCGGGAGCGGTCTCCAGTCGGCCGAAATCTCCGTTGGCGGTCGGAAGTTGCCCTTTTTCCGGGGGTGGCCCGGACAACTTGTTGTCCGGGCCGCGCAGCGGCAAGAGGTCGCGGCACGGCCTATAGGGTCATCGGGGTGGCGCGGGCCTGGGGCCGCAACCTCTTGTGCCTGCGGCACCCGGACAGCAAGCTGTCCGGGCCACCCAAGAAAGGACGGGCGGGGATGTCCCCGCCCTCTTGCTACCTCAAGCTTCATGGATTATCACGCCGGCATGAACCACGGCGGAGTCGTCTGGCCTCACACCCGGCTCAGGGGCTCGTCGCTCAGGGGGCTATGGCCGAAGTCGTAGGACAGGTTCACGGTGGGCTCGCTCACCGGCTGATCGAAGTGCACGCTCAGCTCGATGACGCCCTGGCTGACCAGGCCGGTCACCGCGTAGCCCAGGCTGTAGAGGATGTGCAGCGAGGCCTGGTTCTCGGGCATGACAAAGGCCGCGATGCCCTGGTAGCCCCGGCTCTTGGCGATGTCCACCAGGGTCTGCATGATCACCCGGCCCAGGCCCTTGCCCTGGAAGCTGTCGCGCACCGCGAAGTCAACCTCCGGCAGTTCGCCCGCGCCCAACACATAGCGCCCCAGGCCCGCGATCTGCTCGTGGCCGATCTCGCCGCTCACCGCCACCACCGCCATCTCGCGGTGGTAGTCGATGTTGACCATGCGCTGCATGTCCTTGCGGGGGAAGGCCTTGATGGCGTGCAGGAAGCGGTAGTAGACCTCGCGGTCGCTCATGCCGTAGAAGAATTCCTGCACCAGGCGCTCGTCGGTGGCCTTCACCGGCCGCACCAGGACCTCGGCGCCATCCTTGAGGGTGACCTGGCGCTCGTACTCCTGGGGATAGACCCCGGTGAACAGTGGCACCAGGACCTGGCTCTGGCTGATGTAGCCCAGCTCGCGCGCGGCGGTGAGCAGGGCGTCGCGGTGGTGGGGGTGGGCGATGTCGATCAGGGCCACCGCCCGCTCGCTTAAGGACAGGCCGTGCAGGTAGGCGGTGCCATACTCGGTGATCACGGTGCGCACCCCGGCCCGGGTCACGGCCACGCCCGCGCCCTCGCTGAGCATGGGCCGGATGCGGCTGGTGCCGTCGGTGCGCAGGCTGGTCAGCGCCACCACGCTCAGGCCATCCTGACTCTTGGCCGCCCCGCGCAAAAAGTCCACCATGCCGCCCAGGCCGGCGTAGACCCGGCCGCCGGCCATGTCGGCGCAGACCTGGCCGGTCAGGTCCACCTCGATGGCCTCGTGCACCGTGACCATGCGCTCGTTCAGGGCGATGTTGGCCACGTCGTTGGTGAGACGCACAGGGAAGAACTTGACCAGGGGGTTGTTGTTCACGAAGGCGAACAGCCGCTCGCCACCCAGGCAGTAGGAGGCCACGATCTTCTTGGGGTAAAAGGTCTTGCGCTCCCCGGAAATCACCCCGGCCTGGACCAGGTCAACGTAGGGATCGGTGAGCACGTCGGTGTGCACCCCCAGGTCGCGCTTGTCGTGCAGCTCGGCCAAAACCGCCTGGGGGATGCGACCCAGGCCGCAGTGGATGGTGGAGCCGTCCTTGATCAGCCGGGCCACCTGGCGGGCCACCTTCTGCTGCACCTCGTCCGGGCCAGGGGTGGAGAAGCGGATCAGGGGCTCCTCGTATTCCACGATGGCGTCGAACTCGCTGACGTGGACAAAGGCGTCGCCGTGGGTGAAGGGCATGCGGGGGTTGACCTGGGCGATGACCACCCGGGCCATTTCCAGGGCGTCGCTGACCACGTCCACCGCCACCCCCAGGGAGACGTAGCCGTGCTCGTTGGGTGGGGTGACCTGGACCAGGGCCGCGTCGATGGGCAGCCGCCGCTCGCGCAGCAGACGGGGCACGTCGCTGAGATAAAGCGGGGCGTAGTCGGCCCGGCCCTCCTGCACCGCCTGGCGGGCGCCGGCGGCCACGAAGAACTTCTTGGGGCGGAAGCTGTCGGCGAAGCGGGCCTCGGTGTAGGTGTCCTGGGCCACGCTCAGGACGTGGATCACCTCCACGTCGGTGAGTTGGCCGGCCTTGGCGGCCAGGGTCCGCACCAGGTGTTGGGGCTCGCCACAGCCCGAGCCCAGGAAGATGCGGCTACCCGAGCGCAACAGGTCCAGGGCCTTGTCGGCATCCTTGCGCCGCTGGCGATAAAGCTCCATCCAATCCAAAGGGCACCTCGCGAGAATCTGATGAATCGCCGGCGGGGCTTGGGGCCTACTCGGGTTGGCTTTTGTCGATTTTCAGCCGGGCGGGCTGGTGACAGGCGTCGTCGATGAGCTGTTCCATGGTCTCCAGGCAGGGGCCGCCGGTGCGGGTGATGTCGTCCACCACCCGGTCCCAAAGCTCGGCGGTGGTGTCGAAGTCCGGGCGCAGGTTTCGCTCACGGATGTCCTGGGGCTGGTCGCTCATGCCTTCCTCCCTTGTCCATGTCTGGCCCCAAGGTACACGGAGCGGGCGCAGCGGTCAATGCCATGTCAGGGGTCGTTTACGGCCGGGGCCAACCGTGATATTAAGGAGTTCAGGATGGCAACCACCCCTGGAGAGACCGGCATGGACCGAAAATATCTGGTGTTGATCATCCGGGCGGCCCTGGGTTTCCTGGGCGGCCTGGCCCTGACCTACTTCTTCTTCACCAAGAAGGGCGAAAGCCTCAACTGGTTGCTGGTGGTCATCCTGGCGGTGCTGGTGCTGGCCTCGGCCTATCTCTCCGAAGCCTGGCGGTTGAAAAGCCAAAACAAGGGCCAGGGCAAATAGTCAAGAAGGGCGGGGTCGCGTGCCGCGACGGACGTACACGGGTCGGCCCAGTGCCTGGGCGGGCGTGCACGGGTCGGGGGGCGCTGGGCCATGAACAGGCCTCCCGCGCTCCCGTAGGGGCCTCGGTGGAGCAAGACGGGCGGGGTCGCGTGCCGCGACGGACGTACACGGGTCGGCCCAGTGCCTGGGCGGGCGTACACGGGTCGGGGGGGCGCTGGGCCCTGAATCGGCCTCGCCCGCTCCCGTAGGGGCCTCGGTGGAGCGAGACGGGCGGGGATAAACCCCGCCCCTACATTTCAAGAATGAAGGGTTCTTGGTGTAGGGGCGGGGTTTATCCCCACCCGTTTTGATTTGCCTTCCAACCTCAGCCCAGCCACCAGCCGAGGGCGAACTTGAAGATATCCACCTCGCCCTCGCCCTCCAACCGTCCGGCGCAGCCGGTCAGCCACGGCAGGCCAACCAGCCAGAGCCAGGCCGGGCGAGGCCGGGCCACGCCTAGCCCAGCCGCTTGATCACCGCCTGGGCGGCCTGGTCGGTGCTGAGCTGGCCGCCCAGGTCGCTGGTGACCTCGCCAGCGGCCAGACAGGCCTCCACCGCCGCCTCCACCCTGGCCGCGGCCTTGTCCTCGCCCAGGTGGCCCAGGAGCATGGCCGCGCAGAGGATGGCCGCGGTGGGGTTGGCCTTGCCCTGGCCGGCGATGTCCGGCGCGGAGCCATGCACCGGCTCGAACAGGGCGTGCTTGGGGCCCAGGTTGGCGCTGGGGCACAGCCCCAGGCCGCCGATCAGCCCGGCGGCCAGATCGGAGAGGATGTCGCCGAACAGGTTGGTGGTCACCATCACCGAGAACTGCCCGGGCTTCATCACCATGCGCATGGCCACCGAATCCACCAGGGCCTCCTCGTAGGGCACCCCCGGGAACTCTTGGGCCACCTGGCGGCACATCTTCAGGAACAGGCCGTCAGTCTTGATCAGCACGTTGTTCTTGTGCACCGCGGTGACCTTCTGATTGCCGTGGTCCCGGGCGTGTTCAAAGGCGAAGCGGGCGATGCGCTCGCTGGCCTGGGCGGTGATCAGCCGGGTGGCGGTGACCACGTCCGGGGTCAGGGTGGCCTCGATGCCGGCGTAGAGGCACTCGGTGTTCTCGCGCATGATCATCAGGTCGGTGCGCGGGTGCAGGCAGTCCACGCCTCGGTAGGCCTTGGAGGGACGGACGTTGACAAAGGTGCCCAACTCGGCCCGCAGGCGCAGGATGACCTGGGCCGCCGAGGCCCCGGCCGCGCCGAACAGCACCCCCTGGGCAGCCAGGGCGCCTTCCAGGGTTTCCTGGGGCAAGGCCCGACCGGTGCGGGCCAGGCAGGCGTCGCCCGCGTCGAAATGGCTGAAATCAAAGGCCACGCCGGTGGCCTCCAGGACCTTTTGCGCCGCCGCCGTAACCTCCGGCCCGATGCCGTCGCCGCCGATGACCGCCACCCGATAAGGCTGCTTGGACATGCTCATTTGCTCCCGCTGACCCCGGACACCGCCGCCTGCCAGGGCTGGTTGTGGGTTTGCTCATAGGCCGCGATGGCCGTCTCGTGCTGCAGGGTGAGCCCGATGTCGTCCAGGCCCTCCAGCAGGCAACGCTTCTTGAAGGGGTCGATGCCGAAGACGCAGGCGAATCCGTCGGAGCCGGTCAGCACCTGGCCGGCCAGGTCCACCGTGATGCGGTAGCCCTCGCTGGCGTTCACCCGCTTGATCCACTCCTCCACCATCTGGGCCTCCAGCTCGACCAGCAGGATGCCGTTCTTGAAGGAGTTGTTCTTGAAGATGTCGGCGAAGCTGGGGGCGATGATCACCCGGAAGCCATAATCCAGCAGGGCCCAGGGCGCGTGCTCCCGGCTGGATCCGCAGCCGAAGTTCTCGCGCGAGACCAGGACTTCGGCCCCCTGGTAGCGGGGCTGGTTGAGCACGAAGTCCCGGTCCGGCGAGCCGTCGGCCTCGAAACGCCAGTTGTAGAACGCGTACTGGCCGAAACCCTCGCGGCTGACCAGCTTCAGGAACTGCTTGGGGATGATCTGGTCCGTGTCCACATTGGCCACGTCCAACACCGCCGCCAAACCGGAAAACTTCACGAACTTCTGCATGCGCGGCTCCTTTGGGGAGTGGGAGAAGGGAGGATTTCGGGGAAACCCTTTTTCGGGGAAAAAGGGTTTCCCCGGACCCCTTCCCAAAAAGCTTTGCGCGAAAGCCGCTGCGCGCCTTTCGCCCTGGTCCGGTCCAAGGCCGACCTTCCTGCTGCCCCCTAAAGTTTTTTGAAGGGGGGCGCGGGGGGAAACTTTTGTTCACAAAAGTTTCCCCCCGATCTTCCTCTCACCCCAACTGCCGCGCGTCGGCCAGGCGACCTTGGATGGCCGAGGCGGCGGCGGTGGCCGGGGAGCAGAGGTGGGTGCGTCCGCCGCGGCCCTGGCGGTCCTCGAAGTTGCGGTTGCTGGTGGAGGCGCAGCGCTGGCCGGGGGCGAGCACGTCGGGATTCATGGCCAGGCACATGGAGCAGCCGGGCTCGCGCCACTCGAAGCCAGCCGCGGTGAAAACCTTGTCCAGGCCCTCGGCCTCGGCCTGGGCCTTGACCTGGCCGGAGCCGGGCACCACCAGGGCGGTCACGCCCGGGGCGACCCGACGGCCCTGGGCCACGGCGGCGGCGGCGCGCAGGTCCTCCAGGCGGCCGTTGGTGCAGGAGCCGATGAAGACCACGTCGACCTTGATGTCCTGGATGGGCGTGCCGGGCTTGAGGTCCATATAGGCCAGGGCGCGGCTGGCGGCGGCGCGTTCCACGGGATCGCGGAAGTCCTCGGGCGCGGGCACCCGGCCGCTGATCTCCGCCACTTGGCCGGGGTTGACGCCCCAGGTCACCTGCGGCCCCAGGCCCTCCACGTCCAACTCCACCGTGCGGTCGAAGCGGGCGTCCGCGTCGCTGGGCAGGGTGCGCCAATAGTCCACGGCGCGGTCGAAATCCGCGCCCTGGGGGGCGAAGGGCCGGCCCTTCAACCAGGCGAAGGTGGTCTGGTCCGGGGCGATCAGGCCGGCCTTGGCCCCGCACTCCACACTCATGTTGCTGACCGTCATGCGGCCTTCCATGGAAAGCTCGCTAAAGGCCTGGCCCTGGTACTCGATGGCGTGGCCGGTGCCGCCGGCCACGCCCAGGCGACCGATGATATGGAGGATCAGGTCCTTGGCCCCCGCCCCGGCGCCCAGACGGCCCTTGGTGCGCACCGCCAGGCTGGCGGGCTTGGCCTGGGGCAGGGTCTGGGTGGCCAGGATGTGCTCCACCTCGCTGGTGCCGATGCCAAAAGCCAGGGCGCCGAAGGCCCCGTGGGTGGCGGTGTGGCTGTCGCCGCAGAAGACGGTCTGGCCGGGCAGGATCAGGCCCAGTTCGGGCATGGCCACGTGGATCACGCCCTGGCGGGGGTCGTCGATGTCCAGGAGCAGCACCCCGAACTCGGCGCAATTGGTCCGGAGGGCCTGGTGCTGGGCCACGGCCACTTGGTCGGCCCAGGGCAGGAAGCGGCCCTGGGTGGGCACCACGTGGTCCACCACGGCGTAGGTGAGGTCCGGGCGGCGGACCTTGCGGCCGGCCAGGCGCAGGCCCGCGAAGGCCTGGGGCGAGGTGACCTCGTGCACCAGGTGGCGGTCGGCGTAGAGCAGATCGGGCTGGCCGGACTCGCCGCGCACCACGTGGGCCGACCAGATCTTGTCGAACAGGCTGGGCATGGGGTCATCCTTCGCGCTGGTGGGGATCGGGGGGACCGCCGCGCCGGGGCCGACGCGGCGGCCTGGGGCCTGATCCGGGACGGGGGCCGGCCCCGTCCCGGAATCGCTGGCTACTTCTCCAGCCACTTCATCATGCCGCGCAGGCGCTCGCCGACCTCCTCCACCGGGTGCTCGGCCTCGCGCTTGAGCAGGGCGTTGTACACCGGGCGGTTGGCCTGGTTCTCCAGCACCCACTCGCGGGCGAACTCGCCGTTCTGGATCTCCTCCAGGATCTCGCGCATGTTCTCGCGCACGCCCTCGTCGATGACGCGCGGGCCGCGGGTGATGTCGCCCCACTTGGCGGTGTCGCTGATGAAGTGGCGCATCTTCTTGAGGCCGCCCTCGTAGACCAGGTCCACGATCAATTTAACCTCGTTGATGCACTCGAAGTAGGCCATCTCCGGGGAGTAGCCGGCCTCGACCAGGGTCTCGAAGCCCATCTTCATCAGGGCGGCCAGACCGCCGCAGAGCACCGCCTGCTCGCCGAAGAGATCGGTCTCGGTCTCCTCCTTGAAGCTGGTCTGGATCACGCCGGCCCGCGCTCCGCCCAGGCCCATGGCGTAGGCCAGGCCGTTGGCCTTGGCCTGGCCGCTGGCGTCCTGCTCGATGGCCAGCAGGCAGGGCACGCCCTGGCCGGCCACGTAGAGGTCGCGCACCAGCTTGCCGGGGCCCTTGGGGGCCACCATGATCACGTCCACCTCGGCCGGGGCCTGGATCTGGTTGAAGTGCACGTTGAAACCGTGGGCGAAGAGCAGGGTCACGCCCTTCTTGCACATCGGGGCCACGAACTCCCTGTAGGCCGCTGGCTGGCTGGGATCGGGCAGCAGGAAGGCGATCAGGTCGGCGTCCTTGACCGCCTCGGCCATGGGCTGGGCCTTGAGGCCGTCGGCCTTGACCTTGTCCATGGTGGGGCTGCCGGCGCGCACCGCCACGGTGACGTCCAGGCCGGAGTCGTGCAGGTTCAGGGCGTGGGCCCGGCCCTGGCTGCCGTAGCCGATGATGACGATCTTCTTGCCCTTGAGCTGGCCGAGGTCGGCGTCTTTCTCGTAATACACGGTTACGCTCATCTAAGGAAACTCCCTTCGGGTTGGGTTATCATGCCATATCTTCGCGGGCTTGCGCCCAGTTTGCAACACTTGCGCCCAAGGCCGGCCAGCCACCCGGCGCTGGCTCCGCCGGGCGGCCGGACCAGCCCTAGGCCACGGTCTCGCCCAGGTAGCCGGGGTCCGGGGTCTCGCTGTGGCCCGGGACCAGGGCGGCCTGGCCGCGGACCATCACGATCTGGCCGGTGCGGGCCATCTCCAGGATGCCGAAGGGCCGCATCATGCCGATCATGGCCTCGATCTTGTTGCGGTTGCCGCTGACCTCCAGGACCATGGTGGCGTTGTCCACGTGGGTGATGGCGGCGCGGAAGATGTTGGCCAGCTCGATGATCTCGCTGCGCCGCTCGCGAGGGGCGTTGACCTTGATCAGGGCCAGGCCCCGCTCCACCCGGGGGGCGTCGGTCAGGTCGCTGACCCGGATCACGTCCACCAGCCGCCGGAGCTGCTTGACCGCCTGCTCGCGCACCGCGTCGTCGCCGCTGATGAAGATGCTCATGCGGCTGACCTGGGGGTCCTCGGTCTCGCCCACGGCCAGGGAGTGGATGTTGAAACCGCGCCGGGCCAGGAGGCCGGAGACCCGGGCCAGCACGCCGGGCTCGTTACGCACCAAGACCGCCAAGGGGTTGAGCTGGCTCATGGCTAGTCCTCCAGCCGGCAGGGGATGAAGTCCACGTTGGCCCCGCCGGCCGGCACCATGGGCAGCACCGCCTCGTCCGGGTCCACCCTCACGTCCAGCACCACCGGCAGCTGGTTGTCCTCGGCCGCGGCCAGGGCCCAGCGCAAGGCCGGCAGAAGGTCCTCGGGCCGCTCCACCTTGCGCCCCAGGGCCCCGAAGGCCTGGGCCACCTGGTCGTAGGGCGGCGGGGCCAGCTGGGTCTGGGCGTAGCGCTGGTCGAAGAACATGCCCTGCCACTGGCGCACCATGCCCAGGTGGCTGTTCTTGAGCACCATGGAGACCACCGGGACCCGGTAACGCACGGCGGTGCAGATCTCCTGGATGTTCATCAGGAAGGAGCCGTCGCCGTCCACGCACAGCACCCGGCGCTCGGGCTTGGCCAGCTTGGCCCCGATGGCCGCCGGCAGGCCGAAACCCATGGTGCCCAGGCCGCCGCTGGTGATGAAGGTGCGGGGCCGGCGGAAGTTGTAGTACTGGGCGGTGAACATCTGGTGCTGGCCCACGCCGGTGACCACGATGTCCTCGTCGTCCAGCAGGCCGTTCAAGGACTCGATGGCCTGCTGGGGCTTGATCACGCCGTCGCGCTGGACATAACCCATGGGGTAGCGTTGCTTCCAGGTGGCGATGACCTTGTGCCAGGCGCTGAAGTCCGGCCGGCGCTCCCAGGCCCGCGCGCCCTGGAGCATGGCCGAGAGCACCTGCTTGGCGTCGCCCACGATGGGCACCAGGGCCGGCAGGCACTTGCTGATCTCGCTGGGGTCCACGTCCACGTGGATCAGCTTGGCGCCCGGCGCGAAGCGCTCCAGGCGGCCGGTGACCCGGTCGTCCAGGCGCGAGCCCACGCAGATGATCACGTCGCTGTTGTGCAGGGCCAGGTTGGCGTAGCCGGTGCCGTGCATGCCCGGCATGCCCAGGCTCAGGGCGTGGTCGCTGGCGAAGCAGCCCAGGCCCAGGAGGGTGGTGGCCACCGGGATCTGCAACAGCTCGGCCAAGGCCCGCAGCTCGGCGCAGGCGTCGGAGTGGATGATGCCCGCCCCGGCCAGGATCACCGGCTGACGGCTCTCGGCGATGAGGTTCAGCGCGCGCTGCACCTGCACCGGATGGCCCAGGGGCACGTTGACCAGGCGCGGGGCCAGGCGGTGCTGGTCGCTGGTCAGGATCTCGGTGGGGGCCTCGGAGACGTCGCGGGGGATGTCCACCAGCACCGGGCCGGGCCGTCCGCTGGTGGCGATGGTGAAGGCCTCGGCCATGGTCGGGGCCACCTGGTCAGCGCTGGTGATCAGGTAGTTGTGCTTGGTGATGGGCATGGTGATGCCTCGGATGTCGGCCTCCTGGAAGGCGTCGTTGCCCAACAGGCGGCTGACCACCTGGCCGGTGATGGCCACCACCGGGGTGGAGTCCATCATGGCGTCGGCCAGGCCGGTGACCAGGTTGGTGGCCCCGGGGCCGCTGGTGGTCATCACCACCCCGGGCTTGCCGCTGGCCCGGGCGTAGCCCTCGGCCATGTGCGCCCCGCCCTGCTCGTGGCCCACGATGACGTGCTTCAGGTTGCCATCGCGGTGCAGGGCGTCGTAGACGCTGATGATGGAGCCGCCCACCATTCCGAAGACCACGTCCACCCCCTGGGCGTGCAGGGAGGCGATGATGGCGTCGGAGCCGTTGGTGGCCGGCAGGCCGGGGTTCCGCTTGGGTGCTTGGCTGCTCATTGCTTCTTCTCGCTATCTCGCTGGCCGCTGCTGGGCGGCGGGTTGGGTTCGGTTCATTTGGCGGCGGGCGCGTTCTTGCGCAGCACCGCGCCGGTGGCCGCGCTGGTGACCAGCTCGGCGTAGCGGGCCAGGGCCCCCCGGGTGAAGCGGGGCGCGGGCGGGGTCCAGGCCGCGCGCCGGCGCTCCAGCTCGGCCGGGTCCACGTCCAGGGCCAGGACCCGGCCGGGAATGTCGATCCGGATCGGGTCGCCGTCCTTGACCAGGGCCAGGGGGCCGCCGGCCGCCGCCTCGGGCGAGACATGGCCGATGACCGCGCCCCGGCTGCCGCCGGAGAAGCGGCCGTCGGTGATCAGCGCCACCTGGCCGTCCAGGGGACCGCCGCTGATCAGCGCGGTGAGCGCCAGCATCTCGCGCATGCCCGGGCCGCCGGCCGGCCCCTCGTAGCGGATCACGATCACCTCGCCGGGCTGAATCTCCTGGCGGTTGTAGGCCTCGGTGGCCTCCTGCTCGCCGGAGAAACAACGGGCCGGCCCCCGGAAGACCCGCATCTGCTCGGCCACCGCGGTCTGTTTGACCACCGCGCCCTCGGGGGCCAGGTTGCCGGAGAGCACCGCGATGCCGCCCTCGGCGTGGACCGGGTCGGCCAGGGTGTGCAACACCGGCTGGCCGAAGGCCTGGAACTCCGGCACGCTGGACGGCAGGTAGTCGGCCAGGGTCCCTCCACTGACCGTGGGGTTGGTGAGCGCCATGTCTTTTGCCAGGCGCTTCATCACCGCCCCCACCCCGCCGGCCTGGTGCAGGTGCTCCATGCGCATGGGGCCGGCCGGGCTCATGTTGGCCAGGTGGGGGGTGGCGCGGGCCAGGCGGTCGAAGTCCTGGAGCCCGAAGTCCACCCCGGCCTCGTGGGCGATGGCCGGCAGGTGCAGGGCGGTGTTGGTGGAGCCGCCCAGGGCCAGATCCACCCGGCAGGCGTTGGCGAAGGCGTCCGGGGTCAGGATGTCCAGCGGCCGCCGGTCCATCCGCAGCAGGTCCATGATCTTCAGGCCGGTGGCAAAGGCGATCTCGTCCTTGTCGCCGTTCATGGCCAGGGCGCAGGCGCAGCCGGGCAGGCTCATGCCCAGGGCCTCGGTGACGCAGGCCATGGTGTTGGCGGTGAACATGCCGGCGCAGGAGCCCGGACCGGGACAGGCCTTGGCCTCCATCTCCGCCAGCTCGGCCTCGGTCATCTGGCCGGAGCGGACCTTGGCCACCGCCTCGAAGACCGTGATCAGGTCCACGGTCCGGCCCTGGAACTCGCCGGCGGCCATGGGACCGCCGGTGAGCACGATGGCCGGCCGATTCAGGCGGGCCGCGGCCATCAACATGCCGGGCACGATCTTGTCGCAACTGGCGATCAGCACCAGGGCGTCGAAGCCATGGGCCATGGTCATCAGCTCCACGGTGTCGGCCACCACCTCGCGGCTGGGCAGGCTGGCGTGCATACCCGGGTGGCCCATGGCCAGGCCGTCGCAGATGGCCATGGTGTGGAACTCGAAGGCCTGGCCGCCGGCCTCGGCGATGCCGCGCTTGACCGCGTCCGAAAGCCGGTTGAGGTGGACGTGCCCGGGTACGACCTCGGTCCAGGAGTTGGCCACGCCGATGAAGGGCCGCTTGATCTGCTCGCTGGTCAGGCCGCAGGCCCGCAGCAGGGAGCGCTGGGGGGCGCGCATCAGGCCGCTTTTGATCTCGTCGCTGCGCTGGCTCATCCTGGTCCGCCTTTCCGGCCGGCCCGCCGCGAACTGGGCGGCGTTCCGGGTGGCTTGGGGGTCTATCCGTGGCCACCAGCCCCGTGGCTGGCGGTTGATTCGCTGTTTTTACTGGCTTTTTGGTGCGGCCCCTAGCGGGGCAGGATAATGAGGCCGTCTAGGACGGCAGATACGCGGGGTACCAGGAAGAGGCGGGCCGAGGCGGGGCAGAGGGCGCGGGCGGGGGACATGGGCATCGCGGCGCTCGGGGTCCGCCGACTAGCTCGGGCGGATTGTGCCTGGGGTTTGCAGGGTTGCATCGCTGCTTCCTCCGGGTCGATCGGTCGGGCAACCAAATGGGGCTGGCGACCGGGGGTGGGCCTAGGGCCCTGGTGTCAAACTGAATTTTGGATGCGTGTGGTTTGCGGCCCCGGTTACCGGGGCAGGAGAATCAGGATGGCCGCCGGTAGGCATACCGGTAGGCCTAGGCTGGGTACGCCGACGGCGCGGCAGCCCGGGAAGGCCGAGGAGGCGAGAAGGATGTGAGACTGGCAAGCGGGCACGGCCCAACTCCATGAGACTATCTACCCAGGACGATTATCACGCCGGGTCTGGCTTGTCAACGGGCGGAGCGAAAAACGCCCGCCTTTGGGCGGCGCTGGCGCGAAAAGGTCGCCGATCGGCTCAGGCCGGGTCCTGGCGCCGGGCCCAGAGGGAGTGCCAGGCGCCCTCGGTCTGGCGGCCCACCAGGACCCGGTAGCCGCACCGGGCCAGGAGCTCGGCCAGGGGGTCGCGCTGGCTGCGGGTGATCCCGCTCAGGATCAGGTCGCGCTTGTCCAGCAGATCCGACCCCGGTTGCCAGAGCTGTTGCTGCACCTCCCAATGCAGGTTGGCCAGCACCAGGTTGGCCGGACGGGAGAGGAAATCCCCGGCCGGCCCCTCGGCCACCTCCACCGCCAGGCCATTGAGCTCGGCGTTGCGCCGGGCGGTGGTGACGCAAAGGGGGTTGAGGTCCACGCAGGTCACCGCCTCGGCCCCCATCCGGGCGGCGGCCAGGCCCAGGATGCCGGTGCCGCAGCCCAGGTCCAGCACCCGGCCCAGGGGTCCCTTGGCGCAGAGGATCAGCAGCAGCTCCAGGCAGTGCTGGGTGGTGGGGTGCAGGCCGTTGCCAAAGACCAGGCCCGGGTCCAGGCGCAGGACCTGGCCGTCGAACTCCGGGACTGGCTGCCAGGCCGGCACGATCATCAGGCCCGGCAGCACCAGCGGGGCCAGCTGCTGGCCGCCCTGCCACTGCTCGTAGGTCAGGTGATGGACCTCGCGCAGACGCAATCCCGGGTCTTGGGCCAGGACGGCGTCGATTTGCCCTTGGGCCGGGGCGGCGAAGAACAGGAAGCTGGTGTCGTCCTCCAGCCACAGGCCCAGGTAGCCGGCGCTCAGGCCGGCGGCGGCCGGACGGGCGTCGCCCAGGATCTCGTAGATGTATAGCTGGTCGTAGGGCGCGGGTGGCATGGCTCGCAAACCAAGGGGGGCCTTCCCGTGGAAGGCCCCCGGCAATGGCACTGGGCGTGAACGAAAAAAATCAGGACTCCAGGACGAAAATGACCTCCAGGCGCACCCGGTATTCGGCGATCTGGCTCTCGTCCACCGCCACGCGCATCTCCAGCACCTTCATGCCGGTGATGCCCCGCAGGGTGCGGGTGGCGCGCTCAAAGCCAACCTTGATGGCGTCGTCAAAGCTGATGGGGGAGGAGGCGATGATGTCAGTCACGCGGGCCACACGTTTTTCGCTCATGGTTCCAACTCCTTGCCTGGTGCCATTCCGCCCCGGACAGGCGGCGGGTTCGTGCGTCAAACTTCCCCAGGGGGCGGGCGCGCCCTCCTCCGCGGCTGGCCAATAGCCTATTTGGATGGTCAAAACTAGCACAGCCCCGGGCCAACGCGCAAGGCGTCCCGGGCCCCCGCGGCCAGGCCGCGCCCCAATGAGCTGGATTCAATAAAAAATCCGGGGTTCATCGCGCCCAATCTTGTGCAAACAGAGGCTAATCAGTCTACATTGTGCAAAGCCTCACTTTTGGTCTTGACACTCCCTCCCGGCTGGTCTACAAGTGCCGGTGTCAGCCCGCGCCATCAAGACCAGCCACCCGAGGAGCGAACTGCAAAAGCCGCCTCGCGCAGTATGGGATCACCTGGCCCTGGTGATGCAGGTGGGCCTGACCTTCGCCGGTTCGGTCCTGTTCTGCCTGGCGATAGGATACTGGCTCGACCGGTGGCTGGGGACCAAGGGGATATTCACCGCGGTGTTCATCCTGCTGGGGATCGCAGGAGGCGGCTACACCGTGTACCGCCAGATCATGGAGCTGGACGATGACCAGCCCCGTGGGCGGCGGAGCAAAGGCGGTCCGGGCGATTAGCAGCCAAGCCTCCAGCCCGCGCCGGCTCGTGGAAGGCGTCGCCAAACGGGCGCTGATCCTGACCCTGGCGGTCTGCCTGATCCTGGTGGTCATGGGCCGTTTGGCCTGGGCCAAGGGCCTGGCCTTGGGTGGCCTGGTGTCGGTGGTCAATTTCACCCTGATGGCCTGGCTGTTGCCCAAGGCCCTGGGGGCTGGCCGCCGGCGCTCCGAAGGCTGGGCCTTCGGCTCCCTGGCCTTGAGATTCTCGTTGATGGCTCTGGCTTTGGGATGGTGCCTGTACAAGCCCCAGAGCCTGTCCGTGGCCGCCTGCGCAGCGGGGCTGTTCGTGGTCCAACTCACCCTCCTGACCAATCGCTTCCTACCGGAGCGGTGGCGGGAGGCGACCTGGGGAGTAAACGAGAGGTGGAAGACCTAACCCACGTTCCCAAATGGTTCGTGACCGTGGCGGGCATGCCCTTGGAGTTCAACTCCGAGACGCTGATCATGTCCTGGATCGTGATGGGGCTGATCATCGTCTTCGGCTTCCTGGCCTCCCGCCGCGCCGCCTTCGTGCCCGGCCCCTGGCAGTGCTTCGGCGAAGTCCTCCTGGACGCCTTCGAGGGACTGGTCAATGACGCGCTGGACGAGAACAACCGCAAATACTTCCCGCTGATCGTCACCCTGTTCCTTTTCATCTGGGTGAGCAACATCATCGGGATCATCCCCGGCTTCTCCGAGCCCACCCGCGACCTGAACACGCCGCTGGCCTACGGCGTCATGGGCTTTTTCATCGCCCACTACGCCGGCATCAAGGCCAAGGGCTTCAAGGCCTACGCCAGCGAGTACGTGCAGCCCATGTTCTTCATGGCGCCGCTGAACATCATCGGCGAGCTGTCCAAGGTGGTCTCCATCTCCTTCCGTCTTTTCGGCAACATCATGGGCGGCACCATCATCATCTCGGTGGTGAGCCACCTGGTCTACTATCTGGTGTTGCCGCCCTTGTTGAACGTCTTTTTCGGTCTGTTCGTGGGAACCATCCAGGCCTTCGTCTTCACCATGCTCACCCTGGTCTACATCTCGGTGCAAACCAAGTAGGGCCTAAAGGGTCCGGGGCGCGGAGCGCTAGACGGGCGGGAGTGGACCAGCGGCCGGGGGCCGCCCGGGGCCAGGGACCGAAACCAGACGAGAAATCCAGGCACTAGGGGAACTCATGGTAATCAGCGACGATCTCTGGGTACAGGCCGCCGCCTTCGCGGGGGCTGGGTTCGCGGTGGGGTTTGGCGCCATTGGCGCGGCCCTGGGCGAGGGCTACGCGGCCGGTCGGGCCGGCCAGGCCATCTCCCACAACCCCTCCATGAGCGACGACATCGTCAAGACCATGCTCATCGGCCAGGCCGTGGCCGAGAGCGCGGGCATCTTCGCCCTGGTGGTGGCCATGCTCCTGGTCTTCAAGGACGTCCAGGGCGAGTCCCTGCTCAACGCCTTCGCCTACCTGGGCGCGGGCCTGTCCATGGGCCTGGCCGCCATCGGCAGCGGCGTGGGCAGCGGCCTGCCGGCCGGTGCGGCCTGCGAGGGCACGGCCCGCCAGCCCGCGGCCCTCAGCACCATCCGCACCAACATGCTGGTGGGCTCGGCCGTCTGCCAGACCCCCTCGGTCTTCGGCATGGTGGTGGCGTTCATGCTGATTTTCATCGACTGGTCCGACCGCCCCTTCTGGCCCACCTGGGCCGCCCTGTTGGGCGCGGGCATCAGCACCGGCTTCAGCGCCATCGGCCCCGGCCTGGGCAACGGCATCACCGCCAACGAGGCCACCCTGGGCGTGGCCCGCCAGCCGGAGACCAGCGGCACCCTGACCAACACCATGCTCATCGGCCTGACCGTGGCCCAGTCCACGGTCATCTACGGCTTCCTGGTCAGCCTGATCCTGCTGTTCATCCCCAAGCCCGAGTCCATGGCCATGGCGGCCTGGGCGGCGCCCCTGAGCGCCGGCATCTGCATGGGCCTGGGCGGCATCGGTCCGGGCATCGGCGAGGGCATCACCGCTGGCTACGCGGTGCGCCGGGTGGCCCGCGACGTGGAACAGAACGTTCTGCTAACCCGAGTCATGCTGGTGGGCCAGGCGGTCAGCGAGTCCACCGGCATCTACTCGTTGATCGTGTCCCTGTTGCTCATTTTCGTGATCTAGGCTTCCCGGCCCCAGCGGGGCGGGGAGGACATCCGGCAACTATTGGAGGCAAGTCATGGAGATTCAAGGCGCGGATATGGTGCGGGCGGCGGCTCTGTTGGGTGCGGGCATTGCCATGGGTCTGGGCGCCATCGGACCAGGCGTGGGCGAGGGTTACGCGGCCGGCAAGGCCTGCGAGGCCATCGGCCGCAACCCCAAGGAGGCTGGCCTGCTCACCCGCACCATGCTGGTGGGCCAGGCGGTCAGCGAGTCCACCGGCATCTACTCCCTGGTGGTGGCGTTGCTGCTGATCTTCGTGGTCTAGGACCGTCCCTGGGCCCGATCATGTCGCCAGGGGGAGTTCCCCGGGAAGGGATGGCCCCATGATTAGTGTCAACGCGACCCTGTTCGTGCAGATCATCAACCTGCTGGTGTTGCTGGTGATCATGAACTACGTCATGTATCGCCCCCTGCGCCGGCTGGTGGAGCAGCGCCGACAGGCCATCAGCCATGGTCATGCCGAGGCGCGTCGCCAGGCCGAGGAGGCCAAGACCCTGGAGGCCAACTACCAGGATGGCCTGCGGCGCGGCCGGGCCAGCATCCAGGAGCGCCTGGCCGTTTTCCAGGACCAGGCCACGGAGCGCTGCAACGCCATCCTGGAGGAGGCCCAGGACCAGGCCCGGGCCTCGTCCCAGCAGATGCGCGCGCGGGTCGAGAAGGAAATGGCCTCGGCCCGCCTGGACATCCGCAAGGAGGCCGAGCTGATCTCCCAGGCCATGGCCCGGCATATCCTGCAGAGGAGGCTGTCATGAGGTGCGCCCGCGTGGGCTTGTTGGTCGCGGCCGCCGGCGCGCTGCTGATCCTGGCGGCCGAGCCGGCTCTGGCCGCCAAGGCCAAGGAGGCCATGCCCGAGTGGCGGGTGATCTGGAACCAGGTCTGGAAGATCCTCAACTTCCTGATCCTGGCCTTCCTGATCTTCAAGCTGGGACGCCAGCCCATCAAGGACTTCATCAGCGGGCAGAAAACCGGCATCGCCAGCACCATCCAGGCCATGGAGGAAGCCAAGGCTGCGGCCGAGGCCGAGCGCGCGGCCATCGAGGCCCGCACCGCCAACCTGGAGAAGGAGCTGGAGGACATCGAGACCTACCTGGCCGAGCGGGCCGCCCGGCAGCGCGAGACCATGGTGGAGGAGGCCCAGCGCGAGGCCAGGCTGATCATCGAGCGGGCCGAGATGCTGGGCGAGCGCGCCCTGCGCGAGGCCCGGAGCCAGTTGGTCAACGAGATGGTCGAACTGGCCAGCCAGATGGCCGAGGAGACCCTGCGCCGGGTGGTCAACGAGACCGACCGGGCCAAGTTCCTGGATGACTTCGCCAAGAGCCTGGCCGAAGTCGACCTGGCCCCGCAAGGCTGAGGAGGCGAGAGATGGGGGTCATCACCTTCAGCAAGCAGTTCGCGTCCGGCGGGGTGGAGTTGGCCGAGCAGTTGGCCCAGGAGCTGGGCTACCAGCTGGTGGGCCGCCGGGTGTTGACCGAACTGGCCAAGACCCTGGACATGAGCGAGGCCCAGGTGGAGCTGCTCAAGCGCGGTCACGAGGCCCGCTGGATCAGCCTGGTGGACAACTACCTGATCCACACCGTGCGCCGCATCGCCCAGCAACCCGAGGCCGCCCTCAACGACAAACGGTATTTCGCGGCGGTGCAGGAGTTGGTCAAGCGCCTGGCCACCGAGGGCAATGTCGTGATCCTGGGCTGGGGGGCCCAGCTGATCCTGGGCGATCAACCGGGCACCCGCCATTTCCGGGTGGTCTGCCCCTTGGATCAGCGCGGGAACCGCTACGCCCAGCGCGCGCGCATCCCGGTGGACCAGGCCATGGCCGAGTGCCAGCGCCAGGACGAACTCTCCGCCGGCTACGTGCGCCACTATCTCAAGCGCGACTGGGCCGAGGCCGAGCTCTACCATCTGACCCTGAACCTGGGCCTGATGAACTTCGACCACGGCCAGGCCATCAAGGCCATCCAGGCCGTCCTCTAGTCCGTCCTCGACGCGCGGACCGCCGCCCGCGGCGGTCCGCGTTGCCGATCACCCCATCAATCTAGTATCATTGGACCGCCCCCCATAGGGGCGCTGACGCACTTGTCACGGGTTCTGACCATGACCGTCTTGCAAAATTCGCATCCCGCCCCGGCCACGCCGGAGGCGATTCCCATCGCCAAACCCTGCCTGGGGCCCCTGGAGGCCGCCAACGTGGCCGAGGCCGTGGCCTCCACCTGGATCTCCTCCACCGGCCCCTTCGTGGGCCGCCTGGAAGCCGGCCTGGCCGACCTGCTGGGCACGCCCCACGTGCTCTGCACCAGCAACGGGACCACCGCCCTGCACCTGGCCCTGGCCGGCCTGGGGGTGGGTCCGGGCGACGAGGTGCTGGTGCCGGACCTGACCTTCGCCGCCACCGCCAACGCGGTCTTCATGGCCGGGGCCACCCCGGTGCTGGTGGACTGCGCCGCCGACCACTGGAACGCCGACGCCGCGGCCTTCGCCCGGGCAATCACCCCCCGCAGCAAGGCCCTGATCGTGGTCCACCTCCTGGGCCAGGCCTGCCGCATGGAGCCCATCATCGAATTGGCCAACCAAAACAGCCTTTTGGTGGTGGAGGACTGCGCCGAGAGCCTGGGAGCCGACTGCGGAGGCCAACCCACCGGCTCCTTTGGCGCGGTGGGCTGCTTCAGCTTTTTCGCCAACAAGGTCCTGACCACCGGCGAGGGCGGAGCGGTGGCCACCTCCGACCCGGACCTGGCCCGGCGCATGAGCCGTTTGCGGGCCCATGGCATGGATCCCCAGCGCCAGTACTGGCACGACAGCGTGGGCTTCAACTACCGCATGACCAACCTCAACGCCGCCCTGGGCGTGGCCCAGCTCCAACGCCTGGAGGAACTGCTCGCCCGCCGCCGGGCCCTGGCCCAGCGCTATGAACGCAACCTGGCCGGCCTGCCCTGGCTGCGGGGCGGCTTCACCGCCCCCGGCCGCTCCATCGACTGGCTCCACCCGCTGTTCCTGGCCGAAAATCTCCTGGGTCTGACCCGCGACCAAGTTCTCGAACGCCTGCACGCGGCCGGCATCGACGCCCGACCCATGTTCTATCCCCTGCACCTGCTGCCGCCCTACCGGGACCTGCCCCGGGCCGGGGATCTGGAGCGGGCCACGGACCTGGGGCTCAGCGGCCTGATGCTGCCCCTATATCCCGATCTGCGCGAAGATCAGGTGGACTACGTCTGCGCCCAACTCACGGCCCTGGGCCGGAAAGGGGCCTGACCAGGCCATGAGCGACCGACCCGCGCCGGTCTCGGTGGTGCTGCCCACCTACAACGAGATCGCCAACATCGCGCCCCTGGTGGGGGAGATCCTGGAACGCACCCAGGCCGCCGGCATCCCGGTCCAGGTGGTGGTGGTGGACGACGACTCCCCGGACGGCACCGTGGCGGCCCTGAGGCAGGCTTTCCCCGACGACCCCCGGCTTAAAATCATCGTGCGCCAGGGAGAGCGCGGCCTGGCCACCGCCCTCTGGCGGGGCATCCAGGAGGCCGATCACCCGGTGGTGGCCACCATGGACTCGGACTTCAACCACCATCCTCGCGACCTGGTCAAGGTGCTGACCGCCCTGCCCGGCCATGACCTGGTGATCGGCAGCCGTTATGTGCCCGGCGGGGGCATGAACACCAGCCGCTTACGCTTCCGTTGCAGCCAGGCCTTCAACCTGCTGGTGCGCCTGGCCCTGGGGGTCGGGACCCGCGACAACCTGAGCGGCTTTTTAGCCATGACCAAGACCACCTGGCAGAGCTTCGACCCCGAGGACATCTTCCACGGCTACGGCGACTACGCCATTCGCCTGCTCTTTCGCGCCCACCAGCGCGGCCTGGACATCGTGGAGGTGCCGGTGGTCTACGAAAACCGCCTGGGCGGCGAGAGCAAAACCCGCTTCCTGCACCACCTGGTCATGTACCTGCGCACCGCCCTCGGCCTGCGCCGGGAGAGCCGCCGTTGAAACCCAACCGGGAGCTCGCTCCCTGGGCCGGCCTGGCGGGCCTGCTGCTGCTGGCCCTGGCCGTCCGCCTGGCCTACCTGCCCTACGTCAACCTCGACGCCGACATGGCGGTCACCGGCCTGATGGCCCGCCACATCCTGGAGGGTCAACTCCCCATCTTCTTCTATGGCCAGCCCTTCTGCGGCGCCATCGAGGCCTATGTCGCGGCGGCGATCTTCGCCGTCGCTGGCTCCTCGCCCCAGACCCTCTGCCTGGCCCCCCTGCTGGCGGCCCTGACCTTCGTGGCCCTGGCCTGGTTGGCGGCCCGGGACATGTGGGGGCCGGCCGCCGGCTGGTGGACCGGTCTGTTGGCCGCCGCCCCGCCCTACTACTTCGCCATCCATGGGGTGCTGCCCCGGGCGGCCTACATCGAGATACCGCTCTTCTCGCTGCTGCTCTTCTGGCTCACCTTCCGCCTGGTCCACCGCCGGGCCGGCTCCTGGCTCTATCTGGCCTATGGCCTGGTGGCCGGCCTGGGCTTCTGGACCCATTTCCTCATCGCCTACGCCCTGCTCGCCACCTCCCTCTACCAAGTCCTGGCCGACTGGCGGTTGCTCCTGCGCCGGGGCCACGCCCTGATCTGGCTGGGATTTTTCGTGGGCGGCGCGCCCTTGTGGTGGTTCAACCTCACCCACCATTGGGAAAGCTTCAGCTTCCTGCTCCAGCCCAAGCTCAGCCAGCCTTTTGGCGAGGTCTTCCAGGCCGTGGTCGGCATGGCCCTGCCGGTGCTCTTGGGGGCCTGGGACGACACCAGCCTGCGGCCGCTCTTCCCCGGGATCTCCCAGGGCATCCTGCTGCTGGGCCTGGCTGGCCTGGTCGGCCTGGTCTGGTTGCGCCGCCGGGGCTTGGCGGGTCTGGCCCGGCTGGACGCCCGCGCCTGCGACGGCAGCGAGCTGTTGTTGCTGGCCCTCCTGCTGGGCATCGCCCTGATCCTGGTCAAGGGCGAGCCGGTGGGCAGCACCCGCCGCCATTTCGTGCCGCTCTACGCCGCCCTGCTGCCCCTGACCGGCTACCTGCTGGCCCGCCTGGGTCAGCGCCGGGCCTGGCTGGCCCTGGGCCTGGGCGGGCTGGTGCTGGCCTCCAACCTGGCCGGGGCCTGGGCCACCTCGCCCCTGGGCAACCCGCCCCTGCGCCAGGCCATCCAGGCCAAGGTGCAAGGCCGCCAGGAGTTCATCAACGCCCTCCTGGCCCGGGGCATCACCCGGGCCTACTCCCTGGACTACTGGGACTGCCCACTGTTGACCTTCGAGTCCAACGAGCGCCTGATCGTGGTCCTGGCCGGCCAGGAGCTGGACCACTTCCACCAGCCCCACGACCGCCTGGTGGCCCAGTCCCCCAACCCGGCCTGGATCTGCCGAGGTAATTATCGCCTGCTGGAATCGGCCCTGGGCAACCTGGGGGCCGCCAGCCAGCGCCTGACCGTGGGAGGCTACACCGCCTTCCACGCCATCACCCCGCCCCAACCCGGTTGGCGAGCGGTGGAGCGGCGGGGCTGGCGGGCCCGGGCGGGCGACCATCCCCAGGACGCCCCCCTGGCCTGGGATGGCGACGCCCTCACCCGCTGGTCGCCCCTGGCGGTGCAGAACCCCGGCCAAAGCCTGGAGCTGGACCTGGGCCAGGAGGTGCCCGACCTCTGCCGCCTGCGCCTGGCCTCGGGCCGGATTGACGATGAACCCCTGGGCCTGCGGGTCTTGCTCTCCCGCGACGGACAGGACTGGACCCAGGCGGTGCATGCCTTGTCGCCGATCCAGGCCATGTTCTGGTGCCGAGGCAGGGCCCTGGTCAGCGACAGCGACCCCCGCCTGGACATCTACTTCCCGCCCCAGCCGGCCCGTTACCTGCGCCTGGTGCAGACCGGCCAGAGCCGGCTCAGCTATTGGTCGGTCCAGGAATTGAGCCTCTATCGCCCCGGACCGGCGGACCCGCCGAACGATCCCGGGGCGGTGGTGGACCACGCCCTCCGCCAGGGGGTGACGGCGGTGTTCGGCGACCTCCGCCTCAAGGCCTGGCTGCCCCCTGCGTTGCGCCCCGCGCCACAGGACCCGCCGGTCAACCCGACCTGGCCCATGCAAATCCTGCCCCGGGACGTGCTGCCGGACGACCCGGGGCGGGTGCTGCTGGCCCTGGAGCCCAGCCAGGCGGACGACACCGCGGAATTGTTAGGCAATCAAGGCTGGGGCTTCCAAGCGGCGAACGTGGGCGGGTACCTGGTTTTCTGGGACCTGCGACGTTTGACCGGGCTCGGCCCCGCCTGGCCCCTGGCCGGGGTTGGCCTGCGAGCCAGCGCTGGCCCGGAGATGGATCGGGCCCGGGACGGCAATCCCCACACCCGCTGGGACACCGGCCGGCCCCGTCAGGCCGGCGACCACCTGGAGATCGACCTGGGCCGGGAGGTGGTCCTGTCCAGTCTGGGGTTGGAGGCCCGGCCCGCGCCCCAGGACCTGCCGGCCGAACTGGAGTTGGAAGCATCCGCCGACGGCCAGACCTGGCGGCGGATCGATTATCGCCGGGTGGTGCTGGGGCCGCTGGTCTTTGGCGGCGATCGCCCGCTGACCGCCAACACCGGTCGCCTGCGTCTGGAGTTCAGCCCCCAGGTAGCGCGCCACCTGCGCCTGGGTCTGACCCAGGGCCATCCCCGGTTCTACTGGTCGGTGTACGAGTTGTCGCTCTGGTCCGCCCCGCCAGGCGCGCCCAGGGCCCGCTAATCGCGCCCAGGCCGCTTTTCTCCCCGCAGCCAGGGCTCCAAGAGCTCCCGGGCCTGGCTCACGTCCTGGCCGATCTGGCGGGCCAGATCCTCGGGGGAGGCGAAGCGCTTCTCGCCCCGCAGGTGCTCCACGAAATGCAGCACGATGTCCCGGCCGTAGAGGTCGCCGCTGAAGTCCAGCAGGTGGGTCTCCACGGTCAGGCCGCCGTTGCTGAAGGTGGGGTTGGTGCCGATGTTGGTGACGCCCTTGAGCAGGACGCCGGGCTCCGGCTGCACCAGCACCGCGTAGACGCCGGACCCGGGCAGCAGCTCGTCCTCGACCCGCAGGTTGGCGGTGGGGAAACCCAACAGCCGCCCGCCCCGGCCGTGGCCGCTGACCACCCGCCCGGCGATGCGGTAGTGCCGCCCCAGCAGTCGGCGGGCGGTGGCCAGGTCGCAGCCGCGCACCACCTGGCGCACCCGGGTGGAGCTGACCGGCTGGCCGTCCACCAGCACCGGCCCCATCTCGTGCACCGCGAAGCCGTGTTGGCGGCCCTTGTCGCGCAGCAGCTCCAGGTCGCCCAGGCCCTTGTGGCCAAAGGCGAAGTCATAGCCCACCACCACCTCGCGCACCTGGAGCCGGCCCACCAGCAGCTTGTCCACGAAGTCGTCGGCCGACAGCCGGGCCAAGTCCTGGTCGAAGCGCACGCACAGGGTGACCTGCAACCCGCAGCCCGCCATCAGCTCCAGCTTCTGGGCCAGGGGGGTGATCAGGGGCAGGTTCACCGCCGGCCGCAGCACCCGCATGGGGTGGGGTTCGAAGGTCATGGCCATGGCGGTGCCGCTGATTTCCCGGGCGCGCTCCACCGCCTTGGCGAACAGGGCCTGATGGCCGCGATGGACGCCGTCGAAATTGCCGATGGTCAGCACCGGGCCCGGATGGCGCTCCCGCAGCTCCTCCAGGCCGTGAACCACGTGCATCGTGTTGTTATCCTTTGGCAATTGTTATTGTCACAAGATTATGCGAAGGCTCTTGACAAGCACGGGGTCAGATTATAGACTTCGCCCCGGTGCTTGGCAAGTTGACCGCCTGCCGGGAGCCGCGCCGAAGTGGCGGAATTGGTAGACGCGCTAGGTTCAGGGTCTAGTGGGTGTACGCCCGTGGGAGTTCGAGTCTCCCCTTCGGCACCAAAGCCTGATCAAGTGGCTGGCCAGAAATGGCCAGCCACTTTGATTTTTGCGCTGCCACAAGTCCGTCGCGGGTTCTGGCCGGTTCATCCCGCTAGTGGGTGCCTGACCCACCCCGTTCTCAGCCCCGGACGCCGACGGTGTCGGCCCGGCCCTAGTCCGTGGACAGGTTGCGCACCATGCGCAGGCAGTTGGGATGGTGCATCTCGCTGTCCATGTCCTTGGTGTGGCAGACCTTGCAGTTCCGGTTGGCCCCCAGGGGCAGGGCGTTGCCCTGGTACTGCCGGGGCTGGATCACGTCGCGGTCGCGGCCGTAGGGGTTTTGGGCCGGATACAGGGCGTGGGGGCTGCCGTGGCAGGCGGCGCACTTGACCCCGGCCTCGTCGCTCCGCGCCCGGTAGAGCTCCTCCGCGCCCTTGGTCCAGCGGTTGAACCCGCTGGCCCCGGCCTCGGGCGCGGCGAAATCCTGGTGGCAGTTCAGGCAGTCCGGCTGGTTGACCCAGGGCGCGCGCGGGTTGACCTCGGCCAGGCTGGCCACCGCGCGGGGTCGCAGGTGGCGCATCAATTCCGCCGCCTGGGTCTTGCCCGCCTCCTGTTCCTTCTTGAGCAGGGCCAGGGCGTGGTCCTCCAGATGGCCATGGCAGTTGGTGCAGTCCTGGCCCATCTCCAGGTGCAGGCCCCGCAGGCAGCGGGTGGCTCCGCGGGGTGAGTCGGGATGGCAGGCCTGGCAGGCCTCGGCCCCGCGCTGGGTCAGGTAATTGGCGTGCCAGCCGTGCATGGCCGCCGAAAAATTCAGGCGCTGGCCGTCGCCGGCCGCGCCCAGGGCCGGGTCGGCGTGGCAGGAGGCGCAGAAGACCGGCTTGCCCGCCGCCGCCTGCTGCTTGAAGCTGGTGCGGTTGATGCGGTCGTGGGTGGCCAGGATGTCCTCTCCGGTGGCCGGCGCCAGGCCGGCGACGCCATCCACCCGCCAGCCTCCGCCGTGGCAGTTGCGGCAGCCCATCTCGCTGGAGACCGGGGCCACGGCCTGGGTCCGGGCCAGCACCCGGCCGGTCTGCCTGTCCTTGGCCTCGATGGTGAACAGGGGATAGGGGTTGAATCCCCCGGCGTCGGGATAGGGCGAGACCGGGATGAACTTGGCCTGGTGGACCCCCAGCTTCTCGTCATAGTCCATGCTTCCGCTCAAGCCCTTGCCGGCCAGGCCCACCCCCGGCGGCAGTTCCTGGCCGAAGATGGCCTTGGCGTATTGCCAGAACGGCAGGCGCTTGGCCGGGTCGGAATGGCCCGGCTCCACCGCGTAACTGATCTCCACCCCCTGGCTGACCAACTCCGGGGTTTCCCCCCGCTTGACTAGCTGGGCCTGGAGGGTGTTGGCCGGGGGCAGGATCACCAACTGCTGGTCGCCGTCGGTGATGCAGTGCATGCCCAGGTCGTTCCAGCACAGCAGGAGGTACTCGTCCTTTTGGGCGTCAAAGTTCGGAATCTCCAACGGCAGTTCCTTGGCCTGGAACTCGCCGGCCGGCTCATCCCGCCTGCCGTGCAGGTTTTGCACGATGTAGTCGGCCAGGGCCTGGCGCTCGGTCCGGTTGCCGGCAAAGGGCGGCATGTAGCCCAACAGCTTGCCCATTCCGTCCAGTTGCGAATCCAGGCCAAAGCCGCCGTACTTGGCGGTCAGGGGCAGGATGTCGTGCATCGGCCCGCCCACCGAGTGACAGGTGGCGCAGAGCAGGTTGAACAGCTCGCGCCCGGCGGCGGCGCGGTTCTGTGGCGTGATTTCCTTGTGCTGGCTCCAACGGGCCAGTTTCAGCACCCCTTGCGCCTGGGCCTGGGGCATCTGGGAGAGCAGCAGGCTGTTGGAGTACATGTGCCCGTAAATGATGAAGGGTCGGCGGCCGGCCTCCCGGGCCCACTCAAAGGAACCCATGTAGAACAGGCCGATCACCAACAGCAGCGCCGCCAGGGGTGCGCTGGCGGTGCGGGGCAGGCGCAACACCATCAACAGGCCGCCCAGGAACAGGGCCGCCGCCAGCCAGATCCCCACCCGCCCCACCGCGATCATCTCCGGGTTGGCCCCCAGCAGCATGGCCTGCACCGGGTCCGGCAACACCGCCAGGCACCACCAACCCGAGGCCAGCATCAGTAGGAAAGGCAACAGCAGCCAGCCCGCGCACCAGCGCACCATCTTGAACCGCAAGCCGGGCTCCGGGATGCGCACCGCGGTGAGGAACCCGTAGATCCCGGCCAGGACCATGGCCAAAAAGGTGCGGAAGGCGGTGGAAGGGGCCAGGGAGGGGTTGAAGAAACCCTGCCAGAAATCGCCGCTGGTCAGCCATCCCCCGGGGGTGAGCATGAAGGCGATGATGCCGTTGACCAAAAACAGCGAGAGCCAGGCCGCGGCGGCGTAGATCCAGCCCACCAGGAGGTGCTTGCCCGGGGCCATCCTGCCGAAGGTGTAGTAGTAGACGAACAGGCTGACGATCTCCACCAGGAAGAATACCCACTCCGTGGCCCAGGCGAAGACGAATTCGTGGATCAGGATCGAGGTGGCGGACGGATGCAGCACCGAGATCACCAGCCAGATGCCCACCCCGGTCAGGCTGCCGAAGACCATGGTCAGGAGCAGGAAGAACTTGGTGTGGCGGCGGGTGTAGTCCAGCACCGCCGGGTCGTTGACCCGTCGGCCCATGGTCTCGGTCAGCACCAGGAACAGACCGCCGCCCACCGCGAAATGGGCCACGTAGACATGCACCACCGCGATCAGGGCGATCAGCCAGCCACCGCCCCAGGCCTGTAGCTCCCAGACCGGATAGTTCATGGTCTAGGACTCCCTTCCCGCGCTGGCGGCCAGGCGCAGCAACCAGAAGATTAGGACCGATCCCAGGACCAGGGCCACCAGGAAGGCCAGGGCCGGCGAAGCCTGGCCGGTGACCGGCAGGCTTTCCGGATTGTAATAGGGACTGAGATAGGCCTCGCGCAACAGGTCGCGGGTGACCACCATCAGGACCACCGTGGCCAGGGTCGCGCCCAGGGCCAGCCCCACCCGGCCTTTGCTGGCCAGCACCAGGCCAGCCACCCCCAGGCCCACGCCCAACCACAAGACGGCGGTGTGCGGGCCGCTCCCTCCCAGGAACAGCAGCATGATCTCCTGGGGCAGGCTGAGCAGGAACCAGAGGCCGTCGGCCATCTGGGCCAGGGTGGCCCAGATGAACCAGCTCAGGCCCAGGCGGATCAGCTCCTTGCCGCCGCCATCGCCGCGCCGGCGTCGCCAGGCCCCCAGGCTGGCCAGACCCAACCCGCCCACCGCCAGGGAGGCCAGCACGAAATGCAGGTAGCGCGGCCAGAGGGTGGGCTCGGCCAGGTTCCAGTGGGTGCCGCGGGGGTTGTCGAAATAGGCCGTCCAGGCCGGGGGGCTTAGCATCAGGGTCATGCTGTTGCTCAAGACAAAGGCCACCGCCAGCAGGCAGAGCACCGCCAAACCGATGACCAGGGTCCGGACCCGACCCAGGGCCGCGAACTTGAAGTCATAGACATAGGCGGCATAGTAGGCGGCCATGGTGACCAGGAAGATCGCCAGCCACCAGACCGCCATCAGCACCGCGCTGGTGTAGACCAGGTTGCCGTAGAGCACCGAGAGGAACAGCAGGGGCGGCACCCCCAGGTTGACGGTCAGGGCCACGGCAAAGGGGATCTTGCGGGCCAGGTCGTGCTCCACCAGCGGGGCCTGGGGCTGTTGATCGCCTTGCAGCGACAGCGCCAAGGCCATCACTCCGCCCCCCAGCATGGCGTTCATGGCCAGCAGGTGCAGGGTGAAGGTCGCCAGCAGCAACAGGCGGAACCAGACCGCCGCGATCGGGATGGCGTCGGCCGCCGGGATCAGGCCACCAGGCTCCATGTTCATCCCTCCTGCTTGAGCCGGGACGGGCTCGGCAACAAATCGCGCCTCCTAGTCTAGCACCGCGAGCTTGGGTGATAAAACTGGCTTTTACAGGGAATTGCCCCGGGTCGGGGCCGGGGAGGCCGGGGCTGGATCGAGGTCGGCCGGGGGTGTAACCTGTTACGAGGCCCGCCCCCGCCGGGGCCTGGCCGGAACCCCCGTTACCGCATGATTGTCGCCGCCTCCCGCCTGGGGACGGCGACGGGAGGTGGCCGATGCTGCAGAGCCTGGGAGCCAAGCCCATGATGTTCCCCACCCCGGTCTGGGTGGTGGGGAGCTACGACGCCCAAGGAAAGCCCAACCTCATGACCGCCGCCTGGTGCGGCATCTGCTGCTCCAAGCCGCCCTGCCTGAACGTCTCGCTGCGCAAGGCCACCTACAGCCATGGCAACCTCATGGCCCGCAAGGCCTTCACCTTGAACGTGCCCTCAACCTCCCAGGCCCGCGAGGTCGACTACATCGGCATGGTCTCCGGCCGGGACAAGGACAAATTCCAGAACACCGGTCTGACCCCGGTGGCCAGTCAATTGGTGGACGCCCCCTATGTGGCCGAATTCCCCCTGGTGGCCGAGTGCCGCCTGGTGCAGGTGGTGGAGTTGGGCCTGCACACCTTGTTCGTGGGCGAGGTGGTGGACCTGAAGGCCAACCCCGCGGTGCTGGACGCCCAGGGCCAGCCCGACCTGGCCAAGATCGCCCCCTTCGTGTTCGCGCCCGAGGTGCGCGAATACTTCGCGGTGGGAGCCTCGCTGGGCCAGGCCTTTTCCATCGGCAAGGGCCTCTAGGGCTAGACGCCCAACCAGGGGCGGGGGACCCAAGCACCTACCCTCGCGCCGGGCAGGCCAACTGCCTGGATCACCGGGCCAACGGCTGGCCGCGACGCCAGGCGGTCGGCTTCGCCCCCCGTGGTGCAAGCCCGGATGCTGCGTCATAATGGGCCAGGCGAACCCACGCTCGAACCCACAGCCAGGATGCCGAACATGGCCCCCCCACCCCCCAGCCTCAGCCAGCGCGTGGATCGGTTTTTCCTCTATGAGCGCCAAGGACGGTTCGACTTCATGGACGGGCTGCGCGGCTGGGCCCTGGTGATGATCTTCAACGTCCACTTCCTGGGCGTCTACGAATCGCGCTTCTATTTCCTGGGCGAGGGGACCCCGCTCAACCGCCTGATGAGCATGTTCAACGCCGGCCACGCCGGGGTGGACCTGTTCTTCATCCTGAGCGGATTCTTGATCTACACCACCATCCAGCGCAGGCGCACCGGCTTCTGGCGTTTCTTGCGCAACCGCTACTGGCGGCTGTTTCCGGTGCTGCTGGTGGTGAACCTGCCCCTGATCGCCACCCAGGCCAAGACCCTGCCCGATGTGATCGACAACCTGCTCCTGCTGGGACTCTTCCCGGACAGCGAGCTCTACAACGCGGTGGAGTGGGCCCTGACCTATCAGCTCTACTTCTACGGCCTGGCGGCGTTCTGGTTCATCACCCTGGCTGATTGGCGCTTCGCCCAGGGCTGGGCCTTCTACTGGCTCCTGGCGGCGGCCGTCTACCTTCAGCACCAGACCGGCATCTTCGGCCCCACCGGAGTGCCGCGCTTCATGTCCATGATCTGGGGGGTGGGCCTGGCCAAGCTCTATGGCTCACCCAAGCTTTGGCCCAAGGTGGGTCCGCGCCTGGCCTGGGCCTGGCCCCTGGGCATCGCCCTGGTCTACGCCGCCCGCTGGTACTGGTCCGGCCACGCCGCCGAGATCATCAACGGCCGTTGGCAGTGGGCGGCCTACTTCTCCTGCATCGACCTGGGCTTTTTGCTGACCATCGCCGCCCTGCTGGCCAATCAGGGCCTGGGACGTCGGGTGCTGGGCTGGCGGCCGCTCAGGATCCTGGGCAGCGTCAGCTATTCGGCCTTCCTGATCCACGGGGTGTGGGCCATCCCCCTGGCCCATCTGCTGGTCAAATCCCTGGCGCCGGGCTTCGAGGCCCTGGCCCTGCACTGGCTGACCAGCCTGGGTCTGACCATCCTCATCTCGATCTTCCTTTACGCCTTCTTGGAGCGGGTCTACTTCCGCCCCACTCCGCAAAAGGCCTGAACCGCGCCGCCCGTCCCCGTCCCAGGGCGGGCTGGGGATGGGAGACGGAGGGGATCGGCGGGGCGCGGTGACGGGCGGCCGGACTCAATCCAGGCGGACCACGGCCACGTTCTTGCCCACCCAGTCCAGGGGCAGGTAGATCCGGCCGCTTTGTCCGCTCTTGGCCACCCGCTTCTGCACCACCTCGCTGCCGGAGATGGTGAAGCGGGCCAGAGGGCCGGCGTCGTGCGCCGCGGTGGCGGGCGTGGCCTCGTTTGCCAGTTTGATGGCCGGGATCGAGCGCATCGGTCTTCCTTTCTCCTGGGGTCCACGGTCATGGCCGGGGGACGCGCCCGGTCGGCTCCGGCGCCGGCGGCTCAGGCCGCGTTGCTCTGCTGCTTGCGGCGCTCCTCGTCGCGGATCTCGCGCCGCAGGAGCTTGCCCACCTTGCTCTTGGGCAGCATGTCGCGGAACTCGATATAGGACGGCACCTTGTAGGGTGCCAGGCGATCGCGGCAATAGCGGATCAGCTCGGCGGCGGCCACGCCCTTGGCGTCGTCCTTTAGCACCACGATGGCCTTGATGCGCTCGCCCACCTTCTTGTCCGGCACTCCCACCACGCAGGCCCCCACCACCACCGGGTGGTCTTGCAGGATGGCCTCGATCTCCGAGGCCGAGACCCGGTAGCCCTTGTGCTTGAGGATGTCGGCCGAACGCTCCACGTAGATGATGTTGCCGTCAGCTGCCAGGCGCACGTAATCGCTGGTGCGGTAGTAGACCGAGCCGTTGAGGCGGATGAAGGAGCGCTCGGTCTCGTCGGGCCGGTTCAGGTATTCCTTGACCGCGTGGGCCGAGGTGACCAACAGCTCGCCCACCTCTCCCTGGGGCACCTCCTGCATGGTGGCCGGGTCCACCACCTTGACCTGGCGCGAGGGCAAGGGCGCGCCCACGCACATCGGCTCCGGATCGCCCGCGTCCAGGCGGCTGTAGCAGACGTGGCCAGCCTCGGTGGAGCCGTAGACCTGGAAGATGGGCGCGCCCACCCGCTCCTTCCAGCGGGCCAGCACCTCCCGGGGCAGGGCGTCGCCGCCGCAATAGCAATAGCGCAGGGAGCTGAGATCGTAGGTCTCCTGGCGGTCGTTCTCCAGGATCATGCGGTACAGCGCCGGCACCCCCAGCATCCAGCGTACCTTGTAGCGCTGGATGGCGTCCAGGATGGCGTCCACCATGGGTTGCGGCATCAGCACCGTGGTGTTGCCCAGGTTCAGGCCCACCGCCATCATCAGGCCCAGGGCCATGATGTGGAACAGGGGGTTGATGGCGATGTAGACGTCGCCGCCCTCCAGGACATGGCCCTTGAAGACGTGGTCGCTGATGTCGTTGACGTAGGAGACATGGCCCCAGTGGTTGCCGGGCACGCCCTTGGGCAGGCCGGTGGTGCCGCCGGTGTAGAGGATGTAGGACAGGTCGGCCACCGGGTCGATGGCCGGCCAGTCCCGGCAGGGCGCGCTTTTGAGCAGGGTCTTGAACCAGACCGTCTCCGGCCCGCCCTTGACCGTGCCCGAGGGGGCCTTGTCGAACATCAGGGCCACCAGGCGCTTGGGCGCGCCAACCAGGTCCATGATGTTGGTGACCACGATCCGCTCCAGGGGCGAGTCGGCCATGATCTCCCGCACGTAGCCGTAGTTGGTGTCGTGGCAGATGATCAACTTGGCGCCCGCGTCGCCCACCATGTACTGGATCTCGTGGCTGGTGTAGATGGGCGAGACCAGCACCGTGACCGCGCCCAGCTTCTGGGCGGCCAGGAAGGCGATGACGAACTGGGGGCTGTTGCTCAGGTAGAGCACGATGCGGTCGCCCTTGTTGACCCCATGCTGACGCAGTCCGCCGGCGAAGCGATCGACCAGGTCCTTGAGCCGGGCGAAGCTGAACTTGTCGCCCAGAAACACCAGGGCCGTCCGGTGGGGGTGTTGGGTCGCGGCCGCTTCGAAGCGGGTGAAGGTGCATTCGGTTTCCACCGCCATCCTCCCGGTCAGTTGCCGAAATAGGCCGAGCGCACGTCGGGATTGTCCATCAGCTCCGCGCGACCGCCCTCCACCACCGCCGACCCGTTCTCCAGGATGTAGCCGTAGTCGATGATGGGCATGATGGGCCGGGCGTACTGCTCGGAGACGATGATGGCCGTGCCGCGCTGGTCGCGAATCTCCTTGATGCTCTTGGCCAGCCAGTACTGGATGGCCGGGGAGAGGCCCAACAAGGGCTCGTCCAGCAACAGCAGCTTGGGCTGGGCCATCAGGGCCCGGCCGATGGCCAGCATCTGCTGCTCGCCGCCGGAAAGGAACCCGCCCAGGCGGGTCTTGAGCTTGGTCAGCGGCGGGAAAATCGCGAAGACATAGTCCAGGGTCTCCCGCGCCTGTTGGGGCGTGGCCAGGTAGCCGCCGATGCGCAGGTTTTCCAGTACGCTGCTCTCGGGGAAGATCCGCCGCCGCTCAGGGCAGAGCACGATGCCGGCCTTGGCCCGGGCCGCCGGCTGATAGCCCATCACGTCCTGGCCCAGGTAGTTGATCTGGCCGCGGATGGTGATGCGCTCCCCGCCCTGCATCTGCTCCTTGCGCTGGATGTCCAGCATCAGGCCGGACAGGGCGTACATCAGGGTGGACTTGCCGGCGCTGTTGGCCCCGAAGACCCCGATGATCTGCCCCTGGCCGCAGGACAGGCTGACGTTGTTGAGCGCCAGCATGTTCTCGTAAAAGACCATGAGGCCCTGGGCTTCAAACATATTCAAAGACCTCCTCGCTGCCGAAATAGGCCTTCTTGACCTCCTCGTTGGCCATCACCTCCTCCGAGCCGCCCTCGCAGACCTTGGCCCCGAAGTTGAGCACCATCACCCGGTTGGCCAGCGAAAAGAGCTCCCGCAGGCGGTGCTCCACCATGATCAGCGTCACCCCCTCCTGGCGCAGCTTCTCCATCAGGGGCAGCATGGAGGCCATCTCGCTCATGGACAGGCCCGAGAAGACCTCGTCGCAGAGGATGAGATCCGGCCGCAAGGCCAGGCAGCGGGCCAGCTCCAGGCGCTTCAGGTAGCCGGTGGGCAGGCTGGAGGCGGCCTTGTAGGGCACGTAGGAGTCGCGCTCGAAACCGATCTCCTCCAGAATGTCCACCGCCACCGTGTTGCGGTCGCCCATGCGCCCACCCCCGCGCCAACCGCCGGTGCGCCGCGCCCGGCGCGAGAAGAGCGGCACGATCAGGTTCTTGTAGGCCGGCAGGCTGTAATAGGGGCGCATCACCTGGAAGGTGCGGGTCAGGCCCAGGTCGGCGATCTTGTGGGGCGGCCAGCCGGTGATGTCCCGACCCTGGAAGACCACCTGGCCGGCGTCGGGGGTGACGAAGCCGGTGATGCAGTTGACCAGGGTGGTCTTGCCCGATCCGTTGGGCCCGATGATCCCCAGGATGTCGCCCCGGTGGATCTCCACGTCCACCTCGGTGAGCGCCTGCACCCCGCCGAAGCGCTTGGTGACGCCACTGAGCTTGAGGATGGTCTCCTGGCTCATATCTGGACCCACCTTTCGAACTGCTGGTACTTGCGGCTGCCGTAGACCATCAGGCCCTCGCTCTTGAAGACGATGAACCCGCAGAGAATCACGGCGTAGACCGCGATGCGCAGGGTGCCGAAATCGCGCAGCAGCTCGCTGATGGGCACCAGGATCAGGCAGCCGATGACCGGCCCGGCCAGGGTGCCGCCGCCGCCCACCACCGTGGCCGCGATGGGGATGATGGAGAAATCCAGGGCGAACTGGCTGATCCCGGCCCACATGTAGAGGTGGGAGAGCATGGCCCCGCCCAGGCAGCCGATGGCGCTGGCGATGAAGACCCCCAGGGCCTTGATGGTGATGACGTCGATGCCGCTGGCCTTGACCGCCTGGTCGTTGTCCTTCACCCCCCGGAAGACCAGTCCCAGGTCCTCGTTCACCAGCCGCCGCAGGCCGAAGAGGATCAACAGCACCACGGCGATCAGCACGTACATCTCCACCCACTTGCTGGAGAAGCCATCCACCCCCAGGATGCCGTCGGTGCCGCCGAATACGTCCAGGGCCTCGATGATGCGCGCGGCCAGCAATGGAAACATCAGGCTGACGATGGCGAAGTAGACCCCCCGGAGCGGCAGGCAGGGCCAGAGCAGCAGGGTGCAGAGCCCCCCGCCCAGCACGGTGGCCAGGGGCACCGTCACCCAGGAGGGCAGGCCGAAGTGGGTGTTGAGCAGGGCCGCGATATAGGCCCCCACCCCGATGTAGAGCGCCCCGCCCAGGCTGACCAGGCCCACGAAATGGGCCAGGAAGTCGAAGCTGATGGCCAGGAGCGAATAGATGCAGACGATGGAGACCACCCGCTGCCAGTAGGGGGCCTGGTTCAAGAGCAGGGGCATCATGAGCAGCCCGCCGATCAAGAGCAGGCGGGGCAGGACCAGATAGGCGATCTCGCGCCAGGAGCTGACCGCGTAGATGCCGTCGGTGCGGACCTTGATGCCGCGATCCAGGCGCTCCTTGCGCCGCGCTTCCATGACCGCTTCCATGTCAGACCCTTTCCTCCAGCTCCTTCTGCCGGCCGAACAATCCGCTGGGCCGGGAAATCAGGGTGAGGATGATGGCCAACAGCGCCACCACCACTTGGAAGTGCGGGCCCAGCCAGGCCACGGTGAAGATTTGCGCGAAGCCGATGAGGAAGGCGGCCAGGATGGCCCCGGTCCAGGAGCCCAGGCCGCCGACGATGCAGACCGCCACCGCCATGATCAGCACGTGATAGCCGGCCTCCACCACGATGTTGCCCAGGGGCAGCAGCACCAGCGCGGCCAGGCCGGCCATGATCGCCCCCAGGGCCATGGACATCACCGCCATGCGGTCGCTGTCGATGCCCAAGGTCAGGGCCGCGCGCTCGTCCTGGGCCATGCCCTTCAAGGCCAGTCCCAGGCGGGTGCGGTTGACGAAGACCCAGAGCAGGCCCACCAGGATCGCCCCCAGGCCGATGACCAGCAGCCGGTGGAAGTCCACCACCACCCCCAGGATATCCACGCTGCCACTGGCGAAGACCGGCAGGGTGTGGGTGGCGCCCTTGAGCCCGCCCCAGCGCAGGCCCTCCAGGATGGCCAGGCCGATGGCGTAGGAGGCGATGATCTCGCTGATGGACATGCCCCGGATGCGGACCAGGATGAAGTGGTACATGGCCGCCCCCACCAGGCCGATAAAGGCCAGGGAGATGAGCATCGCCACCAGGTAGGGCACGCCCAGGCGCTGAAGCAGCAGCCAGGTGATGAAGCCGGTGGTGACATACAGGGAGCCGTGGGCGAAGTTGGGCAGCCGGCTGACGCCATAGACCAGGGTGAATCCCAGGGCCATCAGGGCCAGGGAGACGCTGTTGACGATGCCGTAGACCAGGATTTCCATGCCGGTTTCCCTTCCCGGGGGACGCCGCCCGATTGCGGCGCCCCCCACGGATCAGGCGGGCGTCGAACGCGCGGTTACTTCTTCTCTCCGGCCTTCATCCAGGGCGGCAGCAGAATCTGGCCGGTGGCGATCTTGGGCGGGAAAACCACCACCCGCTTGCCGGCCTGCCACTGGAAGATGGTGCCCACCGCGCCCTCGTTGGGGTCGAGGCTGGGGATCACCTGGTTGGTCTTGGGGTCGAACTTGATGCGGCCGTAGACGCCCATCAGGTCGGTGGCCTTCATGGCCGCCACCAGCTTCTCCGGGTCCAGGCTTCCAGCCCGCTCGATGGCGTCCTTGATCACGTAGACCGCCATGTAGCTGGAGCTGGCGCCATAGCCCTCGGGCTCCAGGCCGTACTTCTTCTGGTAGGCCTCCACGAACTTCATGGTCCAGGGGGTGGCCTGGCTGGGAGCGTTGCCGGCGTTGACCACGTTGGCCAGGCAGTATTCGCCCTTGCCCTCGGTGGCGGCCCAGAAGCCGGGCTGCTCGGCGGCGGCGATGATGGAGCCGAAGGGCAGGGCCGGGACCTTCATGTCGTTCCACTGCTTGAGCAGGATGCTGGTCTCGGGCATGTCCATCCAGATCAAGAGGACCTGGGCCTTCTCGTTCTTGGCCTTGACCAGACCCATGGAGAAGTCCGTGGCCCCGGTGGGATAGACTTCCGGCTCCAGGACCGTCCAGCCCTTGCTGGCCATCACCTTGGCGATGATGGCCCCGCCGGCCCGGGCGTGGGCCACGTCCTGGACCATGATCGCCAGACGGTCCAGGTTGTACTTCTTGCCGATGTCCTCCAGGCAAGGGATGATCTCGCCGGTGACCATCCACTTGGCCTCGCCGGAGATGCGATACAAATACTTGAACTTGTCGGGCTGCTGGCCCACCATCTCGCTGTACTTGGGGGTCAGCGAGCCGCTGGTGAGGATGCTGATCTTCTGGGCCTTGGCCACGATGGGCATGGCCGCCAGGGCGGCCTCGGAACGGATCGGCCCGCCCACGATGAAGTCGGCTTTCTTTTCCAGCAGGAGCTTCTCCACCCCCAACAGGGCCTCGCTCACCGGCACCCCGGGCTCCAGGTCGCGGGTGTCGATCACTTCCACCGCCAGGGGGCGTTTCTCGTTGCCGACCTTGACCCCGCCCTGGGCGTTGATCTCCTCCGCCGCCAGCCGGATGCCGCGTTCGGCGTCCCAGCCGTAGAGGAAGGCCGTGGACAGGGGACAGCCCAGCACGATGGGATCGGCCGCCAAGGCCGGCGCGCTGGGCGCGGCCAGGCAGACGCCGAGCATCAGGGCCAGGATCCAGGACCATCGAGCCGCCATTTTTCTCATCGCCTCACTCCTCCTCTTGGGTTGCGGGGGGAAAACACGCCTCCCGCGCCGGGTCCAGGCCATGGCTGGCCAGCAGGCGGCGCAGGTCTTCGGTCGACACGCCCAGAATCTGACAGGCCAGATCCAGGTCGCCCTTGGCGTGACGCAGCACCTGCTGGATGTGGCTCTTGCGGACGGCGCTGAGGGGTTGGATGGTGGACATGGGCCGGATGCCAACCTCGCCTGAGGGTTCACCGGACCCTTAGCGCAAGAAACATGCCCAACCCGGCCTGCGAACGCTGACCACTTCTCAATCCGCACCAACAGACGCTTGTTCACAAATCAGGACACTGCGGGCGGCCGACCTGGGATGGCGGTGCGGCAAGGAAACCTGGCAAGGGGGTGGAAAGAAGCTTTATAGCCCCGGTGGGGGCGGCTCAGGCCTGACGCAGGAGGCTGAAGTGGGCCATGCGCTTGCGCAGGGTGGGCCGGGAGATGCCCAGGGCCCGGGCGGTGGCCGAGATGTTCCAGTCGTTCTCGTTGAGCGCATAGAGGATGTGCTGGTGCTCCACCTCCTCCAGGGTGGAGAGGCGGGGACTGGCCGCGGGCTCCGGGGCGGCGACGGCCAGGGCCTCGGCCACCGCCTCGGCCAGGAGCACCGGCCCCCGTGAGTCCATGGCCGCCTTGGTCAGGGCGTTGCGCAGCTCGCGCACGTTGCCCGGCCAGTCGTGGGCCGCCAGACGCTCCATGGCCTGTTTTTCCACCCGGTCCACCCCCAGACCGAACTCCTGGTTGATTTGTCGCAGGAAGTAGTGCACCAGCTGGGGCAGGTCGCTGACCCGCCGGCGCAACGGCGGCACCTGGATGGTCACCACCTTGAGGCGGAAGAGCAGGTCCTGGCGAAAGCGCCCCTGCTGGGCCAGCTCCTTGAGGTTGCGGTTGGTGGCGGCCACGATCCGGGCCGAGGAGCGCTGCACCTGGGTGCCGCCCACCCGGGTGAACTCGCGGTTTTCCAGGAACCGCAGCAGCTTGGCCTGGAGCAGCAGGGGCAGCTCGCCCACCTCGTCAAAGAAGATGGTCCCCTGCCCGGCCATCTCCAGGCGGCCCTTCTTGTTCTCCACCGCGCCGGTGAAGGCCCCGCGCTCGTGGCCGAAGAGCTCGGACTCCATCAGGTTGCCCACCAGGGTGGTGCAGTCCACGGTGACAAAGGGCTGGAGCTTGTCCTGGGAGGAGTCGTGGATCACCCGGGCGATCAGCTCCTTGCCGCTGCCGGTCTCGCCGGTGATCAGCACCGTGGCCCGGTTGCGCGACAACAGGCCGATGGTCTTGAAGATGGAGTTCATCTCCGGGGTGTCGCCGATGATGCGCCGCCGGGCGTCGGGGGCCTGCTCGCGGCCGATCACCGGCGGATGGGAGAGGGTGGCGGCGGCGATGTGCAACGCCTTGGCGATGACCCGGTCCAGGTCCGGGGCCTTGAAGGGCTTTTGCACGAAGTCGTAGGCCCCCAGGCGCATGGCATCGATGGTGGTCTCCATGTCGTGAAAGGCGGTGATGACGATGACCTTGGCCTCGGGATCCTGGCTGGCGATGCGGGGCAGGAGCTCCAGGCCCGAGATGTCGGGCAGCTTGATGTCCAGGATGATCACCGCCGGGTGGAAGCTTTTCCACATGGCCAGTCCGCGTTCGCCGCTGTCGGCCGAGGCCACCGCGTAGCCCCGTTCGCTCAGGAACATCTCCAGCGACTCGCGCAGGGAGTCATCGTCCTCCACGATCAGGATGCGCTTCAGGTCCGACATGGCAGCCTCATGGCGAAGGCCACCCCGATGCCATGGCGACCCTTGACTCGCACCGATCCGCCGTGGGCCGCGACGATGCGCTCCACGATGCTGAGCCCCAGGCCGGTGCCCCGATGCTTGTTGGTGAAAAACGGCGTGAAGAGATGCTCGCGGGCCTCGGGGGCGATGCCCGGCCCGTTGTCGTGCACCCCCAGTTCCACCCAGCGGCCGGAGTCCTCGGACCAGGTCCGGGTCCAGACCGTGATCCGCCCCCCGGCCTCCAAGCTCTCCAGGGCGTTGAGCATCAGGTTCAACACCGCCTGCTCGATCTTGCCCGCGTCGGCCTCCACCAGGGGCAGGTCCGGCGGGTGGTGCTGGCGCACCCGCACCCCGGCCGCCTTGATCCGGTCGGTCAGCAAATCCACGCAGTCGCCCGCGGCCAGGGCCAGGTTCATGGGCGCCGGCAGGATGGTCATGGGCCGGGCCATGTCCAGGAGCTGGTGCAGGATGCTGTCCAGCCGGGTCAGCTCGCGCACCGTCATCTCCAGGCGGCGGCGGTCGAAGCCCTCCAGTTGGAGCTTGTCCTGCAGGATCATCATGTTCAGGGTGCAGGTGGACAGGGGGTTGCGGATCTCGTGGGAGAGCGAGGCCGCGATCTGGCCCACGTAGGCCATGCGCTGGTTCTCGCGCAGGCGGTTCTCCATGGCCACCCGGCCGCTGATGTCGCGGCAGATGCCGATGGTCACCGGCACCTGGCCCAGCTCCACCACCTTGTACTTCATCTCGGTGGGGGCCTCGGCCGGGGGACAGCCCTGGCGGGTGTACTCCACCTGGCCGCCGGAGGAGCGGTCGCTGAAGGCCAGACGCAAGGCCTCCAGCACCCGGGCGCGGCAGTCGGGGGTGACGAAATCGCCAAACGGCCGTCCGGCGATGGTCTCCGGATCGGCCTCGTGCATCCGGCAAAAGGCCTGGTTGGCGAAGGCCACCCGCTGGCTCTGGACGATGAAGTAGCCGTCGTTGATCTCGTTGACCAGAGTCTTGTAGCGCTGCTCGCTCTCGGCCAGCTCGGTGGTGCGGATGCGCACCGTGCGCTCCAGACCCTGGGCGTGGGAGCGAATGGCGCGCTCGGCCATTTGCTGGAAAAGGTCGGAAAAGCGGTGGATGGTGAAGGCCAGGCATTGGTTGATCGGTTGCAGCGCCGCTCCCAACAGGTGGACCAGGGCCGGGTCCAGGAGACGCTCCACCACCAGGGCGCGGAAGAGCTCGAAGGCCCGCTGCACGTCGGAGAGGGGGAAGCCGGAGCGCAGGCGCATCTCGGTGATGGAGCGGATGAAGTTGGCGATGCGCTGGCGGTTGCCGCTGGCCAGGACCTCCTGGTTGGCGCGGAAGGCCTCGTTGACGGTGCGGTAGAGCTCGGCGGTGGGACGCACGCTGTAGCTGGGAGAGAGCTTGGAGAGGCGGTCCACCCAATCGTCGATCAGGCCGTCCGCCTCGGCCTCCAGCCAGGTCAGGAACGCCAGGTAGACCGGCGAATGCCGGGGCGGGACCAGGACCAGGCCGGGTTCGGCCTCGTCCTCCAGAACCACCGCCTCCGCTGGTTCGGTCAACATCGCCTCATCCTGGTGCGAGTCGCTTTCGCGCGGCCGGGCGAGCCGCTCCGGAGGGAGCGGGACCGTGTCTAGCTATGAATTAGCTGTCGGGGGAATCCTAGCACACCCAGTGCAGTTGGGGCAATAAGCCCGGCCCGCAATCGCCCCGCGGACGGGGGAGCGACCCGGGATACGGGCCCGGGTGACGGGCGGGGGAGCGGCCTGGCGCGATCCAGCCCCGGCGGGATGTCCTCAGGAGCTGGCGATATGGGAGATGGCCTGGCGCACCACCCGGGTCAGGGCCTTCAGGTCGGCGCCGGGGTTACACATGGCCCGCATGGCCAGGCCTCCGAAGAGGGCCGACAGCACCTCCACCCGGGCCTCCAGGTCGGCGGAGTCCGTCTCCATCCCCCGGTCCCGGCGGGCGCGCAGCAGCAGCAGGATGAGTTCGCGGCGAAACTGCTCGTCCACCTTGCGGACCATCTCCGCCACCCGGGGGCTGTGGGCGGCCTCGGACATCACCTCCAGGGTGATGGCGGCCTTGCCAGGGTCGGACATCCGCTCCACCCCCTGGCCCACGCTGGCCAGCATGGCCTCCAGCAGGTCGCCGCCCTGGTTCTCCCGTTCGCGGATCAGGGCCAGGGTGTCCTCCATGTCCATTTGGACGATGGCCCGGATGATGTCTTCCTTGTTCTCGAAATAGTGGTAGATGTGGCCGGGGCTCATCCGGGCGCTCTTGGAGATCTGGGCCATGCTGGTGTTGTGGAAGCCGTGACAGCGGAAGCACTCCTCGGCCGCGGCCAGCACCTGCTCCCGCCGGGCCTCGGCCCGCTCCTGGGCCCAGCGCCGCACCGCTCCCACCACGCAACGCCCGGGCTTGGCCCGATCCGGTCCCTGGTCCTCCGCCGCGGTCCGGGGCGCGGCCGGCTCCGCTTTCCGCCCCCGGGCCTGGCCGGTGGGGCCGCCGTCCCCGGACCCGCCTCTCACGGCCGGGCTCCCGCCTGGGCCAGGGCGTTGCTTTTCTCCGCTCCGGCCCGGTCCGGGCCGCCATCCTTCCAGCCGCCGCCCAGGACCTTGTACAGGGTGACCAGGTTGGTCTGGCGCGCCAGGCGCACGTTGATCAGGCCCTGCTGGGCGGTGTAGGACCCGCGCTCCAGGACCAGCACCGCCAGATAGCTGGCCACCCCCTTGCGAAAGCGGATGTCCGAAAGCCGGTAGCTCTCGCTGGTGGCCTCCACCAGGGCGCGCTGGGCGGTCAGCTTGTCGTCCAGGGTGGAGCGCTGGGCCAAGGCGTCGGCCACCTCGCGGAAGGCGGTCTGGACGGCCTTGTCGTACCTGGCCAGATAGATCTGGTGGTCGGCCTGGGCGGCCTCCAGGTTGGCCCGGTTGCGGCCGTAGTTGAAGATGGGCAGGCTGATGTTGGGGGCGAAGCTCCAGTAGCCCGAGCCGGACTTGAACAGGTCGTAGAGCTCGTTGCTGCCGGTGCCGCCCACGGCGGTCAGGCTGATGCTGGGGAAGAACCTGGCCCGGGCCGCGCCGATGTTGGCGTTGGCCGCCTTGAGCAGGTGCTCGGCCTGGAGGATGTCCGGCCGCTGGGTCAGCACCTCCGAGGGCAGGCCCACCGGCACCTCGGGCAGGGAGGCCAAGGGCTGGTCCAGTCCGGCGGGGATCAGCTCCGGCGGCACCGGAGCGCCCAGCAACAGGGCCAGGGCGTTGACGTCCTGGGCCACCTGGCTGGTGTAGCCCGCCACGTCCACCCGGGCCGACTCCACGCTGGTCTGGGCCTGGCGCAGATCCAGGGCCGAGGAGACCCCGACCTGGAAGCTGCGGTGGGTCAGCTGGTAGGAGGCCAGTTGGCTGGCCAGGGTGTCCTGGGCCAGCTTGAGCCGCTCGCGATCGGCGGCCAGGGTCAGGTAGGCGTAGGCCACCTCGGCCACCAGGCTGATCTGGGCGCTGCGCCGGGCCTCCTCGCTGGCCAGGTATTGTTCCAGGGCCTGGTCGGTGAGGCTTTTCACCCGCCCGAAGAGGTCCAGCTCATAGGAGGCGAAGCCCAGGGTGACGGTGTATTGCCGGGCCACCATGTCGCCGCCGGTGGAGGACAGCCCGGCGGGCAGGCGCTGGACGGAGCCGCTGCCGGTGGCGTTGACGCTGGGCAGTTGGTCGGCGCGCTGGATCTGGTACTGGGCCCGCGCTTTTTCGATGTTCAGGGTGGCCACCCGCAGGTCGCGGTTGTTGGCCAAGGCCAGATCGATGAGCCGGCGCAACTTGGCGTCGGCGAAGAAATCGCTCCAGCCCAGGTTGTGGAGATCCTGGCCAGGGGCCGGGGCGGTCACCGCCTGGGGCCAGGTCTGGGGAGCCGCCGTCTCCGGGCGCTGGTATTCGGGGGCCAGGCTCTGGCAGCCGCAGAGCAGGGTCAGGGCGGCCAGCAGGCTGATCAGGTGTTTGCGCATGGGTTACACCCCCTCTCGCGAGGGTTCCGCCGGCAGGGGTTTGTCGCCGCCGTCCGGCTTGGCCACCGCCGGAGTCTGGCCCTGGAGGCGGCGCGACAGGCGGGTGATGAGAACGAAGAAGAGCGGCACGAAGAGCACGCCCAGGATGGTGGCCGAGATCATTCCGCCCATCACTCCGGTGCCGATGTCGTTCTGGCTGGCGGAGCCCGCACCGGTGGCGATGGCCAGGGGCAGCACGCCCAGGATGAAGGCGAAGGAGGTCATCAGGATCGGGCGCAGGCGCAGGCGGGCCGCCTCCAGGGTGGCCTCGATCAGGCGCATGCCCTGTTCATGCAGGCTCTTGGCGAACTCCACGATCAGGATGGCGTTCTTGGCCGCCAGTCCCATGGTGGTCAACAGGCCCACCTGGAAATAGACGTCGTTGGACAGGCCGCGCAACATGGCGGCGGTCAGGGCGCCAATGACGCCCAGGGGCACCACCAGCATCACCGCGAAGGGCACCGACCAGCTCTCGTAGAGCGCGGCCAGGCAGAGGAAGACCACCAGCACCGACAGGGCGTAGAGGGCCGGGGCCTGGGAGCCGGAGAGCCGCTCCTGGTAGGACAGCCCGGTCCACTCGTAGCCGATGCCGGCCGGCAGCTGGGCCACGATGGCCTCCGCCGCGGCCATGGCCTCGCCGGAGCTCCGACCCGGGGCCGGCTGGCCCAGGATCTCCACCGAGGGGAAGCCGTTGTAGCGCTCCAGACGGGGCGAGCCGTAGGCCCATTTAGCGTTGGCGAAGGCCGAGAAGGGCACCATCTCGCCCTTGTTGTTGCGCACGTACCACTTGTAGAGGTCGGCGGGCAGCATCCGGGCGGAGGGCTCGCCCATCATGTAGACCTTCTTGACCCGGCCCTTGTCGATGAAGTCGTTGACATAGGACCCGCCCCAGGCCGCCGAAAGCACCGAGTTGATGTCCGCCACCGCCAGGCCCAGGGCCCCGGCTTTGGCGTAGTCGATGTCCACCTGCAACTGGGGGGTGTCGTCCATGCCGTTGGGACGCACCGCCATCAGGACCGGGTTCTGGGCGGCCAGGCCCAGGAACTGGTTGCGGGCGGCTATCAGGGTCTCGTGGCCCAGCCCGCCCAGGTCCTTGAGCTGGAGGTCGAAGCCGTTGGCCCGACCCATCTCCATCACCGCCGGGGGTGTGAAGGCGTAGACCAGGGCGTCGCGGATCTGGCCGAAGGCGCCCATGGCCCGGCCGGCCACCGCGCCCACCCGCAGGTCGGCCCGGTCGCGCTCGTCCCAGTCCTTGAGGTTGACGAAGGCCACGGCCGCGTTCTGGCCCATGCCGGCGAAGCTGAAACCGGCCACCGCCATCATGGCCCGCACCGCGTCCTTCTCGTTGGTCAGCAGGTGGTTCTCCACCTGCTTGATCACCCCCAGGGCGCGCTCCTGGGTGGCCCCCACCGGCAACTGGATCTGGGTGAACATGACGCCCTGGTCCTCGTCGGGCAAAAAGCCGGTGGGCATGCGCAGGATAAGGATCCCCACCCCGCCCACGATGAGCAGGTAGATGAGCAGGTAGCGCGCGCTCTTGCCCAGGGTGCGGCCGGCCAGGCCCAGATAGGTCCGGGAGCCGAAGTCGAACAGACGGTTGAACCAGCCAAAAAAGCCGCCCTTGGCCTGGTGGTGGGCGGCGTCGATGGGCTTGAGCATGGTGGCGCACAGGGCCGGGGTCAGGATCAGGGCCACCAGCACCGACAGGGCCATGGCCGAGACCACGGTGATGGAGAACTGGCGATAGATGACCCCGGTGGAGCCCCCGAAAAAGGCCATGGGCACGAAGACCGCCGCCAGCACCATGGCGATGCCCACCAGGGCGCTGGTGATCTGGTCCATGGACTTGCGGGTGGCCTCCTTGGGCGGCAGGCCGTCCTCGCGCATCACCCGCTCCACGTTTTCCACCACCACGATGGCGTCGTCCACCAGCAACCCGATCGCCAGGACCATGCCGAACATGGTCAGGGTGTTGATGGAGTAGCCGAAGGCCTCCAGCACCCCGAAGGTGCCCAAGAGGACCACCGGCACCGCGATGGTGGGGATCAGGGTGGCGCGGAAGTTCTGCAGGAACAGGTACATCACCAAAAAGACCAGGATGATGGCCTCGATCAGGGTCTTGACCACCTCCTGGATCGACACCTTGATGAAGGGCGTGGTGTCAAAGGGGACCGTGAACTTCATGCCCTGGGGGAAAAACCTGGCCAGCTCGGCCAGCTTGGCCTTGATTCGCTCGGCGGTCTCCAGGGCGTTGGCCCCGGTGGCCAGCTGCACCGCCATGCCGGCCGCGGGCTGGCCGTTGAAGCGGGAGACGAAGTCATAGGACTCGCTGCCGAACTCCACCCGGGCCACGTCGCGCAGGTGGACCGTGGAGCCGTCCTTGTTCACCCGCAACAGGATGGCCTCGAACTGCTCCGGGGTTTGCAGGCGGCTCTGGGCCGAGATGGTGGCGTTGATCTGCTGACCCGGCACCGAGGGGGCGCCGCCCAACTGCCCGGCCGAGACCTGGGCGTTCTGGGCCTTGATGGCGGCGCTGACATCGGCCGGGGTCAGCTTGTAGCTGTTGAGCTTGTTGGGGTCCAGCCAGATGCGCATGGCGTACTGGTAGCTGAACATGGTCACGTTGCCCACGCCATCCACCCGGCTGATGACGTCCTGGACGTGGGCGGCGACATAGTCGGCCAGGTCCGCGCCGTCCATGCTGCCGTCGTCGGAGTAGAAGCCCAGCACCATCAGGAAGTTGCGGGTGGCCTTGGCCACCGTGATGCCCTGGTTCTGGACTTCCTGGGGCAGCAGGGACATGGCCAGTTGCAATTTGTTCTGCACCTGGACCTGGGCGATGTCCGGGTCGGTGTCGGCCTCGAAGGTCAGGGTGATGGTGGCCCGGCCCGAGGAGTCGCTGGTGGAGGCGATGTAGCTCAGGTGATCGATGCCGTTCATCTTTTGCTCGATCACCTGGGTCACGGTGTCCTCGACCGTCTTGGCCGAGGCCCCGGGATAGGTGGCGTTGATCTCCACCGAGGGCGGGGCGATGGCCGGATACATGGCCACCGGCAGGGTGTGGATGGCCAAGGCCCCGGCCAGCATGATGACGATGGCGATGACCCAGGCGAAAATCGGCCTGTCTATGAAAAATCGCGCCATGAGCTTCGCGCCTTCCCTGCTACTGCTTGACCGGGCTGGCCTCGGCCGGCGCGCCCAGGGAATTTATCTCCACCGTTCGGGCCATGGCCCCGGGCTTGACCTTTTGCACGCCCTCCACGATCACCCGGTCGCCGTCGGCCAGGCCGGAGTTGACCAGCCAGTTGGTGCCCACCGCGCGGCCCAGGTCCAGGACCCGCTGCTCCACCTTGCCGTCCGCCCCCACCACCAGGGCCACCGGCTCGGCCTTCTGGTTGCGGGCCACCGCCTGCTGGGGCGCCAGGATGGCCTGCTCGTCCACCCCGGTCTCCAGCACCGCGCGGACATACATCCCGGGCAACAACTCGTGCTTGGGGTTGGGGAAGACCGCCCGCAGGGTGACGGTGCCGGTGCTCTGCTCCACGGTCACCTCGGAGAACTGCACCTGACCCTCCAGGGGATAGGCGCTGCCGTCCTCCAGGATCAGCTTGGCCCTGGCCTTGCCCGAGGCCAGGGTCTTGAGTTGGCCGCTGGCCAGCTGGCGCTTGAGCCGCAACAGGTCGGCGCTGGACTGGGTGACGTCCACGTACATGGGATCCAGTTGGGTCACGGTGGCCAGGCTGGGGGCCTGGTTGGCGGTCACCAGGGCCCCGGGGGTCACCGCGGAGCGGCCGATGCGCCCGGAGATGGGCGAGCTGACCCGGGTGTAGTCCAGGTTGATGCGCGCGGTCTCCAGGGCCGCCCGGCTGGCGGACACCTCGGCCTCGGCCTGCTTCAGGGCCGCCACCGCCTCGTCATGATCCTGCTGACTCACGGCCTTGATGACCACCAGGTCCTGATAGCGGTCCGCCTTGAGCTTGGCCGTGAACAGGTTGGCCTCGGCCTTGGCCAGGGCCGCCTTGGCGCTGTCCAGGGTGGTCTGGTAGGTGGCGGGGTCGATCTGGTAGAGCGCGGCCCCGGCCTTGACGTCCGCGCCTTCCACGAACAGGCGCTTCTGAATGATGCCGGTGACCTGCGGGCGCACCTCGGCGATGAGGAAGGGGGCGGTGCGTCCGGCCAACTCGACCTTGAGAGCCACCGTGCGGGCCTTGAGGGTCACCACGCCGACCTCGGGAGGCGGGGGAGTCTGGTTGACCACAGCCTGGGGCTGGCTGCGAAAGATGAACAGAAACGCGCCCGCCACCAGCAATCCGGCGACGCTCACCAGCATTAGGCTCCGTTTGATCCGCATGATCAAATTCCTCGCCAAAGGAGAAAAAACCGACGCCGGCCCCGTCAGGCCCGACGCCACGCCCGTCCGCGGTCCCGGGAGGGCGGCCCCCGGAAGACGGGTCTAGTTTGAACGTTCATTCTAATTTAAGTTTGGTTGAATGCAACACCTCGGGGGCGATTAATGGCGCTGACACAAAATTGTAAATATTTCCGCCATTATGCCCCGAACTTTTCCTGGAGGAGGCCCGCTGGACGCCGCCGCCCGGGTCTGAGACTCGCGGTTCCCGAACCGCGCCCGCCTGGTCCGCATTTGGGAGTTAGCTATTTGATTACGTTATGTTATTCGGTGATGCCCCATGCGGATAAACCGTTTGATCACTCACTCAACTTTTCTGATCCCAGTTTACCTCAGGTTTGGCTTTCGGCAAGGCCACCCGCTTTTTTCCCGCTCCCACCCAGTCCCGCTGGGGAAACCCGGTCTGCCCCCCTGCCCGCCTGGCCCCATGAATCACCAACGGCAGGCGGTTGTTTCTGATATAGTGCGACCCATGACCGCCCTTCGCTAGCCAATCACTCCCGATTTTCGGCCCGGAGCCGCCCCGGGGTCCCCCCCATCCCGGGCCGCCGCCCGTGCGCCACCCTCCCCATCCGGGGCACCCATTACGGCATTGGAGCGAGTCATGTTTCAGCAACTGGAGGCCATCACCGCGCGACCGGAGCCCTTCGCGGTCCACGACGCCGCCCATTTGTGGACCGACCCGCACATCTCCCGACGAATGCTGGCTTTTCATCTCGATGAAACCCTGGATGTCTCCTCGCGCCGCCTGGCGTTCATCCAACGCTCGGCGGCCTGGATCACCAGTCGCTTCCAGGTGGGCGAGTCCAGCGAGATCATTGACTTTGGCTGCGGCCCCGGCTTGTACGCCAACCGGCTGGCCCGGACCGGGGCCCAGGTCACCGGAATCGACTTCTCGCCCCGGTCGATCGGTCACGCCCGGCGGGTCGCCGCCCAGGAGGGCCTGTCCCCAACCTACCTGGTGCGGGACTATCTGGCTTGGGAGCCGGACCGGCGCTGCGACCTGGTTCTTTTGATCATGTGCGACCTCTGCGCCCTCAGCCCCGCCCAGCGCGGCCTCCTGTTGCAGAAGTTCGCCCGCGCCCTGAAACCGGATGGAGCGGTGCTGTTGGATGTCTACTCCCTGCACGCTTTCGCGGCGCGGCGGGAGGGGGTGACCTACGCTCCCAACCTGATGGACGGCTTTTGGTCCCCCCACCGTTACCATGGCTTCCACGCCACCTTCAAATACCCGGACGCGAAGGTCGTGCTGGACAAATACACCATCGTCGAGGCCGACCGAAGCCGAGTCATCCATAACTGGTTGCAGTACTTCAGCCCCGCTTGCCTGGCGGCGGAGCTGTCCCGGGCGGGGCTCGCGGTGGAGGCGTGGCATGGGGACGTGGCCGGGGGGCCGTTCCAGCCCGAGGGGGCCGAAATGGCGGTGATCGCCCGGCCAGGGACGGGCTGGCGACCAGGTCCGTCTCGCGGACCTGGCCAGGCGGCTTGAGGCCGGGCGGGCATGGAGTTGGTTGCGGAGGCCCTGGCGGGATGCGGCCCCCGCGCGCCCTTGGCTGGGATGGCCTGGCGGCGGCTAATCCGCCTGGGAATCAGTTGCGGCGTCCGGGTCGCCGGCCGGGGTGCCGTCCTCGGTCGGCGGCCCGCCCGGGTCGACCTGCCAGGCTTCCTCGCCTTCCACCGCGCCCCGCTTCCTCTCCAGCTTTTGCTGGCGTTTCAGCTCCTGCTTCTTCTCCCGGGCGATTTCCTTTTGCCGCTTGTCGACTTTGTATTTGGATCTCGCCATCGGCGGCACTCCTTGGCCCTTGGGGCTTTCGCTGACGCGCGGACCGGCCGGCGCGCATACATCCAGCCTAACCCAGACCGGCCCGCACCTGGGAGGCGAATCGCCATCCACCATCAGTAATTGAAAAAGCTCCCGCGCACCGACCGGCCGCGGGCCAGCGGGGCGCGGGAACTCCTTACCGCCGGGGCCTGACCTGACGGGGGGGCCAAAGCCCACCCAGCGTCACGTGACCCGAGACCAGGCGGCCTAGTTGGCGCTTACCAGCGGCGCTGCTCGCGGGGCTCGCGGGGCTTGGCCTCGTTGACCTTCAGCGAGCGGCCATCGACCTCAGCGCCGTTCAGGGCCTGGATGGCGGCGTTGGCGGAGCTGCTGTTCTCCATCTCCACGAAACCAAACCCGCGCGAACGCCCGGTCTCACGGTCCATGACCACCTGCGCCTTGACCACCGCTCCATGCCGGGAGAAAAGCTCGCGCAGGGTGGTGTCGTCGGAATCATAAGACAGGTTGCCCACGTAGATATTGTTTCCCATTCTTTCGGACTCCAATGAAAAATGAACGTTGCCCCCTCTTGGGGGTATCCTGGGAGGCTCAATAAGCCTAAACTTTTTGCTGAGATGGACGCTCGCCGCGTCTGCGAATCTAGCGGAAAATTTGGACTGATTGGGCGGTCTCTTGCTAATAACCTATCATAACCTTTTGGATTTTTAAACCCCGATTACGGCATCCGCGCCGGATCGTGCCATATTATTCCATTTGCGCTATGCTTGGCCCATGACCCACCCCGCGAAAACCCTGCGCGAGATCATGGCCGAGCTTGATGAGCTGCGGGCCCGGGCCGACGCCTCCTTCGCCCGGGTGGCGGCCGAGCACCCCCAGGCGGTGGCCTGCCGTCCGGGCTGCGACGACTGCTGCCACGCCCTGTTCGACCTCTCGCCGGCGGAGGCCCTCTCCCTGGCCCTGGGCTTCCTGGAGCTGCCGCGCCAGGCGCGGCGCGAGATCCTGCGCCGGGGCGAGAAGGCGGCCCAACTCTTCGACCAGGCCATGGCCGCCGCCTTGGCCCAGACCGGCGAGGAGCGCCTGCGGGTGCTGAGCGCGGCGCGGGCGCCCTGCCCCCTGTTGGACCAGGGCCGCTGCCTGCTCTATGAACGCCGGCCCCTGACCTGCCGGCTCTACGGCATTCCGCAAAACATCGAGGGCGTCTCCCGCATCTGTCATCGCGCCCGTTTCCAGCTCGGCCGGACCTATCCCACCGTGGACCTGCTGCGGGTGCAGATGGAGCTGGAGCGCCTGGGCCGGCTGACCGCCTATTACGCACCCAGCCTGGCCAACGCCCGCCGCGACGTGGCCCGGGCCCTGGCCCTGGCCGCCAGCCACGCCCCGGTGCTGCGCGCCCTGAAAGTCTAGCGCCCCGCTCCTTCCCGCCCCGCCTGGTTGTCAACCCGCCGCCCAGGGGTATGCTTTGAGACTGCGCGCCGCCGGTTGGTTCGGGCCGGGAGGGGCCACGGCCGGGCGTCATCGCGGACAGCAAGGAGAGACAAGGGCATGGACCTGACCATAACCTATTGGCTGCTCTACGCCGCCACCGGCCTGGTCACCGGGGTGCTGGCCGGCCTGATGGGGGTGGGCGGCGGGCTGGTGATCGTGCCGGCCCTGACCATGATCTTCGGCGCCCAGGGCTTCCCCCACCAATACCTGGCCCACGCCGTGCTGGGCACCTCGCTGGCCACCATCATCTTCACCTCCATCAGCTCCTTCCGCGCCCACCACAAGCGGGGTGGGGTCAACTGGCGCATCGTGCGCGACATCACCCTCGGCATCCTGGTGGGCACCTTCTGCGGCTCCTGGGTGGCGGCCCAGCTCTCCACCAACTTCCTGAAGGTCTTCTTCGCCATCTTCCTGCTGTTGGTGGCGGCCCAGATGTTCCTGGACTTCAAGCCCAAGGCCAGCCGCGACATGCCCGGCGTGGCCGGCGCCAACCTGGCCGGCCTGTTGATCGGCCTGGTCTCGGCCCTGGTGGGCATCGGCGGGGGCAGCATGAGCGTGCCTTTCATGATCTGGTGCAACGTGGACACCCGCAACGCCATCGGCACCTCGGCCGCCATCGGCCTGCCCATCGCCATCGCCGGCGGGGCGGGCTATCTGATCAACGGCCTGGGTGCGGCCGACCTGCCGGAGTACAGCCTGGGCTTCATCTACCTGCCGGCCCTGGCGGGCATAGCCCTGTTGTCCATCACCACCGCGCCCCTGGGGGCCAAGCTGGCCCACACCCTGCCGGTGCCGGTGCTCAAAAAGGGATTCGCCCTGCTCCTGGTGATGATGTCCGCGCGCATGCTCTGGGGCGCGTTCTAGGGCCAAACCCCAACGCGCCAAGCCGGCCGGCACCAGGCGCTCGCCCGCCCCGGCCGTTTTCGTTCCCCCCTCGCTCCCGGCCGGCCCCGGGGGACGAGCACGCATCCGCCAAGCCAAATATTTCCCTGGTCCACCATGGACATCGCCGATAATAAGGGCATGACCTCAACCCAGGAGCGGCCATGCCAGCCAGCGACACTTTCCCCAATCTGAAACTGCCCGACCAGGGCGGCGCGCCCCGATCCTTCGCGGACCTGACCGGGCGCAAGGGCCTGGTGGTCTTTGTCTACGCCAGGGACAACACCAGCGGCTGAACCACCGAGGTTGGGGAGTTTCAGGCGAAACTCGCGGATTTCCAAGCCTTGGGGTTCAACGTCGTCGGGGTGAGCAAGGATTCGGTCAAGAGTCACCAGGGATTCGCCCAAAAACTGGGCCTGGGCTATCCCCTGCTCTCCGACCCCGGGCTGGAGTTGATCAAGGCCCTGGGGGCCTGGGGGAGCAAGAAGATGTACGGCAAGGAGGTGGAGGGCGCGATCCGAAGCACAGTCGTCTTCGACGCCCAGGGCAAGCGCCTGACCACCTATCCCAAGGTCAAGGCCCAGGGCCACGCCGCCCAGGTGCTGGCCGACCTTTCCGGGAGCTAGGGCCATGGCCCGCCACTGGCTGCTCAAAAGCGACCCCCAGGCCTATTCCTGGCCGGATCTGGTGCGCGAAGGCGGCACGCTGTGGGACGGGGTTCGTAACCATCAAGCTCGCAACAATCTTGAGCAAATGCGGCCGGGCGACCTCTGCCTGATCTACCACTCGGTGCAGGGCCAGGCGGTGGTGGGGGTGGCCAGGGTCCAAGCCGGCCCCCGTCCCGACCCCACCGCCGACGACCCCCGCTGGCTGGCGGTGGAGATCGCCCCGGCCTTCGCCCTGGCCCGGCCGGTGGGCCTGGCCGCGATCAAGGCCGACCCGGGGCTGAAGGAGATCGCCCTGGTGCGCCAGTCGCGGCTGTCGGTGATGCCGCTGACCCCGGCCGAGTACGCCCGCGTCCTGGAGCTGGGCGGGGGCCAGGCCCAGGCTTGAGGTTCTTCCGCCACCGTGGCGTCACTTGCGGGCGGCCATTAATCGCTTATAATGATCGGTAGTTGATCCGAAAGCGTCCGCTGACCCTTTCGGCGCCGGGCCTGGACCCAACCCAACCCCGGCTTTTCTTTTGGGAAGGGGGTCCGGGGGAAACCCTTTTCTTTTGGCCCCCAAAAGAAAAGGGTTTCCCCCGACGCTCCCCTCCCCACCCCAACCGGCCGCCAGATGGGAAGCGGCCAGAAAAAAGTCGCGGCAAATCTCATGGACGAAGCGCCTGAAGACCGACCTAGGAAGCGTCCCAGTCTCACGATCCGGCAAATGGAGATCGACGACATCGCCGAGGTGTTCCACCTGGGCGAGGAGTTGTTCACCGCCTCGGAGTGGCCCAACCTCTACCGGACCTGGGACGAGTACGAGGTGATCTCGCTGTTCCAGAGCGACCCCGAGCTGTGCCTGGTGGCCGAGATCGGCGACGATCTGGCCGGCTTCGCCCTGGGCACCACAATCGAGAAAAGCCATTCCGCCTGGAAATACGGCTATCTGGTTTGGCTGGGAGTGCGCCCGGGCAACCAGCGCCTGGGGGTGGCGGCCCGCCTGTTCCGCACCCTGCGCGAGCTGTTGGTGGAGCAGGGGGCGCGGATCATGCTGGTGGACACCGAGGCCGACAACCTGCCGGCCCTGCACTTTTTCCGCAAGCAGGGCTTCGGCAACCCCCAGGAGCACATCTTCCTAACCCTGAACCTGGACCAGCGGCGGCGCAAGAACGGCGAGAAGAAGAGCGCCGCCCGCGCGGCCGAGGCCCCCCGGCCGGCCCCGGAGCCCAGCCCCCCGGAAGTGGACTAGCCATGCCCGACCTCGCGGTGGACCCCGGCCGCCTGCGCCGCCTGCTGCGCCGGATGATCGACATCTACAGCCCCTCGGGCAAGGAAGAGGAAATCCTGGAGTTCTGCCACGGCTACCTCAAGCGCCGGGGTCTCAATCCCCAACGCCAGGAGGTGGACGAGAACCGCTACAACCTGCTGGTGCTGCCCGAGGGCGGCGAGGCCCGCCTGGCCCTGGTGGGTCACCTGGACACCGTGGTGGCCTACGACCTGGAGACCCTGGGCTGCACGGAGGAGGGTGAACGTCTGGTGGGCCTGGGCGCGGCGGACATGAAGGCCGGCTGCGCGGCCATGATCGAGACCCTGGTCAGCCTCAAGGACGATCATCCCGGCCTGCCCCTGGCCCTGTGCCTGGTGGTGGGCGAGGAGGAGGACGGCGACGGGGCCGAGGCCCTGGCCGCCGAACACCACTTCCCCTGGGCCATCATCGGCGAGCCCACCGACCTGCGCCCCTGCCTGAGCCATTACGGCTACATCGAGGCCCAGGTGTTGACCCGGGGCCGGCGTCGCCACGCCTCCCTGGCCAACCACCAGGAGAATCCGGTGCAGGCCATGCTCAACCTGCTGTTGCGGGTCAGCCAGCACATGGCCACCCGGCCGGAGTTGGTCTACAACATCCGCGACCTGCGCAGCGCCCCGGAGGGCTTCGTGGTGCCGGAGCTGTGCGAGGCCTGGCTGGACGTGCACCTGCCCCCGGCCAGCCACCTGGGCCAGATCACCCACGAGTTGGAGGCGGTGGTGACCCAGGCCCGGGCCGAGGACCCCGGTCTGGACGCGTCCTTGCGTTTCTACGGCCTGCACGCCGGCTACCGCCTCTCGGAGCAGGAGCCCCTGGTCAGGCTCCTGGAGGGCATCTGCCAGGCCCACGGCCTGGATTGCGCGCCCCAGGCCTTCCCCAGCCATTCCGACGCCAACCTGCTCTGGGCGGCGGGGATCAAGCCGCTCCTGCTGGGTCCGGGCCGGCTGGAGGAGGCCCACGCCCCCGAGGAGGGCGTGGGCCTGGGCCAGGTGGTAAGCGCGGCCCAGGTCTACCGCGAGCTGGCCCTGGCCGCCCTGGCCTGAACATTCCCCCCGCCGGCAAACGGTGTTATAGTTGACCCAGTCAATCCCCCACGGTCATCACCCGCTTGTCACGCCTTGGGGAGTTCCTTTGTTGCAGAACCGCAAGCACATCACCGTGCCCTGCGACGACTTGGCGCTGGGCCACCGCAACCACGAGTTGGCGGTCCTGCTGGAGCTCAGCAACCTGCTGGCCTGGTCCCACGACTACCAGGATCTGCTCTACAACAGCTTGTCCTTTGTCCTCAAGCAGTTGGAGCTGGACGCCGGGCGGTTGTACCTCATGGACGACGACGGCAAGGCCCTGCATCTGGCCGTCTCCCTGGGGGTCAACCCCACCGGCCTGAAAAAAGTCAGCATCCAAGAGGGGTTCACTGGTCAGGCCGTCCGCACCCGCCAGTTCATCGCCCAACACGTCGCCGAGATGGAGGACAAACCCCGCAAGAAGCTCCTGCAGAAGAAGGGTTTCGTGGTGGTGATCTGCATCCCCCTGGTGGTGCTGGACCGGGTGGTGGGGGTGCTCAACCTGGCCGCCCGCCGTCTGATCCGCCTGTCCACCGCCAGCATCGACCTGGCCATCGTGATGGGCAACCTGATCGCGGTGGGCCTGAGCAACGCCCAGTTGCAGCGGGAGCTGCGCGAAAAGGCCAAGCTCCTGGAGGAGCAGAACAACACCATCCAGTACATCGCCCACACCGCCAGCCATGACCTCAAATCCCCGGCGGTGGGTATCTTCGCCCTCGCCCAGCGCCTGATGAGGCAGGCCGGGGCCGACCTGCCCCCCCGCGCCCAGGAGTGCTGCCGCCAGATCCTCAACGCCGCCTCGCACATCGAGTCCCTGGCCAAGGAGATGAACGCCTTTGTCTCCGCTCGGGGGGCCAGACTCAAGCTGGAGGACGTCGACCTCAACCCGGTGCTGGAGACCGTCCACCAGGAGTTGGCCAACCGCCTGGCCGAAAAGGGGGTCCAGTGGGTGGCGCCGGAGGGGTTGCCCACGGTGCGGGCCGACCGCCTGGGCCTGACCCGGGCCTTCCAGAACCTGGCCGACAACGCCCTGAAATACGGCGGTCCCAGCCTGACCCAGGTGGAGATCCTGCACCGCGAGGAGGAGGGCCAGCATGTTTTCGGGGTGCGCGACGACGGGGTGGGCCTGGACCCGGCCGGGGCCGAGCGCCTGTTCCAGGCCTTCCAGCGCGGCCCCACCAGCCATGGCACCGAGGGCACCGGCCTGGGCCTGGCCATCGTGCGGGAGGTGGCCGAGCGCCACGGCGGCCGGGTCTGGCTGGAGTCGACCCCGGGCCAGGGCGCGACCTTCTTCTTCAGCTTGGCAAAAACCAGCCCCAAACCCGAGGCGGCCGACATCTAGCCGCCACCGGCCTTCAGTCCCCCCGGCAGACCAGCACCAGCCAGCGCGCCCCCAACTCGTCTTCGGTGTAATTCCGGAAACCCGCCGCCAACCGCATCCCGGCCAGTTGCCGCCGGTCGGCCGGGTCGGGTCCGCTTACCTCCTGGTGCACCACCCGCAAGCCGGCGGCCCGGGCCGCGGCCAGGTAATCCGGTAGGCGCAGGCGGTTCTGGTAGTGCAGGCCGCTGTTGATCAGCCGCCAGGCCCCGGGATTGAGGGTCAGGTAGTGGTAAGGGCCGATATTCTTGTCGAAATAGCTGTAGTGGTCCTGGAGGTCCACCAGCATCGCCACCACCCCGCCCGGGGCCAGCAGCCGCCGGCACTCGCGCAGGATGGGTTCCAAGGCCTCGGCCGGCACATGCTCCAGGACCTCGGTGGAGTGGATCAGCTCGAACGACCCCGCCGGCAGGCCGGTGGCGCGGGCGTCCAGCGGGGCCAGGTACTCAATGCCCAGCCGCGCCCGCAGCTCACCCCGGCTGGCGGGCGGAGTGCCGGCAAGACGGCGGGGCAATGTCCAGCCGCCGCCCTCCAGTTCGGCCGCGATACCCTGAAGCTTGGTCCAGGCGTCGGCCACCAGCTCCCAGTTCAGCAGGGGCCGCAGGTCCACCACCACCTGGCGCTCCACCCCCAGCAGATACAGCGCCTGGGCCACGGCCAGCTCCCAGCCGCAGCCGAATTCATAGGCCCGCACCGAGCCGCCGCCCCAGTCGCCCCAGCGCCGGGCCAGGCCCAGGTAATGGGCCGCATAGCGGAACTTTTCGGCGATCTCGGCCCGACCCCGGGGCAGGCCGTGGGTCAGGTGGCGCTGGAGCAGGTGGTTGATCCGCTCCCCGCCGGGCAGGCCGGACAGGAGCTTCTGGGCCACCGCCTTGGCGATCCATCTCATGGCCGATCCGCCTCCCACAGGGTCAGACGCGGGTCCAGGTCACGGGCCAAGTGCGCGATATGCCGCGCGACCACCTGGCCGCGGCTGAACCAGTAGCCGTGCTTGCCCAAATAGTAGATCAGACCCTTGAGGTGGCTGAGGGCGGTGGCCGACAGCGGGTTGCGGTGGCTGATCTGGCGGGTGTGGTGCAGCACCTCCAGGTGGGGGTGGTAGACCACCGCCAGGCCGTTCTCCCAGGCCCGCAGGCAATAGTCCACGTCCTCGGGGGCGTAGAAGATGCGCTCGTCCAGGGGGCCGATGCGTTGCCAGGCGGCCCGGGTCAGGAACCAGCAACAACTGATGGCGCTGTGCACCGTGCGCAGGCCGGCAAAGGGGAAATCCGGGTACCAGTCGCGGTTCATCGTCGGCCGGCGCAGGAGGATGCCAGGCAATTTCAGGAGCTTGTCCGCAAGGGTGGGCAGCAGCTTCACCGAGTTGTAGAGCGAGCCGTCGGGCAGGCGGATGGCCGGCCCCAGGATGCCGATTTCGGGGAAGGCGGCCAGGAGCGCCAGGACCGGCCGCAGGTCGGTGCTCAGCAGCTCGGCGTCGGAGTCCATCACGCAGAGGAAACGCCCTCGGCTGGCCTCCAGGGCCCGGTTGCGGCCAAAGGTGGTGCCGGTGTTGCGCCCCAGGGGCAGGCTGACCAGCCGCTCCCCCAACACCTGGCCGAAGGCCGCCAGCACTGCCGGGGTGTGGTCGGTGGAGCCGTTGTCGGCCACGATGATCTCGTAGTCCAGGCCCGAGCCGGCCCCGGCCAGGGCGGCGGAGGCGATGGCCTTGGGCAGCCGGCCGGCGTCGTTGTAGGTGATGATCACGTAGCTCAGGTCGCGCTGGCCTTCAGCGCCCATGGCGATCCACCTCCCGGTAAAGGTCCGCGTAGGCCCGGGCCATGCCGGCCAGGCTGAAGCGCTCCAGCACCCGCCGCCGCCCGGCCCGGCCCCAGGCCGCCGCCCGGGCCGGATCATCCAGGGCCTCCAGCAGGGCCAGGGCCAGCTCGTGGGGCAGGCCCGGGGGCAAGAGCAGGCCGGTGGCGCCCGGCAGCACTACCTCGGGGTTGCCGCCCACCTCGGTGACCACCGCCGGCAGGCCCACCGCCATGGCCTCCAGCAGGGCCAGGGAGACGCCCTCGCTCAGGGAGCTCAAGGCGAAGACGTCGGCCGCGTTGAGCAGGGCCGGGATGTCCCGCCGTTGGCCCAACAGGAGCGCCCGCCCCCCCAGGCCCAGCTCGTCGCGCAAGCCCGCCAGCCGCTCCATCTCCGGGCCGTCGCCCACCAGCACCAGCCGCCAAAAGGGCGGCAGGGCGGCCAGGGCCCTGAGCAGGGTGGGGTAGTCCTTCTCCGGCGCGAGCCGGCCCACGCTGATCACCACCCGCTCGCCCTCGGCCAGGCCCAGGGCGGCCCGGGCGGCGGCGCGCGCGGCCGGGTCCGGGGCGTACACCCGGGTGTCAACGCCGTTGTAGATCAGGCGCAGGCGCGATGCGGGCAAATGGTCGTAGCGCCGGGCCACGGCCAGGGAGTCGGCGCCGACGCAGACCGTGACCCGGCTCAGGTGGGCGGCCACCGCGTTGACCCAGCGCCGGCTGCGGTCCAGGTTGAAGCTGGCCCCGTGCCGGGTCTGCACCAGGGGCAGCCCGGCCCAACGCGCGGCCAGGCCGCCATAAAAGGCCGGGGCCTGGTTGTGGGCGTGCAGCACCCGCGCGCCGCTGTCCCGCAGCAGGCGGCGGATGCGGGGCACCAGGCTGAAATCCAGCCCCGGCCGCCGGCCCAGGACCGTCACCGGCACCCCCAGCTCCCGGGCCTGGTCGGTCAGTTCGCCGGCGTCCTCCAGCAGGCAGAGGGCGTATTCCACCCCCACCGCCGGCCCCTGCCGCAGCAGGTCCAGCACCAGGCGCTCCAGGCCGCCGGTGTTGAGGCTCAGGGCCAGTTGCATGACAGGCAGTGGGTTGATGGCCAAGACTCCCGAGCGGGCAGGTCCGGGGGTGGGACCGGGCGCCAGGCCCGGCGCGAGAATTTTCAACAACCGGCTAGAGCCAGCCTGGTTGGGATGCTAGACTGCCGGGGTGGAAAAAGCAACCCGCGCCGGAGCCGCGCCTTGAACCAGGCCCTCGCCCCCGACCTGCTGGTGGTCTCGTTCTTCTATCCGCCCATCGCCGAGGCCCGCGCCATCCAGGTGGGCAACCTGCTGGGCGCTTTCACGGGGCGGGTGCTGCTGGCCTGCGCCCAGGCCCCGGGCCTGCGCGCCGACCCCTCCCTGGACCCCGCACTGCCCCACCCCGACAGCCGCCTGCTGCGGGTCCCCTGGCAACCCTCCCGGCTCGCCGCCCGCCTGACGGCCCTGGCCCGGAGCCGGAGCCTCCCCCTGATCGGTCGCTGTCCCGACCGCTACCGGTCCTGGATCGCCCCCGCCCGCCGCGCCATTGCTGGCGAGTTGGACCGTCTGGCCTGGCGGCCCCAAGCCCTGGTCAGCTTCGGCCAGCCCTGGAGCGACCACCTCCTGGCCCTGGACCTGGCCCCACGCCTGGGCCTGCCCTGGCTGGCCCATTTCAGCGACCTGTGGAGCGATTGGGAGCTAGCTCAGTCCGACCCCCTGACCCGGGCCTGCAACCGCCGCCTGGAGGCCCGGGTGATGTCCCGGGCCGACCGCCTGCTCTTCACCACCCCCGAGACCCTGGAGCTGGTGCTGGCCAAACATCCCCCCGCCTGGCGGGGCAAGGCCGGGGTGCTGAGCCACTCCTTCGCGCCCGGCCACTACCCGGCCGATGGCTTCCAGCCCGGCGGAGAGCGGGTGATCCGCTATCTGGGCACCTTCTACGGCCAGCGCCACCCCGCGCTCCTGGGCCGTCCCCTGACCATCATCGCCCATGAGCGGCCCGAGCTGCTGAACGGCGTGCGGGTGGAGATCATCGGCGACCACGTCCCCGGCCCCGAGACCCGCGCCGCCCTGGCCGGCCTGCCCGAGGGCCTGGTGGTCTTCCGACCGCCGGTGCCCCACCGCCAGAGCCTGGCCCTGATGGCCGGGGCCGAGGCCCTCCTGGTGATCGAGTTCCCCCACCCGCGCTCGGTCTGGCTGCCCTCCAAGATCGTGGAGTACATCGGCGCGGCCCGGCCGATCCTGGGCCTGGCCCCGACCGGAGCGGCCCAACGGGTGATCCGGGAGGCGGGCGGGGTCTGCGCCGATCCCCGGGACAGCCAGGCGGTGACCGCGATGCTGATGGAGCACCTGGCGCGGCCGCCCCAGCCGTCTCCGTGGGGTCAACCAGGGGTGCGGGCGGGCTGGACGGCGGCGGTTCGAGCTGGACAATTCCAGGAGGAGATCAGCAGACTGGTGGAGGGCCATCCCGGCCTTCGCGAAGGGAACTGAGCGCCATGGCGTCCATTTTCGCCCTCATAAACCCGGCGGGCCTGGCGGTGGACCCCGCCCCCTGCCGCCGCGCCCTGGCGGTGATGGAGCCGGGGGCGGTCGAGTCGGGCGGGCAATGGCTGGCCCCGGCCGGAGATGTTTTCCTGGGCCAGATCGGCGCCCGTCTGGACCCGCCGGAAGACGACCAGCCAGCCCTGCTCCTGGCGGGTCAAATCCTGAACCTGGCCGGCTCTCCCCGCGAGCGTCTGGCCGCCGCCGTGAACGGCCAGGACGAACGCGCCCTGGCGGCGCTGGAGGGCGGTTTCGCGGCCCTGCTCTGGGACCCGCTTGCGGCCCAGGTCGGCCTGTTGGCCGACGCCCTGGGCCAGAAGACCCTGCACCTGTGGACCACGCCCCAGGGCGGCCTGGCCCTGGCCTCCCAGGTCAAGGCCTTCTACGCCCTGCCTGGCTTCCGGCCCGAGGCCGATCCCGAGGTGCTGCCCGAGTTCTTCCGCTTTGGCGGGCTCTGCCAGGGCCGCAGCCTGTGGCGGGGCGTCACCCGGCTGGAGCCGGGCCAGGTCCTGACCCACCGCCGGAACGATGGCCGCCGCGGAGGCTGGCGCTTCTGGCGGCCGGAGGAGCAGGCCGGCCCCCGTGGCAAGACCGCCGGCCTCAACGCCCTGGACGACCTCCTGGCCCGGCAGGTGGGCCTGCGCCTGAAGGACCGGGACTTTGGCCTGCTCCTGGACGCCGGTCATGGCTCCCGGCTGTTGGCCGCGGTGACCGCCCGCCGTCTGGGCCAACATCCTCCCGCCTTTCACGGCCGCCTGGCCGGGCTGGAGCGCGACCCCTGGCCCCAGACCCAGGGCCTGGCCCAGGGCCTGGGTCTGGCCATCCGGCCGGCGCATTTGTCGCCCGACGTCAACCTGGCCGACTGGCTGTCGCGCCTGATCTGGGCCAGCGAAACCCCGCCCGGACCAGACCTGGGCCTGGCCTTTTCCGCCGCCTGCGCGTTGGCCCGCGAAAACGGCGCTTCCATTGCCCTGAGCGGCCTGGGGGCCGGACCGGTGCTGGCCGGGGGGCCGGCCTTCGCCACGGTGTTGCGCCATGCCCTCCTGGAACCGCTGCCCAGCGGGGCGATCAACACCGGTCTGCGCTTCCTGGCCCTGGTACCGGGCCTGGAGCGCGCCGCCGGCCAGTTGCGGGCCTACAGCGCGGTCAGCGCCGACGAGGCCATCCTGACCAGCGGCGAGACCATGAGCCCCGCGGCCATCCTGGCCAGCCTGGGCTCCCAGGCCCCGCGCCTGAGCCTGAGCCGGCGCAAGCGCCTGTTGGCCGCCTGGTCGGGTCGCGACAGCCTGACTCGTGCCCAGCTCTACCACCTGGCCACGATCCTGCCCCCGGCGCTGGCCCGCCAGGACCACCTGGCCCGGGCCGCCGGCCTGGTCCTGCGCGCCCCCCTGACCTCGCCGGCCCTGGCCGCCTGGAGCCTGAGCCTGCCGCCCCGGCTGCGGGCCACGCCCTGGGGACGCCACCCGGTGCTGGCGCGCTATCTGGGGGCCTACCTGGACTCCCAACCCCATCCCGCGGCCGGGCCGACACCGATCATCCCGCCCGGGTCCTGGTTGGCCGGGGGTTGGACGCGGGAGCGCCTGGAGGGCCTGGCCGGCGGGCATTCGCCCCTGACCGGCCTGGTGGACCCCATCCTGCTGCGCTCTTTGCTGCAACAGGCCAGCCTCCATCCCGAGGAGGTCGGCTACCTGTGGTTCATGCTGGGCTTCGGTCTCTGGGCCGGGATGTTCCTGCAAGACCCGGCGCGGGCCCTGGCCCAGGCCCCGGGAACCTTCCGGCCATGACCGCCGCGCCCCGGGTCCTGGCCCTGACCAGTCTCTATCCCAGCCCGGCCCGGCCCGGCCTGGCGGCCTTCAACCGCCAGCAGCTCTCGGCCCTGGCCCGGCTCCGCCCCCTGTCCCTGGTGGCCCCGCTGCCCTTCCCCGCCGCCCTGGCGGCCCAACTGCGCCGGACCCCGGCCCCGTCCGACCCCTTTCCGGTGCGCCGACCCATCTTCTGGTACCTGCCCGGCCTCCAGCGCCAGTGGCACGGTCGGGCCTTGCTGCGCTCGGCCTGGCCCGCCCTGCGCGCCGCCGCCCGGGAGCTGCGGCCCACGGTCCTGCTGGCCACCTGGCTGTATCCCGACGCCTGGGCCGGCCTATTGGCCGCCCGCCGCCTGGGCCTGCCCCTGGTGGTCAAGCTCCACGGCAGCGACCTGCTGACCCTGCGGGGCGACCCGGCCCGCAGGCCTTACCTGCGCCAGGTGCTTACCCAGGCCGACCGGGTGGTGGCGGTGAGCCAGCCCCTGGCCGCGGCCGCCCGCGAGCTGGGCGCGCCGGAGGAGCGCCTGCGGGTGGTGGCCAACGGCGTGGACCAGGAGCTGTTCCGGCCCGGCGACCGACTGGCCGCGCGGCGCGAGCTGGGCCTGCCCCTGGATGGCCCCATGCTGGTCTTCGTGGGCCGGCTGGTGGAGGTGAAGGGTCCGGACATCGCCCTGGCGGCCTTGGCGGCCATGGCCGCCAAGGACCAGACTTCGGCCCCGCGCCTGGCCCTGGTGGGCGCTGGCCCCCTGACCGAGGACCTGCGCCGCCAGGCCGCCGGCCTGGGCCTGGGCGACCGGGTGATCTGGGCCGGGGAGAGGCCCCACCCCGAGATCGCGCGCTGGCTGGCGGCCAGCGACGGCCTGATCCTGCCCAGCCGCAGCGAGGGCGAGCCCAACGTGGCCCTGGAGGCCCTGGCCGCCGGACGGCCGGTGGCGGCCACGGCGGTGGGCGGAACGCCGGACGTGATCCAGGAGGGCGTGGGCGGCTGCCTGGCCCGGCCCCAGGACCCCGAGGACCTGGCCCGGGCCATAAATCGCCTGCTGGCGCGGACCTGGGAGCCGGCGGCCCTGCGGGGACTGGTGGCGGACCGCTCCTGGCCGGCCAGCGCGGCGGCCCTCTTGGTGGTGTTGACCGAGGCGGTGGAGGCGGCGCGGTGAGGAACTACCTGCTCATCAGCTACGTCTTTCCCCCCACCGGCGGGGTGGGCGCGCAGCGGGCCCTGAAGTTCGCCAAGTACAGCCCGGAGTTCGGCTGGCGGCCGGTGGTGCTGACCCCGGACCAGGCCTCGTCCTCCCTGCGCGATCCCGGCCTGCTGGCCGACCTGCCCCCGGATCTGATCGTGGAGCGCCTGCCCAGCCTGGAGCCGGCCTCCAGCGGCAAGGTCTCCACCAGCCTGCGGACCGCCGACCTGCCGCCCCTGGCCCGGCTCAAGGCCCTGGCCGCCGGGCTGCTCTTCCCCGACCGCCATGTGCTCTGGCTGCCCACCGCCCTGCCCGGGGCCCTGGCCGCCGCCCGCCGCCACCAGGCCCGGGCGGTGATGGTCACCGCCCCGCCCTTCTCCACCTTCCTGCTGGGGCTGATGGTGGCCCGGTTGGCCGGTCTACCCCTGGTGCTGGACTTCCGCGACGACTGGAGCGGCTTTTACACCAAGGGCTTCGCCGCCCGGGGCGGGGGCGCGTCGTGGCAACGGCTGGTGCTGGCCTGCGAACGCCTTTGCGTGCGGGCGGCGGCGCGGGTGATCGGCAACACCCCGGAGATGACCGAACGCCTGGCCCGGCTGCACGGCGGCGGGTCCGGAAAATACGTCTGGATCCCCAATGGCTTTGATCCGGCGGATTATGCCGGCTTGGAGCGGGAGCCAGCCCCGGACCCGGAGGGCCGCCTGCGCCTCACCTACGCCGGGACGGTCTTCGCGGCCCGGCCCCTGGGCGATCTCTGGGCCGGTTTCGCCCGGCTGACCCCGGCCCAGCGCGCCCGCTTTGCGGTCACGGTCATGGGCCGGGTCCTGCCCGGGGAGGTCGCCGACCCCGGCCTGGAGGGCCTGGCGGTGGAGGCGCTGGCTTTCGCCGCCCACCAGGAGGCCCTAAGCCGCATGGCCGCGGCCGACGTCCTCGTCCTGACCGTGGCCGACCTGCCCGGCCTGGCCAGCATGGTCCCGGCCAAGCTCTACGAATACCTGGCCCTGGGCCGGCCCATCCTGGCCATCGCCCCCTGGGGCGAGGCCGCCCGCCTGATCGCGGCCACCGCGTCGGGGACCGTGGTCCCGCCGGGCCAGCCCGAGGCGCTGGCCCGGGTCCTGGCCGGCTGGCTGGAGCGCCCGCCTCGGCCGGGCGGCCCCCCGCCGCCGGTCTTCCAGCGCCGCCGGCTCAGCGCGCTCCTGGCCCGCACCCTGGATCAAGCCATCGCGGAAAGGTCGTAGGTCATGGTGGTCCTCGGCAGCATCGTGCCCATCTTCCTGGTCATCGCCCTGGGAGTGGTGGGCGCCATGAGAGGCTTTTTCCCGCCCGGCTTCACCGAACCGGCCAACCGCCTGGCCTACTACCTGGCGGTGCCAGCCCTGATCTTCCGCTCGGTGGCCCGGGCTCCCCTGCACGAGGCCTTCCAACCCCTTCCGGCGGTGGTGGCGGTGGCCTGCCTGGTGCTGAACATGCTGCTCTCGGCCTGGCTGAGCCGTCTTCTGCTGGGCGCGAGCCCGGAGACGGCCCCGCGACGGGCGTCATTCATCCAGAGCACCATCCACGGCAACCAGGCCTACCTGGCCTTCGCGGTGATCTTCTACGCCCTGGGCCAGGCCGGCATGAACACCGCGGTGCTGGTCGGAGCGGTGATCATCATTGGCCAGAATCTGCTGTCGGTGGTCTGCTTCACCCGCTGGGGACGGGGCGGCCAGGGGCCGGGCGGCTCGCCGCTCAAGGCGGTCCTGCACAATCCCATCATCCTCTCCAGCCTGGCCGGGCTTTTGTTCTCCGCCAGCGGGGTCAAGCTGCCGGAGATCGCCGACCGCACCCTGGCCATCCTGGCCGGCATGGGCCTGCCCCTGGCCTTGCTGATCATCGGGGCCAACCTCAGCCAGGGCCGCCTGGGCGGAAGTTGGCGCGAGTTGAGCCTGGCCAGCCTGTCCAAGCTGCTGCTGCTGCCCGGGTTGGGCTGGGCACTGCTGACCCTGGCCGGGGTGGGGGGGCTGCCGGCCACGGTGACGGTGATCATGCTGGCCGCCCCCCTGGCCACCATCAGCCCCATCATGGCCGAGCAACTGGGCGGCGATCCGGTGCTGACCTCCCAGGCCACCACCCTGACCCACGCCCTCTCGGCGGCCAGCTTCTCGCTCTGGCTGTTGCTGCTGCATTAAGGCGAAGGGAAATCAGGCCCTAGCGCGCTGGGCCTCCCGGCGCACCAGGCGCAGCATCTCGCGCCGGATCAGGCCGCTGCCGGGGCGGATCACCGTCCAGTAGCGCCGGAAGAGCCGCCGGGCGTCCGGACCCAGGCATTGAATCCTGGTCTCGGTGCTCAGACGGCATTTCCCGTCGGCCAGGGGCTCCACCAGAAAGTTGGCGGCCACCTTGACCATCCCCGGCCGGTCGAAACTGGTGAACTCCGACCCTGGCAGTTGAAGCAGCTCCGGCGTCAGGCCCCAGGGACGCCCCACCAGCCCCAGGACCAGTTCGCGCCCATCCCGCCGCTCCAGTTGGATGAAACCCAGCTTGAGCATTTCCTCCAGCGACTTGCCCAGGCCAGGACTCTTCCAGTCGCCCCGCTGGAGGCGGTGGGGCAACTCGCGCAGGAAATACAAGGCCCCCACCAGGGGCGAGCGGCGCAGGTCCAGGTTCATCAGGGCCGTGAAGACCACCTCCGGCCGGGCCGAGACCGTGGTCTGGTGAATCTCGTTGAAATCCCAGGCGGGCAGGTAATCGTCCAACGGCATGTTCCTGACCTCGCGGTGATGATCTAGTCCGAGTCCAGGTCGGCCAGGGCGCGGCGGGCGGCCTCCAGGTTGGGCTCCAGGTCCAGGGCGCGGCGCAGGTGCTCGCGGGCGGCGGAAAGGTTGCCCAGCCGCGCCTCCACCTGGCCCAGTTGCAGGTGCCAGAAGGGATCGCGCATCTGCTCCACCCCGGCCGCCGAGAGCACCCGAGCCGCCTCCTCGGCCTGGCCGTTCTCGGCCAGGGCCTGGGCCAGCACCCGCAGGTGGCGACCCTCCTGGGGCTCCAGGTCGTGGGCGCGACGGGCCAGGGACAGGGCGATCTCGCGGTTGGCCCCCCGGTCCAGGTAGAGCCCGGCCAGGCCGGAGAGCGCCACCGCGTCGTGGGGATTGGCCTTGAGCGCCTGCTTGTAGGGCTCCTCGGCCTCGGCCGCGCGGCCGGCGCTGATCAACACCTGGGCCAGGTGGCGATGCACCGCCCGGCGGCAACCGGGCAGGGCCGCGGCCCGGGCGAAGAAATCGGCCGCCTCGGCCAGGCGCCCCTGACTCTGGGCCAGGCGGCCCAACTGGAACAGGACGTCGGGGTTGTCCGCCGACAGCTCCAGGCTTTTGGCCAGGTGTAGTCCGGCCGGCTCCAGTTGGCCTTGCTCCATCAGGGCGAATCCCAGGTTGAAGTGGGCCATGTAGTCCTGGGGCGCGGCGGCCAGGGCGCGCTGGAACGAGGCCAGGGCCTTGTCGGTCTGGCCCAGGTGGCCCTGGCAGACCCCCAGGGAGTTGAGCAGGTTGGGCTCCTCCGGGCTCAGGAGCAGGCCGCGCTCGTACTCGGCCACCGCCTCGTGCAGGCGGCCCTGGGCGAACAGCGCGTCGCCGCTGACGTTGAGGCTCAGGGCGTCGAAGACCACCACCGCGCCGGGGGCCAAAAAGCCGGCGTGGACCAGGGCCTTGGCCGCGTTGGCCAGCAAATCGGCGGCGGTGAAGCCTGGGCAGGGATGAAAGGCCACCCCGGCCCGCAGGGGCCGACCGATCTGGGCGGCGGTGGTGTCGATGATCCTCTGGGCCAGGTCGGCCGCCCGCTCCGGGGCCGCTCCGGGCAGCAGGCAGGCCAGGGTGTCCGGGGCGTAGCGCCCCAGCCAGTCCGGGTTGGGCCAGACCCCGCGCGCGGCCTGGGCCAGGGCCAGGAGCAGGGCTTCGGAAGCCTCGCGCCCGGCCACCTCGCGCAGTCCCTCCAGGCCCTCCACCCGCGCCAGCACCGCGCACAAGGGGCCGTCCTGGGCGGACATCAGCCCGAAAAGATTCATGAAGGAGCGGTGGTTGGCCAGGCCGCTGGCCTCGTCCAGACCCAGGCGCAGCTCCCGGCCGGCCACCAGGATGGTTTTTTCCAGGCCAGCCTCCAGGCCCTGGCCCGGCTCCTGGCCCAGGCGGCGCAGGGGATCGCCGGGGCGGATGCCCCAGGTGGGATCGCCCAGGGCCAGGACCTCGGCCACCGCGTCGCTCTCCCCAAGGCTCACCACCCGCAGCTCGGCCTTGACCGCGGTCTGACGATTCTCGCCGCCCTGGGGAGCCAGCACCGCGAAGCGCTCACCCTCGCTCAGGCCGTGGACCCGGCCCAGGTCCAGGCGCACCCGGTCCAGGGGCAGGATGTCCAGAACGTGGCCGGCGCGGTCGGCGATCTCGCCGAAGAGCAGGGGTTGCTCGCCCTCCAGGCGGGTGGCGCAGTCCAGGGCGCGCAGGGCCCGGGCCTTCAGGACCGCCGCCGCCTCCACCGCCACCCCGCCCGCCTCCCAGAGCTGGGGCTCCAGAATGGCCGCGCCCAGGTGCAGCCGCGCCGCCAGGGGCTCGCCCTGGGGGGTGGTCAGGTCCAGCTCCCGGGCCAGGCGGCGCAGGTGGCCGGCCATCTCGCGCACCGCCGCCGGGCCGCCCTTGAGCACCAGCACCAGGGCCTGGCCCACCCGTCCGGTGCGCAGCACCGCCGGCCCCAGGCCGCGCAGCTTGCGGGCCAGGGCCAGCAACAGGCGATCGCCCAGACGGCGGCCGTAGCGGTCCACCAGGCTGGTGAAGCCCTGGGGAGAGCAGGCCAACAGGGCCAGGCCGACTTCGTCCTCCCCGGCGTCCAGGGCCGGGCGGTTCACGGTCTGGGACGGGCTCAGGCGGCCCAGGGCGTGGACCAGGGCCTCGTCCAGGGTGGCCTCGTTGGCCAGGCCGGTGACCGGGTCGGTCTCGGCCGACAGGCGCAGGCGCACCAGGTCCAGGGAGGTCTCCACCAGGGCCGCCAGATAGGGTGCGGCGGCCGGGGTGAGTTGCTCGGCGGTGACCCCGCCGATGATCAGCAGGGCCAGGGCTCGGCCGCGCTCGGCCAGGGGCACCACCAGCCGTCCGCCCCGCTCGTCGAAGACCGCCCGGCCCTTGCTGGCCGCCCGTTGCAAGGGGTCGTTCTCCTGGCCGTTGGTCGGCGGGGGCGCCAGGTCCACCCGGCCGCTGTTCAACGCCCGGCGCAGGGGCTCCTTCAGGGTTTCGGCGTAGCGCTCCAAGAGCTCGAAATCCAGGGTCAGGTCGGGATGCACCAACTCCGGGGACACCAGCGGGCCTCCTTGCCGGGTTATCGCCTCAGGCCGCCAGGCCGGCCAGGGCGCGGACCACGTCCGCGGCGTCTCCGGCCAGCATGGTCCGCACGTCCAGGAGCAGCCGGCCATCCTCCAGGCGGCAGATGATCGGCGGGTCGCAGCCACGCAGGGCCTCCTCCAGGCGGGTGGGGGAGACGCCCTCCACCCTGACCGTCACCAGCTTGGTGGCCGGCGCGGCCAGGGGCAGGGCCCCGCCGCCCACCCGGCTGACGCCGTCGGCCAGGCCGACCGTCAGCCGGGGCAGGCCCAGGGCCTTGAGCCGGCGCACCAGGGCCCGCGCCCGACGGGCCAACTCGGTCAGGGGGGTGGCCAGCATGCGCAGGGTGGGGATGGACTCCATGGCCTGGCGGGGTTCGCGGTAAAGCTCCAGGGTGGCCTCCAGGGCGGCCAGGGTCAGCTTGTCGATGCGCAGGGCGCGATTCAGGGGATTGGCGCGGATGCGCTCCACCAGGTCGGCCCGACCCAGGATGATCCCGGCTTGGGGGCCGCCCAGGAGCTTGTCGCCGCTGAAGGTCACCAGGTCCGCGCCGTCGGCCAGGGCCTCGGGCACGGTGGGCTCCTTGGGCAGTCCGAACTGGGTCAGGTCCAGCAGCACCCCGGAGCCCAGGTCCTCCATCAAGGGCAGGTGGAAACGGTCGGCGATGGCCCGCATCTCGCGCAGGGGCACCTCGTGGTGGAAGCCCACCACCGCGAAGTTGCTGGTGTGAACCTTGAGCAACATGGCGGTGTTGCTGGTGATGGCGTTCTCGTAGTCGCGGGCGTGGGTCTTGTTGGTGGCGCCCACCTCGCGCAGGATGGCCCCGGAGCGGGCCATCACGTCCGGGATGCGAAAGGAGCCGCCGATCTCCACCAACTGGCCCCGGCTGACGATGACCTCCTGGCCGGCGGCCAGGGTCATCAGGCAGATGAAGACGGCGGCGGCGTTGTTGTTGACCACCAAGGCGGCCTCGGCCCCGGTGATCTCGGTCAGGATGGCGGCCACGTGGCTGTAGCGGCTGCCCCGGGCCCCGGCGGCCAGGTTATATTCCAGGTTGGTGTAGGTCTGGTTCAGCTCCAGCAGGCGTTGCAAGGCCGCCTCGGCCAGCAGCGAACGCCCCAGGTTGGTGTGCACCACCACCCCGGTGGCGTTGACCACCCGGCGCAGGCTGGGCCGGGCCAGCCGCCGGGCCTGGACGGCGGCGGCCTGGGCCACCGACTCCAGGGCCAGGTCCCCGGCGGCGATTTCCCGCCCGGCCAGGATCCCCTCGCGCAGGCCCTCCAGCACCAGACGCACCGCCCTGACCCGCAGCACCCGGGGCGCCTGGCCCTCCAGGGCCTCCAGCTCCGGCCGGGCCAGCACCTGGTCGACCTTGGGCAGACCGGCCAACAGCTTATGCTTGTCCATGCCTAAATTCCCTTGCGATCCGGGGGGCAGCCCCCCGAGGCCAGCCACCACTTGCACAAAGCCGCCACCACCAGGCTGTGGCTGATCCCGCCCCCGGCCACCAGGCCGGGCAACTCCGCGGCCGCCACCTCCAGCACCTCGATCTCCTCGTCGTCCTCGGTCCGCTGGGCCTGCACCGGCCGGCAATCCCGGGCCAGGAAGGTGTGGCAGCGGTTGCCGAACAGGGCCGGATTGGGATGCACCCAGCCCAGTTCCTCCAGACTCCCGGCCCGGTGACCGGTCTCCTCCAGAAGCTCCCGCGCGGCGGCCTGGGCCGGGGTCTCGCCCGGGTCCACCATGCCACCGGGGATCTCCAGGGCGGTCTGGGCGATGCCGTGTCGCCACTGGCGGATCAGCACCACCCGGCCCGGGATGGTCACCGGGATGATATTGACCCAATCCGGCGCCGAAAGCACCAGGAACTCGCGCTCCAGGCCATCGTCCCGCCGCCGCGCCTGGGCGTCAACCCGCAGGACCGGGTGGTCCAACACCGCCCGGGAGGCCAGGTTTCGCCATGATCTCACGGTTGTCACACCCCGCGAGGGTCAGGTTGTATTATCCTGCCCATGATGCTAAATTTTGCCGAGCGCATCCCGCCCCCCGGGGTCTTGGGAATTGGTGCAGCCAGCTTTGGCTCGCGTTAACATCATCAGTGATCAGGCCTGGTTGCTTGCCGCCACGCCTCGTTTCGGGATCAATCGCAATGAACGTTGAATATATAAATCCGTTTCTAAAGGCCACGGCCAACGTCCTGAAAACCATGGCCTTCACCGAGGCCACCCCGGGCAAGCCCTACCTGAAGAAGGAGAGCGCCGCCGCCGGAGACATCTCCGGAGTGATTGGCATCACCGGGGAGACCGAGGGCTCGCTGTCGGTTTCCTTCAGCGAAGCCTGCATCTGCCAGATCGTCAGCAACATGTTCGGCGAACCGGTGGCGAGCATCAACCCGGAGGTCGAGGACGCGGTGGGCGAGCTGACCAACATGATCAGCGGCGACGCCCGGCGCGAACTGGCCGAAAAGGGCATCGTGCTCAAGTCGGCGATTCCCACCGTCATCAGCGGCAAGAACCACACCGTCAAGCACATGGCCAATGGTCCGGCCATCGCCATTCCCTTTGAAACCCCGGGCGGTTCCTTCCTGGTGGAGGTCTGCTTCAACCGCTAGCCCGTCCCGCGCCGCGGGCCGCGGCCCGGGCGGGAGCGGGCGCGAGGTTGGCGGGGCGGGCATCCTGGGCCTAGCTGCTCATCCAGCCCACGATACTCCTGATGACCACCTGCTGCAAAAACAGGATGGCCAGGATCAGGAGCATGGGGGCGATGTCCAGGCCGCCGAAATTGGTGGGGATGACGCGGCGGATTTGGCGATAGGCCGGCTCGGTCAGCCCGCGCAGCGCCCGCACGATGGGGTTGCCGGGGTCGGGGTTGACCCAGGTCACCACCGCCGAGGCGATGACGATCCACATGTAGAGGCTGAGAATCATGCTGATGAACGAGAGCAGGTTGTAAAACAGGGCCATTTTCTTTCCTCGGCTGGCTGACGGGTTGACCTATAGTCCTCAATGCGGGGCCGCCTGTCAAGACCGGCCCCCCGTCGGTAGCGGGGCGCGGTTGAGATTGGCCAGGGGCCCTGCTATACTTTTTCACAACAAACTTATCTCATGTCTAGCGCCGCGCCAGCCCAGCACAATCAGGGCGGACGGAGCGCTCAACCAAGATCAGCCGAGGAGTGGACGGTTATGAAAGGCAGTCGCTTTGCGGTGGCCCTGGGTCTGACCCTTTCCCTGGCCCTGGGTCTGGGCCTGGCCGTGGCGGCCGAGGTGGCCAAACCGGCCCCCGGCGTGGACAAGGCCGCCAGCGCCGAAAAAATCCGTTTTGGCCGCGAGGCCTTTGACCGCGGGCAGTTCAATCAAGCCAAGCAGCACTTCCGCCAGGCGGTGCAGGCCGACCCCGCCAGCAACACCGCCTGGGCCTTCTACGATCTTTCGGTGATGTACGACGTGGCCGAGCAGGTCAAGCGCGCCGGGGCGGTCCAGGTCTCCGGCGCGCCCACTCCCGACAGTCTGAAGTCCACCGCGCCCTCCGCGCCCTCCGCGCCCGCCCCGGCCGCCAGCGCCCCGGCCGCGCCCGCGCCGTCGGCGATTCCCACCATCAAGCCGGACGAAGGCTGCTAGAATGTGCCCAGCGGCCCTCCGGCCGTGCGCGTGACCCCGCCCGCCGGGCGGAATTGCCCTACCAAACTATGCCTGGCCCCGGGCCAGGGGGTTGATCAACCTTGGAGGAGAGGAAGATGAAAAAGGTCGCAGCAGTCTTCATGGCCCTGGCGTTCATGTTCAGCTTCGCGGCGCTGGCCGCGGCCGCCGAGGCCAATCCCCTGGTGGATGGCGAGAAGGCCTTCCACAAGGAGATGTCCAGCCTGATCCCCGCCGACAAGATGAAGACCACCGACGATCTGTTCAAGAAGTGGGAGGAGGTCATCGCCGGTAAATCCGACGCTTACCTGCTTGACGTGCGCAGCCATCCCGAGTTCGACGCCTTCCACGTCGAGGGCTCCAGCCACGTCCACGCCGGCCATATGTACACCATTCCCAAGCTGATCAAGGACGCCGAGGCCGAGATCTGGGTTTACTGCCGCACCGACCACCGCGCCAAGTACGTGGCCGGCTTCCTGTACAAGTACGGCTACAAGAACGTCTACGTGGTGGTGAAGGACGCCCAGGGCGTCGAGGGCGGCATCGTGGGCTGGGTGAAGAAGGGTTACCCCGTCGTCAACTACTTCTTCGGCTACGCCGACAAGAATGGCATCCACTACTCCAAGCCTCCGCTCAAGGAGCGCAAGGGCAAGAGCTTCGTGCGCGAGTTCAGCGGCCAGCGGGGCGAGGAAGACGCCAAGCACTAGTCGCTTGGGTTGAGCAATGGCAGGGAGGCCAGCGCTGCGCGCGGCCTCCCTGTTGTTTTATGGACCCAACCGCATCCGGGGATAAGCCAATCATGACATCGCAAGCATTGCGTCAAGACGCCGATCGCATCCTGGCGGCCAGCCTGAAGGCGGTGGACCCCTACGCCGCCGTGACCACGGCCCTGAGCCTGGAGGGAGACCGGCTGCGGGTGGGCGAGACGGTTTGGGATCTCTCCCGTTTTGACCGCGTCATCGCGGTGGGGGCGGGCAAGGCCGGCGCGCCCATGGCCCAGGCCCTGGAGGACGCCCTGGGCGCGCGGCTCAATGCCGGACGGGTGGTGGTCAAAGACGGGCACACCGCGCCCACCCGGGTGGTGGAGCTGATGGAGGCCAGCCACCCGGTGCCCGATGAGCGCGGGGTGGCGGCGGGCCAGCGCTTGGCCGAGCTGTTGGCCAAAGAGGCCGGCCCCCGCACCCTGGTCTTCTGCCTGCTCTCCGGCGGGGGCAGCGCCCTGCTGGTGGCCCCGGCCCCGGGCATCAGCCTGGCCGACAAGCAGCATACCACCCGCCTCCTGCTGGCCTGCGGCGCGGACATCGGCGAGATCAACGCCATCCGCAAGCACCTGAGCCAGCTCAAGGGCGGCAACCTGGCCCGCCTAGCCCATCCCTCGCTGGTGATCAGCCTGATCGTCAGCGACGTGGTGGGCGACCGCCTGGACGTCATCGCCTCCGGCCCCACGGTGGGCGACCAGTCCACCTGGCAGGAGGTGGCGGCCATTCTGGACCGCCACCGCATCCGCGATGAAATCCCGCAATCCGTGCGCCAACGCCTGGAGACCGGGTTAGGGGGCGAGATCCCCGACACCCCCAAGCCGGGCCAGGCCGACCTGGCCGGGGTGACCAACCTGGTGGTGGCCAGCAATTTCCAGGCCCTGACCGCGGCCGCCACCCAGGCCAAGGCCTTGGGCTACAGCCCCCTGATCCTCAGCTCCAGCATCGAGGGCGAGACCAGGGATGTGGCCCGGCTGCACGCGGCCCTGGCCCAGGAGGTGCTGCGCAGCGGCCATCCCCTGCCCCCGCCCTGCTGCCTCATCAGCGGCGGCGAGACCACGGTCAACTTGGGCCAGGAGTTCGGACAGGGCGGCCGCAACCAGGAATTCGTCCTGGCGGCGGCGGCGGATATCGCCGGGCTGGAGGGGGTGCTGCTGTTGAGCGCCGGCACCGACGGCACCGACGGCCCCACCGACGCGGCCGGCGGGTACTGCGATGGCTCGACCATCGCCCGTGGCCTGGCCCAGGGCCTCCAGGCCGCCGACCATCTGGTCCGCCACGACGCCTATCCCTACCTGGCGGCCCTGGGTGACCTGATCATCACCGGCCCCACCCGGACCAACGTGATGGACGTGCGGTTCGTGCTGGTGGCGAAGCGGTAGCCTGGCTCCCCGCCCGCCTTTTTAGAAGGGGGTGTGGGGGAAACCTTTTGGGACGCCAAAAGGTTTCCCCCACATTCTCTCTTCCCCCCCTCTAATCCAAGCCCAGCAGCCCAGGGATTTGCGCGAAGTGGTCCACGTGGGCCCAGGCCTGGAGTTCGGGGTTGCGGAAGGCGATCAGCCGCACCCCGGCGTTTTCACACAGGCCCTGGTCCAGGGAGGAATCGCCCACGTAGACCACCTGCTCGCGCTCCAGGCCCAGGCCTTCCAGGACCATGGCCATCATGGCCGGGTCGGGCTTGGAGACCCCGGCCTCGATGGGTGTCACCACCAGCTCGAACAGCTCCAACAAGCCGAAGTGGCGCAGGGAGGGCTTGGCGGTGGTGGAGCGATTGGTGGCCACGGCCAAGGGCAGGTGGGCGCGCAGGTGGCGCAGGGTCTGCTCCACCCCGGGGAAAAGCTCCAGAACCTGGATGAAGGGAGTGGCATCCAGGCTCTTCCAGTAGGACATGGCCCGATAATAGTCCTCGCCATGGCCCAGGAGGTGCTGCAAAGAACGGTCCATGGGTTCGCGGTGCAGCACCTCGGCCGCCTCGCGCGCGCGGGGAGGATGGCCCAGGGCGGTGAGGATGTGATTGTAGAAGGCCACGTTGGCCTCGGCGGAGTCGTAGATCACGCCGTCCAGATCGAAGAGCACGGCGCGCAGGTCGGAGACGGGCTTCGGGGCTGACACGGCGACGAACCTATTTCCCAAGGGTGAACTGCCTGTCCTCAATATACCAGGCCGGGCGCGGCGGGCCAGCGAGGGAAAAAAGACGCGGAGCCCCCCAGGGAGCCCCGCGTGGCGATCAGGGTGGCTGCGAGCCTAGTGGTGATGCATCTCGTGCGGATCCTTGCCGGAATAGAGGTCCTTGAAGGTCCGGAAGAGGGCCACGGCGATGCCCAGGCTCACCACGCCCAGGGCGGTGTAAAAGAGCCCCATGAAGACGAAGTGGCCGATGTCCCAGTGCCACTCAAACACGATGGGCAGCATGGCGTCGCCTCCTTACTTGTTCAGTTCCACTTCCTGCGGGAAGACCGGCAGGTAGCGGTAGGCCAGGGAGAAGATGATGAGCCCGTAGGCGATCACGCCGAAGCTGATGCCCCACTCGGGGATGGTCGGCCAGTAGAACTGCCACTTCTCGAAGGGCAGCACCGGGATGGCCAGGGGCTGGATGGTGAAGACGAAGCGGTTTGTCACCGCCCCCAGGCAGTTGAGGATCATGGCCAGGGCCAACAGGCCGTAGCTCTCGCGCACCCGGCGGTGCAGGAGCAGGAAGGCCGGCACCACGCCGAAAAGGCCCAACTCCAGCCAGACCAGGTAGATGCCGTAGGAGCTCCGGTACATGTCCCAGAAACTGACGCCCATCTGGGGCAGGGTCACGTTGGCCCAGTACAGGGTGTCGGCGCCCTTGAGGATTAGGTAGAAGGTGAGCAGGTAGCCGCTGACCTTGCCCATCATCATCTTGACCTTGTGGGTGGTCAGCTTGCGGCCGCTGGCCTTCTCGGTGAGCATCACCATCAGGGTGGTGAAGGAGGGGCCGCTGGCGATGGCGCTCAGGATGAACAGGAAGAAGGTCCAGGGCCAGATGGCCACACCGGTGCGGTAGGCGAAGGGGCGGGCGTAGAGCACGCCGAACATGCCGCCCAGGGAGCCCTGGTGGAAGAAGCTCAGGAAGGTGCCGGTGGCGGCGAAGACGATCATGATGCGGTGCAGGTGGTGGGCGAAGAAGGCCAGGTCGGGCACCTTGTTGATCTGGCGGTTCTCCAGCACCAGGGGCACGAACTCGATGATCAGCACGATCAGGTAGGTGGTGATGCAGAACATGACCTCGGTCAGCATCGAGTGCACGTTGGCGTGCCAGAAGCCGAACCAACCACGGATGGGCTGGCCGATGTCGATGCCCAGCATCAGGATGGCGCCGGAGTAGCAGATGAAGCCGATGATCACCGCGGCGTTGATGATGTTCTTCAGCTCCTCGCGGCGCAGGACATAGGTCATGAAGCCGGTGAAGAAGGCGCCGGCCCCCAGGGCGATGATGGCCAGGTCCACCACGATCCACACCCCGAAGGCAAAGAAATCGTTCATGGCGGTCTGGTTCAGGCCCTTCCACAGGCACAGCGTGGCCGAGTGCATGGCCCAGCCGCCCAGGAGGAGGCAGAACGCCATCCAGATCAGGAAGGGGATGGGCTTGCAGCGGGTTGTACCCTGCGGCCAGTATCTGGAATCGTCCATTGGCATGGGTGACCTCTCTAGCTCTTGGATCCAGTCGTCGCGCAAATCCTAAAGAGTCGCGTCCGGCGACCCCGGCCCTAGCCCGCCTTGACCTCGGGCAGCTTTTCGTGGGCCAGGTAGTTGTCGGCCAGGCGACGCACCCAGTCACGCTTGGTCAGGTAGAAGACCTTGTTGTTGGTGCGCAGCCGCTCCAGGAGCCGGAAGGCCCCGGGGTTGGCGGCCAGCAGCTTGGTGATGGTGTGCTCGGGGTTGCGCAGATCGCCGAAGACGATGGCCCCCGAGGGGCAGGCCTGGGTGCAGGCGGTCTGGTAGTCCTTTTCCGCGATCTCGCCGCCCTCGATGAAGGCCTTGTTCTTGGCCTGCTGGTAGCGGTGGAAGCAGAAGGTGCACTTCTCGACCACGCCGCGCATGCGGGGGCTGACGTGGGGGCTCAGGCCACGGTCCATGCCGCCGGGCCAGGGCACGTCGAACCAGTTGACGTTGCGGGCGTGGTAAGGACAGGCCGCCACGCAGTACCGGCAACCGATGCAACGGGTGGGCACCTGGCTGACAATGCCGGTCTCGTCGTCGTAGTCGGTGGCCGTGGCCGGGCAGACCGACACGCAGGGGGTGTGGTGACCGTGCTCGCCCTCGCAGTGCAGGCAGGGCCGGGGGAAGAAGGCCACCTCGGTCTCGGGGAAGGCCTTGCCGTTGTCGATCTGATAGAGACGCATCCAGGCGATGGAGCGTAGTTTATCGGTTTCGTCGTAGTTGACGCCGATGTTGTTCTCCGCCATGCAGGCCACCGTGCAGGCCCCGCACCCGGTGCACTTGTCCAGGTCGATGAGCATGCCGAAGCGGTGCTTGCCGGCTCCGAATTTATCCGCGAACGCCATGGCTAACCCCTCACAGCTTGGTGACAGCCACCTGGGTGAGGCTCCAGACCGGAGTCCCGCTCAGGGGGTCGGCGGTGGCCTCAGCCACGCGGTTGTAGTTTCCGCCTCGCTCGAAGGTGAAGGCGTTGGCGGGAGCAAAGTGGCCCAGGCCCACCGGCATGTAGATCATGCCCGGCGCCACGCCGGCGAAGAGATGGACCCGGGCCTCGGCCCCGCCAGCCGCCGAGTCCACCCGCACCCGGTCGTCCTCGGCCAGGTGCAGTTCGGCGGCGGTGGCCGGGTTGATCTCCACCACCATATCCTTGGTGTGGCTCAGGACGGTGTTGTCCAGCACCTTGATCTGGTAGGGGGCCGTGGTCTGGCTGGCGGCGCTGGCCCGCAGGCTGGCGCTGGCGGCCAGCACCAGCTTTCCGTGGCCGCCGGTCGCGACGGGTTCGTAATGGGGCATCAGGGCGGCGGAGCCGCTGGCGGTCACCCCCAGGGCTTTAAGCATCTTGTCCATGGCCGCGCCGTCGCTGGCCTTGGCGGTCAGCAGGTTGTGCAGGCCCATGGAGAAGAACTCCAGCTTGCCGCTGGGGGTCTTCATGGCTGGCGCGCCGTAGGCCGGCTTGGCCTGGGCCCACCAGCTCTGCTGGCTGAGTTTGTCGAAGTCGCCCAGGCCGCTGGCGCGGACCTTGAGGGCTTCCTCGGTGCTGGCCAGGGGCAGGGCCTGGGCCACCGGACCACCCAGCTTGGCCGCCAGGGCCAGGATGGCGTCGCCGGCGCTCTTGGCCTGGGGATAGGGGTTGACCAGGGGCCGGTGCAGACCGTAGAGGCCCACCGGGCTGCCGTAGGGGGTCAGGCTGTCGCCCCAGGACTCCAGCCAGGTGCCGGCGGGCAGGATGACCTGGGCCATCTTGGCGGTCTCGTCCAGGTAGGGCGAAACCGCCACCACGAAGGGAGCGGCCTTGATCATCTGGGCCATCAGGCTGGCCTGGGGACCGCTGTAGGCCGGATTGCAGTTCACCACCAGCAGCGCCCCCAGCTTGTAGGGCGCGCCGGCCAGGGCGGCCTTGGCCAGGGACAGCGGGTCGTAGCCGTCGATCAGGCGCTTGCCGGCCAGGGCGTCCAGGCGGGGCTTGGCCACCGGGGCCAGGGCCTCGCCCAGGGGCTTGAGGGGCAGCGGCTGGCGCACCACCAGGCCGCCCTCCTTGCCCAGGTTGCCCTTGAGGCAGTTCAGGGCCAGGACCGCCATGAAGTCGAACAGGCGTCCGGGCTCGCCGGCGTTGCCGGGTCCGCAGACCGCCACCGCCTTGGCGGCCTTGGCAAAGGCCACCGCGGTCTCCACGAGCTTCTTGGCCGGCACCCCGCTGAGGGCCTCGACCTGGGCCGGGGTGTACTGGGCGTCGAGCAAGGCCTTGAAGCCCTTGCCCTTGTCGGTTTCGCCGAAGCCCAGGGCGCCATCGACCAGGCCCTTGTCGTACAGGCCCTGGCTGACCATAACCTGGCACATGCCCAGGGCCACCGCGGACTCGGCGCCCGGCTTGCAGGCCAGCCAGACGTCGGCCTGGCTGGCGGTGACCGAGGCCCGGGACTCCACCTGCACCAGGGTGCCGGTGCGCTGGTAGTCCTGGCGCCAGTTAGCGAAGGCCTTGCGCACCGCCACCGGGGCCCCGAAGCCTTCCAACAGCGGAGTGCCGAAGGAGACCACGTACTTGGCGTGGTCCAGATCGAAGCCCAGGTTGCGTTCGCCCAGCATGGCCCAGCCGGCCAGGGCCAGGGTCTGCTTGGCCGAGGGCATGAAGGCCAGGTTGGGGGAGCCGTAGGCGGCCATGAACCGGGCCAGGATCTCGCCGCTGACGCTCTCGGCATCGGCCCCGATGGCGGCCACGGTCTGGCTCTTGCCGGCCTTGTACAGCTCGGCCAGCTTGCCGGCCACCAGATCCAGCGCCTGATCCCAGGTCGCGGCCTGGTGGATGCCGCTCAGGGGGTCCCAGATCAGGGGGGTCTGCACCCGGAAGTCGCCGTAGTACATGTTCTGCGGCGCGGCGGCGTCGGCCGGGACCACCCCGCCCCGACTGGCCGGGTGCTGGTCGTCGCCCTCGATGCGGATCAGGCGCTCGCCCTGCAGGCGGCCCTTGATCAGGCGGGCGCGCACCCCGGTGCCGGTCTCGGGGTTGACGGAGTTGGCGAAGGCCAGGGCGCCCTTCTCGGGCGTGGGGACCCAATTCCAGTTCTGGGTCCAGATGGCCGAGTCGTCCATGAGTTTGGGGACCAGCGGGCTGGCGTGGATGCCGACCACCGCTCCCACGGCGAACTTCACGAAAGCTCGTCTATCCCAATTCATCAGAGTTCTCCCCAGAAGTGGTGGCCGCCTACTTGTGGCACACGAAGCAGGCGTCGCGCACGCCGTTGTCCCGGTGGCAATTGGCGCAATCGTCCATCTTCATGCGCTTGGGAGGACCACCCAGACCCAGAATGTTCCAGCCCCAGATGTCGCGGCTGTAACCAGTGAGACGGTTGTACTCATAGCGGCGCAGGGAGGTCGAGTCTCCGTGCTCGCCATGGCACTGGGCGCATTCCAGGCCGGCGTTCTCGGCGTGGGCCGCGTGGGAGAAGAAGACGCAGTCGGGCTGGCGCGAGTAGACCAGCCAGGGCACGTCACGGTTCTGGTTCAGGTACTGCTCGACGAAGACCTTCTCCTGCGGCGTGTCGCCGTTGGGAGTGTCGGAGTGGCAGTCCTTGCACTTCTCCAGGGCGGGGATGCCACTGAAGGAGCCGTCTTCTTGGAAATAGTGACAGCTCTTGCATCCGTCGCTCACCTGCTCCATGTGCAGCTTGTGGCTGAACTGGAACGGTTGGGGCTTCTCGGCGTAGAGAAGGGCTGGCGTGCCCCAGAACCCCAAAGCGGAGAAGAGAACGAACCCCACCACGAACAGCAACCAATCCGCGGGGGACCGTTTCGCCTGTCCTTGCTCATGCGTTGTCATATGGCCATGCCTCTGCTCAAGCAAGTGATCGCCCCGCAAGCGGGGCCGCCTGCCGCGAACGGGAACCGACCCGCGCCGCGGTCAAGGGACGTTATTGATTATGGATTCCCTCACCCCCGATCCGGCGGAGCGAAGCCCGTCCGCCGAAATCTGCCGCACAATAGCAATCCCCAAAGGCAGTGTCAACCCAATAGCGCCGCTGGATTGCCCCCGGCGATCGCGGGCTTGCACAATCGCCACAACGCCCCTGGCCCGGGCCGGGCGCGGGGCCGGCGTCAGGCGGCGCGGGCGGCCAGGTTGGCGGCGTCGCGGATGACCTGGGCGGTGTCAGGGGTCAGATGGTAGGCGTCGAGGTCTGCCAGGGACACCCAGGCCGCCTGGGCGGCGTCGTCTCCAGCCCGCGGCCGGGCGCTGGGGTCGGCGTGGCACAGATAGTCCAACAACACGTAATGATACTCGAAACGCCCCTGCTCATCCCGCAGGCGACGCTCGAAGACCCCCACCAGGGGGCCCACCGCGGCCTCCACCCCGGTCTCCTCCCGGATCTCGCGGGCGCAGGCCTCGGCCAGGCTCTCGCCCAACTCCACCCCTCCGCCGGGCAGGGACCACAGTCCCACCCCCGGCGGCCGGCCGCGCTGGACCAGGAGCACCTTGCCCCCGGCCAGGACCACCCCCGCGACGCCCACCACCGGGCGCTCGGGGTAACGCGCGCCCAACCCTTTAGCCCCCCAGGCCCAGGCGCTGGCGAAAATCGGCGATGGTGGGTTGCAGGCCCTCCTCCAGGGCGACGCCGGGCTCCCAGCCCAGCTTTTGTCGGGCCAGGGTGATGTCCGGCCGGCGTTGGACCGGGTCGTCGGCCGGCAGGGGGGCGAAGACGATCTCGCTCGCGGATCCGGTCATGGCCACCACCTTGCGGGCCAGCTCCAGGATGGTGAACTCCCCGGGATTGCCCAGATTGACCGGGCCGCTGAAGTCCTCGGCCTCCATCAGGGCCATGAGGCCATTGACCATATCGTTGATATAGCAGAAGGAACGAGTCTGGCTTCCCTGGCCGTAGACCGTGATGGGCTGGCCCTTCAGGGCCTGGACCACGAAATTGCTCACCACCCGGCCGTCGTTGACCGCCATGCGGGGACCGTAGGTGTTGAAGATGCGCGCCACCCGGATATCCACCCGGCTCATGCGGTGGTAGTCGAACATCAGGGTCTCGGCCAGGCGCTTGCCCTCGTCGTAGCAGGAGCGCAGACCTATGGGGTTGACATGGCCCCAGTAGTCCTCGGTCTGGGGATGGATCTGGGGGTCGCCGTAGACTTCGCTGGTGGAGGCCTGCAGGATGCGGGCCTTGACCCGCTTGGCCAGGCCCAGCATGTTGAGCGTGCCCAGGACATTGGTCTTGACGGTCTTGACCGGGTTGTACTGGTAGTGCACCGGGCTGGCCGGGCAGGCCAGATTGTAGATCTGGTCCACCTCCAAGAGGATTGGCTCCACCACGTCGTGGCGGATCAGCTCGAAGCGGGGCTGGCCCAGCAGGTGATAGACATTGGCCTTGCTGCCGGTGAAGAAATTGTCCAGGCAGAGCACCTCGTGGCCCTGGCGCAGCAGGGCCTCCACCAGGTGGGAGCCGATGAACCCTCCGCCCCCGGTCACCAATACGCGTTTCAAGCCTTGTTCTCCTCGGATGTTTGCAGGTAGCGTCGCAGGGCGTCCAGCCAGGTGGGCTGGGGCTGGCCCAAGAGGCGGGAAGCCCGCCGGCCGTCCAGCACCGACCAGGCCGGGCGCGCGGCCGGCGCGGCCAGGGCGGCGGTGGCCACCGGCTGGACCAGGTCCGGGTCCAACCCGGCGATGGTCAGGGCCTGGCGGGCCAGTTCATGGCGCGAGGCCTGGCCGGCGTTGACCAGGTGCAGCAGGCCGGAGGCCCCCCGCCGGCCCAGGGTCACGATGGCCAGGGCCAAATCGATGGTGTAGGTGGGGCTGCCCACCTGGTCCTTGACCACGGTGAACTGTCGCCCGGTCCGGGCCTGGGCCAGGACCTTGGTGATGAAATTCTCGCGCCCGGGGCCGAACAGCCAGGCGCTGCGCACGATCAGGGCCGAGGGCAGGTGCTCGCGCACCAGGCGCTCGCCCTCCAGCTTGCTGCGGCCATAGACCGACAGCGGCCCGGCCGGGTCGTCCTCGCGATAAGGCCGCCGCGCCCGGCCGTCGAAGACATAGTCGGTGGAGACGTGCACCAGGCGCACCCCGTGGCGGGCGCAAAGCCGGGCCACCGCCCCGGCCCCCTGGGTGTTGGCCGCCAGCGCGGCCTCGGGCTCGGACTCGGCCCGGTCCACGTCGGTGTAGCCGGCGCAGTTGATCACCAGGCGCACCTGACCGCTGGCCAGCAACGAGGCCAGGTGGTCCAGGCCGGCGTGCAGGTCGGCGGCCGAGGGGCCCAGGCCGGTCAACTCGTCGCGCAGCCAGTCCAGGCGCTGGTCGGCCTCCGGCGGCGGCATGGCGCTGGCGACCGCTGTCCCGGTCGGCGGCGCGGCCCGACCCATGCGGGCCAGGTCGAAGCTCTCCCGGCCGCCGGCGATGATCCGACAACCCGGCCCGCAGGCCTCCGCCACCGCCCGGCCCAACAGGCCGCGGTGCCCCAGGACCAGGATTTCCTCAGCGGCCGTCATACATCCGCCGGTAATAGTCGCGATAAGCCCCGCTGGTCACCGCCTGGCACCAGTCGCCATGCTCCAGGTACCAGGCTACCGTGGTCGCCAAACCCTGGTCCAGCCCCACCTGCGGACTCCAACCCAGTTCCGCCTCCAGCTTGCCGGCGTCGATGGCGTAGCGGCGGTCGTGGCCGGGACGGTCCTTGACATGGCGGATCAGGCCCCGCAACCGGCCGGGGTCGCGCCCGGCGCGCTGGGCCACCAGATCCAGCAGGGCGTGCAGCAGGTCCAGGTTGGAGCGCTCGTTGCCCCCGCCGATGTTGTAGACCTCCCCGGGACGCCCCGCCCGCAGGATCAGATCCGCGGCCCGGCAGTGATCCTCCACGTGGAGCCAGTCGCGCACGTAGAGCCCGTCGCCATAGACCGGCAGTTCCCGGCCGGCCAGGGCGTTGAGGATCATCAGGGGGATGAGCTTCTCCGGGAACTGGTAGGGGCCATAGTTGTTGGAGCAGCGGGTGACCAGCACCGGCAGGCCGTGGGTGTGGTGGTAGGCCCGGGCCAAGAGGTCGCCGCCGGCCTTGCTGGCGCTGTAGGGGCTCTTGGGGTCCAGGGGCCAGTCCTCGCGGAAGCGGCGGGGGTCGCCCAGGGCCAGGGCGCCGTAGACCTCGTCGGTGGAGACATAGAGGAAGCGCCGGGCCGGATCCTCGCCCCAGGCGGCCAACGCGGCCTGCAACAGGGTCTGGGTGCCCAGGACGTTGGTGCGCACAAAGGCCCCGGCGTCACTGATGGAGCGGTCCACGTGGCTCTCCGCCGCGAAGTGGGCCACCGCTTCGGCCTCGGCCACCAGGGGAGCCACCAACCCGGCGTCGCAGATGTCGCCCCGGATCAGGCGATAACGGCCCGCGTAGTCGGCCTCGACATCGGCCAGGTTGGCCGGATTGCCGGCATAGGTCAGCAGGTCGAGGTTGACCACCTCGTCGGCCGGGTGGCTGGCCAGGAGGTGGCGGATGAAGTTGCTGCCGATGAAGCCGCAGCCGCCGGTGACCAGGACGCGCAAGAGACCGCCTCTCGGATGCGTGAATGGCTAACAAAGCGTGGCGCCTGCATTATCATCGCCGGGTGGGGTCAAGTCAAGCCGGGAAGGTCTTGCCTGGGGTCGGGGCTCGTGTTATCTCTGTGGCCGTGAGCCAGGAGGCCCGCTTGACACCCGCCCAGACCTGCCGCCATCACCCCCAGCTGCCAGCGGCGGCCCTTTGCCAAAAGTATGGCCACGGCCTGTGCGCCGCCTGCCTGGAAGACCGGCCCCACTGCCCGGACCCGGACATCTTCTGCCGCCACCGCCCCCAATGCCTGATCCATTATCAATGCAAGGAACAGCTGCGGACCAAGCGAACCAACGACCAAGCCCAAGGGAGCCGACCATGAAAAAAGCCGCCTACGCCGAGTTCATCAAACGCCTGCCCCTGGCCAACCTGCCGGTGGCCGGGGTCAACGCCTACCTGCTGACCGGACCCCAGGCCCAGGCCGCCTTCTTCGAGTTGCCGGCCGGAGCCTCGGTGCCGCCCCACGCCCACGGCGAGCAGTGGGGCATCATCGTGGAGGGCGAGATCGACCTGACCATCGGCGGAGTGACCCACCTGCTCAAGCGGGGCGACTCCTACTACATCGGCGACCAGGTGGTGCACAGCGGCATCACCCACACCGGCTGCCTGGCCATCGACGTCTTCGCCGATCCCAACCGCTACCAGGCGCGTGACTGACGAGGGACTGACGGGCGACCCCGACGGCCGGCCTGGCCCTGGGTCGCCTGATCCCGCCCGGCCCGGCTCGCCGCCTGCCGGTCATCATCGACGATGTGGTTGATTTTGTTTTTATTTTTCTAGGGAAATGGACCGGGCTACCCGGCGAGCTTCGCGGCTGAGGCCCGATTCGATCCTCGCCACTTTCCTGGAACCCGGACGCAAAAAAGTGTATTTTAGGTGAGGGCCGGGAGCCGGAATCCGAGCGCTCGACCATGGTTAACTAGACATTTTTATTAATTATATTTGCTGACCTCCGCACCGGCATCGCCCCAGCGCCGGAGCGATTTCCCGGATCGACCCCGCCGCTGCCGAACCGTCCCCAGCGGCGGCGGCCGAACCGCCAACCTCCCCGGGAGGGGGCCACGTGACCCGCGCGCGATGGTTTCGCACCGTCCTGATCCTGGCCCTGGCGGCCGGCCTGACCGCCTGCGCCGAGTTGCAACCCCGGCCCGCCTCCGACCCCTTGCCGGCGCGGGCCGCCGCCCCGTCCGCGCCAGCGGGGGAGAACGCCCCCGCCTTGCCAACCGAGGACGCCGGCCAGCAGATCTGCCTGCGGGTGATCCTGGCCCCCAGCCGGGCCTCGGCCGAGGCCATTTGGGAAAAGGTCAGGAATGGCGACAGATTCCTGGTGGCGAGCCGGGAGGTGACCCGGGGTGACCAATCCGGCCCCCAGCTGCGCTGCCTGGACCGGGCCGACCTGGAGCCGGAGGTCCTGGCCGCGGTCCAGGACCTGCCCCTGGGCCAGGTGGCCCCACCCTTCGCCCTGGGCAGCCACTGGGCCTTGGCCCTGCGCACCACCGACGCCTATTGGCGACGGGGCAAACAGCTATTTGACCAGGGCCGTTTCGCCGAGGCCGAGGCGATGCTGCTCCAAGAGGTGGAACTCAACCCCGATGGGCCGGGCTGGCGCCTGATCGCCCTGGCCCGCGCGGCCCGCAGGGAGCCCCGCGAGGCCCTGGCGGCCTATGACCAGGCCCTGGCCTGGACCCCCCTGGACCCCCGCCTGCTCAACGACAAGGCCGGGGCGCTCCTGGACCTGGGCCGGGCCGAGGAGGCCTGCGGACTCTATGAAAAAGCCCTGAGCCTGGCGCCGCGCAACGCCCTGATCATGAACAACCTGGCCTGGGGCCTGGCCCGCCAGGACAGGGACCTGCCCCGGGCCGAGGACCTGGCCCGCCAGGCGGTGGACATCCGCCCGGACAACCCCAACTTTTGGGACACCCTGGGCCTGGTGCAGCGCCTGCGGGGGGACAACGCCCAGGCCGCCCGCAGCTATCACCAGGCCCTGCGCCTGGACCCCGGCCTGGCCCAGGCCCGGGCCCACCTGACCCCCACCCTGCTGGCCCTGGAGCCGGAGGAGCTGGAGCGCCTGCTGCGCCCCTCCCCCGCCGCCGCCGCCGGCCCCACCCGGCGCTGAGGCCCCGGCCCCCGCCGCGAACTCGGATCAACCATGATCGATATTCATTGCCACCTGCTGCCCAAGATGGACGACGGCGCCAAGAGCTGGGAAGAGACCCTGGAGATGTGCCGGGTGGCGGCCAAGGACGGGGTGACCGACATCATCGCCACCCCCCGCTTTGGCAAGGCCTTTCTCCAGTATTCCCTGGAGGACATCCGCAAGACGGTGCGCCTGCTCAACAGCCACCTGGACAATCAGCGGATTCCCCTCAACATCCACCCCGGGGCGGACATCTTCCTGGAGCCCGGCACCCTGGAGCTGGCCCGCCAGGGCCGCTTGCCCACCCTGGCCGACGGCGGCCGCTATTTGCTCCTGGAGCCGCCGGACCGCGATCCGGACCAGGGCCTGGAGCAGACCATCCTCGATTTCCAGGCCCTGGGTCTGACGCCCGTCCTCGCCCACCCCGAGCGGGTCTGCCAGGGCCAGGACCTGGGCTGGCTGGAGCGTCTGCTGGATCTGGGCTGCCTCTGCCAGATCGCGGCCGGCAGCCTCGAAGGCGGCTTCGGCCGCCAGGTCCGCAAGGACGCCGCGCGGTTGCTCAAGAAGGGCATGGTCCATTTCGTGGCCAGCGAGGCCACCTCCCCCCACGAGCGGCCCCCGCTGCTGAGCCAGGCCCGGGAGGAACTGCTGGACCTGGTGGGGCGGGAGCCCACCCTGCGCCTGCTCAAGACCAACCCCCGGGCCTTGCTTGAGGGCCGGAGCCTGGAGCATCCCGCCCCCGGCGGCCGGAGCGCCAGGCGTCGCTTCGGCCTGGGCTGAGGGCGGTCCGCGCCGGGTCCGCCGGTTCAGGCCCGCATTTCGCGCCGGCCGCCCCCGGCCTCGGCCTGGCCCTCGCCCACCGCGCGCAGCACCGCCGCCAGGGAGGACAGGCCCGAGCAGCGCAGGGGCACGAAGGTCGTGGTGGCCCCCTTGCAGGCCCGCTTCACCCGCTGGCAGGCGTCGTGGCTGACGCAATCCACCGGACAGAACACCAGGTCCGCCCCGGCCAGGCATTGATCCAGGGCGCAGCGGCGGCACTCCTGGCCGCCGTCGTGGTGCCGGAAGCGCCCGCCGGCCCGCTCCACCAAGGCGCGGTAATGGGGCACCAGGTTGGCCCGGCCGCCCACGTAGAGCACCCGCTTGCCGCAAAGCCCGCCCGGGCAGTCCCCGGGACAGACCCCCAACTCCACCAGGCAGGCCGCCACCTGGCCCCCCCCGGCCTCCGGCCTGGTTTCGCCCTCCGCCAGGGGGCCGAACCGGGCGCGACCCTTGCGGGTCAGCACCGCCACCAGCCGACCCAGACGCCGGGCCTCCCCCCGCTGACGGCGCGCCTCCTCCCGGGCCTCGTCCCGCTCCCGCTGGGCCTGGGCCAGTTCGCGGCGTAGATCGGCCTGCGCGCCCCGGCCCTCCCGGGCCGCCCCCAGGCTCTCCACCTGGCGGGCCAGCAGGTCGTTGCGGTGCCGCAGCTCCTCCACCTGGGCCGCCAGGGATTTTTCCCGCGCCCGGCCCTGGGCGGTCAGGGCCCGCAGGCGGCAGCGACTGGCCTCCAGGGCCTGCTCCAACTCGGCCCGACCCCGCTCCAGCTCCCGCAGGCGGCGGATGTCGTTGCGATTGGAGGCCCCCACCAGGTGGGAGAGCATGTGGACCTGGCCAAAGGCGTGGTGCATCAGGTCCGGGTCCGCCAGGGGATGGGTGAGCAGGGCCCAGAACCCGCCCGGCACGTCGCCCTGGGCCAGCGCCTCGTCCCAGCCGGCGGACAACTCGGCGACATCCCGGGCCTTGCCCGCCCGCCAGACCTGTTTCTGGTGCTTCTTGTCCAGGAATTTGTTGAGCGCCTCGGAGAAGTCGTTGCGGACCTTGCACATGGTCACGCAGCGGGAATGCACCTCGTATTCCTCGCCGCCCGGGGGCAGAGCCAGGCCGGTCTTGCGCGCCAGGCGGCGCAGCTCGCCCAGGCTCAGGCAGGTGCCCACCACCGCGCACTGATAATCCTCCAGTTGCCAGATCTTGCGCCGGGCGCGGTCCTGGCCGGCCTCCCGCCCGCCGGACGCGCCGGAGGCCTGCCAGCGGGGGGACATCAGGTGGGCCAGGCTGGGGTTCGGCCCCGCCAGGGGAATCAGGGAGACCTTGCCAGATTGGGACGGGGTGCTCAGAGACATGGCGCGATCCTCCAATGCTCGGGCTCCCAATCCCCACCCGCCAGCACCCAGGGCGGCGGAAATCCGCCGGTCGGGGGTGGGCCTCCGGCGGCGGACCAGCCCGGCCGCACGAGGGGCCGGGTGGTCCGCCGCCGCGAGCGGAGGGGTGTGGGATGGTTGGGGCGGGGGCTGGTCGGCCGGGGAGGATGGCCGAGGAATGGCTCGATGGGGGTGAATCCCAGGGGCGCGCCGGAGGCGCGGCAGGGCTGGAGGCAGGCCGGAGATGGCTCCGGAGCGCAATGCCCCGGACCGCCGGCCTGCCCCCAGCGAGGAGTCGGTTGGGCTGACAACGGATGGGAAGGTGGTTGGTGGTGGTTCGTTGTCATTGTTTCCAGGCGCGTCCATTATCGCAATTGAGACTTAGTTGCTATTTCAATATCACCCCGCCGGCTTGCTGTCAACAGACGCCATCCGCTTTTGCCAAAAAAACACCCGCCCCCGAAAAGGGCGGGTGGAGGAGACGTCGCGCCGCGCGGACCGGGGAGCCGGGCCCCGGCCCCCTGGGAGGGCTAGCGGTTTTTCCAGATTGGCGGGCGCTTTTCCAGGAAGGCCTTGAGGCCCTCGGCCGCGTCCTCGGTGCGAATCAGGTGGGCCAACTGATAACAGAGATAGTCGATGGCCGGATCCAGGTCCATGTATTCCACCTTGCCCAGGGTCTGGCGGCCGGTGCGGATGGCCAGGGGGCCGTTGGCCGTGATCTGGCCCAAGGTCTCCTCCACCATGGCGTCCAGGGCGTCCACCGGACAGGCCCGGGTGATCAGGCCCATCTCCTCGGCCTGGGCCGCGGAGTAGGTCCGGCCGGTGTAGATCATCTCCATGGCTTTCTTGCGGCTGACGTTGCGGAAGATCAGCGCCCCGATCATCATCGGGAAAAGGCCCACCTTGACCTCCGGGGTGGCCAGGCGCGCGCCCTCGCGGGCATAGGCGATGTCGCAGGCCAGCACCAGCCCCACCCCGCCGGCCATGCAGTCGCCGTTGACCCGGGCCACGGTGGGCTTGGGATAGGTGGCCAGACGCTTCAGGAGCTGGCCGATCTGGGCCGGCAGGTCGGTGGGGTTGCCGCCGGAGCCCATGCGCCCCAGGTCGGCCCCGGCGCAGAAGGCCTTGTCCCCGGCCCCGGTCAGCACCACCGCCCGCACCCCGTCGTCATTCTCCACCGCGGCCAGGTAGTGCAGCAGTTGGTCCACCACCTCCAGGCTCAGGGCGTTGCGCTTGGCTTCCCGGTCAATGGTCAGCCAGGCGACGTGGTTCTTCAATTCATGGATGACCATTTCCGCCCTCCCTGGTTGGGTGATGATTCATTCATGGGCCGACCCTGGGGGCGCCCCAGCAGCGGACAGACCATAACTTTAGTTGGCGCTGGCTATTCGCGCCAGCCGGCGGGACGCCGCCAGTCCGGCCGCCCCAGGCGCAGGACGCGGCTGGGCAGGGGCGAGGGCAGGTCCTTTTCCATGGCCAGGGCCGCCTGGCGCAAGGTCTCGAAATCCACGCCCGTGGCCACGCCCATCTCCTCGAACAGGTTGACCAGGTCCAGGGTGTCCACGTTGCCGGCCGCTCCCGCCGCGGTGGGGCAGCCCCCCACCCCGCCCAGGGAGCAGTCGAAGACCCGGATGCCGGCTTGATAAGCCGCGACCACGTTGGCCAGGCCCAGGCCCCGGCTGTCATGGAAATGAAAGGCCACCCGCATCGGCCAGGGGCCGCCCAGCAGCCACTCGGCCAGGGCCGCCACCTGGGCCGGGTTGGCCATGCCGGTGGTGTCGCCCAGGGAGACCTCCGCCACCCCCATCTCGGCGTAGGCGTCCAGGATGGCGGCCAGTTGCCGGCGGGTGATCAGCCCCTCGTAGGGGCAGCCGAAGGCGGTGACGATGTAGCCGCGCAGGCCGCGGCCGGCCTCGCGCCCCAGGGCCGCCACCAGGGCCAGGCCGGCCAGGGAGTCCTCCACGCCCTGGTTCACGTTCTTGCGGTTGTGGGTCTGGCTGGCCGAGACGAACAGGGCCAGTTCGTCCACCGGGGTGGCCAGGGCCGCCTTGCAGCCGGCCAGGTTGGGCACCAGGGCGCTGTAGACCACCCCCGGGGCCTTGGCGATGCCGTGCATCACCTGGGCCGCGTCGGCCATCTGGGGAATGGCCTTGGGGTGAACGAAGGAGGCGGCCTCGATCCGGGTCAGGCCGCTGGCCGAGAGCCGGTCGATCAGCTCGATCTTGCGCGGGGTGGGAAAGAAGACCTGCTCATATTGCAGGCCGTCGCGGGGTCCCACCTCCACCAGGGTCAGGTCGTGTCCGGCCGTCATGCTGTCTCCTCGCCCGCCGCGCGCCAGCGGAAGGCCGGGCCGGGGCCCGCGCCTCGCGCCCGGTGGTCAGAAATCGTAGCCGAAGCTCACATAGCCGGTGAGCCGGCCGCCCTCGCCCAGGCCGCCCACCACTTCCAGCGGACCCAGGGGGGTGCCCCAGCCCAGGCCCAGGCCGCCGCCCCAGTACAGGCCGCCGGGGTTTTCGATCAGGTCCTCCGCAGTCAGCTCCACCCGGCCGGCGTTGACCGCCGCCAGGAGGAAGAGCTGGGATTGCAGGCGGTAGCGATAGAGCATCTGGAAGCGCGCCAGGTTGTGGCCGAAGAACTCATCCAGGGAGTAGCCCCAGAACTTGGGATAACCGCCCAGGAAGACCGCCTGGGTCAGGGGCGGGCCGGTGTCCAGGGCGCTGGCCAGGTCCCAGTTGGGCTCCAGGTAGTGACCGCCGCCCAGGTCCATCACCAGCGAGCCGCCCCAGCCCAAGCGCAGGAAGTCGGTCTCCGAGCCCAGGGAGCGAAGAGAGCGCAGGGCCAGGAACTCGCTGGTGAAGCCCCGGGTGGGGTAGGGCTTGCGGTCCAGGGTGTCCAACCGCCAGGCCAGGCGGGGGCCCACCACGGTGGCGTCCACCGAATCCAGGGCGATGGTGGCGATGCGCGGCCCCACCCGGCCGTGTTCCAAAAGCATCCCCAGACGCAATTCGCCCCAGGTGCCCAGCTCCTGGCCGGCGTCGAGCATCAGGCCGGCCCGGTCCAGGGTGAACTGGGCCCGGATCTGGTTGTCGACATACACGTCGTGCAGGTCCGAGCGATAGTAGAGCTCCGGCTGGAAGAACAGCCCCTGCCAGGGCTGGTTGGCCAGGCGCAGGCGGCCGGCCGCGCCATAGCTGCGCCCGATGGTGAAATCGGCCTCGGCGTAGGAGGCGGAATCAAAAAGATTGGGCCGGCGCAGGTTCAGGAGCAGATCCATGTTGCCGGAGCGGTCGCCGGTGGATTGCAGCCGGAAGCCGAACCGTCCCACCACCGCGCTGTAGGGCTTGGGGCGAAGCAGGAAGGCCACCTCGTTGCCGCCCTCGGCCAGGGGCCGCACCTCGTAGCCCACGTTCTCGATGGTGCCCAGGCCATAGAAGCGCTGCACCGTCTGGTCCAGGTCGGCCAGGGTGATCTCCTGCCCGGGCTTGAAGGGGGCCAGGCGGTGGAGATCGGGCCGGTATTCGGGCGGACCTTCCAGCACCACCCGCTGCACCAGGATGCACTGGGTCGGCGGCAGCTCGCGGCGCTGATGGGGCGTCAGGGGGATGCCCTTCTGGCGGGCCAGGGCGCGCAGGCGCGGCAGGTCGTGGCGGGCGGCCTCCTCGCCGATGGCGATGATCTGATCGGCGGAGGTGAAGGCGGCGTTGCTGATTCCGGTCAGGTCGGGAGAGATCACAAAGTCGGCCAGGCGGGCCTGGGCGTGGGTGGCGGCGATCATCTGGATGCTGATGGTCTGGTCCATCACCCCGATGATGTCGCGCACGCCCTCCCGGTCGCGCAGGGGAGTGGAGACGTTGACCCCGATCACCACCTGGGCCCCCAGGTCCTTCACCGTCTGCACCGGCAGGTTCTGGACCACGCCGCCGTCCACCAGCACCCGGCCGTCCATCTCAAACGGCGGAAAGGCCCCGGGGATGGACATCGAGGCCCGCATGGCCATGGCCAGGTTGCCCCGGCCCAGCACCACCGTCTCGCCGGTGACCAGATCGGTGGCCACCGCCCGGAAGGGGATGGCCAGGCGGTCGAAGTCGCTCACCCCGGCCACCGGCAGGCACAGGCCGGTGAGCAGGGCGGTCAGCTTGTAGCCGCTGATCAGGCCGGCCGGCAGGATGAGCTTGCCGCCGCTGTCCAGGCCCAGCTCCACCAGATAGCGCTGGCCCTGGTCCTTGCGGTCATAGCTGAGCAGGTTGCGGGCCGGCTGGGAGGAGAAGGCGTCGCCCCAGTCCACTCCGCCCACCATCTTCTGGATCTGGTCGGTGGTGTAGCCGGCGCTGTAGAGCCCGCCGATGATGGAGCCCATGGAGGTGCCGGCGATGTAGTCCACTGGCAGGCCGGCCTGTTCCAGCACCCGCAGCACCCCGATGTGGGCCAGCCCCCGCGCCCCGCCGCCGGACAGCGCCAGGCCCACCCGCGGCCGCGGCCCGACCATGACCCCGCCGGCGGGGTCGGCCAGGGCCGAACTGGCGCCAGCCAGGCCCCAGACGGCTAGCGACAGGAGCACAGCGAGGCAGGTCTTGGCCTGGCGCAGCATGGATGGTGTTTCTCCCCGGGGCAGGCTGGCAAGGTCGGGGACCACCCCGAACCTTTTAATGATTTATCTGATCGCCCGGGAATATACTACAAGAGATCAGCCGTGGGAACCAGCCTGTTAGCCATGTATTTACAAGTTGTTAGCCTTATACGCGCTTCGCGGGCGCCCGGGGCGGGTCCTGACCGCCGCCAGCCGCCCGGGCGATCAGGGCCATGCATCCATGCTTGACAACCCGTGTTAGAGCTATAAACTTACCGGTAAGTAAAGCACCCCTCGCGGAGACCCGGCATGCTCCGGCCTCAGCCCCCAACGGAAGACCCCCAGGACCTCAGCGTGCGGCAGCGCCTGTTCCACGCCGCCTGCGAGCTGTTCACCGAAAAGGGCTACGCCAGCACCAGTGTGCGTGAGATCGTGGACCGGGCCGGGGTCACCAAGCCGATGCTCTACTACCATTTCGGCAGCAAGGAGGGCGTCTACCTGGCCCTGGTCAACGAGAGCTACCAGGAGCTGGGCGACATGATGCGGGAGTCGCTGGGCTTCCAGGGCACGGTGCGCCAGCGCCTGTTGCGGATGACCGAGAATGTCTTCGACCTTTTCCACGCCAACCAGCGCGAGGTCCGCTTCATCCACAGCATGTACTACGGCCCCAGCGGGGGCGCGCCCGAGGCCGACCTGGAGGCCTTCCACATGCTGCTGCACGGGGGGGTGGCCGACCTGGTGGCCGAGGGCATCGCCGGCGGGGAGTTTTGGCCCGGCGATCCCCAGGAAATCACCCTGGCCCTGACCGGAGCCTTGCACATGGCCATGGAGGCCGAGCTCAACCACCCCGAGATGCGCCTGGGGCGGGAGGGCCTGGTCCGGGTGATAAACATCGTCCTCAACGGCATTGCCGCCCAGCGCCAGGGCGGCGGGGAATGACGAACATGCGCTTGGCCAGCCTCATCCTGGCAGTCGCCCTGCTGCTGCCCGCCGCCGGTTGCTCCGGCGACGACGAGGCCTCCCAACCGGCCGGTAAACCGCCGGTGCCGGTGGAGGTGCTCCAGCTCCAACCCGTCGACCTGGAGACCGGCATCGAGGTCACCGGCACCCTGGCCCCCAAGCACGAGGCCAGCGTCAAGAGCGAGTACGCCGGCATCGTGGCCGAGGTCCTGGTGGACCAGTGGGTGCGGGTGACCAAGGGCCAACCCCTGGCCCGCCTGGACGTGCGCGAGCCCCAGGTGCTGGTCAACAAGGCCAGCGCCGCGGTGGAGGCGGCCAAGGCCCAGCTGCTCCAGGCCCAGGTGGCCCAGGAGCGGGCCCAGCGCGAACACCAGCGCCTGGTGAACCTCAAGCAGTCGGGGCTGGCCACCCAGCAGAGCCTGGACGAGGCCGCCACCGAGCTCCAGGCCTCGGCCGCGCGCCAGGCCGCGTCCCTGGCCCAGCTCCAGGTGGCCCAGGATGAGCTGTCCCACGCCAGGACCCGCATGGGCAAGGCCCTGATCGTGGCCCCCTTCGACGGCGTGGTGGCCTTCCGGGGGGTCAGTCCCGGCGATCTGGTGGGCGAGGCCGGCAGCAACAAGGTCATGTTCCGGGTGGTGGACCCCCGGCAGCTGGAGTTGACCGTCAACGTGCCCAGCATCGAGATGGCGGCCCTGGCCCTGGGCCAGCCGCTGTCCTTCACCACCGACCCCTTCCCCGGCCAGACCTTCGACGGCCGGGTGATGTTCATCAATCCCAGCGTCAACGAGGCCGACCGCTCGGTGAAGGTCGTGGCCGAGGTGCCCAATCCCGACGAAAAGCTCAAGGGCGGCCTGTTTGTCAAGGGCCGCATCGTCACCGGCAAGCGCCTTGGGGTGCTGATGGTGCCCCGGGCGGCGCTCACCGCCTGGGACGTGGCCCAGGGCAGCGGCGAGCTGTGGGTGGTGGAGAACGACCGGGCCGTGCGCCGCACCGTGAAGCTGGGCCTGGCCAGCGGCGAGCGGGTGGAGGTGGCCGGGGGCCTGGCCCCCGGCGAACGGATCGTGGTGCGCGGCGGCTTCAATCTGCGGGCCAACGATCCGGTCAAGATCATCCAGGAGTCCGGGGCCTAGGCCGGTTCGTGTTCGCCCCGGGCCATCGCCTCCCGCCCCCGCCGGGAAATCAACCGGCGGGGCGAGGCCAAGTCCGGGCACTGATCAGGCCGCTCGCCGGCGGCCGGGGATGAGGACCCATGTTCCTGTCCGATCTTTCCATCAAGCGCCCGGTTTTCGCCACGGTGCTGATGCTGGCCCTGGTCACCCTGGGCCTGTTCTCCTATCGCCGCCTTGCCATCGACATGTTCCCGGACGTGGAGATCCCGGTGGTCTCCATAATCACCAAGTATCCGGGGGCCTCGCCGGAGACGGTGGAGCGCGAGGTCAGCCGACGCATCGAGGAGGCGGTCAACCCCATCGCCGGGGTCAAGCATGTGCTCTCCACCAGTCGGGAAGGCGTTTCCACGGTGGTGGTGGAGTTCCATCTGGAGATCAAGATCAACGAGGCCACCCAGGAGGCCCGGGCCAAGGTCAACGGCATCCGGGGCGACCTGCCCCAGGGCATCGAGGAGCCCATCATCCAGAAGCTGGATTTCGCGGCCATGCCTATCGTCTCCCTGGCGGTGCGCTCGGCGCGGCTCAGCCAGCGCGAGCTGACCACCCTGGTGGACAAGCGCATCAAGCGCCGTCTGGAGTCCCTGCCCGGGGTGGGCAAGGTGGACCTGGTGGGCGAGGCCAAGCGCGAGGTGGGGGTGGAGATCGACCCGGTGCGCCTCCAGGCCCTGGGCATGGGGGTGGACCAGGTCATCGATGGTCTCAAGAGCGAGAACGTCAACACCCCCCTGGGCCGCCTGACCCGGGGCCAAAGCGAATATCCCTTGCGGGTCTCGGGCAAACCCGACCTGGTGCAGCAATTCGAAACCATGGTCATCGGCCACAGCGCCGGTCGCCCGGTGCTGCTCAAGGAAGTCGCCAAGGTGGTGGACGGGGTGGAGGAGCAGCGCTCCCTGGCCCTGGTGGGCGGCCAACCGGCGGTGGGCATCGACATCCTCAAGCAGACCGGGGCCAACACCGTGCAGGTGGTGGATTCGGTCAAGAAGGTGGTCCAGCGCCTCCAGCCCGAGCTGCCCGACGGGGTGACCATCGAGGTTGTCCGCGACGGCTCGGTGATGATCCGCGACTCGGTGGACGACGTGGAGAAGACCCTGGTCGAGGGCGGCCTGCTGACCATCTTCATCGTCTTTTTGTTCCTCAACTCCTGGCGCTCCACCGTCATCACCGGGCTCACCCTGCCCATCTCGGTGATCAGCGCCTTCATCGCCATGCACTTCATGGGCATGACCCTGAACGTGATGACCCTGATGGCCCTGTCGCTGGCCATCGGTTTGTTGATCGACGACGCCATCGTGGTGCGCGAGAACATCGTGCGCCACCTGGAGCGGGGCAAGGACCATTTCACCGCCGCCCGGGAGGCCACCAGCGAGATCGGCCTGGCGGTGCTGGCCACCACCTTCTCCATCGTGGCGGTCTTCGTGCCGGTGGCCTTCATGAAGGGCATCATCGGCCGCTTCTTCTTCCAGTTCGGCATCACCGTCACCTTCGCGGTGCTGGTCAGCCTCTTCGTCTCCTTCACCCTGGACCCCATGCTCTCCAGCCGCTGGCACGACCCGGACATCGAGCGCACCGGCAAGCGGCATCTGGTGGCCCGGCTGCTGGACCGCTTCAACGACTGGTTCGACCGCATGGGCGACCGCTACCGGTTCCTGATCGCCTGGGCCCTGGATCATCGCGGGATGGTCATGGGCCTGGCGGTGGGCGCCTTCGCGGCCGGCCTGGTGGCCTTCGCCGCCCTGCCCAGCACCTTCTTCCAGGAGTACGACCGGGCCGAGTTCCAGATCGACTTCACCACCGCGCCCAACGCCTCCCTGGCCGAGAGCCGCGACCGCCTCCAGGCGGTGCTGGCCACGCTGCAACAGATCCCGGAGGTGGAGGAGACCTACGCCACCATCGGGGCCGGCGACCAGGGCACGGTGCGCGACAACCGGGTCTACGTGCGCCTGACCCCGCGCGAGAAGCGCTCCCGTCACCAGTTCGCGGTGGCCAAGGAGGTGCGCCAGAGGCTGGGGGAGATACCCGGCGTGAGCGCCAGCATCAACGAGGTGGGGCGCATGCACGGCACCAAGCAGCTGGAGGTGGACCTGCGCGGCGAGGACCTGGCGGTGCTCAAGGCCCACGCCGGCCGGCTCAAGGCCGAGCTGTACAAGATCCCCGGGGTGGTGGACCTGGAGATGACCCTGGAGCACGACATCCCCGAGTTCCGCCTGATCGTGGACCGCGAGCGGGCAGTGGACGCCGGGGTGATGACGGCCAATATCGCCCGCGCCGTGGGCGCGCTGGTGGGCGGCCAGGCGGTGAGCACCTACGAGGACGAGGACGGTGACGCGGTTGACGTGCGGGTGCGCCTGCCCGAGGCCTTGCGCATGGACCCGGCCCAGGTGGAGCGCCTGCGCCTGGCGGTGCGCGGCCCCCAGGGCCAGACCGCCCTGGTGCCCCTGGGCGAGCTGACCCACTACACCATGGCCATGAGCCCCAGCCAGATCGACCGCCGCGACCTCACCCGCCAGGTGGCCATCACCGGCAACCTGGACGACCTGCCCATGGGCACCGCCATGGAGGCCATCGCCAGGGCCGGGGCCACCCTGGACCTGCCCCCGGGCTATCGTCTGGGCTTCGCCGGCGAGGCCGAGGATATGGTGGAGTCCTTCGGCTACATGTTCGAGGCTCTGCTCCTGGCGGTGATCTTCGTCTACCTGATCCTGGCCGCCCAGTTCGAGTCCTTCGTGGACCCGCTGGCCATCATGTTCTCGCTGCCCCTGTCGGTGGTGGGCATGGCCGCCATGCTGCTCGTGACCGGCGACACCTTGAGCATCATGAGCCTCATTGGCCTGATCCTGTTGATGGGCTTGGTGACCAAGAACGCCATCCTGCTCATCGACTACGCCAAGGTGTTGCGGGCTGGGGGCATGGAGCGCCGCCAGGCCCTGATCGAGGCCGGACGCACCCGCTTGCGGCCGATCATGATGACCACCCTGGCCATGATCTTCGGCATGCTGCCGTTGTCTCTGGCCCTGGGCGCGGGCGCGGAGATGCGCGCGCCCATGGCCCGGGCGGTCATCGGTGGACTGATCACATCCACCTTGCTCACCCTGCTGGTGGTGCCGGTGATGTACACCTTGTTGGAAGACGCGGTGGCCTGGCTCAAGCGCCTCCGCCAGGCGCGCCAAGAGGCCGGATCATGATCAAACGCCTTGCTCTCGCCGCCAGCCTGCTGCTGGCTCTGGCCGCATCGGCCCTGGCCGCGCCCGCGCCCCGGGCTCAAACCAGCAACGAACCACAACCGCCGGTGGAGATGCTGACCCTGGACCAGGTACGTTCCCTGGTGCTGGAGAAGAATCGCGACATCCACAAGGCCCTGGAGTACAAGAACTACGTCCAGGGCCGCTACGTGGAGGAGCGTTCGGCCGCCCTGCCCCGCTTCACCATCAGCGGCCACGCCTACCGCCAGCGCGACGAGAGCCAGCGCGCCCTGACCGGCGGGGCGATCCCGATCCTGACCGACAGCTTCCAGGGCCTGGTGACGCTCAACCAGGCGCTCTACACCTGGGGCCAGATCGGCGCGGCCATCCGCGCGGCAGAGGTGGGCATCCTCACCGCCGACGACCAGCTCCGCCAGATGCGCCAGGCCGCCCTGCGCGACGCGACCCAGGCCTTCTACGACGTGCTCCTGGTCAAGGAGCTCAACGCCATCGCCCGCCAGAACCTTCAGCAGCGCCAGCGTCACCTGGACGAGGCCAAGCGCAAGTTCGAGGCCGGGACCGCCACCGACTACGACGTGCTGGCGGCCCAGGTGGCGGTGGAGAACGCCCGGCCGGACGTGATCCACACCGACAACCTGATCCGCACCGCCCGCGAGCGCCTGGGCCTGTTGCTGGCCCGCGACGGCCGCACCCTGGACGCCCAGGGCAAGCTGCTGGTCAAACTCTCCCCGCCCCCGGTCCACGACGCGGTCCTGGCCCGGGCCCTGGAGAAGCGCCCGGAGTTGATGGCGCTCAAGCACCAGCGCATGATGGCCGGCGAGTTGGTGACGGTCTACGAGGCGGGAGACAAGCCGCGCCTGGATTTCCAGGGACAGTACGGTCGCCGTGAACAGCTGGCCGGCGACAACAGCGAGTATGGCGAGGTGGCCATGGGCGGCGTCTTCCTGACCTGGCCCATCTTCGACGGCCTCAAGAGCCGGGGCAAGGTCAGCCAGGCCAAGAGCGACGAACGCCGCTTGGGCATCGAGCAGGCGCAACTGGTTGACAAGATCGGCCTGGAGGTGACCGAAGCCCTGAACGCGGTGGGCGAGAGCGCCGAAATCGTGCGCGCCCTCTCCGGCACCGTGGACCAGGCCACCCGGCTGCTGGACATGGCCGAGAAGGGCTACCTCTACGGGGTCAAGACCCGCCTGGACGTGGACGACGCCCAGCTCAACCTGCGCCAGGCCCAGGGCAATCTGGCCCGCGCCCGGCGCGACTACCTGGTGGCCAGCGTGACCCTGCAATGGGTGGCCGGCGATCTGGGCGAGGTCGACGCCAAGCCCTGAGTGGATTTGACCTGGCTGGACTTGGCAGAGCGTGCGGCGGCGAACCATCTCCGGTTATAATCAATAGGCATGGCCCTTGATCTTCGCCCTTGGCTTTCGTGGGGGCGGGGTTTATCCCCGCCCGTGTATTTATGCGGGCAAACAAGACGGGCGGGGATAAACCCAGCCCCTACGAAATTAGGACAATCCCGCTCTCACCTTCGGGGACAATTCGCAGAAGCACATGCCGCCGGTCAAGTCCTCGCGCGCGGGGTCATTGCTCCTCCCGCCAGGGCTGGCGTTTGCCGTCGGGGGTGTAGCGATAGAACCCCTTGCCAACCTTGCGCCCCACCCGGCCCTGGGCCACCAGGCGCTCCACCAGGTCCGAGCGCGGGGTCAGGCTCTTCTCGCCCACCGAGACCAGGAAGCGGTTGATCAGCAGGCAGGTGTCCAGGCCGGCGTTGTCGGCGATCTCGAAAGGCCCGGCCGCCCAGCCATAACCCAGGCGCATGCCCGCGTCCAGGTCCTCGGGGCTGACCACGCCCTCGGCCACCAGATCCACCGCCTCGCGGAAGGCGGCGCTAAAGACCCGGTTCATCACGAAACCCGGGATGTCGCGCGTCACCTTGACCGGGGTCTTGCCCAGGAAGCGGATGAACTCCGCGCTACGCTCGAACACCTCCGGGGAGGTGGCCTGGCCCTTGACCACCTCCACCAGGCCCATCAGGGGCACCGGGCCAAAGAAGTGCAGGCCCAGCACCCGCTCGGGGTGTTGGGCGGCCGCGGCCAGCTTGGTGATGGGGATGGAGCTGGTGTTGCTGGCCAGGACCACCTGGGGACGGGCCAGGCGGTCCAGTTCGGTGAAGAGCTTCAGCTTCAGCTCCAGATCCTCCAGGGCGGCCTCGATGATCCAGTCGGCCTTGGCCGCCGGCGAGAGATCCAGGCCGAAGCCGATGCGGGCCAGCACCGTATCCGGCGAAGCGGGCAGCAGGCCCTTGCCGCCCAGCTTTTGCAGCGAGGCGGCGATGCCTGCCCGGGCCCGGTCCAGGGCCGGCGGGGACACGTCGCTGAGGCTCACCCGCAGGCCTCGGGCGGCGCAGACCTGGGCGATGCCCGCGCCCATGAAGCCCGCCCCCACCACCAGCACCCGCTGACCCGCGAAACCGCCTTGGGTTGGCGCAACCATGGCCCTACTCCACCCGGAACAAACCGGGATCGAACTCCGGCTTGCCCTGGTAGCGCTTGAGGTAGGTGGCCGGCATCCTCTCCAGGTTGGCCAGGATGGCCGGCTCCACCATGATGCCGGCCTGGTGCAGGGCGGCGTTGATCTGTTCGGGCTGGGGCGGGCAACCCTTGACCGGGATCATCTCCTTGATGGCCGGGTTGTCCTTGTGGGCCTGGTACATGCACTTGCCCAGCAGGATGGTCTTGTTGGCCTGGCCGCTGGGCTGCATCATCTTGCCGGTCAGCACCTCCACCTGGTCCCAGGGCTGGCCCTGCCAGGCCATGGCGATGGCCGAGAGCACCGCGCCGTTGACCGAGGAGCAATAGGTGCACAGGCTGCTGTCGTACTTGTAGTAGCTGATGCCGGCCATGCCCCGCTTGACCAGGGGCAGGGGCAGGGTGCCTTCTTCGTTGTAGGGGAAGCACCACATATGAGGCCGTGACAAATCCTCGATCCGCTCGCCCAGGACCTCGATCCCGTCCAGGCTGGCGTCGCGCCCGCGCCGGCTGGCGGCATGGACCAGGTAGGGAATCTGGGCCGGGTCCTGGCCCAACAGCCGCGCGCCCACCAGGTCGGCGGCCAGCGCGTCCCAGGAGGCCACCAGGATATTGGCCCGGTGCATGACGCCGTCGAAGCTGGGACCCATCTCGGCGGTGAAAAGACCGTCGTGCAATGCGAGCAGGCGGGGGAAGGGATCGGCCAGATGGGAGATCCAGGCGTGCAGGTCGCGCTGGGGGTCGGCGCTGTGGCAGCGCTTGCGGGAGTTGACGTCGATCATACCCTTGAGGTTCTTGATCCCCAGGCTGACGATGGTCTGGGCGTGGGTCTTCATCACCGGCAGGCTGATCACCACGTCGCTGTCCAGGATGTCCACGTTGAACGACAGCTTCATGCCCTCGCCCAGGTCCACCTCGCGGAAGGGCCGGGCGAAGGCGTCCACCGTCTTGACCCCGTGGCGCCGGCCCAGTTCAGCGTAGCCCAGGGTCTCGAAGGCGTGCCGCGCGGTCTCGCGGTCGTTGGCCTTGCCCAGGACCATGCCCTCGCCGATGGTGATGTCCCTCACCCCGCGTTCGGCCAGCAGCGTCACCACGTCCTGCACCACCCGGCTGGTGGTGATGACGCCGTATTTGGGAAACTCGGCCAGGCGGGTCCAGAAGACGATGTTGGGCTTCAGGAAGACCTTGTCGCCGGGGGCGATGGCATCCAGGCCGCCGCACAGATCCAGGGCGCGGCGCACCGAATCCAGGGGCTTTTCATACTTGACCAGGGAAACCTTGTGCTGGCTCATGTCCCGACTCCCTGCCGAGGTTGGCGACGCTACAGCGCCGATTTTGCGATCACCCGTCCCGCCTGGTCCAGGAGGGCCTGGACCATGAGCGGAAGCTGCGCGAAACGCGGATCCTGGGTTTGTCCGAGGTGAAAGCGATAATAAATCTGCTGCACGATGACCACCAGCCGGAAAAGGCCGAAGCAGTAGTAGAAGTCCATCTGGTCCATCACCCGGCCGGTGATTTTCGCGTAATGCTCCACCGCCTGGGTCCGGGTCAGGCTGCCGGGGCGGGTGGTGGGCATGGCCGAGATGTGGCGCAGCTCCGGCGGATCGTCGGCCTGGACCCAATAGGCCAGGGTGCAGGCCAGGTCCATCAGGGGATCGCCCAACGTGGCCATCTCCCAGTCCAGCACCCCGATGATCCTGAGCGGATCGGCCGGGTCCAGCACCACGTTGTCCAGCTTGAAGTCGTTGTGGATGATGGCCGGACGGGCGCTCTCCGGCGGCATCTTGGCCGCCAGCCAGGCCATGACCGCCTCGCCGTCGGGCACGTTGTCGGTGCGGGCGTCGCGGTAGCGCCGGCTCCAGCCCTCCACCTGGCGGCGCACGTAGCCATCCGGCTTGCCCAGGTCGGCCAGCCCGGCGGCCTGGTGGTCCACCCCGTGCAGCTCGGCCATCACCTCCACCAGGCGGCGGGTGAGCCTGCCCATCTGCTCCGGCCCCAGCTCCAGGCCCGGGGGAAGGTCCTTGCGCACGATGATGCCGGTGATGCGCTCCATGACGTAGAACTGGCAGCCCATGACCGATTCGTCGGCGCAGAAGGCCAAGGCCCGGGGGCAATAGGGGAAGTGCGGCCGCAGTGCCGTGAGCACCCGGAACTCGCGGCCCATGTCATGGGCGCTCTTGGCCTTGGTGCCGTGGGGCGGCCGACGCAGGACCAACTCGCGCTCCCCCACCCGCACGAAATAGGTGAGGTTGGAGAATCCGGAAGGGAACTGGCGGATGGTCATGGGACCCGCGAGCCCCGGGATGTTGCCTTTCAGGTAGACCTCCACCCGATCCAGGTCCAGGCCTTCGCCAGGTCTGATCTCGGTGGCCGCGTCGATGAGGCTCATAGCGATTTATCTCCCCAGGCGCCCGCCTCCCCGCCGGCCAGGCAGCAGGACAGCGCCATTTGCACCACGAAGTCCGCGTAGCGGTCCACGCCGACCCGGCGGCCGGCGTATTTCCAGCGTTTGAGATACCAGTCCTGGAGCATGGCCTTGATCATGGCTGCGGCCAGGTGACGGTCCAGCGGGACGAAAACCCCGGCCGCCTGGCCCTGGGCGATGATCTCCGCCAGCACCCCCTCGGTGTACAGCTCGCTTTGCTTGGCCTTCTCCTTCTCCTCCTCGCCCAGGTGGCGGGCCTCCATGTAGGAGAAAAAGAACCAGGCTTGCAGGGCCTCGCTGAGATAGATATGGGTGCGGATGGCCGCCGTCAGCCGCTCCACCGGGTCTTCAATGGCCTCGATGCCTTTCTCCAGCACCCGGCGGGTCAGACGGCGGCCGGTGGACTGGATCATCTCCAACAGGTCCTCCTTGCTGGAGAAGTAGTCGTAGAGCGCGCCCATGGACAGTCCGCTGGCCAGGCTCAGGTCGCGCATGCTCATGGCCTGGAAGCCCTTCTGGTTGCTGACCGCGAGGGTGGCGGCGAAGATCAGCTCCAGGTTCTTGACCGCGGTGTGCTCCTTCTTGGTCTTGATGGAATCGCGATGGCCGTCGAGCATCTCGCGGCAGATGTCGCCGGGCGACAGTTTCTCGCCCCTGATGAACTGGGCGAAGGTCATCGCAGCCCGTGCTCCGCCGCGTACTCCTTGAGGATGCGCTTGGCCACCGAGACCTTGTGCACCTCGTCCACGCCGTCGTAGATGCGCGCGGCGCGCTCGGCCCGGTAGAAAAAGGCGATCAGGGTGTCGTCGGTCATGCCCAGGCCGCCGTAAACCTGCAGAGCCCGGTCCACCACCCGCTGCATCACCCCGGCGGTGTAGTACTTGATCAGCGAGATGTCCTGGCGGGCCTCCTTGGCCCCCATGGTCTCGATGCGCCAGGCGCAGTTGAGCACCAACAGGCGGGCGGCCCGCACCTCGGCCGCGCTCTCGGCGATCCAGGCCTGCACGATCTGCTGTTCGGCCAGGCGCTGTTTGGGGTTGGCGGCCCGGGTCAGGGCGCGCTGGCACATCAGCTCCAGGGAGCGATTGCAGATGCCGATCCAGCGCATGCAATGGTGGATTCGCCCCGGTCCCAGGCGCTCCTGGGCGATGACGAAGCCGTGGCCCTCGGGACCCAGCAGGTTGGCCTGGGGCACCCGGCAGGATTGGTAGAGGATCTCGGCGTGGCTGTGCCAGCCCGAGCCGGCGTGGCCCATGACCTGGATGTTGCGCACCAGGTTGAAGCCCGGGGTGTCGGTGGGCACGATGATCATGGAGGCCCGCAGGTGGGGCGGGGCCTCGGGGTTGGTCACCGCCATCACGATGGCGAACCGCGCGCCGTCGGCCGAGGAGGTGTACCACTTGTGGCCGTTGATAACGTAGTCGTCGCCGTCCTTGACCGCGGTGGTGTCCAGCATGGTGGGGTTGGAGCCGGGCTGGTCGGGCTCGGTCATGGAGAAGCAGGAGCGGATCTCGCCCCTGACCAGCGGGTCCAGGAATCGCTTCTTCTGCTCGGGCGTGCCGTACTTCATCAGGATCTCGATGTTGCCGGCGTCCGGAGCCTGGCAGCCAAACACGTAGACCCCGGTGGGGGTGCGGGCCAGGGCCTCGCAGACCAGGCCGTACTCCACCAGGTCCAGGCCCATGCCGCCATGCTCCTGGGGATGCAGGGGAGCCCAGAGCTCCATCCGTTTGACCATCCGGCGCTTCTCTTCCAGCACCGGCTCCAGGTCGGCCCATTCGCCGTGCAGGAAGTCGTGCTCCAGCGGGACCAGCTCCTTGTCCACGAACTCGTTGATCAGCTCCAGGACGGTCTGCATTTTTTCGGATATGGCGAAATCCATGGCGGTCACCCCTTTGAGGCGCAGGTTTCAGCGATAGGTCACCAGGCCCGGCTCCCCGGCCAGCTCCAGGTGGGCGGTGGAGTTGAACAGGGACAGGGTCAGGCGCTGGTCGTCGTAGAAGAAGCTCGACAGCGAGGCGTTCTTGATCACCCAGGTCAGGCGCAGGGCGCGCTCGTCGGCCAGATCCAGGGCCAGGCGCAGCACCGCCGCGATGGGGCCGCCGGAGGTGAAGATGGCCACCGCCCGGCCGCGGCCATTCTCGTCCCGCACCCGCTCCAGGCCCCGGGCGACCCGGCCCAGGAAGGCGCTCCAGCTCTCGGGCACCAAAGCATCATGGCGGCCGCTGATCCAGCGCAGCATGGCGGCCTCGTAAATAAGCTGGAAGCTCTTGCGGTCGCGGAACATGTCTTGGGTCACCGCGTCCAGCTCGGGAACCTCCTGGCGCATCACCGGCAGCAGGGCTTTGATGATGGGGCCGGAGTCGTACTCGTCGAACTCGGGCAGCTCGCGCAGCGGCGGCGACGAATCCAGGCAGGCCAGGGCGGCGCGGGCGGTGTCGACCTGGCGCGAGAGGCGGCCGCAGTAGGCCGCGTCAAGCTCGAGGCCCAGGTCGCGCAGATGCCGGCCGGTGATCCGGGCCTGCTTGAAGCCCAAATCAGAGAGCCGGTCGTAGTTGTCCTGGCCAAAGGAGGCCTGGCCATGGCGCACCAGATGCAGAATGCTCACGAGACTTGACGCTCCCGGGGCGACGCCCGCCATCAGGGTATGGCTCATCTTGCCTGGGGCCGGGGGGCATGGCAAGGTAAAACTAGCGAGCGTTCGCTTTTTTATTTGCCGGTGACGGCCCCCCCGGAGTAAGCTTGGCCCAGGACATCAACCCAACCCCCGGCGGTGGCGCGTGCGCATCCTGGTCTGTTGCAAGCAAGTGGACGAGCCCGAGAGCCTGCTCCTGGATCAGCAAGGCCGGCCCGACCCCCTGGCCCCGGCCCGGACCAAGCTGGCCGAGTGGGACGCCCGCGCCCTGGAGGAGGCCCTGGTCCTCAAGGAGAGCCATCCGGGCGTCGAGGTCTGGGCGGTGACGGTGGGGCCGGCCGAGGCCGACGCGGTGCTGCAACGCGCCCTGGGCATGGGCGCGGATCAGGCGGCGCATGTTATCGCCGCTGACGATCCTCCCCCGCGCCCGGCCGCCATCGCGGCCTGGCTGGCCGAGTTCGCCCGGGAGCGGGGTTTTGACCTGATCCTGGGCGGGGTGATGTCCGAGGACGCCATGCAGGGTTTGGTGGGTCCCATGCTGGCCGAGTCTCTGGGTCTGCCCTGCGCCACCGGGGCCGTCAACCTCGCGACCTTGCCGGACAACGCCGGGGTGCGGGTGGAGCGGGAGATGGAGGGCGGCCGCCGCCAGGCGTTGGAGTTGCCCCTGCCGGCCCTGGTCACGGTGGGCTCCAGCCCCCGCCAGCCCCGCTACCCCAGCCTTTCCGGCCTGTTGCGGGCCAAGAAGGCCCCCCGCCTGCGAATCGAGGCCGAATCCCTGGCCCCGGCTCCGGCCCGGGAGGAACGCCGGGGCCTGTCCCTGCCCCAGCGCCAGCGGGACGGGCTGCGCCTGGCCGGCAGCGTGTTGGAGAAGGCGGCCCAGTTGCGGGCCATCCTCCAGGAGCGGTCGCTGCTATGAGCCCGGAGACTGTCATGCCGCCGCTGGGAGGCCGGGTGATGGCGGTGCTGGAACACAGTTCGGAGGGCCTGGCCTCCGTCAGCCTGGAATTGGCGGCCGGAGCCAAGCGTCTGGCCGAGGGGCTGGGCCTGGAGGCCCGACTGGCGGTGCTGGCCGACCAACCGGAGGAATTGGCCCGCCAGGCGGCCGCGGCCACCGGCCTGCCGGTGATGGCGCTGCGGGTTCCGGGGTTGACCGGTTTTTCCGGGGAAGTTTATCGCGAGGTCTTGGCCGGGTTGTTGCCGGCGTGGGACGCGACGGTGATCCTGGCCGGCCACACCACCTCTGGTCTTGATTGGCTGCCCGGTCTGGCCGGCCGCCTGGGCGCGGCCTGCGTCAGCGGGGTGGAGGGGATGCGCCTGGTTGAGGGTCGGCCGGTTTTTCACCGCGCCACCCTGCACGGCAAGCTGGTGGAGGAGGTCGCGCCCCTGTGCTGGCCCCTGTGCCTAACCCTCCAGCCCGGGGCCTTGGCCGCCTGGGTGCGACCCGCCAACGCGCCCGGCGCGGTGGAGCTGGTCGAGACGGCCGCCCCGGCGTTGCGGGCCAAGGTGGAGGATCTGCCCGGCGAGACCGGCGCGGACGCCGCCCTGGGCCAGGCCCAGGTGGTGGTGGCCGCCGGTCTGGGGGTGGGCGGGCCGGAGAACCTGGAACTGCTGCGCCGTCTGGCCGCGCAATTCCCCAACTCGGCCCTGGCCGGCTCGCGGCCGGTCTGCGACTTGGGCTGGCTGCCCTATCTCCAGCAGGTGGGTCTGACCGGGGCCACGGTGGCCCCCCGGCTCTACATCGCCTGCGGCATCTCCGGAGCGCGGCAGCACACCGTCGGCATGCAGGGCTCGGGCTTCATCGTGGCCATCAGTCACGACCCCCAGGCCGCCATCTTCAACCTGGCCGACGTCTGCGTGGAGGAGGACCTGACCGCCTTCCTCAATGCCTTCCTGGCTCTGGCCTGAGCCAATTATTCCCCTGGCCCCCCGATCCCGGCCGTATAATGGTTGTTAGCCGCCCCAGCACACCGTCCGTTCGCGGAACCAAACTCCTTGCAACTGGTTATCCAGCGGAGAAGACACCCTTGTCCGACATGAGGATCAAGAACCGGGTGGACGAACTGGAGCAGCGCTACAAGCTGATCGCCGAAAACCTGGTCGACGCCATCTGGGTCATGGACCTGGAGACCATGCGCTACGATTTCATCACCCCCTCGGTGACCAGGCTGAGCGGTTACAGCCCCGAGGATTACGAGCAATGGAGCGTCCTGGACCGTCTGCGCCCGGATTCATCGGCCGTGTTGCTGGCGGCCCTGGCCGAGGAAAAGGAATTATTGGACCGGGGGCTGTCCCAGCGGCGCACCTTCGAGGTGGAGATGGTGCACAAGGATGGCCATCCCTATTGGGTGGAGATCGCGGCCAAACTCTATCGGGGCGAGGGCGGGCGGATCAAGATCGCCGGGGTGAGCAAGGACATCAGCCAGCGCAAGGCCTTTGAAAAGGAGCGCGAGGACCTGATCCAACGCCTGGGGCTGGCCCTGGCCGAGAAGGAGCGCCTGCTCAAGGAGGTCAAGGTGTTGCGCGGCCTGCTGCCCATCTGCGCCGCCTGCAAGCGCATCCGGGGCGAGGATGGCCGCTGGTGGCCCCTGGAGGGCTACATCCGCGCCCACAGCGAGGCCGAGATGACCCACACCATCTGCCCCGACTGCGCCGACGTGCTCTACGAAAAGGACCTGGGGCGCAAGTCCGACTGAAAGCCTATGTCCTCAGGCCGACACCGGCCGCTCGAACAGTTCCGCCTCCAGGCGGCGGCGGGTCACCAGACCGGGCAGGGGCTTGCCATTGGCGTTGACCCAGCGGCCGAACTGCTCCGCCGCGCCGGCGTAGTCGCCGGCGTTGAGCTTCCGGCGCAGGGTCGACTCTTCCAGGTTGCCCTGGCCCACGTTGAAGGTGAAGCTGACCAGGGCCGAGAACTGGTTCTCGTTCAGCGCCGCCGTCACCAGGCGGGCCACCGCCGCCTCGGCCACCGCCAGGTCACCGCGCAACAACTCCTCGCCCAGTTGGCGGCTGATGGGCTCGGTGAAGCGCTCGCCGGGTTGGATCACATGGCCGTAGCCAATGGTGGTCTTGCCCGCCGGGCAGATGTATTGGCGCTCGAAAAACCCCTCCCGCTCCTTGACCAGCTCCAGGCCGGCCTGGTTGATGCGCCGGCTCGCTTGCGTGTCGTTCATGCGGCCCCCCTTTTCCGCGCCGCCCCAACCCTGGCGGCGACCATTCCAACCCCTGCCCAGGAACCGGCTGCCCAGCCACCCACGCGGCTGAATTTCCCATTCATAATATACTTTTTAACCATGGGAGATTGACTGTTTTCCGCCAGGGCGGACCGCTTCCCGATTCCCCGGGACGGGAGCGGAGGCAATGGTGTTGGCGAACCGGAGGCAGACCCGCCGGGCGAGCGGGTCGGGCTCAGATCATGTTGTCGGCCATTTCGGTCAGCACCCGCTCGGGGTCGTCCTGGCGCTCGATCTGGGCCAGGTGGTTCTCCAGGGCCGGGCGCAGGCCCTGGCGGTCGATGTCCTGGGGCTCGCGGCAGCGTCCCATGCGCCGGCAAAGACGATAGACCAGGCGGTCACGCTCCGGCAGGGCCAGGTAATCGTCCAGGATGGCCAGCATCTTGGGCTGGTCCTCGGGCAGCCGCCCCTCCACGGTCTCGATCAGGTTCATGATGTGGTCGCTGGCCAGATAGGAGTGGATGCCGGCCAGGCTGGCGATGAACAGCCGGATCTCGGCCACCGTCTCGTCATCACCCGGCTTCACGAACTCCCCGCTCACCACGTCCTGGTGCAGCTCCAGGTAGGTGGGCACCCGCAGGGTGCGCAGGCGGATGAAATCCGGGTCGATCTGGTTGAGCACCTCGGCCGTGGCCAGGGCGTGCTCGCGCCACCACTTGCGCCCGCCCAGGCCGGGCATCACGTACTCCGACAGCTCCAGGCCGGCGGCCTTGAGGTTCCGGCCGCCCTGGACCTGCTTGGCCGCGCTGACGCCCTTGTTCATGAACTTGAGCAGGGGGTCGTAGCCGGTCTCCAGGCCCACGTGGACCCTATCCAGCCCGGCCTGGCGGATCATGGTCAATTCCTCCACGCTGCGCTGGGCGGCGGTGGAGGAGCGGGCGTAGGTGGTCACCCGCTGCACCTCGGGCATCACCCGACGCAGGTGGCGCAGGGCCTCGGCCAGCACCGCTGGCTCCAACACCAGGTTGTTGGCATCCTGCAAAAAGACGTTGCCGGTGCCGTAGTAGAGCCAGGCGGCCACGTTGCGGAAGCTGTCGGACAGGCCGGGATTGCCGAACACCGCCTGGACCACCGCGTCGTCCACCCGCCCTCCCCGGCCCATCTGGCGCGAGAGGGCGATGATCTGATCGCGCATGGCCGCCGCCGTGTCGATGTCGGCCCTGATTTCCTCCAGGGAGCGGCGGCTGAACTGGCGGCGCTTGTAGACCGGGCAGAACTTGCACTTGTTCCAAGGGCAATTGCGGGTGAAGCGCAGGAGCAGGCTGCGGGCCTCGCTGGGTGGGCGGATGGGTCCCTGTTCGAAGTTCAGGCTGGGGTCCAGGCTGGGGGGCATGATCCAATCTCCTCGGATGACGGCGGGCAAGCCTGTCCCCAAGTTAGGGGCAGGGCCGGATACTGTCAAGGGAAGGCGGTGCCGGGCCGGCCGCCGGGCTTGGCCGCTGACCAGTCCCCTGCCGCGACGCCGGCGGTTGCCGGACGCCAGCCGGCGACCCGACCCTGATCCCCGCCATCCCCCCCTGCCCTCCCTGGCGGCGGACCAGGGTCCGGATCCTAGCCAGTTGCGCCCATGACCACGGGGCCGGCCCATCCGGGTCCGGCCCCGCCGCATGGGTCGATGAAGGCGGCTACTCGTGCAGGGTGCGCTTGGCGCGCGGCACCATCACCGGACGCAGCACCTTGAGCACCTCGATGGAGTTCTTGTAGGCGTTGCTGATGCGGATGTTGTCCAGGGCCAGGGCGATGATCTCGGCGATGGCCTGCAGGAAGGTCAACTCGGGGTTGCCCACCTCCCAGGGCTCGGCGCTGTAGAGGCGCAACACCCCCAGGGGCTTGCCGCGCAGGATCAGGGGCACGCTGACCAGGGAGCGGATGCCCTCGGCCTTGGCCTCCTCTGGATACTGCAGGCGGGGGTCGTCCTCCACGTTGTAGATCACCACCGGGCCCTCGCTCAGGGAGGCCGCGATGGAGCGGGTCGCGCTCAACGGCCCCTTGTTGAGGTAGGTCTGGCTCAGGCCATAGGCGCTGGCCAGCTCCAGCTTGCCGCTGCGCCGGTTCAGGAGCAGCAGGGCGCAGCCCTTCAGGCTCAAAATCTCGCTCAGGCTCTGCACGATGTGACGGGCGGCGTCGCCCAGGTCCTTGACCGAGCTGATGATCTCGCTGATTCTCCCCAGGGTTTGGTAATTGATCTCCCGCGTCTTCCTGCGCATGGTCGCCTCCTTTGGCCAGGGGTTTCCCGCGGGCGGGCGAGCGGCGGCGAGAAAACCCGGTCCTGGCGGAAGGTCGGGCGCGGGCTGATCCGGGGGATGGATCAAGGGCGCGAAAAGCGAGGCGAGAGCCTGGTTCGCCGCCATCGGCCAGACGCCAGCGGCGGTTCGGGTGTATACCCTATCATCAATTATCCGTTTGCTTCATGACCTTGGTCAAGGGCCGCCTTGAGTCATTGGTGCCTCTTGGACCGAGTGGGATCGAATTTGCGCTATATTCAGGAATTGTTTCTAATATGGTCATGGCGTGAAACCCCAAACGCAGCCCAGGGATATGCAAGGCAACCAGCACGATGGCGTTCATCAACTGGAGCAATCAGTTGGAAACCGGCATCGCCAGGAGGGCAAGGGTGTGCGCTGGGCTCGGCTCAGGCTTGACGCAAAGAGGGCGGGGATGAACCCCGCCCCTACATGAAGAAATCACGTTCTTCGTAGGGGCGCGGTTCATCCCCGCCCGTTTTTTCGCGTCGGACGGCTGGTCCCCAGCCGGAGCCGAGGCCAGCCGCCGGAATCAGACTACAGGCACTCGGCCGCCATCTCGGCCAGGTCCATCACCGCGATCTTCTCGTCCAGGTTCTCGCCCTTGGCGCTGTCGGTGAACATGTTGATGCAGTAGGGGCAGGCGGTGGCCAGCACCTGGGCGCCCTTGGCGTCGGCCTCGCGGATCTTGTGGGTGCTGAAGCGCTGCTCGGGCTCGGCCTCCATCCACAGCCGGCCGCCGCCGCCGCCGCAGCACATGGACAGGTTGCGGCAGCGGTCGAACTCCATCACCTCGGCGCCCATGGCCTGCAACAGGGCGCGGGGGGCGTCGTAGACCTTGGTGTGGCGGCCCAGGTAGCAGGGGTCGTGGTAGATGGCCTTCTTGCCCAGGGGCTTGGTGAACTTAAGCTTGCCCTCGGCCGCCAATTGCTCCAGCAGCTGGGTGTAGTGCACCACCTCGAACTCGCCGCCGAACTCGGGGTACTCCTGGGTGAAGGTGGCGAAGCAGTGGGGGCTGGTGGTGATGATCTTCTTGACGCCCTTGCCCTGGAACAGCTCGATGTTCTTCTGCACCAGGCCGCCAAACTGCTCCTCGTCGCCCATCTTGCGCAGGGTCTCGCCGCAGCAGGACTCCTCGTTGCCGATGATGCCAAAGCTGACGCCGGCCGCCTTGAGCACCTTGTTCAGGGCGCGGGCGATGGCCTGGGAGCGGGGGTCGTAGGCCGAGGTGCAGCAGACGCTGAGGAAGTACTCGGTGCCGGCCTCGAAGCGGGGCACGTCCTGGCCCTCGGTCCATTTCTCGCGCTTGTCGCGGTCCTCGGACCAGGGATTGCCCTTGGAGTGGATGGAGCCCATGATGGTGCGCAGCATCTGGGGGCCGCCGCCACTCTCGGCGATCATGGCGCGCATGGCCCGGACCACGTCGATGATGGCCACGCCGCGGGGGCAGTTCTCCACGCACAGCCGGCAGGTGGTGCAGGCATAGAGGATCTCGTCGGACTCGAAGCCCTCCAGGCCCATCTGGCCCATGCGGATCAGGTTGCGGGTGCGGAAAGGCGATTCCACCGCGGGCCAGGGGCAGAGGCCGGAGCAGAGGCCGCATTGCATGCACTGATAGAGAGTGTCGCTCCCCATGGCGGCGATGGCCTGGGAGACCTCCAGGAACGGCGTGACGGACATGGCAGCATAACTCCTTGTCAATAATGGCATTGAGGCGGGACCTCCCCCCTGGGAGCCCCGGCCACGCGAGCTGGTTGTACGGGTCGCCGCAACATCCTTAGCAGCCTGGCGGGAAGGTGTCAAGCCGCTAGTTACCGAATGCACTAGTGGGTGGCTGGGATTATCGTCCGGGCGGGAGGACCGGTCCGGAGCCTAGCCCTCGCGGCACAAGCGGCGGAAGACCAGCAGCGCCTCGGGGATCAGCGAGCGCACCACCGCGGCCGGTTCGATGGCCAGGCGGCGCTCCAGATCGGTGTAGCGGCCGTAGGACCGGGTCAGCTCCGGCACCAGGGGCGAGAACTCGGCCTGGATCTCCAGCGGGCGCATGGCCAGGTCCACGATGGGATAGGCCTCGGCCGCCACCCCCCGCACCCAGCCCAGACGGCGCATCAGGTCGAAGCGCACCTGGTCGGCCAGGAACAGGAAGGCGTCCAGCGCCTCCACCTTGGGCTTGGCCTCCAGGTAGGAGAAGCGCTCGCCCGCGCCCCAGCCCCGCACCCCCAGCACCACGTCGTAGAGGGCCAGGGTGGCTTCGTGGCCCAGCTCGGCCAACAGCGCCAGGACCGGGTCGGGCAGGTCGCTGAAGCGAGTCTCGGCCTGGGGGCGATAGCCCACCTTCTGCTCCCAGCGCCCAAAGGCCTGGGCCGCCGCCCGCCGCCGGCGGGTCTCCCACAAGTTGACCAGTTCGCCCATGCCCTCGCCCTGGCCCGCCTATTTCAGGTAGGCCCGGCCCTCCTCGGCCGCCGGCAGGGTCACCAGAAAGCTGGCGCCCTCGCCCTCGCGGTTGTGCAACTCCACCTGGCCAAAATGGCGGGTGACGATCTTGTGGACGATGGATAGCCCCAGGCCGGACCCGCTGTCCTTGGTGGTGAAGAAGGGATTGAAGATGTTGTGGATCACTTCCATGGCGATGCCGCCGCCGGTGTCGGAGACCTCGCCGGCCACGAACTGCTTGCCCTCGCGCACCACCGCGAAGGTGCGCAGGGTCAGCTGCTTGACCGGCCGTCCGGACATGGCCTGCAAGGCATTCAGGAAGATGTTGAGGAACACGTGCTTGATCTGGCGCTCGTCGCAGAAGACCCGGGGCAGGTCCTTGCCGTAGCGCCGGCTGATGCTCACCCCGCCCTCCTCCACCTCCCGGGCCATGAAATCCAGGGCCGAGTCCATGATCAGGTTCAGGTCATGCTCGTCGAAATGGTTGCGGGCGTCGGTGGAGAAATCCAGCATCTCGTTGAGGGTGCGCTCCAGGCGGCTGACCTCCTCGATGATCACGTCCAGGTAGGGGGTGATGTTGGACTCGTCGCCGACCTTCTTGCGGATGCGCCGGGTGAAGCCGCCGATGCTGACCAGTGGGTTGCGGATCTCGTGGGCCACGCCGGCCGCCACCTCGCCCAGGGCGGCCAGCTTGTCCGCCTCCAGCAGGCGGTTGCGCATCTGGGCCAACTCCCGGTTGGCGGTCTCCAGGTTGTGGTAGAGCCGGCTGGCCTCCACCGCCAGGCCGCCCTGGTTGGCCAGCATGCCCAGGAGCTTGAGGTCGCGCTCGTCGATGGGCCGGCCGCTGACCCCGTTGTTGACCAGCAGCGCCCCCACCGCCTTGTTCTTGGCGAACATCGGCACGATGGCCAGGGGGTGCGGCCCCAGGGCCTTGACCACCTCCGGACGCAGGTTGGGGGCGCTGGCCGGGTCCTCCACCAGGATGGCCCGCCGCTCCGGCACGTTGAAGTCCATGGCCCGCTCGGCCTCGCCCAGGCTGAACTCCAGGCCGGCCAGGGCGGGATCGCTCAGCTCGGGCCGCGGACCGCGCTGCTCGCGCAGCTCGTTCAGGGATTGGGTCAGCTCCCTGGGCAGGGACCCCAGGCTGGCCTTGGTGGTCTCGGCCAGGGGGCGCATGATCTGGCGCTCCTCGTCGGCCAAAAAGAGCACCACCCGGTCGTGGTCCAGACCGGCCGGATGCACCACCGCCCGCAGGATGATGGCCACTGTGAGGTTGAAGTCCACCGTGGTCATCAGCACGGTGCTGACCTCGAACAATGTTCCGAGATCGTTGACCATTTCCTCGTTGCGCTGGGCCAGGTCCTCCATCTTTTGAAAGGTCAGGGCGTTCTCCAGGGCCGGGGAGACCATGGAGGCCATGGTGGCCAGCAGGTTGCGCTCGTCCGGGCCGAAGCCGGGCTGCTGCCCGGCCTCCACCACCATCTTGTCGAAGACGCAGAGGTGGCCTTGGTAATGGCCCTTGAAGGTCAGGGGCACGCACAGGCCCTGGCGGGGGTCGCGCCCATCGTCGCCCGGGGCGGGGCAGGTTTGGCCCTGGCGCTGGTCGGCCTTGATGGCGCAGTAGTCGTGGCAGCCCTGCTCTCCCTGGCACCCGGCCGGGATCTGGCCGAAGGTGGCGCGCAGGGCGCGGTGGTCGCCGTTGTTGCCGGAAACGCTGATCAGGCCGCCCTTGGCCACCAGGAGCTTGACGCAGATGCTGACCACCACGTCCAGCAGTTCGTCCAGCTCGATGGTGGATACCGCCGCCCGGCCCAGGTCGGAGAGCACGTTCAGCTCGGCGATGCGTTTCTTGGATTCGAAATACAGGCGGAAGTTGCGGATGGTGCCGGCCATCTCGCGGCAGATCATCTGCAACAGGCGCAGATCGCCGTCGGGCAGGCTGCGCTGGGCGGGGAAGCTCAGGAGCAGCACCCCATAGAGCCGGTTGTCGTCCATCACCGGCAACAGCGCGGCCAACTCGCCGGGGATGCAGAAGTTTTCCAGCACCTCGTCGCCGCACTTGGGCGGCACCCGCACCAACTGGGGCTCGCGGCGCAGGGCCACCTCGCCCACCCGGCCCTGGCCGAACTCCTGGGGCAGCACCTCGGCCGGGGGCTGGTCCTTGGGCCAGAAGTTGGCCTTGACCAGGCTGCCGCGGGCCGATTCCTGGAGGAACAGGACGCTCTGGCGGGCTTGGTAATAGCCGTGCAGCACGCCCAGGATGGTGTCCAGACGCTCGCCGATGTCCACGGTGGAGTTGGCGATCTCCACCACATGGGCCAGGACTTCGAAGTGGCTGTCCAGCGCCATGGCGGTCAGGCGTCGGCCTGGGCCTGGCTGAAGGCCCGGGCGCGTTGATAGATTTCCTCGTAGGCCGGCATGGCCTTGTCCCAGGAGTAGTCCTCCGCCATGCCCCGCAGCATCACCGCCCGCCACAGCTCCGGCTGGCGATAGGTCTCCAGGGCCCGGTGCAGGGCCTCCAGGAACGCGGGCAGATCATAGTTGACGAACTTGAAGCCGTTGCCGGGTTGGCCGGGCCGCTGGTCGACGACGGTGTCCTCCAGCCCGCCGGTGGCCCTGACCACCGGCGCGGTGCCGTAGCGCAAGGCGTGCAGTTGATGGAGACCGCAGGGCTCGTAGCGGCTGGGCATCAGCAGGATGTCGCTGCCGGCCACCAACTGGTGGGCCAGCTCCATCTCGTAGCCCACGAAGACCCCCAGGCGCTCGGGGTTGCGCCGGCGCAGGTCCTGCAACAGGGCGTGGTAGCGGTCCTCGCCATAGCCCATCACCGCCAGGTCCAGGCCCATCTCCAGGATGGTCTCCAGGCCGGAGGCCAGCAGGTCCATGCCGCGGCGGTCCACCAGCCGGCCGATGAAACAGGCCAGGGGGCGTCCGTTGCCCGGGGCCAGGCCCATCAGTTGGCGGGCCTGGTCGGCGCATCGGCGCTTGGGGGCCAGGTTGTCGGGCCCATAGTTGGCGGCCAGGTGGGGGTCGCTGGCCGGATCCCAGCTCTGGTAGTCGATACCGTTGGTCACCGCCACCAGGCGCTCGCGCCGGGCCTGGAGCACTCCCTCCAGGCCGAATCCCATCTCCGGGGTCAGGATCTCCCCGGCGTAGGTGGGGCTGACGGTGCTGATCATGTCGGCGAAGACCAGGCCGGCCTTCAGGAAGTTGATCTTGCCGTAGAACTCGATGGCCTCCGGCGTGAAGAACTCCCAGCCCAGGCCGGTCAGGGGCATGTCGTAGTGCCAGAAGATGCCCTGGGTGCCCAGGTTGTGGACGGTCATCACGGTGCCGGCCTGCCTGAGCAGGGGCTCCTGGTTGTAAAGCGCGCGCAGATACAGGGGAATCAGGCCGGTGGTCCAGTCGTGGCAGTGGATCAGGTCCACCGGCTGGCCCAGGGCCAGGGCCAACTCCATGGCCGCGCGGCTGAAGAAGATGAAACGCTCGGCGTTGTCCTCGTAGTCGCCGTAGGCGTTGCCGTAGAGCCCCTCGCGGTCGAAAAGGTGTTCGTGGCCAATGAGGTGGATGTCCACCCCGGGACCGGCCGGGAGGCGGTGCACCTCGGCCCGGTGGCGACGCCAGGAGACCGGCACCTCCAGGGTCAGGTCCATCCGCTCCAGGCGGGCGGCCACGTCCTCCGCCAGCCGGCAATGGGGGGTGACCACCGAGACGCGATGGCCGCGCTTGGCCAGGGCCAGGGGCAGGTCGTGGGACACCTCCGCCAGTCCGCCCACCCTAGCCAGGGGCCAAACCTCTGGCGAAACAAAGAGAACGTGCATATGTCCCCCGCGTGATTTGCGACTATAATAGCACGACCCCTGGCTGGGCACCAAGTCCGCCGGGAGCGCGGCCGGCCTTGACAGTCCGCCTCCCGGGCCGGTAGCCTGCCGGAGATCGGCCGCCCGCGAGGGCCGCCCCCCGGCGCGGACCAACGTCGTCCCGAGGATGGACATGCTCACCAGCATCGTCGTCAAACGCCTGGCCGGCCTGGCGGCCCTGGTGGTGCTCCCCCTGGGCCTGCTCCTGGGCCTGGACCTGCATCGCCTCTGGCCCTCCCTGGTCGGCTCCGACGACCTGGCCCGTGAGGTCTGGCTGCGCCTGGCGGCCCTGGCGGTGGCCGCCGGCGGGGCGGTGACCGGGGGCCTGCTCTGGCAACGGCGCCTGGACCGCCAGGTGGACTTTTTGCTGGAGTCGTGCCAACGCATGGCCCTGGGCGAGCCGGCCGGCCTGCCGGACCTGCCCCCGCGCCTGGACGAACTGGGCCGCCTGAGCCTGGCGGTGCAGGTCCTGCGCGAGGCCCTGGTGGACTACCTGAGCCTCTACCGCCGCTTTTTCGACGCCGCCCCGGACATGTTCGTCTCCCTGGCCCCGCACAACGAGACCATCCTGGACGCCAACCAGGCCTTCTGCCGGGCGGCGGGGCGGTTCAAGTCCGAGGTGGTGGGCAAGCCGGTCGCCCAATTCGTGAACCTGGACCAGGCCTGGAGCCAGGTCTTGTCCCGCTCGCGGGGGCTTCTGCCCGGCAAGATGGCCTCGGTCCGGGGTATGATCGAGGTGGAGGCCAGCGTCTCCCTGGAGCAGGCCCCCGGAGGTCAGGTCTGGGCCGCCGGCGTGATGCTGCGCGACGTTTCCCAGACCAAGCGGCTGGTGGATGAGCTGGTGCGCAAATCCGCCGCCCTGGAGCGGGCCCTGGAGGAGATCAAAGGCGTGGAAAACCTCAAGGATCAGTTCCTGACCACCCTGAGCCACGAGTTGAAGACCCCCCTGGTCTCCCTCAAGGGCTTCCTGCAACTGATCATCCAGCAGCGGGTCAACCCGGAGGAGCAGGCGGAGTACCTTCAGGTCTGCTGGCGCAACTTATTGAAAATGGAGCGCCAGATCAACAACCTGTTGGAGCTGGCCCGCCTGAGCAACTTCAAGGATCAATACCCGCTGACCCCCGTCGACCTGGCGGCCCTGATCCGCACCGAGGCCGAGAACCTGCGCCTGGCCGCCCAGGAGAAGCAGGTGAGCATCATCCTGGACCAGGTCCCCGACGGCCCGGTGATGATCAAGGGCCACTCGGAAAAAATGATCCAGCTACTAGACAACCTATTGCTGAATGCGATCAAATATAATGTAAGCCATGGCCGGGTGGAGGTCGCCCTCTCCCAGCGCGACGCGGCGGTGGTCCTGACGGTGGCTGATTCGGGCAAGGGCATCGCCCGTGAGAACATGGCCAAGATCTTCAACCGGTTCTACCGGGCCGACGTGAGCGGCACCGGACGCCTGGAGGGCCTGGGCGTCGGTCTGAGCCTGGTGCAGGAAATCGCCAAGCTGCACCAGGGCGACATCGAGGTCGAGAGCGAACCGGGCAAGGGAACCGTTTTCACCCTGATTTTGGAGGCCGCAACTTGACCTGTGTACTGCCCCTGGTGCTTCTGGTCGAGGACGACCCCGACACCGCGGCGCTCTACCGCGCCCTGCTGGGTTCGGAGGGCATGGAAGTGGTCCATTGCTCCGACTGCGGCGAGGCCCATCACTGGTGGCACACCTCGCTGCGGCGTCCCGATCTGGTGGTGATGGACGTGCGCCTGCCCGACGGCAACGGCTTGGAGCTGTGTCGGAGCATGGCCGCGCCGGGCGACGCCATGCCGCCGGTGCTGATGCTCAGCGCCCACGGCGACCCCCGCATGCCCAACCTCTGCGCCCAGGCCGGGATAACGGCCTTTCTGGACAAACTCAGCGGCATGGACTGCTTCGTCAACACCGCCCGCCAGCTCGTCTTCTCCTGACCAATCTTCGGCAAAAAATGCCCTAAAAACTGCAATATTCGGTTTCGGGCTTTTTTGCCTGTTGTTTTTAGGGCCTTAATACCCGATATTTTCCTTCCCCCGCACCCGCCCGACAATGAACTTATCCGCCGGGACTGGCCCCAGGCCGGCCCCATTGACCCCGCTTATGCGGCCATGATTCTCTAACTATAAGTTTTTTAAGCATTACTAAAAGGGACGGGCTGGATGAAGGGCGCAAAAAACCGGTTGCGCCGCTACGAATTCACCCTCCCTGCCTGCCCCTGTTGGGAGAGTTGCCTACCGTAGGGCGCAACCTGACCAAGATATCATGCAAGCCAGGTGCCAACCTCCCCGGCCAGCTCGCCGCCCCGCCCCGGCCCACCCGGCCGCGGCGCCTATTCCCTTGGCTTGGCTGGTGAAATATAGTAAAAAGATATGGTTCCCGCCTGCCCCGACCATGCGGAGCCCCCAGCGGGTTCCGGGCGTCGCCCCTTTTGCCGGGAGGACGTCGCGGTGGAGGCCCGGCGTGGGTTGCGCCGGCGCGGCCAGGACGATTGCTGGGAGCGGCCGGATCGCCGGGATCGGGTCCCGCCCTTTGGGGGACGTTCCCAGGCCAGCGAGGCATGAATCATCCGTGACGCCTCTTAATCACATCCTGCTGGTGGAGGACGACCCGGACCAGTCCCAGGTGGTGGCCGACGCCCTGAGCGGCGAGGGCCACCAGGTGACCCAGGCCGGGGACCAGGCCCAGGCCATGGCGCGGTTGCGCGACCATGGCTTCCAACTGGTCATCACCGACCTGGGCCTGCCCGGGGGCGACGGCCTGGAGATCATCAGCTACGTTCATGAGCACACCCCCCACACCCCGGTGATCGTCATCAGCGGCATGGGCTCCATGGGATCGGCGGTGGAGGCCATGCGCCGGGGGGCCTTTGACTATCACGAAAAGCCCATCACCCTCGAACACCTGCTCCTGAGCGTGGACCGGGCCCTGGAAAAGGCCTCCCTGCGCAAGGCCTTTGACTACCTGCGCCACGAGCAGCCCTACATCTATCGCCTGGAGAACATCCTGGCCCACAGCCCGGCCATGCAGCAGGTGTTGGAGCAGGTGCGCCGGGTGGCCCCCACCGACGTCACGGTGCTCTTGACCGGGGAGACCGGCACCGGCAAGAGCCTCATCGCCGGAGCCATCCACGCCAACAGTCCCCGGGCCGACAACACCCTGGTCACGGTCAACTGCGCCGCCCTGACCGAGACCCTGCTGGAGAGCGAGCTCTTCGGCCACGAGAAGGGGGCCTTCACCGGGGCCCACAAGTACCGCACCGGCCGCTTCGAGCAGGCCCACGGCGGGTCCATCTTCCTGGACGAGGTGGGCGACATGAGCCCGGCCACCCAGGCCAAGGTCCTGCGCGCCATCGAGGACAAGGTGGTGCAGCGGGTGGGCGGCGCGCGCTCGATCCAGGTGGACGTGCGCATCCTGGCCGCCACCAACGTGGACCTGCTCAAGGCGGTGCAGGAGGGGCGCTTCCGCGAGGACCTCTACTATCGCCTCAGCGTCACCCCCATCCACGTGCCCGGCCTGCGCCTGCGCTCCGCGGACATCATCCCCCTGGCCGAGCTGTTTCTGGGTCGGCTGTGCGGCAAGGCCAAGGGCAAGGGCATGACCCTCTCCCCCTTGGCCCGCGAGGCCCTGCTGGCCCACCAGTGGCCGGGCAACTGCCGCGAGCTGCGCAACGCCATCGAGCGGGCGGTGCTCTTCGCCACCGACTCCCAGATAACTCCCGACGACCTGGGCCTCTTGCCCACCACGGCCGCCCCCGCCTGCGCCGACGCCGCCGACAGCTCCACCCTGCTCAGCCTGGACACCCTCAATCTGGAGGAAGTGGAGCGCCGCACCATCCTGGCCGCCCTGGAGCGGGCGGGCTGGGTGCAGAACCAGGCGGCGGCGCTGTTGGGCATCACCCCCCGCGCCCTGTCCTACAAGCTGGACCGCCTGGACCTGCACCATCCCCAGCTGGACGCCCGTCGCCGCCGCCGCTAGCCACAAACCCAGGCACAAATTACGATATGGTAATTACGATTTCGTAATCCGGCATTCCAATTCCCAAATCGTAATCGGCCCGCCTAAACCCCTCCCAGTTCCATCCTTTTCAGGCCTTTTGTCACAACCGATGATTATTTAATCACTTTTTCCTAAGCCTTCCCCGCCGTATCGCCGGTTTGGCCCGCCAACTCGGTTTGGCATTGGTTTTGCCCTATAGGCGAGCAACCAGAATCAACCATGCAAATCATAGTCTAAGCACAAGGAGGGTCACCATGCAGTTTCTGTCGCAAGTGAAGCGTTTGTTCCGCGAGGAGTCCGGCATCAGCGCGGTGGAGTACGCCCTGTTGCTGGCCCTGATCGGGGCCGGGATCGCCGCGGCCGCCTTCACCCTGGGCGGCCAGGTCACCACCAACATCCAGGGAGCCACCACCTCCCTGCAGGGCGGCGGCGGCCAGTAAGGGAAGATGGTAGAGGCTGGCTGGGAGCTCCAGGCCATGCACGTTCGCGGGCAGAGTAACGTGCTGGCGTGGCTGGGAGGCCCCGATAGGGGCCTCCTCCCAGCCGTTTTCGCGCTGATCCCGCTGTGGTGGGCCTTGCCGCCCGCCGGCGCGATCTTCCTCTGGCTGGCCCTGGTCATGGCCGCCTGCGACCTGGCCAGCCGGCGCATACCCAATTTCCTGACCGCGCTGACCGCCCTGTGCGGGTTGACCTGGTCCCTGGCCGCCCATGGCGCGGCCGGCCTGGGCTGGTCCCTCTTGGCGGGGTCGATGATCTTCTGCCTGATGGCGGTCTTCTTCTTCATGGGCGCGGTGGGCGCGGGCGACGTCAAGGCCCTGGGCTCCCTGGCCACCTTCCTCTCCCCCTGGGGCTCCCTGCAATTGCTCCTGGCCACCCTGCTCTGTGGCGGGGTCCTGGCCCTGGTCCGCCTGGCCCTGGCCCGGAGGGGCCTGGTCCTGGCCGGCGGGCCGGCGGCCTGGCGGCTGGACGCCGGCCGGCTGGAGCTGCCTTACGGGGTGGCGGTGGCCCTGGGCGCGGCCTGGGTCCAGCTGATGGGGGTGGCATGAGTCTGGCGGCCAAGAGCTGGCGGCTGGCGCGGGAGGCGCGGGGCTCGGTGGCGGTGGAGTTCGCCCTGTTCCTGCCCTTTTTCCTGATGCTCCTGTTCGGGGTGGTGGAGCTGGGCGGGGCCTGGTTCCAGCGCCAGATGCTGGTCAGCGCCAGCCGAGAGGGCGCGCGCCTGGCCAGCCTGCTCAACGACCCCGCCAACAGCGCCACCCGGGTGGAGCAGACGGTGCGCGACTTTCTGACCCAGGCCGGCTATCCCGGCCAGCTCAACGTCACCACCTCCGGGGCCGACGGCGGGACCGGGACCCAGGTGCGGGTCACCGTCACCAGCCCCTACCGTTTCCCGGTGCTGGGCAACCTGGTTCCCGACCAACTGGCCTCGGTCACCCTGCGGGCGGTGACCATCATGCGCCACGAATAACCGGGAGTCGGGTTAGGCATGCGCGGCAAGACGCCCTTATTCTTCCTGGCCCTGGCCCTGATTTTCGCCGCCGCCGCGGCCTGGGGCTCCCACCGCTGGCTGGCCGCCCAGGCCCAGGCCTCGGCTCCGGTCCAGCCCCCCAGCGTGCCGGTGGTGGTGGCCGCCACCGACCTGCCGGCCGGCGAGCCCCTGGACACCGGCGACCTGGCGGTGCAGCATTGGCCCCTGGGCAGCCAGCCCATGGGCCACCTGAGCCGGCCCGAGGCCCTCAAGGGTCGGGTGCTCAAGGGCCCCCTGGTCAAGGGCGAAGTGGTCCTGGCCGCCAAACTGGCCCCCGAGGGCCTGGCCGGCGGACTGTCGGCGGTGGTGCCGGCCGGCTATCGCGCCATGACCGTGCGGGTGGACGAGGTGATCGGAGTGGGCGGCTTCGTGCAGCCCGGCGACCGGGTGGACGTGCTGGTCACGGTGGAGAAGGGCCCCTTCCGCGACAACCCGGCCAGCCGCCAGGTGCTCGACAACGTGCCGGTGCTGACCGTGGGAGAGAAGATCCAGGAGGAGGGCGAGGGGGCCAAGCCCAAGCGCCGCAAGGTCACGGTGGTGACCCTCCAGGTCCTGCCCGCCGAGGGCGAGCGCCTGGCCCTGGCCGCCAGCGAGGGCAAGGTCATCCTGGCCCTGCGCAACCAGGCCGACCAGGACCGGCAGGACACCAAGGGCGTGCTCCTGACCGCCCTGGTGCCCCCGCCCCCGGCCGCCAGCCCGCCGCCACCCCCGACCGCCGCTGCGTCTCCCCACCCGGAGCCTTCCATCGAGATCATCAAGGGTGTCAACCGCAGCCAGCAGACCCTGGGCCAGGGGCGCCAGCCCGTCGATACCGCCCTGGCCCGGGCCGAAACCGGCGAGGCCGCGGAACCGGAGAAGGGGTCGCCATGCGCCGTGAAGTGGGCTCAGCCACGCTGATCATCCTGGTCTCCTGCCTCATGGCCCTGCTGTCCCCGCTCCCGTCCGGGACCGCGCTGGCCTCGGTGGATCCGGGCCGGATGGAGATCAACATCGGCCAGACCCGCCTGGTTCAGCTGCCGGCGGCGGCCAAGCGCATCAGCGTGGGCCGGGAGGAGGTGGCCGACGTGGTGGTCATCGGCCCCCGCCAGCTCTACGTGGTGGGGCGCGAGGTGGGCGCCACCACCATCACCGCCTGGGACCAGGCCGACCGGGTCCTGGCCCTGTACGAGGTGCGGGTGGCCCGCGACCTGTCGCGCCTGAAGCAGAACCTCTATGAGATCCTGCCCCACGAGCCGGTGGAGGTGCGCGAGATGGAGGGCACGGTGGTGCTCTCCGGTCGGGTCTCCAGCCTCCAGGCCAAGGCCCAGGCCGAGGACCTGGCCCGGGCCCTGATGGCGCGCAAAAGCCACCAGAAGAGCCTGCACCAGGGCGAGGACACCAACAAGTGGATCACCAGCGTCCTGGAGGTGGGCGGCCACCAGCAGATCAAGATCAAGGTCCAGATCGCCGAGGTCAACCGCACCGTCACCAACCGGATGAACCTCAACGTGATGGCCTTCAACCCCACCAGCGGCGATTTCATCTTCACCATGCTGGGAGGGCTGTTCACTCCGTACGAGATGATGGTGGGACCGGATGGCTTCTCCACCAAGTTCGACCTCAGCGGCAACCTGGGGGGCATGGGCGGCTTCAACCTCGGCGGGGCCCACATCACCAGCTTCCTGGACATCCTGAAGCAGAACAACCTGGCCAAGATCCTGGCCGAGCCCACCCTGGTGGCGGCCAGCGGCCAGCCGGCCGAGTTCCTGGCCGGCGGCGAGTTCCCGGTGCCGGTGCCCCAGAAGGACAACATCACCATCGAGTTCAAGAAATTCGGGGTGCAGCTCAACTTCACCCCCGAGGTGCTCAGGAACGGCGACCTGCGCATGACCGTGGCCCCGGAGGTCAGCGACCTGGACTGGAAGAACGCCCTGCGGGTGGATGGCTACGTGGTGCCGGGCCTCCTCACCCGCCGGGCCAAGACCCAGCTGGATCTCAAGGACGGCCAGTCCTTCGCCATCGCCGGCCTGTTCCGTGACGACATCACCCAGGTGGTGGCCAAGATCCCGGTGCTGGGCGACCTGCCCATCCTGGGCGCCCTGTTCCGCAGCAGCGAGTTCCGCAACAACCAGACCGAGCTGGTGATCGTGGTCACCCCCCAGGTGGTCAAACCGGGCGAGGGCGGGCCGGGCCGGCTGCCCGGCCAGGACCTGCGCCCGCCTGGCGACGCCGATTTCTACCTGATGGGCGCCATGCCCGAGACCGCCCAGGCCCCGTCGCCCCTGCCCCGCTCCCTGGGCGAGATGGAGGGAGTCTTTGGCCATGACCCGGTTTATTAGCCTGGAAAAGCTCCGGCGGCTCTTTCGCCAGGAGCGAGGCGTGGTGGCTCCCCTGGCCGCGGTCAGCCTGGTGGCCCTGCTGGGTCTCACCGGCGCGGCGGTGGACCTGGGCGCGCTCTACAGCGCCCGGGGGGAGCTGCAGAACGCGGCCGACGCCGCCGCCCTGGCCGCGGCCAACACCATGCTCGCCTACAACAGCAACAACCTGGCCTTCGCCCAGCCGGACGTGGCCCTGACCAACGCCAGGAACTATTCCCGGGCCAACAACTCCCTGGGGGTGGCGCTCAACCTGCGCCAACCCCTGGGCGATGACTTCATCATCGGCTTCTATGACCATCAGGCCGGGGAGTTCGACCCCAGCCGGGTGGGTCTGTCGCTCAACGATCCCGACGACCTGACCGCGGTGCGGGTGACGGTGCGGCGCGACGAGCAGGCCAACCAGCCGGTGCGCACCTTCTTCTCCGCCATCGTGGGCGTGCGCGAGGTGGGCCTGTCCGCCAGCTCCACCGCCTATCTGGGTTACGCCGCCTCGACCCCCAGCGGGGGGGTGACCATCCCCATCGCGGTGGACGAAACCGCCCTGCGCCCCCCAGGCGACGGCGATCCCTACTGCGGCAAGTCCATCACCTTCCACAGCGAGAACGACGAGAACGGCTCCTGGACCACCTTCTTCGACTGGCCGGCCAGCAGCAGCAAGGTGGACGACTACGTCTGCGGATGCGAGGACGCCCCCGCGCTCAAGGTGGGGGACATGATCAACATCACCAACGGCACCTTGAGCAACAATGTCTTCAGCCACCTGCGCGACCGCTTCAACCACGAGAAGTCGGGCGGGCAGTGGACCGTGACCCTGCCGGTCTACAAGAGCGGCGGCAACAGCGGCGCGGTGGAGGTGGTGGGTTTCACCAACATGGTCATCACCGAGGTGCGCGCCGCCCCCGACAAGGACGTGACCGGGTTCTTGCAGTGCGGCACCGTGGTGCCCAAATCCGCCACCGGCGGGATCGATTTCGGGGCCCGGGCCACCTTCTCGCGCCTGGTGCCTCCGGGAGGACAGCCTTGACCCCCGCCGGCTCCCAGGTCCTGGCCCTGCATCATTCCCGCCACGGCGGCGAGCGCCTGCGCGAGTTGGTGGCCGCCGCGCCCCTGGCCCGTCTGGCCGGGCTGGAAACCGCCCTGGAGGTCTTCGAGCGCAAGGCTGTGCAGCTCCAGCCCGAGATCCTGCTGGTGGAGTACACCGCCGACCAGGCCGGCCTCACCGACCTGCTGGAGCGCCTGCGCCGCTCGGTGCCCCGGGGGGCGGTGGTGGCCTGGTCGCCCAGCAAGGAGCCGGAGGACATCCTCAAGGCCATGCGCCTGGGGGTGCGCGAATACCTGGTGGAGCCGGCCGCCACCCAGGCCTTCAACGACGCGGTGCTGCGCCTGGCCCGCCTGAGCCAGGCCGGCGGCCAGCCGGTGGGCAAGCTGATCGCGGTGCTGGGGGTCAAGGGCGGGGTGGGGGTCAGCCACCTGGTGGTGAACCTGGCCTGGAGTCTGAGCCAGGCCCTGGGGCTGCGGGTGGCGCTGGCCGACCTGGACCTGGGCGGCGGCGACCTGGCCACCCTCCTGGACCAGGAGCCCTCCCGCGATCTGTCCGACGTGGCCGGGGAGTTCGACCGCCTGGACGCGGTGCTGATGGACAGCCTGCTGGCCGAGATCGCCCCCGGCCTGCGTCTGTTGGCCGCGCCGTCCGACCCGGTGGAGGCCGAGGGGGTGGGGCCGGAGCATCTGGGCCGGGCCCTGGACCACCTGCTGGACAGCCACCAGGTGGTGATCCTGGACCTGGGCAGCCGCCTGGACGAGTTGACCCTGGCCGCCCTGGACCGGGCCGACCAGGTGGTGATGGTGGTGGAGCCCAGCGTGGTGGGATTGAAGAGCGCCCGCCGCCTGCAACATCTTTTCGAACGACTGGGGGTGCCGGCGGCCAAGCTGGCGCTGGTGGTCAACCGCGACGGGGCCAAGGGCGGGGTGGCCCGGGCCGAGATCGAGCGGGTGGTGGGGCGGCCGGCGCTGGCCTATCTGCCCAACGACAGCCAGGCGGTGATGGAGGCGGGCAACGCCGGCCGCCCGGTGGTCCAGGATTGGCCGCGCTCCAAGTGGACCAAGGCCGTCGCGGCCCTGGCCAAGCACCTGGGCAACGGCCACCAGGGGCGGCCATGAGCCTGCGCGAACGCCTGGCCGGCAAGGGCGGCCTGGCCGTGGCGGGCCCCGAGGCCCCGGCCGACGACGAGCGGGAGCGGGCCTATCAGGACCTCAAGGCCCGGGTCCACTATCAGGTCATCGACCGCCTGGACCTCTCCCTGCTCAGCGCCACCCCGGGCCAGCAGGCCGAGCGGGACCTGACCGCGGCCGTGCGCCAGATCGTGGACGGCCAGCCCGATCCCCTCTCCCAGCCCGAGCGCGAGACGCTGGTGCGGGAGATCAAGAACGAGGTCCTGGGCCTGGGCCCCCTGGAGCCCCTGCTCTCCGACCCCACCATCAGCGACATCCTGGTCAACGGTCCCCACAAGGTCTACGTGGAGCGCTCCGGCCGCCTGGTGCGGGTCAACGTGCGCTTCCGCGACGACCACCACCTGCTCAAGATCATCGACAAGATCGCCACCGCCGTGGGCCGCCGTGTGGACGAGTCCTCGCCCATGGTCGACGCCCGCCTGGCCGACGGCAGCCGGGTCAACGCCATCATCCCCCCCCTGGCCCTGGACGGCCCCTCGCTGTCCATCCGCAAGTTCGCGGTGGACCCCCTGAAGGTGGACGACCTGGTGCGCATCGGCACCATCACCCCGGGCGCGGCCCGGCTGATGGAGGCCATCGTCAAAAGCCGGCTCAACGTCATCATCAGCGGCGGCACCGGCACCGGCAAGACCACCTTCCTGAACGTCATGAGCGGCTTCATCCCCACCCACGAGCGCATCGTGACCATCGAGGACTCGGCCGAGCTGCAACTGCAACAGGAGCACGTGGTGCGCCTGGAGACCCGGCCGGCCAACATCGAGGGCCACGGCGAGGTGACCCTCCGCGACCTGGTGCGCAACGCCCTGCGCATGCGGCCCGACCGCATCGTGGTGGGCGAGGTGCGCGGCGGCGAGGCCCTGGACATGATGCAGGCCATGAACACCGGCCACGACGGCAGCCTGACCACGGTCCACGCCAACAGCCCCCGCGACGCCCTCTCCCGCCTGGAGACCATGATGTCCATGGCCGGCCTGGAGATACCGGACAAGGCCATCCGCCAGCAGGTGGCCAGCGCGGTGGACATCGTCATCCAGCTGGCCCGGCTCTCCGACGGCTCCCGCCGCCTGATCAGCCTCTCGGAGCTGACCGGCATCGAGGGCGACACCGTGAGCATGCAGGAGATCTTCCGCTACGCCCAGCAGGGGGTGGACGACCGGGGCCGGGTCATCGGCCGCTTCGGCCCCACCGGCATCCGGCCCCGCTGCGCCGATCGCATCCGCGCCCACGGCATGGAGCTGGACGCGGAGATGTTCCACGATCCCGGGGGGGGCGCGCGGTGATGGTCTGGGGGCTCGCCATCCTGATCTTCCTCTGCCTGTCCACCCTGGGCGCGGCCCTGGTGGGCCTGGCCTTTCGCCGCCGGATGACGGTGCTGGAGGCCGAGGGCCGCCGCCTGGCCGCCCTGGGCGCGCCGCCGGGCGAGATCGCCTCCCCCTCCCTGTGGCGCGACCGCTCGCTGTCCACCATCCCCTTGCTGCACCGGGTCCTGAGCCGGCTGCCCCGCCAGAGCGACCTGGAGCTGCTGCTGCACCGGGCCGGCAACCCCTGCAACCTGGGCACCCTGGTCCTGATGTCCGGCACCCTGTGCTTTCTGGGGGTCTGCCTGGGGGCCTGGCGGGGCTCGTTGCCCCTGGCCGCCGGGATGGCCGGCCTGGGCGCGGCCGCGCCGGTGATCTGGCTGCGGATGCTGGCCCGGAAACGCCTGGCGGTCTTTGACGAGCAGTTCCCCGAGGCGGTGGAGCTGATGGCCCGGGCCTTGCGCGCCGGCCACGCCTTCGCCTCGGCCATGCGGATGGTGGCCCAGGAGAGCGAGGACCCGGTGGCCGGCGAGTTCGCCAAGACCTTCGAGGACTATTCCTTTGGCAAGGACCTGAACCACGCCCTGGGCGACCTGGTGCACCGGGTGGGCCTCCAGGACGTGAAGTTCTTCGCCACCGCGGTGATGCTCCAGCGCGAGACCGGCGGCAACCTGGCCGAAATCCTGGACAACATCGGCCACATCATCCGCGAGCGCTTCCGCCTGATGCGCCAGGTCAAGGCCCTTTCGGCCGAGGGCCGACTGTCGGGCAACATCCTGTCCCTGATGGCCCCGGCCCTGCTGGGCATCCTGATGCTGATCAGCCCGGGTTACGTGTCGCTTTTGTTCGACCATCCCCTGGGCCAAATGATGCTGATAGTCGGCGGGGCCTTCCAGGCCCTGGGAATGCTGGTCATCCGCCGCCTGGTGCGGGTTAGGGTGTAGGACCATGCCGGACCTCGCCGTTGCCCCCGCCCTGTCCCCCTGGGTCCTGGGCCTGTTGGCCGGTCTGGCGGTGCTCTGCCTGTCCGCCTGGCTGAGCCTGGTCCTGCGCGACGATCCCGCCGCCCGCCGGCTCAAGGGGCTGCTGCCGGGCCAGATCCAGGCCAGGCCCGGCCTGGCGCCGCGCCTGCGCCAGGGCCTGCTGCGCCTGCTGGGCCGTCTGGCCTCGCCGGCCCGGCCCACCCAGGAATGGCAGGAGTCCGGCCTGCGCCGGGAGCTGACCCAGGCCGGTCATCGCTCGCCGGCGGCCCTGACCGTGTTCCTGGGCTCCCGGGTGCTGGCCGCCGTGGCCCTGCCCGGCCTGGCCCTGCTCTCCCCCCTGCCCGGCCTGGTGCGCCTGAACCTGCTGCCCCTGGCCCTGGCCGGGACGGCGGTGCTGGGCTACCTGATTCCGGGCATCGTGCTCAGCCACCAGGGCCGCATCCGGCGCGACCGCGTCGGCCGCGAGTTGCCGGACGTGCTGGACCTGCTGGTCATCTCGGTGGAGGCCGGCCTGGGTCTGGACGCGGCCATCAAGCGGGTGGCCCAGGAGGTGCGCCTCAGCGCTCCCATTCTGTCCGGCGAGCTGCACCACGTCTCCCTGGAGCTGAAGGCCGGCATCCAGCGCGCCCAGGCGCTCCGGAACCTGGCCAACCGCTGCGGGGTGGACGAGGTCGGCAGCCTGGCGGCGATGCTGATCCAGGCCGACCGCTTCGGGGTCAGCGTGGGCCGCAGCCTCAGGGTGCACTCGGATTCGGTGCGCACCAAGCGCCGCCAGCGCATGGAGGAGCTGGCGGCCAAGATTCCGCTCAAACTGCTCTTCCCGGTGTTGTTCATGATCTTCCCGGCCATCATGGCGGTGATGGCCGGGCCGGCCCTGATCCGGGTGAGCGAGAGCATCATCAAATGAGGCTGCCGCGCGCTTAACCCCGAGACGCCTCGGCCGAGGCCGCCCGGGGCAGGACGCCCCGGCGGCGCACTCCAAATATAGAAAGGTCGCGTCATGAACCGCGCCACCAAGCGCACCCTGACCTGCCTGGGATTGGCCGCCCTCTGCCTGGGGCTGGCCGGCTGCTCCACCACCCAGACCTCGGCCGGGCTGCGCGCCCTGAAGCCCCACGAGGCCGAGGAGCTCCTGGCCCTGCAGGCCGCGCGCAGCAAGCCGGCCGAGGGACAGATGATCACCGACCCGGCCCGGGTGGAGGGCCACGCCGACGCCCTGGCCGGCCAGGGGCAGTGGTCGGCCGCCCTCTATCAGTACGGCCGGGCCCTGACCCTGGCCCCGGAGGCGGACAAGCCGCGTCTGCGGGCCAAGCTGGGCGAGGCCAGCCTCAAGGCCGGGATGTTCGCCCCGGCCGAGGCGGTGTTCGCCGAGCTGGTCAAGGCCAGCCCCCGGGAGGCCGGGCTCTGGCAGGGCCTGGGCCTGGCCCGCTTCGGCCAGGGCCGTCTGGACCAGGCCCGGACCGACCTGGCCCAGGCCGTGGCCCTGGACCCCGGTCTGTGGCGGGCTCAGAACGCCCTGGGCATCGTCCACAACCGCCAGGGTCGGCCGGGCGAGGCCTTGCCCTGCTTCCGGGCCGCGCTCCAGGCCCGGCCCGACCTGCCGGCCCTGTACAACAACCTGGCCCTGTCCCACATCCTGCGCCAGGAATGGCCCCAGGCCGAGGCCCAGTTGCGCCAGGCCCTGCGCATCGCGCCGGACTACGCCCTGGCGGCCAACAACCTGGGTCTGGTGCTGGCCAAGCAGGGACGGGACCGCGAGGCCCTGCGGGTCTTCGCCGCGGCCGAGGGCCAGGCCGGGGCCCACAACAACCTGGGGGTGGTGATGACCTGGCGGGGGCAATACGACCAGGCGGCGCGGCATTTCCGCCAGGCGGTTGACGCCATGCCCCGCTTCTATCCCCTGGCCGACCGCCATCTGGAGCAGATCGAGGAGCGCCTGGGACGGCCCCCGGACCAGTCCAGCGCGCCCCTGGCCGACCCGGCCTCGGCCCGTGGTGGATGGCCGGTGCTGGAACGCGGCGCGGCCCCCGAGGAGCGTCCGGCCGTCGTCCAGCCGCGGTTCCCGGCCCCGCCGGCCTTTGCCCCGCCGGCCGAACCATCCCCGCCGCCCCAGCCCACGGCCGCGCCCGGGCCGGTGTCCTTCCACTCCGAACCGGCCGTCCTGGCCCCGCCGGTCAAGCCGGCGGCCCTGGCCTTCCAGCGCGCCCCAATCCGGACCGCGTCGCTCAAGGATTCCAGCCTGGAAAAGAGCCGGGCCTTGGCCGCGACCCTGGCGGTCGACGAGCGCCGGCCGGCCAGCCTGGCATACCGCGACCGCTCACGCCAGCTGCGCCAGAGCCTCCCGGAAGGCTTCGTGGGCTTCGTGGCCGAAAAGCACGAAGCGCACCTCGTCAAAGGCGTCATCGTGGGCCAGGATGGCGGCCTTGACCGTCTGGAGGGCAATGGCGGCCGCCTCGCCCAGGGGGTAGCCGTAGGCCCCGGTGGAGAGGCTGGGGAAAGCTATCCGGCGTATCCCGTGGACGGCGGCAAGGTCTATCGAGGAACGATAGGCGCTGGCCAGTAGGAGGGCGTCCTCGGGCCGGCCCCGGTGGATGGGCCCCACGGTGTGGATGACCTTCCTGGCCGGCAGCCGGCCACCGGTGGTGATCACGGCCTGGCCGGTGGGGCAGCCGCCCAACTGGCGGCACTGGGCCATGATCTCCGGCCCCCCGGCGGCGTGGATGGCCCCGTCCACTCCGCCTCCCCCGGCCAGGCGGCTGTTGGCCGCGTTGACGATGGCGTCCACCTCCTGCCGGGTGATGTCGCCCTGCAGCAGCACCAGCCTGGTCTTGCCGATCAGCTTCTCGTCCATCTCCGCCCTCGCCCGCCCGGTTGGCGCGGCTCAGCGCCGGGGCGCCAGGAAGTAAAGCCGACCCTCGTGTTTCATGCGTCCGGCCAGCTCCCCGGCCTGGTCCCCGCTGCCGAAGAACAGGTCCAGCCGTCCTGGCCCCTTGATGGCCCCGCCGGTGTCATGGGCCAGCACGAAGCGGGAGAAGTCCACCGCCCGGCCGCCCGGCGCGGGCCGGGAGCCCACGATGAAGGCCGCCCCTGCGTCGGGGAAGAGCGAGCGGTCCACGGCGATGGAGCGCCCGGCGGTGACCGGCACCCCCAGGGCCCCCAACGGCCCCCCCACCGCCGGCAATTCGCGGAAAAAGACATAGGACGGGTTTTCGGCCAGGACTTCCCTGCGCAGTTGGGGGTTGGCGTCCAACACCTGCTTGATGCGCTGCATGGACATCTGGTCGCGGGTCAGGAGCCCGCGCTGGATCAGATCCTTGCCAATGGCGCGGTAGGGCCGGCCGTTGCTGGCCAGATAGCCCAGGCGCACCCGCCGGCCGTCGGGAAAGACCACCAGGCCCGAACCCTGGATGTGCAGGAAGAACTGCTCCACCAGGTTGTCCACGTAGGCCAGGACCTCGGCCTTGTCGCGCAGGACCTCCTGGTAGTCGATGGCCGCCCGGTCGTAATACTTCTCCAGGCGATGCTTGGAAGTGCGCCCCACCAGCCGGGTGCTGGGCAGTTGGCTGCAATCCATCCCCAGTCGTTCGGAATGCTCCTCGCAGAGCTCGCGCAGGCTGTAGTTGATCAGGTCGTCGGGCAGGCCATAGAGGGGATGGACAAAGGGCGGCTGGGGCTGGCGTCGGCCGGGCAGCACCGGCTCGTAGTAGCCGGTCATCAGCACCCGGCCCTGGTCGTCGCTGCCCCGGGAGGCCAACAGGATGAAGTCGCGTTGCAGGATCTCGCGCCGCTGGGCCGGGTCCGGCACTCGGACCAGGATGTCGCGCAGACGCTCCAGACCGGAGGCCACCGCCACGGCGCTGCGCTGGTGGGGGCCATAGTTGAACATCCGCTCCGGCGGCACCCGGCGCAGGTAGGTCAGGGACTGGTTGCAGGCCTCCACCAGGCTGGCCGCGTCCAGGTCGTCCAGCATCAGCGGCCACTCATCCGGCGGCACCTCCACCAGGGGGCCGGCGGGTTTCTCGGGAACCGCCGCGGGGGGGGGAGTCGGGGTGGGGGTGACGCAGGCGGTCAGCAGGGTCAGGGCCGCCAGGAGGGCCCAACGCCCCAGTCGCCAGGATGTGGTCAGAGGGGGTATCATGATCTCGTCCGTTGGTTCAAGGTCGCTCGCTCACCCGGCCGGCGGGCCGCGTGTATAGTCAACTCTACCACAAGCGGAGGAAACCCATGCCCCTGGTGAACATCAAGATCACCCCCGACGGCGCCACCACCGAGAAAAAGGCCGAGCTGATCGCCGGGGCCACCAAGTTGTTGCAGGATGTCCTGGGCAAGAACCCGGCCACCACGGTGGTGATCATCGAGGAGGTCAGCGCCGACAACTGGGGCGTGGGCGGGGAGTCGGTGGCGGTGCGCCGCGCCCGCACCGGCAGCTAGCGGGACGGGCGGAGACAAACCAAGATACCGCGATGATATGCTTTTCTTGATATAGGGGCGGGGTTTATCCCCGCCCGTCTCAAACCTTGCCAGGCGAGGCGCTGCGCCACGGCCAGGGGTCGCGACGGTCCGGCCTCGATCCGCTGCGGGCGTCGTAATCAGCGCCCGAAGCGTTTGCGCAGGCTGGGCCAGGACCAGTCCACCGGCACCCGGAGCCGGCCCTGCTCCTTGCGCTCGAAGAGCAGATGCCCGTGCTCCTGGCCATGACGGAAGAGGTCGCGGGTGAGCGCCACGTCCTGTCGGCAATAGGCGGTCAGGTCCTCTAGGTTGCCCTCCCGCCACCAGGCCACGGCCTGGAGACCGTCGGCGCTCTTTTGCGCGTTCAGGGTGGCCTCGCCCAAGGCCTGGAGGCTCAGGCGATGCCCCAGGCAGGCAGTCACGTCCTCCATCAGGTCCAGGGTGGGCAGCCGGGACAGGTCCCGGGCGGTGTAGGCGCTCAGGACGCCGTAGTCGAAACGCTTGCAGTTGAAACCCACCACCAGCTCGGCCCGCTCCAGGAGCGCGATGAGCTGGCCCGCCTCGCGCTCGTTGAAGACCAGGAACTCGTCGCTGGCGCTGTCGTGGGCCACCGCCACGCTGATGCGCATCAGGTGGGTGTTGTTCCAGCCGCCCACCTCCGCGGCCAGGCGCTGGGTCTCCAGGTCGAAGACCACCGTGCGCAGGCCGTCCTCGGCCCGCCGGACGATCACCTCCGGCGCGGCGATGGGCGCGGGCGGCTCCAGGGCCGAGTCGGGCGCGGCCAGGTCCTCCCGACCCAGCAACAGCCGGGTCAGGAGCAGCGCGCCGTCCTTGTCCAGGGGCTTGTTGCCCGAACCGCACTTGGGCGAGTGCACGCAGGCCGGGCAGCCATCGGCGCAGGGGCACTCGGCCAGGAGGCCCTCCACCCGCTCCAGAAGCTCCTCGATGCGCTCGAACCCGGCCTCGGCCAGACCCACCCCGCCCGGCGCCCCGTCGTAGACAAAGACCGCCGCCTTGCGGGTCTGGGGATGCAGGGGAATGCTGATGCCGCCCAGGTCGCCCCGGTCGCACAGGACCACCAGGGGCATCAGACTGATCAGGGCGTGCTCCAGAGCGTGGATGGAGCCCATGAAGTGGCGGCCGGCGGCTTGGACCCGCTGGCGCACCGCGTCCTCGATGTCCAGCCAGTAGCCGTGGGTCTCGAAGGTCTGGGGCGGCAGGTCCAGGGGGAAGACTCCCAACAGCTCCCCGCCGGAGATGCGCCGGCGCTCGTAGCCGGTGATGGTCTCGGTGACCTTGAGCTTGCCCTGGCGCAGCAGGAAGTTCAGCACCGGCCGGCGGGCCGATTCCTGCATGATCTCGGTTTCCTTCTCCGAGCGCGCCCGGGTGTAGTAGGCGGCCTCGGCCGGGACGACCCTGACCCGGCGCATGGCCAGGTCCAGCTCCCGCACCTGGTAGCTCAGGGTCTGGTGCAGGTAGATGGCTCCGGGATAGCCCTCCTTGAAGACCCGCACCCCATCCAGGGAGCCCACCACCTTGCCGTCGCCGTCCACGATGGCGTAGCTCTCCCCCGCCCCGCGCAGGTCCACCAGGCGCTGGGGCCGTTTGCGGCTGGCGAAGAGCCGCCGGCCCGCCGCCTCGCGCAAGAGCTCGCCCCGGCCCTCCAGTTCGGCCACGGTGGCGGCGTGGCGGCCGAGGTCGAAAAAGGCGTCGTCCGGCTCCAGGGGTTCCTCGGCCGCCGCGCAGACCAGGTGGGGACCCACCACGTAGGGGTTGTCCGGGTCCAGCACCGCCGCCTCCACCGGCCGGGCGAAGAACTCCCGGGGGTGGTGCAGAAAATACTGGTCCAGGGCGTCGGGCTCGGCCACCAGGATGATGGCGCTCTCCCGCCCGGCGCGGCCCACCCGGCCGCCCCGCTGCCAGGTGCGGATCTGGCTGCCGGGATAGCCCACCAGGATGCAGACGTCCAAGCCACCGATATCGATGCCCATTTCCAGCGCGCTGGTGGTGACCACCCCCGAGAGTCTGCCCCCGGCCAGGTCCCGCTCGATGCGCCGCCGCTCCTCGGGCAGGAACCCGGCCCGGTAGCCCGCGATGCGGCCCCGCAGATCGGGCTGGCTGCGGGTGATCCAGGCCTGGATCAGCTCGGTGTGCAGGCGCGAGCGGGTGAAGCAGATGGCCGACATCCCGGCCCGCACCGCGGCGGCCAGGAGGTGCCCGGCGGCGGTGCTGGAGGCCCCGGCCGGGTCCACCAGGGCGAAGAGCCGGCCGGCGGCCGGCGCGCCGTGCTCGGCGATGACCTGTTCGGCGGCGAAGGGCCGGCCGGTGAGGGCGGCGGCGTGCTGGGCCGGGTTGGCGATGGTGGCCGAGGAGAGCACGAACTGGGGCTCGGCCCCCTGCTGGCGGGCCAGGCGCAGCAGCCGGCGCAGGACCTGGGCCACCTGGGAGCCGAAGATGCCGCGATAGGTGTGCACCTCGTCGATGACGATCCAGCGCAGGCCGGCCAGGAAGTCCTTCCAGGCCTGGGGATAGGCGCAGATGCCCAGGTGGAGCATGTCGGGGTTGGTGATCAGGATCGGCGGCGGGTGGTCGCGCAGGCGTTTGCGCAGGGCCGGGGCGGTGTCGCCATCGTAGACCGCGGCCACGTCGCCCAGGCCGGCGGCGAAGCCCAACTGGTTCAGGGCCTGGAGCTGGTCCTGCTCCAGGGCCTTCAAGGGGAACAAAAACAGGGCCTTGGCCCCGGGTTCGGCCAGCACCCGCTCCAGCACCGGCAGGGCGTAGACCAGGGTCTTGCCGCTGGCGGTGGGGGTGGCGGCGGCCAGGTCGCGCCCGGCCCGGGCCAACTCCAGGGCGCGGGCCTGGTGGGTGTAAAGCTGGTCGATGCCGGCGCTACCGAGCGCCCGGGCCAGGGGGTCCGGCAGGTGGGCGGGAGCATAGGCCGCCGGCCGGGCCGGCAGCTCCTCCAGGTGCGCGATCCGGCCACCGAAGCGCCAGTGCCGCCCCAGACCGTTGATGAAGACTTTGAGATCAGGCGCCATGCCTGGGGTGTACCATGCCGCTCGACGTCCGTCCAGGGGCGCACGCGATGGGCGTAAAACCCGTTTGGCCAGAGGGCCTTAGCGTTGACTCCCCCTGGCGGCTTGGGTATAGTCCCTGGTTGTTTCCCCGCACCCCCAGGAGGCAATACCCCATGCGCGTCCTTTCCGGCATCCAGCCCTCCGGCGCCCTGCACATCGGCAACTATTTCGCCATGATGGGCCCCATGATCCGCTACCAGGAAGAGCACGACCTCTTCTGCTTCATCGTCAACTACCACGCCCTGACCACGGTCACCGACCCGGTCAAGCTCAAGCAGGAGACCATGGGCGCGGTGCTGGACTTCCTGGCCCTGGGCCTGGACCCGGACCGGAGCACCTTCTATGTGCAGGGCGACGTGCCCGAGGTCTGCGAGCTGACCTGGGTGCTGAACAACCACACCCCGGTGGGCCTGCTGGAGCGGGCGCATTCCTATAAAGACAAGATCGCCAAGGGCTTCTCGCCCCACAACGGCCTGTTCACCTATCCGGTGCTGATGGCCGCCGACATCCTGCTCTACCAGGCCGGCGCGGTGCCGGTGGGCAAGGACCAGAAGCAGCACCTGGAGATCACCCGCGACATCGCCATCAAGTTCAACTACGCCTATGGCGACACCTTCGTGGTGCCCGAGCCCTGGATCGACGACAACACCGCCGTGATCCCCGGCCTGGACGGCCAGAAGATGTCCAAGAGCTACGGCAACACCCTGGAGATTTTCGGCGACGAAAAGACGCTCAAGAAGAAGATCATGAGCATCGTCACCGACTCCACTCCGGTGGAGGAGCCCAAGGACCCGGACAACTGCAACGTCTACAAGCTGATCAGCCTGTTCCTGAGCCCGGCCGAGCGCCAGGAGCTGGCCGACCGCTACCGCGCCGGCGGCCTGGGCTACGGCCAGGTCAAGAAGGACCTTCACGCCCGGATGTGGGAGTATTTCGCGCCCTATCGCGCCAAGCGGGCCGAGCTGGCCGCCGACCTGGGCGAGGTGCGCCGGATCATGCACAAGGGCGCGGAAAAGGCCCGCGACGTGGCCTCCGTGACCCTGAAGGACGTGCGCGAGAAGGTGGGCCTGAATTACTAATCCGCCGAGTTCGCAGCGCTTTCCTTTTTCTCCCTCAACCTGGCGGCGGAGTCAACGCCGCCTGCGCGCCCGCCTGGCCGGGCCGGGTTTCGCTCCGGTCCGGGCCTTGGCGGCGGAGATCGAGGCGACCCTGGCTCCGGCCCGGGCCGCCTTCGCCCGTCTCTGCCCCGGCCTCTGCCCGGCCTGCGCCGATCCCTGCTGCCAACGGGTCAGCCCCCACGGCCTGATGGACCAGACCGACGTGCTCTATCTCGCCGTCCGGGACTGGCGCGGCACGCCCAGGGCCACGCCCACCGCCAAGGGTTGTCCCTTCCTGACCCCCGAGGGCTGCAACCTGCCCTGGGAGGCGCGGCCCTTCGCCTGCCTGCGCTATCTCTGCCGGCCGATCCAGGACGCCCTGGACGAGGCCGAATTGGCGGCCCTCACCGTGGCCATCACCCGGGCCGCCGCGTTGCGCTCCGAGATGATGACCGCCTTCCTGGATGGCGATATGCCCCGGGGGAACCAAGAGGCCGGCTGTGACGGAGACAAGGGTTAATGCCAGCTCATCACCTTGTCTTTTCGACACAATATAAGTAACAGCCGTCATTGCGAGGAGCCGAAAGGCGACGAAGCAATCCTCCAAATTTATTTTCTTTTTCCCTCTTCATGCTTCTTAACCAAAAGACCCGGAGATTGCTTCGCTGCGCTCGCAATGACAAGAGAGATAACGTTATTATCTTGGGGTCTCGCCAAACGCTGTGGCGATCTCCTGCCTCCCCGCCCTGGCAGAGATGGCTTTCCATTACCGCTAAGGGCTTAGATTTCCTTGCCCTGGGCCTTGAGCTCCTGGGCGCAGGCGATGCCCTGCTTGCGTCCCACCACGAAGCAGCCGTTGCAGGAGATGCAGGTGGCCGGCTCCTGGCTGCCGCTCTTCCAGAGGTTGGCCAGGTGGGGCTGGCGGATGAAGGGCCGGGACATGGAGACCGCGTCCACGCTGTCCAGCGCCGCCTCGATCCGGCCCCGGCTGCGCCAGCCGCCCACGCTGATCACCGGGCACCTGACCACCGCCTTGATGGCCTGGGCGTTGGACAGGAAGTAGCCCTCGTCCTCGGGCTTCTTCACCACCCGCGAGGGCGAGAGCTTGCCGGCGGCCGGCACCCCGCCGCTGACCTCGATGGCGTCGATCCCGGCCTGGTCCAGCAGCCGGGCCATTTCCACCGCGTCGCCCAGGTCCAGCCCGCCGGGGAAGGCGTCCTGGCTGTTGAGCTTGATGAACAGGGGATAGCGCGGGCCTACCGCCTGGCGGCAGGCCTTCATAACCTCCAGGCCGAAGCGCGCCCGGTTGGCCAGCGGTCCGCCCCACTGGTCGTCGCGCAGGTTGGTGTTGGGGCTCAGGAATTGGTTGATCAGGTAGCCGTGGGCCCCGTGCAGCTGCACCGCGTCGAACCCCGCGGCCTTGGCCCGGGCGGCGGCGGCGGCGAAGGCCCCCACCAGATCCCAGATCTGGGTCTCGCTCAGGGCCTGGACCTGGCCGCCAAAGGCCGGATGCACGATGGCCGAGGGACCCAGCGGGTCCTGGCCGATCCACTCCGGGTTGGTCTGGCCGCCGGCGTGGACGATCTGCATGGCCACCAGGCCGCCGCTCTGGTGCACCGCGTCGCTCATGCGGGTGATGGGACCCACCATGGCGTCGATGTGGACCCCGGTCTGGCGGAAGAGCCCCCGCCCCTCGGGGCGGACAAAGGCATAGCCGGTGATGATCAGCCCCACCCCGCCCTCGGCCAACTCGGCGGTGAGATTGATGGAATCGTGGCTGGGAACGCCTTCCTCGTCGGCCAGGCCCTCCCAGGTGGCGCTGCGCACCAGGCGGTTGGGGATGCTCAACCCGTTGATCCGCCAGGGCGTGAAAATATCGGCCATGCTTGTCCTCCCGAAAAAATGGCTCGTCGAGAAGCTAGTCATCGCCTGGCCCGGAGGCAAGGCCGGCGGCCGATAAAGCGCGGCGCGCGGGGAGGCCTTCCCCGCGCGCCGCGATATCAGGCGTGATCCTGGCTATTTGACCATGGCGAACTTGCCGCCCTTGACCTCCAGCATCACCATGGAGTCCACCCCCAGGCCGTTGTGGTCCTGGGGCGAGAGGTTGTAGACGCCGCTGACGCCCACGTAGCCCTTGGTGTTCTCGATGGCCTCCTTAAGCTTGGCCGGGTCGGTGCCCGCCTGGCCGATGGCCTTGACGATCAGGTAGATGGCGTCCCAGGCATAGCCGGAGTGGGTGTTGAGGGGATATTGCGCGCCGTACTTGTACTCGTCGTTGTACAGCCGCACGAACTCGGCGATCACCGCCTTCTGGGGGTCGCTGTCGGGCAGCTCCTGCCAGGCCATCAGCTTGGTGGCCGGCATCAGGTCGCCCTCTGCCGCCTCGCCGGCCAGTTGCAGATAGCGCAGGCCGGGCAGGCCGTGGCACTGCACCAGGGGGGCCTTGAGGCCCAGGGCATGGTGGTTCTTGCTGACGATGGCCCCGGCGTCGCCGATGGTCCAGCAGACGATGGCCTGGGGCTCGGCGGCGGCCAGCTTGGTGAGCTGGCTCTTCATGTCCACGTCGCTGGGGTTGAACTGCTCCTGGCCGGCGATGGTCACCCCGAACTCCGGGGCCAGCTTGGTCAGCCAGCGCAGGCCATCGCGGCCAAAGCCGTCGCTGGCGGTGAGCAGGGCCACCTTGGTCAGGCCCTTGGCCTTGAGATAACCCAGGACCTTCTGCACCGCGGTGGAGGAGCGCTGGGGAGCCTTGAAGACGTAGTCGGCGGTGCCGAAGTCCATCTCCCCGATCTTGCCCACCATGATCACCGGGTCGCCGCCCACGGTCATCACGGTGGGGACCTTGGCTGCCTCCACCTGCTTCTTGACCGCCATGCCCTCGTCGGTGCTGGTGGGTCCCACCACCGCCACCACCTTGTCCACCGCCAGGAATTTCTTGAGCGCCATCACCGCCTTGGTGGGGTCGCTCTCGGTGTCGGCGGTGACCAGTTCGATGGGCCGGCCGCCCACCCCGCCCTCCTTGTTGATCTTGTCCACCACCATCTGGGCCACCAGCTTGGTGGGGGTGCCGATGCCGGCCGCTGGCCCGCTCAGGGCGAAGAAGGCGCCGATCTTGATGGGCTCGGCCGCCGCCGCCCCTCCCGCCAGGCCCAACATCAGGGCCGCCGCCATCGCCAATGCCACCACTATCCTTTTCATGTATCTCCCCCTCTCGCGTCGGTCACCGCCTACGCTGGTGGTAATTAAAAAACCAAAAGCTATGCCGCGGACACGCCTGTCGGTGAATGCGCGCGCCAGGCGCGCCAGCTCCCCCGGGGACCCGGTCCACCCCGGGGCGGCCGTCGCCGCCTAGGCATTGGCGTCCTCGAAACGCTTGTCGAAAACGCGTTTGCTCTTGCGTTCGGTGCGGGGCAGGCTGGCGTAGTCCACCAGCTCCACCTCGGCCGTGACCAGCATCTGGCTCTTGATGGCCCGGCCGATCTCGCGCCTGACGCGCTCGTCGTCGGCCGGCGAGGAGCCCGGGATGCGCTCCACCCGCACGATCATGTAGTCGCGGCCGTCGGCCCGGTGCTCCAGGATGATCTGGTATTCGCTGCCCACCCCCCGGCTGTAGCTCAGCACCGCGTCGATCTGGCCGGGATAGATGTTCACCGCCCGGTACTTGATCATGTCGTCGCTGCGGCCCAGGAGCCGGTCGTGGCGGGGCAGCGGGTTGCCGCAGGGGCAGGGCTCGGGGATGAGCCGGGTCAGGTCGCGGGTGCGGTAGCGGATCAGGGGCGCGGCCTGTTTGCGCAGGGTGGTCACCACCATCTCCCCGGTCTGGCCCGGCTCCACCGGCTCCAGGGTCTCGGGGTCCAGGATCTCCAGGAGGTAATAGTCGGCCCAGTAGTGGATGCCCTGGTGGGCGGAGCACTCCAGGCCGGTGCCCGGGCCGTAGAGCTCGGTCATGCCCGGAATGTCAAAGAGCTCCACCCCGCCCAGGCCCTGGCTGATGCGCGCGCGCATGGCGTCGCTGGTGCGCTCGGAGCCGTAGATGATCTTGCGCACCTTAACCTGGTCGCTCAGGCCCCGGCGCTGGATCTCCTCGGCCAACAGGAGCGCCATGGAGGAGGTGCAGCACAGCACCGTGGAGCCGAAGTCCACCAGGAACTGGCACTGCATGTCCAAAAAGCCCGGCCCGGCCGGCACCGCCAGGGCCCCGAAGCGCTCGCAGCCCAGTTGGAAGCCCACCCCGGCGGTCCAGACCCCGTAGCCCACGCAGATCTGCACCCGGTCCTCGCGGGTCAGGCCGGCCATCTCGTAGCAGCGGGCGAACATGTCGGCCCAGTCGTCGATGTCGGCCTGGGTGTAGGTCAGCACCTTGCGCTTGCCAGTGGTGCCGCTGCTGGCGTGCAGGCGCACCACCCGCTCCATGGGCACGCTGAGCAGCGGAAAGGGATAGCCGTCCTGGAGGTCCTGTGCGCTGGTGAAGGGCAGGCGCTTGAGGTCGTCCAGGCTCTTGATGTCCCCGGGCTTGACCCCGGCCGCGTCCAGGCGGACGCGATAGAAGGGGCTGCCCTGGTGGGCGTGGTTCACGGTCCACTGGAGGCCGGCCAGCTGCCGCTGGGGCAATTCGGCCATCACCTGGGGCGTGGGCATGAAACTCATGGTCAACGGGCTCCGTGCAGCAAGGGATAGGCGTAGGCGCCGGCGGTGAGGGCGAACAGGGCGATGAGCAGCAGGCTGATGGGGTGGACAGCGCGGAAAAAGCGGAATTGCAGGCCCAGGCGCAGCAGCCAGAAGGCGGTGAAGATGGCGATCAGCTTGTGGCCCAGGGCGCTGGTCAACAGCTCGGGCGCGAAAACCAGGGACAGGTAGCCGGCGGCCACGAAATAGAAGGTCAGGCAGAGGTTGAGCACCTGCGTGATTCCCCGGTTGACCGGATCCAGATCGGCCAGGGCCTTGTTCCAGGCGAAGATGCGGGGAAAGAAGAGGTGGAACACCGCCCAGGCCAGGTGCAGCCCGCCCCCCAGGTAGAGGCTGTAGAGCGCGGTCTGGTTCACGCCTCCCCCTCCTGGCCCTGGAGGTGGCTGATCAGCCAATGGCCGCCGCGCTCCACGTGCTCCTTGGCCAGGCGGCCGGCGGTGACCCCGTCCTTGGCCTTGATGGCCTCCACCACCGCCCGGTGCTCCTGGGCCGACCAGTGGCCGGCGGGCATGTTGCTCATCATCACCCGGCTGATGCGCTCCAGCTCGTCCTTGAGCTCGCCCAAGAGGCGCTGCAAGAGCTGGGAGTCCGAGGCCTGGTAGAGCAGGTCGTGGAAGCGCACGTTCAGCTCCAGGAGGCGCTCCTCGTCCTGGCGGGCCAGGGCCTCCTCGAACTGCTCCAGGCAGCGGTCCAGTTCGCGCAGGACCTTGGGACCGGCCTGGCGGGCGGCCAACTCGGCGGCGTAGGCCTCCAGCACCCCGCGCACGCCCATGGTCTCCTCCACCTCGCGCACGGTGAGCGGCCGCACCTCGTAGCCGCCCCGGGGGCGCTTGGTCAACAAGGCCTCCTGCTCAAGGCGGTGCAGGGCCTCGCGAATGGGGGTGCGCGACAGGCCCAGCAACTCGCCCAGGCGCTCCTCCACCAGGCGCTCGCCCGGCGACAACTCTCCCCGCAGGATCAGCCGGCGGATCAGGTCGGTGGCCTCCTGGCCCAGGGGCCGGCGGCGCAGGTTGGGCGTGGTTCGTCTCATGGCCTGAATCCTCCTTGGGGCCAGCGGCCCGCCAAATCTCAGCCCTCCTGGTCCAGCTGGCGGTAGCGGGCCTCGGCCTCGGGCGACACCCGCACCCGGTCCGGCCCCAGGAAGGCCTCGCGCAGCATCTCGTCGGACAGGATGTCGGCGCTGGCCCCGCTCATGCGGATGCGCCCCCGGGTGATGACATAGCCCCGCTGGGCCACCTCCAGCGCGCCCAAGGCATTCTGCTCCACGATCAGCACCCCCACGCCCTCTTGGGGCAGACGGGCCACGGTGGCGAAGATCTCGCGGGCCACCAGGGGGGCCAGGCCCAGGGTGGGCTCGTCCAGGAGCAGCACCCGGGGCGCGGCCATCAGGGCGCGGCCCATGGCCACCATCTGCTGCTCGCCGCCGGAGAGGGTGCCGGCGGCCTGGTCGCGGCGCTCGGCCAGGCGGGGAAAAAGCGCGAAGACCCGGTCCAGGTCGCGGGCCACCGCGACCTTGAGACCCCGCTCCCGGCGGGTGTAGGCCCCCAGCATCAGGTTTTCCAGCACGCTCAGGGGGCCGAAGAGCTGGCGGCCCTCGGGGACCTGCACCACCCCGGCCTCCACCACCCGGTGGGCCTTGCGGGCGCTGATCAGGGCGCCGTCCAGCTTGATCTCCCCGCTCTGGGGCCGGACCAGGCCGCTGATGCAGTTCAGGAGCGTGGTCTTGCCCGCGCCGTTGGCCCCCAACAGGGCCACGACCTCGGCCGGACCCACGGTCAGGCTGACGTCCTTCAGGGCCCGCACCGGGCCATAGGCGAAAAAGACCGACTCCACCCTAAGCATGGGCCGCCTCCGCCCGGTCCGGGGCCGCGCCGGGGATAAAGCCGTTGACCGGCTCCTGGCGGCCGCCCAGGTAGGTGGCCAGGACCTGGGGGTCGTTCTGCACCTGGTGGGGGTCGCCCTGGGCGATCTTCTGGCCGAAGCTCAACACCACCACCTGGTCGCTGATCTTCATCACCAGGGCCATGTCGTGCTCCACCAGCACCAGGCCCACCCCCAAATCGCGGGCGCGGACCAGGGCCTGGCCCATGGCGTCGGTTTCGGCCGCGTTGAGCCCGGCCACCGGCTCGTCCAGAAGCACCATCTTGGGCCGCGCGGCCAGGGCCCGGGCCAGCTCCAGGCGCTTGCGGTCGCCATAGGAGAGTTGGCCGGCCGGGCGGTGGGCCACCGCCGCGAGCCCCAGGTCCGCCAGGGCGGCCATGGCCTGGTCGGCGATGGCCCGCTCCTCGCGGCGCATGGCCGGCAGGCGCAGGATGGCGGCGGCGAAGCCCTGGCGGGTGACCGCGTGCAGGCCCACCATGACGTTCTCCAGCACGCTGAGCTGGCCAAAGACCTGGAGGTTCTGGAAGGTGCGGGTCAGGCCCAGGCGGGCCAGGCGGTGGGCCGGCAGTCCGGTGACCTCGCGGCCGGCGAAGAAGACCCGGCCGGCCTGGGGGCGGTAGGCTCCGGAGACGCAGTTGATGGCCGTGGTCTTGCCCGCGCCGTTGGGGCCGATCATGGCGGTGATGGCCCCGGCCCGGGCGCTGAAGCTGACCCCGTCCAGGGCCTTGACCCCGCCAAAGGCCAGCGACAGGCCCTCCACCCGCAGCAGGGGCTCCATCAGGCCGTCTCCGAGGAGCGCAGGGCGCGCAGGCGGGTCCAGAGGCCGGCCAGGCCGTGGGGCTGGTAGATCAGCAACACCAGCAGAACCCCGCCGTAGAAGATGTCCTTGTACTCGTCGAAGACGTGCAGCACCTGGGGCAGCGGGGTCAGGAAGGCCGCGCCCAGGAACCCGCCCCAGAGGGAGCCCATGCCGCCCACCAGGCACATGGTGACCAGCTCCACCGACACGAAGATGTCGAAGCTCTTGGGCGCGATGATGCCGAAGTAGTGGGCGTGGAGCGAACCGGCCACCCCGGCGTAGAGGGCGCTGATGATGAAGACCCCGGTCTTGTACCGGGCCACGTCGACCCCCAGGGCGGCGGCCGCCGCCGGCGCGTCCCGGAGCGCCCGCAGGCCGCGCCCCACCCGGGACTGGGCCAGGTTGCGGGCCACCACCAGGCCCAGGAGGGCCGCCGCCCAGACCAGCCAGTAGAAGGACTGGTCGTCGACGATGGCCCGGCCGAAGAGGCTCAGGGGCGGGATGCCGGAAAAGCCGCTGGGGCCGCCGGTGACCTGGTCCAGTTGCAGCAGCACCGTGGTGAAGATCAGGTTGCCGCCCAGGGTGGCCATCACCAGGTAGTTGCCGGCCAGGCGCAGGGTGGGCAGGCCGATGACCAGGGCCAGCAGGGCCACCGCCGCCGCCGCCGCCAGCATGGCCAGCCAGGGGTTGAGGCCGTAAGTGGCGCTGAGGATGGCGCTGACGTAGGCCCCCAGGCCGAAGAAGGCGGCGTGGCCCAGGCTGATGTGACCGGCGAAGCCGATCAGGAGGTTCAGGCCGGTGACCACGATGACCATCAGGGCCATCACGTTGAGCACGTTGAGATGGTAGGGGTTGCCCACCAACAGGGGCAGCAGCAGCACCGCCAGGGCCAGGGCCGCCAGTTGCAGGGCGAAGATGCGGCCTCCCCGGGTCATACCCGCGCCGCCTCCCCCCGGCCCAAGAGGCCCTGGGGCCGCAGGAAGAGCACCAGGAGCAGCACCACGAAGGCGATGACATCCTTGTAGGCGCTGGACAAGAGCCCCGCGCCCAGGCTCTCCAAGAGGCCCAGGCCCAGGCCGCCGGCCACCGCGCCCACGAAGCTGCCGTATCCGCCCAGCACCGCCGCCGCGAAGCCCTTGAGGCCGATGACGACCCCCACCGCGTAGGAGGCGGTGGTGATGGGGGTGATGAGCATGCCCGCCACTCCGCCCAGCCCCCCGGCCAGGGCGAAGGAGTAGAGCAGCATCCGCTCCACGTCGATGCCCATCAGGGCCGCGGCCCGGGGGTTGATGGCCACCGCCCGCATGGCCTTGCCGGTCAGGGTGCGGTTGAAGAACCAGCCCAGGCCGGCGATGGCCGCCAGGGTGATGCCCACCACCCAGAGGTTCTGGGGGGTGAAGGTGGCCCCCAGCAGCCGCAGCGGCGTCTCGGGGCTGAAGGAGGGCACCGCCAGGGCCTGCTTGCCCCAGATCTCCTTGAACACCCCGCGCAAGAGCACGCTGGCGGCCACGGTGATGAAGATCAGCACCGTGACCTCGCGGCTCCGGGCCTGGCGCAGGGCCAGGCGCTCCAGGGCCGCGCCCACCAGGGCCGCGCCCAGGACCGTGAGCGAGAAGGCCAACGGCAGGGCCAGGCCGGCCCCGGCCAATAAGCTGTAGAGCAGCAGGCCGCCCAGGCTCAGGAAATCGCCCTGGGCGAAATTGACGATGTGGGTGGTGTTGTAGATCAGGCAGAAGCCCAGGGCCACCAGGGCGTAGACCGCTCCGGTGGTGAGCCCGCTGATGAGGTACTGACTAAGCTGCTCGGCCCCGCTCACGCGCCCGCCCCGCCCTGGCGGCCAGGGGCCGCCGGTTTTGTACTTCGTATACAGTATACCCGGGAATTTACCCGTAATCGCGGCGGGTGTCAAGCCTGGCGGCGGGGCTGGAGGACAGTTTGGCTTTGGACGATCAGGGGTTGGCGCGCGCGGACCCGGAACGCCGTCCCGGATCCGCGCGGCTTTCGTTCAACTCCGACTGGTCGCCTGGGCGGGTTCGGGCAGCGAGGCCCCGAAGCGCGAGGTGACCTTGCGGAAGTGGTAGCCGGTGGCGGCCAGGGCCAGGGCCACCGGGATCTTGGTGGGCCGGGTGAAGCCCACCCGGGCCAGGAAGGCCCAGTAGCTCAAGCGATGGCGTTCGCGGAAGCCCAGCCGCCAGAAGATGCGCGCCATGGCCGCCAGGTCGGCCCGCGAGAGACGCCACTGCCGGCTGGCCGAATGCTTGAGCTCCTTGCCGCTGCGACGCAGGTAGGTCACCGCCCGCCGGTAGTACTCCTTGGGCTCGTAGAGGCGCTCCAACAGGGCGCGATAGCCCTCCAGCAGGCGCTCGGCGCCCATCTTGGGGATGAAGTTCAGGGCCCGGGCGTCCATGGCGTTGTCGCCCGAGGGCAGGTCCAGCAGGCGCTCCTGTTGGCGCATCTTCTCGTAGAGCCGGGTGCCGGGCAGCAGGGAGAGCAGACCCACCATGGCGGTGGGGATGGCGGCCTGGGTGATGAAACGCACCTGGTCCATGAAGATGGAGGGCGAATCGGCGTCGAAACCCACGATGAAGCCGGCCATGACCTCGATGCCGTAGCTCTGGATGGTCTTGACCGCCGCCACCAGGTCCCGTCCCTGGTTCTGGCGCTTGTTGCACTCGGCCAGGGCCGAGGACGAGGGCGTCTCCAGGCCCAGGAAGACCTCGTTGAAGTTGGCGCTGGCCATCAGGCGCAAGAGCTCGGGGTCGTCGGCCAGGTTCACGCTGGCCTGGGTCAGGAAGGCGAAGGGAAAACGCCGGGCCTCCTGCCAGGCGATCATGGCCCGCAGGAGCTCCTTGGCCCGGACCTTGTTGCCGATGAAGTTGTCGTCCACCACCATCAGAGTCCCGCGCCAGCCCAGGGCGTGGAGCGAATCCAGCTCGGCCAGCACCTGGTCGGCGGTCTTGAAGCGCGGCTTGCGGCCGAAGAGCACCACCACGTCGCAGAAATCGCAATCAAAGGGGCAGCCGCGCGAGAATTGCAGGGCCATGCTGCGGTAGTTCTTGAGGTTGATCAGGTCCCAGCGCGGCAGGGGGGTCAGGGCCAGGTTGGGGTGTTGCTCACATTTGTAGAGGCGCTTGGCCCGTCCGGCGGCCAGGTCGGCCAGGAACCGGGGCAGCACCTCCTCGGCCTCGCCGGCGATGATGTGGTCGGCCTGGCCCAACTCGGCGTGAAGGTGGGTGAACAGCGGCCCGCCGGCCACGATCTTGCGCCCCAGGGCGTTGCAGCGGGCCATCACCTCCAGGGCCGAGTCCTTCTGCACCACCATGGCGCTGATCAAGACCAGCTCCGCCCACTCCAGCCGGGCGTCCTCCAGCTCCTCCACATTCAGGTCCACCACCTTGAGCTCCCAGTCCGCCGGCAGCATGGCCGCCACGGTCAACAGGCCCAGGGGCGGGAAGGCCGCCTTGCGGCGGACAAAGGACAGGGCGTACTTGAAGCTCCAGAAGGTGTCGGGATAGCTGGGATAGACCAGCAAGGCTCTCATGGAGGACCTCCGTCCGGCGCACTAGGCCACGCGATGGAGAGTTGCAGCGTAGGGTGATGCGTCAGGTGGAACCCCCGGACCGCCCCGACCAGGAGGATCGGCGCGGCCGGGGAGGACTCGGCCATGCCATGTCGGCAGCCTAGCATAAATCCCAGGTGCGTGGGAGGGAATCAAGGGGGGGAATGACCGTGGAGGCGGTCCGGACTCATTTTGGCCCACCGGGTCGCCACCAACCCGGTCCCTGGTGTGGCCGACCCGCCGGCAGGGGTCGGGCCTGGCCCGGCGGCGACCCCGGGGCCCACCGCGCCCGGCTGGCCCATGGTTCATTTCCATGAACGGGCCGCCGGGTCGCGTCCGTTTCGCGCCTCCGGCCTGGCGGAATACATATCCATTCCATGGTGCTAGATAATTATTTAGCACTAGGTTTTTTGGTGTTTTGGCAAGGGGATTGTAATACATTGCCGGAGATCGACAACCCAAGCCAAAAAGGAGCCAAGCATGACTGCCGAGGGCAACCGCAGCATCGAGCTGCAATTGGTGAACAAGACGGCCGAGGAGTTCGTGGTGTTCAGCGCCATCATCCCCAGCAACGCTAGCCAGTGGATCACCGGCGAACAGGCCAAGGTGGGCCAGACCCTGAAATCCGGTGGATCGGTCACCTGGGGGGTGGCGGCCACCGCCGCCGACGGCTCGGCCGAGGCGGAGGTGCGGCTCAAGGGTTCCGGCGGCTCCAACATCGGGTTCGAGTTCAAGAACCTCTACGACGGCATTTCCCTGGTCGAGGTGGAGCTGTCCGCGGACATCTACTACAGCGTCCAACCGGCCACCACCGGTGAGCAGGTCTTGTGCAAGGTCATCATCAGCACCGTGGCCTGATCGGCGTCCCGCGAACCCGGCGTCGCGACCGCCGCGCGCCTTGAGGTTGACTGACTCAAGGGGGGGCTGGTCAACCGGCATCCCGGTTGCCAGTAACGCATGAATTCCTTTCGTGTCAAGCGTTTGGGCATGGCCTGACCGGCTTGCCGGCCACGGTCGTCCGCTGTCGCCCGGTTCGGTTTCCCGGTTGTCCGGCCTCCCCCACTCCACCGTTCTCCGTGGCTTGAAATTCCCGGTCCCGTCCCCTATATTTGCCCTGGGTCGGCAGTTCACCCAGGCGTCGCCGCCCCCCTTGGGGGTGCTAAACCTGTCCATTTCCCCACCCGACCGACACTTATCCCGTGCCGGGCCGGAAGACGGCGACCACCGGCGATCCCTTGCGGATGGCACGTAAGGGGATAAGTCATGTCCAGAACCGTATTGCCCCTGCACGCGGAGGATATCTCCGCCTTGGCCCGCGCGTTGCGCAGCCAGCTCGCCGCCAGTCCCCAACCGCCCAGCCATTTGGAAATGCTGAACATGCTGGCGCGGGCCACCGGCTTCCGCAACTTCCAGCACCTGCGGGCCCAAACCTCCCCGGCCGAATCAGCGCCCCTCCCGCCCGCCAGCGCCGGGCCCACGGCCCTGGATCTGGGCCGGCTCAAGCGGCTGGCGCGCTTCTTCGACGACCAGGGACGCCTGGTGCGCTGGCCGGGCAAGCACCGCCAGCGGGTGGCCTGCCTGTGGGTCCTCTGGTCCAGGCTGCCGTCCCGACGGCGGTGCGACGAGAAGGAAATCAAGAATTTACTGGATGAGTTGCACCTTTTTGGCGACCACGCGCTCTTGCGCCGCTTCCTCTGCGATCTGGGCTTGGTGGAGCGCACCGCCGACTGCCGCGCCTACTGGCGGGTGGAGCGCCAGCCTCCCGCCGAGGCGCTGGCCCTGATCCGCTTTTTGGCGGAGGGTTCGGCGCTCTGATCAACGCGCCCGAAGGTCAGAGGCCCGGCCGATGCAGCATCGGCCGGGCCTCTGTCTTGGGTGTCTTTTCAACTAGTTGACAGTGACAACGCTGTCTATTTCATGATGGTTGATCCAGCGCATCATCCCGCTACTTGAAGCAGCAGAACACCCGGTTCTCCAGGATCTCCACCTTGTCGTTCAGGAAGCGGGCGTTGAACTTGGCGTTGCGCAGGATGTTGTAGCCCATCTCCGCCCGCAGCCCGGTGCGGCAGTGGACGATGATCTCCTTGTCCTTGGGCAGCTCGCCCAGCCGCCCGGACAGGGCGTCCACCGGGATGTTCACCGCCCCGGGCAGCATGCCGGCGCTGGTCTCGGCCAGGGTGCGCACGTCCAGGATGAGCTTGTCCTTGGGCTGGTTGTTCACTATATTCATGAACTCGTCGCCGGTGATCTCGCCGGGGTGGGGCCGTGGCAGGTAGAAGATCTTGGTGCGCACCAGGTCCTTCTGGATGGGCAGGTTGTTCTTGACCCAGCCCTGATAGCCGCCCTCCAGGATGAAGATCCGCTGATAGCCCCAGGAGCTGATCTGCTTGACCACCGGGGCCAGCTTATCCATGTCGGTGTGGTCGGAGTAGAGCACCAGGTAGGCCTTGCGGTCCACCGGGAACTGCTCCTTTTCCTTGACGATGCGGTCCAGGGGGATGGCCACCGCGCCCTGGATGTGACCCTGCTTGGCGGCGGCCTCGCCGCGGGTGTCCAGCACCACCAGGTAGCCCAGGCGGTCGTTGACGAACTGGCTGGTGCTGATCAGGGGCAGGCCGGCCTGGGTCCAGGCGGGCACGCCGGCGTGGAAGACCTTGACGTTGGTGTAACCGTTTTTTTCCGCCAACCTGGCGGCCATGGGCGAGAGCACTCATCTGAAGCCCCCGCAGTAAAAGACCAGGAGAGTGGACTTGTCCTGGGGCAGTTTGTCCATCATGTCCGGCATGTTGCCGAAGGGCATGTTGATCGCCCCGGCCAGGTGCCCCTCCTGGTAGTGGGCCGGGGGGCGGGAGTCCACCAGCAGGTACTTGCCCTCGGCCGGGCTCTTGGCCATCAGCTCCTGCACCTGCTGGACGCCGAGCTGCTGGGCCTCGGGCACCTTGATCACGGGCTTGGCCTTGACCAGGGTCGCCACCCGGTCCGAGCTCTGCTGCTCGAAGTAGACCATCACCGGGACCGGCTTTTTCAGCTCCTTGAGGCTGGGGACGTTTTCGACCTTGGTGTTCTCGGTGAACTTGATCACCTCGTTTTGGTCGCCCACGTCCACCTGGATGGATTTGGCCTGGTTGGAGAGGCTCTGGAACTCGCCTCCCACCACGTTGGCCTTGTCCTTGTAATCGCTGTGGCATTTCAGGCAACTGGCGGAGATCGCCCCGCCGCCGGCCGCCAGGGCCGGACTCGCGCCGGCCAACAGGGTCAGGGCCGCCCACAAGGCCAGCCCGCGCCAGGTCCAATGGCCATCCATCTCACACCTCCCTGAAGGGATAGAACGGTGGTTTTTTGCAACACTGTTAACGACTAGTTTACGGTCCCCCGCCCTGGGCGTCAATGAATTTGACAATGCCGGGTGCTTAATCCCATCGGCCCGCCTGATGGACGGACCGTCCCGCTCAACAAAAGCTTGCCCTGGCCGTCTGGGTTGGGGATGATGGTTGTACGTGGAAAAAGATGGACGCCGGCGTTCCTGGGTGCATAATTATTTCAGGAACGATTCGCATAATTGGAGGATCCCAATGGCCAAGCCGGAAGAGATGTGCCAGTGCCAGACCAGCAACTGCGGCTACATCTACAACCCCGACAAGGGGTGCAAGAAGCGCAAGGTGGCGGCCGGCACCTGCTGGGCCGAGGTGCCCGACGACTACTGCTGCCCGGTCTGCGGGGCCGGCAAAAAGATGTTCAAGCCCCTGGCCGGCCCTGGCTCCACTCAGGAGCAGTAGCGGGCGCGCCACCCGTCCATGGTCACAACCCTTGGCATCGTGGAGAAGATGTGATGATGCAAACGGTTCAGAACACGTGGAAATGCGTTAAGTGCGGCTACACTTTCACCGCCGCGCCGCCTCCGCCCCCCACTTGCCCCTCCTGCAAGGAGAAATGCGAGTTCGTGGACGTGAGCTGCTACACCCCCGATTGCGCGGGCACCGGCCAGGACCCCCGCCTGGGCTAAGCCCGGCCGGCAGCGAGAGGGACGATGAAAGTACTAGGCATCTATGGCAGCCCCCGCAAGGGCGGCAACAGCGACTTGTTGTTGGATCAGGCCCTGGCCGGGGCCAAGGAGGCCGGGGCCGAGGTCGCGGCGATCTATTCGCGCCAGCTCAGCATCGAGGGCTGCCGGGAGTGCGGCGGGTGCGACAAGACCGGGGAGTGCGTGGTCAAGGACCAGATGCAGGAGGTCTATCCCCTCCTGGACAAGGCCGACGCCATCATCCTGTCGGTGCCGATGTTCTTCTACGCCGCCCCGGCCCAGCCCAAGGCCCTGGTGGACCGCTGCCAGGCCCGCTGGTCCAAGCGGATGCTGACCAAGACCAAGGAGCAGCGCAAGAGCTTCGACAGCGGCAAGGGCTACCTGATCGCGGTGGGAGCCACCAAGGGGGCCAATCTCTTCCAGGGCGTGGAGATGATGGCCAAGTATTTCTACGACGCCCTGGACATGAGCTACGAGGGCGGCCTGCTATTGCGCGGCGTCGAGGGGCGCGCGGCGGTGAACGAGCATCCGGAGCACCTGCGCGAGGCCTACGAACTGGGAAAGAAAATCGTGGCCGAGGCCGCGGCAGAATGAAAGCGAGGGCACATGGCTAAGGCCTTGATCGTGTACGCCACCCGCAGCGGGCAGACCAAGAACATCGCCCAGCTCATCGCCGAGGGCATGCGCATCTCGGGGATGGAGGTGGATCTCAAAAGCGCCACCGAGATCAAGAAAACCGAGGACCTGGCTGGCTACGACACCTACGTGCTGGGCTCGGCCACCTATCACGGCGAGATGATGGAGTCCATGAAGCAGATCCTGTTCCTGGCCGAGAAGGCGGGGCTGGAGGGCAAGTGCGGCGGGGCCTTCGGGGCCTTCGGCTGGAGCGGCGAGGCGCCGGAGCGCATTTTCAACACCATGAAGCACGTGCTGAACATGAACATGTCCGGCGACTGCCTGCGCCTCAAGTCCGCCAGCCTCCAGGGGGCCATCCCCATGGCCCAGGACTATGGCAAACAGGTGGCCGCCCTCTCGTGAGCCAGGAGCGCGACCAGCTTCTGGCTCGGCGTGAGCGCCTGCGCCAGGAGCTCAAGGAGGCCCAGGCCGCCCTGCCCGCCCATTCCATCCGCCCCTGGCAGTTGCAGCGGGTGGAGGAGGCCGAGGAGGCCCTGGCCGAGGTCGAGGCCGCCCTCAAGCGCCTTCCCTAGACGGATTCCCCCGGCCGCCCTTGCCCGCGCGAGGGCGGCCGGGTTTTTGCCCCGCCCCGCGGTTTGGGCTTTCCCTGAACCAGCTTCACTGCTATGCACATAATCACGGCCGGCGCGCGCGGCCGCGCGGCCCCGCCATTGGGACTCGATCACGGGAGGCACTCATGTCGCGCCATCGCGGTTTTGGTTCATCCGTCCTGCTGCTGGGCCTGGCCTTGGCCCTGGCTTGCTGGTCCGCGGCCCCGGCCCGGGCCTGCACCGGCATCGTCATCCAGTCCGAGGACGGCGCGGTGATCTACGCCCGCACCATGGAGTTCGGCGCGGACCTGGTCTCGTTCAACCTGCTGGCGGTGGGCCGGGGCAGGGCATGCCAGGGACTCACCCCCGATGGCCAGCCCGGCCTGGCCTGGCGGGTGAAACACGCCCACGTCGGCTTCAACCCCTTCGGCCTGCCGCTGCTGGCCGAGGGCCTCAACGACCAGGGCCTGGCCTGCGGGGCCTTCTTCCTGCCGGGTTACGCCAAGTACCAGGAGTTCAGCCCCTCGGAGCGCGCCCGCACCATCTCCAACCTGGACCTGGTCTCCTGGGTGTTGGGCAATTTCGCCAGCGTCCAGGAGCTGCGCGCGGCCCTGCCCGGGGTGCGGGTGGCCGGGGTGGCCTTGCCGCAATGGGGCACGGTGCCACCCCTGCGCTACCTGGCGGTGGACCAGTCCGGGGCCAGCCTGGTGATCGAATACCTGGACGGCCAGTTGGTCACCCGCGACGACTTCGTGGGGGTGATCACCAACTCCCCCCCCTACGACTGGCACCTCACCAACCTGCGCAACTATCTGGGCCTGTCCACCCTCAACCGGCCGCCGGTCAAGCTGGGGGAGCAGGAGATCGCCCAACTCGGCCAGGGCTCGGGCTCCCTCGGTCTGCCCGGCGACTTCACCCCGCCCTCGCGCTTCGTGCGGGCCGCCTTCCTGACCCACGCCGCCTATCGGGGCCGCGGCGCGGAGGAGGCGGTGCTGTCATCCTTCCGCATCCTCAACCAGTTCGACATCCCCAAGGGCGCCCTGCGCGCCCAGGAGGGCGGCCGGGTCATCGCCGACTCCACCCAGTGGACCGGGGCCAGCGACCTCAAGAACCGGCGCCTGTATTTCCACACCGAATACAGCCGCCGGGTGCGGATGGTGGATTTGAATCAGTTGAAGCTGGACGATGGGGCCTTGCTGACCATGGACATCACCAGCCCCGAGCAGATCGAAAACGTCTCCGGGGGGCTGAAGTAAAGCCGGCGCGGGCGACGGTCCCGGCCGCCCGCCCGACCGAGAAAGCGCAAGCGGCCCAGCCAGGCGGCGCGCCGGGTCGGACGCGCCCGACGGCCAGGGGCCGGGGGGTTGGAATGATCGCATCCTACGCGCATGGACCGGTGCGGGGCTTCCGCCTGGGGCGGACCCTACTGGGCAAGGGCCGCTACTTCACCGCCTGCTATCATCTGGACGGCCTGCTCATCGATTCCGGCTGCGCCCACACCGCCCCCGAGCTGGCCGCCGCCCTGACCGACCTGCCCCTGCACGGCGTGGCCCACACCCACAGCCACGAGGACCACTGGGGCCTCAGCGCCCAGCTCCAGGCCCAGGCTGGGGTCCGGGTCTATTCGCCGGAAACGACCCTGGACCTGGTGCGGGGCCAGGCCGAGCCCCCCCGCCTGATGCCCTATCAGAAGGTGCTGTGGGGGCCGCCCACCCCCTGTCCCGGGGCCGAGCCCCTGCCCCCGCGCCTGGAGACCCCGCGCCACCGCCTGACGGTGATCCCCACCCCGGGCCACAGCCCGGACCACGTCTGCTTTTTCGAGGAAAACCAAGGCTGGCTCTTCGTGGGCGACGCCTACACCGGCGGCCGCGATCGGGCCTTGCGCCGGGGCTATGACATCTGGGGAATCATCGCCTCCTTGCGGGCCATGGCCGCGCTCAACCCCACGGTACTGTTCTGCGGCAGCGGCAGCGTGGTGGAGGATCCCGCGGCGGCCCTGCGGGACAAGATCACCTACCTGGTGGAGCGCGGCAATTACGTGCTGGAACTGCGCCGCCGGGGCTGGCCACCCAAGCTCATCGCCCGCAGCGTATTCGGCCGCGAGCCGGGCATCAGCTACATCACCCAGGGCGATTTCAGCACCGTGGTCCTGGTGCTTTCCTACCTGGCCGACTCGCCCCACAAGCCCAGCCGGGCCTGACCCGCGTCGTCCCCTGCTTGCGAGGAAGCGGGCACTGGGGCGAAGCCTTTCCTATTAATATAATATACATTAATAAATGCGTTATTGTAACCCGCGCTAATCGCACGCCAAATCATGACCGCGGGGAATATGTTTTATAAATAGTCATTATCAATATCTTTTTTGACCCCTCCCTCACTTTTCGCTTGGATTTTGCCCTGGTTCTGAGCATAAAATCAGGCTATCCGCAGGTTGTTGATCGGGAAAGGCGGCCGGAGACGCCAGGCCGCGACCGTGGTTCCGCGAACCTAAAGACCAGCGAACGCGCCTCCGCCTGGGGCGGGGGTCCAGCCGGGGAAGGGATGCAGCCCATGGCCGGGGATGGCGTGTCCGGGGGGGGGCAAGGTCAGTCCAACCGTAAAAAACGCGGCCGGTTGCCCTCCTGGGCCCCGCCCCTGATCTATGTCGCCATTGGCCTGATCCTGGCCTTCCCCCTCTTCAGCCTGACCTACTACACCATGGCCCGCACCTCCACCCCGGAGTTCTGCGCCTCCTGCCATGAAATCCAGCCGGCCTACAACGCCTGGAAGACCTCCACCCACACCAACAACGCCCAGGGCTTCGTGGCCGACTGCATGGACTGCCACCTGCCCGCGCCCCACGACACCTTCGAATTCTTCTACGCCAAGACCGCCCACGGGATTAAGGACATCGTGGTCCACATCCTGGAGGGTCCGGAGTCCTACGACCGCCAGACCCAGCGCGAGAAGGCCTGGGCCAGCATCAAGAACGACCAGTGCCTCAAGTGCCACCGCAACCTGCTCTACCTGCCCCAGAGCCGGGGCGCCATGCTGGCCCACCGCACGGTGCTCTACCCCCTGCCGGGGCATGAGAAGCGTTGCCTGGACTGCCACCGCAACCTGGTCCACGTGGACCGCAGCTTCTACAACTACAAGAAATGCGACCTCTAGGCCGCGTGGCCAGGGGTTTGGGTCTTTGGGGAGCCCCCGGCCGGGAGCCGGGAGACAAGGAGGGGTTAGGAGCATGAGGAAATCGGTGCCGATTCTGGCGGGGCTGGCGGTGTTGCTGGCCATGATGGCCTGGTCGGGACTGGCGGCCAAGGCCCAGCCGGCCGGGGCGGTGCAGGCTCCCAACGTGGCCAAGGCCAAGGAGTTCCGCATCGAGCGCAGCATGTCCAAGCAGGCCCTGGCCTGCATCGAGTGCCACAAACTGGAGAGCCCCGGCATCTTCGCCGACTGGGCCCACAGCCGCCACGCCAGCGCCAACATCACCTGCCTGGACTGCCACCAGGCCGAGGAGTTCGACCCCGACGTCAGCCAGACCCACTACAAGCAGTATGAGCGCGGCGACAACAAGTGGGGCGCCAAGGAATACCGGGTGCCGGTCACGGCCGTGGTCACGCCCAAGGACTGCTCCCGCTGCCATCCCGACGAGGCCAAGCAGTACTCGGTCAGCAAGCACGCCAACACCATTGAGATCATGTGGAAGATCGACCCCTGGCTCAACGCCGGCCAGAACAGCGACTTCGAGCGCCAGGCCGGCTGCTTCCACTGCCACGGCACCGTGCTGGCCATCAAGGACGGCAAGCTCGACCCGGCCACCTGGCCCAACGTGGGCGTGGGCCGCCTCAACCTGGACGGCAGCAAGGGCTCCTGCGCCTCCTGCCACACCCGCCACAAGTTCAGCGTGGCCGAGGCCCGCCAGCCCGACACCTGCGGCCAGTGCCACCTGGGCCCGGACCATCCCCAGATCGAGATCTGGAACGAGTCCAAGCACGGGGCCATCTATCGCTCCGAATACACCTCCTGGAACTTCAACTCCGCCCCCGGCACCTGGACCCCGGGCGTGGACTACCGCTCCCCCACCTGCGCCGCCTGCCACATGTCCGGCAGCGGCATGGTGCGCACCACCCATGACGTCACCGAGCGTCTGGCCTGGGAGGCCCAAGCCCCCCTGACCGTGCGCCCCAACGAGTTCCAGGCCTTCCCCGCCACCACCGACTGGAAGGCCGAGCGCGAGAAGATGAAGCAGGTCTGCCTGGCCTGTCACGGCCAGCAATGGGTGGACGACCACTTCGTCAAGTACGATGGCGTCATCGCCAACTACAACGACAACTATTACAAGCCCGCCCTGGCCAAGCTTGAGGAGTTGTACAAGAAGGGCCTGATGGACCCCAAGGGCTTCTTCAAGCAGCCCCTGTACACCGAATTCTACGAGCTGTGGCACCATGAGGGCCGTCGCGCCCGCTTCGGCGCGGCCATGATGGCCCCGGACTACGCCTGGTGGCACGGCTTCTACGAGTGCAAGAAGCGCTACGTCAAGTTCATGCAGGAGGCCGACCACCTGATCAAGACCGGCGAAAAGGCCTACATGGCCCCGGTGCTGCCCAGCGCCACCGGCGACACCACCCGGCCGCCGCAGATCTTCGGCAAGCCCGCCGCCAAGTAGGCGCGGGAGAGAGAGACAACGAGGGGGGACCCTTTTTGCTGCGCAAAAAGGGTCCCCCCTCACCCCAGCCAGCCTAGCTGGCTGGGGACCCCGGCCCCACACCCCCTCCGAAAAAAGCTGGCGATTCAGCTGCGCTGAATCGCCCGGGGGTGGGATGGCGCCATGTGGAGCCGGCGTGAAGCTCAGAGGTTGGCTCCAGCCATATAAGCGATAGCCGTCATTGCCAGGAGCCCAGCGACGAAGCAATCTTCCGAATTCAGTCTTGGTTTCTCCCGTTATAACTACTGACTAACCATCTCACCCCTCTTCAGCCGCTTTCCCCGCCGGCAGCGCCCCTTCCGCGATCATGGCCTCCAGGGCGTCCACCACCGCCGCGTCCAGGCGGTGGGGACACTGCTTGCGCAGGTTGCCCAGGGCCACCTCTGGGCTCATGCCCTTCTGGTAGGGTCGGTCGGTGGTCATGGCGTCATAGCCATCGGCCACCGCGATGATCCGCGCCCCCAACGATATCTCCCCGGCCTTGATCCGCCGGGGATAGCCCGAGCCGTCCAGGCGCTCGTGGTGGTCGCGCACGTAGTCCAGGGCCGGCCCCAGGAAATCCATGCCCGCCAGGATGTCATAACCCACCGCGGGATGGCGCATCACCACCTTGACCAGGTCCTTGGGCAGCCGGGCGTCGTGATCCTCGAACAGGCGGTCGCTGAAGTTGATCTTGCCGATGTCGTGCAACTGGCCGCCCAGGCGCACGAACTCGGCCTCCTCCTCGGACAGGCCCAGCCTCCGGGCCAGGGCCAGGCCCAGTTCGCCCACCCGGGCGGTGTGACCCTCGGTGTAGGGATTGCGCGCGGCCAGGGCCTGGGCCAGGCCGGTGACGGTGGCGATGGTGTTGCGCCGGATCTGCTGGTTCAAATCCCGCAGCTCGGCCACCAGCTGCTCCAGGCGGAACTCGCGCGCCTCCACCTTGACCATCATCAGGGCCATGGCCTCGGCCACCGTGCGTAGGGGTTCGGGCGTGTCGTCGCGGGTCAGGGCCATGATGGCGTCGGAATAACGCCCCTCGGCGATCTCCTGGATCACGCGCAGCAGCTCGTGCCCCGCCTGGCTGGCGTCCATGCTCGGCCCCAGCCCTAGAACCGCGCCATGAAGTCCAAGAGGGCTTCGTTGAAGGCCGCCGGTTTCTCCAGGTGGGCGGTGTGGCCCGCGCCCTCGATGATGGTCAGACCCGCGCCGGGCAGGTTTTCCACGATGTACTGGCTGTATTTCAGCGGAGTCAGTTGGTCGCGGTCGCCCACCAGGCACCAGGCCGGCAGGCTGATCTCGCCCAGGCGGTGGCAGACGTTGAAGGCGTCGCAGGCCTTGAAGTCGCCCAGGATGACCTCGGTCGGGGTGGCCGAGAGCTGTTGCACCCCCAGCTCCAGGGTGCGGGCGTCGCAGCCCGGGGCGTGGGCGAACTGCACGATCAGGCGCAGCGCCGGCAGGGGGTCGGGCGCGGCCAGGGCCTCCAGGATGGCCGGGGCCACCTTGAGCCGGCAACCGCTGCTGGCCAGCACCAGCCCCCGGATCAGGTGCGGCCGGGTCAGGGCCAGCATCTGGCAGACCGCCCCGCCCAGGCTGTGGCCCAGGACCACCGGCCGCACCGGGCCTGCGGCGATAAAATCGCCCAGCCAGGCCGCGTAGTCCTCCACCGTCTCGCGGGCCGGGCCCGGGCTCTGGCGGTGACCGGGCAGGTCGATGGCCGCGACGTTGACCTCGCCGGCCAGGCCGGAAAGCTGGGGCAGAAAGACCTCGGCGCTGCCGCCGGAGCCGTGCACCAGGAGCAGGCTGGGCCGGGCCGGGTCAAAGGGCTTGCGACCGGTCAACAGCCCCGCCGGGTGCTTTGCCTGGTGCTTTTCCCACATCGTTGCGCTCCTCGCCCCCGGCGGCCCGGGCCCTTGGTGTTCTACCCAAGACCATTACTTCCCGACCACTATTACCCCAAGGCCGGCGCGAGGGTCAAATCGGGACGGTCGCTCAGCGCGCCTGGCTGACCCAGTGGGGGATGGAGATGGTCTTCCCCTCCGCGTCCGACTTGGGCGTCCCGTTGCCTTGCAGCAGGCCGTAGTGGTTCTCCGAGCAGCCGGCCACCGACGGGACCTTGCGGGGCTCGTCATAGGCGCTGAACAAGAAGGTGGGAACCGTCATCTTGCCCTCGGCGTACTGCCCGCCCAGCCAGTTGAACATGTCGGTGACGTAGTTGTACTCCCCGGTGCCGCCGGAAACCTGGGGGAAACGCTGGTCGCGGTCGAAGCCCTGGGACGGATCGGATTGCGAGGGATAGCCGGTTTCGCCGATGAACAGATTCCAGGAGGAGTATTCCGCCTGGGCCCCGGCGTACCAGGTCTTCAGGGCCTCCAGGCCCTGGCCTTGCATCCAGGGGAAATTGTTGGCAAAGACGAACTTATGGCCCCATGAGGCCTGCCAGGTCTCGCCCAGGGCGTCCACGAAACCCTTGGCTACGCTGTTATGGCTGATGTTGGCGATGGTGGTGGTGATGGGCAGCGAACCCAGGCCCTTTTCCCGCAGGGCCTGGCCCAGGTTGCTCACCGCGGTTCGGAAATCCCCGACGCTGAAAACGCCCTGGGCGTCGATCTCGTTGCCGATCCCGATGGCCTTCACCGTTCTGGCCGCCAGTTGGACGTCGTTGCCCAAGGGGTCCAGCAGGATGGTCTGCACCCAGCGCCGGGCGTAGTCCAGGCTGCCCAGCTTGCCGGCGGTGGCGGCATCCTCGTTGGTGGCCAGGAACAGTTGCAGGTTCTTGTCCTGGTGCTCCCTGGCATAGGTGAGCACCCCCAGGGTCCCGGGATCCGCCAGCAGTTCCGAGGTGCCCACGGCGGCGTCATGATAGGTGTGGATCATCCGGAAATGGTTGGTGATGCCATCCAGGTCCCTGGCGACATACCTGACGGTGTCCTCCCGGGAATAGGCGATCCAGCTCTGCATCCAGGAGTCGTAGGTGCAGCCCACGTTATAGCTGAAGGGGGAAGAGGTGGGGATTTGAACTCCGGCCCAGGCCGGGGCGCAAGCCAAAACCATCAATGCCAATAGCAGGAGCCTGTGCGCGAGACCCATGCCTCACCCTACCTTGCAAATGGTTTCGTTACACCGGCGAACAATCGTGGGGCGACTTCGCCCCAGGCAGGCGAGCAGGGAATCATCAAGGGTTATCATCCATTTCCAAGGACAATGCAACCGGGAAATCATGATTCGGCAAAGGGTGATTCGCCGAGAACAGACCAAGCCCCGCCGGCTCCCAGCGCGCGGCTTGGACCCGGTTGGCGAGGCCCGTCGCCAGGGTCGCGCGCCGTTTGATTGGAGAAAAGGTCCACGATTGAGAGGGGATGATGGCTGGCGTCAGCGGAGATCGGCCAACGGACCCGGGCCAGGGAAAAGCGCGGCCATGATCGCCGCGCTGGTCGTACATTTCCAGGTTTTTTTAGTTTTACTAATTCAGACTGGCTCTTTGCTTTGCGCTCGCAGCGCCGCGAATGGCTAGCCTGGCTGACCAAACCGCCAACCAAGGCTGGGTTTGGCGGCCTTGGACCGAAGCCCAGCCGCCACCCGACCCAGCCTGTTCATTGTCGGCCAGAAGGCTTCCAGGGATGATCCCGCGTCTCACAGCTGATAATCGCCGGCGGACTCGGGTTGAAAGACCACGGTCTTCACCAACAGCTTCCGGACCCCGGATGGCACGCTCCAGGTGATGACATCGCCCTGGCTCGTGCCCAGCAAGGCCGTTCCTATCGGCGAAAGCACCGATATCTGGTTTTTCATCGAATCGGCGTCGCCTGGAAAGCAGATGATGTAATCCATTTCCTCGTCACTATCCAGATCACGCACCCGCACCTTGGAATTCATGGTAACGACATCGGCTGGGATTTTTTCGGGGCGCACGATGACCGCCTGATCCAGTTCTTCCTCCAGGGCCAGCAGGAATTTCTTGTCCTTGCCCTGCCAGGTGGCGCTGGCATAACCCAGCAAACTTTCCAGGCGCTCCTTGTCATATCTGGTTATATAAATCTTGCCCATGATCACACCTCCTGATCCCAGGTCAAGCCCATGGTCAATTTGATTTGATCGCCCGCGTGGCCGTGACTGACGTCATGCCCCCGGTCTGGTTGCCAACGTCGATCGAAATCAGCATCAATGGCTTGACATGGTCGCCCTCGTTATCCAATCTTCTTGACCTGAGGTTAAAGGTTTGCCTGATTCCATTATGGCAGTGCAGCTCCACCGGACCTTCCAGGGTCTCCAGCCAATCCAGCAAACAGAGATCCGCCCGTTTGCCCGTGAAGTGATTTGGCATTAACCACCTTATATCACTATTTGTAATGGCCCTCAGCTCCTTGGCCGACGAAAAATGGGTCAGGGCCACGAAGGCCTTGTTGAATCTGAGCATCCTGCCTTCATTGGTGCATACGGCCGTCCCATGCGGTGATTCATGAAAAGCGCGACGATAAATCGACTTATAACGGTTATCCAACGCCTTCAGGCTCGCGGCGTTTTTCTCGCGTCCGACCATGCCAATTATCACCTTGCCACCCAAGCGGAACACCCCGCCATTGGCATCCACCACCAAGGGCGCGCCGGATGAAGTGCGCAGCACCAATTCCAAGGCGAAACGCTTCTCGCTCATCAGGCAAGCCGCCAAATCATCGCGATAGGCTTCATCCGTCTCCCACAGGATGCTTCCCAATCCCAACGCCATCAGACGATCGCGCTGATAGCCCAAGGCCGCGCAGGCATGGTCGTTGACATCCAAGAAATTCTGCGCGAATATGGGCTGCCGTAATTCCTCGACCAGGACAATTTCATGGGCCAGTTCGAAGAGATTTCTCCACTCGATTTCCGTTGGCCGGGGGAGGGATTTGATGCCACCATCAAACCGCATCCTTGGTCTGGTGCACCTTGCGATCAAGCCCCCTAGTCGCTCCAACATCATCTCACCTGCGCTATCCCGTGCAATGTTTGGGTTTGGTTCGCGCCTGCGATTGGCTGTGCCAAATGCCAGGCAACCACCGCCCCGGCGTGGGCGAATGGCGCCGCGAAACAGAAACGTCGACTGGTTAAGTCTTAAAACTGGCGGCCTGGTGGGGTCAGGACACACCACAACAGCGGCACCTGTTTGCGGGATGAACGGAGGTTCCCGATTACGGAGGGCATGGCCTGGCTTCCCGGGTCAAATATTAGTTATACTAATAATAGCACCCAAAGTAGGGATGTCAATCGGGTTTTTGCTCCCCGCCGACCCGGTTTGGCCGCCGCCTGCTTTTCCTGTTGGTTTGGCGCGTTGGGCCTGGTTATGATTGAAGCATACCCGCCGCCCCGGATGGAGCCCACGCGACACCATGGTGAACCAACGCAAGAAGTGCCTGCTCATCCTGCTGGACGGCCTGGCCGACCGCGCCTGTCCCGAGCTGGGCGGGAGCACTCCCCTGATGGCCGCCGCCACCCCCAACCTGGACCGTCTGGCCGCCCTGGGTTGCTGCGGGCATTTCCACGCCGCCACCCCGGGCCAGGCCCTGCCCAGCGAGGAGGCCCATTTCGCCATGATGGGCTACGATCCGGCCCTTTTCCCCGGCCGGGGCTACCTGGAGGGCCTGGGCGAGGGCTTCGCCTTTGCCGATGACGACGTGCTCTGCCTGGCCCACCTGGCATCTTTCGAGACCGTGGGCGGCCGGCTGCTCTTGATCGAGAAGAAGCCCCGGCTGCCCGAGGAGCAGGCGGCGGCCTTTTTCGCGCTGGTGCGCGACTACGCCAGCCCCCGGGGCCGGGCGGTCTTCCACCGGGCCAAGGGCTCCAGCGGGGTGTTGGCCCTCTCTGGCGACCTGGATCCCCGGATCACCGACAGCGACCCCATGCTGCCCGGCCGCCCCCTGCAAGCCCCCCGGCCCTGGGCCGGCTGCGAGGACCACCCCCCGGCCCGGCACGCCGCCGCTCTCCTGGCCGACTACCTGCGTTTCGCCCACGCCGCCCTGGCCCCCCATCCCCTGAACCGCGAGCGCCGCTTGTCCGGCCGGCCGGCGGTGAACGGGGTCCTGACCCAGCGGGCCGGCCGTCGCACCCAGGCCCCCAGCCTGCGCCAGGCCTGGGGCCTGGAGGTGCTGAGCCTTTCCTCGGCCCCGATCTATCGCGGCCTGTTCGAGTTCATGGGGGCCGAGGCCCTGCTCCTGCCCGAGGACCACGACCCCGGCCGCGAGGTGGCCGCCAAGCTGGAGCTGGCCCTGACCCGCCTGGACCAGGGGCGCGACCTGGTGCATCTGCACACCAAGGCCCCGGACGAGGCCGCCCACCACAAGGACCCGCGCCTGAAGGCCGCGGTGATCACCGCCATCGACCGTGGCCTGGCCAGCCTGCCCGGACTGCTGACCCGGCGCGACGACCTGCTCTTGGCGGTGACCGGCGACCACGCCACCCCCTCGGCCGGGGAGCTGATCCACTCCGGCGAGCCCTCGCCCCTGTTGCTGGCCGGCCCCGGGGTCTGGCGCGACCCGGTGGAGCGTTTCGACGAGGTGTCCTGCGCGGCCGGGGCCTTGGGCCTGTTGCGCGGGCGGGAGTTCATGCAGACCATCCTGGCCCTGCTGGACCGGGCCAAGCTGGCGGGCCTGCGCGACGACCCCCGCGACCTGCCCTTCTATCCCGGCCCGGACCTGGCCCTGGAGATGACGTGAGCCTGGAGCGCGACCAGGCCCTGGCGGACCTGTTCCGGGACAAGCCGGAGCTGGTTTGGCCCCTGCCCGCCTGGCAGTTGGCGCCGGGGTCCCTGGCCGCCCTGCGCGCCCGGCCCCGGGTGGCGGTGGTGGAGCTGGCCGGGCGCGACAGCGTGGCCGCCGCCCTGAAAGCCACCGCCGAGGGCGGTTTCAGCGATCTGGTGCCCACCTATGTCTACACCGGCAGCGAATACGGCCCCTGGGCCACCGTGACCGAGGCCCTGCATCGCCTGCGTCGGCGCCTGCCCGCCGACGTGACCCTGCATCCCCTGCTGGTCTTCGGCTCGCCCCGGCTCTGGCGCGCCCTGAACGGCCGCTTCGCGGGCGAGTTGATGGTCCGCCACGGCCTGGTCACCTTTTGCGTGGGCTGTCATCTCTACCTGCACGCCCTGCGCCTGCCCCTGGCCCTGGCCCTGGGAGGCGCGCCGATCATCGCCGGCGAGCGCGAGAGCCATGACGGGCGGATCAAGATCAACCAACTGGCCACCAGCCTCAACGCCTACCGCGGCCTGACCCTGCATTGGGCGGTGGATCTGCTGCTGCCCCTGCGGCACGTGGACTCCGGCCAGGAGGTGGAGACCTGGCTGGGCCGCCAATGGCCCGAGGGCGGGGAGCAGTTGGGCTGCGTGCTGTCCGGCAACTACTGCGACCCCGGCGGTTGGGCGGTCTATCGCCACAGCGGACTGGCCGGCTTCCTGGACGGCTTGGCTCTGCCCCTGATCCGGGCCTGGCTGAGCGAGCTGCTGGCCGAGCGGCCCTGCGACCCCCTCCAGTTGGCGACCGAGCTTTTGGGCCAATAGCCAACCCCGCCGGGCCGGACGCCGGGCGGGGCTGGAGGGGAGGCGGTCGGGCCGCCCGGTGGGGGGGTCAGGCCTCCCCCTCGGCCTCCTCCTTGATCTGCCGGTAGCGGGCCGTCTCCGAGATCTTGCGCCGGGCCGCCTCCTGGGCGTCCTCCTCGGTCAGGTGGACCTCCCCGCACTCGGGACAGGTCAGGTTGACCACCGCGCCCACGCTGCGGCGCTTGATCTCGTCGGCGGTCATGTGCCCCAACGAGCCGCACTTGGTGTCCACCCGCTCGGCCCGCACCTCGCCGCGCCGCTTGTCGCCAGGCATGTTCCCTCCTCCAGGTGATGATGGGATGGCCGGAGCGCCGCCCCTCGTCCCGCGTCCCCACCACGGCCGGCGGCCTCGGGATCGCTCCCTCCCCACCGATTCAGCCTAACCCAGGTCGCCGGGGATGCAAACAAGCTAGCGCGCCGGTTCATCGGGGGCTGGACGCCCCGGCCAGCAGCCGTCCCCGGGCGTCCCGGACCTCCATCGTCAACACCCGTCCGCCATCCAGGCGGTGCGTGGCGCAACTGAGTCAGGGGTCATAGGCCCGCACCGCCATCTCCACCCGGTTCAGGGTCTCCTCGCTGACCTGGCCGGCCTTGATCAGGCCGCGAGCCGCGGCCCGCAGGCTCAGGTTCATGGGAGCCAGGTTGTGGGTGGTGCCCACGATCAGGTTGGCCCGGACGATCAGGCCTTGATCGTCGGTGGTGTAGTCGTGGATCAGGCTGCCCCGGGGGGCCTCCACGCAGCCCACACCCCGCCCCGCCCCCGGGGTGACCTCGCCCCGCACCCGGGAGTCGGTGATGCGACGGTCGCCGAGCAGCTCCACCACCCGCTCGCAGGCGTAGACCAGCTCGATCAGGCGCGCCCAGTGATAGAGCATGGTGGACTGGGCCGGGCGGCCGAATCTTTCCCGGAACTCCTCCAGTTCGGCCTGGGCCAGGGGGGTGGAGATGCGCTCGCAGACGTTGACCCGGGCCAGGGTGTTGACCCGGTAGACGCCCCGGGGTTGGTCCAAGTCCAGGGCGAAGCCCTCGCCCCAGACCCGGGCGTAGGGGAACTTGCCGTGGGACCAGGGCTCCACGTGCTCGCCCAGCACCTGGGCGTAGTCCCGGGGATCGAAATCCTGATGCCGACCGTCGGTCCGCATCAGGCGCAGGCGGCCGGAGTGCAGCTCCAGGGCGCCGTCGGCCGGGTTGACCAGGCCCAGGAAGCCGGTGGTGATCTCGCCCAGGGCGAAAGTCTCGGGGTCCAGCTTGGCGAAGATGTTTTTTTTGGCGAAATCCAGGCAGAAGCGGGCGAACTCCAGTTGCTCGCGGCACTGGGCCAGCATCTCCCGGCGCTCGCTCTCCGGCATGGGCTTGGCGAAGCCGCCGGCCACCATGGCCACCGGGTGGATGGCCTTGCCGGCGAACTTCTCGATCATCATCTGCCCGGCCTGGCGCCACTTGACCACCTGGGCGGTCAGCTCCGGCATGGCCTGGGCGATGCCCATCACATTGCGCACGCTGGGCGCGACCCCGGGACCCAGCAGGAAATCCGGCGCGGCCAGAAAAAAGAAGTGCAGGAGCTTGTCGTTGATGTGGGCCATGACCTGCATCAGCTCGCGCAGCTGGCGGCCGGCGGGCGGAACCTCGGCCCCGAAGCAGGCGTCCACCGCCTGGACGCTGGCGGTGTGGTGCATCCAGGGGCAGATGCCGCAGATGCGGCTGACGATGCGCGGCACCTCCTCGGCCGGCCGGCCCTCGATGAACTTCTCGAAACCGCGCAGGGCCATGATGTTCAGGCGGGCCTCGGCCACCTCGCCCCGCTCGTCGAGTTGGATGCTGATCCGGGCGTGGCCCTCGATGCGGGTCACCGGCTGAAGATTGATGCGCCGCCCGCCGCCAGGGCTGGTCTGGGACGGGCTCGCCATGTCGATCCCCTGGCTCATGGCCGTCTCCGATCTAGCGGACCGCCGCGCGGCGGCTGGGATGCATGAGCCGGCCGTGGGCCCCGGCGAAGCGCAACAGGCCGGGGCGGTCGGGCAGGCTCTTGATGTCCAGGCCGTTGCTGGCCAGGGCGTTGAGCAGGTCCAGCATGGGGTTGCCCGCCGCCCGTACCGGGCCGTAGCAACCCCGGCAGGGGGTCCGGGCCACCAGGCAGCGCGGGGCCTCGCCCAGGCTTCCGGCGCAGCCGGCCCGGGTCACCGGTCCCAGGCAGAGGAAGCCCTGCTCCAACAGACAGCGCATCTCGCTGATGGGCTGGCCGGCCTGGTGGTCGGGATTGCGCAGGGAGCGGCGCACCTGCCCGACCGCGCCCTTGCCCTCGCGCCGGGTGGGGCAGGTGTCGCAGACGCTTTTGCTGGGCAACCGCGGTGGCCGGTCCTCCAGCAGCGCGGTGATGGCCTCGGCGATCTGGTCGGGATGGGGCGGACAACCGGGCAGGCTTAGGTCCACCTTGACCTGCTCGTCCAGGGCGAAGGCCCGGGACAACAGGGGGGGCAGGACCGGGTCGTCGGGGTCGGGGGCCGGGTCGGTGGTCGCGCCGTCCCGGTAATAGCGCTCCAGGATGTCGGCGTCGCTGAACTGGTTGGCCAGGGCCGGGATGCCGCCGTGGGTGGCGCAGGTGCCCAGGGCGATGAGCACCCGGCAGCGGGCGCGCATCGCCCGGGCCAACTCCAGGTGCTCGGCGTTACGGATGTGGCCGCTGATCAGACCCACCTCGGCCGCGGGGATGTCCAGCCGCCCGGGATCGCCGGCGCCGGTGGGTCCGAAATACTTGTGGTCCACCAGGACCGGCAGGTGCACGAACTCCAGCCGGGGCAGCAGGTCCAAGAGGGTCTGGCCCAGGTTGAGCAGGGCCATCTCGCAGCCGGCGCAGGAGCCCAGCCATTCCCCGGCCACCCTCAGCCGCATCCCTCGGCCTCCTTTCCCCCGCCTTCCGGCCCGGGCGCGGCCGGGGCGCGCAGGGGCGAGGGCCCCAGCCGCTCCACGGTCTGGTGCATCCGGCGCACCGCCTCCACGAAGCGCTCGGCCTCGGTGGAGGAGCACCAGACCAGGGCGAAGCGCTCCGGCTCCAGACCCGTCATGGTCAGCATCTCCTCCACCACCGCCAGACGGTCGGCCGCCTGGCGGTTGCCGTCCCGGTAGTGGCACTCGCCCGGATGGCAGCCCATCACCAGCACCGCGTCGGCCCCCTGGTTGAAGGCCTCCAGCACCAGGTTGGGGTGGACCATGCCGCTGCACATCACCCGCACCAGGCGCAGGGAGGGCGGGTATGGCAGGCGGGTGCTGCCGGCCAGGTCGGCGGCGGCGTAGGCGCACCAGTTGCAGCCAAAGGCCAGGATCTTGGGCTCGCCGGACATGCTCGCCTTCTTCCTCCCCGCCCGGCCCGGTCAGGCCAGGGCCGCGGCCACCTGGGCCGCCAATTGGCGATAGCTGAAGCCGGCCACGTCCACCCCCTCCTTGGGGCAGGTGGCCATGCAGCAGCCGCAGCCCTTGCACTGGGCCGGGTTGATCGCCACCACCTTCTTGTCATCGCCCAGCTCCAACAGGCTGATGGCCTGGAAGGGGCAGACGTCCAGGCACAGGGCGCAGCCGTCGCAGCGCACCGGGTCCACCACCGCCTGGACCGCGTCCAGGTCGATGCGGGTCTTGCTCAACACCGTGGCCGCCCGCGCCACCGCCGCCCCGGCCTGGCTGATGGATTCCTCGATGGGCTTGGGGTAGTGGGCCAGGCCGGCCATGAACAGGCCCTCGCTGGCGAAGTCCACCGGCCGCAGCTTGGCGTGGGCCTCCTGGAAAAAGCCGTCGGGGTTCTGGGGCAGCTTGTAGACCGCGGCCAGGTGGGCGGCCTCGGGATAGGGCACGATGGCGGTGGCCAACACCAGCACGTCGGCCGGGAGCTTGAAGGGCTGGTGCAGGATGTGGTCCCAGACCAGGACCTCCAGGCGGTCGTCGCTCTGCACCCGCACCTGGGGCTTGGCGTGCATCTCGTAGTTGATGAAGATCACCCCCAGTTCGCGGGCCTTCTGATAAAGCTCCTCGCGCTGGCCATAGGTGCGCAGGTCGCGGTAGAGGATGAAGACCATGCGCTCGGGGTCCTCGCGCTTCAGATCGATGGCCGCCTGCACCGCGTGGGTGCAGCAGACCCGGGAGCAGTAGGGCCGGTCCGGCTCGCGGCTGCCCACGCACTGGATGAAGACGAAATTCCGTCCGTGCTGGATGCGCTCGTCCTCCAACAGGTGCAGCTTGTCGAACTCCAGGGCGGTGAAGACCCGGCGCGACTGGCCATAGGCGTATTCGTCGGGCCGGTGGGGCCGGCCACCGGTGGCCACGATCCCCACCCCGTGCTCCACCACCCGGGCCTGGGGACCCTCGCCGATGGTGCTGCGGAAACCGCCCACGAAGCCCTCGGCCCGGCTGACCTGCAGGCCCAGGTGCAGGCTGATGTTGGGGTCGGCCTTGACCTCGCTGACCAGGCGGTCCACGAAGGCCTGGATGGGCTCGTTCTTCCAGGTCTTGAACAGGTGCAGGGCGTTGCCGCCCAGGCGGGGGGTCTTTTCCACCAGATGCACCGCGAAGCCCTGGCGGCTCAGGCCCAGGGCGGCGCTCATGCCCGCCACCCCGCCGCCCACCACCAGCGCGCTGTGGGAAACCGGCACCGAAAGCGGGGCCAGGGGCTCCAACAGGCCCACCTTGGCCACCGCCATGCGCACCAGGTCCCGGGCCTTGGCCGTGGCCGCGGCGGGCTGGTCGGCGTGGACCCAACTGGCCTGGTTGCGGATGTTGGCCATCTCGAAAAGGTTCTCGTTGAGACCACACTCCTTCAGGGTCTCCCGGAACAGCGGCTCGTGGCTGCGCGGCGAGCAGGCCGCCACCACCACCCGGTTCATCCCCAGGCGGGCGATCGTTTGCTGGATCATTTGCTGGCTGTCCGGGGAGCAGGCGAAGAGGTTGCGCTCCACGTGGACCACCCCCGGCAGGCCGGCGGCGTAGTCGGCCAGGGCCGCCACGTCGATGACCCCGGCGATGTTGTTGCCGCAGTGGCAGATGAAGACCCCCACCCGGGGCGGTTCCTGGCGCACCTCGCGCTCGGGCGGGAACCGACGCGCCCGGGCCAGGCTGCCCCGGGCCTCGGTCAGGGTCTCGGCCGCGGCCGCCGCGGCGGCCGAGGCCTGCATCACCGCGTGGGGGATGTTCTTGGGACCCAGGATGGCGCCGCAGGCGTAGACGCCGGGCCGACTGGTGCGCACCGGGGCCAGGGCCGAGTTGGCGATGAACTGGTTGTGGTTGAGGTTGGCCCCGACCCGGCGACAGAGCTCGGCCGCCTCGGGCGCGGTCTCCATGCCCACCGCCAGCACCACCAGGTCGAACTCCTCGCTGACCTGCTTGCCCTCGTCGGTGATGTAGCGCAGGGTCAGATCACCCGGGGCTTCCCCCGGCTCCAGGGAGGGCACCCGGCAGCGCTGGAAGCGCACCCCCTTTTCCCGGGCCCGGTTGTAGTAGCGCTCGAAATCCTTGCCCTGGGTGCGCATGTCCACGAAGAACAGGGCCGCCTCCAGCTCCGGGTCGTGATCCTGGGCGATGGTGGCGGCCTTGATGGCGTACATGCAGCAGACGCTGGAGCAGTAGGCGTGGCCGGCCTGGTGGATGTCGCGGCTGCCCACGCACTGGAGGAAGGCCATCTTCTTGACCGGCGCGCCGTCGCCGGGGCGCAGCAGGCGGCCCTGGCTGGGGCCGGAGGCGCTCAGGAGGCGCTCCACCTGGCTGCTGGTGACCACGTTGGGGAAGGTCCCGAAACCCCAGGCCCGGATCCCGCTGGGATCAAAGGTGCGCGCCCCCGGGGCCAGGATGATGGAGCCCACCTTGAGGGTCTCGGAGCGCGCCTGGTCGGCGAAGTCGATGGCCCCGGTGGGACAGACCTTTTCGCAGGCCCGGCACTGGCCCTTCTGGAGATAGATGCAATTGGCCGCGTCGATGCGGTACTTGAGCGGAACCGCCTGGGGATAGCGCACGTAGATGGCCTTGCGATATCCCAGGCCTTTGTTGAAATGGTGGTCCGTGACCGTCTGGGGGCACTTCTCGGCGCATTGCCCGCAGGCGATGCACCTGTCCATGTCCACGTAGCGGGGATGGCGGATCAGGCGCACCGTGAAGTCGCCCGCCTCGCCCGCGACCTCCTCCACCTCGGTCAGGGTCATCAATTCGATATTCAAGTGCCGACCGCACTCGACCAATCTGGGGGCGATGATTCACATCGCGCAGTCGTTGGTGGGGAAGGTCTTGTCCAGGCTGGACATGGCCCCCCCGATCACCCCGCCGCGCTCCACCAGGTGGACGAAAAAACCGCTGTCGGCGAGATCCAGGGCGGCCTGCATGCCGGCGATGCCGCCGCCGACCACCATCACCGCGCCGGTCTTGGCTGAGTTCATGTCGCTATTCCTCCCCTCGGGGCTGGACCGGGCGCGCGGGCAGGACCAGGGAGTCGGCCACCAGCTCCCAGATGTACTTGACCTCCACGTCCAGTTGATACTCCTGATTCAGGCTCTTCAGAATCTGGTCCCGGCAGTTGTGGCAGGGGGCGATCACCAGCCGGGCCCCGGTCCTTTTGATCTGCTGGGCCTTGATCCGGCCATGGAAGACCCGCTCCTCCTTGAAGGGCATGGCCCAGGCCCCGCCCCCGGCCCCGCAGCAATAGTTGCCCTCGTGGCCGGGATGCATCTCCACCATTTCCGGGCAGCATTGGCGGGTGATCCAGCGCCCCTCCTCGGCGTAGCTTTGGCCAAAAGCCTGCAAGGACTTGCGGGTGTAGTGGCAGGGATCGTGATAGGTGGTCAGTTGCCGGTGCACCCCGGGGTCCACCCGGATGCGGCCCTGGCGCAGATAGCGCAGCAGCAGGTCGAAGATCGAGACCACCTCGAAGCCCTGGGCCTCCTGGGCGAACCATTTCTGGAGACCCAGCCGGGTGGCGTAGTAGGCGTGGCCACACTCGGGCAGAAGCAGGGTCTTGCAGCCCAGGCGGCGCATGTTGTCCACGATGCGGCCCACCAGGGTCCGCATGGCCTCGTCGTCGCCGGTGAACAGGCCCCAGTTGACCCCTTCCCAGTCCTGGCTGGGCACGGTCCAGGATTCGCCGGCGGCGTGGAAAATCTTCCACCAGTGCTTCAGGTCGTCCGGCTCGCCAAAAGGCTCCTTGGAGTTGATGGTCACCAGGAGGTTGGCCCCCTCCCGGTCCACCGGCACCGAGAAACCGGGACAATCGGCTGCGGCCAGCTCCTGGCCCAGCTCCTTCAAAAGGAACAGGAAGTCCTCGCGCGGGATGCCCAGGTTGTTGCCCCGGTTCAGGCACATCTGCACGCCCTTGTGCAGGGGGCCGGGCACCTGGTCCCGGGGGCGCAGGCCGCGCACCGCCCGCAACATGGCCACCAGCTCCAGGTTCATGGGGCAGGCCTCCTCGCACTTGCCGCAGAGGGTGCACTTCCAGGGCCACTGGGAGGCGATCAGCTCCTCCTCCAGGCCCAGGGTCACCATGCGCAGGGCCTTGCGGGGGTCCAGGCCATCCACTCCGCTGATGGGGCAGGAGCTGGCGCAAGAGCCGCAGGTCAGGCAGGCGTCGGCCCATTGCGGGCTGGGACGCAGGCGGGTGGAGCGCCGACCGATGGCGCGCACCTCGGGCGAGGCGAAGTCGCTGGCCAGGACGCCGGGACTCCGGTTGGACAGGCGGCGGACCTTGAGCCGGGCCGGATCCAGGCCGAACTCCTGGCAGACCTTGTTGAAATCATCCTCCTTGAGCATGTAGCCCTTGCCCGGGGCCGAGCGCGCCGGCAGCTTGCCTTCCCGGATCCAGTTGCGGATGGTGTTGCGGTGCACGCCCAGGTGGTCCGCCAGGTGTCCCACGCCAATGACGATCATGCCTCACCTCGCTCGACCCGCCGTCAAGGCGGGAGGATTGGATGTCCCTCGGGCCCGCGCGGCGCGGGTCTCCAACTCCGCCGCGGCCTGGGCCAGGGTGTTCCGCACCCAGCCCGCCGCCGTGGGCACCGCCGCCGCCACCGCCGGGCTCAGGCCGGGTTGCACTCGCTCCGGGATGGCCCCGGCCTTGACCGCCAGCACCCGCACCGCCACCCCGCCCAGTCCGGCCAGCTCGGCCAGGAGGTTGACCGAGGGGAACTGGTGCAGGGAGAAGTCGTTGACCTTGGGCGCGGCCACGCCTGCCAGGGACAGCTCCCGCAGCTGGCCCGGGGCCAGATCGGGAGGGTCGGCGGCGTCGATGACCAGCAGCAGGCGAGGCTTGACCGGGGCCAGGAGGAGGTCGAAGAGCAGCTCGCGGCTGGCGGTGCCCACGTCCAGGGCGGCGGCCGCCGCCGGCAGGGGCGGTCCGGCCAGGAGATGGGCGATCACCGCCGGACCGAATCCGTCGTCGCCCAGGAGGGTGTTGCCGCAGCCGAAGACCAGCAGGGGCTTGGTGTAAACCTGGCAGAGCACTTCCCCACCGCCGAGAGGTCGTTGTGCCTGTTGTGCAATGAGTGCGAGTGATATGCATCCATTACCCAGCATCCCGACCTGCGTCAAGGGGCATCTTCACAAGCCAGGGCTCCCGGAGCGATAACATGCTCAATTAGTTTTTATTTATTTGTTTGAGAAAAAAAGAACGAAGTCGATCCCCGCCAGCGGGAAACGGGTCCCGGGGCCTGGCCGCCCTTTTTCCCGCGCCCGGGCGCATGCCATGCCCCCCAAAAAACCGCCGGGGCCCAGGGGACCCCGGCGGCGGCATGACAAGAGGCGGGCGCCGCTTTACATGCCCAGATAGGCCTTGCGCACCACGTCCGAGTTCAGCAGCTCCTTGGCCTGGCCCTCGTGGCGGATGCGACCGGTCTGCACGATGTAGGCGTAGTCCGACAGCTCCAGGGCCTCGCGCACGTTCTGCTCCACCAGGACCACGGTGCGCCCTTCCTTGCGCAGCTTGCGCACGGTCTCGAAGACCTCCGAGACCATCAGGGGGGCCAGGCCCAGGCTGGGCTCGTCCAGCATCAGGAGCTTGGGGTCGCTCATCAGGCCCCGGCCGATGGCCACCATCTGCTGCTCGCCGCCGGAGAGCGATCCGGCGGGCTGGGCGCGGCGTTCGCGCAGACGGGGAAATAGGTTGTAGACATACTCCAGGTTGCGCTGCTTGGTGGCCTCGTCGTCCACCACGAAGGCACCCAGCATCAGGTTCTGCTCCACCGGCAGCACCTTGAACAGCTTGCGGTCCTCGGGCACGTAGATCAGGCCACGGCGCACGATCTCCTCGGTGCGCAGGCCCTTGATCTCCTGGCCCCGGAAGACGACCGAGCCCCTTTGCCCCACCTTGGCCGCGCCCATGATGGCCTTCAGGAGCGAGGATTTGCCGGCCCCGTTGCTGCCCACCACCGCCACGGTCTGGCCTTCCGCGACCTTCAGCGAGGCCTCGCGCAGCACCGGCAAGCCGGAGTAGCGCACGGTGACGTCCTTGACCTCAAGCATGGGCCGCCTCCTCGTCGCTCACCAGGTGGTCGCCCAGGTAGGCCCGGATCACCTCCGGGTCCTTGACCACCACCTCGGGCTCGCCGTCGGCGATCAGCCGGCCGCTCTCCAGCACGATCACCCGGTGGGAGAGCACCATCACCATCTCCAGCACGTGCTCGGTCAACAGCACCGCCACGCCCTTGTCGGTGTTGATCTGCCGGATCAGGGCCACCATGTCCTCGATCTCGGCCCGGTTGAGCCCGGCCGCCACCTCGTCCAGCAAGAGCAGCTTGGGATCGGTGGCCAGGGCGGTGGCCAGGGCCACCCGTTTTTGCTGGGCCACCGGCAGCTCGGTCATCAGGTGGTCGCCGGCGTCGGCGATGCCCAGGAACTCCAGGGTGGCCTCGGCCTTGGCCCGGGCCTTGCTCCGGGATGGGTTGTGCATGAAGGCCCCCACCATCACATTCTCGCGCACCTTGAGATCGCCGCTGGCCTGGAATATCTGGAAGGTGCGGGCCAGGCCCAGGCGCGAGACATCGAAGGCCTTCAGGGCGGTGACGTCGCGGCCGTCGAACAATATCTGGCCCCGGGTGACCGGGAAGTGCCCGGCGATGCAGTTGAACAGGGTGGTCTTGCCGGCGCCGTTGGGGCCGATCAGGCCCATGACCTCATGCTGGTTGAGCACGAAGGAGACGTCGTTGTTGGCCACCAGGCCGCCGAACTCCTTGCTGACGTGCTTGACCTCAAGAAGCGGCATAGCCCCCCCTCCGGCGCGCCCGCACCGCCTCCACCATGCCCCAGACCCCGCGCGGCTGCACCGCGGCGATCAGCATGATGATGCCCCCGTAGATGATCAGGTTCAGGCCCTCCAGGCCGGCCGCGCCCCCCAGCCAGTCGCCCATGTAGCTCTTGAGCGGCACCAGGATCGCGGCCCCGATGATGGGCCCCCACAGGGAGCCGGCCCCGCCCAGGAGCGCCATCATGGCGATGAGCACCGACAGGTCCAGGCTCATCACGTCCTCGGGCTCGATGTTGAAGTTGTAGCAGGCGTGGAAGGAGCCCACCACCGCCACGAAGGCGGTGGCCACGGCGTAGGCCTTGATCTTGCACCAGTGGGCGTCGATGCCCAAGCTCTTGGCCACGTCCTCGTTGTCCTTGATCGCCCGCAGCTGGAAGCCCAGGCGCGAATGGCGGAAGGCGTTGAGGTAGAGGATGCCCACCACGAAAAGCGCCAGGAGGATGTAGTAGTAATAGTAGTCGTGCCGGAACTGGAGATAGAGGAAGTCGGGCAGCTTCGAGCGGATGGGAATCTGGAGTCCGGTGGCCGCGCCCACGAAGTCCCAGACCTCGAACAGGTCCTTGAGCACCAGGCTGGTGGCGATGGTGGCGATGGAGAAATAGTGGCCCTTCAGGCGGAACAGGGGATAGCCGATCAGAAACGACCAGCCCACCGCCAAGCCCATGCCCACCGGCATCGAGACCCAGAAGGGTACGTCCCAGCGCACCATCATCACCGCGGTGGTGTAGGCCCCGATGCCGTTGTACTGGGCCTTGCCCAGGTCCACCTGGCCCGCGTAGCCGCCGATGGTGTTCCAGCCCATGCCGTAGAGGCTGAACATCAGGAACTGGATCATGGTGGCCATGGCGAAGCTGCTGTGGGGCAGCGCCGGGAACACCAGCAGGAAGACGAAGACCGCCCCCGCCACCGACATGTCCAGGCGGGGGAAGTCCTTGAAGTCAAAGGCGTTTTTTATTGCTTCCATCCGAAGAGCCCCTGCGGCCGGAATACCATGATCAGGAAATAGATCAGGTAGACAAAGGTGTATTTGAAGCTGTGGATGGCCGGCCAATCCAGCCCGCCAAAGTTGCTCAGCGCGTCCCAGGCCGGCGGGAAGTAGACGATCAGGCCGATGATCACCCCGGCGTAGAAGGCCCCCCGGATGCTGCCGAAGCCGCCCAGGGCCACGGTGGCGAAGGCGATCATGGTGAACAACAGGCCCACGTTGGGGTCCACCGGCCAGAAGTTGACCAGCAGGCCGCCGGCGATGGAGACGCTGGCCCCGCCGATGGCCCAGGCGGTGGCGTTCATGCGCTCGGTGCTGATGCCCATGTAGCGCGCGCCCTCGGCGTCCAGGCTGGTGGCGGTCAGCGCCATGCCCAGCTTGGTGCGCCGGACCAGCCACCAGACCAGGGCGAAGCTGACGATGGACAGCAGCGCCGCGGCCAGCTTGGTGGACTCCAGCACGATGCCCGGCCCAAACACGAAGCTCTTGCCCACCAGGAGCCCCTTGTGGACGATCTGGGGCTCGGAGCCCAGGAACAACAGCGCCAGGTTGCGCAGGGTCAGCATCAAGCCGAAGGTGCCCAGGAGCTGGGCCACCATGGGGCCGCGCAGCAGGAAGCGCACCAGGCCGTAATAGCACATGATCCCCAGCACCGCGCCCACCAGGCCGGCCAGGGGCAGGGTCACCAGGGGATCCACCCCCAACAGGGGGCTGGTGAGCAGGGTGGTGTACATGCCGATCATCAGGAACTCGCCGTGGGCGAAGTTCACCACGTCCATCACCCCGAAGATGACCGTGAGGCCCAGGGCCACCAAGGCGAAGACCATGCCCATGATGATGCCCGAGACCAGGGATTTGGCCAATTCGGCGAAAAGTGTTTCCATGCCTTATCCATCGCGGGTCCGGCCGGGGGGCGGCGCGGGCCGCCCCCCGGCTGGTTGACCGTTTGGTTGCTGCCTAGAAGCCCGGGAAGGGATAGACCAGGTTGGTGGTGGCCAGGTCGAAGGGATAGGCGATCTCCAGCGTGATCTTGTCACCCTTCTTCTGGTACTGGCCGATCATGCCCATGCCCAACACGTTCTGGCCGATGTCCTCGCCCTGGGTGGCGAACTTGATGCCGTTCCAGGGCACCACCAGCTCCTCGCCGGGGATGGTGATGCTGTTGCAGGCCTTCTGGATGTCCTCGGGCTTGGTGCTGGCGGCCTTCTCCAGGACGTAGACCCAGGCCTGGAGGCCGGTGAAGGCCCGGGCGCTGGCGCCGGAGAGGTCGTGGCCGACCTTCTTCTGGTAGAGGCTGTTGACCTGGCCGGAGACCTTCTTCACCTGGGCCACCTGGGGGGTGAAGACGGTGCGGGTCAGCACGCCCACGCTGGCGTCGCCCAGGGTGCCCACGAACTCCGGCGCCTCGAAGCCGGCGTCCTGGCCCCACAGGATCTTGGGGGCGGCCTTCATGGACTGGAGGGTCTTCATCATCAGGATGGCGTCGGAGGTGTAGGAGGCGAAGAGCATCGCGCCGGGCTTGGCCGCGATCAGGCTCTGGACCTCGGCCGACAGGTCGGGACTCTTGGCGGCGTAGAGCAGGTTGGAGGCCAGGTTGAACTTGTAATCACCGGCGTAGCGCTTGATGGTGTCGCTGACGTTGGTGCCCCACTCGGTCTTTTCGCAGGCCGCGGCCAGGGTGTTGACGTCGGCCATGGGCACCGCCGGCACCCCCTTGGCCTTGCCCTCGGTCAGGCCCTTCAGGAACTCGAACAGATCCTTGGTGAACTGGTCGTCGTGGGGGGTGGTGCGCCAGAACCACTTGAAGCCAGCCTTGGTCAGGGCCGGGCTGGTGGAGGAGTCGTTGATCATCGGCACCCCGAAGCGCTCGCAGACCGCGGCCACGGTCTTGGTCACCGAGCTGTGGTAGCAGCCCAGGATGCCCACCACCTTGTCGTCCTCGATCAGCTTCTTGGCCAGGTCGGCGCCCAGCTGCGGGTTGCCCTGGTGGTCCTTGAAGATCAGGGTGATCTTGGCCCCGCCCAGGGCCTTGACGCCGGCGTTCTTGGCCATGGCCATGTCGATGTCGGCCATGGCGGCGTTGGCGATCTCCTGGGCCAGTTCGGCCCCGGCCCGCAGCTCGCGGCCCTCGGCCGCCGCGCCGCCGGTCAGGGGATAGATCACGCCGATCTTGATCTCCTTGTCCTCGGCCAGGGCCAGGCCGGGGATCAACAGGGCCGCCATCAGGGCCGCGGCCGTCAACCAGGCTAGTTTGCGCATCGGAAAACCTCCCACGTTTGGTTTAAATTGACTCGGCAACGCCGGTTCATGGCTGTTGGGACGCGGCGTCCATCCCCCCCAGCTCCTCGAAGCGCAGGTCGGTGATGAACATGTGGCCGGGGGCGTGGGTGATGGCCAGGGGCGGCCTGGCCTCCATCAGGGCCGCCTGGGGGGTGACCCCGCAGGCCCAGAACACCGGCACCTCGCCGGGCTTGATCTCCACCGGATCGCCGAACTCCGGCCGGGCCAGGTCGGCGATGCCCAGGCCGGCGGCGTCGCCCCAATGGATGGGCGCGCCGTGGGCCCCCTCGCACTGGCCCGAGACTTCCGCCGCCCGGGCCACCAGCTCCGGGGCCATGGGGCGCATGGATACCACCAGGGGACCGCCCAGGCGGGCGGCCCGGGCGTTGGGCCGGGTGGTGCGATACATGGGCACGTTGCGGCCCTGCTCCAGGTGGCGAACCGGCAGGCCGGCGTTCTGCAGGGCGAAATCGAAGCTGAAGCTGCACCCCAGGAAGAACGTCACCAGATCGTCTCGCCACAGCTCGGCGATGTCGCCGGGCTCGTCCACCAGCACTCCGTCGCGCCAGACCCGGTAGCGGGGCACGTCGTGGCGGATGTCCGCCCCCCGGGCGATGGTCCGGGTGATGGGGTCGCCAGGGTCCAGGACCTCCAGCAGCGGGCAGGGCTTGGGGTTGCGCAGGCAGAAGAGCAGGAAGTCGAAGGCCCAGTCCTTGGGCAGGATCACCAGGTTGGCCTGGACATGGCCGGGGCACAGGGCGCTGGTGTTGCCGGTGATCTCGCCCCGGGCGATGGCCGCCCGGACGGCGGCGGGGCTGTCGTTAAGGGCTTGGCTGGTCAAGCTGTTTCCTCATGGCTGGGGATGAATGATCGCTGCCTCGCATGGTTGGCATGGAACACGTGAAATATTGTATTATAATTGGCACGCGTCATTTTTTCAAACCCGGTGGCTGGCCGCCGGCTGCCCCGGACCATCCGGCAATCACCGTCTGGCGGCATGCCATTCCGATTATGCGGTCAGGCCCGCCCGCCTGTCCAGCCCGGCTTGTCGGCCGCCGCCGGTCGCGTATATTCTTGGACCTCACCCAACGGAGCGCGAGACGATGATCGACCTCAACTGCGACATGGGGGAAAGCTTCGGCAATTACAATCTGGGTTGCGACGCCGAGGTGATCCGCCATATCACCAGCGCCAACGTGGCCTGCGGCTTCCACGCCTCCGACCCCCTGGTCATGGAGCGCACCGTGGTCCTGGCCCGCGAGCACGGGGTGGGGGTGGGGGCTCATCCCGGCTATCCGGACCTGCGCGGCTTTGGCCGCCGCCGGGTGGACTGCTCGGCCGACGAACTGCGCACCGACCTGCTCTACCAGGTGGGGGCCCTGGCCGCCATCGCCCAGGCCAACCGCCTGACCCTCCAGCACGTCAAGCCCCACGGCGCGCTCTACAACACCGCCGCCGGAGACCAGGCCGTGGCCACCGCCGTCTGCCAGGCCCTGGCCGCCTACGCCCCGGACCTGGTGCTGGTCACCCTGGCCGGCCCCGGCGGCGAGGTCATCCGCCGGGCCGCGGCCCAGGCCGGCCTGACCCGCATCGCCCGCGAGGCCTTCGCCGACCGGGCCTACACCCCCGAAGGCCGCCTGGTGGCCCGCGACCTGCCCGGGGCGGTGATCCACGACCCCGAGCTGGTGGCCGCCCGCTGCCTGCGCATGGCCAAGGATGGCGTGGTCGAAGCGGTGGACGGCAGCCTGGTCCAGCTCGACCCCCACACCATCTGCGTCCACGGCGACAACCCCAGCGCCGTGGAACTGGTGCGCTCCATCCGCCAGACCATGGAAGCCAACGGCGTGGCCGTGCGCCCCATGGGCGAGTTCGTCTAAAGGAGGGGCGGGAGGAAAACGTGGGGGAAACCCTTTTCTTTGGAAGCCCAAAGAAAAGGGTTTCCCCCACACCCCCTTCTCAAAAGAAAAGCCGCTGGGGCTGGGCAGCCATGACGAGGCCTCTCGCAACTCAAACAACCGTTTGCCATTGCGAGCGCATCGAAGCGATCTCTTGAATCAATGCTAGGGAAAAGAGATTGCTTCGTCGCTAACGCCCCTCGCCATGACTTCTTTGCCGGCGAGGCGGCCCCAAGCGACGGACTCCGCCGGCAGAACCGGACATTTACTGGGACCGTTATGACCGGGCATCGGAAAGATCAGGCATGAGCGAGCAATATCCCTATTTCGCCGCCCAGGGCGAGTCCGCCCTGCTCCTGCACCTGGGCCAGGGCATCGACCCGGGGCTCAACCGCCGCCTGCGGGCCTTTTCCCAGGACCTGCGCGAGAAACCCCTGCCTGGCCAGGTGGCGGTGCTGGCCGCCTATGCCTGCCTGCTGGTGCAGTTCGATCCCCTGGTCACCGACCACCTGGAGGTGGAGAACCTCCTGCGCGAGCGCCTGGCGGGCCCGAGGCCCGACCAGGGCGAGGCCAGCCGCCAGGTGGAGGTGCCGGTGGTCTACGGCGGCGAGCACGGGCCGGACCTGGCGGAGGTGGCCCGGCGCGCCGGCCTCGGCCCGGATGAGGTCATCGCCCGTCACTCCGGCCGCGACCACTGCTGCTACCTGGTGGGTTTCACCCCCGGCTTTCCCTTCCTGGGCGGCCTGGACCCCCAGCTCGCCACCCCCCGTCTGGAAACCCCCCGCGGCGACCTGCCTCCGGGCGCGGTGGGCATCGGCGGCGAACAGACCGGCCTCTATCCCCTGGGCGGCCCCGGCGGCTGGCGCATCCTGGGCCGCACCCCGCTGATGGTCTACGACCCCGGGCGCGATCCGGTCACCCTGATCCAGGCCGGGGACCTGGTGCGCTTCCGGTCCGTGGCCGGGGCCGAATTCCCCGATCCACCCACCGCCGACCTGATCTGGCAGGACCAGGGCCGGCCGGTGCTGGAGGTGTTGCGGACCGGCGGTCTGGCCACCATCCAGGACCAGGGCCGGCGCGGTAGCCTGGAGGCCGGGGTGCCCATCTCCGGGGCCCTGGACCAGGCCAGCCTGGCCCTGGCCAACGCCCTGGTGGGCAACCCCGCCGGGGCCGCCGCCCTGGAGCTGACCCTGCTCGGCCCGCGCCTCCAGGCCCTGGACCGGGTGACCGTGGCCCTGGCCGGGGCCGACCTCTCCCCCCGGGTGGACGGCCGACCGGCCCCGCTCTGGACCAGCCTGAGCCTGGAACCGGGCCAGGTGCTGGACTTCGCCGGACCCAGGGGCGGGGCGCGGGCCATCCTGGCCGTGGCCGGCGGCCTGGCCAACCGGCCCCAACTGGGCAGCCGCTCCATCTATCCCCTGGGCCGCCTGGGCCGGCCCCTGGCCAAGGGCGATGTGCTGCGCGCCCTGCCCGGCCCCGCGCCGCGCCCGGGTCGCCTGCCCCTGGAGCTGCGTCCGGCGGCCGAGGCGCAACTGGTCCTGCGGGCGGTGCCCGGCCCCAACCGCGACTACTTCACCACCGCCGGCCAGGAAACCCTGTTCAGCGCCGTCTTCAGCGTCAGCCAGCGGGCCGACCGCCGGGGGGTGCGCCTGGAAGGGCCGCCAGTGGAACTGGACCCCCGCCGGCCCAGCTCGATCATCTCCGAGCCCAACACCCCGGGTATCGTGCAGGTGCCGCCCGACGGCGCGCCCATGATCCTGCTCCGGGAGCAGACCGTGGGCGGCTACGCCAAGGCCGCCACCATCATCGGCCCGGACCTGGACCGCCTGGCCTGGGCCCTGCCCGGCCAGAGCGTGCGCCTGGCCCCGGTCAGCCCGGCCGAGGCGGTGGCCATCACCCGGGCCGAGGCCCGCCACCAACACCGGCTGCGGGAAAGCCTGTCCGACTGATCCCGCCCCGGCGATGCTCGCCCGCCCCGGCCCGGCCTTGTCCCGGGTCGGGGTTTTTGCTTAACTAATGGAGACAAAACCGCCGGAGAATTGTAACCTGCTTGTTACGCAGGTTTTCGGCCGGCGGGATAATGATATGGGGATGCTTGACGGGGGTGGCGGACGCCCCGTTGGACCTGAAGGATGGCACATGCAAGCGACCAAGGATGAACCGACTTCGGCCACCCCGGCCGCCAGCCTGGATTGCCAGCCCCTGGACCTCGGCGCCATCTCGCCCGAGTTGACGGAATGGGACCAGAGCGCCTACCGGCGCATCACCTCCACCCAGCTCAGCCCCGAGCAGACCGGACGCATCGTCACCCCCACCCAGATCCACCCCCGCCAGGAGGCGGTGCTGGCCATCCATTGGCACCCGGAATGGATCCCCATCGAGCTGTCCATGGCCCGGGTGGGGGCCATGTTCCCCAACGCGTCGGATCGCCTGATCATCCCCACCCAGCACAACCAGATCATGACCCTGGACGGCTACGCTGGGGTGGAGGTGGATTGCTACTCCTCGGGCTTCAACCGCAAGGTCCAGCTGTTGCTGCACTTTAAGGCCGACAAGGTGGCCGGGGCCGGGGTGCTGAAATCCATGCTGCTGCACACCTTCAAATACCGCAGCGGCCAGCTGTTCGAGTTCATGGCCAGCATCATCGACCCCGCCCTGGAGGACCGCCTGCAACAGGCCGCGGCCGAGACCGGGGCCAGCCAGGACCTGGTGGACTTCACCCGCCTGCACACCGCCAAGCTCCAGAAGCTGGTGGAGGCCAACGAGTCCACCACCCCGCCGGAGATGATCAAGAACAAGCTGTTGGCCGAATACTTCGACGCCCTGCGCGAACACTATCCGGCCCGGGTCATCAACCGGGTCCAGATGCTCATCAAGGCGGTCAAGCAGATCGTCAAGCGCAACTTCTCCCTGGCATACTTCTACCGCGCCAGCGAGGTGATCGAGGAGGTCCGCGCGGTGGGCGGCGGCATCGTCATCCCCCACCCCGAGCAGTTCTGGCCCATCCTGCTGGCCAACTATGACGTCGACGGCTACGAGGTCTGGAACCCCCAGTCCCGCGATTACACCGAGTTCCTGATCAACGTGGTCATCCGCGAGAACAAGGCCGCCCGCCCCGGACGGCGCAAGCTGCTGCTGTGCATGGGCGACGACACCCACATGAGCGAGAAGGCCAAGGACCCCGCCTTGCAGGACCGGGCCAAGGCCGGCCGCGAGGTGGGCCTGCAGCCGGTCTGGGACGAGGTCGCCATCCGCAAGACCCTGATGCTGGCCGGGGTGGACCGCGCCCGGGTCATCGAGGAATACCAGGCCCGCCTGGCCTAACCGCCCGGCGGACCGCCCACCATATCGGTCAGGAGAGGGATCATGAGCTCCAGTGGCGACAGCTTCAAGCACGAGTCCCTGCAGGATTGCGACTCCATCACCAAGTACATCGACGCCCTGAGCGAGGGTTTCACCCAGGGCGCGCTCTCGTTCATGAGCGACGGCCAGCGGGTGGTGCTCAAGCCCCAGGGCCTGATCAAGCTGGAGGTGGAGGCCAAGCGCAAGGACCGGCAGATCCGGCTGGCCTTGAAGTTCCGCTGGACCGAGGAGGAGATGGGCGCCGGCGACCTGGCCATGAAGCCCCTGGTGATCAGCAGCGGCGACCAGGAGTGAGGCGATAACCACGATGCGCATACCCGCCGGACTAGAGGAGAATTTCCGTTTCCTGGTGCTCGAGGTCCACAAGCAGGTGGAGGAGACGCTCAATTTCCTGGCTTCCCCCAGCCAGCGCCTGTTGGAGCGCATCAACGGCCGCGACGACTACGTGGACAACCTCAAGAGCCTGATCGAGGAGAAGTCCTTCTCCTTCCTCACCACCACCGTCACCGACCGCCGCACCTCCAACCTGCTGCGCTCCATCAACACCATCGCCAGCAACCTGGAGCGCATCGCCGATTTCGCGGTCAACATCGTCAACCAGGTCCAGTTCCTGTCCGACCCCGGCTTCCTGTCCCACTATGACTACCAGACCTTCTTCGAGGAAATCTTCCTGGGCCTGGAGACCATCAACGAGGCGGTGGCGCGCCAGGACCTGGCCCTGGCCTTCCGCATCTGCCAGTGCGAGTTCCACCTGGACGGGCTGTACAAGACCAACCTGGACCAGCTGCTGGCCGAGCTCAAGCACGGGCGGGAGACCGGCAACCTGGTCACCACCCTGTTCATCTTCCGCTACCTGGAGCGCATGGGCGACTCGCTGTTGAACATCGGCGAGGCCCTGATCTTCGCCATCATCGGCGAGCGCCTGAAGATCCATCAGTACGAGGCCCTGCGCGACACCCTGGCCGCCTCGGGCATGGAGGCTCCCATCAGCCAGGTGGAGTTCGAGTCCATCTGGGGTTCGCGCTCCGGCTGCCGCATCGGCACCGTGGCCGAGCCCAACGACGACGGCCGCGCCCAACGGGTCATCTTCAAGGAAGGCAACCTGGGCAAGATCCAGCGCGAGAAGGCCAGCATCGAGCGCTGGCAGGCCTTGATGCCCGGCCTGCCACCCCGAATCTTCGGCTTCCAGGCCGCCGACAGCAACGCCAGCCTGCTCCTGGAGTACCTGGGCGGCTGCACCCTGCAGGAGGTGGTGCTCAACTCCGAAAAGGAGATCCTGGAGAACGCCATCTTCCTGGTCCTGGAGACGCTCAACACCATCTGGCGCGAGACCCGGCGCGGGCAAAAGGCCAACGCCAACTTCGTGGGCCAGTTGCGCGGCCGCATCGAGGACGTCTACCGGGTCCACCCCCGCTTCGAGCGCGCCGCCATGAGCATCGGCTCGCTCAGGATGGAATCCCTGGGCGAGCTGATCCACCACCTGGCCGAGATCGAGCCGGCCCTGGACGCGCCCTTCACGGTGCTGACCCACGGCGACTTCAACCTCAACAACATCATCTACAACCACAACGAACAGCGGATCCACTTCATCGACCTCTACCGCTCCAACGACGCGGACTACGTGCAGGACGCCTCGGTCTTTTTGATCTCCAACTTCCGCCTGCCGGTGGCCCGGGGGCCGCTGCGCGACCGCATCCACTACGCGATCATGGAGTTCCTGCGCTTCGCCCGGACCTTCGCCACCGAGCACGGCGACGCGACCTTCGAGGCCCGGCTGGCCCTGGGCCTGCTGCGCTCCTTCTTCACCTCCACCCGCTTCGAGCTCAACTCCGACTTCGCCAAGGTGATGCACCTGCGCTCGGTCTACCTGATGGAAAAACTGGCGGCCCATCGCGGCCGACCCTGGGAGGAATTCCGCCTTCCCGACCAGGTTTTGATCTACTAGCCCAAAAATCTCGCACTGAAGGTGACGCAAGCATGAAACGAATCGCAGTGGTGGGGGTGCCGGGCGGCTGGTCCTCGGAGCGGCTGGCCGACGCCCTGGCCCAGCGCACCGGCTATCGCCTGCTCATGGACCCGGACCACCTCGGCATCGACCTGGAGACCAGCGCCGCCCGGTGGGGCGAGTTGGACCTGATGGACCTGGACGGCGTCATCATCAAGAAGGTGGGACCGTCCTACTCGCCCCAACTCCTGGACCGGCTGGAGGTGCTGCGCTGGATCAACGAGCGCGGCCTGCCGGTCTTCTCCCAACCCGGGCGCATCCTGGCGGTGCTCAACCGCCTGTCCTGCACCGTGGGTCTGCGCCTGGCCGGCATCCCCATGCCGCCCACCTTCATCACCGAGGACCCGGCCCAGGCCCTGGCCGCCCTGGAGCGGATGGGGGCCTGCGTCTGCAAGCCTCTGTATTCCACCAAGGCCCGGGGCATGGTGGTGCTGGAGCCCGGGGCCCACGCCGCCGAGGAACTCGCCCGCTTCCAGGCCGAGGGCAACCGGACCATCTACCTGCAAAAGCTCCTGAAGCTGCCCGGCCGCGACCTGGGGGTGGTCTTCCTGGGCGGCCAATACCTGGCCACCTACGCCCGGGCCGCCTCGGGCAACGGGGCCTGGAACACCACCACCCGCTCCGGTGGCAAGTACCAGCCGCACCAGCCCTCGGCCGCGGTGGTGGAGCTGGCCCGGAAGGCCCAGGCCCCCTTTGGCCTGGACTTCACCTGCGTGGACGTGGCCGAGACCGAGGACGGGCTCAAGGTCTTCGAGGTCTCGGCCTTCGGCGGCTTCCGGGGCCTGATGGAGGCCAGCGGCATCGACGCCGCCGCGCTCTACGCCGACTATGTGCTGGGGAGATTGGCCTGATGGTGGAAAGGATCGCCGACCTGGCCGGTCTGTCCCGCCAGCTGCTGTCCCGGGACAGCCTGGATCACCGCCTGCACCTGGTCTTTGGCGATTGCGCCATCCGGGTGGACTCCAACTCCGCCGGGCTGATCGGCCAGTTGATGCGCTACTACCACGGCTTTGTCAGCCGCCGGGAATGGGCCGACCTGCGTATCGTGGCCCTGGAGGCCCCGGCCCTGGACTTCGCCGCGCCGGGGCTGACGCCCAAGCCCCCGGACCCGGGCAAGAGCAAGATCAAGGAGGAGTACGCCGAATACCCCGACGGCCGCCTTGTGCGCAAGCGCCTGACTGGCATGGTTTTTCTCCTCGGACCCCAGGTCCAGATGGCGGTGGGCCCCTGCGTCGCCAACGTCAACCAGGTGGTCAACTTCATCAACAGTCGCCACATCCAATGGATGCTGGACCAGGGCGGCCTGCTCTTCCACGCCGCCGGGGTGGCCGGTCCCAGCAGCGGGCTGGCGCTGTCGGGTTTCTCCGGCGCGGGCAAGAGCACCCTGGCCCTGCACCTGGTGAGCCAGGGGCTGAGCTTCGTCAGCAACGACCGCCTGGTGGTGCGCCACACCGGCCGGGAGCTGATGATGTTCGGGGTGGCCAAGTTGCCGCGCATCAACCCCGGCACCGCGCTCAACAACCCCCACCTGGCCGGGGTCATCCCGGAGGCGGAGCGGGAGCGATTCGCGGCCCTGGAGCCGGAGGCGCTCTGGAGCCTGGAGCACAAGTACGACGCCTACCTGGACCAGTGCTTCGGGCCGGAGCGCTTCCACCTGGCCGCGCCCCTGTCCGGCCTGGTGGTGTTGAACTGGAAGCGCGGCGTCAATGGCCTGAAGGTCAACCGGGTGGACCTGGGTGAGCGCCCGGACCTGCTGCCGGCCTTTGTCAAGTCCCCGGGCCTGTTCTATCAGCCGGCCAAGGGCGAAAAGCCTGACTTCTCCGACCCGGCCTACCTGGCCCTGCTGGAATCCCACCCGGTTTATGAGTTCAGCGGGGGAGTGGATTTCGCGGCCGCGACCCGGGCCTGCCTGGACCTGCTCTCCCCCTTGCGCCGGGCCGGTTGGGGGGGCCGATGACCGCCGCGCCACGCCTGACCCGCTCTCCGCGCCTGCCCGACCCCCTGCGTCTGGCGCGCTACGCCCGGGCCCCGGAGGTGGGGCCCCGGCTGCTGTTTTTCAGCGGCGGCTCGGCCCTGGCCGGGCTGAGCCGGGAGCTGATCCGCTACACCCACAACTCCATCCACCTGATCACCCCCTTCGACTCCGGCGGCAGCTCGGCGGTGCTGCGCGACGCCTTCGGGATGCTGGCGGTGGGCGACCTGCGCAACCGGCTGATGGCCCTGGCCGACCAGTCGGTGCAGGGCAACCCGGAGGTGGTGCGGCTGTTCGCCCACCGTCTGCCCGACCAGGCCGCCCCCGAGGCGCTCAAGGCCCGGCTGGAGGAACTGGTCCAGGGCCGCGACCCCCTCTTGATGGCGGTGCCCGACCCCCTGCGCAAGATCATCCGCAACCACCTGCGTTTTTTTTGGGAGAAGATGCCGCCGGACTTCGACCTCCAGGGGGCCAACCTGGGCAACCTGGTGCTGGCCGGCGGCTATCTCAACCACCAGGGTCACATCGACCCGGTGATCTTCACCTTTTCCAAGCTGGCCGAGGTGCGGGGGGTGGTGCGGCCGGTGGTGAACCAGCACCTGCACCTGGCCGCCCGCCTGGCCGACGGCCGCCTGCTGGTGGGCCAGCACCGCCTGACCGGACGCGAGGCCCCGCCCATCGATTCGCCGGTGGCGGAGCTGTTTTTGGCCGGCGACCAACGCGGCGCGCCCGCCAGCGCCGCCATCCGCCCCAAGGTGGCCCGGCTGATCGATCAGGCCGAGTTGATCTGCTATCCCATGGGCAGCTTCTACAGCAGCCTGATCGCCACCCTGCTGCCCACCGGGGTCTGTCCGGCGGTGGCCGCCGCCGGCTGCCCCAAGGTCCACGTGCCCAACGTGGCCGGCGATTCCGAGCAGCTGGGCCTGAGCCTGGCCGACGGGGTGGCGGTGCTGCTGGATTACCTGCGCCGGGGCTGTGGCCAAAAGGTCGCGGTGGACCAGGTGCTGAACCTGGTGATCGTGGACAGCGCCAACGCGGTGTATCCCGGCGGTCCCCCGGACCTGGCGGCCATCCGCCGCCTGGGGGTGGAGGTGATCGACGTCCCCCTGGTCAGCGAGCAGAGCGCGCCCTATCTGGACCCGGCCAGGCTGCTGGAGGTCCTGCTGTCCCTGGCCTGAGCCCGGCCACCCCGCCCGCGCCCATGGCCAGCCCCGAACCTCAAGCAAGGGAGAGAAACCATGGGCAAGAAAGGCGTCAGCCTGGAGACCACCCTGCCGCTCGGCCAGGCCGTGGACTATCTGGAGGACCTGGTCCGCAGCCTGCGCCAGGGCCGGGTTGTGGTGCAGAAAGGCCAGGAATCCATCCAGTTGACCCCCGCCGCCCTGGTGGAGGTGGAATTGGAGGCGGTGCGCAAGAAGGACAAGGAGAAGTTCGTTCTGGAGATTTCCTGGCGCATCGACAAGGACTCGAACTACAACGATGACCCGGTGCGCATCGGCAGCCAGTCGGCGGCCCCGGTGATGGACGAGCATACCATCGAGATGGTCTGCGCTTCCGAGGTCTGCGAGCCCGAGGAGGTGGCCGCCGGCCTGACCGCCTCTCCCGAGACCGAGCCCCCGGCCGAGCCCAGCACCATCCCGGTCCAACCAACCTCGCAGGAGGAGTTGGCCGCCCAGGCCACCAGCGAACAGATCGCCCAGGCCCCGGCCGAGGAAAGCCCGGAAGTCGCCCCCGAGCCCGTCGACGAGAAAAAGCCCGCGGCCAAGGGCCGCAACCGTGGACCCAGTCGCCGGGGATAGCGCACCCCAGGCCGGCCGGACCCGCAAACCCACGAAAGGAAGCCGCCAATGTCAGACGGCAGAAACCAGAAGAGCGAGCGCCTGCTCTCCCCGGCCGAGGCGGCTGATTTCCTGCGCCGCCTGGCCGACCAGTTCGCCGCCGGCAGCCTGGAGATCGGCGCGGTGGTGGTGGCGCTGGACCAGGATCTCAAGCTGAAGCAGTCGGTGAAGACCAAACCCGACAAGATCGCCTTCAAGCTCAAGCTGAAATACGAGAAATCCCTGCTGCCCGCCGGCTTGGCCGCCGCCGGGCACCCGGCCCTGGCCGGCGACGACGACGAGGACGACGAGGAGCAGGAGGCCCAGGGCCGACCGGCCTACAAGTCACTGAAAAAGCACATGGCCAGCTCCTTCAAGGCCCTCAAGGCCAGCCTGGGCCAGGGCCGGCCGGTGGAGGTGGAGGTGGTGCACAGCTTCGTGCACGATTGCCACCTGATGTGCACCTTCCCCGGCAAGGGCGATCCCATGTACCCGCCGTTCATCGCCCTGGCCGACCGCCTGCTGACCACGGTGGAGGCCGGCGACCTGGAGGGAGCGCGGGCGGTCCTGGCCGAGCTGGACGCCCAAAAGACGGCCTGCCACGACGAGTACAAATAGACGCGCCCCGGAGTCGGCGGCCCGGCCCCCGGATGGGAGGCCGGGCCGCGCTGTTTTCGGGCCCTACGGTTGGCGTGCTAGAGCAGGCGCGCCCCCAGCTCGGCCACCTGGGAGCGCTCGCCCTTGACCAGGGTCACGTGGCCGGACAGGGCCTCGGCCTTGAGCTTTTCCACCAAGTGGGTCAGGCCGTTGCTGCTGGCGTCCAGGTAGGGGTGGTCGATCTGCCCCGGATCGCCGGTGAAGACGATCTTGGCGCCCTCGCCCACCCGGGTGATCAGGGTCTTGATCATGTGCGGGGTCAGGTTCTGGGCCTCGTCGCAGATGATGAACTGGCCGGGGATGCTGCGCCCCCGGATGTAGGTCAGGGCCTCCATCTCCAACAGGCCCTGGGCCAGCAGGTAGTCGTGGGCCCCGAACCCTCCCTTGGCCCCCTTCTGCCCCTGCAGGGCCGGGTAGTCGCGGAACAGGAACTGGAGATTGTCGTAGAGGGGCTGCATCCAGGGCCGCAGCTTGTCCTCCTTCTCGCCGGGCAGGTAGCCCAGGTCGTTGCCCATGGGCACGATGGGCCGGGTGACCAGCAGCTTGGCGAAGGTCTTTTGCTCCATGACCTTTTCCAGGCCGGCGGCCAGGGCCAGGAGGGTCTTGCCGGTGCCGGCCGGGCCGGACAGCGTCACGATCTTCACCTGGTCGTCCAACAAAAGCTCCAGGGCGAAGCGCTGCTCCTTGTTGCGGGGCTTGAGCCCCAGGCACTCGGCCTCGGCCAGGACCAGGGGCGTCAGGAACCCGGCCTGGAAACGGGCCAGGGCCGAGAGCGAGGGGCGCTCCCGACACTTGAGCACGAAGAACTGATTGGGGTGGGGACGCCGCCGGCCGGAGAGGGGCAGGCGGCCCTGGTCGTAGAAGGCGTCGATCTCGCCCGAGGCCAGGTGCAGTTCGCGCACCCCGCTGTACAGGGCCTCGAAGTCCACCTTGTCGTTGAGGAAATCCTCGGCCGGCACCCCCAGCACGTCGGCCTTGACCCGCAGGTTGAGGTCCTTGGTCACCAGCGCCACCGGCTCGGCCAGCTCGCGCACCAGGCTCCAGGCCAGGCCCAGGATGCGGTTGTCGGCCTTGCCCAGGTCCAGGGTGGGAGGGAAGCCGCCGGCCAGGTCGTGGTGGTTCACCTCGATGCGCACCGACCCGCCCCGGGCCGTGGCCACCCCCCGGGCCAGGCTGCCGTGGCCGCGCAGCTGGTCCAACTCGCGGGAGACGGTGCGGGCGTTGCGGCCGATCTCGTCCTGGCGGCGCTTGAGGTCGTCGATCTCCTCGATCACCGCCAGGGGCAGGACCACGTTGTTCTCCTGGAAGACATAGAGGGCTCGAGGGTCGTGCAGCAGGACGTTGGTGTCAAGCACATAGGTCTTCATGTCAGAGAGTCCACCTCCCGCCTGGGTTGGGGGCCAATGGCTTCTTCTCTACATGTAGACGATCCACGGGGGATGGACCACCATATTCTGCGTCCATCCCCCGTCTGTCACCCAATCTTAACCAGCTGGGTCTAGGCCGCCGGGAGGGTCCGGCGCGGCTCCGGCCGCCGGCGGGCGCGCCCGTCGCCCCGGATCAGGGCCGCCAGTCGCCCCACCAGGCCTTGCAGCCCCCCGGACTGGGCCGAGAGCTCCTCGGCCGCGGCCGAGCCCTGCTCGGCGTTGGCCGCCACCTGCTGCACCACCCGATCCATCTCGCCCACCGCCAGGTTGATCTGCTCCAGGCCCTGGGCCTGCTCCTGGCTGGCGGCGGTGATCTCGCCCACCAGTTCGGCCGCCTTGAGGGCGCTTTGCTCCACCTGGTCAAAGGCCTGGTTGGTGGCCACCACCAGCTCGCTGCCCTGGCGCACGTGCTGTTGACTGGCCTCGATCACCTCCTGGGTGTTGCGGGCGGCCTCGGCCGCGCGCAGGGCCAGGGAGCGCACCTCGTCGGCCACCACCGCGAACCCGGCCCCGGCCGCCCCGGCCCGGGCCGCCTCCACCGCGGCGTTCAAGGCCAGCAGGTTGGTCTGGAAGGCGATCTCGTCGATGGTCTTGACGATGCGGGTGGTCTCGTCGCCGGCCTGGCGCACCTTCTCGATGGCCCGGCGCAGGTGGCGCATGGAGCTGTTGGCCTGGCCAACCACCTCCCGGGTCTGGTCCATGATCCGGTTGGCCTGCTGGGCGTTCTCGGCGTTCTGCTTGGTCATGGACGCCAGCTGCTCCAGGGAGGCGGCGGTCTGCTCCAGGGAGGCCGCCTGGCGGCTGGCGCCGTCGGCCAACAGCTGGCTGGAGGCCGCCACCTCGGCCGAGGCCTGGCCCAACTCGCGAGCGCTGTCCTCCAGGCTGGCGCTGATCCGCCCCACCGGGCCGGTGACCGCCCGGGTCAGGCCCCAGGCCAGGGCCAGGCCCAGCAGGATGGCCAGCCCCCCGGCCCCCAGCATCAGCCACTCGGCCCGATCCATCAGGGTGTACATCTTGTCATGCTGGGAGGCCAGCATCTCCTCGCCCGCCTGGAGGTTGGCCCGGCCGGCCGCCACCATCTCCCGGTCCACCGCCTGCTCCTGCTCGGCCAGGCGATGGACCTGGGCCAGGACCTCGCGGAATTGGTCCATCTGGGCCCGCAACCGCTGGGCCGCGCGGCCCAGATCGTCCTGGCCGGCCGTGGCCCGCTCCCAGGCGGCCAGGCTCTGGCCCGCCGCCTCGGCCGCGGCCGCGGCCGTTTGCCAGGACTTGGCGTCCCTGAAAACCAGATAGGCCGCCGCGGCCATGCGGAAGGCCAGTTGGGCGTCCACCGCCCGGCGCAGGCCCTGGCCCAGCTCCAGTGCGGCCTGGAGCGGGGCCTCGCCCCCGCCCGCCGCCTGGCGCGCCCGTTGGGCCAATTGGGGCTCCACCTCGCGCACCAGGTCCAGGAACACGCCGTTTTGGCTGAGCAAATTATGCGCGGCCTGGCGCTGTTGGTCTGCGGTGGCCACCAATCGGGAAAAACTGGCCTGGTAGGCGTCCAGGGAGCGCATGGCCGCGGCCAGGCGGGTCTGGTCGGCCGGATCGGCATAGTCGCCCCGGACCTCGCCGCCCAGCCCGCGCTGGGCCTCCACCTGTTCCAGGACGCGCTTGACGTACTGCTGGTCGTGGCGCAGCAGGAAGTTCTTTTCGTGGCGGCGGGCTTCCAGGTTCTGCTTGACCATCAGGGTCGCGCCCTGGGACTGGTCCACCCGCGCGCGCAGGGCCAGCATGGCCCCCACCCCCGCCAGGGTCACCAACGCCAGCAGCACCAGGACCAGGCTGATGCCGCCAAAGACCTTATAGCCCAATCTCGCCTTCGCCCACATGGCAGCCCCCCTTGCGCGTTGCGGTGTCTGGTCTAGCTGGTCGACGCTCCATCCAGGGCCCGGCGCACGGCCAGGGCCAGTTCCCGGCGCTGCAACGGCTTGAGGATCACCTCCCGCACTGCGGCCGCCCGGGCCTGCTCCTGGATCAGGCTGTCGCTGAAGCCGGTGCAGATGACCACCGGGGTGGCGGGGCGCACCTGGCGCACGGCCTGGGCCAGCTCCAGCCCGGTCAGGCCGGGCATGGTCAGGTCGCTGAGCACCAGGTCGAAATCGTCGGGCCGCTCCTGGAAGGCCCGCAGGGCCTCGGCGCTCTGGCCGAAACCGCGCACCTGGTAGCCCAGGCTGGCCAGCAGGCGGGAGACCACCTCCACCAGGTCGGGCTCGTCGTCCACCACCAGGACCCGCTCGTCTCCCCCGGGCAGGGGCGGCGGCTCCGGGGCCGAACGCCCGGCGTCCTGAACCGAAAGCCGGGGCAGCAACACGTGGAAGCTGGCCCCCCGGCCGGGCTCGCTGTAGACCCGGATCGCCCCGCCATGGCCGGAGACGATGCCGTGCACCACCGCCAGGCCCAGGCCGGTGCCCTGCCCCTGGGGTTTGGTGGTGAAAAAGGGCTCGAAGATGCGCTCCATGACCTCGGTGGTCATGCCCGGCCCGCTGTCGCTGACGCTCAGGCGCAGGTGCGGCCCGGGTTGCAGATCGGCCAGGCCCTGCAGGTCGTCCACCGTCAGCTCCAGGGCGGCGATGGAGACCTCCAGGCGACCGCCGGTGGGGGCCATGGCCTGGGCCGCGTTGCTGCACAGGTTCATCAACACCTGGTGCATCTGGCTGGGATCGGCCAGGACCCGGGCTGGATCTGGCGGCAGACGGGTCTGGATGGAAATGGTGGAGGGCAGGGTGGCGCGCAGCAGCTTGATGGTCTCCCTGACCACCAGGCCCAGGTCCAGGGGCCGGCGCTCCTGTTCGCTCGGGCGGCTGAAGGCGAGGATCTGGCCCACCAGCTCCCGGGCCCGCGCGCAGGCCAGCAAGGCGTGGTCCAGAAACCCGGCCGGCTTGCTCCCCGGGTCCGAGTTCAGGCGGGCCAGCTCGCAATAGCCGCCCACCGCGCCCAGGATGTTGTTGAAATCATGGGCGATGCCTCCGGCCAGACGGCCCAGGGCCTCCATCTTGTGAGCCTGGCGCAGGTAACCGCGCAGCCGGTTCTCCTGGGTCACGTCCCGCTGCCGGGCCACACACCCGCTGATCTCGCCCTGGACGTCGCGCAGGGGGGTCAGGGTGGTGCGCACCAGGCGCGACCCATCCCGCCCCTGGGCCAGCCTGAGCTGGCCGCGCCAGGACTGGCCTTGGGCCAGGCGCGCGGACATTTTGGCGAACTCCTCGCCGCCCAGGAGTTGGGGGTCCAGGAACGGGGCCGTTCCCCGGGGCGGCTCCCGGTCGTCCAGGCCGTGCATCTCGCGCCAGGCCTGGTTGGCGTAGATCAGGCGGCCGGCCAGGTCGGCGATGGCCACCCCGTCGTCGTTCTGCTCCACCACCGCGGCCAGGCGGTCCCGCTCGGTCTCGGCCGACAGCCGGGGGGTGAGGTCCAGGCCGGTGCAGACCCAGCCCTGCATTCCGGACCACGCCCCGCGCAGGGGTTGCACGGTCCACTCCACCTGGCGCCAGCCGCCCTGGGCCTGGCGCAGGGGCAGGACCCGGAGACGGCCCTGGGAATGATCGCCGTTGGCGATGAAAAAGGGCCGGTTCAGGTCGGCCTGGCCCGGGGGCAGGAAGGTGGCGCAGAAGTCGCGCAGCCGGGCCTCCTCCACCGCCACCCCGCTCAAGCTGGCCAGGGCGCGGTTGTAGTGCAGCACCCGGCCGTCCTCGTCCAGGACCAGGACCATGGCCGGGGTGTTCTCCAGCAGGCCCCGGGCGAAGTCGCGTTGCAGGGTCAGCTCCGCCTGGTATTGCCGGCGCTCCAGCAGGCGGGAGAGGCGGCCCACCACCACCTCCATCAGCACCCGCTCCTCCAGCAAAAACGGCCCCTGGTCGGCCAGGGGGCGGGCCTCGCGGTAGACCACCTCCAGCCAGCCATGGGGCTGTCCGTCCAGGGTCAGGGGCAGGCTCATGCGCCAGGGGCTGTCACGGAAGCCGGGACCGCGCCAGGTCTCGCCCTGCCAGCCCAGCTGGGCCGCGGCCACCGTGGCGTGGCGAAAACCCCAGGGCAGTTGCTCCACCACCGCCTGGAAGAGGCGCGGCAGGTCCGGGTCCGGATTTTCCATGATTGTCAGGAGGTTATAGAGACAGTCCAACTCCTGGACCCGTTTGCCCAGGACCCGCTCCAGGCGCAGGCGCAGGTCGCGCTCCCGCTCCAGGGCGTCCCGGGGGCGCAGGCAGGCCAACAGGGCGACGCCCTCGGCCCAGGGAACCGGGGCCAGGTGGAGGTCCAGCTCCAGGGGGCCGCGGCCGTCCCGGGCCGGCAGACGCCAGGGCCAGCGCCCCGCGCCCCGCCGCTGGGCCGCCTCGAGATGGCCCCGCAAATCATCCCTACCATAGGGGGCCTGGTCGTCGCAAAGCTGGGCCATCCGGGGGTCATCCGAGCCCAACCAGGCGCGGGCCTGGCGGTTGTGGGCCAGGACCGCCAGGGGCTCGGCGGCCAGAATCAAGGCCGCTCCGTCCAGGGCCTCCAGGAAGGCGGCCGGGGGGTTGGTCGCCGGGGTCTCGGTTTGCGCGGCAAACATGCGGGGCATCCCCATGGGTTGGTGAACGCGGTCCTGGTCTGCCAAATACTAAATCGGTTCAGGAGTTAGGGTAATAAGGTCCGTCCTCCAATTTGCCCAGGGGGCAATACCTCATTTGGATTAAGCCCGGGATTATTCCGGGCCGGTCAGGCGCGGGAGCGCGCCGGCCCAGGCTGGAACGGGACTGAAGGGATTCAGGCGAGATGTGGTGTCGCTTGCGACTGGCCAAACGGGCGGGCCGGGGCGGATCGCCCCGGCCCGCAGGAGGTTGCCGGGGAGGCGGGTCAGGCCTGGGCGGCGGCCGCCTGGCAGCGGGTGTCCAGGGTTTGCTGGCGCGCCACCATGTCGGCCAGGCTGATGCGGGTCAGGAAATCCACCAACAACTGGCTCATCTCGCCCCAGATCAGGTGGACGGTGCAGCCGCCCACCCGCTCGCAGATGGATGGATCCTGCACGCACTCCACCACGGCCAAGGGCCCTTCCAGGGTGCGCACGATATCGTAAAGACTGACTTTATCTGGAGAAACCGCCAGCATGTAGCCGCCCTTGGCCCCCCGCACGCTGGTCACCAGGCCGGAGGCCTTGAGGGGAATCAAGAGTTGCTCCAAGTATTTGGCCGAGATGCCCTGGCGCTGGGCCAGCTCCTGCAAGGCGATCGGGCCTTCGCCGGGGTGCAGCGCCAACTCCAGCATCGCCCGCACGCCATATCTTCCGCGAGTTGATAACTTCATGGCCTCTGATGTCCGTGTTCAAGGTTGCATGCCAATCGGATCACCAACCGTCATCCACCACCCCCGGGCGGCAATCGGCCCCCGGTCGAGGCGGGCGTCCGCGATGGTGATTTTTTTCTCTAATCACCCCATCCAAACCATATTGGGAGGCTAGGTAAATTTCAAGAGGCGAGGGCTGGTTTTTTGGTTCCGTCTAGTGAAAAAGCGCTGAATGCGCCCGCATGCGCGCTTGCACCGCTAGGATGCAGCCGTGGCGGGATAGTGAATGCAATTCAGAAGTTAGTCGCTCCCGGCCGCTGGGGTCGCGCCGGCCCCTGGGCGCAGCCGCAGGAGGAGCCGCCGCAGCCAGCGGCGGCGGGGCGCTGGCGGATGCGGTCCAGCCCGGCCCGCAGGCGGCGGCCCAACACCGGCAGGGAGAACAGCAGCAGCAGGCCGGCCCCGGCCTGGCCCAGCCACTCCGGCAACAGTTCGGCCGCCTGGCCCAGGGCCGCCGCCGGGCTGATCCCCAGGGTGGCGTAGAGCCAGTCCACGGCCAGGCCCAGGCCCACCGCGCAGATGACGATGCTGGCCAGGTAGATGGCGGTGGCCCGCCGGCCCAGCAGGCCGACCAGGACGGTGAGGGTGGCCAGGTTGGTGGCCGGCCCGGCCAGGAGGAAGACCAGGGCCGCGCCGGGGCTGACGCCCTTGAGGATCAGGGCGGCGGCGATGGGGGTGGAGGCGGTGGCGCAGACATAGAGGGGCACCGCGAAAAGCAGCATCAGCAGCATGGCCGGGAGACCACCGCCCAGATGGCGGGCCAGGAGATCGCCGGGCAAAAGCACCCCCACCAGCCCGGCCAGGAGCAGGCCCAGCAGGAACCAGAGGGCCAGGTCGGACCACAGCTCGCCCAGGGCGTAGCCCAGGCCCAGGCGCAGGCGGGCGGCCAGGCCCCGGGGCGCGGCCGGTCCCTGGACGAGGAGTGCCTCTGGCGCGGCGCAGCAGCCGCGGGCCGGGACCGCCAGGTCCAGTCCCGCCGGCGGCGCGGACGGGGCCGCCCGCTGCGGCCGGGAGTCACCCCGCCCCAGGAAGTTCTCGGCCAGCCCGGCCAGGGTGGCGGTGACCAGGGCCGCCAGGGGCCGGGCCAGGGTCAGGATCGGGTCCAGGAGGGCGTAGCTGATGGCGATGGAGTCCACCCCGGACTCCGGGGTGGCGATGACAAAGGCGGTGGTGGCCCCGGAGTTGGCTCCCTGCTTCTTGAGGGCCGCCGCCGCCGGCAACACCCCGCAGGAGCACAGGGGCATGGGCGCCCCCCACAGGGCGGCCTTGAGCACCGGCCTGACCCGACCCTGGCCCAGGTGGCGGGCCACCCACTCCGGGTCGAGGAAGGACTTGAGCAGGCCGCCGCCCAGCAGGCCCAGCAGGACATAGGGCGCGGCCTCGACCAGAAGCCGCCAGGACTCGGATGCCAAGGCCACGATGAAATTCATGATTTGCCGCCTATTCCCGCAGGTGGTCCAGGCTCAGGCCCAGGATCGCCTCCACGTGGTGATCGTCCAGGGAGTAGTAAAGGCATTGGCCGGCGCGGCGGTTGCGCACCAGGCCCAGGTCGCGCAGACGACGGAGCTGATGACTGACCGCCGACTCGCTGACCCCCAGGAAGGCGGCCAGGTCGCAAACGCACATCTCGCCATCGCGCAAGGCCAGCACCAGGCGCAGCCGTCCGGGATCGCCCAGGGCCTTGAACACCGCGGCCAGCCGCGTCAACTCCCGGGAATCTATTTCGTTTCGCCTGGCCTCACGCACCCGGTCCAGGTGCACCACCCGCACCTGGCAGAGCAGGTCCGGTTCGTCCTGGAGCGGGGTCTGGTCGGGAGCAGTCATGGCCTCTCCGGTTATCTGAATATTTGATCATATATTTAGCATCGCCTTGTCTGGCCGTCAAGCGCGCCCCGCGGACCTTTTCCATCCGCCTCCGCCCGCCCTCCCCCCGCGCCGACCTGGCGCATGGTGTCGCCCCGGGGCCTGTGTTATCATTGACCAGTTTTTCGCCCCGGCCGGCCCGGCCGGAACCCCATCCCCCTCCTGGCGGCGAGCGGTGCCATGCAGGTCAGCCTCCTCATCCCCGCCTACAACCCCGGCCCCAATCTGGTGGACCTGGTGGACCAGCTCTGGGAAGCGGGCTTCCAGGACCTGGTGGTGGTGGACGACGGCAGCCGCGAGGAGAGCCAGCCGGTTTTCCAGCGCCTGGAGGAGGGCGGCCGGGTGACGCTGCTGCGCCACGCGGTCAACCTGGGCAAGGGCGCGGCGCTGAAATTCGGTTTCAACCACATCTACGGCCGCCATCGTCACCAGCCCGGGCACCTGGGGGCCATCACCGTGGACGCCGACGGCCAGCACCTGCCAGCCGACGTGGCCAAGGTGGCCCAGGCCATGGCCGAGAACCCCACCGCCCTGGTGCTGGGGGTGCGCGGCTTCTCGGGCGAGGTTCCCCTGCGCAGCCGTTTGGGCAACGAGATCACCAAGGTCGTCTTCCGCTTCCTGGTGGGAACCAGCATCAGCGACACCCAGACCGGCCTGCGCGGGGTGCCCCTGGCCCTGATGCCGGTCTTCCTGCCCATCCAGGCCAACCGCTACGAGTTCGAGCTGGACATGCTGATCCAGTGCGCCACCCAGGAGCGCCCCATCGTCCAGGTGCCGATCGAGACTGTCTACATCGACGACAACGCCTCCAGCCACTTCAACCCCATCATCGATTCGGCCAAGATCTACATGGTCTTCCTGCGCTTCGTGGGCTCCTCGCTGATCACCGCGCTGGTGGACAACATCGTATTCATCATCGTCTGGGGTTTTTTCGGCAACATCCTGCTGGGCCAGGCCCTGGCCCGGGCGGTGGCCACCATCGTCAACTTCAAGCTCAACCGCAACTTCGTCTTCCAGCACAAGACCGACAAGTGGCCGGCCTTCTTCAAGTTCGTGCTGCTGGTCATCTTCATGGGCGGGGTGTCCTACTCCATCATCAACGCCCTGGTGGCCTGGACCGGGATGGGGGTGATCGCGGCCAAGATCCTGGCCGAGACCGCGCTCTACCTGGTCAACTTCGCCACCCAGCGCACCCTGATCTTCCGGCGGCATGACTCCCACTGAGACCACCGACTGGGAGCGCTACTACCGCCGGCCCTGCCCGGCGGCGGTGCTGACCCGTCGCTTCACCGTCCGGCGTCTGTTGGAGGTCATCCGCCGCCACGCCCCCCGCCGCGAAGGCGGGCTGGTCCTGGCCGAGCTGGGCGGCGGGGCCAGTTGCTGCCAATGCTTCCTGGCGCGCCACCTGCAACCGGCCGCCTACCACGTGGTGGACAACAACCCCCTGGGCCTGGAGCTGTTGCGCGACCGCCCGGCGGTGACCCTGCATCGGGCCGACCTGCTGGCCGAGCGCCCGGGGCTGACCGCCGACGTGGTCTTCAGCCTGGGCCTGATCGAGCACTATCCCGCCGCCCAACGTCAACGCCTGTTGGCGGCCCATTTCGACCTGGTGGCCCCGGACGGCCTGGTGGTGCTCAGCTTCCCCACCCCCACCCGGCTCTACCGCCTGGCCCGGGGCCTGGCCGAGAGCCTGGGCCTGTGGCGCTTCCCGGACGAAGAACCCCTGCCCCTGCCGGCGGTGATCGCCGCCGTGGCCGAGCGGGGCGAGATCGCCAGCAGCCAGGTGCTGTGGCCCGTCGTGCTCACCCAGGCCCTGCTGGCCCTCAAACCGCGCGGATCCGCGGCTGCCCCGCCGGCCCGGGTCCTGGCGGCCTAGGGCGGCGGTGATGGGCTTCCTGCTGCCCTTCGCGGTCCTGGGCTACGCCTTCGTGCTCCACGCCGCCTGGCGGCGTCAGGCCGAGCTGGCCCTGTTGGCCGCGGTCTCCTCCATGGTGGCCGTCCTCTATCTCGCCGCCCTGGGCGACATCCTCTACGAAGCCTCCTGGCTGGTCTTCCTGGCCGGCCTGGCCTGCTTCCTGATCGCCCTCTGGGGCCTGTGGCACGACCGCCAGCCGGACCGGCCCAAGGTGGCCGAGGGCTTCCTCTCCCCGGGCATCGTGCTGTTCCTGGGCTTGAGCCTCCTGTTCCGGCTCTGTTTCGCCGACGCCCGGCTCCAGCTCTGGGACGAGTTCTCGCACTGGGGGGTGATGACCCGGGAGATGCTGGCCCTGGGCGGGCTGCCCGGCCCGGTGGGAGCCATCATCTTCAAGGACTATCCGCCCGGGGCCAACCTGCTGCACTTCTGGGCCGCCACCATCGCCGGACCCAGCGAGGGCAGCTTCTACCAGGCCCACTTCATGCTGCTGCTGGCCCCGGCCCTGGCCTTCTTCTCCCGCCTGTCCTGGCGCCAGCCCGGCTGGCTGGTCCTCAACCTGTTCATGGTGGCGGCCATCACCACCACCCTGTCGGTCTTCGTCTGCTCGCTGATGGTGGACGTGGTGCTGGCCCTGCACCTGGCGGCCGGGCTCCACCTGGCGGCCGGGGCGGTGATCTGGCGCAAGCGGGCGCTGCTCTTCCTGCCCATCCTGTTCAGCCTGCCCCTGATCAAGAACACCGGGGCCTTCTTCGCCTGGATGATCCTCAGCCTGATCGTGGTCAACTCCCTGGTCCAGGCCGTCTCCACCTGGCGGGCCGACCGCCGCGCCCAGGGCCTTCCCTGGCGCGGACAATTGGCCTCCTACCATCCCGGCCGGGGACGGATCGTGGCCCTCTTGCTGACCACCAGCCTGCTGGTGGCCGCTCCCCTGGCCGCCCCGGCCACCTGGAAGGCCCACCTGGCCGAGCTCAAGATCGGCCAGAGCTTCAAGACCGCCCAGATCGGCGCGCCGGAGATGCTGGCCACCTTCAGCGACCACGCCCCCGAACGCAGCGCCCTGATCCGCGACCGCTTCATCGCCGCCCTGGGCCATCGCTCCCTGTCCAACTACGTGGACGAGGGCCGCTCCTTCCTGGCCTGGATCGGCCTGGGAGGGCTGGCGCCCGGCTTCAGCCTGGCGGCCTGGCTGGGCTGCGCCGGTCTGTTGATCCTGGCCGGATTCCTGCGCCAGCGCGACCCGGCGGACCGGGCGCGGATGCTGGAGCTGTGGCTGATCATGGTTGTTTTCGGCGCGCTCTACCTGGCCGGCCTGATCATCCTCTACATCTTCTCCTTCTCGGAGTACGAGGGCCCGCGCCTGGCCAGTTTCGGACGTTATGTCAACACCATGCTGATCCCCACCCTGCTGTTGGCCTGGGGCTGGTGCCTGCCGTCGGCCGCTGAATCCGAGGAGGAGCGGGCGCGGTGGGGCGGCTGGCGACGTGGGGCCTATGTGGCCTGTTTGGGGATCTTCGGCCTGGCGCTCACCACCCAGGCCCCCTCTCCGCCGGGCATGCCGCGCTGGACCGCCCTGGGCGACGCCCACGAGGACCACGCCTACGTGGAGCCCCTGGCCGAAGTGGTGCGCAAGGTGGTGCCGCCGAACAAAAAGGTCTTCGTGGTCTACCAGAACACCCCCGGCCGGCCCTTCCACATCATCCGCTACGAAATCGCCCCCCGGCCCACCAACCAGTGGTTCTTCACCCTGGGCGAGCCTTTTTTCGAGGGCGACGTCTGGACCGAGAACCTCTCCCTGGCCGACTTCGCCAAGACGCTGGTCCAGGATGGCTTCGACTTCCTGTTCCTGGCCCGCAGCGACCAGCAGTTCTGGGAGCGCTACCGGCCGCTGTTCGCCCCCGGCACTCGCCCCTATCGCGACATCGTCTTCAAGGTGGTGCCCGGCGGCCAGCACGGGGTGATCCTGGTGCCGGCCGGGGCGCGCCCGCCCAAGCGGAACTGAACCCCGCCTCGCCTGATAGCCGTCCGCCCTTGCCCCACAACGCGCGTCCCCGTCCAGACCCGGCCTCGGGTTGGCACAGGAAGAAGAAAACGGGCGGGGTTTATCCCCGCCCGTCTTATCTTTCGGGGGCCCGATAATTCCTAGAGCATCTCGGCCCGGGCCAACTCGCTAACCGCCCGGGTCAGGTCCAGGATGGCCAGGGCCTCCTCCACCCGCATGGAGCCCATGCCGCAGGCCGGGGTGACCAGGGCCTGGCGGGCGACCACCTGGCGATCGAAGCCCAGGCCGATCAGCCGATCCAACAAGGCCTTGAGTCCGGCCCATAGCCCGGCCGCGGTCTCCTGGCCGGTGAAGCCGCTGGCCGGCACCGCGCCCCAGGCCACCGCCCCGCCCCGGGTGTAGAGCGCCCGGAGCGCCTCGGGATAGAGCAGCAGGTTCTCGCCGAACCCGGCCGAGTCCAGGTTGATGACGTCGAAGCCGGCGTCGATCAGCAGCGACCAGTCGGTGTTGCCGCAGCAATGGACCCCGAAGACCGCCTCGCAGCGGGAGCGGGCCTCCTCCAGGGCCAGGGCCAGGAGGTTGATGGCCTGCGCCCGCGAGAGCGGCATGAAGGCCGAGCCATAGCCGGAGAGGAATGGCTCGTCGAAAAACATCAGCACCGGACGCCCCAGGGGAGCCAACTGCGCCACCTGGGCCGCCGCCGCCGCGCCCAGGCCCTTGGCCAGGGCCTCGGCCAGCTCGTCGTCATACAACAGCGCCTTGCCGTCGCCGCCGATCACCGAGGCCGCCAGGGTCAGGGGGCCGGTGACGTGGCCCTTGAGCCAGGGAAAGGCCCCGGGGCCGGCGGCGGCGATGGTCTCCCGGAAGGCGAAGAACCCGGCCGCGTCCGCGGGCAACAGGCCGAAATCCTCCAGGGGGCCGGCCAGGAGGCGCTCGTAGAACCCGGCCAGGGCCTCCTCGCGGCCGAGCCCCGGGTGGGCGCGCAGCATGCGCTCCTTCAGGTCGGCGGTCACCAGGGGGCGCAGGGCCGGGGCGTACTGCAGGTTCATGTCCTCCCGGGCGTCCCGCTGGGGCAGTTGGGGCCAGTAGGGCATGGCGGTCAACCGGCTGGTGACCGCGGCCACCGCCTTGACGGGGTCGGTCAGGGGCAGGGTGCCGACCCCGGTGGCGGTGAAGCTGGGCGCGAAGGGCTCAGGCACGTTCCAGGTACTCCCCGGTGCGGGTGTCGATCTTCAGCTTGTCGCCTTCCTGGATGAACAGCGGCACCTGCACCACGAAGCCGGTTTCCAGGGTGGCGGGCTTGGTGGCGCCGGTGGCGGTGTCGCCCTTCATGCCGGGCTCGGTGGAGGTCACCTCCAGCACCACGGCGGTGGCCATCTCCACCCCGATGGGCCGGCCGTTGAAATACAGCACCTGCAACTCGAAGTTGGGGATCATGTAGTTGATCGCGTCGCCCAGGTATTCGCCCTGGATGAAGACCTGGTCGTAGGTCTGGGTGTCCATGAAGACGTACTGCTCGCCGTCCTGGTAGAGGTACTGCATGAAGCGCTGCTCCAGGTCGGGCTTGTCCACCTTCTGCCCGGAGCGGAAGGTCTGCTCCAGCACCTGGCCGGTCTCCAGGTTCTTGAGCTTGGTGCGCACGAAGGCGCCGCCCTTGCCGGGCTTGACGTGCTGGAACTCCACGATCACGTAGGGCTTGCCGTCGATCTCGATACGCAGTCCCCTGCGGAACTCTGCCGTGCTGTACATGGGTCACCAACCTTGTTGTGAAAAAAACGGGGTTCTATCAGGGAGTATGGCCCTGGTCAGGCCATTCGTTCGCGGGCGGCCCCGGCCAAGGCGCCGAGCTGGGCCAACAGGGCGTCGGCCCCGGCTGGGCGGGGGGCGGCCCCCTGTCCGGGCTCCAGCTCCTGGAGCCGACGACGCAGGTCGGGGTCCTGGGGGTTCTTGGCCAGCAGGCGGCGGTAGATGGCCGCGGCCTGGGCGGTGAGCCCCTGGCCGGCGTAGATCTCGGCCAGGGTCACGGTGTCGGGGCTGGCGGCCGGGGCGGAGGCGGCCGGCTCCGCCGCGGCGAACCCACGGGCCAGGTCCCGGGCCAGGGCGCTGGCCTGGGCGGCCTCGGCCTCCCGGCCCTGGCCGGCCAACAGCGCGGCCAGCTGCTCATAGACCCCGGCGTGGCCGGACAACTCCCGGGCCGCCAGCAGGAGCTGCTCCAGGGCGGCCTCGGGCCGGCCGAGACCGACCAGGGCCTGGGCCCAGAGCTGGCGGGCGGCGATCTCGCGGGGGTTGAGGGTCAGGCCCCGGGACAGGACCTGGCCGGCGTCCTCCAGGCGTCCCAGATCGAGGTAGGCCCGGGCCAGGCGCAGGAATTGGCGCGAGCCCGGGTTGTCGCCAACCCAGGTCTCCAGCAGGAACAGCTCGCTGGGGCTCAAAGCTTTATGCTCTTCCACCCGGCCTACTCCTTGCCGCCCGCCAATTGATAGACCACCTCGTCCGGCCGCACCAGGCCGCCCTCCTGGCGGCAGACCCGCTCCATGGTCTCGCCCTCGCCGCGCAGGCGCAGGGCCAGGCGATACATGGCGCGGTTGTCCTGGTCCAGGCGTTGGTTGGTCTGGCGCACCTGCTTGAGCTCCTCCCGCAGGTTGTGCAGGTTGGCGAAACCCCGGCCCAGGGCCAGCCCGCTGACCAGCACCGCCGCCAACATCAACACCGGCCACCACAGGCCGCGCAGGGAACCGAAGCTCAAGCCGCCCTCCCCTCGTCCGGGAGCCAGGTCGAGGCCATTGGGCCTCGTACCAGATAGTTACATCACTGGCTTACTATAAATGCCCCCGGCCCGGCGGTCAAGCCTTGGCCAAGGGCCGACCGTGGTTGCCGCGCGGCCAAGCGCCGTGCTAATAAGTCGGCATGAGCGCGCGCATGCTAGACCTGGGCTGCGGAAGCGGCAAGCCCGCCGGGATGGTGGGCCTGGATCTCTCGCCCCACCCCGGGGTGGATCTGGTGGCCGACCTGGAGCGCCCCCTGCCCTTTGCCAACGACAGTTTCGACGGCGCGCGCCTGCGCCACGCCGTCGAGCACGTCGCCGACCTGGCCAGGCTCCTGGGCGAGGTCCACCGGGTGCTTCGGCCCGGCGGCCGGGTGGAGATCCTGACCCCGCACTTCTCGGCCGCCGCCTCCTGGACCGACCCCAGCCATCGCCTGCACCTGGGCTATCACAGCCTGGACTACTTCTGCGGCCTGGCCGGGGACGACTTCCGGCCCCTGGGCTTCCGCTTCGCCCTCCTGCGGCGGAGAATCATCTTCGGCCGCAAGGGCCGCCTGGGCCTGGCGGCCTGGGCCAACCGCCATCCCGGCCTCTACGAGCAGCACCTGGCCTGGGTCCTGCCGGCCCTGGAGCTGGAGTTCCATCTGGCCGTGGTCAAGTAATCCCCGGCCTTGGCTGGCCCCCCGGCCAGGCCTGGGGTAACATAGGCCCACACTGGCGAAACGGCTCCAGCCGTTTCGCGCCGAAGTTTTTCGGAGAGGGGGTTCGGGGGAGAACCTTTTGTGAACAAAAGGTTCTCCCCCGCGCCTGCCCAAGGAGCCCGACCATGGCCAGACCCTGCCTGGTGTACGCCGACCAGCAAGGCAACATCTACGACCATCCCGAGCTGGGCCTGGCCGGCTCGGCGGCCGGGGCCTGGGAGGCGGTGGACGAGGCCCAGTGCATCCCCCTGCCCGAGGGCAGCGAGCTGTTCCTGCTGCCGGGCCGGCTGCCGGTGGGGGTGGGATCCTCGGGGTCCTTCGAGGTGCTGGACAGCGACCCCGTCAACCCCGGCCAGCGGCCCCAGGCGGTGGCGGCCTTCATGGCCCCGGCCCACACCGCCACCCTGAGCGCGGCCTGGCAGACCCAGCCCAACGCCCCCACCCTGCCGCTGTTCGCCTATGCCGCGGTGGGTTTCGCGCGGGGGGGGTTCGTGGTCACCGGCCTGCGCATCGACCCCCTGCCTCGCCAGGACGCGGCCCGCTTCCCCAGCCCGGAGCGCATCGCCTCCCAGGCTCGGCGTTTGATGCGCACCTACGCCAAGAACCGGCTCTGGCAGCACCTGGGCGCCTGCGCCCTGACCTACTGCTGCCCTGCGGCGCGCAACCTCATGCTGGGCCGCTGGGAGGGCCCGCTGCCCACCAGCCCGGTATGCAACGCCGGCTGCCTGGGCTGCCTCTCCCACCAGCCCGAGGGCCGCTTCCCGGCCACCCAGGAGCGGATCAAGTTCTCCCCCAGCGCGCATGAGGTGGCCGAGGTGGCCCTGCACCACTTCGCCCACGGCCGCGAGTCCCTGGTCAGCTTCGGCCAGGGCTGCGAGGGCGAGCCACTTCTGATGGGCGAGCTTTTGGCCGAGTCAATCAACCTGATCCGGCAGAAGGAGCACAAGGGCACCGTCAACCTCAACAGCAACGGCAGCCTGCCCACGGTGGTGCAGCGCCTGATGCGCGAGGGCCTGAGCTCGATGCGGGTCTCGCTCAACAGCCTGATCCCGGAGCGTCACCAGGCCTACTACCGGCCCCGGGGCTGGTCCCTGGCCGACGCCATCGAGAGCATCCGCGCCGTCAAGCGCCATGGCGGCTTCTGCTCCATCAACCTGCTCTGCCTGCCCGGGGTCACCGACCGGCCCGAGGAGGCCGAGGCCCTGTTCGAGCTGGTGGAGTCCACCCGCCTGGACCTGATCCAGTGGCGCAACCTCAACATCGACCCCGAGGTCTACCTGCGCGAGCTGGGACTTTCCGCGCCAACTGAGCGCCTGGGCATGGAGCGGCTGATCAAGGAGACCAGGCTGCGCTTCCCCTGGCTGCGCCACGGCTATTTCAACCCCCGGCTCAACCCCGCCTCGGGCGAGCTCACGCCCACCGGCCGCCCCCGCCGCTCCAGCGCCAAACGCCCGGCCTGACCCCCGGCCAGCCTCCCGGAACCATTTGCGGGGGGCTTGACATTCGTTGGCTACATGGCCATATTGCCAAATAGATAATTTCTTCACCCCGGCCCCAAGGAGCGCCCATGGACGCCGCCACCCAGGCCCGGATGGAAGCCCGGGCCCGCATCCTCAAGGCCCTGGCCCACCCCACCCGTTTGTTCATGGTGGACCAACTGGCCCAGCAGGAACGTTGCGTGGCCGAGCTGACCGCGATGGTCGGAGCGGACATGTCCACTATTTCCAAACATTTGTCCCAGCTCAAGGCCGTGGGGTTGCTGGAGGACGAGAAGCGCGGCACCCAGGTCTTCTACCGCCTGGCCCGGCCCTGCGTGCTCAACTTCTTCTCCTGCCTGGAGGCCGTGATGCAGGAAAACCTGCAACAGCAGATCTTCCTGGTCCGGCCGGGGGCCTGACCGTGGCCGTGCGCGCCATCATAATCAACGGCCACAAGGTGGGGCTCGACGGCCTGGACCAGGCCCTGGCCGGCCTGGGCCCGGAGTGGGCCGACCGCGACGACGCGGCGCTGGGGGCGGAGCTGGTGGCCCGCCTGGCCGGGGAAAACTACATCCCGGCCGCGGCCCGGGCCGCCTATGCCGCCGCCCTGGCCCGGGAATATCGCCTGGCCCAGGGCCAGCCGGCGGCCCCGGCCCCGTCTTCTGGCCTGGAGGTCAAGGTGCTGGGCCTGGGCTGCGCCCGCTGCCGCCAGCTCACCGCCAAGATGATGGATCTCCTGGCCGACCTGGGTCTGCCCGGCGCGGTGGAGCACGTCCAGGACGCCTTGGAGATCGCGGCGCACGGGGTGATGGGCAGCCCGGCCCTGGTCATCAACGGCCAGGTCAAGGCGGTGGGCAATGTCCCGCCGGACGGTCAGCTTCGGCAATGGCTGCTCAGCGCGGCGGGCAAGGAGGTTTGAGCAAATGAGCGCCGATCGTCAACCAACCTGCGCCTGCGCCGCCCCGGCCGCCAAGCCGTCTCCGGCCGGCCTGGGGCGCTATCTCCTCTGGGGCTTGCCCCTGTTGGCGGCCTGGTTCGCGGTCTATCGCCACCTGCCCGATCTCTCCCGCTGGCTGACCTACCATCTCTTGGGCCTGACTCCGGGCAGCCATCTGGGCGAGGCGGTGGAGTTCTTCCTCTACGACACCCCCAAGGTCTTCCTGCTTCTGACCCTGGTGGTCTTTGGGGTGGGCCTGGTGCGCAGCTACTTTTCCCCGGAGCGGACCCGGGCCATGCTGGCCGGCCGGCGCGAGGCGGCGGGCAACATGCTTTCGGCCAGCCTGGGCATCGTGACCCCCTTCTGCTCCTGCTCGGCGGTGCCGCTGTTCATCGGCTTCGTCAGCGCCGGGGTGCCTTTGGGGGTCACCTTCAGCTTCCTGATCGCCGCTCCCATGATCAACGAGGTGGCCCTGGTGCTGCTCTACGGACTCTTCGGCTGGAAGGTGGCCGGGCTCTACCTGGCCACCGGCCTGATGGTGGCCATCGCCGCCGGCTGGGTCATCGGACGCCTGGGCCTGGAGCACTGGACCGAGGATTGGGTGCGCCAGATGCGCGCCGCCCCGGGCGTGATGCTGGAGGACCGCCTGAGTCCGGCCGGCCGGGTGGAGTACGCCTTGCAGGCGGTGCGGGAGATCGTGGGCCGGGTCTGGCCCTACGTGCTGGCCGGCATCGCGGTGGGCGCGGGCATCCATGGCTACCTGCCCCAGGACTTCCTGGCCGGGATCATGGGCAAGTCGGCCTGGTGGTCGGTGCCCCTGGCGGTGCTGCTGGGCATCCCCATGTACGCCAACGCGGCCGGGGTGGTGCCGGTGATCCAGGCCCTGATGGCCAAGGGCGCGGCCCTGGGCACGGTGCTGGCCTTCATGATGTCGGTCATCGCCCTGAGCCTGCCGGAGATGCTGATCCTGCGCAAGGTGCTCAAGCCCCGCCTGATCGCGGTCTTCGCTGGGGTGGTGGGGGTTGGCATCCTGCTGGTGGGCTACCTGTTCAACCTGGTCCTCTAGCCGTCGCCGGGCGGCCGCCGAGGGAGACCATGACGCAGATCAAGATGTTCGGCCCGGGCTGCGCCAAGTGCCGGCAGACCGAGAAGGTGGTCCGGGAGGCGGTGGCCACATCCGGCGCGGCGGCCGAGGTGGTCAAGGTGTCCGACATGCTGGAAATCACGGCGGCGGGGGTGATGAGCACCCCGGCGGTGATGGTGGACGGCAAGATCATGTGCCTGGGCAAGGTCCCGACCAAGGCCGAGGTGCTATCCTGGCTGGTGAGCTGATCGAAGGCCGTCGGCCTCGATCCCGCAAAGGAAAGGAGCGCTGGCGATGTTGCTGAGCGGTTATCGCCTGGAGCTTTTCCGGCCCGAGTGCAATCCCAACTTCCAGTCCCTGCATTGCCACGCCCACCTGGACCAGGACGTGGGGCCGGTGCTGCCCTATCTCAACGCCGAGCTGGGCGGCTTCGAGTTCACCGCCGACCCTCCCAGCGTCACCTTCCGGGTGCAGGGCAAGCTCCTGACCGTGCATCCCCGCCTGGTGGCGGTCAACGCCCTCAAGGACGGCGAGGAGGCCCGGCGCATCCTGGATTGGCTGCTGGGCGAGATCAACCGGGTCTGGGAGCGGCGGTCCGCGATCCAGCCCAGCTATCAGGGCCAGCCCCGGCCCCAGGTCCTGGAGGTGCTGAAGATGCTGCCCCGCAGCAACTGCCGCCAGTGCGGCCTGCCCACCTGCATGGTCTTCGCGGCCCAGGCCTGCGAGGGGGCCCGGGGGGCGGAGGACTGCCCGGAGCTGGCGCCGGAAAACGCCCCGCGCCTGGAGGCCTACCTGGCCCCCCTGCGCCGCTGGCTGGAGTGAGCCGCTGGTGATTTAACGCTATCGTAACCTTGGCTAGCCTTTCCCGGGAGTATGCTTGCGGGGTCGTGGCGGGCAAGGCCCGGACCGCCCCGGGACGCCGCCGCCGACCAGGCCAACCCGGAGGAGCATGATGGACAAGCCCAAGGTCCTGTTTGTCTGCACCCATAACAGCGCCCGCAGCCAGATGGCCGAGGCCTATCTCAAGCAACTGGCCGGGGACCGGATGGAGGTGTCCAGCGCCGGGTTCCAGCCCGCGCCGCTCAACCCCTTGGCGGTGGAGGTCATGGCCGAGGAGGGCCTGGACATCAGCGGCAACACCGCCCAGAGTGTGTTCCGGCTATTCCAGGAGGGCCGCCTGTTCGATTATGTTATAACTGTGTGTGAAGACAGCCGGGAGGCGTCCTGCCCCATCTTCCCCGGCGTCACCCGGCGGCTGCATTGGGGATTCCCCGATCCGGCCCAAGCAACTGGCGATCACCAGACCCGGCTGGAGCAAGTCCGCCGCATCCGCGACCAGATCAAGCACAAGGTGCGGACCTGGGGCGAGGAAATTCTGTCGGCCTGAGGGCTGCGCGGACCGTCGCCCGGCCTCGCAGTGGGGAGGAAGATGACCCACCACGTCACCCGCAGCGGCGACACCCTGGAGATCCAGCTGACCGGCCGCCTCGACCAAAGCGGCCTGGCCAACCTCAGGACCGCCCTGGGCCTGGCCGACGCGGCCAAGGCCCGGCAGGTGGACCTGGACTTCGCCGGCGTCAGCTACATCGGCAGCACCGGCATCGCCCTGCTGGTGCAGTTCTACAAACATCTCAACCAGAACGGCGGCCAGATGCGGGTGCGCAACCTCTCGTCCAACCTCCAGGAGGTCTTCCGCGCCCTGAAACTGGACAAACTTTTCAACTTCTGAACCGTCCGGCATCCGGCGCGGCCGCCAATTCAGGGAGGATCCTGCCATGAACGCCCCTGGCAAGCTCAAGGTGCTGTTCCTCTGCACCGGCAACTCCTGCCGCAGCCAGATGGCCGAGGGTTGGGCCAGGGCTCTGAAGCCCGCCGTCATCCAGGCCTGGTCGGCCGGGGTGGAGCCCAAGACCCTGGACCCCCGCGCGGTCAAGGTAATGGCCGAGGCCGGGGTGGACATCTCCGGCCAACGGGCCAAGGATGTTTCGGAACTGGGCGACATCGCCTTTGACTACGTGATCACCCTCTGCGATCACGCCCGCGAGTCCTGCCCCCTCTTCCCCGGCCCGGTCAAAAGGGTCCATGCCGGCTTTCCCGATCCGCCCCATCTGGCCCAAGAAGCCCGGGACGAGGAGGAGGCCCTGGGCCACTACCGCCAAGTGCGGGACCAGATCCGGGACTTCGTGGCCAACATGCCGGACTCGCTGGACAACCCACCGGAGTAGCCTGTCATGCCCGCTCAGTCGCGTCTCGGCTTCCTGGACCGCTTCCTGACCCTCTGGATCTTCCTGGCCATGTTGGTGGGCGTGGTCTGGGGTTGGCTCTTCCCCGGGGTCAAGGACGTCATCAACGCCTTCACGGTGGGGACCACCAACCTGCCCATCGCCATCGGCCTGATCCTGATGATGTACCCGCCCCTGGCCAAGGTGCGCTACGAGGAGCTGCCCCGGGTCTTCCGCGATTTCCGGGTGCTGGCCCTGTCCCTGGTCCAGAACTGGGTCATCGGCCCGGTGCTGATGTTCCTCCTGGCCGTCGCCTTCCTCTCCGGGCATCAGGAATACATGGTGGGCCTGATCCTGATCGGCCTGGCCCGCTGCATCGCCATGGTCATCGTCTGGAACGACCTGGCCAGCGGCGACCGCGAGTACTGCGCCGGGCTGGTGGCCTTCAACAGCGTCTTCCAGGTGCTCTTCTTCTCGGTCTACGCCTGGTTCTTCATCACCTGGCTGCCGCCGCGCCTGGGCCTGGCCGGCATGGCGGTGGACATCTCCATCGGACAAATCGCCGAGAGCGTCTTCATCTATCTCGGCATCCCCTTCCTGGCCGGCATGCTCAGCCGCCTGATCGGCCTGAGACTCAGGGGCCGCCAGTGGTACGAGGAGGTCTTCGCCCCCCGCATCGGCCCCATCACCCTGGTGGCGCTGTTGTTCACCATCCTGGTGATGTTCTCGCTCAAGGGCGAGTACATCGTCCAGCTTCCCCTGGACGTGCTGCGCATAGCCCTGCCCCTGGTGATCTACTTCGTGGTGATGTTCCTGGCCTCCTTCTGGCTGTCGCTCAAGGCGCGGGCCACCTACGAGCAGGCCGCCACCCTGTCCTTCACCGCCGCCAGCAACAACTTCGAGCTGGCCATCGCGGTGGCGGTGGCGGTCTTTGGCATTGATTCCGGCCAGGCCTTCGCGGCGGTGATCGGCCCCCTGGTGGAGGTGCCGGTGCTGATCAGCCTGGTCAACCTGGCCCTGCGCATCCGGCGGAAATATTTCCCCCACCAGGTGGCCACCCCCAGCGGCATCTGCCACCTCTCCTGCCGGCCCTGACACCAACCCAAAGCGACCCCCAAAAAGAACGCGGCCGGGGCCTCCCACCCCGGCCGCGCGGCGGTTGGGGCCCGGGGGAGCGCCTAGTCCACGCTCCAACCCATGGCCCGGGGCAACCACAGCACCGCGTCGGGCCAATAGGTGAACAGGAACAGCACCCCAATCTGGATCAGCACCGTGGGCATCACCGCCTTGGAAACGTAAAGCAAGTCCTTGTTGCGCATGGCCCCGGTGATGTACAGGCTCACCCCCAGGGGCGGAGTGCAGTAGCCGATGGCCAGGTTGACGGTCATGAGCAGCCCGAAATGGACCACGTTGATCTGATATTGCTCCAGCATGGGCAGGAAGATGGGGGTCAGGATCAGGGTGGCGCTGATGATGTCCATGAACATGCCCACCACCAACAACCAGAACTGCATCACCAGCAGGAAGACCCAAGGCTGGGTGATGGAGCCCACGATCAGCTCGCTGAGCTTGGTGGGAATGTTCTCCAGCGTCAGGAACTTGCCGAAGACCGTGGCCCCGGCCACGATGATCAGCAGGGTGGCGCTGGTCACCGCGCTGCCGACCATCACCTTCTTGACCTGGCTGAAGCGCATGGTGCGATGGATGAACAGCTCCACCACCAGGGCGTAGACGCAGGCCACCACCGCCGCCTCGTTGGCGGTGAAGGCCCCGCTGAAGATGCCGGCGAAGATCACCACCGGCAGCATCAGGCTCCAGAAGCCCTCCTTGATGGCGTCCCGGAATTCGGGCCAGGTGGGTGGGGGAGCGGTCTGGAACCCGGGGTTGCGCTTGGCCCAAATAAAACAATGGACGCACATGGCCAGGGCGATGGCGATGCCGGGCACGAAGCCGGTGAGGAACAGACCCTCCAGGGAGCAGGCGCTGACCATGGAGTAGAGGATCATGGAGATGGAGGGGGGAATGATCACCCCCAGGTTGGGGGCGGTGGTCATCACCCCCAGGGTGAAGCGCTCGCTGTAGTGGTTGTCGATCAGCGCCGGGATCATGAAACCGCCGATGGCCACCACCGTGGCCACGGTGGAGCCGCTGATGGCCCCGAACATGGCGCAGGCCATCACCCCGGCCATGGCCAGGCCGCCGGGCAGCCAGCCCACGGTCACGTTGGCAACCCGGATCAGCTTGGTGACGATGGAGCCGCTGGTCATCACGTTGCCGCAGAGGATGAAGAACAGCACCACCACCAGGGCGAAGTTGTCCATGGCCCGGAACACGGCCTGGATCACGAAGATCAAGGGCACGTTGGTGAACAGCAGAAAGCCCGTCACCCCGGTGAGAATCAGGGCCAGGAACACCGGCACCGTGGCCGCCATGGCCCCCAGCAGCACCCCCAGGAACACCAGATAACCTGTCTCCACCGCCCGCTCCTTTCCTTTCCTTCCCAGCCGCGACCATCTCGCTGGGGTCGTTGCCCAGCCCCCATCTCCCAGGCGCGCGCCACCGCGCCGCCGGATCTCCGGCGGTGGGAAAATCGCGCCTGACGGCCCGGCTGGTTTTAGCCGGCCATGGACAGCAGGTTCAGCAGAACCTCCCCCAGGTAGGAGGCGGTCTCCTGGGACAAGAGGTTCCAGATGCCGTCGATCAGGTTGGGCAAGTCGGAAGGATCGAGTTCCGCCGTCAGCATGGGCAAGTGAAAGATGGAATCGTCGCCAGTGGCCAAGGCGGCCCCGGCCCGGCCCGGCCCCAGCAGGAGGCGCAGGTTAAGCCCCAGGCAGAAGACCGCCCCGGCCAAGGCGGAGGCCATGCCCGCCGGCCCCCAGGCCCAGGACTGGCTTGCCCGGGACTTGGGCGTGGCTTTGGTCTGGGGTGGCTGGCGGGTGAGCCAGCCGGAGTTGTGGGGGGTGAGCAGGGCGTAGACCGGGATCCAGGTCAGGGCGAAGATGTTGAAGACGCTGTAAACCACCGCCCAGAGGCAGTCGTGACCCCGGTGACGCTGAAAATAGACCGCCATGGGCACCAGACCGGCCAGCACCGCCCCGGCCAGGAGGTTCCAGACCAGGGTCAGGGGGGCGTGGAGCAGGCACCAGGCCACCGCCACCGTGGTCACCGGCCGGGCGATGGTCAGGCCGTACATCTCCATGAACAGGTTGACGCGCGCCCCGGCGACGGACGTCTCGCGCAGGCGCTTGAAAAGATAGGGCGACATCAGCCAGGACTCGCGCAGGTTGCTGCGGGCCCAGCGCAGGAGCATCCGGGAGAGGCCCTGATAGCGGGTCGGCACCTTGGTGTAGACCACCGCGTCCTGTTGCAGGACCACGTGATGGCCCGATTTCAACACCAGGTTGGTCATGGCCCGGTCCTCGCCGATGCCCGCCGGACGGCCCAGAAAAGTCTGGTTGACCCACTGCTCCAGAACCGGCATCACCAGGTCGCGGCGATAAGCCGACAGCGCCCCTGGGGTGCAGAGCACCGCCCCCACCCGGCTCTGGCTGGCCCTCACAAAGTCGAAGCCAAAGACAAATGCCGAATCCATCATCAGCGGCAGCCAGCCCTGGTGCCGGTTCAGCACCCGGACGTTGCCAGCCACCGCTCCCACCCGCCGGTCGCGGACCAGGGGGCTGACCAGGCGGCGCAGGGTGGGCGGCTCCACCAGGGAATCGCTGTCGATGGTCACCAGCACCTGGCCCCGGCTGCGCAGGAAGGCCACGTACAGCGCCCGGCGCTTGCCCTGGTTATGTGACTGGCGGATCAGTTCCACCCGCCCGGGGTGCTCGGCCGCCGCCCTTCGCAGCCATTCCCAGGTGTCGTCCGCGCTGCCGTCGTCCACCCCGATCACCTGCAGGCGGTCGGCCGGGTAATCGCTGGCCAGGATGCTCTCCAGGGTGTCGCGCACCTGGCGGCCCTCGTTGTAGGCCGGCACCACCACCGTGATGGGGGGCAGGTCGTCATCCGCGCAGGCCGGACAGGGCCGGTAGGTCCAGACCAGGTAGAAGCGCCAGACCAGGATGCCCAGGCTCAGGCCCAGCATTAGTTGGGCGGCCAGGAACTGGCTCCACTGGCCCTCGCTCCAGGCCGCGAGCATCCGGACCAGGCGCGGCCAATCCTGCAACCACCAGAGCAGCACCAGCGCCGTGCATAGGGCGGTGGCCAGCTTGGCCATCCCCAGCCAGGCGCCCAACCGCGGGGACATCTGGCCGGTGAGTGGATCTTCAGTCCGGGCAAGCATGGCTTCCTCGCTATGTGGAAGGCTCCCCGCGCAGGCCGGACAGCCGAGTCGACCGCTGGCCAGCAATACAGCGAAATGGATGCCAGTTGCTCGAAACTGGCAAACGACGGCGTTGGCGGGAAAAATCGCGCGCCGAAACAACGGGATGGCCGGGACGCTCCCGACCGCCCACCCCAGGCTGGCTTGCAGGATGCAATCCTGCCCCACCCGACGCCGCCATTTCTGCAAGCCAAGGCCTTGGACGCCGATCACCGGGAACCCACGCCCCATGCGCCCCGGACGGGTTTCGCCCCGCGCGGCGCGGCGGCGCGATCCGATCCGCCCGGGATTGGCACTGATCCTGCTTGCTTTTTTTAATCATCCCGCCTGTTTCCGCGAACGAATACCAGACGGGATGGTTTGGCGTTCGCGCGAACGCCGCGTGGACGCGGGAGGCGGCTTGGTCTAGAATTTGACTCCAGCCTGGGTGATTCACAGGCACTTTCTCGGGAGCGGGGTTTCATGGAGCGCGATCCCCAACTGGCCACCGGCCGCGGCGCCGACACCCAGGGCATGCGGGTGTTGGTGGTGGATGACGAACAGAACATCCGCACCACCCTGACCATGACCCTGGAATCGGCCGGGGCCCGGGTCAGCAGCGCCAGGAACAGCGAGGAGGCCCTGGCCATCCTGCGCCGCAACCCCTTGGACCTGGTCTTCCTGGACCTGCGCCTGGGCGAGGAGAACGGCCTGGAGCTGCTGCCCCGCATCCTGGCCGAGCGTCCGGAGCTGTCGGTGGTGGTCATCACCGCCTACGCCACCTTCGACACCGCGGTGGAGGCGGTGAAGCTGGGGGCCCAGGACTACCTGCCCAAGCCTTTCACCCCGGCCCAGATCCGCCACGTGCTGGAGACGGTGGGCCAGCGCCGCCAGTTGGTCAGCCGCACCCGCGAGCTGGAGGAGCGCCTGAGCCAGGCGGTGCCCGAGGCCCTGCTGGAGACCGGCTCGCCGATCATGAGACAGGTGCTGGAGGTGGTCTGGCGGGCGGCGGTCTCCGACGCCCCGGTGCTCTTGCGCGGGGAGAGCGGCACCGGCAAGGAGGTCCTGGCCCGGAGCCTGCACGTGCGCAGCCGGCGTTCGGCCCGGCCCTTCGTGGCGGTCAACTGCCCCACCCTGAGCGAGGACCTGCTGGCCAGCGAGCTTTTCGGCCACGCCCGGGGGGCCTTCACCGGCGCGCTGAAGGACAAGCCCGGCCGGGTGGAAGCGGCCGAGGGCGGGACGCTGTTTCTGGACGAGATCGGCGAGATCCCGGGCAGCCTCCAGGCCAAGCTCCTGCGCTTTTTGCAGGGCAAGGAGTTCGAGCGGGTGGGCGAGAACCTCACCCGCAGCGCCGACGTGCGGGTGGTGGCGGCCACCAACCGCGACCTGGAGTCGGACATCCAGGCCGGCCGCTTCCGCGAGGACCTCTACTACCGCCTGAGCGTGGTGGAGGTGACCCTGCCCGCCCTGCGCAAGCGGCCGGAGGACATCCTGCCCCTGGCCCGCCACTTCATCGACTTCTTCGCCCGGAACAGCCGCCACACCCATCCCCGACTCTCGGAGGAGGCCCAACGCAACCTGTTGGGCTATCCCTGGCCGGGCAACATCCGCGAGCTGCGCAACGCGGTGGAGCGGGCCATGGTGCTCTCCACCGCCGAGGCCCTGGAGCCCGGCGACTTCCCCGACCGGGTGGCGGCCGGGGCCGGCGACGGCGTGACCCCGCAACTGGGGGGGAACTTCAGCCTGGAGCAGGTGGAGGAGGAGCACATCCGGCGGGTCACCGCCCGCACCGCCACCTTGCAGGAGGCGGCCCACATCCTGGGGGTGGACGCATCAACCCTCTGGCGGCGGCGCAAGCGCAAGGAGCAGGAGCAGGAAAAGACCGTCTAGGTCGGGGCCTGGGGCAGGGTGAACCAGAAGCGGCTGCCCTGGCCGGGCTGGCTTTCCACCCCCAGTTCACCGCCGTGGCTGCGCACCGCCTGGCGAGCGATGAACAACCCCAACCCCGAACCCTTGGGCTTCGCGCCTGGCACCCCATGGAATTTGCGGAAGATGGCCTCCTGGTGCTCCACCGGGATGCCCTCGCCGTTGTCGATCACCTCGAAGCGCACCCACTCGCCCTCGCTGCCCGCCTCCAGCCGCACCTCGCCCCCGGCCGGGGTGTGGCGGATGGCGTTGGCCAGCAGGTTGGAGAAGACCAGGTTGACCCGGTCCTGGTCGACCATCACCTGGGCCGGGCAGTCCCGACCCGGAGCGGTGAGCCGCAGGCCCTTGTTGTGGGCCGCCATGCGGTGCTGCTCCAGGGCGTAGGCGATCAGTTCCCCGGCCGGCAGGGGCTGGCGGCGCAGTTGCACCCCCTGGTCGCTGATGCGCGACAGATCCAGGAGATCGTCCACCATGGCCTGCACCCGCTCACAGTCGCCGCGCGCGGCGTCCAGGAGCTCGCGCTGCTTGTCGGCCAGGGGGCCCGGCACCTGCTCCAGCAGCAGGTAGATGGCCATGCGCAGCGAGGTCAGCGGGGTGCGGAACTCGTGGGCCACGGTGGCCACCATGTCGCTCTTGAGCTGGTCAAAGAGGCGCAGGCGGGTGACGTCCTGCAACAACACCGTCACCCCCTTGACCGAGTCGTCGGCGTCGCGCACCGGGGTGGCCCGGGGCAGCAGATAGCGGTCGCCCTCGCCATGGTCCAGTTTGACCGCCTCCTCGAAGCCCGAGGGGTGATAAGGCCCCCGGCCCGAGAGCACCTGGCCCAACAGGGGAATCAGGTGGGCCTCCAGGGCGGGATCGCGCACCCGCCATCCCTGGGCCGGCCCCCCGCCCGGGGCCCCCTCCACCAGGCCGCGGGCCTCCTGGTTGAAATGCTTGAGCTGGCCGGACAGGTCGAAGACCAGCACCGGGTCGGGCAGGCTGTCGATGGCCGCCTGGCTGGCCTGTTGGGCCAGCAGCAACTCGCTCAGCGAGCTTTGACGATACTGGCGCAGACGGTGGGCCATCAGGTTGATCTCGCCGGCCAGGCGGGTCACCTCGTCGCGGCCGCCCACGCTGACCCGGGCCTCGAAATCGCCCCCGCCGATGCGCTGCACCGCCCGGCCCAGCCGGGACATGGGCTGCAACAGCCGGGTGGTGATGGCCAGGCTGACCAACAGCCCCGCCACCAGCGCCGCCAGGCTCACGGCCAGGGCGGCGGCCCGGAAATCCATGGCCCGGGCCGAGGACTGCACGCTCTTCTTGATCGCCGCGTTCTGGTTGATGGTCACGATGTGGTCGACGTACTTGCGCACGCTGGACAGGGCCGGCAGCAGACTGCGGAAATAGATGCTGGGGGATTGCCCTCCTCCGGCCTGCTCCAAGGCCCGCAAGGTGGCCAGGTAGCCGTTCCAGGCCCGCTGGACCTCCCCGGTGGCCTCTTCCTCTCCAGCCTCCACCGCGGCCCCCCGTTGCAGGTCCAGGCCGGCCTCGAAGGCGCGCTTGAGTTCGTCGAAATTCTGGGGCAGGTTGTAGCGCCCGTTGAGCAGGGAGGTGGCGGCGTGGTCGTTGAGGCGCTCAAGGGCGGCGTTCATCTCGTAGGCCGCCCGCAGGCTGGCGTAGTTTTCCTTGACGATGCGCTGGGAGCGTTGGCTGAGGTTGGCGGTGGTGCCCACCCCCAGCAGGCCCACCGCCAACACCGCCACCATCAGGGGCAGTTGGGCCAGGAGCAGTTTGGTGCGCAGGGTCACCCGCGGCCTCCGGCGCCGGATGGATCAGGTCACCTGGCGGTCGCGTCCCGCCATCCCGGCCATAATACCGCCGCCGCCCCCGGTTGGTCCAGCCGCCGGCCGGGGCCGGCTCAGCCCTGGGCGCGGGCCAGTTGGGCGATGAAATCGGCGGCCAGCTCCAGGCTGACCAGGCTGGTGTTCAGCACCAGGTGGTAAAGCCCGGGGTCATCGGGATCGCGGGTGGCGTCAAAGGCCTTGAGGAAGGCGATGCGCTTCTTCTCCTCGCGCCGCGCCACCTGCTCGGCCCGCTCGCGGTCCAGCCGGTAGTGGCTCATCAGCCGCTTGATGCGGTCCTCCTCCTGGGCCACCAGCATCACCCGCACCGCGCCGGGGTGGTCGCGCAGCACGAACTGGGAGCCCCGGCCGATGATGACCAGCGAGCCCTGGGCCGCCATGTCGGCGATGACCCGCTTGAGAAAGGCGCGGTAGTCGCTCTCGTCGAAGGTGGCCGAATAGTCCGGCAGATTGCGCACATAGGGCGATGCCTTGACCACCTCCGCCACCAGGCGGCTAAGGAGCCCCCCGGCCTCCTTCTCGGCGTCCTCCACCGAGCGCAGGCTGACCCCAGCCTTCTGCGCCACTTCGGTCAGGATCGCCCGGTTGACCATACGATAGCCCAGGCGCTGGGCCACCATTTCACCGATCACCTGACCTCCGGCGCCGTATTGCCGGGAGATGCTCACCACCGCCATGGTCCACCTCGTCCCGCAGCCAAGCCCAGACCCGGGGCTCCGGCCCGCCCAGGATAACCGGACGCGGGCCGGGCCGCCTGGGGATCATGATGATTCTACAGTCCGCCCGCCATGACGATGCCGGCCACCAGCGCGAAGATGGCGAAGCTCTCGGCCATGCCCACCGCGGCGAAGCATTTGCCGAAGATCTCCTGCTTGGTGGTGGAGGCCAGGATGGCGGTGGCGCAGACCTTGCCCTGGAACACCGCGGACATGCAGATGGCGATGCCGCAGAACACGCCGATGCCCAACACCGCCGCGCCGGCCGCGGCCACCTTGGGCAGGAGCACGAACATGAGGATCAGGCCGTAGATGGTCTGGCTGGAAGGGGCCGCCGAGATGCCGATGAACTTGCCGTGGCCCTCGTCCGTCTTGGCCATGGCGCCGTGGGAGGCCGCGCCCGCGTTGCCCACGCCGATGGCGCTGCCGATGGCCGGAATGCCGATCGCGAAGGCGCAGCCGAAGTAACCCAGAACCGTCGAGATGTCCATTGCCCAATCCTCCTCTGGTTAAACTCTCTTAGCTATCTGTCGGAACGGTTTGAACGGCAGCCCGTCGCCTTCGAAGCACCACCGATACCACTCCAGGAAATTGAGGCGCAGCCCGTGCACGACTCCGCCCATGATGCCCAGGACGATGTTGATGGCATGCCCGCAGACCAGCACCAGCCCCGCGAAGATGAACCCGATGTAGGGCACCGCGTCGTTGGTCATCCCGCCCAGCATGTTGAAGGTCTGGCACATGTACATGGTGGCCAGGCCCAGGGCGAACAGGCGCATGTAGGACAGCACGTCGGCGAAAAGCTGGATCGCGCCCAGGGCTCCGTTCAGGCCCGCCAGGATGCGGATGACGAAGTTCTTGTGATCGCTGGTGAACAGGATCACCACCGCGAAGCCGGCGATCATGATCCACTTGGCCACCGGGTCGATGGGCGCGCCCTTCATGTAGTCCTGCAGGACGAACAGGCCGGACCAGGTGACCAGGAGCCAGCCCAGGGAAGGCAGGTCGCGGTTGCGCTTGAGCTTGATGAGCAGCGCGAGGCTGATGTGGACCATGCCGATGATGATGGACACCAGCATGGCGTGGGACTGGCCCTCCTTGGTGCTGAAGTCCATCAACATGATCTTGGTCAGGGGGTTGCCCGGATCCAGGGAGACGCCGAAGTAGCTGGCCGTGATCAGGCCGAAGAACATGGTGGAGCCGCCCAGCAGGTAGCTCAGGAAGATCATGCGCTTGGCCAACGGCGAGGGGGCCTTGGCCTTCCTGTGCAGCAGGGCGGTCAACAGGGTCAGCACCACGCCGTAGCCGAAATCGCCGATGATCATGCCGTAGAAGAAGGCAAAGCTGTAGAAGACGATCCCGCTGGGATCGAAATCGGCGTAGTTGGGGTGGCTGTAGATCTGGACCAGGTCCTCGCCCGGGGCGAAGGCCGGCTTGTTGGCCAAGAGCACCGGCACCCGGTCGCCGTCCTCGGGCTCCTCGGTGTAGTGGAAGAAGGCCAGGTCCTCGCCCATGGCCTTGACCAGGTCCTCCGCGGTGGCCGCCGACCAGCACTTGAGCACGAAGAGACGGTTTTCCAGCTCCACCCCGGCGTTCAACAGCGCCCGGCGGTACTCCACCTCGTCGGTAAGCTCGGCCTCGGCCCGCTCCAGCACCGCCAGACGCTGGGCCAGCTGGTTGTACTCGGCCTGGATGGCCTGCTGCTGGGCTTCCTTCTCGTTGATCAGCCGCTCCACCTCGGCCAGGCCGCGTTCCGGCATCCGGTCGGGCAACAAGCCCAGTTGCACCGGCTCGCGGGTGATGGTGACAAAGGGCGTCTCGCCCGGTCCATCGCCGGCCTTGACATGAAACACCTCGCCCAGGGGCAGGGCGGAGAGCAACCGGGCCGAGGCGCGGTAGAACTGCACCACCAGGCCCTTGGCCCGCAGCCGGTCCAGGTCCGCGACGCTGAAGTCGCCCCAGGGCGCCAACAGGCCGCGCTCCTTGCGCAGCTGGGTGAGCTCCACGCCCAGGCGGTTCTCCTGCTGGGCCAACTCCTCGCGCCGGGCGCAGATGGCCGCGGCGTCGCCGCTGGCCGCGGGGCGCTCCTTGGGGGCGCGCCGGGCCAGGAATTTCTTGACCTCGCCGACCTTCTGGAGCTCCTTGGCCAGCTCCTGGGGCTCGGCGCCCTCCGGCGGCAGGATCAGGTGGGTCACCCCGGCCGCCTGCAGCCGCCGCATGAATTCTTCCTTCTCGGCGTTGAGGCCGATGAAGGTCATCTTGCGCATCTTGACGATCACGCCCGCACTCCTCGCGCTGATGGTCCGGGGCCCGGCGGCCCGGGTCGCCTAGCTGGCCAGCTTGCCCTTGGCCAGTTTGGCCCGCCCCACCGCCGCCGTCTCGTCGTCGCCCAGGAAGATCTTGATCCGGCGAATGTTTTCCTTCAGCTCCGGGATGAGCTTCTTCTCGAAGAGGTTCACCCGCTGGGTGGTGGTGCGCAGCTCATCCTTGAGCAGGCCCTCCTTGACCAGCAGGACCTTCAGCTCCTCCCGGGCGCAGACCAGCCGCCGCAACTCCTCCACCGCCTGGTCCTGCCAGGCCGGGGTGGCGAAGAACGAATACTCGGCCGGAGCGAAAACCACCTGGCGGAACTCGGGGACCTCCACGCCGGCGATGTTGTCCCGGTCGGTGAGCACCTCGCCCACCTCCAGCAGGCGCGGCAGCTCCACCATGGGGTCGGACAACAGCGCCGCCCAGCCCCGCACCCCCTCCACCACCTGGCGCATCTCCTGACGCTTGGCCTCCACCACCGGCTCCAACTGACGCAGCACCAACTGGAGCTGCATCTTCTTGAGCTGGAGGATGGGCAGGAACTTCTGGTACTTGGCCAGGGCGTCCCGCTGTTGCTTCAGCGCGGTCTTGTTGAACTTCGGCTTATCGGCCATGACAATCCGCCGCCTGTGTCGCTTCCGGGGCCCCGCCCGAGCGGGGCGCGCCAATCAACCGGCCGGGCCTACTGGGCCGGCCAGAACTCCTTGACCAGCTCGTCCTTCAGCCCGGTCTGCACCGGCTCGAAGTGCCGGGCCAGGATCGCCCAGCAGCGGTCCAGGGCCACCTCGATGGACATGTTGACGTTCAGGTCCATCAACTCCCGCTCGAAGTCCTGGCCATAGGCCAGGAGGGTCTCGTCCCACTTGGAGACCTTGAAGCCCATGGCGATCTTGTTGCGCGACTCGCGGCAGTCGGAATAGAGCCGGATCATGGTGTTCATCACGTCGTTGTGGTCCCGGCGGGTGGCCTTGCTGACCACGTTCTGCTTGAGCCGCGACAGGGAGCCGAAGGGGTCGATGACCCCGTGGCGCAGGTAGAACTGCCCCTCGGTGATGTAGCCGGTGTTGTCCGGGATGGGGTGGGTCACGTCGTCGCCGGGCATGGTGGTCACCGCCAGGATGGTGATGTCGCCGGAGCCCTCGATGTCCACCGCCTTCTCGTAGCGCGCGGCCAGCTGGCTGTAGAGGTCGCCAGGGTAGCCGCGGTTGCTGGGGATCTGCTCCATGGAGATGCTGATCTCCTTGAGCGAATCGCTGAAGTTGGTCATGTCGGTCAGCAGCACCAGCACCCGCTTGCCGCTCTCGGCGAAGCGCTCGGCCACCGCCAGGGCCATGTCCGGCACCAACAGGCACTCCACCACCGGGTCGGAGGCCAGGTGGATGAACATGATCACCCGGTTCATGACGCCGGATTCCTCGAAAGTGCGCTTGAAGAAGGTGTAGTCGTCGAACTTCAGGCCCATGCCGCCCAGGACGATGATGTCGGCCTCGGCCTGCATGCCCACCCGGGCCAGGAGCTGGTTGTAGGGTTCGCCGGGGATGGAGAAGATCGGCAGCTTCTGGCTCACCACCAGGGAGTTGAAGACGTCGATCATCGGGATGTTGGTGCGGATCATCTGCTTGGGGATGACGCGGTTGGCCGGGTTGAAGGAGGGCCCGCCAATGGGGATCTCCTCCTCCACCGGCTCCGGGCCGCCGTCGATGGGCGCGCCGGAACCGTTGAAGATGCGGCCCAGGAGCGCGTTGCCGAACTTGACCATCATCGGATGGCCCAGGAAGCGCACCTTGTCGTTGGTGGAGATGCCCTTGGTGCCGCCGAAGACCTGCACGGTCACGTTCTCGCCATTGAGGCTGATGACCTGGCCCAGGGTCTCTCGGCCCGGCGACTTCAGCAGGGCCAACTCGCCCAGGCCCACGCCGGCGGCCTTCAGGGTGGCGATGTTGCCGGTGATCTCGTCGATCTTGGTAATGATCTCTCTCACGACCCTAGCCCCTCAGAAAGTCGTTGATCTGCGACTCGAAACGCTTGAACTCCTCGCCCTGCCAGGCGGAGGCGTTCCAGTTCTTGAACAGCGCGGTGAGCCGGAAGAAGATGTCGCGGGCGTCGTCCTTGTCCTTGGCCGCGATGTCCTTCTTCAGGATTTTCTCCACCATATGGAAGCTGTAGGCCTGGCGTTCCATGGTGTTGTAGGCGTCCACCGCGTCGAAGGCGTTCTGCTGCAGATAGACTGAATCCAGGAACTCGGCCTTGAGATAGATGAGGAAGTCGCCGATGCTGGTGCCTTCCTCGCCCACCACGTCCATGCGCTTCTTGATCTCGCTGCCCTGGTGGACGAACTTCTGGGCCGCCCGGATGATCTCCACCCAGTGGGGATCGACCTTGACCAGGCTTTCCTTCATCTGCTCGGGGTACTTGGACCAGGAGATCAGGGGGTCGATGGCCGGGAAGCGCCGGGCGTTGGACCGGGCCCAGGTCAGCCCCAGGAAGGCGCCCACCACGGCCAGGGTGCCCTGGGTCACCGGCTCCTCGAAGTTGCCGCCGGCCGGGGAGACGGTGCCGATCACCGAGACCGAGCCGTTGCGGCCGTCCTTGAGCCTGACGAAGCCCGCCCGCTCATAAAACTCGGCGATGCGCGATTGCAGGTAGGCCGGGAAGGCCTCCTCGCCGGGGATTTCCTCGAGCCGGCCGCTCATCTCGCGCAGGGCCTGGGCCCAGCGGCTGGTGGAGTCGGCCAGGATCAGCACGTTCAGGCCCATCTGGCGGTAGTACTCGCCCAGGGTGACGGCGGTGTAGATCGAGGCCTCGCGGGCGGCCACCGGCATGGAGCTGGTGTTGCAGATGATGATGGTGCGGTCCATCAGGGTGCCGCCGGTGTAGGGATCCTCCAGGTGGGGGAACTCCCGCAGGGTCTCCACCACCTCGCCGGCGCGCTCGCCGCAGGCCGCCACGATGATGACGTCCACCTCGGCGTAGCGGCTGATCTGCTGCTGCAAGACCGTCTTGCCCGAGCCGAAGGGGCCGGGGATGCAGGCGGTGCCGCCCTTGGCCACCGGGAAGAAGCTGTCGATCACCCGGCAGCCGGTGACCAGGGGCTGGTCGGGCAACAGGCGCTCCTGGTAGAGCTTCAGGGGAATCTTGATCGGCCAGACCTGCATCATGGTCAGGTTGTGCAGCTTGCCGTCCTCGCCCTTGACCTCGGCCACGGTGTCGGCCACCGTGTAGAAGCCCTTCTCGGCCATCTTGACGATCTCTGCCCGGCCGATGAAATCGAAGGGCACGAAGATCTGGTGCTGGAACTTGCCCTCCGGCACCCAGCCCAGGATGTCGCCGGCCTCGATCCAGGCCCCGACCTTGGCGGTGGGGGTGAAGTCCCACTTGGCCTCGCGGTCAAGGGGGTCGATGTAAATCCCCCGCTTGAGGAACAGGCCGGTGGCCTGACTCAGCTTGGGCAGAGGGTTCTGCAATCCGTCGTAGATCTGGGTCAGCAGGCCTGGCCCCAGTTCCACCACCAGGAGGTTTCCGGTGAATTCCACCTGGTCACCCACCTGGATGTCCCGGGTGTCCTCGAAGACCTGCACGTTGCAGCGTTCTCCGCGCACCCGGATGACCTCGCTTTTCAGCCGGCTGCCGTCGGCGGCCAGGATGTAGGCCACCTCGTTCTGGCGCACGCTGCCCTCAAAGGCCACGGTCACCATGTTGCCGTAGGCCGCAACCACCCGTCCCATGCCCATCTCAGGCTTCCTCCAGCTGCCGAACCAGTTCCATCCCGGCGTTTTCGTCCAGGGCCAGGCGCTTCTCCACCATCGCCAGCTTGATCAGGTAGGCCAGGATGGCGTCGAAGGCGAAGGGGTCCGCCCCGGAGTTTTGCTCAAAAAAGTCCCAGAGCACCTGCTCCATCAGCTCGCGGGTCCGGGACGGGTCCTTGGCCGCCAATAGCTTGTCCAGCCAGGGATATTCCCGGGCCAGTCCGAAATCCTCGGCGTTGGAGCGGCCCAGCAGGGCCGCCAGGTCGCTTTCGCCCACCAGGTGATCGGCCAGGTTGAGGCCCTGGCGCCGGGCGCGCACCGCCGCCTGGATGTTGCGCACGTCGCGCTCGAAGGCGACGTAGGTCCTGAGCAGCTTGTTCTTGGCCGTGGCCAGGACATGGTCGTAATAGCCCGCCCAGAGGCGGTCCACCTGGCGCGGCCCGAATTGGCCCCCGGCCGCGGCCTTGATGACCTCGGCCATGAATTCCGGGGCGTCCGCCGGGGCCTTGACCTGCTCGCGCCAGTAGTCCAGCTCATGCAGGGAGAGGGGGACCTCCAGGGGATGGCCGGCCAACAGGCGCTCGACCATCAGCACGTCGCCGGCCAGCAGCACCAGGTCCACCTCGCGCCGGTCCTCCGGGGCCAGATACCCGGAGTCGCCCAGCAGGTCGGCCATGCGCAGGCGCAGCTTCTTGTCCTCCCGAGCCAGCTCGGGCAGATAGGTGGCCAGGTAGTAGTACTTCATCAGAGCCCGGCTTCCCCGATCCTGACGTCCTTGAACAGCGTCCGGAAGCGGGCGCTCAGGTATTGCAGGAAGAGGTTGAGGAAGGCCTCGTCGCTGAAATCCAGGCGGACCACGCCGTCGGAGCGGCGGGCCATGAAGCCGAAGTCGAGCCCCTGGGTCTCCAGCTTCAGGGCCACCTTGTCCCCGGCCTGGTCGGCGCCGTAGCGCTTGGCGGCCAGGTTCAGGGCGTAGTCCCAAAGCTGGTCCGAGGCGTCCTTGGGCAGCACCAGCTGCATGCCCTTGCCGCTGGCGTCGCCGGCGTAGGCGGTCACGAACTTGGCCATCAGGTCCTTCAGGAAGGCGTCCTGCTTCAGGGCGTCGGCGATCTCGGCCTTGAAGGGGATCACCAGCAGGTTTTCCTCGATGACCCTTTTCAGGCTGGTCACGAACTGGCTGGCGGCGATCTCCAGGGAGGATTGGAGCTGCTTCATCTGTTTGTCGGCCTCGGCCCTGGCCTGGTCCACCAGGCGCTCGGCCTCGGTCCTGGCCTGGGCCAGGATCTGCTCGGCCTGGGTCCGGGCCTCGTCCACGATGCGCCGGCCGGCTTCCTCTCCGCTCTCCACCCCCTGCCGTTTGAGGGTGTCGATCAGCTCCTGCAGCTTTGCATCCGCCATACGCCAATCTCCTTAGGTCGCTCTAGCCGGCTTCGTCGCTTGCATTGACGCGCCGTCGTCGCGCCAAAACAAAAACCGGGGCCCGTCCTCGGACGGCCTGGTCCCCTAACCGGGGCCAGCCCCACGGTTATTCCCCAGGCTTGTTGATTTTTTCACTTGGTTTGCAAGAACCGGACCCCAAACGCCAACCCCGTCCGTCCGCAAGTCGCCCCGGGGTATTGGGCGCGTTTTCAGTCAATTGCGGCTGAGGTGGCTTCAGGCATGGGGAAGGGCCGCGCCGGCCTTTTTGCAGGTTGCAGCCCCCCCCTGGTGGCGGATTGCACAATGCATTTGCCCTGGCCCCGCCTCCGCGGGATTGCACAACATGGGGCCAAATTCTGGTGCGACAAACACCCGGGGTTTGGTGGGCTTGGTGGTCGGGATCGGGCTGGGAGACCGCCGCCGCGTCGCCTTCCCGGCCGGCCGGAAGCTTTGCGTTTTGCCGGTCCGCGCCCTCGATTGAGGTGGCGTTTTGCAACCAAGCCGGTCGCCAAGGGGCCAGGCGCGCGGGGCTTCAAGGGTGTCCTGCTTGATTTTTAGATGAATTATCCAATGGTTAAACAGCCTGAAACCCAGTTGGGCGGTGGGGGCGAGGTTTGGCACCGGACTCGCTTTCCAGTTGACGATGGAAGCGACCTTTCGACTGCCAGATCCCGCAATGCGGAGGTGATTTGTGTTTGGTTTCCTGAAAAAGGACAAGCCGGCGACGGGTGGGGACGGGGAAATGGACCTGCCCAAGCCCAAGGACATCCTGCAGCCCCTGGGCCAGCACCTGGTGGTGAACCAGCAACAGAACCCGGACTGGGTTTGGCGGCTAAAGAGCGTCACCCGGGGGGCCAAGGGCGCGACCCAGGTGGATTTCCGGGTCTATGACCCCGAGTCGGCCCTCAGCCGCAAGCTGAAGGTGGAGAATTTCAACTCCCTGGACGCCCACCCGGACCTGGTGTTGTTCCAGGGAATGCTGGACAAACGCACCCAGCAGGTGCGGGTCCAGACCGCCTAGCCCCACCGCGCGCGCCGCCAATCTTGCCCGGTCGAGGTCCCGGGGTGGTCCGGGACCTCGCCATGCTTTTCCGGACCTAGACCACGGTCTTGAAGATCGAACCCGACCCGCCCAGGCTGGAGGACGAGCTCAGGCCGCGGCCGCGCCCCGGGCCGGTGGCCAGGGCGGCCTGGCCGATGGCCATCAGGTCGTTCTTCAGGCCGGCGCCCCGCAAACGGCCGCCGTCCTTCTTGTCGCCGCTCATCAGGGTGCTGATCAAGCTGGAGCCGTCGTCCTGTTGCATCAGGTTGGTGATGCCCAGGGCGTTGGCCTCGCTCCGCCCCAGACCGGCGCTGTTGGCCTGGGCCAGACCCAGATTCAGGGCGCTTTGCGCGCCGACCTTGGCGATGTTGGAAAAAGTGAAAGCCACGGGAACACCTCCTTGCGGCGTCCTCCCTGGACCACTGCGAGCCTTCCTTGGGGATGATTGGGTGGGCCTACTTGGGTCAGGATAGCACCAAAGTCCGGCCAGGCCAAGGGACATCGCGCGGGGACGCATTTTTCCCTCGTCCAGACAAACCAGGTTCGTCATCGGTATGTTGCACGCCAGGTGGCCGCCACCACAAATTCGTGCCGAACCGCCCGGCCGGATCGCGCCCCCGCCCCGGGGCTTGACATTCCCCGCTCCAGGCGCAACAATTTTACTAAACAAACGCCCCATGAAGGGGCCAAGGAGGCCATCATGAAGATCCGGAAGATCGAGCGCACCCAGCGCGGGCTCTGCAAGTGCAAGAGCTCCTGCTAGCCTAGGCTAGCCCAGGGGGGGAGGCTCGAGCCTCCCCCTTTCGTTTTGCCCGCGCGGGGGTCCACATGCGCCGCTTGATCTGTCCACGCCTCTGTCGCTACCACAAACCCGACCGGCCCGAGGAAGAAGGCTGCGGCGGCCTGACCTGGTTGGCCGCGCGCCCCGACCTGGCGCCAACGATCGCCACCCTGACGCCCGACCCCGGCGCGCCCCTCTTTGGCCTGGCCGACGACGACCCCCGTTTGCTGCGGATCTGCGCGGCCTGCCCCTATCGCCCCGATGGCTGTGACTTCCGCGACCCCGACGCGCCCCGCGACCAGTGCGCCCCCTGCGGTGGCCTGCGGGCGGTGGCCGGGCTGCTGGCCGCCGGCCACCATCTGGAGCTCTAGCCCTTGCCCGCGAACCCCAGCCACTTCGTGCGCCTGGCCGATCATGTCTGCCTGCGCCGCCTGGAACAGCCCTGCCTCTACGACCGTCGGGCCGACGAGCTCTACGAGCTGAGCCCCGAGGCCTGGGAGGCCCTGGCCAATTGCCGGGGGCAGATCAGCCTGGCCCAGGCCGGCCTGGACCCGGAGTTCCAGGCATACTGCCTGGCCGAGGGTCTGCTGGAGTTGAGCCCCGAACCCCGGCCGCGCCCTTTGCCCCTGGGCCCCGGCCCGGCGCCCTCGTTGCGTTACCTGGAGCTGCAAATCACCTGGCGCTGCAACCTGGCCTGCGCCCACTGCTACCTGGGACTGGCCCGGGCGGTGGACCTGCCGGTGGCGATGATCGCGGCGATCTTGCGCGAATTCGAGGCCCTGAACGGCCTGCGTCTGTTGATCAGCGGCGGCGAGCCCCTGCTCCACCCCCAGTGGCCCCAGGTCAACGCCCTGCTGGCCGCGCTGCCGGTACGGCGGGTGCTGTTGAGCAACGGCCTGCTCCTGGACGACCAGCGCCTGGCCGAGCTCCATTGCGACGAGGTGCAGATCAGCCTGGACGGGCTGGAGGCCGGACACCAGGCCTTGCGCGGGCCGGGCAGTTTCGCCCGGGCGGTGGAGGCGGCCCGCCGGGTGCGGACGGCCGGCCTGGACCTGTCCATCGCCACCATGGTCCACGCCGGCAATCTTGACCAATTCGACGGCCTGGCCGAGCTGGTCCAGGAGCTGGGCGCGCGGGAGTGGGGCATCGACGCCCCTTGCCCCGCCGGTCGCCTGGGGGCCGATCCCGCCCTGGTGGTCAGCCCCGCCCAGGCGGCCGCGTGCATGACCCACGCCTTTGGCGGGGCCTACCACGGCAGCGGCCAGGGTCCCCAGGGCCAGGCCATGGCCTGCGGCCTGCACCTTTGCACCGTGGCCGCCGACGGCCGGGTGGCCCAATGCGGCTTTTACCTGGACAATGCCCTGGGCCGGATCGAGGAAGGCCTCTGGAGCTGCTGGCAACGGCGGACGCCCTGGGAGCTGGCCACGGTGGCCGGCTGCCGCGACTGCCCGGCGGCCGCCGACTGCGGCGGGGGTTGCCGCTTCCGCGCCCCGGCCCCGGACCGGCCCGACCCGGTGATGTGCGCGCTCATGGAACAATCACCCCACCTGGAGGATCAGGCATGCTGAAGGTGTACGACCTGGCTGGGCGCGCCCCGCGCGAGGGCGGCGAGACGGTGTTGGGACTCAAGGACCTGGGCACCCACGCCTGCTATCTGCTCTACGGCATCCTGACCCCGGGCGAGCCGGCCCGGGTGCTGCGCCCCGGCCCGGGCCACGAGGAGATCATCCTCTGCCTGTCGGGCAGCCTGCGACTGGAGGGCATGGGCCAGAGCCTGAGCCTCCAGGCCGGCCAGGCGGTGCATCTCAAGGGCGAGGACGCCTTCGAGGCCACCTGCGCCGGGCCTTTGGAGGCGCGCTACGCCGCCGCCGGCGGCCACTCCAGCGACGCGGAGCACCACCACCATCATCACTAGCCCTGGCGGGACGGTTTCCGGCTCCGGGCGGGGTGGAGCGGGCCCTGGGTCTCCACCAGGACCTCGGCCGCCTGGTGGGGGGAGCAGCCCTGGGCGTGGGCCAATTGCTCCAGGCGGGCCTGGGCCGCGGCCTCGTCCAGCCCGCGCTGGTCCATGAGCAGGCCCTTGGCCCGCTCCAAGAGCTTGCGCCGGCGCAGGCCCTCGCGCAGGTCGGCCACCTCCTCGGCCAGACGGCGCTCGCGCCCGAAGTTGCGATAGGCCAGCTCCAGGGCCGTGCCCAACGCCGCCGGCTCCAGCGGGGCCAGGAGCAGGGACTGCGCCCCCGCCCCCTGGGCGCGATCCCGCAGGGCGCGGTCGACGCGCTCGGCCAACAGCACCACCGGCAGCGGCCCTTGGCCCATGAGCACCCGCGTGGTCTGGACGCCATCGCTCCCCGGCAGGTCGCTGGCCATCAGAACCAGGTCCGGGGCCTGGAGCGCGCGGACGCGGCAGGCCTCCTGGCCATCGCCCGCCACCCCGGCCAGGACGAAGCCCAATGCCTCCAGCTGGCGGGCCAGGGTCAGGGCCCGTGGCGGCCGCCCCTCCACCAGCAACACCCTGAGGGCCGGGTCAGGCATCGTTCTCGTGGGCTCGCAGGGTCGCCGCCGGCGCCCAGAGCCGGACCTCCAGGCCGGGCGCGGCATTGACCAGCTCCAGGCGGCCATGGAGGTCGGTCTCGGCCACGGCCCGGGCCAGGTAGAGCCCGAAACGGTGCTGGCGGGCCGGATCAAACCCCGGCGGCAGGCCGGGGCCGTTGTCCGCCACCCACAGCAGCAGGCCGTCCTCGTCCAGCCGACCACCCAGGGACAGGACCGCGGGACCGCCGCGGGGCCGGCCGTGCAGCAAGGCGTTGACGATGATCTCGTGCAACCACAGGGACAGGGGCGAGCAGAGGCGCAGGCTCAGGGACAGGGGGGGCAGGTCGCGCTGGACCCGGGGCGGCAAGGCGGCGCGGCCCTGGCAGCGGCGCACGATCTCGGCCGCCAGGCGATCCAGGGTGGGCCTGGCCCCGGTTTCGTGGATCAGGGAATAGGAGACCGCCAAGGCCCCCACCCGCCCCTCCATGGCCTCGGCCAGCTCTTCCGGGGTGCGGGCGTAGGGGCAGGCCATGGCCATCAGGTTTGCGATGGCCTGCAGGTCGTTCTTGGCCCGGTGGCAGACGCCGCCGGCCAGGTCGCGATAGGGCTTGACGGACATGGCCGCGGTCTGGACTCCGTCGCCCGACCGCTCCGGCTGGTCCCCCGCCATGGTCCCCCCAAGGGCGGTTGGCTGCCGGGCCTGGCGCGGCGTCAGACCGCTCCCGGCCCGGAGATATGCGACCAGGCCCCGCCCCGGTGGGGACGGGGCCGTGGGCGAGCGCTAGACCGACTCGACGCTCTTGATTTCGGGCACGGCCTGCTTGACGACCTTCTCGATGCCCATCTTCAGCGTCATCTGGCTCATGGGGCAGCCGCCGCAGGCGCCCTTCAGACGCACCTTGACCACGCCGTCCTCGCCGACCTCGACCAGTTCGACGTCGCCGCCGTCGCGGTTCAGGGCGGGGCGGATCTTGTCCAGGGCCGCTTGCACTTTTTCCTTCAACGTACTCGCTCCTTTTGGCTGGGGCGTGAGTGGGGTCAATCTAGCACAGGCGATTTCACCCCGCTAATCATTTCAGTCCATGGCCGGTCAGCCGCTCCAGGGCCTGGAGGTAGCGGGCGCGGGTGCCCTCGATCACCTCCGCCGGCAGCCGGGGGGCCGGCGGCTGCTTGTTGAAACCGATGCTCTCCAGGTAGTCGCGCACGTACTGCTTGTCGAAGCTGCGCTGGCCGCGTCCGGGCTGGTACTCGTCGGCCGGCCAGAAACGGCTGGAGTCCGGGGTCAGCACCTCGTCGATCAGGATCAGCTGGCCATCCTTGAGCCCGAACTCGAATTTGGTGTCGGCGATGATGATCCCGGCCTTGGCCGCGATGTCCCGCGCCCGGCCGTAGATGGCCAAAGCCCGGCTGGCCACCTGGCGGGCCACCTCCTGGCCCACGATCTGCTCGGCCTGGGCCAGGGAGATGTTCTCGTCGTGGGCCCCCTGCTCGGCCTTGGTGCTGGGGGTGAACAGGGGTTCGGGCAGGCGGTCGCTCTCCTGAAGCCCGGCCGGCAGCTGGTAGCCGCAGACCTGGCCGGTCTTTTTATAGTCGCTCCAACCGCTGCCGGCCAGGTAGCCGCGCACGATGACCTCGATGGCCAGGGGCTGGCACTTCTTGACCAGCATTGAGCGCCCCTCCAACTGGTCCCGGTAGGGTTGCAGGATCTTGGGGAAGTCCCGCACCTCCCAGGCCACCAGGTGGTTGGGGGTCAGGTCGGCCATCTGGCCGAACCAGAAGACGCTGATCTGGGTCAGGACCTTGCCCTTGTCCGGGATGGGGTCGGGCAGGACGACGTCGAAGGCGCTCAGGCGATCGCTGGCCACGATCAGCAGATGCTCGCCCAGGTCGTAGATGTCACGCACCTTGCCCCGGCCGATGAGTTTGACGTCGGGCAGATTGGTTTGCAATATCGCGCTCATGGCCTCTCTCCGCTCCTGGGGTGCGTCGTCCCTGGGCCGCGCCGGCCAGTTTTTCGCCGGGGGTGGTTGACGCGGGGTTTGTGGCGAGACTATGCTCTCATAATCCTGTGCGAAAAGCCGTCCGGCGTCAATGCCGGCGCGGCGGGGAGGCCCGCGGGTCGCTCAGGTCCTCGGCAGATTCATTCACCGCGCCGAACTTGCCCGCGGCCGGGTCTCCGGTCCGCCGGGGGGGCGTTTTCGACCCCGGCTTCACCGGTAAAGCCTAGCATAAAGAACCAGAGGGAGAAACAGATGCTGCAGAAAATCACGGTTATCGGCGGCGGCAACGTTGGCGCCACCTGCGCCCAGCGCGCGGCCGAAAAAGAGCTGGCCGACGTGGTCCTGGTGGACGTGGTGGAGGGGATGCCCCAGGGCAAGGGCCTGGACCTGTGCGAGGCCGCGCCGATCGAGAAGCACGATGCCCGGGTGGTGGGCGCCAACGACTACAAGGCCACCGCCGGCAGCGACGTGATCATCGTCACCGCCGGCATCGCCAGGAAGCCCGGCATGAGCCGCGACGACCTGATCAAGACCAACGCCGGCATCGTCAACACCGTGGTCAAGGCCGCGGCCCAGGAAAGCCCCAACGCGGTCTTCATCATCGTCAGCAACCCCCTGGACGCCATGTGCCACGTGGCCCTGAAGGCCTGCGGCTTCCCCTCCCAGCGGGTGATCGGCATGGCCGGGGTGCTGGACTCGGCCCGCTTCCGCTACTTCATCGCCGAGGCCCTGGACGTCAGCGTGGAAAACTGCCACGCCTTCGTGCTGGGCGGCCACGGCGACACCATGGTGCCCCTGCCCCGGCTGTCCAACGTCAGCGGCGTGCCCCTGCCCGAACTCTTGCCGGCCGACAAGATCGCCCAGCTCTGCCAGCGCACCGCCCAGGGCGGGGCCGAGATCGTCAGCCTCTTGAAAACCGGCAGCGCCTTCTACGCTCCGGCCTCGGCCGCGGTGGAGATGGCCGAGGCGGTGCTGAAGGACAAGAAGAAGGTCCTGCCCTGCGCGGCCTACCTCACCGGCCAGTACGGCTACAACGACCTCTTCATCGGCGTGCCGGTGAAGCTGGGCCAGGGCGGGGTGCTGGACGTGCTGGAGATCAAGTTGGCCGCCGAGGAGAAGGCGGCCCTGGACAAGAGCGCCGACGCGGTGCGGGGTCTGGTCAAGGTCCTGGCCGACCTGGGCTTCTAGCCAGCCAACGTCCCGAAAGCAGCAACGAGGCCCGCGGCCGGATCGGTCGCGGGCCTCTGGTCATGCGACGGATGAGCTGGCCGGACTCGGCCCCCTAGCGGATCACGCTGCGGGGGGGGTGATACCCACCGGGCGCGGCCTGGCAGGGGGCCACCAGGCAGCGCGGGCCCAGGATGGCGCCGGGGTTGGTGACCGAGTTGCAGCCGGTCTCGCAATGGTCGCCCATGATGGCCCCGAACTTGCGCCGCTCGATGCTGTGCACGGTCTCGCCCAGCTTGACCCGGAAGGGCCGGTCCACGATCTTGAGGTTGGCCAGCTTGGTGCCCGCCCCCAGGTTGACCTCGCGGCCCAGGATGGAGTCGCCCAAATAGGCGAAGTGCCCGGCCTTGGCCCCGTCCAGCATGGCCGAGTTCTTGATCTCGGTGGTGTGGCCAACCACGCACCCCGCCCCGATCAGGCAGCCGCCCCGCAGGTAGGCCCCCTGGCGCACCTCGCTGTTGGGTCCGATGAAGCTGGGTCCCTTGATCAGGGCCCCGGGCTCGATCACCGCCCCGGGCGCGATGTGGATCAGCTCGTCCATCAGGGCCGCGCCGGCGTGGATCACGCTGACCCCGACCACCTCGCGGCCCTGGAGCCGCACCCGGAGCTTGCCCTTGGTGGGGTCGCCGCCCAGGAGCTCGAAGCCGTCCTCGTAGATGCGGCCGTCCATGATGACCACGGTGCGGGGCAGCACCTCGCCGTGGCCGCGCAGGGGGCCGGTGTTGGGGCCGGCCTCCTCCACCACCTGGCGGGTGTAGGCCTCGATCCGGTCCAGGGCCTGCCAAACGAACTCCAGGCCCGCGAACAGGCCGGCGTGGGTGAGCCCCTCCAGGTTGAACAGATCCTTGGGCGCCAGCATGGGTCCCTCCCGCCCGGCGGCCGTCCGGCCTACCAGTAGCGCCGCACCGGGATGCCGGCCCGGTGCAGGTGGTCCTTGATCTGGGCCACGGTGTAGTGGCCGTAGTGGGTCATGGAGGCGATCAGGGCCGCGTCGGCCTGGCCCTGAGTCAGCACGTCCACCAGGTGCCTGGGCTCGCCGGCCCCGCCGCTGGCGATGACCGGGATGCTGACGTTGGCGCTGATCAGCCGGGTCAGGGTCAGCTCGTAGCCGGTCTGGGTGCCGTCGGCGTCGATGCTGTTCAGGCAGATCTCGCCCGCGCCCAGGTCCTGGGCCTGTTTGGCCCAGGCCAGGGCGTCGATGCCCATGCGCTTGCGGCCGCCGTGGATCACCATCTCGTAGCCGCTGGGGATCTGCGGCGTGGCCTCCACCTTGAGCACGTCCATGCCCAGCACGATGCACTGGTTGCCGAACTGGCGCGCGCCCTCGGCGATGATCCGGGGATTGGTCACCGCCGCGGAGTTCACGCTGACCTTCTCCGCCCCGGCCGCCAGGCAGTCGTACATGTCGGCCACGCCGCGGATGCCGCCGCCCACCGAGAAGGGCATGAAGATGGTGGCCGCCACCCGGCGCACGACGTCGATCATGATGTTGCGGGCGTCGCTGCTGGCGGTGATGTCGTAGAAGACCAGCTCGTCCGCGCCCTGCTCGTAGTAGAAGGCGGCCATCTCCACCGGATCGCCGATGTCCACGTTGCCCTTGAACTTGACGCCCTTGGTCAGGCGGCCGTCGCGCACGTCCAGGCAGGGAATGATGCGCTTAGACAGCATCGCCCCCCTCCTTTCCGTCCCAGGCCAGGAAGTTGCCCAGGATGGTGAGCCCCGGGCGGCCCGACTTCTCGGGGTGGAACTGCACCGCCACCAGGTTCTCGCGGGCCACGGCCGCGGCGAAGCTCAGCCAGTACTCGGTGGTCCCCACCACGTCCTCGGCCCGGGCCGGCGCGGGGTGGTAGGAGTGCACGAAGTAGAACTCGGCCTCGGCCGGCAGGCCGGCGAAAACCGGGTGGGGCCGGGTCCAGGCCACCTGGTTCCAGCCCATGTGGGGCACCTTCAGGGGTTGGCCGGACCCGTCGCGGTGGTCCACCGGGAAGCGCACGGTCTGGCCGGGCAGGATGCCCAGGCAGGCGGCGGCGTCCTCCTGGCTGCTCTCGAAGATGATCTGGGTGCCCAGGCAGATGCCCAGCACCGGCTTGCCCTGGTTGAGGGCCTCTTTGAGCGCGCGGTCCAGGCCCAGGCGCTTGAGGCTGGCCATGGCCGCGCCGGCCGCGCCCACGCCGGGGAAGATCACCCGCTCGGCGCTGGCGATGAACTCCAGGTCGTTGCTGATCCGGCAGGGCGCCCCCAGGTGGTCCAGCGCCCGTTTGACGCTGGTGAGGTTGCCGGCCTCGTAGTCGATGATGGCGATCACGGTTCGGCTCCTCCCGCCTCCCGCCACCAGGCAAGCGACTCCTGCGGCTGCTGGGGAGGGGGTGCGGAGGAACCCTTTTGGGCCTCCAAAAGGGTTCCCCGCGCTACTTCCTAGTACTGGTAGAAGCCCCGGCCGGACTTGCGGCCCAGCCAGCCCTGGTCCACGTATTTGCGCAGCAGGGGGCAGGGGCGGTACTTGCTGTCGCCCAGGCCCTGGTGCAGCACCTCCAGGATGGCCAGGCAGGTGTCCAAACCGATGAGGTCGGCCAGGGCCAGGGGACCCATGGGGTGGTTCATGCCCAGCTTCATCACCTGGTCCACGTCCGCCGGCTGGCCCACGCCCTCCATCACGCAGTAGACCGCCTCGTTGATCATGGGCAGCAGGATGCGGTTGGCGATGAAGCCCGGGTAGTCGTTGGCCGGCACCGGGGTCTTGCCCATCTTCACGGCCAGGTCCAGGGTCAGCTGGTGGCAGGCGTCGCTGGTGGCCAGGCCGCGGATCACCTCCACCAGGGCCATCATGGGCACCGGGTTCATGAAGTGCATGCCGATGACCAGCTCGGGGCGGCTGGTGGCGCCGGCGATCTTGGTGATGCTGATGCTGCTGGTGTTGGAGGAGAGCACCACCCCGGGCTGGCAGATGGCGTCCAGCTTGCGGAAGATCTCCAGCTTCAGGGTGACGTTCTCGGTGGCGGCCTCGACCACGAAGTCGGCCCCGGCCAGGTCCTCCAGGCTGGTGCTGGTCTTGATCCGGCCCAGGATGGCCTTCTGGTCCTCGGCGCTGAGCTTGTCTTTCTTGACCAGGCGGCCCAGGCTGGTGTCGATGGTCTTGACGCCCCGGGCGACGAACTCGTCCTTGATGTCGTTCATGATCACGTTGAAGCCGGCCGCGGCCGCCACCTGGGCGATGCCGCTGCCCATCTGTCCGGCGCCGATCACGCCGATGGTCTTTACTTCCATGCCGTCTCTCCTTGGGTTGCGGGCTCGATGATTGATGACTATTGGCGGTTGGTTTGGATTTCCATGCTGGCCAGGTAGCAGGTGGCCTCGTTGAGGGCGGGGTTGATGTCCAAGGCCCGCTTGATGGCCGCCCTGCCCTTTTCCTTCTGGCCGCCCTCGAACAGGGCGCGACCCAGGTTGAACCACAGGTTCTCGTCGCCGGGGGACAGGTTGATGGCCCGGGTGTAGTGGCGCGCCGCCTCGGCGTAAAGCCCCATCTTGCGCAACTGGATGCCGAACTCGTTGAAGATGTGTTTGTTCTCCGGCTCCAGCACCGCCTCGATGGTGCCCAGCTTCTTGAAGACCGTCGCCGCCTTCTCGGTCTCGCCCAGGGCCAGATAGGTCTTGCCCAGACCGAAGTTGGCCCGCACGTTCTCCTCGTCCAGCTTGACCGCCTTGCTGAACTCGAACTCGGCCGAGAGGAACTCGTTTTCGGCCAGGTGGCGTTCGGCCCGGGCGGCGATGCGGTCGGCCTGGCGCTGCTGGACGCTGATGGTCTTGGGCACGAAATCGGGCAGGTGGCGGAAGCGCTTGGCGAATTCCTCCAGGGGCACCAGGTCGACGAAACCGGAGCGCTCCTCGTTCAGGTCCAGGAGCTCCATCTTCACCTGGTCTTCCTCGACCGCCAGCAGCAGCCAGTAGTTCTCCATCCGGGCGGCCTTGGCGGTGTCGCCGGTGCCCACCTTGCTGGCGATGCTTTCCAGGTAGTATCCAGGGGCTATCTTGGGCTGTTCAGCCATGGCTGGTCTTCCTTCAGGCGAAATCGCCCCGCCACCAGGCCCGGAAGTAGTTCACCAGGGCGAGGAACCCCAGGCCCAGCGCGCCCCAAATCCCGGCCGCGCCCACCACCCGCAGCCAGTTCCAGTCCGCCCAGGCGGCGATCACGGTCAGTCCCATGCCCCAGGCGAAAAAGGCGGTCTTGAGCTTGCCCCAGCGGTTGGTCTGCACCCAGGGCAGCGGCCGCAGGGGCTGGCCGCGTCGCAGGCGTCCGATGATGATCAGGATGGGGATGGCCACCACGTGCAGGTCCATGGCCACCACCAGCATCAACACCCGCCAATCGAAGAGCCCGCGCCACCACAGGGCCAGGATCAGGGCCAGGGCGTAGAGCTTGTCGGCCACCGGGTCCAACAAGGCCCCCAGCTTGGTCACCAGGCCCCGCTGGCGGGCCACCATGCCGTCGAGGTTGTCGCTGATGCCGGCGCTGAAGCCCACCACGATCAGCCAACCCAGGCCCACCGACGGGGTGAAGGTCATCCAGATCACGGCCAGGGAGCCCAGGATGCGGACGATGGTGAGGTGGTTGGGGGTGACCCACTCCGGCACCAAGCCCACCACCGCGGCCTGGAAACCACCCGGGCGGGGGGATGCCCCCGCGTCGTTCTTGGCCTCGGTTGCTTGCGTCATGGAAGATGAACCCCGCGCGCCTGGCCCGGCGCGTCCTCCGGCCCCGGTCAACACATCGGCCCAGGGGCTTGTTCTGGCGCACGATTCTATCCCAGGCCCAGGCCAGCGGCAAGAACCAAAGGCGACCCGGAGCTAGGCTTGGCGTGGGGGCTCCGCACCCCGGGCCAGGTGCAGGGAGAGCACCATCAGGGCGGCCGGGGTGATGCCGCTGATGCGTCCGGCCTGGCCCAGGCTGGCCGGACGCACCCGGATGAGCTTTTCCTGCACCTCGCGGCTCAGCCCGGGCAGGCCAGCGAAGGAAAAATCCGGCGGGATGCGGGTGGCCTCCAGGGCGCGGAAGCGGGCCACCTGCTCCCGTTCGCGCTGCTCATAGCCAGCGTAACGGGCCCGGATCTCCAGTTGCTCGCTCACCATCGGGGCCAGACGGTCCAGCCCGGCCAGGGTCGGGTCCAGCCTGGCCAGGGTCTTGAGGTCCAGGCCCGGCCGGCGCAACAGCTCGGCGGCCCTTTGCGGTCCGCGCAAGACGGCCTGGCCCAAATCGACCAGGCGTTGGTTCAGCTCCGGAGTGGGGTTGAGGCTGACGCCCTCTAGGCGCTCCCAGGCCTGGTCGATGGCCGCGCGCTTGGCGCTGAAAACCCGCCAACGGGTGTCGTCCACCAGGCCCAGTTCCCGGCCCAGGGGGGTCAGGCGCAGGTCGGCGTTGTCCTCGCGCAGGCTCAGGCGATACTCGGCCCGGCTGGTGAACATGCGATAGGGCTCGGCGGTGCCCTTGGTCACCAGGTCGTCGATCAGCACCCCGATGTAGGCCTGACCCCGGTCCAGGATGAAGGGTTCGCGGCCCTGGGCGGCTCGGGCGGCGTTGATCCCGGCCATCAGCCCCTGGGCCGCGGCCTCCTCGTAGCCGCTGGTGCCGTTGACCTGGCCGGCCAGGTAGAGCCCGGCCAGGCGCTTGGATTGCAGGTCCGGGGTCAGGTCCTGGGGGTCGCTCATGTCGTATTCGATGGCGTAGCCGGGACGCACCAGATGGGCGCGTTCGCAACCGGGCAGGCTGCGCACCAGGGCCACCTGGGCCGCCAGGGGCAGGCTGGTGGGGATGCCGTTGGGATAGATGAGCTGGCTGTCCAGGCCCTGGGGCTCCAGGAAGATCTGGTGACTCTCCCGCTCCGGGAAGCGCACCACCTTGTCCTCGATGGAGGGGCAGTAGCGCGCCCCCACCCCGGTGATGATCCCGGCGTACATCGGCGACTGATCCAGGTTGGCCCGGATCACGGCGTGGCCCTGGGCGGTGGTGCGGGTGACCCAGCAGCCCACCTGGGGCAGGGCCGGCGCGTCGCTGAGGAAGCTGAACAGGCGGGGGGCGGGGTCGCCCAGTTGCAGGGGCAGGCCCGCCAGGTCCAGGCTGCGGCGGTCCAGGCGGGGACAGGTGCCGGTCTTGAGCCGGCGCAGGCCGAAGCCCAGGGCCTGGAGCTGATCCGAGAGGGCGTTGCTGGGTGGGTCTCCCAGGCGTCCGGCCGGCCGCTGGCGCAGGCCCACGTGCACCACCCCGCGCAGGAAGGTGCCGGCGGTGATGACCACGGTCTGGGAGCGGATCTCCTGGCCCAGGTGGGTGACCACCCCGGCCACGCGGCCCTCCTCCAGCAGCAGCCCGCTGGTCTCGGCCTCCAGGAGCCACAGCCCGGGCTGCTCCATCAGCACCCGGCGCAGGCGGCGGGGGTAGCGGTCCATATCCACCTGGGCCCGGCTGGACCAGACCGCCGGCCCCTTGCCCTGGTTCAGGAGCCGGAACTGGATGCCACAGGCGTCGGTGTTGCGGGCCATCTCCCCGCCCAGGGCGTCGATTTCGCGCACCAGGTGGCCCTTGGCCAGGCCGCCCACGGCCGGGTTGCAGGAGAGCGCGGCGATGTGCTCCAGGTTCAGGGTGACCAGCAGAGTGGGCGCGCCCAGACGGGCGGCGGCCAGGGCCGCCTCGCAACCGGCGTGGCCGGCCCCCACCACGATCACCGCGAAGCTGTCGGGCGGCGGGTTCAACTCAGGCCCAGGTAGGGATGGCCGCTGACCGCGGCGGAAAGGGTCTCGCCGGGGCGCAGACCGGCGACTTCCAACACCTGCCCCAGGCAGAGCCGGTGGTCGCCGGGTTGGCCCACCTCCAGGACGCGGCAGGCGATGGCCCCCAGGCCTCCGGCCAGCAGCGGCAGGCCCAGGGGGCCGGGGATCAACTCCAGGCCGGCGAAGCGATTCTGGGCCGGACGGGCCAGGCGGGCCAGGAGGGCGCGGTCCCCGGCCGGCAGCAGGTTGAGGGCGAAGTCCGCGCCCGGGGTCAGGGCCGGGGCCAGGGAGCGGTTGTGGCGCACCGCCACCAGGATCAGCGGCGGTTCGCCCGAGACCTGGCTGACCCAGGAGACCAACAGGCCCTGGGGCGCGGCCGGGGAGCCCAGGGTGAGGAAATACAAGCCATAGCCCAGGCGGCCCAGGGCCTGGCGGAGGGGATCGTCGGATGGGGCCAGCCACGGCATTGGCTCACGTCTCCTTACGGCATGCCGGACGCTGAAACACGCCCCGGCGGCACCGGCAAGGCTAGCACCCCCGGCCGCGCCGGGCAAGCCGGACTCAGGGGGCCGGGGCCCTGGCCGGGAAAAGCCCCAGCACGCCGCGAAGGCGCAGCCAGGTCAGGCCCACGTATTCATAGAACGCGGCCTCGCTGCCGGCCAGGGCGGCGGCGGTGGGCATCACCAGTTCGTAGTTCCAGACCAACTCCCGGGCCTGGAAATCGGCCGGCGCGGGCTGGGGATGGCCGCCGTAGGCCCGGAAAAGTCGCAGGCAGCGCGGCAGGTGGCTGGCAGAGGTGACCAGGGCGAAGGGCTCGCCCCCCAGGCGCGCGGTCAGGAGCCGGGCCTGGTCCTCGCTGTCCCAGGAGGCGGTCTCCAGGACCAGGGCCTCCTCCGGCGCGCCCAGCTCCCGCGCCAGCGCCGCCATGGCCTCCGCCTCGGGCCGGCCGTGATAGGACCCGCCGGAGAAGATCAGGCGCGAACCCGGCAGGGCCCGCCACAGGCGCAGGCCCTCCAGCAGGCGCTTCAGGCTGTGCCGTCCCAGGCGGTCGCCGGGCGTGAGCTGGCCCTGGTTCACGCCCCCGGCCAACACCACCACCTGGCGCACCCCCAGGGTGGCCAGGCGAGTGGGATCGGCGTAATCGCCGGCCCCGGCCTCCAGGGAGGCCATCAGCCAATGGCTGACCAGGGGGCTGGCCAGGAGGAGGAGCAGGAGACCGGCCAGGGCCAGCAGCCAGCCGCCGGAGCGGCCGCGCGGCCGCAGCCAGCCCAGGAGCCCGCCGACCACTCCCAGGCCCAGGACCAGGCCCACCGGAAAGACCAGGCGGCTGATGAGTTTCTTGGCGACGAACCAGACTTCGTCCAAGGAGGCAGCTCCGGGTCTAGGGGTCTCAGGCGCTGGCCGTCAAGGGATCAATCCAGGGAGGAAAGGCGCAGCATGGCGCTTTCCAGCTGCCGCTGGTCCAACAGGTGCAGGTAATCCTGGATCTGCCGCGCATGCTCCTGGTCCTCGAAGCTGAAAACCACCTCCAACTCCCAGGAGGGGTCCCTGCGCTGGCAGCTTTTGACCGTGGCGCACAGGCTGGTCACCGACCCGATTTCGGGTAGGACGAAGCTAAGAGGTATTCTAGCGCCAAAAGGTTGAGGTGACTCGCATTGCAGCATGCAGCCGTCCTCGGAAAGGTTCAGGATCAGGCAAGGCTCGGCCTGCCCGGCCGGCGGCGCGCCGTCGCCGGCTCCCAGCGTGGCGTCAAAGAGCACCGGGAAGCTTTTACCCCTGCGGATCTGGCCGTACTCCACCGTCTCGGGATACATCACCAGGAGCAGCGCCGCCGGCCCCTGGAGGCGCCCCAGGGACTTGCTGCGGAAAAGCGCGACCTTATCGCCCTTGATCAGGCGCACCAACAGGTCCACCCCGGCCTCGAAGCGGACCTCCATCCCCTTGTGGCTGGGTGGATCGAGGATCAGGTAGCGCTGGGGATGCAGGCCCCGGATCACCGATATCGCGCGGGGCAGAGTGGCCAAGGGGGCTTCCAGGACCACCTGGGCGCCGGGGACGAAAAGGCCGGAGTCAACCATGGTTGCCGCCTCTCCCAGGTCAGGCCGCGGGTCGCGCCCGCCAATCCGGTCAGCCAATGCGCGCCCCCGCCCACCCGGGGTTCGGGAGTCCCGCTCCGCGACGGCCCTAGGCGTCGGCGGTCAGGGTGACCAGCAGCTCGCGGGCCTCCTCGAAGCCGGGCTTGACCTTCAGGGCCTTGTTCAGGGCGGTCAGGGCCGCCTTGCGATCGCCGGCATCAATGTAAGCCCGGGAGAGGTTGTAGTACAAGACCTCGTTGTCCGGGGCGATGGACAGGGCGCGCTGGTAGTTCTCCACCGCGTCCCGGAATTTGCCCTGTTTGCGGAAGGCGATGCCCAGGCGGTTGAAGAGATGGATGTCCTGGGGATTGGCCTCCAGGGCCTGGCGGAAGGCCTCCTCGGCCTCGTCGTCCATGCCCAGGCTGAGCATGGCCTCGCCCACCCGGCGGGCCACGTCCGAGTATTGTCCCTTGGCCACCTTCATCACCGTCTTGAGCACCTTGGCCGCCTCTTCCTTCTGGCCGTTGGCCATCAGGGTCTGGGCCAGTTGGAAATGGCGCTCCACGTTCTTGGGGCTGATGCTGGTGGCCTGCTTGAGGTGGACGGCGGCCTCCTCCTTGCGATTCAGGCGCTGGTATAGCCGGGCCAGGGCCTCGTGGCCGCGCAGGTATTTGGGCTGGATCTTGATAGCCCCCTCGTAGCACTCCAGGGCGCGCACGTCGTTGCCCTGGCTCTCGAAGACCTGGCCCAGGGCCAGCAGGGTGCGCGGGCTCCGGTTGTTGATCTTCAGCGCCTCCTGATACTCTGCCAGGGCCTTGTCCAGTTGCCCAGCCCGCATGTAGGTCTGGCCCAGTTCCAGGTGGGTGTCGATGGGCGAAAGCGACTGCCGCCGGTCCAGGGCCTCGTTGATCTTCTCCTCCAGGGTGGTGAGGGTGAAGGGCTTGAGCAGATAGGCGTCCACCTCGTACTCGCCCGCCTCGGCCACGATGGCCTCGTTCATCTCGGCGGTGATCATGATGAAGGGCAATGCTCGCAACTGCTCGTCATCACGTATGAACTTCAGGACTTCCACCCCGGTCATGCGCGGCATGCGCCAATCGCTGAGCACGATGTCCACATCCTGGTAGCGCAGCTTGTCGATGGCCACGTCGCCGTCATCCGCCTCCATAAAATTCTGGTAACCGATTCGCCGCAGCATCTCCTTGATGGTCCAGCGCATGCGCTGTTGGTCGTCAACGATCAAGATGTTCAAGTTCTTATCCGGCAGTGGCATCGACCAAACACCCTTCTTGGAAATCAATCTTGCTAATAAACGAAATTTATTCTGCTATTATAACAGGCTAGCAAAGTCTTGCCGTTGGTGTCGATCAGATGCCAGCACCCAGCGTCCTTTTCTGGACCCCGCCCTCGATTCGGCTCTATCATGAATCAAGGGGACGCGCTCCCCTGTGGCCAAGTCTTTTCCCCACTCCCAGGGAGGCGCCAATGACGGTGAAAGTACAGGTGATTTTCTACAGCATGTTCGGCCACATCCACAAGATGGCCCAGGCCGTGGCCGAGGGCGTGGCCCAGATTCCCGAAGCCAGGGCCGAGCTTCTCCAGGTGGCGGAGCTGGTGCCGGAGACGGCCCTGGAGCGCAGCGGGGCCAAGGCCTTGCGCGAGGCCTTCGCGGCAGTGCCCCTGGCCGCACCCGACCGGCTGCCCGAGGCCGACGCGGTGATCTTCGGCACCCCCACCCGCTTCGGCATGATGTGCGCCCAGATGCGCAACTTCCTGGATCAGACCGGCGCTATCTGGGCCTCGGGGGGCCTGATCGGCAAGGTGGGCAGCGTCTTCACCTCCACCGCCACCCAGCACGGCGGCCAGGAGACGACCCTGGTCAGTTTCCACACCACCCTGCTCCACCATGGCATGATCATCGTCGGGGTGCCCTTCAGCAACCCCCTGCTCAACGCCCAGGGCGAGATGACCGGCGGCACGCCCTATGGCGCCAGCACCATCGCCGGCGCCGACGGCGCGCGCCAACCCACCCCGGCGGAGTTGGACCTGGCCCGGGTCCAGGGGCGGCGGGTGGCGGAGATCACCCTGGCCCTCAAGCGCGGCCAGGCCTGAACACCTCGCCAGCGGTCAAAAGGAGAGGGCCGGGGTCTTGGCGACCCCGGCCCTTCCTGGGTGATTTTAGGCTAGGAGGCGACTAGAAGACGAAGCGGAACTGGACGCCCAGCATCCACTCGTTGCCGTTGTCGGCATTGTTGGTGACCGCGTCGCCGTAGTTGAAGTAGTTGAACTCGGGATGAATCGAGAAGTTCTTGGTGACGGTGTAGGGAAGGGCCACGAAGAAGGCCTGACGACGGTAGTCGTCGTTCTGGAAACCGGCGTCCTTCTTCCAGGCGTCGTTGTTCAGGTACTCGATGCCGTAGCCCGCGGTGGCCTCCAGGGCGCTGGTCAGCTTGTACTCCAGGGCCAGGAAGCCACCCACGTTGCGGGTGTCCTCGATGGAGCCGTCAGCCTTGCGGTAGGCCACCGACCGGGCCAGGGACTTCAGACCGGCGTTGACGCCGTTCCAGTCGTACTCGTTGTTCTGGCCCCAGTGGACCTCGGCCTTGGCGGTGAAGGGTCCCATGGTGAACTTCACCGGCAGGATGGCCACCCACGCGGTGATGGTGTCATCCTTCATGGCGTTGTTGCCCTTCTCGATCTTCATCTGCGACCAGCCGAAGCCGGGGCCGATCCACAGACCGCCGAAGGTGAACTGGGCGGCCAGGTCGAGGCGGGGGATGGTGCTGTAGACGTCGATGCTGCCGGGCAGGGCGGTGGAGCCCGTGGTCAGGCCACCGGTCTGCTGGGGGGTCAGTTCGGCGCCGGGCTGCACCACGGCCAGCGAGAAGCCCATGTTGTCCTTCATCCACTCAAACCGGGCCTGGGGATGACGGCCGGAGTAGATGTAGCCCCAGTTGGACAGCAGCAGCTTGGCCGACTGGCTCAGGCCCAGGTACTGCTTGGGGTGGTGCTTCAGGGTGCCGATCCAGCCGTCGTCTTGACCGGCGACCAGGCGGCAGTTGCCGACCTTCCACCAGCCGTAGGCGTAGCGGAGGCTGACGCCTTCCTGGTTGCCGTTCTTGGAGGACAGGCCCAGCTCGATGAAACCACCGGTGGACTTGTCGGCGCTGGTGAACTTGGCGTTCAGGTAGGAGTGACCGGCCAGGTTGACGAAGGAGGTGCCCACGTCTTCCTTCTGGTTGCTGGTCAGCTCCTTGGTCAGGCTCTGGTAGCCGACGTCGGTCAGGATGCGGCCGCCGACCACGACGTTGGCGCCGGGGGCGTCAGCGGCCAGGACCGGCATCGCCAGGCCCAGCAACGCCACCGCCGCCAGGATCGCGAAAAACTTCTTCATTTTTCCCTTTTCTCCTTTTCGATGTTCAGACCGCGCGGGAGCGGGGATGTAGTAGCCAGCTTCAGCCTCGAACCCGCGCGCACCATCGCCGCCAGACAGCCTGGGCTCACCCCAACCCGTTATTCCGGCGGCTCCTTCGCGCCCCAGGGGCGCTTTGGATCACGCGAATAGCCAGCGTCTCCCTCAAGACCCTGGACTACTCTTCTCTGGGCATATTGAAGCACCACGACCGATGTCAGTCAAGTGCTTTTTTGACGCCAATGCTTGGATAGTTGAGGGGGCCGCCCCGCCCCCCGGATCCCGGCCTAGACGAACAGGTTGATCTGGGCCTGGCTGGCAGCGGCCAGGTAGGTGGCCGCGCCGCCCACCTCGATCCCCTCGATCAGGTCCTCGTGCTTTATCCCCATGACATCCATGGTCATCTGGCAACCGATCAGCTTGACCCCGCTGTCCTTGGCCACCTCCAGCAATTCCGGGATGCTGGGCACGTTCACCTTGCCCATCCAGCCCTTCATCATGCTGGTGGCCATGGCGGTCATGCCCGGCAGCACGCCGATGAGGTTGGGCACCGGCACCGGCATGGCCGGATTGCCGACGGGGGCCACCTTGAGCTTGGCGTATTTGTGGCGGTTGATGATGTCCAGGCCGTAGAAGGTGAAGAACACTGTGGTTTCCAGGTCCATGGCCACCGCGGTGGTGGCCAGGATCAGCACCGGATAGGCCATGTCCAGGCTGCCCTTGGAGGCGATGATGGTCATGGCCCGGGCCGGCTGGGGCGCGGCCAGGCGCTTGTCCAACTCCTCCTGGACCCGCTGCTCCACCAACTTTTGGATTTCCGCGTCGGTCATGGCATCCTCCCAGCTCCGGGTTGGGGGCGGGCCCCGATCGGTTCTTGGCTTGGGGTCCCGGCCGACCCCGCCGCGCCGCCCGATCCGGCCCCGACAATCCACCTACGTTATCAGGATGATCGATCCACCCGCGATCATCCCGCGCGCCTGGTCCGCGCGGCTATTTCAAACCCTGCTTGACCACCTCCATGGCCGTGCGCAGGGACTCCAGGACGCCGATGATCTCCAACCGCTGGTCCTCCTCGAATTGCAGCAGGATGCGCTGGTGGAGCCCCCGCAGGAACTCGCCCACCTGCTGGGCCCGTCGCCGGCCCTCGGGGGTCAGGCTGATCAGGCGGATGCGGCCGTCCTGGGGGTCGTCGGTGCGGCTGACCAGGCCCCGGGCCTCCAGGCCCTCCAGGATCTTGGTCACCCGGCTCTTGGCCACCTCCAGGCGCTGGGCGATGCTCTTGACCGTGAGATAGCGCTCGTCGCCAAAGAGCATCAGGCAGCGCAACTCGGCCTGGGGCAAGTCGAATTTCTGCGACTGGAAGATCATGCGATCCTGGCAGCAATGCACCATCTCGCCGATCAGCCCCTGCAGGCGCTGGGTCTGGTAGTCCAGCAGGGCGACGTCTTCCGCCGCATGTTCCGCGCCGATTTTGTTCATGGTATTAATTAATATCCGCTCCCAGAGGGTGCGTCAAGACCAAATAGCCATTGGTTCATAGGCAGGTGATATCAGGATGATGGTCAGGAGAGCCTTCCCCGTCCACCAACCATTCACCCGCCAAACCAGTTCTCTGGGTTAACTGGTCCGGCCTTCGGCCGCGGGGTCTATTTGACCAAGGGTAGCGTGGCCTTGAACTCCTCGGTGCCGGCCTGGCGCAGGATCTCGTAGATGAACATCTCGGTGGAGGTGACCACCCCGCCGGCCTGGCGCAGCCGGGCCAGGGCCAGGTCGCGGTTGCCGAGGTTGCGAGAAGAGACCGCGTCGCCCACCACCTGCACCCGGTGGTCCTCCAGGGCGCTCAGGGCGGTCTGGAGCACGCAGATGTGGGCCTCCACCCCGGCCAGCACCAGGGTCTTGCGCTTCAGGGCCTTGATCTTCTGCGAAAATTCCTCGCAGCCGAAACAATCGAAGCTGATCTTGGCGATGGCCGGCTCGGCCAGGCCGGCCCCGGTCACCGCCGGGACCGTGGCCCCCAGCTTCATCTGCTCGGTGGCCACCACCGGCAGCCCGACGATGCCGGCGAACTGAACCAGTTTGGCGATGTTGGCCACCACCTCCTCCTGCCCGTGGATCACCGGCAGGAGCCTCTCCTGGGCGTCGATGACCACCAGGACGCAATCCTCGCGCTTGAGCAGCCGATCATGCTTGGACATCCGGGGCTCCCTTCCCGCGCTGTGGCTGGTTTCATAATCAATCGCGCCAACCGGCTCTCAGGCCTGGCGCTTGGCGTGGGCCGCGGCCTCCAGCCCGGCCACGCAGCCCTCGCCCACCGCCTTGGCCATCTGCCAGGGCGGCCCGGTGATGTCGCCGGCCGCCCAGACCCCGGGCAGGTTGGTGGCCTGGCGCTTGTCGGTGGCGATGTAGCGCATGGTCTCCGGGTCCAGGGCCACCCCCAGGCCCCCGGCCAGCTGCACCGCGCCCTTGGCCCCCAGCTCGATGAAGACCCCGCTCACCGCCAGGGTTTGGCCGTCGTCCAGGACCAGACCATCCACCTGGTCCCGGCCCTGGATGGCGGTGGGCCAGCGTCCCTCGTGCAGCACCACCGCGCTGTCGCGCAGGCGCTGGGCCAGCACCTCGCTCACCCCCAGCTCGCGGCAGACCAGGTGCACCCGGCTGGCCAGGAAGAGCATGGTCAGGGCTCCGCTGACCGCCGCGCTGCCCCCGCCCACCACCGCCACCGCCTGGCCGCGGAAAAAGCCGCCGTCGCAGTCCACGCAATAGCTGACCCCCTGGCCCAGCAGCTCCTTCTCGCCCTTCACCCCCAGGCGGTTGCGGCTGACGCCCATGGCCAGCACCAGGGCCTTGGCCAGCACCTCGCCGCCGCCCTCGGTGCGCACCAGGTAGCCCCCGCCCTCCGGCGCCACCTCCACCACGTCCTCGTCGCGCAGCAGGGCCCCGAACTCGGCCGCCTGGCGGCGGCCGTCCGCCAGCATCTGGGGGCCGGCGAAGGTGGGCAGGCAGCAGTAGTTCTCCACATGGGCCTTGTTGAGGCTGCTCTGGCCGGCGCGACCCAGCACCAGCACCGAGACCTTGGCCCGCACCGCGTGGATCGCCGCCTGCAAACCAGCCGGACCGCTGCCCAGGATTACCACGTCGAACGCCTCGCGGGCCATGGCCTGCCTCCCTGGAACTGGGGTTGACGCCGTCGATCCGTCCGGCGCGGACCTGGCCTTCAAGTATAGAATCATTGTCCGCCAGCGGACAACCGCCGGGCGCGGGGAGCTGGGATTGGCGGAGGGGTGGCGGCTAGTCGTCGCCAAACAGGCCGAAGGCCCAGTCCCAGACCCTCTGGTGCCAGGCCGGATCGTGATAGGGCTTGACCGTGATGACGTCCACCACCAGGTCGGCCACCCCGGGATAGAAGCTGACCCGGCATTCCAGGGCGGTCAGGAGTTGATCGGAATTGAAGACCAGGTCGAAGTCGCGGTAGCGGCCGGAGGTGAACTCCTCGGCCCTCAGGGCGCGCTTGGCCAGGATGCGCTGACCGCCCTCCACGCTCACGTCCAGCTCGGCCACCAGGCCCTGGCGCTGGACATTGGCCAGGCGCAGGCGGAAACGGGCCTGGTATTGCCCGGCCGGCAGCACGTCGTACTGGCCATAGACCACCGCCCCGGCCCGGTCCACCGCGCGGTGCACCCCCGCCGCCCTGCCCCCGCTGGCCTGGGGGTCGTCCAGCACCGCCGCCGGTTGGTGGGTGTAGTCCTCGGCCTCGTAGACAAAATCGGCCTGGTGGCCCTTGAGCTGGCTGCGCTGGGCGCGCCAGGTGGGGTCCATGTCGGTGGCGGTGTGAAAGGTCAGGCGGATGGGATTGCGGTCGCGCAGGCGCTTGACATAGATCTCGTAGCGCCCGCTGGTCGGGTCGTGGGAGTAGAGCGGGCTGGCGGCCCAGACCATCCACTGCTCGTCGGGCGAAAAGGCGGCGGCGTAGTTCCAGTCCAGGTTGCTGGTCAGCTTCTCGATGGGCCCCTGGGGTCCGCAGAGCCAGACCTCGGTGCCCGGCCCGCCCCGGAAGGTGAGGAAGCGCGAGGCCAGGAAGGCCTGGGAGTCGGAGCGCCAGCTGGTGCCGCAGCCCACGGTGATGGTCCGGGGGTTGGCGGTCCGCCCGTCCGGGTTCAGGTCCACCGCGTACAGTCCCCGGTCCGGCTCGCCCGGACCGCCGTCCTTGTAGAGATAGACGATGCGCCGGCCGTCGGGGCTGAGCATCCCGTCCAGATAGCCGCCGCCCAGGCTGGGGTCGGCGAAGACCACCGGGGTCTCGGAGCCATCGACCAGGTTGCGCAGCAAATACTGGTCCTTGTGCCGTTGGCGGGCCACCAGCATCAGCTTGCCGTCGCCGGTCATCCCCTGGAACCACTCCTGCTGGCCTGCGGGCGAGAGTCGCCGGGGCTTGCTCAGGTCCGGCTCGGCCATCCAGATCTGGACCGGGCCGTCCTCGTCGCTGTGAAAGACCAGCTTGCTCCCGCCCAGCACGAAGAAGGGGCGGGTGTGGTTGGCGATGCCCTGGCTCAGGCGCACCAGGTTGCCGCCGTCGCTGTAGATCCGGAACAGGCGCCACTTGCCGTCCCGGCGCGAGGCAAAGACGATCTCCCCCCCGGGGCCGGAGGCGCGCAACTGGTCCAGGGCCTCGCGCTCTTCTTGGCTGGGGGCCACGGGCTGGCCCACCGCGCCGACCGGGGCGGCGGCCCCCAGGATGAGCATCAGGGCAAAAAGCCAAGCAATCCGGGTGGATGTACGAGGAATCACCAAGCCAACACCCCTGTCTGGTCCCTCCCGCGCCCGATTGCGCGGGGCTCCACTCCTGACCCGGATTATACCCCAGCCCTCCGGGGCGCGCCCCTGGCCTAGGGTTTGACCAGCTCCAGGCGTTGGTTCTGGGCCCGGCCGGCGGCGGTGTCATTGGCGGTCAGGGGTTGGTCCGGCCCCCAACCCTTGGCGCTCAGGCGAGCGGAACTCACCCCGGCCTTGACCAGAGCCTGGACCACGGCCTGGGCCCGGCGCAGACTCAGGGCGCGGTTGGCCTCGGCCGGACCCTGATCATCGGTGTGCCCTTCCACCCGCAGGGAGAGGCCAGGGTTTTCCTTCATCAATTCCGCGATCATGTCCAGGACCGGCCTGGATTCGGGCCTGAGGTCGGCCCGGCCCGGGGCGAAATCCAGGTACAGGGCCACCCGGCCGTCCTTTTCCAGGGCGGCCAGCAGCTGGTCCTGGTCGCCCTCGGCCGGCGGGGCGCCCTGGCTCAGGACCAGGAGGTCATAGCTCAGGCCGTCCATGGCCGGCTCCACCTGGAGCCAGGTCTCCTGTCCTTCGGCCACCAGCTTGTAGACCCCCTGCGACACCGCCTCGGGGCTCTCGCCCTGGTAGACGATCTCGCCCCCGGCCTGGAGCAACGCTTCCGAATAGTGGGCCAGGACCTCCTCCGGGCGCACCGGCCGGGAGCCGGTGGGGAGTTGGTAACGGGCCTTGGTCAACAGGCCCTCCTGGCGTTGGCTGGTGGCGGCGCTGGTGGGAAAGTCGGTCGCGCCCAGGCGGCTGTCGTAGACCACGATCACGAACCCCGGCAGGCGGTCCAGGCCGGCGGGGTCCTGGGCGTTGGTGACGTCGCCCGGCGCGGCCTGGGCCAGGCCCGCGGCCAGGACCAGCAGGCAGAGAAGCAGCTTTTTCATCGGCGTGGCCTCCAGACCGGCTCGCCGGCCCGCGCCGGGAGGTGGCGGGGGCGGGTCGGCCGTTGCCCAGGATTCTAGGTCCGGCCCGGGGCGTGGGTCAAGGCCGGCGGGAGGTCGCGCCCACCCCCGCCAAGGCTAGCCCACCACCCAGACGGCCAGATCCGCGCCCTTGCCCACGATGCGGTCGCTGACGTGGCCCATGAAGAACGACTGGCCATGTCCTCGGCGGCCGATGACCACGGTGCCGTAATCCCCCCGGCGGGCCTCCACCAGGATGGCCCGGCTGACGCTGTCGCCGTTCTGGTTCAGGCAGACCCGCACCCGCGAGGGCTTGATCCCGCCCTCGGCCAGGATATCCAGGGCCCGGGCGGTGAAGGCGCTCATCTGGCGGCGATCCAGGGCCTTGAGCTGCTCCTCCAGGTCCTGGTCCTCGGCGGGCGCCAGCTCCGGCCGGCGGAAATTGGTCAGGTTGGCCCCCACGTGGAACAGCGTCACCTCGCAGGCGGGGTTGTCGCCCACCATGAAGGCCAGGTGGTCCACGGTCTTGAGCGAGGACGAGGAGCCATCCACCGCGCAGAGCACCCGGTGGCTGGTCACCCGGTCGCCCACCACCCAGACCGGCACCCGGTCGGCGTGCTGCACCACCTTGTTGGCCACGCTGCCCACCAGGGCCTCCTCCAGGCGGTTGGCCCCCCGGCGGCCCAGCACCACCGCGTCGTAAAGGCCGTGCTCGGCCTCGAACAGGATGTCCTTGGCCAGGCCCGCCACCCGGGGCCGCATCCTCAGCTCCACCTTGCGGGGGTCGAAGCCATAGGAAAGGAGCTGCTCCCGGGCGCGCTCCAGCAGGCTCTCGGCGTTCTGGCGAAAACGCTCCTCCAGTTGGGTCACCAGGCGGTGGCTCTCGGGTTCGACCTGGCCATGCCGCCGCAGATGGGGCGGGATGGGATCCATGACGTGATACAGCACCACCGCCAGGTCCGGGATCACCGCCGCCTCCATCATGGCCAGATAGGCCAGGGTGCTCAGCGAGGTGACCGAACCATCCAGGGCCAGCAGAATCTTCTTTTCCATGACCACCGTTCCCGACGATTTACCGATCCGCGCGGCGCTTCCCCTTGTTTTCAATCTTAGGAGCCCTCCCCGGATCGCGCCACCCCATCGGGCATGGGGTGCAGGCCTCAAAATCGCTGGTGAATTAACTGGATCGGTCCGCCCCGGTATCCTATACTGGAGATCACGGAAGGGAGAGCCACGCCTGTCATGCGGATGGGAAGGAGCATAGGCGGCAGCGACCGCTGGGGACGCCGCCGGGGCGAGGAGGAAGGGGGGCGTTCGGAGGTCCCCGGACGCGAGACCCTGGTGGTGAACGAGAAGGTTCCGGGCTACATGGCGGCCATTCGGCGGCTGCTGGAGCCCGGTCGGCCCGGCGGCGGGTACGAGACCGCCGGGGAGGGCCTGCCACCCCTGCCCGATTTCAAGGTCCTGGCGCGGGCGGTGCTGCGTCCCCGGGAGCTGGTGGATCTCGTCCTGCGCCTGGACCTGGAGTCCGACGACATCGACGTGCGGCGCTGCATGCTGCACGACCCCGACCAGGCCGGCCGGCTGATCCTCTCCCAGACCTCCCCACCGATCCTGATCTCCCAGATCAAGAAGGTGATGGAGGTTTCCTTCCTCTACCGCCAGCCCTCCGAGTCCGGCCCCATCTGGCGGCGGGTGGGCTATCGCGCCCCCCTGCTCCAGGTCCTGCAACGCTACCAGGTCTCGCCCGGGGTGGTGGAGCCGGCCCTGGTCTTCCCCCGCCCCAAGGCCCTCAAGTCCAGCAGCGTGCGGCTCTATTTCCGGGTCAAGCCGCCCCTGGAGCTGGACCTGCACCTGTTCCTGATGCCGGAGAAGATCGAGGTCCGGGTCCTGGACATCTCCGCTGGCGGGGTGAGCTTCTACCACCCCTACGGCATTCCCATCAGTTCCGGCAGCCGCCTCGGCTTCCTCCTGCAGGTGGGCAACTTCTATCTCAGCCTCCCGGCCCGGGCGGTGCGCGCCGCCGAGCCGGAGTCCGGCCAGCGCGCCGCGGTCACCTATTACGCCGCGGTCTTCGAGAACCTGGACACCGCCATCCGCCGCCAACTGTTGCGCCTGGTCACCGAGATCAGCCGCCTGGTCCTGGCCCGCCGCTCCGGCTCGGCCGTCTGAGGCCGGCCCCCACCCTACAGCCAACGGCTGGCCCGCGACCTCGGGGCCCGGCTTCGGCCCGATCGCGGCCGGCCGCGGCCGCACCTGGCGGGCGCTCGGCCCGAACTAATTGAAGAAGGCGGGGTGGGCGCTAGTTGGAGCCGCCCATGGGCATGGAGAGGATCTGGGCCGGGCCGGACATGCGCGCCGGCTGGCCGCCGGGCCACAGGGAGCAGGGCTGGCAGGAGAAGCCGGGCCACTGGCGACGCACCACCACCTGGAGGCAAACCGGATACAGGCCGCAAGCCAGGTTGCGGTGCTCCTTGACCTCGTCGAAGCCCAGGGGACGCCCGAAATAGGCGGGCCCGTGGGGGCGGTGGCTGCGATGGCGCATGTCGATTGGCTCCGATGGGTGCCGACTCTGCGAAGATATCACAACCGGACAGGGTTTTCCAACCTCCACCCGCGCCACGGGATAAGCCTTGTCAGTTGGGCCGGCCGGAGCTAACCTTAGGCCATGGATCGCATCTTCGAGGCACAGGAGGCCCAGGCCTACGAGGACTGGCTGGAGACCCGGGCGGGTCTGGCCTATCAGTCCGCCTCCAACCGTCTGCTGGACCGGGTGCTGGACTACCGCCCGGGCTGGCGGGTCCTGGACGTGGGCTGCGGCCTGGGGGTGCACCTGCGCCATTTGCGCGAACGGGGCCTGGTCTGCTTCGGCCTGGAGGCCGGGCCGGTCACCGCCCGGGTGGCCCAGCAGCGTCTGGGCTCCCAGGTGGAGGTCGAGGTGGGCGACGCCCACGATCTGCCCTACGAGGACAACGCCTTCGACGCCGCCATCCTGGTCAACACCCTGGAGCTGGTGGACCGCCCGGCCCAGGCGCTGTCCGAGGCGGCCCGGGTGGCCCAGGGCCGGGTCTGCCTGATCACCCTCAACCTGCTCTCCTGGGCCAATCTCTCCCGCCGCCTGCATTCGGGCTTCCATCCCCTGCGCGGCGGGCGCACCATGAGCCTGTGGGGCCTGCGCCAGTTGGTGCGCTCGGTGCTGGGGCCGGCGCCCCAGGCCTGGTCCGCGGCCCAGCTCTGGCCCCGCCACCAACCCGGCCCCTGGGTCTGGGGCGGGCTGGTGGGGGTCTGCGCGGCGGTGACCCCCCGCCTGCGCACCCGGCCCCTGACCGTGACCACCGGCGCCCGCCACGCCGCCCAGCCGGCCCACAGCCACGGACGCCTGACCGTGGTTCCCCGGGGAGAGGGTTCATGAGCGCGTTTTCCCGCCCGATCCCGGCCCCGCCGACCGGCGCGGCCCCGGTCCTGCCGGCCGAGCCGCCGCCCCTGGCCCAGGTGGAGCAACTGGTCCACGCCAGCGCCCGCATCCACGGCCATCTATGCCCCGGCCAGGTGATCGGGGTGCGGATGTCGATCCTGGGCCTGGCGCTCCTGGGCTATGGCTGCCCCCTGGGCATGCCGGAAATCAAGAATATCATCGGCTTCGTGGAGATTGAACGCTGCCTGGCCGACGCGGTGGCGGTGGCCAGCGGGCTGCGCTTTGGCCGCGGCTCCCTGCGCCTGATCAACCAGGGCCTGCTGGCCGCCACCTTCCTGGACGCCACCAACGGCCGGGCGGTGCGCCTGGTCAGCCGAGAGGAGCCGCGCCAGACCGCCCTGGAGATGTATCCCAACGAATCCAACCCCCACACGGCCCAGGTCCTGGCCTACCGGATCATGCCCGACGCCGAGCTGTTCGACGCGCAGTGGGTGCGCGTGCCCCTGGCGCCGGACCAGATGCCGGGCGTACGCCCGCCCAAGGCGCCCTGCATGAACTGCGGCGTGCTGATCCGCAGCGGCCAGGTGCACCGGGTCGACGGGCGCGAGCTCTGCGCCCCCTGCGCCGGCCGGGCCTATTTCCTGCCCGTGGCCCCCCCCAGCGAGGAGTGATCATGGCCGAATCCTGCGGCGAACAATGCGCGCCGGTCAACGTGGGCCAGGTGGTCCCCTTGGCCGAGGCGGTGGGCCTGGTGCTGGCCCATGACGTGACCGAGATCGTGCCCGGCCAGAGCAAGGGCCCGGCCTTCCGGAAGGGCCACGTGGTCACCCCTGACGACCTGGCCCGCCTGGCCCGCATGGGCAAGCAACACCTGTACGTGCTCAGCGTCAATCCCGACCAGATGCACGAGGACGAGGCGGTGGTGCGTCTGGCCCAGGCCCTGTGCGGCCAGGGCGTGGAGCCCCTGGGGCCGCCCAGCGAGGGCAAGCTCAAGCTGATCGCCAGCCGCGACGGCCTTTTCGAGGTGGACCCTGAGGGTCTGCTGGCCTTCAACCTGGTGCCGGACGTGATGTGCGCCACCATCCACCGCCACACCGTGGTGCGCCAGGGCCAGGCCCTGGGCGGGGTGCGTCCGATCCCGCTGATCATCGCCAAGGCCAACGTGGACCAGGCCTGCGCCGTGGCCGGGGCCGGCGGCGGCCTCCTGACGGTCAAGGCCCTGGCCCCGCTCAAGGCCGGGGTGGTGGTCACCGGCAACGAGGTGGCCAGCGGCCTGATCGAGGACCGCTTCGCGCCGATCGTCAGCGGAAAGCTGGCCGCCCTGGGGTCCTCGGTGCTGGACGTGCGCTACTGCCCCGACGACCGCCTGACCGTCTCCCTGGCCATCCAGGGCCTGCTGGCCGCCGGGGCGGAGATCATCATCACCACCGCCGGCATGAGCGTGGACCCCGACGACGTGACCCGGCTGGCCATCGCCGACGCCGGCGGGCGCGACCTGGTCTATGGCGCGGCGGTGCTGCCCGGGGCCATGTTCCTGGTGGGGACCCTGGCCGCCGGCCAGCGCCAGGTCCCGGTGCTGGGGGTGCCGGCCTGCGCGCTGTTCCACCCCACCACCATCCTGGACCTGGTGCTGCCCCGGGTGCTGGCCGGCGAACGCTTCGACCGGGCCAAGATCGCGGCCCTGGGCCACGGCGGCTTCTGCCTGGATTGCCGGGACGGCTGCCGCTTCCCGGCCTGCGGCTTCGGTCGGGGGTGCTGACCTTGGGCCAAGGCTAGGAGCGGGGCGCGGGGGGCGGGCGATGCAGGCATTCGTGGCGCGGCAGCCCATCCTGGACCGGCGGCGCAAGCTCTTCGCCTACGAGTTGCTCTTTCGCTCCGGCCCCCAGAACGTCTTCGACGCCCTGGACGGGGTCCAGGCCACCGGCCGGGTCATCAACGACTCCCTGCTGGTCTTCGGCGGCCGCGACTTCACCCGGGGACGCCGGGCCTTCATCAACTTCCCGGAGCCGATGCTGCTGCAGGGCTATCCCCGGATGCTGCCCAGGGACTGGGTGGCGGTGGAGGTGCTGGAGACGGTGGAGCCCAGCCCGGAGATGGTCCGGGCCCTGGACGATCTCAAGCGGCGGGGCTACTACCTGGTGCTGGACGATTTCGTCCACCATCCCCGTTTCCGCCCCTTCCTGGAGCTGGCCGACCTGGTCAAGGTGGACATCCTGGCCTGGGAGGACTTCGACCAGGTGGCGGAGTTGGTGCGGACCATCCGGACCCACCGGGTGGCCCTGTTGGCCGAGAAGGTGGAGACCCACTCCCAGTTCCGTCAGGCCATGGACCTGGGGTTCTCCTTTTTCCAGGGCTATTTCTTCAGCCGGCCGGAGGTGGTCTCCGGCCGGGAGCTGGCCCCGCAAAAAGTGGCCCAGTTGCAGCTGTTGCGCCAGATCAACCAGCCCGAGCTGAGCCTGCCGGACCTGGAGGCGGTGATCAAGCAGGACCTGTCGCTGGCCTACAAGCTGTTGCGCTACATCAACTCGGTGGGCTTCGGGCTGCTGAACCAGGTCACCAGCATCCGCCAGGCCCTGGCGCTGTTGGGTGGGGACAAGGTCCGGCTCTGGGCCTCGCTGCTGGCCCTGGCCAGCCTGTCCCAGGACAAACCCGACGAGTTGGTCGTCAGCTCGGTGCTGCGCGCCCGTTTCTGCGAGACCATCGCCCCGGCCCTGGGCCTGGCCGCCATGGCCAGCGACCTTTTCCTGTTGGGGCTCTTCTCCCACCTGGACGCCATCATGGACCGCCCCCTGGAGGAGACGATCCGCGACCTGCCCCTGAGCGATGAAGTGCGGATGGCGTTGCTGGGCCAGCACGGCCGGCTGCGCCTGGTGCTGGAGACGGTGGAGGCCTACCAGCGGGGCGACTGGCTGGGCATGAGCCTGGCCGCCGAAGAGCTGGGGCTCGACGAGGACCAGTTGGCCCGGCTGTACGCCGCGGCGGTGGAGTGGGCCCAGAAATCGCTGGCGACCTGAGCCCGAGCCTAAAAACTTCCCCTTGCGCAAGCCGCCGGCCTCTGCCAAAAACATAGGCGGGGGCCGGAGGGGCGGGCAACCGCAAGGGACGCACCAAGGACGCTGGACGGCGGGAAGGCGGTGGTAATGTCGCGCTGGTCATCGATGCTGATGCTGAGCCTGTTGCTGTTGATCGCCTGGTCAGGCCCGGCCCTGGCCCGGAGCCAGACCAGCGTCTCCCCGGCCCTGAAGGGCGTCAACGCGGTGATGGTGGTGATCAGCGGCATCAGCCCCCAGGCCGAGAAGGACGGCCTGAGGCGCTCCGATCTGCAACACGACGTGGAGCAGCGCCTCGCCCAGGCCGGCATCAAGGTGCTGACCTCCGGAGAGAGGGCCCAGGCCCCGGGCCAGCCCCAGCTGATCGTGCGCTTCGTGGACCAGAAACGCACGGACATGGAGATCTACGCCATCAGCATCGCCGTGCACCTGGTGCAGAGCGTGCGGCTGACCCGCGACAACAAGGTGGTGGTGCCGGCCGAGACCTGGGGCATGAGCGGCGTGATCAGCGTGGGGGCCCAGGAATTGGTCAGCGTGCGTTCTCTGCTTCAGGAATACGTGGACATGTTCATCCAGGCCACCCACGCCGCCAACGGCGTGAAGCCCAAAAACCAGGAGCGGCCCTAACCCGGGCGCGAGTTCCAACCCCAGATCGGAGACATCCAAGATCATGAGCCTCCATCGTGCATTGCCGGTCATGGCCATGCTGCTCAGCCTGGCGCTGACCGCCCCCGCCCTGGCCGCTGCGCCGGTGTCGGAAATCATGGCCGGCAACCAGGCCGCGGAAAAGGGCGACCTGGACCGGGCCATCAAGCACTTCACCGCCGCCATCGAATCCGGCAAGTTGTCCAAGGAGAACCTGGCCATCGCCTACAACAACCGGGGCAGCGCCTACGACGACAAGAAGCAGACCGAAAAGGCCATCGCCGACTACACCAAGTCCATCGCCGCCAACCCCAATTACGACGCGGCCTACTACAATCGCTCCTACGCCTACGAGCGCAAGGGCAAGGTGAGGGAGGCGCTGCAGGACATGGAGAAGGCGGTGCAGTTGGAACCCGACGACAGCGATTTCCAGCAACGCCTGACCTACCTCAAATCCAAGCTCGCCGGCACGGCCAACTAGGCCATGGCGCGCTGGACGGCGGCGGCGCTGGTCCTCCTGGTCCTGATCGGAGCGCAGGGCGCGCCGGCCCGGGCCGGGGCCCTGGACGACCTCAACACCGGCCTGGCCCTGGACGACATCTCCAGCGGCCTGGCCGCCCGCGAGCGCGGCGACCAGGACGGAGCCATCAAGCGCTACAGCCACGCCATCGAATCCGGCGGCCTGGACAAACAGAACCTGGCCATCGCCCACAACAACCGCGCCAACGCCTATGACGACAAGGGCGACAGCCAGCGCGCCCTGGAGGACTACGACCAGGCCATCCGCCTGGATCCGCGCCTGGCCGAGGCCTATTACAACCGGGGCCGCGCCCTCTACCGCCTGGGCCGGATCCAGGACGCCCTGCGCGACTACGACAAGGTCGTCTCCCTGTTGCCCGACCTGCCCAGCGCCTATTTCAACCGCAGCATCATCCTGTTGGCGCTCAAGGAACGGGGCCGGGCCATCGAGGACCTGCGCAAGGCCCTGCAACTGGACCCCACCAACACCAAGTACCGCGACCAATACAACGAACTGCAGGCCTCGGAGGTCAAGCGGCCCTGACCCGGGGCTTCTGGGCCGCGCCTCCGGCAGCCTGCCCACCCGCAAGGAGGCATGCGTCATGGCCGGCCAAGACCCGCAAAAGTTGGTGATCATCGCCACCCACGCCGAGGAGAACCCGGACAAGGCCACCCTGCCCTTCGTGATGGGCAACACCGCCCTGGCCATGGACCTGGAGGCCACGGTGATCCTGCAATCCACCGGGGTCTACCTGGCCTATCGCGGCTATGCCGAACACGTGCACGCGGCCGGCTTCCCGCCCCTGGCCGAGCTGTTGGCCACCTATCTGGAGGCGGGCGGCAAGCTGATGATCTGCTCCCCCTGCATGCAGGCGCGCAAGATCACCCCCGAGGACCTGATCGAGGCGGCGACCATCATCGCCGGCGCGACCCTGATCAACGAGGTGGCCTCGGCCACCAACGTGGTCACCTACTGACGGGGGACGACCCCGGGGCCGGGACCGGCCCCGGGGCGAGGCGGGCTAGTCGCCCCGGTCCTGGTCGAGCGAAGGATCGGCGCCCCAGAGCTGGCCGAGGCTGTCCCGCTGGCGGCCGCGATCGCGCAGGCGCTCGGCGTATTCCAGCAACCGGCCCATGGCCTCGCCGCCGTCGCGGGCCAGGGCCTCCAGGGCCTCCAGCCGCCGGCGAGGCTCCTGGGGCAGGTCCAGGAGCAGGATCAGCTCCACCTGGCTGTGCAGGGCCATCAGCAGGTTGTTGGCCTGGTTGACCACCTCGCCCACCAGGTGGCAGGAGTCCTGGTCCGGGGTCGGCGGCGGGTCGAGCTCCCGCCCGGCCGCCTCCGGGGTCAGCCGCCCCAGCCAGGCCGCGCCCCCGGCCTCCAGGTCCAGGGGCACCGCCCGCAAGCGGGCCGCGATCTCCCCCCCGCACTGCACCCGCAACTCCACCCGGTGGCTGATCTCCGGGGCGCGGACCGCGTCCTGGTCCAGGCCGCCCAGGAACTGGCTCAGGGCCAGCCCCTCCAGGGCCTGGCCCTCGCGTCCCAGCAGGCGGGCCAGGGCCGCGTTGTGCCGCAGCAGGCGTCCCTGCCCGTCGGCCACGAACAGGGGGTCGGCTTGCAGGTCCAGCAGGGCCGCCAGGCTGGCCTCCTGGGCCCGCGACAGGTCCAGGGCGTTCTGCAGATGGTCCCGCACCTGGCCGTCGAGCTGCTCCAGGCGGGCGCGGGCCTCGTTCAGGCGCTCGCGCACCAGGATGTTCTCCAACATGGGCAGGCAGGCCTGCATGGCCAGCCCCAGATGGCGCAGTTGCACCTGGTCCAGTTCCTGGCGCAGCACCAGGCCCAGCACCGCCAGGAGCTCGCGCTGGTTGCGCAAGGGCGCGCAGACCAGGTGGTAGCTGCCCAGGGCGTCGTCGATCTGGGCGGCGTTGGGATTGCCCTGGCGCATCTGCCGCTCCAGGCGCGCGCTCAACTCCGCGGGCAGGGTGACGCCGCTGTAGGCCGCCGGACGCAGGCCGCCGACGCCATCGGCCAGCATCAGGCCGCAATAATCGGCCTGGAGGTAATTCAGCAGCAGGTCGGTCACCTCGCGGGCGGCCAGGTTGGCCTCCAGATGGCGGCCGGCCGCCACCCCCAACTGGGCCAGCAGACCCAACAGGCGCACCAATTCGTCGCGCTGGGTCTGGGATTGCGCCAGACGGCGGGCCCAACGTTCTTGTTCCGGGGGCAGGATCTCCGTCATGTTCAGGCCACCCCTCCCAGGAGTTGATCGCCCAGGGCGCGCAGGGCCTCGGCCCGCGCGGCCATCTCGTCCTGGCAGGCGCGCCAGTCCTCGGCCGAGACGCCCAGGCCCTTGAGAACCCAGATCGCTGGTTCGCCGACCGCGTCCTCGTCCCAATCAAGGCGGTCCAGTCGTCCGGCCAGGATTTCGGCCAGGTGGACGGTGGCCACGCAGGGGAAGTCGGGGTCGCTCAGGGATGGCTCGTGGTGGCGGCCGAGGCAGGCGGTCATCATCGGGGGCAGGTCCCATTGCCGAGCCAGCAGGTAGCCGGCCTGTTGGTGGTCCAATCCCAGGTCCCGGGCCGCCGCCACCAGCACCAGGCCCCGCTCGCCCTGCCGGGTCCGCGCCTGGACCCAGGCCGCGGGATGGTCGACCATGATCATCACCCAGCCCAGGTCGTGCAACAGGCCGGCGGTCAGGGCCAGGTCCGGACGCAGCCGCCGGGAGCGCTCGGCGATCAGGCGGGCGGCCTGGGAGACCATGAGGCTGTGGCGCCAGAGGGCCCGGGCCGAGGCGGGGTCGACAAAGCGGGTGGGGTGGAGCAGCGCGGTGAGCACCGAGCCCAGGCAGATGGCCCGGACCTCGTTGAGGCCCAGCACCACCACCGCCCGGGCGACGCTGGTGACCTGGTGGCGCGAACCGTAGTAGGCGGAATTGGCCACCGCCAGCAGGCGGGCGGTGGTGGACTGATCCTGGCTCACCAACCGCTCCAGGTCGGCGGCCGAGGTCGCTTCGTCGTCCAGGGCCTGGAGCAGGGCCGACAACAGGCTGGGCGGCGATGGCAACCCCTCGATGCGCTGGCGCTGGGTGGCGACCGCGGGCATTGGGTCCCCCTGATCCATGGGTTCGCCCTTATCGATACTTATCGGCCGGATGGCCAGGATGCTTAACCACTTTGGCCCATTGGGGCGTCCCATGTCAATTGTTCAGTTTTAATGATATGTTGCAATGTATATTAGTATAATCGCCTTTAGACGGAAGCACTAATCCCATCGCCGTAGCCAGGGCCCGGGGCGCGGCCACCAGATAAGGGGCGGCCAACCCTTGCCCGCACTAAATGGCAGGGGGTCGATCCCAGTCCGGGACCGACCCCCTGCCAGGCCGTGGTAATTTCGGGCTATTTCCCCGCCGCCTCGCTGGCCACGATTTTTTGCCACGAATCGCGCAGGGTCACGGTGCGGTTGACCACCAGGCGTCCGGGGGCGCTGTCGGGGTCGATGCAGAAATAGCCCTTGCGCTCGAACTGATAGCGGCTCATGGGCGCGGCCCCGGCCAGGCTGGGCTCCAGCCGGGCCCGGGCCATGACGGTCAGGGAGTCGGGATTGAGAAGTTGGCGCCAGTCCTTGTCTTTTTCGGCCCCGGGGTTGGCCACCGCGAACAGGCGGTCGTAGAGGCGCACCTCGGCCGGCAGGGACTGCTTGGCGTCCACCCAGTGGATGGTGCTCTTGACCTTGCGGCCGTCGGGGGCGTCGCCACCCCGGGTGGCCGGATCGTAGGTGCAGTGAATCTCGGTGATCTCGCCAGTTTGCGGGTCCTTGACCAGGTGGGTGCAGGTCACCAGGTAGGCCCAGCGCAGGCGCACCTCCCGCCCCGGGGACAGCCGCCAGAACTTCTTGGCCGGGGTCTCCATGAAATCCTCGCGCTCGATGAAAAGCTCGCGCGAGAAAGGCACCTTGCGGCTGCCCATGGCCGGGGGGTCGTCGGGGTAGTAGGGGGCGTCGAACTCCTCGCTCTGGCCCTCGGGATAGTTGTCGATGACGAGCTTGACCGGGTCCAGCACCGCCATCACCCGGGGGGCGCTGGTGTTGAGGTCGTCGCGCACGGCCTTTTCCAGAAGCTCCATGGGCACCAGGGAGTCGCGTTTGCCCACCCCGATCCGCTCGCAGAAGTCGCGCATGGCCTTGGGGGTGTAGCCCCGGCGGCGGATGCCCACCAGGGTGGGCATGCGGGGATCGTCCCAACCGGCCACGTGGCCCTCCTGCACCAGGAGCAGCAGCTTGCGCTTGCTCATCAGGGTGTATTCCAGGTTCAGGCGGGCGAACTCGATCTGCTGGGGATGGCAGGGCACCGGCAACTGGTCCAGGCACCAGTCGTAGAGCGGGCGGTGGTCCTCGAACTCCAGGGTGCAGATGCTGTGGGTGATGCCCTCCAGGGCGTCGCTGATGCAGTGGGTGTAGTCGTACATCGGGTAGATGCACCACTGGTCGCCGGTGCGGTGGTGGTGGGCGCGGCGAATGCGGTAGATCACCGGGTCGCGCAGGTTGAGGTTGGGCGAGGCCATGTCGATCTTGGCCCGGAGCACCCGGCTGCCGTCGGCGAACTCCCCGGCCCGCATGCGGCGGAACAGATCCAGGTTCTCCTCCGGCGTCCGGTTGCGATAGGGGCTGTTCTGGCCCGGCTCGGTCAGGGTGCCGCGGGTGGCGCGCATCTCCTCCGGCGTCAGGTCGCAGACATAGGCCTTGCCGGCCTGGATCAGGGCCTCGGCGTACTGGTAGAGCTTTTCGAAGTAATCGCTGGCGTAGTAGAGCCGGTCGTCCCAGTCGAAGCCCAGCCAGCGCACGCTCGCGATGATGCTGTCGACGTACTCCACGTCCTCCTTGGTGGGATTGGTGTCGTCGAAGCGCAGGTTGCAGGTCCCGCCGTACTCCAGGGCCAGCCCGAAGTTCAGGCAGATGCTCTTGGCGTGGCCGATATGCAGGTAGCCGTTGGGTTCGGGGGGGAAGCGGGTGGCCACCCGGCCGCCCCATTTGCCGCTGGCGTTGTCCTCCTCGATGATGGCGCGGATGAAATTGTGGCCGACCGGTATCTCGGGACTGGGCATGAGACAACTCCCTGGATTTGTTGGCGGGGTCGAGCGCCAATACTAGCCTGGGCCGCCGCCGGGCGCGGACCCGGACGCCATGTTGGCGTTTAAGTGGGAACAAGTCAAGTCAGGCCAGGCCGTTACCTGCCATTAGCCTTATTTTTTCAGCCCGGCTTACAGAAACAACAGCAGACTCAGGGCCATCAGGGCCATGCCTCCCACCAGGCCGTAGATGGCCAGATGGTGCTCGCCGTACTTCTCGGCGGTGGGCAACAGCTGGTCCAGCGATATGAAGACCATGATCCCGGCCACCGCCCCGAAGATGACGCCGAACATCGGGCCGTGCATGAAGGGCATCAGCACCAGCCAGCCCAGGGCCGCGCCCACCGGCTCGGACAGGCCGGAGAGGAACGAAAGGCGGAAGGCCTTGCGCCGACTGCCGGTGGCGTAGAAGATCGGCACCGCCACCGCCACTCCCTCGGGGATGTTGTGGATGGCCACCGCCACCGCGATGGCCACGCCCAACTGGGGATCGGCCAGGGCGGCGGCGAAGGTGGCCAGCCCCTCGGGGAAGTTGTGGACGGCGATGGCCAGGGCCGACAACAGGCCCATGCGCAACAGGGCCTTCTGGTGGTGGGCCTTGCGCTTGTTGGCGATGTCCTCCACCGGGTGGGCCTCGTGGGGGTTCTCGGCCTCGGGAACCAGGCGGTCGATGATGGCGATGAGCGCGATGCCGCCGAAAAAGGCCGCCGCCGTGGCCCAACTGCCGGCCGGCTCGCCCAGCAGGCCCACCAGGTTCTCGCGGGATTTGCGCAGGATTTCCACGAAGGAGACGTAGATCATCACCCCGGCCGAAAAGCCCAGGGCCAGGGCCAGGAAGCGGGTGTTGGTGCGCTTGGCGGCAAAGGCCAGGGCGCTGCCGATGCCGGTGGACAGACCGGCCAGGAGGGTGAGCCCGAAGGCCAGAAGCAGGTGGTTGGTGGACAAGTCCAAGCGGTCCATCCCGGTTGCGTGGTTGGGCGAGCGGGCGTCTGGCCCAATTATATCATCCGCCGCGCCTGGTCAATCCCTCGCCGGGACTATTGATCGCCGGCCGCCGGTCTGTTAGCTTGGGGCCTGATTCATCATGGGCGGCCCGCCCCGGCCGCCGACGCCCCCAACCCCACGGGGAAGGCACTTGGCCAAAAGCGATCCGGGCGGCCTGGTCGGCCAACTGCTCAAGCTCTCCTTCAGCCGCGGTCTGTCGCTGGTCATCTCCCTGGGGACCACCCCGGTGGTCAGCCGCGTCTTCCTGCCCCAGGACTTCGGGCTCTACCAGATGCTGGTGGCCGCCGCCAGTTGGGCCACCAGCTTCGGCAGCCTGGGCTATTTCCAGGCCCTGCCCCTGGCCCGCGACCGCCGTCAGGCCCGGGCCTTGCTGGGCCTGTGCCTGTTGTTGACCCTGGGCTTGACCCTGGTCATGCTGCCACCAGCCTGGTTCTCGCCGCGATGGCTGGCCGAGCTGGTGGGCGGGGCGGAGCTCAGCGGCTGGGTGCTGTTCATCCCCCTGCTCTTCGTGGCCGGCTCCCTGGCCAGCCTGGTGGAATCGGCGCTGACACACCAGAAGAGCCTGGGGGCCCTGGCGGCCATGAACCTGACCACCACCGCGGCCACCCGGGGCATCACCATCGCCCTGGGCCTGTGGGGGGGCAGCGGGGTGGGCTACCTCTTGTGGGGCAACCTGCTGGGGGCCCTGGCCGGCATCCTGCTGGGCGGGATCGGCCTCTGGCCGCTATTGAAAAACGCCCAGCCCCCCGCCCTGCCCTCCCCGGCCGAACTGGGCCAGGCCGCCCGCGACCACCGCCAGTTCCCCCTGGTCCAGCTCTGGAACTGGGTCCTGGCCGCCACCAGCATGTCCCTGCCGGTGCTGATCCTGGGCAACCAATTCCCGCCCGAGACGGTGGGCTTCTTCGTCTTCGCCCGCAACCTGGCCGGCCTGCCCAGGCAGATCGTCAGCACCAGCGTGGGCCAGGCCTTCTATGGCCACGGGGCCGAGGAATATCAGCGCACCGGCGGGATGGGCCAGAGCCTGGGCCGCTCCCTGGGCTTCCTGGTGCACACCACGGTTTTCGGCATGGTCTTCACCGGCCTGCTGGCCGAGCCGGTCTTCACCCTGGCCTTTGGCCCCAATTGGCGCAGCGCCGGGGTGATGGCCCAGATCCTGGCCCCCTGGTTCCTGCTGGAGATATTGGCCGGCCCCCTGACCCTGGTGCCCCTGATCCTGCGCCGGCCCCAGATCACCCTGGCCTACAACGTGGTCAAGATCGCGGCCCGGGGCGGGGCGGCCCTGCTGGGCGGTTGGCTGGGGCAGCCGCTCGTCGCGGTGGGCCTGATCGCCCTGGCCGGGGTCCTGGTGGATCTGCACCAATGCCTGATCTGCCTGCGTCTGGGCGGGGTGGGCGTCCGGCGGGTGGCGCGGGAGATGCTCCGGGAGCTGGCCCTGTCACTGGCCCTCTTGGCCCCGGCGGCGGGGCTCTACTGGCTGGGCGGTTGGACCTGGTCGGCCCTGGCCGCCGCCGGGCTGGCCGGCGGGGCCTGGCTGCTGCTCCTGCGCCGTCGCCTGGGCCGGGACGAGGACGCCTCCCCCACCCCGGCCTGAGCCCGCCCCCTCCTCAGCGCGGCTCCAGCAGCCAGTCCAGGTCGGCGGTGGTGCGGAACCACCAGTTGAAGCGCCGGGGCGGGTTGAGGGGATGGCCGGGCTTGGCGAACTTGGCGCCCAGCTTGTTGTGGTTACGCTCGAAATCATAGCGCGCGGTGTCCAGCAGCTCGTCCAGGGCCTTTTGCAGCTCCGGGCGGACGGGGTCGCCGGGCGGGCAGAAGTGCAGGGCCAGGGCCAGGGAGCGGGCCACGTCCAGGGCGTGCTGCTGGTCGGTGGTGCGCTCGTTGAGCGAGCGGGCCGGGTCCTCGGCGCTGGCGATATAGCTGGGAACCAGGTAGGGACGCTTGCTCTGCGGGGTTTCGACGCGGTAGAGCCCCATCCGGGCCACGAAGCGCCCCAGGCCCAGGATCGACTCCGGCGCCCGGGGATCGCCGCTGACCAGGTGGTAGCGCAGCATGGCGTCGGCCAACAGGGCCCCCATCCAGGGGCTGCAATACCAGCCCTCCAGGCTCTCGCCCTTCTCGCCGTGCTGCCTGCCCCGGTGCACCGCGCAGCCGGCATCGGCCGGCGCGCCGGCCGGGGGGGTGAATTGCAGCGCGTGCACGGCCTGGAACTGCCTCCGGGCCTGGTCCAGCCAAACCGGCTCGCCCAGGAGTTCATAGGCCACGGTGGCGTTGAGCAGGGCGAAGGCCAGCCCGCGCTCGTTCCAGAAGCCCCGCTCGGGGTTGTACTCCGGCTTCCAGGTCCCGCCCAAGAGGGCCGTCACCCGGCGCGAGGCCTCTAAAAGCCCCCCGTCGCCGGTCAGCCAGTAATCGACGGCCAGGCACTCCTGGTAGCCGTACTTCATGTCCGGGCCCCGGCGCTGGTCCAGGAGGCCGAACCTGCCGTCCGGCCCCACCAGGCCGGCGTAATACTGCGTGGCGCGATGGGCCTGGCGCAGGGGCTCCAGTCCGCCCTGGCGGATGTAGACCATGAACAAGGCCATGGCCCGGTCGTAGAGCCAGGGCTCGTACTTGTCGCGGTAGGGGATGAGGTGCCTGTCCTCCACCGGGTGCGGGAATTGGTTGATGGCGGTGGGGAGGTAGTCGGCCATGGCCTGGTCGTACCAGGCGAAGGCGGGGTTGGCCCCACCCGGGTTGACCCGGCCCTTGAGCAGGCACTGGCCCAGCCACTCCGGCGGCAGGGTCGCGTAGACCGCCGGCTCGCTCACCGCGCCCTCGGGATAACTGCCGTCCTGGACCGGGAGCCAATCCTGGCGGGCGGGCCAGGTCTGGCGCTCGCTCAAGCGCCGGGGCGCGCCCCAGCGCACCGCGTAGTGGCGCTCCAGGGCCGCGCCCAGGTAGTCCTCGAACTGGATCAGCACCGCCCGCAGCGAGCCCGCGCCAGGCATGGCCTGGGGCCAGCGGGCCAGGACCCGCACCCGGATGGGCAACTCCCGGTCCAGGTTGTCCACCAGGGCTATCTGCTCGGGATCGGAGACGAACCCCGGCGGGAACGGCATCCCGAAGCCCACCACCACCGGCCGTCCCACCGCCTGGGGCGCGGGGTGCAGCCCCACCCGCACCTGGCCGCTGGCCCGCACCGGCGGGAAAAAGGCCAGGTAGCGCGGGTCCAGGGAGCCGCGCACGGTCTGGGCCAAGGCCGGCGCGGCCGTCAGGCCGGCCAGGAGCAGGGCCATCCAGGCCAGGACCCGGCCGGGGCGGGGGACGGGGGCGAGCGACCGCACGCGGACCTCCCTTGCCGGAGGGGGATGAGCCGGGCGGGAGCCTTCCGCCCGGATGATGCCAAGGCAAAGCATAGCATCCCCCGCCGCGCCTTGCCTCGCCCCCGGCCGGCCGCCCGGGAAGCGCTCCCCAATTGACATCCGGGGCCGGGCTTGGAACAATGGCTCCGCCCAACCAAACCTGGTCATCCAACGAGGCGAGAAGACATGGAGCGGCTGCCGAGATCAGTGGAGGAACTGGATCACGCGACCATGGTCAGCTACGTGCTGGACCTCTTCCACCGCACCCTGATCCACTATGGCCTCTGGTTCCGCGAGGCCGAATACAACCTGGGCTGGGACCTGGCCCTGGAGCTGGAGGACGAGGTCTTCCAGGCCGCCCTGGCCATCCAGATGAAGCGCCTGGGCAAGATTCTGGGCTTCGCGGTGGACCAGCGCGGAGTGCCCGAGGCCCTGAATCGCCTGAGCCGGGCCCAGTTGGACGAACTGGCCCAGGCCCAGGCCGCCAACTGGCTGGCCGCCGACGGGCTCTGGTTCCAGGCGGTGGAAAAGCGCCGGGGCATGGAGCAGGCCAAGCGCCTCAACGACACCTGCTGGGTGCGCTTCGGCCCCTACGAGGCCGGCCGGGTGCGCCGCCTGCTGGGCCTGGCCCCGGACTGCGGCCTGGAGGGGCTCAAGGCGGCGCTGGCCATGCGGGCCTACGGCATCATCAACCGCCAGTCGATCATCGACGAGGGGCCGAGGAGCTTCATCTTCCAGATGAACGACTGCCGGGTGCAGTCCACCCGCCAGCGCCGGGGCCTGCCGGACTATCCCTGCCGCTCGGCCGGGGTGGTGGAGTTCCCCGGCTTCGCCCGGGGCATCGACGCCCGCATCGTCACCGAGTGCATCGGCTGCCCACCGGACGACCACCCCGAGGAATGGTTCTGCGCCTGGCGCTTCCGCCTGCCGGAGTAGGGCCGACCTACTCCACCGGCATCACCAGCACCGGACGCGAGGCGCCCTTGACCTGGTGGGAGGAGGGGTCGCCAAAAGGGTACATCTCCTGCAAGCGGTCGGCGGTCTGCTGGCTGACCAGGATGTCGCAGCCGATCTTCTTGGTCAGGTCCTGGATGCGCGAGGCCAGGTTGACGGTGTCGCCGATCAGGGCGTAGGCGCTCTGGTCCTCGCTGCCGGAGTTGCCGGCCAGGACCTTGCCGGAGTGGATGCCCACCCCGTGGGCGATGGCCTCGCGGCCCTCGGCCGCCCGCTGGCGGTTCAGCTCGGCCAGGGCCGCGCGCATGGCCAGGGCCGCGCGCAGCGCCGCGTCGGCGTGGTCGGGCCGGGCCACCGGCACCCCGAAGGCGGCCTCGATCTGGTCGCCGGCGAACTGCAGCACCACCCCGCCATGGGCGCGGATGGCCCGGTGCATGGCCGTGAAATAGGCCCGCATGTCGGCGATGACCACCTCCGGCGGGTGGGCCTCCACGTAGACCGTGAAGTCGCGCAGGTCGGCGAACACCACCGTGGCCTCGCGGCGGTCGCCCAGGAAGGCGATGCGGCCGTTGAGGATCTCGTCGCGGATCTCCGGGGTCACGTATTTGCCGAACAAGTTGTGCAACAGCTCCCGCTCGGCCAGACCCTGGATGAGCAGGTTTCCGGCGTCGCCCAGGGCCCCGATCTCGTCGTTGCTCACCACCGGGAAACGCAGGTTGTAGTTGCCCCGCTGCACCTGGCGCACCCCCCGCACCATCTGCTCCAAGGGATGGCTGATGGAGCGGGCCACCAGCCTGGTCAAGCTGGCGATGGTGGCGAAGGTGACCCCGGCCAGCACCAGGGTGAACAAAATGATTCCCCGTCCGTACTCGGCGGCGGTGACGGTCTGGTGATCCACCTCATATTGCAGGATGAACAGCGTTACCAGCAGGATCACCAGGGGCAACAGGCTGCCCAGCCAATACAGGGCGTGAATGCGCCGGCTGATGGAGATGCGATAGGCGCCCGGGATTTGGTCCAGGTGGCCCTCGGGAAACAACAACGGCACCAGCCTGCGCCGGGCGTGCTCCTCCAGCCAGAAAAAGGCCACCGCGCTGGAAATGACGCCCACCATCAACGAGCGAAGGGCCAGCACCATCGAGGAGTGCCGATCCATTTGGTGGAAAAGCAGGGAGATGGAGAAGATGACCACCGAGGCGGTGAGCCAGCCCACCATGTTGGCGGGTACGAAGGCGAAGGGCAGGCTCAGCAGTTTGCGGCGTCCCTGGGTCAGCAATTCCGGCCCGGGCTCCTGGCCCCGCGCCAGCAGACCCAGGCAGCGGGACAGGGGGCGCAGGTAACGCCTCATGACCAAGGTGATCAGGATGGTGTTGAACATGATCCCGCCGGTGAGGAAGGAACCCCGGTGGATCACGGTGGGAAGGGCCGCCTCCCATCCCGCCCCCACCACCTCGGCCCGGCGGGCCAGGAAATACTCCAGCGGCGTGGAGATATTCAAGATCGCCACCACCAGCACGCCAATGGCGGTGGCGGCGGCCCCGATGGCGTAAAGCCCCCCCAGGCCCGCCGGCCTGGAGTTGGCATCCTTCGCTGTCATGGTTTCCCCCTCGGCTGGTTGACCGGCTGGCGGCCAGCGCCTGGGGGCGATTCTACCAGCTTGGCCCGCCTTGAAACACCATCCCGCGCCCGGCGCGGGCGACCCGGATTGGCCGGATCGCCCGTGGCATCATCGCCCGCCATCGGTTCCCGGTCCCGGGCCGGAGCTGGCGCGGACGGCCCGGGTCGGCGGGATCAGCTCCCGGCCTTGGTCGGGGCCGCCCCCTGATCCGGCTGCCGCCAGAGCAGCACCGCCAGGGCCACCCCGCCCACGCTGATGGCCGCGTCGGCCAGGTTGAAGGCCGGCCAGTAGTAGTCCCCGGCGTGGAGAGAAACGAAATCAACCACCTGGCCCAGGCGCACCCGGTCGATGAGGTTGCCCACCGCCCCGCCGCTGATCAGGCTGATGCACAGCCGCATCCCCCGCCGGCGGCCGGAGCCGCCCCGGGCCACCAGCCAGCCGGCCACCGTCAGGGCGACGCAGTTGAGCCCCACCAGGATCCAGCGCCCGTGGGCGTGGTCGGCCAGCAGGCTGAAGGCCGCGCCCTTGTTGTAGACCAGCACCAGGTCGGCGAACCCGGGGATCAGCGTCACCGGATGGCCAGCCAGGAGGTCCACCGCCAGCCACTTGCTGAACTGGTCGGCGGCCACCACCGCCAGGATGACGGCCGCCCAGGCAAGAAGCCGCCCGGCCACCTCCGCCCTAGCCCTGGGCCACGGCCGCCGCGCAGCGCGGGCAGAGCTCGGGGTGTTCGGGGCTCTGGCCGATGCCAGAGGCCCGCATCCAGCAGCGCGGGCACTTGGGATGGGAGCTGGGGGCGATCAAGAGGCTCAGGCCGGCCACCTCCTCCCCGGCCAGGGTGGGCTGGGCGATGGCCTGGGCCAACTCCAATTCGCTGACCATGGTGATCTCGGCCAGGGCCGCCTGGTTGGCCCGGATGAAGGCCATGGTCTCCTCCGGCCCGGCGATGGTCAGGCGAGCCTCCAGGCTGTTGCCCACGATCTTTTCCTTGCGGGCCAGGTCCAGGGCCTTGTTCACCGCCGCCCGGATCGAGACCAGGCGCTCCCAGCGCTCGGCCAGCTCCGGGTCGCGGGCCGCGTCGTCGGCCTCGGGGAAGCCGGCCAGGTGCACGCTCTCGGCCAGGGCCTTGGCCCCGGGCAGGTGGTCCCAGACCTCCTCGGCGGTGAAGGAGAGCACCGGGGCCATCAGACGCACCAGGTCCAGGGCCAGGCGGTGGAGCACGGTCTGGGCCGCCCGGCGCTCCGGGCTTTTGGCCGCGCTGGTGTAGAGCCGGTCCTTGAGCACGTCCAGATAGAAGCCCGAGAGGTCCACGGCGCAGAAGTTGTGCAGGCCGTGATAGACCCCGTGGAAGGTGAATTCACGATAGGCGCGCTTGAGCCGGGCCTTCAAGTCCTCCAGGCGGTGCAGCAGCAGGCGGTCCAGCTCGCCCATCCGGGACGGGGTCACGGCGTCGGTGTCCGGGTCGAAGTCGTAGAGGTTGCCCAGGATGAAGCGCATGGTGTTGCGGACGCGCCGATAGGCCTCGGCCATCTGCTTGAGGATCTCCTCGCTGACCCGGATGTCGTCGGTGTAGTCCTCGGCCGCCACCCACAGGCGCAGGATCTCCGCGCCGTAGCGGTCGATGATCTGCTGGGGCGGGATGACGTTGCCCAGGCTCTTGCTCATCTTGCGGCCGTCGCCGTCCACCACGTAACCGTGGGTCAGCACCGCGCGATAGGGCGGCGCGCCATGGGTGCCGATGGCGCAGAGGAGCGAGCTGTGGAACCAGCCCCGGTGCTGGTCGCTGCCCTCCAGGTACAGATCCGCCGGCCAGCGCAACTCCGGCCATTTCTCCCGGTTTTCCAGGCAGGCGGCGTGGCTGACCCCGGAGTCGAACCACACGTCCAGGATGTCGTGCTCCTTGGTCAGTTCCTCGCCGCCGCACAGGGGGCAGGCGGCCAGGTCGCCCAGGAGCTCCTTGGGCTCGCGGGCGAACCAGGCGTCGGCGCCCTCGCGCCCGAAGGCCTCCACCACCTTGTCGGCCATCTCCGGGGTCAGCACCGTCTCGCCGCAGCTCTGGCACTTGAAGACGATGATCGGCACCCCCCAGGAGCGCTGGCGGCTGATGCACCAGTCGGGCCGGTTCTCGATCATGCCGTGGATGCGCTCGCGCCCCCACTTGGGCACCCAGGCCACCTCCTCCATGATCGCCTTCAAGGCCCGCTGGCGCAGGTCGTTCTCGCTCATGGAGATGAACCACTGGTCGGTGGCCCGGAAGATCACCGGCTTCTTGCAGCGCCAGCAATGGGGATAGGAGTGGGTGATCTTGGCCTGGCCCAGGAGCGCGCCGGCCTCGGCCAGCTTCTCGATGACCAGGGGGTTGGCGGCGAAGACCTCGTTGCCGGCGAAATGTCCCACCTCGGGCAGGAAGCGCCCGCCGTCGTCCAGGGGCGAGTAGACCTCCAGGCCGTACCTGAGGCCGGTCTCGTAGTCCTCGCGGCCGTGGCCCGGGGCGGTGTGCACCAGTCCGGTGCCGGCCTCCAGGGTCACGTAGTCGGCCAGCACCCCCAGGCTGGGGCGGTCGTAGAGCGGATGCTTGGCCTTGACCCCCTCCAGGTCGCGGGGGTCGATGTCGCAGACCAGCTCGTAGTCCGAAAAGCCGAAGGAAGCCAGGCAGTTGGGGGCCAGGGCCTTGGCCAGCACGTAGGCCTGGTCGCCCACCCGGTAGGCCGCGTACTCGAACTCCGGGTGCAGGGCGATGCCCAGGTTGGCCGGGATGGTCCAGGGGGTGGTGGTCCAGATCACCAGGTTGGTCTGGAGCCCCTTCAGGGCCGGGTATTTGGGGCTGATGTCGTCGATCAGCGGGAAGGCCACGTAGATGCTGGGGCTGGTGTGATCGCCATACTCCACCTCGGCCTCGGCCAGGGCGGTGCGGCAGGAGTTGCACCAGTAGATCGGCTTCTTGGAGCGGTAGACGCTGCCGTTGTGATAGAAGCGCGCGAACTCCCGGGCGATGGTGGCCTCGTAGTGGAAGTCCATGGTCAGGTAGGGGTTGTACCAGTCGCCCAGCACCCCCAGGCGGATGAAGTCGCCCCGCTGGATGTCGATGAACTTCTCGGCGTAGGCCCGGCACTCGCGGCGGATCTCCAGCTTGGAGAGTCCGCGCTTCTTGCCGCCCAGCTTCTTGTCCACCTCGTGCTCGATGGGCAGTCCGTGGCAATCCCAGCCCGGCACGTAGACCGCGTCGTACCCGTCCATCTGGCGGGACTTGACGATGATGTCCTTGAGGATCTTGTTGAGCGCGGTGCCCATGTGGATGTAGCCGTTGGCGTAGGGCGGCCCGTCGTGCAGGATGTAGCGGGCGCGGCCCTTGGCCTCGGCGCGCAGGCGGCGGTAAAGATCGCTATCCTGCCAGCGTTTCAGGAATTCCGGCTCGCGCTTGGGCAGGTCGGCCTTCATGGGGAAGGCGGTCTGGGGCAGGTTCAGGGTGCTCTTGTAATCCATGGGCTGTCCTCGCCGGGATCAAGTGGGCGGAGCGTGATGAAACTCGTACAAAAAACAGGTTTCTACCACACGGGGTGCGCAAGTCAAGCCAAGCCTGGACCCGCCCCCGGCCGGCAGGGGTTGCGCGGGGTGTTAACATAATGGGTAGTGGATCACTTGGGTGGTCATCCGCCCGCGCCGTTTCCCCCATGGAGCCGAACCCGCGATCATGAATCACGAGCCATTGCTGAACCGTGGCTACCGGCCACTGGAACTGGACGCCAAGCCCGCCATCGCCGCCGCCCTGGCCGCCGCCCCCCCGGCCACCAGCGAGCTGACCTTCACCAACCTCTTCATCTGGCGTCACCACTACCGCCCCATCTGGCGGGAGCTGGACGGTCGCCTGCTGCTGATCATGGCCCCTCACGGCCAGGAGCCCTTCGGCCTGCCCCCCCTGGGCGCGGGCGACCTGACCCCGGCCGCCCTGGCCCTCCTGGACGACCTGGCCGCCGTGGGGGTGGCCCCGCGCCTGGGCCGGGTGGGGGCCGAGGCCTGGGCGCGGATGGACCAGACCCGCTTCGCCGCCCGCGCCGACCGCGACCAGAGCGACTATGTCTACGCCGCCCAGGACCTGATCCAGCTCAAGGGCAACCGCTTTCACCGCAAGAAGAACCATCTCAACAAGTTCCTGAAAACCCAGCCCCACCAGTACCGCCCCCTGGATGAATCCCTGGTGCGTGCGGTGCTGGAGATGCAGGAGGCCTGGTGCACCCTGCGCGACTGCGCCGAGGACCCCGGCCTCGGGGCCGAGGACCGGGCCATCCACGAGGCCCTGTGCCACTTCGGCCAGTTGGACTACCAGGGCGGGGCCATCCTGATCGAGGGCAAGGTGGAGGCCTTCAGCCTGGGCGAGCCCCTGAACCCCGACACCGTGGTGATCCACATCGAGAAGGCCAACCCCGAGATCCCCGGGCTCTACGCGGCCATCAACCAGCAGTTCGCCCACAACGCCTGGGCGGACTACGCCTGGATCAACCGCGAGCAGGACCTGGGCCTGGAGGGTCTGCGCCAGGCCAAGGAGTCCTACAACCCCCACCACCTGGTGGACAAGTACGAGCTGACCCCGGCCTGATGCGCGGCCGCTCCGCACCCGGGGTCCGGCTTGTGCCCGCGCCCGGGGTTTGGTATAGCATCCCCCAGGCATCCACCCCGGAGGCGAGGCATGAAACCCTACCAGGAAAACCTGGCCCGGCTGTTGTCGGAGAGCGGCGCGCTCTTTTTCCGTCAGGGACTCAAGCTAAAGGACGGCCGCCCCACCCCCTATTTCTTCAACCTGGGCGTGTTCCGCACCGGCCGGCTCTCCCTGGAGCTGGGGCGCTGCTTCGCGGCCTGGTTCGTGGACGCCGGGCTCCGGGACCAGGTGGACGTGATCCTGGGGCCGTCCTACAAGGGCAGCGCCCTGGCCCAGGCCATGGCCATCGCCCTGTGGAGCGAGCACGGCGTCGAGATCGGCTTTGACTACGACCGCCAGAAGCCCAAGACCCACGGCGAGGCCAGCGGCCAGGGGGCCAACTTCGTCACCGGGGCCCTGGTGGACGGGGCGCGGGTGCTGATCATCGACGACGTGGGCACCTCCATGGCCACCAAGGTGGAGCTGTTGGACAAGCTGGAAGCCGACCAGACCGCCCGGGGGGTGCAATACTCTCTCTCCGGGGTGGTGCTGGCGGTGGACCGCGAGCAGACCCAGGCGGTCTACGACGCCCAGGGCCAGGTGGTGGAGGGCGCGCGGGGGGCCGACGCCCTGGCCGCCTTCACCCAGAAGACCGGCCTGGGGGTCTGGCCCCTGATCGGCATCCGGGATTGCGTGGCATACCTGCACCAGACCGGCCTGCCGGTGCTGGTGGAGGGCCGGCGCCGGCCCCTGGACGACGCGATCCTGGCCAGCGTGCGCGACTACCTGGCCGTCTACGGCCGCTAGGACCATCAGCCATGCGCAAGGCCGTGCTCTCGCCGCTGTTGTCACTGCTGGTGCCCGGCATGGGTCAGATCGTCAACCGCCAGCTTTTCAAGGGCTCGCTGATGGTGGCGGCCATGAGCCTGCTGTTCCTGATCCTGCTGGGGTTCGCCCTGCACCAGTTCAGCGTCGCGGTGGTGGCCGTCCAGGAGGCCGGAGCCCAGGCCGGCGATTTCGCGGCCCTGAGCCGCCAACTGCGGGCCCAGGGATTCCTCTGGCTGGCGGGTCTGGGGGCCTGTCTGGCCCTGTTGTGGGTCTACGCCGTGGTCGACGCCTGGCGGGGCGGCCGGGCCGCCGACGCCCAGCAGGGCCGGGAGTAAGCCATGCGGTCGCTGGTTTTCGATGAGTTGCTGCCCAAGGATCTGGAGCGCCTGGCCCAGCATTTGGGCGATATCTGCGAGCCCTCGCAGATGGAGGGCGTCTACTGGCTGCACCTTCCCCCGGACCTGCTGAGCGCGGACCAGGCCAGCCACGCCGCCTGTGGACCCCATCGGGTGGCCCTGGTGCTGGAGGAGGACTCCCTGCGCCTGGAGTTCCTGGTTCGCGCCCAGAACAGCCTGCGCTGCGCCTGCACCGGCTACGCCACCCCCGCCCAGCGCCAGTTCCTGATCGGCTTCATGGACCGCCTGGTGGCGGAATTGAATCTCAGCACCTGATCCACCCAGCCCAATCCCGACGCGCCAAGCCAGGGCGGGGACCCACCCCGCCCTTTCGCTTTTCCTAAGCCATGCCCCGGTCCAGGCCGCGGTAAGCGGTGGCCTGGCCGATAAGGCTTGGCTTGTTTTTACTAGGGCTGTTCACACAAACGTAATTACCAGATTAGTAATTCGAATCGGGCCGGACGATGAGCCCCGTGCGAAATCCTTTTTTGTCATTGCGAGGAGCAAAGTGACGCGGCAATCTCTCCTGATTTTATTATCATATTGGAGGCAAAAATAATACCGCAAGAGATTGCTTCGCTACGCTCGCAATGACATCCAGAAGCGCATCACGCAAATTTATTGATGCTAACGGGACCTAGCCGGACAGCGCAAAATGTCCAGACAATAATCTGGCGATGATTTGTTGAATCGACGCCAAAGGTCCCTCCCTTAAACAGCGATAGGTTTGCTCCTCAGCGCTTTTGCGAAAGGAGCGAACCCATGGGCGGCAAATTCCTGGTTGGCTACCGATGGATGGCCAGTGGCGGCTCCCAAGCCTGCGAACAATGCGCGGCGATGGACGACCGGGAGTTTACCTGAACCCCCAAGCGGGCCAATCGCGCTACCCGGACGACATCACCCAAATGCCGCCCCTGCACCCCAACTGCCGCTGCAGACTGGAGCCCATCACCGACTACCGCCAGATGGTGGCCGACTCGCTCGATGCCGGCCCGCCCCCCAGTTGGCACAATCCTTACCTGCACGAGGAGAGCCACAAGTTTGGGGGTGGTTATTGGAGTAACGACGGACGTGAAATAACTGATGGGCCGGCCAACTGAAATTACTGCGGAAAGAACTGGACCGCCGGCCGCAATCCCAATAACATGCTGCTCGGTGAGGAATACACCCTGCGCCCCGAGCCGGACAATGACCTGGACTGCCACTGCCAGGATCATGACGATTGTTATGAGCGGGCGGCGAGGTCGCCTGATCCCGTGGCCGCCAGGAAACGCTGCGATGCGTTATTAATCGAGGGAGCTAAAAGATTGCCAGAAGACTCCAGATTATGGAACAATCCTCCAGATAATATCGAGGATGGGGACAAATTGAGAAGAGGGATCATTTTCTGATTTAAAAATATTCAGTAGGATGATGCGATCATACAACACAACGTGGTACTGATGATATGAATGGAAAAATCTGGCATTGATGATTGATTCGCAATGAATAGCTGTATTGCAAAGAGGGGCGACGCGTCTCGTAATTTTAGTATTTTCTGCGGAGTGATCTGCTGGTTATTGGCTCTAATTATCGCTTACTATTCTTTCTGGAATGGACTAAGTTTTTTATCGTACACGACGGTATTTATTTACTTACCATCATTGTGGTTTGTATTATTTTTTCTAACACTCTTCCCCAAGCGGCGGCCCCGTAAAAAGGTATGGTGGGTATGGCTATCGGCCCCTGTGGCCCTTCCCGTACCAGCACTAATGATTTTTTTTAGGCATTAATTATGCCATATATGGTTTTGCGCCTTAATTGCCAGGCGGCCAACCCCAAAACATATGACGCAATACCTCGCTATCTCTAACCATGGAGGCTGACGATGTCTGCCATTGAGCAACAAATTGCCGATCATCTCAGCCACCTGGTTCAAAACGCCATGAGCGCGCAGAGCATGCGCTTCCGGGAGGAATGGGAGCCCCGGGTGGTGCGCACTCTGGGCGTCGCGGCGGATCAATGCCTGTCGCGCCTGGACGGCATTTTGCCCCAGTTGCAGGCATTGCCGCGTCATGCGCACACCACCGCGCGCCTGCAAATGATCCTGGGCCGGGAATTCGCGCCGCTGGTGGCCCAGCCGACCGAAGCGGCCAAGGACATCCTGCGCCGCATGGTGTGCGAGGAGTCGGCCGCCTATGGCGAGGCCCTCAGCCTGGGCGGTTTGGCCGGTGCGGCCCCCGCGATCGCCAGCCCGGGCCGGGGGCATGATCGACTCCTGGACCACCTGGCCTGCTGCCAGGAATTTGACCAGGCCGTGTCCGCCAGCTTTGCGGATTGTATTGCCCGCCTGGCCGCCGAGCTGGCCGACGCGACCGACGAGGTCGCCCCCATGGAACGCCCCAGCCCGTTGTTCGCGGCGTGGCGCGACTCGCTGGAGCGCATCGCCCGCACCGTCCTTCATCAAAGCGCCACCCTGCTGCGCCAGGCGGTGGGGGCGGCCCTGTCCTGAAAACCGGCTCGGAATCGCGGTGAGCCCCTAAAGGCGCGGCGCTCTGGCCCTGGCTCCATAAATCGCCAAGGCTGGTCCGAGGCGGGCGTCTAGGGCATGCCGCGATCCAGGCTGCGGTAGCCGATGGCCTCGCTGAGGTGGGCCATGCCGATGGCGGAGCTGGCCTCCAGGTCGGCGATGGTGCGGGCGATCTTGAGGATGCGGCCATAGGCCCGGGCCGAGAGCCGGAAGCGCTCCATGGCCCGCTCCAGAAGGCGCAGGCTGGCTGGCTCCAGGGCGCAGAAGCGCCGGGTCAGGGCGGTGTTCATCTGGGCGTTGCAAAAGCGTCCGAAGCCCTCCAGGCGTTGGTGCTGAATCTCGCGGGCGGCCACCACCTGGGCGCGCAGCACCGCCGAGGCCGGGCCGGCGGTGTCGGCCGCGAGCTCCTTGAAAGGCACCGCCGGCACCTCCACCTGGAGATCGATGCGATCCAACAGCGGCCCCGAAACCCGGGCCAGGTATTGGCGCACCTGCTGGGGCGAGCAGGTGCAGGCCCGGGCCGGATCGCCGTAGAACCCGCAGGGGCAAGGATTCATGGCCGCCACCAGCATGATGCTGGCCGGGAAATCCACGCTGGCCGCGGCCCGGGTCACCGTGACTTGGCCCGCCTCCAGGGGCTGGCGCAGGACCTCCAGCACCTGGCGCTTGAACTCCGGCAGCTCGTCCAGGAACAGCACCCCGTGGTGGGCCAGGCTGACCTCGCCCGGACGAGGCACCGAGCCGCCGCCGATCAGCCCCACGTCGCTGACGGTGTGGTGGGGCGAACGAAAGGGCCGCTCGGTCACCAGGGCCTTGCCGCCGGCCAGGGTCCCGGCCACCGAGGCCACCCGGGTGACCTCCAGGGCCTCGCTGAAGCTCAGGGGCGGCAGGATGGTGGGCAGCCGCCGGGCCAGCATGGTCTTGCCGCTGCCCGGAGGCCCCACCATCAGGAGATTGTGTCCCCCAGCGGCGGCGATGGTCAGGGCGCGCTTGACATGCTCCTGGCCCCGCACCTCGTTGAGGTCCAGGCCGTATTCCAGGGGCTGGCCCAGCAGCAGGTCCGGGTCGGCCGCCACCCGGGGCAGGGGCTCGCGTTCCAGGAGATGGCTCACCACCTGATCCAGCCGCCGGGCGGCGAGCACGGTCAGTCCCTCCACCACCGCCGCCTCGGCCGCGTTCTCCTCCGGCACGATCAGGGCGGAAAGACCCTGACGGCGGGCGGCGGCGGCCATGGGCAGGACCCCGCGCACCGGTCGCAAGGCACCGTCCAGGGCCAGCTCACCCACCACCCCCAGCCCAAGCAGCGACTCGGCCGGCGCGGACCCGGCCGCGGCCAGGATGCCCAGGGCGATGGGCAGGTCGAAGGCCGCGCCTTCCTTGCGCACATCGGCCGGGGCCAGATTGACGGTGATGCGGTTGACCGGCATGAAATGACCGGAATTGATCAGGGCGGCGCGCACCCGTTCCTTGGACTCGCGCACCGCGCCGTCGGGCAGTCCCACCAGGTTGAAGACCGGCAGGCCCGGGGCCAGGTCCACCTCCACCTCCACCGGATATGCGTCAACCCCCAACACCGCGAGCGAAGTGACCCTGGCCAGCATGCTCCCCCCAATGCTCTCCTGGTGATCTATGTTCCACAAGCGTATAGCAGATGCTTTTGCTGGAAACAAGGGCCGCGCGCATCCAAGCACGCAACACCCTTGACGCTGCGGTGCGGGGAAGGTATATAGGAGCGCGTGACTTTTCGGTTGCGCGGCCAGGCCGTTAACCACGTCCGACCAAGGCCGAGGTAGCTCAGTTGGTAGAGCAGGGGACTGAAAATCCCCGTGTCGGCGGTTCAACTCCGTCCCTCGGCACCAAGTAAAAACAGCCACTTATGGCATTTTGCCTTAAGTGGCTTAAGTACGTTGGGAACGATCTGGGAACGATTTGAGAGAATTTGAGAGTATTTTCCGTTCCCTAAGTCCCCTGATCCCCCAGTTGAGCAGGGGATTTCTTGGCTTAGAGGCGCACCCGTGGAAGGCCTAGTGATTTGAAATACTCATTAGAATGAAGAATTGTGCTGCTCAATAGTCGACCCTTTGCCAATGTTGCATTTCTCGCATAGAGCGCGAAGGTTACCCGGTTCCGTCTTACCACCTTTCGAGAACGGCAAAATGTGATCCACATGAAGGCGGCAGTGATTATCAATAGCCGGGCTATTGCCGCATATTGCACAGCGAAACCGGTCTCGCAATAATATTTTATATCTCAAGCCAAGTTTAATTTCATGTCTTTCTTCTTCCGGCAATGGCGAGCTGATTATTTTTGTCGCTTCCTTTTTTTTAGGCACCGCAGGTGTATCGTTTTCGCCTTCTAAATCAGAGTTAATTCTTTCTACAAATGCAGCCAATGCTTTATTCCACGTGCCAAATCTCTTTACATATGCCTTGCCTCCTACCTCAGAAGGAGGCAAACCCATTTCTTTGTATTTGGGTGGCCTTTGGTAATACGTCCAAACCTGTAGTAAATTTTCAAAACACTCCTCATCTGCATATCGTTTACCAATTTTAGGTTGTGATAAACCCGAGGCTTCGAGCGCCTTTCTCCAGGAACCAAACCTACGCCGCAATACGCCGATCCCAATATCAGAATACTGTTCAATATCCTCAATGGTTATTTCTGTTTTACCCAACCTCTCCGCAACGCCGCGCATTGTATGGATTATTTCGTCATTTGATAGTTTTGCAGAGTAAGTACTACTCTTACCTTTCTGTGGAATTTTCCCGTGCCATCTATGAGCCAATCCGGCAGCCCTTAAAGCATTACCCCAGCTTCCAAAACGGTTTCTAATTGGCTTCATAGAAATATTAGAATGCTTTAAAAACTCTGCGCCAGAAATTATAGGCTCAGCGATTAAATCGGCCACTCTTCGTATTTCTTGCAAGATGGTTTCCTCTGTTATTTCGGGTAACCGGTTTAGCTGAAATAAATTTTTTCCTATATTTGACATTTCTATGCTCCGGTTCATTTGCCGGTATTTTATAAAAAATGTTTGAAAAATACAACTCCTAGTCCGTATTGGTTGCTATTGATAAAAAAGTAGCAATTGGGGGGGGGCGCTGAAACCTGCCCCCCGGGAACGCTCCGGGAACGGAAAGCCCTCCCAAGGGCTCCTTTCGGTTCCCAAACCTTCCCGACTTTTCCAAGGCTTTTTGGAAGTAAAAACGATAAGATAAAGCATAATCAGGCAGTTAGAAAAATAGCCTGTCCAGGACTGAAAATCCCCGTGTCGGCGGTTCAACTCCGTCCCTCGGCACCAAAGATAACAAGGGCTTAAGCCGTTCGGCTTGAGTCCTTTGTTTTTTCGGGTAAGCGCCAGGTAAGCACCGGCCGGAAAGTGGTGTGACCACTGTAAGTTGCCATGCAAAATGCGACAGTTATAAGCTGAGAGAGGAAATCGAGGAGGTTAAACGGCTCGCAGCTTGATCAGGCCCAAGATGGCGCGATCCTCATACACCACCGTGACGGACTTGGACCGCCGCTACGGCCTATTCCAGCGCCGGCGTGGCGATAATTGCACCAATTCGGGGGGTTGCGGTGTTAAAATAATTGGTGCGACGCTCAGCGAGCCTGCCCAGCAAGCCGCAGTCCAGCGACCGGAGAAGGCCCAGCCATGGGATCGCCGACCGACGCGCCAGAACACAAGCCAGGAAGGTTGCTCCTGGTCCGCTTCGCGTTGCTCTGGCTGCCCATCGCCATCCTGACCGCGCTGGCCGTCTTCGCCACCTACCGCCAGGAGGTGCTGGGCAACCTGCGGGTGCTGAAGGCTGACCAGCGCCACCAGGTTGATTTCCAGCAGGCCCGCATCACCCAGATCCTGGGCGGCGTCACCTCGGAACTCCTCAGCTTGGCCCAGAGCCACGAGCTGATGCATTGGCCGGATCAGCCCGCCGAAAGCGACAAGCAGGTCCTGGCCTGGCAGTTTGCCAACCTCCTCAACAACAAGAGGGTCTATGACCAGGTCCGCTTCCTGGACCTCGACGGGCAGGAGGTGGTGCGGGTCAACAACCGGTTCGGCTCAGCCTGGGTGGTGCCGGAAGAGCAGCTGCAAAACAAGAGCGGCCGCCCCTATTTTCAGCAAAGCATCGGCCTGGGGCCAGGCGAAATAGCCATCTCGCCCTTCGATCTGAACATCGAGCACGGCCAGATCGAGCAACCCCTGAAGCCGACCATCCGCTTTTCCAGCCCGGTCTATGACATCCAGGGTCGCAAGCGGGGGGTGGTGGTGCTCAATTTTCTGGGCGCGCGCCTTTTGCACGGCCTGACCGGGCCGGATGGCGGGGTGGGGCAGCCCATGCTGGTCAACCGGGAAGGCTACTGGTTGCGCGGCCTGCACCCGGCCGACGAATGGGGGTTCATGTTCCCCGACCGCAAGGATGTGGTTTTCGCGCGGGACTTCCCGGCCGTCTGGTCTTTGGTGGCCGGCTCCGACAACGGCCAGGAGATGGACAAGGACGGCTTGTTCACCTTCGCCATCGTTCGCGCCCCCGGGCTGGTGGTCAATCCCCCGGCCTGGAAGATCATCTACCTGGTCAGCCGGGACACCTGGCAGGCGGACGTGTGGGACCTGCGCAGGTCCTACGCCCTGCTGCTGGCGGGGCTGTGGGCGGTCGGCGGGGCGGTCTGCTGGTTGCTGGCCCGCTCCCAGACCCGGCGCCTTATGGCCGAACAAGCCCTGCGCCACAGCGAGCATCGCATCAAGGCCGTGCTGCAGACCGCCGCCGACGGCATCATCACCCTGGATCGGGCCGGCGTCATCGAAGCCTTCAACCCGGCGGCCGAGAGGATATTCGGCTATGGGACCGAGGAGATCGTCGGTCAGGACGTGGCGGTCCTGGTCCATCCCTCCATGCGCCAGAACATCCCTCGCTACGTGTCCCGGCTGATCGCCGGCACGGCCGACCAGGGGGTAGGCCACCCCATGGAGGTGGTGGGCCTGCACCGGGACGGCCGCGAATTGCCGCTTGAGGTCTCGACCAGCCTGGCCTCCCTGGATGGCCGCCTGATGCTGATCGGCATGGTGCGCGACATCAGCGAGCGCAAGGAGGCCGAGGCCCAGCTAAGCTCCGAGCGCGAAAAGATGCGCCAGTTCGTGGAGCACGTCCCGGCGGCGGTGGCCATGTTCGACCGCGACATGCGTTACCTGATGGTGAGCCGGCGCTGGCTGGACGACTATCACCTGGAGCTCGACGACCTGCTGGGCCAAAGCCATTACGACGTATTCCCGGATGCGCCGGACATCTGGCGCGAAAACAACCGGCGCTGCCTGGCCGGCGAGGTGCTGGCCAGCGACCGCGACATGTTCGTGCGCAGCGACGGCTCGGTGGAATGGGTGCGCTGGGCCATGCGCCCCTGGCGCGGGCCCGACGGCCAAATCGACGGTATCATCATGTTCGTGGAGACGATCAGCGAACGGGTGCGCGCCGAGGACGAACGCGACCGCTTCTTCAGCCTTTCCTTCGATCTCCTGGCGGTCGCCGGCGTGGATGGGTTTTTCAAGCAGGTCAACCCGGCCTGGGAAACCGCCCTGGGTTACAGCCGCGCCGAAATGCTGGCCCGCCCCTTCCTGGATTTCGTGCACCCAGACGACCGCCAGGCCACCATCGAAATGACCGCCCAGGTGATGCAAGAGGGCAAGATCACGCGCTTCGACAACCGGTTCCTGGCCCGGGACGGCTCGGCGCGCTGGTTTTCCTGGAACGCCCTGGCCCTGCCAGACCAGGGATTCATCTACGCCCAGGGCCGAGACGTCACCGAGCGCCGGCGCATGGAGGACACCCTGCGCGAGCGCGAGGAGCGCCTGCGCGCCATATTGGACAACGCGGTGGAGGGCATCGTCACCATCGACCGGGGCGGCATCGTCCAGTCGTTCAACCCGGCCGCAGAACAGATCTTCGGCTACGCCGCTCAGGAGGTCATCGGCCGCAACGTGACCATGCTCCAGCCGGAGCCCCACCGCAGCCATCACGACGAGTACATCGCCAGATACCTGGGAGGCGGGGTCAAGCATGTCATCGGCATCACCAGGGAGGTGCAGGGGCAACGCAAGGACGGCGGCCTGTTCCCGCTGCTGTTGTCGGTCAGCGAGATCCGCCTGGGCGAACGGATCATCTTCACCGGCATCATGCGCGACATCACGGAGCAGAAGCGGGCCGAGGAAGAGCTGCGCCAGGCCAAGCAAGCGGCCGACCAGGCCAACCGGGCCAAGAGCGACTTCCTGGCCAGCATGAGCCACGAAATCCGTACTCCCATGAACGCCATCATCGGCATGGCCGAGCTGCTCTCAGACACCCCCCTCACCCCCGAACAGCGCCGCTACGTGCAGTCGTTCCAAAACGCGGGCGAGAACCTCCTGGGCATCATCAACGACATCCTGGATCTCAGCAAGGTCGAGGCGGGCCAGATGTCCCTGGAGAGCATCCCCTTCGACCTGGGCGAACTGGTCGAACGCACCTGCGAGTTGCTGGCGCCCCGCGCCCACGCCAAGGGCCTGGAGTTCAATTGCCGCACCGCGCCCATCCTGCCGGCCCGGGTGCTGGGCGACCCCACCCGCCTGCGCCAGGTGCTGGTGAACCTGCTGGGCAACGCGATCAAGTTCACCGACCACGGGGAAATCACGCTCAGCGTGGAGCTGGAGCCCGGCTCCGAGGCCGCCGGCCGCGCGGCGCTCCACTTCATGGTGCGCGACAGCGGCGTGGGCATCGCGCCGGACAAGCTGGAAGCCGTTTTCGAGAGCTTCAGCCAGGCCGACGCCACCGTGACCCGTCGCTACGGCGGCACCGGGCTGGGCCTGACCATCTGCCGCCGCCTGGTGGGCCTGATGCAAGGCCGCATCTGGGTGGAAAGCGAACTCGGCCGGGGCAGCACTTTTCATTTCACGGTGGAGCTGGAGACCAGCGGGCTGGCCGAGCCGCGCCCGGAGCAGCCCAGCCAGGACATCGCCGGTTTGCGGGTGCTGGTGGTGGACGACAACCCCACCAGTCGCCAGATTCTCGAAGAGACCCTGGCCAACTGGGGAGCGGTGGCCACCCTGGCCGATTCCGGCCAGGCCGGAATCGAGGCCCACGCCCAGGCGGCCGCCGGCCCGCATCCCTTCGACCTGGTGCTGCTGGACTATCGCATGCCGGACCTGGACGGTTTCCAGGTGGCCCAGGCCATCCGGGCCCAACCGGCGGGCAAGCCCCCCGTGATGATAGTGCTCAGCTCGGACAACAGCACCGACGACGCCCTGCGCTCCCGCCAACTGGGCATCGCGGACTACCTGGTCAAGCCGGTCAAGCGGGCCGACCTCCGCGAGGCCATCGGCCGGGCCTTGGGCGGCGCGTCCTCCGGCGAGGCCCAGGCCGCCAGCCCCGCGGCCGCCCAGGCCGCGGCCGCGCGGCCATTGCGCATCCTGGTGGTCGACGACAGCCCGGACAACCGGCTCCTGGTGCAGTCCTATCTGAAAAAGCTGCCATACTCCCTGGAGATCGCCCAGAACGGGCTGGAGGCGGTGGCCAAGCTCCAGGCCGGCACCTTCGACCTGGTGCTAATGGACATCCAGATGCCGGAGATGGACGGCTACACCGCCACCCGTGAGATCCGCCGCTGGGAGGCCGAGCATAACCGGCCAGCCACGCCGGTCATCGCCCTGACCGCCTTCGCCCTGGAGGAGGAGCGCCAAAAGAGCCTGGCCGCCGGTTGCAGCGACCATCTACCCAAACCGATCAAGAAGAAGGAACTGCTGGAGGCTATCGACCGCAACCTGAACGCGGGGCGCCCGGCATGAACCGAGCATCCGGGAGGTCGGGATGAGCGACGCTGAACACGACGAGATCGTGGTGGAGGTGGACGGTGACCTGGAGGAGATCGTGCCTGGCTACCTGGACCACCGCCGCGCTGAGCTGCCCTTGCTGCTCACGGCCCTGGCCGGCGGCGACTGGGAGACCCTGCGCCGCCTGGCCCACGATCTCAAGGGCACCGGCGGGGGATACGGCTTCGACATCCTGAGCGATCTGGGCCGAGCCCTGGAGCAGGCGGCCAAATCCGCCGACACGGCCGCGGCCCAGCCGCTGCTTAAGCAGATCGACGACTTCCTGCGCCGGGTGCGGGTGGTCTACGTCGGCGCGGACTAGCCCCGGCCGGGGCGCTGCAAGGCGCGGGAGCTACCATGGCCGATACGATCCTGATCGTGGACGACAGCTCCGAAAGCCGGGTGCTTCTGGCGATCATCCTCAAACGGGCCGGTTTCGAGGTCCGCCAGGCCATCGACGGAGAGACGGCCCTGGTCGAGGTGGCCCGGGAACCGCCCCAGCTCATCCTGCTGGACGTGAACATGCCCGGCATGAATGGTTTCACCGTCTGCGAACGGCTGAAGGCCGACCCCGCTAGCGCCGAGATACCGGTGATCTTCGTGTCGGCCCGGGACGAGGCCGCAGACAAGGTCCACGGCCTGGACCTGGGCGGCGCCGACTACATCACCAAGCCCTTCGACAAGGCCGAGGTGCTGGCCCGGGTGCGCAGCCATCTCAAGATACGCGCCCTGACCCAGGAGCTGCGGCGCAAGAATCAGGAGCTCTCCCTCAAGCAGGAGCGCCTGGAGGAGGACCTGCGGGCCGGCGCCGCCATCCAGGCCGCCCTGCTGCCCCAACAGCCCCCCGATGACCCCCGGTTCGCCATGGCCTGGGATTTCACCCCCTGCCAGACCCTGGGCGGCGACATCTTCCATGTCTTCAGCCCCGACGACCGCCACCTGGGCCTGTACATCCTGGACGTCAGCGGTCACGGCGTGCCCTCCTCGCTGATCACCGTCTCCATCCACGAGACCCTGCTGCCCCACTCCGGCGTGGTGGTGCGCCGGGCGGGCGGTCCCGGCGCGGCGCGGGCGGCCACGCCGCCGCGCCTGGTGCTGGAGGAGCTGGATCGCCAGTATCCGGTGGAGCGGTTCGAGAAGAGCTTCACCATCGCTTACGCCCTGCTGGACCCGGAGAGCGGCCTGCTGACCTATGCCAGCGCCGGGCACCCCCAGCCGGTGCTCCTGCGCGCTGACGGCGAAATGGAACTGCTGGAGCCCACCGGCGCCCTGATCGGCATGGGAGGCATGCTGCCCTTCACCCAGGAGCAGCGCCGGCTGAGGCCCGGCGACCGGCTGGTGCTCTACACCGACGGCGTGATCGAGTACCAGAGCCCCACTGGCGCACTGTTTGGCCAGGAGAACTTTCTACGGCTTCTGGGGCAATACCGGCAGGCCGAACTCACGGCCTGCTTCCGCGCGCTGGGCAAGGCGTTGGCGGACTTCGGGGGCGGGCTGCCGCCCATGGACGACGTGAGCCTCCTGGGACTGGATTATCGCCGGCCCGGCTAGGGCTGGATGGCCCGGCGGCGGGCGTCGCCCCCGGGCAGATTGTCGTAAAAATGGGTTTATTTTGCTATTTTAGGGGCAATGTTCAGATGGCGCGTGACAACCGGCCGCCGGACCGGCGGCCACCGCGCCTGACCAGGTTCATATCTGATTGGAAAGGGCCCTCCACCATGCGCGTGGAATTGCATAACTCGGGTGACAAGCTAGTCATCGCCCCTCAGGACGAGCGCCTGGACGCCGCCTCCTCGGCCAGCTTCAAGGGACAGATCCTTGACGCCATCAACCGCGGAAACATGCGGCTGGTGCTGGATCTGGAGAAGGTCAACTTCATCGACAGCAGCGGCCTGACGGCCATCGTCTCCACCCTGAAAAGCCTGGGCGGCGAGGGCAGCATGGTGGTGTGCGGCCTGGGCCCCAACACCAGCAGCCTTTTTCGGCTCACCCGGCTGGACAAGATCATAAAGGTGTTCCCGAATCAGAGCGCCGCCCTGACCGCCTGAGTCGCGGGCCAGGGGTCCCAAGCGCCCCTTAACGCCGTCACCAGGGAGATGCGCCTGACTTGGCCCGGCACGACCGCATCAAGTTGATCATCGACAGCCGCTTGTCGGACGTCCGCCTGGTGGGGGCGTCGGTGCGCTCCATCGGCCTGGCCGCGGGATTCGACGACCGGGACGCGGGCATGCTACAACTGGCCCTGGAGGAGGCGCTGACCAACGTCATCCGCCACGGCTATCAGGAGCGCCCCGGCCACCCGGTGGAGGTGGAGGTCAACCTGCGCCCCGACCGCATGACCTTCGTGGTCACCCACCAGGGCGAGGGCATGCGGTCCTGGCCGCCCAAGACCGACCAGCCGCCGGACCCGACCCAGGAGGGAGGGCGCGGCATCTTCCTCATCAACGCCATCATGGACAGCGTGCGCTACTCCGCCAAGGACGGCCGCACCTGCATCACCCTGATCAAGCGGCGCGCGGCCAAATGAGCTGGGTGGCCGGACATAGGCAACAGGTCTTGTTCCTGGCCCTCCTGGTGCTCACGGGCCTGGCGGTGCAGTGGGCCTACCCCCGGCTCAACCCGGAATTGATAGCCCTGCGCCAGGGCGAAAGCGCCCTGAACAGCCGCGACTACCCCCGGGCGGCGCTGGACCTGGCCCGGGCGGTGGAACTGGGGGCCCGCATCCCGCGCACCTGGCTGCTGCTGGGCCAGGCCTACCTGGCCCAGGACCGGTTGGAGCCCGCCCGCCAGGCCTTCCTGGAGCTGGCCCGCCTGCGCCCCAGCGACAGCGACGTCATCCATCTGCTCATTGGCATCGACGAGCGCATGGGCCAACCCGGCCGCGCTCTGGAGGCGCTGGCCGAACTGGAGCGCGACCAGGGGCTGGATTACGACGGCCTGCGCCGGATGGCCGAACTGCACCTGCGCCTCGACAACCGGGCCGGGGCCGAGCGGGCGTTGCGCCAGGCCCTGGCCCTGCGCCCCCAGGCCGGCGAAGCCACTCTGCGCCTGGCCGACCTGCTGGCCTGGGACAAGCGCCATGCCGAGGCCCAGGGCCTTTTGCAGGGCGTCCTGGCGGCTCATCCCGATAACGTCCAGGCGCGGCTGCGCCTGGCCCGCCTGCTGAGCTGGCAAGGCCAAAACCAAGCGGCCATCGCCCAATATCGGCAGGCCTTGGGAGACAAGCCATGAAGGTAATCACGACTCTGGCATTGTGCCTGTCCCTCCTGGCCCCGACGGGCGGCCCGGCGGCCGCCCCCGCCGGCCCCGGCGGCGCGCCGCCCGCCTCTCCGGCGCTGGGTCCGGGCCAGGAGGAGATCCCCGAGTGGCAGGCCCGCTGGGAGCTGGCTCGGCTGCTCAGCTATGAAAAGCGCTACGAGGAATCCCTGAAGGAATACCGACTGGTCCTGGCCCAAAAGCCGGATCTCCAGGAGGCCAAGCTGGAGATGGCCAAGGTGCTGTCCTGGGCCGGCCGGGGCGCGGAGGCCCTGCCGATCCTTAAGTCCGCGCCGCTCGAGGCCCTGGACGACCCGGCCCGCCTGACCCTGGCCGACCTGCTGATCTCGCAGAAGCAGTACCGGCCGGCCGAGGAGATCCTGGTGGGCCACCTGTCCCGCCACCCGGACGACCAGGCCGCCCGCCTCAAGCTGGCCGAGCTACTGAGCTGGGACAAGCGCTACGACGCGTCCCTGGCCGAGTTCCGCCGCATCCTGGCGGACCGGCCCGACGACATCCAGGTGCGGCGCAAGTACGCCTTCGTGCTGATCTGGGACGGCCAGCGCGAGCAGGCCGCCGCCGAATTGCGCAAGACCCTGCCGGAGACCCAGGCTCCGGCCAAGCGCTGAGGCGGGCGTGCGCCGCGCATTCCTCATCCTGGCTCTGGTGGGCGCGTGGCTGACGGCCGCGCCCGGGTTCGCCGGTGCGCTCAAGCCCGCGCCGAGCCGGGCGCTCATGGCCGGGCTCGCCGCGCCGCCCATCCCTGCGCCCACCGCGCCGGCGCCCTCCCTGGTGCCGGAGCGGGATCGGATCAGCGACGACCAGGCCCGCCTGGCCCTGGCCCGGGTCCTGGCCGGCTCCGACGCAGGCCTGGCCGAGGCCGGCGAGCTGCTGGCCAAGGTGCTGGCCGGCGAACCCGACAACACCGACGCCCGCGTCGAGCTGGCCGGGGTCCTGGCCCGCCAGGACCGGATCGCGGAGGCCCGGGCCGAACTGGACCGCGCCCTGGCCCGCCGCCCCGGCGATCCGGCCCTGCTGATGACCGCGGCGGACCTTGAGGCGTCCCTGGGCCACGCCGTGGCCTGCCGGGATCTTTATCAAAAGGCGCTGGCCCTGCTCAGCGATGCCGAGGCCCATTACGCAGCCGAGCTGCGCCTGGCCGCCGCCGCCAACCTGTGGGGCGATTTCTACCTGACCGAGGCCGCCTATCGCGGCGCCCTGGCCCGCCGCCCCGGCGACGTGGACCTGCGCCTGAAGCTGGCCGAGACCCTGGTCAGCTCCCAGCGTTACGACGAAGCCCAGGCCGTCTATATGGAGCTGCTGCTGGACCGGCCCGACCTGCCCGAGGCGCTGGCCGGCCTGGCCGATCTCAAGACCCGCGACCAGGACTACGCCGCGGCCCTGGCCTGGAGCGAACGCCTGCTGGCCGCGCAGGCTGGCCATCCCGCCGGCCTGCGCCTGCGCGCCCAAGCCCTGTTCAAGCTCCAGCGCCTGGACGACGCGGCCACGGCCTACCTGGACGCGAGCCGGCGCCTGGGCCGCCCGGCCGACCTGCTGGTGGGCCTGGGCCGGGTGCGCCTGGCCCAGGGCAGGGCCAGGACCGCCCAGGCCCTGTTCGCCCAGGCCGTCGAGCGCGCCCCGCAAAACCCCGAAGCCCGCTTCTGGGCGGCCTGTCCCAAGCAGGCGGCCCAGGACGACTTCGTGGCCGGGCTCATCCGGCCCGGAACCTCGTCTCCCCTGGCGCTGGCGGCTTGGGGCGAGGTCTACGCCGGCCAGGGCCTGCGGCCCCAGGCCATCGCCTGCCTGCGTGCCGCCCTGGCCCGCGACCCCGACTGCTTCCCGGCGGCCATGTACCTGGCCGAGGTCCTGGCCGCCGACCACCAGTACGACCCGGCCCTGGCCGAACTCAAGCGCCTGGACGAGCGCCTGCCCAACAACCGCAAGATTCTAATCGCCAGGGCGCGCGCCCTGTCCTGGTCCAGGGCCTATGACGATTCCCTGGACATTTACCAGCGCGTGCGCGCGCTAAACCCCGGCGACCCGGTGCCGGTGATGGAGGCGGCCCGGGTGGCGGCCTGGGGCAAGCAGATGCCCCGGGCCCAGGATCTCTACGCCGATCTGACCCGGCCAGCGGTGGACGGACTACTGGCCGCGGAGCTGGACGGGCTGGCCCGGCAGGCGCCGCCGCCCGACCGGGAGCGCCTGCGCGAACTGGCCCGCCAGGCTGGGGGCGAGGACACCTACCAAGGCTACGAACGGGTGGAGGCGGCCACGCCCCAAGCCGGCCTGGGCGCGCCGGCGGCGGCCCAGGTGCGCCTGGCCCTGACCCGGCTCTCGGCCGCCTACCGGATTCAAAAGACCGCCGCGCTGGAGAGCCGGGCCAAGTCCCTGGCCTGGGACAAGCGCTTCATCGCCGGCCTGCGCGCCTACGAGGAGCTGGTGGCCTTCCGGCCCGGCAACCAGGAGGCCCGCTTCGACCTGGCCCAGGCCGAGTGCGCCCTGGGCCTGTGCGACCGCGAGGGGCGGACCTACCCGCAACTGCTGGCCATCGACCCCCTGCACAACCTGGCCGGCCAGGCCCTGCGGCGCCAGGAGGTGCGCAGCGCGCCGGCTCTGCGAGCGGGCTACAGCCACTGGAAGGAGATCGGGCGCGGCGAATTGTCCCAGATGGAGCGCAGCCGCCTGGACCTGGGCGTGGAGGTCCCCGTGTTCTGCCGCTTCAACCTGAGCCTGACCGGCCACCGCTGGTTGGAGTCGCCCCGCAGCTACGGCTCCAGCGCCGAGGCCTTCGGCCCCACCCTGGCCCTGGGCGGCCAGCCTCAAGGCCGCGGCGAGCTGGACCCACAAGGACTATCAGCGCGCCGAGTTGGCCGACCGCGACAACGGCCAGGCCGAGCTATGGTACAACCTGGCCGACCGGGTCAACTTGGGCGCGGGCTTCATCCGCGAGGACCACCTGAGCAACGCCTTCGCCCTGGCCCAGGGCATCCAGCGCGACTCGTGGTGGTTGGGGTTCAAGAGCGACCTCAGCCGGGCCTGGAGCCTGGAGGGCCGCGCGGCCTGGCAGCGCTATAGCGACGACAACCGGGGGATGCACTACAACCTGGCCCTGGGCCGCGTCTTCTGCGACCACCCGCGCATCTTCAAGATCACCCTGCGGGCGGACTACCGCGACACCGACGAGCCGGACCAATACCGCTACCTGGGCCCAACCCTGGTGGACATCGTCCATCCCTACTGGTCGCCGCAGGACAACCTGGCGGGCGCCGTGATCTTCCAGTGGCGCCACGACCTGGCCAGGCAGTTCTACTGCGGTGCGCAGCAGCATTTCTACGACATCCGGCTGAACCTGGGCACCGACACCGAGAACAACCCGGCCGCGGCCATCGAGGCCCAGTGGGTCTATCAGTTCGCGGATCGCTGGGCGGCGGAGGCCAAGGGCCTGGTGCACCGCTCGCGGGAATGGGACGCCCAGGGCGTCTGGCTCAACCTGGCTTACCGGTTCTAGGACAGAGGGCTCTGGCTTATGAGCGCGGAGATCGGAATCAACCAGGGGGCGACGGCGCGCGAAGGACGGGGAACCGTCATCATCTCGGCCCTGCTGGCGCTGACCCTGCTGTTCGTCTTCCTCTACCTCATGGTGCGCACTTTCCTGTTCATCGAGGCCGACTATCATTGGTACGAGAAGACCGTCGCCGCCCTGCTGCTGTTGTCCGAGGCCTTCATCATGACCCACAGCCTGGGCTACTTCCTCAACATCCTGCATGTCCTCCGCCACGGCAAGCCGCCCCAGCCCTCGGCCGAGGCCTATCCGGACCTGACCGAGTTCCCGCCGGTGGCCATCCTGGTGGCCTCCTACCGAGAGCCCCTGGCGGTGCTGGAAAACACCCTCACCTGCTTCTACAATCTCACCTACCCCAACAAGCACCTTTTCTTCCTTGACGACACCCGCTACGACCAGGCCGGCCAGGACCCGGAGCAGATGGCGGCCTACCGCCAATCCATCGACGACCTGTGCCGGGAGATGGGCATCAACCTGTTCCGCCGGCGCTGGCGCGGGGCCAAGGCCGGCATCATCAACGACTTCCTGGATTTCGTGGCCGGCCGGCCCAAGGAGGGCTTCGAGTTCACCCCTTATTCCCCCAAGCCCCGCGGCGAGCCCGAGAGGTACATCATCGTATTCGACGCGGACATGAACCCGTTTCCGGACTTCGTGGAGCCCCTGGTGGCGCGCATGGAGGCCGAACCGCGCCTGGCCTTCATCCAGACCCCGCAGTACTACAGCAACTTCGAGCACAACCGCGTGGCCCGGGCCGCCGGCTTGCAGCAGGCCGTATTCTACGAGTACATCTGCGAGGGCAAGAGCCTCAAGGACGCCATGTTCTGCTGCGGCACCAACGTCATCTTCCGGCGCGAGGCGTTCGAGGACGTGGGCGGCTTCGACGAATCCTCGGTAACCGAGGACATAGCCACCTCCATGAAGTTCCACCTCAAGGGCTGGCGATCAGCCTACCTTAACAAGGTCTGCGCCTTCGGCATGGGCCCCGAGGACCTGGGCGGCCATTTCAAGCAGCAGTTCCGCTGGGCGCTGGGCACCATCGGCCTGGGCCGCTACATGCTGGGCCAGTTCCTGCGCCATCCCCGCAGCCTGTCCCTGGCCAAGTGGTGGGAGTACTTCCTATCGGGCACCCACTACTTCGTGGGCTGGGCCTTCTTCATCATGATGCTCTGCCCGATCCTTTACTTGCTCTGGGGCGTGCCCGCCTTCTTCTCGCGGCCGGACCTCTATTTCCTGATCTTCTTCCCCTACATCCTGCTCTCGCTGTCGCTGTTCTTCTGGACCCTCAAGGACCGGCGCTACGCCCTGCGCGACCTGATCATGGGCCAATTGCTCATCGGCATCAGCTTTCCGGTCTTCATGAAGGCCTCGCTCCTGGCCAGTCTCGGCTTCCGGGGCAGCTTCGGCATCACTCCCAAGGGCCGCAGCCTGGCCCTGCCACTCCTGGGTCTCTGGCCCCAGGTGGTCATGTCCGCCCTTTGCGTGGCGGCCATGGTCTGGGGCCTGAACCGCCTGGTCTACGAGTCGGGCGCGGCCATGGCCCTGGTGGTCAACGCCTTCTGGTGCCTCTACCACCTGGGCATCGTCTCCACGGCGGTGCTCTATTTCAACCGACCGGTGGAGGAATGAGGCGCGTCGCGCGGCCGGCGGCGGCCCTGGCCGGCCTGTGCCTGGCCGCGCTGCTTCTGGCGGCCCCGGCCTCGGCCGGCGGCGAGGTTCCGGTCTGCCCCCTGGCCTGGGGCGTGGCCCTGGACGGGCTGCCCATTATCGAGGCCCGGATCGCGGCCGAGCGGAACCTGACCGGGCTCTCCCCCCGCCTGGTGGTCTTCTTCCTGCAATGGCCCGCGCCCGGCCAGACCCAGGAGTTTCCCCAAACGAGCCTGGAGGCCATCGCCGCCAGCGGGGCCGTTCCCTGCCTGACCTGGGAGCCGATGCATCACGACGCCCAGGGGCGGGAGGTCATGGCCGCCTGGGGCGACGTGCTGGCCGGGGCCTACGACGCCTATCTGGCCGACTTCGCGCGCCGGGCCAGGGCCTGGGGCCGGCCGATCATCGTGCGCCTGGGCCACGAGATGAACCTGGCTCGCTACCACTGGGGCACCGACGCGGACGGCTACGGGCCCGAGAGCCCCGCCATTTACCAGCGCATGTATCGTCATGTGGTGGATCTGTGCCGACGCGAGGGCGCGCGGAATCTGGTCTGGGCCTTTTGCCCCAACGCCGAGTCAAACCCCCACCCCCGCTGGCACGGCGCGGCCTGGAACACCGCCGGGGCCTATTATCCCGGCCCAGAGTACGTGGACCTCCTGGGCATGGACGGCTACAATTGGGGTCTGATCCAGACCAGGGCCAAGCACGGCTGGGACAGCCGCTGGCAGGAGTTCGCGGACATTTTCGGCGAGCTGCGCGCCGAGCTGCTGGCCTTGGACGGGCGCAAACCCCTGGTGGTCTTCGAGACCGCCTCGGCCGGCTTGGGCGGAAACCGGGACCGTTGGGTGGAGGGCGCGGCGCGGGCCGCCCGTGATTGGGGCCTGCGCGCCCTGGTCTGGTTCCAGGTGGACAAGGAAGTTGACTGGCGGCTGATCCGGCCCCGGGACACGGCGGCCATCCGTTCGCTGGCCCCCACGCTCTGCCCGCCCGGCTCAGGCCTGGACTGGCTGCCCTCCCCGGCTCAGGCGCCTGCCACCGAGCGCAGGTAGAGCATCATCAACGAGTTGTAATTGGTGTGCAGGCGCTTTTCCAGGTTCTTGATCGCCGCGATCTGCTGCATGGCCATGGGGCTGGTGAAGGTGGCCCCCAGCACGTCCTGGGAAATCTCCGACTCCGACAGTTCCCGCAACTCCTCCAAGTCCAGCAGGGCCAGCTTATCGTCGGCCCCGTTCCCGCCACTGTTCAACTGCGCGTACAACTCGGCCAGGCGCTCCTGGCGGGACAGGACCCGCTGCTGCAGGCCCAGCAGGAACGCCTCCTTCAGGGCCTTGAAATCCTGCCTCGGGTAGTCACCCACGCGCGAGAAGTAGGGGATCAGGTGAGCGAGGTAGATGGAGACTCCCTTCTTTAGCAGGTAGGAGTCCTTCAGGATGGAGGCGGCCAGCCCTTCCTGGGAGGCGAAGTGCTGCAAGTCCAGGTGAGCGCTGTTGTCGCTGAGGTCGAAACAGACGGTTTGGCCATGCGGCGGCGGGGCCTTGTGCAGTTGCAGGCCGCAGACCTGGGTCTGCTGCTGGTTGTCCCAGCGGCTCCACATCACTCTGCCCTGGTCGATCACCTCCGAACTCACCCGGAAAGGCAGGTGCAGGTTGATCGTCTCGCCCATGTGAAGCCTTTCCCGGGAGATAACCCAGTTGGGCAGGCTGATGCGCGCTCCGTGCACGCTGACATCCTCGATCAGGTACTGGAAGGACTGATGGTCTGACTCGCGGGAACCCAGGAACGGCAGGACGAGGGACTCCACCGCCAGGCGCTTTTCGCGCCTCTGCTCCTCCGGGCCGCGCGCCTCCCCGGATTTTCCGTCATTCCCCGCCATGACCGCCTAGCCTCCTTCGCCGGGCCGGCGGCCCGACGCTTGTTCAATCCAGATTACAGCGTCCGCCCCCAAACCGGCAAGCGGCCAACCCGGTTCGCGAGCGCCAGAATGCCCCACCTGAATCGCATCAGCACCTTCTCGATCTTGGCCTGGAGGGCGTCGGGCGAGAACGGTTTGAGCAGGTAGGCCGAGACGTGGTGCTTGGCAGCTGCCAATATGGTGTCCTTGTCGGCTTTGCCCATGATGAAGAGGGACAACTGGGCGTTGGATGGCTGGCTGCGCACCGCCTGCAGGATTTCCAGACCGTCCATGGTTGGCATGTTGAGGTTGGACACTGACCTGCCCCCCCCTCAAACGAGTCCAGTAATTAAAGCATGAATCACGCCGGGATTGCCGGAGACTCCGACTTTTGAGAGGATGGTGTCATGGGCAGGCAAACCAGATATTCGCCAGAGGTGAGGGAGCGGGCGGTTCGGCTGGTGGCGGAGCACACCGGGGAATACAGCTCGCAATTGGGGTCCATCTGTTCGATCGCAGCCAAGATCGGTTGCACTGGGGAGCCCCTTGGCGATTGGGTTCTTCAGGCCCAGCGGGACCGTGGTCTCAAGCCAGGGCTGACCAGCGACGAGCGCAAGCGGCTGAAGGAGCTTGAGCGGGAGAACCGAGAGTTGCGGCGAGCCAATGAAATACTTCGCAAGGCCTCGGCTTTTTTTGCTCGGGCGGAGCTGGACCGCCGACCGAAGTGAAGGTGTCGTTTATCGACATCCATCGTGAGTCCTACGGAGTCGAGCCGATCTGCGCGGCGTTGCCGATCGTCCCGTCCACCTCCTATGAGCAGAAGGCACGCCAGGCTGACCCCGGTCGCCCGCCTTCACGCCTGCGGTGGGATGCGCTGGTGCGTTCGGACATTCGCCGGGTTTGGGAGGCCAATTTCCAGGTTTACGGGGCGGACAAGGTCTGGCGGCAGCTGCAGCGCGAGGGCGTGGAGGTGGCCCGCTGCACGGTGGAGCGTCTGATGCGGGCCATGGGGCTTCAAGGCGCCGTGCGAGGCAAGAAGTTCAAGACCACCGTGTCCGATGACAGCGCCGCCCGCCCGGCCGACCTGGTGAAGCGTGATTTCACCGACAACCGGCCCTTGGTGCTGCCTCGAGGACGTGGAGTTCGCGACCCAGGAATGAGTGGATTGGTTCAACAACCGCCGGTTGCTCGAGCCCATCGGAAACATCCTTCCTGTGGAGTACGAGCAAGCGTGTTATCAGAGCCTAGAAGCCCCGGCCAGGGTGGCCGGACTCAACAAAAAGATCCTCCGAAAAATCCGGTGCGGTTCCATTTTCATGGACGGATTCAGTTAGGCGGATCGAGCCGGAGGCCAGTCCGACAAGAAGTTTGCCTGAGCAAAATTTCAGCCAAAGGCGACTGTCAGGCTATATCTATCACAGCACACTCTAGTGGGAAGACCGCTCCAGGCCGCCGCGCACCGGTCGCCCCCGCAGATGGCAGCGCCACCACAGGCGTCCCAGCCAGGCGAAACGATAGAACCCTTCGTGCAGCAGGCGGAAACGGGAGGGGCGGGTGTCGTGGCAAACCACCGGCGCCTCGCTCACCGCCTGGCCCTGGCGATGGGCGCAATAGAGCAGGTTGGCCACGTAGGCGGTGTTCCAGTCGATGGCCTGGCGATTAACCCGCAGCCATTCGGTGCGAAAGCCCTTGGCCCCCAGGGAATAGTCGTGATAGGGCAGGCCCAGGAACAGCCGGGCGCAGAGAATGTAGGCCCCCGAGCCCAGGACCCGCCACCAGACCCGCTCCTGGCGTCCCTGTTGCTTGCTGCCCACCACCACCGCGTGGCTCTCCAGCAACTCCAGCGCCTGGCCCACGAACTCCAGGTCGGTGGAGAGGTCCAGGTCCAGGGTGATCAGCTTGGGCGCGGAAATCAAATCCAGGGCGCGGACCAAGGCCCGGCCCGGACCCCGTTGGTCGAGGTGGAAGAAGCGCAGGCGGGGCTCCCGGGCGGCCAGATCAGCCCCCAAGGCCGGGGTGGCGTCCGTGGAGCCGTTGCTGGCGATGATCAACTCGAAGTCCGGAGAGATGGTCGCCAAAAATTCCAGCAGGCGCAGGCAGTGGGGCCGCAGGAGGCCGGCCTCGTCCAGCACCGGGATGAAGACCGCGAATTCAGGCAAGGTCAACTCCCCCAAGGGCGGTCCCTGATCCGGTGCGCGGGGGCCCAGCCGCCGCCGTGGCGCTGATGGCTCACAGGCCGGATCCGGGCCGGCCGTCCTTGCGGATGCGCCAGAAGTGCACCAGGCACAGCACCAGGGTCAGGCCGGGCAGGGCCAGGCAGTGCAGCACGTAGAAACGCAACAAGGCGGTTTCACCCAGGGTGTCCCCGCCCAACAGGAGTCGCTGGAAAAGCCCGCCCACCCCGGGGATGGCCCCCACCAGCCCGCCCACCACCGAGGCCGCGGCCTGGGTGGCCCCGTCCCAGCGCAGGATGTAGCCGCTCAAGTCCAGGGCCAGGGTCAACAGCAGCAGGCCCAGGCCGATCAGCCAGTTGACCGCCCGGGGCGGCAGGTAGGCCCCGCTGGCCAGCACCCGGCCCAGGTGGAACAAGAGGGCGACGACCATGGCCTGACCGGCCAGGTAGTGCAGGCGGCGGAAGAACCAGGCAAAGGGCAAGGCCCCGGCCTCGGCCTCGAAAAAGGCCGCCGCGCCGGCCGGGGTGGGGGTGTACTGGAACATCAGCGCCACCCCGCTGGCGCACAGGACCAGGAAGAGCAGGAAGGCCGCCCCGCCCAGGCAGAAGGTGTGCCGCCAACGCAGCCTCTCGGCCGGGATCAGGGGTGGGTGCAGGTGCTCCCAAAAGCCTTGCCGGGCCATGGCCTCAGCCCAGGACCAGGCGGCGGGAGGCCTCCACGCCGCGATTGGGGTCCACCCAGGCGTGGCCCTGGCGGTCCAGCTCCACCCACAGCCCGGCCAGGCCCCGGGGGGCGGGACCCGTCAGCCGCTGGCCGTCGGGCGCGAAGGCCGAACCGTGGCAGGGGCAGAGAAAGCGCCCCTCCTCCGCCCGCCAGACCGGGCGGCAGCCCAGGTGGGGGCAGACCAGGGACAGGGCGTAAAGGCCTTGCGCGTCGCGCAGCAGCGCCACGTCCTCGCGGCTGATCACCTGGCCCGGTTGGAGCTCCGTCGCCGGTCCCAGGTCCAGCCGGGGCCGCGCCCGGGGGCCGGAGCCGGCCCCGGCCAGGCGCAGGGCCGCCCCCAGGCCCAGGCCCAGGGCGGCCACCAGCCCGGCCCAGGTCACCAGGGCCAGACCTTTGAGCAGGCCCCGCCGGCTGGGGGTGTTTTCGCGCGTCGGTTCCATGAACCAGAGCTTACCGGCAGTCGGCCTAAGCTAGCAAGCCGGCTTGTGCGCCCCCGGCCGGCAGGCTAGACTGGAATCATGGATCGACCCCACGCCAACCGCCAAACCCTGCTGGCCCGCGAGGGCCTGGCCGCCCTGTCGCTCCTGGCCGCCCTGGCCGGAGCGGCGGTCTTCTGGCCCCTGGCCCCGGTGGAGGTCGGACCGGCCCAGGGACCCACCCAAGCCCCCTGGCTCTTCCTGGGTCTGCAGACCCTGCTGGCCCACCTGCCCTGGCTGGTGGGCGGGGTGCTCCTGCCCGGCGCGGCCTTGGGGCTGCTGGCCGCCCTGCCCTGGCTGGCCGGCGACCGGGGTCCGGCCCTGCCCACCTATGCCCGCCGGCCCTCCGCCTGGGAATACCCGGCCTGGCTGGTCCTGGCGACCTGGGCCGGCCTCACCTGGTGGGGCTGGCAAACCCATGCTTAACCCATTACCCGTCAAGGAGAGCAAGCGATGAAAAGAATCAATCTGGCCCGGGCCGCCCTGGTGGGCCTGGTCTGCCTGGCCCTGGCTGGCGCCGGTTGCTCGCTCTACCAGCCCAGCAAGGCCGAATTGGAAGGCGGCGCGGTGGGCGCGGCCACCGGCGCGGTGGCCGGCGCGCTCCTGGATTCCTGGCGCGGTGGCGTGATCGGCGCGGCCATCGGCGCGGTGGCCGGGGCCACCATCACCCACATCGCCACCCGGGCCTCCAACGAGGCCGCGGCCAGCAAGAAGCCGGTGTCCTACAGCAACCAGGCCGGCACTCAGCGGGTGGAGGCCCATCCCAAGTCCAGCAGTGGCAACTGCACCACGGTGGTGGAGAAGTTCTACGAGAACGGCCAACTGGTGCGCACCGAGGAGCGCCAGGTCTGCAAGTAGGCCCTGACGTTAACGCTTTTTGTGGGGGGTCGGGTCGGGCCGGTCGTCCATCGGCCCGGGCCACTCCTGCTCCAATGCCCGCAACAGCCAGCGCCGGTATTCCCGACCCGGCCAGAGCAGGCCCTTGAGCTGGGCGGCGGAATAGGGCCGGCTGCCCGGAATCAGCAGGGCCTGGGCCGGCCGTCCCTCCAGGTCCACGATCCTGAGCCAGTCCCCGGCCAGGTCCAAGCCCTCCCCGCCCGGGTTCCACAGCCCCGGGGCCAGCCCCGCCGGCCGGCCTCGGGCGTCCTCGCGCCGGAAGGTCAGGCCCAGGCCCAGGGCCGTGGCCGAGCCATGGCAGGACGCGCAGCCCAGGGTGGGCCGGCTGGTGGCGTGGGGGTTCCATGGGGTGAGCCCCAGACCGGGCCGCCCATCGCTCCGGCGGGGGATGCGGGCCGATTCCACCAGGCGGCCCTCCGGGTCCAGGCGGGTGACGACGTATTGGAAGCGGGGGTTGAGCAGGAAGGTCCGGCCATCCGGGGCCTGGCCATGGACCCGCCACTCGAAGCGCCGGAACCAGGGCGCGAGCAGCCACATCCCCGGCCATTCCCGGCCGCTCAGGTAATCCCGGCTGGCCATGGGCGGCCGCTCCCCCGGGGGCAGGGCCAGGGCGGCGGCGAAGCGCTGGATCAGCTGCGGGTCGCCCTGGGCCGCCAGGGGGGACCACTGCTCCCAGGCCGGCCGGGCCTCCCAGAGCACCTGCCAGCCCCAGTCGCCGGGGTTCATGGACGCGTGGCAGGCGTGGCAGGCCACCCTGGCGTGCTCGCCGATGCGGTGGGCCACCGGGGCGTTGGGTCCCTGGTCCAGGGCCGGGATGGCGCGCGTCCGGCCGTCCACCCGGCCCCGCAACACCAGGCCGCCGGGGCCGGCCAGAACGTTGCCCAGGGACCGGCCGTCGGCGTCCCTGGCCGCCTTGGCCGGCGCGCCGAAACGGCCATGACAGGACTCGCAGCGCACCCGGACCTGCAACAAACCGGCGGGACGCAGCACCCCGTCGCCCATGATCTCGGGCTGGGTGTGGCAGTCGATGCAGGCCAGGCCGGCCTGGTGGTGCAGGTCGGGGCGCATGGGCCGCCAGCTCCGGCCCTGGATCAGTCGCGGCCGGTCCGGGTCGGGCTCCAGGAAGCGGGCCGTGGGGTCGTCGTCCCGGGCCACCCGGCCCACGAAGGCCGCCCCGGCCCCGCAGCCTCCGCCATGACAGGTCAGGCATTGGCTGGTGGGCACCCGCCGGGTCAGGCCGTGGCCCTGGGGCGGCTGGCCTTCGCCGTCGCGGGGGCGGTGGCAGGCCGCGCAGCCGGCCGAGCGCCGCGCCCCGGCCAGGTCCGCGCCCGGGCTCCAGAGATGGCAGCGCAGGCAGCGCCGGCGCAGGAAGTCGTCCACCGCCTGACCCGAGGCCGCGGGATCGGGCAGGGGCTCCAGGCCGGGCGCCGCCGCCACCGCGTAACGCGGGGTCTGGTCCTCCTGCGCTCCCCAGAGCCAGCGGGTCTGGTTGATCAGGCCCATGTTGGTGGCCATGGGCGAGAGCCGCACCTTCTCCGGCCAGCCCAGGTGGCAGGGTCCGCAGGCCCGGCCCGCCTGGTCCAGGGCCGCCGGGTTGGCCGCCATTCCGGCGTGGCCGTCCGAGGCCTCCTTGGCCCGTCCCTCGCCCAGATGGCAGGCGGTGCAGGCCAAGGCCGGCCCCTTGCCCGGCGGAGGCATGGCCGGCTCCATCCCGGCGTGGCAGGCCCGGCAGCCGGCGTCGGGCGGGTCGTCGCCGGCGGCCGAGACCGTCCCAGACCAGGCCAGACCCAGGGCCAGCAGCCAGACCGCCAGGCCCAAGCCCATGGCGTTTACGGTCCTCATCGCAGGGCCTTCTCCACCAGGGCCGGATGCCTGAGATACAGGTCGCCCCCCGGCGCGATGCGGGCGTAGGCCCGGGCCGGATCGGCCAGCACCGGGTCCCGGGCCGCGCGGTGACAGGGCAGGCAGCGGGCGAAGCGCAGCACCCGGGCCACCTCCTGGCGATTGAGCGGCCGGGCCCCGGCGTGGGTCTGGCCAGCGATGGGCTCCACGGTGGCGTCGCTCAGGGCCGACCAGTCCACCGGCCAGCCCAGGGAGGTTAGGTCGGCCAGGGGCGGGCCGCCGGCCTTGCCCAGGGGGCGGGGGCCGTCGCCCAGGCCCAGGGCGCGGGGGTTCAGGTGGCAGTCCTCGCAGGGCCGCACCTCGGTCCGGCTGGTGTGGGGGGCGATGGGGGTGGCCACCACCCCGTTGCCGGCCGGACCGCCCCGGTGGATCCGCGCCCCGCGTTCCGGCAAGGGGCGGCCCTGGTCGTCCAGCTCGGTCAGCACCACCTGGCAGCCGGGCGCGAATGGCCGCACCTGGCCTCGCGAATCCACCCCCAGCACCGGGTCCAGGAAACGGTAGAGATCGCGGGCCTCCTGCCAGGCCCCGGGGGTGGGGGCGTCGGCGGCGTAGTCCCACTGGCTGAAATCGCCGCGGCGGTAGTCGTGGCAGCCGAAGCACTGCGGGGTCCAGCGGCTGTGGCAGGCGGCGCAGGCCAGGCGGGCGTGGCCGGGTTGGCGGTGGCGGGGGTCGTCGCCCACCACCGGGCAGGGGTGGACCTGGCCCGGTCGGGAGCGGGAGAAGAGCAGCAGTCCCTTCTCGCCCTGGCGCAGGTTGGCCAGGGGTCGGTCCTTGGCGCTCAGGACCAACCGTTGGCCCGGGGCCAGGGGGGCCGCGTCCTTCAAGGGGCCAAAGGCCGCCTCGTAGCCCGCCTCGGCGTCGGCCGGCCCCAGGCGGGGCGGCCCGGACGGACCGCCGTGGCAGGTCTCGCAGCGCAGCTCGGTCTGCTCGCGCATGCGGCCGTAGATCCGGCCGTCGCCCATGATCTCGCGTCCGGTGTGGCAGTCGACGCAGGACAGGCCCTTTTCGGCGTGGACGTCGGGCAGCATCTGGCGATAGGAGCGGCCGCCGCTCAACTCGGACCGAGGGTTGGCCTCCCGCCAGGGCACCCGGCCGCCCTCGTCCTCCATCCAGCCGCGATAGTTCAGGCCAATGCGGCTGGAGCGGTTGTGGCAGCGGCGACAGTTCTCCTCCGGCGGGATGGCCAGGAGGACATGACGGGCGGCGTGGCCGGGCTGGTCGGCGGGGATGGCCGCGTCGGCCCCCAGGTAGCGGCCCGACTCCACCCGCTGACCGTGGCAGGCGGCGCAGCCCAGGCCATGGACGCTGGGGCCGTCCGGGCGCTGGGCGCGCAGGTGACAGCGGGCGCAGAACTTGCGCCAGTGCTCGTCGGCCAGGGCGGCGGAACCCGGCCCGCCCGGGGGTCCGGAGGGCGCGGGCAACAGGGCGGCCAGGCTGAAGGGCGGCGGCGGTTCGGGTCGCAGGGGGTCGGCGATGGCCGCGCTGGCGAAACGGGCGCTGAAGTCGTCCTGGGCGCCCCAGGCCACCCGCAGGCTGGTGAGCACCCCGGTCATGGTGGCCATGATGGTGCGCTCCACCCGGTGGACGATGTTGGCGTGGGGCTCGGGCCGGTAGACGTGGCAGGTCCTGGCCCCCTCCCCCCCGCCGCAGGAGGCCTGGGCCTGGGAGAGATCCGAGGGGTTGCGGCCGCGCAGGCCGCGGTGGGCCTGGTCGCGGGTCAGGCCCAGGCCCTGGCCACCGTGGCAGACCACGCAGCCCACCGCCTCCACCGGATGGGAGGGGCTGATCGGTTCGATGCCCTGATGGCAGGTGAGACAGCGCTCGGGCCGGCCGAAGGCCTGGGGAATGATCTCGATGATGCGCGGGGGCTCCTGGGCCGCCTCCCGGCCCAGGCGGGCGGCACGGATTGGCTCCAGGCCCCGGGCCAGCATCTGGGCCTCCAGCCGCCGGCCGCGCTCCTGGTTGATGGCCCGCACCTCCTCCTGCCAGGGGCGGTGATCCTCACGCCACCAGGCCAGGGCCAGGGCCAGGGCCAGGGCCAGGGAGGCCAGGGCGTAGGCCAGGACCCAGCCCGACCGCCGCCAGGGCGGATCAAGGGCGCGGTCGGGCTTTGACGGCAGGAGGTTCATGCGCTAGCCTGGCGGATGACGGCATGCCGGGAGTTGGGCTGCGCCCCCGTGGCGGCCCCCGGTCCGCTTCAGGATACCACGCGGCAACCCAACCGGGAGGCGATCATGAGCGACAAGTTCAGCGGCCTGGGCCAGGCCCTGCGCGAGGCCCTGGCCGAGCTGCCCCGGGCCCTGGTCCAGGAGGAGGTCCAGCGCCAGACCATCATCTGCCTGCTTTACCAGGCGGTGCGCGGGATGGGGTTGATTCCGGTGCCGGGCTGGCGACCGCCCCGCTCCACCCGCGACCGCATCGACCTGGTGGGGGTCCTGCCCCATGGCGACCCACCCCGGATCGAGGTGGCCTTCGCGGTCAGCCCCCTGGTGGAGCTGGCCCTGATCAAAGCCCTGGAGTGGGTGGAATGCCAGAGCAAGGTCATCGTCACCTTTTCCGAGCGGGCGGACAAGGTGCGCCAGTCAACCTTTTTCCTGGGCAAGGATCACATCCACCTCAATCTCCACGACGAGGCTCAGTAGCGCCCGCCACAAAAGGAGAGGGCCGGCGGTTGCGGCCGGCCCTCTACGCTCGCCTTGCGGGGCGGGGCTTACTTCTTCTTGATGTAGAAGCTGATGTAGCCGTCGCGCTGCTCCATGCCCAGGTACTCGTCGCCGGAGCGGGAGGCGTAGGCCGGCAGGTCGTTCTTGGTGCCGGGGTCGGTGCCCTGGATCTCCAGGATCTGGCCGGACTTCATGTCCTTCATGATCTTCTTGGTCTTCAGGATCGGCATGGGGCAGCTCAGGCCCCGGGCGTCCAAGATTTCGTCAGCTTTGTAATCGGCCATGTTCTCTCTCCTTAAGCTCCCGGGTGGTCCCCTGGGTGTGGTTTCCCGGCGTCAAGCCGCTGTCTGGCGACAGCCTATCAATACATGGTCAGCTTGTCGGTTTCCTCGTTCCAGGCGGTGAGCGCCCACCAGGCGATCAGCACAACGCAGGTGATGACCAAGGCCCAGAAATAGCCGGCCAGTTGGGGCAGGAAGAAGGGATCGCCCCAGGCCTTGGCCACCGCCGGGGTCCAGACGTGGGCGCGGAACAGGCTGTTGCTCAGCGCGAAGGCCAGCACCGCGATGATCAGCTTGACCTGGCCCTCGCCGGCCCGCCAGACCGAGCCCGAGCCGCAGCCGCCGGTGAGCAGCATGCCGAAACCGAAGATGGCCCCGCCCACCAGGCCGCCGATCCAGTGATGATAGACATAGGACTGCTCGGGCAGGGCCCCGGTCCATTTCAGGATCATGATCCCCAGCAGGCAGAGCAGGGTGCTCACCGTCACCGCCTTGGTGGCCACCGATTCGCCGGTCATGAAGGGGTCGCGGAAGGCGCGCACGAAGCAGAAACGGCAGCGCTGGATGACCAGGCCGATGCCGGCGGCGATGATCAGCAGCAGTCCAGTGGTGGTGTAGGCCTGGAAGGACAGGGCGTAGGCCGCGCCAATCAGGCCCAGGAAGAACAGCACCCCCAGCCAGGGCTGCGACTTGCTCCAATCCGCGCCGCCGGATTTCTCCTTGGGCGCGGGCGACTTGATCGTGACGTGCTCGATCTCCCACAGCAGGTATTTCAGGCCCACCACCGCGCCGGCGATCAGGCCGATCAGCATGGCGAAGCCGCTGATGGAGCCGGCCGCCAGGGCGGTGTAGAAGCCGCCGACGTTGCAGCCCCCGGCCATGCCCGAGCCGATGCCCAGCAGGATGCCGCCCACCAGGCCCTTGCCCAGCTCCCAGGCCGGGGCCATGGTCCAGGCCACCTGGCGCGAGAGCAGGGCCGAGCCGAAGGCCCCAGCCAGCAGGCCCCAGGTGAGGATGGCCCCGTCGCTCAGGAACAGGTGGTTCATCGGCCGGGGGGCCAGGCCCACCGCGTGCCAGATCCAATCGCCCCAGACCCGCAGGCCGCCCACCACGCCCCAGGGTCGGCCCACCGCCGCGGCCAGGACCGCCAGGAAGGCGATGAGCACCGCCCCCACCCAAAGCGGCCAGTTCTGTTCGAAAAGCGAGTCGTAGCCTTGCTTGAATTTGCCAACCAACGCGTTGTCGGACATGCACGCCTCCGTAGCAGGCAGGGCTTGAACGCCCCGGTTCCAGTCTCAGCCCCTAGGGTGCCGAAAAACCGCTGGCCAAGGCAAGCCGGGATTTGGGATGGTTTCAATCACTAGTCTGCCAATATTATAGGAACCCAGGTGAACTTGCACCTAGCCGGAATCATTCTCCGGGGCTGGCAAAAGCAGGGCCGTGGTCAGGCGCGCGGCGTCCTCCACCAAGGCCCGCGCCCGCACCACCGGGGCCGGCTCCACCTGGCCCAACTCCGCGGCCCGCCAGCCCAGGGGCGGCTGGCTGCGCCCCTGCAACAGGCTGGCCTTGGCGGTGGGCTCCGGCCGCAACAGCCCCCGGCCCCAAGGCCCGGCCAGGGCCAGCAGGCCGTCCTCCAGGGCGCGGACCTGGGTGCCCGGCGAAAGGCGGAAGCACACCTCCACCAGGTGCTGGCCCGGGGCCTGGACCTGGTCGATCACGTCCACGATGCCCCGCTTGAGATCGGCGTACACCCGGCGGCGCAGACCGGCCTGGTCGGCCGACCCGGGATGGTCCTCCTGGCTGGCGGCCAGGAAAAGATGGTCCGCCCCGGCCTCCAGGGCCTCCAGGCTCACCACCCCGGGTTGGGGCTCGGACTCGTCCAGGCGGGGAGCGTTGTGGGCCGCGCGTTGGCGCAGGTGGCCGTCCAGGGGGCCGCTGCCGGCCGGTCCGGGCGGGACCAGGACGCCGCGCCCCTCCAGGGTCAGGACCAGATCCAGGGCCTCGGCCGCGGCCTGCTGGTCGCCGGGATCATCCGCGCCCAGACGCAGGGCCAGGCCCAGCCGCCGGCCCTGGCTGCGACCGCAGGCCAGGGCCAGACCGGCCCCGGGCAGCTCCAGGGGGCGGGGGTCGCGGCCGCCGGCCAGTTGGCGCAGGCGCTCGGCCGCGCCGGGGCCAAAAAGCCAGAACAGGCGTTCGTCCAGTTCGCGCCGGGCGCGCAGGTCCGGCTCGTTCAAGAGCAGGGCCGCCAGGTTGGCCGGCCCAGTGAAGGGTGATTCCGGAAGGGGCGCGAAACCCAGCACCGGCGCGCCAGCGCACCATCCCCAGTAAGTTCCCGCCCCCCAAGGCGGGGCCAGGGCGCGGCAGGCGGCGGCCAGTTTGGTCAGGCCGCCCACCACCCCGGGCAGCTCCACCCCCGCTCCCCCCCCGGCCCAGAGCCCCAGCCCGCCCCACTCGCAGGCCGCGGCCAGGGCGGCGGTGGGCCGGCGGGGTCCGGGCCGGTCCCAGGCCAGCAGGGCCGGCCCCAGGCCTCGCGCCCCGGCCTCCAGCCAACCGGCCGCCTCCGGCAGACAGGCCAAGGCCCGGCCCAGGTGCATCAAGGCCGTGGCCGGGGCCGCGCCCTCGGGCCGAGCCTCGGACCCCTGGTCGGCCAGGGCCTGCGTCAAGGTCTGGGCGATGACATCCAGGTGAACCAACACCCGGCCCAACTGGTCCGGATCCAGGCTGGCCAGCGGAGCCAGGAAGCGCAGGCCCCACAACCAGTTGACCGCGCGCAGGGCCAGGAGTTCGGGCGTGGTCCAGGCCGGCCCCATCAGCGGCGGGTTGGCCGCGGCCACCTGGTCCAGGTGGGCCAGGGCCGCGTGGCTCAACTCCACGTCGCCGGAGATGAAATAGGCCCGGCCCAGGCGCAGGAAGCCCTGGCCGCCGAGCCAGGGCCAGAGGGCGGCGGTCCTTTCCGGCGACAGCTCCACCTGGCTGGCCGGGCGGGGGGGCTCGCCGGCCGGGTAGCCGCTGGCGGCCTGGGTCCGGGCCGCCGCCACCAGGGGGCGCACCTCCAGGTGTTGGGCCAGGGCCAGGCGGCTGTCGCGATCCAGGTGCAGGGGCAAGGCCCGGTGCAGGTCGTCGTCAAAGCGGGCCAGAAGTCCCTGGGCCTGGCCGGCGTAACCAGCCCGGGCCAGCAGCCGCTCCCAGGCCGGCTGGCCGTCCAGTTGGCGCGAGACCTCGGCCACGGCGCCGCCGCCGGCCAGGCGATCCCAGAAGCTCTTGAAATCCCAGGGGCTCATGCCGGCCATGATAGCACAGCTCCGGGCCGTGGGCATCCCCCCTTGGCGGCTAGGGATCGACGAATCCCCCAGGTCTTGGGCCGCCATATCCACCCACCCCCAGCATGATGTGGCCATGGCCCGGGGAGATGTGCCCAGGCAACGCCGCCGGGGCTTGCCAAGCCCGGGCCGGTCTGCTAGAAAAGGAGTCAACCCCGCGCGGGGCCGGGCCCCCGGGCCCTTTTCGTTTATGGCCCGATTATCCGGGCCTTGCCGGGAGAGCGCCTTGCGGCGAGCCGCGGCCCTGGACCTGGGCTCCAACACCCTCCGTCTGTTACTGGCCGACGTGGGGCCTGACAGCTGGCGGCCGGTCGGGCGGGGCCTGGCCACTCCGCGCCTGGGCCGGGGCCTGGCGGCGGGCGGGCTTCTGGACCCCGCGGCCAAGGCCGAGGCTCGGCGGGTGGCCGAATCCTTCACCCGCCAGGCCCGCGAGCTGGGGGCCGAGCGGGTGGCCCTGGCCGCCACCCAGGCCTGCCGCCAGGCCCGCGACGGGGCCGCCTTCGTGGCCGAGTTGGCCCGCGACCTGGGCCTGGACCGGGCGCGGGTGGTGAGCGGCGAGGAAGAGGCCACCCTCTCCCGCCTGGGGACTCTGAGCCGGCTCAAGGGGCCGCTAAAGGGCGCGCTCTTGGCCGACGTGGGCGGCGGCTCCACCGAGTTGGTGGACCTGGGCCACCCCGCCGCCCCGTCGCTCAGCCTGGCGCTGGGGGCGGTGAGCCTGAGCGAGGCCCATCTGCGCTCCGACCCGCCCTTGCCGGAGCAGATGCAAGCCCTGGCCCGGGCGGTGCATAATGGATTGGAGCCCCTGTCCGGACGGCGGGCGACGCGCCTGGTGGCCAGCGCCGGCACCGCCGCCACCCTGGCCAGCCTGGTGCTGCGCCTGAATGATTACCAGCCCGAGCTGGTCGACAACCTGGTGGTGGACCGCCAGCAACTCCTGGGCCAGATGGCCCGCCTGGCGGCGCTGCCCCTGTCCCAACGGCGGCTAACTCCCGGCCTGGAGCCGGAGCGGGCCGACATCATCCTGGGCGGATTGGCCATCCTGGATGGCCTCCTGGAGCGCCTGGGCCTGGAGCGACTGACGCTGATGGACGCCGGGCTCCTGGAGGGAATCCTCCTGGACGACCTGGCCAATGATATTTGACGCGCCGGCTGGGGCCGGGGCACTGGGCGGCGCGGCCGCCCGCTGGGAGTGATGGCGATGGCACATGAGTACCCCCTGGGGTTGACCTTCGACGACCTGCTCCTGCAACCCGGCCTGAGCCAGGTGCTGCCCAAGGAGGTCGACACCGGCACCTGGCTGACCCGCAAGATCCGCCTCAACACCCCCATCGTGGCCGCGGCCATGGACACCGTCACCGAGGCCGACACCGCCATCAGCCTGGCCCGTCAGGGCGGCCTGGGCTTTGTCCACAAGAACATGTCCATCCAGGACCAGGTCCTGGAGGTGATCAAGGTCAAGAAGTCCGAGTCGGGCATGATCGTCGACCCGGTCACGGTGCCGCCGGACGCCTCCCTGCACCGGGTGCTGGAGGTGATGAGCCGCTACCGGGTCAGCGGGGTGCCGGTGGTGGTGGGCAAGCAGCTGGTGGGCATCATCACCAACCGCGACCTGCGCTTCGAGACCAACCTGGACCAGCCGGTGGCCGACGTGATGACCAAGGACCGTCTGGTCACCGCCCCGGAGGGCATCACCCTGGAGGAGTCCAAGGCCATCCTGCACCAGCACCGCATCGAGAAGCTGTTGGTGGTGGACAAGGACTACAACCTCAAGGGCTTGATCACCATCAAGGACATCGAGAAGGTGCGCAAGTACCCCAAGAGCGCCAAGGATGACCTGGGCCGCCTGAGGGCCGGCGCGGCGGTGGGGGTGGGGCCCGACGGCCTGACCCGGGCCCAGGCCCTGATCGACGCCGGGGTGGACGTGCTCTGCCTGGATTCGGCCCACGGCCACAGCCAGAACGTGTTGGACGCGGTGCACCAGATCAAGAAATACTATCCCGACTGCCAGTTGGTGGCCGGCAACGTGGCCACCGCCGAGGGGGCCAAGGCCCTGATCGAGGCCGGGGCGGACTGCGTCAAGGTCGGGGTGGGTCCGGGCTCCATCTGCACCACCCGGGTGGTGGCCGGGGTGGGCGTGCCCCAGATGACGGCCATCTTCGCGGTGGCCGGGGTCTGCCGCCCGGCCGGGATTCCCTTCATCGCCGACGGCGGCATCAAGTTCAGCGGCGACCTGACCAAGGCCCTGGCCGGCGGGGCCAATGTGGTGATGATCGGTTCCCTGTTCGCCGGCACCGAGGAGAGCCCGGGCGAGACCATCCTCTACCAGGGCCGTCGCTACAAGGTCTACCGGGGCATGGGCTCCATCGACGCCATGCGGGCCGGCTCCGGCGACCGCTACGGCCAGAGCGCCGAGGACCCGGCCCAGAAGCTGGTGCCCGAGGGCATCGTGGGCCGGGTGCCCTATCGCGGCACCCTGTCGGAGACCATCTACCAACTGGTGGGCGGGCTCCAGGCCGGCATGGGCTACGTGGGGGCGCGCAGTCTCGATGAGCTGCGCGAGAAGGCCCGCTTCGTGCGCATCACCGCCGCCGGCCTGCGCGAGAGCCACGTCCACGACGTGACCATCACCAAGGAAGCGCCCAACTACCGGGTGGAGGGCGTCTAGCCCTGGCATCCGCCCAAGGCCGCGAGGGGCTCATGAGCGACATCCACGCCGAGAAAATCCTGATCCTGGACTTCGGCTCCCAGACCACCCAGCTCATCGCGCGCCGGGTGCGCGAGGCCCGGGTCTACTGCGAGATCCACCCCTGCACCATGCCCCTGGCCGAGGTCCGGGCCTACAACCCCCGTGGCGTGATCCTCTCCGGCGGCCCGGCCAGCGTCTACGCCGAGGGCGCGCCGACCCTGGACCCCGGAGTACTGGCCCTGGGGGTGCCGGTGCTGGGCATCTGCTATGGCATGCAGATCATCACCCACCTGTTGGGCGGGGTGGTGGCCCGGGGATCGCGGCGCGAGTACGGCCCGGCCAAGCTGGAGGTCGGCTCGGCGGTGGGTCCCTTCCGCGAGCTGGACCCGGCCGAGCCGCAGCAGGTCTGGATGAGCCACGGCGACCGCATCGAGCGCCTGCCCCAGGGCTTCGGGGTCCTGGCGGTCAGCGACAACTCCCCGGTGGCGGCCATGGGCGACCCCGCCCGCCGCATCTATGGCGTGCAGTTCCACCCCGAGGTGGCGCACACCCCCCAGGGAGCCACCATGCTGGCCGCTTTCGTGCTGGAGGAGTGCGGCTGCCGGCCGGTCTGGACCATGCACAACTTCGCCGCCGCCACCATCGCCGACCTCAAGGAGCGCCTGGGCGACCAAAAGGTCATCTGCGCGCTGTCGGGCGGGGTGGACTCCTCGGTGGTGGCGCTCCTCCTGCACCAGGCCATCGGCCACAACCTGACCAGCATCTTCGTGGACAACGGGGTGCTGCGCCAGGGCGAGGTGGCCGAGGTCACCAGCCTCTTCCGCAACGCCTTCGGCCTCAACCTGGTGGTGGTGGACGCCTCGCAAACCTTCCTCTCGCGCCTGCAGGGCGTCACCGACCCCGAACAGAAGCGGCGCATCATCGGCCACACCTTCATCGAGATCTTCGAGGCCGAGGCGGCCAAGATCGGCCAGGTGGACTACCTGGCCCAGGGCACGCTCTATCCCGACGTGATCGAGTCGGTTTCCTTCAAGGGTCCCAGCGCCACCATCAAGAGCCACCACAACGTGGGCGGCCTGCCGGAAAAGATGAAGCTCAAGCTGGTGGAGCCCCTGCGCGAGCTCTTTAAGGACGAGGGCCGCGAGGTGGGGCGCGAGCTGGGCCTGCCCGAGACCATCGTCAGCCGCCAGCCCTTCCCCGGCCCCGGCCTGGCCATCCGCATCATCGGCGAGGTGACCAAGGCCCGGCTGGACACCCTGCGCGAGGCCGACGCCATCGTCTTGGAGGAGATGCGCTCGGCCGGTCTCTACGAGAAGGTCTGGCAGAGCTTCGCGGTGCTGGCCCCGATCAAGACCGTGGGGGTGATGGGCGACGAGCGCACCTACGAGGACGTGATCGCTCTGCGCGTCGTGGACAGCGTGGACGCCATGACCGCGGACTGGTCCCGGGTGCCCTACGAGCTGCTGGCCAAGATCTCCAGCCGTATCATCAACGAGGTCTCCGGCGTCAACCGGGTGGTCTACGACATCAGCTCCAAGCCCCCGGCCACGATAGAGTGGGAGTAAACAACAACAAAGTAATAATGAGGGGGGATCATGCCAGCCACTACCAAAGGGCAGCTTTTTTTTGATGCCGATAAACTGGGAAGTTCCGAAAACAATTATGTTTGCTGGATCGATGTCATGGGGTCAAAGGAGCATTTGCGAATCAGTCCTAGCATCGCAAGCAATTTCATATTTAAGCTCCATATTGCCCTCTTAGAATCTTTGGAAAAAATTGAAGATTCTCATCAACAAAATTTAGTATTTTACCCCATAATGGACGGAGCATATATTACTTCACGCACACAAAAGTCACTCGAACTGTTACTATGCCCAGCCATGAAAAGCCTCGCCAATTTATTCATCAAAGAAAATAACAATAAGCATAGGTTTATGGTCCGTGGCGCTATAGCATTTGGCCCAGTATTTCATGGAAAAAATATCCAGGAAGAAGCCTCAAAAATACTAGCTCGGCAGCGAAACATAACCAATAAAATCCTAATTGGATTACCTATCGTCCAAGCAAACGAAGCGGAAAGCAAAGCTCCACCATATGGCATTGTTATTCATGAAACTGCCCGTGCCTTTGCACCAGACGGGGAAAATCCAGTTACTTTTGTATGGCTTAATTGGAATAAAGGCAATGGAAGTGCTAGGCTTGACAGCCTAGATGAAGCATTAAAATCGTACTTTAGTTGGCACCGAGAACGACCCAACGTAACAGGGTATAGCTTAAAACAAATTGACCGCCACTCGAAATTAGCTGAAGAGTTGATCAGCGTGTTACGTGGTTGATCATCTTCACGAAGTCACCCACATGTCCAATAATTTCGTCCATCTCCACGTCCACACCGCCTACAGCCTGCTGGACGGCGCCATCCGCATCGGCGACCTGATGCACCGCTGCGCCGAGCTGGGCATGGACAGCGTGGCCATGACCGACCATGGCAACATGTTCGGCGCGGTGAACTTCTATCAGTACGCCCACAAGGCCGGCATCCGCCCGGTGATCGGCTGCGAGGTCTACGTGGCCCCGGGCGACCGCCGCGAGAAGGAGCACCGCCCCGGCCAGGAGATCGCCAACCACCTGGTGCTGCTGGCCAGCAATGTGGAGGGTTATTACAACCTGGTGCGCCTGGTCTCGGCCGGGTTCATGGAGGGGTTCTATTACAAGCCCCGCATTGATCTGGAAATCCTGCGCGAGCACCACCAGGGCCTGATCGCCCTCTCGGCCTGCCTGCACGGCAAGGTGGCCAGCCTGCTGATGAAGGAGCAGGACGAGCTGGCCCTCCAGGCGGCCCAGGAATACGCCGCCATCATGGGCGAGGGCAACTTCTTCCTGGAGTTGCAGGACGCCGGCATCCCGGAGCAGAAGAAGGTCAACCCCGGCCTGATCGAGATCGGCCGCCGCCTGGGCCTGGGCCTGGTGGCCAGCAACGACTGCCATTTCCTCAAACGCGAGGACCACGAGGCCCACGACGCGCTTTTGTGCATCCAGACCGGCAAGACCCTGGCCGAGGTGGACCGCATGAAGCTGCCGCCGGAGCTGTACTTCAAGTCCGGCCAAGAAATGGCCCTGCTCTTTCCCGAAGTTCCCGAGGCCATGTCCAACACCGCGGACATCGCCCGGCGCTGCGAGTTCGAGCTGCCCCTGGGCAAATTGCGCTTCCCGGTCTATCCCCTGGCCGGCGGCGAGACTGCCGAGGACCGGATGCGCCAGATGGCGCGCGCCGGCCTGGACAAGCGCTACCGCGAGCTCACCCGCCACGGCCAGTCCTACGACCGCGAGACCTACGAGGCCCGCTTCGAATACGAGCTGGAGGTGCTGTGCGAGATGGGCTTCGCCGGCTACTTCCTGGTGGTGGCCGACTTCATCAACTGGGCCAAGGACCACGACATCCCGGTGGGCCCCGGGCGCGGCTCGGCCGCCGGCTCGCTGGTGGCCTGGGCCATGCGCATCACCGACCTGGACCCCATCCGCTACACCCTGATCTTCGAGCGCTTCCTGAACCGCGAGCGGGTGTCCATGCCCGACATCGACGTGGACTTCTGCTTCAACCGGCGCGGGGAGGTGCTGGAGTACGTCAGCGGCAAGTACGGCAGCGACCACGTGTCGCAGATCATCACCTTCGGCACCATGCAGGCCCGGGCCGTGATCCGCGACGTGGGCCGGGTGATGGACATGCCCTACAACGAGGTGGACCAGATCGCCAAGCTGGTGCCGGCGGTGATCGGCATCACCCTGGACAAGGCCGTCGAGCAGGAGCCGCGCCTAAAGGAGCGCATGGCCGCCGACCACCGGGTGAACAAGCTGGTGGAGATCGCCAAGGCCCTGGAGGGCATGCCCCGCCACGCCTCCACCCACGCCGCCGGAGTGGTCATCGGCGATGTGCCGTTGAACCAGGTGGTGCCCTTGTACAAGGGTCCCAAGGACGAAACCGTCACCCAGTTCGACATGAAGTGCGTGGAAAAGGCCGGACTGATCAAGTTCGACTTCCTGGGCCTGCGCACGCTCACCGTGATCGACGTGGCGGTGAAGATGATCCGGGCCGGCCGCGATCCCGGCTTCGTCATCGCCGACATCCCCCTGGACGACAAGGAGACCTACGACCTCCTGAGCCGGGGCGACGCCACCGGCGTCTTCCAGCTGGAATCCTCGGGCATGAAGGAGCTCCTGTGCAAGATGCGCCCGGAGTGCTTCGAGGACATCATCGCCCTGGTGGCCCTCTACCGGCCCGGCCCCCTGGAGTCGGGCATGGTGGACGACTTCGTGGCCCGCAAGCACGGCCAGCGCAAGGTGGAGTATCTGCTGCCGCAACTGGAGGGCATCCTCAAGGAGACCTACGGGGTCATAGTCTACCAGGAGCAGGTGATGGAGATCGCCCGGGTCCTGGCCGGCTACAGCCTGGGCGAGGGCGACCTGTTGCGCCGGGCCATGGGCAAGAAGAACCCCCAGGAGATGGCCAGCCAGCGCGAGCGCTTCGCCCAGGGGGCCAAGGAAGGCGGCGTCGATCCCCAGAAGGCCACCGTCATCTTCGACCTGATGGAGAAATTCGCCGGCTACGGCTTCAACAAGTCGCATTCGGCCGCCTACGCCCTGGTGGCCTACCAGACCGCCTACCTCAAGGCCCACCACCCCCTGGAGTTCATGGCCGCGCTGTTGACCAGCGAGGTCAACAACACCGACGCGGTGGTGCGCCACATCGGCGAGTGCCGCGATCACGACCTCAAGGTGCTGCCTCCGGACATCAACCAGAGCGAGCGGGAGTTCACGGTCAAGGACGAGGCCATCCGCTTCGGACTGGCGGCGGTCAAGAACGTGGGCGAGGGCGCGGTGGACGCCATCCTGGCCGCCCGGGCCGAGGTTGGGCCCTACCAGGGGCTCTTCGACCTCTGCCAGCGGGTGGACCTGCGCCGGGTCAACCGCCGGGTGCTGGAGAGCCTGATCAAGTGCGGGGCCTTCGACTCCACCGGCGCGCACCGCGCCCAACTCATGGCCGCCCTGGACGAGGCCCTGGACGCCGGCCAGAAGGCCGCTCGCGCCCGCGAGGGCGGCCAGACCAGCATCTTCGACCTGATGGGGACCGAGCAGGCCCAGCCCGCCGCCCCGGCCCTGCCCGGGGTGCCGGCCTGGTCAGAGCCGGACCTGCTGGCCTACGAGAAGGAGGCCCTGGGCTTCTACATCACCGGCCACCCCTTGCAGAGTTACCGCGACCAGATCCGTCGCCTGGGCACCCTGGACACCGTGGCCCTCCAGTCCGCGTCCGACAACATGACGGTGCGGGTGGCGGGGCTGCCCACCGAGAAGAAGGAGAAGATCACCAAGAAGGGCGACCGCATGGCCTTCGTGCGCCTGGAGGACTTGAAGGGCTCGGTGGAGACCATCGTGTTTCCCGACTGCTTCGCCGAGGGCGGCCATCTGCTCGGCGGCGACGCGCCGATCCTGGTCACCGGCAGCGTGGACCGCGACGAGCGCGGGGTCAAGCTCAAGGCCACCAAGATCATCGCCCTGGACCAGGCCGCCAACGCCATGACCACCCGCCTGCGCCTGAGGCTCTCGGCCATTGGCCTCACCCGCGACCAACTGGTGCGCCTGCGCCAGACGCTCAGCCAACACCCCGGCTCCTGCCGGGTGTCGCTCCACCTGACCGTGCCCGGCAAGGGCGAGGCGGTGCTGGCCCTGCCCCCCCAATACCGGGTGGCCCCGGACCCGGAGCTGGTGGAGGCGGTCAACCAGCTCTTTGGCCACGGAGTGGTGGAGCCGGTGCTGGGCGGGGAGATATAGGCCCCTCGCGGCTGGTTCCCGCCGCCCCCCCCCCAGCCGATCCTCGCGCCTCGCCCCCATCCGCTAAAACCGGCAAGCCAGCCCGCGCCAAGCCCCAGGCGCTGCCTTGGCCGATCACATGCGGGCTTGACAAGGCAATCCCGGCTGGTTTACCCTGCCCAATATGTAGCTATTATATAGCTATGTTGTCGCTACAAAGAGTCCTTCTTGGGCAGGAGCAGTCCGTCATGGCCATCAATCCGGCTTTCGCCGCCCCTTGCGGCCTGTATTGCGGGGTCTGCGCCATCCACATCGCCCAGCGCGACCACAACCAGAAGCTCAAGGAAAAGCTGGTGGAACTCTACCGGGGCGGGACCCCGGGCAAGGGCGTCCTGCCCAACAGCCAGAACCTGACCACCGCGGACATCCGCTGCCAGGGCTGCCTGTCCGACGACCGCTTCATGCACTGCCAGCAGTGCGAGATCCGGTCCTGCTCCCAGGCCAAGGGCTACGCCGGCTGTCACCAGTGTCGCGATTTCCCCTGCCAGCACATCGCCGACTTCTCCATGGCGGTGGGCCGCAAAGTGATCCTGCGCTCGATTCCCCACATCCGCGCGGTGGGGGTTGAGCAATGGATGCAAGACGAGGAGGCGCGCTACCACTGCCCGGACTGCGGCAACCGGGCCTTCCGGGGGGCCATGCGCTGCAACCAGTGCGGGGCCAAGCTGGACCTGGATTAGCGCTGATCCCCTGGGCGGCGGGCCGGGTTGCTGTCATACTTCGGCCAGGATGATGGCTGCCGGGGTCATGCCCGGCCCGCGGCGGAGAGGGGAATGATGGCACGCGCGATTGGCTTGGTCCTGGTGATCTGCCTGCTGGCCCTGGCCGCCGGCTGCGTGGGTCCCAGCCGCTTTGGCGACGTGGAGCAGGGCCTGGACCAGGAACTGGGCCAGATGACCTATCAGGAGGCCCTGGACCGCTGGGGCGATCCCCTGAGCCTGGACAAGGGCAAGACTCTCTTCACCGCCTTCTGGGAGAAGAAGCGCAGCTCCGGCCTGATCACCGAACGCCTGTACCTGACCTTCGACAACGCCCAGCAGGTGCTGCGGGCCTACCGCTACAGCCAGAAGCCCCTGGAATGAGGCCCGGGATCAGCCCTTGCAGCCGCACTCCTCCTCCATCAGGCGGATGACGTAGCGGCCGTAGTCACTGTTCTTGAAGCTGTCCACGCTGGCCACGGCCTGGTCGGGGGTGATGAAACCCATGCGCCAAGCCACCTCCTCCAGGCAGGCGATCTTGAAGCCCTGCCGCTCCTCCATGGTCTGCACGAACTGCGCCGCCTGCAACAGGGCCGAGGGCGTACCGGTGTCCAACCAGACGTAGCCCCGGCCCAGGCGCACCGCCCCCAGGCAGCCCTCGCGCAGGTAGATGTTGTTCACGTCGGTGATCTCGTACTCCCCCCGCCAGGATGGCCTCAGGCCCGCCGCGATCTCCGCCACCCGGGCGTCGTAGAAATACAACCCGGTCACCGCCCAGTTGCTGCGCGGGTGCTTGGGCTTTTCCACGATGGCCAGGGGTTGGCCGGCCTGGTCCACCTCGGCCACGCCGTAGCGCTCGGGGTCGCGCACCCGATAGAGAAAGATGGTGGCCCCGTCTTGGCGCTGGGCCGCCTCCCTGAGCATCTGGATCATGCCGTGGCCGTAGAAGATGTTGTCGCCCAGCACCAGGGCCGCGCCCTGGCCGGCCATGAAGTCCCTGCCGATGACAAAGGCCTGGGCCAGGCCATCGGGGCTGGGCTGCACCGCGTAGCTGAGGTTGATCCCCCAGTTGGCCCCGTCGCCCAGGAGTTGCTGGAAGAGGTGCTGCTCGTGGGGAGTGGTGATGACCAGGATGTCCCGGATGCCGGCCATCATCAGGGTGGACAGCGGGTAGTAGATCATGGGCTTGTCATAGACCATGATCAGCTGCTTGCTCACCACCCGGGTGGTGGGATAGAGCCGGGTGCCGCTGCCCCCGGCCAGGATGATGCCTTTCATGCTCGTCTCCGGGGCTGGCTAGAGCTGGGCCAGCCCGCCGTTGTCCTGCAATTGATAGCGCGCGCCGCAGGCCGCGCAGCCCAGGTTGTCGTCCAGGCGCACCCCGCACCTGCACATCCAGCCGATGCGCCGCGCCGGGTTGCCGGCCATCAGGGCGTGGTCCGGCACGTCCCTGGTAACCACCGCGCCCGCGCCGATGAAGGCGTAGGCCCCCACCGCGTGACCGCAGACGATGGTGCAGTTGGCCCCCAGGCTGGCCCCGGTCTTGACCAGGGTGGGGCGGATCTCGTCCATGCGGCGGATGAAAGCCCGGGGGTTGTGCACGTTGGTGAAGACCATGGAGGGTCCGCAGAAGACGTCGTCCTCGAGCGTCACGCCCTTGTACACGCTGACGTTGTTCTGGATCTTGCAGCCCTTGCCGATGGTCACGTCCGGACCGACGACCACGTTCTGGCCGAGGTTGCAGCCCGCGCCGATGCGGCTGCCCTTGAGCACGTGGCTGAAGTGCCAGATCTTGGTTCCCTCGCCGATCTCGCAGCCCTCGTCCACCAGGGCGGTCTCGTGGGCGAAGTATGGCGGGGTGATCTCCTCGGCCAGGCCCTTGACCAGCTTGGCCAGCTCCAGGCGCTCCTCGCCCGGCACATGGCCCAGCCGGTCGGTCAGCGAGCGCTGGGCCGCGTTGAGCACCATCAGCACCGCCAGGCCCTCGCGGCCGTCGGTCAGGGGCGGCTGTCCGCTGGCCACGCAGGCCAGGAAGTGCTCGCACTCCGCGCGCAGGGGCTCGCTCTGGGGGATCTCCACCCGCTCGGCCTGGGCCTTGTCCGCCACCGGCACCTGGTGGTCCCACTTGATCTGGTGGGGGTAGATCAACAGCTTGTCGGCCCAGGGCTGAGTGTCGTCAAAGACCGCCATCTTGCCCTCGCCCACCACCACCAAGCGCTGGTCCTTGAAGGGGTGCAGCCAGGAGACGAAGATGTGGGCCTTCAGGCCGCTGGGGAACTCCAGGTGGGTGGTGGTGACGTCGGCGATGCGCTGGTGCAGGTAGTTGCCGCCGGTGGCGAAGACCAGCTCCGGCAGCTCCCCGGCCAGTGAGAGGATCATGCTGATGTCATGCGGGGCGAAGGACCAGAGGATGTTCTCCTCGCGCCGGATCTTGCCCAGGTTCAGGCGGTTGGAATAGATGTAGTGGATGCGGCCCAACTCGCCGGCGGCCACCATCTCCTTGAGCCGCACGAAGACCGGATGGTATTGCAGCAGATGGCCCACCATCAGGGTCAGGCCGCGCTCACCTGCCAGCTCGATCAGCTCCTGGCCCTCGCTCTCGCGCAGGACCAGGGGTTTTTCCACGAAGACGTGCTTGCCGGCCAGCAGGCATTCCTTGGCCACCGCGTAGTGGGTCTCGGCCGGGGTGGCGATCACCACCGCGTCCACCTCGGCCCGGCCCAGGACCTCGCTCAGGGCCAGGCAGGTCTCCACCCCGGGGTATTGTTGGGCCACCTGGGCCAGGCTGGCCTCGCTGCGGTCGCAGACCAGGCCCAGGGCCCCCAGCTGGTGGAAGTTGCGCACCAGGTTCTTGCCCCAGTAGCCCGAACCCACCACCGCCACCCGCACCGGGCGAGCCTCGCCCTTTGTCGTCGCGCTCATGGCCTTCCTCGCCGTTAGCTGGCCTAAATCGCTCCGCCGCCCGCTCAGGCCCGGGTCAGGGACCCCAGCAGGTTGTTGCTGATCACCACGCGCTGGATCTCGCTGGTGCCCTCGTAGATGGTGAAGACCCGCGCGTCGCGGTAGTGCCGCTCGATGGCGTACTCGCTGCAATAGCCGTAGCCGCCGTGCAGTTGCAGGCATTGGCCCGCCACCCGGTTGACCATCTCGCTGGCGAACATCTTGGCCATGGAGGCCTCCATGGTGTAGCGCCGGCCCAGGTCCTTGGCGCTGGCCGCGCCCAGGCACAAAAGGCGCGAGGCCTCGATCTCGGTGGCCATCTCCGCCACCCGCCAGCGCAAGCCCTGGAAATCGGTCAGCGGGTTGCCGAACTGCTCGCGCCCCTTCATGTACTCGATGGCCTCGTCCAGGCAGGCCTGGGCCACGCCCACCGACTGGGCCGCGATGCCGATGCGGCCGCAGTCCAGGGCCTGCATCGCCACCTTGAAGCCCTCGCCGGGCTTGCCCAACAACGCGTCGGCCGGCAGCCGCAGATCCTCCATGACCAGGGGCACGGTGTCGCTGGCCCGGAGGCCCAGCTTGTCCTCGGGCTTGCCGATGATCAGGCCCGGCGCGCCCTGGGGCACCAGGAAGGCGCTGATGCCGCGATGGCGGCGGCTGCGGTCGTGGACGGCGGTGACGATGATCACCCCGGCGTTCTTTCCGGTGGTGATGAACTGCTTGGCCCCGTTGATCACCCACTCGTCGCCGTCGCGCACCGCGGTGGTGCGCTGGCTGACCGGGTCGGAGCCGGCGTGGGGCTCGGTCAGGGCGAAGGCCCCGATGCAGTCCCCCCCGCACATCCGGGGCAGCCAGTATTTCTTCTGCTCCTCGCTGCCGAAATGCAGCACCGACTCGCAGCAGATGCTGTTGTGCACGCTCATCACCACGGCGGTGGAGGCGCAGGCGTAGGCCATCTCGGTCAGCGCCAGCACGTAGCTGACGCAGTCCACCCCGGCCCCGCCGTAGACCTCGGGCACCATCATGCCCATGAAGCCCAGCTCGCCCATTTGGCGCAGGATGTCGCCCGGGAACCGTTTGTCGCGGTCGCGGGCGGCGGCCCCGGGCAGCACCACCTCGCGGGCGAAGTCCCGGGCCATGGTCTGGATCATGACCTGCTCTTCGCTCAGCGCGAAGGCCATGCTCTCCTCCGGTTTTCCGGCCCGGCCACGGGGCTAGGGCACATAGAGGACCACCAGCAGCTCGCAGGTCTCGCTCCCGGCGTTGCGCAGCTTATGGACCAGGCTGGAGTTGAAATGCAGGGACTCGCCGGCGGTCAGGCGGTTCAGGTTCTCGCCCACCGTGATCTCCACGCTGCCCCGCAGCACGTAGACGAACTCCTCGCCCTCGTGCTGATAGCCCGGCCCCTCCAGGTCGCTGACCGGCTCGATGCTGACCAGGAAGCTCTTGAGGTGCTTGTGGCGGCCCTCGGGGGTCAGCACCCGGTAGGAGTAGTGGTCGGTGCGCTTGCGCACCGCCTCGGCCCGGCGTTCCCGGGCCTGGACCTCCTCCTCGTCCTTCAAAAGTTCGGCCGAGTCCACCTCCAGGGCCCGGCCCAGGGTCAGGAGCACCGCCACCGGGGGGATCATCTGGTCGGCCTCGATGCGCTTGAGCTGCTCCAGGTTCAGGCCGGTCTCGTTGGCCAGGCTCTCCAGGGAGATGTCGCGGCTGGCGCGCAGGCGCTTCAGGCGCTGTCCCACCGAAACCTTTTTCACGTTGCGGGCCATGGGGCCTCCTCCGTGTCGTGCAGGGCGGCGGCCAGGACCTCCTCCGCCGCGCGGTAGGGGTCGCGCCGCTTCAAGGCGATCTCCTGGGCCAGGGCCGCCAGTCCGTCCTCGTCCAGCCGGGCTTGCACCCGTTGCATCAACCGGGCCTTGACCAGCTCCAGCAACTCGGCCTGGGCCGCCCAGCGCCGCCGCGCGGCCAGGCGTTGACCGTCCTCGGCCATCAGGTGCGCCCGGTGTCCCTCCAGGGCCGCCATCAGCTCGGGCAGGCCCCGGCCGTCCACCGCGCAGGTCAGCACCACCGGCGGGGTCCAGCCCTGGTCGCGCTCGCCCCCCCGGCCGCCCAGGGAGAGCATGGCCTCGATCTCCCCGGCGGTGCGCCCCGCGCCCTCGCGGTCCATTTTGTTGACCACGAAGACGTCGCCAGCCTCCAACACCCCGGCCTTGATGGCCTGGATGTCGTCGCCCATCCCCGGCACCACCACGATGGCGGTGGTGTCGGCCATGCGGGCGATCTCCACCTCGTCCTGGCCCACCCCCACCGTCTCGATCAGGATCACGTCCTTGCCCATGGCGTCCAGCACCGTCACCACCCCCCGGGTGGAGGCGGTGAGCCCGCCGAACTGGCCCCGGGTGGCCAGCGAACGGATGAAGACCCCGGGGTCGCAGGCGTGTTTCTGCATCCGGATGCGGTCGCCCAGGATGGCCCCGCCCGAGAAGGGGCTGGTGGGGTCCACCGCCACCACCCCCACCGTCAGCCCCCGCTCGCGCAAGGCCCCCACCAGGGCGTCGGTCAGGCTGGACTTGCCCACCCCCGGCGAGCCGGTGACGCCCAGCAGCCAGGCCCGGCCGGTGTGGGGATGCAGGAGGCCCAGCACCGAGGCCGCCCCCGGCAGGCCGTCGTCGATGGCCCGCATTAGGCGCGCGGCCGCGCGCACGTCCCCGGCCAGGATGCGCCGGGCGGTGTCTTGCGGGCTGGCGCTGGCGGTCATGGGGAGCGAGAACCTCCGATTCGAGGGCGCGGTTGGCGCATCTTGCGCCGCAGCTATCTTTATAGCACAACCGGTGGCGGGCGTAAGCGGCCTAAGCCGGCCGGCGGCCCTCCACCAAGGGCACCTCGAAGACCTTGGGGTGCATCACCGGGCCGTGGCCGAAATAGCCGTCCTCGCCGAAAAGCTCGCCGTGGTCGGCGGTCACGATGACCCAGGCGTCTGGCGGCAGCTTGGCGTAGAGCGCCGGCATGAGCCCGTCCACCACCTCCAGGGCTCGCACCTGGGCCGCGCGCAGGCGGGTCATCTCCAGCGGGTCGAACCCCGCTCCCACCTCCCCCGGCCCCGCCCCGCCGGCCAGGTCCTTGACCACCCCGTGCAGGCCGTGCAAACGCGGCGCGTCCCCCGGCGGCAGCAGGTAGGGATAGTGGGTCTCGCCCAGGTTCAGGAACCAGAAGCTGGGCCGGCCGGGATCGAAGCTCATCTCCTCGATCATGCCGGCGAAATCGGCGTGGCTGGCCATCAGGCGGTAGTCGTCGAACCCGGTGGCGAAGACGGTGTACTGGTTCAGCACCGGCAGGCTGACCCGGCCCACGGTGCGATAACCCAGGCGCTTCAGGGCGGTGGGCAGGTTGAGCTGGGGCAGGAAGCCCGCGAATTCCAGCTCCGGCGCGCCCAGGCGCTCCCCCCAACCCAGCAGCTCCCGCCGGTAGACCTCCGAGGCGTGCACCCCGGCCGGGCTGGCATGGGGCATCAGGCCCATCAACAGCACCTGGTGCGAGGGCGAGGTCCAGGAGGCATAGGCCCAGCGCCGCTCCACCACGCCCAAACGATCCAGGTGGGGCGTCGCCGCCGCCTCCCAGGCGTCATATCGGCAGGAATCCAATACTATATATACGACATCGTTCATGGTTTTTCATTTGGGGAGTAATGTGGGGAAACCCTTTTTGCTGCGCAAAAATGGTTCCCCCACACCCCTTCCTAAAAAGGCTGCGCCAAAGGCGCTACGCGCCTTTGGCGGGGGGGGTGGCGAACTTGCGGCTACCGTTCACTGGCATGATTCCGGCACCGGGGCGGAGTCCGTGGGAGATCTATCAGGCCCCACCCCGGCTTTCTTTTGGGAGGGGGGTGTGGGGGGAACCCTTTTCTTTGGCCCCCAAAGAAAAGGGTTCCCCCCACACTTCTCCCTAATCTCTCTACTTACCCTTCAGCAGGTTGCGGGCGATGACCAGGCGCATGATCTCGTTGGTGCCTTCGTAGATCTGGGTGATCTTGGCGTCGCGCATGTGGCGTTCCATGGGGTATTCGCGGCAGTAGCCGTAGCCGCCCAGGACCTGGACGCCCTCGATGGCGGCGTTCATGGCCGCGTCGGAGGCGAACATCTTGGCCATGGCCGCCTGCTTCTCGAAGTGCATGTGCTGGTCTTCCATCCAGGCCGCGCGCAGAAGCAGCAGCTCGGCCGCGTCCAGGGCGGCGGCCATGTCGGCCAGCTTCCACTGGATGGCTTGGAAGGCGGCGATGGGCTTGCCGAACTGCTCGCGGGTGTTGGCGTACTCCACGGCCTCCTCCAGGACCGCGCGGCCGATGCCCAGGGCCTGGGAGCCGATGCCGATGCGGCCGGAGTCCAGGGTGGTCAGCATCTGCTTGAGGCCGAAGCCGGGGGTGCCCAGGATGTTGGCCTTGGGGATGCGGGCGTCCTCGAAGACCAGCTCGGAGGTGCCGGAGGCGCAGATGCCCATCTTTTCCTCGACCCGGCCCACCGAGAAACCCTTGGTGTTCTCGAAGTCGACGATGAAGCAGCTGATGCCCTTGGCCCCGGCGGCCTTGTCGGTCACCGCGGCGATGACGCCATAGCTGGCCACGTTGCCGTTGGTGATGAATTTCTTTTCGCCGTTGAGCACCCACTGGTCGCCGTCCAGCACGGCGGTGGTGCGCATGGCCCCGGGATCGGAGCCGGCCCCGGCCTCGGTCAGGCCGAAGCAGCCGATTTTCTGGCCGCTGGCCACCGGGGTCAGGAAGGCCTGCTTCTGCTCCTCGCTGCCAAAGGTCATCACCGGGTAGCAGTAGAGCGAGTTGTTCACGCTCATGATGACGCCCACGCTGGCGTCGCCACGACTGATCTCGCTGAGGCCCACCACGTAGCTGACGTAGTCCAGGCCAGCGCCGCCGTACTGGTCGGGCACGGCGATGCCCATGAAGCCCAACTCGCCCAGGGCGGCGCAGGCCTCGGCCGGGTGGGAATGGGTGGCGTCGAACTGGGCGGCCTGGGGCTTGAGCATCTCGTCGGCCAGGCGGGCCGCGGTCTCCTTGACCATTTTTTGTTCTTCGGTAAGGGCGAAGTTCATGGCAATCCCTCGCATGCATGACGGTTGCGGGCGCCGCCTGGGTGGTGGTTCTCCTGGTTTCCGGCCCGCCGGCCACTCGCCGGACGGGCCGGAGGGCGGGCTCCCCGGACGACCGTGGCCGCTCCGGGGAGCCGGACGCTGGTCTTTACTTGCCGCCGGTGAAGTTGGCCTTGCGCTTCTCCAGGAAGGCGCTCATGCCCTCCTTCTGGTCCGGGCTGGCGAAGCAGGTGGCGAAGCACTCGGCTTCCATGGGGATGGCCCGCTCCAGGGGCAGGTCGTGGCCGGCGTCCACCAGGTACTTGATGGCCCGGGTGCTGACCTTGCCTTTTTGCGCGATGCCCTTGGCGGTCTTCATCACCGCGGCCATCAACTCCTCGGCCGGGAAGACCTTGTTGACCAGGCCGATGTCCTTGGCCTCGGCCGCGTCGATGATCACGCCGGTCAGGCACATCTCCTTGGCCCGGGCCCGGCCCACCAGGCGGGTCAGGCGCTGGGTGCCGCCGAAGCCGGGGATGATGCCCAGGTTGATCTCGGGCTGGCCGAACTTGGCGTTGTCGGCGGCGTAGATGAAGTCGCAGGCCATGGCCAGCTCGGTGCCGCCGCCCAGGGCGAAGCCCTTGACCGCCGCGATCACCGGGCGGTCCAGCTTCTCCAGGCGGAAGAAGACGTTCTGGCCCATCAGCGAGAACTTGCGACCCTCCAGGGCGTTCATCTGCACCATGGCGGCGATGTCAGCCCCGGCCACGAAGGCCTTGTCGCCCGCGCCGGTGATGACCACGCATTTGACGTTGTCGTCGGCCTCGACCTGGCCGATGGCCTGGTCCAGCTCGGCCACCACCTGGGGGTTGAGGGCGTTCATGGCCTTGGGACGGTTGATGGTGATGGTGGCCACGCCGTCCTGGACCTCGTAAATGATGAACTCGTAAGCCATGCCTTATATCCTCCCCGGAATTATCGTCTGTCTCCGGTTGGGCGCGTCATTGGGAGGCCAAGCGCGGCGCGCTTGGCCCAAAGTTTTTTGGGAGGGGGTCCGGGGGAACCCTTTTGTCCACAAAGGGTTCCCCCGGTTGCCTGCTTCCCTTATCGCTCCACGATCAGGGCCGCGCCCTGGCCACCGCCGATGCACAGGGTGGCCAGGCCGGTCTTGGCGTCGCGCTTGATCATCTCGTAGATCAGGGTGACCAGGATGCGCGCGCCGGATGCGCCGATGGGGTGGCCCAGGGCGATGGCGCCGCCGTTGACGTTGACGATGTCGCGGTTGAGTCCCAGCTCGCGGATGACGGCCTCGGCCTGGGCGGCGAAGGCCTCGTTGGCCTCGATCAGTTGCAGGTCGCCCACGCTCATGCCGGTCTTCTTGAGCGCGGAACGGGTGGCGGCGATGGGACCCAGGCCCATGTAGGCCGGGTCCACGCCGCCCCAGCCGTAGCCCTTGATCTTGCACAGCGGGGTCAGGCCCAGGGCCTTGGCCTTGTCGGCGGTCATGACCACCAGGGCCGCCGCGCCGTCGTTGATGCCACTGGCGTTGCCGGCGGTGACGGTGCCGCCCTTCTTGAAGGCCGGGGGCACCTTGGACATGGACTCGGGGGTGGAGCCGAAACGGGGGTGCTCGTCGGTGTCGCAGACCTTGGGGTCGCCCTTTTTCTGGGGCACCAGCACCGGGACGATCTCGTCCTTGAAGCGGCCGGACTTGATGGCGGCCTCGGCGTTGAGCTGGCTCTTGAGCGCCAGTTCATCCTGGGCCTCGCGGGTGATGCCGTATTTCTCGGCCACGTTCTCGGCGGTGATGCCCATGTGGTAGCCGTTGAAGATGTCGGTCAGGCCGTCGAAGACCATGTAGTCGATCATCTTGCCGTCGCCCATGCGTTGGCCCCAGCGGGCCTTGGGCAGCAGGTAGGGGGCCGCGCTCATGTTCTCGGTGCCGCCGGCCACCACGATCTCGCTGTCGCCGCACATAACCGCCTGGGCGGCCAGCATGACGCTTTTAAGACCAGAGGCGCAGACCTTGTTGATGGTGTAGGCGTTGGCCTCCTGGGGGATGCCCGCGCCCAGCTCCACCTGGCGGGCCACGTTCTGGCCCAGGCCGGCGCCCAGCACGTTGCCGTAGATGACCTCGTCCACCTGGGAGGGGTCGACCTTGGCCCGCTCCAGGGCGGCCTTGACCGCGGTGACGCCCAACTGCACCGCCGAGACGTCGCTGTACATGCCGCCGAAACGGCCCACCGCCGTGCGGGCCGCGCCTACGATGACAACTTCCTTCAACATGATTTAGAACTCCTTCGTAACGTCGTGCTGTATTTGGCGGGGCGTCGCCCCTCTTGAGGTTGCCGGTCCCTGGGCTGGTCAACCCCTCGACCCGCCTCGAAACCAACATCACCGCGGATGGTCATGCGCTCGGCGCGAGCGCCCGGCCCAGGTCCGGTTGGACCGGGGCCCGCGCGCGATTACTCCCCGGTCAGGCCCGGTGGCGCATCCGCGCGCCGCCCGGGACTAGAGATTCTCCACGATCAGCGATACCGCCTCGCCGCCGCCCAGGCACAGGCTGGCCATGCCCAGGTGGGCGTCGCGGTCCTTCATGGCGTAGATCAGGGTGGTCAGAACCCGCGCGCCCGAGGCCCCGATGGGGTGACCGATGGACAAGGCCCCGCCGTAGATGTTGATCCTGTCCGGGTCCAGGTCCAGGGTGCGCTGCACGGCGATGGAGGAGGCGGCGAAGGCCTCGTTGATCTCGTGCAGGTCGATGTCCTTGGGTCCCAGGCCTTGTTTTTGGCAAACTTTAGGGATGGAGTGGATCGGGGCCACCAGGACGTACTTGGGGTCGATGCCGGCCGCGCCCTGGGCCCCCACCCTGACCAGGGGCTTGAGGCCCATGGCCCGGGCCTTGTCCGCGCTCATCAGCACCACCGCCCCCGCGCCGTCGTTGAGGCTCGAAGCGTTGCCGGCGGTGACGGTGCCGCCGTCCCTCTTGAAGGCCGGGCGGAGCTTGGCCAAAAGCTCGGGCGAGGACTGGCGCAGGCCCTCGTCGCGGTCCACCACCTTGGGATCGCCCTTCTTCTGGGGGATGGACACCGGCACGATCTGATCCTTGAAGCGCCCCTCGGCGTCGGCCCGCCAGGATTTGCCGTAGGAATCCAGGGCGAAGGCGTCCTGGTCGGCCCGGGTGACATCATATTTCTCGGCGCAGAGCTCGGCGCTCATGCCCATGTGGAAGTCGTTGAGATGGTCCCAGAGGCCGTCGTGGACCATGGAGTCCACCACCTTGCCGTCGCCCATGCGCTGGCCGCCGCGCTGGTTCATCAAGAGGTAGGGCGCGCGGGTCATGGACTCCATGCCGCCGGCCACCACCACCTCGGCGTCGCCGCAGGCGATGGCCTGGGCCCCCAGCATCACCGCCTTGAGGCCCGAGCCGCAAACCTTGTTCACGGTGATGCAGCCCACCTGAACCGGCAGGCCGGCGCGCAGCATGGCCTGGCGGGCCGGGTTCTGGCCCAGACCGGCGGGCAGCACGCAGCCCATGATCACCTCGTCCACGTCCTGGCCGGAGACGCCGGCCCGGGCGATGGCTTCGTTGATGGCGATCACGCCCAGCTCCAGGGCGGTGAGGCTGGCGTAGGCCCCCTGGAAGGCGGCCACCGGGGTGCGACAAGCGCTGACGATCACTACTTCTTTCATTGTGCATGCTCCATTGGCTTGCTTGCCGCGGATCTTATTCCTCGGCCAGGGCCGGCGAGAAGAAGGGGGTGGGGATGACCCGCCGCACCCGGGCCAGGGAAACCAGGCCGGGTCGCCCCCCGCCCAGTCCCTCGGCCTCCAAGTATAACCGGCCATCACGCAAAAGCAGGCGTTGGGGGTCCACCGTCAATTCCGGAGACCGGCCGCCGTCCAGTTCCAACACCACCCGGCGACCCTCGTCGATGGCCGGCAACAGGGCGGACAACACCTCGGGCGCGCAACCAAAACCGTCCTGCACCACCACCTGGTCCAGGGTTTCCTCGAACTGCTGGCGCAGCTCCTCGGGCAGTTGGCCCACCAGGGTGCGCAGACCGGCCAGGGCCCCCAGGGCCAGGGCGAAGTCGCTCAGCCGGGTGAGCTGGCGCACGGCCAGGATCAGGGCGAAGAGGTCGGAGAGGCTCAGCCCCCTGACGTTGAAGGTCAACTCCTTGTCCAGCACGAAGCCGCCGTTCCTGCGGGAGTGGTGGAAGGAGAAGCCCATCCCGGCCAACCGGTCGCGGTCCTTGTAGAGCTGACGGCGGGAAATCTGGTGGCGCCGGCACATTTCCTCGGGGCTGCGACGAGGATGCGCCTTGATGTCGCAGATTATTCCCATGAGTCGGGCCAGCCGACGGCTGTTCATGGCCACTCCCGGGTGACAACCATCTTTTCATAGCCGAGATGGATGGGCAAGTCAAGGCGAGCCGGCCGGGGGCGACCGGGGCCGGCGATCCGGCCTAACCCCATGATCCCACGAAGCATGCGCGGGTATTGGCCCGCCCGCCGGCGTTGAGGCCCCGGGAGGGGCGGTCTCAGGCCGGCGGATGCACCGGCAGGAGCAGGCGGAAGCTGATCCCCTGCCCGGGCTGGTTGTCCACCATCACCCCGCCCCGGTGATTGCGGGCCACGCCCAGCACCAGGGACAGGCCCAGGCCCCGTCCCGGCAGTTTGGTGGTGTAGAATGGCTCGAAAACGCGATCCAGGCGGTCCGGCTCCACCCCGGGGCCGTTGTCCTCCACCTCCAGGTAGACATAGTCTCCCGGCGGACGCTCCTGGTCGGGCAGGGCGGACCGCCATTGGGCCGGACTGGGCCGGGCCAGGCCGGTGCGCACCCAGACCTGCCCGCCAGCCGCGCCCAGGGACTCGCGGGCGTTGACCAGCAGGCTGGTCAGGGCCTGCTCGACCTGCTCCGGGTCCCCTCCGACCACCGGCAGTCCGTCGCCCAGCTCGCGGTGCAGCCGGATGGTTTCCGGCCATTCCCGGGTGGCCAGCCCCAGGACTCCCTCCACCAGGGCGTTGAGGCGGATTGCGGATGGCACATAGGGCAACCGCCCGGAATAAGCCAGCATTTGGTGCGAAATATGGCTGGCCCGCAGGGCTTCGGCCAAGGCCTGCTCCAGGTTTTCGCGCAGCGGGGAGTCGGCCGGCAGGTCCAGGTCCGCCAGCTCCAGGCGGCTGATGACCCCTTGCAGCCGGTTGTTGAAATCATGGGCCACCCCAGCGGCCATCACCCCCAGGCTCTCCAGGCGCCGAGCCCGCTCCAGGCGGGTCTCCAACTCCCGCCGGGACTGCTCGATCCGGACCAGGCGGTCGATGTCCTCGATCACCGGCAGCAGGTGCAGGGGTTGGCCCTGGTGGTCGCGCACCAGGCGCACCCAGATCCGGCCCCAGACCATCTGGTCGTCCGGACGCAGGAAGCGCCTGTCCTGGGTGAAATGTTCGATTTCCCGGGCCAGCAGGCGCTCCAGGCTGGCCTGGGAATCGCGGCGGTCGTCGGGATGGGTCACCTCGTCCAGGCTCAGGCGCAGCAGTTCCTCCCGCTCGCGTCCCAGGAAGCGGCACAGCTCGGGGTTGACGTTCAGGAAGCGCTGGTCCAGGGAGAGCACCGCCGCGCCGATGGGCAATTGGTGGAACAGCATGCGGAAGCGCTGCTCGCTGGCGCTTAGCTCCCGCTCGGCGTTTTTCAGCCGGGTCACGTCGCTGAGCACGTTGACGCTGCACGGCTGGCCCCCGATGATTATCTCCTCGGCATTCCAGATGAATTCGCGCAGCTTGCCGTCCTTCATGCGCAGGGTGACCTCGGCGTCCACCAGGCGGCCGCGCTCGCGCAGGCGGGCCAGCAACTGGCGGCGGTGGTCCGGGTCCGGCCACAGCCCCAACTCCTGGGCGGTGCGCCCCATCACCTCCTCGTAGTCATAGCCGGTCAGGCGCAGAAAGGCCCGGTTGACCTCGGTGAAGCGTTCGTCCGCAAAGGTGTTGATGGCCACCCAGACCGGGCTGGCCCGGAAGGCCTTGGCGAACTTCTCCCGCGAAACCCGCAGGTTTTCCAACAGCTCGCGCCGGTTGGTGGTGTCGCCCAGGGCCCCCAGGTAGCCCTCCACCCGGCCTTGGGAGTCGCGCAGGGGCTGGGCCCGGACCAGGGCCCACGCCAGACGTCCCTGGGGCGACAACAGGCGCACCTCGCGCTCGAAGACCCCCTGCTCCTCCACCACCCGCCGCCACTGCTCCCCGACCTCGACCCGCTCCTCGGGGTGCAGGATGAGCTCCCAGCCCCGCCCCAGGGCGTCCTCCCGGGCCAGGCCGGTGATCTCGGCCCAGCGCTGATTGACGTAGGCGCAGTTGCCTTTGGTGTCGGCCAGGAAGATGCCCACCGGGGCCAGGTCGGCCAGGGCCGCGAAACGCTCCACGCTGGCCTCCAGGGCCTCGGCCGCGGCTCGCTCGTTGCTCACGTCGTGGCCCACCACCAGCACCCGCCCCTGACCGGGATAGGGCAAGGCGGTCCAGCCCAGCCACAGGCTCCGCCCCTGCTTGTCCAAAACCCGCAACTGGCGGGATAGATTGCTCAGGTGGGGCCATGCGTCCTGGATGATCCGGGTCAGCCGGGCGCGCTCCTGCGGGGGGGCCAGTTCGTAGACCGGCCGGCCGCGCAACTCCTCCTGGCTGAAGCCCAGGGTCGCCAGGGCGGCCGGGTTGGCCATCAGGATCCGTTGCCGCCGGTCCAGGACCAGCATCAGGTCTTGGCTGACAAAGAAGAAGCGCTCCAGGGTCTTCTGGGAGCGGCGGCGGATGTCCAGCTCGGCCTGGCAGCGGCCCAGCTTGGAGCGCAGGTCACGGTTGAGCAGGCGGCAGGTCTTGTCGGGGGACATGGCGCTCTCCGCCAGGAGGAAACATGGGCGCCGACCGGGCCGGGGAGGCTGGGGGCAGGATCGGCGGGTGGAGCCGCGGGCGGCCTGGCCGGTCCCGACGGAGCAGGGAATTGATTTCTATATATCTATTTTACGGCAGGGAGGACGGGGAATGAAACCCGATTGCGTCAGCGGAGCGGCGAGCCGCTCCCCAGCGACGCCCCCGATCGGCGCGTTTCAGGCCTGGGGACGAATTATCATCCCATATTGAATCCTTGACCGCCCTGCACCCGGCTGCTAGATTTCCCGAAATCGACAACCACGCCCTCATTCATCCATCCGGCCCCGGCGGCCGGTCGCGAGGCCGACAGTGGCGAAGCAGAACATTGACCTCAAGGTGAACGGCTTCACCTATCGCGTGGCGGTGGAGCCCTGGCGCAGCCTGGCCGAGGTGCTGCGCGAGGAGCTGGGCCTGACCGGGACCAAGGTGGGATGCAACCAGGGCGACTGCGGGGCCTGCACGGTCCTGGTGGACGGTCGGGCGGTAAGCTCCTGCCTGATGCTGGCGGTGGAGGCCCACCAGCGCGACATCACCACCATCGAGGGCCTGGCCGCCTCGCCCACCCAGTTGCACCCCCTCCAGCAGGCCTTCATCGACCACGGCGCGGTGCAATGCGGCTTCTGCACCGCCGGCATGATCCTGAGCGCCAAGGCCCTCCTGGACCAGAACCCCGACCCCAGCGAGGAGGAGATCCGCCAGGGCATCGCCGGCAACCTCTGCCGCTGCACCGGCTACACCAAGATCGTGGAGGCCATCTCCGCCGCCGCCCAGACCCTGCGCGGCTCCCGGGAGGAGCGCTAGCCATGGCCATGCCCCATTTCGAGCATCACCAGCCCACCAGCCTGGAAGAGGCCCTGGACATCCTGACCCGCCATGGCGCGGAGGCCAAGCTGATGGGCGGCGGCACCGACCTGGGGCTGAAGATGCGGGCCGGGCTGCTGGCCCCGCGGCACCTGGTGAGCCTGAGCCGGGTGGCGGGCCTGAACCGCATCTCCTATCGCGACGATGACGGTCTGGTCATCGGCGGCTCGACCCGGATCAGCGAGGTGGCGGCGCACCCGGAGGTTCGCCGGCACTACCCCGCCCTGGCCCAGGCCTGCGCGGTCATGGCCACCCCCCAGATCCGCAACATGGGCACCGTGGCCGGCAACCTGGCCAACGCCGCCCCCAGCGCCGACACCGCCGCCCCCCTGCTGGCCTATCGCGCCAGCGTGGTCCTGGTGGAGCGCGGCGGCCGCCGCCAGGTCAAGCTCACCGACCTCTTCAGGGGCCCCGGCCTGACCGACCTGGAGCCGGGCGAGATCCTGGAGGCGATCCGGGTGCCGGCCCCGCCCCATCGCTGCGGATCGGCCTACCAGCGCCTGTCCGAGCGCAGCCAGGTGGACATCGCCGCGGTGGGGGTGGCCGGGTTCGTGGCCCTGGATCTGGCGGGAACCATCATCGGCGCGCGCCTGGCCCTGGGCGCGGTGGCCCCCACCCCGGTGCGGTGCCCCGAGGCCGAGACCCTGCTGGAAGGCCAGGCCCCCACCCCGGAGTTGCTGCGCCGAGCCTCGGTGGCCTGCGTGCGGGCCTCGCGCCCCATCGACGACCTGCGGGCCTCGGCCAACTACCGCCGCTCCATGGTCCAGGTGCTGGCCCAGCGGGTGCTGGAGCAATGCCTGGCCATGGCCAAGGGCGAACCGATTCCCCAGTTCTAGGCGACGCCTTGGGCCCACCCCGGCCAGGGCGGGCCAAGCCCTTGCCGCTGTTTGACAACCCGGCTCCCTCCGCCTAAGCTGGTGGAATATCCCCACTGGTGTCGCGCCCGCCGGAGAGGAGCCCGTGCCCCCCACCCCTCAACTCAAGCAACGCCTGAAACTGGCCATCCTCCTGTTGTTGTTCGGGGTGGTTACCTTCCTGCACTACAGCCGCTTCTTCGACCGCTGGCTGCAGGAGATCTTCGTCCGCGATCTGTTCCTGGTTCCGATGCTCCTGGGGGCCTATTGGTTCCGCCTGCGGGGGGCTCTGGTGGTGGGCGTGCTGACCACCGCCGCCCTGGCCCCCATGATCCGGGCCAATTTCCAACGCGACCCCCACTGGCTGCTGGTGGACAGCCTGGAGATCGGGCTCTATTTCCTGGTGGGCCTGGCCCTGGGTCTGTTGCGCGAGCGCGAACGCCGCCAGTCGCGCCAGATCCGCCAGGCCGAATCCCTGGCGGCCATGGGGCGGGCGGTCTCGGCCCTGGCCCACGACATGAAAACCCCCCTGATGGCCATCGGCGGCTTCGCCTCCCAGGTGCGCCGTCACCTTGATCCCCAGGACCCCGACGCCCGCAAGCTGGACATCGTGATCAACCAGACCCACCGGCTGGAGATGATGGTGCGCGAGATGCTGGACTTCTCCCGGCCGGTGCGCCTGACTCCGGAGGCGACCGATCCCCTGGCCCTGGTGGAGGAGTCCCTGCTGCTGACCGAGCCCCTGGCCGCCAAGGGCCTGGTGCGGCTGCGCTCCCAATGCGCCGCCGACCTGCCCCGGCTGTTGCTGGATCGCGACCATCTGCAACGGGCGCTTCTGAACCTGTTGACCAACGCGGTGCAAGCCTCGCCCGTGGGGGCGGAGGTCCTGGTCAGCCTCAGCCGGCACGACAGCCGGCCGGAGCTGCGCCTGGAGGTCAGCGACCAGGGCAACGGCATCCCGCCGGATGTGCGGCATCAGGTGTTGAGCCCCTTCTTCACCACCAAGCGCGAGGGCACCGGCCTGGGCCTGGCCATCGCCCGCAAGATCGCCGAGGCCCATGGCGGCCGCCTGGAGATGCGCGACAACCACCCCCGAGGCATGGTCTTCAGCCTGGTGCTGCCCCTGATCCCGGCCGAGACCCCGGAATGAGCCTGCGCTCGCCCCGCCAGGACCGCCGAATCCGGCGGTCGCTCGGTCTGGCGCTCTTGGCATTCGGCCTGGCCCTGGCCGCGCCCGGACCCTCCCCGGCCGAGATATCGCGTCCCATTCGCGACCAGCCCCGCCTGGCCCTGAACCAGACCATGGCCTATCGCCAGCGGGTGAGCGCCGACCTAGCCCAGGGCGAGGCCCAGATTCGGGAGCTGGCCGCCAACGCCAGCTTCGAGGAGTTGTGGGCCTTCCTGCCCGCCCAGGGCCAATGGCTGGAGATCGGCTGCTGCGAGCGGCTGACCGAGGCCGGCAACTACGTGGGGGTGGAGGCCTATGTGCTGGAGCTGATGGCCCGCAACCCGGAGCTGGCCGTCTATCACGTCCATCCCCACACCCGCTTCCAGAAGGAGAACTACACCGCCGCCAAGCGGCGGCAGAAGGTCCTGGAAGAGGCCCTGCCCTCCCAGCCTGACCTGGAGGCGGTGTTCAGCCTGACCCCGGCCTTTCGCCGTCTGCAACCCAAGGGACGCCTGTCCTGGCGCATCGTCAGTCGGCACGGGGTCACCGAATACGGCCTGGAACGCGACGACACCCCCCTGCCCGAGGACCCGGACCTGCGGCCCTTCGCCTTCTCCCGCCTGGGCCTGGAGGAGCTGGAGAACGCCCCCGAGGGCCCGGTGGCCGACCGGGCCTTGATCGCCCAGGCCTGCGCCGACCTGAGCCGCGCCCCTTTCAAGGTCACGTTCCGGCCCTGGCCGGCGGCTGTTATCGCGAAATGAACTACCCCGCAGCAAGCTACGGGGTATCTGAAAAACCAGAAAGTACCGAGACAAAGAGTAACGCGTATCATCGTCCGCATAATTTTAGAATAATGCGGGCGGGGATAAACCCCACCCCTACGAAATCCAAGGCAAAAACCGGATATTTCTTTGTAGGAGCGGGGTTTATCCCCGCCCGTGTGTTTTCGGCGGAAACAATTTAAGCCGAAGCAAGCTACGGGGTATCAGACCCAGAGGGAATGACCAAACCAAGGGAAGGGACGCCGGCGGCCGCGCCCGGAGGCGGGCCGCCGGCGGGCGGGACCTATTCGGGACAGGCGTGTTGGCGGCCTTCGCGGACCTTCTCGGCCAGGCGCATCTGGCGCCGGCACTTGGCTTCCTGGTTGCGGCGGCGCTCGTCCTCGGTTCCCAGGATCAACTCCGGCACCGGGCAGGGCTTGCCCTGGGCGTCCAGGGCCACGAAGGTGAGGTAGGCGCTGGCGGTGTGCCGCACCTCGCCGGTGCGCAGGTCCTCGGCCTCCACCCGCACCCCCACCTCCATGGAGGTGCGGCCCACCATGTTCAGGCTGGCCTTCAAGAGCAGCAGGTTGCCCACGTAGACCGGATGGTGGAAGTCCAGACGGTCCAGACTGGCGGTGACGCACGTGGTGCGGGCGTGGCGGATGGCCACCACCCCGGCGGCGGCGTCGATCAGCTTCATGATCACCCCGCCGTGGACATTGCCCATGGGGTTGGCGTCCTGGGGCAGCATCTCCTGGGCCAGCACCTGCTTGGTGTCGCTTACGGTTCGTCCTTGCATTGCCTAGTTCCTCGTTGGGACCGGCCGCGTCCGGCGGTCGGTGCTAGAATGAGCCTGGTTCAATGATACACGCGGCCGGGGCCTCCGTCCCGGCCGAAGGAGGACCAGCGTGACGAATTCCAGCCCGCCCGCCCTGGACTGGTCCGGTTACCGCCCCGGCGTCATTGGCCAGGTCACGACCCTGCATGCCGAGTACTACGCTCGACACTGGGGTTTCGACCTTTCCTTCGAGTCCCAGGTGGCCCGGGAGTTCAGTGACTTCCTCTGCGTCTTCGATCCGTCCCAGGACTTTTTTCTGGCCGCCTGGCAGGGCCGGCGTCTGGCCGGGGCGGTGGCCCTGGATGGCCACTCCACTCCGGAAGAAGGCGCCCGCCTGCGCTGGTTCATCGTGGACGAGGCCTGGCAGGGCCGGGGCCTGGGCCGGGAGCTGGTGCGGCGGCTGCTGGCCTTCGCCCGCGCCGCCGGCCACCGCCATCTCTATCTGTGGACCTTCGCCGGCCTGGACGCCGCCCGCCGCCTCTACGACGCCTGCGGCTTTGGCCTGGCCCAGGAGCACCTGGTGGATCAGTGGGGCGGTCGGATCGTGGAGCAGCGCCTGGACCTGGATTTGACCTTCCCAGGGTGACGCCCCGACGGCGGAGCCGAGTCTTTTTCGCGCCCCGCGCGCCAACGTCCGGCGGCCGGCGGGAGTTGGGGTATCATCAGGAGAGGAAGACCGCATTGCCTTGGGAGGCTCCCATGACCAATTTGTCCGGCCAGCGCAAGACCAAGATCGTCTGCACCATCGGACCGGCCACCGCCGAGCCGGATACCATCGGCCGCCTGATCCTGGCCGGCATGGACGTGGCCCGGCTCAATTTCAGCCACGGCGACCACGCCTCCCACCGGGCCCTGGTGGCCAGCCTGCGCCAACAGGCCGCGGCCAACGGCCGCGAGGTGGGCATCCTCCAGGACCTGGCCGGCCCCAAGATCCGCCTGGGCCGTCTGGCCCAAGAGGTCCGCCTGGCGGCCGGGGACGAGGCGCGGTTGTATAGTGGCGATGACAACGAAGCCAATCCCGACTGGCTGCCGGTGGGCTATCCCCATCTCTACGACGACGTGGGCCTGGGCGACCGCATCCTGCTGGCCGACGGGCTGGTGGAGCTGCACGTCAGCGCCAAGGAGCATCCCCACGTGGTCTGCCAGGTGGTGGTGGGCGGGGTGCTAAGCTCCCACAAGGGCGTCAACCTCCCCACCAGCCACCTGCGGGTGTCCTCCTTCACCACCAAGGACCAGGACGACCTGCGCCTGGGCCTGGAGTTGGGGGTGGATTTCGTGGCCCTTTCCTTCGTGCGCCATGAGCACGACCTGACTCCGGTGCGCCATATCCTCAACCAGCAGGAGCACCCGCCGCTGTTGATCGCCAAGATCGAGAAGCCCGAGGCGGTGGAGCGTTTTGGCGAGATCCTGGAGCAGGTGGACGGCATCATGGTGGCCCGGGGCGATCTGGGGGTGGAGATGCCCCTGGAGGAGGTGCCGGTGATCCAGAAGCGCCTGATCAGCCAGGCCCGCCAGGCCGGCAAGGTGGTCATCACCGCCACCCAGATGCTGCGCTCGATGATGGAGAGCCCCCGGCCCACCCGGGCCGAGGCCACCGACGTGGCCAACGCCATTCTGGACGGCACCGACGCGGTGATGCTCAGCGACGAAACCGCCGTGGGGCGCTACCCCCTGGAGGCGGTGGCGGTCCTGGACCGCATCGCGCGGGCCACCGAGCCCACCCTGGACGGCCGGGCCTTCCTGCGCGAGCCGCTCTCCGGCCTGTTGCCGGCCACCGAGGCCGCCATCAGCCGCGCGGCCTGCTACCTGGCCCAGGACATCGACCCGGCCGCCATCGTGGCCTCCACCACCAGCGGCGGCACCGCCCGGCTCATCGCCCGCTACCGTCCCGCCGCCCCGCTGCTGGGCCTGACTCCCATCCCGGCCACTTGCCGCCAGCTCAATCTCTCCTGGGGGGTGATCCCGGCCCTGATCCCGGCCTTTGACGACGCCGAGCAGATGTTCGACCTGGCCAAGGCCTGGATCGCCGACCACGGCCTGGCCGGACCCGGCGACCGGGTGATCCTCACCGCCGGAGTGCCCCTGGGCCAGCCGGGCACCACCAACCTGCTCAAGGTCCTGAACCTAGCCTAACCCCAGCCTCATCGCCGGTCACTCGCGCCCCGGAGGCGGTTTTTCGCCTCCGGGGTTGTCGATCCCGGCCCCGGAAGGTAATTTTCAGCTGAAATTTAGCTGCCACTTCCTGCGGCGGTTGCGTCGCGGGCCCTGGCGAAAGGGCCCAGGTGGATGCGGCTCGCCTGGCAACGCGAGCCCATGCGGAACCGGAATCGGACCTGGAGGAAAGCCATGCTGGCTGGCCAAGGCGCGGGGGAGGCCCTGCGCGCCTACGAGCGGATGCACCGCGAATTCAAATGGGAAATCCCGGAGCACTATAATTTTGGCTTCGCGGTGGTGGACCGCTGGGCCGCCGACCGCACCAAGCTGGCGCTGCTCAGCGTGGGCGAGCAGGGTCAGGACCCCGACTATCTCACCTTCCATGAACTGAGCCGGCGCAGCAACCGCTTCGCCAACCTGCTGCGCGGCCTGGGCGTGGCCCGGGGCGAGCGCGCCCTGATCATCCTGCAAAGCATCCCCCCCTGGTACGTGGCCATGATCGGCATGTTCAAGCTGGGGGTGGTGCCCATGCCCGGCACCGTGCTGCTGACCGCCAAGGACATCGCCTACCGCCTCAACCGGGCCGAGGCCAGCCTGGTCATCACCGACCTGGAGCACGCCCAGCGGGTGGAGGAAGCGGCCCGGGAGTGCCCCGGCCTGCGCACCAAGATCCTGGTGGACGGCCAGCGTCCGGGCTGGGAGAACTACGACGCCCTGATGGCGACCGCCTCGCCGGAGCTGGACCCGGCCAGCCTGCCCCCCACCCGCTCCGACGATCCCATGCTGCTCTATTTCACCAGCGGCACCACCGGCCAGCCCAAGATGGTGCTGCACACCCAGGCCTACCCCCTGGGCCACCAGGTCACCGCCGGCTATTGCCAGGACCTCCGGCCCACCGACCTGCACTGGACGGTCAGCGAGACCGGCTGGGCCAAGGCCGCCTGGGGCAAGCTCTTTGGCCAGATGATGGTCGGCGCGGCCATCCTCCAGCGCCACGCCCCGGGCCGCTTCGACCCCAAGGCGGTGCTGGCCATCCTGGAGCGCTACGGGGTCACCACCTTCTGCGCCCCGCCCACGGTCTACCGCATGCTGATCCAGCAGGACCTGAGCGGCTACCAGCTCAGCCTGCGCCACTGCCTCAGCGCCGGGGAGCCCATGAACCCCGAGGTGATCAAGGTCTGGAAGGACGCCTTTGGCCTGGATATCTACGACTTCTACGGCCAGACCGAGACCGTGGCCATTCTCTCCAACCACCCCAGCCTGCCACTCAAATACGGCTCGGTCGGCCTGCCCACCCCGGGCCACGACGTCCGGGTGGTGGACGAGGACGGCAAGGAGGTGGGCCCGGGGGTGGAGGGCAACATCGCCATGCACCTGGGCGGGGTGCGCCCCCCGGGGCTGATGAAGGAGTACTGGCAGGACCCGGGGGCCATGAGCCTGAGCTTCCGGGGCGACTACTACTTCACCGGCGACCGGGCCATGCGCGACGCGGACGGCTACTTCTGGTTCGTGGGGCGCAACGACGACATCATCAAGTCCTCGGGCTACCGCATCGGCCCCTTCGAGGTGGAGAGCGCCCTGATCGAGCACCCGGCGGTGGCCGAGTGCGCGGTGGTGGGGGCCGAGGACCCGGAGGGGGTGCGCGGCATCCTGGTCAAGGCCTACGTGGTGCTGGCCGCCGGCCGCCAGCCCAGCCCGGAGCTGACCCGGGAGTTGCAGGACTTCGTGAAGAACAACACCGCGCCCTACAAATATCCCCGCCTGGTGGAGTACGTGACCGAGCTGCCCAAGACCATCAGCGGCAAGATCCTGCGCCGTGAGCTGCGCCGCCAGGGAGGCAAGGCCTAGAATCTATGGTTCCCTCAACCTGGTTCGTCATCGGGAGGGCCTCACGGCCCTCCTGATTTTTTTGGCTCCCCGCCCCGTGGGACGCCTAAAATGGGAGGCAAGATGTCGGGAGTATCGCCCCTGCGCCCTGGTCTACTCTGCCCGCTCCCGGCGACCAACCCGCGGAGGAAACCAATGTTCGCACGCCTGAAACACGTCCTATGGTTGACAATTCCCTGGCTGCTGATCCCCGCCGCCCTGGCCCTGGCCGACGCCAGCATTCCCACCGCCGATCTCAAGGGAGCCAAGGACAGCCCCATGTTGCAGCGCTACCAGGGCTCGTTCATCATCTCCTATGAGCAGAAGGCCTATGACGAGCTGAACCTGCCCCTCTCGCCCCTGGAGCAGGTGGAGCCCCGCCAACTGGACCGCAAGAACAACAAGGTATTCAAGGCCAAGCAGGCCAAGGAGCTGGAGGGGCGCTACACCCGCTGGGTCTACTTGGTTCCCCCCGGACGCTCCAGCCTGGAGGTGTTGCGCAACTATCAGGAGGAGGTCAAGGCCAAGGGCGGGGAGGTGCTTTACGAGTGCAAGGGCGAGGCCTGCGGCGGCGATCCTCGGCGGGGTCTGGAGGGCGGCGGCGGCGAGCAGAGCCTGATGATGCACCTGGTGCCGCCGGAGAAGTTCACCGATCCCCACTTCAGCAACGGTTCCTGCGCCGTGGGCTCGCGCATCCAGGACCAGCGCTATTTCGCGGCCAGGCTGCCCCAGGCCGGCGGCGGGGACGCCTATCTGGCGGTGATGACCTTCGCCATCGACGCCGGCTCCTATTGCAAGGCCCTGCACGAGCGGGTGGCCAGCCTGGTGGTCCTGGTGGAGCCCAAGGCCCGCGAGCAGAAGATGGTGACGGTCAAGGCCGAGGAGATGGCCTCGGGCATCGCCAGCCAGGGACGCATCGCCCTGTATGGCATCTTTTTCGACACCGACAAGGTCGAGGTCAAGCCCGAGTCCGAGCCCACCCTGGTCCAGATCGCGGCCCTCCTGAAGTCCGACCCCAAGCTGAGCCTGCTGGTGGTGGGACACACCGACAACCAGGGCGGTTTCGACTACAACGTGGACCTGTCGCGCCGCCGGGCCCAGGCCGTGGTTCAGGCCCTGACCAGTGGCCACGGGGTGGCGGCCAGCCGCCTGAAGCCCTATGGCGTGGGCATGGCCGCGCCGGCCGCCTCCAACGACAGCGACCAGGGCCGGGCCAAGAACCGGCGGGTGGAGTTGGTCAAGCAGTAGGAACGCCGCGAGGGACGGCCTGATGACCCGGCGCCTCCCCCGGGCGAGGTGGGGTGGTTGCAAGATGGCCAAGACGGGCGGGGATAAACCCCGCCCCTACGAAACCCAATGAATTATCTTGGTGATTTCGTAGGGACGGGGTTTATCCCCGCCCGTGTATTTTCAGCGCCAACAGTTTAAGCCGAAGCATGCTTCGGCGTATCAGACCCAGGGGGAATTTAAGAGGGCTCCCCGATCTCCGGGGAGCCCATTTGTCTCGTCAGGAATTTGCGCCCTAGGTTTGGGGCTTGAAGCTCAAGGCGGCCGAGTTCATGCAGAAGCGCAGATTGGTGGGCGGCGGGCCGTCGGGGAAGACGTGGCCCAGATGGCCGCCGCAGCGGGCGCAGAGCACCTCGGTGCGGCTCATGAGCAGGCTTTTGTCCTCTCGCAGCTCCAGGCGCTCGCGGGCGATGGCGTCGCTGAAGCTGGGCCAGCCGGTGCCGGAGTCGAACTTGTCCTGGGCCCGGAAAAGCTCCTGGCCGCAGCCGGCGCAGGCATAGACCCCCGGGGCGTGCTGGTCCCATAGGTCCCCGCCAAAAGCCGGCTCGGTGCCCTTCTCGCGCAGGATTTGATACTGGGCCGGGGTCAGCCGCGCCCGCCATTCGGCCTCGCTCAGCGCTCGCCAGTCGGTTTCGCCCATGCCGCGCCTCCCCGCTCGCCTAGCCGCACTCGGCCTTGAGCCGCTTGGCCTTGTCCGAGCGCTTGCATAGCTCGTAGATGATGCAGCCCGTGCGGAACTTGCAGTAGCCGCAGGGCTCGGTGCAGGCCTCGCAGTTGTCCAGGCACTCCTGGCAGTAGCCGACGGCCATCTTCTGGCACTGCACCCGGGCCGCGCGCTCGGGGTGGTTCTTGCAGAATTCGCCCACCTACAGAGACTTCCCATTCTGGCCCGGGGCCACCACGCTGGCTCCTCGCGAGCCCTCCTCGTGGCTGAGGCCGGCCAGGGCGTAGAACTCCCTGCCGTCCAGGACCTCCTTGTCCAGCAAGGCCGTGGCCACCTTGTCCAGGGCCTCGCGGTGGCCGGCCAAGAGCTCCTCCACCCGCTCCTGGCGCTTTTGCAGGAACTCGCGCAGCTCCTGGTCCAGGGCCGCGGCGGTGGCCTCGCTGAACTCGGCCGGCGGCGGGGCCATGGTGGCGTCGTTGGGCAGGAAGACCGGCTGGTTGCGGCGGCTGTAGGTCACCGGCCCCAGGGTCTGGCCCATGCCGTACTGGGTCAGCATGGCCCGGGCCATGTCGGTGGCCCGCATCAGGTCGTTGGCCGCGCCGGTGCTGACCTCGCCGAAGACCAGTCTCTCGGCCACCCGGCCCCCCAAGAGCACGTCGATGCGGGCCTCCAACTCCGACTGGCTCATCAGGTAGCGGTCCTCGGTGGGGCGCTGCTCGGTGTAGCCCAGGGCGGCGATGCCGCGCGGGATGATGCTGATCTTGTGCACCCGGTCGGTCTTGGGGGTCAGGGCCGCCACCAGGGCGTGGCCGGTCTCGTGGTGGGCCACCACGCTCTTCTCGTGCTGGTTGATGACCCGGTTCTTCTTCTCCAGGCCGCCCACGATGCGGTCCACCGCCTCCTCCAGGTCGGCCATGGTCACTTCGTCGCGGTTGGCCCGGGCGGCCAGGAGCGCGCCCTCGTTGAGGATGTTCTCCAGGTCGGCGCCCGAGAGCCCCGGGGTGCGTTGGGCCAGCATCTCCAGATTCACGTCCCGGGCCAGGGTGATGCGCTTGGCGTGGACCTCCAGGATGGCGATGCGGCCGTTGAGGTCCGGCTTGTCCACCAGCACCTGGCGATCGAAGCGGCCGGCCCGCAACAGGGCCGGGTCCAGGATCTCGGGCCGGTTGGTGGCGGCCATGATGATCACCCCCACCCGGGGGTCGAAGCCGTCCATCTCCACCAGGAGCTGCTGCAGGGTCTGCTCGCGCTCGTCGTGGCCGCCGATCACCGCCATGCCCCGGGCCTTGCCCAGGGCGTCCAGCTCGTCGATGAAGATGATGCAGGGGGCCTTCTGCTTGGCCTGGTTGAACAGCTCGCGCACCCGAGCCGCGCCCACGCCCACGAACAATTCCACGAATTCCGAGCCGCTGATGGAGAAGAAGGGCACCTTGGCCTCGCCGGCCACCGCCCGGGCCAGCAGGGTCTTGCCGGTGCCGGGAGGTCCCACCAGCAGGACGCCCTTGGGCAACCGGCCGCCCAGACGCGAATATTTGTCCGGCTGGCGCAGGAAGCTGACCACCTCCTCCAACTCCTCCTTGGCCTCGTCCACCCCGGCAACGTCCGTGAAGCGGGTGGGGATCTCCTCCTCGGCGTAGACCTTGGCCCGGCTGGAGCCGAACTGCATCACTCCCGCGCCCGGCCCCATGCGCTTCATCATGAAGTACCAGACCCCCACAAACAGGAAGATGGGGATCACCCAGGACAGGAGGTTGCGGAAAAAAGTCGACTCGATCTCGCCTCGGAACTTGATGTTGTGTCCCTCCAGCTCCTTGGCCAGGTCGGGATTGACCTTGACCGTGGTGAAGCTGACGTCCTTGCCCTGATCGTCGATCAAGGTGCCGCTGATGGTCTGCTCGCCGATGGCGATCTCGCGCACCTTGTCGTCGCGGAGCTTGTTCAGGAACTCGCTGTAGGCCAGGCGGGTGGGGCCGATGCTCTGGGCGATCAGGTTGTTGAGGATGAGGACGAACCAGATGCCCAGGAGGACGTACCAGATCGAGAATTTATGGTGCTTTTCCACTTCTCGCTCCCCTGCCGGCCGGCGTCTTGGTCGAATTGCCCAATCTGATGCGGGTCTGCACTTAAGGCTACTCGACCCTGGCGGGGCGGTCAACTGTCCTTGCGGGGTTATCGCTAATGATTACCATTTAATTGACAAAGACAACCGGAAGGAGGTGACCGGTATGTACGGCTATGAACTGGTTCCCTTGAGCGGGCTGCGGCCCGCGCGGTGGCTGGGCCGGGACCTGGACCGGCTGTGGGAAGGCCTGTGGGGCGATCTGCTCCCGGGGGAAAAGCCGGAAGACGGTTTCTGGCCGGTGGTGGACGTGAAGGAAACCCCGGAGGCCTATGAGATCCTGGCCGAGGCGCCGGGCCTGAAGCCGGAGGAGATCCATGTCGAACTCTCCGGAGACTTGCTGATCCTCAGCGGCGAGAAGAAGGAGGAGAGCCTGGAGGAAAAGGGCCAGTGGCGGTTGGTGGAGCGCCGGCACGGCAGCTTCCGCCGGAGTTTCCGGCTGCCCGAGCCCATCGAGCGCGGCAAGCTCTCGGCCGTGCACCAGGACGGCGTGTTGCGCGTTCATCTGCCCAAGGTCGGCCGCGAGGAGCCGGTGAAGGTGGAGGTCAAGCCATCGTAGGCTCCCGCCCTCCGGCTGCCGGCCGGGGTTGAAGATAGATCGCGACCCAGCCCCCCGTGGAGGACGCGGGGGGCTGGCTTTTTTACTCCCTCCGCCGGACTTGACAGGCTGGGGGGGCGAACTTACTTTTGCCTCACAACGGGCAACAAGGCCTTTTCAGGAATGATTTCAACTTATTGATGGAGGTGGAATCATGTTCGAACTGATGCCGTACGCCGGGTTGGGCTCCATGGGCAAGCTGCGCAAGGAGATGGACGACCTGTGGGGTCGCTTCTTCGACGTGCAGGGCGCACCCGCCCTGCGCACCGAGTTGCCCAACTTCATGCCCGTGGTCAACGTCAAGGAAACCGACCAGGCCCTGGAGATCACCGCCGAGGTCCCCGGCCTCAAGCCCGAGGAAATCCAGGTGGAGCTCAACGGCGACATCCTGAGCCTGCGCGGCGAGAAGAAGGAGGAGCGCGAGGAGAGCAAGGGCGACTATCACCTGGTGGAGCGCCGCTTCGGCTCCTTCGCCCGCAGCTTCCGCCTGCCCATGGAAATCGACCGCGACCAGCTCTCCGCCAAGCACAAGGACGGCGTGCTCACCATCACCCTGCCCAAGGCCAAGAAGGCCGCCGCCACCGCCATCAGGGTGGAGTCGGCGTGAGCTAGGCATGTGGGGGAACCCTTTTTGCTGCGCAAAAATGGTTCCCCCACACCCCCTCCGAAAAAACCACGCGATTCAGCTGCGCTGAATCGCTGGGGGTTCTGCCGGCAAGGCCCGCCTTAGGTAACTCGGAAAACTTTTGGGAGAGATGGGGGCTGGGAGAAGGACCTTTGGTGAACCGAAAGTCCTTCCCCCAGTCTTGCAAAAATCGCTATTCGCCCTCGTCCGGGGATGGCGCGGCGCTTTCGCCGGGAGATCCGGCCGGCTTGCGGCGGCGGGGACGGCGGCGGCGTTTCTTGGCGCTGGTCTGGCCGGCCTCGGGCGCGATGGGCGCGCCTTGGCCCGACTCGCCAGGGATGGCCTCCTGGGCCGGCGCCGGGGCGGCTTCCACCGGGGTGGCTTCGACAGTGGGGGCCTCGGACTCACGACGCTCGCGGGGACGGCGCTGGCGCGGTGGCCGGTCGCGGGGCTCCTCGCGCCGGGGCGGCAGGGACGAACGCCGGCGCAGGGGACGATAGGGGCTGGCCAGGTCCTCCTTGAACCAACTGTCCTCGGCCCAGCAGACCGGGATCTTGTCGCCCAGGTACTGCTCCACGTAGGGCAGGTGGGTGGCGTATTCGTCGCAGCACAGGGTGATGGCCTTGCCCACCGCCCCGGCCCGGGCCGTGCGCCCCACCCGGTGCACGTAGTCCTCGGGGTCGGCCGGAACGTCGAAGTTGATGACGTGGCTGACATCGTCGATGTGCAGGCCCCGGGCGGCCACGTTGGTCGCCACCAGGATCTTGAGCTCGTTGTTCTTGAAGCGCTCCATCAGTTGCAGGCGCTTGCGCTGGTCCAGGCTGCCGCTGATGCCCTCGGCCGGCAGGCCGTTGCCCTGCAGCTTGTGGGTCAGCCAGTCCACCGCGTAGCGGGTGTTGACGAAGATCATCACCCGGGTCCATTCCTCGCGCTGCAACAGGCCCAGCAGCAGGTTGAGCTTCTCGGACTTGGAGCAGTGATAGAGCTCCTGGGTCACCTGGTCCACGGTGCGGCGCTCGGTGACCACCGCCACCTTCTGGGGCAGGTTCATGTACTCGTAGGTCAGCTCCAGCACCCGGTAATTCAGGGTGGCGGAGAAGAGCATGGACTGGCGGTGGTGGTAGGGTGGCAGCCGGCGCAGGATCCAGCGCAGGTCGGCCACGAAGCCCATGTCGAACAGGCGGTCGGCCTCGTCGATGACCAGAAAGCGCATGTCCTTGGGGTTCAGGACCCGCTGCTTCATGTAGTCGATCAGCCGGCCCGGGGTGCCCACCACGATGTCCACCCCCTCGCGCAGGGTGCGGGCCTGCTTGCCATAGTCCACCCCGCCGAAGATGGCCGCCACCCTGAGGTCGCAGTATTTGCCAATGGCCTCGGCGTCGCTGTGGATCTGGACCGCCAGCTCCCGGGTGGGGGCGATGATCAGGCAGGCCGGTTGCCCGGGCTGGCGGGTGGCGTCGCGCACCAGGTGGGCCAGGATGGGCACCAGGAAGGCGGCCGTCTTGCCGGTGCCGGTCTGGGCCTCGCCGGCCACGTCGCGGCCGGCCAACCCCAGGGGAATGGCCTGTTCCTGGATGGGGGTGCAGTAGAAATAGCCCGCTTCCTGGAGACCCCGCAAAAGGGGCTCGGGCAGGTCGAACTCGGCGAAGGGCTTGCCCGACGCCAAGGAGGCCGATGGATCCGCCGCCGGGATCGCAGGGGTGTCGGTGTTGATTATGTCATTCATACCGAAGCAATATACCTTCCGCTCCCCGCCCCGGCAACCCGGCTAGGGCATCAGGCGGCTGTGCTGGCGCGCCGGCGAACGGCGGACCTGGCAGAACTCGCCGTTCAGGCAGTCAAAGGCGGCCGAGGTGTAGACCAGCTCGCCGTCCAGGAAATAAATCCAGTGGGCCGTGGCCTGGGCGTTGGTCCAGGCGATCTCGGCCAGGCCCAGGGTGGCCACCCCGGTCACGAAGCGGGGGATGGCCTCGCTGGGGCAGAGCGGGGTGTCGGGCACCATCGCGTACTGCCAGACCTCGTAGTAGTCGTCGTGCCCCTTGAACTTGACCTGCTTGACCTCCTCGGGCTTGCCCAGGACCTGCTCGACTTGGGGCTGTTTCATGCCGACCTGCAGCTTGGCCATCTGGTCCTTGGCATTGGCCGCGCAACCGGCCGCCCAAATCATGGCGAAAGCCAACGCCAACATGCCTAACCGGCGGGACATGATTTCCTCTCCCAAAGTGGGTGTTGTTGAGCCAAAAACCCGCCGGCCTTGCTCAGGCCAGCGCGCACCGCGATCAGCTCGGCCGCGATGCTGATGGCGATCTCGGCCGGGGTGTCGGCGCCGATGTCCAGGCCGATGGGCGCGTGCACCCGCTCCAGGTCGGCCCGGCTGAAGCCGTCATCCAGCAGCGCCTGGTAGATCAGGGCCCGCTTGCGGCGCGAGCCGATCATGCCCACATAGGCCGCGGGACGGGCCAGGGCTTGGGCCAGGACCTCCTTGTCGTTGAGGTGGCCCCGGGTCACGATGACCACATAGGCCTGGGGACCCAGCTCCAGGCCGTCCAGGGTCTCGTGGGGGGGGCGCACCAAGAGGCGGTCCGCCTGGGGAAAGCGCTCGGGGTTGCAGAATTCGGGGCGGTCCTCCACCACCACCAGCCCGAAACCCACCAGCTTGACCAGCGGCGCCAGGTACAAGGAGATGTGGCCTCCACCACATAAATATACCACCGGTTGACCACCCAGGGGCTGTAAAAATAAGACATCCGGCTGGCCGTCCACCTGGAAAACCCCGGCCGAGCCCTGGTTCAGGGCCAGGGACAACACCGGCTCCCAGGCCGCGCCGGGCAGCCCGCCCCCCATCGCCTGGCCGCGTCGCCAAAGGCCCTTGCGCCCGGCCACCGCGCCCGGGGCGTCGGGGTCCAGGCGGGTCCAGAGCAGCCCCGGACCCGGTTCGTCACCCCTGGCCAGCCCCTGGATCAGCTCCAGGGCGGCGAGGTCGTCGGCGGCCAGCGGCTCCAGAAAGACCTGCACCGCGCCGCCGCAGATCATCTCCAACTCCGCCGCCTCGCGGCCGGTGAGGCTGAAATCCATGAAGGCGGTGCGCCCCCGGTCCAGCACCCGGGCCGCCATGACCATGACCTCGGCCTCCAGGCGGCCGCCGCCGATGGAGCCGATGATGCCGCCCCAGCGGTCCACCGCGAAGACGGTGCCCAAAGGCCGGGGGGCCGATCCGCTCTGGCGCACGATTGTGGCCAGGCACAGGGAGCGGCCCCGGGCCAGTACGTCCGCCGCCTGCTGCCAAAATTCTCTGAGGTTGCTCATGACATCAACCGTTCAAGGGCGGGGCAAGACGGGAAATCCTGGCCTAGGGCGCGGACGTCGCGCGGCGGCGGGCCACCAGCACCGAGCAGGGCGCGCGGCGCACCGCCCGGGCCGCCACCGAGCCGAAGAAGACCTCGGCCAGGCCCGACAACCCGGTGGAGCCCACCACCAACAGGTCCACCTCCTGCTGGGCCGCCCAGGCCATCAGCTCGGCGGTGGGATCGCCCTCCAGCACCACGGCCTGGGTCATCAACCCCTCGGCCTGGGCCAGGTAGCGCCGGGAAAGCTCCCTGTCGGCGTTGTCGCTCAGATTCTCGCGCAGGCGCAGGTCCAGCTCGCCCACCACCAGGTCGTCCAGCAGCGGGCTGGGGGTGATCAGGGGCGGGATGACATGCACCACGCTCAGGCGCGCGCCGTGCTGGCGAGCCAGGTCGCGGCCCATGATGAAGGCCGCGTCCGCGCCCTCGGAAAAGTCGCTGGCCACCGCGATGTGCCGGAAGGACATGGCCGGTCCTCCAATCATGGCGTGGGCGCGTTGGTGAGCAGGAACTTCAGGTCGTCGTCATAGAAGGTCACGCCGGCGCCCAGGAAGAAGGTGGAGTGGTCGTCGTCGCTCAGGATGTCGTCCACGCCGCCGGTCAGATAGAAGTATTTCCAGAAGCTGTAGTCCACCGCGAACTTCAGGTGGGGGCTTTCCTCCTGGCGGAAATCGTAGGCCTCCAGGGTCAGCTTCATGGCGTCCTGGAACATGTGGTAGTCCAGGCCCACGCCGCCGCGCGAGGAGAAGATGCCGGCCCGGGCGGTCACGTCATAAAAGCGCTTGCCGATCTGGGCGTTCCACTTCAGGTCGTCCTTGTCGATGGTGGTGACCTTTTCCCGGCGTTGATAGCTCTGCCCGTTCTGGTAGACGGTGGTGGTGGTCTCCTTCTCGGTGCGGTGCCCCACCGGGTCGTCCACGATGCCGATCAGGTAGAACTTGTCGGCCTTGGGTTGCAGCTTGACGTTCAGGGTGCTGCGCAGGGAGGACTCGCCGAAGAGATACTCGCCGCGATAGTCCACGTAGACCCGCCAGGCGTCTGCCCGGCCCAGGTAGTCGTTGATGCTGGTCAGCGCGTCGTCCAGGCGGGTGACGGTGGTGTCGTCGTTGACCAGCTTGCCCAGGCTGCCCTTGCCCTGGTCGATCTTCTTGGTGATCTCCTTGAGCGAGCCCAGGGTGGCGTTGAGCTCGTCCACGGTCTGACGCTCGTTGACCAGGGCCCCGATGCTGCCCTGGCCGTGGTCGATCTTCTCCACCACCGAGGTCAGGCCGCCGATGGTGCGGCTCAATTGGGCGCTGACCACCTGGAAGTTGTGGATGGTCTCGGTCAGGGCCTTCTTGTTGTCGCCGCTGATCTGGCTCATGTCGCTGGTGAAGCGATCCAGGTTGACCACCACCCGGTTCAGGCGCTCCTGGTTGTCGGCCACCACCACCTTGAGGGTGGCGGTGAGCTCCTTGATGTTGTTCAGGCTGTCGGCGATGTTCTGCTGGCTCTCGGGCGAGGCGATGCTGACCTTGAGCGAGGCGGTGATGTCCTTGATGTCGTCGGCGATGGTGCCGATGCGGGCCATGACCTGGTCCAGGTCGGTGGGCACCCGGGCCTTGGCCAGTTGCTGGCCGTCCTCCAGGATCGGCGCGCCCGGGCTGCCCGATTCCACCGCCACGTACTTGTCGCCCAACACCCCCCGGGTGCGGATGTAGGCCGCGCTGTCGGCCGGCAGCTTGACCTGGGGATCGATGCGCAGGGTGATGCGGGCCTGGCCCTGGTCCAGCTCGATGCGGTCCACCACGCCGATCTGGATGCCGGCCATCTCCACCGGGGCGTTCTTCTTCAAACCGGTGGCGGTGTCGAAGACCCCCCACACCCGGTAGCCCTCGGGCTCGCCGAAGTGGAGCTTGCCCAGGCGGATGGTCATGTAGGTGAGGATCAATATCCCCACCATCACGAACACGCCTACTTTGGCCTCGGTGGAAAAACCCGCCATGATCGCTCCGTCCTGCCCCTGGCGGCCCGGGCCGGCCCGTCGCCGTCCCCAAGCCTAGCGCCAGTATAGAACAAAAATCGGCCGCCGGCTTATAGCACCTCGATGGGACCCTCGGCCCGGCCGTGGATGAACTGCTGCACCACCGCGTCGTCGCTGGAGCGAATCTCCTGCGGCGAGCCGGCGGCGATGATCCGGCCCTGGTAGAGCATGGCTATCTGGTGGGCCACCTGGTAGGCCCCCTGCAGGTCGTGGCTGATGACCACCGCCGTGATGCCGAGCTTTTCCTGGGTGTTCTGGATCAAACGGTTGATGGCGTCGGTCATCAGCGGGTCCAGGCCGGTGGTGGGCTCGTCGAAGAGGATGATCTCCGGCTCCAGGGCGATGGCCCGGGCCAGGCCGGCCCGTTTGCGCATGCCGCCGCTGAGCTGGCTGGGCATCTTCTCGCCGTGGCCGGTCAGGCCCACCAGGCCCAGCTTCTCCTCCACCACCTCGCGGATCTTCTTCTCGCCGAAGCGGCTGTGCTCGCGCAGGGGAAAGGCCACGTTCTCGAAGACGGTCATGGAGTCGAACAGGGCCGCGTCCTGGAAGAGCATGCCGAAGCGCTTGCGCAACTCGTTGATCTCGCGGTCGTCCAGGGGGCGGATGTCCCGGCCGTCCACCAGCACCTGGCCCTGGTCGGGCTTGATCAGGCCGATCATGTGCTTCAAGATGACGCTCTTGCCCCCCCCGGAGCGGCCGATGATCACCGTGATCCGGCCCCGGGGCACGGACAGGCTGAGCCCATCCAGCACCTTCTGGGCGCCGAAGGACTTGTGGATGTCGCGCAGCTCGATGATGGCGTCGGGTTTGGCCATGGCTAGAACATCAGCGCCGTTAGCACGTAATCGGCGGCCAGGATGGTGACCGATGCCAGGACCACCGCCTCGGTGGTGGCCCGGCCCACGCCCTCGGCCCCGCCATAGGTGTAGAAGCCCTTGAAGCAGCCCACCAGGGAGAGGATCAGGCCGAAGATGGCGGCCTTGAACAGACCCTGCATGATGTCCTCGGGGTCCACGTATTCGATGATCTTGGCCACGAAGATGCCGGAGTTGATGCCCAGCAGGTGGACGCCAACGACGTAGCCGCCCAGGATGCCCACGTAATCGGCCACGATGGTCAGCAGGGGCAGCATGACCACCGAGGCCACCACCCGGGGCAGCACCAGGTATTGCACCGGGTTGACCGCCATCACGTAGAGGGCGTCGATCTGCTCGGTGACCCGCATGGTTCCCAGCTCGGCGGCCATGGCGCTGCCGGCCCGGCCGGTGACCATCAGGGCGGTCAGCACCGGACCCAGCTCCCGGGCCAGGGCCAGGGCCACGGTGGAGCCCACCAGGCTCTCGGCCCCGAACAGGGAGAAGCCATGGTAGGTCTGGAGGGCGAAGACGCCGCCGGTGAAGACCCCGGTGAGGATGGTGACGTTGAGGGACTTGACCCCCACGAACTCCATCTGCTTGAAAACCAGGCGCATCCGCCACGGTGGCCGCATGAGCCACAGGCCGGTCTGGACCAGGAGCAGCAGGATCTCGCCTGCCTGTTCCAGCCCGCGCATCACCACGCGCCCCATTGCTTCCAGCGGCCGGGTTGGCGTCATCTGAGCTCCACCCAAGTTACCCGGCCGTTATCGTGTGACATGCCGGGAGGTTGCTACCACTATAGAGGCCCGGGCCAGGGGCGTCAAGAAACGTTACGGTGGCCCGGACCGGTCGCCGGATTGACTATTCCGCGCCAAATTGATAGGGTTGAACCTGCCGGGGGGTGTCCGTCAGCGGCTGAGAGCCTCGGCCCTTTGGGACCGGGGCAACCCCTTGAACCTGATCCGGGTAATACCGGCGAAGGGAACGGCTGGAACGCGCCACCCAGGCCGACCCCTGTCGTCAGCCGCCCTGGCGGGCCGCCCAGCCGGGCGGCTTTTTCTATTTTTCGCCACCGTCCGCGCCCCCCTGGGGCCGGCGCGGAGGCCAAGGGGAGATGGCCATGTCGATTCCCCGCGTCCTGGTCCTGGCCGGCTCCGACTCCGGCGGTGGGGCCGGCATCCAGGCCGACCTCAAGGCCGTGGCCGCCCTGGGCGGTCACGCCAGCACCGTGATCACCGCCCTCACCGCCCAGAACACCCAGGGGGTGCGGGAGGTGATGCCGGTGCCCATCGACTTCGTCCGCGCCCAATTCCACGCCGTGGCCGAGGACATCGGCCTGGACGCGGTCAAGACCGGCATGCTGCACAACGCGGCCATGGTCAGCCTGGCGGCGGAGCTGCTGGAGGGACTGGAGGCCCCGCTGGTGGTGGACCCGGTGATGGCGGCCAAGGGCGGCGACCGGCTTCTGTTGGACGAGGCCCTGGACGCCCTGCGCACCCGGCTCATCCCCCGGGCCAGCCTGGTGACCCCCAACCTGGACGAGGCCGAGGCGATCCTGGGCCGGACCGTGCGCGAGCCCCAGGCCATGGCCCAGGCCGCCCGCGACCTGGTGGCCATGGGCGCCGGCGCGGCCCTGGTCAAGGGCGGCCACCTGGACCAGGCCGAGATGGTGGACGTGCTCCATGACGGCCACCAGATCCACGAGTTCATCAGCCCCCGCCTGGACACCCTCCACACCCACGGCACCGGCTGCACCCTGGCCTCGGCCGTGGCCACCCTGCTGGCCAAGGGCTGGGGCCTGGTGGCGGCGGTGGAGCGGGCGCGGCTGTTGGTGCGACGGGCCATCGTGGGCGGCCTGGCCCTGGGCCAGGGCCAGGGGCCGGTGCACGCCCTGGCCGACCTGGAGCCCAAGCTCCGGCTGGGCCAATGCCTGCTCGAGTTGCAGGAGGCCCTGGACCAGCTGGAGATGACCCCCGGCCTGGGCCGCCTGGTGCCCGAGGTGCGCTGCCAGATCGGCTACGCCACCCCGGGCGCGGCCATGCCGGCCCAAGTGTTGGCCGTGGCCGGACGCATCACCAACCTCAACGGCCGCATGAAGGCCGCCGGGCCGATCCTGCCCGGGGCCAGCTCCCACGTGGCCCGCATCGTGCTGACCGCCATGCACCACGACCCTCAGCGGCGGGCGGCCATGGCCCTGCGCTACAGCCCCGAGCTGGTGGAGCGGGCGCGCGTCCTGGGTTGGCTGGTGGGCGAATTCGACCGGGCCCAGGAGCCGGCCGGAGTCAAGGAACGGGAGGGCTCCACCCTGGAGTGGGGAACCGCCTGGGTGATCGATCAACTGGGCCGGGTGCCCGATGCCATCTTTGACCGGGGCGAGGACGGCAAGGAGCCGATTCTGCGCATCCTGGCCAACGATCCCGACCACATCGTGCGCATGGTCGCCGAACTGGCCGGCAGCGAGGGATAGGACAGCATGGCGACGCAATTGGAAGCCGCCCGTCAGGGCAAGATCACCGAGGCCATGCGCATCGTGGCCGAGGCCGAGGACCTGCACCCCGAGGAGCTGCGCGCCCTGGTGGCGACCGGCGCGGTGGCCATCCCGGCCAACCCGGCCCACCAATGCCTGATCCCGCGCGGGGTGGGCCAGGGGCTGACGGTCAAGGTCAACGCCAACATCGGCTCCAGCCCCGACCGCTCCGATCCGGCCGAGGAGCTGGCCAAACTCCAGGCCGCCCTGGACGCCGGGGCCGACGCGGTCATGGATCTGTCCACCGGCGGCGACCTGAGGGCCATGCGCGCCCAGGTGCTGGCCAACAGCCCGGTGCCGGTGGGCACGGTGCCCATCTACCAGGCGGCGGTGGACATCACCGGTCAGGACAAGGGCATCGTGGATCTGACCGCCGACGACCTGTTCCAGGTCATCGAGGACCAGGCCCGGGAGGGCGTGGACTTCATGACCGTGCACTGCGGGGTCAACCGCCACGCCCTGGAGCGCCTGCGCGTCGAGGGCCGGGTCACCGACATCGTCAGCCGGGGCGGGGCCTTCCTGGCCTGCTGGATCATCGCCAATCAGCGGGAGAACCCCTTCTACGAGCAGTACGACCGCCTGCTGGAGATCGCCCGCGCCCACGACGTCACCCTGTCCCTGGGCGACGGCCTCAGGCCCGGCTGCCTGGCCGACGCCACCGACCGCGCCCAGCTCACCGAGCTGATCACCCTGGGCGAACTGACCCAGCGGGCCTGGGACGCCGGGGTGCAGGTGATGATCGAGGGGCCGGGGCACGTGCCCCTGGACCAGGTGCAGGCCAACATCCAGATCCAGAAGCGCCTGTGCCACAACGCGCCCTTCTACGTGCTGGGCCCCCTGGTCACCGACGTGGCCGCCGGCCACGACCACGTGGCCTGCGCCATCGGCGGGGCCCTGGCCGGCTGGGCCGGGGCGGACTTCCTTTGCTACGTCACCCCCAGCGAGCACCTGGCCCTGCCCGGTCCGGAGCAGGTCTACGAAGGCGTGGTCACCACCCGCATCGCCGCCCACGCCGCCGACCTGGCCCGGGGCCGCCAGTCGGCCTGGGACCGGGACCTGGCCATGGCCGAGGCCCGCCGGCGCATGGACTGGGACACCATGCTCTCCCTCTGCCTGGACCCGCGCACCGCTCGCGCCATCCGCGAGTCGAGCCCCCCGGCCGAGGACGAGGTCTGCACCATGTGCGGCCGCTTCTGCGCGGTGCGCCTGATCCGGGACTATTTCCGCCCCGGCGAGAAGGACTAGGCCCCATGCGCCTGGTGGTCTTCACCGACCTGGACGGCACCCTGCTGGACCACCAGACCTACAGCCACGCCCCCGCCCAGCCGGCCCTGGAGGCGCTCAAGTCCTCCGGGGTCGAGCTGGTGCCCTGCTCCAGCAAGACCCGGGCCGAGCTGCTGCCCCTGTGGCGGGATTTGGGCCTGGGCGGCCCCCTCATCAGCGAGAACGGCGGCGGAGTCTTCCTGCCCCAGGGCCACCCCCTGGCCAGCCAGCCGGGCTGGCTCCCGGCCGGATCGGGCTGGCTGATGCGCGCACTGGGTCTGGACATCGCCTCGGTCCGCGCCCGCCTGGCCACTTTCGCCCCCCGCTTCGGCGCGAAAGGCTTTGGCCAGCTGAGCGACGCCGAGGTGGCCGGCCTCACCGGACTGTCCCTGGAGGCCGCCGCCCTGGCCCGGCAACGGGAGTTCAACGAGCCGGTGTGGCTACCCGAGCCCGAGCGCCAGGCCGAGGCCTTCCTGGCCGCCGCCCGCCAGTCCGGGCTGGAGGCCACCCGGGGCGGACGCTTCTTCCATGTGCTCTGCGGGGCGGACAAGGGCCGGGCCGCCCGCCTGCTGCTGGAGCTCCAGCGCCGAACAAGCCCACGGATCATCAGCGCCGGGCTGGGCGACGCGCCCAACGACGCGCCGCTGCTGGCCGCCGTGGACCGGCCCTTCCTGGTGGCCCGGCCCGACGGCTCCCACGCCGCGCTGGACCTGCCGGGCCTGGTGCGGGTCCCCCTGCCCGGCCCGGCCGGTTTCAACCAGGCCGTCCTGGGTCTTTTGGGAGAGTTGAGACTGTGACCGGCGAGCCATCCCTGCCGGGCCGGGTGCTGGGCCTGCTTTTGGCCGGCGGGGGCAAGGCCTCGGGCCAGGAGATGGGCCAACGCCTGGGGGTGAGCCGGGCGGCGGTGGGCAAGGCGGTGGAGTCCCTGCGCGGCCAGGGCTTCGTGATCACCGCCCGGCCCCGGGCCGGCTATTGCCTGGAGCGGGAGCCCGAGCCGCCCCTGCCCGCCCGTCTGGAGGCCCGCCTGCCCGCCGGCTGTCTGGGCCTGCCGCTTTTGCACTACCCGGACATCGACAGCACCAACCTCCAGGCCCGCCGCCTGGCCGAGGCTGGCGCGCCCCACGGGGCCTGTCTGGTGGCCGAGCGCCAGAGCGCCGGCCGGGGCCGCCTGGACCGGCGCTGGGAGGCCCCGGACGGGGCCTGTCTGCTCTTCTCCCTGCTGTTGCGCCCCGCGGCCCTGCCCCTGGGCGAGGTCTTCGGCCTGACCAACCTGGCCGCCCTGGCGGTCTGTGAGGCCATCGAGGAAACCGGCGCTCTCGCGCCGGCTATCAAGTGGCCCAACGACGTCTTCCTGGAGGGCCGCAAGCTGGCCGGCATCCTGACCGAGTTCACCGCCCGGGCCGAGCGCCTGGACTACGTGGTGGTGGGGGTGGGCCTCAACGTGAACCTGGCCCCGGACCAACTGGCCCAGTTGCCCGCGCCGGCCAATTCGCTCCTGGCCGCCAGCGGCCGGACCTGGGACCGGGCCCTGGTGCTGGCCGCCATCCTGCGAAAAGCCGACGCCCTCTACGCCCGGCTCATGGCCGGGGGACGCGAGGCCTTGAACCAGGAATACAACCGCCGCTCCTGGCTCACCGGCCGCCAGGTCACGGTGCGCGACGGCGAACAGGTGCGCCAGGGCCTGGCCCGGGGGGTGGCCCCTGACGGCGCGCTGCTCCTGGAGGAATCTCCCGGCCAGATCTCCACCATCCGCCACGGCGACGTCAGTCTCTTGGCCATCCAATAACCTCCCTCCCCTTCTCTCGCGCTCCCCACCCCCCATCCGGGCATGGACGCGGCGGCCGGCCGGGGTTATATTGCCCCCCATGCGCGCGCAAACCGACACCACGGCCCCCCGCCCGTCCCTGGACCAGAACCAGGTGGCGCTGATCAAGATCTGGTACGGCACCCTGGAGCCGCCCCGGCCGCCCATGGGCCTGCTCTACGTGGGCGCGGCCCTCAAACAGGCCGGCTTCGGGGTGCGGATCTATCACTGGACCCGGGAGGAGGCCCTGGCCGGCCTGCCCGAGGTCATCGCCCAGCGTCCCTTCCTGGTGGGGCTGTCCATCATCACCGGCGACCCCCTGGGCCTGGTGGTGGAGTGCTGCACCCGGCTCAAGGCCGCCCTGCCCGGGGTGGCGGTCCTGCTGGGTGGGGTCCACGCCACGGTGGAGCCGGGCCAGTGCCTGGCCGAGCCGGCGGTGGACTATGTGCTCTTGGGCGAGGGCGAGGTGGGCGCGGTGGAACTGGCCCGGGCCCTGGCCCAGGGACTGCCGGTGGAGGGCATCCCCGGCCTGGGCTACAAGCGGGACGGCAAGGCGACCGTCAATCCCCGGCCGCCGCTGATCAAGGACCTGGACCAGGTGGCCATGGACTGGTCCCTGATCCCGGTGGAAAAATATGTCGCCAAGAACTACGAGGGCGTGCCCCGGGTGCTCTTCGGCTACGTGGCCAGCCGGGGCTGCCCCCATGCCTGCGGCTTCTGCTACAACCATTTCTTCAACCAGCGCACCTGGCGGCGGCAATCGGCCGCGAAGGTCGTGGCCGAGGTCAACGCCCTGGTGGAAAAGCACGACCTGGGCGGGGTCTTCTTCTACGACGACAACTTCACCGCCAACAAGAAATGGGCGCTCACGGTTCTGGAAGGCCTCAAGACCGAGGGCCTGCACGTGGAGACCCGGGTGGACTACCTGAGCCCGGAGTTCCTGGCCGAGCTGGTGGGCCGCCGGGTGGGCAGCATGTTCATCGGCATGGAGTCGGGCTCCGACCGGGTGCTGGACCTCTTGGGCAAGGGCTTCCACGTGGCCGAGACCCGGCGGGTGGTCCAGACCCTCAAGGCCTTCCCGGGCTACCTGATGCTCTCCTTCATCGTGGGCGCGCCCACCGAGACCCTGGCCGAATACCACCAGACCTTAAGCCTGGTGCTGCATTGCCTGGAAAGCCTGCCCCGGGTGGGCTTCACCCTGGGCTTCTACCTGCCCTACCCCGGCACCCCGCTCTTCGAGCTTTGCGTTGAGCGCGGCTTCACCCGGCCCCAACGCCTGGTGGACTGGGAGGCCCTGGACCGCTGGGGCAACATCGATCTGCCCATCCCCTGGACCGAGGGCTATCGCCTGACCCCCGGCGAGGTCAAGGAGCTGCGCGCCGCCCTGCGGCGGATGAAGCTCTCCCGCCGCCGCACCGACCTGGCCGGCCGACTCTGGCACGGGCTCCTGCGCCAGCGCTTCCTGCGCTCGGCCACCCCGGCCGGGCGGCTGCTGGCCGGTCTGGTCCGAGGCCTGGAGGCCCTGGAGGCCCGGCCCGGGGCCCTGGGCCGCCTGACCCGGCGCTTGACCGGAGCCTGACCCAACCCCAAGACATTCCCCGGTCTACCTCGGCGCCCCGTCACCCTTGACAGGGACCTCTCGCGGCTGTCGCCGCCAGGCCAACCAGTTGTCCCGGCCACCCGGAAAAACGCGATGAGTCGCAGACGATGCGATTGGCGGCGGCGACGGGCCACCAAACCAAAGCCGGGGTGGGGATGATCCCCGCCCCGGCCTTGATTCCTGCTGGTCAACCGGCCGGAATCAGCCCCGGCCCGTCACCCGTGGAGCTACTTCACCGGCTTGAGGTTCAGGAACGACCAGTTGTTGCCGATGCCGTCCACCATCTCCACCCAGCCGGCGAAACGATCGGCCCGCACCCCCTCCACCAGGGCGGGGTTGTAGAGCGGCAGGTAGGGGAGGTCCTGGCTGAGGATCATCTGCATTTCCCGCAGGATGGCGCGGCGCTGGGCCGGGTCCATCTCCTCCTCGGAGCGATTGGCCAACTCGTCATACCTGGGATTGCGGTAGCCGCTCATGTTCCAGCCGCCGGGCTTGTCCTGGCCAGAGGAAAAGAAGGTGCGCAGATAGTCCGGGTCCAGGTTCAGGCGACCGTAACCCAGCACGAACAGGTCGAAATCGTGGCGGCTCTTGACCTGTTGCAGCATGGCGCTGAAGGCCATGGGCCGCGCCGCGACCGGCACCCCCAGGTCCTTGAGCCACTCCTGGATCATCATGCCGGCCATGGCCCGGTTGGGGTCGTAGTCGCTGGGCGGGGTGAGCAGGGTCAGGCCTTCCAGGTTGGCGTCATTGGGCCCGCTCATGAGTTCGGCCTTCTGGACCTGCCCCTGGGCGTCCACCGGCGGGGTCTTCCAGGTGTAGCCGGCCTTTTTCAGGATCTCGTAGGCGGCCTTGATCCGCTGCTCCTTGGTCAGGCCCTGGCCCCAGGCCTGACACTTGGGGTGGTGGAAATAGGTGTTGCCCTCGGGCACCACCGAGGTCATGGCCTCGCCCGCGCCCTGGAGGATGCGATCGACGATGAAATCCTTGTCCACCAAGGTGGCCACCGCCTGGCGGAAGGCGAGATCGTTCATGGGCGGCCGGCGCAGGTTGAAGCCCAGGAAGTACAGGGCGCTCTTCTTGCCATGGAAAAGCGTTATCTCCTTGTTGTCCTTAAGCTCGGCCAGATAGCCGGGCAGGATGCCGTTCCAGTAGAAGTCGATGTCGCCCTTGCGCAGGCCCAGGATAGCGGCGTCGGCGGTGCCGAAGACCTTGAGCAGCATGCCCTGGATGTGGGGTCCCAACTGGATGCCGGCGATGGTCTGGCCCCGGCCCCAGTAGTGGGGGTTGCTCTGCAGATGCATCAGCACCCCGCTCTGGTGCTGGCTCAGCATGAAGGGGCCGGTGCCGATGGGCTTGGCGATCTTGGTCTCGCGCAGCCTGGCCAGGGGCTTGTCGGCCTGGCTGGCCTTCTCGGCGATGGCCTCCCACTGGGCGCGCTGCACGATGGGGGTGGCCAGGGTGCGGCTGACAAAGGTGGCCAGGGGTCCCTTGAGGGTGAAGCGCACGCTGCGCGGGTCCAGGACCTCGACCTTGGTCACGGTGTCCCACAGGTCATAAAATAGTGGAATCTTGAAGGCCTGGATCAACCAGGCCGTATAGGCCACGTCATCGGCGGTGAACTCGCTGCCATCGGACCACTTGGCCTCCCGCAGCTTGATGGTGTAGGTCTGGGCCTGGGGATCGTACTGGGGCATCGCGGCCGCCAGCCAGGGAACCAGGTCCAGGTTCTTGGGCTCGCGCACGTACAAGGGCTCGTAAATCATGCGGATCACCCGGCTGGACCAGACGTCGGTGGCCAGCCAGGCGTTGAGGCTCTTGGGCTCCTCCAACACCCCGACCTTGAGCAGGGGGCCGTTGCCGGCCCAAACCGGAGCGGTTTGCATCCCCGCCAACCAGGCCAGGCCCAGCAGCAGGCACGCCACACCCGTGATTCGGCGCATAATGCCAGGATTCTTCATCAATCGACTCCGGTTGCTTTGAGGTTCCAACCTTGTGACATTGGTGAGGCTACTTTTTGATAATAATCAGCCGCGATAACCCCTGTCCACCGCATAACCGGCCGGCGCGCACCGCCATCCCTAGGGCTGGGCCGCCACCCGGAAGCCCACCTGGCTGAAGCCCTGGTCCGGGGGTCGGCCCCAGCGCCGGGCGCTGCGCACTCCCACCGCCGAGAAGTTGTAGGACCCGCCGCGCACCACCCGTTCGGTCCCCTGGTTGGGGCCGGGAGGGTCGGCCAGCGGCGAGCGGTGATAGTATCCGGGATCGTAGAAGTCCTGGCACCACTCCCAGACGTTGCCATGCATGTCAAAGATTCCCCAGGCGTTGGCCGCCAGGCTGCCGGCCGGGGTGGTGTCGGCCCGGTAAACCCCTGGCGCGCCGCCGGGATAGGGCTTTTTGGCGAAGTAGTTGACCTGCTCGGCGCCGATGGTCTCGCCAAAGGCGAAGGGCGTCTCGCTGCCGGCCCGGCAGGCGTATTCCCACTCGGCCTCGCTGGGCAGGCGATAGAGCCGGCCCTCCTGCTGGCCGAGCCACTGGCAGTAGGCCTGGGCGTCGCGCCAGCTCACCTGCACCACCGGGTGGTGCTCGCGGCCGGCGATGGAGCTGCCCGGCCCCTGGGGATGGAGCCAATCCGCCCCTTTTTGGGCCACATAGCCCTTCTTCCAGACCTGGCCCTGACCCTGGCGCTGGGCGTCGGTGACATAGCCCGTGGCCTGGACAAAGGCCGCGAACTGGGCGTTGGTCACCTCGGTGGCCCCCAGCAGGAAAGGCTGCGTTATCTCAACCTCATGGCGCGGGAATTCGCGCTCATAGGTTGCCGCCTCGCCGCCGCCCTTGGCCACGATCTCGGCCACCGGGTCGCGGCTGCCCATCCAGAAGCGCCCGGCCGGCACCCGCATCAGGGCCGGACCCAGGGCGATCCGCTCCGGCGCGCCGCCCGCCCCGGCGCAGCCGGTCAGGAGCAGCAACGTGGCCAAGGTGGCCCTGCCCAGGGCCAGATACAGACCATCCCGCATGGCTTTCCTCCCCATGACCACCGTCTGGGCGGTGGACGCCGTTCAGTTTAACCCACCCGGACTATCCCTGGGTGACTAAATCCGGCGGGGCCAGGCCGCCCCGGTGCTTGCCCCGGCCCTCCGGCCCTGGTAGATTGTCAACGCAAATCGCAACCTGGTTTACATTACCGGAGCCGCCATGCCCGACATCCCCCTTCCCCTGACCGACCTGGACCTGGCCGCGCGCCTGCTGGAGCCCGCCTCCCTGGCCGAGCTGGGCGAGCTGATGGCCCAGGCCGGCCGCGCCCGCCAGGCCGCCCACGGCCAGACGGTGGAGCTGTGCGCCATTGTCAACGCCCGCTCCGGCCGCTGCTCCGAGGACTGCGCCTTCTGCGCCCAGAGCGCCCACCATCACACCCAGGCCGAGGTCTATCCCCTGCTCGCGGCAGACGAAATCGTGGCCCGCTCCCGGGCGGCGGCCGCGGCGGGCGCCACCCGCTTCGGCATCGTCACCAGCGGCCGGGGCTGCCCCGAGGGTCCGGCCCTGGATACGATCTGCCGCGCGGTGGAGGCCATCCGCCGTGAAGGCCGGATCAGCCCCTGCGGCTCCCTGGGCCTGTTGCGCGCCGACCAGGCCCGCCGCCTGGCCGAGGCCGGTCTGACCCGCTATCACCACAACCTGGAGGCCGGCCCCAGCCACTTCCCCCGCATCTGCGCCAGTCACCGCTTCGAGGACCGGGTGGAGACCGTCCGCCTGGCCCAGGCGGCCGGACTGGAGGTCTGCGTGGGCGGCATCGTGGGCCTGGGCGAGAACCCCCGCGAGCGGGCCGAGCTGGCCCTGGCCACGGCCCAACTAAACCCCGAAAGCGTGCCGCTCAACTTCCTGAATCCCATCCCCGGCACCCGCCTGGGCCACCTGCCCCAACTGACGCCGGTCCAGGCCCTGGCCGCGGTGGCGGTCTTCCGCCTGATGCTGCCGGCCAAGGCCCGGCTGCGCACCTGCGGCGGCCGCCAGCAGGTGTTGGGGCCGCTGGCCCCCCTGATGTACCTGGCCGGGGCCGACGCCACCATGATCGGCAACTATCTGACCACCGAGGGCCGCCAGCCGGCCGACGACCTCGCCGACCTGTCCGCCCTGGGCCTGCGGCCGGTCCACCAGGAGATATAGCCATGGACCGCCAAGACCTGCTGCGCCTGGACCAGGACCACCTCTGGCACCCCTTCACCCAGATGCGCCTCTGGCCCGGCGAGCCGCCCCTGGTCATCGCGCGGGCCGAGGGCAACTGGCTGATCGACGTGGAGGGCAAGCGCTACTTCGACGGGGTCAGCTCGCTGTGGGTGACGGTGCACGGCCACAACGTGGCGGGCATCAACCAGGCCATCAAGGCGCAGGTGGACATCCTGGACCACTCCACCCTGCTGGGTCTGGCCCACCCCAACGCCATCGCCCTGGCGGCCGAGCTGGCGGCCATCGCCCCGGAAGGATTGACCAAGGTCTTCTACAGCGAGGCCGGCTCCACCGCGGTGGAGATCGCGCTCAAGATGGCCTTCCAGTTCTGGCAGCAGTCCGGACGGCCGGAGAAAAAGGGCTTCGTCTCCCTGGAGGGGGCCTATCACGGCGACACCCTGGGCAGCGTCAGCGTGGGCGGCATCGATCTCTTCCACCAGGTCTACGGCCCCCTGCTCTTCCCGGTACGCCGCCTGCCCCAGCCCCATTGCCGGCGCTGCCGCCTGGGGCTGACCCATCCCGCCTGCGGCCTGGCCTGCGCCGAGGCCCTGGAGACCCTGCTGTCCGCCCACGGCCAGGAGATCGCGGCCCTGATCGTGGAGCCCCGGGTGCAGGGGGCCGACGGCATCATTGTCCAGCCCGAGGGCTACCTGCGCCGCTTGTGGGAGATCGCCCGCGCCCACGACGTGCTCGTCATCGCCGACGAGGTGGCTACCGGCTTCGGCCGCACCGGGCGGATGTTCGCCTGCCAGCTGGAGGGCGTGACCCCGGACCTGATGGCCCTGGGCAAGGGTCTGACCGGCGGGGTGCTGCCCCTGGCCGCCACCCTGGCCACGGATAGGGTCTACAATGCCTTCCTGGGCGAGTTCGAGGATTTCAGGACCTTTTTCCACGGCCACACCTACACCGGCAACCCCATCACCTGCGCCGCCGCCCTGGCCAACCTGCGGCTGTTGCGCGAGACCCGCCTGGTGGAGGGCCTGGCCCCCAAGGCGGCGCGGCTGGCCGAGGGGCTGGAGCGCATCGCCGCGCTGCCCCATGTGGTCCAGGTGCGCCACCAGGGCCTGATGGCCGGCATCGAACTGGCGGCGGACAAGGCCGCGGACACTCCCTATCCGCCAGGCCTGCGCATGGGCCACCGGGTGATCCTGGCCTGCCGGCCCAAGGGGGTCGTCATCCGGCCCCTGGGCGACACCGTGGTCCTGATGCCGCCCCTGGCCAGCAGCCTGGAGGAGCTTGATCATCTGCTGGGGGCGGTGGAGGAGGCCATCGTGGAGGTGACGGAGGCCGGGGCGTGAGCCCGCATCCCGCCCTGGAGGTCCTGGCCCGGCGGCAGGCCGAGCAGGCGGCGCGGGGCCTGGCCCGGCGGCTCTGGCCGGTGGGCCCGGCCACCGGCCCCTGGGTGGAGCGCGACGGCCGCCGGGTGCTGTTGATGGCCAGCAACGACTACCTGGGCCTGGCCCGCCATCCCCGCCTGGCCGCGGCCGCGGCCGCGGCGGCGGCCGATTGCGGCAGCGGCTCCGGGGCCAGCCGTCTGGTCTCCGGCACCCTGGACGCCCACCTGGAGCTGGAGCGGGCCATCGCGGAGTTCAAGGAGACCGAGTCCGCCCTGTTCTTCGCCACCGGCTACATGGCCAACCTGGGGGCGGTGGCCGGCCTGGCCCGGGCCGGGGACGTCATCGTCAGCGACGAGCTGAACCACGCCAGCCTGATCGACGCCTGCCGGCTCTCCCGGGCCCGGGTGGAGGTCTATCCCCATGGCGACCCGGCGGCGGCCGAGGCCCTCCTGGCCCAGGCCCCCGGCGATGGTCTCAGGCTGCTGGTGACCGACGGGGTGTTCTCCATGGACGGCGACCTGGCCCCCCTGCCCCGGCTCCTGGCCGCCGCCCGCCGCCACGGGGCGCTGTTGGTGGTGGACGACGCCCACGCCACCGGAGTCTGGGGATCGAGCGGCCGGGGCACGGCCGAACGTTTCGGCATCACCCCCTGCCCGGAGCTGGTGATGGTGGGCACCTTCAGCAAGGCCCTGGGCGGCCTGGGCGGGTTCGTGGCCGGCGACGGCGTGGTCATCGCCAACCTGGTGCACCAGGCCCGCTCGCTGCTCTACACCACCGCCCCGCCTCCGGCCCAGCTGGGCGCGGCCCTGGCCGGACTGGAGGTGATCCAGGCCGAAACCTGGCGGCGGGAGCGGCTGCACCGGCTCTGCGCCGACTTTCGCGCCCACCTGGCCGGCCTGGGCTTCACCCTGCTCTCGGAGGAAGGCCCCATCGTGCCGGTCCTGGTGGGCGAGGCCCATCAATCGGTGGCCATGGCCGAGGCCCTCTTGCGCCAGGGCGTCCTGGCCCCGGCCATGCGCCCGCCCACGGTGCCCGAGAACACCAGCCGCATCCGCCTGACCGTCACCGCCGCCCACGGCGAGCATGAGTTGGCAATGGCCGCCGCCGCGCTCAAGGCCGCGGCCGAGGAGATCGGACTATGAACCAGGCCAAGGGCATCTTCATCACCGGCACCGACACCGAGGTGGGCAAGACCGTGATCAGCGCCGCCCTGCTGATGGCCCTGCGCCAGCGGGGAGTGGACGTTGGCTACCTCAAGCCGGTGGCCAGCGGCGGCCTGGAAGAGAACGGCCGCCTGGTCAGCCCGGACCTGGTCTTCGTGCGCGAGGTGGCCGGCCTGACCGACCCGCCGGAGAGCAGCAACCCCCTGTGCCTGCGCCACGCCCTGGCCCCCCTGGTGGCGGCCCGGCTGGAGGGGGTGCACATCTCGGTGGCCAAGGTGCGCGCCCTGTTGCACGCCACCCTGGAGCGCCACCAGTTCACCATCGTGGAGGGGGTCGGCGGGGTGATGGTGCCGCTGACCAGCCGGCTGATCCTGCTGGACCTGATGGCCGACCTGGAACTGCCGGTGCTGGTGGCGGCCCGCCCCGGCCTGGGCACCATCAACCACACCCTCTTGACCATCGGGGCGGTGCGCGACCGGGGCCTGAAGGTGGTGGGATTCGTCTTCTGCGGCCCCGACCCCGAGCTGCCCCCCGACCCGGCCATTCCCTATAACAGCGAATTGATAACCGATTTCTCGGGCGTGCCCTTCCTGGGCAGCCTGCCCTGGCTGACCCGGACCGCCGACGGCCTGGTCGCGGGCGACGAGCTCCTGGCCGCCACCGCGGCCCTGGACCTGGATCCGGTGCTGGAGCTGGCGCGGCCGCGCTAGGCGGCGGGCCAAGGGCGGGGTCAGCGACGCCAGAACTCCGGCACCAGCAGGATCAGGACGGTGTAGACCTCCAGCCGGCCCACGATCATGGCCAGGGCCAGGACCCACTTGGCCAGGTCGGACAGCGCGGCGTAGTTGCCGGCCGGCCCCACCTGGCCCAGGCCCGGCCCGATGTTGCCCAGGCAGGCGATGGAGGCCGAGAAGGCGGTGGCGAGATCCGATCCCAGGGCGGCCAGGATGAGGCCCACCACCACGAAGCAGGCCAGGTAGAGCCCCAGGAAGGACCAGACCGAGGCCACCACCTGGCGATCCAGCCCCTGGCCATTGAGGCGCATGGGGGTCACCAGGCGGGGGTGGACCAGGCGCAAGAACTCAAAGTAGGACTGCTTGATCACCACCAGCACCCGCATCACCTTGGGCCCGCCGCCGGTGGACCCGGCCGACCCCCCCACCAACATCAGCACCACCAGCACCGCCACCGGGAAAGACGTCCACTGGCTATAGTCGGCGGTGGCGAAACCGGTGGTGGTGATGATGGTGGCCACCTGGAAGACCGCCAGGCGCAGGCTGTCGTGGATGCCCATTTCCTGGGCCAGGAACAGGGCCAGGGCGATGGCCAGGCTGGCCAAGGCGCACAGCCCTAGGTAGAACCTGGCCTCCTCGTCCTTGAACCACGCCGTCCAGCGCCTCTTCAGCAGCCAGTAGTGCAGCGAGAAGTTGATCCCGGCCAGGAGCATGAAGACGCTGACCACCCACTCGATGTAGGCGCTCTCATAGGCGGCGATGCTGGCGTTGCGGTTGCTGAAGCCGCCGGTGGCCAGGGTGGCGAAGGCATGACAGATGGCGTCGAACCAGTCCATGCCCCCCAGCATCAGCAACGCGGTCTCCAACCCGGTGAGCAGGGCGTAGACCTTCCAGAGGGCGCTGGCGGTGTCGGCGATTCGCGGTTGCAGGCGGTCCGGGGTGGGGCTGGGCACCTCGGCCTTGTACAGCTGCATGCCGCCCACCCCCACGAAGGGCAGGATGGCCAGGCTGAGCACGATGAAGCCCATGCCCCCCAGCCAGTGGGTCAACGCCCGCCAGAAGAGCACCGAGCGGCTGGCCTTTTCCACGTCGGTCAGCACGCTGGCCCCGGTGGTGGTGAACCCGCTGCTGGCCTCGAAGAAGGCGTCGGTGAAGGTGGCGAAATCACCGGACAGGTACAGCGGCAGCCCGCCCAGGAGCGCGGCCGCCAGCCAACCCAGGGCCACCACCGCCATGCCCTGGCGGTGGTTCATCTCCTTGGCCTGGTGGTCGCGCAGGGAGAACCACAGCCCCGCCCCCAGCACGCAACTGGCCAGGGCGCCGGTCAGGAAGGCGCTCCAGTTGGCTTCGGAGTAGAAAAGCCCCACCGCCATGGGCAACAGCATGCACAGGCCCAGCCCCAGGCAGAGCAATCCCACCAGGGATATGACGTAAGCCAGGCCCATCCGCCCCGCCCTAGAAATAGTCCAGGCTGACGGTCAATAGCTTCTCCACCCTGGCCAGCACCGAGCGCAGCAGGAAGATGACCAGGCGATCGCCGGGCCTCACCACGGTGGCCCCGCTGGGGATGTCCACCACCCCGCCCCGGTCCAGGGCCGCCACCAGGGCTCCGGCCGGCAGCTTGACCTCGGCCAGGGGCCGGCCCACCAGGGCCGAGGTGGCCTGGGCCTCCACCTCGATCACCTCCGCCCCCTCGTCGCGCAGGGCGGCCACGTTGAGCACCTTGCCCCGGCGCAGGTAGCGCAGGATGGCCCCCACCGCCGCGAAGCGCGGGCTGACCACCAGATCCAGGCCCAGGGTGGAGACCAGGGGCACGTAGCCCAGGTGGGCCACCCGGGAGATGGTGCGCTTGACGCCCATCTTCTTGCCCAACAGCGCGATGAGGACGTTGTTCTCCTCGTCGTCGGTCACCGCCGCGAAAACGTCGGCCGCGCCGATGTTCTCCTCTTCCAACAGGCTCAGGTCGGTGCCGTCGCCGTGCAGCACCAGCACCCCGCGCAGGCGGTCCACCAACTGGTGGCAGCGCTCCTCGTTGCGTTCGATGATGCGCACCTTGATCCCGCGCGCGACCGCCTCCTGGGCCACCAGGCGGCCGATGGCCCCGCCGCCCACCACCACCAGGCTGCGCACCGGCTCCGCGTGCAGGCCGAAGGCCCGCACCACCGGCTCGATGTCGGGGTGGCGAACCACCACGTAGGCCAAGTCGTCGTAGTGGATGGCGTCCGGCCCCCGGGGGATGACCACCCGCCCCCCGCGCTCGATGGCCGCCACCAGGAAGTCGGGGCCGCCAGCCGTGCGCAGTTCCATCAGCTTGCGCCCCACCAGGGGGCTGGTGGCCGGCACGCGCAGGCTCAACAGCTTGACCCGGCCCTCGGCGAAGTCGGCCACCGAGGAGGCGGCCGGCACGCTGAGGAACTGGAGGATCTGGTTGGCCACCTCCCGCTCGGGGTTGATGACCGTATCCACGTCCAGAACCTTGCTGCCCTCCTGCTCCAGGAACTCCAGGTAGTCCTGGCTGCGCACCCGGGCCACCCGGGTGGCGGAGCGGGCCAGGAGCTTGGCGAAGCGGCAGGCGGTTAGGTTCACCTCGTCGCTGTCGGTGACCGCCACCACCAGGTCGGACTGGGCCACCCCGGCCTCCACCAGCATCCTGGGACTGGCCCCGGGTCCCAGCAGGGTGTTGACGTCCATGCGCTCGTTGACCTTGCGCAACTGTTCGGGATCGCGGTCCAGCACCACCACCCGGTGGCCCTCGCGCGAGAGCCTGAGCGCGGTGTGGAAGCCGACCTCGCCGGCGCCGATGATGAGCACTTGCATCAAAATCCTCGGGACGTTGCATGGGGCGGGAACGACAGGCATCGGCCCCCTGGACCCGGAAGCTACCACGGCCCCGGCCGGGCGGTCAATCGCCGGCCGGGCCAGGGGCTTGGAGGAGATTCAACGGCCGGCCAGGGTCTGGGCCAGGAAATCCAGGATGCGCCGGGTGAAGACCGGGGTGGCGAAGCCGGCGGCGTGGGCGGCCAGGGCGGCGGGATCGAACCCCACCCGGCCCGACTCCAGCTCCTCCAGGGCGGCCAGCAGGTCGGACTCGGTCTGGCGGGCGAAGAAGACCCCGGTGGCCGGGCGTCCCCGGGGGTCGTCGGGGCCGACCACGGTCTCCAGGGCCCCGCCCCGGGCGTAGGCCACCACCGGCCGTCCGGCGGCCATGGACTCCAGGGGGGTGATGCCGAAGTCCTCCTCGCCGGGAAAGAGCAGGGCCCGGGCCCGGGCGTAGAGGCCGGGCAGGGCCTCGTCCGGCTGCCAGCCCAGGAACTCCACCGTGGGGCCGGCCAGGGTTTTCAGGCGCTCCAGCTCCGGGCCAATGCCCACCACCTTGAGCCGGCGGCCGGAGCGGGCGCAGGCGCTCACCGCCAGGTCCACCCGCTTGTAGGGCGCGCAGGCGCTGACCACCAGGTAATAGTCCTCCACCTCCGCCGCCGGGACCGGGGCGAAGCGCCCCGCCTCCACCGGAGGGTGGATCACCGTGGCCTGGCGCTGGTAATGCCGAGCGATGCGCTCGGCCACGTGGGCGGAGTTGGCCAGGTAGTGGTCCACCCGGCCGGCGGTCTTCACGTCCCAGGCCCGGAGGTAGCCCCGGAAAAGCGGCATCACGTAGCGGGCCACGCCCCCCCGGCCAGGGCCGAAGTACTGGTCGTAGAGATCCCAGACGTAGCGCATGGGGGTGTGCAGATAGCTGACGTGCAGGGCTCCGGCCGGAGGGCGCACGCCCTTGGCCACGCAGTGGCTGGTGGAGAGCACCAGGTCGCAGGGCGGCAGCCGCAGGGACTCGGCCGCCAGGGGAAACAGCGGCAGGTAGTGGCGATAGCGCTTTTCCACCAGGGGCAGGCGTTGCAGGAAGCTGGCCTGGATGGGCCGGTCCTCGATGGTCCGGCTCACGCTGCCCGGCAGGTGCAAAAGGGTGTGGAGCGGGGCCTGGGGAAAGGCGGCGCAGAGGGCCTCCAAGACCTTTTCGCCCCCGCGCATGCCGGTCAGCCAGTCGTGGACCAGCACCACCCGCGCGCCCCCGAGGGCCTCTGGCAGCTCCACCCGGTTCACGGCCAGGGGCCGTCCAGCACCCGGCGATAGGTCTGGAGGGTGGACCGGGCCGCCTCGGCCCAGGAGAAGCGCGCGGCCTGGACCGGTCCGGCCTGGGCCAGGGCCGCCCGCCGGGCGGGGTCGTTCAGGAGACCCTCCAGGGCCTGGGCCTGGGCCTCGGGCTCCGGCGGGCAGAGCAGCCCGGCCTGGCCCACCACCTCGGGCAGGGAGGCGCGGTCGCTGGCGATCAAGGGCGCGCCGCAGGCCAGGGCCTCCAGGGCCGGCAGGCCGAAGCCCTCGTAGAGCGAGGGGATGACCACCGCCGTGGCCAGGCCGTAGGCCGCGGCCAGGCCGGCGTCGTCCAGGTGGGGCAGCAGGCGCAGTCCCGGCCCGGACTGGAGACCACCCAATGCGCCGGGTTTGACGCCCACCAGGACCAGGGGCGGCGGGGGGGCCCCCAGCCGCTCCCTGAGCAGGCGGTGGGCCTGGACCAGGGCGGCCAGGTTCTTGTGGGGCTTGGGGTTGCCCACCCCCAGGATGAAGCTCTCGGGCAAGCCCAGGCTCGCGGCGGCCCCGGCCCGCTGCTCTGGCTCCAGGGGCCGGAAGGCCGGCCCGACCCCGTTGGGGGTCACCACCACCCGCCGGGGCTCCACCCCCAACAGCTCCACGATGTCGCGCTTGGAGTGCTGGCTGACGGTGAAGACGGCGGCCGCCTTGCGCGCGGCCGGCCCCGCCGCCCACCGATAGAAGAGCCGGTGCTTGAGGCCATGGTCTTGGGGAAAACGCAGGTGGATCAGATCGTGGATGGTGACCAGGATGCGGCCCCTGAACCGCACTGGCGGGGCGTAGAAGGTGCAATGGTAGAACTCGGCCCGGAACTGGTACAGCACCTTGGGCAGCAGGAGCTGGGACAGCAGGCCGTAGGGCGCGAAGTTGCAGACCATGGCCAGCACCCGGGGATCGTTGGGCAAGAGCCCGGCCGCCTGGCGGTCGCGCACCAGCACCCCGAAGCCCAGGTCCTCGCCGCCCTGGTCCAGCATGGCCCGCAACAGCTCCAGCCCGTAGCGGGCCATGCCATGCATGCGGGGCTCCAGGGTCCTCAGGTCGTAGATGATTCTCACCGCTTGACGTGCTCCTCGTGGGCCGCGCGATACACGGCCAGGGTCTGGCGGGCGGTGCGCTCCCAGCTGAACAGGCGCGCCCGCTCCAGGCCGGCCCGGGAAAGATCGCGATGCAGGTCGTCGTCGCTGAAGACCCGCCACATGGCCTCGGCGATGGCCCCCTCGTCCAGGGGGTCCACCAGCAGGCCGGCCGAACCGACGATCTCCGGCAGCGAACTGATGTTACTGGTGACCAGGGGGGTGGCGCAACTCATGGCCTCCAGGGCCGGCAGGCCGAAGCCCTCGTAGAGCGAGGGGAAGACGAAGGCCCGGGCCGCGCTCATCAACAGCGGCAGGTCCTCCTGGGGCAGGAAGCCGGTGAAGATGATGTCGTCGGCCAGGTTCAGGCCGTCCAGTTGGCGGAAGAGCGGACCGGTGAGCCAGCCCTTCTGGCCGCTCAAAACCAGTTGCGCCCGGCCGTTCAGGCGGGGGCGCAGGCTCAGATAGGCCTTGACCAGGCGCACCAAGTTTTTGCGCGGCTCGATGTTGCCCACGTGGAAGAAGAAGGGCTTGTGGATGCCGTAGCGCCGGCGCACTTTTTCCAATGCCGCCGGGTCGGTTTCCGGCCGGAACTCGGGCGCGGCCGCCTCGTGCACCACCGCCACCCGCCGGGGATCCACCCCCAGCACCTCCACCAGGTCGCGCTTGGTGTGGTGGCTGACGCTGATGATCCGGGTGGCCTTCTTGACCACCCGGCCGATGAGCCACTGCATGTAGAGGGCGTATTTGCGCGGGATGGTCTCGGGCTGGAGAAAGGCCACCAGGTCGTGGATGGTGACCACCCCGGCGTGGCCCTGGCCCAGCAGGGGCAGCATCGCCGCCGGACCGTGCATCACCTGGACCCCCGCCCGGCGCAGGCGCCCCGGCAGCCAGAGGTGCTCCCAGAGGTCGCCCAGGGGATGGCTCTCGTGGGAGAGCCTGGTGGCCAGGACCGGGCCGGGGTGGGCGGGATCGGCCAACAGCGCCAGGTTGGACTCCCGGCCCACCAGGAGCAGCTCGTGCTCCGGCCCCACCCGGCGCAGTCCGCGCACCAGGTTCAGCACGTAGTTGCCGATGCCCGAGCGCACCGGAGTCACGGTGCGCACGTCGATGGCGAGCCTCATGCCGCCTCCGCGCCGCCGGCCGCCAGGCGTCCGGCCAGGAGGTCGGTCAGCATCCGGGCGGTGGCCAGGGCCCAGGCCGCCCAGGAAAAGCGCTCCCGCGCCCGCGTCAGCCCCCGGCCGGCCAGCTCCGCCCGGCGGACGGGATCGGCCAGGGAGGCCAGGTGGTCGGCCAGGGCCGGGGCGTCGCCGGCCGCGAAGATCAGGCCGCCATCGCCCACCACCTCGGGGATGGCCCCGCTGTCGCTGCCCACCACCGCCACCCCGCAGGCCATGGCCTCCACCAGGGCGCGGCCGAACTGCTCCTGCTCGAACCCGGCCTGACGCGAGGGCAGCACCAGCACGTCCATGCGGTGGTAGAGCTCCGGCATCCGGGCGTGGTCCACCAGGGGGGCCAGCTCGGCCGGGACCTCGGGGTGGCGCTGGATCCAGTCCTGGACCTGGGCCTCCAGGGGGCCGCCGCCCACCAGGAGCAGGCGGTGGGGCGTGGCCAGGCGGGCGCTGGCCGCCAGGAGGGTCTCCAGGCCCTTTTCCGGGCTGAAGCGCCCCACGAAGCCGATGGTGTAGGGTCGAGAGGCGGGAGCCCCGGCCGGGGGCGTGAACTGGTGGGTGTCCACCCCCCAGGAGAGCAGGGTCATGGATCCGCGATAGCCGCGCCGGCGCAGCACCGCCGCCGCCGCTTGGTTGCGGGCCACGATCAGGTCCGCCCCGGCGAAGACCCGGCGCTCCAGCCAGGTGTCGGCCCGATAGAGCCAGGTCCAGGGCTGGGGGTGCCAGGCCGGGCTGAAGCAGAGGTTGCGCCAGGAGTGGCAGACGAAGCGCGCCCGGGGGGCCAGCAGGCGGGTCAGGGCCAGGGCCTGGCCGGTGGGCCAGAAGTTCTCGTCGGACAGGGTCAGGACCACCTCCGGCGCTGGTCGCAGGGCTTCGCGCCAGCCGTTCAGAAACAGGCAGCGATTGGGTGGCCTGCCCGCCACCGGCGCGCGCACCAGGCGATAGGAGCCGGACCAGGCCGCCGGGGCGCGCAGGACGCGGTAGTTCTCGCGCCAGGCCCGGGGGGCCAGGACGGTGACCGTCAGCCCGGCGGCGGCCAGGGCCTCGGCCTTGGACAGCTCGCCCCGGCGCACGGCGTTGGGGTCCACCACCAGGACCCGCATCAGGACGCTTCCGTGGGCGGCTCCGGGGAGGACTCCGGGGTGGGTTTCACCGGCGGCGTGGACCGGCGGCGCAACAGCGCCCAAAGCTGGCCCAGCTCGCCCCACTGCACCGCCCGGCAGGCCAGGGCCGCCCCGGCGTAGAGCGCCATCGCCAAGGGCATCACCAGGCCCAGGCCCCAGCCCGGCTCCAGGACCAGGAACAGGGCCATGATGGCGGTGGCGATCAGCGGCCGCCAGGCGGCGGCGAAGGGCCACTCCAGGCCGGCCACCCGGCGCAGGAACCAGGCGTTCAACAGCAGCAGGACCGCCTCGGTGGCCAGGGTGGCGGCGGCCGCGCCCAGGTAGCCGAAGCGCGGTATCCACCACCAGTTCAGGCCCAGGTTGACCATCAGGGCCAGGCCGGTGGAGGCCGCGCCCAGGCGCTGGCGGCCCAGGGCGGCCAGGGTGGTCAGTTGCAGGTAGTTCACGAAAACCAGGGCCACGCCGGGGGCCAGCCAGAGGAAGGCCGTCGCCGCCGGCACGTACACCGGGCCGAAGACCGCCAGCACCACCGCCTGGCGCTCCAGCAACAGCCCCGCCGCCGCCGGCAGACCCACCAGGAGCAGCAGGCGCAGGCCCTGGCGGTAGAGCCGGGCCAGATCCTCGGGCTGGCGCTGGTGCAGGTCGGCCATCACCGGCAACAGCGAGGCCGCCACCAGCCCGGCCAGGATGCCCAGGGCGTCGGTGACCCGCACCGCGGCGGTGTACCAGCCCACCTCGGCGAAGGCGCGGCCCAGGGCGCTGAGCATCACCACGTCCACCCGGGAGTAGATCAGGATGAAGACCCCGGTCAGGGCCAGGGGTAGCGCGCCCTTGACCAGCCGGCCCAGGAATTCCGGGGAGAGGCCCACCCGCCAGGGCGCCAGCCGCCAGGTCAGGCCCAGGTTGGCCGCCGCCGCCAGGGCGTTGGCCCCGGCCAGGCCCAGCACCAGGCCGTGGAGCCCGTGACCGGTCCACATCAGCCAGCCGGCCAGCAACAGGGCCGCCAGGCGGGAGGCGGACTTGACCCCAGCCTCCAGGTCCATGCGCTCCCGGGCGGCCAGGCCGGCCGCGCCCAGCTCCGACAGGCCCCACAGCACCTGCACCCCGGCCACGGCCAGGATCAGGCCGGTCTCTTCGGCCCCGGCCAGGCCCAGGCCCCAGGCCAGACCGGCCAGGATCACCCCGGCCAGGACCAGCTTGATCACCAGCAGGCTGCCCAGCCAGCGCCCCAGCTCCTGGGGCTGGCGGGCCACCTCGCGCACCAAAAGGGTGTTGAGCCCCAGGTCCATGCCCACCAGGGCCAGGCCGGCCAGGCTGACGGCGTAGTTGAAGCGGCCGTAGTCGGCCGAGCCCAAGGCCCGGGCGGCGGCGATGAACAGGACCAGGAAGGCCAGACGGGACAGCACCTCGCCCGTGGTCTTGAAGGCGAGATTGCGCCCGGCCCGGATCAGGGTGTGCACCGGCCGCCCTCCGGCCTAGTCCCCGCCCTTGACCGGCGGGCGGTTGAGCACCTGGCGCACCAGGTAGGTGGGCTTGGCCTGGGTCTCGTAATAGGTGCGCACCTGGAGCTCGCCCAGCAGGCCCAGGGTTATCAGCTGCACGCCGACGAACATCAGGAAGACCGCCAAGAGCAGGCCGGGCTTGTTGCCCAGGGGCACCCCCAGGAACAGGCGCTGGAAGGCGTAGCAGCAGGCCAGCAGGAAGCCCAGGCCGCCGGTGATCAGGCCCCAGAGGCCGAAGATCTGGATGGGGCGGGTGGAGTAGGTGAGCAGGAACTTGACCGTGATCAGGTCCAGCACCACCCGCACCGTGCGCCCCAGGCCGTACTTGCTCTTGCCCGCCACCCGGGGGCGGTGGTTGACCGCCACCTCGGCGATGCGCGCGCCCACGCCCGAGGCGATGGCCGGGATGAAGCGGTGCATCTCGCCGTAGAGCCGGATGTTCTCCACCACCTCGCGCCGGAAGGCCTTCAGGGTGCAGCCGTAGTCGTGCAGGTGGACCTTGGTGATGCGGCTGATCAGGCGGTTGGCCAGCTGCGAGGGCAGCTTGCGGGTGATGAAGGCGTCCTGGCGGTCGAAGCGCCAGCCGGCGGCGATGTCGTAGCCCTCGTTGAGCTTGGCCAGGAGCTTGGGGATGTCGCGGGGGTCGTTCTGCAGGTCGCCGTCCATGGTGACCACGATGTGGCCCCGGGCATGGTCGAAACCAGCGCTCATGGCCGCGGTCTGGCCGAAGTTGCGCCGAAAACGCACCACCACCGCCCGGGGGTCGGCCTGGGCGATGGCCTCCAGCAGGGCGAAGCTCTGGTCGGCCGATCCGTCGTCCACGTAGACGATCTCGTAGTCCAGGCCCAGATCGGCCAGCGCGCCGGTGACTTCCTGGTGCAGGGCCGCGATGTTCTCGGCCTCGTTGTAGATGGGTATCACCACCGATAGGTCCACGACCCTACCTCGCATGCGCCGCTCGGGCGCGGTTCACGAGCCACAGGGCCAGGGCCGCCGGCGGCCCCAGCACCAAGACCTCCAGGCCCATGGCCCTCAGATTATGCCACACAATGTCCCAGCCCAGGGGCCGGCGCCGGATGTCCAGGAAAAAGGCCCAGTCGGCGATGACATAATCCCCCGACAAGGGCCACCACAGCGGCACCCCGTAGGGATAGCTGGTGTCCTGGCCGATGGCGTCCAAGACCACATGGCCCAACACCAGCACCAAGCCCAACACCCCCCAGCGCCAGGCGTCGCCCCGGGTGCGGCCATAGAGCGCCGCCAGCAGCCCGACCAGCAACGCCGCGCCCAGGGAGTGGCTGACCCCGTGGTGATAGGCGTCGGGCCGGTCGGCGAAGAGGATGCCGGGCAGGAAGTCCAGGTCCGGCAGCTGGGACAGGGCCGCGAAGAGGGCCAGGTCGGCCCAGGGTCCCAGCAGCGGCCGCCGCCAGGCCACCAAGGGGCCCAGGGCCAGACCGGCCAGGGCATGGCCCAACGGGGTGGCCATGGCCCTAGCCCGCCCCCACCTGGCGCAGGGCGCGCCGGAAGACCTCCTCGTACTGCCGGCCGCCGGCCTCCCAGGAGAATTCCTCCGCCACCCGCCGCCGGGCGGCCTCGCCCTTGGCCCGGCGGGCGGCCGGATCGGCCAGGAGGCTCAGGATGGCCTTGGCCAGGCCGGCCGGGTCGGGCGTGGGGGCGAAGGCCCCGGTGTCGCCCAGGAAGCGGCGGTTGTTGGCGTTGTCGAAGCAGGCCACCGGCAGGCCGCCGCCCATGTAGTTGATGATCTTGCCGCTGGCCTCGCCGGCCGCCTCCACCTTGGGGTCCACCGCCACGTCGCCGATGCGCAGATAGTCGGGCAGCTCGAAATAGTCAACCTGGCCCACGAAAAGCACTTGGTCGGCCACGCCCAGCTCCTGGACCAGTTTCCGCGACTGCTCCACCGGGTAGCCCACCACCAGGAAGAAGGCCTCGGGGGCTTCTTTGAGCACCAGGGGGATGGCCTGGAAGAAGTTGTCCACCCCCTTGCTGGCCAACAGCGCGCCGGTGTAGAGCACCACCGGTCGGTCCGGGGCGATGCCCAGCTCGGCCCGCAGGTCGCGGGCCTGGTCGCCCTCGAAGAAATTCATGTGCACGCCGTCGATGATGGTGCAGACCCGGTCGGCCGGCAGGCCCATCTCCGCCACCAGGGACTCGCTGACCGCGATGTTGGAGCCGACGAGTTGGTGGGAGCGGCGGTCGATGATCCGCTCCACCAGGCGGAAGGCGGGCCGCGCCAGGGGCAGGCGTTCCAGCCAACCATAGGAGTCCAGCTCGCCGGTCAGGCTGCCCTGCACGTCGAAGACCACCGGGGCCTTGGAGCCGGCCAGCAGCCGGGCGGCGAGGCCGATGGCCGCGCCCTCGTGCAGGTGGCCGTGGATCACGTCGGGCCGGAAACTCTTGATGGCGGCGATGCTTTGGCGCAACAAGAGCCAGTCCAGGTAGAACTTGCCCAGGGCCGGGCCGGCCTCCAGCTTGTCGTACCAAGCCACGGCCCTGGTGCGCAGGCTGGGCACCCCCGCGATGTCGCGGCCCAGGTGGTAGGTGACCAGGAGCAGTTCGTGCCCCCGGCGCTGGAGGGCCTGGACCTCGCCCAGGATGCGCATGTGGCAGCCGCGATCGGCGAAAAAGGGCGTGGGCGCGATGCCGAGTATCTTCATGCCAAAAAACCTTGTGTCGCGGACCTGGTTCAGGACCGGGTTCACGGAAAGGGACGGGGCTAGCCCCGGCTGCGGCCGCGCGCGCCTCCGGGAAGGCTAACTATAGACTCCACAAACAGGTTTTTCAATTGCTCCCGGGGCAGGCCCAGCAGGGTGGGCCGCCGGGGGCGGTCGCAGACCTCGCAGACCGGGTGGCGCTCCAGGGCGTGGGCGGCCTGGGCGCGGCGCAGGCGGCGGGCGGCCTGGCCATGCCAGATCGCCAGCAGCGGGGTCTCGTCGGCCCGGCCCAGGGTCATGTCGCCGAAGAAGTCCTGGGGACAGGGGGTGACCCGGCCGTCGCTGAGCACCGCCAAGCCGTACCAGGGGAAGGTGCAGGGGTGAAGACGACCTTGGATCGGCCGCCGGGGCGCGGCTCCCCACTCCTCCACCGCGCCGCCCCAGTTGTGGGGCCGGCGGTGCACCACCCGCTCCAGGCCGGCGGCCTGGAGTTCGGCCAAGCACTCTTGGGCGGCTGGGTCCCAGTGCTGATCGCCCATCAGCAATAGCGCCAGCGACGGCCCACCGCCGCCGGCCGCCGCCCGCGCGGCCAGCAGCCGCCGCACCCCCTCCAGGGTGCCGCCGAGGTCCGCCCCCTTGCGCGCGACGGCATAGGCCACCGGGTCCAGGGTGTCGATGGACAGGGTCACGATGTCCGGGCGAGCCGCCACCAGGGCCTCGGCCCGGGCCTGGCTGAGCAGGGTGGCGTTGGTGTGCAGGCGCACCAGGCGCGCGCCCGCCTCGCGGAAGCGCTTGATCCAGCCCGCGAATTCCGGGTGCAACAGCGGCTCGCCCCGGTGGAAGAGATTCACCTCGCAACCTAGCTCGCCCACCTGGCCGGCCAGGCGCTCCAGGAGCGCCGGGGACATGTCCCGGCGCTGATGCTCGGCCAGCATGCGCTGGGGGCAGGCGGCGCAGCGCAGGTTGCAGCGGCTGGTGAGGTCCACCCAGAGGCGAAAAGGGGGCGCGGCGGGTTTCTCGCCCCGGCGCAAGAAACCCCAGAGCTGGCGAGCCAGGCGCCGGGCGTCGCTCATGCGCCCCGGTCCAGGGGCCGGATGACCTTGGCCGGGGCCCCGGCCGCCAGGTGGGCCGCCGGCACCGCGCCCAACAGCACGCTGCCCGCGCCCAGCACCGCGTGGTCGCCCATCTCCGCGCCGTCGGCCACCACGCAGTGGGCCGCGATCCAGACGTTCTGGCCGATGCGGGTGGGCCCCCGGCTCCGGGTCCCGCTCTGCGCGGCCAGCGGCGCGGCCGAGTCCAGCTCGTACTCGCCCCCGCTGAGCAGGTAGGCATAGGCCGCGATGAAGGTCCCCTGGCCGATGGTCAGGAGATTGCTGGAGAAAAGCTCGCAGTTATGGCTGAGGTTGACCCCGGGGGCCAACTCGATGTCCCCGCCCTTGGTATAGACGATGGCGTTGCGGCCGATGAACACGCCATCGCCCATAAAGAGCCCCCGGTTGCCATCGCCCTTGGCGTCCAACAGGGCGTGGTCGTCCACCACCACCCCCCGGCCCAGAAAGATCTTGCGGGGATGGCGCAGGCTCACCCCCCGGCCGAAGAGGCACCCCGCTCCGCAACCGCCCAGGAGCAAAGGATAAAGCAGCTTGCGCAGGAACAGGCCCAGGGCCCCGGGCACCCACTGGCTGCCAAGCATCACCAGCTCGTAGAGCAGCAAAAAGCCCAGGGAGCGGCTGCCGATGACCAGATCCTGGTAGGCCTTGAGCCCGCCGCCGGTCTTCAGCGCCTTGCCCACCTTGTAGCCCGCGCCTTGGCCCATGCCGTCTCCGTGGTTGTCGTTCGCGACAACTCGAACCGCTCCCGAGCGGAGCGGGAGCGCGATCAATAATATAACACCAATAGGAGCCCTGGGACCGGTGGATGCCACCATGAGCGGCCAAGACGGGCGGGGATAAACCCCGCCCCTACATTAAGATACCGCTATAAAAAGCTTTTTTTGATGTAGGGGTGGGGTTTATCCCCGCCCGTGTATTTTCATGGCAAGAGCCTGGACGGGCGGTTGAAATCCGGGCCTCGCCCTCCGAGATCTAGTCTTCCAGGAAGCGGCGGTGCCAGAGGGCGGCGTTGATCAGGGCCCAGAGCACGTGGTTGTGGTTGTGGGTCCCGGCCAGGTGCTGGTCCATCAGCCGGCGCACCTGGGCCGGCTCCAGGAAGTCCAGCACCAGGGGGCTGGCCGGCAGCAGGTCCTCCATCAGGGGCCGCAGTTGGCCGCGCAGGAGATTCTTCACCGGCAGTGAGTAGCCCTGCTTGCCCCGGTTCACCACCTGGTCCGGCACCAGGCCCCGGATGGCCTGGCGCAGGATGTACTTGGTGGTGAAGCCCTTGAGCTTGAACCAGCCCGGCAGCTTGCCGGTGAACTCGATCAGCTCGTGGTCCAGGAAGGGCACCCGGACCTCCAGGCTGGTGGACATGCTCATCTTGTCCACCTTCATCAGCACGCTGTCGGCCATCACCAGTTTCAGGTCGGCGTAGATCTGGCGGTCCAGGCTCTGGTGGCTGTCGCAATGTCTCAGGATCTCGCGCACCGGGGCGAAGGCGTCGATGCGAATCTCGGAGCGCACCTGCTGGTTGAACAGGGCCTCGGTCTGGCCGGGCAGCAGGAAGTACTGCCAGCGCAGGTGCAGGCCCTCGGCCGGCAGGTTGAGGCCGTCGGCGTAGCGCTTGAAGATATTGATGACGCCCTTCTTCTGGGGCTGGTCCGGCAGGCGGGCGGCCAGGGCCCCGGCCAGGGGGCCGACGCCGGGAATCTTCTCCACCCAGGCCGCGGCCTTGGCCGCCTTGAAGCGGTCGTAGCCGCAGAAGACCTCGTCCCCGCCCTCGCCGGAGAGCACCACGATCACCTTTTCGCGGGCCTTGCGGCAGATGAGCATCAGGGGGATGGCCGACAGGTCGGTCATGGGCTCGTCCAGGTGGTATACCGCCGCCTCCAGGTCGTCCATGGTCAGGCCCTCGATCATCAGCACCTCGTGGTCGGTGCGGTAATGAGCGGCCATGGCGTTGGCGTATTCCAGCTCGGAGAAGCTCTTGTCGGGGTAGGCGATGGCGAAGGTGTGCAGGGGATCCACCCCCAGCTCGCGCATCTCGGCGGTGACGGTGGTGCTGTCCAGGCCGCCGGAGAGGAACACCCCCAGGGGCACGTCGCTCATCAGCCGGCGCTGCACCGCCAGCCTGATCAGCCGGCGCAGCTCCTCCACCGCCTCCTCCGGCCGGGTGAAGGCGGGCGCGAAGTGCAGGTCCCAATAGCGCCTTTCGTCCAACTGCCCGGTCTGCATGTCGAAGATGGCGTAGTGACCCTGGCGGAGCTTGTTGACCCCGGCGAAGAGCGTCCGGGGGGCGGGGGTGAACTCCCAGCCCAGGTACTCGTAGAGGGCCTGGCTGTCCACCCGGCGCTGGAATTGGGGCCAGTCCAGGATGGCCTTGATCTCGTTGGCGAAGACCAGGGTCTGGCCGTCGTGGTGATAGTAGAGCGGCTTGATGCCCAGGCGGTCGCGGCCCAGCATGATCCGCTTGGCGCGCTCGTCCAGCACCACGAAGCAGAACATGCCGTAGAGCTTCTCGATGACCGCCGGACCCCATTCCTCGTAACCGTGCAGCACGGATTCGGAATCGGAGTTGGAGCGGAAGACGTGGCCCTTGGCGATCAACTCCCGGCGCAGGTCCTGGTGGTTGTAGATCTCGCCGTTGACCACGATGTGGACCTGGCCGTCCTCGTTGTGCATGGGCTGGCGGCCGCGTTCGGACAGGTCGATGATGGACAGGCGGGAATGACCCAGGGTGGCCGCCTGGCCCAGGTAGACGCCGCTGGCGTCCGGCCCGCGATGGGCCAGGGTCCGGCACATGGTCTCGGCCAAGCCCTGGTCAGGCCAACTGAAGCCGCAGATGCCGCACACGGGGGCAACTCCTCACCGGCTGGGGGTCTGGGGCGGGGCCGCCGGGGGGCCGGCGGGGTATGTCGTTGGGCTAAATATACCCGTGCTGGCGATACCATTCACCGGTGCGCTTCAGGCCGTCGTCCAGGGCCACCCGGGGCTCGTAGCCCAGTTCGGCCCGGGCGCGGTCGATGCGGAAGGCCCGATTCTGGCGGAACCAGTCCGCCCGGCGGCGGAAGATGGGCGGCTCCCAGGGCAGGGGCTTGAAGATCACCTCGCACAGGGCGCTGGCGGCGTAGACCGGCCAGAAGGGCACGTGCACGATCTGGACCTTGGAGTCCAACGCCTGGGCGATGCGCAGGACCAGGTCCTTGATGGTCACATACTCCGAATCACCGATCAGGTAGGCCTTGCCGATCACCTGCGGCGCGTTCTCGGCCAGCTCGAAGGCGTCCACCAGGTTGTCGATGTACAGCGGATGATAGAAGGCGTCGCCCGGGCCGGCCATCACGAAACGGCCCTTGGCCACCCGGCGGTAGATCATCAGGAAGCGGGCCGGGTCGCCGGGGCCGAAAATGGCCATGGGCCGCAGGGTGGTGGCCTCCAGGCCCTGGTCCACGAACTGGTTGACCACCAGCTCGCCCTGGTGCTTGGTGTACTGGTAGTAGTCCTCGGGCTCGATGGGGGTGTCCTCGTCGCCCGGGGGGTGGTCCACGTTGCCGTGCACGCCCTGGGTGGAGCAGTAGACCAGGCGGCGCACCCCGGCCAGCAGGGCGGCCTGGCACAGCCGCCGGGTGCCCTCCACGTTGACCTCCCAGTACTCCTTCTGGGGCCGGTTGACCTCGCGGAAGGCCGCCGCCAGATGGTGCACCACCTCGCACCCGTCCACCAGCCGGCGCAACAGCGCCGCGTCGGTGACCGAGCCCAGGGTCAGCTCGGCCCCCATCGCCTTGAGCTCCTCGGCGAACAGGCCGGGCTGGTTGTCCAGCACCCGCACCGCGTCGCCGCGCTGGAGCAGCCTGCGCACCAAATGGGATCCGGTGAATCCGGTGCCGCCAGTGACCAGTACTCGCATCGGTCCTCAATCCCGCCGCGGAAGGGCCGCGGCTAAAAACAAGGGGGCCGGCCGCCGCCAGGACGGCCGACCGCCGGGGTTCACGAATAGCTTAGAAATACCAGCGCAGACCCAGAGAATAGGAGACCGTGTCCAGGTCGTAGCTGAAATCCCGGCGCAACAGGGTGTCGCCGCTGTCGTTCACGATGGTGTAGGTGACGTCGGTGGAGGCCAGGTTCCAACGCACGTCGGCGTTGATGGCCATGTTTTTCCAGACGAAAAAGTCCAGGCCCAGGCCGAGGGTGAAGCCCAGGGCCGGGTCGGTCTTCATGTCGCGCATCCGGCCGCTGCTCATCCAGTCCACCGGGTCGACATTGTCCGGTTTGGCCGCCAGACGGGCGTCGTACTCGGCCTGGCCGCTCCAGCCTTGGCGCCACCAGTTGTTCTCCTCGAAATTCGGGGAGTTGTAGGTGAGGCCCACCACGCCGTAGGGGGCCAGGTTCCATTGCTTGAAATGGTGGCGCAGGTTGAGGCCCAGGGTAAAGGTGTTCCAGAAAAGCTTGCCGTCCTTCTCCATGGTGGCGCCAAAGCGGTCGTATTCCAGCGACACCCCGCCATAGGGACAAAGGACGAATAGCATGTTCAAGTTGGTGGGATGCCATTCGGTGTGCTCGTCCACCGTGTCGGCGGTGATGGTGCCCACGAAGTTTTTATCGCCGGTGAGTTCGAAAGTCTTCCAGCGGGCGCCGATGGCCACTTCCTTGATCAACTCGGCCTGGGCCAGACCGGCGCTGGCCACCAACAGGACCGCCAGGGCGGCGGCCGCCAACACTCCCCGGTTTTTCATGCGATGCTCCAAACATGGCCGTGGCGGCGATTGGGTTGCGGCTCCGGTCGCCCCAAGATCGGCCGGGGTCGGGTCGGAGCCAAGGGTAATGAACGCGGGGCGAAAATGCAAGTGCTTTTAGCCAGGTGACCCCTGGGGGCGCATTGACCGGCCGCCGGTGGCGTGTTACCTTGCCGCAGGCCGGGAGGCGGCCGGGGGATGCACCCAGGGAGGCGGACTTGGCGGCGGGCAGGTTAGGCGCGGGGTTGCGGATCGCCGTCAGCGGCGGGTTGATGCTGCTCTTGCTGGGCTGGCTGGTGGACCTGCGGGCCGCGGGCCAGGCCCTGGCCGGGGCTCATTGGGGTCCCTTCGCCTGGCTGGCTCTGTGGATCACCGCCGACCGCTGGCTGATGAGCTACAAGTGGCGGCTGCTGCTCACCTGCCGGGGCCTGGAGGTGGGCTCCTGGGAGGCCTTCCGGGCCTACTACGTGGCCTCCTTCGCCGGCTGCTTCCTGCCCAGCACCGTGGGGGCGGACGCCATGCGGGTGGCGGCGGTCAGCGGTCCGGCCCGGCCCAGCGCGGCGGTGGCGGCCTCGGTGGTGGTGGAGCGCGCCCTGGGCTTCCTGGCCGCGGCCCTGGCGGCGCTGTTGGCCCTGTTCCTGCTGGCCGGCCTGGCCCGAGAGCTGCCGCCGGGGGTGATGGCCTGGAGCCTCGGGCTGCTGGCGGCGGCGATGCTGGCGGTGGCCGCCACCCTGATGGGTCCCCTGGCCGCCTGGCTGGAGGGCCTGGCCGCCCGCTGGGAAGGCCGGCGCAAGGTCGTCTCCTGGCTGGGGCGCTTCCTGGCCGCCTATGGCCTCTATCGCCGCCACAAGGGCGTGCTGCTCTGGTTCCTGTTCCTCTCCCTGCTCGAACAATCAGTGCCGGTGGTGGGCACCTGGCTGGCGGCCCTGGCCCTGGACATCCCCCTGACCCTGCTGGAAGCCGCGGCGGTGGCCCCGGTGGCCCTGCTCTTCACCCGCATCCCGGTGTCCCTGTCCGGCTTCGGGGTGGTGGAGGGGCTGTACGTGGCCTTTTTCAGCCTGGTGGGGCTCACCGCCACCCACTCCTTCCTGTTGGGCCTGGTGGCCAACCTTTCGGTGCTGGTGGCCACCCTGCCCGGGGCCCTGTTCTACGCCCGGGGCGGCTTCCGCTCCCCGCCGCCCCCGGGGGCCTAGGCCATGGCCGCGCCCCCAGCCGCCAGCCACCCGGAATCCCCCGGAGCCCAGCCCCCACCAGCCCCGCCGCAGCCCTCCGCCCTGGCCGGTCAGGGCTGGCTGGCCTTTTTGATCCTGCTCCTGGCCGCCGGGCTCAGGGCCTTGTACTGGTGGCTGCCGGAGCTGGACGGCGACATGGCCATGTGGGGGGTCCAGGCCCTGGACATCCTGGACGGCCGTTGGCATTTCCTCTTCTCGGGCGAGCTGTTTGGCGGCAACCTGGAGGCCTGGCTGGCGGCGGCGCTGTTCGCGGTCTTCGGCCCCGGCCCCCGGGTGCTGAGCTTGGTGCCGGAGCTGTTTTCCCTGGCCCTGGTCGGGCTGACCTGGCGCCTGGCCCGGGCCGAGCTGGGTGCGGCGGGCGGGTTGATGGCCATGGCCTGGGCGGGTCTGGGGCCGTGGTTCCTGATGCAGCAGAGCTGGGAGCCCAAGGGAGCCTACATCGAGGTCCCCTTCCTGGCCCTGGCCTGTTTCGGCCTGGCGGCGCGCCTGTTGCGCCAGGCCGCCGCCGACCCCCAAACCGGCCGGTCCACCGCCTTTTGGCTGGGCCTGCTGGCCGGCTTGGGCCTGTGGTGCCATCTGCTGATGCTGCCGGTCATCGCCACCTGCGCGCTCCTGATCCTGATCGTCAACCCGCGCCTGGTCTGGGGCCGCCATTTGGTCTGGGCCGGGGCGGGCTTCATCCTGGGCGGCCTGCCCCTGTGGCTGATCTCGCTGCCCCAGGGCCTCTTGAGCGAGGACATCCTGCTGGGCCAGGGCAGGAGGGTGGACCTGCTGGCCGGCTGGCGCGACCTGTGGGCGGTGGGCCTGCCCCTGGCCCTGGGAACGCTGCCTCCCAACAGCCTGCCCGGGCCGGGCTGGTGGGACGGCCTGCGCTGGCTCCTGGCCCTGACCTGGGGCGGCGGCCTGGCGGCGCTCATTTGGCGGTGGCGGAGGGCGATCTTCTCCCGCCAGGCCGGGCCGGGGCTGCTGTTGCGGGCCAGCCTGCTATACCTGCCAATATTCTTAATCTTCTGGCTTTTCAGCGGGGCCCACGGCCAGAACACCTGGCGCCACCTGAGCCCGCTCTACGCGGTGCTGCCGCTCCTGGCGGGGGGCATGCTGGCCCTGGTCCCCGGCCGCTGGCGGCTCCTGAGCTGGGGGCTGTTGCTCCTGGCCCTGGGCTTCAACCTCTGGGGCAGCCTGACCCTGGCCCCGGTGCTACGGCCCGGCCAGGCCGAGGTCTACGCCTCGCGGCGGCAGATGGAGCTTGCGGTGGTGCACTGGCTGGAACGCAACCAGCGCCGCCAGGTCTACGCGCAGTGGTTCTGGGACGCCCTGCCCCTGACCCTGGCCGCCGAGGGCCGGGTGACCTTCGCCGACCAGGTGCAGAACCATTTCCCCCGCCACCTGCGCCTGGCCGACGCGGCGGACGAGCCCACCTACGTGCTCTCCAGCCGGGCGGCGGACTTCGCCCACAGCCTGGAGCTGGCCGGCATCCGGGCGCGGGCCACTTCGGTGGGACGCTACACCGTCTTCGATCAGTTCAGCCGCGCCCAACCCGCCACCCGGGAGCTGAACCCCTGGGACTGGACCAGCCCCCAGCCCGGGGCGGAGCGGGCCTGGGACCGGAGCCTGGACACCCGCTGGACCACCGGCCAGGCCCAGGAGCCGGGCCAACGCCTGCTGGTGGATTTGGGCCGGGTGCGGGAGGACCTCTGCCGCCTGGAGATCATGCCGGGCAAGTACGAGGACTTCCCGGGCGGGGTGCGAGTGCGGCTGTCGGCCGACGGGCTGACCTGGCATGAGGCGGTCCGGCATGACGCGCCCTTCGCGCCCCTGTTCTGGTGCCTGGACCGCCCCCTGATCCGGGTGCAGCCGGCGCGGATGGAGATCGTTTTCCCGCCCCAGGCCGCCCGCTACCTGGAGATCGTGCAGACCAGCGGCCGTCTTAGCTCCTGGTGGTCGGTGAGCGAGCTGTTCATCCACCAGGCCGCCGGCCCGGCCCCGCCGACCCCCAGCCCGGACGACCTGGCCCGGGAGTTGGGCCGCTCCCCGGCCGGCCCCATCTACGCCCCGCCGCCGGTGCTGGCCCGCCTGGCCCCGGACAAGGCCGGTCTGGGCGACCCCCAGTTGCCGGACGAGCGCGGCCCGGACCTCGAACGCCTGGATCTGAGGCTGGGACCGCGCGCCCTGCTCTGCCTGCCGGCCGAGAACTGGCCCACCAGCCAGGGCCAGTTGGAGGGGCGGTTGGCCGAACCGGCCCGCCTGAGCCCCCGCGAGGGCTGGCTCTTGGTCAGCAACCTGAGCCCGCCCCCGGCCCCGGTCTGGGTCCGGCCGCCCCGGGGGGCCACCGCCCGGGCCTCGCTGCGCCCGGAGTTGGCGGAGTTGGTGCTGACGGGCGATGGCGAGGAGCGCTGGCACACCGGCCAGCCGCAGCGGCCGGGGCAATGGCTGGAGGTGGACCTGGGTCAAACCCTGCTGCTGCGGGGCATCAGGCTGGAGGTGGGCGCCTATCCCCAGGACTGGCCCCGGGGCCTGCGGGTCGAGACGGCGGGCGAGGATGGCCTCTGGCTGACCCCGGCCGGGCTGGGTCTGGTGAACGGGGTCCCGGTCTGGGGCGGGGAGCGGGTGCTGCGCCGGGGCGGCCCGCTGGAGGCTAATTTCACGCCCCTGGCGGCGCGCCGCCTGCGCCTGACCCAGACCGGCGGCGACCCGGTGCACCATTGGAGCGTCACCCGGCTGCTGCTGTCGCCGGCCAACTAGCGGGGAAGGATGAAGAATCCGGAGATTGCTTCGCTGCGCTCGCAATGACAATCAAAAATTGAAACATTTCGTTAACACGCATCCCCCGAAGCGCTTTTCTTTTGGGAAGGGGGTGTGGGGGAAACCCTTTTCTTTTGGCACAAAAGAAAAGGGTTTCCCCCACATTCTTCCTCCCTCTCCTCTCCCTCTCCATCTCCCCTTCCTACCCCCGCACGCGGCCTTCGCGTCGCCAGAGGCGGAAGACGGTGGCCAGGTAGCCGGGGCCGCGGCGGAGGAAACCGGCGAGACCAACGCTGGTCTTGGACTGGCCGCTGTGGCGGGGAACGCAGAGGTAGGGGACTTCCACGGCGGAAAAGCCGCGTTTCTGGGCGCGGTGGATGAGGTCGATGCAGTATTCGCCGTAGTCGCCGCGCAGGCCCAGTTCGTCCAACACCGGGCGGCGCACGGCCATGAAGCCGCTGGTGAGGTCCAACACCCGGCCGCCCAGCAGCAGGCGGGAGAGGCGGCAGATGGTCTGGGATAGGACGCGGCCCAGCCAGCCGTGGCCCTGGTCGCCGCCGCCGGCCACGTAGCGCGAGCCCAGGGCCAGGTCGTGATCGGCCAGGGCGGCCAGGATGCGGGGGAAATCGGCCGGGGGCATGGAGAGGTCGCAGTCCATCCAGCAAACCACCGGGCGGGCGCTCTCCTGGATGCCGCGCCAGATGGCCGAGGTCAGGCCGCGCTCGTCGGCGCGATAGACCAGGCGGACCTGGGGGTTATCGGCGGCGAAGTCGCGCACCACCTGGGCGGTGCCGTCGGGGCTGGCGTCATCCACCACGATGATCTCCACCTCCGGCCCCAGGGCGTCCAGGAGGCCTTGCATCAACAGGGCGATGTTGCCGGCCTCGTTGTAGGTGGGCAGGACCACGCTGACCTGGTCGGCGGAGACCGGCCCCCGGGTGACGGGGAGCGGGTTGGCGGCGGACATGGGCGACGACTCCCAGGGCAAGGGGGTTGGCCTCCAAAAATGCCGTGGGCGTGGCGGGTTGTCAAGCCGGCCCGGGCTTGACGGCCGGGCGGGGGGCGTGTAGTGGTTCTAGGCGAGACCCAGGAGGATGGACACCAACATGTCGGGAATGCTGCCAGCGGCCCTCAAGGCCACCGCCCGCCAGCCCTATCTGGCCCTGATGCGCCGTCGAGGTCGCCTGGTGCGCCCGCTGTTCCTGGACTACGCCGTCACCTGGCGCTGCAATGCCCGCTGCGTGATGTGCGACACCTGGAAGGCCAGGGAGATCAACCCGGAGGGGGTGGCCGGGGAGCTGTCGCTGGCGGAGCTGGCCGGCATCCTGGAGCGCGACGCCGAGTTTTTGGGCGAGGTGCAGAAGGTGGGGCTGACCGGGGGCGAGCCCTTTCTGCGCCAGGACCTGGTGGAGCTGGTGCGCCTGCTGCACCGGCGGCTGCCCCGGGCGCGGATGTCCCTGGTGAGCAACGGCTTGATGACCGAGCGCATCCTGAATACCCTGGCGGAGATCAGGCGGTTCTTTCCCGAGCTGGTCTTCTCGGTCAGCCTGGACGGCCTGGAGGGGGTCCACGACCAGGTGCGGGGAGTGCCGGGGGCCTTCGCCAAGGCCATGGCCACCCTCAAGGGGGCGCAGGAGTTGGGCTTCACGGTCACCAGCGGCCTGACCGTGGGGCGGCTGAACCACCACCAGGTGCGGCCGGTGGCCGAGCTGCTGGCGGGGATGGGGGTGGATTTCTCCTGCAACCTCCAGGAGCGGGGCGGCAACTTCCACAACAGCGGCCGGGCCGACGAGCTGGGGCCGGCGGAAAAGGCGGCCCTGCGCCGGGTGCTGGAGCGCTGGCCGCACCACTACTACATGGACAACGTGCGGGCCCAACTGGATGGGGCGCGGCGCACCCTGCCCTGCTACGCCGGCTTCACCAGCTATTTCCTGACCCCGGAGGGCAACGTCACCATCTGCAACCTGATCTCCCAACCCCTGGGCAACCTGCGCCAACAGACCTTCCGGGCCATCGCCGACGCGGCGGCGACCTGGGATCTGCGCCGCGAGCTGGCCGACTGCACCTGCTGGTCCCAGTGCGAGGTCAAGAATTCGGCCCTGAGCGCGCCCTGGCATTTGCTGGCCTGGCTGGCCCGCCACCCGCGCAAGGTCCAGGTCCTGCGCCACTACGCGGGCAAGCTGGGCGGCCGGCGGGGATAGCCGCCAGGGGCGGGCCACGGTTGACCCGGTGGGGGGGGTGTTATACACTTCGCTCAGTCCGCAAGCATCCAACCCTGCGACAAGGCCAATCATTTTGCCCAGAGTGCCATGAAAGCCGGAGCCGTCCCGACGCGCAAATGGCTAATCCTGCTGGCCGGGCTGCTGGTCTGCCTGGGGTTTGCCCTGTGGCGGGCCGGGGCGGCCGGGCAGGCGGTGGTGGACCATGGCCGCCAGCAGGCCCTGAGCGGCCAGCAGGGGATGCTGGTCTGGCTCTACGACAACCCCTTCCAGACCGGCCCGGCCCGGACCTCGATCCATCCCTCGCCGCGCCTGCACCAGGACCGCGACCTCAAGGGCCGCCGGCCCTACCCCTTCGCCTGGCGCTGGGTGGGCCTGCTGCGGGTGGACCAACCCGGCCAATACCTGCTGGGGGTCTTCGCCTCCGAGGCGGTGCGCCTGCGCCTGGACGGCCGGCGGCTGGTGGAGCGCTGGGTGGGCGGTCCCGCCCAGCCCCACGAGGTGCTGGTCAACCTGGAGCCGGGCCTCCACCTGCTGGACCTGGAAAACGTGCAGGGCGTCGAGTCCCTCGACCTGAGCCTGTATTGGCTGCCCCCGGACGGCCAAGGGCCGGAGATCATCCCCGGCGACCGCCTGACCCCCCTGGACCCCCAGACCGACAGCCGAGAGCTGGACGAGCTCAACTTCCTGGTCCAGCGCTGGCAGGCCCTGATCTGGCTGCTGCCCCTGGCCTGGCTGGGGCTGTGGTGGCTGGGCCTGCGCGACTGGCCGCGCACCCTTAGGTTCCTGCGCCGGGACTGGCCCTTCCTGCTGGTGCTGGGCCTGGCCGGGGTCCTGCGCCTGCTCTGGGGTCCCACCGTGCCGGGCATCAGTGGCGAGTCGGCCTTCTACATCTGGCGCAGCGAGCTGATCATCGAGGGCGCGCGCCCCTTCCAGGGCATGATCACCCGCAACGGCCCCTTCTTCGAATACCTGATGGCCCTGCCGACCCTGGTCTGGGGGGCCATCCCCTGGGTGCTCGCCGCCAGCGCGGCGACGCTGAACCTGCTGGCCCTGGTCTTCTGCCACCGCGTCCTGGTCCGCGAGGCGGGGCGCGCCCAGGCGCTGATCGCCTGCCTGGTGCTGGCGGTCTTCCCGGCCGGGGTGATGTTCGCCCGCATCCCGTTGGACTACACCTCCCTGGGTCCGCTGCTCTTCTTCTGGGGCCTGGACCTGCTCTCGCGCAGCCGCAGCCGTCCCGGCCTGGCGGTGGCCGCCGGCCTGGTCTGGGGGCTGGGCGTCTTCAACCATTCCATCTTCATTGTCTTCCCGGCCTGTCTGGGCCTGGCCGCCCTGCTCATCGGCCGGATGAAGGTCATCCTGGCCCCCCAGACCTGGGGCCTGGGCCTGGGCATGGCCCTGGCCATGCTGCCCCGGGCGGTCAACCGCATGCTGATGCCCGCCCAGGACCCCATGAGCTTCCTGAATCCGGCCCGTTTCCTGGACCTGCCGGGGTTCCTGGAGATATTCTGGCGGACCCTGGACGGCGAGGTGGTCTACCGCCTCTACACCGGCCAGTTGCTCCTGGATGGCCACGGGATCCTGGCCTGGGCGGTGGTGGCGGCGGCGCTGGTGCTGGTGGTCTTCGCTTGCCGGCGCGACGGCCAGGCCTGGCTGGACCTGACCCCGCTGATCGCCCTGGGCGCGCACCTGCTGATCGCCCCCATCGGCGCGCCCACCGCCAACCCGCGCTATTTCATCAACGCCGCCATCCTGGCCGCCCTGGTCCTGGCCCGGGCCATGTTCCGCCTCTGGCGGGTCGCGCCGGGGCGATGGAAGGTCCTGCCCGGCCTGGTCCTGGCCGCCTGGCTGGGCCTGTCCCTGACCGGTCTGGGGGTGAATTATTTCCATAGCCACCTGACCAGCGGCGGCCGCCCCCTGGTCTGGGGCAGCCCCCTGTTGGACCACGTCTCCGACGCCTGGATGAACCACGCCGAGTTGACCGAGGCCCTGCAGGAGCGCGGATACCCGGTGGTGGCCACCGGCGACTTCTGGCACCACACCCTGCACCTGGCCCTGAACCTCTACCAGGGCCGGGAGCGGACCTTCCAGGCCACCGACATCGCCAGCCGCTCCAACACCGAGCGGGCGGCGGTTTTCTACAACAGCCCCGAGGGGCGCGAGCGGGTGGCGGTCTACCTGGCCGGCAACCCCGAGGAGATCTATCTGCCGGTCTCCCTGGGTCCGGAGCTGGACCGCAAGTACCTGCTGTTCGAGCGCACCTGGCCGCCGGTGGACCATCCCTCCGACCTGGAGGGCTTCCGATGAGCCGCTTCCTCCTGTCGCGGTTGCCGCTCTGGCTGGCCGGCGCGGTCCTGGGGCTCTTGAGCCAGGCGGCCTGGATCCAGATGGCCAACGCCAAGCACTGGGACCTGGGGCGCGGCGAGATGATGCTGCGCCTGGGCCTGGGCCCCCTGGGCGGGGCCTTGGGCTTGTGGCTCCTGGGCGAGGCCCTGTTCCGGGCCGCGCGCGCCCTGGGCCTGGAGCCCTGGCCCCGGCTGCTGCGCCTGGGTCGCTTCCTGGCGAGCGCCGCCTGGGAAATCCTGGGCCTGGGCCGGGTCAGCGGCCGCCGGGCCTGGCTCAAGGGCCTGGCCCTGGCCTTGGCCCTGGGGCTGGGTCTGGGCTGGTGGTGCGGCTGGCGGCCAGCCCAGGGGGCCGAGGCGGTGCGGTCCTACTTCCTGGCCCACCAGGACCAGAGCGGCCAGGGTCTCGGCGCGCGGCTCCATCCCCAGGTGGACGCGCTGGAGCCCAGCCAGGACCTGGGCCTGACCCGGGCTTGGGACTTCCCCGACCTGGCCTCCCTGCCCGGCGGACGTCAGCGCTATTTCCTGCTGGTCTGGACCGGTCTGATCCAGGTGGACCAGGCGGGGACCCACGGCTTCGGCGGCCTGGTGGACGACGGCCTGGAGGTGATCATCGACGGCCGGGTGGTGGCCAGGGACCTGCGGGAATCCCCGCCCCGCGAGATCTGGGGCAAGCTGCGCCTGGACCCGGGCTGGCACGCCATCGAGCTGCGCTATCTGCAACTGGCCGGCGGCGCGACCCTCAAGCTGTGGTGGCAGCCGCCCAAGCGGGATCGCGTCCCCCTGGGCCAAGCCGCCCTGCGCCCGCTCAAACCCGGGACCTCCCTGGCCCCGGTGGCGCGCCTGCGCCTGGAGCACGGCCTGCATCCCCGCCCGGGCTCCACCTACGACCCCTTCGAGGGCGGGCGCTTCTGGAGCCTGCCATGGTAGACCCCGAGGCCGGCCAGGCCAAGCCCCGGACCTGGCCCTCGCTCCTGCTCCTGGCCCTGGGGCTCACCGTCCTGGCCCTCGTGCACACCGACCCCCTCTGGCGCTTCTGGCGCAGCGGCATCCCCTACGGCTACCACGTGGTGCCGGGCTACGAGCGGGTGCCCCTGATGCCCGGCGACCACCTCCAGTTCCTCTACTGGTGCTGGCTGTTGCTGGACAACCTCTTGGGGCCATCGGCCCTGTTCACCAACCCCTACGAGTTCAACACCTTCCTGACCCCCCAGGGCATGCCCGGCTTCGCCAACTTCCCCTTCTCGCTGCTGTACGTGGCCTTGTCCCCCCTGGGCCAGGCTCCGGCCTACAACCTCCTGGTCATCGCCTCCTACCTCCTGGCCGGTCTGGCCGCCCATGCCCTGGCCCGCGAGGTCCTGGACGATCCCCGCGCCGCCTGGCCGGCGGCCATCATCTTCGCCCTGCTGCCCTTCCGCGCCTCCCAGGCCCTGTCCGGCCATCTCTACGGCTTCGTGGCCTTCCTGCTGCCCCTGACCCTGTGGTGCCTGGAGCGTGGACTCAGACGCCGCTCCCTGGCCTGGGGCCTGGGGGCCGGGCTCTGCCTGCTGGCCATGGCCCGCATGGAGGGCCACCTGATCTATTACACCGCCCTGCTCCTGGGCCTCTACCTGCCCCTGCGCCTGGTCCTGGCCAGGGCTGAATCCACCCCGGAATCCGAGCCCGCCAGCCCCGAGGGCGGTCTGTCCCAGGCCCTCTGGCCCGCCCTGGCCGGCCTGGGCCTGGGCGCGGCCGGCCACCTGATGCTGATCCGCACCAGCGGCGCGGCCTTGTGGTCCCCTGGCCTGGTGGGGACCCTGGTCCTCTACCTGCTGCTGACCCTGACCGCCTGGCTGCTGCTGGCCTGGCTGGCCGTGGCGCTCACCAGCCTGGACCTCAAGGCCTGCCGCGCCCTCCTGGCCCGCGCCCTGGCCCCCCTGGCCCTGGCCCCGGTCTACGCGGTCCAGTTCGTGCTGGACTGGCCCCACCTGGGGTCGGGCCTGCTCCTGGCCCTGGCCCTGGCCGGGGTCCTGCCCGCCCTGCCCCATCTCTGGCGCGCCCGGCGTCGGCCCCAGCTCCCGACCGGCTGGTGGCGTCCGGTGTTGCCCCTGGCCCTGGGCCTGGCCGGCGGCGCGGCCTTCATGATCCACATCAAGCGCAGCATCTTCGCCGCCAGCATCGCCCACCAGGGCCGGGGCCTGGACGAGGTGCGCCTGTTCTCGCCCCACCTGGCCGATCTGTTCGACCCCGCCAACGTGCACATGGAGCGCCTGATCTTCTCCGGCTGGGGCCTGCTCCTCCTGGCCCTGGCCGGCCTGGTTCTGCTCCTGGCCCGGCCCCGCTCACGCCCCGGCGCGGCCCTGGCCAGCCTGTGGGCCGGGCTGGGCCTGCTCTTCAGCCTCCTGGCCCTGGGCCCCAGCCTGCCGGCCCTGCCCCTCTACCAGGCCCTCTACCGCTGGCTGCCCTACTTCAACTTCCCCCGGGTGCCCGGCCGCATGATCCTGATGGCCGTCCTGATGCTGGCCTTGCTGGCCGGCTGGGCCTGGCGCGCCCTGCTGGCCCGCCTGCCCGGCCGGCGTTGGCCCACCCTGGCCGCCCTGGGCCTGGCCGCCCTGCTGGCCATCGACCTCTGGCCGCCCACCCCGGTGGGCATCAGCCTCCTGCCCCCGCCCGGGCCGGTGGAGGCCGCCATCCGCCAGGAGCTTCCCCCCGGCGCGCCATCCTCCCAGCGCCTGCTGGGCCTGCCCATCTGGCCCGGGGACTCCCACCAGTCCAGCATCTACGAGCTGACCATCGCCCGCACCGGGGCCACCATGGTCAACGGCTACTCCCCGGTGGTGCCCCTGGCCTATCTGGAGCAGGTCTACCAGCCTCTCTACCCCCTGGACCTGGGCCTGGTGGACGCGCCGGCCCTGGCCATGCTGGGCCGGCTTGACGTCCCCCTCATCACCTTCCATGACGACGACCTGGTCTATCCCGCCAAGGTCAGCCCCTTCCCGCCCGCCCTGGCCCGCCAGCGCCTCCTGGCCTCCGGGGCCGTGGAGCCGGTGGCCCAATCCGGCAACGTCTTCCTCCTGCGTCTGAAGCCCGACACCCGGCCCGACCCCGCCCCGGCCCGCATCACCTCGCCGGTGGCCAGCCTGTGGGAGGCCGAGTCCCTCCGGCGCGACACCGGCCAACTGGTCGAGGACCGCGCCGCCTCGGGCTGGGGCCTGCTGTTCGCCGAGGCCGCCACGATCGGCGGCCCCCTGGGGCCGCGTCAGCCCCGGGCCGCCGGCAACCTGGTCAGCGCCCGGGCCGGAGTGGACCGCCCCGGCTTCCTCTCCTTCGGCCCCTACAAGGCCTTCCCCCCCGGCGACTACCAGGCCGTCTTCCGCCTGCGCCGGGGTCCCGGCCCCGACCCCGGCCAGGTCGAGATCGTCTGCGACCAGGGCCGCCGGGTCCTGGCCCGCCAGGACCTCACTCCTGACCTCCTGCCCCCTGACGGTCGCTGGCACGATGTGGTCCTGCCCTTCGGCCTCGCCGGCATCGAGGTCATCGAGCTGCGCACCGCCTTCGCCGGGGTCAGCGACCTGGACCTGGATGTGATACTGGTCCGTTTCGCCGCCACCCCGCCGGCCGACGGCTTTTTCCGCGCCCAGGACCTGCGCCGCCAGACCGGCGACCTGGCGGCCGACCCCCGGGTCCCCGGCGGCCTGGCGGTCCTGGCCCGGGCCGGCTATCACCCGCCCCTCTACCTGATGCACGGCCCCCAACAGACCCTGGAGCCCGGCCGCTACCGGGCCTCCTTCCGCCTGGCCGCCGACGGACCCAATCCGCCCCGCGCCGTCCTGGCCGACCTGGCCGTGGCCACCGACCTGGGCCGCGTCACCCTGGGCCACCGGGTGCTCACCGCCGGCGACCTCGGCCCCGACTACCAGGACGTCGCCGTGGACTTCGCCCTCGACCGGCGCTGCGAAACCGGCTACCGGGTGCGCAACACCGGCCAAGGCTCCTTCCGCCTGGCCGGAGTGACGGTGCGCCGGGTGGAGGAGGCGGGGGGAAGATAGGAAGATGTGGGGGAAACCCTTTTCTTTTGTGCCAAAAGAAAAGGGTTTCCCCCACACCCCCTTCCCAAAAGAAAAGCGGGTTGTTCAAAAACAGCCTTGCCCTTGATTAAACGCCGGTCCGCGAATAGACAATATCCTGGCCCCAGCGATCCGGCGTCCCACCACCCGCGACCGGATCCCGCCCGCGTGAACACAAAGGCGGGGGTCCCCGCCTCTATGCCAAGGCTCAGCAATAAAAGGTTTTTATTGATGTAGGGGCGGGGTTTATCCCCGCCCGTCCGGGCTTGCGCGGCGCTGATCAGACCCGGCCGGACTTAACGAACCTCAATAGTCGTCAGGAGCACCTCGTCGCCGCCCGCGCCCTCGCCCTCCACCACCGGCACCCGCTGCCCGGTGAAGCGCGGGTCCCACATGCCCACCAGCAGGCGATACCGGCCCGGCCGCGCCCGGGGCGGGATGGTGACGCGGTAGTTCTCCCGCGCCACCTCGCCCAGCTTCAGCCCGGTCATGTCCCGCCGCCCGTGGTCCAGCAGGTGGTCGAAGGTCAGGATCTCGTCCGGCCCCTTCAGGTGCACGAAGATGTAGTAGTTCAAGGGCGGCTTGGCCCAGACCCGCCAGTAGTAGCCCAGGTCCAGGCCGCCCCCGGCCCGCACCTCGGCGCTGCTCAGATCGTAGCCCAGCAAGGTCAGGCCCGAGGCGAAGCGCGCCTCGCGCCGCAGCGAGGGCCGCAAGTCGGCCATGCGCCGCTCCACCCGGGCCACGTCCGCCTCGCGCAGCAGCATGGCGTAGAGGTCGCGCACCTGGGCCAGGCGCGCCGGCTGGGCCTGGTGGGTCTGTTCGGCCTGGCGCACCTGGCGATAGGCCGGCTCCAGGCGGCCGGCGTCGATCAGGGCCTGGGCCAGCAGCAGGTGGGCCTGGCCGAACTCCGGATCCAGGGCCAGCAAGGCCTCGAAGGCCGCCACCGCCGCCGCGTGCCGCCCGGCCTGGAGCGAGACCCGGCCCCAGGCGTCGTGATACCAGCGCAACACCTGACGCATATGGGCCGGCAGGTCCACCCCCAGGCGCAGGCTCTCCAGGCGCAGTTCGCCCGGGCTCTGGAAGTTCAGGCGCACCTCCAGGCGGTTGGCGGCCTGGGTCAGCTCCAGGGGCAGCGTCACCCGCCCCGCCCCCCCGGCCAGATCCGCCGCCTTGAGCGGCCGGGCCGCCAGGCGGCGTCCGCCCTGGGCGTCGCGCGCCCAGATCTCCACCACGGCCGGCTCCCCGAAACCGCCCGGACCGCGGGTGGTCAGGCGCAGTTCGGCCAGGAAGCGGCCGGCCGGGAAGGGCTGGTCCAGCCACAGACGCAGGCTGCCGCCGGTCTTGCCGGTGGGCCGGGTCAGGCTGCCATGGAAGCCCTGGCCCTGCAACGGGGCCTCCGGCTCCTCGGCCAGCCACAGCGCCCCCCGCACCGGGTATTCCAGGCCCAGGGCCTGGCGCAGCAGGGGATAGTGGTAGCCGCTGAAATCCTCGAAGGACTTGACCCAGCCGGCGTCGTTGTCGGCCGCCCCCTCCTGGGCCAGCGCCTGGTAGGTCCGGGCCGGCTCGCCGCCCGCCTCGGCCAGGCTGGCCAGCAGCTCGCCCGCCTCCTGGTGGCGCCCCAGGTGGGCCAGGGCCCCGGCCCGCAAAGCCCGGGCCTCGAAGGACCGGGGATGCTCCCGCTGGGCCTGGGCCAGGAGCTCCTCGGCCTGGGCGAAGGCCCCCTCCTCCAGGGCCTGGCGGCCCAGCAAGAGCGGGTCCCACTCCAGGCGGGTCATGATCCCGCCTCCCCGGCTGGCCACCACCCGCACCGGGAAGAAGCCCGGGGCCATGGGCGGCCAGGCCTGGGGAGTCAGCGGCAGGTGCAGGCTCTGGCCGGGATAGATGGTCAGCGGCCGGCCGGGGCCCGGCCCCTGGCTCACCCGCACCAGGGCCAGGTCATCGCCGGCGTTGTGCAGGTCCAGGCCCAGGCGGGCCGGGGGCTGGTCCAGGCGCAGGGTGCGCTGGGCCAGGCCGGGGCGGGGCAGCCACATGCAGTTCTCGGCCCGGCTGTAAGCGGTGTGTTGGCCGGGGATCAGGGCGTAGCCCCGGTCCGCTCCCACCGCCGGCCGCCACAGGGCCAGGGGCTGGTCGATCTCCCGGGCCGGGAAGGGCGCGCGCGCCTCCACCCGGGGGCTGACCCAGCGAGGCAAACAGGGCGGCCCCTGGGCATCGCGGCCCAGGCCGGCGCGCAGGTCAAAGGCCTGCAACAGTTGCCAGGCCCGCAGGTCCGCGCCGGGCTCCAGCGCGCAGGGCTCGCCGTCCGGGCCCAGGGCCGTGGTCAGCAGATAGGTGTTTTCCCGGGGCCAGTCCCGGCCCGATCCGGTTCCGCCCAGACGGCGCTGGGTGGGGAACAGCCCGGCCGGGGTCTGGCCGCTGGCCAGGACCTCGGCCCCGGGCGGCAGGTTGGCCCGCAGCCAGAAGCTGGCGGTGCTGAAGGTGTCCTGCTGCCAAAAGAGATAACCCACCTCCAGCGAGCGCCAAAGGAGCGGCCAACAGAGCAGGACCCCGGCCAGGAGCGCCCCGCTCACCGGCAGCCAGTCCCCCGGCAAACGCCGGCAGACCACCACCACCGGCCAGCAGGCGACCATGATCGCCACCGGCAGCCAGACCGCCACCTGGCCCTCCACCGCCCCACGCAACAACAGCAGGCTGGAGAGGAGATACAGCGGCGGGAAGATCAGGAGCACCAATCGCGGCCAGTGCCGCCGCCACAGCATCAGGCCGCCGCCCAGGAGCCACAGCGCCGCCAGGACCCAGGCCGCGCCCGGACCCAGCATTTCCCGGGCCTGGGCCAGGCGACCGGCCATCAGGCCCAGCCAATCGGCCGGGGCCTGGCCCGAGAGGCTGAAGGAGGCCCGGATCACGTCGCCCACCTCCGGCAGGCGCACCAGGAAGCCGGGATAGCCCAGCAAAAGCCCGCCCAAAAGCCCGCCCAGGAAGCCCAGGGGCCAGGAGGCCGCCGCCGGCCAGACCTCGGGCCGCTCCCGCCGCCAGGCCAGCGCCGCCGCCGCGGCCAGGGCCGGGGCGACCAGGACCCCGCTGGCCTTGGTGGTGAGCGTCAGGCCCAGGGCCAGGCCGGCCAGGGCCAGGGAGCCCGGTCCCGGCCGCTGCATCACCCGCCAGGCCGCCCAAAGGCAGAACATCACCGCCAGGGCCAGGGGGGTGTCCAGGGCCAGGTAGTGGCTCTGGGTCACCAGCACCGGATGCGCCGCCACCAGGGCCGCCGCCAGCAACCCGGTGGCCACGCTGTCGAAATAGCGCCGGGCCACCATGTAGGCCGCCCAGACCTGGGCCCCGCCCAGGAAGGCCGCCGTGGCCCGGCCGGCCAACTGGGCCGGCAGGACCAGCTCGGTGCTGGTGCGCACCTCGCCCAGCCAGACCCCCAGCCAGCCGGCGCAGGTGGAGATGGCCCCCCGGGCCAGGGCGGCCAGGCTGTAGAAGGCCTGGGTCCAGATGCCGGGATAGGTGGGCGAGGCGAAGGACAGGGAGTCGATGATTTGCCAGGTCCACTCCTCGGGATGGCCGGAGTGGCCCGGGTCCGGCCCCCAGGAGAGCCCCCAGAAGCGCAGGCCCCAGCCCAGGCCCAACAGCAGGACCAGGATCACGCGCCGGGGCAGGATGTGGGCCGATATCTTCACGTGGCCATCCGGTTCAGGCTTGCGGTCTGGCCAAGGCTAAGGGCCGGGCCGCCATCCTGTCAAGGCCGCAGCGGCGGGAGGGGTCGGGGTCGTGGGGATGCCCGCGCGGCGGGGCGAGGCGGTGGGGCGCCCGGCCGGGCCTCTGGCGCGCGACAGGCCCTGGCCAGGGGGAGCCAAGCCAGGGCCTGTCGCCGGGGCGGGTGGTGATGACGCCCGCCAGGACGGGGCGGGAGGTCAACCTAGAACTGGCACTCGATGGCCCGGTAGGCGCAGGCCGGGATGCAGGACTCGCACAGGATGCAATGGCTGGCGTCGAAGACGATCTTGCGCGAGTCCGGGTCCACGCTCAGGGCCCCGGTGGGGCAGAACGCGGTGCAGGCGGTGCAGTGCACGCACAGGTCGGGGTTGTAGCGCAGCTCCTGCACCAGGGCGTCCACCTGCACCCCGACCTGGTCCAGGTATTCGAAAGCCTTGTCCATGTTGGCCTGGGACCCGGTCAGCTCCAGGACCATGCGGCCCTTTTCGCGGGGGCGCACCAGGGCGCGCATGATGTTGACCTGGAGGTCGTAGTCACGCACCAGATGATAGGTCACCGGCTCCTGGATCAGCCGGGGGGGGAAGTTGAGCACGACCTTCTTGATGGCCATGAGGACACCTCTCGCTATATCTTCGGCGGCCGGACTCCGCCGGCCGATGGCGTCAGCAACCCTGGGCCAGCTCCGCGCCGGGCAGCGGGGCCACCGGACGGGAAAGCGTGAACCCGCCGTTCTGGATGCGGCTCTTGAGCTCGGCGGCCACCTCGCGGGCCTTGGCCCGGCTGGTCAGACAACCGGTGGCCACCTTCTTGCCGTCCACCTCGATATGCCCGCTCAGCAGCTCGGTCATGGAGACCCGGCCCAGGCCGCCGGGCCGCCCCAGGGGATAGGCCTCGGCGTAGTCCACGATGGGGAAGGTGATCTCCCCGTCGCCGATGGCGGCGTGGGCCATGACCTGCTCGTCCAGCACCGGGATCGGGATGCCGATGCCGATGGCCAGGGAGGTCCCGTAGCCCACGATGGAGGCCGCGCGCAGGTATTGCGGGCTCATCTGCTTCAGGTCGCCGATCACCGCCAGGGTGGCCGAGGGGCTCTGGGGCAGGCCGTTGGCCAGGCGCTGGGGCTCGGCCACGTGCTGGGTGCCGGGCCAGACCACATAGCCCTCGGTTCCGCCGATGAAGATGCGGGTGCCGATGCCCACCGTGCGCAGGGTGGGGTCCTTGAGCAGGGGGCTCAGGGCCCCGGCGGTGGCGAAGTTGGCGTTGCCCAGGCCCGGCTTGAGCACCCCCATGTAGGTGTAGATGGTGCGCTTGCCCAGGTTCACGGCCACGTTGTAGAGCTGGTAGCAGTTGCGGGGATTGAACATCACCGCGCTGGCGAAGTCCTGCAGCCCCAGCTCCACGCTGTATTCCTTGCGGGGGTAGCAGTCGGTGCCATAGGTGCTGGCCGTCAGCTTGACCACCTTGCCCTGCACCAGGTCCTGGATCACGTGGGCCCCGCCATAGCTGAACAGGCCGGGATAGACCGCGTTGCGCGGGTCCTCCTCGCTGACCGCGGTGCAGCCCAGCAACAGGTCGGCCGCGGCCCAGCCGGCGTAGGCCGGCACCCCGTTGAAGGCCACCTTGCCGCCGCCGCACTTGATCTTGGGGGTGGACTGACGGATGTTGAAGTATACGCCAGAGGAGCACATCGGCCCGAAGGTGCCGGTGGTCACCACGTCCACCGCCTGGGTGGCGGCCTTGACGCCCTTTTCCCTCACCAGGCCGACGACCTCCTCGGCGGTGGCCACCACCACCTTGCCGGCCTTGATCTTGGCGTTGATCTCCTCGATGGTCCGGGTCATGTGCGCCTTCCCGTCGCCCGGCTGCTCAATGGGCCAAGCTCGCTATAGACGATCGCTGATGACGATGGGGCGGCCCGCGACCACCATTGGTCGCGGGCGTCGGTCCCTGGGCGCGGCCTGGCGGCTAGACGGCGATGGCGCTGACCGAGGCCGCGCTGGGACAGACGCGGTCCTTCTCCTCCTGGCGGGCCACCAGGTCGGCCAGGGTCAGGCCGTCCAGGAAATCCACCAGGAGCTTGCCCATCTCGCCCCAGACCAGGTGCACGGTGCAGCCGCCCACCCGGTCGCAGAAGCTGGAGTCCTGCACGCATTCCACCGGGGCCAGGGGGCCTTCCAGGCTGCGCACGATGTCATACAGGCTGATGCGCCCGGCGTCCACCGACAGCATGTAGCCGCCCCGAGCCCCGCGCACGCTCTTGACCAGGCCGGCGCCCTTAAGGGGGATCAGCAACTGCTCCAGGTATTTGGCCGAGATCTCCTGGCGGCTGGCCAGGTCCCGCAGGGGCACCGGGCCCTTGCCCGAATTCATGGCCAGCTCCAGCATGGCCCGCACGCCGTATCTTCCTCTGGTTGATAATTTCATGATGCTCTACCGTCGATCCTTTCCAAGGCACGCTCAATCCAAGCCGACCCCACGACCACGCCCTGGCTGAACAGGACCGCCAACTGGCCTGGGGCAACCGCGCGCTGGGGCGCGTTGAAGTGCACTTCGTAAGTGTCCCGGGTCCGCAGCACCCGGCAACCCACGCCCTGGTGGGCGTATCGCACCCGCACCACAAGGTCCGGGCATTGCTCGGGCGGCTGGCGCCAAAGCCACCGGCCGCCCACCAGGCCGGAGGAGATCAGCCCCTCCGCCGGCCCCACCTTCACCGCGGCCCGCTGGCCGTCCAAGGCCAGCACATAGGCGGGGTATCCTAAAGCTACCCCAAGGCCGCGACGCTGGCCAATGGTAAATCCGTGTAAACCCCGATGCCTGCCCAGGAGGCGGCCCTGGCCGTCCTCGATGGGTCCGGGGCGCGAGGCCCCGTGGCGGGCCATCAGTTGGTCCCACCCCCCAGGGGGCAGGAAGCAGCCGTCCTGGCTCTCCGGCCGCTGGGCCGCGCTCAGGCCCTCGGCCCGGGCCAGCTCCCGCACCCGGGCCTTGGTCAGCCCGCCCAGGGGGAAGCGCAGACGCTCCAGAAGCGCGGGAGCCACCCGGGCCAGGAAATAGGCCTGGCCCTTGACCGGGTCCACCCCCTCGGCCAGCCGCACCCCCTCGGGGGTCGACACCAGGCGGGCGTAGTGTCCGGTGGCCAGGGCCTGGCAGCCGTCGGCCGCCGCCGCCGCCCAGAGCAGCGGCAATTTGACCCGGGCGTTGCACCAGGCGCAGGGATTGGGCGTGCGCCCGGCGGCGTAGGCCGCCACGCTGGGGGCCGCCACCCGCTCCTCGAACTCCGGCCCTCCCTCCACCACCCGGTGGGGCAGGCCCAGTTGGGCCGCCGCCGCCGCCCCGGCCCGCCAGGCCTCGTCCGGCCCCTGGCCCAGGCGCAGGCTGTAGCCCAGGACCTCATGACCCTGTCGCCGGAGCAGGAGCGCGGCCACCGTGGAGTCCACGCCCCCGCTCAGGGCCACCGCCAACCGGGCCACCGTCGCATCCTTTCCGCCACGAATCCATACATGACCCGTGGTGATTAAGGAGAATAAAATATATCCCCCGCGAGATTGGTTGTCAAATTGCCAGGAGGTTTTTAACTCGGCTCAATCCAGGGCGTCTTCCAGCACTTGCAGGGTTTGCCGTCCGCAGCGGTCGAAATGGAAATGCGGGGCCCGCTCCAGGCCCCGCGCGCTGAGCTCCCGGCGATAATCCGGCTCGCTGACCACCCGCAGCAGGCCCCGGGCCATGTCCTCGACATCAAAGGGGTCCACTAGATGGGCCCCGCCCCCGGCCACCTCCGGGCTGCAACCCCGGTTGGTGGTCACCACCGGGCAGCCGGTGGCGAAGGCCTCGGGGATGGGGATGCCGAAGCCCTCGTAGATGCTGGGGAAGAACAGGGCCGTGGCCAGGCGGTAGACCTGGGGCATGTCCTCGTCGCTCACGAAGCCCGGGAAAACGATGTCCCCCGCCGCCGGGTGGGAGCGGGCGAAGGCCACGTCCTGCTCGAAGCGCCAGCGGTTGAAGCCCACCACCACCAAGGGGATGGGGTGCTTCTCGCGCACCCGGGCCCAGGCCTGCACCAGGCGCTCGAAGTTCTTGAGCGGGGTGATGCCGCCCACGAAGAGCACGTATCGCTCCGGTAGGCCGTATCGTTGGCGCACCGCCTCCAGCTCCGCCGCCGGCGGGGCCGAGGCGAAGAAATGGTCCCCGCAGCCCTCGTGCACCCAGACCGTCTTGGCCGGGTCCGCCCCCACGTGGCGCACGATGTCCCGGGCCGCCTGGGCGGTGGGGGCCAGCACCCGGGCCGCCGCCCGGCAATACAGCGGCATCAGGGCCTTGAAATAGGCCCGGTCCAGGGGCTTGAACAGCTCCGGGTGCACGAACTGCTCCGGCCGCAGCACCAGGATGCGGGGGCAGTGGGCCACCAGGGGCACGCTGAGCTTGGGGTTGAAGATCAGGTCCAGGTCCAGGGCCCTGGCCAGGCGCGGGGTGGCCACCTGGTCCCAGGCCAGCTTGCCCGCGCTGGGCAGCAGGTGCTCGCTGACATTGGCTGGGCCGGCGAAGGCGCCCAGGTCCCGGGCCTGGGCGTAGAACAGCGCGAAATGGTGCTGGGGGGCCAGGCGGATGAAGCTTTTGACGATGTTGCGGCTGTAGGTGACGATGCCGCCCTTCTCGCCGATGTGCCGCAACATGATGCCCACGCGCATGGCTCGCCTCGTCGGGGAGGAAGAAGACGGGAGAAGAATTGGGGGAACCCTTTTGGGGGCCCAAAAGGAGTTCCCCCAAACCCCCTCCTAAAAGGCCGTCAGTCGTCGCGCCGGAAGCCGCGCTCCATCTCGCGCTGCTGGTCGCGCTTCTTGAGGTCCTGGCGCTTGTCGTAGAGCTTCTTGCCCTTGGCCAGGGCCAGCTCCACCTTGGCCCGCCCGTTCTTGAAATACAAGGCGGTGGGGATCAGGCTGTAGCCCTGCTCGGTCAGCTTGCCGGTCAGCTTGCGCAATTCGCGCTTGTGCAAAAGCAGCTTGCGCGGCCGCTCCGGGTCGTGGTTGTCGTAATGGGTGAAGGGATACTGGCTGATGTGGCAACTGATAAGCCAGCCCTCGCCGTCCTTGATCTTGGCGTAGCTGTCGCTCAGGTTGGCCTTGCCCATGCGCAGCGACTTGACCTCGCTGCCCCGGAGCACCAGGCCGGCCTCGAAGCGGTCGCCCAGCTCGTAGTTGAAGCGCGCCTTCTTGTTCTTGGCGACCAGCTTGACGCCGTCCTGGGGCATGCGGACTCTCTCTCGGGCCAGGGGGGCTAGGCCGCGGCCTGGCTCCCGAAGATGCGGGGATAGTGACGGGCCAGCTCGCGGGTCATGAAGGCCTTGACCTCGGCCGCGGTGGGGAAGGTCAGGGCCTCCACCGCCAGCCGTCGCCAGAGCTGGGTGTCGGTCTGGCGCACGATCTGCTTGACCCGGGGAATGGCCAGGGCGGTCATGGAAAGCTGGTCCAGGCCCAGGCCCAGGAGCAGCGGCACCGCGCCGGGGTCGCCGGCCATCTCCCCGCACATGGCCACCGGGATCCCGGCCACGTGCCCGGCCTGGACCACGCTGTGGACCATGCGCAGCACCGCCGGGTGCAGGGGCTGGTAGAGATGGGCCACCTGCTCGTTGACCCGGTCGATGGCCAGGGAGTACTGGATCAGGTCGTTGGTGCCGATGGAGAAGAAGTCGCAGTGCCGGGCCAGGAGATCGGCCACCGCCACCGCCGAGGGCACCTCGATCATGATGCCCACCGGCAGGCGGGCGGCCATGGCCACGCCCTGTTGCTTCAGCTCGGCCCGGCACTGGGCCAGGATCTCCTTGGCCTGCAACAGCTCGTCCACCCCGGAGATGAGCGGGAAGATGACCCGCACCCGGCCAAAGGCGCTGGCCCGCAGGATGGCGCGCAGCTGGTCCTTGAACAACTCCTGCTCCTTGAGGCAGAAGCGGATGGCGCGCAGGCCCAGGGCCGGATTGATCTCCGAGTCCAGGTTCACCGAGCTGGCGAATTTGTCCCCGCCGATGTCCAGGGTGCGGATGTTCACCGACCCGCCGTCCAACCGCTGGGCCACCGCCCGGAAGTTCTCGAACAGCTCTTCCTGGCTGGGCAGGGTCTTCTGGCTCAGGTAGAAGAACTCGGTGCGGTACAGGCCGATGCCCTCGGCTCCGTAGGACAGCGCCGAGCCCACCTCCTCGGCCAGCTCGATGTTGGCCTCCACCCGCACCGTCACCCCGTCGCTGGTGCTGGCCGGCAAATGGGCCTGGGCCAGGATCTCCTGGGCGTAGAGCTCGTAGGCCTCCTGCTTGTCACGGTAGGCGTGCAGGGTCTCCTCGTCGGGGTTGACGATCACCAGCCCGGCCGAGCCGTCCACCACCAGGAAATCGCCGCTGACCACCTGGGAGCTGACCCGCTCCAGCCCCACCACCGCCGGGATGGCCTTGGCCTGGGCCATGATGGCGGTGTGGCTGGTGGGGCCGCCCATGTCGGTGACAAAGCCCATCACCCAATCCAGGTCCATCTGGGTGGTGTCGGCCGGGGAGAGGTCGTGGGCCACCACGATGGCCTTTTCCCGGATCTGGGCGATGGCCGACAGCTCCTGGCCGGAGAGATGACGCAGCACCTGCTGGGTGACGTACTCCACGTCGGCGATGCGCGAGCGGATGTAGTCGTCCTTGATCTTCTTGAAGAAGGCCTTGGCCTCGTCCACCGCGTCGGACAGCGCCCATTCGGCGTTGATCAGCTTGGCGCGGATCAGGTCCTCGGTGCGACGGCTGATCATGCGGTCCTTGAGGATCAACAGGTGGGCGTCGATGATGTAGGCGTAGTCGCCGAAGCCCTCGGCCAGGCCGTGCTTGGCCGCGTTGAGTTCTTCGCGGGTGGACTCCAGGGCGGCCCGCAGGCGAGCCACCTCGGTCTCGGCCTCGGACGCGTCGGCCAGGGGGCGATAGTTGACCTGCACCGGGTGGCGGGGCACGAACAGGGCCCGGCCGATGGCGATGCCCGGCGAGGCCCCCACGCCCTTGAGGGTCTTTTCGCCCCCGGCGGTCACTAGGCCTCCCCGAAGTGGCTGGCGAAGAGTTTCTCCAGGGCCATCAGGGCGTCCTCGGCCTGGGCGCCCCGGGCCAGGGCCGTCAGCTGGCTGCCCTGGGGCGCGTCCAGGGCCAGGATGGAGAGCACGCTGCCGCCATCGGCCTCCAGGCCGTCCTTGCTCAGGACCACCTGGCAGTCGAAATGCTGCACCGTCTCCGCGATGCGCGCCGCCACCCGGGCGTGCAGGCCCAAGCTGTTGTTGACCATCAGGTCGCGGCGCAAGATGGCTTCCTGGATGACGCTGGCTTCTGGTGGTTCCACTTCCTCAGTCCTCGCTGCGGTCTCGAAATCCAACTCTTCCTGGCGCAGCTCCAGCAGGCGGCGGTAGACCGTCTCCCGGGGCTGTCCAGTGGCCTGGGCCACCCGCCGGGCCAGGGCGCTGGGGCTCTCCTCGCCCAGGGCCAGGCCCTGGCTCAACATCTCGTCCGCCACCCGCTCGGCCCGGTCCTGGGCCCCCGGCGGCGGCCCCCCGGCCACCACCAGGGTGATCTCGCCCCGGGCCTGGGCCTGGGCCGCCAGGCGGGCCAGTTCGCCGGCGGTGGCGTGGGCGATCTCCTCGTGCACCTTGGTCAGCTCCCGGGCCAGCACCACCGGCCGCTCCGGACCCACCACCTCCACCAGGTCGGCGGCGGTCTCGGCCAGGCGATGGGGGGCCTCGAACAGCGCCATCGGCCAGCCGGTGGCGGCGGCGGTCTCCAGCAGCCGGCGGCGGGGGCCGGGCTTGGCCGGGGCGAAGCCCAGGAACACCACCGGGGCCGCCTCCACCCCGGCCACCGACAGGGCGGCGGCCAGGGCGCTGGGCCCCGGCACCGGAGTGACGGCATGGCCGGCCTGGGCCACCGCCTTGACCACCGCCGCGCCGGGGTCGCTGACCCCGGGGGTGCCGGCGTCGCTGATCAGGGCCACCTCCAGCCCGGCTTCCAGGGTTTCCAGCACCGCGCTGGCGGCCTGGCGGCGGTTGGCCTCGCGGCAGGAGATCAGGCGCTTGCCCCGCAGGCCCAGGTGGCTCAAGAGCTTCTTGGCCCGCTCCAGGCTCTCGGCCGCGATCACCGGGACCTCGGCCAACACCCGGGCCGCCCGGGGGGTCAGGTCCTCCAGGTTGCCGATCGGCGTGGCCACCACCCAAAGCCGGGCCATGCGCTAATCCCCCACCCGAAACGCGTCTCGCAGGTGGCGCACCCGCGCCGGCGCGGGGTCCAGGTCCACCGCCACCACGTCGAAACGGCAGGGCGGCAGCGGGCCTTCCAGCCGGGCCAGATAGGCCCGCGCCGCGGCCACCAGCCGCCGCCGCTTGCGAGCGTCCACCGACTCCTCCGGCCCCGTGGCCGCGCCGGCCCCCCGGCCCTTGACCTCCACGAAGACCAGGGTCGGCCCTTCCCAGGCCACCAGGTCCAGTTCGCCGCCGCCCAGGCGGATGTTTCGTCCCACCACGTTCAGTCCCGCGCCGATCATGGCCCGGCGGGCCAGGTCCTCGGCCTGGCGACCCCGTTCGGTCGCCCCGGCCCTAGCCAAGGCCCAGCTCCAACTGCGCCACCGGGGCGTAGGAGCGCCGGTGCAGGGGGCAGGGGCCGTGGGTCTTCAGCGCCCGCTGGTGGCGGGCGGTGGGGTAGCCCTTGTGGTCGGCGAAGCCATAGGCCGGCCACTCCCGGTCCCAGCGCTCCATCAGCCGGTCGCGGTGGACCTTGGCCAGGATGCTGGCCGCGGCCACGCTGCGGCAGATGGCGTCGCCCTTGACCAGGGCGCGCTGGGCCAAGGGCAGGTCCAGCCCGAAACGGCCGTCCACCAATAGGTAATCGGCGGCGGGGCGCAGGGCCTCCACCGCCCGGCGCATGGCCAGAAGGCTGGCGTGGTGGATGTTCAGGCCGTCCACCTCCCCGGCCTCGGCCCAGGCCACCGCCCAGGCCGTCGCCCCCTGGGCGATGACCGGGGCCAGCGACCGCCGGCGGGCCGGGGAGAGACGCTTGGAGTCGGCCAGGCCCGGGTCGGGCCAGTCCGGCGGCAGGATCACCGCCGCCGCCACCACCGGCCCGGCCAGGGGTCCGCGCCCCACCTCGTCCACGCCCGCCGGCCACAGGAAGCCCCGTGCGCGCAGATCGCGCTCCAGGGCGTCGTCGGGCCGGCTGCCGGCGGGGGCCATGGGGTCTAGACCCGCCGCCGCTCCTTGATGCGGGCGGCCTTGCCGCGCAGCTTGCGCAGATAGTAGATGCGCCCCTGGCGCACCCGGCCCTCGGTCACCAGGTCCACGTGGTCGATGATCGGGGAGTGGAGGGGGAAGATGCGCTCCACGCCCACCCCGTTGGAGACCTTGCGCACGGTGAAGGAGGCGCCCATGCCATCGCCCCGACGGCGCAGGACCACGCCCTCGAAGACCTGGATGCGCTCCTTCTCGCCCTCCTTGATCCGCACATGCACCTTCACGGTGTCACCGGCGCGGAACAGGGGGATGTCGACCCTCATCTGCTCGCGCGCGATCAGCTCCTTCGCGTCCATCCGGCTTTCTCCTCGCCTCGGACCCGGCGTCAATCCCCGGGGCCGGTTCACTGATCCAAATCTATCCGCGTCAGGCCCCGGCGGGGCCGTTGGCTGCGTCTTCCTCCCGCCGGACCTCCTCCAGCAGGCGGGCGTCCTCCCGGCTCAACTCCAGCCGCTCCAGCAACTCCGGCCGCCGCCGCCGGGTGCGGCGCAGGGACTCCTTGCGCCGCCAGCGGGCGATGGCGGCGTGGTTGCCGCTCAGGAGCACCTCCGGCGCCGCCAGGCCGCGAAACACCGCCGGCCGGGTGTAGTGCGGGTGCTCCAGGAGCCCGTCGGCGAAACTGTCGGCCGCGGCCGACTCCGCCCCCCCCAGCACCCCGGGGATCAGGCGGCTGACCGCGTCCACCACGCACAGGGCGGCCAACTCGCCGCCGCTGATGACGAAGTCGCCCAGGCTGAGCTCCTCGTCGACCATCAGGAGCCGGAAACGCTCGTCCACGCCCTCGTAGCGGCCGCAGACCAGGATCACCCGCTCCAGTCCGGCCAGCTCCCGGGCCTTGGCCTGGTCAAAGGGCCGGCCCTGGGGGCTCAGGAGGATCACCCGCGCCGGCGGACCGTCGGCCAGGCTCTCCACCGCCTCGCACAGGGGGCCGGGCAGCATCACCATGCCGTCGCCGCCGCCGTAGGGCATGTCGTCCACGGTGCGGTGGCGGTCGCGGGCGAAATCGCGCGGATTGGTGGTCCGCACCGCGATCAGTCCCGCCAGTTGCGCCCGGCCCAGGATCGAGGTCTCGCCATAAGCCTGGCAGACCTCGGGAAACAGGGTGACCAGGTCGAAGATCACCGGTCGCCCCGCTCCGGGTCCGCCGCGTCGTCGTCGGGCGTGAAGCCCGGCTCGGGCCAGCCCTGGGAGTCCAACAGCCCCTCGGGCAAATCCACCTGGATCAGGCCCGCCGCCAGGTCCATGGCCAGGATCACCGGGTCGGCCATGGGGATGAGGGCCTCTTTACCATCCGGGGACCGGACTAGCAACATGTCGTGGGGGCCGGGGTTGCCCACCGCCACCACCTGGCCCAGCTCCCCGGCCCTGGCGTCCACCACCCGGGCTCCCTTGAGCTGGAACCAGTAATACTCGCCCTCCTCCAGGGGGGGCAGGGCCTCCCGCCGCACGTAGACCCACTGTCCGGCCAGGGCTGCGGCCTGTTCGCGGTTGGTCACCTCGCGGGTGGTCAACAGCGCCCGGCCGCCGTGCTCGCGCAAGGAGACCACCATCAGGGGGCGCAGGGTCTCGGGGTTGGGCCCCAGGTGGATCACCCCGGAGCGGAGAAAGACCTCCGGGTCCTGGCCGTGGGCGAAGACCCTGATCTCGCCCTTGACCCCGAACGCACCCGAGACCCGACCCATCAGGATCAGGTCGGCTTGGCGCATGGCTACTCGATGATCTCCAGCACCGACCGTTTGCGGATCTTGGTGGAGGCCGCGCTCAGGATGGTGCGCATGGCCCGCGCGGTCCGTCCCTGCTTGCCGATCACCTTGCCCAGGTCCTCCTTGGCCACCTTCAACTCGATCACCGAGGTCTGCTCCCCTTCGATCTCGTTGACCTCCACCTGCTCGGGATGATCCACCAGGGCCTGGGCGATGTACTTGATCAACTCCTTCACGCGCCACCTCCACCTGAGGGTGAGACCGTTGCTCCAGCGGGTGCCTGACCTGGGGGACAGATCATGCCGGCTCGATGGTTACGGATTCCAGTATGGGCCATGCCGCCGTCACACGGCGGGTTTTTATGGCTCCCAGCCTCCTGTCGCCCCGGGCAAGGTGCGGATCGGCCCCGGGCGGGCGGCCCACCCAACGGCAGCGCGGGCCTCGGCCTCAGTTCGCCGCCGGAGCCTCGCCCTGGGGCCACAGGCCGCGGCCCTTGAGCAGGCTGTAGACGGTGTCGGTGGGCTGGGCCCCGCTGGCCACCCACTTGGCCAGGGACTCGGCCTTGACGGTCACGCTGGCCGGGTTCTGGTGGGGGTCGTAGGCGCCCAGGATCTCCAGGAAGGATCCGTCGCGGGGGGCCTGGGAGTCGGCGGCCACGATGCGGTACATGGGCTTCTTCTTGGCGCCCATCCGGGTCAGTCTGATCTTGACGGCCATTTGGTTCTCTCTCGTTTCGGGTGATCAGGTGGTCTCAGGCCGGGGTCAAAGCCTCACATGGGCATCATGCGCCCCAGCCCCTTTTTCTTGCCGCCCATGCGGGTGGTCATGCTCTTCATCATCTTGCGGGCCTGCTGGAAGTTCTTCAGCAGGCGGTTGACCTCGGCCACGCTGGTGCCGCTGCCCAGGGCGATGCGGCGCCGCCGCGAGGCGTTGATGATGTTGCTGTCGCGGCGCTCGCCCGGGGTCATGCTGTTGATGATGGCCTCGGTGCGCTTGAGCTCGCCCTCGTCGGGCTGAATGTTCTTGAGCTGCTTGAGCTTGCCCATGCCCGGCAGCATCTTCAGGATCGACTCCAGGGAGCCCATTTTCTTGAGCTGCTGGAGCTGGTCGCGAAAATCCTCCAGGGTGAAGGCGTTCTTGGCCAATTTCTTGGCCATTTCCCGGGCCTGGTCCTGGTCGTAGGCCGCCGCGGCCTTCTCCACCAGGGACATCACGTCGCCCATGCCCAGGATGCGGCCGGCCATGCGCCCGGGATGGAACTCCTCCAGGGCGTCGAGCTTCTCGCCCACGCCCAGGAGTTTGAGCGGCACCTCGGCCACCGCGCGGATGGACAAGGCCGCGCCGCCCCGGGCGTCGCCCTCGACCTTGGTCAGGACCACGCCGGACAGGCTCAGGCGCTCGTGGAAGGCCTTGGCCACGTTGACCGCGTCCTGGCCGGTCATGGCGTCGGCCACCAGGAGCACCTCGGCCGGGCGCAGCTTTTCCCGGATGGTGGCCAGCTCGGCCATCAGGGCCTCGTCCACGTGCAGGCGACCGGCCGTGTCCAGGATGATCAGGTCGGCCCCGGCCCGGGAGGCGGCGGCCAGGGACTGCACGCAGATGTCCACCGGGTTCATGCCCGGGTCGCTGTCAAACACCGGCACCTGGATCTGGCCGCCCAGGCGCTTGAGTTGCAGAATCGCCGCCGGCCGCTGCACGTCGGCCGGCACCAGGAAGGGGTGCCGCCCGCGTTTCTTCAGCATCAGGGCCAGCTTGGCGCTGGTGGTGGTCTTGCCCGAGCCCTGCAGGCCCACCAGCATGTAAATCAGGGGCGGCCGCCCGCCCAGGGCCAGCGGCTGGTTGGCCCCGCCCATCAGGGCGGCCAGCTCCTCGTGGACGATCTTGATCACCTGCTGGGCCGGCGTGAGGCTCTTCATCACCTCCTGGCCCACGGCGCGGGTCCGGACCTGCTCGATGAAGTCCTTGGCCACCTTGTAGTGGACGTCGGCCTCCAGCAGGGCCAGGCGCACCTCGCGCAGGGCGTCGGAGATGTTCTTCTCCGACAGCTTGCCGTGCCCCTTGAGCCGTTTGAAGGTGTCGGCCAGGCGGTCGCTGAGGTTATCGAACATGAATCACGGGTTCCGCTTGATCATCCGCATCAGCACCACTGGCGCGGCCCTAACTCGGCCGGCAAACTAGGGGATTATAAGGGACGCACCCCCCCTCGTCAACCGTGGCTCCCGCCGCGCGCCACCCGATGTCCCTTTGTGAAAATATAGCAAACCCCCGCCCCCGGCGGCAAATCATAGTTGCGCCCGGCCTGGTGCCCGCCGTCCTGGCCGGGGTTGGGGCTGGATTTGCCAGCCGGAGATGGGTATAAAGGTGACCCATGAGCCTAGACTCCCTCATGGCCCTGGACGTGGGCGGCGGAACCCAGGATCTGCTGGTGTGGCGGGACGGACAACCGCTGGAAAACGCCGTAAAAATGGTCATGCCCTCGCCCACCCAGGTGGTGGCCGCCCGCATCCGCGCCGCACGCGAGCGGCGGCGGCACGTTTTCCTGCACGGGTTCCTGATGGGCGGCGGGGCCATGCACAAGGCGGTGGGCCAACACCTGGCCGCCGGGCTCCGGGTCTGGGCCACCGCCGAGGCCGCCGCCAGCCTGGCCGACGACCTGGCCCGGGTCCGCTCCCAGGGGGTGGAGATCGCGGCCAGCCCGCCGGAGGAGGCGGTGGCGGTTTTCACCACTGATCTCGACCTGTTGGCCCTGCGCCAGGCCTGCGCCCTCTTTGAGGTCTCCCTGCCCCCCCGCCTGGCCCTGGCGGTCTGCGACCATGGCCATTCCCCGGGCTTCAGCAACCGCAAGTTCCGTTTCCAGATGTGGGAGCGCTTCCTGGCCGCCGGGGGCCGGCTTGGCGACCTGATCACCAGCCAGCCCGACCCCAGCCTGACCCGCTTCGCCGCCCTCAAGGAGCAGGCCCCGGGCGCGCTGGTGATGGACACCGCCGCGGCCGCGGCCTGGGGCGCCCTGGAGGACCCGGCGGTGGCCGAGCAGGCCCGGCGGGGGGTCTGCGTGGTCAACGTGGGCAACATGCACACCGTGGCCTTCCTGGTGCGCGGGGACCGGGTGCTGGGCGTCTACGAGCACCACACCGGCTGTCTGGACACCCCCACCCTGGCCAGCCAGGTGGGGCGCTTCGTCCGGGGCGAGCTGAGCGACGCCGAGGTCTTCGCCGGCCAGGGCCACGGCTGCGCCCGCCTGGCCGAGGCCCCCCAGGGCCAGGACTGGCCGGTGGCCCTGACCGGCCCCCAGCGCCGTCTGGCCGCCGGCCTGGGCTGGCGGGTGGCCGCGCCCTTTGGCGACGTCATGCTCTCCGGCTGCTTCGGCCTGGTGGCCGCGGCCCGGGTCTGGGAGGCCAGGGCCTGACCCCCCAGGCCTGGGGTCTCCTCCGCCGCCAACCCCCACCCCTCGTTGCAAAAGGCAACCTCCCCCGTTATACTTAGCCCGAGTTTCGTCACCGCCGTGAACCAGCGCCGACCCACCCAGGCGCGCATGGCCCCTCCAATCCCTGGAGCCCGTCCTGGGGAGGACCGACCGTGCCCGCGTTCCCGTCCGCCCACCCCGAGCCTTCGCCCGCCCTGCGCCGGGGCCTCGTCGCCCTGATCTACGCCCTGGCCGCCAGCCTGCTGACCTGGCGTTTCCTGAGCAGCGACCTGCACTACGACAGCGCCCTGGTGGGCCTGATGGTGCAGGCCTTCCTGGAAGGCGACTTCCACGTCTTCTTTTTTGGCAACAACTACATGGGCACCCTGGACGCGGTGCTGGCCATGCCGGTCCTGGCCCTGTTCGGCTCCACCACCCTGGCGCTCAACTTCTGGCCGCCGGTGCTCTACCTGGGCGCCATGGTCATCCTCCACCGCCTGCTGGCCCGCTTCTTCGGCTTCTGGGGGGTGCTGGTGGGCCTGGCCTACCTGGCCCTGCCCCCGTCCTACGGCCTGTTCTTCGCCGGCGAGGCCCGCACCCACTATGGCCTGGGCCTGTTCCTTTCCGCCTGGTTGATGTGGATCAGCCTGCGCCTGGGCGACACCCCGGCCTGGCGCGACCGCTCGCTATTCCTCTGGGGGCTGGTGGCCGGCCTGGCCTTCTGGACCAACTTCCTCAGCGCCACCGCCATCCTGCCCTGCGGCCTGTATCTGCTCTGGGCCGGCCGGGGCCGTCTGCGCCCCGCCGCCCTGGGCTGGCTGGCCCTGGGCGGCCTGATCGGGGCCGCGCCCCTGATCTGGTTCAACGCCAGCCATGGCTGGCCCTACCTGGGCCTGGGGGGCGATTTGCGCCTGGGGCCGGAGCTGGGCCAGACCGCCGATTACAGCCTGGACCACGCCTGGCGCTACCTCAAGGCCGTCTTCTGGCGGGGGCTGCCGGCCCTGCTGGGGGTGTGGAACTCCCACCGGGGGGCCATTCCGGCGGGAAGCCCCATGTTTTTCGTCTACCTGCTGCTGTTGCTGGGCCTGGCCGCCGGCGCGGCCGGCCTGTTCTGGCGGGGCTGGCGCGAGCGCGACCGCCGGGCCTGGCTGCCCCTGGCCATCCTGGCGCTCAGCGTGGCGGCGGTGGTGGGCACCCATTACGGCTCCCAGGTGGAGCAGGACCGGCCCCGCTACCTGCTGTGGCTCTACCTGCCCCTGCCCTTCTGCTGGGCCTGGCTGGGCCAGGCCCTGGCCCGACTGCACCCTCTCCCGGCCCCGGCCCTGGCCCCGGTCCTGGCCCTGCTGCTCTGCACGGTGAACCTCGCCGGCTACGCCGACTTCCGCAGCCTGTGGGGCACGCCCTTGCTGCGGACCGATGGCGGGTTCTATTTCCAGCAGGAGGCGGCCTATCGCCAGATGCTGGCCCAGGCCCGGGCGGCGGGGGTGGAGCATCTCTACGCCGACGAGCGCCGGCCGGTGTTTTTCCAGCCCAATCCCGACCTGGGGGCCTATGAGCTGGCCTTCCTGGCCCAGGGCGATCCCCTGGTGGTGGATTTCTGGCGCGACAAGCGCCCCCACATCGCGGCCCGGGTGGACGCCGCCCCGGCCCCGGCCTTCTACGTCGCTGGCCTGGAGCCCAAGCTGCGCTTCCTGGGGCTGGATTTCCAGCGCCAGGGCGACCAGCTCTTCCATGGCTTCCGGGAGCCCGCCGCCGTCCAGAACCTGCTGGACCTGGACCAGGCCCGCGCCCACGCCCTGGACGGACGCGGCCTGGGGGCCAGCCTGGCAGACGGCGACCTGCGCTCGGGCTTCGTCACCCGAGGGCCGGCCCGGGCCGGCGACGGGTTCGTGCTGGACCTGGGCCAGACCCAGGTGGTGGCCGGCCTGGCCCTGGTGCCCAGCTTCCCCTGGGAGATCCCGGCCGGGGTGCGAGTGGAGGGCGCGGGAGACGACGGCCACTTCACCGTCCTGCGCGAAACCCCCCACTACCACGCCCCGCTCTTCGTCTCCGGCCCCCGGCCCTTCCTCAAGACCCGCTACGCCCGGGTGGAGTGCTACTTCCCGCCCCGGCAGTTGCGCTACCTGCGGGTGACCCACCTGGGCGACAGCAAGCGCCACTGGTCGGTGCGCCAGGCGCTCTTCTATGGCCCCGGCAGCGACGACGGCCTGCCCTCCTGGCAGGAGAGCCTGGAGTTGGTGCACCAGGCCGTGGCCCGGGGGGGCTACCGGCGCATCTACGCCGACGCCTGGCCCTCGGCCCATCTCCACCTGCGCCTGGACGACCAGGTCTCGACCCTGCCCGCCAACCAGAACCGCACCGCCTATGGCCATCGCCACCCCGGCGACGACCGGCCCCTGGTGCTGGACTGGTCGGATGGCAACGGCCTGATCGTCCCCCGCCGAGCCGCCGACCAGGCCGGTCGCCAACTCGCGCGGGCCGGAGTGCTCCACCAGCGCCAGGACCTGGGCCGCTACGCCCTGTTCCGCCTCCAGGGCCGGGAGACGGGGCTTCCCCTGCGGCCTTTGGCGGTGAGCTCGGAGGTGGCCCCCCAGGCCGCCGCCGCCCTGGCCCAGGGCCGTCTGGGCAGCGGACGCTGGGGCAGCCAGGGGCCGCAGCGGGCCGGGGTGGGGCTGACCCTGGACCTGGGCGCGCCCCGGACCGTGGCCTGGCTGGGCCTGGACAATCGCGATCATCCTCACGATTTTCCCCGCCAATTGCGAGCCTTGGCCTCGGACGACGGCCAAGCATGGCGACCGGTGGATCTGACCCTGGTGGGTCCCCTGGCCTTCAGCGGCGAGGTGTTGTTGACCTACGCCGAAGGCCAGAGCCTCTATCGCTTCCAGCCCGCGGCGCGGGCGCGCTTCCTGCGCCTGGAGTTGGCGGCCGACGACCCCCAGTGGTGGTGGTCGGTGCAGGGCCTGTCCCTGGCCGCGCCGGCCGGGTCCGACCAACTGGCCTCGCGCTAGGCCGGGGCCGGCCCCTTGTATTCCGGCCCGGGCTTGGGTAGTAATGGGGCCATGGAAGAGCTGACCCGCCCAGCCGCCGCCCGCCGCGTCGCCCGGCTCTCGGCCGAGATCCGCCGGCACAACCGCCTGTATTATCAGCATGACCGGCCCGAGATCAGCGACGAGGAGTACGACCGCCTGCTGGCCGAGTTGGGCGAGCTGGAGGCGCGCTTCCCCGATCTCGGGCTCCCCGACTCCCCCACCCGGAGCGTGGGCGCTCCGCCCCAGACCAGCTTCGCGCCGGTGGTCCACCACCGGCCCATGCTCAGCCTGGAGTCCAAGGCCGACCCGGCCATCTTCACCGATTTCCTGCGCCGCCTGGCCGAGGCCGGCGCGGCCGGGGCCGCCCTGCTGGCCCAGCCCAAGATCGACGGTCTCAGCGTGGAGCTGGTCTACGAGGCCGGCCTGCTCAGGGTGGGCTCCACCCGGGGCGATGGCCAGACCGGCGAGGACATCACCCTCAACCTGCGCACCGTGGCCGACATCCCCCATCACCTGGAGGGGGTGGATGGCCTGGTGGTGGTGCGAGGCGAGGTCTACATGGACCGCCAGGGCTTCGACGACCTCAACCGGGGCCTGGTGGAGGCCGGGCAGGAGCCCTTCGCCAACCCCCGCAACGCGGCCGCCGGCTCCCTGCGCCAGCTCGATCCCCGGGTCACCGCCGGCCGGCCCCTGCGGTTCTTCCCCTTCGAGCTGGTCAACGCCAGCGAGCTTGGCTTCACCAGCGATCACAAGGCATTGCAGCGTCTGAGCGACTGGGGGTTCCCGGTGGGGGCCGACCACCTGCACCTGGGGGCCGACCCCGGCTTGGTGGAAAAAATCCACGCCGACTACCTGGCCCGGCGCGACCAGCTGCCCTTTGAGATCGACGGAGTGGTGGTCAAGCTGGACGACCTGGGCCTGCGCGAGGTGCTGGGGGCGCGCTCGCGCACCCCGCGCTGGGCCGTGGCCTGGAAGTTCCCGCCCCGGCAGAAGATCACCACCGTGCGCGACATCGCCATCCAGGTGGGCCGCACCGGCAAGCTGACCCCGGTGGCGCTCTTGGACCCGGTGGACGTGGGCGGGGTCACGGTCAGCCGGGCCACCCTGCACAATTTCGAGCAGCTGGCCCGCCTGGACGTGCGGGTGGGCGACCGGGTGCGGGTGGAGCGGGCCGGGGACGTGATTCCCAAGGTGGCCGCGGTGGAGGCCCCGGGAAACCCCCGCCAGGCCCTCCTGACCCCGCCGCAGGCCTGCCCGGTCTGCGGCTCCCCGGTGGCGGCCGAGGGGGCCTATCACCGCTGCCAGAACCGCCTGGGTTGCCCGGCCCAGATCATGGGCGCCCTGGAGCACTACGCGGGCCGAGCGGCCATGGACATCGAGGGCCTGGGCGAGAAGCGCATCGACCAACTGCGCCAGGCCGGCCTGCTGACCGACCTGCCCAGCCTCCACGCCCTGCCCCAACACCGCGAGACCCTGGCGGGCCTGGAGGGCTGGGGCCGGCTCTCGGCCGACAACCTGGTGCGCAACCTGGAAAACTCCCGGGGCAGGCCCCTGTCCCGCTTCCTCTTCGCCCTGGGCATTCCCAACGTGGGCGAGGCCACCGCCCGGGACCTGGCCAATTATTTCGGCGAGTTCCCGGCCATCGTGGCCGCCGGGGAGGCCGAGCTGGCCCAGGTGCCGGGGGTGGGGCCGGTGGTGGCGGCCAGCATCGCCCAGTTCTTCGCCCGCCCCCAGACCCGGGCCGTCGCCCAGCGCCTGGCGGCGCTGGTGGAGCCGGCCCCAGTGCCCGAGGATCAGCGCCAACGAGCGGGCCCCCTGAACGGACTCAGCGTGGTCTTCACCGGCGAGCTGCCCGGCCTGAGCCGGCCGGAAGCCGAGGAGATGGTGCGCCAGGCCGGGGGCAAGGTCGCCGCCAGCGTGAGCAAGAAGACCGGCCTGGTGGTGGTGGGGGATTCTCCGGGCGGCAAGGCCGACAAGGCCCGCCAACTGGGGGTGCGGATGGTGGACCTGGCCGGCTTCCTGGCCCTGATCCGGGGCGAGGAAGCCCCGCCGCCGGCCAAGGGCCAGGCATCGTTGTTCTAGGGCCTGTTAATATCATTGGGGTGATGTTGTGCGCTTCGGGATGTCATGGGAGCGTAGCGAAGCGATCTCTCGCGGTATTATTTATTACTCTCGTCATGTTAGGAAAATCGGGAGAGATTGCCGCGTCGCTAACGCTCCTCGCAATGACAAAAAAAGGCCTTCATGCTGGACTCGGCGTCCGCCCCGATTCGGATCACTGATCTGGTAATTACGTTTGTGTTAACAGGCCCTGGTTCCCAGGAGACGTGCGATGGAGATGGTCAAGGCCACGGTGCTGATCAAGGGCAAGGTTCAGGGGGTCTTTTTCCGGGCCTACACCCGGGACCAGGCCGAGGCCCTGGGCCTGGCGGGCTGGGTGCGCAACCTGCCCCTGCGCCGGGTGGAGGCGGTCTTCCAAGGCCCCCGGGATCAGGTGGAAAAGGCCATCGCCTGGTGCCATCAGGGCTCGCCCGCGGCGGTGGTCGGCGAGGTCGCGGTCAGTTGGGGCGATCCCGACCCCGAACTCAAGATTTTCGAGATCCGCTATTGAGGGCCGCGCTTTGGATTTTGCCACGGGTTTGCTATACTTCCCCTTCGAGGCCCTCCGGCCGGCCATCGCACCACCACGGGAGTCCCCCCCCATGATCCGACCCCAGCCCCCCCAAACCCGCCTGTTCGGTCCCATCGCCCTGCTGGTCCTGGCCGCCCTGCTGCTGGGCGGCTGCGGCGTGACCACCAAGGTGGTGGAATACTGGGAAGGCCAGGACTCCAGCCTGCGCAAGCGAGTCTCGGTCGCCCCCTTCTCCGCCAGCCAGGAGGCGCTCAAGCCCCAGGCCCAGGCCATGCAGAAGATCATCGCCAAGGGTCTGGAGCAGCAGGGCGGCCTGGTGCTCATCGACTTCGCCAGCCTGGACCAGGAGATGGAGAAGCTGCCCCAGAAAAGCGGCAGCGCCGAGGACCTGGCCTACGAGGCCGGCCGGCGCCTGGGCCTGAACACGGTCCTGGCCGGCAACCTCACCGACCTGGCGGTGGTCCGCCAGATGAAGGGCATCTACGGCTTCCGCGACAACGCCCCCTTCCTCGCCCTGGAGGGCGAGTTCCGCCTGTTGGACATGACCACCAGCACCATCCTGGCCCAGACCTCCTTCCGCCAGCAGACGGTCATCTCCGACGTGGAGGCCGAGGCCATCACCATGAACAACGCCGCCCCGGACGCCAAGATCGTGGCCAAGCTGGTGGCGGAGATGACCAAGGAGGCCCAGGCCTGGATCCAGGCCAAGATCAACGCCCAGCCCTGGGGCGGCACCGTGCTGGAGGTCCAGGGCGACAAGGTGCTGATCACCGTGGGCCGCGACACCGGGCTGCCCACCGGGACCAACCTGGTCGTCTACGCCCTGGGCGAGCGCATCAAGTGCGGCACCGGCCAGGAGATCTGCCTGACCGGCCCGGCGGTGGCCAAGGTTCGCCTGTTGGAGCTGGGCGCGCGCACCGCCTGGGCCGAGGTGGTCCAGCGCATCAGCCCCCCCGCCCCGGACAAGAAGGCTCCCGCCCCCCCGGCCCCGCCCATCCTGCCCGGCCAGGTGGTGCGCACCCGCTGAGCGCGGCCCCTCCCCGCCAACGCCGACGGGCGGCCCTCTTCGGGTCGCCCGTTCGGTTTAGCGGTGTCATCACAGATAGCTACAGCTTGGCCTTCTCCCGCCGGGCGGCGGCGATCAGCTCCCGGGCGTGCTCCCGGGCGGTGGCCTCGCCCTGGCTCCCGGCCAGCATCCGGGTCAGCTCCGCCACCCGCCCCTCCTGATCCAAATCGGCGATCACGGTGGCGGTGCGGCCGTCGCTGACCTGTTTGCCCACCGACCAGTGCTGGTCGGCCCAGGCCGCGATCTGGGGCAGGTGGGTGATGACCAGCACCTGGGCCCCGCGTGAAAGCTCCGCCAGCTTGCGCCCCACCGCCGCGCCCACCGCCCCGCCGATGCCGGCGTCCACCTCGTCGAAGACCAGGGTCGGCGCGCCGGCCCGCTGGGCCACCAGGCTCTTGAGGGCCAGCAGCAGGCGCGACAGCTCCCCGCCGCTGGCGATGGAGCGCAGGCGGCGAAAGCCTTCGCCGGGGTTGGGGGCGATGTAGAACTCGGCCGTCTCCAGGCCCTGGCGGCCCAGAGGACCCTGGGAGGTCTCCAGGCTGGCCCCGGCCGGGGGCTCGAAGCGGGTCTCGAAGGCGCAGTGGGCCAGGCCCAACTGCCGGAGCTCGGCCTCGGCCGCCGCCGCCAGCCGGGGCGCGGCCGCGCGCCGGGCCTGGCCCAGGGCCAGGGCCAGCGTCAAGGCGTCGCCCAGGGCCGCGTCCCGCTCCCGGCCCAACTCCGTCAGGCGCTCCGCGCCCCCGCCCAGCTCCTCCAGCTCGGCCCGGGCGTTGGCCAAGGTCTCCAGGGCCGTCTCCAGGTCGCCGCCGTGCTTGCGGCAGACCCGCTGGATGGCCAACAGCCGTCCCTCCACCCAGTCCAGCCGGCCCGGGTCCAGCACCACCCGCGCGGCGTAGTCGCCCAGCTCCCGGGCGGCGTCCTCCAGGGTGTAGAAGGCCTCCTCCAGGCCCTTGGCCAGGGGGGCCAGGCGCTGGTCCAGCCGGGCCAGATCCTCCACCAGGCCCCGCGCCCTGCCCAGGTTGTCCAGGATCGCGCCCTCGTCGGCGGCGTAGAGCCCCTGGTAGGCCCCGGAGGCCAGGCGGGCCATCTGCTCGGCGTTGGCCAAAAGCTTGCGCTCGGCCTTCAAGGCCGCCTCCTCGCCCGGGTCCAGCCCGGCCGCCTCCAGCTCGGCCACCACCTCCCGCAGCCAGGCCCGGCGCTCCTCGCGCCGCGCCAGGCGCTCGGCCAGCTCCCGGCGCTGGCGCTCCAGGCCCTGCACCCGGGCCACCGCCGTGGCCACTTGCTGGCGTTGCTCCTCCAGGCCGGCGTAGGCGTCCAGCAGGTTGAGGTGCTCCTCGGGCCGCAGCAGGGCCTGGCTGGCGTGCTGGCCCACCAGGCTCAACAGCTCCGGCCCCAGCTCGGCCAACAGGGCCAGGGTGGCCAGGCCGGTGCCGGCCTGCACCCGGTTGCGCCCCTCGCGGCTCACCACCCGGCGCAAGAGCAGGTCCTCGCCCGGCTCCGGGGCCTGGCCCTCCGCGGCCAGGCGCTGCATGGGCGGGGAGTCGGCCGGCAGGCGGAACAGGGCCTCCACCACCGCCTGGTCCGCGCCGGCGCGGATCAGATCGGCCGCCGCCCGCTGGCCCAACAGCAGGTTCACCGCCGCCAGGATGATGGACTTGCCGGCCCCGGTCTCGCCGGTGAGCACCGTCAGACCCGGACCTGGCTCCAATTCCAGGCGCTCGATCAGGGCGAAGTTCGAGATGCGCAACAGGGTGAGCATGGCGGCCGCCGCGAAAGGATTGTCCGGCCCGGCGGCATGATGGCCGGCACGGGCGCACGCTGGCAAGCTTACCCGCCCGCCGGGCCGATGGTCAAGCCGGCCCATGCCTTGACGCTCGGGGCGGGCCTGGGATAAGGTTGCGCCCAGGGAGAAGGCCCATGGTCATCAACATCAATCCCCAGAACCCCCAGCCCCGGCTGATCGCCAAGGTGGTGGAGGTGCTGGCCGACGGCGGGGTGGTGGCCTATCCCACCGACACCGTCTATGGCCTGGGCTGCGACATCTTCAACAAGCACGCCATCAAGCGCGTCCACCAGATCAAGAACCAGCCCGAGACCAAGCCCTTCTCCTTCATCTGCCCGGACCTCAAGGAGCTGTCCCACTACGCCCGGGTCACCAACTACGCCTACAAGACCCTGCGCCGGCTGTTGCCCGGACCCTACACCTTTGTCCTTGAAGGCTCGCGCGAGGTGCCCAAGATGATGCTCACCCGGCGCAAGACCGCCGGCATCCGGGTGCCCGACCACGCCATCCCCCTGGCCATCGCCCTGCAACTGGGCCGGCCGCTCTTGTCCACCAGCGCCACCGACCGCGAGGGCAAACCCCTGGACAGCGCCTGGGAAATCGAACAGGCCCTGGGCAAGCAACTGGACCTGATCGTGGACGGCGGCCCGGTGCCCGGCCAACCCTCCAGCGTGGTCAGCCTGGTGGACGACGCGCCCGAGGTCCTGCGCGAAGGCGCCGGCCCGGTGGAGGAGTTCCGGAGTTAAGCCGGGAATGGGCGCGAAGGTGGGGAAGCCCTCGGGGCTGCTCCCCAAGGCCCCCGCCCCCACGAGAACCTTCCTGGACGCGTTCGGCCAGCCCGTGGCACGCCGCGTCATGCTTCCTGCCGTCGGCCGGGCGCTGGCTGTCAGGACCCGCGGCCAAGCAATCTCTTGTTGATTCCCAAAGAGATTGCCAAGTCGCTTCGCTCCTCGCGATGACAACCCCTTATTTCATGCGCTCTCCAACAAACGCGCCAAATCCCGGGGCGGGGTTGAGACCCCGCCCCGGGATTTGGCGCGCGCGCCTTGCGGGGGCGATCAGGATTGGCGGTTGGGCTTGGCCGCCAGATGCACGAAGAACTCCACCGCCTGGTCGCGGTATTCGCTGGCGAAGTCGCCGAAGGTCTCGATGGGGCCGAAGCCGCCCTCCCGCAACAGGCCCAGCAGGTAGTCCAGGCGCAGGGGGCACATGTTCAGGTAGTAGGTGGTGTCCGGAAAGACATAGCGGAAGCGGGCCAGGCCCTCGTCCAGATGGTCGGGCTCCACCACCACCCCCTGGCCGCAATAGTAGTACTGGTGGCTGCACTGGTAGCCCTGGTCCAGCATGGTGTCGTAGTTGCGCTGGTCGATGACCAGCACCCCGCCGGGCTTGAGCACCCGGTGGTACTCGGCCAGGGCCTGGCGGCGCTCGGCGTCGCTGAAAAGGTGGGTGAAGGAGTTGCCCAGGTTGGTGATGGCGTCGAAGCCGCCCTCCTCCACGCACTGGCTTAAAATCCGCCAGTCGGCCAGCACCGGGTTCAGGGTCAGGCCCCGGGCGCGGGCGTTCTCCTGGGCCTTTTTGAGCATGGCCGGGCTGCCGTCGGCGCTGGTGACCTCGAAGCCGGCGGCCAGCAGGCGGCAGGAATGGAAGCCGGTGCCGGTGGCCACGTCCAGGACCCGACGCACCCCGCGCCGGCGCAGGTTTTCGATGAAGAAATCGCCCTCGCCGGCGGCGCGACCCTCCCAGTCGATGATCTGGTCCCAGCGCTCGGCCAGGCGCAGCACGTATTCCTGGCGGTAGTGGTCGGTCTGGCGCATGGCGATGGGATCGGGGCCGAAATCCTGGTCCAGGGGGGCCTCGATCTGGTCCGGGTCGGGGCAGGCCTCGGGCAGGGGCTGGTTCCGGGCTTGGTCTTGGGACATGGGCCGGTTCCTCGGCGAATTTAAGGTGTGGCGGTCATCCCCTCCCCCCGGCGCTGGCCGCGCGAAGGGCCGGGCGGGCGGGCGGGCGGGCGGTTTCAACCATACCACTTTGCCGCCCGGGGGCAAGTTTTGGGCTAACCTTCGCCCCCGCCCAGAAAGCGGATCGCCGCCAGGGCGTAGATCAGGGCCGCCTGGCGCACCTGGCTGATATCCACGAACTCGTCCGCGCCATGGGCCTGGGCCCCGCGTCCCGGCCCCAGCACCGCCGCCGGGATATCCCAGCGCTCCACGTAAAACCTGGCGTCGGTCATGCCCTTGATGCCCCGCGTCTTGACCGCCCGCCCCCGCGCCTCCGCGGCGCAGTCGGCCACCAGGCCCAGCCAGGGATCGGCCGGGTCCAGGACGTAGGGCCGGGCCAGGAGCATCGGCTCCAGCACGCATCTTACCTCCGAGCCGGCCAGGGCCTCGGCCGCCAGTTGGGCCAACTCCTGGTGCAGGGCCTCGGGGTCCTGACCGGGCACAAAGCGCAGGTCCAGCTCCAGTTCGCAGAGGTCCGGCGTCTGGTTGACCCGCTGCCCGCCCCGCACCCGTCCCGGGTTGAGGCTGGCCCCGCCCAGCAGGGGGTGCTCCCCGGCCGGCCGCCACTGGGCCAGGCGGGTCAGGAGCGGCCCCAGGGCGGTGATGGCGTTGACGCCGCCGGCCAGGGCCCCGTGCCCGGCCCGGCCCAACAGGCGCAGCCGGGTCCACAGCGCCCCGCGCTGGGCCACCACCAGGTTCAGGCCGGTGGGCTCGGCCACGATGGCGGCGGCGGCCTGGGGACGCCCGGGCTGGACCAGGCGGGCGCTGCCTTCTTGCCCGCCGTTCTCCTCGTCGCTGACCAGGTGCAGGAGCAGGCCCCCGGCCAGGTCCCGGCCGCTTTGTTGCACCAGGCGCGCGCCCCAGACCAGGGCCGCCACCCCGGCCTTCATGTCGGCCGCGCCCCGGCCATGGAGCCGGCCATCACGGATTTCCCCGCCATAGGGCGGCGCTGACCAGGTGGCCGGATCCCCGGCCGGGACCACGTCCAGGTGGCCGTTCAGGGCCAGCCAGGGGCCGGGGCGGCCGCAGTCCAGGCGGGCGGCCAGGTTCAGGCGGCCGGCGGGCGAGAGCACCCGCTCCACCGCCCAGCCCCAGCCGCCGAGCAGGTCGGCCAGGATTTCCAGGCAGGGGGCCTCGTCACCGGGCGGGTTCTCGCTGGGCAGGCGCACCAGCTCCGCCGCCAGGGCGGCGGGTTCGGCTTCCGGCAGCAGCCCGGTCAGGCGTTGAAGCAGGGGGTTGGTGCCGGCGGGCACGGTCCCAGTCCTAGGCGGTCGGGGGATGGCCCAGGGCGCGGGCGGCGCGAGCGGTCATCTGGCGGGTGCCCCAGTGGACCATCTCGTAGAACAGGTCCACGTCTTGATCAAGGAACAGGTTCTCCTTGCGCGCCAACTCGCGGTGGAAGACCCGTTTGAGCATCGTCTTGGCGACCGCCAGGTGCTTGCAATATTCCAGATAGACCAGCCAGGCCGGCAGGCCCTTCTCGCGCCGCAGATAATCCAGGAACTCCCGGCGCAGGCGGGGATGGATGGGCCACATGGCCCGGGCGCAGATGAACTTCTTGTCGAAACCGAACAGCTCCCGGGGCACCCCGGCCGTCTCCAGGACGCGGCGGGGGATGGGGCGGTCGTAATCAGCGTGCAGCCGCCAGGGCTCCATCTCCGGGGAGAGGGTGATCTGACGGATCTTGAGGATGTCCTGGGCCCAGATGAAGGGGACCGGCACCGTGACATAGCCGGCCTTGAGCCGGATCTCGGTCTGGTTCAGGCCGGTCAGGCAGCCACGCCGGATGTGGTCGGCCAGGTGGCGCTCCGGGGTGTCGGCGTCCCAGACGGTGTCGCCGTGGTTGCCGGTGAAGACCAGGCCCAGGGACCCGCTGGCCTCGATCTGCTCGGCCAGGGTGTGGAAGCCGATCTCGAACCAGTGGCCGGAGTGGTGCTTGGGGTAGTTGGTGCAGAGGTAGTAGAGCTCGTCCGGGCCGACGCTTGCGCGCCGGTCGTCCAGCCAGACCACCTCCAGGCCCAGGTGGCGGCCGATCTCGCGGGCGTCCTCCTTCCAGGCGGGGGGCAACAGGCCCTCCAGGGGCTGGCGCACCGGATGGCCGGTGAAGGAGACCCGCACCCCGATCTCCCGGGCCAGGGCCGCCACCGCGGCCGAGTCATAGCCCTGGGACAGGGTGGAGTAGCCGCGGAAGGGGTGGCGACGGCCGGGGTCCTCGGCGTTGGCCTTGATCCGGCCCATGACGCCCAGCAGCGAGGCGATGTAGCTTTCGTAATCGGGGATGTCGTGGTGGTCGATGCGCAGCTCGTAGCGGGTGGGACCCCGGCCGATGACGATGTTCTCGTAGAAGACCTGCTCCAGGTGGTCCAGGGTCGGGTGGACCACCTGGAAGCGGCGGTCGTGGCGGTCCACGCCCTTGATGATGCTCAAACACTCGCGCCAGTAGTCGTGGCCATCGTCCAGCTGGGCCCCGGTGCGGGCCAGCATCAGGGGCAGGCTGTTGCCGACCAGGGCCAGGCCGTCCAGCTCGCAATACAGCAAACGGTCGATGGAGGCGGTGGAGGGGACGAAATGCACCTCCTCGCCCGCGATCCGGATGCCGGAGCCGAAGAAGTTCTCGGCCCGGTGGAACTCGCCGGCCGCGAAATCGCCCTCCCAGACCCCTTCCACCGCCCACTCCGGCGCGGTCTCCAGCGACGCGCCGTGGGCCACCCGCACCAGACCGGCGGCGCGGTCCACCTCGGCCAGCCAGGCCAGTTGGGGCAGGTCGGGCTTGAGGGTCAGGGCCAGGCGGAAGGGCATCAACCGGTCTCCCAGGGGATTCATTACAATGGTCGCGACAATTTAGACCCATGGGCGCGACAAAAAGGTATCATAGTCCTTGCGCCCCACCCTGGCAAGGCCGCCCGCCGGCCGCCTGGCCGGGGCGAAGGCTGTTATAATGACCCAGCCAGGCCGTCCCTTGAACCTTGGTCGGGGAGAAGCGGTTGAGAAGCAGCGCCCAACCACAACGTCAGCCAGCGCCAGACCAGGGGCCGATGATCGGCCCGCCGCCGGCCCTGAGTCTGCACTTCCTGCCGCCCGACCAGATCGACCCCGCCACCCTGGAGGCCATCGAGGCCCTGGTCATCGCCGGGGAAGCGGTGGGTCCGCAATGGGTGGGCCGCCACCTGCGCCGCGCCCACCTGGTCTCCTTCGCCCTGGACGGCCCGACCGTGGTTGGCAGCGTGACCCTCAAGAACCCCCGACCGGAGTACATCGCCCGCCTGCGCCAGCGCTGCGGCCTGGACCTGCGCGGCCACCTGGAGCGGGGCTACACCGCGGTCGCCCCGGCCTATCGCGGCCGGGGCCTGGCCACCCGGCTGGTGCGCGGGCTGGTGGAGCGCGCCCAGGGATTACCCATCTACACCGTCATCGCCCTGGACAACCCGCGCGCCCTGGGGGTCACCAGCCACGCCGGCACCCGGCTGGCCGCCAGCTTCCACAGCGAGATCAGGCATAAACCCATTGGCATCTGGTTACAGGGCCCCTTGCCGCCCTGGCCGGGCGAGAACCAAGCATCATGACGCGATCCCCGGTTTGGCGGTTGGCCATCATCCTCCCGCTGCTGACGATCCTTCTGGCCCTGACCCAGATCCGGCCCGGCGCGGCCGCGGACTGGGACCAGGGGGTGCTGCGGGTGGGGGTTTTGGAGGAGCCCAAGAGCCTCAACCCCTGGCTGGCCGGCGACTCCTGGTCCAGCCACGTGCAGGCCCTGCTCTACCAGCCGCTCTACCTGCGCGAGCCGGCCGAGTTGAAACCCGCGCCCTGGCTGGCGGCCGAGCCGCCGGTCTTCGATCCCCAGGCCCTGACCTACACCGTGCGCCTGCGGCCGGCCCATTGGTCCGACGGCAGCCCCCTGACCGCCGCGGACGTGGTCTTCACCGCCGAACTGATCCAAGCCTTGAAAGTGCCGCGCTTCGCCTCGCTGTTCGCCGCGCTCAAGCGGGTGGAGGCCCTGGACCAGCACACCGTGCGCTACAAGCTCTCCCGACCCGACGCCAGCTTCGCGGCCCGGGCCCTGGGCGCGCCGGTGCTCGCCCGCAAGCAGTGGCAGCCGGTGCTGGAGCAGTGCCGCATGACCCAGCGCCCCCTGGCCAGCCTGCTGCAATACAAGCTGGAGGCCCCCCTGAGCAACGGGCCTTTCGTCCTGGCCGAGTGGCGCAAGGGCGTCTACATCTACCTCAAGCGCAATCCCCACTTTTTCGGCCAGGGCCTGACCATCGCCGGGCGCAGGCTGGGGCCGGAGATCAGCGGGGTGGTCTTCAAGGTCTATGGCACCAGCGACGCGGCGGTGCTGGCCCTGCGCAAGGGAACCATCGACTACTACTGGAACAACATCCAGCCCGGCTATCTGCGCGACCTCACCCGCGACCCGGCGGTGCGCCTGGTCCACAGCCAGAAGAGCGCGCTATACTTCCTGGGCTTCAACCTGCGCCGACACCCCACCGGCCAGGCGGCCTTCCGCCGCGCGGTGGCCATGCTCATCGACAAGCAGTTCGTGATCAAGCGGGTGTTGCAGGGCTCCGGCGAGGTGATGTCCTCGCTGTTGCCGGCCGGCAACCGCCTCTACCACCTGGACCAGACGCCGGACTACGACCAACCCCTCACCCGTCGCCAGCGGATCGAAAAGGCGGTGGCGATCCTGAGCGCGGCCGGCTACGCCTGGGACCAGCCCCCGGCCTGGGAGGGCGACCGCCTGCGCCCCGGTCGCGGGCTCAAGGACCCGGAGGGCAAGCCCCTGCGCGAGCTCGGCATCCTCACCCCGCCGGCCGACTACGACCCCCAGCGGGCCATGGTGGGGGTGATGGCCCAGGAGTGGCTGGGCCAGGTGGGCATCCCGGCCTTCGCGCGGCCCATGGCCTTCGGCGCGATGCTGGAGCAGGTCAAGAGCCGGCACGATTTTGATATGTTCGTGTTGGGCTACGGCAACCTGCCCCTGGACCCGGGCTGGCTGGGGGCCTTTTTCCTGGGGGCCAACGACAAGCCCCGGGGCTGGAACATGAGCGGCTACCACAGCCCGGAGTTCGACTCCCTGGCCAACCAGGCCGGCCGGGCCATGGACCCCGACGAGCGCCGCCCGCTGGTGCTGGAGATGCAGCGCGTCCTGATGAAGGACGCCCCCTTCCTGCCCCTGTACAACCCCACCCTGACCGAGGGCCTGCGCGAGGACCGCTTCAGCGGCTGGGTGGAGATGGTCGGCGGGGTGGGCAATCTGTGGTCCTTCTGCGAACTGACCCCGCGCGCCGGGCGCGCCCGGCCCTAGAGGCAGGCCCATGACCCGCTACGTGATCAACCGTCTGGTGCAGATCGTCATCATCCTGTTCATGATCCTCACCATCCTGTTCGTGCTCTTCCGCCTGGCCCCCGGCGACCCGGTGGCCCGGATGGTGGACCCCAACATGACGCCCGAGGACGCGGCCCGGCTCATCGCCCAGCTGGGCCTGGACCTGCCCATCTGGCGGCAGTACCTGGCCTACCTGGGCAACTGCCTGACCGGCAACTTCGGCCATTCCTTCCACTACGGCCTGCCGGTGCTGGAGATCATCGGCCAGCGCCTGCCCAACACCATCCTGCTGTTCAGCACCGGAGTGCTGCTGTCGGCCATCGCCGGCATCGCCTGGGGCAAGCTGGCGGCCTGGAACAAGGGCAAGGCCACCGACCTCTGGCTGACCGTGGCCAGCCTGATCACCCACACCCTGTTCCTGCCCTGGCTGGCGCTGTTGTTGATCTGGGTCTTCGGCTACAAGCTGGACTGGTTCCCCATCAACGGCATGATCAGCGACGAGGTCTGGCTGGACCCGGACAGCGGCGTGCTCATGAAGGCCTGGGACGTGGCCTACCACATGATCCTGCCCCTGGGCACCCTGTTCATCATGCATTTCGGCAGCTACCTCCTGGTGATGCGCTCCAGCATGCTGGAAACCCTCAAGGAGGACTACATCGTCACCGCCCGGGCCAAGGGCCTGACCGAGAAGGCCATCCGCAACCACCACGCCGCGCCCAACGCCTGGCTGCCGGTGGTGACCAGCGTCGGGCTGTCGCTGGCCTTTTCCATCAACGGCGGGGCCCTGACCGAGACCGTCTTCTCCTGGCCCGGCATCGGCCGCGAGCTGGTCTTCGCCGTCAGCCAGAACGACTACCCCCTGGCCCAGGCCTCGTTCCTGCTGGTGGCCAGCGTGGTGCTGTTCTCCAACCTGGTGGTGGACGTGCTCTACGCCTACCTCGACCCGCGCATCCGCTATTGAGGGGGAGCCCGGCATGAGCGTCAAGGATCAAATCACCGCGCCCGCCCCGCCCCGCCGCCACCCCTGGCGCGAGCGCCTGCTGGAGAACTGGCGGGTCTTCCACCGCAACCCCCTGGGCCGCGTCGGCCTGATCCTGCTGGCCATCTTCGCCATCATGGCCGCGCTGTCGGTGGCCCCGCCCCTGATCGACCCCATGTACCACCCCATGACCGGGGTGGACCCGGAGGTGATGCACTCCTCGCCCCCCAGTTGGCGCCACTGGCTGGGCACCGACTTCATGGGCCGCGACATCCTGAGCCAGCTGTTGGCCGGGACCCGGGTGGCCTTCATGGTGGGCGTCAGCGCCGCCTTCATGAGCATCGTGCTGGGGGTCAGCGTGGGCATGGTCTCCGGCTACCTGGGGGGCTGGACCGACATCATCCTGATGCGCCTGTCGGAGATCATCATGGTGATGCCCACCCTCCTGGTGGTGCTGATGCTGGCCGCGCTCTTCGGCAAGCTGGGCATCTGGACCATCGTGCTGATGATCGCCTTCTTCCGCTGGCCGGGGGTGGCCCGGGTGATCCGGGCCCAGACCTTGAGCCTCAAGGGCCGGCCCTTCATCGACGCCGCCCGGGTGGCCGGGGCCTCCCACGCCCGCATCGTCTTCCGCCACATCATGCCCAACGTGCTGCCCCTGGCCTTCCTCTACATGACCTTCCGGGTCACGGCGGCCATCATCATCGAGGCGGCCCTGGCCTTCCTGGGCTTCGGCGACCCCGGCACCGTGAGCTGGGGGATGATGCTGCAATGGGTCTGGAAGACCGGGCACATGTTCCAGGCCCCCTGGTGGCTGCTGCCCCCGGGCCTGTGCATCTCGCTGTTGACGCTGTCCTTCTACATGCTGGGCCGGGCCATGGACGAGGTGCTGGATCCCCGCCTGCGCGACCAGAGCCACTAGGAAGATCACCATGGCGCTGTTGGAAGTCAACCACCTGAGCATCGGCTACCAGACCCCCAAGGGCCTGCTCAAGGCCGTGGACGACGTCTCCTTCGCGGTGGACGCCGGCCAGTCCCTGGGCCTGGTGGGCGAGAGCGGCTGCGGCAAGACCACCATCGGCATGGCCCTGATGGGCCTGCTGCCGCCCAACGGCTCCATCGTGGGCGGCAACGTGGTCCTGGACGGCCAGGACCTCTCCGGCCTGGGCGAGGACGCCCTGCGCCAGCGCCGCTGGCGCGACATCGCCATGATCTTCCAGGCGGCCATGAACGCCCTGAACCCGGTGCAGCGGGTGGGCGAGCAGATCGCCGAGGCCATCCTGACCCACAAGCCGGAGCTGGGGCGGGAGGAGGCCCTGCGCCAGGTGGAGGGCCTCTACCAACTGGTGGGCCTGCCGGTGGGGCGTCTGCACGACTACCCCCACCAGTACAGTGGCGGCATGAAACAGCGGGCGGTGATCGCCATGGCCCTGGCCCTGAACCCCAAGGTGATCATCGCCGACGAGCCCACCACCGCCCTGGACGTGATCGTCCAGGATCAGATATTGAAGGAAACCAGGGAGCTGCAAAAAGAGTTCAACATCGCCATCATCTTCATCAGCCATGACATCAGCATCGTCAGCGAGGTCTGCGAGATGATCGGGGTGATGTACGCCGGCCAGATGGTGGAGCGGGGCGCGGTGGGCGAGGTTTTCCGCAACCCCCGCCACCCCTACACCAAGGCTCTGCTCAATAGCTTCCCGGCCCTGGGCGGCCCCCGCCGGCCGTTGAAGCCCATCCCCGGCGAGCCGCCGCTGCTGATCGGACACCGTTTCGGCTGCCGCTTCTGCGACCGCTGCCCGGTGCCGGCCGCCTCCTGCAAGCTGGAGCCCCCGGAGCTGGTCCAGGTGAGCGAGACCCATTTCGTGCGGTGCGACAATGCCTGACCTGCGCTTGACCGACAACGGCCAGCCTCGGCCGGCCCCGACGCCGCCCATCACCACGCCGGTGATGGAGCTGGTGGGAATCAGCAAGTTCTATCAGAGCCGGGGCGGCGTCTTCGGCGGGTCCGGGGAGCGGGTCACGGCCCTGAACCAGGTCTCGCTGGACTTCCGGCGCGGGGAGATCTTCGGCCTGGTGGGGGAGAGCGGCAGCGGCAAGACCACCTGCGGCCGCCTGATGGTGGGCCTGGAGCGGGCCGACGCCGGCCAGCTGGTGCTGGAGGGGCGGGAGATCACCGCGCTCAGGGGCAAGGATTTGAGGGACTTCCGGCGCAAGGTCCAGATCATCTTCCAGGACCCCTACCAGTCCCTGAACCCCCAGCTCTCGATCCTGGACAGCGTGGCCGAGCCCCTGATCACCAGCCAGGCCTGCCCGGCCTCCGAGCGCGAGGGCCGGGTGCTGGCCACCCTCAAGGCGGTGGGGCTCTCCCCGGCCGAGGACTTCGCCTACCGCTTCCCCCACCAGCTCAGCGGCGGTCAGCGCCAGCGGGTGGCCATCGCCCGGGCCATGATCATCGAGCCCCGGCTGTTGGTGGCCGACGAGCCCACCAGCATGCTCGACGCCTCCTACTCGGCCCAGATCTTCGACATCCTGCTCAAGGTGCGCGAGAATTTCGGCACCACCATCGTGCTGATCACCCACAGCCTGGCCGCGGCGCGCTACCTCTGCGACCGCATCGCGGTGATCTATCGCGGCCACCTGATGGAGCTGGGCCAGGCCGAGCGGGTCATCACCCAGCCGCGCCACCCCTACACCCAGGCCCTGATCGACGCCACCCCCAAGTTCGGCGACTGCGGCGAGGTGCCCCGCTACAACGCCCTGCTGGCCCCGGAACGCCAGGGGGGGGAGGGAGCGGGTTGCGTCTTTTTCCGGCGCTGCGCCCGGGCCCACCTGACCCGCTGCTCCCGCCAGGCCCCGGTCTGGCGCCGGCTGGAGGACGGGGACATGGTGGCCTGCCACTACGCCGACGGCGCCCCGGACCCGGGGCCGGACATCGCGGCCTGCCCGGCGCCCGGGCTCTAGGACCCGCCCCGTCGCCCCGCCCCCGGGGTCGCCGCCGGGGGGGCGGCCCGGGCTTGTGCCCCGGCGGGGGGCGTTATAGAATGACCCACCCAAGTCACCAGAAATCCTAGCGCCGTCCCCCGGGCGGCCGACCTCCGGCAGGGGAGACCCCATGCGCTCGTTCTGGGCACGTTGGCTGAACATCCAGGCGGACGAGGCAAAACTGTTCCTCTGGGTCGCCGGCCTCTACTTCCTGATGGCCAGCTCCAACATGATCCTCGACAACTTCGTCGAGACCACCTTCCTGCGGCGCTACGGGGTGGAGAACCTGCCCCTGGTCTACATGGCCAACTCGGTGGTGGCCTTCTTCTCCATGGGCGCGCTGATGGGTCTGATGATCCGCTACCCCAGCGGACGCCTGCTGCGCGACATGATGATCTGCTTCGGCGTGATGATGGCCCTGTTGCGCATCGTGGTGGGCCTGGAGATCAGCCTGGTCTATCCGCTCCTCTTCCTGTTGCGCTCCCAGGTCCAGGTGCTCAACGCCATGGTCTTCTGGAACCTGGCCAACGACCTGTTCAACACCCGCCAGAGCAAGCGCATCTTCCCCCTGGTCAGCGCCGCCGGCATGCTGGGCGGCATCCTGGCCAGCGCCGGCACTCCCTGGCTCAACCGGCTGCTGGCCCTGGACAACTTCATGCTGGCCTACGCGGTGCTGGCCATCGCCGCGGCGGCGGTGGTCTGGCGCATCAGCGTGCTCTTCCCGCCGCTCACCCTCACCGAGCGCTCCACCAGCCGGGCCAAGCGCGAGCGCACCAGCATGGTCAAGGAAATCAAGAACGTCTGGCCCTTGATGAAGACCAGCACCCTGGTGTTGATCATGGTGCTGATCACCTTCCTGCCCAACATCCTGATCCCGATCATGAACTACATCTTCAACTTCACGGTCAGCCAGTCCTTTGGCACCGAGCAGGGGATGTTGGCCTTTTTCGGCTATTTCCGGGCCTTCCTCTCCACCATCAGCTTCATCATCCTGATGTTCGTGGGCAAGATCTACAACCGCTGGGGCCTGCCGGTGGCCCTGATGTTCCACCCGGCCAACTACGTCATCGCCTTCCTGGGTCTGTTGCTGCACTTCGACCTGGTGGTGGCCATGTACGCCCGCATCTCCACCCAGGTCCTGCGCGACACCATCAACAACCCGGCCCGCGAGGTGTTGATGGGCCTGTTCCCGCCCAAGAACCGGGCGGTGCTCAAGACCTTTCTCCGGGGCACGGTGGTGCGCATCGGCATTGTCCTGGGCTCCGGGGCCACCATGCTGGCCGAGGACGTGTTCCACCCCCGCTATCTCTCCATCATCGGCATCGTGCTGGGCACGGCCTGGCTGCTCTCGGCCATCTGGCTCAAGAAAGCCTACTCGCGCATCCTGCTGGACCTGATCTCCCAGGACATGGTGGATCTGAAATCCCTGGAGCGCTCGGACATGGACGACCTGTTCCAGGACAAGAAGGCCCAGGCCCAGCTCCTCCAGGCCTGCGCGGCCAGCGAGGGCCACGCCTGCGTCTGGTTCGCCGAGGTCATGCGCTCCCAGAAGATGCCGGACCTGGACGAGCAACTCCTGGCCATGCTGCCGACCAAGCAGGAGGCCACCGCCATCGAGCTCCTGGACATGATCAGCCCCCAGGCCGCGGGCAAGGCCCTGCCGGTCTTCCGCCAGCTGGCCGGGTCCGGCCGTCCGGGGCTGACCGCGGCCCTGGCCCGGGCCGCCGCCCGCATGGAGCGGCCCCAGGGCGAGGAGTTCCTGCACGGCCTGTTGGAGGCCGACCAGCCCCCCCTGGTCAAGGCCGAGGCGGTGGTGGGCCTCTACCGCGAGCAACCGCCCAAATACCGCCATGTCATCGACGACTGGCTGGGCTCGCCGGTGCCGGCCGAGCGCGTGGCCGGGGCGGTGGCCGCCGGCGGCAGCGGCGACGACTTCTTCCTGCCCGCCCTGCGCCACGCCCTGGGGCGTGAGGTGGACGACGAGGTGGCCAAGCACCTGCTGGTGGCCCTGGACCGCCTGGGCGACCGCCAGGTGCGCGAGGTGATCCTGGCCCGCATGGAGAGCGAGCCCGAGGCCCTGCCCCGCCAGGTGCTCAAGGACTACGAGATCAACGACGATCCCTCCACCCGGGCCTTCATCTCGCTCCTGGGCCACCCCGACGAGGGCATGCGCGAGTTGGCCCAGGAAAAGCTCAACAACGCCCAACACCTGAGCAATCAAGTGCTCCTGGAGTCGCTGGCCTCGCCCAACCGCCAGGTGCGCCAGAGCCTGATCCAGGTCATCGAACGCCTGCGGATCAGCGACCAGGATCTGGTGGGCTTCGCCCGGACCCAGTTGACCAAGGCCTACCGCGACCTGATGCTGGCCCAGGCCTGCAAGCTGTTGCCCGAATCCGAGCCCCGGGAGCTTCTCACCCGCCAGTTCCTGGAGCTGGGCAACCAGCGGGTGGACACCGTGCTGCGGGTGCTGGCCACCCAGGACCAAAGCGGGCGCATGCGCCTGGCCCTGCGCGGCATCAACTCCCCGGACAAGCGCCTGCGCTCCAACGCCATCGAGGCCATGGAGACCCTGCTGGGCCGCGACCTGGCCCGGGCCATGGTGCCGCTCCTGGACAGCATCTCCCCGGCCGAGAAGCTGGCCGTGGGCCGCAAGGCCTTCGCCCTGGACCCGGCCCCGGCCGACCTCGGCGGCCTGCTGGGCGAGCTTTTGGACAAGCGCAACTGGGTCTCCCAGGGGCTGGCCCTGGAGATCCTGGCCGATATCGAGGACCTGTCCCCCTATCGCGACCAACTCCGGCGCCTGGCCCTGGCCGGCGACCAGCGGGTGCGCCCCCTGGCCGCCCGGCTGCTGGGCCGTCCGGAGATGACGCAGCGAGGCGAAGCCATGACCAAGGAAGAAACCATCAGCCTTTCCGAGCGCATCGTGCTGCTGCGGCGCATGGACCTCTTCGCCAGCCTGGCGGTGGCCGAGCTGGCGGCGGTGGCCGCGGTCTGCGAGCTGCAGCGCTACGACGCCAACCAGGTCATCCTCACCGAGGGCGAGGTGGGCGACGCCATGTTCCTCATCGTCTCGGGCAAGGTCTCGGTGAGCAAGGTGGTGGAGGACCAGTGCCGGATGGAGCTGGGCGAGATGGGACCGGGCGAGTATTTCGGCGAGATGGCGCTGTTCGACAACCTGCAGCGCTCGGCCACGGTCATAGCCACCGAACCGACCATGGTCCTGATGCTGCACCAACGCGAGTTCAGCGAGGTGGTGCGCGAGTATCCCCAGGTGGCCTTGCAGATCTGCACCGACCTCAGCCGCCGGGTGCGCGAGTTGCAGACCAAGCTGCAGAACCAGCACTCCTGCGAGATCCCCCTGCCCGCCCAGCCGTCCTAGCCCCCGCCCAGGCGGGCCTGACCAGCCTTGCGCCGCGCTTCCGGACACCCTCCGGGAGCGCGTTGTTTTGGCCTGGGCGGGCCAGGCCTGGCCGAGCAATCCACTCATCGCTTTCAGCAATGCCCCCTTCCATGAACCATCAAAATTATCTCTTTGCCGGACCACGAGCTGACCACTAAGGTTAACATCCTGAAAAAGTCAGCTATTCAGTCCAGGCGAGGAGAAGCGACATGCCGGTCATCATCGTCAAGGCCCGCCAGGGCGTGCTGCGCGACAAGGACATGAAAGCCAACCTGATCCAGGAGATGGCCCAGGCCTTCGCCCGGGTGTTGGGTGATCCCGCCTACGCCGCCCGGGCCACGGTGCTGATCGAGGAGCTGCCCGACGAGAACTGGGGCCGGGGCGGCAAGCAGGTGGACTGATGATCCGCCTGGAGGGCATCGGCCAGACCTTCCTGGCCGCCGACGGCAGCCGGGTCCCGGCCCTGGCCGGCATCGACCTGGCGGTGGACGCGGGCGAGTTCGTCAGCCTGGTGGGCCCCAGCGGCTGCGGCAAGACCACCCTGGTGGAGATCATCGCCGGCCTGCAGAAACCCAGCGCCGGCCGGGTGACCCACGGCCACGCCGGCCAGAACGGGGCCCACGGCTGGGCGGGCTACATGTCTCAGGCCGACACCCTGCTGCCCTGGCGCGACGTGCTGGACAACGCCGGCATCGGCCTGGAGATTCGCGGGGTCCCCCGCCCGGAGTGCCGCCGCCGGGCGGCGGAGCTGGCGGCCCGGGTGGGCCTGGCCGGCTTCGAGAACCGCTATCCCCACGAGCTCTCCGGCGGCATGCGCAAGCGTCTGGGCCTGATCCGGATGCTGGCCTACGAGCCCGAGGTGCTGCTTCTGGACGAGCCCTTCGCCGCCCTGGACGCCCAGACCCGCGAGGTGTTGCAAAACGACCTGGTGGACCTCTGGCGCGACTTCCGCCGCACCGTGATCTTCGTCACCCACGACCTGATGGAGGCCATCACCCTGGCCGACCGGGTCTGCCTGCTCTCCCGCCGGCCGGCGGCCATCAAGCGCGAATACCAGGTGGACCTGCCCCGGCCCCGCACCAGCCTGGAGGTGCAGTTCAGTCCCGAATTCCAGGCCTTGCACCAGGCCATCCGCCGCGACCTGATGGCCGAGGTGGACTGGCAGAAAGCGCACCAGGCATGAAGCCGCCCGCCCGCGCCGCCGTGCTCCTGACCCGGCTGGGACTGGTGCTGGGCTTCTTCGGCCTCTGGGAGGCCGGGTCCGCCCTGGGCTGGCTGGACGCCCTGTTCTTCGGCCGGCCCAGCGCCATCCTGGCCGACTTCTGGGGCCTGGTGCTCAGCGGCCAGATTTTCATCCACGCCGGGGTCACCCTCCAGGAGGCCCTGACCGGCTTCCTGCTGGGCTCGGCCCTGGGGGTGGCCATGGCCTTTTGGCTGGCGTCCAGCCCCTTCTGGGAAAAGGTCCTGGACCCCATCATCATGCTGATCTACAGCATCCCGCGCATCGCCCTGGCCCCCCTGTTCGTGCTCTGGTTCGGCCTGGGCGCGACCTCCAAGGTGGTCTTCGCCTTCATGTTGGTGTTGTTCCTGGTCTTTTTCAACACCTTCGCTGGGTTGAGGGAAGTGGACCGCCGCATGGTGGACGCGGTGCGGGTGATGGGGGCCAGCCGTCGCCAGCTCCTGGTCAAGGTCATCCTGCCGGCCATCACCCCCTGGGTCCTGGCCGGATTCAAGTCCGGGGTGGCCATGAGCCTGTTGGGGGCCATCGTGGGCGAGTACGTGGGGGGCAACGCCGGCTTGGGCTGGATGATCAACTCCGCCGCCGGCCTGTTCCAGACCAACCGGGTCTTCGCCGCCCTGCTGGCCCTGGGCTTGATGGTGGTGGCGCTCAATCAGCTCATGGGCCGCCTGGAGCGGCGGGCGCTCAAGTGGCGGCCCAACAGCAACCTGCTGAGTTAACATCCCAAAAGGAGCACCCCATGTCCAAGCGTTTCGCCTCCCTGGCCCTGGCCCTGGGCTTGATGCTGGCCCTGTCCGCGGCCGCCCCGGCCGTGGCCCTGGAAAAAGTCGCCTGCTCCGAGGCGGTGCGTGGCTTCTTCTTCGTGCCCCTCTACGTGGCCCACGGCCTGAAGCTCTTCGAGCAGCAGGGTCTGGAGGTGGAGATCGTCTCCACCCAGGGCGGCCCCTTGGCCATGCAGGCCCTGGTGGCCGGCCAGGTCCAGTTCTGCGCCACCGGCCATGGCCAGGTGGCCAACATGTGGACCCAGGGCAAGTCCACCAAGATCGTCAACCAGATGCAGGACAAGTGCACCTTCTACCTGATCGCGCGGCCGGAGTATGAGAGCATCGCCGAGCTCAAGGGCAAGGACCTGGGTTGCAGCAAGATCGGGGCCGAGACCTACGCCGTGGGGCTCTACCTGGCCGCCCAGGCCGGCATGGACCCGGCCAAGGACCTCAACATGGTGGGCGTGGGCGGCATGGGGCCCATGGCCGGCGCGTTGGAGAACAACCGCATCGCCGCGGCCGTGGCCTGGCAGCCCCTGGTGACCCAACTGGTCCAGGACAAGAAGGCCAACCTGCTGGCCGCCCTGAACACCGCCGCCGAAAGCCGGAAGCACTTCGGCTCCCCGGACTACTCCTTCTCCGTGATCCAGGTCACCGACGAGTTCATCAAAGCCAAGCCCGCGACGGTGCAGAAGTTCGTCAACGCCATGGTCGCGGCCGAGAAGTGGATCCAGACCGCCAGCCTGGACCAGTTCGCGGCGGTGGTGGCCCCCTACTTCCAGGGCATGAGCCCGGAGGTGATCAAGGCCTCCCTGGCCATGGACAAGGAGGCCTGCTCGGCCAGCGGCCTGGTGTCCCAGGAGGGCCATGACACTGCGGTCAAGGTCTTCACCGGGGCCGGGGCCATCGACCGTCCGGTGCCCTTCGCGGCCATCGTGGACAACTCCTTCGTGCAGAAGGCCAAGTAGGTAACAGGCCGTGCCGCCCCTGGCCGGACTGGTCTACCCCATCAACGCCCTGCCCGCCGCCGGCCTGACGGCGGCGGGCATCGACCAGCTCAGCCACTCGGCCGAGCTCAAGACCGCGGCGGTGCTGGAGTATTACCATCGCCTGCCGGCGGACCTGCTCTTCTGCTTCAGCGACATCGCCATCCAGGCCGAGGCCCTGGGTGCCAGGGTGCGCTTCTCCCCCGGCGGGATGCCGGCGGTCTCCGCCCCGGCCGCCGCCCCCCGACCGGTCCGGGTCGCCGACCACCCCCGGATGCTGGTCAACGCCGCGGTGCTGCGCGCCCTGGGGCGGGAGTTCCCCGGCCGGCCCCGGGCGGCCATGGTCTACGGCCCCTTCACCGTGGCCGGCCAGGTGGGCGGCGAGCAAGCGGTGCTGCGTGGGGTGGTGGAGCGCCCGGAGGAGGTCCAGGCCCTGCTGGGCCTCTGCCGCGACCTGGCCCGGGACTACGCCGCCCTGCTGCTGGAGACCGGGGCCGAGGTGCTCTGGTTCTCCGATCCCCTGGCCGCCCTGCTGCCGCCGGCGGCCTTCGGCCCCTTCGCCGGCCGTCATCTGGCCCAGGTGGCCGCCGCCTTCCCCAATCACCCCAAGGTGTTGCACGTCTGCGGCGACACCAGCCAGATCGTGCCCGACCTCCTGGCCACCGGCGTCTCCGGAATCAGCTTCGATCAGTGCCTGGAGCTCCTGGCCCTGGAGGACCGCCTGCCCGGAAACGTGGCCCTGATCGGCAACCTGGACCCGGTGGAGGTCCTGGAGCTGGCCAGTCCCGAGGAAGTGACCCAAGAGGCCGCCGCCCTGGCCATGGCCCTGGGCGTCCTGCCCAACTTCAGCCTCTCCACCGGCTGCGCCCCGCCGCCCTCCACCCCCCTGGCCAACCTCCAGGCCTTTGTCCGCGCCGGACGCCAGGCCCTGGACGAGCTGGCCCCGGCCGCTCAGGAGCTTCTGGCCCTGTCCACGGCCATCTTCCAGGGCCGCTCCGCCCAGACCCCGGCCCTGGTGGAAGCCGCCCTGGCCGCCGGGGCCGCGCCCATGACCGTGCTGCGCGCGGCCCTGATGCGCGCGGTGCGCAAGAGCGGGGCGCTCTACGAGACCCGGGAGCGCCACCTGCCCGAGGTGCTCCTGGGGGTGGACGCCTTCAACGCCGCCCACGCCACCCTGGCCCCCCGTCTGCCCAACGCGGGCGACGGCCGGCCCCGGGTCATCCTGGGAACGGTGGCCGGCGACCTGCACGAGATCGGCAAGAACCTGGTGCGCATCGTGCTGGAGGCCCACGGCCTGCCGGTGCTGGACCTGGGGGTCAACGTGGCGGCCGCCGATTTCCTGGCCGCCTGGCGGGAGCACCAGGCCCCGGTGGTGGGCCTGTCGGCATTCATCACCTCGGCCCGGCGCGAGATCGACCAGGTCTGCGCCCTCCTGGCCCGGGGGCCCCACCCGCCGGCGGTGATCGTGGGCGGCGCGGCCACCAGCCCCCAGGTGGCCAGCCAGGCCGGGGCCAGCGGCTACGCCGCCGACGCGGTGGCCGCCGCCCGCTTGGTGGAGAACCTCCTGCGCGCCCGCCGGGCTTGACCGCCCCGCCCGGCCTGGCGGACAATCAGGCCGTCATGGACACCCCCACGGTCACCATCTATTACGCCCACCTGGGTCCGCGCCTGGCGGACTCCGCCTTCGCCTGGCGCGCGGACCAGCTGCCCCCGGCCCTGACCCGGGACCTGGCCCGCTACCTGCGCTGGCAGGACCGCCAGGCCCGGCTCTATGTCTGGCTGCTGTTGCGCCAGGCACTTCTGGACCTGGGCCAGTCCCCCCGCCGCCTGGAGAGCCTGACCCGCAACCCCTGGGGCCGGCCGTTGTTGCCCGGCGGCCCGGAGTTCAACCTCTCCCACGCCGGCGACCTGGTGGTCTGCGCCCTGGGCCAGGGCCTCTGCCTGGGGGTGGACGTGGAGCAGGTCAAGCCGGTGGACCTGGGCGATTTCCGGTCTTGCTTCCTGGATGCGGAATGGCGCTCCATCACCGGCGACCACGATCCCCTGGGCCGCTTCTACCGCCTGTGGACCGCCAAGGAGAGCGTTTGCAAGGCCGAGGGTCAGGGCCTGCACCTGCCGCTCACCGACATCCTGATCCAGGGACGCCAGGCCTGGTGCCAGGGCCGCCCCTGGCGCCTCACCCCCCTGGACCTGGCCCCCCTCCACCCCGGCCACCTGGCCTGCGACCGCCCCATCCCCGACCCCATCCCGCGCCTCTGCGCGTTGGGCGAGGGGTAGGGGAAGGGGAAGGGAGAATGTGGGGGAAACCCTTTTCTTTGGGGCCAAAGAAAAGGGTTTCCCCCACACCCCTTTCCCAAAAGAAAGCCGGGTGGGGGAGATCGTAGGCGCCGACCAGGCCTGTTCAATCAAACATACTTGCCAGATCAGCAGTCCGAATCGGGGCGGACGATGACCCGCGCGCAAAATCCTTTATGTGTCATTGCGAGGAGCGAAGCGACGCGACAGTCTCTTCCTGTTCGTGTAATCTGGAGAAAAAATCAATATTTCCGCGAGCGATCGCTTCGCCGCGCGCGCAATGATCTCCAGACGCGCACAACATCACCCCAATAGTGTTAACCGGCCCTGAAGTCTGGCTTGGTTTAGATGCCGGCCTTTTCGGCCAGGAAGCGTCCCAGGGCCGGGGCCTGGGAAAAGATGAAGAAATGGTTCCCCGGCCAGACCCGCATCTCCAGGGGCCGGCTGGTCTCCACCTGCCAGGCCTGGGCCCGCTCCGGGCTCACGTCGTCATCCTGGCCCAGGAGCACGCTGATATTCAGGTCCAGGGGCGGCGCGGGCTGGTAGACAAAGGTCTCCAGGGCCTGGAAGTCACCCCGCAGGATGGGCTCGAAGAACTGGAAGAACTCGTCGTCGTCCAGGATCTCCGGCGGCGATCCCCCCAGCTCCCTTATCTCCTGGCGGAACTCCTCGCGCGGCAACTGGTGGCGCTGCTTCTTGCCACCATAGATGGAAGGCCCTTCCACGCCCGAGACCACCAGATGCTCGGGCGGCCGCAATCCCAGGGCGCGCAGACGCCGGGCCAGGAGCAGGGCGGTCAGCCCACCCATGCTGTGGCCAAAGAGCAACCAGGGGCCGTCCAGCTCCGGGGCCAGCTCCCGCGCCAGGTCGTCGGCCATGTCCGGCAGATTGGTCAGGCGCGGCGCGGACATGCGCATGCCGCGCCCGGGAAGCTCCGGGGTCAGGGCCCGCAGCCCGGCCGGCAGGGCCTCCACCAGGGGGCGATAGGAATAGGAATGCCCTCCGGCGAAGGGCAACAGGACGACTTTCACGGACAAGGCATGGCCCTCCCCGGCTGGCATCAGGGGTTCGCGGCCCGCGTGGGCCGGGCCATGATGGCATAGTCCCCCCCCCGCGCGCAACCCGCCGGCCCGGCAGCTTGGCGCTTTACCAAACCCCACTTTTCCTGCTACTTTGTTTTAGACCGCTCTTCGTAAGAAAACCAGCCGGCGCACAATCCGGCCCTGTCGAACGGCAAGACCCTGGTGGCCCCGCTCGCCCACCTCACCTGGCGGCCAACGGCGTCTTGTTCTGTTTGAGAAATCGCAGGCGCATGGCAACTCCCCAGCAGCAAGTCCCCGCGAGGACGCGGCCCGCCTTCCATCGCCTCAGCCCGGTCAACATCAACGGCGCGCCCGGCCAACGCCTGATGATCGTGTTGCGCACCCGTGGCTGCGAATACGCCGCCAAGAACGACGGCGGCTGCACGGTCTGCGGCTTCGCCAACCACGCCCTGCCCGACATCGGCGGCCAGGGCATCCTGGACCAACTGGCCTGGGCCCTGGAAGAGCTGCCCCTGGCGGGGGTGGACGAGATCGACCTTTTGACCCTGGGCTCGTTCCTCAACGAGAACGAGATCGCCGCCCCGGTCCGGGCCGAGCTCCTGGGCATGATCGCCGGCCTGGGCGGGGTGCGCCGGGTCTCCTTCGAGTCGCGCTCGGAGTACGTCACCGACGCCAAGCTCATGCAAAGCCGGCGCATCCTGGGAGACCGGACGGTGGAGTTCGGCATCGGCCTGGAAAGCGCCGACGATCACGTGCGCAACCGGATCATCCGCAAGGGCCTGTCGCGCGACGCCTTCGAGCGGGTGGTGGCCAGCCTGGCCCGGACCGGCCTGGATCTCTTGGTCTACCTCTTGATCAAGCCGCCCCACCTGGACGAGGCCCGGGCCATCGCCGACGCCGTGGCCAGCGTGGAGTACGTGGCCGAGGTGGCGGCCCGCCACGGCGTGCGGGCGCGCATGGCCCTGGAGCCGGTCTTCGTGGCCCCCAACACCTACCTGGAAAAAGTCTTCCTGCGCGGCGACTACCGCCTGGTCAACCTCTGGAGCGTGGTGGAGGTGATCCTGCGCACCCACCAGATGGGCAACATCTTCGTGGGACTCAGCGACGAGGACCTCTCCCGCAACCGCACCACCGGCAGTTGCCCCGATTGCCAGGACCGCCTGGTGGCCGAGATCGAGCGTTTCAACCACACCCTGGACGTCGGCCGCCTGCGGGAGCTGGACTGCGCGTGCCGCGCGCGCTACCTGGAGGACCGGGAGAGCGGCCGGATATGAAGATCCTGCGCTACCACATGGAGGACTGGCTCAACGACTCCTTCCAGGTGGACTACAACCTCTCGGCCAGCGGCTGCCAGGACTACACCCTGGCCGAGCTCCTGGCGCTCTGCCAGGCCGATCCCGCCGACCTGGGCGGGCTTTTCCTGGGCGACAACGACACCAAAGGCTCCCTGGCCCTGCGCCGGGAGATCTGCCGCTCCTACGACAGCCTGGACCTCGACCGCCTGATGGTGGCCAACGGCAGCTCCGAGGCCCTGTTCTGCTTCTTCAACGAGCTCTTGGAGCCCGGCGACGAGGTGGTGACCCACTTTCCGGCCTTCCAGTGCCTCTACCAGATACCCCTGTCCATAGGCTGCCAGGTCAAGTTCCTGGATCTCTTGGACTGCCCCGGCTGGCGGCTGGACCTGGACCGCCTGGCGGAGCTGGTCAGCCCCCGCACCAAGCTGATCATCATCAACAACCCCCACAACCCCCTGGGCTGGGCCCTGACCCGCGAGGAGCTGGCCCGCATCGGGGAAATCGCGGCCGCCAACCAGGCCCACCTGCTCTTCGACGAGCACTACCGCTACCTGCCGCTGACCCCCGGCGCGGACCTGATTCCCTCGGGCTACGACGTCTGCCGCCCCCTCCACCCCGACACCCACGCCAGCGGCTCCATGATCAAGTGCCTGGGCATCGTGGGCATCCGCATCGGCTGGCTGATAACCGAGCCCGGCCTGCTGGCCCGCTGCCGGGACTACAAGGACTACCTGACCCACACCATCCCGGCCCTCACCGACCATATCGCCCGCGTCGCCCTGGCCCAACGCGAGACCATCGTCCGACGCAAAAAACAAGACATCCTGCCCAACCTGGCCGCCCTGAACGCCTTCATGGCCGCGCACGCCGAGGCCTTCCAATACCAACCTCCCACGGGGGGGGTGGTCTGCTTCCCGAAGATGCGCCAGGCGGCCGACTCCCGGCGCTTCTGCGAGATCATGCTGCGCCAGCACCAGGTCTCGCTGCTGCCCGGCTTCGCCTTCGAAGCCCCGCCCCACCTGCGCCTGAACCTGGGCATCGACCACGCCCGTTTCGTCGAGGCCCTGGCCCGGATGGACCGCTGCCTGGCCCAGGCGGCGGCCGGCCGCGTCAGCCTGGAGGCCTGAGATGGCCCGCGCGGTGGCCATCCTGGGTCTGGGACGCATCGGCCAGATGCTGGCCAAGAACCTGCTCACCTATCCCTCGCTCGGGGAGCTGCGGCTGCATTCCCGCTCCGAGCGCCCCGGCTTCTGGGAGGAGCTCCGGCAGGCCAACCGCCATCGCCAGGCCATCGTCCGCATGGCCTCCCCGGCCGACCTGGGCGAGGCCAGCCACGTCTTTCTCTGCTTTTCCCAGGACTATTCGGCCCTGGTGCACCAGAAGGAAGTGGCCGACGAGTGGGCCGTGGAGTTGCTGGGCAACCTGCCCCTGCTGCGCCCCCTCCTGCCCCTCTGGGCCGATTGCCGGGAACGCACCTTCATCGTCTACACCAACCCGGTGGACGTGCTGGCCACCCTCCTGGTCCGGGCCCTGCCCCCCGGCAACCAGGTCTTTGGCTTCGGCTCCAGCCTGGACACCCTGCGCCTGCGCTGCCTGGTGGACCCCCGGGGCCTGATGCTGGGCGAGCACGGACCGGCCATGGTCCCGGTGGGCCTGGACGGCGGGCGCGCGGCCCTGGAGGCGGCCCGGGCCACGGTCCTGGCCTCGGTGCGCCGGGTCACCCTGCACCAGGGCTACACCCTGCTGGCCCCGGAGCTGGCCACCCGCGAGTTGCTGGACGCCTTGTGCGCTGATTCCCCGGCCCAACTCCCGCTTTCGGCCTATGATGAAAGCCTGGGCCTCTGCCTGGGCTCGTCGTGCCAGGTCGCGGCCTGGCAAATCCAGCCCCGCCCGGTGGAGCTGAATCCGGTGGAGGCCCAGATGTGGCGGGAGAGCGCGGCCAAGATTCGCGCCGGATTGGAGCTGGCCCAGGCATGAGCGGCATCTTCGAGATCATGCGGCAATACGACTGCGAGGAGCTGCACTTCCGCTACGACCGGGCCACCGGCCTGCGCGCCATCGTGGCCATCCACGACACCCGCCTGGGCGGCACCACCAGCGGGGGCGCGCGCCTGGTGGATTATCCCGACGAGCAGGCCGCCCTGACCGACGCCCTGCGCCTGGCCCAGGCCATGACCCACAAGTGCGCGGCCATCGGGGCCGGCCTGGGCGGGGCCAAGGCCGTGCTCTGGAACCGGCCCGACCAGAAGACCCCGGCCCTCCTGGAGGCCTTCGGGCGCTTCGTGCTGCACCTGGGCGGCCGCTTCCGCACCGCGGTGGACTTCGGCCTCAGCCACGCGGACGGCCGCGTCATCAAGGCGGTCTGCCCCTACGTGGAAGGCGAGTCCGAGGCGGCGGCCGGCTTTGACCACGAGGCCGACACCACCGCCCTGGGCCTGATGACGGCCATGGAGTTGGCCGCGCCGGTCCGCCTGGGCCGGGAGGGCCTGGCCGGCCTGACGGTGGCGGTGCAGGGGGTGGGCTACGTGGGCGGCTTTCTGGTGGAGCGCCTCCTGGCGGCCGGGGCCCGGGTCCTGGCGGCGGAGGTGGACCCGGCCGTCATCGCCCGCCTCCAGCGCGAGCGGCCGGATGTGAACCTGGTCCCGCCGGAGGAGATCCTGGCCACGCCCTGCGACATCCTGGCCCCCTGCTCCCTGGGCGGGGTGCTCAACCCGGCCTCCATCGCCAAGCTGAACTGCGCCATCATCTGCGGCGCGGCCAACAACCAGCTCCTGGAGCCCATCCGCGACGCCGCCCTGATCGAGGCGCGCGGCATCCTCTACCTGCCGGACTTCATCGTCAACGCCGGGGGCATCATCCAGGCTTGCGTGGAGCTGGAGCAGGGGAGCAAGGCCCAGGCCCAGGAGCGCGCCCGCGCCATCATCGGCCGCAACCTGCGCGAAATCCTGGAGCGCCACGCGGCCGACGGGATTTCCACCCTGGCCGCCGCCCACGCGCTGGCGGCCCGGGCCCTGGAGGCCTGAGCCATGCCCCCCAGCATCTCCCATGACCTTTTCCGGCCCCTGACCACCCGTCGCCTGGGTCTGCGCGCCCTGTCCGAGGCCGACGCCGACTTCATCCTGGCCCACTTCGGCGACCCCGAGGTCTGCCTTTACCTCAAGGACGCCGAGCCCCTGGGCGACCGCCAACAGGCCCTGGGCCTGATCGCCCATTTCGCCGACCCGGATCGGGTCCGGGCCTGCCGCTGGGGGATATGCCTGGCCGAGACCGGCCAGATCATCGGCACCCTGGGTTTCCTGCACTGGGACGCCCACAACCGCTCGGCCGAGATCGGCTTCGACCTGTCCCACCACTGGTGGGGCCGGGGCCTGATGAGCGAGGCCCTGACCGCGGTGATCGACGCCGCCCACTCCGGGCTGGGGCTGAACCGCATCTGGGCCGTGGTCCACACCGGCAACCAGCGCTCGCTCAAGACCCTGCACCGCCTGGGCTTTGTCACCGAGGGCGTGGCCCGGGAGCTGTTCCGCTTCCGGGACGCGTACCACGACCACTATTGCCTGTCGCTCCTGCCCCGGGATTGGCGCGGAGCGGCCGACCAGGAACGGAGCTAGGGCCATGACCGCCGCCCCGGAGCCCAAGCGCGTCCTGCTGGTGCTGCCGCCCTTCTGGCCGCCCCAGATTCCGCCGGTGGGCATCGTGGCCCTCAAAAGCCACCTGGAGCCCCTGGGCCATTCGGTGCGGGTGGCCGACGCCAACGTGGAGGACCGCTTCCGCGACATCTACACCCGCTACTTCGCCCTGATCCAGGAGTTCGTGCCCCTGGAGCGTCAGGGCAATCTCTACGGCGTGGGCACCGACGTGCTCAAGAACCACTTCATGGCCCATATCAACCACGCTGACCCGGCCGCCTATCGCGAGCTGCTGGGCATCATCGTGGCCCAGACCTACTACACCCAGCCCGGCCCGGCCCGGATCGAGGCCCTGATCGAGCTGGCCACGGAGTATTTCCGGCGCTGGGACGCCTACGTGCTGGAGCTGATCGACCAGACCCGGCCCCAGGTCTTCGGGGTCTCGGTCTTTTCCGGCACCGCGCCCTCGGCCTTGCGCGCCTTCCGCCTGGCCCGGCGGGAACGTCCCGGAATGCTCCAGGTGATGGGTGGCGGCATCTTCGCCGACCATCTGGCGGCCGACTCGCCCAACCTGGAGGTCTTCCTGGAGCGCACCCGGGACTGCATCGACCAGCTGATCATCGGCGAGGGCGAGATACTCTTCGCCAAGCTCCTGGCCGGCGAGCTGGACCCGGGCCAACGGGTCCACGACGCATCCGACATCGACGGCCAACTCCTGGACCTGGGCCAGGCCGCGCTGTTGGATTTCTCGCAGATCGACCTGACCCACTATCCCTATTCCTCGGGCTACACCTCGCGCAGTTGCCCCTTCCAGTGCGCCTTCTGCTCGGAGACCGTGCTCTGGGGCCGCTACCGGCGCAAGTCCCCGGCCCAGGCGGCCAGCGAATTCCAGCGTCTCTACCAGCGCGACGGCAAGCAGCTCTTCTCCTTCAGCGACTCCCTGATGAACCCCATCGTGGACCAGCTCTCGCAAGAGCTGATCGCCGCGCCCAAGGCGGTCTACTGGGACGCCTGCCTGCGGGCCGACCCCGAGGCCGCCGACCCGGACAAGGCACTCTTGTGGCGGCGGGCCGGGTTCTACAAGGCCTGGCTGGGCCTGGAGAGCGGCAGCCAGCGTGTCCTGGACCTGATGAACAAGCGCATCAACCCCCGCCAGATCCAGGCGGTGCTGGCCAACCTGGCCGGGGTGGGGATCAAGACCGCCACCCTGTGGCTGATCGGCCACCCCGGCGAGACCGAGGAGGATTTCCAGGCCACCCTGGACCTGATCGAGCTTTGCCAGGACGACATCTACGACGCCGAGGGCACGCCCTTCTGGTACTTCCCCAAGGGCCAGTCCAAGTCCGGCCACTGGGGCCAGGGCCGGGAGCGCCTGCTCTACCCGGAGTGGGCCTCGGAGATGCTCTTGTTGCGCACCTGGGTGCTGGACGGCGAGCCCAGCCGGGAGTTGACCTATGAGCGCCAGAACCGCTTCATGGCCCACCTGCGCCGCCTGGGCATCCCCAACCCCTACAATCTGCTGGAGATGCACCAGGCCGACCAGCGCTGGCGACGGCTGCACCTGAACGCGGTGCCGGCCCTGGTGGATTTCGACCCCACCGTCTACCTGGACGAGTGCCGGGGCGTGACCGCCCTGAGCGCCATCGCGCCGGTGAGCGAGGCCGGGGATTTCGGCTTCTGATGACCCGGCCCGGTGCGGCCGGGAGCGAAGGAACGCGATGCACAGCGGAGCTACCGAGCGGCGGCTTTCCCTGGAGGAGCTGGCCAGCCTGCGCCAACAGAGCCGGAGCGAGCGGGAGTATTGGGCCAACAAGCTCGCCGGCCAGCTGGACAAGGCCGTCGTCCAGTACGACCGCAAGCCCCCGGCCGGCCAGCCCCGGGTCCTGGCCAGCCACGAGCTGACCATCGCCGGCCCGGCCTTCGCCACCCTGGAACGCCTGCGCAACCGCTCCGAGCGCCGCCTGCACATGATCCTCACCGCCGCGGTGGCCCTGCTGCTCAAGAAATACACCGCAAGCGAGGACGTGATCCTGGGCGCGCCGGTGCTCCGGCAGGAGCAAGAGGCCCAGTACATCAACACCGTGCTGCCCCTGCGCCTGGCGCTGCCCGAGGAGGCCAGCTTCAAGGACCTGATCCTGGCCGCGCGCCAGACCATCGAGGAGGCCACCCAGCACCAGAACTACCCCCTGCGCCTGCTGCTGGAGCAATTGGGCCTGCCCGGCGATTTGGCCGACTTCCCCCTGTTCGAGGTGGTGGTGTTGCTGGAGAACATCCACCAACAAAGCTACATCGACCACCTCAATCCCCGCCTGACCTTCGCCTTCCGCCGGGACGACGACGCCCTGCGCCTGCGCCTGGACTATGACGCCAGCCGCTACGACGCCCAAAGCATCACCCGCCTGGGCCGCCACTTCGTCTGCCTGCTGGAGCGGGCCCTGGCCGACCTCGACCAGAGCGTGGCCCAACTGGACCCCATCCCGGAGGACGAGCGCCGCCAGCTGCTTGTGGAGTTCAACGCCACCGCCGGGGACTATCCCGTTGGCCGGACCGTGGCCCGGCTTTTCGCCGAACAAGTCGCTCGCACTCCCGAGGCGATTGCGGTGGTGTGTGGCCAGCAAAGCCTGACCTTCGCCGAGTTGGACCGCCGCGCCAACCAACTGGCCCACCAGCTGCGCGGCCAGGGAGTGGGGCCGGAGGCGGTGGTGGCCATCCTCCTGGAGCCCGGCCCGGAGATGGTCGTGGCCCTCCTGGGGGTGATGAAGGCCGGCGGGGCCTTCCTGCCCCTGGACCCGGGCTACCCCCGCGAGCGCATCCGCACTATCCTGGACGGCTCGGGCGCCAAAATCATCCTCAGCGACAACACCCAGGCCCGCAGGCTGTCCTTCACCAGTTTGCAAGGCCTGCACCTGGTCGCCGCCGAGCCCGCGCTGACCCCGGCCCGGCCGGTGATAACCGACCTGGACCGGTTGCCCATCCCCGACCGCTCCCTGGTGGACTACGACCGCTACGCCAAATTCATCGGCCAGGGCATGGTCAAGAACACCTACCTCAACCTGCTCAGCACCCGGGGCTGTCCCTTTGGCTGCGCCTACTGCCACAAGATCTGGCCCCGGGGCCACCAGCGGCGCTCGCCGGAAAACATCCTGGAGGAGATCCGCTTCCATTACGACCTGGGGGTGCGGCGCTTCATCTTCGTGGACGATGTCTTCAACCTGGACCGCCAGGCCTGCGCCCGGTTCTGCGAACTGCTGTTGGCCTCGGGCCCGCGGGTGGAGCTGTTCTTCTCCGGCGGCCTGCGCGGCGACCTCCTGGACCCGGCCCTGATCGACCTGCTGGTGGAGGCCGGCACGGTCAGCCTGGCCCTGGCCCTGGAGACCGCCTCGCCCCGGTTGCAGAAGTTCATCGGCAAGAACCTGAACCTGGAGCGGTTCGAGGAAAACATCACCCACCTCTGCCAGAAACATCCCCAGGTGGTGCAGGAGTTGTTCACCATGCACGGCTTCCCCACCGAGACCGAGGAGGAGGCCTGGCAGACCCTGGAGTTCGTCAAAAAGCTGCGCTGGGTGCACATGCCCTATCTGAACATCCTGCGCATCTACGCCAACACCGAGATGGAGCGCCTGGCCCTGGCCCACGGGATCAGCGCCGAGGCCATCTTCGAGGCCGAGAAGCTGCCCTTCTACGAGATTCCCGACACCCTGCCCTTCTCCCGCGCCTTCACCGCCCAGGTGCAATCGGAATTTTTAAACAACTACTTCCTGCTCAAGGAACGCCTGTTGACGGTCCTGCCCCACCAGATGCGCCTGTTCAGCGAAACCGAGATCGTGCAGAAGTACGACAGCTACCTGCCGGTGACCATCGACAGCTTCGCCGGGCTGCTGCGCTACGCCGGCCTCGACCCGGCCGAGTTGGGCGAGGTCGGCTTCCAGCCCGAGGACCACATGCTGGTGCCGGACCTGGGCCGCCGCCTGGCCGCCGCCCGTCCGGCCGCCCCCGCGCCGGCCGCCGACGCCCCGCCTCCCCTGCGACTGATGCTCCTGGACCTGTCGCAGTACTTCTCCAGCCAGGAGCAGGTGCTCTACGACGTCTTCGAGCCGCCCTTGGGCCTGATGTACCTCCTTACCCACCTGCGGGAGCGGTTCGGGAATCAAATCGACGGCCGCATCTACAAGTCGCGGGTGGATTTCGACAGTCTGGACGAGTTGAAGCGCCTCTACGACGCCCACCGGCCCGACGTGATCGGGGTGCGCGGCCTGACGCTGTACAAGGACTTTTTCCATCGCGCGGTGGCGGCCCTGCGCCAGTGGGGCTTCACCGGCCCCCTGATCGCCGGCGGCCCCTATCCCACCAGCGGCCACCGGACCATGCTCCAGGACGCCAACATCGACCTGGCGGTGATCGGCGAGGGCGAGTTGACCCTGGCCGAGCTGGTGGCGGCCATCCTGGCCTCCGGCGGCCAACTACCGGAAGAAGCGGCCCTGCGCGACATCGCCGGCCTGGTCTTTGTCCCCGGCGGCCGGCAGCGGGCCGCCCAGGCCCGGCGGGTGCTGCTGCTGGACCAGGCCGGGCCGCTCTTGGAGCGGCAGCCGACCGCCGACCCGGCGGTGGATAGCCAGCCCCATGATCTGGCTTACATCATCTACACCTCCGGCTCCACCGGCGAGCCCAAGGGCATCATGGAGGAGCAGGAGGCCTTCGTGGACTTCGTGACCTGGTCGGTGGCGGAGTTCGAGCACCGCCCGGGCTACCAGGTGCTGCTGTCCAACTCCTACGCCTCGGCCGGGGCCATCCAGCAGATCTTCCCGCCGCTGATCACCGGCGGGACCCTGCACCTGATCGACGCCGACCTGCGCCGGGACGTGCCGGCCTACGTGGACTATCTCAGAAAACACCGGATCAACAACATCGACGAGGTTCCGGTGATCCTGAACCTGATCTTCGACCTGCTGCCCCTGGACGAGGATCGCGAGCTGCTGCCGGACATGACCTGCCTCTCGGTGGGCAGCGAGTACATCCCCATCGAACTGATCCGCCAGTGCCGGCGTCACCTGAATCACCACGGCCGCATCATCAATGCCTACGGCCAGGCCGAGGCCGCCTCGGAGACGGCCACCTATCATTTCGACGGCCGCGATCCGGGGGAAAAATCCCTGATCGGCAGGCCCCGGCGCAACCTGCGGGTCTACATCCTGGACCACTGGGGCCACCTCTGCCCCCTGGGAGTGCCGGGCGAACTCTGCGTCAGCGGCCTGGGTCTGGCGCGGGGCTACCTCAACCGGCCGGAACTGACCGCCGCCAAGTTCGCCGCCAACCCCCACAGCGGCATTGCCGGCGACCGTCTCTACCACACCGGCGACTTCGCCCGCTGGTTGCCGGACGGCAATATCGAGTTCCTGGGCCGCATCGACCACCAGGTGCAGGTGCGGGGCTATCGGGTGGAGCTGGCCGAGATCGAACACCACCTGCGCCGCCATCCCGGGGTCAAGGACGTGGTGGTCAACGCCTGGCGGGACGATCACGGCGAACTGGCCCTCTGCGCCTATTACGTGGCGGGCGACGGCGCGGCCGGGGCTGACGCGCCCGAGGCCGCCGACCTGCGCCGCCACCTGGCCGCCAGCCTGCCGGAATACATGATCCCGGCCCACTTCCTGCGCCTGGAGCGCCTGCCGCTCAACCCCAACGGCAAGGTGGACCGCAAGGCCCTGCCCCAGCCGACGGCTGGCGGCGGCCAGGGCCAATCCGTGGCCCCGCGCGACCCCCGGGAGCAGAGCCTGGCCGCCATTTGGGGCGCGGTCCTGGACCTGAGCGCGCCCATCGGCATCGACGACAACTTCTTCGCCCTGGGCGGCCACTCCCTCAAGACCACCCTGCTGAAACTGCGCATCCACCAGGAACTGGGCCTGGAGGTCCCCCTGCGCGAGATCTTCCAGCGTCCCACCATCCACGAGTTGGGCCAGTATCTCGCCGGTCTGGCCCCGGTCGAGGGCGCGCCGAGTTTCGCGGCCATCGCCCCGGCCCCGGTCCGGGACCACTATCCGCTCTCCCTGGAGCAGGAGCGCCTGTTCACCATGCAGCAGTTCGACCAGGACTTCGTGGGCTACAACCTGCCCGCGGCCCTGGTCCTGGCCGGACCGGTGGACCCCGACCGCCTGGAAGCGGCCTTCAACTCCCTGGTGGCCCGCCACGCCGCCCTGCGCACCGGCTTCAAGCTGGTGGATGGCGCGCCGGCCCAGTTCGTGCTGCCAACCGCCTCGGTCAGCCTGGGCCGCCCCCGGGCCGGCCAAGCCTCGGCCGACGCGCCGGCGGTGGACCGGCGCCTCAAGGCCTTCATCCGGCCCTTCGATCTGGCCGCGCCGCCGCTGTTGCGCCTGGAGCTGTTGGCGATCGATCCCGCCCTGGCCCAGGGTCAGGCCCCGGCCCACCTGCTCCTGGTGGACATGCCCCACATCGTCTCCGACGGCGTCTCGGTCTGGGTGCTGATCGAGGAGTTCTCGCGCCTCTACGCCGGCCGGGAGCTGCCCCCGGTGGCCCGGCAATACCCGGACTACGCCCTCTGGCAGCGCGAGGGCGCGGGCGCGCGGGTAATCGCCGCCCAGCGCGGCTACTGGTTGGAGCAGTTCCGCGATCCCCCGCCGCCCCTGGATTTCGCGCCGGACTTCCCCCGGCCCCGGGTGATGGACTTCGCCGGGGCGGGCGTTCACCGGCCAGTGCCGGCGGATTTGGCGGCCGGGGTCCGGGCCCTGGCCCGGGCCGAGGGGGCCACCCCCTACATGCTGCTTCTGGCGGCCTACTTCGCCCTGCTGCATCGCCACACTGGCCAGGAGGACCTCGTCATCGGCTCGCCCACGGCCGGACGCTCCCACGCCGACCTGCAGGAGACGGTGGGCATGTTCGTCAACATGCTGGCCCTGCGCGGCCGGCCCCGGTCCGGGATGAGCTTCCGCGAGCTTTTACGCCAGGTGCGCGAGACCGCCCTGGGGGCCTTCCAGCACCAGGACTACCAGTTCGTGGATTTGGTGCGGGCGCTGAACCTGCCCCGCGACCCCGGGCGCAACCCGCTCTTCGACGCGGTCTTCGAGCTGATCAACATCTCGCTCAACCAGATCGAGCTGCCCGGGGCCTTGGTGAGCAATCACCAGTTCGACACCGGGGTGACGCCCTTCGAGCTGCTCCTGGTGCTGACCGAGGACGGCGACCAACTCGACCTGGAGCTGCGCCACGCCACCAGCCTCTATCGGCCCGAGACCGCCCAGGCCCTGGCCGATGACTACCTGTCCCTGCTGGCCCAGGTCGTCGCCCGCCCCGACGCGCCCTTGTCCGAGCTGCGCCTGGCCTCGGGCGCGGCCTTGCGGCGGGGCGCGGCCGGCGACTGGGATCGCAGCGCCTTCGCGTTCTAGGGGGGAATGGCCATGGCCCGGGTAAAAATCTTGCTGGCCCTGCTGCCCTTCTGGAATCCCCTGATCCCGCCCCAGGGCATCAGCTACCTCAAGGGCTTCCTCCAGGCCCACGGCTACGCGGTGCGGGCGGTGGACGCCAACACCGACGCCGGCTTCAAGAACCTCTACGACCGCTGGTTCAACATCCTCTTGGCCGCGATCCCGCCCTCGCGCCGGGGCAACTCCTACAACATCGGCAACGACGTCTGGCGCGACCACATGATGGCCCACCTGAATCGCGGGGACGAGTCCACCTATCGCGAGCTGGTGCGCGTCCTGATCGCCAAGACCTTCTATCACCGGGTGGACGACGCGGTGATCGACGCTCTCGCCGCCAACGCCGAGGCCTTCTTCGCCCATCTGGAGAGCTTCGTGGGCGACCTGATCGCCTCCGAGCGCCCGACGGTGCTGGGCCTGTCGGTCTTCCGCGACACCCTGGCGGCCTCGCTCTGCGCCGCCCGCCTGGCCAAGCGCCTGGACCCGGCCATCAAGGTGGTGATGGGCGGGGCGGTCTTCGCCACCATCCTGCCCCTGGGCTCGCCCAACCTGGCCTATTTCCTGGAGCGCACGACAGATTGCGTGGACCACTTCATCATCGGCCCGGGCGAGGAGCTTTTCCTGCGCTGGCTGAGGGGCCAGACCCCGCCCGGCCAGCGGGTCTCCACCAGCGCCGAGTTGGGCGGCCGCTTCTTCCGGCCCGGCATCGATCTCCTGGACTACGGCGACTTCGACCTGGCCAGCTATCACCACCAGGCCCTCGCCGCCAGCTACAGCTGCCCCAACCGCTGCGGCTTTTGCAACGTCTCCACCTATTTCGGCGAATACCAGCGCCGCGATCCCCAATGGACCGTGGCCGACATGATCGCCCTGCAACAGCGCCACGGGGTCCAGGTTTTCTACATGCTGGACTCGCTGCTCAACGGGGTCATCGACGACCTGGCCCGGGAGTTCCGGGCCAGCCAGACGGCCCTGTACTGGGATGGCTACCTGCGGGTGGACCCGGCCGGCTGCGACCCGGAGCGGGTCCACCTCTGGCGCCAGGGCGGCTTCTACCGCGCCCGCATGGGCATCGAGAGCGGAGCCCAGCACGTGCTGGACCTGATGGGCAAGACCATCACCGTGGCCCAGAGCCGCAAGGTCATCGCCAACCTGGCGGCGGCCGGGGTCAAGACCACGGCCTACATGGTCATCGGCCATCCCGGCGAGACCGAGGACGACTTCCGTCGCACGTTGGACTTCGTGGAGGAGATGCAGGACGACATCTGGGAGGCCGAAAGCAACCCCTTCACCTATTTCCACACCGGCCAGCCCCACGCCGGCCAGTGGGCCGACATCAAAATGCTGCTGTATCCCGCTTGGGCCAAGGAGCTGCTTTTGGCCCAGACCTGGGTGCTGGACTGCGACCCCTCGCGCGAGGTGATGTTCGAGCGGGTCAACCGCTTCGTGGCCCTCTGCGATCGCCTGGGGGTCTCCACCCCCTGGACCTTGCGCGAGGTGGACCAGGCCGACCGCCGCTGGGCCCAGCTGCAACCCAACGCGGTACCGCCCCTGATGGACTTCATTCGCGGCGACCGCTACATCGACGAGTGCAAGCGGGTGCGCCGGCTGTCCACCGCCGCTCCCCTGGCCATGGACGACGGTGAATTCGACTTCGCCTGAGGCGGCCAACTCCGCCCGGAAGAGAGGCGCTCGACCCATGTCCGACCCGGCCCTCAACCCCGCGCCCGCACCTGACGAGCGGGCCTATTGGCTGACCAAGCTGGACGGTTTTTACCACAAGGTGGGCTTCGCGCCGGACCGTGACCCGGACCCCGCCCCGGCCGCGCCCCTGGAGTTCGTCCTGGACCCCGAGGCCGCGAGCCGGGCGCTGAGGCTCGCCGGCGGCTCCCCGGCCAAGACCTTCATGGTCCTGGCCGCCCTGGTGGCCGGCCTGCTCCACCGCTACAGCGGCCGGCGCGACCTGGTCATCGCCGCGCCGATCCATCGCCAGCCCGAGGCGGGCCGTTTCATCAACACCGTCCTGCCTCTGCGGGTGGGCATCGGCCCCCGGACCAGCTTCAAGCAGCTCCTGGTGGACCTGCGCCAGACCATCCTGGAGGCGGTGGACCATCAGAACTATCCCCTGAACCGGCTCTACCACGACCTGGGCCTGCCGCCCCTGGCCACGGGCTCGCCGTTGCTGGACGTGGCCCTGTACCTGGAGGAAATCCACGACCCGGCCTACCTGGACCCGGCGGGGGCCGGGCTGACCTTCGGCTTCCGCCTAACGGACGGGGGCATGACCGGCCGCCTCCTGGCCGACCCGGCGCGTTATGGTCGCGCCACCCGGGAGCGCATCGCCGGCCATCTGGTCCGCCTGGCCGGCCTGGCCCTGGCCGACCTGGACCGGCCCCTCGGGGAATTGGACCTGCTCGGCGACCAGGCCCGGCGCGATTTTTTCTTCGATCACCCCGCGCCCGCGCCCCCCGCCGCCACCCTGCCCGCGCTGATCGCGGCCCAGGCCGCCGCCACCCCCGAGGCCATCGCCCTACGCCAGGACGGCCAGGCTCTGACCTACGCCGAGCTCAACGCCCGGGCCAACCGCCTGGCCCATCACCTGCGCGCCAAGGGCCTGGCGGCAGAGGAAATCGTGGGCGTGGCCACCCACACCAGCTTCGCCTTCATCGCCTCCCTCCTGGCGGTGATGAAGGCCGGCGGGGCCTACCTGCCCCTGGACCCCGCCTTGCCCCGCCAGCGCCTGGCCGGCATCGCGGCCGATGCCGGGCTCCGGCTGGTCCTCTCCACCCGGCCCTGGCCCGAGGCGGCCGGGCTGGGCCTGACCGTGATCGACCCCGGCCCTCTCCAGGACGATGCCCAACTGCCCAGCCACGATCCCGAATCCCTGGCCGGACCCGAGAGCCTGGCCTACGTGGTCTTCACCTCCGGCTCCACCGGCCGGCCCAAGGGAGTGCTGATCGAGCAGCGCGGCATCGTCAACTTCGCCCTCTGGCGGCGGGAAGCCCAGGGCTTCGGCCCAGAGACGGTGGTCCTGCAACTGGTGCCCGAATCCTTTGACGGCTTCGGGGCCAACCTTTATCCCACCCTGTTGGCCGGGGCGACCCTGGTGCTGATCAACGAAGACCGCTGGGGCGAGGTGGCCCACATTCGCCAAGTCCTGGCCCATCAGGGCGTCACCCACTGCGCGGTGGTCCCCTCCATGTATCGCCTGCTTTTGGAAGGGGCCGCGCCCGAGGAGTTGGCCAGCCTCCGGCGAGTGACCCTGGCCGGCGAACGCGCCCCGGCCGGGCTGCTGGCGGCCAGCGCCGCCCTGGCCCCCCAGGCCCAATTGGACAACGAGTACGGCCCCACCGAGGACAGCGTCACCAGCGTCGCACTCTTGGGCCTGACCCCCGAGACAGTGGGCATCATCGGCCGGCCCATCGCCAACCACCATGCCCTGGTGCTGGACGACGACCTCAACCTCAAGCCCATCGGCGAGCCGGGCGAACTCTGCCTGGCCGGGGTGGGCCTGGCCCGGGGCTACCTCAACCGTCCGGAGGAAACCGCCGCCCGCTTTGTCGCCAATCCCTTCAAGGTCCACTGCCACGGCGCGGACCGCCTCTACTGCACCGGGGACCTGGCCCGCTGGCTGCCGGACGGCAACCTGGAACTCCTGGGCCGCTTGGACCAGCAGGTGCAGGTGCATGGCTTCCGGGTGGAGCCCCAGGAGATCGAGGCCCGGCTCTTGGCCCATCCCCAGGTGCGCCAGGCCGCGGTGGCGGCCCGGGTGGACGACCAGGGTCAGACCGCGCTCTGGGCCTGGCTGGCGGCCGAGGGCGAGCTGGACCCCGAAGAGCTGCGCCGCCATCTGTTGGCCAGCCTGCCGGAGTACATGGTGCCCTCGGTCTTCCTGACCGCCCCGGCCCTGCCGCTCAACCGCCACGGCAAGCTGGACCGCGCCGCCCTGGAGAGCCTGGAGGCCACCCGCCTGGGAGCCGGGACCTACCAGGCCCCGCGCGACGCCCGCGAGGAATCCCTGGCCCGGATCTGGGCCGAAAAGCTGAGCCTGGAGCGGGTGGGAGTGCATGACAACTACTTCAACCTGGGCGGGGACTCGGTCAAGGCCATCAGTTTGCTGGCGGCGGTGAACCGCGAATTTGGCCGCGCCCTGAAGATACCGGACCTCTACGAGCACAAGACCGTGGCCGAGCTGGCCCGGCGCATCGGCCAGTTCCAGGACGCTCCCCAGACCCGGCCCACCCAGGGCGCGGAGGACGCGGTGGCGGCCCTGCGCCAGAGGATCCTGGGACGATGAACCAGGGAGTGACAGAAATCGAGGCCCGGCTGGAAGGCGCCGAGGACCTCTACCCCATGAGCGACATCGAGCTGGGGATGGTCTACCATTCCCTGGAGGACCCCGGCCTCTACCACAGTCAGATGCTGATCCCCCTGCGCGATCCCGCCTTCGATCTCGAGCGCCTGCGCCGGGCCCTGCGTCTGCTGGCCGGCAAGCACCCCATCCTGCGCACCGGCCTCAACCCCACCGGTTTCGAGGAGCCGATCCAGATCGTCTATCGCCAGGTGGAGCCGGACCTGCTCTACGAGGACCTGGGGCACCTCGCTCCATCCGCCCAGGAGGATCGCCTGCGCGCGTTCCTGGCCCGGGACCTGGCCCGACCCTTTGTCTTCCACCAGCCCCCGCTGTGGCGGGTGCGGGTTTTTCGCCTGGACCAGGAGAACCTTTGCCTGGTCTGGATCATGCACCACGCCATCACCGACGGCTGGAGCACCGCCTGCCTGGTCAACGAGCTGCGCCAGATCCACTTCCGTCTGCGGGATGAGCCCGACTTCGCGCCCGCGCCCCTGGCCTGCACCTATCGCGACTTCGTGGTCCAGGAAATGGTCGACAAGCGCGACCCCGAAAGCCTGGCCTTCTGGCGACGCGAGTTGGCCGATTGCCCCCGCCTGGTGCTGGAGCGCAAGCCTAACCAATCCCTGGCCTCCGCTCCGCCCCGCCTGCACCGGCGCGAACTGGCCCCTGGACTGCTGGCCGAACTGAAGTCAGCCGCCCAGCGCCATGGCCTGGACCTGAAGGACCTATGCTTCGCGGCCTACGCCTTCTTGCTCCGGATGATTGCCATGGACGAGGAAATCGTCTGCGGCCTGGTGACCAACACCCGCCCCCTGTGCCAGGACGGCGAGCGCCTGGCCGGCTGCTTCCTCAACACCATCCCGGTGCGCCTGAGCCTGCCCCCGGGCCGCACCTGGCTGGAGCACGCCCAGCGCGCGGCGGCCAAACTCCAGGAACTCAAGCGCCACGAGCGGGTGCCCCTGCGGGAGATCGCCCGCGCCGCCGGCGAGCGCGGCGAGCAGGGCAACCCCTTCTTCGACGTGATCTTCAACTACGTCAACTTCCATGTCCTGGAGGTAGTGCCGGCCGAGGAGCGGACGGGGCGCATCAATATCGAGGGCCACGCCGCCACCAACACCTGGCTGGACTTCACGGTCAGCACCACCCTGGATTCCTTCACCGTGGAAATCATCCATCGCCAGGACGTCTTCAGCGCCGAGGAAATCGCGCGCCTCTGCGGGTATTACGAGACCATCCTCCACGGCCTGGCGCGCGAGCCCCAGGCCGTGGCCCGCAAGCGGGACGTCCTGCCCGAGGCCGAGCGCCGGCGTCTGTTGGTGGAATTCAACGCCACCGATCACCCCCACCCGGAAACCTCCCGCACCCTGGCCGCGCTTTGCGAGGAGCGGGTCGCCAGCGCTCCTCACGCGCCCGCCGCGCGCTTCGGGGATGAGGTCCTGACCTACGCCGAACTGAACCAGCGGGCCAACGCCCTGGCCATCCACCTGCGCGCCCTGGGCCTGGGACCGGACCGGGTGGCGGCCCTCTTGCTGCGGCGGGGCCTGGCCATGCCGGTGGCCATCTGGGGGGTGATCAAGGCCGGCGGGGCCTACCTGCCCATCGACCCCGACTATCCGAGCGCCCGCGTCGACCACATGCTGGCCGACAGCGGCGCGGCGGTGCTGATCACCAGCGCCGACCTGGCCCCCCTGGCCCAGGGCCAGGGCCGACCGCCCCTGGTCCTGGCCGACGACCCGGCCTGGGCCGACCACCCGGCCGTCAACCCGGCGCTGGTCAACCAGCCCCAGGACCTGGCCTACGTCATCTACACCTCCGGCTCCACCGGCCAGCCCAAGGGGGCCATGATCGAGCACCGCGCCCTGATCAACCGGGTCAAGTGGATGCAACGGCGCTACCCCATCGGACCTGGCGACGTGATCCTGCAAAAGACGCCCTACACCTTCGACGTCTCGGTCTGGGAGCAGGTCTGGTGGGCGCTCACAGGAGCCCAGGTCTGCTTCCTGGCCCCGGGGGGCGAGAAGGACCCCCGGGCGATCATCGACGCCGTGGCCGCGGCCGGGGTGACGCTGATGCACTTCGTGCCCTCCATGCTCCAGGCCTTCCTGGGCTTCCTGGCCGCCGAGCCCAAGCGCCACCTGCCCCGCCTGGCCAGCCTGCGCCAGATATTGGCCAGCGGCGAGGCCCTGACCCCGGCCCAGGTCAACCAGTGCAACCGCCTGCTCCATGACCACCTCGGCGTCAAGCTGGCCAACCTCTACGGCCCCACCGAGGCGGCCATCGACGTCACCTGGTTCGACTGCGAGAGCGCCAGCGACCTGGACGCGGTGCCCATCGGCCGCCCCATCGACAACATCCGTCTGCATGTCCTGGACCGCGCCGGCGAACTGCAACCCCCGGGCATCCCGGGCGAGCTGTGCATCTCCGGCATCGGCCTGGCCCGGGGCTACCTCAACAACCCGGCGCTCACGGCCGAAAAGTTCGTGGCCAACCCCCTGGCCGGACCGGAGACGTCCGGAGACTTCGCCCGCGTCTATCGCACCGGCGACCTGGCCCGCTGGCGGGCGGACGGCAACCTGGAGTTCCTGGACCGCCTGGACCACCAGGTCAAGCTTCGCGGCCTGCGCATCGAGCCCGGGGAAATCGAGAACCGCCTGGCCGAGCTTCCCCCGGTGGGCCAATGCCTGGTGTCGGTGGTGGGTGCGTCCGCCTCGCCTCAACTGGCGGCCTATATCGTTCCCGACCCGGTGTCCGCGCCCCTGGCGCTGCGTCTCCTGGAGCTGAAGGCCGACGGCGGCGCGGCCGGGCGGGAGTGGATGGAGCTGCCCAACCGCCTGCCGGTCTTCATGGCCAACCGCAAGGAAACCGAATTCATGTTCGGGGAGATCTTCGGCCAGCGCTGCTACCACTGGGCGGAGCTGTCTCTACCGGCGAACTCGGTGGTGCTGGACATCGGCGCCAACCTGGGTCTCTTCTCGCTCTGGATGGGCCAGCTCTGCCCCGGGGCGCGCATCCTGGCCTGCGAGCCCATCCCGGAGCTGCACGCCCTGCTGTCTCTGAACTGCCGCCTGCACGGCCTCGACGCCGAGGCCCTGAACCTGGGCCTGGGCGCAGCCGAGGCCGAGGTGGACTTTCACTACCACCCCCAGGCCACCATCCTCTCCAGCGCCCATCCCGACCCGGAGCGGGAGTTGGCCGCGGTGCGGGCCTTCCTGGGCGAGGCGGCGGCCGGCGGTGACGCCCAAACCCGCGCGACCCTGGACCAGGTCCTGGCCCACCGCCTGCGAGCCCAGACCGTGCCCTGCCGGGTCAGGCCCCTGTCGGCGGTCCTGGCCGGGGCCGGCCTGAGCCGGGTGGACCTGCTCAAGATCGACGTGGAGCGGGCCGAGCTGGAGGTGTTGGCTGGGATCGACGAGGCGGACTGGCCCCGGATCGGCCAGATCGTGATGGAGGTCCACGACCAGGGCTCTCGCCTCAACCAGGTGACGGGCCTGCTCCGGGCGCGCGGCTACCGGGTCTCGGTGCGCCGCGATGACGACCTGGCCGGGGCCGGGTTGTGCAACCTCCTGGCCCAGCGCTCGGACTGGCGGGCGGCGGCCCCGGCCTGCGATCTGTCTTCGGCCGCGCTGGAGCGCCTGGCGCGGGGACCGCTGGACCCCTGGCCGACGCCCGAGGCCATCCAGCGGGCAGCCCGCGCCCACCTGGCCGCCAGCCTGCCCGACTACATGGTGCCAACCCACTTCCTGGCCCTGCCCCGCTTCCCGCTCACCGGCAGCGGCAAGATCGACCGCAAGGCCCTGCCCCTCCCGGATGGGCCGTCCCGGACCGGTGGCGAGGCCCAGGGTCCGCGCGACGACCTGGAGCGCGCCCTGGCCCAGGTTTTCGCCCGCGCCCTGGCCGGCGACGATGCCGCGCCCAGCCCCGAGTCCATGGACATCCACGCCGGCTTTTTCGAACTGGGCGGCGATTCCCTGAGGTGCATCGCGGTGCTGGCCGGGCTGGGGACGGCCCTGGGCCTGGAGATCAGCATGCCCGAGTTCCTGGCCAACCTGAGCGTGGCCGGGCTGGCCGCCCTGGTCCGCCAAAAGCGCCAGCTGGACGCTGAACCGGGAGCGGGCGGGTCCCCGGCGAAAACCGCCCCTTCCCCCGACCGCCGCCGCCTGGCCCAGCGCGGGAGTCTGGTCCACCCCCGGAGCGGTGGACGCGAGGCGGGCCGGATATGAGCCAGACCCGCAACGGCCTGGAGATCGCCCTGGTGGGCATGGCCTGCCGCTATCCCGGAGCGGACGATCCGGATGGGTTTTGGGCCAACCTCGCGGCCGGGGTGGAGTCGATTCGCTTTTTCAGCCCCACCGAGTTGCTGGCCGCTGGGGTGGACCCAAAGCTGATCCAGCACCCGGATTATGTCCCGGCCAAGGGCGTGCTGGCGGGCCTCGACCAGTTCGACGCCGGGTTGTTCGGTTATGCCTGGGAGCAAGCCGCCTTGCTGGAGCCCCAGGCCCGGCTGCTGCTGGAATGCGCCTGGGCGGCCTTGAGCGACGCCGGCCGCGATCCCCGCCGCCTGGCGGAGCCGGTCGGGGTCTACCTGGGCGGGGAGCCTGATCCCCGGTGGTTGGCGCGCGGCGACGATGGTTGGGAGGCGGGCCGCTGGGTGGAATCCTTGATCCGTGATCAGCACCGGCAGCTGGCCTCGTTGCTGGCCGAACGCCTGGACCTGCGCGGCCCGGCCCTGACCCTGGGCGGTGGCGGAGCCGCCTCCCTGGCGGCCATCCATCTGGCCTGTCAGGGACTGCTGGCCGGCGACTGCGGCCTGGCCCTGGCCGGTGGGATCAGTATCTCCCCGCCCCACCAGGTTGGCTATCTCCTGGGTGACGGCCTGCCGCTCTCCCGCGACGGTCATTGCCGGCCCTTCGCGGCCCAGGCCAGCGGGACCGTGTTCAGCGACGGCCTGGGGCTGGTGGTCCTCAAACGCCTGGAGGACGCCCTGTCCGCCGGTGATGGGATTTACGCCGTCATCAAGGGCTCGGCCCTGAACAACGCGGGCCGGCGGTTGGGTGGCTCCGATCCGGCGGACCTGCGCGGCCAGACCGAGGTGGTGCGCACCGCCCTGGAAGCGGCCGAGGTGGACCCGGAGAGCCTGGGCCTGGTGGAGGGCCACGGCGCGGGCGTCGCGCGGGAGGACGCCGTGGAGGTGCGGGCCCTGACCCGGGCCTTCAACAGCGGCCGGCGTGGCTTCTGCCGCCTGGGTTCGGTCAAGGGCAACCTGGGCCATCTGTTCAGCGCCGCCGGGGTGGCCGGGCTGATGAAGGTCGCCCTGGCCTTGGACCACCGCCTGGTCCCGCCCAGCCTGCACTGCGCCCCGCCCCATCCCGACCTGGAGCTGGCGACCACGCCTTTCCTGGTCAACAGCGCGCCCTGGTCCTGGAGGACCGCGCCCGGCGCGCCGCCGCGCCGGGCCGGGGTCAACGCGTTCGGCCGCGACGGCGCGAATGTCCACGCCGTGCTGGAGGAGGCCCCGGCCGCCGGTCGACGCTGCGGTCGTCCCCGGCTCGCGCCGCCGGTTTTCTCGCGCCGGCATTTCCCCCTGCCCGCCGCCGGCCCGCTCCCCATCCGCTCCACGCCAACCCTGGCCGCCCCCGACCTCCCGGGGCAATCCATCATCGAGCTTCGAGGCGGGGTGGGGGAGACCCTGGTCTGCTTTCCGGACATCCTGGGCCGGGGCCTGGTCTTCCTGGGTCTGGCCAGCCTGGTCCCGGATTGGCGGGTGCTGACCCTCAACTACCAGCCCGGACCGGACCTGGTGGCGCAAACCCTGGCCGCGCTGCTGGCGGCCGACCTCGCGGGTCCACCCACCTTTCTGGCCTATTCCGCTGGCGCGTTCATCGCCCTGGCGGTGACCAGGGAGCTGGAGGCCAGGGGACGCGCGGTCCGCCGCCTGATCTTCCTGGACGCCTACCGTCCCACCCCTGCCCTGCTGGATTCGCCCGCGCGGCTGCGGGAGCTGAAGGAATGGCTTTTCTCCGCCCTGGCCCAGCATCTGGCCGCCGAGGGCGACGCCCTGGACCTGGCCCCGCGACTGGCCTGGTATGATCGCTGCCTGGGTCTGGCCGCCGGCGCGCCGGTGGCGGCCGACATCCACCTGATCACCGCCCAGGACCGGGAGACCAGCGAGCTTTTCCAGGACTGGTCCGCCGCCACCAGCGGCGGCCACCACATTCACCACGGCAGCGGGAGTCATCTGGAGATGCTGCGCCACCCGTTCGTGAAGGACAATCACCGCATCCTGATGAGCATCATGACCAAGAAACAAGACCAGGGGGGATCATGGTCATGAAAAAGTCGCTGGTTCTTTGGCTGGCCTTGGGCCTTTGTCTGAGCTTGTCCCGCGCCTGGGCCGGCCCGGCTCCCGGGCTGTCCCCGGAGATGGCCAAGGTCGACGCCTACGTGCGACAGGCCTGGAGGGACAGCGGCATCCCGGGCCTGGCCCTGGCCGCGGTGGACAACCACCAGGTCCTGGTCAAGGGCTACGGCCTGGCCAGTTTGGAAACCAACCAACCGGTCACGCCCGAGACGCTTTTCGAGATCGGCTCCTGCACCAAGGCCTTCACCGGCCTGGCCCTGGCGCGATTGCGGGCCGAAACCGGCCTGGACTTCCAGACCCCGGTGGCCAAGCTCCTGCCCTTGTTCTACGGACTCCACCAGGGCCGCCAGGCTCCCATCCTCCTGGCCGACCTCCTGCACCACACCAGCGGCATCCCCGACAACACCATCATGACCCTGCCCGCCGGCGATCAGGACTACGCCCTCAAAAAAACCACCCTGGGCGTATCGGGCCTGAACCTGGACTTCGCCCCCGGCGGCCAATTCTCCTACGCCACCGTGAACTATGACGTCGCGGCCCAAATCCTCCAGGTGGTCAGCGGCCTGGACTACGCGGACTATCTCGCCGAACGGGTGCTGACGCCCCTGGGCCTGCGCCACACCCTGGTGAGTTGCCAGGCCCTGGCGGCCACCAGCCATCCCGAGATGGCCTCGGGCTACAAGGCGGGCTTCATGCGGCCCCAGGCCTACCTGCCCCCGGTGTTCCGGGGTAATTTCCCGGCCGGCTACGTGATAAGCAACGCCCGCGACATGGCGCTCTGGCTGCGACTGCAGATGGGCCTGGAGGACAACCCGCTCGTCCCCCTGATCCGCCAGACCCAGATCCCCAACCGTCAGGCCCCGGCCGGTCCCGACGACTATTACGCCCTGGGCTGGTACGTCACCGGCAAGGGCGTGATCCATCACGACGGGGTCAATCCCACCTTCACCGCTTTCGTGGGCTTCGACCCGGCCGCCAACAAGGGCGTGGCGGTGCTGACCAACTACAACAGCGCCCTGGCCGGCGCGATCGGATGGGGGGCGCTGGCCACCATGCTGGGGCGCGACCCGCGCCCCCCGCGCGACACCTTCGACTATCCCCTGATGCTGGACAAGCAGGCCACCATCGCCTCTCTGGCGCTGGGAGCCATCGCCCTGGCCCTGGCCTTGCTCTGCCTGGTCCTGGTTTGGCGGGTGCTCCGAGGAGCGCGGGCCTTCGCCCCGCTGGTGGCCTGGCGCTTCCTGCTGCTGGGCCTGCTCATGCTCCTGACCCCGATCGTGGTTGGCCTGGTGATGGAGCTGCCCGAGCGGTTGTTGGGGGCCAACTGGGAGGCGATGGCGGTCTGGGGTCCCATCAGTCTGCCAGTGGCGGCCAAGCTGGCCCTGGCGGTCTGGTTCCTGTTCCTTATCGCGACCAACCTGGCCCTGATCTTCCCCCGCCGCCGCCCCGGCGCGCTGGCCTAGAGCGGGAGGAAAACACCCTTGTCCCCGCGCCCCACGGCAACCGGCGATCGCCCCGAACCCGCCAGCCTGGTGGAGATGCTGCTGCGCCTGGAGGCCCAGGAGCAACGCGGGCTGGTCTTCATCCACGGGGCCAACCAGGAGGACCGGGTGCCCTACGCCCGCCTTTTGGCCGATGCCCGCCACATGCTGACCCGCCTGCGGGCGCGGGGCCTGAAACCCGGCCAGGAGTTGGTGATCCAGACCGGGGACAACCGCGCCCTGCTCACCATCTTCTGGGCCTGCGCGCTGGGCGGGTTGGTCCCGGCGCCCCTGGCCCCGGCCCGCCAGGCGGAGAACCGCCGCAAGCTGTGGGGGGTCTGGCCGCGCCTGACCCGGCCCTGGCTGGCGGTGGACGCCGCGCATTGGGATCATCTGCTCCAACATGACCCGGCCGAGACGGCGGCCATCGCCGGGCGAGTTATCTTCGTCGACGAGCTCTGGGCCGATCTACAACGGGGAGAACAGGTCCGGAGCCAGGTCGCGCCCCCACCCCAGGCCCTGGCCCTGGTGCAGTTCTCCTCCGGCTCCACCAGCCAGCCCAAGGGCGTGCGCCTGACCCACGCCAACCTGCTCTCCAACCTGCGCGGCATGACCCAGGGCGCGGCGATGACCGCCGCCGACAGTTTCTTGGGCTGGATGCCCCTGACCCACGACATGGGGCTCATCGCCTTCCACCTCTGGCCCACCTATTTAGGGGTGGACCAGTTCATCATTGACACCTCCCTGTTCATCCGCCGGCCGGGTCTCTGGCTGGCCAAGGCCAGTCAACACCGGGCCACGGTGCTGGGTTCACCCGATTTCGGCTGCCAACTCCTGCTGGCCAGCCTGCGCGCGGGCCAGAGCCCGGACTGGGACCTGTCCGCGGTGCGCCTATTGTTCAACGCGGCCGAACCCATCTCGGCCCAGGTCTGCGACCGCTTCCTGGAGGCCCTGGCCCCTTGCGGTCTGGCGCGCCAGGCCATGTATACCTGCTACGGCCTGGCCGAGACCGCGGTGGGCGCGGCCTTCCCCTCCCCGGGGCGGGAGTTGGTCCGGGTGCACCTGGACCGCGACGCCCTGAGCCCGGGCGACCAGGCGCGAGAACTGCCGGCGGGTCATCCCCAGGCCGCCACCTTCGTGATGGAGGGCCATCCCCTGCCCGGCACCGGCATCGCCATCCACGACCACCAGGGGCGGCCCCTGCCCGAGGGCCGCCTGGGCCGGGTGGTGCTGCGCGGCCCCAGCGTCACCGCCGGCTACCACGGCGACCCCGAGGCCACCGCCCAGGCCTTGAACCCCGAGGGGTGGCTGGACACCGGCGACCTGGGCCTGATGCTGCGGGGCCAGTTGATCATCACCGGCCGGATCAAGGACGTCATCTTCTCGCGGGGCCAGAACTTCTTCTCCCACGACCTGGAGCGGGTGGCCGAGTCCACCCCGGGCCTGGGACCGGGCAAGGCCCTGGCCGTGGGCCTGACCAATCCCGACCGCCAAGCCGAGGAGGTCGTGGTCTTCCTGCGCCACCGCTCGCGCGAGCTGGCCGGTTTCGCCAGCCTGGCCGAGCGGGTGGCCGAGGCCATCGCCCGTGACCTGGGCCTGGCCGTGGATCATGTCCTGCCGGTGGAGGTCATCCCCAAGACCACCAGCGGCAAGCTGCGGCGCAATCTCTTGCGCCAGCGCTACCTGGCCGGTGAGTTCACCGCCCAGGCCCGCGCCCTGAACGAGTTGCGCGCCGGCCTGCGCGCCGTCAGCCCGGCGGACGCCCAGGCGGAGACGATTCCCCCGGCCCTGGCCGAGATCTGGGCCCAGGTCCTGGAGCAAAGCCACCCTCCGGCCGGGGCCAGCTTCTTCGCCCTGGGCGGCGACTCCCTGCGCGCCACCCGCCTGGTGGAACGGGCGCGGGAGGAACTGGGCGCGCCGGTCACCCTGGCCGACCTGTTGGAGCACCCCAGCCTGACCGCCTTCGCCGCCCATTTGGCGAGCCTGGGGAAGACGCCGGTCCAGGCCGCCCTGACCCCGGCGCCGGCGAGGGAGCATCACCCGGCCACTCCCAATCAGCGCCGTCTCCACGCTCTCCAGGCCGCCCGGCCCGAGTCCATCGCCTACAACCTCCCCCTGGCCCTGCGTCTGCGCGGCGTTCTGGACTTCCCGGCCCTGGAGCGGGCCCTGACCGCCTTGGCGGCCTTGCACGAGCCCCTGCGCACCGGTTTGGAGGTGGTGGAGGGCCAGGTGATGCAGCGGGTGCATCCGGTCGCCGCCTGCCACCTGGCCCAGGCCCCCTGGCCGGACATGGTCCCGGCCGATGACCCCGAGGCCCTGGGACAGGTCCTGCGTCCCTTGCTGCGCCCCTTCGACCTGGCCCATCCGCCCCTGCTGCGCGCCACCCTGCTGCATCCCGGCCCCGGCGAGCACATCCTGTTGTTGGACCTGCATCACGCCCTGGTCGACGGCGGCTCCCTGCCCCGGCTGCTGACCGATCTGGGCCGGCTCTACGCGGGGGAGCGGCTTCTCCCGCCAGAGGTGCAGTTCAAGGACCACGCCCACTGGTTGGCCGGCCAGAAACGCGACCGGGCCGCCTCCCTGGCCTTCTGGCGCGCAAACCTGGGGCCGGAGACGCCGCGCCCGGACCTGCCGCTGTTGGCCGCCCGTCCGCCCTGGCGGGACCAGGCCGGCCACACCCTGTTTCGCGATCTCCCGCCGGAATCGAGCGCCGGCCTGGAGCGCCTGGCCGGAGAACTGGGGGTCACCCCCAACCTGCTGCTCCTGGCGGCCTTCGCCATCCTGCTGGGCCGCCACGCCGACCAGGAGGACCTGGTGCTGGGCACGGTCAGCGCCGGGCGCGATCATCCCGGCTGCGGCGACCTGGTGGGCATGTTCGTCAACACCCTGCCCCTGCGGGTCCGGCCGGCGGCCAGCCAGACCCTGACCGGCTTCCTGGCCGGCCTGCGGGCCAGCTTGGCCGGTGCCCTGCGCCACCAGGATCATCCCCTGGAGGACCTGCCGGTCCAGCTGGGTCTGGTGCGCCAGCCGGGCCGCGAGCCCCTGTTCGACGCCATGTTCGCGCCCGAAGAACTGGACCTCTCCGGCCTGGCCTGGCCCGGGCTGGAGCTGGAGCTGCTGGACTTCAGCCCCGGCGTGGCCAAGTTCGACCTGACCCTCTTCGCCCGCCGGACCGCGGGAGGCCATCGTCTCTGGCTGGAGTATGCCAGCGACTTGTTCGAGCGCCCGGCCATGGAGGCCATGCTGCGGCGCTATGAAACCCTGCTGCGCGGCATGCTGCTAGGTGGCGGCGAAACCTTGCTGCGCGACCTGAAAATCCTGCCTCCGGACGAGCGCCGCCGCCTGCTGGTGGACTTCAACGCCACCACGGCGTCCTATCCGCGCGACGTCACCCTCCACCAGCTCATCGCCCGCACCGCCAGCGCCCATCCCGAGGCCGTGGCCCTGGAGGAGGCCGACGGCGCGCGCGCGCGACTCAGCCATGACCAACTGGAGCGGTCTGCCAACCGCCTGGCCTGGCGACTGCGGCAAAAGGGCTTGCTGCCGGGCCAGACCGCCGCCGTCCTCTCGCCGCGCTGCATTCCCCTGATGGTCGGCCTGCTGGCCAGCCTCAAGGCCGGCGGGGCCTACCTTCCCCTGGAGCCCGACCAGCCCGCCCCACGCCTGGGCCACATCCTGGCCGACTCCGGGGCGCGGCTCCTGCTCCTGGGACCGGGACAGACCCCACCCCCGGACCCGCCTCCGGGCCTGGAGGCGCTGCGCCTGGAGGAGCTGTTGGCCGACCCCGGCCGCGATGACCCGCCCCCGCCCCTGGCCGGACCGGACGATTTGGCATACCTGATCTACACCTCCGGCTCCACCGGCGCGCCCAAGGGGGTGACGATCTCCCATCGCGCGGCCCTGAACTACCTGTGCTGGGCGGTGCGGGTCTACCTGGGCGACCGCCCCGGCGACCTTCCCCTGTTCACCTCGGTGGCCTTCGACCTCACCGTGACCTCGCTCTTCGCGCCCCTGCTCAGCGGCGGTCGGGTGGTGATCCACGGCGAGGCCGACCCGGCCAGCCTGGTCAGCCGGGTGGTGGCCCAGGACCGGGTGGACGCGCTCAAGCTCACCCCGGCCCACCTGGCCATCCTGCGCGAGGATTGCCCCCCCAACGCACGCCTCAAGGTCATGATCGTGGGCGGCGAGGACCTCAAGACCGACTTGGCCCGGGACATCTGGCGACGCTTCGGGGGACGGGTGGCCATCTGCAACGAGTACGGCCCCACCGAGACCACGGTGGGCTGCATGATCCACCGCTTCGACTCGGATCGTGATCGCCGGGACAGCGTGCCCATCGGCCGTCCGGCGGCCAACACCGCTCTCTACGTGCTGGACCGCCACCTGCGCCCCCTGCCCCAGGGCGCGGCGGGCGAGCTCTACATCGCCGGCGATGGCCTGGCCCGGGGCTATCACCAACGCCCGCGGCTCACCGCCGAGCGCTTCCCTCCCAACCCCTTCGCGCCCGGCCAGCGCATGTACCAGAGCGGTGACCGGGTGCGCTTCCTGCCCACGGGGGTCCTGGAATATCTGGGACGCGGCGACCACCAGATCAAGCTGCATGGCCTGCGCATCGAGTTGGGGGAAATAGAGGCTCGGCTCAAGCAGCACCCCGGGGTGAGCGAGGCGGCGGTGATCCTGCGGCCCGCCGATGCCGGCGGCCCCCGCCTGGTGGGCTATTACACCAGTCCCGGAGCCGCGCCAAAGCCGACCGCGCTATTGGCCTGGCTGGCCGAGGCCCTGCCCCGGGCCATGCTGCCCGCGGCCCTGGTGCCGCTGGTGCGCCTGCCGCTGACCACCAACGGCAAGTTGGACCGCGAGGCCCTGCCCGAACCCCGCCAACCAGACCACGCCGAGCACCAGCCCCCACGCGACCAACGCGAGACGGTCCTGTGCGCGGTTCTGGCTCAGGTCCTGGGCCGGGAGAACCTGGGCGTGTTCGACAACTTCTTCGACCTGGGCGGCGATTCCATCAAGGCGGTGCAGGCCGTCTCGCGCCTGGCCGCTCGGGGCTGGCGCACCACGGCCGGGGAGATCCTGCGCCTGCAGACCGTCGCCGAGCTGGCCCCGCGCCTGGAGGCGTTGACTCCCACGACCGCCGTCACCGCCAACGCTGTCGGCGACCCCTGGGGCGACCTGCCCATGGCGTTCTGGCTGGCCCGGCACGGCCTGGTCCATCCCGGGCATTACCACCAATCCATGCTGCTGGAGTGCCGCCGTCAACTGTCCCCCGATCTCCTGACCGCCGCCCTGGCCACCTTGATGGACCACCATCCCGGGCTGCGCCTGAACCGCGACCCGGTCCGGGGTCGGCTGTTCGTCAACCCCGCCCACGCCGGTCGCGCTTTCGATCTGACCAGCGTTGGCGCGCCCAGCCTGGCGGAAGCCGCACCATTGCTGGCCGGGTTCAAGTCCGGCTGGGACCTGGCCCGCGAGCCGCTCTTCCGTGCGGCCCTGATCCAGACGCCCCAGTCCCCGCCTCATCTGTTGCTCTGCGCCCACCACCTGCTGGTGGACCTGGTCTCCTGGTCGCTGATCCTGGAGGACCTGCGCGCGATCTGCCACGTCCTGGAGGAGGGCCGCGCCCCTGGCCTGGCCCCGGCCGGACCGTCGCCTGCGCCTTGGGTGGCGGCCCTGCGGCGGTATTACCAGTCCCCGGCCGGCCTGGCCGAATTGCCCCACTGGCAGGCGTCCCTGGACAACGACTTCCGCCTGCCCCGCGCCCAGGAGCCGGCCTTCTGGCGCATGCGGGACTGCGCGACCCTGGTCCACGACCTGGACCCCGGGACCAGCGCGCGGCTGACCGACCGGGCGCGGGCGGATCACGACGCCGATCCCTCCACTCTGGTGCTGGCGGCCCTGGCCGGAGCCCTGGCCCAATGGACCGGCCGCGATCAGGTGGCGATCGAGATCGAGGGCCACGGCCGCCACCTGGAGGCCCTGGCCCAGGCGTCGGACCCGGCGCGCGGTCTGGGTTGGTACACCGCCATGCACCCCCTGGCCTTGCTCCTGGACGGCGACGACCCGGCGACCTGGCTGGTGGAAATCAAGCGCCAGACGGCGGCCACGCCCCAGCAGGGGGTTGGCTTCGGGGTGCTCCGCCATCTCCTGGAGCGGCCGGAGCTGGCCGACGCCGCCCAGCGCCCGCCGGTGCGCTTCAATTATTTGGGCGAGGTGGATCGCCTGCTGGTCAACGACCTGTTTCGCCACCGTCCGGCCGACAGCGGACCGGACCTCGCCCCGGACAACGCCATGACCTGCGAGTTGGAAGTCATCGCCCTGTTGGTCGATGGCCGTCTGCGCCTGCGCCTGACCCATCACGCCCGGGCCCAGCCACCGGAAGAGATCCGCCGTCTGGCCGAGGCCATCTGCCAAAATCTGCGGACCCTGCTGGGAGCGGCCGGCCGCCTCGACTCGCCCCAGCCGCGCCCCGAGGACTACGACGCCGCCGGCCTCAGCGTCGCCGATCTGGGCGAGCTGTTCCAACCATGAAGCTTGATCAAGCCAACGTCGAGGACATCCTGGCACTGACCCCCCTGCAGGAGGGCATCCTCTATCACTACCTGGCCCGGCCCGGCTCCGGCCAATACCTGGAGCAGCTCAGCCTGGAGCTGGCCGGCCGGGTGGACCCGGCGCGTTTCAGCCAGGCCTGGCAACGGGTGGCGGCCGCCAACCCCATGCTGCGCGCGCTTTTCCGCTGGGAAAAACTCAGCCATCCGGTGCAGGTGATCCTGCGCCGTCCACAACCGGTGATCCGCGTCAGCCGCCTGGCATCCGGCGATCCCCAGACCTACGTGGACAGCGTCCGGGGGCGCGACCGCCAGGAGCCCTTCGACCTGCGTCAACCGCCCTGGCGCGTCACCTTGCTGATTCTGGACGACCAACGCGCCCAGATGCTGGTCACCAGCCACCACATCCTGTTCGACGGCTGGAGCACCGGCATCATCCTGCGCGAGTTCCTCTGCGCCTACCACGATCCCGAGTGGACGGCCCCGGCCAAGCCCGGATTCAAGGCCTGGGTCAAGTTCCTGCGGGAACGCGACGCCTCGCTCGACCACGCCTTCTGGCGCGACTACCTGGCGGGATACCAGCACCAATCCCTGCCCGACCTGGCCAGCCCAGACCCCGCCCCGGCCGGCCGCCTGGACCTGGACCTGCCCGGGGATTTGGCCCACGACCTGGCCGCCCGCGCCCGCGCCCTGCGCCTGACCCCGGCCAGCCTGATCCACGCCGCCTGGGGGTTGTCGCTGCAACGTTATCTGGACAGCCGCGACGTGGTGATCGGCTCCACCGTGTCCGGCCGCGAGGCTCCCCTTGCCGGCATCGAGCACACCGTGGGGCTGTTCATCAACAGCCTGCCGCTGCGGGTGCGCACCCGCCCGGATACCACCGGCGCGGACCTGATCCGAAGGGTGGCCAGCGACCTGATCGCCTTGCAGGAGCACCAGCACACGCCCCTGTTGGAGGCGCGGGCCGCCGCCGGGATCAAGGCCGGCGGCGAGTTGTTCGACAGCCTGGTGGCGGTGGAGAACTATCCCCTGGACCTGGACGCCCTGACCGGTCCGGAGCTGGCGGTGGTGGGCCATGACTTCAGCGAGCAGACCCACTACCCCCTGGGACTGAGCTATCTGCCCCATGATCCACCCCGCTGCCTGATCACCCACGGCCCGGGCGTCCTGTCCCCTCCGGCGGCCCAGCGCCTGGGCGGTCATTTCCTGGCCCTGCTGGAGGGTCTGGTCCGGCGCCCGGAGGCGCGGGTGGACGAGCTCGCGATGCTGAGCCAGGCCGAGCACCGCCAGCTCCTGGAGGAGCTTCAACCCGCCGCCGTGGTCTGGGAAGGTCCGGAGCTGATCCAGGCCCAGTTCGAGCTCCAGGCCGCGCGCGGTCCCCAGCGGACGGCCCTGGTCTGGGACGATGGCCAGATGACCCACGCCGAGTTGAACCGCCGGGCCAACCGTCTGGCCTGGCGGCTCAGGGCTTTGGGCCTGGGGCCGGACCGGGTGGCGGCCCTGGTTCTGCCCCGCTCGCCAGAGATGGTCATCGCCATCCTGGCGGTGCTCAAGGCCGGCGGGGCCTACCTGCCCCTGGATCCCAGCACCCCGCCCCAACGCCTGCGCCTGGTACTGGAGGACGCCCAGCCGCTCTGCCTGCTCGGCCTGGGCGACCTTACCGCCGGCTTGCCGCCGGGCCTCCCGGTGTTGGACCTGGCGCAAGCGGTGGCGGAGCCGGGCGAGGAGCGCAATCCGCCGTTGGTCAACCAGCCCGGCGACCTGGCCTACGTCATCTACACCTCCGGCTCCACCGGTCGACCCAAGGGGGTGATGGTGGAGCAACGCGCGGCGGTGAACCTGCTGCGGGTGATGGAGAGCCGCTGGCCCATGGCCCAGGGCGACGCCTGGCTCCTGAAGACCAACTACACCTTCGATGTCTCGCTCACCGAGCTGTGCGGCTGGTTCTTCGGCCAGGGGCGGCTGGCACTGTTGCCGCCGGGCGGCGAAAAGGACCCGGCCGCCATCCTGGCGGCGGTCCAGCGCCACGGGGTCACCCACCTCAACTTCGCGCCCTCCATGCTGCGGGCCTTCCAGGAGCACCTGGAGCTGGTCGGCGCCTCCGGCCTGGCCGGTCTCAAGTATCTGTGCGCGGCGGGCGAGAACCTTTCCGGCGACCTGGCCCGGCGTTTCCTGGCCCTGGGCCTGCCCGCCCGCCTGCTGGACCTCTACGGCCCCACCGAGGCCACGGTCTACGCCACCGGCCGCGATGCCGCCGAGGAGCCCCCGGAGGCCACCTGGATCGCCATCGGCAGGCCGCTGGCCAACTACCGGGCCTACGTGTTGGGCCGCCACGGCGGCCTGCAACCCCTGGGCGCGCCGGGCGAGCTATGCCTGGCTGGCGCGGGCCTGGCCCGGGGTTATCTCCAGCGGCCGGAGATCACGGCCGAAAAATTCACCCCCGACCCCTTCCACCCCGGCCGGCGCGTCTATCGCAGCGGCGACCTGGCCGCCTGGCGGTCCGACGGCAATCTGGTCTGCCTGGGCCGCCGGGACCACCAGGTCAAGCTCCAGGGCCACCGCATCGAGTTGGGCGAGGTGGAGGAGGCCCTGGCCCGGCATCCAGCCATCGCCGAGGCGGTGGCGGTGGTTTGGGGCGAGTCCCGGGGCGGCGAGGGCCAGCTCTGCGCCTACTACAGCCTGGCCGCCGGGGCGCGATCCCGGGAGCTGGACGGTGAGGACTTGCGCGCCTTCCTGGGCCAAAGCCTGCCGCCCTACATGGTTCCGGCCCGTTTCATCACCCTGGAATCCCTGCCCCGCTCCAGCGCCGGCAAACTGGACCGCAACGCCCTGCCAGCGCCGGAGACCTCCCTCGCGCCCGAAACCGCGCCCGCCAGCGCGGCGGCCCAGGGAGTGGAGGCCCGGGTGGCGGCCATCTGGCGCGAGGTGCTGGGACGCGAGAACCTGGGCCCGCAACAGAGCTTCTTCGACCTGGGCGGGCACTCCATCGCCCTGATCCGGGTCAACACCCGCCTTAACCGGGCCTTTGGCCTGGAGCTGACGGTGACCGAGCTCTTCGTCCACTCCACCATCCGCCAACAGGCCCGTCTGGTGGAGCGTTCCCTGGCCGGCGCGCCACCACCAGCCGCCTCCGCCACCCCGTCCGCCGCCACCAAGCAGACCCCACAGTCCGTCGGCCCGGCCTGGACGCCCATCGCGGTCATCGGCCTGGCCGGGCGCTTCCCCGGGGCGGCGGACGTGGAAGAGCTTTGGCGGAACCTGGTGGCCGGGGTCGAGTCCATCCGCTTTTTCACTCCCCAGGAGTTGCGGGCGGCCGGGGTGGCCGAGGCGCTCATCTCCGATCCCGCTTACGTGCCGGCCAAGGGTTGGCTGGCCGACAGTGACCGCTTCGACGCGGCGGTGTTTGGCTACGACGAGACCGAGGCCGCCCGGATGGACCCCCAACTGCGGCTTCTGCACCAATGCGCCCTGCACGCCCTGGAACAGGCGGGTTGCGATCCCTGGCGCTATGCGGGAGCCATCGGGCTTTTCGCCGGGGCCTCGCCCAATCCGGGCTGGCTGGCCAGCCTGGCCGACAACGCCCCGCCGTCGGAGCTTTTCGCGGCCATGACCCTCAACGAGCGCGATTTCCTCTGCGCCCGGGTGGCCCACCGCCTCGATCTGCGCGGCCCGGCGGTGACGGTGCAGACCGCCTGCTCCACTTCCCTGGTGGCCATCCACCAGGCCTGCCGCGCCCTGATCAATGGCGACTGCGAGCTGGCCCTGGCCGGCGGGGTCTCGCTGGTGGGTCCGCCGGAATCCGGTTACCTGCACCAGCCAGGCATGATCCGCACCCCGGACGGACACTGCCGGCCCTTTGACGCCGCGGCCAACGGCACCCTGGGCGGCGACGGGGTGGGCCTGGTGGTCCTCAAGCGCCTGGACCAGGCCCTGGCCGATGGCGACCAGGTGCTGGCCGTGATCAGGGGCGGGGCCATCAACAACGACGGCGCGGACAAGCTGGGCTACACCGCGCCCTCCATCGCCGGCCAGGCCGGGGTCATCCGCCGCGCCCTGGCCTTGGCGGGCGTCGCGCCGGAGAGCATCGGCTATCTGGAGGCCCACGGCACCGGCACCCCCCTGGGCGACCCGGTGGAGGTGGCGGCGCTCAAGGCCGCCTTTGCCAGCGACCGGCGCGGCTATTGCGCCCTGGGTTCCATCAAGGCCAACCTGGGCCACCTGGACGCGGCGGCCGGGGTGACGGGACTGATCAAGGCGGTGCTGCTCCTGCAACACGGCGTCATCCCGCCCAGCGTGAACTTCACCCAGCCCAACCCCAAGCTGGAGCTGGAGCAGAGCCCCTTCCGGGTGGTCACCAGCGCCGAACCCTGGCCGGAACGCCTCAGCCCCCGCCGGGCCGGGATCAGCTCCTTTGGCATCGGCGGCACCAACGCCCACCTGGTGTTGGAGCAGGCCCCGGCCCCGCCGCCGGCCAGACCGGCGGCGGATGGTCCCCGCCTGCTGCGGTTGTCGGCCCGCACCCCCGAGGCCCTGGCCGAAATGGCCCGTCGCCTGGCCGCGCACCTGGACCACCGCCCGGAGACCAACCTCGACAACCTGGCCCACACCCTGGGCCAGGGCCGGCGGGCCTGGGAGCACCGCCATAGCCTGGTCTGCCACGACCTGGCCCAGGCCCGGGAGCGCCTGGCCGCCGCGCCGGCCTCCACCCGTCCAGCCCGCGCGGACCAGAGCGTGGTGCTGGTCTTCCCCGGCCAGGGCTCCCAGCACCTGGACATGGCCCGTGGGTTGTACGAAGCCTGGCCCGCCTTCCGCCGGGAGTTGGACCAATGCCTGGACCTCCTGGAGTCCCTGGCCGGCGAGCCCCTGCGCCCGGTGCTCCATCCCCCCGACCCCGAGGCCCGCCGGGCCGCCGCCGACCGCATCGACCAGACCGCCCTGGCCCAGCCCCTGCTTTTCGCCCTGGAATACGCCCTGGCCCGGGCGGTGATGGGTTTGGATCTCCAGCCCCGGGCCCTGATCGGCCACAGCCTGGGCGAGTACGTGGCCGCCTGCCTGGCCGGGGTGATGAGCCTGGAGGACGCCCTGGGGGTGGTGCTGTGGCGGGGGCGGGCCATGCAGGCCTTGCCGGCGGGCGGGATGTGCGCCTTGGCCCTGACCCGCCCGGAGGCCGAGGCCCTGTTGGCTGGTTTCGACTCTCCGGAACTGGGCCTGGCGGCCATCAACTCGCCCTCGGCCTGCGTGGTCTCCGGCCCCATCCCGTTGCTCGAGGCCTTCGCGCGTCACGCGGCCGGCCAGGGCGCGCCGGCCCGGCGGCTGCGCACCTCCCACGCCTTCCACTCGGCCATGATGGAGCCGGTGCGGGGGCCGTTGGCCGACCTGCTGGCCGGCATCCGCCTGCGTCCGCCGACGATTCCCTACCTCTCCAACCTCAGCGGCGGCTTCATCAGCCCGGAGCAGGCCCAGTCGCCGCAATACTGGGCCGACCACCTGCGCCGGCCCGTCAACTTCAGCGACGGCGTGGCCGCGCTCCTGGCCGGTGGCCCCACGGTCTTCATCGAGTTGGGGCCGGGCGGCGGCCTGGGCGGGCGCATCCGGGAGCAGCCCGGCTGGGGGGATGACCAGGCCGTGGTGGGCCTGCTGCGCCACCCTCGCGAGGACGTCCCGGACCTGGACCATCTTCTGGATGGCCTGGGCCGGCTCTGGCGTCTGGGCCTGGACCCGGCCGGCGACCTGCCCGGGCTCGATCCGGACGGCCGCCGCATCGCCCTGCCGGGTTATCCCTTCGCCGGTCGGCGTTATCCGGCCCTGACCGCGCCCCAGCCACGGCCCGCCCCGACCTCGGGGCCGGTCCGCAAGCACAGCCAAGTGGCGCGCTGGCTCTACGCTCCGGTCTGGCGCGAGACACCCGCTCCCCTGGCCACGGCCGCCAAGGCCGATACCGGCCATTGCCTCATCATGGCCGATGACCAGGGCTTGGCCGAGGCTCTGGCCGCGCGCCTGGAGAGCCGGGGTCGGCCGGTGGTCCTGGCGCGGCGGGGGGATGGCTTCCGGTCCCTGGGCGAGGGGCGCTACCAGACCTCGGCCCGTCCCGCCGACCTGGCCGCGCTCTGGGCGGCCCTGGCCCAGGACGGCCTTGAGGTCGCGCGTCTTATCCATCTTTGGCCCCTGGACCATCCGGCGGCCGATGATTGGTCAGGCCAGGATTATCTGGGCCCGGCCTTCCGCGAATTTCTGGTGATGATGCAAGCCCTGATCCAGGCCTGGCCGGGATCGAGCCCGCGTCTGTGCCTGGTGGGCCGGGGGATGACCCGGGTGGGGAACGAGGCGGCCGCGCGTCCGGAAATGGCCCTGCTGCGGGGCCTGGCCCTGTCCGCCGGCCAGGAGCACCCCGGCCTGGCCTGCCGGGCGGTGGACCTGGACCCCGCCCCCACCTCCGGTTGGCGGGCCAAGGCCGAGGCGGCCGACCTGGCGGCCGAGGTGCTCTGCGATGCGGTCGAACCCCTGGTTGCCTGGCGCGGCGGCCGGCGATGGGTGGAGGACTACGCCCCCCTGCCCACCTCGGAATCACCCAGCCAAGACGGCCCTCTGGCCATCAACCCCGGCGGAACCTACCTGGTCATCGGCGGCCTGGGGACCATCGGTTTGGCCCTGGCCGGGTATCTGGCCCGCACCCCGGGGGTGCGCCTGGCCCTGGGCGGGCGCACGCCCCCGCCGCCCCGGGAGGCCTGGCCGGACTGGCTGGCGCGGCGCCCGGCCGCGGACCCCATCTCCCGCCGCATCACCGGCCTGCGCCGCCTGGAGGCCCTGGGGGCCCTGGTGCGGACCTACCCGGTGGAGGCCGGCGACCCGGCCGCCCTGCTGGCCTGGGCGCGCCAGGTGGAAAAAGACCTGGGGCCGATCCAGGGGATCATCCACGCCGCCGGGGAGAGCTTCGCCCATTTCTTCCGCCCCCTGGCCCAGATCGACGCGGCCTATCTGGATCAGGAGATCATCCCTCGCCTGGAGCAGGCCCGGGCCCTGGTCGCGCTGGCGAGGACCTGCCGCCCGGCCTGGTGCCTGGTCACCTCGTCCCTGGCCACGGTCCTGGGCGGCCGGGGCCTGGCCGGCTATGCCAGCGCCAATCACTCCCTGGAGGCCCTGGCCGCGGCCCAGGAGGGGACCGACACCGCCTGGCTGACCCTGGCCTGGGACGGCTGGCGGCCGGCCGGCCCGGACCAGGCCCCGGACAGCGCCATCGCCCATCTGCTGATCGCGCCCGAGGAGGGTCGCGAGGCCCTGGCGCGGGCGATGGCCCACGGCCGGCCCGGCCGGGTGGTGATCTCCAGCGGCGACCTGGACCAGCGCCGGCGGGAATGGGTGACCAAGATCCTAGACGCCGCCCCCCAACCCATCCCCGCCGCGCCCCCGGCCCAGATCGCCGTTGCCGCCTCCCGCGCCGGCGAGGATGCGGCCCAGGCCGTGGCCCGCATCTGGCGCGAGGTCCTGGGCCTGCCCCGCCTGGAGCCGGGGGCCAGCTTCTTCGCCCTGGGTGGGGATTCGCTCAAGGCCATCACCGTGCTGAGCCGGATCAAGGCCGCCCTGGGCCGCGAGCTGCCCCTGCCCGAGTTCCTGGCCCGCCCCACCCTGGAGGCCTGCCTGGAGCTCCTAGCCCCGGCCACGCCGGCGGGTCCGCCACCCATCGCCCCCGCCCCACCGGCCGAGACCTATCCCCTGTCCTCGGCCCAGGAGCGCCTCTACCTCCTGCAACAGATGGACCCCAGCGACACCTCGCATCACGAAGCCTTCAGCCTGCTGCTGGAGGGTCCCCTGGACCCGGAGCGCCTGCGGGCGGCGGCGCAACGCCTGATGGGGCGCCAACCCAGCCTGCGCACCGGCATCGAGGCCGGAGCCGGCGGCCTCCGCCAGCGGGTTCACGACCGGGTGGAGCTGCCCTGGCGCTATCACGACCGCCCGGTCTCGGAGCCGGACCCGGAGCTGGACCAGCCCTTCGACCTGTCCCGTCCGCCGCTGTTGCGCCTGGAGCTGACCCGTCTGGCGTCAGAGCGCCATCTTCTGCGGGTGGTGATCCACCACATCATCACCGACGGCAGCTCCCATGCCATATTCCTGCGCGAACTGCTGGCCTTGCACGCCGACCGACCACTGCCGCCCCTGCCCCTGCATTACTCTGATTACGCGGTCTGGCAACGCCAGGCCCGAGGCTGGCTGGCCGGCCAGGAGGCCTATTGGCGGGAGCGCTTCGCCACCCCTCCCCGGCCCCTGGAGCTGCCCACCGATTTCCCCCGGCCCCGGGTTCAGGCTTTCAGCGGCCACAGCCACCGCTTCGTCCTGGACCCGGAGTTGACCGCCGCCTTGCGCGGTCTTCAGCCCGCCAGCGGGGCCACCACCTACACCACCCTCCTGGCCCTGTGGGCGGTGCTGCTGTCGCAATACTCCGGCCAGGAGGACCTGGTCATCGGCGCGCCGGTCAGCGGCCGCACCCAGCCCGGCCTGGAGGGGATCATCGGGATGTTCGTCAACCTGGTGGCCCTGCGCTGCCGGCCGGAGGCCGAACTGGGCTTCGCCGAATTCCTGGCCGGCCTGAGCCGGGACGCCTTCGCCGCCTTCGCCAACCAGGACTACCCCTTCGAGGACCTGGTCAGCCATCTGGGCCTGCAGGGCGGCCTGGACCGCCACCCCCTGTTCAGCGTGCTCTGCGTGCTGCAAAACCTGGGCGAGACCCAGGCCCAGGAGAGCGGACTGACCTGCCGGCTGCAGGAGGCGGTGGAGGTGCGCACCCACTTCGACCTGACCCTGATCGCGGTGGAGACCCCCCGGACCATCGACCTCACCCTGGTCTATTCCCCCGCGCTCTTCCGCCCCCAAACCATCGCGGCCATGGTCCAACGTCTGCTGGCCATCGCCCGTCAGGCGGCCGCCGAGCCCGGCCGGCCCCTGGCCGAACTGGGGTTGGCTGGCGAAACGCCCGGCAAAATCGCCCCTTCCCCGGCGGAGGACGGTGATTTTGGCTTCTGAATACCCCCTTTTGGGGTAAAGCTCCCCACGGCCTAATCCCTATTTCACTCTCGACCATTTATGTTTCAATTAACATAATGCCCAGGGGTATTGGTGGGGTTTATAGTGGGTCCAAAAGAATCACACCAAAAGGAGGAGGGTATGGGTAAATTCACCCGCCGCGAATTCATGGCCGCCACCGGCATGCTGGCTGGCGGCCTGGCCTTGTCCTCCCTGGGGGTCCCCCTGGGCGGGGTCAGGGCCTACGCCGCGGAGTTGAGCAAGGCCGACCGGGTCAAATCGGCCAAGACCACCATCTCGACCTGCTACCACTGCTCGGTGTCATGTGGCCTGCTCTGCTCCACCGACCTCAAGACCGGCCGGGTCTTCAACATCGAGGGCGACCCGGAGCACCCGATCAGCGAGGGAGCCCTTTGCGCCAAGGGCGCGGCCATGTTCCAGATGTCGGACAACAACCCCCATCGCCTGACCAAGGTTCTCTACCGCGCGCCCTATGGCGCCAAGTGGGAGACCAAGAGCTGGGACTGGGCCCTGGAGCGCATGGCCCGCAACATCAAGGCGGCGCGCGACAAGGACTTCATCTTCAAGAACGCCAAGGGCCAGACCGTCAACCGCCTGGAGACCATCGGCCACATGGGCAGCTCCAAGCTGGACAACGAGGAGTGCTGGCTGGTCGTCACCATGGCCCGGGCCCTGGGCCTGGTGCATATCGACCATCAGGCCAGGGTTTGACACAGCCCCACGGTAGCGGCTCTGGCAGAGTCGTTCGGACGCGGGGCGATGACCAATCACTGGATCGACATTCGCAACAGTGATTGCATATTGATCATGGGCAGCAATGCCGCCGAGAACCATCCCATCTCCTTCAAGTGGGTTCTCCGGGCCAAGGACAAGGGGGCCAAGGTCATCAGCGTGGACCCCCGCTTCACCCGCACCTCGGCGCGGGCCGACATCTACGCGGCCTTGCGCTCGGGCACCGACATCGCCTTCCTGGGCGGCATGATCAACTACATCCTGGAGAACAACAAGTTCTTCCACGATTACGTGGTCAACTACACCAACGCCGCCTTCCTGGTGGACCCACGCTTCGGCTTCAACGACGGTCTGTTCAGCGGCTATGACCAGGCCGGGCGCAAGTACGACAAGGCCACCTGGGTGATGCAGAAGGACGCCGACGGAGTGGTGAAGAAGGATCCCAGCCTGAGCGATCCCAATTGCGTCCTGCAACTGCTCAAGAAGCACTACTCCCGCTACACCAAGGAGAAGGTCTCCGCCATCACCGGCACCCCGGTCGATGACCTCCAGGCGGTCTACGAGGCCTATTCCGCCACCGGGGTGAGGGACAAGGCCGGCACCATCATGTACGCCCTGGGCTGGACCCAGCACACGGTGGGCACCCAGAACATCCGCACCATGGCCATCATCCAACTCCTGCTGGGCAACATCGGCATCTGCGGCGGCGGGGTCAACGCCCTGCGCGGCGAGCCCAACGTCCAGGGCTCCACCGACCAGGCCATCCTCTACCACATCCTGCCCGGCTACCTGCGCTCCCCCACCGCGGGCATGACCAACCTCCAGGCCTATCTGGATCAATCCACGCCCAAGACCAAGGAGCCCCAGTCGGTCAACTGGTGGGGCAACTATCCCAAGTACATCGTCAGCCTGCTCAAGAGCTGGTATGGCGAGGCGGCCGCTCCCGCCAACGACTTCTGCTACAACTACCTGCCCAAGCTGGACGACGGGCAGAACACCTCCATCCTCAACACCTTCGATCTCATGTTCGAAGGCAAGCTGAAGGGCTACATCGCCCTGGCCCAGAACCCCTGCTGCTCCCTGCCCAACGCCAACAAGGTTCGCCAGGCCCTGGGCAAGCTGGACTGGTTGATCCACGCCAACATCTTCGACAACGAGACCCCGTCCTTCTGGCACGGACCGGGCATGGACCCCAAGAAGATCAAGACCGAGGTCTTCCTGCTGCCCGCCGCCGCCTCGGTGGAAAAGGCCGGCAGCATGACCAACAGCGGCCGCTGGGTGCACTGGAAATACGTCGCCGCAGCCCCGCCGGGCGACGCCATCCCGGTGGGCGACATGATCTACCGCCTGGTCAACAAGCTCAAGGAGCTGTATCAGAAAGAGGGCGGCAACGCTCCGGAGCCCATCAAGGACCTGTACTGGGACTACGGCGACGGCAAGGGCAACCTGGACCCACTGGCCGTGGCCAAGGTCATGAACGGCTATTTCCTCAAGGACGTGACCATCGCCGGCAAGCAGTACCAGAAGGGCCAGAACGTGCCCGGCTTCGCCCTGCTGCAGGACGACGGCAGCACCAGCTCCGGCAACTGGCTGCACTCCGGCATGTTCACCCCCGACGGCCAGAACCTCTCCGCCCGGCGCGGCAAGGCCGATCCCACCGGCCTGGGTCTGTACCCGGAATGGGCCTGGTGCTGGCCGGTCAACCGCCGCATCATCTACAACCGCGCCTCGGCCGACACTCAGGGCAAGCCCTACAACCCCGCCCGGCCGCTTTTGGCCTGGACCGGGGACAAGTGGGTGGGCGACGTGCCCGACGGACCCTGGCCGCCCATGGCCGACAAGGAGAAGGGCAAGCTGCCCTTCATCATGAAGCCCGACGGGGTGTCCTCGATCTTCGGTCCCGGCCTGGCCGAGGGTCCCTTCCCCGAGCATTACGAGCCCCTGGAGAGCCCCCTGGCCGCCAACCCCATGTCCAGCCAGCGCATCAACCCGGCCGTCAAGATCTTCAAGGGCCAGATCGACGCCTTCGCCAGCGCCGACGAGCGTTTCCCGACCGTGTGCAGCACCTACACCTGCACCGAGCACTGGTGCACCGGCTCGGGAACCCGCTGGATGTCCTGGCTGACCGAGGCCATGCCCCAGGTCTACCTGGAGATGAGCCAGGAATTCGCGGCCATGAAGGGCCTCAAGAACGGCGACAAGGTGAAGATCGCCTCGGCCCGCGGTCAGCTGGAGGCGGTGGCCATGGTGACGGTGCGCCTGCGACCCTTCAAGGTGCAGGGGAAGGAGGTCCACCAGGTGGGTCTGACCTTCAACTATGGCTGGCGCTACCCCAAGGACTGCGGCGACAGCGCCAACCTGCTCACCCCAATGGTGGGCGACGCCAACACCATGGCGCCCGAATACAAGGCGTTCATGGTCAGCGTCAGCAAGGCCTAGGAGGTGAAGCATGTCTGATGGCAAGTCGATTATGGTGGACACCTCCCGCTGCACCGCCTGCCGCGGATGCCAGGTGGCCTGCAAGCAATGGAACGAGTTGCCCGGGACCAAGACCAAGCAGACCGGCACCTACCAGAACCCGCCCGACATGTCCCACGAGACCTTCAAGGTGGTGCGCTTCGCCGAGGGCAAGGCCGACAGTGGCAAGCCCTACTGGTATTTCTTCTCCGACATGTGTCGCCACTGCCTGGCCCCGGGCTGCATGGAGGGCAACCAGAAGGACGAGATCGTCCAGGACGAGAAGACCGGGGCCGTGATCTTCACCCCGGCCACCAAGAAGCTGGACTACAAAAAGGTCCTAAACGGGTGTCCGTACAACATCCCGCGCCAGGCCCCCAAGACCAGGCAGCTGTTCAAGTGCACCATGTGCCTGGACCGGGTGCGGGCCAACATGGTTCCGGCCTGCGTCCTGTCCTGCCCCACCGGTTCGCTGGTGTTCGGGGAGCGCGACGCAATCCTGAAAAAGGTGGAGGCCCGGGTGGCCGAGCTCAAGCAGTCCCACCCCAAGGCCAAGGCGCTCAACCCCGACGATGTGCGGGTGATTTTCATCGTGACCGACGACCCGGAACGGTATCATAAGTACGCGGAGGCCTGAGAGCCATTCTCCCGTCATGCCCACGGGGTCCGGGAAGGCGGCCGCGCCTGCCCGGACCCCTTTTTGATGATCCCAACCCCTCACGTCCGGAGGAGCACCCTTGAGCACCGCCCCCACCCCGGATCAGGCCGTCTCCCAAGTCGACCAGGCCCTGGACGATCTGCAAACCCGCACCCCGGCCCTGGGCCAGGTCGTCGCCGCCTTCCGGGGCCTGTTGCGCGCCCAGGCCGAGATCAAGGCCGGGTTGCCGGCCTTGGACCAACCCCGGCCGACGCCCGCTTCCCCGGACCAGACCCCGGGCCTCCCCCTGGCCGGGGTGGCGGATTTCATCCTGGTGGCGGGCCTGGATCTGCCCCGGCACCTGGCCCAGGCCGTGACCCGGTTGTCGCCGGAGTTGGAGCGAGGCTTTCCGGCCCTGGCCCCGGCCATCGCGGCCATCCGGTCGGCGCTGGCGGCCGGAAGCCTGGATCTGGCCGGGGCCCTGGACGCCCTGCTGGGCGGGGATCGGGTCCGCCTGGAGCGCCTGGCCGCCCAGGCCGGGGTGGAGGCCCCTGGGTTCGAGTTCATCCTCCTGCAATCGGCCAAGCCCTTCCTGGAACGCCGGGGCCAGGCCTTGTCCGGTCTGTTGGGTCCGGACGAGCACGGCGGCAGTTGCCCCCTGTGCGGCTCCCCGCCGGAGTTGAGCTACCTCCAGGGAACGGCCGGCCAGCGCTGGCTGCGCTGCTCCCTCTGCGCCACCCACTGGCGCTTCTCGCGCACCGCCTGCCCGGTCTGTGGCAACCAGGACCAGGCCAAGATGGGTTTCTTTTTCGTGGAAGGCCAGGAAAACCAGCGGGTGGAGCACTGCTCGGCCTGCGGCAAGTACCTGGTGGGCCTGGACCTGCGCGGCCAGGACCAGGACCCGGTCTGGGCGACGGCGGGGCTGGGCCTGATCCACCTGGACCTTCTGGCCCAGCAGAAGGGCTTCTCCCCGGCGGCCTCCCTGGCCTGGAACCGGCTGGTCTAGCCGGCGGACCGATCGGCCAGCAGGGCCTTGATCCTGGACGCCAATTCGGTGAAGCGATAGGGCTTGGCGATGACCTCGCGCACGCCCTGCTCCCGCAGCCGCTCCAGGTCGGCGTCATCGGCGTAGCCGGTGGCCACCAGGACCTTGACCTCGGCCCGCAGGGAGCGCATCAGGCGCAGGCAGTCCAAACCGCCCAGGCCGGGCATGCCCAGGTCCAGCACCACCAGGTCGATGGCCATGGGGTCGGCCCCGAAGATATCCATGGCGCTTTCGCCGCTGGCGGCGGTGAGGACCCGGTAGCCCAGGCTGGCCAGGGCCTCGCGGCTGGCGGCCAGGATGCCTTCCTCGTCGTCCACCACCAGCACCGTCTCGCCCCCGCCCTCCCCGGACACCGCCGGCGCCAGGGCCGGGGTTTCCACCGCCGCCGCGGCCTCGTCCGCCAGGGCCGGGAAATAGATGGTGAAGGTGGCTCCCTGGCCGGGCAGGCTCTCGCAGATGATCCGGCCCCCGTGGTTGGCGACGATGCCGTAGACCGTGGACAGGCCCAGGCCGCTGCCCTCGCCCATGGGCTTGGTGGTGAAGAACGGCTCGAAGATGTGGGTCTGGGTCTCCGGGTCCATGCCGGATCCGGTGTCGGCCACCTGGCAGCAGACGTAGGCGCCGGGCGGCAGGCCGTAAGTCTCCCCCGGGCCAGCCTCGGCCAGGGTGGCGTTATAGGTGCGGAAAACCAGGTCCCCGCCCTGGGGCATGGCCTGGCGGGCGTTGTTGGCCAGGTTCAGCAGCACCTGGACGATCTGGCCCGGGTCGCCGATGATGGGCTTGAGGTCCGGGGCCAGGGCGGCCTGGATGCGGACCATCTTGGGCAGGGTGTGCTCCAGGATCTGGATGGTCGGCCCCACCTCGTGGTTGAGATCCACCCGCTCCTGCTTGAGGTCCACCTTGCGGGCCAGGGTCAGCAGGCGGCGCACCATGGCCGCGGCGCGTTGGGTGATCTGGTCGATCTGCTCCAGGCGCTCGCGGTTGTCCGGGCCGATCTCGGCGGAGGCCAGCAGCAGCTGGTTGAAGCCGGAGATGCCCTGCAACACGTTGTTGAAGTCGTGGGCGATGCCACCGGCCAGGGTGCCGATGGCCTCCAGCTTCTGGGCCTGGCGCAGCTGGGCCTCCAGCTTGGACCGCTCGGCCTGGGCCAGGCGCGCGGCGGTGACGTCCTGGATGGTGGCCAGGAGCTGGAGCGGACGCCCGGCCTCGTCGGTTTCGGTCTCCCCCTGCAGGACCACGAAACGCCGCTCGCCGTTGTCCAACCGGATGGCGTGCTCCAGATAGAACGGAGCCCCTTCGCGCAGGGCGCGGTCGAGGGCGTTGGCGATCCGGGCGCGGTCCTGGGGGTCGACCCGGGAGAGGAAGAACTCCTTGGTGGGCTGGCAGGCCTCCAGGTCCACCTCCAGGATGCGAGCCACCTCCTCCGAACAGGTCAGGTGGGAGCTAGCCGGCCCCAGGACCCAGTTGCCCATGCGGGCTATCTGCTGGGCCTTGCGCAGGTTGGCCTCGCTGCGTCGCAGGTCGGATTCGGCCTGCTTGCGCTGGCTGATGTCGCGCACCACCGCCAGGAGGAGGCTGTCGGCTCCCAGGTCGATGCGGGTCAGGCTGACCTCGGCGTCGAAGAGGCTCCCATCCAGGCGACGGAACAGCCACTCAAAGACCCGGGGCTGGCCGTCCATGACCGCGGCCTCGATTTCCCGCGCCCGGGCGCTGGACTCGAGGCCGTCCCGTTGGCTCTCGGGGTTCAGCAGGGTGACCGATTGACCCACCATCTGCTCGCGCCGGCAGGCGAACATGCGCAGGGTCTCGGCGTTGCAGTCCACCACCAGGCGGTCCTTGACCAGCACGTTGGCCTCGCCGGCCTTCTCGAACAGGGCGCGGTAGAGCTTCTCGCGGTCCTCCAGCTCCTGCTCGGCCTGCTTGCGCCGGGTGATGTCGCGCACGATGCCCACCGCGTGCCAGCGGCCGCGCAGGTTCAGGGCCGAGATGGACAGCTCCAGGGGGAATTCGGACCCATCGCGGCGCAGGGCGGTGAACTCCAGGGTCTTGCCGACGATCAGCCCTTGGCCGGTCTGGGTGAAACGCTGGAAGGCGGCCAGGTAGCGGGCGTGGTAACGCCGGGGGGCCAGGAGATGGTGCAGGTCCTGGCCCAGCGCCTCCTGGGCCGAATAGCCGAAGATGTTGCGCGCGGCCTGGTTCCAGAAGCTGATCCTGCCCTGCGAGTCGATCATCACGATCCCGTCCAGGGCCCCGTCGCTGGCGCCCCGGAAGCGTTCCTCGCTCTCGCGCAGGTCTTCCAGAATCTCCTGGCGCTCGCGCTCCACCCGCAGGTTGCGCACCATGACATAGCCGGCCAACAGGGTGACCAAGGCCCAGACCACCGTCCCCACCAGGGTGATCTCCCGGGTCAGGTTGGCCATCTCCACCTGCACGTCATGGCTGTACATGCCGGTGCCCACCACCCAGCCCCAGGGTCTGAACAGGCGCACGTGGGAGGTCTTCTCGGCCTGGTGGTCCTTCTCGTCCTTCCATTGCCAGAGATAGGACACGAAACCATCGCCCCGCTCCCTGGCGACACGGACGAACTCGGCGAAGACGCGGGCGCCCTTGGGGTCGGTGTAGGTCCTGACGTCCTGGCCCTCCAGGTCGGAGCGGTAGGGATGGACCAGCATCCGGCCGTCGAGGTCGTTGATCCAGAAATAGTCCTTGCCGTCATTGCCGTAGCGCAGCTCGCGCACGCGCTTCAAGGCCCGGGTCTGGGCCTCGGCCCGGCTCATTTGCCCCGCCTTTTCCTGGTGTTCATAGGTGGATAGCAGGTGCCAGACGGTCAGGGTCATCTCCCGGACCATCTCCCGCTTCTTGGCCAGGATGGCGGTCTCGGCCTGGGGCAGGACCAGCCAGAACATGGTGATCCCGAACAGGGCGACGCTGAGCATGGCTGGCAGGAAGACACCCAGGTGACGCTTCATTCCCAACCTCCGCCAGCCCTTCGGCCCCCTGGGGCGGGAACGCCTCGCAAGGGGCTGGCCGTGGGCAGGCAGAATTGTGGATGAGCCCCGCCCCGCGGCCCAGAGGCCCCAGGCTGGCTCCTCAAGGCGCGACGCCCAAGCGGCTCCTCGTGCCTATGCAGGTGAAAACATTATAGGACAATGAACAGGCAAAGGCATCCGCTAACCGACGGGTCGCGCCGGACCTCGACCGGTCCGGGTCCGGGAGCCATCCGAGCTGTTCCCTGGTGAAAATTACACCATTATAGGTTTGGCGCGGCGGGCCTTGGATCGCCGAGCGCTGGGGAGGCGGCCCAGGATCAGGACTCCACTAGGCGGGTCAACAGGGAGTCGATGTCCACCGGCTTGACCATGAAATCGGCCGCGCCCAGGGCCAGGGCCTGGACCACGTACTGGCTGGAGGCGTGGCCGGTGAGCACGATGACCCGCGCCCCGGGGTCCTGCTCCTTGAGCCGGGACAGGGTCTCGATGCCGTCCATGCCGGGCATCACCAGGTCCAGCACCACCCCGTCGAAGCGTTGTCGCCGCGTGGCCTCCAGGGCGGCCGGGCCGTCGGTGGCCACCTCGACCTCATATCCCCGCTGGCGCAGGCGCTCGGCCATGATGGCCACGAAATCCGCGCGGTCGTCCACCAGCAGGATGCGCTTGGTCGGTTCGCTCATGGCACAGCCATCCTCCGGCCGCCTCCCGGCCTAGGTCTGCTCCAGCCCGGAGGCGGCGGAACCCAGGACCAGGGCCAGGCCCCGGCTGGCGTCCGTGGCCAGGCTGGCGTTGAGGTTGGTCAGCAGCCAAGCAGGCAGGCGGCGCTCCCCGGCCAGGATCGCTTGGCCGCATTCAAAGACCAGGCGCGGCCGTTCACCCCCGCCCTCCAGGTCGATGGTCAGGTCGGCGCCCTCGGGGCAGGCCTCCAGGATCGCCTCCAACAGGCAATGACAGGCCAGCAGCAGCAGGAACGGCTGGCAGACCAGGCGAGGAGCGGTCGGCGGCAGCGCCAGCTTCAGTTCGATCCGGCGGCGTTGGGCGCGGCGAGCGCTCAGGGCCGCGAAGGTGGCCACCAGCTCGCCCAGGTCCACCTCCTCGACCTCGCTGTCCACGCTGTGGGCGAAGCGGTTGAGCTGGCCCACGATCTCTCCGGCCTGGCGCACCTGCTTGCGCACCTCGGCGCTGAGGCCGGCCAGGCGCGCGGGGTCCAGCTCGCGGCCCCGGGCGTGGGCGGCCAGCAGGTCGGCCAACAGCCCGTTGTACTCGTTGATCAGGGCCAGGTGGTTCTTGATCTCGTGGGTGACGCTGGCGGTCACCTGGCCGAAGAAGGCGGCCTGCTCCCGAGCCTGGTTGTCGCCGAGGGGATGGGTCATGGCCTGGCCTTGCCTCCCGCCGCCTGCATCAGGGCCAGCAGCTCGTCCACGTCCACCGGCTTGAGCAGGTAGTAGTCCGCGCCCGCGGCCAGGCCGGCGTCATAGTCCTCCTTGGAGGTGTGGCCGGTGACCACCACGATGCGCAGGCCGGGCCAGCGTTCGCGCATGGCCTTCAACGCGCCCAGCCCGCCCAGGCCGGGCATCTTCATGTCCAGGACCACCCAGTCATACTCCCGCTGGGCCAACAAGGCCAGCCCTTGTTCGCCGGTGGTGGCCCAGTCGTTGGCCACGCCCCTTAGCTCCAGGCGTTCGGAAAGGGTGGAGACCAGTTCCTCCTCGTCGTCCACCAAAAGCACGCGCATGCGATTCGCTCCTTGCCGACCCCTTGCGGCGCGCCCCCGGGCCTTTCAGCCCTGGCGCCGGATGGGCAGGGTCACGGTGAAGGTGGTGCCCTCCCCCTCCTGGCTTTCCACCTCGATCTGGCCGCCCAGCTTCTGCACGATCCCGTAGGTGATGGACAGGCCCAGGCCGGTGCCCTTGGCGCCCCGGGTGGAGAAGAAGGGCTCGAAGATGCGTTTGACATTGGCGCTGGGTATGCCCACCCCGTTGTCGGAGATGCTCACCGCCACCATGTCCGGCCCGGATGGGGCCACCGCGATGTTGACCTCCCCACCGTCGCTGACCGCGGCCAGGGAGTTGTTGATTATGTTAAGGAAGACCTGCTGCAACTGGCCCCGGTCGCTCTCGATGGGCGGCACGTTGTCGTCCATGCGCACCGTGATGTCGATGTTGCGGTGTTCGGCCTCCTTGCCCAGGAAGTCCAGCACCTCGCGCACCAGCTTGTCCAACTGGATGATCTCGTAGCTCACGTCCAGGTGGCGGGCGAAGCCCAACAGGCGGTGGGTGATGGCGCTGACTCTTTTCACCGAGGCCAGGATGGAGGCGAGCACCGCCAGGAACTTCTCGCGCTGGGGGTCTTCGGGCCGGCTGGCGATGATGTCCTTGAGCAGACCCGCCTTCTCGTTGATGATGGCGATGGGGTTGTTGATCTCGTGGGCCACCCCGGCCGCCAGCCGGCCGATGGAGGCCAGCTTGCTGGTGTATTCGATCTCGTGCAGCACCGCCACCCGCTTCTGGTCGGCCTGGTAGAGCCGGGTGACCAGGCTGGTGGTGCCCTTGAAGCTGACCACCAGGATGGCCAACACGCTGGCCAGGGCCAGGAACAGCACGTTGAGGCGCAGGAAGCTCCACTTTTCCAGCAAGATGTCGGTCCGTTTGACCAGGCTCAGGACAAAGGGCGCGCCCTCCACCCGGGCGAAGCCCACCACCAGGGGCTGGCCGTCGTTGCCGGGGATCTGGACCACGTCGGTCTGGTGGTAGCTGGGCGACAGGGGCAGGCGCACTTTCTCCAGCACCTGGCCGTGGCTCCGGGAGTTGGTCTGGAGCACGCCGTCCTGGTTGACGATGAAGGCGTCGCTGGAGGGCTGGATGTTCATCGCCGCCACGATGTCGTTGATGCGGGCGGTGTTGATGGTGGCGCGCAGCACGTGGAAGTTGCCGTCGGGCAGTTCGTGTTTGACCGCGATGACGAAGTGGGGCACCTGGCGGTGGCCCAGGAAGACCTCGCTGACGTAGGTCCCCCGGAGCGCCACCTCCTTGTACCAGTCCTCGTTCCGGTAGACATGACCCTCCAGGGCGTAGGGCCCCACGTAGGCCCGCTGCACTCCCTGGGAGTCGATCAGTCCGATGTCGATGAACCCGCCAAAGGACTTCTTGAGATTGAAGAAGATCTGACCCAGGTTGGCCGGGTCCCCGAGCTGGTCGAAGCTGTTTTCCAGCACGATGTAGGACAGGGCCGCCTGGCGCTCCTGCAGGAAGAAGCCCAGTTGCAGCCGGGTGTTGCTGATCAGGCGGTGGACCTGGCCCACGATGTCGCCCAATTGCAGGCGGTACTGTTGCTCGAACTGGTAGAAGGTGATGGCCGTCATGAGCAGCAGCGGAACCACCGAAACCGCCACCGCCGCGCCGAAGGTGCTCTTCCACAGCCGGCGGTAGTTGAGCCCCTGGGTGCCGGGGTCGCCCTGGCGGTCCCAGAAGGGCGGCTTGATCTTTTGCCACAGGCCCATGACGGCCGCTCCCATCCGCGCCTAGGCGCGCTGGCCCCTAAGTTTCTCGTTGGCCGCGCGCATGGTGGCCGACAGCTCGTCGATGTCCACCGGTTTCTCCAGGTAGGCGAAGGCCCCCAGCTCCAGGCAGGTCTGGCGGTCCTTGGCCGAGCCGTGGCCGGTGAGGATGATCACCTCCACCGCCGGGTGGTCGCGCTTCAGGCGCCGCAGCACCTCGATGCCGTCGATGCCGGGCATCTTCAGGTCCAGCACCACCACCTCCGGCTCGTCCTCGGCCACCAGGCTCAGGGCCTCCTGGCCATCGTAGACCACCGCCGAACCGATCTCGCGCATCAGCAGGCGCTCGGACAGGGTCTGCACGAACTCGCGCTCATCGTCCACCAGCAGCACCTTGCTGGGCAGCTCGAAGTCGGTCTTGAGGTAGACGTCGGCCTGGTAATAGCCTGGCCCCACCTCGGCGGCCACCGACTTGACGCCATCGACTCCCATCACCAGGCGCTTGAGCTCATCCTCCAGCCGGCTGAGCATCATCACCTTCTTGTTGATGGCGATCCGCGCCGCCCCGCCTCGCACCTCCACCGTCAGGTCGCGGGGGTTGTGGCCCTTGTCCAGGAGCGCCAGCTCCACCCGGGCCGCGGTGGCCAGATCGGCGGCCGCGGCCAGGGAGTCGGGGGTGGTGCGCAGTTGACGGCCGCGGGCGTGCTCCAGGATCAACTGGACCGCCTGGTCGGGGGTGGTCTTGTCCAGGGGGATCAAGATGTCGTAGTGGTCGCCGGACCAGGGGTCGCCCCGACGCAGGTGCTCGGCCAGGAGGAAGGCTGGCTCGTCCTCCTTGCGCAGGCGGTTCAGGGCCTCCTTCTCGTCCACCTTCAGGGCCGCCGCCGCGGCCTTGGCCCGCCAGCGGGTCTCGGCGATCAGGCAGACCCGCAACAGGTGGCCGATGCCGGCCGGGGCCAGCATGCCCGACAGGCCCACCAGGACCGCGTCGTCCTCGCTCATCAGCTGGGCCAGGCCCAGCTTCAGCCAGGCCAGGCCGCGCTCCCGGTCATGGGAGAAGTTATTGAACACCCCGGGCTTTTCAGTGAGCGCCCGGCGCAGCTTGGCCTCGTTCATGGGGGCTTGGAGCGCCGCCCGCTGGATCAGGGCCGCGTCGTCCAGCAATTGGCAGCCCAGCTCGCGGGCCACGGCCGGGGCCACCTGGTCGGCGGCGCAGAAGGCCCCGCTGGTAATCGTCACCACCGGCATGGTCAGCTCCTCTCCTGGTTCTCGCGGTAAGCCTCCAGCGGACACACGGTCAGCAGCGGGCAGTCCTGCTCGTCCGAGCCCCGGTGGGCGTCGGCGTGGATGGCCGCCATGGCGTTGGCCGCCAGCGGATAGACGTTCTCCGGTCCGATCTTGGCCAGCAGATGGGTGCGCTGCATGGCCTCCAGCACGTTTTCCTTGACCCCGGAGAAGCTGATCTTGTAGCCGGCGCTGCGCACCCGGTCCACCAGCAGCGAGAGCGTCTCCTCGCCCGAGGCGTCCAGGTCGTTGATGCCGTTGGCCACGATCAGGATGTGCCTCAGCTGGGGCATGCTCTGGATCCGCTCGGCGATCTTGTCCTCCAGAAAGCTGGCGTTGGCGAAGAACAACGGGCCATCGAAGCGCACCACCGCGATGTGCTTGCACTGGCGCAGGCCGAAGTGCTCGGCGTCGCGCAGGGAGCAATCCGGGTGCAGGGCCAGGGCCGCCACCTTGGGGCGCATGCTCTTGTAGAGGTAGACGCCCAGAGACAAAGCTACCCCGATCATGATGCCCTTGTCCAGGTGGGGCGCGAAGGCCAGGGTGGCCAGGAAGCTGATCACCGAGATGGCGCCGTCGTACCACTGGGCCTTGAAGGCGTGGACGAAGCCGCCGACGTTGATCAGCCCCACCACCGCCATCATGATCACCGCCGCCAGCACCGCCTGGGGCAGGTTGTAGAGCAGCGGCGTGAAGAACAACAGCAACACCACCACCATCAGGCTGGTGAAGACCGAGGACATGCCGCTGACCGCCCCGGCCTGGAGGTTGACCGCCGAGCGCGAGAACGAGCCGCTGGCCGGATAGCTTTTGGCGAATGATCCCAGGATGTTGGCCACGCCCTGGCCGATCAGCTCCTGGTTGGGGTCCAGGCGCTGGCCGGTCTTGGCGGCCATGGCCTTGGCGATGCTGATGGCCTCCATGAAGCCCAACAGCGAGATGATGGCCGCGTAGGGGAAGAGCTGGAGGATGGCGCCCATCTCCAGCTGGGGGATGGAGAAGGAGGGCAGGCCCGGGGGGACCTCGCCCACCACCGCCCCGCCGCCCATCATGGTCAGGGCGTTGGGGTTCAGAGAGCTGTTGCCCACCTTCAGCCGCCAGGTGCGGCCGTCGGTCGAGGCCCCGGCCGGGGTCTGACCCCGCTCGTGAAAGGTCAACCCGCCGTCCGGGCTGGTCACCCCGTCCATGAGGATCCCGCGCAGCTCGCGCCGGGCCTGGCGGGCCTTCTTCTTCTCCTCGTCCACCTGCATCAGGGTGGCGGCCTGCTCGTGCTGGATATGGAGCACCGCCAGGGAGCGCTCGCCACTGTCCCTGACCGCCTGGGCCTCGGCCTGGGTCAGCCGCACCCGCGTCTCGGCCAGCTCGTCCACCCGCCGGTTGGCGGCGTTGAACTGTTCCACCAGCTCCCGCGCCCGGGGCGACTGGATGGCGGCCAGGTCGGCCTTGGCGTTGTGCTCGAACCCGGTGGCCCAGGCCACCAGGATGCTGACCGCCACCGCCACCAGCACGTAGGGCAGGCGGGGGTTGATCCGTTTCAGCGCGTACATCACCACGAAGGCGGCCACCCCCATGACCAGGGAGGGCCAGTGGGTGTAGTCCACCGCCGCCTGGACCACCCGCCAGATGGTCTCGTAGTGGTGCTCGGCGGTGTCCACGTAGACGCCGAACATCTTCTCGAGCTGGCTGGTGGCGATGATGATGGCCGCGGCGTTGGTGAACCCGCCCACCACCGGGTGGGAGAGGAAGTTCACCACCAGGCCCAGGCGCAACAGCCCCAGGGCCAGCTGGAACAGGCCCACGATCAGGGCCAGCAGGATGGCGTAGGCCACGTAGGCCTCGCTGCCCTGGGTGGCCAGGGGCGCCAGGCTGGCGTTGGTCATCAGGGAGACCACCGCCACCGGACCGGTGGCCAGTTGCATGCTGGAGCCGAACATGGCCGCCAGCATGGGGGGCAGGAAGGCCGCGTACAGGCCGTAGTAGGCCGGCAGCCCCGCCAACTGGGCATAGGCCATGGATTGGGGAATCAACACCAGGGCCACGGTGAGCCCGGCCACGCCATCGGCCCGCAGGCGGGCCAGGTCGTAGCCCTTGAACCAGCCTAGGAAGGGTAAGATTCTGGTGATCATGGTTCCTTTCCCGCGCGGCCCGGCTCGGCAAGGCCCGGACCGCCTATTCCTCCACTCCGTACCTCTTCAGCTTGCGCCAGAGGCTGACCCGGTCGATGCCCAGGATCTCGGCCGCCTGGCTCTTGTTTCCACCCATCTTCTGGAGGACCCAGAGGATGTATTCCTTTTCGCGCTCTTCCAGGGTGGTCAGCCCGCCCTCGGTCAGGGCCGGGGGCTGGTCCCCCACCGCCAGCACCTCGTCGGGCAGGTCGCGAGCCCCCAGCACCTCCCCGGTCCCCAGGGTCACCGCCCGCTCGATGAGGTTTTCCAGCTCCCGCACGTTGCCGGGGTAGTCGTAGGCCTTCAGGGCGGCCATCATCTCCGCGTCGATGCCCTTGACCGGCTTGGCGTGGCGCTCGGCGTACTTGGCCAGGAAGTGGTGGGCCAACAGGGGGATGTCGGCCTTGTGCTCGCGCAGGGGCGGCACCTTGAGCGTCACCACGTTGAGCCGGTAGTAGAGATCGGAGCGGAAGCGCCCGGCCTCCACCAGGGCCTTCAAGTCCTGGTGGGTGGCGGCCACGATGCGCACGTCCACCGGGATGGGCTCGGTGCCGCCCACCCGGATCAGGACCTTCTCCTGGATGATGCGCAGCAGCTTGACCTGCATCGCCGGCGGGGTGTCGCCGATCTCGTCCAAAAACACGGTGCCGCCGTCGGCGGCCTCGAACAGGCCGCGCTTGGTGGCCACCGCCCCGGTGAAGGAGCCCTTCTCGTGGCCGAAAAGCTCGCTGGCCAGGAGCTCCTCGGTCAGGGTTCCACAGTTGAAGGCCACGAAGCGGCCCTCGGAGCGGTTGCTGGCGTAGTGCAGCCCCCGGGCCACCAACTCCTTGCCGGTGCCGGTCTCGCCAATGATCAGCACCCCGGCGTCGGTGGGCGCCACCTGGCGCACCAGGCGCACCAGGTCCTGCATGGGCGCGCTCTTGCCCACGATGAACTCCAGGTTGTGGCCGGAGCGCACCTGGCGCTTGAGATCGCGCACCTGCTGCCGGAGTCGGGTCTTCTCCAGGGCGTGGGCCACCTGGGCCCGCACCTCGTCGATCTTGTAGGGCTTGGCGATGTAGTGGAAGGCCCCCAGCTTCATGGCCTCGATGGCCGAGTCCACCGCCGCGTAGGCGGTGAGCATGATCACCTCGGTGTCGGGGTGGCGGGCGCGGACCTCGGCCAGCACGTCCATGCCGCTGACCTTGTCCATGCGCAGGTCGGTGAGCACCAGGTCATAGTGGCGGCGACCCAGGAAGTTCAGGGCCTGCTCGCCGCCGTCGGCCTGGTCGATGTCGTACTCCTGGTTCCTGGCCAGGACGTGCTCCAGGTTGCGGCGGGCCATGGCGTCGTCTTCCACGATCAGGATGCGGGGTTTCATGGCCTCACGCCTCCCCGCCGGCCAGGGGCAGACGCAGGCGGAAGGTGCTGCCCCGGCCCGGGGCGCTTTCCACCTCGATCCGCCCACCGTGGCGCTCGACGATGCCGTAGACGATGGACAGGCCCAGGCCGGTGCCGCGCCCCACCTCCTTGGTGGAGAAAAAGGGATCGAAGATCCGGGGCATGACCTCCGGGGCGATGCCGCAGCCGGTGTCGCTGACCTCCAGCACCGCCAGGCCGTTCTCGATCCGGGCCGCCAACCCCAGTTCGCCCGGCCCGTCCATGGCCTGCAAGGCGTTCTGGATCAGGTTGATCAAGGCCTGCACCAGGTGGTTCTTGTCCGCCGCCACCACGATGGCCTCCGGCGCCTCCAGGCGCACCGTCACCTCCTCGGGCAGCTCGCCCTTGAGCAGGCGCAAGGCCTCCTCCACCGCGCCTTTGAGGCTCTCGGGCCTGAGCTCGAACTCCCGCTGGCGGGCGAACTCCAACAGCGAGCCCACGATGTCCCGGGCCTTGCTGACCTGGCCGTCGATGGCCGCCAACAGCTCGCGGTGATAGGGCGAGGCGTCGCCGGTCATCTCCTCCAGGAGGATCTGGCAGGAGGTGCTGATGTTGTTGAGCGGGTTGTTGAGCTCGTGGGCCACGCCGCTGGTCAGGGTGCCCAGGCTGGTCAGCTTCTCGTTCTGGATCATCTGCTCGCTGTGACGGCGGATCTCCACCACCATGCGGTTGAAGGCCCTGACCAGGGAGCCGATCTCGTCGCGGCTCTCGGGCCAGGGGATGGGCTGGAAATCGCCGGTGGCCACCACCTGGGTGGCCTTCTCGATGGTGTGCAGGGGGCGCACCAGGCGGAAGATCAACAGCCAGACCGCGCCGCCGGCCAGCAGGCTGAGGCCGACGATGAAGGCCAGCAGCAGGGGGCGGTATTCGCGCAACAGGGCCTGGACGGCCGCCCGCTCGTTGTCGGCCAGTTGCTCGGCCAGGTCGACCATCCCCTTGCCGGTCCTGCGCAGGGCGATGACCGTGGGAGCGTCCTCGGCCGTGGCCAGGCCCGAGGGTGTCAGCATGCGACGGTCGTGGACCGCGCCAAAGGCGGCCCGGTATTGGTCCACCAGGCCGCCCAGCTCGGCCACGGCCTGGGTCCCCAGGCTGGTCCGCAGACGCCGGGCGTTGGCCTCCAGCAGGGGGGGCAACTGGTTGAGGTACTCCAGGGCCTGGATGAAGTCCTCCTCGTGGCGATAGAGGAAGTAGTTCTTCTCGTAGCGCCGGACCTCCAGCGTCGTGTTCAGCAGCTCGTCGGCCCGGCTCAGGAGCAGCAGCCGCTCCTCGATCTGGGTCAGGTAGCGGTAGCTGAGGCCCCAAAAGGCGGCCATGGCCAGAAAGGCGGCCCCGAAGCCCAACAGCAATCGGATCCGGATCTTGTGCATTTGCGCCAACGGTGCTCCTTTGTCTCCGGTAATGAAAGTAACGTGCCAAGGCCCAGTCCCGGTCATAGCCCAGGCATTACGGGAGCTTGAGCGGGAACCGGGTCCAGGGATCCACGTTGCAATATGTTACATGGTTGGATTGTAGCATCAAGATAAGCTTTGGTTTCAAGCTTTTGGCACCAAGCTCCGCCTATTCGATGCGTTTTGATATGCAACACACTGTGACGGTTCGGGGCTGGTTTGGGGGTGCGGTACGGGGCCGGAGCGGGATGGGAGGCGGGGCGGGGGCCATCTGGAGGCGAGGACGGGCGGCGGGGAAGCCCGCGCCGGCCCGCCGCCGCCCCTCCAGAAAGCAGTGGCGGGAAAATCGACAAAGATCGCGGGTTGTTAGGCTGCGATTTCCAAATGCAACAGACCTCCGGGGCGGTTCAGAGCTTGCGCCCCACCTCGTCGGCCTCGGTCTGGGATTCCAACAGGCTGCGCGGCCCCTTGGCGTCGCCGATGACCCAGACCTCCACCTGCCGGCCCTGGCAGAGCTCGGCCGGACCGCGCGACGAGCGCCGGCCCTCGGCGATGACCAGGTCCGTGAAGCCGTCCAGGCCTACCAGCTGCGATCCGGAGCGGAAATCCAGGCCCTGGGGCCGGAAGCCCGCGATGACCACGTTCTTGTAGAGCCGCACCTCGGGCCGCTTGAGACGCTCGCGCAGGCTGGTGCGGTCGTTGGCCGAGATCTCGGGGGCGAAGTGGCCGTCGCGGTTGAGCACCAACACCTCCTCCGCCCCTTGCTCGGCCAGCAGGTCGGCGGTGGTCAGCCCGGCCACGCCCCCGCCCAGGACCAGCACCCGGGGTCCGGTCCGGACCGCGCCCTCCAGCACCTCCCGGGCCAGGTGCAGATCCATCTCGGTGTCGAAAAGCCCCGGAATCTGGGGCAGCTCCAGGGTGGAGCCGCTGGCCACCACCACCGCCTCGGGCCGGAATTCGTCCAACAGGGCCTCGCTCAGGGGGGTCTCCAGGCTGACCGCCACCCCCAGGCGCGCCAGTTCACGCTGGTAGAAATCCACCAGATCCATCAGCTCGCCCCGGCCCGGGGCCCGGGAGGCCGGGGCCAGCCAGCCACCCGCCCGGGGCAGCTCCTCCACCACCCGCACCTGGTGGCCGCGCAGGGCGGCCAGGCGGGCGGCGGCCAACCCGGCCGGGCCGGCCCCGACCACCAGCACCCGGCGGGGGCGCTCGGCCGGCCGGGGATCGCCCAGCAGGTATTCGCGGCTGACGGCGGGATTCATCACGCAGGTGGCCTCATCCAGGGCCAGGGCCCGGGCGATGCAGCCCAGGCAACAGCCGATGCAGGGCCGTATCTCGCCAAAGCGCCCCTCCCGGGCCTTGGCCGCCAGGGCGGGGTCGGCCAGGTGGGCCCGGCCCATGGCCACCAGGTCGGCCCCGCCCTGGGCGATGATCTCATCGGCCTGGCGGGGGTCCTTGATCCGCCCCACCGCGATCACCGGCAGGTCCACCACCTGCTTCACCGCCCGGGCCAGGTGGGCGAAGCAGGCGAACTCGCTGTACATGGAAGGTATGGTCACCGGGAAGGACCCGTAGATGCCGGCCGAGACGTGCAGCCAGTCCACGCCATCGGCCGCCAGCAGGGGGGCCAGGCGCAGGCATTCGTCCAGGGTCCAGCCCCCGGCGATGTAGTCCTCGCCATTGATCCGCACCCCCACCAGGTAGTCGGGGCCGCACTTCTGGCGGATGTCCCTGATAACCTCGCGCAGGAAGCGGGTGCGGTTGGCGAAATCGCCGCCCCACTGGTCCTGGCGCAGGTTGGACAGCGGGGCCAGGAACTCGGCGATCAGGTAGCCATGGGCGGCGTGAATCTCCACGAAGTCGAAGCCCGCCTCCTGGCAGCGCCGGGCCGCGTCGCCATGGGCCGCCACCAGCTCCCAGATCTCGGCCTCGGTCAGCTCCCGGGGCGCGCCCTTGACCACCCCCAGGGCCGGCAGGGGCGAGGGCGCCACCCGCTGGGCGTGGAAGGCCTGGCGGCCGCCGTGCAACAGCTGCATGCCCAGGCGGGTGTCGTATCGCCTCACCTCCCGGACCATCGCCGCCAGGGCCGGGATGAAGCGGTCGTCCCAGACCCGGGGCATGCGGGGCAGATCCAGGCCCGAGGGGTGCACCGCCCCGCCGCCCACCGTGATCATGCCGGTGCCGTGCCGGGCCCGGGCCGCCAGGTAGGCGGTGTGCTGTTGGGTGACGCAGCCGTCTGAATCCACGCCGAAATTGACGCTCATGGGGGGCATGACCAGGCGGTTGGCCAGCTCCATTCCGCCCAGACGGACCGGGGAGAACAGGTGGGGAAGGTGCGCCATCTCGTCTGACCCTGGGCTGGAGTGTTGTGGGCAAACGCCTCATCAATGCCCTCGGGAAGCCGGGCTGTCAAGCCCGGCGCGGGGGGCCGGCCCTCGGCCGGGCGAGGGTGAGCCGACGGTCTTCGCTTGTCCTCTCCAAACCTTGGCTGATTGAATTCATCGAGCTGGTGCCCGATAATGAGCTGAGGCTCAACACCCTGGTTGCTTACTCGCCTGCCCGCGAATTTTTCGGCCTGGATGACCGCGATGCCCCCAACCAGCCTCATTCTCGTGGCGGGCGACCCGACCGAGCGGGCGCAACTGCTTTCCATCCTGCGCCAATTGGGTCATTCCCCCCTTCTGACCGCCGCCAGCCCGGCCGCGGGCCTGGACCTGGCCCAGGCCCATCCAGAGGCCTTGCTGCTGCTGGACCTGGACGCCCCGGCCGGCGGCGCTGACCAACCATGCACCCCGTCGGACCTGGCCGGTTTGGACATCCCCCTGATCATCCTAAGCAACTCCGACGACCCCCGCCTGGTGGAGCGCTGGGAGCCGGCCCGGCCGGCCGGGTTCCTGGCCAAGCCCCCCAGCCGGCTGGCCCTGGCGGGGGCCATCCAGGCCGCCCGCTCCCGGGGCGGGCCGAGGCTTGGCCTGCCCGAGTCCGAAGCCTGGATGCGCAGCGCCTTCCAGGTCCTGGACGACGCCCTGCTCATCACCACCCCCGACCGCCGGATCAGGGAGGTCAACCAGGCGGCCTTGGCCATGTATGGCCACGCCCGCCAGGAGATGCTGGGCCAGACCACCCGCCTGCTGCATCTGGACGAGGAGCATTACCAGGAGTTCGGCCGCCGCATGCGCGGCGCCTTCGCCCGGGGCGAGGTGGCCCGTTTCGAGTTCCAGTCCCGCCGCAAGAACGGCCAGGCCTTTCCCAGCGAGCATGCGGTGGTCCAGCTCCGCGACGCCGACGGCAGGGTCAGCGGGGTGCTGAGCATCGTGCGCGACCTGACCGAGCGCCAACGCACCCAGCAGGAGCTGGACCAGCATCGCACCCGCCTGGAGGGCCTGATCCAGGAGCGCACCGCCAACCTGGAGGAGGCCAACCGCCGGCTCTCCCACCAGGTGGAGGAGCGCCAGCGGATCGAGGCCGCCCTGCGGGCCAGCGAGGAGCGCTTCCGCCAGTTCGTGGAGGGCACCGAGGACCTGATCACCAGCGTCGACGCCCAGGGCCGCTTTCTCTACGTCAGTCCCTCGGCCCGCCGCATCTTTGGCCTGGAGCCCCAGGACTGCCTGGGGCGCGAGGCCTTCGCCTTCGTCCATCCCCAGGACCGCCAACGCACCCGGGAGGCCTTTGCCGGCTGGGTGAGGGACCACCTCCACCAGGTGTCCTTCGAGAATCGCCAGCAGGGATTGCAGGGCCAGGTCCACCATTTGCAATGGAATATCCACCTGCGCTACGACCAGCGGGGCGAGTTGGACCGGATCAACGGCATCGCCCGGGACATCACCCAACAGGTGGCCACCCAGGAGGCCCTGCGCCGCCGGGAGGCCTTGTTGCGCGAGACCGGGCGCACGGCCCGGGTGGGGGGCTGGGAGCTGGATCTGGCCAGCGGGCGCGCCAACTGGACCGAGGAGGTCTATCGCATCCACGAGCTATCGCCCGGGGCCGCCACCAACCTGGCCATGGCCCTGGACTTCTACGAGCCGGAGTCCCGCCGGGCCCTGGAGCAGGCCATCGGCCGAGCCATCACCCAGGGCGAGGCCTACGACCTGGAGCTCAGGATCCGCACCGCCGGCGGGCGCTCGGTCTGGGTGCGCACCATCGGCAAGGCCGAGTTCCAGGACGGCAAGGCGGCGAGGCTCTACGGCACCTTCCAGGACATCGACGCCGCCCGCCGCGCCCGCGACCAACTGCTCGAAAGCGAAGAGCGTTTCCGGATGATGGCCGACCTGCTGCCCAGCGCCATCGTCGAGGTCGGCGCCGATTTCCGGGTCACCTACCTCAACCGCCAGGGACGCAATATCTTCGAGGTCCAGGACCAGGACTTCCAGGCCGGCATCGCGGCGGAACAGAGCTTCCACCCCGACGACCTGCCCAAGATGCGCCAGATGGTGCGCAACCTGCAAGCCGGCCAATCCCTGCTCACCGGCGAGTTCCGCATGACTTCCCTCAAGGGGCGGCCCCTGGAGGTGGTCCTCACCGCCTCGCCCATCCTCAAGGACGGGCAGGTGCAGGGCTTCCGGGGGGCGGTGGCCGACGTCACCCAGTTGCGGGCCTCGGAGCGCAGCCTGCGCCAGGCCCGGGACCGCTACCAGCAGGTCTTCGAGACCGCCCACGAGGGCATCGTGGGCCTGGACCTGGAGCGACGCATCCTGTTCCTCAACCAGCGCCTGGCCGAGATGCTGGGCCAGGCCCGCCAGGAGTTGCTTGGTCAGGAATTCGACCTCCTGGTGGCGCCCGAGGACCGCCCGACCCTGGCCGGGGGCGGCCCCCCGGGACAGGCCGCCCCGGTCGGCGGCCGCGAGGTCCGCCTGCTGCGCGGGGACGGCTCCCTGCTCTGGACCCTGATCTCGGCCAGCCCCCTGCGCGGCGAGGGCCAGGAGGTGGTGGGCTCCTTCGCCATGGTCACCGACATCAGCGACCGCAAGCTGGCCGAGCGTCAGGTGGCCCTGAACAAGAACCGCCTGGACAGCCTGCTGAGCATCTCCCAATACCAGGCCCGCAGTCTGCAGGACCTCCTGGACCTGGCCCTGCACGAGGGCGTGCGCCTGACCGGCAGCCGGCTGGGCTATGTCTACCTGTTCGATGACCAGAGCCGGCGCTTCACCCTGGTCAGCTATTCGCGCGAGGTGATGGGCGAGTGCGCCATCCGCCAGCCCAAGGCCCAGTACGAGCTGGACCACACCGGCATCTGGGGCGAGGCGGTGCGCCAGGGCCGGCCCATCATGGTCAACGACTTCCAGGCCCCGCACCCCCTTAAGCGCGGCTATCCCGCGGGGCACGCCCCCCTGCGCAATTTCCTCACCATCCCGGTGATGAGCCTGGGCAAGGTGGTGGCGGTGGTGGGGGTGGCCAACAAGGACCATGATTACGACGAGCTGGACATCTCCCAGCTGGCCCTGATGATGGAGGCGGTCTGGCGCATCGTGGAGCGCTGGCGCGCGGAGGAGGACCTGCGCGCGGCCAAGGAGCAGGCCGAGGCCGCCAGCCAGGCCAAGAGCCGCTTCCTGGCCAACATGAGCCACGAGATCCGCACCCCCATGAACGCCATCATGGGCCTGACCGACCTGTTGCTGGAGACCCGGCTGGACGAGCAGCAGCGGGAGTTCCTGGGCCTGGTCAAGCTCTCCTCGGAGCAGCTCTTGGGCCTGCTCAACGATATCCTAGACCTGAGCAAGATCGAGGCCGGCAAGATCGAGCTGGAGCATTCGCTCTTCAGCCTGCGGGCCAGCCTGGAGGACGTGCTCCAGGTCCAGTCCCGCCGGGCGCGGGACAAGGGCCTGGAACTGAGCCTGGAGGTGGCCCCCGAGGTGCCGGAGGCGGTGGTGGGCGACGCCGGCCGGTTGTGCCAGGTGGTGCTCAACCTGGTCAGCAACGCCATCAAGTTCACCACCCAGGGCCGCGTCCAGGTGATGGTGGACCTGGCGGAGCGGGCGCTGGACCATCTGGTGCTGCGGGTGGCGGTGAGCGACACCGGCATCGGGGTGCCGCCGGACAAGGCCCGGTTGATCTTCGAGCCCTTCACCCAGGCCGACAGCTCCACCACCCGGCGCTTCGGCGGCACCGGCCTGGGTCTGGCCATCAGCCGCCAGTTGGTGGAGACCATGGGCGGCCGGATCGCGGTGGAAAGCCAGCCGGACCAGGGCTCGCGCTTTGTCTTCACCGTCCGCCTGGGTCTGGAGGGGGTGGCGTCCCTGGCCGCTCCCGCCCCGCCAACCACGGCCTTTGCCACCCAAGCAGCTTTGCCCCGTCCGGGTCGGGGCCTTAGGATCCTTCTGGTGGAGGACAACCCGGTCAACCAAAAACTGACCGCCATCCTCTTGCAACGCCGGGGCCATCGGGTGATCCTGGCCGGCAACGGGCGCGAAGCCTTGGAAATCCTGGCCCGGGAGGCCTGCGACCTGGTGCTGATGGACGTGCAAATGCCGGTGATGGACGGCCTGGAGGCCACCACCCGCATCCGGGAGCGCGAGCGGCAAGAGGGGATGGCCCGCCTGCCGATCATCGCCCTGACCGCCCACGCCATCAAGGGCGACCGCGAGCGCTTCCTGGCCGCCGGAATGGACGACCATCTCACCAAGCCCATCACCCCGGCCGGGCTGGCCGCCGCGGTGGAGCGCCACCTGCCGGGCCGGGCGGCGGCGCCCGCCCCGGTGGCGGCGCGTCTCGACCCGACGTCGACCGTCGCGCCGGCCCTGGATCTGCCGGAGCTGCTGGCCCGGGTCGAGGGCGACCGCGGGATCGTCGCCACCCTGCTGGACGCGTTGCTGGAGGAGGCCCCGGACCGCCTGAACCGTCTGGCCCAAGCGATCCAGGCCGGGGAGCGCGCGGCCATCGTCCAGGAGGCCCACGGCCTCAAGGGTGAACTGGGCAACCTGTCGGCGGTGGCGGCCAGCCGGGCGGCGGCGGAGTTGGAGGCCCGAGCCCGGACCCAAGACGACGCCGCCCTGGACCAGGCCTGGAAACAGCTGCAACACGAGTATCAACGCTTCCTGGAGGCCGTGGGCCGGGAGAACCTGGCCCAATGACCTTCCCCCAACCAGGGATGACCAACATGACCGCGCCCCAAACCGTGCTGGTGGTGGACGACTCGACGATCAACCGCCGGCTGTTGCAAAGCTTGTTGGAACGCATGGCCCTGCGGGTGCAGTCGGCCGAGGACGGCCAGGCGGCCCTGGACAGCGTGGCCGCCGCGCCGCCCGACCTGATCCTCCTGGACGTGATGATGCCGGGCATGGACGGGCTGGAGGTCCTGCGCCGCCTGAAGCGCTCCGAACAGACCTACCTCATTCCGGTGGTGATGGTCACCGCCATGCAGGAGCTGGACACCCGGGTGGAGGCCTTGGAGATCGGGGCCGACGATTTCCTGGCCAAGCCCATCGTGGCGGTGGAGCTCAAGGCCCGGGTGCGCAGCCTGCTCAGGACCAAGGCCCTGCACGACCAGATGGTCCGCCACCAGGAGACCCTGGAGGCCGAGGTGGCCCGCCGCACGGTCAAGCTGCGCAGCGTGGTGCTGGACACCGTGCAGCGCCTGTCCCAGGCCGGGGAGTTCCGCGACGAGCTGACCGGCAACCACGTGGCCCGAATGGCCGCCTACTCCGCCGCCGTGGCCCGGGCCATGGGCCTGGCCGAGGCCACGGTGGACGCCATCCTGGTGGCCGCGCCCCTGCACGACGTGGGCAAGATCGGCATCCCCGACCGCATCCTGCTCAAGCCCGGCCCCCTGGACCCCGAGGAGTGGCGGATCATGAAGACCCACACCACCATGGGCGGCCAGATCCTGGCCGGGGCCGAGGGCAACGTGCTCAAGCTGGCCGAGGTCATCGCCCTGACCCATCACGAACGCTGGGACGGCAAGGGCTATCCCCGGGGCCTGGCCGGCCAGCGGATCCCCCTGGTGGGGCGCATCATCGCCATCGCCGACGTCTTCGACGCCCTGACCACCCGCCGTCCCTACAAACAACCGTTCTCAGTGGAAAAATCCCTGCAAATCATCCGCGAGGAGAGCGGTTCCCACTTCGACCCCCAGGTGGTGGAGACCTTCCTGGCGATCCAGGATGAGATCATGAGCATCAGGTTCGCCTATCTGGATGAGTAAGCCAGGGCCAGGGCTCCGCCACTCCATCCCGCCCCCCGCCCAGCCCTCCCACCGCTGTCCCACCGCGTCGCCACCTGGTCAGGCGGGCGCGATTTCCGGTTGACTTGGCCCTTGATTTGGCTATATTGCCAAGCGTGGGAGAACGCAGCATGGACGCCAAGACCCAGGCCCGCTACCAAGCCCGCGCCCAGGTGCTCAAGGCCCTGGCCCACCCCAGCCGCCTGTTCATCGTGGACCAACTGGCGGCCGGAGAGCACAGCGTGGCCGAGCTCACCGCCTTGGTCGGTGCTGACATCTCCACTATTTCCAAGCATTTGTCCATCTTGAAAGCCGCGGGGCTGGTCCAGGATCAGCGCCGGGGCAAGCAGGTGTTCTACACCCTGCAAACCCCTTGCGTGCTGAGCTTTTTCGGCTGCGTGGAGACGGTGCTGCAGGCCAACCCGGAAAGCCAGGTCGTTTTGGCGCGGTAGTTTTTTTTCGGCGGTTGGTTGCCTTGTTGGCCAAATTTGCAAGATGCCCGGAGAAACGATGAAAGAACGCTACAAGCTGTTGATTATTGTCTTGATTTTCCTGGGGGCCTACTATGTGCCCTGGGAGGGCGAGACGGTTCGCAAGTCCGGCCTGGAAGCCTTCCTGATGCTCCAGGAGTACGCCCGCGAGCACGTGCTGACCTGCCTGATCCCGGCCTTCTTCATCGCCGGAGCCATAGCCGTCTTCGTCTCCCAGGCCTCGGTGCTCAAGTACTTCGGGGCCACGGCCAGCAAGGTCCTCTCCTATTCCGTCGCCTCGATCTCCGGCACCGTCCTGGCGGTCTGCTCCTGCACGGTGCTGCCGCTCTTCGCCGGCATCTTCACCCGGGGCGCGGGCATCGGTCCGGCCACGGCCTTCCTCTACTCCGGCCCGGCCATCAACGTGTTGGCCATCGTGCTGACCGCGCGCATCCTGGGCTGGGAGCTGGGCCTGGCGCGCGCGGTGGGGGCTGTGATCTTCGCGGTGGTCACCGGTCTGCTCATGGCCTTCATCTTCCGCAAGGACGACGCCCGGCGCACCGCCGGGCAGATGCACCTGCCCGAGGAAGGCGAGAAGGGCCGGGCCTTGTGGCAGGAGGCGGTGTTCATGCTGGTGATGGTGCTGATCCTGGTCTTCGCGGCCTTCGCCAGGCCGGCCGAGGGCGAGGGCGGACTTTGGCAAATGGTCTTCGCGGTCAAGTGGTATCTGACCGCGGCCCTGCTGGTAATCCTGGGCTTGATCCTGCGGGCCTGGTTCCAGAAGGAAGAGCTGGAAACCTGGGTGCAGTCCACCTGGGGTTTCATGAAACAGATTTTTCCCCTGCTCGGCGCGGGGGTGCTGGTGGCGGGCTTCCTGCTGGGCCGGCCCGGCCACGAGGCCCTCGTCCCCGAACGCTATATCCAGATGCTGGTGGGCGGCAACTCCCTGTGGGCCAACCTTTTCGCCGCGATGGCCGGAGCCTTGATGTACTTCGCCACCCTGACCGAGATTCCCATCCTGCAGGGGCTCATCGGATCCGGCATGGGCCAGGGGCCGGCCCTGGCGCTGCTCTTGGCCGGTCCGGCCCTGTCGCTGCCCAACATGCTGGTGATCGGCGGGGTGATGGGCTGGAGAAAAACGGCGGTCTTCTGCTCGATTATCGTGATCCTTTCCACCGTGGCCGGCATGGTCTACGGCGCGTTTTTCGTCTAATCCCAGGGGCAAGGAGCTGAACATGGACATCAAGGTTTTGGGGCCGGGTTGCCCCAAGTGCAAGCAGACCGAGGAGATCGTCCGGCAGGCGGTGGCCGAATCCGGCGCGGATGCCCAGGTGGAGAAGGTCACCGGGGTGATGGAGATCGCGGCTTTTGGTGTTTTCGGCACCCCGGCGGTGGTGATCGACGGCCAGGTCAAGAGCGTGGGCAAGGTGCCCAGCAAGAAGGACGTGCTGGCCTGGCTGGGCAAGTAGGCGGGCGGAGGCGGTGGAGGACATCAAGGAGATCACGGCCAGCGGGGTGCTGACCACCCCGGGTCTGGTGATAAACGGCAAGGTGGTCTCGGCGGGCAAGCTGTCCGGCGAGACGCAGCTTGAGCAGTGGATCAAGAGCGCCGCCCGTTAAAGGGCAGTCCATGGCCAGAAGGAGCGAACATGTCCGATTCCTGTTGCGACGCCACCAGTAAATCAGCTGATTGTTGCTCGACTGATGGCGACGTCATGCTGCTGGCTTGCTCCGGCGGCTCCAACGTGGGCCAGTTGGCCAACCAGACCTGCGTGGAGCTTACCCAGGGGGGCTTCGGCAAGATGTATTGCCTGGCCGGCATCGGCGGCGAGCTTTCCGGCTTCGTGGCCTCGGCCAAGGACGCACCCCGGATGGTGGTGCTGGACGGTTGCGAGGTGGGCTGCGCCAAGGCCATCTTCGAGAAGGCCGGCGCGCCCTTGCGGGGATACCTGGTGCTGACCGACTTGGGCATCGCCAAGAACAAGGACTTCAACCTGGACCGGGCCGCGTTGGAAATGGTCAAGGACGCAGTCCGCCAGATGTTCCGGGGGCGTTAGGCATGATCATCAAATTCGCGGACCGGAAGTCGTGGTCGCGCTGGCGGCTGGCGGTGCTCCTGGCCGGCGTCCTGTGGGCGGCGGTCCCGGGCGGTGTCCTGGCCGAGTCGCCCCACACCCCTTCGGCCGGGCTGCCGGTCAAGGGCAAGGTCAACCTCGTCGACCTGGGGGCCGGCTCCTGCATCCCCTGCAAGATGATGGCGCCCATCCTGGAAGAGCTCAAACGCGAGTACGCCGGCCGGGCGGAGGTCCATTTCGTGGACGTGCGCTACGACCGTCCGGCCATCGAGCGTTTCGCCGTCCGGGGCATCCCGACCCAGATCTTTTTCGACTCCGAAGGCAGGGAGGTCTATCGCCACCTGGGCTTCATGGACAAGGAGGGGCTGGAGAAGGTCCTGGCCAGGTTGGGGGTGAAGTAGCCCCATGGACCAGTTTTTTCTGACCATCAACGCCTGGATGACCAGCGGGACCCTGCTGGCGGCCGCCGGATGCTTCCTGTGGGGAGTGGTCAGCGTGGTGTTCAGCCCCTGTCACCTGGCCTCCATCCCGCTCATGGTGGGCTACGTGGCCGGACAGCAGAAGGCGGTGCACCACTGGCGGGGGGCGCATTACGCCTTCGCCTTCACCGGCGGCCTGTTCCTGACCATTGCCGCCGTGGGGGTGATCTGCACTCTCTTGGGACGCATGCTGGGCGACGTGGGCTCCTGGTGGACCATTCTGGTGGGCGCGGTCCTGATTTGGGTGGCCCTGGACATGCTGGGGGTGTCCAAGTGCTCCCTGTCCGGCGGGCTCATGGCCAGGCTGAAGGTCAAGGGTCTGAGCGGAGCTTTCATCCTGGGCCTGGCCTATGGTCTGCTCTCCGGCTCCTGCACCTTCGGCTTCATCGCCCCCATCCTGGCCATCATCACCGTGCAAGAGGAGATCATGACCGGGGTGCTGCTCATCGTGCTCTTCGGCATCGGTCACAGCCTGCCCATCGCCATCGCCGGCAGTTCCACCGCCCTGGTGCAGCGCATCCTGGACAATGGCTCCATGCAGACCGGATCGTTGTGGTTTCGCAAGGCGGCCGGTGTGGCCATCGCCATCCTGGGCATCTACTTCGCGGTCATGCCATTTCTGGAGGGTTGAGGTGGCGGTCACTTCGCGGTGAGGGCCTGAGCAGGCTGGGAATCGCATCTTTCAGCCTGGCCGACCTTTACTGGACCATGGCGGTGTCATCGGTCCCGACCAAGAGTGGAATGGATGGCTGTCGTGCAGCCGCCGCCATTCCATGCCTCCGCCCGACGAAGCGGAAAACTGGCCAGGGCCAGGCCTGGCGCTGGCAGGCGGATGAGGGGAGCGAAGGGGTGGCCGAAAGACCTGCCCGCAAGCAAGCCGAGCCGCGGGTGCTGAACGTCCAGCCAAAAGCCTATGTTTGGCGCAAGGACATGACCAAGGCTGAACCGGGATATCTCAAGGGATTGCTGGAAGGTCAACAGGTTCGCCTCAAGGACGGGAAATAAGATGCCACGCTCGATAAAAATTGGCCTGTCCGTGCTGAGCTTGCTCCTGGCCACATGGTTGACATGGGTCACCCCGTGGTCGCTGGCGGCGCCCCAGACTCCGAAGGACGGCCTGGCCGATCTCATCGCCCGCTATGATTCATCCGGTTGCCGGGAATGTCACGAGGACATCCACCAGCAATGGGAGCAGTCGCATCACGCCCGCTCCCTGATGGGCATGGACGACTGGATCATCATGGGACCCTACCTCAAGGGCGGACCGCTGGCCATCAAGGACCCGACCAAAATTTCGGCCGCCGCCAACTTCCCCTGCGCCAAGTGCCACCTGCCCCAACTGCTGGACGCGCCGGACCAGGCGGCGGCCGAACTGGCGGCGGCGGTGCTGGCCGACGACAAGGCCACCGTGCGCAAGCTGAACATCGGCTGCGTGGTCTGCCATGGCGACAAGGCGGTGGTGCACGGCCGGCCCGAGCCAGGGGTGCTATACGGCAGCCGCGACATCCCCGACCACCCCGGCCGACCGGTCAAGAAAAGCCCCTTCCTGAAAAGCGCCCTCTTTTGCGGCCAGTGTCACGGCCAGGGGCCGGTGCTGGATTTCGAGAACCCCATCCAGTGCGCCACGCTCTACGGCAGCTACCTGCATGGCTACATTCCCAGCGGCGGCGGCCAGACCTGCCAGGACTGCCACATGCCGGCTGCCAATCATTACATGCCGCCCAATTTCAACAACCGGCCGGAGACGGCGGAGCGGCTGCGCCAGGCCCTGCCCTTGGAGGTGCGGGCCATGGCCTATCGCTTCCAGCCCAAGGATGGTGACATAAGGCCGCTGATGGTCGTAAGGACCAAGATCACCAGCCGGGCCGGCCATCGCGTCCCGGATGGCTGACCGTCCAAAACCAAGGTGGTCCTGGAAGTGACCGCCAACGCGCCCGACGGCAAGACGTTCTTCCACGCCGAGAAAATCTACATGCCCCAGGCCGGCGATTCCCGAGGCAGCCAGATGGTGCTGGGGCCTGACAAAAAGCTGGGGTTCCTGCGCGACACCAGCATCCAGCCTTTCGCGCCCAAGGAAGAGACTCTGGAAATAAGCCTGCCTCCTGGGGTGGAAACGGCCGAGCTGGAGGTGCGCCTCAGCTATCAGCCCCGCCCGGGCAACGTCTATCCCCTTCACCAGGTCAAGCGGAGGGTGAGCCTCACCCGCTAGGCGGATTGCAGTTCCCTGCGGCCGCGGTTGGTCACCGCCACGAGGTGGTGGCCAGGCCGCGCGCGCCCTTAATTCCCTGTTGACTGTGCGCGATTATGGTGTAAATATTTTTAGAGCCATTGCCCATAACCCAGCGCCGGGGTGGTCGATGCCGTCGCCCGACGCGGCCGCCGCCGCCCCGGCCCGGTGGAGAAGAGCCCAAGATGCCGATTTACGAGATCAGATGCCATGCCTGCGGCCAGACCGGCGAGGTCCTGGTGACCAGCCCCAGCGCCCCCCTGCCCTGCCCGGCCTGCGCCAGCCTGGACACCGAAAAGCTGCTCTCCATCCCCAGTTCCCTGACCGGGCGGGTCGGCGCGACCCACCCTGGCCCCCAGGACCATGGCTGCTGCGGCAGCCGGCCCTCAGAGGCCGGATGCGCCGGCCCCGGCTCCTGCTGCGGCAAGACCGGGTTCTAGGCGGTGGCCAGGGTCCTCTTGATCAGCCGCGCCCCCGGCGACCTCGCCGCCCTGGCCGGGGCCCTGGCCCAGGTCCCGGACCTGGGCCTGCGCTGGGCCCTGGACCCGGAGCAGGCCTTGACCGAGACCCGGGCCTGGCGGCCGGACCTGGCGATCATCGACCAGGACCCAGACCCGGACCAGGCCGGTCCCTGGAACCTGATCCGGGCGCTGTTGCGGGTGAACGCCTTCCTCAACACCGCCGTGGTCAGCGACCGCGACCCGGACCGGTTTCACGCCGCCAGCGAGGGCCTGGGAGTGATGGCCCAGTTGCCGACCTGCCCCGGACCGGCCGAGGCGGCCTGGCTGCTCTACCACCTGGGTGAGCTGCTGACTCGGACCCAGAGCTGGCCAGCCACCACGAGCGCCGGCCAGGCCTGAAGCCACTCGGGCGCGGCGCGCTCAGCTCCGGCCCGCCGGGGACCGGACCGGATCCGGGACCAGGCGCAGGCCTTGCCACAGATGGCCCATCTCCCGCACCCGCCGCACCAGCAGCACCCCGGACAAGGCCAGATAGCCGCTGGCGAGCAGGCGCAGGGTCGCGTCGTGCTCCAGCCGCCAGGCCTGGGCCCCCAAGAACGCCGGCAGGATGAACTGGCCCAGGAACAGGCCGCAGAGCAACAGCGCTCCACCAAGGCCCAGGCGCAGACCGGCCACCAGCAGCACCGCCAAGAGCGACTGGGCGGCGGTGAGCAGGATCTCGTTGAGCTGGAAGCCGCCCATGGGGATGGGCGCGGCGAAACCGCCGCTGGACAGGCCGTAGACCCCGGGGATCATGCCCACCAGCAAGGTCCACTGGTTGAGCTTGGCGGCCAGCAGACTGCCCAGGGCCAGCCCGGCCTGGCCGCGCAGGGCGAACATCACCGCGATGGTGAATTCCGGGGCCTCGGAGGCGATGGGCGCCAGCCACTGCACCAGCAGGAACTGGTCGATGCCCAACACCTGGCCGCTGGCCACCAGCGCCTCGCTGAAGACCTCGGCGTTGGCCAGGATCACTCCGGCCGCCAAAACCAACAGACCCAGCACCGCCGCCCGCCGCCGCCGTCGGGGCAGGGCCCCCAGCAGCGCGGCCGGGCCATGCAGCTCGCATTCCACGCAGGGCCGCCGACCGGCGATGGCGATGTACCAGGCGTAGATGGCCAGGAAAACCAGGCCGTCGTACCAGGCCAGGCTGCCCTTCAGGGGGATCAGGAAGGCGTAGAGGGTGGCCAGGCCCAGGAAGGCCACCTCGGTGCGGCGCTCCGGCTCCAGCCACACCGGCCGCCGGAAGCGGATCCAGGCGATGAAGACCACCGCCGCCCAGCCCAGACCGATGATCAGGCGGTTGGCCCCGGTCATGTTGGCGATGGCGTACTGGGCGTAGCCGCCGGCCGGATCCTGGCCCGCCCGCCAGGTGAAATACATGTCCACCGCGTATTCCGGCAGCACCGCGATCAGGGAGACCACCGCCAGGGCCAGGGTCTGGGAGATGTCGGCCTGGGCCGCGTCGCAGGCCCAGAGCAGCAGGAAGGCGGCGGCCAGGATGGCCGCGCCGGAGATCAGGGCCTCCAGGGGCGGGGCGAAGTGCAGGTCCGCCGCCCGTGCCAGCAGGCTGGGCGCGGCGGCCAGGGCGGCCAGGACGAAGGGAAGGGCTTTAGGCATGGCGAGACTCCAGTTGCGGGTTGGGCTGGAGATCGCCGGCCGGAAATGGCGAAGCGAGACTCCAGCACGTTGACGCGTGCCGAAGGTCTCGCCCATCGGTGGGTGCCGACGGCAGGGCCAGGCGTTGAAGCCGATGTTGTTGACCCTGCCACAGGGAGCTACTCCCCTTCGCTGGATGCAATTTTAACCGCCGCGGCGGGCTTGTCAACCACTTCCGGTTGCCATGGCCCGCCCTGGAGCGGGGCGGGTTCGCGCCAACCGGTCACGTAAACAGATCGCTTGCCGATCGACGTCGGGAAGTATAATAAATACTCAGCGAGTGTGGTTTATCGCTGCCCGCCCCGCAGCCCGGTCGAGGAGCCCATGCCCGGCGATCCCGCTCACAACCTCGCCGCGCGCCTGTCCGGCGCGCCCCTGAAGATCGCCGCCATCTACTTCCTGGTGGGGGGGCTCTGGATCCTGTTTTCCGACCAACTCCTGCCCCTCATGTTCAGCGACCAGGCCACCATCACCCGCCTTTCGATCTACAAGGGCTGGGCCTACGTGGCGGTGACGGCCCTGCTCATCCACTACCTGGTGGACCGGGCCCTGGGCCAGGCCCGCGCCGCCCAGGAGGAGCTGCGCGGCAGCGAGGCCCAGTACCGCCTGATCGTGGACACCGCCAACGAGGGCGTATGGCGCCTCGACCAGGAGCTGCGCACCGCTTTCGTCAACCGCAAGATGGCCGGGATGCTGGGCTACGCCCCGGAGGAGATGCTCGGCCAACCCCTTGACGCCTTCCTGTTGCCCGAGGACCGGGAAAGCTTCCTGGCCGGCATGGAGCAAAGCCGGGAGGGCCTGCGCGAGACCTACGAGCAACGCCTGCGCCATCGGGACGGACGCTCGCTTTGGTTCCAGGTCAGCGCCGCTCCCCTGCTGGACGACCAGGGCCGCTTCCTGGGTTTTTTCGGGATGCTGACCAACATCGACCAACGCCGGCGCATGGAGGACGACCTGCGCGAAAACCGCCGTTTCCTGAGCGACCTGATCGAGAACAGCGGGGCGCTGATCTTCGTCAAGGACCGCCAGGGCCTCTACCAACTGGTCAACCACCGCTGGGAGGAGGTGACCGGGCTGGCCCGGGAGGCGGTCCTGGGGCGCAACGACGAGGAGCTGTTCCCCGGCGAGGTTGGCCACCGCTTCCGGGCCAACGACCTGGAGGCCATGGAAGCCCAGCGGGTGGTGGAAAGCGAGGAGATCCTGGACGACGCCAGCGGTCGCCGCTATTTCATCGCCATCAAGTTCCCGGTGCGCGATTCCCAAGGCCAGGTCCGGGGGGTTTGCGGCATGGCCACCGAGATCACCGAGCGCAAGCAGGCCGAGGAGGCCTTGGCAAAGCGCCTGATCGCCCTGAGCCGGCCTTTGGACGACCCCGAGGGTCTGAGCTTTCATGATCTATTCAACCTGGAGGACATCCAGCGGGTCCAGGACCTTTTCGCCCAGGCCACCGGAGTGGCCTCCATCATCACCCAACCCGATGGCGCGCCCATCACCCGGCCCAGCAACTTCCAGCGCCTGTGCGGCGAGATCATCCGCGAGACCGAACTGGGCCTGAGGAACTGCCTCGCCTCGGACGCGGCCATGGGCCGGCATCACCCCGAGGGTCCCCTGGTCCAGCCCTGCCTCAGCGGCGGGCTGTGGAACGCCGGGGCCAGCATCACGGTGGGAGGCAAGCACCTGGCCAACTGGCTGATCGGCCAGGTGCGCAACCAGCGGCAGGACGATGGGGCCATGCGCGCCTACGCCCGCGCCATCGGGGTGGACGAGGATGCCTTCATGGCGGCCTACCGCGAAGTTCCCGTCATGGCGGAGGAGAAGTTCCGCCAGGTGGCCGACGCATTGTTCGTCCTGGCCAACCAGTTGTCCAACGTGGCCTATCAGAACGTCCAGCAGGCCCGTTTCATCACCGAACGCGATCGGGCCGAGGCGGAAAAGGCCAAGGTGGAGGTCCAGCTGCTCCAGGCCCAGAAGATGGAGGCCATCGGCACCCTGGCCGGGGGCATCGCCCACGACTTCAACAACATCCTGGGGGCCATCCTGGGCTATGCCGAGATCGTGCGCGATGACGCCGAACTCGGGCGGACCAGGGTCCAGGACGTGGACCAGATCATCGCCGCCGCCGAGCGGGCCAAGAGCCTGGTGCAACAGATCCTGACCTCCAGCCGCAAGGTGGAGCCGGAGCGCCGGCCCCTGGACCTGAACCAGGAGGTGCGCCGGGCCATGGAGTTGCTGGCCCACACCCTGCCCAAGATGATCTCCACCCGGCTCTCGCTGGCCCCCGGCCTGAACCGCGTTTTCGCCGACCCCGGCCAACTCAGCCAGGTGATGCTGAACCTCACCGCCAACGCCGCCCAGGCCATGCCCGAGGGAGGGGTGTTGACCATCGCCACCCAGGAGGTGACGGTGGAGCAAAGGCTCTGCCACACCTGCGGGGAGCTCTTTTCCGGCCCCTGGGTGACCCTTACCATCGCCGACACCGGCCAGGGCATCCCGCCCGACGACATCCCCCGCATCTTCGACCCCTTCTTCACCACCAAGGATGTGGGCAAGGGCACCGGCCTGGGCCTGTCCATGGTCCACGGCATCATCCAGGGCCACGGCGGGCATATCGAGTGCCAGAGCCAGTTGGGCCAGGGCGCCACCTTCACCATCTACCTGGCGCCCTGCTCGCGCCGCGGCGGCGAAGTCGCGGAGGAGACGCCCGACGCCGAAAACGCCTTCCCCGGCGGCGAGACCATCCTGCTGGTGGACGACGAGGCCCCCTTGAGGAACATGGGCGAACGCCTGCTGACCCCCCTGGGCTACCAGGTGCTCACCGCCTCCAGCGGCGAGGAAGCCCTGAAGGTCTATCAAGGGGGCGCCGATGCCATCGACCTGGTGATCATGGACCTGGGCATGCCCGGCATGGGCGGATACAAGGCCTTGCAGGCCATCCTGGCCCAGGACCCGGCGGCCAGTGTGGTCATCGCCAGCGGTTATTCGGCCCAGGATCAGGTCCGACACGCCCTGGAGGCCGGGGCGGCGGGCTACGTGGCCAAGCCCTTCCGCCGCCTGGACCTGCTGGCGGCGGTGCGCGCGGCCCTGGAGCGGCCCAGGATGTAGATGGCAAACAGGTCGCCCGCCTGGTTGCATGATGACCGGTGGTTCAGCGTCACCGCGACCCTTGCATGGAGCTCCACGGCAACAACCGGCATCAATGCCCACCCGCGCTTCTTAACCGAATCCCGATTGTCCGTTGGGGTCAAGAGACCAAAGACGCGTTTTCGCCTGGCGGCCGCACCGCTCGGAATGAACCTCGCCGCGATCCACAACCAGCCGCGACCCCGCCGGCCAGATGGCCACGCACCACCGCGCCTCCCGCCCGCGTCACAGGCCTCGGCCGCAGGTGGTGGAGCGGGGGCCCGCCATCCTCGTCTATGTTTACCATCCCTTCCGCGCCGGCCTCGTCTGCCCGGACGCGCGCCACGCGCGGACCCGACCCGAGACCCCACCCACCAACCATGCGGGCCAGCGTTTCATCCCGACCAGCATCAGGCAATGGTCCGGCAACCACGGTCATGAGTCATCGGCCCAAAGGGCGGCCCACGGCTTTGGTGGCTTGGTGACCACCACCATCGCCGGTCGCATGCCTCCGCCAACCATGAATCACCGGGCTCCTGGCCGGCCATCCGCGCAGGCCTCTGCGCCCAGGCCATCCCGGGGGACTGGCCGAACCGCGCTGGGTTCGGGACGCCCGGGCGCGGGGCGGGCCAGGGCCTCAGGCCAGGTCCAGCAGCCTGCGCAGGCGCACCCGCACCATCTCGTCCACCAGGTGGGGCAGGGGTTCGCGGGTGACGCCCACCACCTCCACCTTCTCCTGGTTCAGGGGCAGCAACAGCTTGACCGCCGGGCTGGAGGCCACCGCCAGGGCCGCGCGGGGAGTCATCTCGCCCATCATGCTGTTGGCCAGCACGATGCCCAAGGGTCCGACCACCACCCGGGCCTGGGCCACGCAGTGGACGATGGCGTTCTCCCCGCTGGCCACCTTGTTGGCCCCGGCCTTCATCATCATGCTGGCCGCCACCGCGTTGGTGCCAAGGGCCACCACCTCGATTTCATTGTCGAATTCCTGGCGCATCACCTTGACGATGACCCCGCCGATGCCGCCGCCCTGGCCGTCGATGACGCAAACCACTGGCACGCCCACGCTGTCTCCACGCCTCGTCGTTATTCCAGTAAAATAAAACCGCCTCGGAACCCCCTTCGCGGGGATCATTCCAGAGGCGGTCGCGGCGGTCGTTGGTCCACCGGCTTCGTGCCGGCATCTCGGCACCCTACGGCCCGCGACGCCGTCTGTCAACCGGCAAAACGTCCTGCGCCCGGCCCAGGCCGGAGACACCCAGGCCCTCCCTTGGCGTGAATGCGCCAAAAAGGTTGCGGCGGACTGGCGATCGTGGTTTATGCATTCTGTGAGGATCGCGCCCATTCATGACCACCCGCGATCAATCGGGGCGCGGGGAAAGGCCCTAAAAATGTTCAGCGCCGTGGTGGAAGAGATCCAGGGCTTGCCGGCCTGCCGCCTGAGCGGCCGCCTGGACGTGCTCACCGCCGCCCAGGCCCAGCAGGTGTTGGATGACCTGGTCCAGTCCGGCCAGCGCGACCTGGTGGTGGATCTGGCCGAGCTCAGCTACGTCAGCAGCGCCGGCCTGCGGGTGCTGCTCCTGGCCCAGAAGATGCTGCGCAAGGTCGGCGGCCGGATCATCATCTACCGCGCCCCGGAGATGGTGCGCCAGGTCTTCGCGGTCTCGGGCTTTTTGGCCATGTTCGAGCTGGCCGAGGGGCCGGAGGAACTGGCCGAGCGCCTGGTCGGCCAGGCCGCGCCGGCCGCCAGCCGCCGCCTGGAGGCCGACGGGGTGGTGATGGAGGTCATCCAGCGGCCGGGACCGCCGGGCCGGCTCTGGGCCCACGGCCGCCCGGAAAAGCTCAACCGCGCGGAATACGTGGAGCACGACGTGATCGCCCTGCCCGCCGGTCCGGGCCTGTTCGGGGCGGGGCTGGGCTGCTTTGGCGACAGCTTCGCCGAGTGCCGCGATTTCTTCGGCGAGGCCCTGCTCCTGGAGGGCAGCCTGTTCTACCAGCCCACCGTGCCCCGGGCCGGGGTGGAGTTCATCCTCAACCTCCAGGCCCAAGGCGGCCTGAGCTACCAATTCCTGCAGGCTCTCACCTTCCAAGGCCCCTTCCAGGCCCTGGCGGCCTTCGATTGCCCCCAAGGCCCCCTGGAGCTGAACCGCCTGATCCCGGCCCTGGCCCAGGCCCTGCCCGCTCCGGTGCTGGGCCTGGTGCTCCTGGCCGAGAGCCGGGGGTTGTACGGCATGCACCTCAAGCGCTCGCCGGTCCGCGAAAACCAGCCCGACCAGGGGCGCGAGATCTTCCACCCCGAGCTGTTCAAGGAATGGATGAGCTTCCCCCTGGAGGCCGCCGACCCGGGCGCGGTGGTGGCGGGGGCGGGCCTGGTGGTGGGCGCCCGCGAGTCCGCGCCGGCCGCGCTCCTGCCCTGGCTGCCCAGCGAGTCGGCCTTCCACCTGCACGCCGCCATCTTCGGCAAGGCCCCCCTGGGCAAGCGCCCGGAGCAGTTGCCGGCCGAATTGCGGCGGGTGATCTCCGAAATGGAGCCGGTCAAGGTGCAGCACCTGATGGGGCGCAGCCGGTTGTCCTCCGGCCTGGCGGGCCTGGTGGCCCTGGAGCTGTAAGCCATGGAACTATGGGTTGGCGCGGTGGTGCTGGGGCTGCTCTACGCCCTGATGACCACCGGGGTCTACCTCACTTATCGAGTCTACAACTTCGCCGACATCACCGTGGACGGCAGCTTCACCGCCGGCGGCGCGGCGGCGGCGGCCCTGATCGTGGCCGGTTTCGACCCGGTCCTGGCCCTGGTGGCGGCCCTGGCGGTGGGGGCGGCCTCGGGCGCGGCCACCGCCCTGATCCACACCCGCTTCAAGATCAACGGCCTGTTGTCGGGTATCCTGGTGATGACCGGGCTCTACTCGGTCAACCTCCATCTGATGGGCCGCTCCAACATCCCCCTGTTACAGCACCCCACCCTTTTCAGCGCCCTGGAGTCCCTCAACCCCGGCCTGCCCGGCCCGGTCTGGACCGCCCTGGCCCTGATCCTGGCCCTGGCCGGGTTCTGGCTGCTGATGGCCGGGTTCCTCAAGACCGACCTGGGCCTGGCCATGCGGGCCACCGGCGAGAACCCGCGCATGGCCGCGGCCAACGGGCGCGACGTAAACCGGCTGATCATCCTGGGCCTGGCCCTGGCCAACGGCCTGGTGGGGGTCTCCGGAGGCCTGGTGGCCCAATACCAGGGCTTCGCCGACGTTACCATGGGGGTGGGCACCATCGTGGTGGGCCTGGCCTCGGTCATCATCGGCGAGTCGGCCCTGCGCTCCCGCTCGCTGACGGTGCAGGTGCTCAGCGTGGTGCTGGGCTCGGTGATCTTCCGCCTGATGATCGCCCTGGCCCTCTACCTGGGTCTCAACCCCATCGACCTCAAGCTGTTGACCGCTGTCTTCGTGTTGCTGACCCTGGTCCTCTCCCAGCGGATGGGCAAGGGCCGCGCCGGGCTGCCCGGCCTGACCCGGCTCCTGCGCCCGGCCTGGGCCTGGGGCCTGGCGGCGGCGATCCTGGCCGGCCTGGGCTGGTGGGCCGCCCAGCCTCCCGGGCCCCAATCCGGCGGCCAGGCGGCGAGCCCGGTCCGGCCCTTGATCGGCGTGGTCCAATTCACCGACAACGGGGTGCTGGATCTGACCCGGCAGGGCCTGGTGCAGGAGTTGCGGAAGCTGGGTCATGTCGACGGCCAGACCTGCCGCCTGGACCTGGAGAACGCCCATGGCGACCAGGCCACCCTCAACCTGATCCTGGACAAGTTCCTGAAGGACGGGACCGACCTGGTGGTGACCATCTCCACCCCGGCCACCCAGGCCGGCCTCAAGAAGATCACCGACCGCCCCCTGGTCTTCGCCACCGTGGCCAACCCCTTCCTGATCCAGGCCGGGGCATCGGAGACCGAGCATCGGGCCAACGTCACCGGCACCTACGGCTGGGCGCCCATGGACCAGACCCTCGACCTGACGCGGCGCATCCTGCCCGGCCCCTTGAAGATCGGCGCGATCTGGGACCCCAGCCAGGCCAACGCCGAGTTCAACGTGGCCAACCTGCGCCGGGCCCTGGCCGGCCAGTCCGACCTGAGCTTCCATGGCGCCACCGTGGCCGGCACCGGCGAGGTGCAGCAGGCCGCCCAGTCCCTGCTGAACCAAGGGGTGAACGTCCTGGTGCTGCCTCCGGACAACATCATCTACTCCGCCTTCGACGCGGTGGTCTCGGTGGCCCAGGCCGGCAAAACGCCGGTGGTGGTCAGCGACGTGGAGCTTTTGCCCCAGGGCGCCCTGGCCGCCCTGGGTTATGACTACGTCTCCAGCGGGGAGCAGGCCGCCCGACTGGTGGACCGCGTCCTGCGCGGCGAAAACCCGCGCGACATCCCCTTCGAGCGCTACTCGCGCCTGAGCCTGGGGATCAACACCAAGGTCGCCGCCGACCTGAGGCTGACCCTGCCGCCCGCGGTCCTGGCCCAGGCCACCGTCTTCCATCCCCCGGCCGAGGCCCAGGCCGCAGCCAGACCGGCCCCAGCTCCAGCCCCAGATCCGGACCCGGCCCCAGCCCTGGCCGCTCCCGGCCCGGCCAAGCGCCTGGCCATCTTCCTGTTCACCGACATGCCCATCGTCCTCGACGCCCTGCGGGGGGTGCAGGACGAACTGGCCCAGAGCGCGGTCGCGCGCGAGCTGGGGTTGGAGGTCAGCGTCCGAAGCGCCCAGGGCGAGATGGCCCTGGGCCAGGCCATCGCCCAGGACCTGGTGCGCCAGCGCTTCGACTACATCGTCAGCCTCTCCACCATCGCCCTCCAGCTGGCGGCGCGATTCAACAAGACCATCCCCCAGGTCTTCGGGGCGGTCACCGATCCCTATTTGACCGGGGTGGCCCGGAGCCCTGGCGACCACCAGCCCAACATCACCGGGGTGGCCACCTTCCAGCCGGTGGAGGCGGTGCTGCGCGCCGCGCGCGAGGTCTTCCCCCACGCCAAGCGCATCGGCCTGGCCTGGAACCCGGGCGAGCTGTCCTCCGAGGCCTGCACCAAGAAGGCCCGGGAGCTGGCCCCCGGCTATGGCTTCACCCTGGTGGAAGCCAACGTCACCACCACCGCCGACGTGATGGAGGCGGTGCGCGGCATTTTGGCCAAGGATATCGACCTGTTCTTCACCTCCGGCGACAGCACCACCCTCTCGGCCTTCGAGAGCGTGGCCAAGCTGCTGCACCAGGCCCGGGTGCCCTACCTCAGCAACTCCTGCGCCGACGTGAACCGGGGGGCCTTGCTGGCGGTGGGCCCGGACTACTACAACGTGGGCCGGCGCACCGGGGCCCTGGCCATCCGCCTGATGCGGGGGGAGTCCCCCCAGGCGATCCCCATCGTGGACTACGTGCCGGAAACGCTGTGCATCAACCGCGCCCTGGCGGCGGAATACGGGGTGGTTCTGCCCCCGGCGGTGGCCAACCGCGCGGCCAACTTGGGAGACGGGCGATGATCGAGCTCCAGGGCTTCGACAAGCGCTTCAACCCCGGCTCGGTCAACGAGGTCCACGCCCTGCGCGGGGTGGATCTCAGCGTGGCCGAGGGGGAGTTCGTGACCATCATCGGCACCAATGGCTCGGGCAAGTCCACCCTGCTCAACGCCGTGGCCGGGGAGTTCACCCCCGACCAGGGCCGGGTGGCCATCGCCGGCCGCGACGTCACCCCGGCCAGGGAGTTCGAGCGCGCCGGCCTGGTGGCCCGGGTCTTCCAGAACCCCTTCCTGGGCACGGTGCCCGGCATGAGCATCGCCGAGAACCTGCACCTGGCCTCCCTGCGCGGCCGGCCGGTCCGTCCCCGCCTGGGCCTGGATCGCTCCCGCCGCCAGGAGTTCCGCGCCCGGGTGCGATCCCTGGAGATGGGCCTGGAGGACCGCCTGGACAACGCCATCGGCTCGCTCTCCGGCGGCCAGCGCCAGGCCCTGACCCTCCTGATGGCGGTGATGAACACCCCCCGGGTGCTGCTGTTGGACGAGCACACCGCCGCCCTGGACCCCAAGTCCGCCGCCCAGGTGCTCAAGCTGACCAGCCAGTTCGTGGCCGAGCGGGGATTGACCACCCTGATGGTCACCCACAGCATGCGCCAGGCCCTGGAGCTGGGCAGCCGCACCATCATGATGCATCAGGGCCGGGTGATCGAGGACATCGACCAGGCCCGCAAGCGCCGCCTGACCGTGGAGGACCTCCTGGACCGTTTCGCCGAGCTGCGCCGGGCCGAGCAGCTCACCGACGACCTGTTGGAGGAGCTGCGCCGGTCCTACGCCTGATCCGGCCGGCCCCGCGCCTGGCGCGCAAGGCCCCCGCCCCGGACTGGCCCCCGCCCCGTTCACCCCGGGATCAAAGCGCGGCCGGGCATCCAGCCCGGCCGCGCGGTCTTTCATGACAGGGGACCGTCAGGGACGGACCTGATCTCAGCCGCCCTTCTGGATGGCGGTGGCGATGCCCACCGAGGCCGAGGTGGAGACGCCGATGGCCGCGGCGATGGCCGTGCCGGCGGCGGCGGCGGTGACCGGGGCCAACAGCGGCGGGAACAGGCAGGCCACGCAACTGACGCAGGCCAGGCAGGCCAGGCAGGCGGCGCAGGCCGCGCAGCCGGTGCACCAGCAGTTGGCCGCCTCGCTGGCGGCCAGTTTCAGCCCCTGCATCCCGGTGGCGGCCAGGTGGGCCGCCAGGGAGGCGGGGATCTGGATGGCGGCGGCGGCGTCCAGCGGCTGGACCACCACCTCCAGGGTCTGCTGGGAGGCCAGCTTGCCCGCCTGACCCTTGCCGGTGACCCGGAAGGACTCCAGGAGATAGGTGTGACGATTGATGTCGATGCTGATCTGCGCGCCCTGCATCTGATCAGCGCTCTTGGCTCCCTGGGTGTTGGCGGCCAGCTTGGCGAACTCCTGGGCCGAGATGTCGCCCACCAGGGTGGCCACGTTGTCGCGGGTGGCCGGCCCCAGGCTGAACTCCCGCGATTGCAGGACGCTCAGGCCGGCCAGGTCCATGCCGCCCTTGCCGCTCATCAGCGAGTCGTGCTGGCCGGGGGTCATGGGGCTGGCCTGCCAGCCGTCGCCGGCGCTGATGTACTTGACCCCGTTCAGGTAATAGATCTGGGTGATCTGCTGGGCGTGGCTGTAGTTCTCCTGCACCATCAGGTGGGCCATCTTGCTGGGCCGGTCGATGACGCAGGTCACCTTGACCATCGCGATGGTGGAGTTCTTGGGGGCGTCAAGATCGTAGGCCGTGATGGTGTTGGTCGAGGTGAGCGCCACCTTCTCCAGTTTGCTCATGGCCGCCTGGGTGAGGTCCAGCAGGCTCTGGGCCTCGTTGCCTTTGTCGGACATACTCATCCTCCCTGCCTTTGGATAATGGCGCCTAGCCGTGTTGCAGGTTGCTGGCCACGCCCACCGAGGTGCTCACCGCCACGGCGGTGGCCGCGCTGATGGCGGCCGCCGCGGCGGTGGCGGTGACGGGAGCCAGCAGCGGCGGGAACACACAGGCCACGCAACTGATGCAGGCCAGGCATGCCGCGCAGGTCAGACAGGCCAGGCAGCCGGTGCAGGCGCAGCCGGCCAGCACCTGGTCGACGCTGGCCAACTCCAGTTTCTCGACACCGGATTTGGGTTGCTCCTTGGTCGTATCCGCCATCGGATTCCCTCCTTGTCTGGGAGTGGCGTCTTCTCTCCTGGCGTCTCCCCGGACGGAGAAACGCCCCCTCGACGAGCCCGCGCGCCGGGACGGTCCTGGCGGTCAATCCCCGGCCGTGGGCGATCGCCAGAAACCGCGGTCGGCGTCGTAGGCACACCGTTCCTCGACGGGCAAGTAGCGACAGGCGTTGCAGGCGTAGCGAAACTCGCAACGGACGCACTTGCGATCCTGGTCCGCTTGGTCGATGGGCACCGTCCAGGTGGTCTCCACCAGGGCCTTGACCGCCGCCGGCAGCCATCCCTGGCCCAGATGGGCCACCGGCGCTCCCTTGTGGCCGAAGCAGGGCAGCACCGCCCCGTCGTGGGCGACGTAGATCTTGCCGTTCAAGCAGCTGTCCCCGCTCTTGCGCGACCAGAAACGCTCGAAGCCGGTCTGCACCAGGTCACCCTGCCCGATCCGGGGCGGCTCCGGGCTGACGGTCAGCAAGCGCCAGCCCCGCGTCAGTTGCGGACCCAAGACCTGGCGCACCTGGTCCTCGGGCGCCCCCCGATTCAGGATGCTCACCTGGACGCGATCCCCCAGGTGGGCGCGGATGGCCGGCAGCTCCGCCGTCGCGGTCAGGAGCACGCTGAAGGCCACCTCCGGCAGGTCCGGCGGCAGGGGCAGCAACCCGCTGGTGTGCACCTGCACGCTGGCCACGCCCGCCTCCCGGGCCTGGCGCGCCAACGCCGGCAGATCGGGATTCAGCAAGGCCTCCCCGCCGGTGAAGACCATGGCCTGGGCCCCGAAACGAGCCAGCTCCCGGATGAGCTCCAACCATTGCCCGGTGGCCAGGGGAGCGGCGTCCGGTTGTCCGGGCCGGAGCACGCAGATGGGGCAGAAGGCCTGGGCGCAGTCGGGACAGGCGCGAACGCACTGGCCGGACACCTGGAGCACCGCCAGGCTGACGTAGGGCGTCTCCTTCCAGATGCGGCGCTCGCGAAACACGTTGAAGGTGCGCAGCTTGTCCACGAAGGGCGGCTGGGACGCGACGAATCCCCATTGCCGCTGGAGCAGGTCGCGGAAAGGCTCGGCCTCGGGATCCACCGGCTGGTTGGCCTCGCCGCGGGCCAGGGCCAGGCTGTTGTCGTGGTCGCACCACAGGGCCTGGCCGGAGTACAGGTTGTGGACCACCGCGCCGACCGCGCCCATCACCAGATAGCACTCGGGATTGAGGCGGAAGTATTTCTCAGACATTGAGGTAACCCACCTTCTCCAGAATCTGGCCGTGGTATTCCACCGTGATGCCATCCAACAGGTCCGGACGCCGCTCCACCACGTCCACGTAGCGCACCAGGGTCTCGCGCACGGTGGTGACGGTGTCGGCGCACGAGCCCTGGACGAACTGGAAATCGCCATCCTGGGCGGTGGTGGCGAAGCAGCGCGAGCAGAAGCGGGTCACCGGGCAGTCCCGGCAGTGGCGGCAGATCTGGTCGTTGTACTGCGCGATGACCTGGGCGATGCGCTGGTAGTCCAGGCCTTGCTCCAGGTCGCCGATGGGGAACTTGTTGTTGATGCGCTCGCACATGTGGACGCGGCCGTCGCAGGTCACGAACAGCTTCTCGCCCGGCACGCAGCAGGAGGTGTAGGGCAAGAAGGCCGGCCTCCGCTCGGTGGTGATGGGGTGGAAGGCGAACTCGGCGAAGGTGACCCCCACGTAGCAGAAGAGAAACGAGCCCTTGGCGATGGTGTCGCGCCGGGCCGCCTCCAGGAACTGCGCCTGGAAGGCCTCGTACATCCCGCGCCAGCGCGCCTTGTCCTCGGGGGTGAACTGGGCGTAGTAGGAGGTGTTGTTGGGGTCGATCTGGGAGATGCTCACCACGAACAGGTCGTGTTCATCGAAGAAGTCCCGCAGCTGGTTCATGTCGGTGCGATAGTCGTAGCAGGCGCTCACCGCCAGCTGGTTGTAGGAGGGATGGCGCTCGCGCAGGCGGGAGAGGTTGGCGAAGACCCGGGCGAAGCTGCCCCGTCCGGCCGGGTCCACCCGGTTGCGGTCGTGATTCTCCTGGTTGCCGTCCAGGCTGACGATGATGGAAAACCCGTGCCGGGTGAGGAAGTCGGCCACCTCGTCGTTCAGGAGCAGGCCATTGGTGGTCAGGGTGAACAGGGCCTCGGGGAAATCCTGGCCGTAGCGTTCCTGGAAATACTCCACCGTGGCGCGCAGGACCGGGAAATTGAGCAAGGGTTCGCCGCCGTAGAAGCCGATGATGGGCTTGGCGCTGGGGTTGCGCTGGCGGACCCGGGCGTGGCCGGCCATGAACAGGTCCAGGCCGGACCGGGCCCGCTCGGCGGTCATGCTGGCATCGTGATAGCCCCGGTTGAAGGGGTAGTGGTCGCTGTAGACGCAGTAGCGGCAGCGCAGGTTGCACTGCTGGGTCAGCTCCAGGATCAGGTGACGGAAGCCGTGGCCCTCGTCCAGGTGGTGCCGGCGCAGCTGCTGGGGTTCCACCGTCTGGGGCGGGGGTTGGCGCTGCCCCAGGGGAGACATGGTCAGCCAGCCGGAATAGGGCGCGGCCCCGGAGCGGCATTGCTGGCCGGGAAAGATCAGGCCGCTGTCATCGTCATAGAAATACTCGTTGCCCTGCGTACTGCTGAAGGCGATGCCTTTCATTTCCCCCCCCTGGGTCGGCGCTGGTCATACGGCAATGGCCGGCGCCGCCAGATATGGTGTGGCAATCTTGCGCGGGGCCTGGCTGAAACCAGCGCCGAGAGAAGCCGCCGTCCACGGGACCATGCCTGACAAGCCCACCCGCCCGCCAGCTGGGGCGCGCTTGCCCTTCGCCCAGGCTCGGAGACTACCCGGCTCCCGGCCCGCCCGCGAAATGTCTCCTCCCGTCACCGCTCGCGGCGGGATCAACCCGTCGCGCGGCGCAAGGCAGTCATGGCCTTTACTGGTTGTCGGTGATGAAAAACCTGGCCCTGGGTTTGGCGCGGCCAACCGGCTCGCCGAGCCCAGGTCCGGCGGATGACGCGGGCAAAGGTGGCATTTCCTGGCCAGGCGCGACCCGGAGACCGTCTTCCGCCGCGCGCTCCCCGCCGAGACGACGTCCAGGCCGCCCCGGAGCGGACCGCTCCAGCCCAACCGTGGTTCAGACCGGTCGGCGGAGAGGGCAGATCGCGCCCTCCGCCAGAGGCCAGTCCCAGAACCGTCTTGTCACGCCAGGAAGGTGATGTGGAATACTTGGCGAATGCTGTGGATCGAAGACGTGAAGCTAATCAGTCTTTCCCGGCAAACACCCCGACAGGCGAACGGTTGCCTCGCGTTGCCCCATGGTGTCTGCGCTCGGCCCGACCTCGGGCATCCAGCGAGGTCGGGCCCTGGACCTCGCCCAACGCCTAATAGCAAAGTATGCATATCAGTCATTGGGCATTAATAAGAAATTACTCCTTTGGGAGTGGCCAGTCAAGCTCCGCGTGAGCGCCGTCGCTGTCACCTTGGCGGCGCGATGGCAACCCCGGCCTGGTTCTCCGGGTCCAGGCGCGGCGGTGGACAGGACGGTCCCATGGGAGGCAACGCTTGGAATTGCTTGCCTAATATGGTGATGACTTGTCAATGCTTTCCGGCGCTGGTGATCAGAGGCGATCGGGTGAGGGCTCGGGGTCCTCGGCGTAGAGCCCGGCCAGGCAGCGTCCCACGCACTCGCGGCAATCGGAAGGGGATTGGCCGCCCTGGCAAAACTGTTCGAAGGCCTGCCGCCAGGCCTGGCTGGTGCGCGGGCATTCCTTGAGGAAGCCCAGGAAGCGCCCCATCCTTTCGATGACCTCCGGGCTCAGGACGTGCTCGGCCCGACAGGCGTCGGCCTCGGCCTGGGAGGGCGGCACACGCAGCACCTCCTGCAGGAAGGCCGAGAGGGTCTGGTGGCGGCTGATGATCTTGGCCGCCAGCCCGGCCCCCTGGGGGGTCAGGGTCACCTGGCTGTAGGGCTGGTAGTTGATCAGGCCTTTCTCGGCCAGGCTGCGCAGGGCGGAGGTGACTGAGGCCCGGGTCACCCCCATCTGGACGGCGATGTCGGTGGCGCGGGCCACCGCTTGCTGTTGCAGCAACCGGGCGATGGTCTCCAGATAGTCCTCGAGCTGGGAAGTGAGGCCTGGCATCCATCGCGGGTCGGCCGCACGGCGCGGCTTGGGGGGCCTTTCCATGCATTCCCGCCTGGTTAAGTTGGCTTTTAATGTTAGCACAGAGGGGCTTGACGCCCCAGCATGTTTGATGTATCTAACAATTAGGCCGCCGATGGTCTGCCTGTGGATGGTCATTGCCGGCGGAGGGCCGCAATCCTCCCTGGTCCGAACGAGCGCCGCTCCGGGATCATTGCAGGGCTGACCTGATTGGACCCGATCACGCCAAGGCCAATGGTGAGTCGCGGTTGGTGGGTCCATCCAAAGCCGGCGCCGGCTGAGACTCCACGGTCTGGACAGGGCCTTCGGCCACTGCCCCGGCCATGCAAACAGGAGTTTATTGTTAGATGCCTCTTATTTTTCCAGGGCCTTGCCTTCACCACCAGCCTGGCGCCGGTGGCGCGATCCCGCGTCCCACGCCCTGGCGTCCCCCTGGCCGCCGCCCAGGCGGACCCGACGTCTCCACCCCCAGCGCTTGAGCATGACTTGGATGGCCTGCATGAAGACCCCTTATTTTGCCCCATCGATGAGAATGCGACTCAATTACGATCAAGCCCCCCGCCGGGGAGGCCAGGCATGAACCCGGGTGAGCTGTACGCCCTGATCGGTCCGGCCGGGGTGGTCCTGTTGGGGCTGTCGGTGCTGGGCCTGTACCTCTTCCTGCGCAACCTCATCTACCTGCGCCTGGTGGCCCGCCACTTCAAGGCCTGCTTCGCCCGTTTGGAGGCCAACCAGCGCCTGGAGGACTTCTGCGCCCAGCAACGCAACCCCCTGGTGGCGGTGGTGGGCAGCGTGGTCCAGACCCATTTCGCCCACTCCCAGGACATGCGGGCCGAGGTGGCCTATCTCTTCCACCGCCATTTCGGCCGGGTCAGCAGCGGCCTGGGCGGCCTGCGCCTGATCGCCGCCCTCTCCCCCATGCTGGGCCTGTTGGGCACCGTCCTGGGGATGGTCCGGGTGTTCCAGTCCCTGGCCGGAACCAGCGCCCATGACCCCAAGGTCCTGGCCCAGGGCATCTGGGAGGCCCTGGTCACCACCATCATGGGCCTGGTGGTGGCCATCCCCTGCCTGGTGGCGGTGCACTGGCTGGCGCGCAAGCTGCACGGCTTCCGCATCGAGGCGGTGGAGCACAGCTACCGCGCCCTGGGGTTGAGTTGCGGAGAAACCCCGTCCAGCCAGGCCCCCGGCCATTCCGCGCGGAGGGCGGCATGAATCCGGACCTGGACCTGTTCGAGGAGCCGGAGCTGGGCATCGACCTGACCCCGCTGATCGACGTCATCTTCATGCTGCTGATCTTCTTCATCCTGGCCGGCAGCCTGACGCCGCCCTCCATCACGGTGGACCTGCCCCAGGCCGTCAGCGCCGAGCCGCCGCCCCGGCGCGAGGAGCCCCTGCGCCTGGCCATTGATCGGGAAGGACGCATCCACCAGGGGCAAAACCCGATCGATCCCCGGCAGCTGTCGGCCCTGTTGGCGACCAGGCCCCCGCGTCCGGTGGAGGTGGAAGTGGACAGCCGCGCCCCCTTCGCGCCCTTCATGCGGGTGTTGGACCTGGCCCGCCTGGAGGGGCGCGACGATCTGCGCATCGTGGCCCGACCGCCGGATCAACCCTGAAGATCCGGCCGCGCGCGCCCAGACAAGGAGACGAGCGAGATGCAGATGGTATCGGCGATGGAAAAGCCGGAGCCGTTGGAAGGCAAGCTGGGCCTTTTGGAGGACTTCCTGGCCCAGGCCGGACGGCGTCCGGTCCTGGCCCGGGAGGGAGTCGACCCCCTGCCCCATGCCTTCGCCCGCAAGAGCGCGGTCCACCCCGGCCTGGGCGGCCGCCCCCTGCGCGACGATCAGGCCCGCCAGCGCCTGGAGGCCCTGTCCCAGGGGCCCCCGCCCCAGGGTCTGGCGGCGGCCTATTTCCACATCCCCTTCTGCGCCAGCCGCTGCCTGTATTGCGGTTTTTTCGGCCGACCCCTGGCCCCGGGCCAGAGCCGGGCCTACACCGACGCCCTGCTGCGCGAGATGAGCCTGCTGGGCCAGGACCCGCGCCGGGCCACCCCCCCCTTGCAGGCGGTCTACCTGGGCGGCGGCACCCCCTCGGCCCTGGACGCCGGCGACCTGGCCCGCTTGCTGGAGTCCATCCGGGAGTGGCTGCCCCTGACCAACGATTGCGAAATCACGGTGGAGGGCCGGGTCTACGGCTTCGACCGCCAGAAGGTGCGGGCCTGTCTGGACGCCGGAGCCAACCGCTTCTCCATCGGGGTGCAGTCGTTCGACACCGAGCTGCGCCGCGGCCTGGGCCGTCGGGCTCCCCGGGAGGAGGTCCTGGGGTTTCTGGGCGACATGGCCGCCGACGGCCGGGCGGCGGTGGTCATCGACCTGATCTTCGGCCTGCCCGGCCAGGACATGGAGCGCTGGGAGGCTGATCTGGAGACCCTGACCGGCCTGGGCATCGACGGGGCCGACCTCTATCAGCTCAACCTCTTTCCCGGCGGCCTGTTGGACCAGGCGGTGCGCGAGGGCCGCCTGGCCGAGCCGGCCGACCTGGCCCGCCAGTCGGCGCTGTTCGCCCGGGGGGTGGGCCTGATGGAGCGGGCGCGCTGGCGTCGGCTGTCCATCTGCCATTGGGGTCGCACTCCCCGGGAGCGCAACCTCTACAACCTGCTCATCAAGCGCAAGGCCGATTGCCTGGCCTTCGGGGCCGGGGCCGGGGGCAGCCGGGCCGGTCACTTCTATTTCCTGGACGGCGACCCGGACCGCTACCTGGAGGCGGTGAACCAGGGGATCAAGCCGGTGGTGATGTGCCTGGATCCCCCGGACCAGGCCGGAGTGGTGGCCGACCTGGGCGGGGAGCTGGAGCTGGGCCGGGTGGACCTGCACCGCCTGGGCCGGATCCACGGCCTGGACCTGGCCGGCATCCTGGCCCCGCTGCTGGAGCAGTGGGACCGGGTGGGCCTGATCGAGCGCAAGCAGGGCTGGGTGGAGCTGACCCTGGCCGGCCAGTTCTGGCAGGTGAACCTGACCCAGGCCCTGATCGACTACCTGGATTGGCACGGCAAGCGGACCGGCCCGGCGGCCGGCTGAAAGGAGCGGACCCATGCGAGGCGGTGGTTGGTTGAGCATTGCATCCGTCCTGGTGGTGAGCGGGGCCCTGGCCGGCGGGGCCCTGGCCCAGGAGTCCATGGAGAGCCGGGAGGTCTCGGTGACCGCCACCCGGGTGGAGCGCAAGCTCCTGGAGGTGCCGGTCTCCACCACCTACATCGGCCAGGAGGAGATCCAGCGCTCCGGGGCCGAGAGCGTGGGCGAGCTGTTGCGCGACGTGCCGGGAGTGGAGGTCTTCGACAACGGGGCCGGGGGCGCCAAGCGGGTGAGCATCCGGGGCGAGAGCGGCCAGCGGGTGCTGATCCTGGTGGACGGCCAGAAGATCGGCGACCAGAAATCCATGGACGGCAGCCCGATCCTGGTCAACCTGAGCGAGGTGGAGAGCGTGGAGGTGATCAAGGGTCCGGCCAGCGTGCTCTATGGCTCCGAGGCCATTGGCGGCGTGGTCAAGATCACCACCAAGAAGGGCGGCGACCGCCCGGTGCAGCTTCACCTGGGCGGCGGCTACGACGGCTCCACCTCGGGCCTCAACGGCGACGCCGCCCTGCACGGCTCCCACCAGGGCTTCAGCTACCGCCTGTCCGGGGCGCTCTCCGACCAGGGCGACCGCGACACCCCGGACGGCAAGCTGGAGCACAGCGACTACAAGTTCGACGATTACCGCGCGGTGCTGGGCTATGACCGCGGCCCCACCAGCCTGGGGGCCGGCTATCAGACCTACGACAGCGAGGTGCACGTCCACGTGCCCAACAGCAGCATATCCGCGCCCATCACCGCCATGTTCCTGGACCTGCCCAAGTGGTCGCTGGAAAAATATAACGCCTTCGCCGAATACAAGGGCGACGGGCCCCTGGTCAAGGTCCGGGCCGACGCCTATTGGCAGCGCACCCTGAAGGATTTTCAGAACAACATCTCGATGTCCATGATGCCCGGCCACAAGCGCCAGCTGGACATCACCACCAACAACGACCAGAAGACCTGGGGTGGAACGTTGCAGGGCGACCTGGCCCCGGCCCAGGACCACTACCTCATCGCCGGCCTGGACTGGAGCGACGACGGTCTGGAGGCCAAGGAGCGCCGCCACCAGACCGACAACCGCATCCGGCCCTTCCTGAGCGACAGCACCTACCACTACGAAGGCCAGATGCGCACCATGGCCCTGTTCGTCCAGGAGGAGTGGGCCTTCCATCCCCAGCTCAGCCTCACCGCCGGTCTGCGCCAGACCTGGGTGGACTCGGAGCTGACCCGCTCCACCAATCCCTCGGTGTCCACCCGGGACATCAACGACTCCCACCTGGTGGGCAGCCTGGGCCTGGTCTACCGGCCGGCCAAGGACCTGAGCCTGCGCGCCCTGGCCGGCCAGGGCTACCGCTTCCCCAACCTCCAGCAACTCTACATCGGCACCCTGCACGGCGGCTCCACCCCCACCTATCCCAATCCCGACCTCAAGCCCGAGACCAGCAACAGCTACGAGCTGGGCCTGCGCCGGGCGGGCAAGGACTGGCTGGTGGACCTGGGGGTGTTCTTCAGCCAGGCCGACGACTACATCACCACCACCCCGGTCTCCGGCGGCCAGCAATACGCCAACGTGGACGGGGCCGAGACCTACGGCGTGGAGTTGCAGGCCGATTACACCCTGCAACCCTTGCGCGTGACGCCCTATCTCAACGGCACCGTCTCCCGCCGCCAGTTCAAGTACGAGGGCGGCTCCACCTATGACACCGGCCTGCCCCCGGCCTGGGGCCGCCTGGGTCTGCGGATGGAGCGCAAGCCGATGCGCGATCTGCGCTGGTGGGGCGACGTCTTCGCCCGGGGGGCCATGGAGGCCGAGCAACTGGACACCAGCAGCAACCAGACCGTCACCTACGACTCCTGGGTGACCGGCAACCTGGCCACCGGCGTCATCTACGGCGCCAGGGGCGACTACCGCCTGACCCTGGAATTCAACAACATCTTCAACACCTCCTACACCACCGCCAGCGAGACCCTGCCCGCCCCGGGCCAGTACGTCGCCTTGCAGTGGTCGGTGGAGTTCTAGGAGCGCCATGCCCCCTTCGGCCACACCCAAACCCGTCCCTCGCCGCCCCTATTGGCAGCCCCGGGAGCTGATCCTGGTGGGGGCCTTCGCCGCCCTGACCAAGGTGGCCGGGGTGGTCATCGCCCTGGCCGGAGGGGGCATGAACCCGATGAGCCTGGCGCTCAAGAACGCAACTGCCACCATCCTGCTGGTGGTGCTGTTGCTCAAGGCCCCCAAGTTCGGGGTGCTGACCCTGTACGTGGTCAGCCAGTCCATCTTCTCGCTGCTGCTGTTGGGCGGCAGCCTGATGCTGCTGCCCGGCCTGCTGCCGGCGGGCATCCTCTGCGACCAGTTGATTCGCGGCCTGGGCGGCTACCAGCGGGTCTGGGCGGTGCTGGTGGGGGTGGGAGTCTTCGACCTGCTCTCCAAGGCCATCGCCCTGGGCTTCTCCTTCCTGGCCTTCCGCGAGGACCCGCGCCTGTTCATCATGCCGGCGATCTTCATCGGACTGGGCTACCTGGGCTCGCTGCTGGGCCTGGCCGGGGGTCTGAAATTCGTCAAGGAGCTGCGCCATGCCGGCCTCATCCGCGCCTAGCCCGGTCCTGGCGTCCCTGGCCGGCGGCCGGGAGGTCCGCGCCCGGATGCTGATCTGCCTGGTGACCTCGCTGGTGGTGGTCTGGCTCAAGTCTCCCCTGGCCCTGGGCTGGCTGGCGGCCTGGGCCACCGCCCTGGCCCTGTCCACCACCCCCTTGCGCCTCCTGGCCAAGGTCTACGCCCTGGCCGCGGCCCTGTTCCTGCTCTCCCTGGGCTGTGGTTGGCTCCAGGCCCAATGGTCGCCTGCCCTCAGACAGTCCGGCTGGACGGTCTTCCTGACCCCCTTCCTGCGGGTGGCGGTGCTCTTGGGCCTGACCCTGTCGGTGGCCCTGGGCGCGCGGCCCACCGAGTTGCTGGCCGCCCTCAAGGGCCTGCGCCTGCCGCTGTTCATCCACCTGCCCCTGGTGGTGATGATCCGCCTGGTGCCCAGCCTGATCTCCGATCTGCGCCAGATCGCCGACAGCCTGCGCCTCAAGGGGGTGCGCCTCAATCCCCTGAGCCTGCTGGCCTCGCCGCTGTTGACCAGCCGCCTTTTGTTCGCGCCCCTGGTCTTCCGGGTGCTGCGCTCGGCCGAGGAGCTGGCGGTGGCGGCCGAACTCAAGGGCCTGGGCCAGGGGGCGCGCCCAAGCGCCTGGCGGGGAGCCCGGGCCGGCTGGCGGGACGGCCTGCTCCTGGGCCTGGCTCTTGCGGTCCTGGTCGGGTCCTTCTGGCTGGAAACCGGCGCGCCCGCCGCGCGGGCCTGGTAGGACGGTCATGATCCGCGTCCACGACCTGACCTACACCTATCCCTTCCAGGAGCGACCCGCGCTCGCCGGAGTGAACCTGACAGTGGAACCGGGTCAGGTCGCGCTCCTGGCCGGGGCCAGCGGCTGCGGCAAGTCCACCCTGCTGCGGGCGGTCAACGGCCTGATCCCCCACTATCACCAGGGCCGGCGACGGGGACGGGTCCTCATCGCCGGGCGCGAGGTGGGGGAGTTGGCCCTGGGCGACATCTCCCGGGTGGTGGGGAGTCTGTTCCAGGACCCGGAGCAGCAGTTTTTCGCCCTGGGGGTGGCCGAGGAGGTGGCCTTTGGCCTGGAGTGCCGGGGCCTGGCCCCCAGCCTGATCGAGCGCCGGGTGACCGCCTGCCTGGAGCGTTTCGGCCTGATCCACCTGGCCGGCGCCTCGGTGCTGGAGCTTTCCGAGGGCGAGAAGCAGAGGCTGGCCCTGGCCGCGGCCCTGGCCCTGGAGCCCCGGGTGCTGGTCTTGGACGAGCCCACCGCCAACCTGGACCCCGAGGCGGTGGCCGATCTGGCGCGCACCCTGGGCGAGCTCAAGCGCGCCGGCCTGACCATGCTCATCGCCGACCACCGCCTGCACTGGCTGGAGGGTCTGGCCGACCGGGTCTGCCTGCTGCGCGACGGCCAGGTCGCGGCCCAAGGGGGCCTGGAGGTCCTGGCCGACGACGCCCTGCGTCGCCAACTGGGTCTGCGCGCCACCCGCCTGGAAGACCGTCGAGACGCCCTGCCCGGCTTGCCCATTTCCTGCGCCCTGGGCCTGGAGGTGCGGGGGCTCGCCTTCGCCCATCGCCGCCGGCCACCCCTGTTCGAGGCCTTCGACCTGGTGCTGCCCCGGGGACAGGTGATGGCCTTGCTGGGCCCCAACGGCAGCGGCAAGACCACCCTGGCCCGCCTGCTGGCCGGCCTGGAGACCCGCCGCCAAGGACATTTCCGCCTGGATCAGTCCCCCGTCGCGCCGAACCGGCTGCGGGAGCGGGCCGGACTGGTCTTCCAGAACGCCGACCATCACCTGCACCTGAGCAGCCTGGAGCGCGAGCTGATCTTCAGCCTGCCCCGGGGATTGCGGGCCTCGGGCCGGGGGCGGATGGCCGAGTTGGTGCGCCGCCTGCGTCTGGATGGCCTGGAGCAACGCCACCCCCAGTCGCTCTCCGGCGGCCAGAAGCAACGCCTGGCCATCGCCGCCACCCTGATGAAGGACCCGGCCCTGCTGATCCTGGACGAGCCCACCAGCGGCCTGGACGGCGCCGGTCTGCGCGGCCTGGCCGAGCTGCTGCGCCAGCGGGCGGAGGAAGGCGCGGCGGTGCTGGTCATCACCCACGACCTGGAGTTGATCGAGGCGGCCTGCGACGGCGGCCTGACCCTGGCCCGGCCCGGCGAGGCGGCCGGCCCCACCCAAGCGAGGAGGTTATCGGCATGAAAAGCATGGTGGTCTACTCCAGCCGCACCGGCAACACCCGCAAGGTGGCCGAGGCGGTGCTGGCCAGCCTGCCCGAGCCCCGGGCCATCTATTCCGCCCAGGAGGCTCCGGACCCCGGGGACTGCGACTTCCTGGCCCTGGGCTGCTGGATCGACAAAGGGACGGCCGACGCCGAGGCCAGGGCCTACTTCCAGCGGGTCAAAGGGCAACGGGTGGGTGTGTTCATCACCTTGGGGGCCTACCCCGATTCCGACCACGCCCGGCAATGCGTGCAGCGGGTGCGCGAGGAGCTGAAGGGCAACCAGGTGCTGGGCCACTTCATCTGCCAGGGGGCCATCGATCCGCAACTGGTGCGCTGGATGGAGATGCTGCCCGAGAACCATCCCCACCACATGGACCAGGACCGGCGGGACCGCATCCAGGAGGCGGCCAATCATCCCGACGCCCGGGACCTGGAGCGGGCCCAGGACATCTTCCGCAACATGCTGGCGGTGCTGGCCGAGATCGCACCCCAGGGGGAGGAGTCCTGATGCGCCGCATGACCGCCAACGAGATGCGGGCCGTGGTGGGGCGGGCCAAGTGGGCCACCATCTGCGCGGTGGATTGCAGCGGCCGTCCCTACGCCATCGAGGCCACACCTTTCGCGATGGACGGTGAAACCTGCTTCATGATCAACCCCCGGGGCGGAGTGTCCCGCTGCCTGGCCGGCAACGCCCGGGTGCTGCTCAAGTACACCCTGGCCTCGCCGGACGTGACCCAGTGGGCCGGGGTCTCCTGCCAGGGCCTGGGCCGCTTCGATCCCGAGCCCAAGGCCCTGCGCCGGGGCTGGTCCAGCCTGGGCCAACGCCTGGGGATGGACTATTCCGCCCAGGCCGAGCGCTTCGCGGCCGGCAAGCGCGGCTCCCCCTTGTTCCGGGTGCGGGTGGAGGAGATGAGCGGCCGTTGCAGCCAGGGCTGGCGCGACTTGCTGAACCAATGAGTCCGGCGGCGCGCTTCGGGGGGAGCGCGCAAGACAAGGCCATGATGAAGCTTGACCGCGGCGCGGAGCGGATGGACCCAACGGAATGACAGGCATGCGGCGACCCCCACTCCAGCTCCAGGCTCTGGCCGATCCCTCCACGGCCAGCCGCCGCCTGGCATGGCTGCTTACCCTGGTGGTCCATCTGATCCTGGTGGGAACTTGGTTGGCCCGTTCCCCTTGGCAGCCGACCCCCGCACCGGCTTCCGAGCCCCCCCGCCTGGTGCTGCGTCTCAGCCCGCCAGCCCCTGCCGCGCCCCGGATACTGGAGCCGCCCCGGGCGCTCCCCACTCCGCCGCCGCCCGCGCCCAGGCCAGAACCCGAACCAGAGCCCAGGCCGGATCCCAAACCCGCCCCGCCCCGTCCCAGCCGGGCCAAGCCCCAGCCCGCCCCGGCGGTCCCGCCCCCACCTCCGGGCCCGACCGCCAGCGCCACCGCCGCCGAGGTCGCGCCGGCCCCCACGCCAGCGACATCACCCGCGCCGGTCAGCGCCGCTCAGGCCCGGCCGGATCCCAACTTGGAGGCCCGCCGCCAGGGCATGCTGGACGAGCTGGCCGGAATGCTGGAGCGGGAAAAGCGCTATCCCCTGGCCGCCCGGCGCGGCGGCATCAGCGGCCGGGTGTTGCTCTTGGTGGAATTCGACGCCCAGGGCCGTCCGCTGAGCTGGCGGGTGGTGGGCGACGAGGCCCCCGCGGTGCTGGCTCGGGCCACCCTGGAGGCCATGGAGCGGGCCAGCCGCCGCCTGTCCGGCGGCCTGCCCCTCCTGGCCGGTCGCCAGGTGCGAGTGCCAATGCACTATCGCCTGGAGTAGCCCCCTCCCACTTATATCACCCATCAACCACCATCAGCCGGAAGCAGCCATAAAGGTGGTCATCGTGGCCGGCCCTCCCAGCGCGGGCAAAACGGCCGTGCCCCCCCAGACCGCCCGGCTGCCGCAAAAGGAGGGACTGGTCCTGGCCGCCCTGGAGTTCGACAGCCAAAGCTTGGCTGCCCCGAGCGTTTCGCCCGGATGGGGATCCCCGCCCTGGGCGGGCTCGGCGGCCACCTCTGCCCGGACCATTACTTCGTCTCCAACCTGGAGGAGCGGTGGACTGGGGCCATCACCACCGGGTGGCGGTGCTGTTGGTGGATACGGCCGGGCTCTGCCTGGGTTGCGCCCCCACGTGGAGGGAGTCCTGCGGTGACAACGCTGGGCTGCCTGGTCGGCCCGCGCCCCGCCGCCATGAGCGGCGGCATGCGCCGGCGGCTGACCCTGGCCCGGGCCTGCGCCATGGGCCGGCCACTGCTGTTGCTGGACTAGCCATTCGCCTTCCTGGACAATGCCTGGCAGCGGCGGTTGGCCCCCCGATGGACTCCCGATCGGTCCGGGATCAGTCGTGTAGGGGGTGGGCTCTTTGGGACGCGGGGTCCAGGATCAGGAGGGGCGCCCGATGATCGCGGATCTCCTGGGCCGTGAACGATTCCGGAACCAGGAACAGGCTCCCGAACAGGCGGACCATCCTGAAGGTCCGGTCATGTCGGTCTACCCTCACGTTTTCCGCCACCAGCCATGATTTATGGTCGAGGTCGAGGAAGTCCCGGATTTCTTGGGCGTGATCCGGCTGGTATTGGTATCGGCTGGACAATTGGTAATGGAAGGGCCGATAGGACGGGTCGCTGAGCGAGGCCAGATCGAAACGCCGGTTGCAGGCTCGGCAGCCGATTTTCCGGTGGCCCTTCAGGTCCATGTTCCCGTATTCCACCACCTGATCGCAGTGGGGGCACTGGATTTTCATTCGCAGCAACCGCCGGCCGTGACGCTCCACGCCGGCCTGCTCCCCCAGGGCCAGGATCCGGGCCGGCGAGGATTGATAAATCTTGCGCAGCAGATGCATGAGCAGAAGGGTGTGCAGGAATTGATCCTTGCTCATGTCGGTGAGGTTTTCGACCGGGCAGCCAGCCTCGATGAAGGCGAGCCGATTCTGGATCACGCCTTTTTCTAGTGCCTTCTTGTAGATCCTGGTGCCGGGATAGAGCTCCACCGGCACCATGTAGATATTGTGTTTTTTAAGTTGGAGCCAGAGATCGAGGGTCTCGGCCGCGGTCGCGGGGGTTTCGGCCGGATCGCCGAACAGGAAATTGCCTTGCACGCCGATGCCCGCCTCCCAGGTCATGTCCAAGGCCTGTTTTATCTGTTCCACCCGAATATTCTTGCGCATGCTTTTCAGCACCACGTCGCTGCCCGATTCCAGCCCGTAGCTGATGCAGTAGCAGCCTGAATCCTTCATCGTGGCCAGCATGGCGCGGTCGATGTTGTCCACCCGGATCTGGGCCTCCCATTTCAGGCCCAGCGGTTTCATCCGGCGGCAGAATTCATGCAGCCGGTCCTGGTCCATGGAAAAAAGCTCGTCCAGGATGATGAGCATGTTGATGCGGAATTTGTTTTTCAGATGCTCGATCTCCTGGAACAGGTTGTCCAGGGACCGTTGCCGGTACACGTTGCCAATGGGGTGATAGCAAAAGGTGCAGTTGTAGGGGCAGGAGCGGCTGGAGATGATGCTGAGCCGCCGGGGGTTGTCGAAGGGGTGGAAATCACGTTCGGTGTTGGGAAGCTGGAGATCGAGGTATTGCTCGACCCCGAAGCCTTCGTAATCGGGAAAGGGAATCCGGTCCAGGTCGCGGATGGCCGGGCGGGCCGGGGTCTGCCGCAAGCGTCCGGGAGCCTCCCAGTAGATCAGGCCGGCCACGTTTTCCAGTGGCCCACCCTGGGCCAGGGCGTGGACCACCTCGACGACCGTGTCCTCGCCTTCCCCGATGACGCCGATGTCCGGGCGCAAGGCGTTCATGATCAGCTCCGGCTCGCTGGACAACAGACCGCCGCCGATCATGGTCATGACCCGCGGCCCGGCCATCCGCGCGGCGTCGAGCACCTGGCGGACCGCGTGGTAGTGGGCCGAGAGACCGCCGGTGAGCACCAGATCGATCTGATGCTGGCGGATGATCCGGGGCATCAATTCTTCCGGAGGAGTCGCCTCATGGTTCAGGTTCAGGCACGTCACCGCGAAGCCCGCCCGCTTGAGCGCGGCCGAGATATAGAGCAGGCCAACCGGAAGCAGGTAATACTGGCCGGGTCGGCCCACGAACCTGGGCAGAACGATCAAGACGCGCATCACGCTCTCCGACCCATGCTCGGAGTCCTGGACCCGTCGGCCGAGGGCTTGGCGGGCCGCCTCCCGCAAAAGCCATAGCCATGACCACGGTCCCGACCCCGAAGATTCACTCCAGCCATTGAATCGATCCCCCTTGCAGGCAGGCGATCCGCCCGCCGAAAGCGCACTCGCCGCGCAGCTCGCGCGTGATTTCGTCCTTGTAGGCCAGGGCGGTGATGATCACGGTGTCCACCGGATCTTCCCGAAGCCTTTGGGGTGGGGACACCCGGAGATGGCTGACCGGAAGATAACGGTCGTGTTTGACCGGGTCCTTGTCCACCAGATAGGCCACCGCCGAGGTGTCCACCATGGCCAAGGCCAGCACGCCCTTGGCTCCGGCCCCCCAAATCGCCACCCGTCGCCCGGCCTGGGATTCGACGGAAATGAAGGCGGCGAAGGCGGAGGAAATCTCCCTGGCCGCCGCCGCCACGCCGGCCAGGTTGGGCGGCTCCAGCCGACGGAGCCAGACTTCGTTGTATTCGCCGTCCATGGCCCGGCGAATCTGGACCACCTCGAACTGGGTGCGCGCCGCCAGCATCCGCAAGGCGTTCTCGCTGAAATAGGACAGATGGTCGCTGAAGAAGTCGAAAAACCGCTCCTGCTCCAGGGCCTGCTCCAGGGACGGGACCTCGATCAGGGCCGCCCCGCCGGGTTTGAGCAGCCCGCGCAGGCCGGCCATGAAATCCACCGGCGCCGGGACATGTTCCAGGACCTGCCGGGCGACCACCGCGTCGAACCGTCCCCTGAGCTCGGGCATGCCGTCGAGGGCGACGTAGCCGCCGATGACGGTCAGGCCCTTGGCCGCGCAGGCCCGCCGGGCCTTGGCGCTGGGCTCGTTGGCCGTGACCCGGCAGCCCAGGGTCATCAGCATGCTAGCGAATTGGCCGTCCCCGCATCCCGCCTCGAACACCTCGCCGCCCCGCAGATTGAACCGCTCCACGAAAGCCTGGGCCTGGCCTTCCTGGAAGCGGCGCATCTTGGGGGCGTGGCTGTGGCTCATGAGGTATTCCTCATAATAGTCGCCAGCCAGTTCGACTGGCAGCTGCACGTGGCCGCAATCGCCGCAGACCACCACGGTCAGCGGGACCGGATAATCGGCGGCCCGCTCCTCGGCCTCGAGCAGCCGTTCGATGTAGCGCGGCGACTTCTGGTAATGCAGCCCGGGATGGAGATCCGGTCCCCCGCACAGGCGGCAGGCAGGCGTGGTCATGGCATGATCTCCGCGAGACGGTTGGCCACCCCCGGCGGAAGCTCCGGGCGTTGTTGGGTGAGGTCGCCGCCGACCACGACCTTGGGATACGGCGCCCACTCGACCGGGGTTTTCACCTCCAGCACCGCCGGACCGGCCTCGGCCATGAGCCAATCCAGGGCCTCGGCGACATCATGGTCGCGGGCCAGGGCGCGGGCGGGCAGGCCAAAGGCGGAAGCCACCCGCACCACGTCCGGCACCGAGTACCCTTCCACGGTGGCCGGGTGGAGGCCAGCGAAGTTCTCGTCCTGGAAGTACCGCATCAGGCCGAGCATGCCGTTGTTGATGACCACCAGTTTCACGGGTGCGCGGAAGGTGGCGATGGTGGACAACTCGGAAAGGGCCATCTGGAATCCACCGTCGCCGGTGATGGCCAGCACCGATCGGTCGGGAGCCGCGAAATGGGCCCCGATCGCCGCCGGAATGGCGTAACCCATGGTGCCCAGGCCGCCGGAGTACAGGATCCGGTCGCCGGCCTTGATCTCCATGGACTGGGCGGTCCACATCTGGTGGCCGCCCACGTCGACCGTGTAGATGGCTCCCGGCGGCATGGCCCGGGACAGCCGGCGCAGCAACGCCTTGGGATTCAGGTCGCCCTGGTCCTGCTCGCCATCGCCAGAGAGCAGGGAACGTACCTCCCGGATCTGGTCCAGCCAGGTCTGGGGCGTCTTGAATCCCAGGGGCTTCCTGGCTTCCCACTCGGAGAAGGACTGAAAAAAGGTCCGCAGATCAAGCCGGATGCCCAGGGCGGTGGGCGCCGTGCTGTTGATCACGCAGGGGTCAACCTCCACGTGGATGATCTTCTTGTTGGCGGCAAAGGCGCTGATCTTGGCCGTCTGCCGCGAATCCAACCGGGTGCCCAGGGCGATCACCAGGTCGGCCTTGGCCAGGGTTCGATTGGCGTGGCGGTTGCCGTAAGCGCCGATGAATCCCACGTACAGGGGATCGTCGTTGGAAAAGGCGTCCTTGCCCAGCAGGCTGACCACCACCGGCAATCGCAGGCGGCGGGCGAAGGCGGCGGCCGCCGCCGAGGCGTCCGCGGTCTGGATGCCGCCACCCAGCAGCAGCAGCGGACGGCGGCTGGCGGCCAACAGCTCCCGGAAACGGTCGTAATCGGTTTCCGCCAGGGTCCGCTGCTCCTCATAGGCAAAGGGAACCGTCAGTTCGCCGGGATCGATCTCCTGCTTTTGGGTGTCAAAGGGGATGTCGTACAAGGTCGGTCCGGGCCGGCCTTCCAGGGCCAGACGGATCGCGTCCCGCAGCAGGTAGGGAACCATGTCCGCCCGGTCCACGAAATAGGCCGCCTTGGTCACCGGCGAGGCGATGGGAACGATGTCGGTCTCCTGATACCCCAGTTGTCGCAGCGGCCGGCCGTACTTGAAGGTGCCGGTGGTCACGTTGCCGGTCAGGTGGAGGACGGGCACGGAATCGAAATAGCTTTGCGCCATGCCGGTGATGAGATTGGTGGCCCCGGGGCCGCTCATGGCCAGGGCCAGCCCCAGGCCGTGGCGGACGCGGGCATAGCCGTCCGCCGCCAGGGCGGCGTTCTCCTCGTGGCGCATGGGCACGATGGTCATCAGGCCATCGCGGCGGATGGCGTCCAGGAGCATGGCGTTGGTCCCGCCGGCATAAGTGAAAACGTGCTTGACGCCGGCCATTTCCGACAGGTAGCGCGGTATGAATTCACAGGCTTTCATGGTTCAAGCTCCCCATGGGCGGCCGATCGCATCTCGGCGCGGGCCCGGCTCCTAACCGGACCTGGCGCGGCCACGCACAAATTTGGCAAAACAATCCCTGACGTACTCGATGATCGCCGCGTCGATGCCGGGGTACAGACCCAGCCAGAAGCTGTTTTCGGTCACCTGGTCGCTGACCGGGAGCCCGCCCTCCGCCACCCGGCGCCGGACGCCGCGATAGGCGGGTTGGCGGACCAGGTTGCCGCCGAACAACAGCCGGGTGGCGATCCCCTGGGCCTCCAGGTGCTCGATCAACTCCCGCCGATCGAAGGGGAGCCCCGGCCGCAGGGTCAGGGGGAAGCCGAACCAGCAGGGGTCCGCGCCCGGGGTCGGTTGGGGCAGGATGAACCACTCCTCGAATTCGGCGAACGCCCGGCGCATGGTCTCGAAATTCCGGCGGCGGGCGGCCATGAATCCGGGCAGCTTTTCCAGTTGGGCCAGCCCGATGGCGGCCTGGGCGTCGGTCAGCTTGAGGTTGTAGCCGAGGTGGGAATAGACGTATTTGTGGTCGTATCCCAGCGGCAGGTCGCCGTGGCGCTGGCTGAAGCGATTCCGGCAGATTCCGTCCACGCCCGGGGGGCAGCGGCAATCCCGACCCCAATCCCGGAAGGACAGGGCGATTCGCTGAAGCCGGTCGTCGGAGGTCAGCACCGCCCCGCCCTCGCCCATGGTCAGGTGGTGGGCGGGGTAGAAGCTGGTGGTGGCCAGGTGGCCGAACCCGCCGACCATCCTTCCCCGCCAGGTGGAGCCCACCGCGTCGCAGCAATCCTCCACCAGCCAGAGATCGTGCCGTCGCGCGAAATCGACCACCCGGTCCAGGTCGAAGGGATTGCCCAGGGTGTGGGCCAGCACCAGGGCCCGGGTCCGGTCGGAGCGGGCGGCCTCGAGCTGGTCGGGATTCAGGTTGTAGGTGGGCAGGGTGATGTCCACGAACACCGGGACCAGGCCATTCTGGATGATGGGATTGACCGTGGTGGGGAAACCGGCGGCCACGGTGATCACCTCGTCGCCCGGCCGGAGCCGCCGCTCCCCCAGCAGGGGCGAGGTGAGGCTGGAAACGGCCACCAGATTGGCCGAGGAGCCGGAATTGACCAACAGACAGTGGGCGAGATCCATGACCTGGGCGAAGGAGCGCTCGAAGGCCTGGGCGAAGCGGCCGGCGGTCATCCAGGCGTCCAGGGCGGCCTCCACCGCCATGACCAGTTCGCGATGGTCGAAAACCCTGCCCCCCACCGGCGCCTTCGGGCCGCCGCATGACCCGGCGGAGGCGCCAAAGGCCGCCGCGTGATACTGGACGGTGAGGTCCAGGATTTTTTGTCTCAGCTCATCCGCGGTGGGGTTCATTGGTCAAGAAATCCTTGTACCAGTTGATCGTTCGTCGCAGGCCCTCTTCCAGTCCGAACCGGGGGGACCAATTGAGCAGTTCCCGGGCTTTGCGCGCGCTGAGCAGTTGCTGGCGAATCTCGTTGGAAGCCTGGTTGAGGACCTTGGGGGGCGGCCCGCCGCCGCAGAGCCGGGTGATCAGGTGCACCAGGTCCAGCACCGTCCGCCCGTCCTGGTTGGAAAAATTGAAGGCTTCCCCGGCCAGCTCCGGCCGCTGGGCCAGCGCCTCGGCCAGGAGCATATAGGCCGCGGCTCCGTCCTCCACGTAGAAGTAGTCCCGGATGAACCGGCCGTCCGAGCGGATGACCGGCGCTTCCCCTCGCAGCAGGGAGCGGATGGCCCCGGGCACGATCCGGTTCCAGTTCAGGTCCCCGCCGCCGTAGAAGTTGCCGCAGCGGGTGACGACCACCGGAGTTCCGTAGGTCTCGAAATAGGCGCGGGCGATCAGGTCCGCGCAGGATTTGCTGACGTCGTAGGGATGTCGACCCTGGAGGGGGGCGCTCTCGTCATAGGCCGACCCGCCCTGGTCGCCGTAGGCCTTGTCCGAGGAGGCCACCACCACCTGGCGGACCGCGGGGCTGCGGCGGACCGCCTCCAACAGGTTCCAGGTCCCCTGGATGTTGGATTCAAAGGTCGAAACCGGGTTCCGGTTGGCGATGCCCACGATGGTCTGGGCGGCCAGGTGAAACACGGTGTCGATCTCGTATTCGCCCAGAACCCGCTCCAGGAGGTCGCGGTCCCGCAGGTCTCCCCAAACCGTCTTGACCAGGCGCGTCATGCCGGTCCGGACCAGCTCGCACCGCGGCGCGCCGTCCCGGACCAGGCAAACCACGTCGGCCTGGTGATCCAAAAGCCGGCCGACCAGCCAGCCGCCCAGCAGGCCGGTGGCCCCGGTGACCAACACCGGCCGGTCCCGCCAAAAGGACCCGCTCATGACCAGACCTTCCACGGCGGAGTGCCATCTTGCCACAGCTGGTTGATTTCCAGATAGTCGCGGTAGGTGTCCATGGCGAAGAAAAAGCCGTCGTGGCGATAGCTCATCAGTTGGCCATCCGCGGCCAGCCGTTGCAGGGGGGCCTGCTCAAGGACGCATTCGTCCCCATCCAGATAGTCGAAAACCCCGCGGTCGAAGACCATGTAGCCCGCGCTGACCCAACCGTCCAGACGGGGCTTTTCCTCGAAATGGGCGACCTGGCCGTTGTCCCTGATATTCAGGACGCCGAACCGGGACTGGGGCCGGACCGTGGTGATGGTGGCCAACCGGCCGTGGGAGCGATGAAAGGCCGCCAGACGGCCGATATCCAGATCGATCAGGCCGTCCCCATAGGTGACCATGAAGGTGTCGCCGCAGACGAATCGCTTGGCCCTGAGCACCCGACCGCCGGTCATGGTCGCCTGCCCGGTGTCCACCAGGGTGATGCGATAATCCTGCTCCTCGTGGGCTCCGTTGTAGGTGATGATGTTCTTGCGTCCCAGGTGGATCGTGAAATCATTGTTGTAGGTTTCGTAATTCAGGAAATATTCCTTGATCATCGTTCCGCGGTAGCCGAGACAGAGCACGAATTCCTTGAAGCCATGGGCGGCGTAGATCTTCATGATGTGCCACAGGATCGGTCGGCCGCCCACCTCCACCAGGGGCTTGGGGCGATACTCGGTCTCCTCCCGGAGCCTGGCGCCCTGCCCTCCGCACAGGATCAAAACCTTCATGCCCGCGTCTCGCGCTTCCATCCCAGCCTCTCCGCCGTCCCGCCCGCGCCGCCCCCAGCCTAAACCCCGCCGGGGTGGGCGGCCCGCGCCTCCTGTACGATCCGTCCCAATTGCGTCAGTTGGGCCGCCGCTACCTGGTTGTCCGGGAACAGGGCGCGCTCCCGCTCCAGATGGCGGATGGCATCCCGCGGCTCCCCCCGACGCCAGGCCACCTGGCCCTGCAATTGCTCCAGCCCATAGACCGGCGCCGCGGCCAGGGCGGATGCCCGGTTCAACAGCGCCTGGACCTCGTCGATCCGATCCCCGGCCAACAGGATGAATCCCAGCCAGACGGCCGCTTGCACGTCGCCTGGGCGACGCGCCGCCACCGCCTGGGCCGCCGGGATGGCCCGGTCCCAATCCTGAAGATCACAGCAGGCCTTGACCAGTACCTGATTGAGGCCCTCGTGGCCAGGATCCAGGCGAAGCCCCGCTTCGCACACCTGCCGGGCCTGGAGCGACTGGCCCGTAGCCAGGAGAGCCTCCCCCAGGTGCTGATACGCCTCCACCCGCTTCGGGGCGCAGCGCACCGACTGATCCAGGGCCTGCACCGCGCCGGCGAGATCGCCATTTTTCATCAGCGCCAGGCCCAGGGCTTCGTGGGCTCCGAAAAAATTATGGGTGATCTCCCCCAACCTCCGGGCATGGGCGATGGTGCCTTCCACATCACCCTGGTGCAGCCGGTCCAGCATGAAGCGATGGCAGAGCAGGAGCGCCTGGTTTATGGTTGGTTGGTGCTGGGCCGAAGCCATGACCGTCAAAATCTTGGCCCAATCATCCGGCGACAACCCTCCCCCGTCACGCAGGTATCGCTCCAAGACCGATAGAAAGAAGTCCGTCAGGGAGCGATGGGACTCCAGCAGCGGTCGCTCCACGATGTGACCCATCACCGCGGTGTTGAGGACGCCCTTGTGCTGCAAAAGCAAAAGCATCTCGATCAGGGGCATGATCAGGCCTTGGTTCTGCCCCTCCTGGATGGAATCCTGGTTCTGGTTGTACTGTCGGTGGCAGACCATGACCTGGGGCAGGTACACCGCGGGCCGATCGTGAAAGGCCTCCAGCCAGACGCCGTTCTGGGGATAAAAGGAGCGCAGGGCGATGTAGGGCTCCGGATCCACCCTCAGAAATGGCTCCCGGCGGAACACCGCCGAGGTGATGAAACCCAATTGGGTGATGTATCCGAAGACCATGGTGAGATCAAGCAGGCCCTCAAAGCGAATCACCCCGGAATGAAGGTTTTGCTTCGCGTAGATGATTTCGCTCAGGTCACGGTTCATCACGCTTTTGTTCAACAGGAAAAAATCGGCCTCGCCCTTCTCGAGGTGGGGCCAGAGCGCCTCCAGGGCGCCGGGGACCATCAGGTCGTCGTCGCCAAAAATCCAGGCATATTCTCCTGAGCCCAGGCCGGCGGCCGCCATCACATTGCGTTCCGCGCCCAGGTTGCATGGATTGCGGCGATATTCGATCCGCACCCGACCGTATTTGCGCGCCAGGCCCTCAACCACCTGGGCCGTGTCGTCGGTCGAGGCGTTGTCGCTGATCCAGATTTCCATCTGGCCCGCCTTGGCGTCGTCGATCTGGGAGAGGATGGATTCCAGGGCCAGGCCGAGGAATGAGGCCCGATTATAGGTGGGAATGCTCATGGTGAGGAGCATTGGGTCGGACTGCTTGGCGGGTTGGGGCGAAAGCATGCACCTCTCCCAATTGGCCCAGGGAACCGGCAGCGGAAAAATCTGCACCCTTGCCGAACCATAAGCAATTAACGTGCCAATACATATCAGCCCGGATAGTTGAGCCTCCCGGCAGCCAGCCGCCGCGCTGGCTCCCTCGGTAAGGCCCGGGGCCGCCCTCGGCGGCGTGGTCAAAGCGGTTGCGCGCCGATGGCCAGCCAGGAGACCGGTGGCAGCTAACTGCGGGCGGCGCGCGGCTGGCGCTGGTTGGAGCGGTGGAGCAAGGGCGCGAGATGGCTGTCCCGTTCGGCCGATGACTCGTCAGCGGGGAAGGAATGGGAGGCCTGGGCGCCGCCGTTGCCGGTGGCCACCCGGCGGGGCTGCAGGCCATGATGGCTGGCGAGCCAGTCATCGGCCCGAAGCGGGCGGCTGGTGGCGATGGCGCCATTCTCGCGGGAAAGCGGCCCGTGCGGACCAGGGCGGTGGCGGCCTTGGCTCCAGGCGCGGCGGCTTGTCCCGGCCCACCCGCCCGGGTTCATGGCCCGCCGGGGAAACCGGCAGGGTAAGAAAAGCGGTTCATTCGGCCGATGCCTGTTTGGGAATTCAACCTGGGGGCTCGCGGGGTGCACCCGGCGCGGTCAACCCCACCCCGCGATCGCCTGGCTCGGGGTTGACCGGACGGGTCCGCCCTGGGTTGACCCCATTGCCCCGCGGGGCAAAAAAAACGCCCGGTCAGCCCCGTGACCATGGCCGCCCACCGCCTGGGCCGCGAGCATTTCCCCCAGCCCACCCGGAGGAGGCGTTTTCTCTTGCCCACGGGGCATTGACCCGATCAGGGGCAGGCTCCAGAACCCGCCAGTCAAGGCTTGGGCCTTGGCCCGCGCCCGTCAGGGCTCAGCCTCGACGGGCGCGGGCCATGCCCACCAGCCATCTTCCCCCGGCCATTGACCGGATGACTCCTCCTTGTCATGACCAAGCGCGAAACGACGCGACGGTCTCGGTTTGTTTTCGCCACAACCTGAAATAGCGAACAATAGCGCGAGAGATCGCTTGGCTTCGCTGCCCATGGCATCCTGGAAGACGCGAGGTCGCCAAGAATGCAACCAGCCGGAGCCGCCTACTTGCCGGAGGCGAAGGCCTCCACCGCCCGGTCTGGCGCGGCCTCGGCCTGGGCCAGGATTTGGGCCGGCTTGGCCTGGTCCAGCACCTTGACCTGGCCGCTGGCCAGGTCGTAGAGCGCCCCCACCGCCATGACCTTGCCCGACTTGACCAGCTCGCGGGTGGCGGGGCTGGCCTTGAAGATGTCAAGCAGCGCCTGCCAGACGTTCTCCTCCACCGCCGCCGGCAATAGCGCCGCGCAGCACTGATCAGGATGATCGGCCTTGGCCCGCTTCACCGCCGGCACGATGGGGGCCACCAGGGGCGGAATGTTGCGCTCCCACTTGGCGTGGCGGCCCTCCACCTCGTTGATCACCGCCGTCACCGCCCCGCAGCCGGAATGCCCCAGGACCATCAGGAGCGGGGTGTGGACGTGGGCCACGCCGTACTCGATGGAGCCGATCTCATCGGTCTGGGCCACGTTGCCCGCCACCCGGATCACGAAAACATCCATCACCCCCACGTCGAAGATCAACTCCACCGGCGCCCGGGAATCGGAGCAGGAGAGCACCGTGGCCAGGGCGTAGTCGCCCTGGTTGACCGTGGCGGCCAGGTTCACTCGGGCCAGGTCGCGGTGGGGGGCCTGGGACTGGCCGGCCACGAAGCGGGCGTTGCCGGCCAGGAGCTGGCTCAACACCTGGTCCGGGGCGGGTTTGGCCGCCGACGACTCCGCGGCCCAGGCCGGAGCGGCAAGACCGATGGCCAGGACCAGGCAAAAGAGATGGGACAGACCACGCCGCATGCAGCACCTCTCAGGGTAAATGGAATTGGAATCAGACAAGAATTGGGGTGTCTGTCTATCATTCTGCCTGCCTGGAGCGGTCCAGTCCAGATTAATACCCCGGCGCGATGAAGTTGCGCTTGCCGGTGATCTCCTCCACCTGGATGCGGATCACCCGGGCCCGGGCCAGGGACTCGGGCTTGAAGTCATAGTCGCCCGGTCCGGCGTAGTGGCGAGTGATGGCGGTCAGCCCCAGGACGATCTCCTCCGGGTCCTCCACCGGCGCGGCCCGGCCAAAGGCCACCACGCTCTTGTAACGGCACTCCCAGGCGCAGGCCACCTCGCCGGGCAACAGCTCCACCTGCACCGCCACCGCGAAGGACACCCGGTCGTTGGCGGCCAGGACCGCGAACTTGTGGCCCTCCCGGCCGGTGTGCAGATAGACCCGGTCGCCCGCCACGCCGTAGTTGAAGGGTAGGACGTAGGGCTGGCCCTGGTCGCACAGGCCCAGGTAGAGCACCTGGCCGTTTTCCAGGATCTGGCTGATCTCCGCGGGGTCGGTGATGGCCTTGTGGGGTTTTTGGGGGGCGGGTGGCATTGCGGCTCCTAGGTTGGGGGGATGGGTGGAAATCCGGAGGCCAGGCGAAAGCTTTGCAAGATTCCTGCCCGCCCCCTCCGGGTGGTCGATAATGGAAAACAAGGCTCCCTCCAGGGGTGGGTTTGTGATCGAGCCTACCCTGTGGTATGGTTTTCATATTTGCACAACAGGTTGGTAGGCGATCACACCATTTTTGCCGAGGGATCAGGACGCCATGCAGGCCCAGGGCGCGGAAAACGTAAAACTCAGACGCGAGGTCGAGGAATTGACCCTGCTCTTCGAGATCAGCCAGACCCTGGACGGCAGCCTGGACCTGCGCGACGTGATGGGGCCGGTGCTGACCGCCATGAGCAAGCACATGGGCATGTTGCGCGGCACCATCACCCTGCTCAACCGCGAGACCGGCGAGATCATGATCGAGGCCGCCCACGGGCTGTCGGCCAAGCAGCGCGAGCGCGGGCGCTACGCCCTGGGCGAGGGCGTCACCGGCAAGGTGGTGCAGACCGGCCGCCCGGCGGTGGTGCCCCACATCCAGGACGAACCCACCTTCCTGGACCGCACCGGCGCGCGGGCCGAGATGGACAAGCGCGACATCTCCTTCATCTGCGTGCCGATCAAGCTGGGCAACGAGACGGTGGGGGCCCTGTCGGCCGACCGGCTTTTCGCCGCAGTGGTGGACCTGGACGAGGATGTGCGGGTGTTGCAGGTCATCGCCAGCATGATCGCCCAGGCGGTGCGCCTGCGCCAGCAGGCCCTGGAGGAGCAGGAGCGCCTGCGCGAGGAGAACCTGCGCCTGAACCAGACCCTGAAGGACCGCTTCCAGCCGGCCAACATCATCGGCAAATCCAAGGCGATGCAGATCGTCTACGACCTCATCGCCCAGGTCAGCCCCAGCAACACCACGGTCCTGATCCGGGGCGAGAGCGGCACCGGCAAGGAGCTGGTGGCCCACGCCATCCACTTCAACAGCTTCCGCTCCAGCAAGCCCTTCATCAAGGTCAACTGCGCCGCCCTGCCCGAAAGCGTCATCGAGAGCGAGCTCTTCGGCCACGAGAAGGGGGCCTTCACCGGCGCGGTGAACATGCGCAAGGGGCGCTTCGAGCTGGCCGACGGCGGCACGCTCTTCCTGGACGAGGTGGGCGACCTCTCCCCCGCCACCCAGGTCAAGCTGTTGCGGGTGATCCAGGAGCGCGAGTTCGAGCGGGTGGGCGGCACCAGCACCATCAAGACCGACGTGCGGGTCATCGCCGCCACCAACCGCGGCCTGGAAGAGCTGATCGACAAGGCCCAGTTCCGCCAGGACCTCTACTACCGCCTCAACGTCTTCCCCATCCACGTGCCCCCCCTGCGCGAGCGCGGCACGGACATCCTGCTTTTGGCCAATTATTTCGCGGAGAAATACAGCAAGGAGAACCACAAGGCCATCCGCCGCATCTCCACCCCGGCCATCGACATGCTGATGAGCTACCACTGGCCGGGCAATGTGCGCGAGCTGGAGAACTGCATCGAGCGGGCGGTGCTCCTGTCCACCGACGAGGTGATCCACGGTCACCACCTGCCGCCGACCCTGCAGACCGCCGAGCACTCCGGCACCATGCACCAGGGCAGCTTGGAATCCACCCTGGAGAACGTGGAGCGGGAGCTGATCATCGAGGCCTTGAAGAACAGCCGTGGCAACAAGGCCAAGGCCGCGCGCCTGTTGGGCATCACCGAGCGCCTGATGGGCCTGCGGGTGCGCAAGTACGGGATCGACCCCCGCCGGTTTCGCACAAGAACGTAGGCCGGACCGCAAAAAGCTACCCCAAGGTAGCCACTAGCGACGGGCGCCACCGGGCGCCCGTCACGTTTTTGTAACCCTAACCCACCACAAAGCCTTATCTTCTGCCCCCGATCCATCCGGCGTTTCCCGCCTGGCACACGCCTTGCCATGTCCGGACACAACGCGGCATGTCCGCACCAAGCAGGGGTCCCTGGTCCGCGGCGGGATGGGCCTGGCCGACGGCCAAGGGGCGGAACGAGGAGAGTGGCAATGAAGAAGCTGATCGCGATCATGGTCTTGACCTTGGGGCTGGCGATCCCCTTGGTCGCCGGGCCGGCCCAGGCCGGCGACGACAAGGGCTGGGCGGTGGATTTCAGCGCCGCCTACATGAGCAAGTACATCTGGCGCGGCATCATGCAGGTGGACGACCCCACCCTGCAGCCCTCGCTGAACATCGCCAAGAACGGCTTCACCTTCAACGTGTGGGGCAACTACGACCTGACCGACAAGAACGGCCGCAAGAACAAGTTCAGCGAGATCGACATCACCGCCGAATACGCCTTCAGCCTGGGTGACTTCAGCATCCCGGTGGGCGTGATCCACTACGAGTTCCCCAACACCAGCTATGAGCCCACCACCGAGCTCTACGCCGGGGTCAGCTACTCCTGGATCATCACCCCCAGCGTCAAGGTGTTCAAGGACGTGGATGAGTCCCACGGCATCTACGTGCTGGGCTCCCTGGCCTACGCCCTGGACCTGCCCTCCCCCGCCAAGGAGGTCAGCTGGGGCATCGCCGCCAGCATCAGCGGAGCCTGGGCCGACAAGGACAACAACAAGTTCTGGTGGGGCGGCACCGACGAGGACGCCTTCACCGACAGCCTCTTGACCATCGGCGTGCCGATCAAGGTCATGGACTGGATCAACATCATCCCCTCCTTCAACCAGGTCTGGCTCCTGGACAGCAAGATCAAGGACGCCGCCGGCTACGACAGCAAGAGCTACTTCGGCGTGACCCTGACCCTGAATTTCTAAGGGCCCCCGGGCCCGGGCAGCCGCCCGGCCGGCCCAGGAGCCGGCCGGGCGTAAAGAAAGGAGACCCCGCCATGTCCAAGCGTCTGACAGCCTGGGGCGCAACCCTCGTGGGTTTGCCACTGATGCTCGCCACCACGGCCCTGGCCGACGACGCCAAGCCCGCGCCCACCATCACCGACGTGGCCACCGCCGTCGACACCCTCTGGGTGTTGGTGACCGCCTTCCTGGTCTTCTTCATGCAGGCCGGCTTCGCCTGCGTGGAGGCCGGCTTCACCCGGGCCAAGAACGTTTGCAACATCCTGGCCAAGAACTTCATCGACTTCTGCGTATCCAGCCTGATGTTCTTCCTTATCGGCTACGCCATCATGTTCGGCGAGGGCAACGACTGGCTGGGCTGGACCGGGTTCGCCCTGTCCGACGCCAAGAACCCCTCCGGGGTGCCCTTGTATGCCTATTGGCTGTTCCAGGCGGTCTTCGCCGGCACCGCGGCCACCATCGTCTCCGGCGCCATGGCCGAGCGCACCAAGTTCATCGCCTATCTGCTCTACACCTTCGTCATCAGCGCCTTCATCTATCCCGTGATCGGACACTGGACCTGGGGCGGCGGCTGGTTGTCGGGCCTGGGCTTCGCCGACTTCGCCGGCTCCACCGTGGTCCACGCCACCGGGGGCTGGATGGCCCTGGTGGGCGCCATGATGCTGGGACCCCGCATCGGCAAGTATGGCCCCGACGGCAAGGCCAAGGCCATCACCGGCCACAACCTGCCCCTGGCCGCCCTGGGCGTCATGATCCTGTGGTTCGGCTGGTTCGGGTTCAACCCCGGCTCCACCCTGGGCGTCAACGGGGCCAACACCGAGGCCGTGGCCCTGGTGGCCGCCAACACCGCCCTGGCCGCGGCCGCCGGCGGCCTGTTCGCCACCATCGCCGTCTGGATGATCTATGGCAAGCCGGACGTATCAATGCTCTTCAACGGCGTGCTGGCCGGTCTGGTGGCCATCACCGCCCCCTGCGCCTATGTCTCTCCTGCGGCTTCCATCGTCATTGGCGCCATCGGCGGGGTGCTGGTGGTCCTGGGCGTGATGCTGTTGGACAAGCTGCACATCGACGACCCGGTGGGCGCGGTGCCGGTGCACTGCCTCAACGGCGTCTGGGGCACCCTGGCGGTGGGCGTCTGGGGCCAGAAGGCCCTGGGCCTGGCCAACGACGGCCTGCTGCACGGCGGCGGCCTGGGCCAGCTGGGGGTGCAGGCCCTGGGCGTCATCGCCTGTGGGGCCTACGCGGTGATCTCCATGGCCATCGTCTTCGCGATCATCAGGGCCATCGTGGGCCTGCGCGTCACCCCGGAGGAGGAGCTCCGGGGCCTGGACATCGACGAGCACGGCATGGAAGGTTACGCCGACTTCCAGATCTTCACCACCCGCTAGGCGGCGGTGGGGACTGGCGGGCAACGGCAGTTAAGGAGCAAGGCATATGAAGCTGATAATCGCCTACGTCAAGCCCGAGCGGCTCAACGACGTCAAGCAGGCCCTCTACGAGGCCCAGGTCTACAACATGTCGGTCACCAACATCGTGGGCTCCGGTCGCCAGCGCGGCTATTCCGAGACCTACCGCGGGGCCGAGATGGAGGTGAACCTGCTCAAGAAGGTCCGCCTGGAGATCGGGGTCAACGACGACTTCGTGCAGCCGGCCATCGACGCCATCACCCGGGGCGCGCGCACCGGCCAGATCGGCGACGGGGTGCTCTTCGTCCTGCCGGTGGAGCAGGCCCTGCGCATCCGCACCGGCGAGCTGGGCCCGCCAGCCATGGGCTGAGGTCGCGAACAGCGGCGCTGGCCTACCGTTTGGTAGGCAGCCATGCGGGCAAACCCACCGATCGGTAGGCCAGCGCCGCGCCCCCGAAACCGCCTTTCGCGATTTATCCAATGTGGATCGCATGTTGTAAGTTTGACGGAACCTTGGCGCAAATTTTGCCTATAATATTCGCAGGCGACGTTTTTGTAGAGACAGCCGCGTAGGGTTACTCTGAGGGCCGAGCCCGGAAGGAGCCCCGGGTGCGGCCGCCGCATGGCACGGTCGACAACTTTTTAGGAGGTTCTAAAGCATGGCTGGAATGACCAAAGAGAGTGTCCTCAAGGCGGTGAAGGACAACAATGTCAAGTTCATCCGCCTGTGGTTCACCGACATCCTGGGGGTCCTGAAGAGCTTCGCCATCACCCCCAAGGAGCTCGAGGGCGCGTTCGACGAGGGCATGGGTTTCGACGGCTCCTCCATCCAGGGCTTCTGCCGCATCGACGAGTCGGACATGGTGGCCAAGCCCGACCCCAACACCTTCACCCTCCTGCCCTGGCGTCCGGCCGAGACCGGGGCCGTGGCCCGCATGTTCTGCGACGTGCTCAACCCCGACGGCACCCCCTACGAGGGCGACCCCCGCTACGTCCTGAAGCGCCAGCTGAAAAGAGCCGCCGACCTGGGCTACACCATGTACGTCGGCCCGGAGCTGGAGTTCTTCTATTTCAAGAACAGCAGTGGCACCGAATACCTGGACCGGGGCGGCTACTTCGACCTGACCCCCCTGGACGTGGCCTCCGACCTGCGCCGCGACACCATCCTGGCGCTGGAGAAGATGGGCATCCTGGTGGAGTACAGCCATCACGAGGTGGCCCCCAGCCAGCACGAGATCGACCTGCGCTTCAGCGACGCCCTGAGCATGGCCGACGCCGCCATGACCTACCGCCTGACCGTCAAAGAGATCGCCATGAAGCACGGCGTCTACGCCACCTTCATGCCCAAGCCGGTTTTCGGCCAGAACGGCAGCGGCATGCACACCCACCAGTCGCTGTTCAAGGGCAAGAAGAACGCCTTCTTCGACGCCAAGGACCAGTTCTGCCTGTCCGAGGGCGGCAAGAGCTACATCGCCGGCCTTTTGAAGCACGCCCCAGAGTTCTGCTCGATCATCGCCCAGTGGGTCAACAGCTACAAGCGCCTGGTGCCCGGCTACGAGGCCCCGGTGTACGTGGCCTGGGCGCGGCGCAACCGCTCCGCCCTGGTGCGGGTGCCGATGTACAAGCCTGGCAAGGAGGTGGCCACCCGCTGCGAGCTGCGCTGCCCCGACCCCGCCTGCAACCCCTACCTCTCCTTCGCGGTGATGCTGGCCGCCGGCCTCAAGGGCATGCAGGAGAAGTACGTGCTGGCCGATCCGGTGGAAGAGGACATCTTCGAGATGACCCCCAAGGAGCTCAAGAAGCACAAGATCAACGCCCTGCCCGGCAGCCTGGGCGAGGCGGTGGAGCTGACCGCCAAGAGTTCGGTGGTCAGGGAGTGCCTGGGCGACCACGTCTTCGAGCAGTTCATCGAGAACAAGCGCATCGAGTGGGATCAGTTCCGCATCCACGTGTCCCAGTGGGAGCTGGACCGTTACCTGTCCGTCCTGTGATCCGTCTCTGACTTGCCCAACCCGGCCGGCGGGGGTTCGCCCCCGCCGGCTTCTTCGTGGCCCGGGGAGCTCCGGCCCGCCGCCGTCCCACCCGCAACTTACCCCCTGCCCACCGGCCGGCCGCCATGATATAACTGCCACGCCCGCAAACCACTCCGCCCCCAGGAGGAGCCGTGTCCGACAAGAGCCTTTTCTCTCCCGGCGAGCCCATGCTCCTGGTGGACGAGCGCGACCGTCAGTATCTGATCACCATGCCCGGCCCCGACGACCTGGTGATCCGGGTGCGGGGCGAGGTCCTGAGTCCGGAGGTGCTGGCCCAGGCCCACGACGGGGGGGTGATCAGCGATCCCCTCAAGCGGCGCTACCTGGTGCTCCGGCCCACCCTGGAGCAGGTGGTGCTGAACATGCCCCGCCAGGCCCAGGTCATCTATCCCAAGGACCTGGCCCTGATCCTGATGTGGGGCGACGCCGCCCCGGGCCAGGCGGTGGTGGAGATCGGCTGCGGCCACGGGGCCCTGACCATGGCCCTCCTGCGCGCCCTGGGCCCCCAGGGGCGCCTGACCACCTATGACATCCGGCGCGACCACCTCAACCGCACCCGCAAGAACATCGCCCTCTACCTGGGCCCCGAGCACCTGGAGCGCTGGGAGCCGGTCTGGGCCAACCCGGCCGAGGAGGGCATCGCCCAGCGGGAGGTGGACCGGGTCTTCAGCGACATGCCCGAGCCCTGGACCCTGACCCCGGCGGTGGCGGCCTGCCTCAAGCCCGGCGGGGTCTGGACCGCCTACGTGCCCACCGTGCTCCAGCTCAGTCAGCAGGTCCAGTCCCTGGACAAGGCCCCGGAGTTCGGCCTGGCCACCAGCTTCGAGGCCCTGCAGCGTTTCTGGCATGTGCGCCCGCCCTCGGTGCGCCCCCGCCACGGCATGAGCGCCCACACCGGCTTCATCGTGGTGGGCCGGCGGCGCTGGCGGCCGGAGCCAGAGGCGGATTTGGCTCCCGCGCCCGAGATGTGATAAACATAATCCATGGTTGTCTTTGATCTGCAATGCGCGGCCGGCCACGCCTTCGAGGGTTGGTTCGACAGCCTGGCCGACCTGGAGGACCAGGTGGCGCGCGGCTTTCTGAGCTGCCCGGTTTGCGGCGACCAACAGGTGCGCCGGGTGCCCTCGGGCTTTGGCATCGCCAGGCGCCGGAGCGAGCCCGACCCCGCCGACGCGGCCAAGGTCCTGGGCCAGGCCTTCAGCCGCTTTTTGCGCGAGAACTTCGAGGACGTGGGCGCCAGCTTCGCCAGCGAGGCGCTCAAGATCCACTACGGCGCCAGCGAACCCCGCAGCATCCGGGGCGTCTCCACCCCCCAGGAGGAGGATCTGCTGCGCCAGGAGGGGGTGAGCTTCGTCAAGATCGGCCCCTCCAGCCCCCCGCCCGAGCCCGAGGACCCGGACTCCGACTGAAACCGCCCGGGGCTCACCCATCAAACCCGCAATATTCCAGGCGATTGACAGGCTTTATTGACAGGTCGGCGGCCCGGCATGTAAATGTTGGTACAAGCTCGGCAGGGGAGATGCGTGGTCAACCAGCTTAGAATACTCGTGATCGATGACGACGAACACATGCGCGACGCCTGCCGGGCCATCCTGTTGCGGGCCGGGCATGACGTGGAGCTGGCCTCCAGCGGAGGCGAGGGCCTGGCCCTGGTCAACCGCTGGGCCTACGACGTCATCCTCCTGGACCTGCGCATGCCGGACATGGATGGCATGGACGTCATGCGCCAGATCCGCTCCCAGGACCCCGACGCGGTGGTCATCGTCATCACCGGCCACGGCTCCATCAACACCGCGGTGCAGGCCATGAAGCTGGGGGCCTTCGACTTCCTGCCCAAGCCCTTCAGCCCCGACGAATTGCGCGGGGCGGTGGACAAGGCCCAGGAAAAGCGCCACCTGGTCATCGAGAACGCCTACCTCAAGGACGAGTTGCGCCGCCGGGTGCTGCCCACCGAGATCGTCAACGTCTCGGCGGCCATGGCCCGGGTGATGGAAATGGCTGACCGGGTGGCACCCACCGACACCACGGTGCTGTTGACCGGCGAGAGCGGCACCGGCAAGGGCCTCCTGGCCCGGCGGCTGCACGAGATGAGCCCCCGCCGCGACCAGCCATTCGTCTCGGTGGATTGCTCCACCCTGGTGCCCACCCTGTTCGAGTCCGAGGTCTTCGGCCATGTCAAGGGGGCCTTCACCGGGGCCGAGGCCAACAAGATCGGCAAGTTCGAGCTGGCCGGAGGCGGCACCCTGTTCTTCGACGAGGTGGGCAACATCAGCCGCGACATCCAGGCCAAGCTGTTGAAGGCGGTGGAGGAGCGGGCCATCACCAAGGTGGGCAGCCATCGGGTGGTGCGGGTGGACATCCGCCTGGTGGCGGCCACCAACCAGGACCTGCGCGAGGCGGTGCGCACCGGCGACTTCCGCGAGGACCTGTTCTACCGCCTCAACGTGCTGCATATCCACTTGCCCCCCCTGCGCCAGCGCCGGGAGGACGTGCCGCTGTTGTGCGAGCATTTCCTGCGCCGCTTCCGCTCCCTGGGCCAGGCCCGGGTGCGGGGCTTCACCCCCCGCGCCCTGGAGCTATTGGCCAGCCACGACTGGCCGGGCAACATACGGGAATTGCAGAATATGCTGCAACGCCTGGTGGTGATGGCCCAGGGACCCTGGATCGACATCAGCGACCTGGAAAGCTGCGGGATGAGCCCCAACCGCTCCGCCAGCTTGCCGGGCGACGGCCGCCTGCGCCTGGAGGAGGTGGAGCGCGACCACATCGCCAAGGTGCTGGAGATGATGGGCGGGCGACGCTCGGAGACCGCCCAGGCCCTGGGCATCGACCGCAAGACCCTGCGCCTGAAGCTGCGCAAATATCAGATGGAGGCCTGAGCCGTTCACCCCGGGCTTGACCCCGGCCGGGGCTCTGGTCACAATTTATATATAAAGACTGGTATTTCGCGGTCCGCCGACCGCCGGCCACGCCACACCCACCCCAGGGGGTCCGCATGAACACCGCGCCGCCGACTCCACCCCGCAAGGCCCTGGTCATCGACGACGAGGAAGCCATCCGCGACGCCTGCTCCCGGGTGCTGACCCGCGAGGGCCTGGAGGTCCACACCGCCCACAACGGCGAAGTGGGCCTGCAACTGGCCCAACAGCTTGTCCCCGACCTGGTCCTGTTGGACCTCAAGATGCCCAAGCTGGCCGGCATGCCGGTGCTGGACGAGCTGAACCTGATCTGCCCCGACGCGATCAAGGTGGTGGTGACCGCCTACGCCTCGGTGACCACCGCCATGGAAGCGGTGCGCCACGGGGCCTACGACTTCCTGGCCAAGCCCTTCACCCCCGACGAGCTGCGCCTGGCGGTGCACCGGGGTTTGGAGCATCTGCGCCTGCGCCAGGAGAACCAGGCCCTGGCCCGGGCCCGGGACCTGGCCCGCCAGGCCTGCCTGGACGACGCCCAGCAGGGCATCGAGGCCCCTCTGGCGGCGGTGCGCCGCGACCTGGCCGCCCTGGCCGACCAGGCCGGGTTGGACGCCCCCAGCCGGAGCCGGCTGGCAGCCTGCGCCCAACGCCTGGACCAGGTCCTGGCCCTGTTGGCCTCCCTGCCCGAACGCAATTGAACGGGGCGCCCCCGGCGGGGCGTATACGGGTCGGGGTCGCACGCCACTATGGGCCGAGGGTGACCTGGGCTCGGTGTTGGGGGTCCAGGACCTGGGCCGCCACCTGGCGTACCGTCTCCGGGTCGACTCGTTGCAGTTGGGCCGGGGTCTTCAGGTGGTTGTCGAAGCCCAGGCCCAGGAGCTCATCGATGGCCATGGTCATGGCCTGGACGCCGTAGCCTTGCAGTTCAATGGCCTGGCTGCCCAGCAGGTAGTTGCGGGCGCGTTCCACCTCCGCTGGGGTGGGGGCTTGGCGGCGGACAAGCTCCAACTGGGTCTCCAGGCCGGCCAGGGCCGGGGTGGCCTTGGCCGGTCCCACCGCCAGGTAGGCCCCGAAGGCCCCCACCTGCCAGGCCTCGGTGTAGAAGGGCTGCACCGCGTAGGCCAGGGATTGCTGATCGCGCAGGACGGTGAACAGCCGTCCGCCCTGGCCGCCCAGGATGGCGTCCAGGATTTGCATGGGAAAGCGGCGGGGATCGTCGGCGGCCGGAGCCTGGAAGGCCATCAGGACCTGGGTCTGCTGGGCCTGGGGGTCGTTGATCCGCGCCACCCGGGGGCTGGCGATGGCCAGGGGCGGGGCGGGCTGGGGGGGCGCCGCCTGTCCGGTCACCCCGGCCAGGAGCTTTCCCACCTCGGCCGCCACCGCCTCCGGGTCCACGTCGCCCACCACGCTCAGCACTAAGCCGCCGGGGCCGCGCAGACGGGCCTGGGCGGTCCGGAGCCGCTCCGGCCCCAACTGGGCCAGGGTCTGGGGGCTGCCCAGGGGGTCCTGGGCGTAGGGATGCTGGCCATAGAGCTCCTGGCGCAGGGCCTTGAAGGCCCGGGCGGTGGGCTGGTCCTCCTGGGCGCGCAGGATGGCCAACTGCTCGGCCTTGGCCCGGGCCACCTGGTCGGCGGGAAAATCGGCGCTCAGCCAGACCTCGGCCATCAGCTCCAGGCCCCGCCGCCAGTCCTGGGCGAGGAAGGAGCCGGTCAGCCCGGCGCTGGACTTGCCGGCGAAGCCCCTGAGGCTGGCGGCGCGGTCCTCCAGCTCGGTGGTGAGTTGGTCATAGCTCAGGTGGGTGGTTCCCCGGGTCACCGCCCGGGACCAGAGCTGATAAAGGCCGGCCTCGGCCGGGGTTTCGGCCAACTGGCCGCCAGGCGCGGCCAGGGTGAAGGTCATCAGGGGCACCGCCCGCTGGGGCTTGACGATCAGGGTCATGTCGTTGGCCAGCCGGGCGCGCAGGGCCTGGCCCTCGTTGAAGGCCGGGGCCGGGGGCAGGTTGGCGGTCAACTGGTGGACCTTGGCCTGAAGCGCGGCCAGGTCCGGGGCGGGCGCGTCCTCGGGCACCTGGATCACCACGCTCAGGCCCTCGGGCCGGAAGTATGCCCGGGCCGCGACCGCGACCTCCGGGGAGGTGACGGCCTTGAAGCGGTCCAAATATTCGGCGGCCTTTTCGTAGCCGCCGCGCAACAGCTCGAAATAGCCCAACAGGCTGGCCTGGCCCTGCATGGTCTGGCGGTTGCGCACCTGCTGGGCCTGGGCGTTGACCCGGGCCCGGTTCAGCTCGGCCTCGCTGGGCGGGTTCACCGCCAGGCTCAGGGTCCCGGCGATCAGCTCCGGCCAGGCCTGTTCGGTCTGGTCGGGCCGGAGCTGGGCCTCCACCTCGAACAGGCCCAGGCCGGCCGGGGTGTAGCAATCCACCCCCACCGCGTCCACCAGGCCCTTTTCCTCCTTGACCGCGCGCCAGAGTCGGCTGGCGCGGCTGCCGCCGGCCACCTCGGCCGCCACGTCCAGGGGATAGACCGCGTCGCTGGGCAGGCCGGGAATCTGCCAGCTGATCACCAGCGCCGCCTGGTTGACCTTCTCGCGCATCACGCTCAGGCGCGGCCCCGGGGCCAGGCTGACCGGGGGCAGGCTGAACTCCGGCGCGGGTTGGGAGGAAAGCGGGGCGAAAACCTGGGCCAGTTGGGGCAGCAGCCGGGTGGTGTCGAAGTCGCCCACCGCCACCACCGCCATGTTGGGGGAGCGGTACCAGCGGTCGCGATAGGCCAGGATGTCGTCGCGGGTGATGGCCCGCACCGACTCCTCGCTGCCGATCACCGGCCGGCCGTAGGGGTGGTCGCCGAAGGCCAGGGCCATGGCCTCCCGCCCCCGGCGGCGGTCGGGGTTGTCCCGGCCCATGCGGATCTCCTCGATCACCACCTCCTTCTCGCGGGTCAGCTCCTGGGGGTCGAAGCTGGCGTTGACCACCGCGTCGGCCAACAGGCGCAGGGCCTCGTCGGCGTAGCGGCTGGCCACGGTGACGTAATAGTTGGTGTGGTCCAGGGTGGTGTAGGCGTTGACCTCCCCGCCCAGGGCCTCGATCCGCCGGGCCAGGCTGCCCACCGGCTGGCTGGGGGTTCCCTTGAAGATCATGTGCTCGATCAGGTGGGTGATGCCGTACTCGTGGGACCGCTCGTGGGCCGAGCCGGCCTTGACCCAGACCTGGAAGGAGACCACCGGGGCCTCGTGGTTCTCGCTGGTGACGATGGCCAGGCCGTTGGCCAGGCGGTTGCGCTGGGGCGCGGCCTGGGCCAGGGCGGGGATGGCCAGGAGAATGAACAGGCCGATGAGGACACGGCGGGTTTTCATGGCATACTTCCTCGCGGGTGGGGTGGTGCGGCCCCGCCAGGAGCGGGTCGCTGACAACAAGTATACCCCGGACGGGGCCGGCCCCCCGGTTTTGTGGCCAGGCTCGCTGTTACAAATTTGCAAGATACACGTGTGATTGTGATAGTATGGCCTGCCAAGGCGCGGCCGCTCCGTCCCCCGGGGGAGGGGGCGGCCGATGATTGTGACAACCCGCCTGCCAAGCCGGTCCGGACGCCAGTCCGGAGGGAGGGATGACCGTTTCATGCGCATCGCCTTCATGATGGACCCCCTGGCGGACATCGAGCCGGTGATGGAGACCACCAGCCAGCTGATGTACGAGTGCAACCAGCGGGGACACACCGTCTACTTCCTGGAGCCCCATGACGTCTACATGCGCGGCAGCCGCCTGGTGGCCCGCATGCGCAACCTGAGGGTGGGCCGCGACCTGCCCATGCCCGACTACTGGCGGGAGGCCATCGCCTGCTTGAAGCGCGAGGAGCTGATCTACGAGGAGATCACCGAGATCGACGCCCTGTTCTTGCGCAAGGACCCGCCGCTGATTCACCAATGCATGGAGTTCCTGGCCTCGGCCGACGACCAGATTTTCATGGTCAACAGCCCGGTGGGCCAGATGATGGCCAACAGCAAGCTCTACCTGCTCAACTTCCCGGACATCGTGCCCGAGACCCACGTCAGCCGCGACCCCGGCCGGCTCAAGAAGATCATCGAGGAGTTCGGCGGGGCCATGGTCATGAAGCCCTTGACCCGCTCCCGGGGCGAGGGGGTGATCAAGGTCAGCAACCAGGATCGCGACAACCTCAACTCCCTGATCAACTATTATGTGCAGGCCAACGAGCCCTATCCCCGGCGCGAGGCGGTGATGGTCCAGGCCTTCCTGGAGGAGGTCAAGACCCAGGGCGACGTGCGCATCCTGCTCCTGAACGGCGAGATCATCGGGGCCATGCGCCGCATCCCGGCCGAGGGCGATTTCCGCACCAACATCCACGCCGGGGCCAGCCCGGCCAAGCACGTGATCAGCGAGACCGACCGCCGCATCTGCCAGCGGATCAAGCCGCGGCTGATCAAGGACGGCCTGTACTTCGTGGGGGTGGACATCATCGGCGACAAGCTGGTGGAGATCAACGTGGTCAGCCCCGGCGGCATCCCGCGCATCAACCGCCTGGACGGGGCCAAGCTGGAGGGCCTGGTCATCGACTTCGTGGAGGAGAAGGTGCGTCAGCGACAGGCCGCCCGGCGGTGAGCCCGGCCGCCTGGCCGGTGGTCTTGAGCCTGCCTCACGGCGGGCTGGAGGCCCCGGCGGAGGTCACCACCGCCTGGGCGGTGGCGGTGGGCCAGGTGCGGGCCGAGGCCGACCTGGGCACGGCCGAGATCTTCGGCGATCTGCCGGCCCTGGCCGTGGTCCAGGCCCGCTTGAGCCGCCTGGTGGTGGACCTGAATCGCCGGGCCGACGACGTCAGCGAGGGCGGAGTCATCCCCCTGCTCACCTATCCCGACCGCCGCGAGATCCACCTGCCCGGCCGCCGGCCGGACCCCCGCCAGCGCCAGGAGCGCCTGAACGCCTTTTACTGGCCCTATCACCGCCAGCTCCAGGCGGCGCTGCGTCTTTCCGGGGTGCAGGGGCTCATCGACTGCCACTCCATGGACCCCCTGAACCCCGACCACAGCCCCCGGCCGCAAATCTGCCTGGGCGATTGCCGGGGCCTGACCTGCGGGGCGGCCAGGCTCCTGCGCCTGGAGGCGGCCTTCCTGGAACAGGGCTTCCAGGTGGCCTGCCATGACCCCTACGCCGGCGGCCACATCACCCGCCATTACGGCCAGGAGTTGATGGCGCGGGGTTTGTTCGCGGCCCAGATCGAACTCAACAAGGCCCTTTTCCTGCGCCCCGGCGGCCTGGAGCTGGACCCTGAGCGCCTGGCCGAGGTCCGCCGCCGGGTGGCCGCGGCCCTGGCCGCCTTCTGCGCCGGGCTCTAGCCCCCGGTTTCCCGCCGTCGTCCTGGAACCGATGGGTTCACCCTTCTCGCCGAGCGCGGAAACGACGCGGGCCGCGCGGCGAAGCCACCTCCACCAGCCCGCGACGATCTGGCCGTAAAGAACGAGGGTGGGGGATGACCCCCACCCTCGCCAGTCGCTTGCGCCTGTCCCGGGGTCTAGAAGGGGGTGGGCGGTCCGCCGCTGTCCTCGCCCAGGATCACCCGCGGGCTCTCCACGTTGGGCGGGGACACCAACAGGTCGCGCCGGTCCTCGGTGCGCCGGGCCCGCTCCTCGGGGGTGAGCTTGTCCAGCAAGGCCTGGGCCTTCTGGATGTAGGCCAGGGCCTCGCCGTAGAGTCCCACGTCGGGATACTGGGTCAGCACCCGCTTGAAGCGGCCGATGGCCGCCTCGTACTGCTTGGAGCGCAGGTAGTAGCCTCCCACGAACATGTCGTGTCCGGCCTGGCGCTCCAGGGCCTCCCGCAGCCGGGGCAGCGCCTTCTGGGCCCATTCGCTGTTGGAGTGCTGGTTGATCAGGCGCTGGAAGGCCTCGCTGGCCTTGCGGGCGTTGGTGGGGTCGCGATCCACGGTCAGCATCTGCCCGTGGTAGACCATGCCCATCTGGTAGTAGGCGTAGGGCACCGCCTCGTTCTTGGGGTGCAGGCGGATGAAGTCGTCGTAGGCCAGGGCCGCCTCGTCCCAACGCTTGGCCTTCAGGTAGGCGTCGCCCACCCGCAGGTCGGCCAGGAGGGCGTATTTGCTGTAGGGATAGCGGTCCTTGAGCTGCTGGTAGAGGTCGGCGGCGTCGTCGAACTTGCCTTCCTTGTAGGCCTCCTCGGCCTCGTTGGCTAGCACCTGGGCCGGCACGTCGAAGGCCTCGCCACGGTCCTTGCCCCCGCCGCCGATGCCCTTGAACCAGCCGCCCAGGTTGCCCAGGCTGCCCAGGCTGCCGCAACCGCTCAGGACGGCCAGGACCAGGATCAGGGCCAGGGCCGCCGCCACTCGCCGGGCTTGCATTGACTTCCGCCTTTCCATCGCCGGCACTGTCCCGGATCGGGCGTGATCATCGGCCGTTGGGCTTAGAGGCTCTCCAGGTAGCGCTGGGCCGCATAGGCGGCCAGGGCGCCTTCGCCGCTGGCCACCACGATCTGCTTGAGCAGACTGGAGCGACAATCGCCGGCGGCGTAGACCCCGGGCAGGCTGGTCTCCAGATTCTGGTTGGTGAGGATGAAGCCCTGTTCGTCCCGGTCCACCGCCCCGGCCACGCAGGCGCTGTTGGGGGTGGTGCCGATGAAGACAAAGGCCCCGTCGCAGGCCACTTCCTTCTCCTGGCCGGTCTTGAGATCCTTCAGGCGGACCTTCTCCACCCCCAACAGGGCGCTGCCCTCGATGGCCAGGGGGACGTGGGACCACAGCACCTCGATCTTGGGGTCGGCCTCGACCCGCTCGCAGAGCACGGCGCAGGCCCGCAGCTGGTCGCGGCGATGGACCAGGTAGACCTTCTTGGCGAAGCGGGTGAGGAAGTGGGCCTCCTCGGCCGCGGTGTTGCCGCCGCCAAAGGCCACCACCACCTTGTCGCGGTAGAAGGGGCCGTCGCAGGTGCCGCAGTAGGAGACGCCCCGGCCGGCGAACTCGGCCTCCCCGGGCACCCCCAGCTTGCTGGGGCTGGCCCCCAGGGCCAGGATCACGGCCTTGGCCGCGATCTCGCCCTCGCTGGTGGTGATGATCTTGCGCTCGCCCTCCACCCCCAGGCCGCTGACCTCGGCGCTCTGGATGGTGAGGCCGAACTTCAGGGCATGGTCGCGGAAGCGGTCGGAGAGATCGAAGCCGCTGACGCCCTCCACGTCCCCGGGCCAGTTCTCCACCCAATGGGTGTTGAGCACCTGGCCGCCGGGACTCAGACGCTCCAGCAACAGGGCGTCCAGCTTGGCGCGGGCGGCGTAGAGTCCGGCGGTGAGACCCGCCGGACCACCGCCGATGATGACCAGTTCGCGTTCGGACATGGCGGGTTGGGCCTCGTTCGGGCTAGAGGAGCTTGCCCAGGGCCTGCTCGATGTGGCTCTTGCTCACCGCGCCGGTGATCTGGTCCGCCACCTGGCCGCCCTTGAACATGATCAGGGTGGGGATGGCGCGGATGCCGTACTGGCCGGGGGTCTTGGGGCTTTCGTCCACGTTGAGCTTGGCCACCTTGACCTTGCCCAGGTACTGCTCGGACAACTCCTCCACCACCGGGGCGATGGCCCGGCAGGGGCCGCACCAGGAGGCCCAGAAGTCAACCAGGACTGGGAGGTCGCTCTTCAGAACTTCGGCTTCGAAGGTGTCGTCCGTCACCTGGAGAACGCTTCCTGACATCTTGCACTCCTTAGGCCGCTGGGTCCAGGCCCTCCCTTGCGCGGTGGGCGGACGTCCATGGAAAGGGTTGACGATTCTATATCCTAAGTCTATAGACCGCGTCCGTGGCTTTGTCAACGCGGTCGACCTTGGCCTTGGTTGACAGTTTACCCAAAGGGTACCTAAGATTAGGTCGGCAAGCAAGGGAGTGATTTTGGCCAAGACCCGGCACAATTTCGTCTGTCTCCAGTGCGGCGCGCTGAGCCCCAAGTGGCTGGGGCGCTGTCCCCAGTGCCAGAGCTGGGACAGCCTGGCCCCCCAGGAGGAGCCCGCGCCCACCCGCGCCGGGGCCGAGCCGCCCCGCCCCCAACCCCTGGGCCAGGCCGGGGCGGCGGCCGAGCCGCGCATCCCCACCGGACTGGACGAGCTGGACCGGGTCCTGGGCGGGGGGCTGGTGCCGGGCATGGTGGTGCTGGTGGGCGGTGAGCCGGGGATCGGCAAGTCCACCCTGATGCTGCAACTGGCCGCCAGCCTTAGCCAAGCCGGGGTCAACCCGCTCTACGTCTCGGCCGAGGAGTCGGCCCGCCAGGTGAGCCTGCGGGCCGGGCGGCTGGGCCTGACGGGCGGCGGCCCGCTGCTCCTGGCCGAGACCGGCCTGGAGGCCCTGGAGGCGGCCTGGGCCGCTGGCGGCTATGGCGCGGTGGTGGTGGACAGCGTGCAGGCGGTGCGCAGCGACGAACTGCCCGGCCTGGCCGGGTCCCTGAGCCAGGTGCGCACCGTGGCCGCCAGCCTGGCCGCCCGGGCCAAGGAGTCCCACGCCGCCCTGTTCCTGGTGGGCCACGTCACCAAGGAAGGCGCCCTGGCCGGGCCCCGGGTGCTGGAGCACCTGGTGGACACGGTTCTCTATTTCGAATCCGAGCCGGCCATGCGCCTGCGCCTGCTGCGGGCGGTGAAGAACCGCTTCGGGGCCACCGACGAGGTGGGGGTCTTCGAGATGACCGAGGCCGGGCTGCTGCCGGTGGCCAACCCCTCGGCGGTCTTCCTGGCCCACCGGCCCGAGGGCGCGCCGGGCAGCGCGGTCTGCGCGGCGGTGAGCGGGGCGCGGCCGCTCTTGGTGGAGGTCCAGGCCCTGGTCAGCCCCTCGGGCCTGGCCATGCCCCGCCGCCAGGCCTTGGGGGTGGACGCCGGCCGGCTGCACATGCTCTGCGCGGTGCTGGGCATCCACGCCGGCCTGGATCTGTCGAGTCACGACGTTTTCGTCAATGTAACCGGTGGTATCAAGCTCAGCGAGCCGGCAGCCGACCTGGCGGTGGCCGCGGCGGTGGCCAGCAGTTTCCACGCCCGGCCCCTGCCCCCGGATCTGGTGTGCTTTGGCGAGGTGGGCCTGGCCGGCGAACTGCGGGCGGTGGGCCGGGGCGCGGCCCGCCTGGCCGAGGCCGGCCGTCAGGGCTTCGCCCGGGCGCTTACCGCGCCCAACCCGGCCGGGGGCGCGACCCCGGGCATCCAGGTCCTCAGCGCGGCCCGTCTGCACCAGGCCCTGGAGGTGATCTGGTAGGCCGCTCGGCCCGCCCGTTCCAGCTTAGAGCCTATCCGCGACCAGATGATTTCCGGCCCCCCCCCGCGATGGGGTAGCCGATATCAGACGGCTAGGTTTTTCCGCATTAATACACGGGCGGGGATAAACCCCGCCCCTACATCAAGAAAAGACAACCATTGCAGTGTCTTGGTGTAGGGGCGGGGTTTACCCCCGCCCGTCTTGGCTGATCCTATTGGTAATACGACGCGAAGTAGGAGAAGGGGGCCAGGCCCTTCTGGGTCTCGGCGTCCAGGGGTCCGTAATACTGGTCGCAGAGGCCCTTGGGCTGGTATTGGCCGGCCACCAGGCGCTTGATGCGCGCCACCCGCTCCTGGTTGCGCTCCGGATGCTGGCGCAGGTTGAAGTTCTGGGGCGCGACGATCATCGCCACCAGGGCGGTGAACTCGTCATCGGTCAGTCCCTTGAATTCCTTGCCGAAATAATGCCGCGCCCCCTCGGCGAAGCCGCGCGTCCCCTCGCCCAGGCCGATCAGGTTGATGAACAGGCGCAGTTGTTCGTCCTTGCCCACCAGGGGATCCAGGGCGTAATAGGCGATCAAGGTCTGGCGGATCTTGGCCACGCCCGGCTGGAATTTCTCGAAATAGAGCACCTTCACCAAGGCCTGGGTGATGGTGGTCAGCCCGGCCCCGGGGGTGGTCAGGTCCACCCCGTGGTGGCGGTAAAAGGCGGGGTCCTCGACCTTGAGCAGGATTTCGCGCTGACGGGGGGAAAGGTCCGTGACGGCCAGGGGATGGTTGGTGGCGGCCAGGCGGGGCAGGAGGGTGTCGCGGGTGTAGGTCCGGGCCGCGAAGACCTGCCCGGCGTAGTAGACCACCACGATGACCAGCAGCGCCCCCAGCACCAGGCCGATCCGCCGGATGACCATCCCCGCGCGCATCCGCCTTGTCCTAGGCCTCGGGGGCCAGGGCCGCGATCCGCGCCCGCACCGCCGCCGGGGCCAGGCCGGTCTGGCGGCAGACGCGGGCCACGTCCTCGGCCTCGGGATGCACCCGCCAGCTTTCGCCCACCCGGGCGCGCTTGACCCGCACCGGCCCCCAGGGGCTCTCCACCGTGATCTGCTCCCGGGGCAGGATGCGCCGCTCACAACGCCGCAAGCGCACCCCCAGGCTGGTGGTCTGCTCCAGGACCAGGGCGGCCAGGGCTTCGGCCTGGTTCGGCCGGGCCATGACCAGGGCCATCAGCCCCGGACGGCCCTTTTTCATCAGCAAGGGCGCGGCGGCCACGTCCAGCGCGCCGGCGGCCATCAGCCGCTCGCTGACCAGGGGCCAGTCCTCGGGGCTCATGTCATCCAGATGACAGACGATCTCCACCACCTGGTCCGGGGCCGAGGCCTCCGCCTGGCCCTCCTCGCCCAGGAACAGGCGCACCAGGTTGGGTAGGCCCCGGCTGGGCCGGCTGCCCCCGCCCAGGCCCTGGGCCATCAGGCGCATGGCCGGCATGGGGCCGAAGCCATCGGCCAGGGTGGAGACCAGTGCCGCGCCGGTGGGGGTGACGGTCTCGCCCGGCTCGCGCCAGGCGGTCACCGGTATCCCGGCCAGCAGCTCCATCACCGCCGGGGCCGGCAGGGGGATGCGGCCATGGGCGCAGTCCGCGAAGCCCCGGCCCAGGGGCAGGGGCGAGCAGACGATGCGCTCCACCCCCAGGGAGCGCACCCCGGCGCAGAAGGCCACGATGTCCACGATGGCGTCCAGGGCCCCCACCTCGTGGAAATGGACTTCCTGCGGAGTGACGCCGTGGACCTTGGCCTCGGCCGTGGCCAGGCGCTCGAAGACCCGCGAGGCCGGGCCGCCAATGGCCTCCGGCAGGCGCTCCAGGATCGCGGCCACCTCGGCCAGGCCCCGGTGCGTGTGCCCGGCCGGGTGCTGGTGGTCTTGGTCATGGCCGTGATCATGCCCGTGGGCGTGATTGGGTTCATGGTGGTGATGCCCATGGGCGCGCTCATGCGGGTGATCTTGGTCATGACCATGCTCGTGCTCGTGGTCATGGTCGTGGGTGTGCCCGTGATCGTGGCCATGCTGATGGTGCGGGGGTGGCGGGGCCTGGCGCTGGCTCACCACCAGCCGCCGAGCCATCAGTCCCAGGTGCTCCACCCGGGCCTGGGAAACGCTCACCTCGCCGCTCAGACCCAGGCTGGCGATCAGGCCCTCCAGCTCGGCCAGGGGCCAGCCCAGGTCGATGAGCGCCCCGGCCAGCATGTCGCCGGAAAGCCCGCCGCAGGCGTCCACATAGAGAACCCTAGCCACGCTTCTTCTCCGGGGCGGGCTTACTGGCCGGGGGCTTCCTGGCCGCCGGGGCGGGCTTCTTGGCCCCGGGCTTGGCCTTGGGCGCGGCCTTGTTCTTGCCCGCCGCCTTCCTGGGCTTGGGGGGCACCCGGGGCGGCCCGGTCAGGGCCAACTCCAGCACCTGGTCCATGTGGCCCACGAAGACGATCTTCAGCGCCCGGCGCACCTTGGCCGGGATCTCGCTGACCTCCTTCTGGTTCTTCTCCGGCACCAGGATGGTCTTGATCCCGGCCCGCAGCGCCGCCAGTGACTTCTCCTTCAGCCCGCCGATGGGCAGCACCTTGCCGGTCAGCGTCACCTCACCGGTCATGGCCACCTCCTCGCGCACCGGCACCCCGGTCAGGGCGCTGATGATGGCGGTGCAGATGGTGATGCCGGCGCTGGGGCCGTCCTTGGGGATGGCCCCGGAGGGCACGTGCAGGTGCAGGTCCAGGTCCTCGTAGAAGCCGCGCTTGAGCCCGAACTCCTTGGCCCGGCTGCGGGCGTAGGTCAGGGCCGCCTGCACCGACTCCTTCATGATCTCGCCCAGGCTGCCGGTGATGGTCAGGTTGGCCTTGCCCTCGGTCAGGCTGACCTCCACCCTGAGCACCTCGCCGCCAAAGGCGGTCCAGGCCAGGCCGGTGGCCACCCCGATTTCGCCCTCGCCCTTTTCCTCCTCGGGCAGAAACTTCACCACTCCCAGGTGCTTGGTCACCCCCTGGGCGCTGACCGCGAAGGGGCCGGGCTTGCCCTCGGCCACCCGGCGGGCCAGCTTGCGGCAGATGCCGGCCAGCTCCCGCTCCAGGGAGCGCAGGCCGGCCTCGCGGGTGTAGCCCCGGATCACCTCGAAGATGGCCGCGTCGCTGATGCGCACCTGGGTGGGCTTGAGGCCGTGCTCCTTGATCTGGCGGGGCAACAGGTGGCGTCGGGCGATGGTCACCTTGTCCTCGTCGGTGTAGCCGGTCAGCTCGATCACCTCCATGCGGTCCAGCAGGGCCTCGGGGATGGTGTCCTCCTGGTTGGCGGTGGCGATGAACATCACCTTGGACAGGTCGAAGGGCAGGTTCAGGTAATGGTCGCTGAAGCTGAAGTTCTGCTCCGGGTCCAGGACCTCCAAGAGGGCGCTGGTGGGGTCGCCGCGATAGTCCTCGCCGACCTTGTCCACCTCGTCGATCATGAAGACCGGGTTGTTGGCACCGGCGGTCTTGAGCCCCTGGATGACGCGGCCGGGCAGGGCCCCGATGTAGGTGCGGCGGTGGCCCCGGATCTCGGCCTCGTCGTGCACCCCGCCCAGGCTGATGCGCACGAACTTGCGCCCCATGGCCTTGGCGATGGAGCGGCCCAGGCTGGTCTTGCCCACCCCGGGAGGGCCCAGGAAGCAGAGGATGGGACCCTTCATCTTGGGGTTGAGCTTGCGCACCGCCAGGTACTCCAGGATGCGCTCCTTCACCTTCTTGAGGTCGAAGTGGTCCTGGTCCAGGATGCGCTGGGCCTTCTTGATGTCGATTCGGTCCTTGCTCGACTCCTGCCAGGGCAGCTCCAGCACCCAGTCCAGCCAGGTGCGCACGATGGTGGCCTCGGCCGCCTCGGGCTGCATGGACTCCAGGCGGCCCAGCTGCTTGACCGCCTCCTTGCGCACCTCCTCGGACAGGGATTTCTTCTCCAGGGCCTCGCGCAGGTCCAGGAGCTCCTGGTGGCGGTCCTCTGCGTCGCCCAGCTCGCGGCGGATGGCCCGCAGCTGCTCGCGCAGGTAGTACTCGCGCTGGCTCTTGGTCATCTCCTCCTTGGCCTCGGACTGGATCTTGGCCTGCATGGTGGAGACTTCCAGCTCCTTGCCCAGGTGGTCGTGGACCTTTTTAAGCCGGGCCACCGGGTCGGTCTCCTCCAGGATGTCCTGGGCCTCGGCGATCTTGAGCCTCAGGTTGCTGGCCACCAGGTCGGCCAGGCGTCCCGGCCCCTCCACCGAGTTCAGGATGGCCACCACGTCGCCGCTCAGGAGCCCGCGCAGGGAGAGGATCTTCTCGGAGGCCTCGCGCACCGAGCGCATCATGGCCTCCACCTCCAGGGGCAGCTCCTCCTGGGGGGCCTCGCCCTCCTCGGGCTCCTCGGGCTCGTCCAGGGGTTCGATGCCCACCTCGATGAAGGGCTTGGTGCGCTCCCAGGAGGTGACCCGGGCCCGGGTGATGCCCTGCACCAGGACCTTGAGCCGGCCGTCGGGCAGGCGCAGCTGGCGCATGATCATGCCCACCGCGCCGATGGTGTAGAGGTCGTCCGGTCCGGGATGCTCCACGTTCTGGTCCAGCTGGGCGGCCAGGAAGACCAGCTGGTCCCGGGCCATGGCCGCTTCCACCGCCGCCACCGAGCTGTCGCGCGCCACAAACAGGGGCAGGATCATGTAGGGGAAGACCACCACGTCGCGCACCGGCAACAGCGGCAGCATCTCGGGCAGGGCGGCCTCCTCCAGTTCCTGGGCCGGCAGATCCATCTCCGAACCGGCGTCTTGGGCTTCGTCCTGGTATTGGCTCATGTTCCTGTCCATCCGGGCGGGGGGAGCGCGGGCGGGGCGGCCATGACCGCCGCCGCCGATGGAAAATCCATCGTAACAGATGGCTTTGGCATGTCAACCGCCCCCGCGCGCGCCGCTTTCCGCCGGTCCAAGGCTGGACGGCTCTTGACAGAATCGCCCGCCGGCCCTAAAGTTAGCCTCCGTCGTGGCGGCGTAGCTCAGTAGGTCAGAGCATGCGGCTCATATCCGCAGTGTCCGGGGTTCAAGTCCCTGCGCCGCCACCATTCCCTTATCCCCCTCCCGTTCGCGCCGCGAATTCCGCCCGCCCCGGCGGGCAAGCGACCGCGCCAACCAGGCCGGACTTCGTCTCTCGCCCGCCCCCCAGCCCAGGCGCCTTCCGCGCCGCGCCCCGGTTGCTCCCAGCGGTGAAGGAAATGCCCGGCCGGTTGAAAGCCGCAGTAAGGCAAGGGGATGAAGGCTGGTTTCGTCATAGCGATCAATAATATATTGCCGCTGGTCGGTTTGGCGGGCATAATGGCCTAGTCACTTCCGTCTCCGCGCCTTGGCGGGGGCTCGCGCGGTTGCGCCCCGTGACCACCGCAGGAGTTGGCAGCATGTCCACACTGGTCGGCATTGTTTTCGGGGGCGTCCTGATCGTCCTGGCCGTGGCCCTGGGCGGGGGCTGGCGCATCTTCCTGGACCCGCAATCGACCATGATCGTGGTGGGCGGCACCGTGGCCGCCACCCTGGTCAGCTTCCCCTTCCACCGGGTGACGAACTTCTTCACCCTGTTGGTGCGCATCCTGCGCGAGCAGAAGTCCAGCCAACTGGAGAAGACCATCGCCCGCCTGGTGGCCCTGGGGCACAAGGCCTACCAGGATTCGGTCTTCAGCCTGGAGCAGGCGGCCAAGTCCGAGACCAACCGCTACATCCGCATGGGCCTGACCCTGCTGGTGCGCGACGCGCCGGCGGCGCGCATCGCCCGGCGTTTCGCGGTGGAGATGGACGGCGTGCGCACCCGCCACAAGGAGGGCGTGCAGCTGTTCAGCTTCATGGCCCGCATCGCCCCCTCCTTCGGCCTGGTGGGCACCCTGATCGGCCTGATCAACATGCTGCGCGGGGTGGGCAAGGAGGTCAGCCCCGAGACCCTGGGTCCCAGCATGGCGGTGGCCCTGATCACCACCCTCTACGGCGCGTTGATGGCCTTCTTCCTCTTCCTGCCCGCCTCGGAGAAGCTCAAGGCCTATTCGGAACAGGAACAGAGCCAGATCATGATGGTGCGCGACGCCATGCTGATGATCAAGGACGGCGAATCCAGCCGCGAGCTGGAGGAGATGCTCAACTCCTACCTGCCCGAGAAGCGGCGGCGCTCCTACGTCAGCGAGCTGTTGCGCCGGGGAGCCTGAGCCACAGGCCATGAGCCAAGGCAAGAAAACCAAGATCACCTGCTATGGCTGCCAGGCCAGCTACATGGTGGACCTGGCCAAGGTCCCGCCCGAGCTCAAAGCCTTCAAATGCCTGAAATGCAGCGGTGAAATCCCCATCCTGGCCCGGGTGCTGCCCCCGGCCCAGGCCCCGGAGCCCACCCCGGCCGCCGCGCCAACGCCAGCGGCCGCCCCGGCCGAGCGGGACGGCGAGGAGTTGGACCTGGAGCTGGACCGCGGCCGGGGCGAGTCCTTCCCGGCCGAGGAGGGCGAGGCCTGGCTGGCCATCTACGGCGACATGATGTCGCTTCTGCTGGTCTTTTTCGTGCTGATGTTCGCCATCAGCACCATCGACAAGCACAAGTTCGAGACCGTGGTGGAGGCGGTGAGCCAGGCCCTGGGCGGCAACCTCAGCTTCCAGGCCAGCGGGCCGCCCAGTCCCGGCGCTCCCGCGCCGGCCCAGGGCCCGCCGTCGCCCGCGCCCGACCCCCTGGCCCAGCTCCAGGCCAGCATCAACCAGGAAAGCCGGAGCCTGGACCAGCTCCAGAACCGGTTGCGGGGCCTGGTGGAGCAGGACCAGATGCAGCAGAGCGTGGCGGTGCGCAACGAGGCCAAGGGGGTGGCCATCATCGTGCAGGACATGGCCATGTTCGATTCCGGCAGCGCCGAGATCAGGCCCGGGATCCGGCCCCTGCTGCTGCGCCTGGGCCATCTGCTGCGGGGTCTGGACAACGAGATCGTGGTGGAGGGGCACACCGACAACCTGCCCATCAGCACCGCGCGCTTCGCCTCCAACTGGGAGCTCTCGGTGGCCCGGGCCACCAACGTGGTGCATTTCCTGCTGGAGCAGGCCAAGCTGGACCCGGCCCGGATCACCGCCGCCGGCTACGCCTATTTCCGCCCCCGCCACGCCTTCGACTCCCCGGACAACGCCAAGAACCGGCGCATCGAGATCGTGGTCCAGCGCCGGTACGACACCCAGTTGATCAAGGGCCTGCCCGGCCCCCAGCCCGCGGCCGGGGCGAGGTAGGCGACATGGCCGACAACCCCAAGGTCCTGCAATTGCCCCGCCGGCCGGCCCAGTCCGGGTCCGCGCCCCCCTCCGCCAGCGCCCCCGGGGGCGCTCCCCCCCTCCCCGACCACCAGCCCCCGGCCGCCCCGCCCGCCCCGTCCGGGGGCCCAGGCATGGCCCCGGACCAGGCCGCCCCCCCGGGCGGGGAGGGGTCCGCCGCGCCCGAGCCGCCCAGCCCGGCCAGCCTGGTGGCCGCCCTGCCCAAGCCGGCCCCGCCCGAGGCCGATGGCCTGGGCCAATACCAGGTGCTGCTCTTCCACCACCAGAAGGGCCACCACAGCCACCTGCTCAACACCCTGCGCTTCTGCGGCCTGACCAACGTCAGCGTCACCGACAACCTGGAGCAGGCCATCCAGCAGATCGTCAGCAAGCGCTTCCACCTGATCCTGGCCAGCCACTTCGGCGAGGCCCGGGCCACCACCCTGCTGCTGGAGGACCTCAAGGGCCACGACGCCACCGCCGACATCCCCCTGATCGCGGTGACCAACACCAGCGATGTCAAGGAGGTGCTGCGCATCATCGCCAAGGGCGTGGACGAGGTGCTGATCGAGCCCCTGAGCCAGGAGCTGGTGGAACAGAAGATCCAGTCGCTGCTCAACCGCGGCAAGGTGGCCGAGGAGCGGCGCGAGCAACTCAAGACCGCCCAGGCCTTGCTGGCCGGCGGACGTCTGCCCGACGCCGAGAACCTGTTCCTGGCCCTGCTGACCGACCCGGACCTGGCCCTGGAGGCCCTCTTGGGCCTGGCTTCGGTCCAGGTCAGCCGCCAGAAGTGGGGCGAGGCCAAGTCGCTGCTCAAACGCGCGGCCGAGGGGGCCAAGTCCTCGCCGGACAAGATCAGCCTGCATCGCAATCTTTCGGAGACCTTCTACGCCTACGGCCAGTTCTACGAGGCCCGCAAGCAGCTGCTGCCGGCGGCCAAGAGCTACCGCACCGCCTTTTCCCTGAACCCCTTCAACCTCAAGAACCTGGTGGCGCTGCTGGCCCTGCTCCAGAAGGAAGACCAACTGGACGAGATCGTCAAGGTGCTGCGGGAGGTGGCCAGCAACTACCTCCCCTTCAGCCAGCCCCTGGACGAGGTGGCGGCCTGCATCGGCCAGATGTGCGACCGCTTCGTGGCCCTGGGGCTCGGCGAGCACGCCAGCAAGCTCTACCGGGAGTTGGCGGCCCTCCGGCATCAGAACCCAGAGGTTCACATGAAGGTGGCCGACTACTTCGTGGAGGAGGGCCGGGTGGCCCAGGTGGTGCGGGGCCTGGTGGAGGTCAGCGGCCGGCTCAAGGACCCGGACCTGCTCTACCGGCTGGGCACCCTGCTGCTGGAGAGCGATCCCCAGACCCTGTGGAGCGCCCTGGACCTGGCCGGCGAGGCCATGCGGGCCGCCGGGGTGAACGACCGCCCCCTGCTGATGGCCAAGCAGGCCTTCCACCAGGCCATGCTGCTGGAGCCCGACGACCCCCGCCACCGCCTGGGACTGGCCTGCGTGGAGCTGAAGCTGGGCAACACCGAGGCCGCCGCCGAGGCCCTGCAACGGGTCAAGGAAGCCGACCTGACCAACGTGCGCATCTACCTGGAGGTGATCCGGGCCCTGTTCAAGGAGCGGGCCTACGACCTGGCCGGCGAGTGGCTCAAGGACGCCAACGCCAACTTCCCCAAGGAGCCGGAGGTGGCCCGGCTCCAGGCCGAGTATTTCCTGCTGCGCAATGACGCCACCCGCGCCATCGCGGCCCTGAAGAAGGGCCTGGCCCAGGCCCCGGACGACCGCGAGATGCTCCTGTCCCTGGCGCAGACCTATCTCCAGGCCCGGGAGTTCAGCGACGCCGCCTTCTACTTCGAACGCCTGTCCAAGCTCAGTCCCGACGATCCCCGGGTGCGCAAGGGCCTGGCCGCCGCCCTTTCCGGCCGCCCAACCTGAGTCGCCCGCCACGACCCGTCGGCCCCGACCCTGGGGGACGGGTTTTTTCGGCCTCATCCGACCGTTGCCGGCGCGGAAGCGGTGGGCGGCCCGCCGCCAGACGCCCCGCTCGGGACAGCCGCTACAGCATCTTGGCCAGGAACAGCTCGCTGATGGTGCCGATCACCTTGAGGGAGGTCTGGTAGGCGGTCTGCTGGGCGTTGAGCTTGATCAGGGCCTCCACCAGGTCCACGTCCTGGAGGTCCTCCAGGTTGTTGCCGTGGGCCAGCTCGATCTCCCCCAGCACCGTTTCGCGCAGGCTCACCCGCTCCTGGCGGATGCCCAGCCCGGCCTCCTGGTCCAGGATCGAGGTCAGGGCCGCGGCGATGGACTCCAGGCAGATCTGGCTCGCCTCCTGCCCCTGCTCCTGGGTGCCGTGGCTCAGTTGGTGCTCCAGCTGGTAAAGGCTGTCCAGGATGTGCAGGGGCGACTGCTCCAGGTGGTAATAATAGGTGTCGCCCGCGCTGAAGCTGCCGTGGTCCACCTCCAGGTAGACCCCCTCGCTGTCGGGCAGGGCGATGCGTCCGCCCTGGCCCCCGGCGGTCAGGGTCACCTCCTGGCTGTGGGGCTGGCCGGAGTCGTCGCTCCAGCTCACCCGCAGGGTCACCGCGTCGTCGGGCGCCTGGCCGCCGTCGATCACCTCGATGGTGAAGTCGCGCGAGGTCTCGCCGCGATAGGCCCCGGCCAGGCCCACCACGCCATCGCCCAGGTTGGTTCGCCCGGCGGTGGCGGTCTCGCCGTCCAGGACCACGGTCAAGGCCCCGCCCAGCAGGTCCCGGGCGTTCCAGTTGTAGCTCAGGCGGTTGCCGTTGGAGAAATTGACCTCCAGGGTCTCGTCGTTGCCCTGATAGCGGCTCAGTCGCAGCTCGAAGACGGTGCCGATCTTGTAGTTGAGGTCGTCACGGTAGATGGCGATGTCGCCCAGGCCCGGCACCGCCGCCGCGTTGGCCTGGCCGTCGGCCGGCAGGCTGACGCTGGCGGTCTGGTGGACCCCGTCGTCGTCGTACCAGGACAGGTCCAGGCTCACCGCGCCGCTGGTGGGGTCCACGTCGGTCACCTCGGCCCGCACCGTGGTCTCCAGGCGCAGGTCGCTGCTGCCACTGAAGTAGAGCTTGCCCTGGCTGTCGACCCCGTTCAGCCCGCCCAGGAGCGAACCCGAGACGCCGAGGTTGACGTTGCTGGAGGTCAGGGCCAGGTTGCCGGCCATGCCCGCGTCCCTGGCCTCTATCTGGACCGTGGCCCCGGTCCCGCTGGCGCTGACGCTGGCGATGACGTCGCCGCGGTGGCTGTTCAGGAAGTTGGCCAGCGCGCTGGCGTATTCGGCGGCGGTGGCCGGGGCGGGGGCCACGCCGTTGGTGATCTGGTCCCAGGTGTAGGTGGCCGCGCCCAGGGTCAGGGTGTCGGTTCCCAGGGGCAGGGTGGCGTCGTCCAGGTGCAGCATGCCCATGGCCTTCGCGCCGCTGTTGATGGCGGTGGTCAGCTCGGCCAGGGTGGTGTCGGCGTCCACGCTCATCACCGCGCCGGGGTCGGCGGTCTCGGCCAGGGCGTGGCTGGTCCCGTCCTTGGACATCACCACCACGTTGGTTCCGTTTTCCACCCAGGCGTAGTAGCCCCGGGCCGGGTCGGAGTTGATCTGCTCCGCCAGGTCGGCGGCCGAGGCGGCGGCGGTGGCCCCGGCCACGGTGTAGGTGTCGCCGCCCACCGTGACCTGGGCCGCTCCGGCGGCCCCGCCGGAAAAGCTGACCAGGCCCCGGGTGCGATAGGTCTGGACCCCGGCCCCGCCGTCGCCCAGCCAATTGAGCACCTCGCCCACCCGGTCGCTGACCAGGTCGTTCAGGGAGGCGAAGGTGGCGTCGCTGCGCCAGATGTCGGCCTGGTCGGCGTTGGCGGCCTGGGCCTGGGTCCAGGCGTCCAGGTCCAGGCCCAGGCCCGCCCCCAGGGTGTTGGTCGGGGCGTCCTGGGGCACGGTGATGGTGCTGGTGGCGCCGCTGGCGTCGCGGGCCAGTTGCAGGCGGTAGAGGCCGCCGGAGAGATAGGCCGAGGCCAGGACGCCGTGGCCGGCCGAGCCTGGCTGGTAGATGGTGGCGGGGTCCAGCGCGGTCAGGGCGGCGCTGAGGGGCGGGATGTCGGTGCGGGTGCCGCCAAAGATGTAAGACCCGCTGACCTGGCTGTTGCCCAGGCCCAGGAGCTCGGCGATGAGGTTGCGCAGCTCGGCGGCGGTGCTGGCCTGTTGCTCGTCGGTGTAGGTGCCGGTGGCGGTCTGCTCGGCCAGGGTCTTGGCCCGGGTCAGCAGGTCCACCATGTTGTCCATGCCGGTTTCGCTGGCCTTCATCCAGGAGGCGGCCGCCTCCAGGTTGATCCGGTACTGATCGCTCTCGCGCAGAACCGACTGGCTGTTGAGGATGGTCACCGAGGAGCTGCGTCCCTCGCTGGGCGTGTTCACCTTGCGGGTGGTGGCGATCTGCCGCTGCAGCACGTACTGGCGGTAGTTCAGGCTGAAGATGTCGGTGGTGGTGGTGCGGAATTGGTTCGAATCACCTACGCGCATGGCCTTGCTCCCGGGCTGGTTGCTCAACCCCGACGGGAAGCAAGCCACATGCCATCATGGCCGGCAGCTGGCCCTACCAGGCAACTAGCTGTAATACCATATTGTTTTTCTTCATCCCCCGGGTCCGGCCGCGCCCGTCCCCCGGGGGGGCCGGCATTTGTTGCCGGGGGCGGCCGGGGCTGGGGGGCTCAGGCCGCCCCGTCGCGGCGGATCAGGCGGGGCTGCTCGCGCGCGTCCAGGGCCAGCTCCAGGCCGTGGGCCAGGGCCACCACCCTGGCCGGACGCCCCAGCAGCAGGTCTTGCTGGGCCTGGTGGTAGCCGTAGCGGGCCGCGATGCCCTGGCGCAGGCGGTGGTCCAGTTCCAGCAGGGCCAGGGCCGGGGCCTGGTCGCCGCCCTGGACGGCCTGGTCCAGGGCCTGGGCCAGCTCCGCGCCGGGCAGACGGGTCTCGTATTCGGCCATCAGGGCCAGGGCGATGGGGTCGTCGGCGAAAAGATCGGCCCGGGTCAAGCGCGGCCGGGCGGCCAACTGCCCGGCGTGACGACCGGACCAGCACTCCAACTGCCGGCACTGCAAGGGCCGGTGCGGGTGGACGCCACAGCGCGATCCCTCCAGGAAGGCGCAACCGCCCCGGGGGGCCTCGCGCAGCTTGATCAGCTCGCGCGGCAGGGCTTGGGTCTGGCCCAGGCGGGCGGAATGGACCCGCTCTCCGGCCCGCAGGGCGTAGAGCCCCTCCCGGGGCAGACCTTCCGGCCCCAGCCGCTCCAGGTCCTCGCTATAGAGGGTGGGGCTGCTGACCCGGCAGCAGGTGGCGCAACCCAGGCAGCGGGCCGCCGCCGACAGGGCGGCCAGGCCGTGGGCCAGGTCCGCCAGGGCCTCGCCCGGGTCCTCGCTCCCCAGGCAGGCGGCCAAGAGGCGGCCCAAATCGGCCTCGCCCGCCAGCACCACCGCCGCGCCGGCCGGGTCCAGGCCGCGCGATTCCATCAGGGCCAGGCGGCAGGCCGCCTCCAGGCCGGGGGCGCCGTCCTGGGCCAGGGCCCGGGACAGTCGGTCAAGCAGATCGGCCAAGCCGGGCCTCCGCGCGCAAGTAAAATGGATTGCAGTAGATCCAGGGACGCCAGCCGGCCGGCGCCCGCCAGCGCCGGGCCTCCACCCGCCAGGGTCCGGGGGCGGTCAGGGGCCAGGCGAAGCGCCGGCCCCGCTCCCGCCGCACCAGGCGGCCCTGGTGCAGCAGGCGGGCCTCGCCCCGGGCCGGCAGCTCCAGGGAGAGCTTCAGGCCCGGACGCCAGGCCAGCTCCGCGCCGGGCAGCCATTGCCCGCCCTGACCGTCGCTCAACCGGCACCGCAAACCCCGGGCCGGCCCCAGGGCGGCATAGCCCCGTCCGGCGGCCAGGGCGGCCAGCACCAGGTCGCGGTCGGCCTCGGCCTGGCCGGAGAAGTCGTGCTCCAGCCAGAGGCCGGTGGTGACCAGGCCCATGTGGCGACGATAGGAAAAGACCTTGAACGGCAGCCAGCGCCGGCCGCTGCCAAAGGCGTGGGCGTCGGCCCCGCCAAAGGCCGGCCAGGCCCGCCGCCGGCCGACACTGTCCCACAGGGCCAGCAGCAGGGGATGGGGCGGGGCCAGGAAGGTCCGGGGCATCAACAGGCGGGCCAGGGCCAGCCCGGCCCGATCCAGGTCCTGCTTGTAGGCGCTCAGGCAGTTCCAGAGCTCCAGCCCCGGGGCCGCGGTCGCCCGCCAGTCCAGGGTGACGAAGGCCCGCGAGGTGGGGAGCAGGGCCATGGCCGGGTCCAGGGGGTGGGCCAGGGCGGCCCAGGCCCCGCGCCGGGCGGCCTGGTCCAGGCTGCCCAGGGGGTCGCCGTGGACGCCGTCGCCCCGGAGCTTGGGCAGGGGCAGGCCCGGCCCCCAGGCCAGGAGGTGGTTGTGGCGGGGGCTCAGCTCCTGGCCGCCGATCACCAGCACCCCGTGGCGCCAACCCAGGCCGGAGGAGAGGCGGTCGTGGTCGCTGAGCAAGACCACCTCCACCCCGGACCCTTTGGCCCATCGCGCGATCTGGTCGGCGCTGGCGGCGCCGTCGCTCTCGGTGGTGTGGACATGGATCAGGGCCGTGACCGCCCGGGCGGCGGCGGGCTCTGGCGTGGCCGGGCTCAGGCCAGGGACTCCAGGGCCCGGCGCAGGAAGGCCTCGGAGGCGGCGAAGGCGGCCTCCACCTGCGCCGCCTCCAGGCCGGCGGCCAGGCCCACCCGCCGGGCCTGCTCGTGGTCGATGAGGTCGCCGGGGGCGTGGCTGTCGGTGTTGATCACCAGCTTGGCCCCGGCCGCCAGGCCCAGGCGGGCCACCCGGCCGTTGCCCAGGCCGTGGCCCTTGCGGGCGCTGAGCTCCAGCATCACCCCGCGCTGGGCCGCCAGGCGGGCCTCGTGGGCGGTCAGCAGGCCAGGGTGGGCCAACAGGTCGGCCCCGCCCTCGATGGCGGCCAGGTTGGTGCCCGCCGGCACCGGTTCCACGATGGTCTCGCCATGGACCACCACGATGACCGCCCCCAGGTCCCGGGCCTGGGCGATCATCTCCGGGATCAGGGCCGGCGGCACGTGGGTCAGCTCCACCCCGGGCAGGGCCTTGACCGTGTGCTGGCGGTTCAGCTCCTGGCAGGCGCGGCGCACCCGGGGCAGGATCAGGTCCAGGTTGCTCATGTCGGCGTGGTCGGTCAGGGCGATGCCGATCAGCCCCTTGGCCTCGGCCCGCTGGACCAGCTCGGCCGGGATCAGCTCGCCGTCGCTGAAGATGGTGTGGGAGTGCAGGTCGATCATGCCGCGCCTCTTAATCCCCGGCCTCGTGGAGCCGGCATTGGTTGCGCCCGCGCTGCTTGGCCTGGTACAGGGCCAGGTCGGCCCTTTCCAGCAGCCCAATCGGCTGGCTTCCGGCCCGGGGAACCGCCGTCGCCACCCCCAGGCTGACCGTCACCAGCGGGGCGGTCGGCGAATCGGGGTGGGGCAGCCCCAGGGCCTCCACCCGCCGGCGCAGGTGCTCGGCCAGGGCCATGGCCGCCGTGGCGTTGTTTTCCGGCAGCAGGATGCAGAACTCCTCGCCCCCGAAACGGGCCACCAGGTCCGCTCCGCGCTTGACCCCCTCGGCCAGGGCCTGGGCCACCTGGCGCAGGCAGTCGTCGCCGGCCAAGTGACCCAACCGGTCGTTGTAGGCCTTGAAATGGTCGATGTCCACCATGATGGCCGCCAATTCCCGGTCGTGACGCTGGGCCCGCCTCCATTCCCGCTCCAGGACCCGGTCCAGGTGGCGGCGGTTGGCCACCCCGGTCAGTCCATCCTGGTTGGACAACCCCCGCAGCCTGCGGTTGTACATGGCCAGGCGGGTGGCCAGGCGGCGAAGCTTGGCCTCCCGCGCCCGGCGGCGGTCGGTCTCGGCCTTCAGGGCCAGGGCCGAGCGCACCCGGGCGGTCAGCTCCACCTCGTTGATGGGCTTGGTCAGATAGTCGTTGGCCCCGGCGGCGAAGGCCTGGCTGAGGATGGCCATGTCGCCCTTTTGGGTCACCATGATCACCGGGATGTCGCTGAACCGGCGGTCCTGCTTCACCCGGCGGCAGACTTCGATCCCGGTGATGTCGTCCATCACGATGTCGGTGATGATCAGGTCCATCGCGGCTCCGCCTGCGTCGGGCCAGGCGGCCTCCAGCTTTCCCAGGGCCTCGGCCCCGGAGGCGGCGGCGATCGGGGTGTGGTAGCCGGCCTTTGCCAGCACCTCGACCAAGGCGGCCCGGGCCAGGCGGGAGTCGTCCACCACCATAATGACAGGTGCTTGCATGGTCATGCGTCAACCCCAGGCGATTCGAACTCAAGCTGATGAGGTGATTGAGCCATTCTCCGCCAAACGGCGGAGTCGTGGGGCAGACGGCCAACCATTACATTTTATACTTGCCGAAGTCCTCCGGGTCCATCTTGTCCAGCAACTCGCTCCATTTGTCGTCCTGGTCGCCCAGTTGCTTGGCGTTGGCCCCGGCCGCCTCCAGCACCCTGGGGTCGATGAAGATCGGGGCCTGGGCGCGCAGGGCCAGGGCCACGGCGTCGGAGGGGCGGGCGTCGATGGCCAGGCCGCCCTGGGCGCTGGTCAGGTGGATCAGGGCGTAGAAGGTGTTGTCCTTGAGGTCCACCACCTCCACCTTGAGCACCGAATAGCCCAACTCGGCGATGACGTTGCGCAGCAGGTCGTGGGTCATGGGCCGGGCGAAGGCGACCTTCTCCAACTCGCTGGCGATAGCCGTGGCCTCCAGGAGCCCGATCCAGATCGGCAGGCTGCGCTCGCCGTCCTGCTCCTTGAGGATCAGGATCGGGGAGTTGCTGGCCGAGTCGATGGTCAGGCCCTGCACTGTCATGCGGATCATTCGGGCACCTCCTCTAGGCTGGGTCCACCAGCTTGCCCCGCAGCGAGTTCACCAACCCCTGCTCGACGCGCACCCACGCCAGGCGGCCGGCCAGCTCCGGCGGCCCCGGAAAATTCACCGCCCGGTTGGCCCGGGTGCGGCCGGTCAAGAGCCCCGCCCCGCGCTTGGCCGGTCCCTCCACCAGGACCTCCTCCCGCCGGCCGACCTGGGCCTGGTGCAGGGCCAGGGAGATCGCGTGCTGGCGCTCCTGGAGCCGGGCCAGGCGGCGGGACTTCTCGGCCTCGGCGATCTTGCCGGGCAGGTCGCGGGCCTTGGTGAAGGGGCGGTCGGAGTATTTGAAACTGAACAGGAAATCGTAGCCCGCCGCCTCAATCAGCTCCAGGCTGGCCTGGAAGTCCGCCTCGGTCTCCCCGGGAAAGCCCACGATGATGTCCCCGCCCAGGGCCAGGTCCGGGGCGCGGCGGCGCAGGTCCTCAACCAGGGCCAGGTATTGGGCCCGGGTGTAGCCCCGGCGCATGGCCTTCAGGATGCGGTCGCTGCCGGACTGGGCCGGCAGGTGGAGCTGATCCATGACCTTGTCGATGCCGGCCAGGGCCTCTACCAGCCTAGGCGAGAGGTCCTTGGGGTGGCTGGTGGTGAAGCGCACCCGCCACAGCTCCGGCGTCTCGGCCACCATCGCCAGCAGGGCCGCGAAGTCGGCCCCGCTCTCCGGGTCGCGGTAGGAGTTGACGTTTTGGCCCAGCAAGGTCACCTCGCGCACCCCGGCCGCGGCCAGGGCGGTCACCTCCTCCACCACCTGGGCGGCGGCGCGGCTCTTCTCCCGGCCGCGCACATGGGGCACCACGCAGTAGGAGCAGAAATTGTCGCAGCCCTGCATCACCGTGACCATGGCCTTGAGCCCGGGGGTGGCCGGGACCAGCCGGCGCGGGGCCAGGGGGCCGGGGTCCAGGTCGGTGCAGGCCACCCTCCGGCCGGAGGCCGCCTCGGCGATCAGCTCGGGCAGGCGCTCCAGCACCCCGGTGCCGAAGACCAGGTCCAGGTGGGGGATGTCCTTCAGAAGCTGGCGGCCCTCCTGCTGGGCCACGCAGCCCCCCACCCCGATCAGCATGCCCGGCCGCTGGCGCTTGACCTCCTGCAGCGCGCCCACGAAGGAGTAGACCTTGTGCTGGGCCTTCTCCCGCACGCTGCAGGTGTTCAGCAACACCAGGTCGGCCGTCTCCGGGCTCTCGGTCGGGGCGTAGCCCAACTCGGCCAGGATGCCCAGCATCCGGGCCGAGTCATACTCGTTCATCTGGCAGCCGAAGGTGGTGATGTGCACCAACTTGCCGTTGGGGGCTTCCAAAACACCTATCCCGCGCTAGTGAAAGTCCTGAGTCAAGGCTATCCCACCCCCGCCGGGGATGCAAGACCCGCCACCCCGGGGCCGGCCCAGCCCCGACCAGGCCGGCCCGCGCCCCGCCGGGATCGACGTCGGCCCTGGCCCGGCCGACCATTCCGGTTCCTCCGACCAGGAGCGGGATGGGTTGGGCAGAAAGACCGGGCCGATCAACCCCGGATCAAGTCAGGCGCGGGGCGGGGTCGGCCCAGTTGTCTTCAATCAGGAGGTTGCCCGCTGCGCGGCTTGCCCCGGGAGCCATGAGGGGGGGAGTTGAGGAGACGCGTGGGAATTGCGTGGGAAGTAGCTCGATTCGACAAAGAAAAAGGGACCTGGGATTGCTCCCGAGTCCCTGATTTATTTCTGGTAGCGGGGACTGGATTTGAACCAGTGACCTTCGGGTTATGAGCCCGACGAGCTACCGAACTGCTCCACCCCGCGTCAGTGAACCGGAATATACCGTCCAGGGGAGGTGCTGTCAACCCGGGCCGGGTCCCGCGCCCGCCCGTGGCGGGCCGCGCGACGCGGTCTGGTCCTCTCGGGCCTCTGGCGAGGGCGTAACAGAGCAGTTTGCGGCTCGCCACCGGTCCGCGCGCCGTCAGGCGGACAGGGCCTGGGATGGCCTTCCACCCCTTGGAAATCAGGCTTCAAGCGCCTGAATCAGATTCATGCCTTGGGCATTGGTCACCGCCGTGCGCTGGGTGACAGTGGGTCCGACCTCTTCCAAATGGTGGCTCCCAAGCGCCCATTGTGCATAATATGCTCGATTATTCTGATAAATCAGACTGGTAAGCTTCCACATGCCGGAAGTAGCGGCACCCTTGGGTAAATTGGTCAAACCTGGTTGACAGGTATGCCGCTTCACACCTAGAATTAGCACTTCATAATGGCAGCAAGCCGACGGGGTTTCGCTCTCAGGATGGCCCAACATCCGGCGCCACCGGCCCGCGAGTTCCACGAACCCCCAGCCCGGTCCGTGGCCCCCCACCGGCCCCTGCCGCCAGCGGTGCCCGTAATCTCACGAAGGAGAAAGAAATGATCGAGGTGCGTTTTCATGGCCGGGGTGGCCAGGGCGCGGTGACCTCGGCCGAGCTGATGGCGCTGGCCGCCATAGCCGAGGGCAAATACGCCCAGGCCTTTCCCAGCTTCGGCCCCGAGCGCCGCGGAGCCCCGGTGCAGGCCTTCCTGCGCATCAGCGACCAGCCCATCCGGCTACGCGAGAAGATCTACCAGCCCGACGTGGTCGTGGTGCTGGATCCTTCCCTGCTGGCCAGCGGCAACGTCAAGGCCGGCCTGAAAGCCGGCGGCACCCTGGTGGCCAACAGCAGCAAATCGGTGGAGGCGGTCCAGGGCGAGTGCGGGTTCGACGGCCGCACCGCGGTGGCCGACGCCAGCAAGATCGCCGAGGAGGAGCTGGGAGTGCCCATCACCAACACCACCATGCTGGGCGTGCTGCTCAAGGCGGTGGAGCTGGTGAGCATGGACTCCATCAAGGGCCCCCTGGACGGGCGCTTCGGCAAGCAGGGCGTCAAGAACTTCGGCGCCCTGAGCCGCGCCTTTAACGAGACCACCATCAAGGAGTGATACCATGGCCGACGAAGGCATGACTTCCTGGAAGAGCCTGGCCTTGGGTTGCGCCATGACCGAGCCCGGCACCGCCCGGCGCTTCAACACCGGCGACTGGCGCAGCCGCCGCCGGCCCATCACCGACCGCGACAAGTGCATCAAGTGCGGCCTGTGCTGGATCGTCTGCCCGGACATGGCCTACGACCCCGACCCCAAGGCCGAGGGTTACTACACCTGGGACAGCTTCTATTGCAAGGGCTGCGGCATCTGCATCGCCGAGTGCCCCAAGCAAGCCATCAGCTGGCTCGAAGAAAAAGAGGAGGACAAGTATGGCCCGGCGTGTGGGGCTTGAGGTTTCCCTGGCCTGCGCGGAGGCCGTAAAGCTCGCCAATGCCGACGTGGTCGCGGCCTATCCCATCACCCCGCAGACCCACATCGTCGAGCATCTGGCCGAGTTGGTGGCCGACGGGCACTTGGACGCCGAGTTCATCCCGGTGGAGAGCGAGCACAGCGCCATGAGCGCCTGCATCGGCTCCAGCGCGGCCGGCGCCCGCACCTTCACCAGCAGCGCCTCCCAGGGCCTGGCCCTGATGCATGAGATGCTCTACATCGCCAGCTCCATGCGGCTGCCCATCGTCATGGCGGTGGCCAACCGCTCGCTGTCCGGCCCCATCTCCATCTGGAACGACCACAGCGACGTGATGGGCGAGCGCGACACCGGCTGGATCCAGTACTTCTGCGAGAACGGCCAGGAGGTCCTGGACCTGACCCTGGCCGCCTTCAAGATCGCCGAGGACCCCCGGGTGCTGCTGCCGGTCATGGTCAACATGGACGGCTTCATCCTGACCCACGTCATCGAGCCGATCATGATGCCCGACCAGGCCGAGGTCGACGCCTGGCTGCCCAACTACGCGCCCCAGCTGCACCTGGACCCGGCCAAGCCCATCAGCATGGGCATGGTGGGCGTGCCCGAGGTCTACACCGAGGCCAAGCGCGCCCAGTTGCAGGCCATCAACGACAGCTACCCCATCATCCTGGAGCACTGGGCCAGCTTCGCCAAGCAGTTCGGCCGCGACTACCAGCCGGTGGAGAGCTACCGCACCGAGGACGCCGAGGCGGTTTTCGTCAGCATGGGCTCTCTCAGCGAGACCATCATGAGCGCGGTGGACGAGATGCGCGCGGCCGGCCAGAAGGTCGGCGTGGTGCGCATCCGCCTCTGGCGGCCCTTCCCGGTGGAGGAGTTCACCAAGGCGGTGGCCAAGGCCGACACCCTGGTGGTCATCGACCGCAACCTCACCTTCGGCGCCCCGGCCGGTCCGGTGGCCACCGAAGTCCGCGCCCTGTTGTTCAGCCAGGGCATCCAGAAGTACGTGGCCAACTTCCAGGCCGGCCTGGGCGGTCGCGACGTCACCCGCGACCAGTTCAAGGAGATGCTGGCCAAGGCGCAGCGGGCCAAGGCCGCCGGTCAGGACATGACCTGCGAGATGGTGGGGGTGAAGGAATGATTTCCGCCGCCGAAGCAATCAAGAATTACGAGAAGATAACCCCCAAGAACATCCCCTTGGTGGAGCCCTTCTCCCGCGGTCACCGCGCATGTCAGGGCTGCGGCGAGGTCCTGGCCCTGCGCCTGGTGGCCAAGGCCGTGGGCCAGAACCTGATCGCGGTCTCGGCCACCGGCTGCATGGAGATCATCAGCAGCCCCTACCCCCAGACCGCCTGGAACGTGCCCTGGATCCACGTGGCCTTCGAGAACGCGGCCGCGGTGGCCAGCGGGGTCGAGGCCGGGCGCAAGGCCCTGATCCGCAAGGGCCGCATCGCCGACGCCGGGGCCAAGATCGTGGCCTTCGCCGGCGACGGCGGCACCGCCGACATCGGCATGCAGGCGCTCTCCGGCGCGTTGGAGCGCGGGCATGACTTCACCTACGTCTGCCTGGACAACGAAGCCTACATGAACACCGGCATCCAGCGCAGCAGCTCCACCCCCTACGGGGCCAGCACCACCACCAGTCCATCCGGCTCCCACAGCAAGGGCCAGATGACCTGGAAAAAGAACATGCCGATGATCGCGGCGGCCCACAACGTGCCCTACGTCGCCACCGCGTCCCCGGCCTGGCACCTGGACCTGATGAACAAGATCCGCAAGGCCGTCGCGGTGCCGGGGCCGGCCTACGTGCACATCTACTCGCCCTGCCCCACCGGCTGGCGCTGCGGTCCGGAGACCTCCATCGAGACCGCCCGCCTAGTTGTACAGACCAGAATCTTCCCGCTTTACGAAGTAATCGATGGCAAGTTCGTCCTGACCCGTGATATAAAGAATCCGAAGCCGGTGGAGGAATACCTCAAGATGCAGAGGCGTTTCCGGCACCTCAAGCCCGAGGACATCGAGGTGATCCAGAAGCGCGTGGACGCCGACTGGGAGCGGTTGCTGGGCTTTGTCAAGGCCACCAACCCCGAGGCGGCGGACAAGGCCGAGTAAGGCCGACCACCGGTCGCGCGAGTCGCCCCCCAACCCTGCGCGTCGTCGCTTACCGTCAAGGCATTGCGGTGGCGGCGGCGCGCAGGGCCCCAAAACCTGGGCCGGTGTTTAAGATGGCCGGCGGGGCGTCCTTTGGGATTCGGGGCGGCTGGGGCGCTCGGACAACCAGAGCCAAGCCGTGGGCCGGCCCGATCTCCTCGGGCCGGCCTTTTTGCTCGCCGCGCGGCAAGGAGGCCCCATGTCCCCGCTGACGGTCCACCTGGTGGCGGCCGCCCGGCCCAACTTCATGAAAATCGGCCCCCTGCATCACGAGCTGTCCCGGCGGTCCTGGTGCCGCCCCCTGGTGATCCACACCGGCCAGCACTACGACTACAACCTCAGCGCCGCCTTTTTCGCCGACCTGGGCCTGCCCGAACCCCATCTCCACCTGGGGGTGGGCTCCGGCAGCCACGGGGTCCAGACCGCCCGCTGCCTGGAGGCCTACGAGCGGGTGCTGATGGATGAGCCCCCGGACTGGGTAGTGGTGGCCGGCGACGTCAACTCCACCCTGGCCTGCACCCTGGCCGCGTCCAAGTTGTTGATTCCCGTGGCTCATCTCGAAGCCGGCCTGCGCTCCTGGGACCGCACCATGCCCGAGGAGGTCAACCGCCTGGTCACCGACGCCCTGGCCGACCTGCTCTGGACCCCCAGCCCCGACGCCGACGCCAACCTGCTGCGCGAGGGCGTGGACCCGGCCAAGATCGCGCGGGTGGGCAACATCATGATCGACTCCCTGGAGCAGGTGCGCCCCCGCCTGGAGGCCATCGCCGCCTGGGAGCGCTGGGGCCTGATCCCGGGCCAATACGGGGTGGTCACCCTGCACCGGCCGGCCAACGTGGACCAACCCGAGGCCCTGGAGCGCATCGTGGACGCCCTGGCCCGGGCCTCGCACCGCCTGCCCCTGGTCTTCCCGGTCCACCCCCGCACCCAGGCCCGGCTCAACGATTTCGGCCTGTTGGAAATAGCCCAGGCCGCCCCGGGCCTGCATCTGTGCGAGCCCCTGGGCTACCTGGACTTCATGGCCCTGGTGCTGAAAAGCCGACTGTGCATCACCGACAGCGGCGGCATCCAGGAGGAGACCACCTACCTGGGCATCCCCTGCCTGACCCTGAGACCCAACACCGAGCGCCCCATCACCGTGGAGCTGGGCACCAACCGCCTGGTCGCGCCGGCCGATCTGTCCGCCAACCTGGACCAGGCCCTGGCCGGCGACTGGCCCCAAGGCCAGGTGCCTGAACTTTGGGACGGCCACACCGCCCGCCGCGCCGCCGACAGCCTGGAGCGGCGCCTCCCGGCCTGAGCCCCGCGCCTTTCCGGGTTTAGCCGATCAAATACCATCATTACCAATAGTTGAGGCTACAGCACCCGCGTCATGTCCAACTTGCGGATTTGACGCGATTATGCTACGCTATTTGCATCTCGTCCGATAAATCCGACCCTCCCATGCCATCCACTCACGATACGCCAGACATCCCGCCGGGGGATGCCTCGCCCTTTTTTCGGCCCTGGCCTGGCCGCTCCGGGGGCTCCGCGCCCCCGCGCCGCCCGGCCGGAGCCTGATCCCGAAAACCCAGGGGAGAACCGTCATGTGCACGATTTGCGGTCATTTCGCCATGGAGGGGGCCATCCCCTCCACTGACATTTACGACATGCTCAAAAAGATGGAGCACCGGGGCCCGGACTCCCACGGGGTCTGCCTGGACGGCCAGATCCACCAGGCGGTCACCGTGGACGAGATGCGTCAGACCCTCCAAACCCCATCCCGGATCGCCCTGGGCCATTCGCGCCTGTCCATCGTGGGCCAGGAGAAGGCCAGCCAGCCCTTCACCTCCTGCGACGGGGTGCTGTCCCTGATCCACAACGGCGAGATCTACAACTATGAAAAGTTGCGCGGCCTGCTCTACCACCGCCACGCCATCAAGACCACCAGCGACAGCGAGATCATCGTCCACCTGCTGGAGGAGGTGTACCGTGGCGACCTGCTGGAGGCGGTGCAGAAACTCACCCCGCTGCTGGACGGCATGTACGCCCTGGCGGTGACCGACGGCAAGGAGTTGGTGGTGGCCCGGGATCCGGTGGGCAAGAAGCCGCTCTACTACATCGAGAACCAGGGGATCGTGTATTTCGCCTCCGAGAAGAAGGCCCTCTGGAACGGCCAGGACCAGCCCCACCGCCTCTATCCCGGCGACCTGCTCCACCTGAGCCGGGCCGGGGCGCGGGTGGCCGAGGGCTTCCATCTGCAGTTCCCCCAGATCGACATCGTGGACTTCCGCGAGGCGGTGGAACTGTACAAGGAGGTGCTGATCAAGGCGGTGCGCAAGCGCCTGACCGGACTGCGCGAATCTGTGATCGGCGTCATCTTCAGCGGCGGCATCGACTCGGTGCTGGTGGCCAAGCTCCTGCAGCGCGAGGGCAAGAACATCATCTGCTACTGCACCGGCACCCAGGACAGCGGCGACATCCTGGCCGCCCAGGAGGTGGCCCGCGAGCTGGGCCTGGTGCTCAAGAACACCTTCATCGACCAGTCCACGGTCCAGGCCTTGTTGCCGGAGGTGGTCCGCCAGGTGGAGGAGTCGGGCCTGTTGCAGGTGGAGGTGGCCATCCCCATGTACCTGGCCGCCAAACTGGCCGCCGGCGATGGGGTGCGGGTGATGTTCACCGGCCAGGCCGCCGACGAGCTCTTCGCCGGCTATCCCTGGTATATCGACGTGATGCGCCAGGATGGCTACCTGCGCCTGCACGAGAAGCTCTGGGAGGACCTCTGCCTGCTCTACACCGACACCCTGGAGCGGGAGGACAAGCTGACCATGGCCCACTCCATAGAGTTGCGCGCGCCCTACCTGGACCGCGACGTGATCCAGACCGCCATGCGCATCTCGCCCCGGCTGAAGATCGAGGGCGAGCGCGACGTCTTGCGCAAGCGGGTCCACCGCCAGGCGGCGGTGGAGCTGGGGGTCCCGGCCTACCTGGCCTTTCGGGCCAAGGACCCGGCCCAGTCCGGCTCCGGCATCCACGACATCATCACCGGCATCGCCCACGCCGCCCACCAGACCGTGGACGCCAGGCTGGTGGACCTGAACCTGGAGCGGGACAAGGGCAGCCTCTACCGCTATGGCGACGAGGTCTATGGCGACGACACCGCCCGCTACTATCTGGAAAGCATCGAGCAGCAGATCCAGCGCCAGTACATTCCTTCGTTCCTGGCCCAATGAACACCCACCCGCAGCACCCGGGGACCACGCGCATGAACCGCGAACTGAGCATCTGCATCGCCCAGATCAACTACGATTCCGCCCATATCCGCGCCCACCTGGAGCGCCTCAAGGCCATCATCCGCGATCAGCGCCAGGCCGACCTGATCATCTTCCCGGAGCTGATCCTGCATGGCCACCCCTCGCTGGAAAAGCCCGAGGGCTTCCTCTACCGCAAGCTGAAGGCGATCTATGGCGGCATCTCCCAAGACCTCTACCGTTTCATCCGCGAGCAGGACGCCCGGGTGATCTTCGGCGAGCTCAGACGCCAGGGCGATCTGTATTTCAACCTGGCCACCTACGCCGACCGCCATGGCCCCCAGCACTACGCCAAGTGCCACGTGCACTGGACCGAGCATTTCACCCCCGGCCGGGAGATCAAGGTCTTCGAGACGCCCCTGGGGCGCATCGGCGTCAGCATCTGCTTCGACGCGGCCTTCGCCGAGGTCTGGCGGGTGCAGGCGCTGATGGGCGCGGACCTGTTGGTGAACATCGCGGCGGTGCCGGCCACCTTCCCGGTGCGGCAGATGTGGCGGCGCCTGGTGGGGGCGGCGGTCTTCAACCAGCGGCCGGTGATCTACGCCAACCGCCCCGGGAGCTATTTCTCCGGTCACAGCGCCATCTTCGACGCCCAGGGCGAGTTGGTGCTCAACGCCGACGGCCGCGAGGCGATAGTGCGGGGCCAGGTCAGCCTGGACGAGGCCGCCACCTGGCGGGAGGAGGAGCCGATCTTCCCGCATCGCCGGCCCCAGCTCTACCGCGAGATCACCACCCGCAGCGCCCCCCGCCCGCGCCGGGTCAGCGCCGGGGGTTGGGGCCGGGAGGGTTAATCGCCCCGCCCCTCGATGGCCTGCTCCCGGGCCTGGTGGCGTTGGTCGCGCCAGCGCAGGCTGTGGCGGTCCTGGTAGGGCTCCCAGGGATAGCGTCGCGGGGGGGCCTGGGCGTTGGGCGGACGCGTTTGCTCCTGGCGCTGGCGGTATTCCGGGTCCTCGCCCGGCCAGCGCAAGGAGGGCGGCAGGCCGGTATCGGGCTCGGCGGTGGGGGTGGCGGGTGGGGCCGTCGGCCCGGGCGGGGTCGCCAATGGGCCGTGGAACTCCGCCTCGCCGGGCAGGGGGTGGAGGCGGTAGCCGCCCGGGGCGTTGGGGTCGGGCGTCACCCGGGGGGCCTGGCCGGGGGCGGCGTCGGGATCGCTCGGGATGCCGGGCTGGTAGCGATAGCCGCCCGGGGCGGAGGGGTCGGGGATCACGCTGGGGGCCTGGCCCGGCAGCTCGGTCACCCCCGGCTCCACGAGCTGGAGACGATAGCCGCCGGGCGCGCTGGGATCGGGGGTCAGGCTGGTGGAGGGCGTCCCGCCTTCGCCCGGGGCCTCCGGCCTGGCCCCGCCGCCGCCGTAGTCGCCATAGCCCTCCCGGATCAGGGAGGACGGTTGCGCCGGCTTGTCCGCGGCCAGGGCCGGACCGGCCAGGATCAGGAACAGCCAAACCAGGCCGATCCAGGCCGCCAGCCTGGTCGCCCCCTGCCGACCTTTGCCCAGGATTGTTCTCGTCATCGCCCTCGCCTCGCGGACCTGGGGCAGGCGCTGGTTCAGGCGCGGCCAACGGCCACCGGCCGGGCCGCCAGGCCAGCCCGGGTCGGACAGGGGCGACCCGGTCGTGGTCTAGCGGATCATGAGCATGAACCGCTCGTCATCGGTAAGCATACCCTGCTCGCCGACCAGTTGCCGGTAAAAGGCCAGGACTTCCTCCAGGCCCACCGTCAGCTCCGCCTGATCCCGCTGCCGTCCGCCGAGGATGGCCGCCGAGAGGGGATTCTGTGGTGCGTGGCGATACTGGGGGTGGAAAGAGCGCTCGTTGAGCAGCTCCATCTCGGCCTTTTCCTCGCGCAGGACCCAGGCCTGGCGGTTCACCACCTGGGGTAGCTCCTGCCCCCCCACCGCCGTGGGCGCGCCGGCCGGGGCCAGGACCGCGATATAGGGGTCGTGGTGCACCAGGACGAAGCCCTCCTGATAGAAGCGCTGGGTCACCGAGGCGATGGAGTGATACTTTTCGTAGCCCCAGCCTTCGAAAACAAAGGCCTTGCCCTCGCTCCGGCCGCGCCAGGCGGCCTTGGCCAGCTTGAGGGTGAAGGCCAGGCTGTCCGGGTGCATCTCGCACAGGGCGTGGTTGCAGGTGATCAGGTCGCACTCGGGCACGCTGCCGGGGTTGAGCCGCACCAGCTCCCACCAGGGGATGTGCAACGCGCTCACGCCGTCGTCCCAGAGCCGCCCTCGCTCCGCCGGCCGGGCCCACTCCGCCACCGCTCCCTGGCTGAGATAGTTCCAGAGGTGGTTCTGGTAGAGATAGAAGGCCTGGGAGATGTCGCTGGCGGCCAGGCGGTGGCCCTCGATCAGGAGCATCGCCCCCAGATAGCCGCAGCCGCTGCCGATCTCCAGGACCCTTTGCGGCTGGTCCCCGAACAGATAGCGGAAATGCCGGCGCAGGTTGAGCATGCGCAACACCGCCGAGCGGGCCACCGCCTGGCGGCCGAAACGCTCCTGACAGAATCCGGCCAGCGAGCGGCTCAGGGATTTGAGGAAGCCGAACTCCTCCCGGGTGAGCCCTCCCCGCAGCAGATTCCGGAAGTCGCTGTCGAAGCGCAGCTCGTGCATCACGTCCAGGTACTTGAACAGCTCGCGCTCGCTGTTGACCCGGAAGGGGTAGCCCTCGGCCTGGAAGGTGACCGGATAAAAGGCCTGCACCACCCGGTTGGGCATCCAGGCCAGGGCCTCCCTCTCCGCGTCATCATATTCCGCCACCGACAAGTAGTTCATCAGGCCCTCCCCGGGGCGAACTCACCCAGCCAGGGCCGGATCACCCCGGCCAGGTCCAATCCGGCCAGGCGGGCCGCCATGGCCTCCTGCACGCGGAAATTGTTGCTGCACAACACCGCCAGACAGTCCGGTCCCCAGTCCGCCAGGCGGGGCAGGCCAAAGGCCGGTTCGCGCTCGGTCGCCACCTGGTCGTCGTGGAAGCACAGGCCGTCAGTCCCGGGCAGCTCCCGGGCCAGGCGACGATAGACCATGCGGAAATAATAGGCCGCGCCGTAGAAGACCACCCGCCCCCCGCCTCGGCGATGGGCGACGATGCGCCGGATCAGGTCATCCCGGGTTTGGGCGTAGCGGGCCAGGCCGACCGCCACCGCGTTCCCGTCCGGGCCAGGGGGAACGGCCACGCCTGGCCCCTCCCGCCGCCACAGGGTGCGCAGGAAGGAGGACTGATCGCAGGCCGCCAGGCCGAACCCCGGCAGGCAGCGGGCCAGGGCGGCGGGGCTGAAGTAGTTGACGTGCTCCAGGCAGAAGTCATCCACCCCCTGGGCCAGGCTGTTGCCCAGATCCGGCACCTCCAGGAAGAGCCGGCCGCCCTCGGCCAGCACCTGACCCAGCCCCCGGGTGAAGTCGAGCGGGAATTTGATGTGCTCCAGCACGTGCTGCATGATCACCAGGTCGAAGCGGCTGGCGAACATTCCCGGATCGAAGCGGCCGCGCAGGGTGGGCACCGCCAGGTCCACCTGGCGCGAGGGCTCCACCCCCAGGACGCTGGCCCGGGGCAGGCGCTCCTTGAGCAGATACAGGAAATCGCCCCGGTTGGAACCGATCTCCAGCACCCGGGGGTCCTGCTTGCCACCCAACCCGGCCAGGACGAACTCCAGGGAGGCCAGGTTCTCGGCGCTGCGCCGGGGAAAGGGGAACTGCTCGCTCTTGAGGTAGTCCTCGTAGACCTGGGCCATCACCGGGTCGTAGGCGTCGGCATAGGCGCTGGCCTGGAAGACCAGGCCGCAGTCCGGGCAGTGGCGCAGCTCCAGGGGCAGATGGTGGGGGCTGTTAGCCAGCACCGCCGCGGCCTCCGCCAGCACCACCGGACAGGGGCCGGCCGCGCAGACCGGACAGGCCTCCCGGCCCACGGGCAGAGCTTGGGCGCTCACATCCCGTAGCACTGCCGGCACCAATCCGGAACATCCCCGCCGAGGTGGGCCGCCCGCAGCTTCTGGTACTCCGCCTGGTTCCAGATCCGGTCCAGGTCCAGGGCGTCGCCCAGGTCCACCTGCTCCGGGCTGCTCAGCACGCAGCAGGGCACGATGCGCAGGTCCGAGGAGATGAAGGCCCGCTCGAAGAGCCAGGCGCAAAGATGCTTGGGGTCACCGCCCAGCTGGAACTTCTGCCCGGCGTTCCAGAAGGTCACCTCCACCCCCAGACTATGGCCCAACTCCACCAGCCCGGCCACCCGCTCCGGGCTGACGCTGGCCGAGACGTCCAGGTCGCGGTTGCTCGCGCTCCAGCGCTCCAGGCCCCAGTTGGACAGGGCCACCGAGAAGGTCATGCGCGGGAACTTGAGTTCCGCGCCCAGGCGCACCAGGTCCTCCAGCTCGTGCAGGTTGTCGCGCTGCACCACGGTCCAGGAGCGGGTCTTGAGCAGGTTTTGCTCCAGGCAGTACTGGTTGAGCAGCTTGGCGTTGGCGGTGACCTTCTCGAACCAGGATCCGCGCCGGATGCGCTCGAAGACCGCCTTGCTGGCCCCGTCCAGGGAAACCTGCACCTCGCCAGGGTCGGCGTCGATCAGCCGGCGGTAGTTCTCGTTGACGTGCAGCAGGGAGCCGTTGACGGTGAGCCGGGTCCAGATGTGGCGCTCGGCGGCCAGGGCCACCATGCGGGGCAGGTCCGGGTGCAACAGCGGCTCGCCCACCCCCTGGAGCTTGATCTCCACCAGGCCGTACTGCTGGTCCAGGGAGCGCCGGAAGGCGTCGAAGGGCATGTCCGCCGCCCGCTGGCCCCCGGGCCACTCGCCCACCCGGCACATGATGCAGCGGAAGTTGCAGCGGCTGACCACCTCGTAGTCCATCTTGACCGGCAGATAGTCCAGCACCTGGCCCCGGACCGCGTTCTGGTGGCGGCGGTAGTTCTCCGCCCGCTCGGGATATTTGGCCAGGCCCCGCGCGAGCCGGGCGTTAAAGGCCTCCTGGTCGGCGCTGGGGGCCGCCGCCAGGCCGGGCAGCGCGGCCAGGCTGGATGGTGCGCTCATCACGATCCTCCTAGTTTCCCAGGCCGGCGGCCTGGAGCGCCCCCAGCACCCGGGCCTTGTCGGTCACGCCCCAGAAGGTCTCCACCCGCCGGCCCTTATGGAAGAGCAGCATGCAGGGGACCACCTTCACCTGCCAGGCGGTCACCGCCTGGGGGTTGGCCTCCACGTTGAGCTTGGCCACCACCAGGCGTCCGTCCAGCTCCCGGGCCAGCTCGTCGGCCAGGGGGGCGTTGTGGCGGCAGGCCTCGGCCCGGGGGCTCCAGCAGTCCACCAGCACCGGCAAATCCTGCCCCTCCCCCACCAGCGCGGCGAAGTCAGACTCGCCCAGATTGACCATCATGGTTCAGATCCTTTCCCCGTACGGCGCGTCGAAGGCGCGCCCCAGGTACTCGAAGTGGTAGCCGTGAAACTGGTAATCCAGGGTGTGGAAACGCTCGCCCAGGGTGAATACCAGCTCGCGGTTGCTGAACTCCACGTTCTCGGCCGAGCGCCCTCCGCCCACGGTGCGGTTCTCCAGCTGGCCAAAGACGTAGATGAAACGGGGATCCAGCAGGGAGAGGTACTGGTCCTGACCCTGCCGGGGGATCTCGGTCAGGGCCATGGTGGAGACCACCGCGTAGGGATCGGTCAGGTGGCGCGGCAGTTCGTCGGCCGCGAAGGCCGAGAAGAGCTGGATGGCGCTGCGGGCGTCGCCCTGGATGTAGCCCTGGGGTCCGGCGAAGACCGCCACCTGCTCGGGAGGGAAGAACTCGGTGAGGAAGAAGTATTGGATGGCCAGCAGCACCGGGTGGTCGACGATGAAGTAGCGCCGGCACTGGCCGGCCTGGTAGGTCATGCGGGCCAGGTTGCCGAAGCCGCCGCCGATCTCCACCAGGTCTGGCGCGGAGGCGAAGCACAGCGGCAGCTGGTCGCCGACCCGGCCCAGGTGGTAGAGGTGGCGCATGGAGGTGACGGTGATGTACTTGCCCCGCTCCACCACCAGGTCCCTGGGCTGGCCGCAATCGGTCTCCTGGTGGCCGCTCAGCAACCGGCGGGCCTGGCGGTCGCCGCACTCCCGCTCCAGCAAATCCAGGAAATGGCGGCCGCTGCCGCCGGTGATCTGGGGCCCCAGGTCGGGGTGGGACTGGAAGCCCAGCAGGGAGTCCTCGGCCAGGGCCTGGTCCATGCGATGGTGCATCTCCACCCAGACCACCCAGCGGTTGTCGGCCTGGCTGGCGCCGGCCGCCTTGGCCTGGGCCAGGATTTGGAGGGCCTTCCTGGCCCGGGAGCGGCGGGATCGCTCGTCCGCCCGGCGGGGGGGATTGAGGAACTGGAGGTTCATGGCGCGCTCCCTCAGATCCGCTTGGTGCCGCTGACCGCGATGGCCGAATAGAAATGCTTGAAGACCAGCCCGCTCAGGGGGAAGCCGGCCGCGGAAACCTTGTGCAGGAAGTCCTCGTAGGCCGCCTGGTAGCGCGGCAGGTAGTCGCCGTAGGTTCCGGTGAAGAAGCGCTCGGCCCCCCGGTCCCAGGTCTCCTGGTCGGCCTCGGCCCGGGCCAGGTCCAGGGTGTGGAGGAAGTAGTCCCGCTGCTCCCGCCCCAGCTCCCGGGCCAGATCCTCCTGGACTGCCTTGAGCTCCAGGTAGTCGTCGCCCAGGCGGGCCAGGATGGCGGCGTTCATGGGGTTGGTCATGCGCGCCACCAAGTTGCCGATGTTGACCTGGAGGGTGTTGACCTCCCTGGTGGCCGGATAGCGCACGTAGAGGTTCTGCCAGTGCCGGGCCATGCGCTCGCCCACCGGGTCCAGGAAGGTGTAGCGCGGCGGCTCCCAGTAGCCGCCGTCCTCGCGCACCCGCCCCTCTTCCTTCAGGCGATGGTAGAGCTTGGAGTCGCGCACCAGCATCAGCACATTGGCCACCTGCATCAGGTTGTCGGCCAGGCCGCACCGGCCCAGGAACTCGATGTTGCTGCGCAGGGTGTTGGCGTCGGAGTTGGGGCCGAACATGATGAAGCCCACCAGCACGTAGAACAGGTCCAGCTCCCGCAACAGGTTGGCGGTGCGGTAGTTGTCAGCCAGGGTGGCGTGCTTGTCGTAGAGGTCCAGTTCATAGTCCGAGCCGGCCTCGGCCCCGATGATGATCACGTCGACGCCGGCCCGCTTGTACAGCCGCAGCAGATCCAGGTCCCGCTCGGTCTTCATGGTCTCGCAGCGCATGTAGATCTTGGCCGAGAGCTTGAGCCCCCGGTTGATGATCTCCTCGCAGATGGCGCGACTGCGCTCCTTGCCCGGCCGGCCGGGGTCCTCGAAGGAGCTGTCGGAGAAGTTGAACAGCTTGCCGCCGTACTGGCGGGTCAGGATCTCCAGCTCGTCCACCACGTGGCCGGCCGACCGCCCCCGCCAGCGCTTGCCGCGCTGAATCTTGTTGAACAGGTTGACGCAGCAGAAGCTGCACTTGCCGATGCAACCCCGGGAGGTCACGATGCGGATGCTCTCGGTCAGGGACCCGTCCACCGGGTCGCGCCGGGCGTTGTCCAGGAAATCCCGGGCCGGCATGGGCAGGGTGTCCAGGTCGGCGATGAGCTGGCGGTTGGGGTTGCGCACCGGCTGCCCCTCGTCGTCGCGCCAGACCAGGCCGGCGATCTCCGCGACCTGGGGCTGGCCGTTCTCCAGGCTGGTCAACAGCTCCAGCAGGGTCAGCTCGCCCTCGCCCACCACCGCATAGTCCAGCAGGGGCTCCCTGGCGATGATGTCCTGGCTGATGGAGGCCAGGAAAGGCCCGCCCACCACCGTCACCGCCCGGGGATTGCGGGCCTTGATCCGGCGCACCACCTCCTGGATGGGCTGATAGTTGATCATGTTGAGCTGGAAGCCGTAGACCTCGGCCTCCACCTGCCCGGCGGCCTGGATCTGCTCCTTGCCCCGGCTGGCGAAGCACTGGTGGAAGGCCACCGGGTAACCCCGGGTGCGCAGGAAGGCCCCCAACGCGGCCAGCCCCAGGGGTATCTCCTCCTCGTACTGATAGTCGCCGTCCTTGACCACGTTGATCAGGGCGACCCGCAACTGCTTGGCTTCCATGGCGCTCTCGCGGCTTGGGGTTGTTTTCATGGGCTGCCTCACGAGCGCAGACGGTCGCGGATGGCGAAGGCCTGCAGGATGATCAGTTCCATGTCGATATTGTAGGTGTAGGTGCCCAGGCGTCCCAGGGTGGGGACGTGCTCGGGCAGGCTGTCCAGGTAGCGTTGGGCCAGGGCCTTGGGCTCGGGAAAGGGCAAGGGGTAGAGCTTGCCGTGGTCCGAGGGCATCTCCGCCACCAACAGGGTGGTGGGCGAATCGTGGAAGGTCAGCTTCTTGTACTCCACGATGCGCAGGAACTGCTCGTCGTTGGGGTAATAGACGAACTGGGTGTTGTCCGGGAAAGCCTCCCGGACCGGCAGCACGATCTTGAGGAAGTCCCGGCCGATGTAGGGCAGCGGGCCGTAGCAGTGGCCCAACAGGTCGTCAAGGGAGATTGAGTTGACGATGATGTCGGCCGAGAGCCACTCGCCATTGGTCTTGACCCGGCGGCCGGGCAGATCGATCTCCTCCAGGGGGCTCTCCAGGCGCACCTCCACCCCCTCCACGCAGCGCTGGAAGTACTGCTCGTAGCCATCATGGGCGTAGGGGTAGGCGATGACGATGTCCGAGGTCACGTCGCGGCGGCCGCTCTTGAGGGTGTAGCCCTTGGGCGACCACTTGAACTCCTTGAGCTCGGTGTTGCTGCCGATGCGCCACATCTTCCTGGAGTAATGATTGATGAACTTGTCGTAGAGGGTGGGACCCAGGGCCCCGCTCCAGAACTCCTCGAAGTTGGCGGGCTCCGCCTGGTTGAGCTTGCTCGCGGCCAGCTCTGCGCGGATCTGGTCGGCGTCGGGCATGCGCGGGATGTCGTCCTCGTGGATGGGATAGGAGTAGAACTGGCCGTCGCGCTCCACGAAGGAGAGCAGGTTGTGCTCCAGCTTGCGCAGCGGCACCAGGTTGTTCACGAAGTCGAAGACGTGGGTCTCGGCCTCGCGGCGCGAGGCCAGGGGGCGCGGCCCCAGGGTGTAGGGATGGCCGCCATAGAACAAGGTCTTGAAGCCGCCGCCCAGAAAGCCTTCCTTCTCCAGTAGCGTCACCCGCCAACCGTCCTGGTTGAGCAGATGAGCCATGGTCAGTCCCGCGATTCCGCCTCCGATCACGATGGCCTTCTTCATGATTGCCCCGGTCCCCCTGTGTCGCCGTGGGTTGGGTTCTGGGTTGGCCGGGCCTGACCCGGCCCCGCGTCTCCCCCCACCCTGGCGGTAAATTTTTCCCTGGTCCTCAGCGCCAGATTCTCGTCTGGCCTGCCATCATGCTCGCCTCGCCCCCAGCGGGCGTATCAAGCCAAGCGACTGTATTCACGCCTCTTGTCAGCACAATCCCCCTCATGCCGCCCCTTACTTATGCAATATGAGGGCCAATCATCCGGGGTTGGCGCGCTGGCCGCCCCCCGGGTCCCCCTCAAACTTCCCGCCGCTTCCGCCAGCGGGTCCCGAGTTCTAGTGGCTGGCCGGAGGGGCGGGTGCCTCGGGGTCGGCGGCCAGCCATTCCCGGATCGCGGTCGTGGGGTCGGGCGGCTGGAAGCCATAGCGGCTTTCGGCCCGCCGGGTGGCGATGTTGAAGAACGGGGCCGGGCGAGGGCTGGGGATGATCTCCGACCGCGAGCCCAGGCCATCCCGCAGCAACCGCGCCACCTGCCCCAGGGTCAATTTCTTGGCGCTGGCCAGGTTGATGGCGTCCCATGTCTCGCGCAACTGGACGGACAGCAGGAACCGGGCCAGGTCCTCCACCCCGATGAAGTTGTTGAACAGCCGGTCGGGGTTGGTGATCTCCAGGGTCCGCCCCTGGCGCAAGGCGGCGCGCAGGCGGGCCAGGAGGTTGGTGGCGTTGCGCCGGCCCAGGATCGCCGGCAGGCGCAGACAGAGGGTGGCCAGGGGCAGCGAGGCCAGGTGGCGCTCGCCCTTGAGCTTGCTCAGGCCGTAGAGGCTGGGCCGGGTGAACGGCCCCTCCTCGCCCAGGTCCTCCTGGTCGGGGTTGCCATAGACGCTCATGGCCGAGAAGAAGACCACCTCCTCCACCCCCAGGGCCAGGGCCTTTTGCATGCAGCTCCGGAGGTGGACCAGGTTGGAGGCCGCCAGCTCCCGGGGGCTGGCCGGCGGGGACTTGGCCGCCAGGTGCAGCAGGCGCTTGGCCTGGCCGGGCTGGCCTTGCTCCAGGGGAATCGCCTGGCAGCCGTGGCGGGCCAGGCTGGCCTGGAGCAGGGAGCCCACGTCGCCGCGCTGGCCGGTGATGTAGACGGCGGGAGCGGACACGGCCCGGCCCCTAGACAAAGCCCAGGTGATCGCGGTCGGCCTCCAGGTACTCCAGGACCATCCCGTTCTTGGCGTTGGCCACGCAGTGGTGGTCGCAATCGCGCGAGGGCCGGATGGCGAAGAACTTGTCCTTGCCCGCGAACCAGAAATCCCTGAAGCGGGTGTGTTCGATGGAGCCCAGGCAGCCGCTGTCCAGGTTGTAGGCCTTGTCCTGGCAGGAATAGACCCGCAGGTCCGCGCCGATCACGGCCAGGATCTGTTGGTAGGGGCACCAGTCATAGGGTTTGCGGAACTTTTCGTCCAGGGCGTGATAGGCGTCGTAGACCTCGAAGCCCTGGGTCGCGCAGCTGGCCTTGGCCTGGGCCACCTGCTCTTTCACCCCCGCGAAGAAGGGCGCGTGGTAGCGGTTGTTCTCGGCCCCGTCGTTGCTGACGATGCAGGGCGAGACCTTGACGCTGTCCACCCCCAGGTCGCGCAGGCGGGCGATGGTCTGGCCCACGTGGGGGTGGTTCCTGGCGTCCACGATCAGGCTGACGCCCAGCAGGCATTTGCCGCCCAGCCGCTTGAAGCCCCGCATGTTCTCCAGCAGGCGGTCGAACTCACCCTCGGCCACGCCGCGATAGGCGGCGTAGCTGGGGTTGTCCCAGCCGTCCAGGGAGACCCGCAGCCAGGTGCCGTCCTGGGCGAAGATCTCGGCCAGCTCGCCACTCAGGCGCGAGCCGTTGGTCAGGGAGGCGAAGGCCACCCCGCGCGCGCTCAGGGCCTTCAGGGTCTGGGCCAGATGGGGATAGCAGAACGGCTCGCCCCCCCCGCTGAAGGTGACCGCCCGGACTCCCATCTCGCCCAGGTCATCCACGATCTCCAGCATCCGCTCGCGCGGGATCTGGCTGCGACCGCTCATGTCGCGGCCCAGTTGCAGATTCTCGGCCTTGTAGGCGCAGTACCAGCAGTTGTGGTTGCAGACGTTGGTGGGCTTGATGCGCAGGTGCAGCGGGGCGGTGACCTGATCCACCGCGCGGGGCAGCGAATCCAGCTTGTCCTTGAAATGAAAGATCTTGGTGCTGGTGTACAACAGGCCCATGCTTCGCTCCGCCGCCTACTCGAAATAGATGAACTCGTAATCCCCGTCATAGCCGAATTCGGCGAACAACCAGGTCCATTCCTCGGGGGTGTGGAACGAGGCGCAGGTCAGGGCCCAGCATTGCAGGTTGAACAACTCCCGGCTGTCGCGGAAGCTCTCCACCACCAGGTAGCCCCGCCGCCCGCAGCGCCGCATCTCGCCCAGGGCCGCCTTCAGCTCGTTCACCCGCAGGTTGTGCAGGGTGTTGAGGCTGATCACCAGGTCGAAGTGCTGGTCGGCGAAGGGATAGGGGTCCTGGGCCCGCTGCCGGAAAAGCTGGTCCCGCACCTCTTCCTTGGCCGTGGCCAGGGCGTGCTCCGAGACATCGAAACCAACCAGCTCGGCCTGGGGCAGCAATCGCCGCATTTCGTAGAGCAAGTGGGCCTTGCCGCAGCCCACGTCCAGGATCCGGGCGTTCTCGCCGAGCTCATAAGTCTCGATCAGTTTTTCGGCCACCGGCCGCCAGCGCCCATCGTAGCGGTAGCCGCCGTAGCCATAACGGCGGTCGCCGTCCCAGTATTCCCGCCCGTAGCGCAAGGCCACCTCCATGGCCTCCACCTTGTCGTCCACCATGCGCGGCAGGTACTCCCGGGGCGTGCGCTGGTGCAGCGGGGTGATGATCTGGCGAAGCGTTCCCATGTCAGCCGGCCACCGCCGCGGCCGGGGCCAGGCGGCGTCCGCCCCGGGCCTGGATCATTGCGCGCACCGTGGCGCAGAGATTGTCGGCGGTCAGTCCGTGGTGCTCCAGCAACTGGTCCTGGCTGCCATAGTGGTCCGGGAAGGCGTCGGGCAGGGCCAGGCGCCGGAAAAGCTTGCGCTCGGGGAAATCGGCCTCCAACAGCACCTCGGCCACCGCGCTGCCCAGCCCGCCGTTGATGACGTGCTCCTCCATGGTCACGATCACCGGCAGCTCCGCCAGCTTGGCCAGCAGGGCCGCGTGGTCCAGGGGCTTGACCGTGGGCATGTGCAGCACGCACAGCTCGAGCCCCTGGGCCGCCAGTTGCTCGGCCGCCCGCAAGGCGATCTGGAGGGTGATGCCGGTGGTGACCACCAGGGCGTCGCCGCCGGGGCGGGCCTCCACCGCCTGGCCAATGCCATACTCCGGCCAGTCGGCGGTGACGATCCGGTCCCCGCCCTTGGCCAGGCGGATGTAGATGGGGCCGGGGTGATCCACCGTGGCCGGCATCAGGCGGCGCATCTCGGCGGCGTCGGCCGGGGCCAGAATGGTCATGTTGGGCAGGGCCCGCATCAGGGCCAGGTCCTCGATGGCCAGGTGGGTGGGTCCCAGGGGGGCGTAGACCACGCCGCCGCCATTGCCGATCAGGCGCACCGGCGCGTTGTGCAGGCACAAATCCAGGGCCACCTGCTCATAGGCCCGACGGGTCAGAAAGGTGGCGATGGTGTTGACGTAGCAGATGTTGCCGCACAGGGCCAGGCCGGCGGCCATGCCCACCACGTTGGCCTCGGCCACGCCTTCCATGAAAAAGCGCTCGGGCATTTCGCGCTTGAACTCATCCAGGGTGCCGAAGCCCAGGTCCGAACCGATGAAGAAGATGCGCTCGTCCCGCTTGGCCAACTCATAGACCGTGTTGAGGCATGTCTTGCGCATGGCTAACCCCCCAGCCGGCAGAGCAGGTCTTGGGCCGCCTCCGGCGCCAGCTTGCTCTTGTGGTGCCATTCCAGGTTGTTTTCGATGTAGTCCACGCCCTTGCCCTTCACGGTGTGGCAGATGATGGAGCTGGGTCGGCCCGGCTCCAGGGGCAGGCTGCCCAGCACCTCCCGGAGTTGGCCCGGGTCATGGCCGTCCACCTCGGCCACGGCGAAGCCAAAGGCCCGCCACTTATCGGCCAGGGGCTCCAGGTCCATGATCTCCCGGGTGGGGCCGCAGGACTGGTGCTTGTTGTAGTCGGTCAGGACGACCAGGTTGTCCAGGCCGTGCTTGCCGGCGCACATGGCCCCTTCCCACACCGAGCCCTCGTTGCTCTCGCCGTCGCCCAGGATCACGAAGGTGCGGTAGTCCAGGCGCTTGTGGCGGGCGTTGAGGGCGAAGCCGATGCCGATGGACAGGCCGTGGCCCAGGCTGCCGGTGGAGGCCTCCACCCCGGGCACCTTGGCCTGGTCGGGATGGCCGCCCAGGATGCCGTGGAAGGCGCAGAACTCATCCAGGCAGCTTTGGGGAAAAAATCCCTTGTCGGCCAGAAGCGCGTACTGGACCAGGCAGCCATGCCCCTTGCTGAGGATGCAGCGGTCGCGCAGGGGCCAGTCCGGGTCGGCCGGATCATAGCGCATGATCTCGTCGTAGAGCACCTGCATCACCTCCACCAGGGAGAAGGCCGAGGCCAGGTGCCCTCGCCCACCGGCGATCATGGTCTGGGCGATCAGGCGCCGCAGGGCGCGGGCGCGCGCGGCCGGGTCCGGCGGCTGGGCGCACATATGGTTGCTGGCCAGGTTCATTTCATCCCTCCAGCGCCAGATAGGGACAGGCGCGGTATTCGTTCCCCACCCGCCGCAGCATCGCGCGGGCCTTGTCCAGTTGACGCCGGCGCAGGGCGGAGGCGTCCAACTCCCCGCCGCGCGCGAACCCGCGTCGCGCCAGGTGGTCGGCCAGGAACTCGTTGAGCAGGATCAGGCACCATTTCAGGCCATAAAGCGGGAACAGGGCCTCCAGGCGGGGAGCCAGATGCGGGTCATCGGCCAGATGATTACGCATTTCCCGGGTGAAGAGCCGGCCCAGGTCGCGGCTCAGGCCCATGGCCGGATGCAGCAGGAAGTCGCTGATGGTCTTGGCCGGGTCGTCCCAGCCGAAATGCTCGAAATCCAGGAAGACCAGGCCGCCATCCTCGGCGCGCAAGGCGTTGTGGAAGCCGAAGTCAGAGGGGCTCAGGACCCGTCGCTCCGTTGGTAATAACGTATCGTCTCCCCAGCCCAGACCAGCCAGGCGTCCGGCGGCCCAGGCCTCCATCTCGCGCCGGGCCGGCTCCCATTCCCGGGTCAGGAAGGCCTCCAGCTCGGTGAACTCGCCGCCATCGCCAAACCGGGCCGCTAAGCGGGCCAGGCGGCCGGCCAGGTTTTCCCGCAGCTCGGCCAGGGAGAAACAGGCCTCCGAGGCCCGGGGCAGCTCTCGGCTCTCGGGCAGGCGGGCCAATGCGGCCAGGCGGGCCAGAAAGTCCGCCGCCCGCCGCACCTCGTCCGGCCCGATCTCCCCCCCCTCCAGGGGACGGCCGGCGCGCCATTCCAGCAGCAGGCAGCCCCGCTCGGAGTCCAGGTGCAACGGGCGCGGGATTTGTCGCAGGCCGTGTCGCCAAAGGAAGTCCAGGCCCAGGAACTCGGCCCGCAGGCCGTCGCGTCCGTGCCGCCGGGCCTGGTGATGGCATTTCACCACCACCGGGGGCTGGCCGCCCGCGCGGGCGAGGTAGATCCGGGCGTTGTTTCCCCCGGACAGGGGGCTGAGGCGGACCGAGGTGAGGCCCAGGCCGGCGGCCAGGGCCTCACCGGCGCTGCTCGCCGTTGGCTCAGTGGCGGCCATGCAGGACCAGCTCATGGACCTCCCTCCAATCCCGCGCCACCCTTAGGCCCGGCCATGCCTCGGACGGCTGGCCGGGGCAGAACAGGATCCGGGCCACCGCCTCTGGAAAACCAGGCTCCCGGAAGGTCTCCGGCAGGTCATCGATGAAGACCGCGCAGCCCAGTTGCCTGATGCGCGCCACCTTGTCCTGGCGGGTGGGTTCGAAGTGGACCCTCTCCCGGTCCAGGCCCATGCCCCCGGCATCGAACAGGCCATGCTCCCGCATCCAGCCCAAGGCGGCCTGGCGCAGGTCGGTGCCGGTGCGGTCCTGGCCGGCGTAGCGGGTCTTGTGGCTGATCACGTGCACCACCCGGCCGGCCTGGCGGCAGGCCCGCAGGAACTCCGCCACCCCGGGGATGAGCCGGGCCTGGCCGATGCCGGGGCCATAGGCCTCGGCCTGGAGCCGCTGCCAGGCCAGGTCGCCCTCGGCCGAGCGGCGCACCCGATCCCGGACGGCCCGCTTGTCCACCGGCAGGTCATCCTCGATCAGGCCCTGCTCCAGGGCCAGGCGGTGGAAGAGCGCGTCATAGCTCACCAGCGTGTTGTCGAAGTCCACCCCGATGACCTCCGCCCGCTCCCGCTGATTTCCTCGCGCGGCTCCCACCTGGCTCCTCAAATGAAATTGACGTGCCGCGGCGGCAGGGAGAGGTGTTCCAGAAACTCGTTGACCCGGGCCATGCGGCAATTGAGCCGGCATTCCTCGCCCACGCTCAGGTCCCGCCGCCCCAGGCAGACCGAATCCCGGCGCGCCTGGCCGAAGAAGATTTCTTCCATGTCCTGCTGGTTGATGTTGCCGGCCTTGAAGCGCTGGTCGCCGATGAAGACCGCGCAGGTGTAGAAATCGCCCGAGGCGCAGAGATAGCCCCAGAAGGGCAGCGCGTGGCAATGGCGGTAGTCCTGGCTCTTGTGCAGATAGGCGTTCATGGCGTCGCGGCGGAAGATGACCTCGGTCCGCGAGCGGCCCTGGTGGCGGCCGACGGCCTCCTCCAGGTGATCGATCATCTCCTCGCGGTAGGCCACGTCGCCATGGCGCAGCATCTTGGGGTTCAGCGAGAAGGGCTTCAGGGCCAGGTAGTCCACCCCCAGGGCGGTGAAGCGCTCCAAGGCGTTGTCGATGTCGCGCCAGTTCTCCGGCAGCACCAGGTATTGCACCCCGATGGTGGTCTCCAGGCCCAACTCGTCGCGCAGCTCCAGGGCCGCCTCCAGGCTGGCCAGGGTCTGGTCATAGACCTTGGGCGCGACGCCGTGCACCAGGGCGTAGGTCTCGGCGCCGCCGGCGTCCACGCTGAAACGCAGCCAGGTCAGGTGGGGCAGCAGCTCGGCCCAAAGCCGGCGCGTGCCCAGGCTGCCGTTGGTGGTGATGGACACGTCGATGCCCGCGCCCTTGGCCGTGGCCACCATCCGGGCCAGGTCCTCGTGCAACAGCGGCTCGCCCTCGCCGGCGAACATGATGCTGCGCACCCCCAGGCGACCCATCTCCTCCAGGCGTCGACAGGTCAGCTCGGTGTCCAGGCGGTGGCGCGCCACGCGCACGAAGTCCTTGCCGCAGAAGACGCAGTTGTGGTTGCAGTAGGAGACCGGGCTGATCTCCAGGTACAGCGGGGGGATGAGATCGCCCTTCTGCCATTGCAGCACCCGGTCCAGGTGCCAGTAGAGCTTGTGGCCATCGAGATGATAGCGGTCCATGCGCCTATTCCCCCTTCACGTCCTTGTGCCGGGCGGCAAGCCTCGATCGCTCAGTAGCCGGACATGGTCGGCGCGTTCTCGCCGACGTCCATGTAGTCCATCCAGTGGTGCAGGATGGCGGCGTGGCAGGTCTCGGCCTCGCCATAGGTGTGGGCGCTGATGTAAAAGTTCAGGTCCCCGCTGGCCCGCAGGGGGTTGGCGGCGCTCATGGCGGTCAGGGTCACCACGAACCCGCCCAGCCGCCGGGCCTCCTGGGCGGCCTTGATCACGTTGGGCGACCTGCCCGAGCTGCTGATGGCCACCAGCATGTCCCCCACCTTCATCCGCCGGCGCAGGGGCTCGGCGAAGACCTCGTCATAGCCCATGTCGTTGGCGATGGCGGTGATCAGGGAGAGGTCGGAAAAAACTTCCGTGTGCAGGCGGCCATTCTTGGCCAGGTCGGCGGAGATGTGGCTGGCCATGGAGGCGCTGGCCCCGTTGCCCACCATGAAGACACACTTGGCGTGGTCCCGGATCGAGGTGGTGACCGCGGTCCAGTGGCGGAAGCCCTCGTCCTGCTCCAGGCTCTGGCCGTTGTAGTCGCTGACCTTCATCCCCTCCAGGTAGCTGGTCAGGCAGTAGATGTTGCGGCTCCAGCCGCCGGCCAGCCGCCAGACCCGGCTTTCCTGCAACTCATGCGGAGAGGGCTGTCCAGAGCTGGGGAACGCTTTGCGAATGCTTTGCTCTAACATAGTGGCTCTCTCCTCCGTCGGCGACCGTGCGCACCAGCATCGTCTTCCAGGGGCGAAAGTAATACTGGGCGTGGTCCTTGGGGGCCTCCTGGCTCCAGTCGCCCTCCAGCGGGGCCAGATCGCAGACCAGGGTGGTGAACCGGGCGATCCGCCTGCCCTCCTGGCGGGCCAGGTTGCGGGCCATGGACAGCGCCTTCAGGTAGACCTCCGGGGCCATGACCGCGCTGCCGAAATTCATCACCACCCCGCCCTCTAGCTCCTGCAAGACCGCTGCCAAACGCAGGAAGTCGCGATAGGTGGTCGCGCCGTAGGCCGCGCCGTCGCAGTTGGGATGCTGGTGCACGATGTCGCAGCCCAGGTGGACGTGCACCGTGGCCAGCCGGCCCAGGCGGTGGGCCTCACCCAGCACGCTGATCTCGCGGCGGGGCAGGCCACCCTCGGCGATGGCCTGGCCCACCGCCTCGCCCAGGCCCAGGCCCCGGGCCGCGCCCTGGGCGACGATGTCGTTGATGTGGCTGGTTTCCCGCCACATCCCGAAGCTGCCGTCCTTGATGTAGTGGGAGACGCTCTCGGTGGTGGCGCCGATCAGGGCCAGCTCGTAGTCGTGGATCATGCCCGCGCCGTTCAGGGCCAGGCAGGTGACCAGGTCGCGGCGCATCAGGTCGATGAGATAGCGCTGCACCCCGGAGCGCAGCACGTGCGCGCCCATCATCAGCACCACCGGGGCCCCGGCCTCCCGGGCCTGACGGATGCGCGCGCCCACCGCGGCCAGGGCCGGGGCCACCTCCGGCGTCGGCGTCAAGGGCAGGATGGCGCTGGCGTCAAAATCGTGCCGCCGGCTGGCCAGGGGGGCCAGGATCAGCCTGGATCGGTCTAGCTCCTTGAAACGCAGCCCCGACAACGCCATGCCTCCCCTAACTACTTGAGCAAGGATACCAGGTACTTCTGCACGCTCTGCTTGTCGATGGGCTTGTCGTTGCCCAGGATGCCCACCGCCAGGGAGCCCACCACGTTGCCCAGCATGCCCAGGGCCTCGCCGGGCACCCCCAGGTAGGAGGCCAGGCTGGTGATGGAGAAGAAGGCGTCGCCGGCCCCCACCCGGTCCACCACCCGCTGGGCGAAGGATGGCACCTCGACGAAGCCGACCTGGTCGCCCCAGACCAGGCAGCCCTGGCGGCCCCGGGTGGTGACGAACTGGCGGCAGGCCAGGCGCTGGGCCAGTTCCTCCATCATGGGCTGCACCTTGCCGGTGAGATCGCGCTTTTCCAGGCGGATTTCGTGCTCGGACAAGCAGATGTAATCGGCCCGGGGATAGCGGGTCACGGTGTGGAAGCCGCGGTTGCCGGCGTTGGCCTGGGTCATCACCGCCGCGAAGGGCGCGTGGTCCACGATGGTGCGCACCATGCGGGGGGTGATGGCCCCATGGCCGAAGTCGGCCACGATGGCCAGGTCGTAGTCGGGAAGGTTCTTTTCCAGCCAGGCGCAGAGTTGGCCGTCCTGCTCCGGCGCGGGGCCGGAGTCGTCCATGACGTAGATCTCGAAAAGCTTGTTGGTGGAGTAGCCGTCCACGAAGCGGCGCTTGACCAGGGTGGGCGCGCCGGGCTGATAGATGAAGTGGGGGCTGATGTTGGCCGCCAGGTGCTCGCGGATGAACTCCTCCTGGGTGTCCCGCTCGCCCAGCATGGTCACCAGGCTCACCTGGTTGGTGAAGTTGGCCACGTGGTTGGCCACCGCCAGCACCCCGCCGGCGAAAAGATCGTGGGAGAGATACTTCAGGGCCAGCAGGGGGTCCTTGGAGGACTTGCCGATGGCCTCGCAGTACTGGTACTCGTCCAATATGGTGTCGCCCACCACCAGGACCTTGAGGTCGGCCATGCGCTCCAGGATGGCCAGCATCTCCTCCAGGCTGTGGCGGCCCCGGAACAGCTCCAGGTAGTTGTTGATCTCGTCGGGCAGGCTGGACATGTGGCGGTTGATGAGGTTGGTGGAGCTGAAGACGATGTCCTTGGTGAAGGCCAGGCGCGCGCCGACCTCCTTGACCACCGCCAGCTCGCGGCCGATCTTGCCGGTCAGGTCGGTGTCGATGTCCTTGTACTCCGATCCCTTGGCATAGACCTGGGGCCGCAGCAGGCGCAGGGTCTCCTCGGCGGTGGGCCACTGGTTGATGGCCACGTAGTCCACGCAATCCAGCGAGGCCACCGCCTCGGCCCGCAGCATCTCGGGGAAAGCCGGCCGATGGGGGCCCTTGTCCACGAAATGGTCCGGGGTCAGGGTCACCACCAGGACATCGCCCAGGCGGCGGGCCTGCTCGAAGTGGCGGATGTGGCCGATGTGCAGCAGGTCGAAGACCCCGTGGCACTGGACCACGGTCTTGCCCTCGGCCCGCAGGCCCGCCAGGATTCCGGCCAACTCGGTGAGGTCCTTGATCTTGGCCTGGGCCGTGGTCTTGCTCTCGGCCTGGAGCTGAAGTTGGCCGCCGGCCTGTCCTGGGCTGGATTCCATGCTCATCTTGCCTCCAGAAAAAGGGCGTGGGGTCCGCCCCGCGCCCGCTAGCCCGCCACCTGGCGGTAGAACTCCGCCAATCGGTGGCCGTGATGGGAGATGCTGAAATCCCGGCGCGCTCGCTCCACCCCGGCCCGACTGGCGCTGTAGGCCCGGCGCAGGTGCGTGTCCAGGCTCCCCAGGTCGCTCCAGCCCACGCTCAGGCCCGCGCCGATGCTCTCCACCAGCTGGGCCGCGTGGCGCAGGGTGTCCAGGGCCAGGATGGGCAGGCCCGATTCCAGGTAGCTGGTCAGCTTGTTGCCGATGGCCACGACCGCGTCCTTGATCACCGGCTGGGGGTGGCCGGCCAGGTTGGAACCCCAGTGGTAGCGGGCGATCTCCTGGTTCAGACGCAGGGGGCTGACCGGGTCATGGAAGTGGAAGCAACGCAGCTCGCGGTCCAGGGCGTCGTAGCACCCGAAGACCTCGCGCGCGCCCTGGTAGGGGTTGGGGTAGATGTGCAGGTGGATCCCCTGCCGGTCCAGGATGCGGGCCACGTCGTGGAACTGCATGTGCCGGAACTGTTCGCGGTCATAGCTGGCCGGGGCCACCGCCCCCACGTGCACGATGTGCCATTCCTCCGGCTGGTGCCCGTTGGGGGAGATGGGCGCCAGCCAGTCGTCCACGCAATAGTCGCCATAGTACAAGACCGGCGCGGTGATGCGATAGCCCTCGCTCCGGTAGTAGTCCAACACCTCGGGGGTGAACTTGTTGACGATGCCGGCCGCGTTCTCCAGGCAATAGCGCTCGGCCGCCCGCTCCTCCTCGGCCAGCGCCGCCACGCCGTTGCGCAGGCCGGCGAAGTCATAGGCGTCGTAGATCACCGGGGCCTTGGCGTGGGCCGCCACCAGGGCGGGCAACACATTGGGCTCGGCGTGGACGTGATAGAGATGGGGCCGCCGCTGATTCACCAGGTCGATCAGTTCCTGATGGGTCTTGACCAGGATGATCTCGTCGAACAGCCCGCCATAGAGCGCCCGGTCCACCCCCACCGCGATCAGGGTCAGCTTGTAACCACCCAGCTTATTGAGGGCCAGGGCCTGCTTGAAGATGCGCAGTTGAGGATTGACCTTGGCGAAGACGATCTCCTTGGGCGCGCCGCCGGACAACCGGGGGGCCTGGTCAGCCCGGGTCGACGCGGCCAGGACAATCTCCCCGCTCCGGGCCCCCATCCGCCAGCCGCCGGCCGACCGGACCCAGATCACTCCGTCCACCGCGTCCGCCTGGTCGTCGGCCAGGATCAGGGCGCCGTTCATCCGCAGACCGGCCAGGGCGGCGGGGTCGGGCCGGTCCAGGATCAACACGTCGCAGGCCGCGCCCGGGGCCTGGCTCCACTGGGCGCACTGCCAGGCGAAGCGCTGGCGCAGGTCGTCGCCCCGGCGGCTGCGGCAGACCACCCGGCGGCCGGGCCAAAAGAGCCCGCCCAGCAGGTCCTCCTCGGCCGGGCTCAGGCGGCGGCGGCCCACCAGGATGCGGTGTTGTTCTTTGATGGCCGCGCCGGGCGGGGCGGTGTAGGTCTCGGCGTGCTCGACGGCGAAGAAGCGGGCGAACTCCTCCTCGATGGCCTCTTCCTGGTGGCCGCGCCTGGCCCCGGTCCACCAGGCCAGGACCACCCGGCCCTCGGGGGCCAGCATGGCCTCCAGGTTGGCCAGGATCGCCGCCCGCTCGGCCGGACGGAAATAGTAGATGTTCTGGCTGGAGACGATGAGATCAAAGCGCCGGGGGTCGCGGAAGGCCAGCAGATCGGCGGCGCGGAACTCCAGGTCGGGAAAGCGCCCCTGGGCGCGCTCCACCGCGGTGGTCGAGATGTCCACCCCAAGGGCGAGCCCCGCCCCCACCCGCCGGGCCATGCGCTCGGTGAAGATGCCCTCGGCCGCGCCCAGGTCCAACAGCGACCCGGCCTGGGCCGGCAGCAGGTCCAGCAGGCGCTGGTAGTAGGGATCCTGCACCTGGGCCGAGGCGAAGGGGTCGCTCTCCTGCCAGCGGGCCTCGAAATATTCCGGCGAGAAGCCGGGCTTGGGCTTGGGCTCTATTGGCAAACGCGGCAGGTTGCGGGCGATGGACTCCCGCCAGGTGTTGAACGCCAGGTCCGCGCCGAAGCGTCGCCGCAGCCCCGCCAGGCAGGCTGCCACCTTCTCGTAATGGATGCGCTGCTTGCAGTGGCCGATCATCACCAGGCACAGGCCCCGGATGGGCTTTTCCGGCAGGGCGCGCAGGGGCAGGTCGGCGAAGGCCTCCGGCCCGCTGAAGTCCCAGCGCTCGTCCCCGGCCCGGAAGATCGGGTACTCGATGAAGTCGGCCTCGGCCAGGTCCACCCCCTGGGTCAGCATCGGGGTGCGCACCGCCAGGGGTCCCTGGCCGTGGTAGGAGCTGTCGGCCCGGATGCCGTGGCGCTTGAGGGTCTGGGCTATGACTCCGAAGGGCTCCACCTGATAGCCCCGGGCGCGATAGCCCAACACCCGGTAGTCGGGACGGATGGGCCGGAAGAGCGCCTCCATCTCGGCCACCGAGCGGGCCACCAGGGCCTCGAACTGGTCCGGGGCCATGGCCGGGGCGGTGAGTCCGGGCCGGTGCCACAGCCAGCGCGACCCGCGCTTTTCCACCGTGGCCCAGGCCGGGTGCAGGTGGAGCTGCACGTCGTGGCCCCGGCGCACCAGGTCGGCGAGTTGCCGCCGGATGGCCGCCGCCGGCTGGTCCTGGCCGTGGTCCTTCAGCCAGAAATACTCGGCCGTGTCCCACATCACCGTCAGCTTGGCCCCATGCTCCTCCAACAGGCGGGCCAAGCGCTCGGTGGGCTGGATCAGGTCCCGCTGCCAGTCGATGGCCAGGCCCTCGTCCAAGAGCAGATCGTCGGTGTCGAAGGTCTCGTAGTCCAGGGTGATGACCGCTTCCAGGGGCGGAGCGGCTGCGGGTTGGGGCGCACGGGCCGGAGGCGCGGCCGGCCGCGGGGCAGGTTCGCTGGTCGCCGCCTGCTCGGTTACCACGGCATGGGGTTGGACCCGGGGCGGGCGGGTGGTGGTCTGGCCGGCGGGCCGGGCCAGCTCGCGATCCAGGCGGGCCAGGTAGGTCCGCTGCCACAGCTCCAGGCTCACCAGCCGCCACAGGGTCCAGTGGTCTTTCCGGCCCTGGTCCCAGGCCGTCAACAGGCCCTCGATGGGCTGGCGGCCCAGGGTCTGGGCCAGCCAGGAGCCGCCGCCCAACAAGAGCTCGCGGATCGCCGCTCGCAGGCCCTGGTCGGCCCAGATCGCGAAAGGCGTGGGGAAGCCCTTCTTGTCCTTGCGCCAGGCCACCTCGGTCGGCAGCACGCGGCCGAGGGCCTGGCGGAACAGGTGCTTGGACCAGCCCGGACCCACCTTGCGCCCCTCGTCCAGGGCGAAGGCGAACTCGATCAGGCGGTAGTCCAACAGCGGCACCCGCGACTCGATGGAAAAGGCCATGGACAGCCGGTCCTCGTAGCGCAGCAGCGCCGGCAGCCGGCTGACGGTCAATTCCTGGAAGAGCATGTTGTCCAAATGGCCGGGAAAGACCTCCGGCAACTGGCGGGCGGCGTCCTGCATGAACAGGGCCTTGACCTCCTGACCCAGGGCGTCGGCCCGCGCCCGGCCATAGTTGGCGGCGTAGCCGGCCAGGGTTTGCTGATACTCCTTGGTCCGCCCCTCCCGCATCAGGCCGTAGAGCCGACGCGGGGCGTAGAAGTCGTAGCCGGCGAAGATCTCGTCCCCGCCCTGGCCGTCCATCACCACCGTGACCCGTTTGGCCGCCTCCTCCATCACGTGCCACTGGGGATAGACACCCATGGCCAGGGTGGGCTCGTCCAGGTGCCAGAGCAGGTCCGGCAGCTTGTCCAACAGCGCCTCGCCCCGCACCTGGGTGGGGAAGGAGTTGAGGCCGTAGCGCTCCACCACCTTCTGGGCGTGGGCCAGCTCGTTGTACTCCTCGCCCTCCGGGAACCAGGCGGTGAAGGTGTCGAGATTGGCGATGTGGGGGCTGACCAGGGCCGCCACCGCGCTGGAATCCAGCCCGCCGGAGAGACAGACCCCCACCGGCACGTCGGATCGGGTGTGGACCGCCATGGCGTCCCTGAGAAGCTCCAGCAGCTCGCCGGCCAGGTCCTCCTCCCCGCGCCCGGCCTGCTCTTGGCGCAGGGCCAGGGCGCGGCCCGGCAGGTCCCAATAGGGCTGGGTCGCCACCGGGCGGCCGTCCTCCCAGACCAGGCATTGACCGGGCTTCAGGCGCTTGACGCCCCGGAACAAGCCGTCCTCCAGGCCGTCCACCAGGCCGGTGCGCAGGTAGGTCTCCAGGGCGGCCTGGTTCAGCTCCAGGGGCAGGTTGGTCAGGCGGCGGTAGGCCAACAGGGCCTTGACCTCCGAGGCGAAGGCCAGGCGTTCGCCATCGGTGCAGTAATAGAGCGGCTTGATGCCCACCCGGTCGCGGCACAGCACCAGGCGGCGGGTGGCGCGCTCCCAGATGGCAAGGGCCCACATGCCGTTGAAGCGCTGGAAGCAATCCAGGCCCCAGTGGGCGTAGGCCTGGAGGATGACCTCGGTGTCGCTGTCGCTAAAAAAGCGCGCGCCCAGGCTTTCAAGCTCCCGGCGCAACTCCAGGTAGTTGTAGACCTCGCCGTTGTAGGAGATGACCAGACGCCCGCCGGCCACGCCCATGGGCTGGTGGCCCCGGGGGCTGAGGTCCAGGATGGACAGGCGCAGATGGCCCAACCAGAGGTTGTCCAGTTGCTCCTGGCCCCGGTCGTCCGGCCCGCGATGGGCCATCACATCCAGCATGCGGCCCAGCACCGGCCCCAGTTCCGGGGAGCCGGGGCCGTTCAGTTCGTAGATGCCGGCGATGCCGCACATGGGCTAGCGGACCTCGCCAGCCAGGGACCGGGCGGCGGCCAGGGCGCTGGTCAGCCCGCGCAGGGTCCAGGCCTGGCCCCAGCGCAGGTAAGGGAAGCGCTGGGGCTCCTCGCGGCCCTCCACCAGGTCCAGGCGGGCGATGAAGCTGCCGTCGGGGTTGACGCAACGCTCCAGGAACCAGGGGATGAAGTTGGCCAGGACCCGGCGAGCGGGCTCGCTGGACGGGGCCGCCTGCCCCAGGATGTAGGCCGCCTCGGCCGGGGCGTGGATGTCCACCGGATAGGTCTGGTTGGGGTGCAGCTTGGGCACGGTCAGGTTGTCGAAGAAGTTGGCCAGGTAGTAGTCCAGGTAGGTCTGGTGGCCCTGGGCCAGCTCCTCCCACTCCGGGAAGAGAGCGTTCAACCGGCCCAGGCTGCGCAGCTCGGCCGCGGTGTGGTAGTGGTCCATCTGGCCCACGTTGGCCGGGCTGGGCTCGTAACCCCGGGCCCAATAGGTCAGGTGGCCGTGCTGGCCCAGGTCGGTCAGGGCGAAGTTCACCGCCTGGCGGGCCAGCTCCACCCACTGGGGGCGCTTGGCGGTAAGCCCCAGGCGGGCCAGGTACTCGGCCACGCACAGGCTGGCGTTGTGCACGTGATAGAAGTCCAGGGGCGTGTAGCTGAAGCAGAGTCGCTGGTCGTCCAGGCGGTCCCGGTTAAGGTCTCCGGCCAGGAAATCGCCCACCGCCAGGCAGCGCTGGAGCCACTTGTCGTCGCCGGTGGCTCGCCACAGCTCCCAGAAGGCGTCGCCGATGTGGTAGGAGTTGACCGCGGTGGGGGTGCCGGCCGGAATGATCACCACCGACTCCCAGTCAAAGGGATAACCCCAGCCCAGGCCGCTCATGCCCGGGGCGGCATGGGCCAGGAGCCATTCCTCGCATTCGGCGATCTGGCGGCCGAAGTCCCGGCCCGGCAGGAGCCCGCCCAGCAGGGCGTAGGAGCCCAGGAACAGACCCATGGCCTTGGCGTTGACCTGGGGCGCGATGCCCAGCTCCCGGCGCACCTCGGCCGGATGGCTGCGCTCCCGGGCCATGATTTCCTGGGCCTTGGCCGGGTCCAGGCCGCCCTTGCGGCGCTGGGTCAGGATCCAGCCCTTGACGTCGTAGGGGTCGTAGCCGGCCCAGCCGTTGCCTTCCACCCAGGCCTGCAGGTCCAGGATGGCTTGCTCCAGGCTCGGGGCCAGGGCCGCCACCTCGTCCGCGCCGGGCAGGCTGGCGGCAACGGGCGCGGGAGCGAACACCGCGGGCGGCGTCTCGCTCTGGTTCGGGATCACGGCCATGGGCCGTCCATGACGGGTCCCCTGGTCGATGACCTGGTGGTAGAACTCCTCCAGGCGGGTGATCTCGCCCTCGTAGGTGCGCACGTGGTCGGCCAGGCTCACTTCCTGGGCCATGGTGCGCAGGCGGGGCAGGCCCTGGATGATGTCGCTGGCGCTGGTGAAGGTGAAGCCCACCGGGTGTTGGGCGAAGTAGTCGCGATAGGTTTGCAGGTCGCTGGCCACCACCGGCAGGCCGGCGGCCAGGTACTCGTAGAGCTTGTTGGCCAGGGTGGAATCCAGGAAGCGTCGGTTGCCCTTGTCCAGGTTGAAGGGAATGATGCCGAAGTCGTACTGGGTCATCTCCTCCATGATCTGGCGGGGCGAGAGCGGCTGGTGGTAACGCAGGTTGGGGATGGCCCCCAGGCGCTGGGCCAGGTCCGGGTCGTGGTGGGTGGGATACATGTGCACCACCAGGCCGGCGCTGGCCAGGGCGCGGAACAGGTCGATGAAGTCGCGGTGTCCGTTGCCGCCCATGCCGCCCTCGTAGACCAGGTGGGTGCGGCCGTCCTGGACCGAGAGCTTGGGCAGACGCCGTCGGGGCAGGTCTCCGGCCGAGGCGTAGTTGTTGAAGACCAGGCAGGGGCCGGTCACGCCGTAGAGCTCCCGCGCCTCGCGCTCCTGGTAGGCGGTGGTGTAGACCCGGCCGTGGGCCGAGCGGTTGGCCAGGCCCTCGAAAAAGACCAGGCTGGCCTCGCCGCCGCCCCGCAGGCTGATCAGGTCATGGGTGTCGTGCACCACCGGGGCCGAACCGCCCAGGGCCACCACGCTGAGCTGGTCGGGCTCGTTGTGGCAGTGCACCAGATCGTAGCCGCCGCAGAGATCCCAGAAGTGGCGATGGTCGCGCAGGCGGATCACCTCGTCATAGACGTCGTTGCCCAGACCCTTGTACATCTGGCCGAGGTCGGCCTTGGTGTAGGCCAGGCTGACCCGGTGGCCCCGGGCGCGCAGGGCGGAGGCCATCTTGTAGTTGCGGATGCAGGGGGCCTCCTGCACGAAAAGCAGGTTCAGGGGCCGGGGGCTGGGCTCCAGGCGGGGGGCCTGGGGCAGGGCCTGCTCCGGGGCCGGCGCGGCGGCCGGGGCCGGTGCGTCGGTCTCGGGCTCCAGGGGGGGCGGGGTGTACTTGACGATGGGCGGAGCGTCGGGAATCCGCGAGGCGCGGCGCCGGGGGCGGTAGAACTCGGCCGTGCGCACCGGCTTCTCCTGGTTGACCAGACAGGCGTTCAACAGCTCCAGAAGCTGCTGCTGGTTGGGGTCTTCCACCAGTTGCATGGCCTTTTCCAGGTTGAGCTGGGCCCCGGCCCAGTCCTCCTTGGTCATCAGCACCTTGCCCAGGTTGGCCCAGAAGGTGGGCTCCTGGGGGCGCAACTCCACCGCCCGGCGCAACTGGTCCAGGGCCGCCTCGGGCTGGCCCTGCATGAACAGGCTCATGGCCAAAGCGTTGCGAGCCGAACCGTCCTGGGGATGGTCTTCCACCAGGCGCTGGTGGACCGTCACCGCGGCGTCAAAATTCCGCCTGCGCATATGGATCTTGCCCAACAGCTCCAGGCTCTCGCGGTGGCCGGGATCCACGGCCAGGATCGGTTGGAGGCACTGCTCGGCCTGCTGGCTCTGGCCGGAACGATACAACTCATTGGCGCTGGCAAGCGCCTCCTGGGCTGATTGCGACACCGGAAATCCTCCCCGCTTGCTCCGGACCGGCCTTGGTCCGGCAATCTTGCTCGGCCGCCGAGGGCCGGCCATCCTTGGCTGTGAGACCCGGGGGCCCCCGCGCCGGAGACTATGCTAGCCGGTCCATTTGCAAGCGACATGCCATGTCGCCATCCGGGGAACGGCCAGCATAACACGCTTTAATGACGTGATTTTTCTTGAAGGCGCTCCCGGAAGGCCCAGGAGGGCAAAATCTGCCCCTGGCCTCCGGGCTGGGGGCAGGCCTTGCCATCCGCCCCCACCAAAAGGACCAGGCCCCGGCGGGAAGCCGGGGCCTGGCGGGCAGCCGGCGGCGGGCCGCCGGTCTATGCCTGGTTGGTTAGCCCAGGAGCTGGAGGGCCAGCTGCGGCAGGCTGTTGGCCTGGGCCAGCATGGCCACCGCCGCCTGGGCCAGGATGTTGTTCTTGGTGAACTCGGTCATCTCGGTGGCCACGTCCACGTCGCTGATCCGGCTCTCGGCCGCCTGCAGGTTCTCGGCCTGGATCTGCAGGTTGGTGATGGTGTTTTCCAGCCGGTTCTGCAAGGCGCCCAGGTTGGCGCGGGCGGTGTCCTTCTGGTTGATGGCCGTGTCCATGGCGGCCAGGGCCAGCTGGGCCGCGGACTGGGTCAGGATGTCCGCGCCGTCCCAGTCGGTGCGGCCGGCCCCGTTCTGGGCCGCGTCCCACTCGCCGTCGGAGTCGGCGCTGGCATAGTTTCCCAGCGTCTCCCCGCCGAAATAGTAGGTCATCAGGGTTCCCAGGTAGCCCACGGTGGCGGTGCTGCCGATGATGTCACCGCCAGCCTGAGCTGTGGTCAGGGTGAACAGACGCATCTGGTGGGCGTCACCACCCCGGTTCATGCTCAGCTGCAGCTCGTACTCGTCGTTCTCCTCGTCGTAGTAGGCCGAGGCGCTGAGCACCTTCTGGCCGCCCCCGCTCAGGGTTTCCCCGCTGAATGAGAGCGAGACCGCGCTATCGGCGCTCATGCCGATGCTGTTGCCGGCCTCGCCGAACTCGGTGGAGAACAGATGCACCGTGACCCCATCCACCGCCGCGAAGACGCCGATGCTGGCATGATGATTGTTCAAATAGGCGGCGAACCCCGACGCGAGGTAGGCGGAGGTGCCACTCAAGATATTAATGCCGCCGGTGGTGCCGTTATAGGTGTCAGCGCCAGCGGAAGTGAAGGTCAAGACCTGGCCATTGATGGTGATGCTATCGCCAACTATGCCGTTGGAAGTCGCCGAGGAGAAGTTGATGGTGCCGGTGGCCTGGGTGCCCTGGTTGATCTTCTGCACCAGGTCGTTGATGCCCTCGTGGTTGGGGTCAACCTCCACGTAGCCGTACATCGCCCAGACCGGCTGGTCGCTGCTGTCCAGGCTGGCGCTGTACTGGATGCCGAACAGGCCGGTGGTGGTGGAGGCGCTGGCGTTCAGGTAACCGGTCTGGGAGGTGGCGTTCAGGCCGGTGGTGCGCCAGACCTCCTGGTCGTCGCTGTTGCCCACCCGCAGGCCGGTGGACTGGGTGGCGCGCATGTCGCCGATCTTGATGTAGTAATAGTCCTCGGCGGCGCTGTTGCCCGCGCCGAAGTGGACCTTCAGGCCCGAGCCGGAGTGGCCCTCGGCCAGGGTGCCGTCCAGCAGCTTGACCCCGTTGAAGTCGGTGGCGTTGGCGATACGGTCGATCTCCGCCGCCATGGCCTGGTACTCGGAGTTCATGATCTCGCGCTGGGCGGTGGTGTAGGTGCCGGTGGCCGCCTGCTCGGCCAGCTCCTTCATGCGGATCAGCTTCTCGTCGATGACGCTCATCGCGCCCTCGGCGGTCTGGATCATGCTGATGGCGTCGCTGGCGTTGCGGATGCCCTGGTTGAGCACCGCGATGTCGGAGCGCATCAACTCGCGGATGGCCAGGCCGGCGGCGTCGTCGGCGGCCGAGTTGACCCGCAGGCCCGAGGACAGGCGCTGGGTGCTGGTGGACAGGGCGCTGTAAACGGTGCTCAGGTTGCGAGCAGCGTTCATGGCCATCAAGTTGTGGTTGATGACAAGGCTCATTTAACTAGCCCTCCGTGGAATATAGTGCGCGCCATGCTCCTTGGCGCACCGGGCCGGCTCTAGATGTGATCCTGCAAATGTTTCCTGCGTCCCCCTTTCCGTTTGCCTTGCCGCGATGGTCTGGTTCGCATCCCTTACCAATTCAGATCGGGTCATTCAGGAGGTTTCTTTAGTCACAGAACGCAAGCATTATTTCACAATCTCAAAAACCCGTCTCCGCGACCCAGCAAACCCTTGGGGCTTTGGCTGCACCAGGGCTGACCCATATCCCGCCACGAAAAAGCTCCGCCCGGAAAAGGACCAGGCCCCGGCGGGAAGCCGGGGCCTGGCGGGTGACCAGCGGAGGGCCGCCGGCCTATGTCGGGTTGGTTAGCCCAGGAGCTGGAGGGCCAGCTGCGGCAGGCTGTTGGCCTGGGCCAGCATGGCCACCGCCGCCTGGGCCAGGATGTTGTTCTTGGTGAACTCGGTCATCTCGGTGGCCACGTCCACGTCGCTGATCCGGCTCTCGGCCGCCTGCAGGTTCTCGGCCTGGATCTGCAGGTTGGTGATGGTGTTTTCCAGCCGGTTCTGCAAGGCGCCCAGGTTGGCGCGGGCGGTGTCCTTCTTGTTGATGGCCTCGTCCATGGCGGCCAGTGCGACCTGGGCCGCGGACTGGGTCAGGATGTCCGCGCCGTCCCAGTCGGTACGGCCGGCGCCGTTCTGGACCGCGGCCCACTCGCCGTCGGAGTCGGTGGTGCCGTAGGCCGACAGGGCGGTGGCCCCGCTGAGACCGGTGGTCAGGGCGCCCAGGTAGCCCACGGTGGAGGTGCTGCCGATGATGTCGCCGGCTCCGCCCACGGTGGTCAGGGCGAACATGCGCATCTGGTAGGCGTCGCCGCCCTGGTTCATGCTCAGCTGCAGCTCGTACTCGTCGTTCTCCTCGTCGTAGTAGGCCGAGGCGCTCAGGACCTTCTGGCCGCCGCCGCTCAGGGTGTCCCCGCTCAGCGACAGCGAGGTGTCGCTTGCGGCGCTAATGCCGATGCTGTTGCCGGCCTCGCCGAACTCGGTGGAGAACAGGTGCACCGTGGAGCCGTCCACCGCCGCGAAGACGCCGGTGCTGGCGTAGTTCTGGTTCAACTCGGCCGCGAACTGGTAGGCGACGGAGGCCGCGGTGGCGAAGCCCAGGCCGATGGTGCCGGTGGTGCCGCTGTAGCTGTTGGTGGCCCCGGCGGTGCTGAAGGTGAAGACCTGCCCGTTGACGGTGATGGTGTCACCGTTCAGGCCGGAGGTGCTGGCGGAGCTGAAGTTGATGGTGCCGGTGGCCTGGGTGCCCTGGTTGATCTTCTGCACCAGGTCGTTGATGCCCTCGTGGTTGGGGTCCACCGTCACGTAGCCGTACATGTTGTAGACCGGCTGATCGCTGGAGTCGGTGGAGGTGCTGTACTGGATGCCGAACAGGCCGGTGGTGGTGGAGGCGCTGGCGTTCAGGTAACCGGTCTGGGAGGTGGCGTTGAGGCCGGTGGTGCGCCAGACCTCCTGGTCGTCGCTGTTGCCCACCCGCAGGCCGGTGGACTGGGTGGCGCGCATGTCGCCGATCTTGATGTAGTAGTAGTCCTCGGCGGCGCTGTTGCCCGCGCCGAAGTGGACCTTCAGGCCCGAGCCGGAGTGGCCCTGGGCCAGGGAGCCGTCCAGCAGCTTGACTCCGTTGAAGTCGGTGGCGTTGGCGATACGGTCGATCTCCGCCGCCATGGCCTGGTACTCGGAGTTCATGATCTCGCGCTGGGCGGTGGTGTAGGTGCCGGTGGCCGCCTGCTCGGCCAGCTCCTTCATGCGGATCAGCTTCTCGTCGATGACGCTCATCGCGCCCTCGGCGGTCTGGATCATGCTGATGGCGTCGCTGGCGTTGCGGATGCCCTGGTTGAGCACCGCGATGTCGGAGCGCATCAACTCGCGGATGGCCAGGCCGGCGGCGTCGTCGGCGGCGGAGTTGACCCGCAGGCCCGAGGACAGGCGCTGGGTGCTGGTGGACAGGGCGCTGTAAACGGTGCTCAGGTTGCGAGCAGCGTTCATGGCCATCAGGTTGTGGTTGATGACAAGGCTCATGGTCCCCTCCTTAGGTGGGTCGGACGCCCATTCCTTATGGCGTCTCTGCGCTGGAATCAGCTAATCGTCTTTGGTTCCCCTGGCCGTGACCCCCGTCGGGGTAGCGAGGACCGTCGCCCTCGCCCGGCTCTTTTTCAACTGATCGGCAGCCAACCCTCCTTTCTTGAACCACGCCCGCCGAAAACCTTGGACTCAGTCGGGCCTGGGTTGATTTTGGGTTGTTCCATGAATTACTCCGGGATGTTAGCGTCGCTTGGCGAGCGCGTCCCTCTCACGATATTCTGGTCTCTCAAGTCATCCATCGGCACGCGGGGCCACTTTCTTGAAACCAAACCCCAAAAAACCAGGCCCCGGCGGTGGCCGGGGCCTGGCGGGAGCCGGCGGGAAGGCCCCGCCGGCATCTGCATGTGGGGGTTAGCCGCCCAGGAGCTGGAGGGCCAGCTGCGGCAGGCTGTTGGCCTGGGCCAGCATGGCCACCGCCGCCTGGGCCAGGATGTTGTTCTTGGTGAACTCGGTCATCTCGGTGGCCACGTCCACGTCGCTGATCCGGCTCTCGGCCGCCTGCAGGTTCTCGGCCTGGATCTGCAGGTTGGTGATGGTGTTCTCCAGCCGGTTCTGGTACGCGCCCAGGTTGGCCCGGTTGATGTCCTTGGTGTTGATGGCCGCGTCCAACTGGGCCAGGGCCAACTGGGCCGCGGACTGGGTCAGGATGTCCGCGCCGTCCCAGTCGGTGCGACCGGCCCCGTTTTGGGCCTCCACCCACTCGGTGTCCTCGTTCAGGGTGGCGTAGGCCGGCATGACGCTGTCCCCGGACAGACCGGTGGTCAGGGCGCCCAGGTAGCCCACGGTGGAGGGGCTGCCGATGATGTCGCCGGCCCCGCCCACGGTGGTCAGGGCGAACAGGCGCATCTGGAAGGCGTCGCCGCCCTGGTTCATGCTGATTTCCAGCTCGTACTCGTGGTTCTCCTCGTCGTAGTAGGCCGAGGCGCTCAGGACCTTCTGACCGCCGCCGGTCAGGGTGTCGCCGCTGAAGGTCAACGAGGTGTTGCTGGCGGCGTGCATGGTGATGGCGTTGCCGGACTCGCCGAACTCGCTGGCGAACAGGTGGACCGTGGAGCCGTCCACCGCCGCGAAGACGCCGGTGCTGGCATAGTGGTTGTTCATCTCGGCCGCGAACTGGTAGGCGATGGAGGCCGCCGTGCCGATGCCCAGGCCGATGCTGCCGGTGGTGCCATTGTAGCTGTTGGTGGCCCCGGCGGTGCTGAAGGTGAAGATCTGGCCGTTGATGGTCACCGAGTCACCGGCCAGGCCGGCGGTGCTGGCGGCGCTGAAGTTGATGGTGCCGGTGGCTTGGGTGCCCTGGTTGATCTTCTGCACCACGTCGCTGATGCTCTCGTGGTTGGGGTCCACCGCCACGTAGCCGAACATGTTCCAGACCGGGTTGTCGCTGGCGTCCAGGCTGGTGCTGTACTGGAGGCCGAAGAAACCGGCGGTGGTGGAGGCGCTGGCGTTCAGGTAGTTGGTCTGGGAGGTGGCGTTAAGGGTCAGGCTCCGCCAGACCTCGCGGTCGTCGCTGTTGCCCACCCGCAGGCCGGTGGCCTCGGTGGCGCGCATGTCGGCCATCTTGATGAAGTAGTAGTCCTCGGCGGCGCTGTTGCCGGTGCCGAAGTGGATCTTCATGCCCGAGCCGGCGTGACCGTTGCTCAGCGAGCCGTCCAGCAGCTTGACCCCGTTGAAGTCGGTGGCGTTGGCGATGCGGTCGATCTCCGCCGCCATGGCCTGATACTCGGAGTTCATGATCTCGCGCTGGGCGGTGGTGTAGGTGCCGGTGGCCGCCTGCTCGGCCAGCTCCTTCATGCGGATCAGCTTCTCGTCGATGACGCTCATCGCGCCCTCGGCGGTCTGGATCATGCTGATGGCGTCGCTGGCGTTGCGGATGCCCTGGTTGAGCACCGAGATATCGGACCGCATCAGCTCGCGGATGGCCAGGCCGGCGGCGTCGTCGGCGGCCGAGTTGACCCGGAGCCCCGAGGACAACCGCTGGGTGCTGGTGGCCAGCCTCCCATAGATCGTACTCAGGTTCCTGGCCGCGTTCATGGCCATCAGGTTGTGGTTGACTACCAAGCTCATCTCTACCCCTCCTTGGTTGGCGTGGCGCCAAGATCCCTTTGGCGCCCTGTTTTTCTGCTGGGCTAGTGTCTTTCCCCTTGAGTTCCGGGTTGGCCGCCCGGCGCCACCGCCCTGCGTTCACCGGTCTTATCGGCCGGGCAAAAATCGCCTTAAGGTTTTTTTGCCTTGAGCGCGAAAAAAAATTAAAGCCCCGGGGCCAGGCCGGCGGCGAGGGACGTTCTCCCGGCCGGATCCGGCCGCCCCGCCGGTGGTGGTTGACAGTATCCCCGCGCGGACCTTACACTTCCGCCAGATCGACCCGGCGCGAAACCGTAATCCGGTGGAGGTCAGGATGCCGCCAGCGACAGGCAAGAGAAAGCCACCGACCCCGTCCAGGCAAGGCCCGGCGCCCCACAAACGCCCCACCATCAGCTGCTGCATGATGGTCAAGAACGAGGAAAAGCGCCTGGCCACCGCCCTGGCCAGCGTGCGCCCCTGGATGGACGAGATCATCGTGGTGGACACCGGCAGCACCGACCGCACGGTGGAGATCGCCCAGGAATTCGGCGCCAAGATCCATCACCATCCCTGGGAGTACAACTTCTCGGTCCACCGCAACCAGTCCATCGGCTACGCCAGCGGCGACTGGCTTTTCATTTTCGACGCCGACGAGGAGCTGGACCAGGAGACCGCCCCCCTGCTCTACGACGCGGTGCGGGCCCCGGCCGGCATCAACACCTTCCTGATCGAGCTCTACAACGACATCACCGCCGGGGGGGAGACCTTCATCCTCCACCCCCGCCTGTTCCGCAACCACGTGGGCTTCCATTACGAGGGGCTGGTCCACAACCGGCCCATGGTCAGCGGCCAGGTGGCCCGCATCGGGGTCAAGCTGTGGCACTACGGCTACAACGAGGACGCCGAGACCATGGAGGCCAAGCATCAGCGGCGCTTGAGCATGATCCGCAAGTGGGCCCAGGACGAGCCGGACAACTTCCTGGCCCATTCCTACCTGGCCCACACCCTGGTCTCGCGCATGGAGAGCGTGCCCGAGGCGGTGGACGAGGCCTACCGGGCCCTGGAGCTCTTGCGGCAAGAGCACGGCGTGGAGCGTCACTACCCCCATGTCTACTATCCCCTGATCAACGGCCTGGCCATCCTGGGCCGCGACCAGGAGGTGCTGCGCCACGCCCCCGACTGCCTGGCCAAGGTGCCGGTATACCCCGACCCCTTGTTCTTCGTGGCCCTGACCCACTACAAGCACCGCCAGTGGGAGGAGCTGGTCCAGGCCGCCGAACAGTATTGGAAGCTGCAGATGGAGGCCCGGGCCAACCCGGACGCCTTCGTCTTTTTCGAGAACATGACCCTGGACCAGATGAACCTGGTCCTGTTGCGCTGGGTGGTGGCCGAGGCCTTCCTGGGACACGAGGACCGGGCCGAGGAGCTTTTCGCCCGCATGGAGGAGTTCAACAAGCTGGAGCAGTGCGGCCAGCAGGCGTTAGCCACCCTTTTGGCCCACGATTTCACGGCTTTGGTCCAGCGTCTCAACCAAAGGATGCTCCAGGCGCACCCGGACTGGACCTGGCCCCGGGAGATCGAGCGCCTGGCGCGGGAAAAGCTGGAAAGCCGTCAGAGCGGCGAGTTGAGCCAGCGGGGGCGCGAGGCCCTGGAGGCCGGCCGCCTGGCCGAGGCGGTGGACCTCCTGACCCGGGCCGAGCGCCTGGCGCCCCTGTCTCCCGAGGTGCTTTTCGACCTGGGCCAGGCCCTGGACCGCTCCGGCCAGGGCGAACAGGCCATCCCCTGGCTGATGCGGGGCCTGAATCTATCGCCCGGTCAGCCCGCGGCCTGGCGCCAGCTGGGCGACCATTACTTCGGCCGGGGCGAATACGCCAGCGCCCAGGCGGCCTATGGCCGGCTGCTGATGCTCCAACCCAACGAGGAGGCGGCGCTTTCGCGCCTGGCGGTCTGCCAGCGCCGGCTGGCCCAGGCCCCGCCCCACGTGGCCGACCAGCCCCCCCGCCTGATGGTCTTCCTGGTGGGCGGCCTGAGCCTGGACCTGGTCAGGATGCCCGCGCCCCACTTCCTGATGGGCAAGGCCTGGGGCGAGCTGTTGCTGCCCGACAGCGTCAAGGCCAGCAATTATCCTGCCTGGGCCACCATCTACACCGGGATGGAGCCGGAGCGGCACCGGTTGGCCGGCGAGACGGTGGACCAGCGCGCCCCCCGCCTGGAGGACCTGGCCACGCCCTCGGTGTGGGAGATCATGGCCCAGAGCCTCCGCCTGGGGCTGGTGGCCATCCCCCTGGGCTGTCCGCCGCCGGTTATGCCGGGCTGGGCCCTGGCCGGTTATCCCGGTGGACGCCTGGCCCCGGACCTGGTCCACCCCCCGGCCCTGGCCGGCCAGGTGTTGGCCAGCGGCTACCGCACCGACTACCTGCTGACCGACCATCAACGCCAGCTCGCCTGCCAGAGCCTGGAGGCCGACGTGCGCCAGGAGGCCCTGCTGCACCAGGTGGAGCGCAACAAGCTGACCACGGCCATGGCGCTGCCGGCGGTGGAGGTCCTGGTGGTGGGGTTGAACGCCCTGGAACTGGCCCAGCAGGCCTGGGAGCTGACCAACTACCGCACCTTCGCCGCCTACCAGCAGGTCTACGCGGTGATCGAGAGCACCGTGGCCGCCTTGCGTCCGGAGGCCTTCGCGGTGCTGAGCCAGCGGGGTTATCAACACCAGGATCGCAGGCCCGACGGCCACGGCTTCTATTGCCTGTCCTGGCTGCGGGGGGAGGCGGGCAAGGCCAGCGCCACCGACGTGGCCCCGGAGCTGCTCAAGCGGGTGGGGCTGGACCCCGGCCGGCTGGGCCAGGCCCGGGGCTGAATCCGGCCCCCGCCGGCTGGCCGGGCTCAGGGGAAGACCGGGGCCACCCAGTTCTCCCCGACCACCAACCGGCCCAGCACCGCCCCCTGGGCGAAGTCCAGGCTCTGGGCGGTGAACAGCCGGCGCTGCTCGGGGTCCTGGCGCCAGGCGGCCATGGCCTGGCGCTCCTCCTCCATCTCCCGCCAGATCAAGACCATCCGGGTCAGCTGCTCCTCGCCGCCGGCCAGGGTCTGGGCGCGCTGATCCCAACTGGCCTGGGCCAGGGCGGGGTCGTCCTCGGCCGGGGCGGTCATCCTGGCCAGCATGGCCCGCAGTTGGCCACGCTCCAGACGGCAGGTCTGGGGATAGCGGAAGGTGTAGGGATTGCAGAACAACAGATGGTGTCCACCCGAGCCGGCCCAGAAGCGATAGCTGGCCATGGAGTCCCAGACCAGCACCCGGCGGGGGTTCATGGCCGTGGCCAGGTGGGCCAGGCCGCCCTCGCGGCCCACGAAGCCCGCCGCCCGCCCCACTAGCCAGGCCAGGTCCAGCAGGGTGGAATCCGGGTGGTCGGAGGGCAGGCAGACATCCACCTCCGCCGCCAGTTCGCTATAATCCGGGGCTCCCACCGCCACCAGGTGGAAACCGGGGCGCAGGCGGCGCAGCAGCGCCACCCACCACTCCCGGTCCTGCCACAGGCTGTCGGTCCGGTCGGCGTGCAGGGGATAGACCACCAGGGTCGGCCGCTGGCGGGCCAGCAGATCGGTCAGGCGCGCGGGGCGGGCGGGGTCCACGAAGACGCTGGGGCGGTCGTCGCTGACCTCCAGGCCATAATGCAGGCTGTGGGCCAAAATGGGATTGGCCCGCACCTGGTCCACCGGCCGCACCGGCTGCGGCAGGCGCAGGGTGGCGGCGCTGACCCAGGTCACCGACCGGCCGAAGCGGGCCACCGGCAAGGCCTGGATCCCCGGCGCGTCGCCCTCCTCCGGCTTCAGCACCAGCTCCCGCACCAGGGGATGGCTCTCCACCAGCTCCCGGGCCGGGCCGGGGTCCAGGAACAGGCGCACCGGCCGCCCCTGGTTGCGGATCAGGCCCAGCACCATCAGGGTGTCGCCCAGGGCCAGGTTGGCCGGCGGCCGGCAGCGGTCCTCCTCCAGCCCGACGTAGATCGGACAATCCAGGAATTCCACCGTGTTGCGCAGGTGATAGGGGATCTGGTGAATATCCACCGCCGCGCTCTCCTGGTCGCGCCGCCGCCGGGCGGCTGTTGGCAGGCATCATAGGCCGGGCCCGCGAAGACTGTCAAAGATCATTCAAGTCCCGCGCCCATCAACCCGATCCAACTTGGTAAGCCGGCGAGCAAGACCGACCCGGTCCAGGCGGCAACATCTTCCCCTTTCCAGATCGCGGCGCTGGTCCGGCTTGGGCAGCGCGAGATATTTGTCTGTTATTCCATCATGTTGTCAAGACAGGGTCCCAGGCACGGGCATTGCATGATGGCTGAGCGAAAGCTCTGACTGCACCCACGCCCCAGGATGCGAGGATCATGGCCACCGACGCCACCACCAGCAGCAGCCTGACCAACACCGCCTCGACCCTGCTCAGCGGGTCGATCAATTTCACCGGTCTGGGCTCTGGCACCGATTTCAACGAAATCGTGGACCAGCTGGTGAAGATCGAGTCCATCCACAAAAGCCGGATGGAAACCTGGAAGGCCACCTGGGAGGCCAAGATCACCTCCATGGAGGCCCTGAACCAGCGCCTGGACGCGGTGGAGGAGGCCGCGGCGGCCATGGACACCGCCGAGGAGTTCCTGGTCCGCGCCGCCAGCTCCAGCAGCTCCACCGTGGCCAGCGTCACCGCCTCCAACAGCGCCACCCAGGGCGCCTACCGGCTCACGGTGGGCAGCGCCGTGCCCCAGGTCCTGCGCAGCGCCGGCCTGGCCAGCGCCACCTCCACCGCCGTCAGCGCCGGCGGCGGAGCCATGATCCTGCGGGTGGGCTCCACCGACTACAGCGTCAACCTGACCGGCGGGGAAACCCTGGCCCAGTTGCGCGACGCCATCAACACCCAGGCGCCCGGCGCGGTCACCGCCAGCATCGAGGACGACGGCACCGGCAGCCGCTCCCAGCACCTGGTGCTGACCGCGGTCACCGGCGGCGACGCCGGCCGGGTGGACGTGGTGCAGAATCCCACCCTGCTCTCCTTCGACTCCCACGACGCGGCCCTGGCCTCCTCCAGCCTGGGAGTGGACGTCGCGGTGACCGGCCAGTTCACCGGCGACAAGGCCGACGGCAGCGTGGCCACCTACGGCTTCACGGTGCAGAACGTCAGCGGCGGCGGCACGGTGGGCGTCGACAGCTTCGAGATCGCCTGGACCCGCTCCTGGGACGGCGGCGCGGCCAGCGCCCCCACCGTGATCAGCGTGCCGGCCGACTACCAGGCCGGCGACAGCATCGAGGTGGAGGAGGGCGTCTACATCCAGTTGGAGGCCGGGGCGGTGGCCAACGGCGAGACCTTCTCCGTCAACGCCTACGCCAACGACATCGACGACGCCGAACTCCAGGACTGGTCGGGAACCAGCGGCGTGACCACCTCCGGCAACTACCTGGGCTCGGTCAGCAAGACCTACAGCTTCACCGTGATGTCCTCCGGAACCATGGCCCCCGGCGGGGGCGACACCGTGGTCTTGCGCTGGACCGACTCCACCGGACGCACCGGAACCGTCAGCGTCAGCGACAGCGACCAGACCTACGCCGTGGAGCAGGGCTTATCCCTGCAACTGAGCGCCGGCTCCCTGATCAACGGCGACACCTTCCAGGTCAACGTCTTCGCCCCGGTGCAGCAGCAGGGTCAGGACAAGGGCCTGGCCCAGGCCACCAAGCTGGTCCACTCCGGCTTCGCCGACCAGGACATCACCGCCGTGACCACGGCCAACGCCACCTTCAGCTACACCTACAATGGAAAGACCGTGGACGTGGCGGTGCCTGCCGGCGCCACCCTGTCCCAGTTGGTCACCATCATCAACATCGACTCCGACAACCCCGGCGTCACCGCCAGCATCATCAACGACGGCCTGGGCCTGCCCAACAGCTACAAATTGGTGCTCACCGGCAAGAACACCGGCGCGCAACACCAGATCTCCAGCGTCAGCCATGACTTCAGCGGCTCCAGTTTCGGCGCCGGGGGCGAGGTGGGCGGCGGCTTCGACGTCACCCAGTTGGCCACCAACAGCATGGTCAAGGTGGATGGCTATCCCTCGGGCAGTGGCAACTACCTGCAGCGCTCCACCAACACCCTGGAGGGCGTGATCACCGGGGTGACGGTGCTCCTCAAGGACGCCGGGGACACGGTGGTCACCGTCTCCACCGACACCAGCGCGGTCAAGGCCAAGATCGAGGCCCTGATCAACGCAGTCAACTACGCCCAGAGCTACATCCGCGAGGCCACCAAGTACGACGCGTCCACCGGAGAATCCGGCGTTCTTGTCGGCAACTACGGCTACTACATCATCAAGTCCCGCCTGGACTCCACCCTCAACCGCGGCATCGCCGGCCTGGTGGACGGCCAGGACACCTACACCCACCTGAGCCAGATCGGCATCAAGACCGACCCCAACAACAACGGGACCTGGACCATCGACAGCACCGCGCTGGCCAAGGCCTTGGCCAACGACATCGAGGGGGTGGCCAACCTGTTCATCGCCAACACCGCCAAGGGCAGCACCGGCGCGGCCCAACGGGTCTACGAGGAAGCCAAGGCCCTGACCGATTCCGAGACGGGCATGCTCAACGTCCTGATCAGCAACTACAACGACATCATCGCCAACATCGACAAGCGCATCGAGAACGAGGAAAAGCGCCTGGAGCTCTATCGCCAGCGCCAGGTCGAACGTTTCGCCCGGCTGGAGGCGACCCTGGCCACCCTCAACGCGCAATCCAGCGCGGTGGAGAGCGCCATCAAGCAGTTGCCGGGCAGCAACAAGGACTAACCCCCCGGCAGGGCCGCCAGGGGACGACCCACGACCATGGAAGGGATGGGACCAATGCTTAATTACGCGCAGAACCAGTACCGGAAGACCCAGGTGGCCACCGTGGACCGCGGCCGCCTGATCGTGCTGCTCTACGAGGGGGCGGTGAGCTTCCTGATCAAGGCCAAGGCCTGTCTGGCCGAGGAGGACATCCCCGGCTGCGCCTCCCTGATCAACCGGGCCCAGGACATCATCGACGAACTCAACGCCTCGCTGAACATGGAGCTGGGCGGGGAGATCGCCACCAACCTGCGCCGGCTCTACCTCTACATGGGCGACCGCCTGGTGCGGGCCAAGATCCGCCGCGAGGACGCGCCCCTGGACGAGGTGATCCGCATCCTGACCAGCCTGAACGAGGCCTGGCGCGAGGCCCTGGCCAAGCCCGAGGCCCAGGAGGTCCTGAGCCGCCAGCCGGTCCAGCCGGTCACCACCCAGGCCCGGGGTGGCGTGCGCATCTGATCCTCGCGCCGGCCAGGTTCGCCCCGCCGGCCAGGAGCCTGCCCCGCTCCCATCCCTGACGGCCATCCCGCCCGCGCGACCGGTCTTCGCCACCGGTCGCGCGGGCGCGTCCATTGCCCGTCCCGGGCGGCCGCGCGCCCGCCTGGCCGGCGGCCAGGGACGCGACACGCGCCGTCTCGCCGCTCCGGCGGGACGCGGCGCGATCAGCTAATCAAGCAGCGGGGGGGGAATCAGGCGGCGCGGGAGAGCAGGCCGTACTTGAGAGCCCACAGGGCCAGGTGCTCGCACTGGTAGGCCGGCATCTCCGGGGCCAGGTCGGCCTGGAGCTCGGCCAGGCTGGCCCGCTGGCCCCGGGCGGCCAGGGCCGTCAGCAAGCGGTCCAGATCCCGGGCCGGCAGGCCGACCGCCGCGTCGGGATAGGGGGCGTTGGCCCAACCGCCGGCGGCGTGACGCGCGGCCAGGGGGCCGGGTGACAAGACCTGGTCCGGGGCGATGGCCCGGCTGGGGAAGTGGCCGAACAGCTCGCCCTGGCCAGCGCCCAGCACGTCCAGGAGCTCCGGCGGCCGGCCCAGGGCCTGGGCCTGGTGGTGCAGCCGCAGCCAGATATCCTCCAGGCGCGGCACCACCCGGCCCCAGGCGAAGCGTTCGGCCGCCCGCTGGCGGGCGGTCTGGCCCAGACGCTGGCGCAGCCCGGGATCGGCCGCCAGGCGGACCAGGCGCTCCACCAGGGCGTCCAGGTCCACCGCGGTGCGCTGGGCCACCTGGAGGGCGGCGATGTGCTCGGGCAGGATGGTCCAGGCCGCGTCCAGGGGCTCAAGGCTGGCCGGTCCCAGGGTGGGGACCAGGAAGCCGGTGCGCCCTTCCACCACCAGGTCGCGGTAGCCGCTGAAATCGCTGGCCACCACCGGCCGGCCGGCGGCCATGGCCTCGACGATGGACAGGCCGAAGGTCTCCTGGAGGTTGTCGGTGACGGCCACCACCACGTCGGCCGCGGCCAACAGCGCCGGCTTGAGCTCGCTGGCGAAATCCACCATCAGGCTGACCCGGCCCTCCAGGCCCAGGCGGCGGGCCTGCTCCAGGAGGGCCTGGCCATAGCCCGCGCCGCCGCCGCCGGCCAGGACCAGGCGCGCGGCGACCCCGCGCTCGGCCAGCACCGCCAAGGCCCCCAGCAGGGGGGCCAGGTCGCACTTGTCCGCCGGCGAGAGGCGGCCCAGGCTGAGCAGGGTGAACTCATCGCCGCCCAGCCCCAGGCGGGCGCGGGCCTCGGCCTGGTCCAGCGGCGGGAAATCCGCGAGGCTCACCCCCAGGGGGGCGATCTCCAGACGGCCGGCGAACCCGGCCCCGGCCAGGCCCAGGGACCGCAGCCGCAGGCTGGAGGCGGCGAAGGCGCGCGCGAGGTGATCCCGGGCGGCGCGGCTGGTGCAGATCACCGCGTCGTAGGGCATGGCCCCGGGCAGGACCTTGTAGAGGTTGCGCACCTGGGTGGGCCAATAGCTCAGGGTGTGGGTGACGCAGGTGATGGGCGCGGGATGGCGGGCCACCCGGTTGCGGAGGTGGCAGAGCTCGGGCAGGTAGCGGTCCAGCTCCGGGGCGTGCAGGGCGGTGTAGGCGGTGCGCTCCAGGGCCGCGGGCAGGGCCTGGGCCGGAAGAAGCTTCACCCGCCCGGCCAGCTCCGGCCGCTCCAGCCAGGGGGCGTAGACCCGCTGGAAGGGGGCCAGCGCGCTCTGGAAGGGCAGGAAGAAGTGCAGCTCGTCGAAGCGGGAATGCTCCAACAGGGCGGCCACCACCCCGAAGTTGGCCACCTTGCGCCCCAGGCGGCGGTCCGGCTCGGCCAGCTCGTCGAAGGCGTTGATGAAGCCCAGGATCCGCACCGCTCGCGCCCCGGTCCTCAGGCGGTGCGCGAGAGCTGGTCCGGCCCCCGTTTGGCCAGGGCGGCCGGCCGGTAGGCGGAGAAGAGCTGGCGGCCGGTCTCCAGCCGCCCGAACTCCTGGCGCATCTCGGTCATCTCCCGCTCCAGGAGCTGGCCGGACTCCCGGTCCAGGTGGCTCAGGCGCTCGGACAGGCGACGCAGGTCCTCCAGCAGGGCCTGGGCCTCGGCGACCTGGGCCGGCTCCAGGCCGGCCAGCACCGCGTCCCAGTCGCGCCAGAGCGGTTGCAGGCGGCGGTGGCGGGTCATCACCCGGCGGAACACGGTCTGGCGGCGGGTCATGAGGTCGTCCAGGGCCTCGTCCTGCCGATCCTGGAGCAGGCCCCGGCCGGCCAGGGCCAGGCCGGCCAGCTCGCCCTGGTCCCGGGCCAGCTCCCGCAATTCGGCCAGGAGGTTCATCAGTGGGCCTGCCGGCGCAGGCGGGGCATCAGCTCCGCCCAGGCCTGGAGTTCGGACTTGAGGTCATGCTCCAGGATGTCGGCCAGGAGGATCCAGTCCTCCTGCTCCTGGGCCTGCAACAGCTCGGAGATCAGGCCGCTGATGCGGTCCTGGCTCTGGGCCAGGCTGGGCAGGCCGTCCAGGCCCTGGGCGCTGTCCAGGCGCAGGGTCTCGCAGGCCCCGTCCACCAGTTGCAGGAACAGGTGCAGGGTCTCCAGCAGGGAACTGTACTGCTGGTTGGCCTCGCGGTCGTCGGCCACCCGGAACAGCTCCGCCACCTGGGGCAGAGTGCCGTGCATGGCCTGGAGATAGGCCCCGGCGTTGTCCAGGAAGTGCAGCGCCACCTGGCGGGCGTCCATGGTCTCCAGCTCCAGGTGGCTGATGGCCTCCCGGGGCAGGCTCCCGGCCGGCCCCTGCACGCCGAGCTCGTAGGGCTGGCCATTGACCTTCAGCTCCACCAGGGTGCGGTCGGCCAGGTCCTTGCCGCCCAGCAGGTGGTCCAACATCTCCCCCAGGTTGTCCCCCCGGGGCTCCGCCGCCAGCGGCTTGCCGTCCATCCAGACTTCCATGTCCTTGACTCCCTTTGCCGATCAGCCTGGCCGTGGCCCTCAGTTTCGGGCCGCCCCGACCGGGGCCATGAGTTCCAACCATCCCGCCGCCGGATTGTCCACCGCGCCGGGCAGGGGCATGCCCTCCCGCGCTGGCCCCAGACAACGCTCCAGCAGGGTCTCCATGCGATGATAATAGGTGTGCTGGGCCAGCACCCGGCGGCGGCCCGCCCGGGCGATGGCCGCGCGCTGTTCGGGATAACGCCGATAGTGCTCCACCATCTCCAGCAATTGGGCTTGGTCCTCGAAGACCGCCACCTCGCGCCCCGGCTCCAGGAACCGCTCCAGGCCCCGCACCCGGTCCACCAGCATGAAGCCGCCGCAGGCCGGCACCTCCAGGGTGCGGGGGTTGACCCAGTCGGCCCCCTCCGGGCGGTGGACGTCCTGGGGCGAGGAGTGCAGGTTGAGCACGATCTCGCAGCCGTTGTAGACCTTGACCACCTCCTCGGCCTCCAGGTAGCGCTCCTCGGCCAGGTGGGGGGCCAGGTCCGGGCTGCCGGTCCAGCCCACCCCCCACAGGCGCAGGGGCAGGCCCCGCCGCGCCAGGTCGGCGAAGATCCGGCGGCGGTTGGCGTAGCCCGCGCCCATGAAGCCCACCACCCCGCCATAACGCTGGCGGTCGGCGGGGCCGAGGCTCAGGGGGCGGTGACAGGGCGGATGGGCGGCCATGGGCAGGTGGGCGTGCTCCACCCCCAGGCGCTCCAGCTCGGTGGTCAGCTCCGGCCCCTGGATGTGGAAGAAATAATCGTAGGACCCGGCCACCTCCCGAAAATAGGGCATGGCCCGGAAGTCCTCCACGAACCAAAAGGCCAGAGGCGCGCCCAGGGCGCGCAGGTCCTTCAGGGCGCGGCGATCCAGGGGGGCCTGGGCCAGGGCCAGCACCAGGTCGGGCTGGAAGACCTCGGCCTCCAAAACGGTCAGCTCGCCCAGGAAGCGCATCAGGGGGGCGTAGACCCGGTCCACCCGCTCCGGCGGGGCCCCGCAGGCGTACATCCGTTCGTGCAGGGGCTTGAGTTGGTCCAGGGGGGCCAGCCGGGTCTGGCAGCCCAGGGCGGTCAGGGCCTCGGCGCACCAGTGGGCCACGTTGAGCGAGCCGCCCCAGACCGGCGGCGCCACCAGCACCCGGGGCTGGTCCGGCCGCGGCTTGCGGGCCGGCGGCGCGGCCAGGCGGCGGGCCAGGGTCTCGGCCGCGCCGGGATGCAGGCGCGACTCGGCGCGGTGGATGAGCAGACCCCGGCCGCGCAGGTCGCCCAGGTCGGCGGGGTCCACCACCAGGCGCAGGCCGGGCAGGAGCGCGGTGAGATCGCGGGCGGCCAGGGCGGCGCGCAACAGGCGCGGGTCCGGCTCCCAGACCACCAGGTCGCGGCCGGCCAAAGGCTCCAGGTGGTAGCCCAGGCCAAAGCCCAGCACCACCAGGGGGCCCGCCGGGACCTGGGCCGCCTGGCGCTGGCCCTCGGCCGCCGGGTCCACCCCGGAGGTGAGGCTCAGGCCGCCCAGCTTGAGACTGGGCGCCCCGCCCCGGCTGGGCGAGACCAGGGCCTCGGGGTGAGGCGAGGTCCGCTCCAGACGGCGGGCCAGGTCGGGCTGGCTGCGGGCCAGGACGGCCAGGTTGGCGGCAAAAAAGTCCACAAATCCTCTCCGCGTGTGCGCTCAAGCTGGGTTTTGCAAGATCGATACCACGGGCTCAGCGTTCCGTGGCCGCCGCCAGCCAGTCCCGGGCCAGGGCGCAGGCCTCGGCCAGGCGCGGGGGGGCCTCCGGCCCGGCCAGGGCGGCCAGGGGGCGCAGGGCCGGGGCCTCGGCCAGCACCCTCCCGGCGGCGGGCGCGTCGCCAGCGGCCAGGGCCAGGCTCAGACGCCGGGCCGTCGCCGCCAGTCCATCCAGCACCGGCCGGGCCTCGGGCCGGGGCGGCCGGTGCTCGGCCGCCAGTTCGGCGATATCGCCCGCCGCCGGCTGGGGCCGCAACAGGGCGCGGCCGGCTTGGCGCAGGGCCAGGGCCAGGGCGGTCAAGGGCTCCAGGGGCCGGGGACGCAGCGGGCGATAACGCTGGCCGAAGCCATCCATCTCTGCCAATAGGGGCTCGACGCCCTCGGGCAGGTCCAGCTCCAGGCCCACCTCCAGCGCCGGGCGGCCCTCCAGCAACCCCCGGGCCGCGCCCGCCACCATCACCGGGTCCAACAGCCGCCGGCAAGGGGCCGCGCCGCCGCAGGCCGGCGCGTCCTCCTGGCAGGGGCCGCAGGCGTCGCGGGCCTGAAGCACCAGGTGGCCCGCGCCATAGGGGCCGGTCTCGTGGGCCTGGGCCGGACCCATGAACAGGGCCAGCACTGGGGCGCCCACCGCCGTGGCCAGGTGGAGGCTGCCGGTGTCGCCGGAGACCACCAGGTCCATGGCGGCCAGGACCGCGGCCAGGCCGGGCAGATCGGTGCGCCCCATCAGGTCGCGGACCCGCTCCCCAGCCGGACCCAGGGCCTCTTTCAGGCGCCGGCCCAAGCCGCGCTCGCCGTGACTGCCCACCAGGCAGACCTCGAGGCCCTGGTCCAGCAAGGCCTTGGCCAGGCTGGCGAAGCTGGCCAACGGCCAACGGCGCAGATCGTTGTTGGCCCCCAATTGCAGGGCCACCCGGGGACGACGCGCGCCCAATAACTCCCGGGCCTGCTCCACCGCACCCTCCTCCACCCGCTGGGCCAGACGGACCAGGGGCGGGGCTTCCGGCTCGGCGTAGGAGGCCAGGATGTCGCAGAGATGCAGCCGGGTCAGGCGGCGGTCGGCGACGTTGTGCATCACGAAACCGGACCAGGCCGCGCCCCTCAGGCGGTGTTTGGCCTGGTCCATCCGCCAGCCATGGAGGGCCGCCCGCTCCCAACCCGCCGCCACCCCGGCCGCCAGGCGGGAATAATTGAGGTTGTAGACCGCCTGGGCCGTTCGCCGCCACAGCGGGGCGCAGAGTCCCTCCACCCGGGCCAGGGCCAGCCGGCCCCGGTCCCCGGCGGCCGCGTCCTCCAGGGTGGCCGGGTCCAGCGCCATGACTTCATCAACCAAACCGGAACTTTGGGCCAAGGGAGCCTGGGCGGGGCCGACCACGGCCATGATCCGGGCCCTGGGGTGGCGAGCGCGCAGGGCGGCCAGGAGCGGGGTGCTCTGCAGGAAATCGCCCAGACGCGCCAACTGGATCACCACCAGCCGGTGGGGCCGCTGGTCCACCAGACGCAGGCGCGGCTGGGGCTCAGACCAGGCCGGCACGTTTGAACTCCTCCACCAGGCCCGGAGGCGCGGGCCGAGTGCGATGCAGCCCCGCGCCAGCCTCCAGGGAGTCGGGCTCGGGACCGGCGGCCGGGGCCAGGGCCAACCAGCGGCCGGCGAAGTAGCGGTCCGCGCCCTTGCCCACCAGGCCGCGGGCCAGATAGCGCAGCGAAACCGAACGCCCGGGCAACAAGGCCAGAAGCTCCTCGCGCCCCAGGTCGTGCCGGCGGGCCAGATGGCCAGCCATCAGCAGGGGCCAGGCCCCGGCGGCCACGCAGAGCAGCACCTGGCCCTGGGGATCGCACCAGGACAGGGCCTGGCGCAGCAGTTGGGCCGGATCCTCGACCCGCTCCAGGGTGTCTCTAATCACCAGTGCGTCCAGGGTGTTATGGCCTTGGTAATTGCCATCCACCTCCCGTGTCTCGCGGCCCAGGCGTTGGGCCAAGCCCCGGGCGGTGCGCCCCTGGTCGCCGGACAGCACCCCCACCCGGCCCGGTTCGGGCACCACCCCGGCCAGGGCCTGGGCCATGGCGTCCAGCAGGCCGTCCTCGTCCGGGTCCTGGGGGGCCGGCCCTTCGTCGGGCATCGGCAGGTCGCGCTGCAGCAGCTCCTCGGCCGTGGTGCGATCGCCCTTCAGGACCAGGCTGGCGGCCAGGGCCGAGGCCTGGTGCTGGACCCGGCGGGATAGGTGTTCCTGGAAAAGCTCCTCCCACTCTCCGGCGATGCGCGACCAGTCATGCCGGGCCCGCACCCGGGCCCGGGCCAGCTCGGCCACGGCCTGGGTCTCCTCCGGCTCGTGAATGAGCTCCTGGGCGCGTTGGAGATAGCTGGCCAGGTAGTCGGGAGACCCCGGCTCGCCCGGCGTCCGGAACCGGGGCTCCAGCACGGTTTCGCGCAAGGCGAAGGCGTCGCTGGTCAGCAGGGGCGTGCCCAAGGCCTGGGCCTCCAGGGCGGCAATGCAGGATATTTCTGGGAAAACACATGGATAGAGTAGAAGTCCACAACTGGCCAGGAAGCGATAGTAGTCGGTCTTGGCCAAGGCCCCCAACCGGATCACCCCCGGGCTGTGTTCGAGTAAATAGTTGATGTTAAGATGCTCCCTGGCCACGGCCGCGGGCAGTTCGCTGGTCTCCACCTCGTAACCGCAGACCGCCAGGCGCAGGCGGGGTTGGCGCTTCCGCAGGGCCGGCCAGACATGCTCGAGCAATAACTTCAATCCACGCTCGGGCCGGGAGACATAGCCCATCAGCCAGGGGTCGCGCTGGACGCCGGCGGCGGCGCGATCCAACAGATCCAGGTCCAGGCCGTTGCGGGTCATGGCCAGCTTGGGAGCGATCTGCGACGCCTTGGCCAGGAAGTCCTCGGCGTGGAACCGGCTGAGGACCAGGCAGAGGTCCAGTTGGTCCACCCGCTGCCGCAAGAGATGGGGGGCGTCCAGGATGTCGTGATTCCACAACACCTTGAGCCCAGCCTGGAGCGGCAGGTCCAGGGCGGTGAAGAACCGGCTGACCACCACCACCGCGAACCGCTCCTCCTGGGCGGCGTCCACCAGGTCGCAGCGGTCGCGGTAGACCACCCCATGGTGAAGCCCCGGCCGTGGGCAGCGGCAAAAGACCTGGACCCGGTGGCCGCGCTGGGCCAGGGCCCGGGCCATCTGCACGCAGGCGGTTTCCGAACCGCCCAGGGCGTGCTCCTCGGGCGAGGCCCCGTGGAAGGGTGGACCGTCGGTGATAAAAGCGATGTGCAGGTTGGGCTTCTTCATGCCGACGCCTCGATCTTATGCCACAGGGCGCGGGCGCGCCGGTCCCCTGGCATCTTATGTAGTATTTGCTCTAACTCTTTCCGGGCGGCCTGTGATTGTCCAGTCATGACCAGCAGGCGGACTCGATCAGTTGCCAGGCTGGCCTGCTCGGGTGCGATTTCTTGGGCAGCGGCGATCTGGGTCAGGGCCTCTTGGGGCTGTCCCAGTTCCTCGAAGGCGCGGGCCAGGAAGTAGTGGGCCCGAAAACTGGTCTGGACCGGGTCCAGGTCGACCACCGGGGCACCCCAACCCAGGGCCAGCCCTCGCGTCAGGTGCTCGACCGCCCCTGACCAGTCCCCCAGGCCGTAGGCCAGGCGTCCGCGCTGGTAATGGCTGAGTCCATGGGCGGGTGATTGCCGCAACAGGTTGTCCAACACCCGCCGGGCCTGGTCGACGCGGCCCAGGCGCTGCCAGGCCTGGGCCAGCAGGTGATGGGCGGCGGCCCAGAGTTCGGGGTTGCGCTGTCGCGCCCGCGCGTCGGCCGCGACCTGGGCCAATTCCGTCGCGGCTTCCGGCCAGCGGGCCAGGTTGACCAGGCAACGCCCGGCCTGGAAACGGGCGTAAAAATCCGCCGGGTCATCTTTGAGCGTTTGCTGCAATAACCCCAAGTAGTAAACGCCCTTTTCCCGCGCGCGCCGGGGATCGGCGTAGCCCCAATGCTCGATCACCATGGGCGCAACCAGGTTGGGCCACTCCGGGGGGTGCACCAGTTGCTCGTGCACCCGTCCGGCAAACCCGACTCCGGGCTGGCGCGCGAAACAGCGCTTTTGCCAAAGTCGCTCCCCGGATGGCACCACCTTTTCCTGGGCCCAGATCACCCCCCGCCCCGATCCGGGGATGGTCGCCCGCAAGGCCTCGATTTCCTTGGGCGTGGTGGCGTTGTCGCCATCCAGCCAGAGCAGCCAGTCAGCCCCGGCCTGGGCGATGGCATGATTGCGCGCGGCCGCGAAATCATCCTCCCAGACGATGGAAAAGACTCGAGCGCCCAACTCCCGACAAAGACGAACGGTTCCGTCCCGGGAGCCGGTGTCGGCCACCACCACCTCGTCGAAGCAGGAAGCGATGGGAGCCAGGGAGCGGGGCAGGTTGGCCGCCTCGTTCTTCAGGATCATCACCAATCCCAGGCTAGGCGTGGGCATGGACCACCTCCGCCATCCTGGTGATGGCCTGGAGCAACTCCTCGATCACCGCCCGGGTGCGAGCGGAGCTGGCGCGGTTGCCCACCAGGTCCCAGATCTCGGCCACCGCCGAATCGCTGGCCGTTTCCTGGCGCAGGGCCATGACCCCTCGGGTCGCCAACACATTCAGGCCATGCCGCAATTCCGCCCGCGCCTGGCTGAGCGCCTGGCCCACGACCCAGGCCGGGGGCGGGGCCAGTCTTTGGATAAGTTCGAGCGGTCGCTCGAAGTCAGCCCCACCCACTGGCAGCTCGTCCAGGATTGTCGCCAGGTCAAGGTGCTCGAAACCCGACAGCCAGGCCCCTTGGGCGGTGGCGTTCACCAGCCGAGGCCCATTCTTCTTCTGTGCGAGAAAGGCCGCCGCCTCACGATACCAGCCGATGTAACCAGCCATGACTACGGATGTTTCCACCATCCCACCGCCAATGGCCGCCACCTCGCGGCACTGGGCGCCAGGCTGGTCGTCCCCGCCCACCCGTCCCTGGGCATGGCTCCGTCCCTGGCTGTAGGCCAGGTCCTGCCCCACCATGACGATCGGATCGCAACCCCAGACCAGGGCCAGGGTGAAAGCGGCGCTGGTCACATGGCCGCCATTGGCCAAGGGCAGGCCCTGGCCCAGGGCCTTGGGCAACCAGGGGAGCAGGTGGAAAAGCGCCTTGCACCCCGGCTGGTTGGTGAAATGGTTAGGATGCGCGGTGCTGGCCGCTGCCAGGAGGGTGCGCCCGGGGTTGGCGGCGGTCAGTTGGCGGGACTCGTCCTTGGCCTCCAAGGCCAGGGCCAGGTCCGGGGCCAGGCCAAACCTGGCCATGGGGGCCAGGGCCGAGGCGGCGGCGATGGTCAGCAATCGCCGCGGGTTCATCGCGGCCAGGATAGGCAGGGACTGGTCCAGGGACGGCCCCGCGCCGATCACCAGGGCCGGCCGGCCACGATAAAGGCCCGCCATCCGGGTCAAGTCGGGCAACTCCAGCAAGCGGCCGATATTCTTCTCCAGATGCCCCAGCCACTGGCCGCGCTTGGCCGCGCGATTGAGCTGATCAACCCGGCCCCGGCGAGCCTCATTCTCCACCAAGGCCTCGATCTTTCGCCATAATTCCGGTTGCGCGCGCCGATAGGCCGTCGCGCTGACCAGCCGGACCTTCTGGCCGGTCCCGTAAACCAGCGCCTGGGCCAACCGCGCCAGGAGGGCATCCTCCGCGCCGATCATCTCCGCCCCGCTCAGGTCCGGCCCCAGAGCCGCGGCCAAGGCCCGGGTGCGGGCATTGGGCTCGTAGATCAGCAGGTTGACCCCTGGATAACGATCCAGCAACGCCCGGGCGTGCCAGCCCAGCCCCTGGCCCACCAGGACCGTCAGCCTCTCGCTGGCCGCCGTGTCATCCAGTTCCGCCAGTTCATCCCCCGCAGCCAACAAGGCCCCCCGGGCCGGATGCAGGAGATGCTCGGCCAGGAACCAGGCGCCATCGGTGGTCTGGCGTAAGTCCATGCTATTCCAAGTAGCCCAACTGAGCGGCTTTACGAACCTTATCCGCGATGACGGCTGAGTGGTCGCCGGCCAGGGCGCGCTGATAGCAGGCGTGGGCCGGGTTGGCGGCTCCTCGCTCCATCAGCAGATCGCCCAGACTCTCCCAGGCCTGACCATCGTCCGGCCTTCGCCGGGTGGCTTCCAGCCAATGCTCGAACGCTCCCCAAAAGATCATGGGCAAGGCCTGGCGATTGAAGCCGGGCCAGAGGTCCTCGCCCTCCGTGGCCAGCAACCTCCCGGCGGCCAAGTGACAATCAGGCTGACCCGGCTGGTGGTCACCTCCCAGCAGAGTCCGCAGGGTCACCCGGGCCTGGTCCTTGCGACCCGCCAGCCAGGCCGCCAGGGCCCAGACCAGGCCATCGCTCCCGCCACCCAGTTCGGCCGCCCGGGCCAAATGGTCCAGGCCGGTCTCCACCTGGCCACCCATCAGGGCCGCCCGGCCCAAGGCCCGGCTGGCCGGCAGGCGCTCTGCCCCGTCGTGGGCCGCCGCGCTCAATCTTCCCAAGCCCCTGCCAAGCCGCAGGTTCCCCTCCTCGCGCGGCCAGCGCAGACCGGCCAGGAACAGGCTTTCGCCCTCCAGGCGCAGGGCCTCGCCTCCCCGGGCTCGGCCGCGCTCCTCCGGGGTCAGCCCGCCTAGTGGCGCGACCAGGTCCAGCAGTTGCCCCGCCCGGACCACGAAGGAGTGCCGGCTCAGCACCTCCGCGCGCCCGGCCTCGGCCAGGCGCAGGCGCAGGGCGTCATCCCGCAGCAGAAGCTCCAGGCGTTGGTCGAAATTCTCCGGTGTAAAGTAAAGCAAATGCTCAAAGTCACGAAAGTGGCGATCCATCACTCCGGGCGCGGCCTCGCTGAACAGGCAGCCGCCAGCGGCCATCACCTCCAGGGGACGGGTGGTCATGCCCGGAAAAAGATTCTCGTTGACCACTAGTTGACTCTGGCGATAAAGGCGGGCCGCGTCGGCGGTGGCGAACCAGCCCTGCCCCCGACCGCCCCTGACCTCCAAGGCGACCCGCCGCCGCACCCGGTCCAGCACCGCCGCGCGCTTGGGCCGCACCGTCTCGTCCACCACCCCCACGAAACTGGCCCCGGGGGCGACCTGGGCCTGGGCCTGGCTGTGATAAAGCTCCGGCTCCACCGCCAGGGGCAGCCAGTGCGCCGCCGGGTGCACCGCTGCCAGGGTCTGGACCTGCTGGGGTTGGTCGAAAAGGGCCAGATCAAATAAACGAGCGTATTTGCACTGCCAAAATTCATTCAGCGGCGCGTCCACGCCATAGAACACCGTCACCGCCTTGGCGCTCCACAGCCCGGTGGGCAGGGTCCGGCGGCCGATGTGATCGGTGACCAGGATCGCGTCGAAGTCCTCGCCCACCACCCGCCGCAGGTCGCGCCAGTCGGGGTCGCCCTGGTCCAGACGCAGGTCAGCCCCATCCCCCGGCCCGGCCGTCACCACCTGGCAACCCAGCCGGCGCAGGGCCGGGGCGAAATTGTCACTGCCCAGGAGCAGCATCCGCATGGCGCACATCCTCATCCGCGGTGGCCTTCCGATCGCGGCGCGCACCGTTCGGAAGCGATTACCCGCTTTCGTGCAACCCTCGTGCCATTTCCCAGGGTTGCTTTAGTTATAACTAGTTGGGATCGCAGCTTTTGTCTGGACCGCAAAAGGCGTGGCGCCAGGGCGGCAAATCGTGCCCATCGCGCGCGAAATTTGACGCCCGGCCAGGGCCGGGTTGGCTAAGGGCAAGAGGTCAGGCGCTGAAGGTGCGGCCCGGACCTTCCAGGGGACCCCGGGCCTGGGCATAGGCCCGGCAGACCGGTCCGGGCTGGGGTGGGGCGGTTTGGCTGGCCGGCAGCAGAGGTTGCCGGTCCTGGGGTGGCCGGTTGATGGGCAGGAGCAACTGGCCAAGTTGGCGGCGGCGCAGGATTTCCTGGAAGCTTTGCCGTGGTTTGCCGTTGGCGGCGACGCGGTTGGCGGCGGTGGGGGCGGGCGCGGCGGCCGGGGCCGTTCGCCGGGAATCCAGTCCCGGGGGTTGGCTGTCCAGGCTCTCCACCCGCCGCCAGGTGAAATCCAGGTGGAAGGCTCCGGTGCTCAGGCTCCAGCTGTGACTGGTCACCGCCTGTCCCGGTCGCGCGGCGCAGTCCTGCCCTTCACGGCCGCCAGCGGGTGCGCACGCGGTCGGGCCTGGGGTCGCGAGGCTGTGAATGGGATCCGGCATTGCAAATCCCTGCGGCGCTGTTGCCCTGAACGCACTATAATAATACCGTACTCTCCCCATTAGGCACAAGCCGGACCACGGGGGTGAGAAGATTGACGTCGGGGCTCAAAAAACTATAAAGTTTCCGCGTGGAGTGGCCGATAAAAGAGGTGAAGGGAAGCACCAGGCCATGACGATCACCTCTTTTCAAGTGCAGAATATTCTGCGAACCTACGCCAAGCAGCTCAGCCGTGGGCAACGCCTGGCGCGACGCCGCATGGCCAGCGAAAGCCTTCCCTCCGACCAGGTCAACATCAGCATCGAGGCCCGCCGCAAGCAGGTCATCGAGAAGATAACCGCCGAAATCGTCTCGAACATCGGTTATCGCGCCCCCGGCATGGGCATGGGGCCCGGCGGGGTGGAGGACCTGGCCCTCAAGCAATTGAGCCAGGAATTCGGCCGCGAACTGGATCTGAGCCAGGACGAGGCCAGCGGGCAGTTGCGCTTCCTGGTCCGGGACCCGGCCAGTGGCGAGGTGACCGAGACCCTCGGGGTCGAGGAATCGGCCAACCTCCAGGAGCGGCTGTTCGCCATCACCCAGCAGATCGTGGACGAAAACATGGTGTAGCGCGCCGCCCGGCGCGATCGCCGGTCCCGCCCCCCGGGGTGGCGGACCGCATAAGGAGGGCAGGCCATGCAAATCAAGGAAACCTTGGGCCTGACCAGCAAGACCGTGGAAAATCGCGGTGCGTCCGGCAGTTCGCGTGTCGAGGACAAGGCGGCCACCAAGTCGGGCGAGCTGGCCCAGGCCGCCGCCGCCGACCGGGTGGAGCTCTCCGGGCGCAGCCGGGAGATGGCCAAGGCGGCCGAGGCCCTGGCCAACACCCCCGAAGTGCGCGAGCAGCGGGTGGCCGAGATCAAGCAGCGCATCGCCAACCATGAATACAAGGTCGACGCCGACCAGGTGGCCCAGCGCATGATCGTCGATTTCCTGCGCGAGCTGGTCTAGTCCCGGACGTCGGCCCAATCCGCCCCGCGCGCCGGCCCCATCGGGGGCCGGCCCTTTTTTTCGGGCGGATCGGGTTGACGATCGCGGTTATTGCTTGCGCAGGGGTTGGCGCAGAGGGAAGCGGGGGTCGTCCAGGATCACCTGGGCCGCCAGGCGGTTCTCCAGGTTGATGACCACCGGGGCCTTGAGGTTGGCGGTGAGCTTCTCGGGCTCGCCCTGGGGGATGGTCACCACCACCCAGACCTGGAGGTGCTGGGCGTCGCTGCTCTGCAGCAGCTGGCTCTCGGTGTTGCCCAGCACCACCTGATAGCCGGGATCGAAGACCAGGGGGCTGGCCAGGACAAAGGCCAGGTCGGGGTGGTCCACGCTCTGGAGCCAGTGGAAGGGCGATCCCTCGCGGTGGCGCAGCATCACATAACGGTGCAGCTCGGGGAAGCCCACCATGCCGTGCGGAAAGACCAGCATCCGCTCGGCGGGCACTTCCACCGCGCCGAAACGGGTGGTGGCGACTTTCAGCACATCTTGGGTCATGGCCTCAGTCATCCTCGCCCCCGTCGCCCATCAAGCCGCTGATCAGGTCCAGGTCTCCCGTCTGGCAAGCCACGGCCTGCTGGTTGACTTCCTTGATCTTGTCGAAGATTTCCTGGCGATGGATGGGGGTGTCCGGCGGGGCGTTGATCCCCAGGCGCACCTGCCGGCCCTTCACCTCCATCACGCTCACGGTGATGGAGCCGTCGCCAATGGTGATGCTTTCCCCCACCTTGCGGGTGAGTATCAGCACGGCTTACCTCCGGCTAGGCCGACAAGGCGGGACTGGTCCGGCATCTGGTCCTCTTTAGAGATAATCGGCCAGGTTGGTGCCGGACACCATGGCCGTGGCCTGCAAGGTCGCCTGGTACATGGTCTGAAAGCTCGCCAGCAGGGTGGCCACCTCGGTCGTGTCCGCGTCCTCCACCCGCTCCAGGCGATCGTTGAGCCGCAGCACGTCGTTTTCCAGAAATCCGGTGCGTGCCTCCAGGCGGTTGAGCTTGCCGCCAGCGTCGCCGATGTACTTTAACAGGTTGGACTGGACACTTTCAAGCGTGGCCACCATGGCCTGGCTGGTGGGCTGCCCCTGGTGGTACTGCTCCAGGGTCAGGGACCAGGTGTCGCCGTCGTTGAGGGTCCCGCCCGGGTTGAGGCCCAGGCTGGCCTCGCCCGGCGGGTTCAGGGAGAGCACATTGGCCGGGTCGTCGCCGGTGCCGGTGAAGACCACGCTGCCCCAACGCCGCTCGCCGTTCTCCACATAGGTGTAGGTGACCCGCACCGGCTCGCTGGCCGAGGGCTCCACCGCGGTGTCCTCCGGCAGGGGCGACGGCAGGGCGGCGGGCGGCGCGGGCAGGGCGGGATAGATCTCCAGGGGCAGGGTCTCCCCGGCGGTGTAACTCGACTCCACCAGGTAGATGGTGGCGCCATAGCCGCCGGCCAGACCCACCGGGCTCCCGCTGCCGGTCCCGGTCACCACCGCCGTGTCCGCCTGCCAGGCCGCGCCGTCCCAGTACTCATAGTTCAGCGTCAGGGGGTTGCCGGCGTCGGGAGCGCCCCCCGGATAGGTCGCGTCCACCGTGAAGTTGCGGTAGTTGCGCAGGGCGGTTTCGTCGGCGTCGCCGCTCTGGATGGGTCCGCCGGTGTAGAACTCGTAGTCGCGCGCCCCCAGTTCGGCCCACTCGCCGGCGACCCGCAACTGGGCGCTGCTGGCCCGGTCGTTGCCCACCGCCGGCACCGCCTCGAAGTAATCCCGCACCTCGTAGTCCTTGGCCAGGGCGTCCTGCCAGTCCCGCAGCTGGTCCAGCAGGTTGCCCCATCCGGCGCCGGAGTTGCCCTCCGCCGACCAGAGCGTGTCCAGGGCGTAGTTGTAGGTCATGCGGCTGTTGCTGGCCAGATTCGCGTCGATGCTCTGGTTGTTGCCCTGCTGGCGGTGGACCTCCAGGGTGTAGGAGCCGTTGGCCGCGAAAGCGCCCTCGTCGGTGTAGATGCGCAGGCCATCGCCCACCTCCACCGCGTTGCCGCTGCCGGCGCCGGTCAGGTTCACGCTGCCGGTGACGGTGCGGCCATAGTCGTCCACGTAGGAATAGTTGACCTGCATGGGGTTCAGGGCGCTGGGCGCGCCGCCGGCATAGCCCGCGTCCACGCTCAATTGCAGGTCGCGGCTGTACTTGCCGGTGTATTGGCCGGCCCCATAGAGGCGGCCGCTGCCGCCCTGGGCGTCGACGATCACCGCCGGATTGTCGATGGCGGGATTGGTCAGGACCGGGGCGGTGTTGGAGAGGGTGCCGGCGAAGATGTAGCTGCCGTTGCTCTGGGTGTTGCCCAGTTGAACCAGTTGGTCGATGATGTCGCCCACCTGGGAGGCGAAGCTCTGGCGCTGCTCGGTGGTGTAGGTGCTGGTGGAGAGCTGCTCGGCCAGGGTGCGGGCCTGGGTCAGGAGTTCGTCCATGCTCTCCATGCTGCTCACGCTCAGCTTCAGCCAGTCCTGGACATGGCCCAGGTTGTCCTTGTACTGCCCCAGCTCCTCCATGCCGCGGTGGGAGTACTGGGCGGTGATGGAGGCCACCGGGTCGTCGCTGGGCTGGTTGACGCGCTTGCCGCTGCTGTACTGGTTGTTCAGGATGTACTGGGCCTCGCGACTGCGGAACAGGCTGTACATCGTCTGCCGATAGAAGGTCTCCTGGTTGACGCGGATGGGCATGGGAACCGCTCCCCCGGGCTAGTTCTTCAGGGTCAACAGGGTTTCCAGCAACTGGTCGGCCACGCCGATCATCTTGGCCGCCATCTGGTAGGAGCGCTGGTACTGGATCATCTTGATCATTTCCTCGTCCAGGCTCACCGCGCTCACCTGGTCGCGCAGGTTCAGCAACTCCGCCTGGGAGGCCTCGGCGAAGGTGCGGTTGTCCTCCAGGTTGGCGATGCTGCCGCCCAGGTCCACCGACCAGGCGATGACCGCCTCGTTGAAGGTCTGGGTGTTGTTGTTCATCAGGTCGGCGTCCTTGAGGTCGGCCAGGTCCAGGGCGTTGCTGTTGTCGCCCAGGGTGTGCTCGCCGTCATCGGCGATGCGCCCGGCGGCGATCAGCCCCACGTTGCCGCTGACGGCGGCGTTGACCGAGACGTTGCTGGCGGAATAGCCGTCGAAGAAGGTGTTGATGCCCATGGCGGCCAGCAGGCCGCTGCTGTCCCCGCCAAAGGCGAACTGGATGTCGCCCTGGGCGGCGATGCGCAGGCGGTTGCCGTCGACGATGGAGGCCACGGGGTTCACGGTGGGATCGGCGGTGGGGTTGATCACCGCGTTGATGTCGCCCACGATCTGGGTCAGGGTGCGGCTGGGGTCGATGTTCACGGTGTAGGAGCGGCGGGTGCCGCTCTCGTAGACCCAGACCTCCAGCTCGCCGCTGGCGAGCAGGTCCTTGAAGGGCAAGGTGTTGTTGGGGTCGTTGAGCCCGGTGTTGTCGTCGACGTTCTTGTAGGTGCCGGTGACGTCGCTGAAAAGGGCCGTGCCAGCGCCCTGGCTGTGCAGCAGGTTCACCTGGCCCACGATGGTTTGGGTCAGGTCGTTCAGGAAGTCCTTGGTTCTTTCGATGTCCACGTCGCGCACCTGGAGCCAGCCGGCCAGCTGGCCGCCGGTCAGGTCTTCCAGGCCCAGGATCTGGCCGGTGCGGGTGGAGACGATCTGGTTGCCGGTGTGGCCGTCCATGGCCTGGAAGGCCAGGGGGTCGGCGTCGTTGGCCCCGGGATAGGTGTCCTGGACCAGGGTCCGGCCGTTGCCGGCGAAGACGGTCACCGAGCCCCGGGCGTCCTCGAACCACTGGATGTTCAGTTTCTCGCTCAGGGACATCAACTGGCGCTGGCGTTCGTCGCGATAGTCGTTGGCGGTGTGCCCGGCGGCCTCGGCGGCCATGATGTCCTGGTTGAGACTGGCGATGCGCCGACAGATGGAGTTGATCTCGTCCACCCCCTCGGAGATGTAGACGTCCATGTCGTGGGCGATGGCGCTGACGTCCTGGTGGACGTTGTTGAGACGGCTGGCCAGGTTGGCGGCGGTTTCGGCCAGGGTGCCGCGCACCGCGGTGGACTCGGGGCTGTTGGCCAGGTCCTGCCAGGCGCTGAAGAAGGCGGTGATGCTCTGGCCCAGGCCGGTGTCGCCGGCCTCGTTGGCCAGGGCCTGCAGCCGGCTGAGCTGGGCCACCCGGCTGTCCAGGGCGCCCAGGTCGCTGTTCTTGCTGGTGAGCCGGCCCTGGAGCAGGCGGTCGGTGTATTGGATCACGGTGGTGGTGGTCACGCCATGGCCATACCAGCCCTCGGCGGTGCGCTCGGGGTTGCGGGTGGCCAGGATGGTGGCCTGGCGGGTGTAGCCCTGGGTGCCGACGTTGGCCACGTTGTGGCTGACGGTGTTGAGCGCGTAGGTGCTGGCCTGCAAAGACCAGCGGCTGATGTCCAGCATGGAGTAGATGGACGGCATGGCGCTAGACCTCGCGCGCCAGCAGGCGGGGGGGCCCGCTGGGCGCGGTGTTGCGCCGGCCGCCCTGGCCATAGGTCTGGCCGCGACCCTGGCCGCTCAGGATGCCCATCAGGTGCTCCACCGTGTCCAGGGCCTCCTGCACGAAGCGCTGGTTGTTCTGGTTCTTGGCGGCCAGGTTGTCGGCCAGGCTCTGGGCCCGGCCCAGCAAGGCCCGGAAGACGCCCCGCTCGGCCGCCGGCAGCAGGCCGGCCAGGTCGCGCAGGCGCAAGGGGCTTTCCGGATCGGGCGAAAGCCGGCTCATGACCTCCTGCCGGGCCTGACGGGTCTGTTGCAGGCGGCGGGCGATGCCCAGCTTGGCCTCGGCCTGCCCGGGCAGTCCGGAATGATCGCCGCTGAGCAGGATGTCCCGCTCCCGCTCCACCACCTGGATCAGTTCGCGATAGCAGCCGATCTCGTCCTCGACATGCCGCTGGATCAGCTTCAGGTCCTCGGGGTTGGCGGTCATGGTCTCGTTCTCCTTGGCCTAGGCGCTCTGGTTCAGGCCGCGGACCAGTTGGGGCAGGGGGTCCTGGGCCTGGCCGGAGCCGTCGCGGATCTCGAAATGCAGGTGGGGGCCGGTGGTCAGGCCGGTCTGGCCCACCGTGGCCAGGCCCTGGCCCTGGGCCACGCGCTGGCCCTGGCGGACGTTCATGGCATCCAGGTGGCCGTAATAGGCCGAGCTGCCGTCGTCGTGGGCCACCACCACCAGGTTGCCGTAGTCGCCCAACTCCCCGGCGAAGCTGACCCGGCCGGCGCGGGCGGCCCGCACCGGGGCGCCCAGCGGCGCAGCCAGGTCCACGCCCTGGTGTTCGCGCAGCTCGCCGCTGACGGGATGGACCCGCGCGCCGAAGGTGCTGGTCACCTCGCCGCTGACCGGCATGATCAGGTCGCCGACGGCGCTGGCGTCGCTGGCGCTGAAGCGCCTCTGATAGCCGGAGCGGAAATAGGATGGCGTCTTCAAGGTCCCGGGGTTGGGCAAATTTTGCCCCTGCTGGGCCTCGTCGCCTGGCAGCTTCATCCGCTCGGCCCCTGGGCGCTGGACCTTGTCGCGGGTCATCTGCCGCTCGATCAGATCGGCGACGCCCATGGAGCGGGCGGCGCTGGCCCGATCGGCCTGGGCCTGGTCCATGAGGTCGGTGAACATCTCCTCGCCCTTGCCGCCGCCGATCAGGCCGCCCTTGCCGACGGTCTTGCGCATTTCCTTCATTAATTGCTGAAGAAAATACGACTCGAACATGCGGCTGGCCTGCTTGAGCTTGGCGGTCTGCCTGGCCTGGGCCGCGCTGTCCGGGGCCTGGGCCGGGGCGGAGTTCAGGAAGGCGCGGGTGCTCTTGGCGGTCATCAGGGCCATGGTCCGGGGCTCGCTCCGTTGAGGGTGGCCGTCTTGCCCAAATCTTGATGCAAGCCCCGGGCCATGTCGCGCGGACTAGATGATCTCCAGTTCGGCCTGCAGGGCCCCGGCCGACTTGATGGCCTGGAGGATCACGATCAGGTCGCGGGGGGTGGCGCCCAGGGCGTTCAGGGCCTTGACCACGTCGCCGATGGAGGCCCCCGAAGGCAGCACCGCCAGGGCGCGCTTCTGCTCGCTGGCCTGCACCTGGGTGCGCGGCACCACCACCGTCTGGCCGCCCGGGGCCAGGGGCAGGGCCTGGCTCACCTCCGGGGTCTCGGTGATGCTGATGCTGAGCGAGCCCGAGGCCACGGCCACGGTGCTGATGCGCACCTGCTCGCCCATGACCACGGTGCCGGTGCGCTCGTCCACCACCACCTTGGCGGCGGTGTCGGGGCTGACGTCCAGGGTCTCCAACTGGGCCATGATCCCCACCGGGTCCGCGCTGGCGCCGGGCATCTCCACCTTGATGGTGGAGGGGTCCAGTGCCTGGGCCCGCAGTTGGGGCAGGGCCTGGTTGATGCGCCGGGCCATGCGGTGGGCGGTGGTGAAATCGGGGCTGTTGAGGTTCACGGTCAGGTTGGAGAGCTGGGCGAACTCCAGGGGCAGCTCGCGCTCCACCAGGCCCCCCCGGGGGATGCGCCCCACGGTGGGATGGTTCTTGCTGACGCTGGCCGCCTCGCCGCCGGCCTGGAAGCCGCCCACGCTGATCGGTCCCTGGGCCACGGCGTAGGTGGAGCCGTCCAGTCCCTTCAGGGGGGCCACCAAGAGGGTGCCGCCGGCCAGGCTGCTGGCGTCGCCCAGGGAGGAGAGGGTCACGTCCAGGCGCTGGCCCAGGCGGGCGTAGGGCGGCAGGTCGGCGGTGACCATGACCGCGGCCACGTTCTTGACCTTGATCTCGCTGGCCGGCACCCGCACCCCCATCCGGGTCAGCATGTTGGCCAGGCCCTGGGTGGTGAAGGTGCTGGACTTGTCGCCGGTGCCGTTGAGGCCCACCACCAGGCCGTAGCCGATGAGCTGGTTGCCGCGCACGCCCTGGATGGTGGCCAGGTCCTTGATGCGGGCGGCCGGGGCCGGGGCCGCCAGAAGGGCCAGGGCCAGGCCGGCGAGGCAGATGATGGCGGCGGTCTTGCGCATGGTCAACTCTCCCCGGCCGGCCTAGAAGGGCCAGACATGGTCCAGCAGGCGGGCCAGCCAGCCTGGCTGCTGCTTGTCGCTCAGCACGCCGCGTCCGGTGTAGTGGATGCGGGCGTCGGCCAGTTGGGTGGACATCACGCTGTTCCTGGCGGTGACGTCGCTCTGGCGCACGGTGCCCTCCAGCACGATGTACTGGGTCTCGCCGTTGACCTGGACCTCGCGCGAGCCGCGCACGGTCAGGTTGCCGTTGGGCAGGACCTCGATCACGGTGCAGCCGATGGAGGAGGTCATGGTGTCCTCCTTGGTCAGCTCGCTGGTGGCGTCGTGCTTGGACTGGAAGTTGGCGTTGACCATGGTGCCGGGGGTCTTGTTCTCGCCGCGCTGGGGCGGGAACTGGCTCTCGTAGCCCATCAGGTTGCTGATGCCGGCCACGTAGGTGTTCTTGCGCTCGGCCTTGGTGTCGTTCTTCTTCTTGGCCTTGCTGTTCTCCACGATCTCCACGGTGATGATGTCTCCCACCTGACGGGCGCGCAGATCGGCGTAGAAATCGCTCTTGGCGTCCACGAAAAGGCTGCCGGTGGTCTGGCCGGGCCTGCGCATGCCATAGCTCGGGTCCGGGGCCGGGGGGATCTGGGCCTTGGGGTCGAACTCGCCCAGGTGGTTGGCGCAGCCGGCGACCAGGGTCAGGCCGGCCAGGCAGGCCAGGATCAGGGTCTTGCGCAACATCCGGTTGGTCATCACGAGCCTCCTAGAACTCCACCACCACCGTGCCCGAATCCAGGACCTTGCCCCAGACCTCGCGCTTGGTGCTGAGATTGCTCAGGCGAATCCGGCCGCCGGCGTAGCCGGTCTGCTCGGCCTTGCCCTTGGCGCTGACCTTCAGGCCCTCGGCGTTGAAGATCATGGTCACCACGTCGCCGGGATGGATCAGGGGGGCCTGCTCCAGGCGGCGCAGGTCCAGGGCCTGGCCGGCGACCAGGGCGGTCCGGGTGCGCAGGCCCACCGCGTCGCGAGGTTCGGAAAGGTGGCCGCCGCCCAGTTCGGCCAGGTTGACCCGCCTGAGCTCCACGTCATCCGGTCCGATGACGTGACGTCCCATCAGGGGCCGCGCCGCCACCACCACCTGGCCATAGAGGTCCACCACCGCCGATACCCGGGCCTGGGCCTGCTTGTGGCCGTCCACGAAGACCTCCACCGCCGCCGGCACCCGGCCCAGGGGTTCGCCGTCCACCCCGATCAGGCGCACCTGGGTGGTCAGCCGCCCGGCGGGCAGCACCAGGTCGCGGCCGGCCTCCAGGTCGCGGATGTCGGCCTCGCGCGCCCGCTGGCCCAGGCGTTGATTCACTTCCTCGATGTAGATCTGGCCCAGGCGCTGACTGGTGAGCACCTGGCTCTGGCGCTCCACCACCACCTGCTCCGGCAGCAGCACGCTGACCTCGGGTCCCAGGTTGGCCTGCTTGAGCAGGCTCTTGATCCGCGAGCCGTGGATGGTCAGGCTGCGGCCCAGATTGGGGGATGCGCCCACGATGACCGCGGCCAGGGATTGCCTCAGCTCCGGGCTGAAGTTCTGATCCGGGGCGGCCAGGCCGAGGAGGGTCAGGCGGCCGGCGTCGGCCATGACGTGCTCGGCGAAGACCAGGGTTTGGGAGGCCCGGGCAAAAGCGGCCAGCCAGGCGGTGACGGCCAGGATGATCAGGATCTGGGCGGTGCGCTTCATGGGTCCCTCCCCGCTCCGGTGGCTCCAGGCCTAGCGCTTGACGTTGTTGGCCATCTGGAGCATGGAATCGGCGGTCTGGATGGCCTTGGAATTGGACTCGTAGGCCCGCTGGGCCACGATCATGTTGACCATCTCGTCCACCACCGCGACGTTGCTCATCTCCAGGAAGCCCTGGGCGATGGTGCCGTACTCGCCCACTCCGGGGTTGCCCTCCACCGCGTCGCCGGAGGCCGGGGTGGGCCGGAACAGGTTCTTGCCGATGGCGAAGAGGCCGGCCGGGTTGGCGAACTTGTGGATGGTCATCTGGGCCTGGGCCAGCACGGCGCCGTCGGCGCCCAGGGCGGTGATCTGGCCCCCGGGATCCACCACCACGCTGGTGGTGCCGTCGGGCACCGTGAACTGGGGCTGGAGGATGTAGCCGTTGCTGTCCACGATCACCCCGTTGTTGTCCAGCTTGAAGGAGCCGGCCCGGGTGTAGACCTCCTCGTCCACCTTCAGCACCTTGAAGAAGCCCTGCCCCTCGATGGCCAGGTCCAGCTGGTTCTCGGTGTTCTGGTAGTCGCCCTGGCTGAAGAGTTTCTGGATCGCCACCGGCTTTACGCCCAGGCCCACCTGGACCCCGGTGGGGATCATCTGGCCCGCGGCCTGGGTGGCGCCGGGCTGGCGCAGGGTCTGGTACATCAGGTCCTCGAAGTCGGGGCGGCTTTTCTTGAACCCGGTGGTGTTGACGTTGGCCAGGTTGTTGGAAATGACGTCCATGTGCAACTGCTGGGCGCCCATTCCGGTGGCCGCGGTCCAAAGGCTACGCATCATGGCGAAGATCCTCCTCTAGGGACAAAACCCGGGCTCAGCCCACCCGTCCGACTTGGTTGACGGCCTTGGTGTCCATTTCCTGCATGGCCTGCAAGACCTTCTGATAGGACTCGTAGGAGCGCATGGTGTTGATCATCTGCACCATCTCGCTGACCACCTCGACGTTGGACTCCTCCAGGTATCCCTGGTTGAGAATGGCGTCGGTGGCGGCGGTGGTGGGCGGCGGATTGCCGTCGGGGCCGACGAAGAGGTTGGCCCCCTCCTTGACCAGCTGATTGGGGTCGGCCACCTTGACCAGGCCGATGATCCCCACCTGCTCGCCGTTCTGGGAGATGCCGCCCTGGTCGTCGATGTAGGGCAGGCCGCCGTTGGGGTTGAGGGTGATGGCCGCGCCGCCCTGGCCCAGGACCTGGTGGCCCTGGCTGGTTACCAGGCGGCCGTCGGAGAGCATCTTGAAGGCCCCGTCGCGGGTCAGGCGCACCCCGTTGGGGGTCTGCACCTGGAAGAATCCCTCGCCGCCGATGGCCAGGTCCAGGGGGTTTTCGGTGGCGTGCAGCGCGCCCTGGTCCATCACGTGCCGCACCTCGCGCTCCATCAGGTCGCTGAAGGACAGGCGGTCGCCCTTGAAGCCGGAGTTGGAGAGGTTGGCCAGGTTGTTGGAGATGACGTCCATGTTGTTCTGCTGGCACAGGGCCGCCCGGGCCACATCCACGAATCCATAATCAAATGACGACTGGGCCATTGCACCGACCTCCTGGGGAGCGTTCCTGGCCCATGGACTTGCAACCCACATGCCAGCCCGCGCCAGCGGACCGGCCAAGGTTTAATTATTTGTGATGACTGACTAATGCGACTGATCACCGGAGATGGAGGCCGGGGGGGCGCGCCGGGGGTTTGGCGGGAAGTAATTGCCTAGCGCGGCTGGTCCAGCATCCGGTCGCGCCAGCGGTCGTTGGTCTTGTAGACAAAGGCCAGGATCTCGGCCACCACCAGGTAGAGGTCCGGCGGAATCTCCTGGTCCACCTCCAGCCGGGCCAGGATCTCCACCAGGTCGGGGTCCTCCTTGATGGGCACCCCGTGCTCCTGGGCCAGGGCGATGATCTTGTCGGCCAGGCGGCCCTGGCCCTTGGCCGCGACCACCGGGGCCTGGTCCCGGGCGGGCTGGTAGCGCAGGGCCACCGCCTTCTTGATCATGGCGCGGGGGGGCTGCTCGGGCGTGGCCATGGCTAGACCGTCAGCGAGAGGTAGTGGCCGCGTTGGCGCAGGAGCTGGGCCAGGGGCGAGGCCTGCTCCTGCTCCGGCCCGGGGCGCACCGCCACCCCGAAGCTGGCCTGGATGCCCAGGCGCTGCAGGCGCTCGCCAAGCTCCGGCAACATATCTTCCAGAAATTCGGCCCGCTGGGCGTCCTCCACCAGGAAGCGGCCCATCAGCGCCGCGCCCTGGAGACGGGCCTCCACGGTCAGGGAGCCCAGGGCGGTCAGCTCCAGGAAAAAGACCAGGCTGGCGCCCTGCCCCTGGTCGTCATCCTGGTCCCGGGGCAGGCCCAGGAGCAGTTCGCCCTGCTGGAGCTGGTCGCCCAACAGCAGGGGCAGACCCAGGAAGAGCAGGGCCTCCCGGGGCAGCAACTCGGCGTTGAGGCGTTGGTTGGCGGCGAAATGTTCGCCCAGGTTCTGGGCCGCCAGCAGGAATTCCCTGAGCGCGGCGGCCCGCTCGGGATCGCTGGCGGTCAACAGGGCCAGCTCCGGGGCCAGGCCGCGGGTCAGCTCCGGCAGCAGGGCCCGCAGATTGGCCGGCATTTGCTCCCGTCCGCCAGCGCCCGTCATCCGGGCCAGCCGGGCCTCCAGGTCCATGCCGCCGCCGGCCAGCAGACGTTTCAGGTATCCCGGGTCCCCGGCCCGGTCCCGGTCCAGCACCAGGCCTTGGATCAGCTCGCGCACCGCCTCCATGGCCTTGGCCACCTGGGGGGTGGGCGCGGGCGTTTTTTGGGGATCGAAGCGCAGCACGGTGGCCAGGTCGGCGCCCAGGCGCTGGCGACCCAGCAGCAGGGCCTGGAGCGCGGCCCCCAGGGCGGCCTGCCCCGCCCGGGCGGATTCCGCCCCGCTCTGGGCGCCCAGGCTCAGCACCAGTTGGGGCTTGGTGGCGACCACGGTCAGGTCCAGGCGTTGGCCGGCCTTGAGGGGGACCTGGCTCTCGGCCACCAAGTCCTGGCCCATCAGGCGCAGGCGGTAGAGGCCGCCCGGCTCCTGGCCGGCCACCTCGGCCTTGACCACCCGGCCGGGAGCGAGTCCGGCCAGGGAGTCCTCGCGCGCCGACCGGGTTTCCGGGCTGGCCCCGGTCAGGCGGGCGCGGATCAGCTCCAACACCGGCTAGCTCCCCTGCCCCTGGCCGGAGAGCCCCAGCACCAACTCCACCTCGCCCCGGGGTCGACCCAAGGCGGCCGCGATCTCGGCCGCCTTCTGGCCCTGGCGGGCCAGTTCCAGCACCTGGCGCCGGAAATCCGGCGGTGGAGTCGGGCTCTCCTCGCGGGGGGCCGTGGGCGGGGGGGGAGCGATCGGTGGCGCTACCGCAAGCTGGGCCTTGGTGTCGGCCACACGCTGGTCCAGGGCCGCGGCCAGGCGCTTGAGATCTTCCAGGCGTTGGTCGATGCCCGCCAGGCTGGCGGCCACCAGCTCGCGCTTCTCGCCCAGCAGGCGGTCGAACTCCCGCGAGAGCCGGGCCGCCTCGGCCAGAAAGCCCTCCATCTCGCGCGGGGTCCGGGCCGGACCCGACCTGCCGCCGCGCCTGATCTGCCAGAACAAGGCCGCCACCGCCAACACCAGCAGCAGATCGGCGGCGATCAACAACCACCACAATCCAGGCATCACACCACCACGTCCACCAGGCCGCCCTCTTCCCGGTCCAGGGCCTCGGAGTCACCCTGGCCCGAGGCGGCCCGGCCACCGCCCCGGCCCCCGGCCTGGCCTTGTTCCTGGCGGTTACGGTCCTGGGCCCGCACCCGGGCCCCGGCCGCGCTACGCTGGCTGGCCTGGACCGATTCGCGGGTGCGGACCTGGTCGCGGACCATTTCCGCCCCGGCCGCCAGCTGCTGCTGCTCGCCCACCCGCTGGACCTGCTCCTGCACCCGGCTGACGTCGCCGGCCTGCTGGATGACGATGGGCAGGTTGACCGCGCCGTTGCTCATCTGGCTTCCCCGCCGGCCGGCTCTCAGCCGGTGATGACGAATTCCGTGATCGCGATCTGCTGGACCACGCCCTGGCCCAGGGCGGCGTTGACCGCCTCCAGGATTTGGCCAGCCAGCAATTGCTTGTTGCGCGCCTGCTCCACCTCGGCCGCCGGCCGGTCGCGCAGCAGGCGATAAATGGTGTCGCGCAGCAGGATCCGTTTCTCCACCAACGCCTGTTTCCCGCTGCCGTCACCCAGCTCCACGCTCAGGGTCAGGCGCAAGAGCCGCCCCTCGTCCTTGCCCGCCTTCATCAGCGGCACCAAAAACGGCTCCAGGGGGACGATCAAGGCCTGGGTGGAGGGCATCTTCTCCACCACCATCCCGCTGGCGGGCTTGGGGGCCGGGGCCGAGGCCGCGGCAGGGGGCGGGACCGGGGCCGTGGAGCGCAGCCAAAGCCAGGCCCCCAGACCGGAGAGGACCAGCAGCAGCGCCCCGCCGCCCAGACCGATCCACAGCCAGTTCCAGCGCCGGGGCGTCTGGTCTTCGCTGATGGCGGCGATGGGTTCGGGGGCGATCTGCGCGGCGGGGGAAAGGACTTCGCCGGAGAGATCGACTTCCAGCTCCACCGGCTGGGGTTTGAGCGCCTCCAGGGAGGGCAGGTCGGCCTTGTCCAGCTCCACCCGGTCGCCGGGCTTGGCCCCGCGGGAAAAGTCCTCCCGGTCCAGGCGGCGCTCGATCTCGGCCAGAACGTCCTCGTCGAAACCCTCGCCCGAAAACTGGGACTGGTCCAGCACCTTGCGGGTGGGGCCGTCGGGCTCCTGCGAAACTGGCGCTAGCGGTATCTCCGGGCTCACCTTGCCTCCCGGTGGGGAGCGTCCGCCGCGCGGCGCCCGCCCGCGCGCCCGACGCCGGGGCCAGAGTCGGGCGCGCTAGCCGAAGATCTTCTCGATCTTCTCGCTCAGGGTCTCGGCGGTGAACGGCTTGACGATGTAGTTGCTGACCTTGGCCTTGACCGCCTCCAGCACGTTCTCCTTCTGGGCCTCGGCCGTGACCATCAGGAAGGGCAGGTCCTTGAACTCCTCGTGGCTGCGGACCCACTTGAGCAGCTCCAGGCCGCTCATCTTGGGCATGTTCCAGTCGCTGATGACGAAGTCGATGCGCTCGGTCTCCAGCTTGCGCACCGCCGTCTCGCCATCGTCGGCCTCGACGATGTTCTCGAAGCCCAGCTGGCGCAGGATGTTCTTCACGATTCGGCGCATGGTGGAAAAGTCATCCACCACGAGCACTTTCATCTTGGTGTCCATGGCCATGGGTCATCTCCGGCTTTGCGTCAGGCGGCCACCACGTCCCGAAGCCGGGCCCTGAGCCGCAGGATGGCTTTGGTGTGCATCTGGCTGATCCTGGATTCGGTGTAGCCCAGGACCTGCCCGATTTCCCGCATGGTCAACTCATCATAATAATACAACGAAACGACGAGTTTTTCCTTCTCCGGCAAACCGGCGATGGCCTGGGCCACCTGGCCGCGCAATTCGGCCAGGCCCAGCCGGGCCAGGGGGTCCTCGCCGTCCTCGCGCCCCAGGGCCGCCAACACCTGCTCGGCGTCCAGATGCCCCAAGAGGGGGTTGTCCGGATCGTCCAGGCTCAAGAGGTTGACACCCTTGACCTCGTCCAGCAAGCCATAGAACTCTTCCAGCGGCAGGCCCAGGTCCGCCGCCACTTCCTCGTCGGCCGGCTCCCGCCCCAACTGGTGCTGGAGCCGCTGGTAGACCTCCTCCAGCTGGCTGCCCTTCTTGCGCACGCTGCGTGGCACCCAGTCCATGGCCCGCAACTCGTCCAGGATCGCCCCCCGGATGCGGAACTCGGCGTAGGTCTTGAACTTGACGTTCTGCTCGGGGTCGAATTTGTCCACCGCGTCGATCAGCCCCAGCACCCCGGCGCTGTAGAGGTCGTCCAGGGGCACATGGGCCGGCAGACGCATGGCGATGCGACCGGCCACATAGCGGATCAGCGGGGTGTGCTCCAGGATGAGCGCCTCCCGCCTTTCGGCAGCCAGGGTGGTCCGCCCAACCCCGCCCATTTTTCCGCCGTAACCGTTCATGGCTTGCCCAGATTGTCGCCCCCCGCCTCCCGCAAGAGCCCAGCCATTGGATGTTACGACATATCCACCAATCTGCGCCAGAAGAACTTGATGCTGCCCGCCGAGGCGTCGGCCGGCGTGGCCAGCAAGCGCTTGGCCAGGCTGACGATTCCCTTGGCCGCCGCCGAGTTGGGGTGGCTGAGCAACAGGGGCTTTTGCAGGACCACCGCGCGGCTGACCGCCGGGTCGCTGGGCACGAAGCCCATGTAATCGATGCTCAGGCCACCCAGGAAATGGTCGGCGGCCATGGCCAGCTTGCGGTAGACGCCCTTGGCCTCGGCCTCGTTTTTCACGTTGTTGACCACCAGCTTGAAGCTGCGCTCCTGGTGCTGGGTGTAGAGCACCTTGATCAGGGCGTAGGCGTCGGTCAGGCTGGTGGGCTCGCCGGTGGCCACCACCAGGCGGTCCTGGGCGGCGGTGTTGAAATAGAGCACCATGTCGCTGATGCCGGCCGCGGTGTCGATCAACACCAGGTCCACCTCCAGGTCGAAGTCCTCCAACTCCTGGAGAATCATCAGCTTCTCGTCGCTGGTCAGGTTGGACAGTTCGCTGACGCCGCTGGCCGCCGGCAGGATCAGGACCCCCTCCGGCCCCTCCACCAGCACCTCCTTGAGGCTCTTGCGCCCGCCCAGCACGTCGTTGATGGTGTACTCCGGGGCCAGGCCCAGGACCACGTCCACGTTGGCCAGCCCCAAATCGGCGTCGATGATCAGGACCTTGCGTCCCAGGCGGGCGCAGGCCAGGGCCAGGTTGACCACCAGGTTGGTCTTGCCCACCCCGCCCTTGCCGCTGGTCACCGCCAGGGTGCGCAGGGGCACGGCCGGGGCCTTGTGCAGACGCTTGAGCGCCGCCAGCCGGCGCAGGGATTGGGCTTGGTCCATCGAGCCCTCCTTGTATCTCCGGGTCCGGAGCCCAGGGCTCCAGCCAGTCGGAAGCGTTTGCGATCCAAATCCGCGCCCAGGCCAGGCCTAGGCCACCACCTGGGGCTCGCCCCGGGGCGGCATCAGGCGGCGGGCCAGGCCCTCGCGGGTGGCGGCCTCCAGGTCGTCGGGCACCCGCTGGCCGCAGGTCAGGAAGCTCACCGGCCAGCCGCTGTGCGCCACCTGGTTGAGGATCACCCCATAGGTGCTGGTCTCGTCCAGCTTGGTGAAGATCAGGCTCTGGGGCGCGAAGCGGCCGAAACTGGCCAGGGTGGCCTTGAGGTCCGCGTCGCGGGTGGGGCAGGCCAGCACCAGGTGGCAGACCGTCTCCGGCACCATGGCCAGGATGGCGCGCAATTCCTCCAGGTTGCCATCGTCGCGCGGTGAGCGCCCCACCGTGTCCACCAGGATCAGGTCGGTCCCGGCCAGCTCGGCCACCGCCCGGGCGTACTCCTCGCCGTTGGCCGCCACCTTGGTCTCCAGGTCCATGATCCGGCCGTAGACCATCAGCTGCTCGGCGGCGGCGATGCGGAAGGTGTCCAGGGTGATCAGCCCCACCCGCAGCCGGTGCTTGAGGGCGTGGCTGGCGGCCAGCTTGGCCACGGTGGTGGTCTTGCCCACCCCGGTGGGTCCCACCAGGGCCCAGACCAGGGGCCGGGCCTGGCCCGGGCCGGGCCCAGGATAGACGTTCAGGAGCTTCTTCAACCGGATGGCCAGGCGGCCCAGCAGGTTGCCGCCTCCGGGTCCGGCCAGGTCGTCCAAAAGCTCGGCGATCAGGGCCGGGGCCACTTCCTGTTCACGCAGGTGGTGGAACAGGGGGGCCACCTCGGGCCGGCCGGCGAACTCCTGGGCGGCCTCGCTCAGCACCAGGTGCCTGGCCACCATCTGGCCCAGGTCGCGCACCTGGCGGGTCAGCTCGGCCAGGTCGCCGAGTCCGCCGCCCGGTGGCGCGGCGACCGCCTCGATGGCGGCGGGGGCCGGAGCCTGGTTCCGCTCCCGGGCCAGGCCGGGCTCCACGGCGGCGGTGATCTCCACCCCGCCCCCGGGCAGCCGCCCGGTGGCCAGGATCACCGCGTCCGGCCCCAGGGCCTTGCGCACCTCGCGCATGGCCTGGGACATGTCGGCGGCGGTGAAACGCTTGACTTTCATGGTTGCATCACCTCGTTGCTACCCGCCCAGCTTGATGGCGCCCACGCCGTGGACGTTGAGATCGCTGACCAGCTCGTTATGGCTCAGCACCGCCAGGCTGGGCACGAAGCGCTCCACGATGCGGCGGAAGTGGCGCCGCACCACCGGCGAGCAAAGCACCACCGGCGGCTGGCCCAGGCCGGCGAAGCGTTCCAGTTGCTTGTTCAGGCCGGCGACGATCTTCTGCACCTTGGTGGGGTCCACCGACAGGTAGACCCCGTGGTCGGTCTGCTGGATGCCGGCGGTGATGATGTCCTCCACCGAGGGGTCCAGGGTCATGACGTGCAGGTCGCGCACGCCCGGACCCAAGAGGGCCTTCAGGATGCTGCGGTTGAGCTTCTGGCGGCAGTACTCGGTCAGCACGTCCGGGTCCTTGGTCAGGTTGGAGTAGTCGCACAGGGTCTCGGCGATGGTCAACAGGTCGCGCACGCTGACCCGCTCGCGCAGCAGGTTTTGCAGCACCTTCTGCACCGCGCCCAGGCTGAGCTGGTGCAGGAGCTCCTCCACCACCTTGGGCGAGCTCTTCTGCAGGTTGTCCAACAGGCGCTGGGTCTCCTGACGACCCAGCAGTTCGTCGGAATGGCTCTTGATCACCTCGGTGAGATGGGTGGCCACCACGGTGGACAGGTCCACCACCGAGTAGCCCGCGAACTGGGCCTCCTCGCGCCGGCTGGCCGGGATCCAGACCGCCGGCAGGTTGAAGGCCGGCTCCCGGGTGGGGATGCCGTCGATGGCCTTCTTGGCGTCGCCGGGGTCCATGGCCAGGAAGTAGTCGATCATCAACTCGCCGTGGGCCACCTCGTTGCCCTTGATCAGGATGGCGTAGCCGCCGGGCTTGAGCTGGAGGTTGTCGCGCACGTGCAATGGTGGCACCACGATGCCCATCTCCAGGGCCAACTGCTGGCGGATGGAGCGGATGCGCTCCAACAGATCGCCGTTCTGCTCCTCGTCCACCAGGGGGATGAGGCCGTAGCCCACCTCCAGCTCCAGGATGTCCAGGGGCAAAAGGGCCTCCACCTGCTCCGGCCCCGGGGGCGGGGGCGCGGGCCGGGCCATGGTCTGCTCGGCCTGGGCGGCCGCGGCGGCCTGTTTCTGGGCCTTGAAAAGCACCAGGGACAAGGCCCCCACGCTGCCGCCCAGCAGCATGAAGGCGATGTGGGGCAGGCCCGGCACCAGGCCGAAAGCGAAGACGATGCCGCCGGCGATGGCGATGGCCTTGGGCTGGAGGCTGAACTGGCGGCTGAACTCCCGGCCCATGGACAGCTCGGTGGCGGCGCGGCTGACCATGATGCCGGCCGCGGTGCTGATGATCAGGGCCGGGATCTGGCTGACCAGGCCGTCGCCCACCGTCAGCACGGTGTAGGTGGTGCCGGCGGTGGCGAAGTCCATGTCCTTTTGCAGCATGCCCACCAGCAGGCCGCCCAGGATGTTGACGATGGTGATGATGATGCCGGCCACCGCGTCGCCGCGCACGAACTTGCTGGCGCCGTCCATGGCGCCGTAGAAATCCGCCTCGCGCGAGATCTCGGTGCGCCGGGAGCGGGCCTGCTGCTCGTCGATCAATCCGGCGTTCAGGTCGGCGTCGATGGCCATCTGCTTGCCGGGCATGGCGTCCAGGGTGAAGCGGGCGCTGACCTCGGCGATGCGCTCGGAGCCCTTGGTGATGACGATGAAGTTGATCAACACCAGGATGATGAAGACCACCAGGCCCACGAAGTAGTTGCCGCCCACCACGAACATGCCGAAGGCCTTGATCACCTGGCCGGCGGCGTTGGCCCCCTCCTCGCCGTGCAGGAGGATCAGGCGGGTGGAGGCCACGTTGAGCGACAGCCGGAACAAGGTGGTGATCAACAACACCGAGGGGAAGATGCTGAAATCCAGGGGCTTCATCGTGTACATGCCGGTCAGGAGCACGATGATGGCGAAGGTGATGTTGAAGGTGAGCAGGATGTCCAGGAGGAAGGTGGGCAGGGGCAGGATCATGACCACCAGGATGGCCACCACGCCGCCGGCCAGGGCCACCTCCGAGAGGTTGCCCCCCATGACCAGCCGCTTCAGGCTGAACCCGCCCGCCTGGTTGTCCTCAAAGGCCTCGGCCACGATCTTTCCTCTCCGATCCTAGGTGCGCGCCCCGCGGGCGTCCAGCAACTCCTGCTGGCGGTTTTTCTGGCGATAGACATGGGCCAGGATGGTGGCGGTGGCCTCGTAGAGTTCGTAGGGAATGGCCTGGCCCACCTCCACCTGGCGGTACAAGGCCCGGGCCAGGGGCGGGTCCTCCACCACCGGCACCCCGTGCTCGCGGGCGATGGTCTTGAGCTTCTCGGCCAGGAGGTTCATGCCCTTGGCCACCACCTGGGGCGCGTCCATCTCGCTGGCTTGGTAGACCAGGGCCACCGCGAAGTGGGTGGGGTTGGTCACCACCACGTCGGCGTCGGGCACCGAGGCCATCATGCGCTTCTTGGCCTGCTCGCGCTGGATGCTGCGGATGCGGCCCTTGACCATGGGGTCGCCCTCGCTCTGCTTGAACTCGTCCTTGATCTCCTGCTTGCTCATGCGCAGGTTTTTCTCGAAGTCGTACTTCTGGTAGGCCCAGTCCATGACGGCCAGCACGAACATGGCCAGCACGCAGCGCCAGAAGATGCGGAAGCAGACGTCGACGATGTAGACCAGGGCGTCCTTGATCTCCATGTCGCCCAGGCCCGGCAGCCGGTCCCACTCCCCGACCACGGTCTGGTAGGCCACCCAGCCCACCACCAGAAGCTTGGCCAGGTTCTTGGCCAGATCCACCAGCATGCGCAGGGAGAACCAGCGCTTGATGCCGGTCAGGGGGTTGAGCTTCTTGAGATCCGGCTTGGCCCGCTCCGGGGCCAGCAGAAACCCCACCTGGGCCAGGTTGAAGAGCACCGCCGCCAGGGTCACCGCCCCCAGCACCGGGGCCATCAGCAGCATGAAGAAGCTCCAGACCTGATGGCTCAGGTCGCGCATGCCGTCCACGCTCAGGCTAATGCTGGCGGCGTGGGTGAAGAAATGCCGGGTCAGCTCCCCCAGTTGTTGATAAAAAAAGCCCCCGAACAGATAAAGCGTGACCAGGCCCGCCAGGAGCACCCCCGCCCCGGCCAACTCCTGGCTCTTGGCGACCTGGCCCTTTTCGCGGGCCTTGGTCCTTCGCCGTGGAGTCGGTTTTTCGGTCTTGTCCTGGGCGCCCTGGTCGGCCATTTCTCACATCGCGCGCAAAAGATGGTTGAGCAGCGGACCCAGGCCGGAGAACAGCCGGCTCAGCACCGGCACCAGCACGGTCAGGGTCAGGGACAGGAAAATCAGGCCCACGCTGATGGTCAGCGGGAAGCCCACCACCAGGATGTTCATCTGGGGCACGGTCTTGGCCAGCACCCCCATCACCACCTGGAGGAAGATCAGGGCGCCGATCACCGGCGCGCCGATCTTGATGCTCAGCGTGAACATCAAGGTGGTCAGGCTCATCACCTGGTCGTAGAGGTCGCGGGTCAGCCGCCACTGGCCGGGCGGCACCGCCTTGAAGCTGTCGTGCAGGGCGGCGAAGAAGCTCAGGTGGCCGCCCACCGTGAAAAAAACCAACAAGGCCATCAGGTAGCAGAACTGGGCCAGCACCGAGACCTGCTCGCCGCCGATGGGGTCGAAGACGTTGGCCACCGCGAAGCCCATCTGGAACCCGGCCAACTGGCCCATGATCTGCACCGCGGTCAGGATCAGGCGCACCGACAGCCCCATGATCAGGCCGATGAAGATCTCGCCCAGGCCCAGATAGGTCAGGTGGGGCAGGTCCCGGGGCAAGAGCTCGGCCGGCAGCTTCACCGCCGGAGCGATGAGGATGGCCAGCGACAGGGCCAGGCCGGCCTTGACCAGGCCGGGGATGTTGGCCGAACCCAGGAACGGCAGGGTGACCAGCAGGGCGCTGGCGCGCAGCAGCACCAGCAGGAAGCCCACCCACTGCTCCGGGTTGAAATCGACCAAAGGCAAGGCTGCGGTCCTTTCCGCCTAGCGGATGTACTGGGGGAAGTTGGTCAGGATGCCCTCGGTGTAGGAGAGCATCTTGGCCAGCATCCAGGGTCCGAAGAACAGCATGCCCACCAGCACCGCCACGATCTTGGGCACGAAGGTCAGTGTCATCTCCTGGATCTGGGTCACCGACTGGAAGATGCTGATCACCAGGCCCACCGCCATCCCCAGGCCCAGCACCGGCAGGGAGAGCATCAAGGTGATCTCCACCGCGCCGCGGGCGAATCCGATTATGAAGTCCGTGGTCATGCGGGTCCGTCCTCAGTAGAAGCTCTTGACCAGGGAGCCCACCAGCAGATACCAGCCGTCCACCAGGACGAAGAGCATCAGCTTGAACGGCAGGCTGATCATCACCGGGGGCAGCATCATCATGCCCATGCTGAGGAGCACCGAGGCCACCACCATGTCGATGACCAGGAAGGGCACGTAGAGCAGGAAACCGATCTCGAAGGCGGTCTTCAGTTCGCTGATCACGAAGGCCGGGATCAGGCTGGTCATGGGCACCACGCTGGGGTTCAGGGGCTTGTCCTCGCCGGCGATGCGCAAAAACAGGCCCAGGTCCTTCTTGCGGGTCTGGCGCAGCATGAACTCCTTCAGGGGCTTGCCCGCCTCCTCCAGGAACTGCTGCTGGTTGAGGCGGCCTTCCAGGAAGGGCTGCAGGGCCTGGTCGTTGACCTGGTCGAAGGTGGGGGCCATGATGAAGAAGGTGAGGAACAGGGCCAGGGAGACGATGATCTGGGTGGGCGGCATCTGCTGGGTGCCCAGGGCGTTGCGCAACAGGCTCAGCACCACCGCCAGGCGGGTGAAGCTGGTCATCAGCACCAGGATCGATGGGGCCAGGGTCAACACCGTGAGCAGGAAGATCACCTGCAGGGTGGTGGTGACCTGCTGGGGGTCCTTGGCGGTCTCGATGCCGATGTTGAGGTTGGGCAGGCTCAGGGGGGCCTCGGCCGCCAGCGCCGGCCCGGACCAGGCCGCCAGGCCGCCCAGGAGCAGCCACGCCAACAGGGCCGGCGGCAGCCAGGGGAGGCGGCGGCTCATCGCGGCTCCTCCCCGTCCTGGGCCGCCTGCTTCAGGCTATGGGCGAAATCCCCGCTGCCCGTCAGCCGGGCCACCTCCTGGGGATCGTCGATGTTGGCCAGGGCGCCTACCCCCTGCTCGCTGACCGCCAGCACCAGCACCCGCGCCCCCACCTGGACCAGGACCAGCCCCTTGCGCGGTCCCAGGGCCAGGCGGCCGATGACCTTGAGCCCGCCGGCCGGTCCCCGGGCCGCCTGGCCGGGCAGGAAGCGCCGGGCCAGCCAATACAAGGCCAGCACCAGAGCCAGCACCAGGGCCAGCGCCGCCAGCATCTGCACCAGCGAGGCGGTGAAGCCCATCTCCGGCAGCTCCGGCGGGGCCTGGGCCCCGGATTCGGCCACCGCCCCGGCCGCCAGGACCAGCCTGGGCCAGGCCCCGGCCAGGGCGACCAGGGCCGCCGCGCATATCGATCGGCGCGCTCTCATCCCAGGGACTTGACCCGCTCGATGGGGCTGACGATGTCGGTCAGGCGCACACCGAACTTCTCGTTGACCACCACCACCTCGCCCCGGGCGATGAGCTTGCGGTTGACCAGGATCTCCAGCGGCTCGCCAGCCAGCTTGTTCAGCTCGATGACCGAGCCCTGGCCCAGCTGCAACAGGTCGTTGATGAGCATGGAGGTGCGCCCCAGCTCCACCGTGACCTCCAGGGGAATGTCCAGGATGAAGTCGATGGACTGGACCTCGCCGCCCCCGCCCCCGCTGGACTCGCCGAACTCCTCCAGACCGGCCTCCCCGGCCTGTCCCGGAGCGTTGTCCCAATCATCGGCCATGCTTGCCTCTCCTTATGCCTTCGGGCCCGGCCCCTGGGCCGGCCCCCTTTGCTACCAGCCGCCGCGCAGGTCCAATAGGCCCTCGACCTTGAAGGCCTTGTTGCCGCGATAGGCCCCGGCCCGCCCCTTGAACTTGGGCACGCCCTCCACCATCGCCACCAGGAAATCGCTGGCGTCCTTGTCCAGGGTCAGCACGTCGCCCACCTTGAGCTTGAGCAGGTCGCCGCTCTTGAGCTCGGCCCGCCCCATCTCCACCGTGAAATCCACCTGCGCCTCCTTGAGCTGCTCGCGGAAGCGCCGCATCCACTCGTGGTCCACCTCCAACTGGTCGCTCTGGAAGCCGGCGTAGAGCTTGGAGCGGATGGGCTCCACCGTGGAGTAGGGGATGCAGACGGTGATGGTGCCGGCGGTGTGCTCCATCTCCAGCTCGAACTTCACCACGATCACCACGTCGCTGGGCGGCACGATGGAGGCGAACTGGGGGTTGATCTCGGTGCGCTGGTAGAGCAGGTTGATCTCGTGCACCGGCTTCCAGGCCTGCTCCATGTCCTTCAGGGCCATCATCACCACCTTGCGGGTGAGCTGCTGTTCGATGGCGGTGAAGTCGCGCCCCTCGATCTTGACCTCGCCTCCGCCGCTGCCGCCGAAGAAGGTCTCCACCAGGTTGAAGACCAGCTTGGACTCCAGCACGAAGATGGCGTGCCCGCGCAGGGGGTCCATCTTGAAGATGTGCAGGCTGGTGGGCACCGGCAGGCTGCGCATGAACTCGCCGAACTTGACCATGTCCACGCTGGTGGTGGTCATGTCCACGATCTTGCGCAGGGAGCTGGACAGGGTGGTGCGGAACAACCGGGCGAAGCGGTCGTTGATGATCTCCAGGGTGGGCATGCGCCCGCGGATGATGCGGTCCTGGTTGGTGAGATCGTAGACCACCACCCCGTCGGCCCCGGGGCCGACGTCGGTCTCCACCTCGATCTCGCCGCCGCTCATGCCCTTTAAAAGGGCATCCACCTCTTCCTGGCTGAGGATCTTGCTCATGGCTCCGGCCCCCGGACCTCTCGGGTCCTACTGCACCACGAATTCGGTGAAATAGATCGCGTGCACGCCCTGCCCGCCGCCCAGGGTGTTGTTGACCGAACGCAGGACCTCGTTGCGCAGCTTGAGCTTGCCCGCCACCGGGCTGATGTCGGCGAAGGACTTGCTGGTCAGCAGGAGCAGGATCGAGTCGCGCACCTGGGGCATGCGGGCCTCCAGGTTCTTCTTGGTGGCCTCGTCCTTGACGTCCACCGCCAGGGCCAGCTTGAGATAGCGCTTGCCGGTGGTGTCGGCCAGGTTGACGATGAACGGCTCCAGGGTGACCATGGTGGCGGCCTTTTCCCCTCCGCCGTGCTTGTCGGCCTCCTTGGCCTCCTTGCCATTGCCGGCCTTGGCCTGGCCCTCGGCCGCGGGCGGCTCGGCCGGCTTGGCCAGGAAGAACTTCCACACCGCGAAGCCGCCGCCGCCCAGGACCAACAACCCGGCCACGGCGATGATGATGAGCTTCATCATCCCGCCTTTTTTCTTCTCCGCCCCGCCCTCCTCGGCGGCGTCCTGCCCCAAATTCATTTCATCATCGGGCATGATCGCTCCTTTGGCCTCAGCTATGGTTCAAAAGCACCACGATTTCGATGCGGCGGTTCATGGCCCGGTGGGCCGGGGTGTCGTTGGGCGCCAGGGGCCGGCTGGGACCCAGGGCGGCCACCCGCACCCGGTTGGCCTCCACCCCGTCGCCCTGGACCAACTGGTGGGCCACGGCCAGGGCCCGGGCCAGGGAGAGGTCGTAATTGTCCTTGAACGCCGTCGCGTCGGGCAGGCGCTCGGTGTCGCTGTGCCCCTCCACGCTCACCGGCTGGACGCCGTAGCGCAGCAACTCCGCCGCCTGGCCGATGCGCTTGACCGCCTCCGGGGTCAGGCTGGCCTGGCCGGGGGCGAAGAGCACGTCGTTGCTCAGGGTGATCACCAGCCCGCGCTCGTCGCGTCGCAGGTTCACCCCCGGTTGCAGGAACGAAGGCAGGCTCTCGGCCTCGCCCCCGGGCAGATCCAGTTGGCGGGCGGCCTCCTGCTCGGCGCTCCTCAGCTCGTCCACCCGGGGCTGGGAGACCTGGTCCAGCTTGGTCAGCAGTTCGGGAATCCGGCTGCGGTCGGTGGATTCCAGCACCCCCTGCCCTCCCCGCTCGAAGACCCCGAAGGCGGCCTTGAGCTTCTGCACCTCGGGCGCGCGCATGGCCAGCAGCATCACGAAAAAGGTCAGCAGCAGGGTCACCAGGTCGCTGAAGGTCAGCATCCAGCCCAGGGGGTCGAAGCCCGGTCCCTCATTTCGCCGCGACATGGCTAGCGGCCGTCCTTTTCCTGGGGCAGCAGGTCGAAGGTGAAGCCCCGCAGGCCGACCTTGGGGTCGGTTTCCAGGGGCAGGTCCTCGGCCGCGCTGTCGCGGGCGTCGAAGACCATCTCCACCCGGTTGTTGAGCCGGGCGTGGGCGGGATCGCGCGTGGACACCCGGGGCGAGAAGCCGGCCATGCCAAAGGCAGCCAGACGGGAGGGGGCCACCCCCTGGTCCACCAGGAAGCGCTGCACCGCCAGGGCCCGCTCGGCGCTGACCCGCCAGTTGTCCTGACCGCCGAGGCCGGTCAGGGAGGGGCCGTCGGTGTGGCCATGGAGGCTGATGGGGTATTGGCTGTTCTTCATCACCTCGGCCGCCAGACGCAGGAACTCCCGTCCCTTGTCGCTCAGGCTGGCGCTGTCGCCCTCGAAGAGCAGGCCGCCGCTCATCACCACGCTGCGGCTGGTCTCCGAGCGCAGCAGGGACACCTCCCGGTCCAGGTCCAGCGAGCGGCTAAGACCCCGGATATAGCGATAATCCTGCTCCACCGGCACCATGGGCATCACCACCTCGGAGCTTCGCTTGCGCTCCTCCCCGGACAAGGGGCTGTCGCCGCCGGAAAGCAGGCCGAAGCCCGACTGCAAGGACTGGATCGCCGCCTCCACCTTGGCCTCCTCCACCTTGCCCATGGCGTTGAGCAGGATGAAAAAGGCCAGCAGCAGGATCATCAGGGAGGTGTAAAGCACCACGATCCCGGGGCCTTTATCATCCTGCCGCTGACGTCCGGCCATGCCCCGCTCCTATTGAAAGGCGCTGACGCGCGCCGAGGGGGGGATGAAGCTGTGGAGCTTCTGCTCGATGACCCGGGGGTTGTCGCCCCGGGCGATGGACAGGATGCCGTGCAACATCAACTCCTTGAGCATGACCTCCTCGGCCGAGCGGTTCTTGAGCTTGCCGCTCATGGGCAAAAAGACCATGTTGGCCAGCACCGCGCCGTAGAAGGTGGTGATGATGGCCACCGCCATGGCCGGCCCGATGCTGGAGGGGTCGCTCATGCTCTGGAGCATCTGCACCAGGCCGATCAGGGTGCCGATCATGCCCAGCGCCGGGGCGAAGGTGCCCATGGTCATGAAGATCTCGGCCCCCAGACGATGACGCTCGGCCACGTAGTCGATCTCGGTCTCCATGATCTCCTTGATGGCCGGGGGGTCCACCCCGTCGATGGTCAGTTGCAGGCCCTTGGCGAAAAAGGGATCGCCCAGCTCGCGCACCGCCGGCTCCAGGGCCAGGATGCCCTCGCGCCGGGCCTTGGTGGACAGGTCCACGAAGCGGGCGATCATCTCCGGGGCCGATTGCAGCCGCTGGAAGAAAACGTGCCGGGTCACCGCCAGCACCTTGAGCACGTCGCGCAGGGGGTAGTTGATCAGGGTCACGCCGATGGTGCCGCCCACCACGATCAGCAGGCTGGGGAGATCGAAAAACATCAGGATCGATCCGCCCAGGGTCATGGCGATGACGACCAGGGCGAAGGCGCTGGTGATGCCGATTACGGTGGCCAGGTCCATGGAGCCTCCCCGGGGAAAATGCCTCGCCCCGGGTGCAGCAATAGACGTGCCAGAAGCCGCGAAGAATTAGCTCTTTCTAGTCATAACCATATCAGATGGTTAGATGACAGGACTCCTGACAGGGGGGAGCGGGTGGGCGTCAAGAAAGGGGCGGTGGTCAAGGTATTGACGCCGCCATCAACCAGGCGCCCCGCCGTCGGGCTGACGGACGGGGCGCGGGGCGGGGCCGTGTCGGGCCCGGGCGGAGCCGGGCGGCTAGCGCTTGAGGTTGATCAGCTCCTGCAACATGGAGTCGGTGGTGCTGATGGTCTTGCTGTTGGCCTGGAAGGCGCGCTGGTAGTTGATCATCTTGACGAATTCGGTGGCCAGGTCCACGTTGGACTGCTCCAGGCTGCTGGACTCCACCGTGCCCAGGCCGCCTTGGCCGGGCCGGTTGGCCACCGGCGAGCCGGCCGCCAGGGTGGCCGACCAGAGGTTTTCGCCCTCGCGGCGCAGGGACTCGTTGGACTGGAAGTTGACCAGCACCACCGCGCCCAGAATCTGGAGGGTGCCATTGCTGAACTGGCCGGTGACCAGGCCGTCGGTGTCGATGTCCAGCGACTGCAGGGTGCCGCGTGGCGCGCCGTCCTGATAGAGGTAGTAGGTCTCGCTGACCCCGGCCGACTGGGTGGTGGCGCTGGTGGAGTCGGGGCTGAAGTCGAAGGTGATGTTTTGCGCCGGGGTGGCGCCGGTGAAGTCGAAGGAGAAGGTGCGCTCGCCCTTGCTCTCGGTGGTGGGGTTGCCCTCGGCGTTGCTGGCGAAGGAAGTCTGGTTCCAGGTGGAGAAGGACAGACCCCGGCTCTGGCCCATGGTCTGCTCGTTGGCCAGGGTGATGGTCTGGTCGGCGCCCACGTCGTCGCGCTCCAGGACCAGGCTGGTGGTGCCGTCGGTGTTCAGGACGGTGGTGGCCACCACGCCGCTGACGCTGGCATCGGCCCATCCGCCCTGCATGCGGCTGCTGGGGATCACGGTGCCGGCCCCGGAGCCGGTGATGGTGTAGTTGTATTCGGTGCCGACGTTGTCGGCGGTGATGATGATCTGGTTGTTCTCGCGGCGGGCGGTGACCTGCGAGCCCAGGACCGCGTGGCCGTTGATGGCGGTGACGATGTCGTCCAGGGTGGCCTGGATGCCGCCGGCGTTGGCGGTCCAGGTGATGGCGGTGCCGTTGATGGCCAGGCTGCCGGCGGAGTTGGAGGTGAGCATCATCGCGCCCTCGGCGTAGGCGCCCGCGCCGTTGATGCCGTTGACGATGTCGTTCATGGTCCACTGGGCGGTGACCGGGGTGCCGGCCAGGTTGGCTCCGACGGCGCCGACAGTGTAGCTGGAGCCCTCGTTGGCGTAGATCTTGACCACCGCGTCGGCGCCGGAGGTGTCCACCACCGCGTAATAATTGGTGTTGCTGCTGGTGTCGCCGTTGATCTGCTCGGCCAGGTCATAGGCTCCGGCGTCCTGGGCCAGGGCGCCGCCGACGGTGTAGGTCTTGGAGCCGATGGTGATGGTCTCGGTGCCGGCGAAGGCCCCGCTGTAGGTCAGGGTCTGCACCGTCTCGTAGGATTGCGCGCTGCCGGAGCCGGTGTAGGTGATGCGCTCGCCGATCTTGTTGCTGACCACGGTCAAGGCGGGGTCGGCCACGCTGGCGATGCTCTGGTAGACGTCGGCGGTGGCGGTGGCGCCCTCGAAATAGTTGACCGAGCCGGTCATGTGGCCATTGGTGTCGAAGCACAGGTAGAAGGTGTTGTCGGGGCGCGCCTCGGGCACCGGGGTCAGGACCCCGCTCACGTCCTCGTACATGCTCACCCGCCAGGTGGAGGCGGTGCCGTCCGGGGTGACGGTGGGGTTGTCGGTGAGCTTCTGGAAATACAGCGAGATGTCGTGGGCCACGCCCAGGCTGTCGTAGACCCGGGTGCTGGTCATGTAGTTGAAGGTGTCGGCGTCGTTGGGATTCAGGCCGGTGGTGTGGGCGAAGCTCTCGGTGTCCTCGGCGTTGAGGTTGATGGAGATGTCCACCTTGCTGGTGGGGTCGGCGTCGGTCTGCTGGGTGATCAGGCGCAGGTCCTCCATCACCAGCTTGAGGTTGCCGTTGGCGTCGACGTTGTAACCCTGCAGGCGCAGGCCCTGGGAGTTGACCACGTAGCCTTCCTTGTCCATCAGGAACTGGCCGGCCCGGGTGTAGTAGACCTCGCCCTGGTTCACCGCCGCGGCCGAGCTGGAGCGTCGCACCGCGAAGAAGCCCTTGCCGTTGATGGCCATGTCGGTGGAGACGTCGGTGTTCTCGAACGAGCCCTGGGACAGGACCGTCTGCACGTTCAGCACCCGCGCGCCGTTGCCGGACTGGTTCACCACGGTTCCGCCCACGGTCAGCGACTGCACCATGATGTCACCGAAGTTGGTGCGCGAGGCCTTGAAGCCGTAGGTGCTCAGGTTGGCCACGTTGTCGGCCACGCCGGACAGGGCCCGGCCGTGGACGTTGAGGCCGCTGACTCCGGAATACATGGCGGAAAGCATGCCCATGGTGGTTTTCCTTTCCCGAAAGGCTCAGATCTGCATCCACGCGACCTGACGGCCGGGGTTGACTACAAGGTTGTCTACAACAAGGCCGCGGCCGAGGCCCCCAGGTTCACCAGGCCCTGCAACAGGGCGCTGAGGCCATCGCCGTCCTCGGTGGATTCGGAGGAGCTGGTGTCGGTGGCGCCGGAGTCGTCGTTGCCGCTTTTGGGCACCCGCACCGCCACCACGTCGCTGAGCGAGATGGCCGAGCCGCTGCCCAGCAGCTGCAGGTTGCCGTTGGCGTCCCATTGGAAGCCGGTGACGATGCCGCTGACGTACTGGCTGTTGATCGTCACCGCGTTGCCGTCGCTGTCGGTGGCGATGATGTTGATCTTGTAGACGCCGTCCGGGGCCGCCTGGCCGTAGCTGGTCAGCCCGTCCCAGGTCCACTCCTGTTCGCCGGAGCCCATGGCGCCCAGGTCCTCGTCGCGCACCGCCTGGCCGTCCTCGTTGGTGACGATGATCCGCACCTCGGCGGGCGCGGCCAGGTTGAAATAGGTGCTGCCGGCCTGGCCGTCGGTCACCGGCATCTGGTTGCCGTAGGCCAGGATCTCCTTGCCCAGGTAGCTGGCCACCTGCACCTCCTGGAAGGCGGTCTGCAGGGAGGACAGGCCGTTCAGCTTCTCGTTCATGGCCGTCAGTTGCTCCAGGCTGGAGAACTGGGCCAGCTGGGCGGTGAACTCGGTGTTGTCCATGGGGTCCAGCGGGTTCTGGTTGGTCATCTGGGCCATGAACATCTTGAGGAAGGCCTCTTGCCCCATCCCGCTCTGCACCCCGGTGGTCCTGGTGGTGTTGGCGGTGCTGGAGTCGTAGATCTCGCCGGTGTAGGTGGGGCTGATCATGGCCCTGTGCTCCTAAGCGAAAAGGTTCACCCGGCTTCGGCCGGCCAGCCCGGTCAAGACCGAGGTCGGGGTCGTCGCCAACCCGGAGCCGACATCCTGGCCCGCATCCCCGTCGCTCAACCCCTGGCCGTTGCCGCGCCGCGCGCCGTCCTGGTTCTGGTATTCGGCCTGGGCCTGCCGGCGCTGGGCGTCGGGATTGATGGCCACCTCCAGGCTGTCGATCTTCAGGCCCTGGGCGGTCAATTGCTGCTTGAGCTGGTCCAGGCCCGACTCCAGGGCCTGCTTGGCGGCCACGGTCTCGGCGGTCAGGGTGGCCTTGACCACCCCGTCCTTGACCGAAAGCTCCACCTGCAACTCGCCCAGGGTGGGCGGCTTGAGCTCCAGACGCAGGCTGGTTTGCTGCCTGGCCACCATCTGGGCCATCTGCTCGCCCACCAGGCGGGTGACGTAGCTGGGCAGGACCCGGCTGGCGGCCCCGCTGGCTCCGGCGGCCGGGGCCCCTTCGCCGGCGCCGGCCTGTCCGAGCCCGGCCCAGGCCTCGGAGCGGCCCTGGCCGGTCTGGGCCTGGGCGCTCCCTCCCTGGCCACCCAGTTCGGCCCCGGCCCGGGCCGCGGCCACCGCCTGGGCGGCCTGGGCGGTCGGGTTGGCCGGGTCGGCCAGGCGCTGGCTGGCGGCCTGGGATTGATCCACCAGCTTGGCCGCCTCGGCCCCCAGGGCGGCCTTGGCCACCTGCGGCACCAGCTCGGGATTGGTCTCCAGGCCGGGCAGGGTGGCCTTGACGGCCGTCGCGGACCCGGCGTCCCGGAGCGCGCCCTGGGCCTGCTCCAGGGCCTTGTCCCAGGCCTGGATCTGCTGCTGGGTCTGGGCCGTGGTCTTCTGCTGGATCTTGTCCAGGGCCTGGTTGACCTGGGCGCGGAGCTGGTCCACCAGGTCGCCCCGATCCTGGTCGCCGGTCTTGACCCGGCTGGCCATCTCGCGCAGGGCCTGGCCCACCCCCTGGTCCTGGTTCTGGGCGGCCACGGTCAGCACCGCCAGCATGGCCGCGGGGCTGGTCTGGCCGGCGCTGTCGGCGGCCTTGGCCAACAGCGAATCGATTTGCTTCTGGCTCAGCCCCAGGCGGGAGAGCAGGTCGGTCAGCACCTTGCGGTCCACCTGGCGCGCCGTGCCGTCGTCGGCCTGGGCCAAGAGCTCGGGCAGGCCGCGAATCTGGAGCTTGCCGTCGCTGGTGGTGGGCTGCTGGTCCAGGAAGGTGCTGATCTGCTCCTGGGTCAGGCCCAGGTCCTTGAGCACCTGCACCAGCAGGGAGGTGTCCTCGGGGTTCAGGGTCAGGGTCGGCCCCTGCAGGGGGATGTACTGCGGCAACAGGGCGAAGACCCGGCCCAGGTTGATGTCGCCGTTGTCGTCCTTGGCCCGCTCGATGATCTGCTGGGCGTCCTCGGCGCTGTAGCCGGACTCCTCCAGCACCTTTTGCAGCTTTTCCCGATCGTTATAGGAAAGGGTCATCCTCTCCACCGGCTGGCCGGTGGCGCCGAGGGCCTGTTTGAAATGCTCGATGGGGGTGGTGGTGCTGGTCGCGCCGCTGGCCTGGGCGCTGGTGGAGCTGAAGCCGCTGGTCTGGCCGGCCTGGGCGCTGGCGTCGCTCTGGGTGGTCTGCGCCTTGATGGTGCTGGTCAGGTTGGCCAGCAACTCATCGAAGCCGCTGGCGCTGGCGCCCTTGCGGACCGAACTCAGCAGGCTGGACAGGTAGGCGCTGGCATCGAGGTTCACCGCGGTCGTACTCACTTGCTCCTCCCTGAGCAGTCAGGTATGACCGCCAGGGAAGCAAGGGCGATGCCAGTTAGGAGCGATTAATTAAAAGATACTAATTACGAAGGGATGGAATTCGGCATTCCCGCCGCCCCCTGGGGTTGGGGGCAAGATTTGCCAGGAGCGGCCGTCCCCCGGCCAGAGCTTTTTGCCGGGGAGGGGCGGGCGACCACCCCTTTCACGGATGCTTATCGGCCGCCTTGCATCCGGACATGAGCCTTTTCGCTGGCCGCGCCTCAGGCCGGGGGCGTGGCGGCGATGGCGTGGTCCCGGCCGCCCAGACGCAGGGCGAAGCCGTCCCCGGACTCCACGATGGCCTCGGCGATCTGGTAGTAGGCCTGGCGAATGAAGCGGGCGGGGAAGGCCCCGGCCTTGACCCGGCAGTAGAGCACCCCGTTCTCGCCCAGCCAGACCGTGGCCGGGTCCAGGGGCTCCGTGGAGCCGTCATTGAGGGTCAGGGCCGCGCCATCCGCCCCTCTGGACACGCTCTTGACCACGAAGAAGGTGTCGGCCACCTCCAGCTGGCACTGCTGCCTGCCCACCCGCAACAGATAGACCCCCTCCTCCAGGTGGACCGAGGCGAAGATCAGCTCCAGGATGCCGGGGTGGATCAGGGGCGCGCCGTTGGTGGAAAGCTCGCCCTCGGGGCTGACCTGGATCAGGCAGGGGGGCAGCTTGCCGGTCCAGCCGGCGGGGATGAAGGCGGACAGATCGTCGGGGCTCATGCGGTTCTCTCCGGCTGGGGGATGGCGCGGGCGACATCCATTGATATAGACCCAGGCCGGGCGGGAGGCAAGCCCGGGGTCGGCTGGGGGCGGGTTTGGGTCTGGCCGCGGGGGGCGGGGGGCGGTAAAGTGAACCAATTTTAGTCCGGGAGCCGGTTCGGCGGCCCGGACCGGGTCGCGCGCGGATGGCCGCGAGTCCATTCCATCCTGGCCTCTCCCGCGCCCCTGACCCAGTCTCTCGCCCCTTTGGAGGAAGCATGGATCCCATGGTGCGGCGGGCCCTGGCCCTGGCGGCCGGCCCGGAAAACTTCCAAGCCGGTTTCGACCAGCGCCTGCTCTACGCCAGCGACGGCACCGGCAAGCAGTTCCCGCCCCAGGCGGTGGTGCGGGCGGTGGACAGCGCCCAGATCAGCCGGGTGCTGGCCACCTGCTCGGCCCATGGGGTGCCGGTGACGCCCCGGGGGGCGGGCTCGGGTCTGACCGGCGGGGCCCTGGCCGTGGCCGGCGGCATTGTCCTGGACCTGGCCGGGCTGAACCGGATCATCGAGATCGATCCCGCCGACCAGGTGGCGGTGGTCCAGCCCGGGGTGGTCACCGCCGACCTCCAGGCCGCGGCCGAGAAGCTGGGGCTCTTTTATCCCCCCGACCCGGCCAGCACCGGGTTTTCCAGCCTGGGCGGCAACGTGGCCGAGAACGCCGGCGGCCTGCGGGCGGTCAAATACGGCGTCACCCGTGACTATGTCCTGGGTTTGACGGCGGTTTTGATGGACGGACGGGTTTTCCGCACCGGCTCGCGCACCATCAAGTCGGTGGTGGGCTACGACCTGACCCGGCTGTTGGTGGGCAGCGAGGGCACCCTGGCGGTGATCGTGGAGATCGTCCTGCGTCTCAAGCCCCTGCCCGAGGCCAAGACCACCATCAGCGCGGTCTTCGCCCGCCTGGACGACGCCGCCCGGGGGGTGGGGGACCTGCTGGCCAGTGGCATCGTGCCCACCGCCATCGAGTTCATGGACGACGACACCATCCGCATCGTGGAGAACTACGCCCACATCGGCCTGCCGGTGGGGGCGGCGGCGATGCTCCTGGTGGACGTGGACGGCCCGCCGGAGGTGGTGGAGCGCCAGGGGCGGGACGTGGCCGCGCTCTTGCGCCAGGCCGGCGGCGATCCGGTGCGCCTGGCCCGGGACAAGGCCGAGGCCGAGGAGTTGTGGCGAGCCCGGCGGGCGGCCGGCCCGGCCACCTATCAGATGGGACCCCACAAGATCAACGAGGACATCGTGGTGCCCCTGGGGAAGCTGCCGGAAATGATCAAGCGTCTCAAGGAGATCGCCAGGCAGCGCCAGGTGACGGTGGTCGCCTTCGGCCATGCCGGCGACGGCAACATCCACGTCAACATCATGTGCGACCAGTCCGACCCGGACCAGTTGGACAAGGCCATCCAGGCCCGCAGCGATGTCTTCGCCCACACCCTGGCCCTGCGGGGCAGCCTCTCCGGCGAGCACGGCATCGGCATCAGCAAGATGGGCTTCGTCACCTCCGAGACCGACCCCGTGGCCCTGGAGCTGATGAAGGGTCTGAAAAAAGTCTTTGATCCCAAGAACCTGCTCAATCCAGGCAAGATGTGGCCGCCGACCAGCTGAGCGGCCGGGCGACGGCCAGGGAGGCTAACCCGCCCCCGCGCTGGCGCTGACCAGGCCAGCGGCTGGGCGGCGCGGCCCGGTCCCAGCCTCGGCCGTGGCAGTCGGCATGGCGGATCCCGGCCCACCACCGAGGGCCGACCCCGGCCAATATCCACCCTTCTCCCCAGCGCTTCCCAGGCTTGGCCCCCCCCTCCCGCCAGCGCCCCGGAGGCGGACCAGGCTCATCACCCGTGACCGGCCGGGGCGCAATACTATGTAATCGCCGGTCAGGACCACTCATTCCGCGCGAGACGCCCCATCGTTGTTCCGCAGAACGGAACAATGTTTTTTCTGGCGGACTCATTTTTTTATTGAAAATCGTATAAAATATAATATAAAAATTCTCATCATTCCGCCCGGATTCGCACCGGATGTCAGCCAGACCCTAGCGCGGGGCCTCCGCCCGCTGGATAGGCCTTATGCCCAGCCGCACCGCCCAACCCCTGTTGCCGCCCGGACCGCGCTACCTGTCGGGCAACGAGGCCGCGGCCGAGGGCGCCCTGGCCGCGGGATGCCGCCTCTACGCCGGCTATCCCATCACCCCCTCCTCCGAGATCATGGAGCGCATGGCCGCTCGCCTGCCCGAGGTCAAGGGCGCGTTTTTGCAGATGGAGGACGAGATCGCCTCCATCAGCGCGGTGGTGGGGGGCTCCTGGTCGGGCTCCAAATCCATGACCGCCACCAGCGGCCCCGGCCTGAGCCTGATGCAGGAGTGCCTGGGCTACGCCGCCTTCACCGAGACCCCCCTGGTGCTGATCGACGTGCAGCGGGCCGGCCCCTGCACCGGCCAGGCCACCAAGGTTGGCGGCGGCGACATCATGGCGGTGAAATACGGCTCCCACGGCGACTACCAGGTGGTGGCCTTCAGCCCCTGGTCGGTGGCCGAGATGTTCTCCCTGACCGTGGATGCCTTCAACTGGTCCGAGCGCCTCAGGGTGCCGGCCTTCCTCCTGGCCGAGGAGGCCACCGGCCATCTGCGCGAGCGGGTGGACATCCCCGCGACGGTGGAGATCTACGAGCGCGACTACCGTCCCGGCGAGGCCCCCTTCGGCCATCCCGAGACCGACGGGGTGCCCAGCATGCCCCGCTTCGGCCAGGGCGAGAACCTGATGGTCACCGGCTCCACCCACGACGACTGGGGTTATCGCAAGACCGAGGACCCGGTGGTGCAGGACCGCCTGGTGCGCCGCATCAACCAGAAGGTGCTCTCCCGGACCGACGAACTCTGCCGCTACGAGGGCTATGAGCTGGACGACGCCGAGCTGGTGGTGGTGGCCTATGGCTTCACCGCCCGGGCCGCCCTGCGGGCGGTGCGCCTGGCCCGAGCCCAGGGGGTCAAGGCCGGCCTGCTGCGCCTGATCACCATCTGGCCTTTCTGCTCGCGCCCCCTGGCCGAGCTTGCCGCGCGGGGTGTCAGCTTCCTGGCCCCGGAGATGAACTTGGGCCAGGTGGCGGGTCTGGTGCGCCAGGCGGCCCAGGGCCGGCCGGTGCACGAGCTGACCCAGGTCAACGGCCGCAGCATCGCCCCCCAGGCCATCCTGCAAAAGATCGGCGAGGTGCTGTGATGGCCCGCGCGCTGGAGAAATACCTGCGGCCCCAGGTCAAGGCCACGCCCTTTTGCCCCGGTTGCGGCCATGGCGTCCTCCTGGGCTTGATCCTGCGGGCCATCGAGGGCCTGGAGCAGGAGGGCCGGCTGGCCTGGTCGGAGATGCTCTTCGTCTCCGGCATCGGCTGCGCGGCCTGGATCCCCAGCCCCAACTTCAAGGCCGACACCCTGCACACCCTGCACGGGCGGGCGGTGGCCTTCGCCGTCGGGGCCAAGGCCGCCAACCCGGCGCTCAAGGTGATGGTGGTCAGCGGCGACGGCGACCTGGCCTCCATCGGCGGCAACCACCTGATCCAGGCCGCCCGGCGGGGCAACGACCTGACCGTGGTCTGCGCCAACAACCAAATCTACGGCATGACCGGCGGCCAGGTGGCCCCCACCACCCCGGTCAACCTGCCCACCGCCACCACCCCCGGCGGCAACCCCTACCGTCCCTTCGACCTCTGCGAGCTGGTGGCGGCGGCCGGGGCCAGCTACGTGGCCCGGGGCTCGGTGACCCGGCCCTACGACCTGATCGACTATCTCGGCCGTGGGCTCACCACCCCCGGCTTCAGCTTCATCGAGGTGCTGAGTCCCTGCCCCACCCAGTTCGGGCGGCGTCAGCGCCTGGACAGCGCCGCGGCCATGTTCGACCACCTGCGGGCGACCTGCCGCCACTACGTGGAGACCGAGCCCGAGGCCGAGCTTCCGGCCGGCGGCTTCCTCCTGGGAGAGTTCGTGCATGGACGCTAAGGCCCACGAGATTCGTCTGGCCGGCCTGGGCGGCCAGGGCGTCATCCTGGCCGGGGTGCTGATCGGCCAGGCCGCCGTGCTCCAGGGGCTCTTCGCCGCCGGCTCCAACTCCTATGGGGCCCAGGCCCGGGGATCGACCTGCCAGGCCGAGGTGGTGGTCAGCGCCGGACCCATCGATTATCCCCACGTGGAGGCGGCCGACCTGTTCGTGGCCATGAGCCAGGGGGCCTATGACTCCTACCGGGCCGGCACCGCCGCCGATGGCGTGATCCTCTTTGACTCCAGCCTGGTCACCCCCGACGACGGCCCCCGCCAGCATGGCCTGGCGGTGACCGAGGTGGCGGTCAACGAGCTTAAAAACAAGCAGGCCGCCAACGTGGTCTGGGTGGGGGCCATCGCCGGCTACACCGGCTGGTTCAGCGACGAGGTGCTGGAGAAGACGGTGGCCGAGAACGTTCCCGCCCGATTCCTGGAGCTCAACCGGCGGGCGTTGGCCCGGGGCCTGGCCCTGGGCCGCGAGTTGAGGGGATAGCCATGGAGGGCAGAACCCATCGTCCGGTCTGGCGGGAAGAGCGTTGCGGCGCTTGCGCGGTCTGCGTGGGCGGCTGCCCGGCTTTTGTCTTCGCCGACCTGGCCGACGAGACCGACACCAAGCGGGGCCGGATGGCCCAGGGTTTGGCCGGGGTCGAACCCGCCCAGGCAACGCCGCCCTGCCGCGCCGCCTGCCCCATCGGCCAGGACATCCCCGGCTACCTGGAGCGCCTGGCCCAGGACGACCAGGCCGGGGCCCTGGAGATCATCCTGAAGGACAACCCGCTGCCCGGGGTGCTGGGCCATGTCTGCAACCATCCCTGCCAGGGCGCCTGCGCCTCGGCGGTGGTGCAGGCCCCGCCCCTGGTGCGCGAACTCAAACGATTTGCGGCCCTGGCTCCGCGGCCCCCGGTACCCCCCCCCACCGGTGCGGCCCGGGGCCAGGCAGCCGTTATCGGCTCCGGCCCGGCCGGACTGATGGCGGCCTGGGAGCTGGCCAAGGCCGGTATCAGGGTCACGGTGTTGGAGGCCGAGCCGGTGATCGGCGGCATGCTGGCCTGGTCCATCCCCTCCTTCCGCCTGCCGCGCCAGGTCCTGGCCCAGGACCTGGCCTACATCGCCGCCCACGGGGTGGAGCTGATGGCCAATCGGCGGGTGGAGCCGAGCGAGGTCCAGGCCTGGCTGGCCCAGGGCCAGGGTGTGATCCTGGCCTGCGGCGCGCCCCGGGCGCAAATGGCCGACCTGCCCGGCGTGGACCTGCCCGGGGTCCACTGGGGCCTGGATTTCCTGAAAGCCTGCGCCCTGGAGCGCGCGCCCCGGCTCACGGGCCCGGTGGTGGTGGTGGGCGGCGGCAACGTGGCCCTGGACGCGGCCCGCTGGGCCTTGCGCCTGGCCGACGACGTGACCCTGGTCTACCGCCGCGACCGCGAACAGATGCCCGCCTACGCCGAGGAGGTGGCCGAGGCCCAGGCCGAGGGCCTCCAGTTGGCCTATCGCCTGCAGCCGGTGGCCGTGGAGGGCGACGCCCAGGGCGTGACCGGCCTGCGCTGCCAGGCCACCGCCCCTGGCCAGCCCGGCCCGGACGGCCGGGTGGTCTTCGCCCCCCAGGCCGGCACGGAGAGGATCATCCCCGCCGCGAACGTGATCCTGGCCCTGGGCCAGGAAACGGCCGCCGCGGACTGGGCCCAGGGTCTGGGCCTCGCGGGATTCCAACCCCAGGACGACGGCCGCCTGGCCCGGGGGCTCCACGCCGCCGGCGACCTGGTCACCGGTCCGGCCACCGTGGTGGCGGCCATGGCCGGCGGACGCCAGGCCGCCCGAGCCCTGATCCAGGAGCTATGGTCATGAGGCCCCGCCCCGTTTGCCCCCTGCCCCCGGCCGGGTCCCAACCCCTGGGTCCAGCCCCGGACCGCGACCGGCCCCACCCGCCCTTCACCCCGGAGCAGGCCCGGGCCGAGGCGGCCCGCTGCCTGAGCCAGGCCGTGTGCCAGGGCTGCGAGGCCTGCCAGCTGATCTGCCCCGACCAGGCCATCAGCCCGGACCCGGTCAGCGGGCGCCCGGTGATCGACCTGGCCTACTGCAAGGGCTGCGGACTCTGCGCCCATGTCTGCCCCAAGGGGGCCATCGTGATGGAGATGGAGCTCTAACCCTCGGGCCACCAGCCCGGCGGTCAAACCAACCAACACCAGGTTAAATCACAAGCTAACAACCTGTTAAATCACAGAACCACATCTTGTTAAATCAGCGAGCGCGCCCCGGTCACCCCCCCCAAGACCGGGGCGCCGATGTTTTGGAGGCCGGGCGGCTAGATGGCGGGCAGACCCAGGCGTTGGGCGGCGTTGCGCAGATGGTCCAGGGCGGCCTGGCGCGCGGCCTGGGGATCGCGGGCGGCGATGGCCCGGTGAATGGCCTCGTGCTCCTGCTGCACCAGGACCGACAGCCCCGGCGTGCGCAGGGAGGTCTGGCGGGCGCGCTTGATCACCTCGGCCAGGCGGTCGTAGAGAAAGCGGCTCAGGTCGCTCAGGTGGCGGTTGCCGCTGGCCTCGGCCAGCAGGCAGTGGAACTCGGCGTCGGGAGCCGAACCCACCTGCTGCTCCTCCACCGCCCGGCGCATGGCCCGCAGGCAGGCCTCCAGGGCCTTGAGATCCTTGGCCTGGCACCGGCGGGCGGCCAGGGCCGCGGCCTCGGTCTCCAGCACCGTGCGCAGTTCGTAGAGCTGGGCCTGCTCCTCCGGACCCAGCAGGTGGGCCGCCTCCAGGCGATAGGAGCGCCGGCCGGCGGGACCCACCACCGTGACCCCGCGCCCCTGGCGGGAATCCACGAGACCCTCGTACTTGAGCTTGGCCAGGGCCTCGCGGATCACCGGCCGGCTGACCCCGAAGCGCGCGGCCAGCTCCGACTCCACCGGCAGGCGGCTGCCCGGGGCCAGCGCGCCCTGGCTGATCTCCTGGCTCAGCACCTCGGCCACCCGATCCGGCAGCGACGGCCCCGGCAGGAGCTGAAATTTGTCTGACAACCTGGTTGGCATGTTTATTTATTGCACAATCCTGGTTGCCTGTGCAATAACTATCCCACCAGAGATGTCCCAGTATCGAGCCGTGGCGGCCCGACGCGCGGGCTGGGCGCGTCCCCAGTTCCGCTCCGGGGCCATGCGCTGGGCGGGCCGGAAGCTTCGCCCCCCGCCGCCGTCCCGCCGCCCGGCGTCGCCCACTCCAAACCCGAACCGGGAGACACAGCATGAAAAACCGTATCATCGCCCGTAGCGCCGCCGGCCTGGCCGTGCTGGCCATGCTCTGCCTGATCGCGCCCCTGGCCCTGGCCAGCCCCATGGTCATCAAGATGGGCTGGACCACCAGCGACGGCCTCACCGATCCCTACGCCATCGCCGCCCGCGAGATCAAGAAGGCCCTGGAGGCCGCGGCCCCCGGCCAGTTCGACGTGCAGTTCTTCCCCAACCGCCAGCTGGGCGACGAGAAGGAGATGCTGGAAGGCATGTCCTTCGGCACCCTGAACATGGGCGTCATCACCAACGCGCCCATCGCCAGCATCGAGCCGGCCTTCCAGATCAACGACATGCCCTTCCTGTTCGCCGACGAGGCCCAGGCCCACAAGGTCCTGGACGGCGCGGTGGGCCAGGCCCTGCTGGCCAAGCTGGCCAAGAAGAAGATCGTCGGCCTGGGCTTCGCCGAGGGCGGCTTTCGCCAAATGATCAACAACGTCCGGCCGGTGGTGGAGCCCAAGGACGTGGAGGGCATCAAGTGGCGGGTGATGCAGAACCCGGTCTACCTGGGCATGTTCCGCGCCCTGGGCGGCAACGCGGTGCCCATGGCCTGGGGCGAGACCTTCACCGCGGTGCAGCAGGGCACCGTGGACGGCCTGGAGATCCCCCTGGCCGTGATCCAGAACAACGGCTACGCCGAGGTGACCAAGTACCTGTCGCTGACCAACCACACCTACTCCGCCCTGGGCGTGCTGATGGCCCAGAAGACCTTCGACAAGCTCAATGACGCCCAGAAAGCGGCGGTGAAGAAGGCGGTGGCCGAGGGTATCGCCAGCCAGCGCCAGATCAACGCGGCCAACGAGGCCAAGATCAAGGAGAACCTGGCCGCCAAGGGCATGCAGGTCAACAAGATCAAGGACCCGGCCGCCTTCCGGGCCAAGGTCGGCCCGGTCTATGACGAGTTCAAGCCCAGCATCGGGGCCGACATCATGGACCAGGTGATGAACGCGGTGAAGTAGCCGCGCGGCCTCATCCAACCAGCAACCGGGGCCCCCGCCCGCCCTTGGCGGGGCGGGGCCCCCCGGAGCCATGCCATGTTTCGCATCCTTGACAACCTCAGCGCGGGGCTGGCCCGGATCACCGGCTGGGCGGTGGTTTCCCTGACCGTGGTCCTGGTGGCCAGCCTGATGGTTTCGATCTTCTTCCGCTACGTGGTGGGACAAGCCCTGTCCTGGCCCGAGGAAATCTCCCTGATGATCTTCGCCTGGCTGACCCTGCTCTCCGGCAGCCTGGGCGTGCGCGAAAACTTCCACGTGCGCCTGACCCTGTTGCTGGACCGCCTGCCGGAGCTGCTGGCCCTTTGGCTGAACCGGCTCATCATCGCCAGCATCGCCGGGTTCGGTCTGGTGCTGGCTTTCGCCGGTTACGATCTCATCGAGCGCACCGCCCAGCATCTCACGCCCACCCTGCGTCTGCCCCTGGACCTGGTCAACTGGTCCGCGCCGGTCTGCGGCGCGCTGGTCTTCCTCCATGCCCTGCCCCGGCTCCTGGCCGGTCGGGATCGCGAGGTGCGCGCATGAGCGAGGCATCCTGGGTCCTGACGGTCGGCTTCCTGGCGCTGATGGCGCTGGGGGTGCCGGTGGTGTTCTCCCTGGGGCTGAGCTCGCTCATCGCCCTGTGGCTGTTGGACATCGACCTGGTCATCCTCGCCCAGCGGGTCGTCGCCGGCACCCAATCCTTCCCCCTGCTGGCGGTGCCCGGCTTCATCCTGGCCGGCGAGCTGATGACCCAGGGCGGGCTTTCCACCCGCCTGATCCAGGTGGCCGACCGCCTGGTGCGCCACGTCAAGGGCGGCCTGGGCATGGTTTCGGTGCTCTCATCGATGTTCTTCGCCTGCATCTCCGGCTCGGCCCCGGCCACCACCGCCACCGTGGGCTCGATCATGATCCCGGAGATGCTGAAAAGAGGCTACAGCAAGCGTTTCGCGGCCAGCCTGGCGGTCTGCGTCGGCCCCCTGGGCCAGATCATCCCGCCCTCGATCCCCTTCATCGTCTGGGGGGTCATCGCCGAGGTCTCGGTCAGCCGGCTGTTCCTCTCCGGCGTGATCCCCGGGGTGCTGTGCGGTGGCGGCTACATGCTGGTCTGCTACCTGATGGCCAGCAAGTACCGGCTGCCCACCATGCCCCGGGCCACGGCCCGGGAGTTCGGCCAGGCCCTGGGCCAGGGCAAATGGGCCATCCTGGCCCCGGTGATCATCCTGGGTGGCATCTACGGCGGCATCTTCACCCCCACCGAGGCGGCCATGGTCGGCGTGGTCTACGGTCTGGTGGTGGGCCTGTTCATCTACCGCGGCCTCAAGGTGGGCGGCCTCTACGCCCTGATCCTCAAGTCCATGAGCACCACCGCCATCGTGATGTTCATCATCGCGGTGGCCTCGGTCTTCGGCTGGCTGTTGGCCTATGAGCAGGTGCCGGACAAGATCGTCTCGGCCATCCTGACCATCTCCGACAACAAGTTCGTCATCCTGATCCTGCTCAACGTGGTGCTCCTGATCGTGGGCGCGTTCATGGACAACCTGGCCGCCATGATCATCCTGGGCGGGCTGCTGATGAAACTGGGCGAGCAGTTGGGCATCGACCCGGTGCAGTTGGGGGCCATCGTGGTCATCAACTTCGCGGTGGGCATGGAGACTCCGCCCTTTGGCTACAGCCTGTTCGTGGGCTCGGCCATCAGCGGGCTGTCCATCGAGGAGATCAGCAAGGGGATGTTCCCCTTCTTCCTGGTGGACGTGGCCATGCTGCTGTTGGTGACCTACGTGCCCTGGGCCACCACCTGGCTGGGCAAGCTGATCCTGGGATAGGAGACGACCCATGGCCTTTAGCCAACTACTCAAGGGAGCCATCGACCTGCACGTCCACGCCGCCCCGGACGTGGTGGCCCGCCGCCAGAGCGCGGCCGAGGTGGCGGCCGACGCGGCCGCGGCCGGCATGGCCGGGGTGCTGATCAAGGAGCACTGCACCAGCACCGTGGGCCGGGCGGCCACCCTCAACGCCCTTTACCCCAATGGCCCCCGCGTCTACTCCGCCCTGGCCCTGAACCCGCCGGTGGGCGGGCTCAACCCGGTGGCGGTGGAGTCGTTCCTGCGCGCCGGCGGCCGGGTGGTCTACGCCCCCACCCATGGCGCGGCCAACCATATCCAGCGGTGGGGGGCGGGCAAGCCCCCCACCGCCTTCCCCCTGCCACCGAACTTCGCGGGCATCAGCCTGTTCGGCCCCACCGGCGAGCTGGTCCCGGAGCTGGACCCCATCCTGGAGATGATCGCCAAGGCCGACGCGGTGCTGGCCACCGGCCACGTCTCGCCCCAGGAGGGCCTGGGCCTGTTGCGGCGGGGTCGGGAGCTGGGCGTCAAGCGCCTGGTGGTGACCCACGCCTCGGAGTCGGTGACCGACATGGATCTAGCCCAACAGCGGGAAGCCGTGGCCCTGGGGGCCCTGGTGGAGCACTGCTTCTTCGCGGTGACGCCCCACAGCCCCGGCCGGCTGGAGCTGAGCGACATCGCCCGCCAGGCCAAGGAACTGGGGGTGGAGCACGTGATCCTCTCCAGCGACTTCGGCCAGGTGGGCAATCCACCGCCGGTGCTGGGCTTTGGCGCATACCTGGAAAAAATGCTGGCCGAGGGCCTGAGCCGGGAGGAAATCAGGGTGATGGTGCGCGACAACCCCGATCGCCTGCTGAACTGAACCCTTGGACACCAACCACCCAGGAGGCCCCATGCCGCCGGTCGCCGGAAGCCGCGTGATCATCATCGGAGGCGGTCTGGCCGGGATCACCGCCGCCCTGGCCGCCCTGGATTCCGGGGCCCAGGTCCTGCTCCTGGATCGGGGCGGTCTGGGGCTGGGCACCAACTCCGCCCTGGCCAACGGCGTCTTCGCCGCCCCCACCTCCCGCCACGATCCCCGGCAATATCAAGATGCCACCCTGGAGGTGGGCAAGCAGCTCAACCGGCCGGCCCTGGTGGCGGCCGCCGCCGCCCACGCGGCCGAGGCCTTCGCCTTCCTGCGCCCCCACGGTCTGGACCTGAGCGAGGAGGCCACCCACTACAGCTTCAACTCGCCCCGGCCCGACGTCTTCCGGGGGGCGGAGATGATGCGCGCCCTGGCGGCCTCCCTGCGCGGCCGGGCGGGCTTCACCTTCCGGGGCGGCTTCCAAGTCCGCGAGCTGTTGAAAACTGACGATCGGGTGGTGGGTGTGCGGGGCTGGGATCGTGACGGCCGTCTGCTGGAGTTGACCGCCGGGGCGGTGATCCTGGCCAGCGGCGGGGCGGCGGCGGTCTACGCCCGCAACGACAACCAGAAGTCGTCCCTGGGCCAGGGCTGGCTGCTGGCCGCCCGGGCCGGGCTGGCCCTGTGGGACCTGGAGTTCGTGCAGTTCTATCCCCTGGTGCTGGACCAGCCCGGCCTGCCCCGGGTGATGCTCTACCCGCCCTACCCCAAGCAGGCCCGCCTCCTGGACGCCCAGGGCCGCGACCTGGCCGTCGCCCAGGGAATGGCCGACCTGAACCAGGCCACCCAGATGCTGCGCGACGCCTTCGCCAGCCTGGTCCATCGCGCCGGCCAGTCCGGGCCCGTCTACCTCGACTACACCGCCGTGCCGGAAGATCTCTGGCCGCGCTATCCCATGGCCCTGCTGCGGACCTATCACCATGATTTCCGCCGCCAGCCGGTGCGGGTGGCCCCGGGGGCGCACTTCTGCATGGGTGGGCTGCGCATCGACGCCCAGGGCCGCGCCGACCTGCCGGGGCTCTTGGTCTGCGGCGAGGCGGCCTGGGGCCTGCACGGGGCCAACCGCCGGGGCGGCAACGCCCTGACCGAGTGCGTGGTCTTCGGGATGCTGGCCGGCCAGGAGGCGGCCAAAGAGGCCAGCTCATCCTTGATGGAAGGCGAGAGCCGGGAGCTGTCTCCCCGCCCCAACGCCGATCCCGCCCCCGGAGCCGAGTATCGCGCCCTGCTGGAGCGCCTGCGGGCCATCGCCTGGCAGCGGGCCGGGTTGGAGCGCGACGCGGACGGGATCGCGGCCGGCCTGGCCGAGGCCGAGGCCCTGGCCATGGACCTGACGGCCCTGACCCCGGCTGGCCCGGCCCAGGCCCGGCGGCGCGACGACCTCATGGCCGGGCTCTTGTTCCTGCGCGGGGTGCTCTTGGCCAGCCAGGCCCGGCGCGAGAGCCGGGGCGGGTTCCAGCGCGGCGACTATCCCGCGACCGGTGGGGCGGAATGGCTCAGGCACTCGCGCCTGGTGATGGAGCCGGATGGCGGGCTGAGCCTGTCCCAGGTTCCGGCGTCCGAGGTGGACCAGGTCTAGGCCTTGCTTCGCGAGGCCAGCCATGGTTGTTTCAGACGCAACCGGCACAAGCCCGGGCGGGGATAAACCCCGCCCCTACGAAATCACCAAGAAAATTCATCGCTTGTCGTAGGGCTGGGGTTTGTTCCCGCCCGCTTTATCTTTCGCCGATCGTGGAGCGCGGCCGGCGCCCGGCCTCCTGGCGATAGAAGGCCCTTGGCATGGCTTTTTGCACCAAGCCGCAAAAACGCATGCCAAGGGCCTTTCCGCCCCCGGAACGCCGCTCCGGGGGCGGAGCGTGGTTCAGGCCTATTTGGCCGCCGGCAGTCCCAGGAGCGCGCGGGCCTCGGCGCAGGTGGCCACCTCGCGCTGCATCTCGCGGGCGATGCGCACCGTGCGCTCCACGAACTGGGCGTTGCTCTCGGCCTTGACCCCGCGCGCCAGGTAGAGGTTGTCCTCGAAGCCCACCCGCACGTTGCCGCCCAACAGCATGGCGTGGGTGGTCAGGGGCAGTTGGTTGGCCCCGGTGCCCAGGGCCGACCAGCGGCAGCCCTGGGGCAGGCGGGCCTTGAGGGCCAGCAGGGCCTCCAGGTCGGCCGGCATGCCCCAGGGGATGCCCAGACAGAGCTGAAAGTAAGGTGGGTCGGCGATGAGGCCCTTGTCGATCAGGTCGATGGCCTGCAACACCTGGCCCACCTCGAAGACCTCCATCTCCGGCTTGACCCCGGCCGCCAGCATGCGCTGGGCCGCCTTCTCCACCCACGCGGCCTCGTTGATGAAGACCCGGCCGCGGAAGTTCATGCTGCCCACGTCCAGGGAGCAGAGGTCGGGCTTCAGCTCCAGGGGCATCAGGCGCTGCTCGCCCACGTCGTCGCCCTTGAGGTTGAAGCCGCTGGTGGTCAGGTTGACCAGCATATCGCTCTCGGCCCGGATGCGTTCCACCACCTCGCCGAACAGGTCGCGTCGGAAATCGGGCGCGCCGGTCTCGGGGTCGCGTACGTGCACGTGCACCACCGCCGCCCCCGCCCGCCAGCAGCGCAGGGCCTCGGCCGCGATCTCGGCCGGGGTGTGGGGCAGGTTGGGGTTCTGGGCCCGGCTGGGACCGGAGCCGGTGACCGCGGCGGTGATGATCAGTTTGTCCATGACTTCGCTCCTTGGGGATTAGCGGCCGGCCTGGTCCAGGATGGTTTCCACGCGCTCGGCCAGGGCCAGGCTGGCGGTGAGACCGGGGCTGTCAATGCCCAGCAGGTTCAGGCAGCGGGTCTCGCGGGGGCTGAATTCGATCACCCAATCCTGATGACCCACCAGCCGGGCCTGGATGCCCACCTGGTGGGGCTCCAAATCCTCGACCCGCAGACCGGGGAAGAAGGCCTGGACCTTGTCCAGGAAGTCGGACATGGGCCGATAGTCCCCGCCGAACTCATCCTTGTCCCGGGCCGGACGCTGCAAGGGGCAGACCGTCACCACCTGGCCGATCACGGTCTGGCCGTCGGGGCCGGTCTCCAGGGTGGGGGTGAGGTGGACGCCCACCGTGAAGTAAGTCCCCTGGGGGGTGACCAGCCGGTGGGGAGTGGGATAGATGTTCATGCCCACCAGGCCCAGTTCGGGGCGTTTGTGACGGTAGAACTTGACCGCCTCGCCCCGCACCGGATCGATCTGGTAGCTCGACTCCGGGTCCACCAGGCGGGCCACCTCGTCGCTGTAGAGCCCGCCGCAGTTGATCATCAGCCCGCACAGGAAGCTGTCGCTGGCTCCGTCGCGGTAGGTGATGGTCAGCTCCAGGCCCTCGGGGGTGGCCTTGACCCCGCTCAGGCTGGTCTGGGTCAGATAGGTGGCCCCGGCGTTGCTGCCCTGGGCGTAGAGGCGATGGACATAGGCCGCGGCGTCGATGATGCCGCTGCTGGGCAGGTGCAGGGCCTCCACCGCCCTGACCTGGGGTTCCATCGCCCGTGCCGCCGCGCCGGAGACGATGGCGGCCGGCACCCGGTTGACCAGGGCGCGCTGGCGGTACAGCTCCAGGATGGGGCGCTCCTGGTTCTCCACCGCCACCACCAGCTTGCCGCAGCGGTGGTGGGGCACCCCGTGCCGGGCGCAGAAATCATAGAGCAACTCCACGCCCCGGGCGCAGAGTTCGGCCTTCAGCGGCCTGGTTTCGGGGTCGTAATAGAGCCCGGCGTGGATCACCCCGGAGTTGCGGGTGGACTGGTTCTCGCCCTGGCTGACGCCGGAGTTCTTCTCCAGCACGAAGACCTCGCGACCCTGGCGGGCCAGGTTCATGGCCACGGCGCAGCCCACCGCGCCCGCTCCCACCACGCAAACCGGCGCCCGTTCACTCATGCTGATGTCATCTCCCGTTGCTGGGGGCAGACCACAAGTCGGGCGTTAGATTCCGCACAACGGAACCAAGGCCCGGGATATGTGCGAATACGGTTGACACGCGAGCGATAGCTATATTATAAAACTTTTAATCAAATTTCATATAAATTCGCATCGGCAATAATCACCTTTTGGCAACGACTCAGCGGACGGGCCACCCCGCATCCCGCGGACAAGCAACGAGGGAAGCATGAAAGGCGCTGGCACCCTGCCCGACAAGGCCTACGCCCAGCTCAAACACATGTTCCTTTCCGACCAACTGGTCAGTGGGCAAAAGCTGCGTTACCAGGACCTGGCCAAGCGCCTGGGCATGAGCCAGACCCCGGTGATCATGGCCCTGGTCCGCCTGGAGGACGAGGGCCTGGTCCAGTCCGAGGCCAACAAGGGCTATTTCGTGCCCGAGCTGGACCTGGAGGAGGCCCGGGAGCTTTACGAGGTCCGCCTGCTGCTGGAGGTCTTCCTGGTGCCCAAGGTGGTGGACAACCTCACCGACCAGAGCCTGGCCGAGTTGGAGGCCCTACGCCAGTCCCACCGCCAGGTGCGGGGCCAAGTCTACCAGCGTGAACGCCTGTGGCGCGACGCCCAGCTGCACGTGGCCCTGGCCTCCCTGAGCGGCAACCAGGTGGTGACCCGCATCCTGCGCCAGGTTTTCGACCTGCTCTATCTGCGCTACCGACCCGAGATCCTCTCTCCCGGCCGCCTTGAAGAGGCCGAGGCCGAGCACGCCGCCTTGTTCGAGGCGTTGCGCGACCGCGACGCCCTGGCCGCGGCCGAGCTGCTGCGCCAGCACGTGGAGCGCGGCCAGTGGCACATCTTGAACGGTCTGCGCCAGCAGGTGGAGGCCCGCGAGGCCATGATGCAAAGCATGGGCACCGACCTGGCCCTGGCCGCCGCCGGCGTGGGCCCGGCCGCGACCCCAACCCGCAGGCGAAGAAGCGCGAAGGCTTCCGTCAGATAGTGACCATACCTGCAACGGAGGGAAGACGATGAAAAAGTTTTGGGTGATGGGCCTGCTGGCCGCCCTGATGCTGGCCTTGGCGGCCCCGGGGGCCATGGCCGCGGAGCAGAAATTCTTGCGCATGTTCAGCGGCCCCGAAGGCGGCTCCTGGTATCCCCTGGGCGCGGCCATGATGTCGGTGCTGGAGAAGAAAATCCCCGGCATCAGCACCAGCAACGGCCCCGGCGGCGGCGTGGGCAACTGCAAGGCCGTGCACGCCAAGCGCGCCGACCTGGGCTGGACCTACACCCACACCTCCTACGCCGCCATTCAGGGCCTGCACCCCTTTGACAAGAAATACGACAACGTCCGTCACCTGATGTCGCTCTACCCCGGCGTGTTCCAGATGGCGGTGCCCCGCAACAGCGACATCAAGAGCCCGGCCGACATGGCCAACAAGCGCATCGTGCCCGGCGTCACCGGCTTCACCGGCACCATCATCGCCGAGCAGGTGTTGCAGGCCTATGACCTGACCTTCGACAAGATCAAGCAGAACGGCGGCACCGTGACCTTCGTGGGCTACGCCGACAGCGCCGCCCTGCTCAAGGACGGCCACAGCGACGTCTACATGGCCGTCACCAGCCTGCCCCAGGCCACTATCCTGGACCTGAACTTCCAGCCTGGCATCCGCATGGTGGGCCTGGACGACGCCCACATGAAGAAGCTGTTGGAGATCGAGCCCGGCCTGATGCCCTACACCATTCCCCCCAACACCTACGACGGCAACCCCGAGCCGGTGCTGACCCCGGCCACCGTGACCCAGATCATCATCCACAAGGACGTGCCCGACGAGATGGCCTACCAGATCGTCAAGACCCTGTATGATTCCTGGCCCGAGCTGGCCCAGGTGAAGAAGAAGGACATCGAGGACAGCAAGCCCGAGAACGCCCTGCTGGGCAACCGCATCGCGGTCCATCCCGGCGCGTTGAAGTACTACAAGGAAAAGGGCTACGCCAAGTAGCCAACATCATGGGGTCCGGCCGGCGACGGCCGGGCCTCTTTTCGATCAGCGCCTGCTGCGAAATCCAACCGAGAATCCGCCCCTGGCGCGGAGATGGCAATTGTGTCCGACGAAAGCGTGATCCAATACCAGGAAGGACAGAAACCGTCGATCCTGGAATGGCTGTTGGCCCAACCCAAGAGCATCTTCCGCTATCCGGTGGAGCTCACGGTCTGCGTCCTCTCCATCGCGCTCAGCATATTCCACCTTTACGTGGCCTATGCCGGCTCGCTGGAGGCCCACTCCTTCCGCTCCACCCACCTGGCCTTCATCCTGGTGCTGTGCTTCCTGCTCAAGCCGCTGGGCCGGGCCAAGTGGACCGATCCCAAAAACTGGTGGTTCGGGGTGGACCTGATCCTGATCGCCTTGGTGGTCATCATCCAGATCTACGTGATCTGGGACATCGAGGCGTTCATCATGCGGCAGGGCGACCTCAACGACTGGGACTACTGGTTCGGCACCATCACCATCATCCTGCTCCTGGAGGCCACCCGGCGCTCGGTGGGCTGGGCCATGGTGATCATCGCCGGCTTCTTCATGCTGCACACCTCCTTCAGCGACTGGTTCCCCGGACCCTTGCATGGGCCGCCCTCGGATTGGTTCACCATCCTCGACTACCAGTTCATGGCCGAAAACGGCATCTACGGCATCCCGTTGATGACCATGGCCACCTACATTTTCCTGTTCATCCTCTTCGGGGCCATCCTGGTCCGCTCCGGCGCCGGCCGCTTCTTCATCAACGTGGCGGTGGCGCTCACCGGCAGCCGGGTGGGCGGGCCGGCCAAGGCGGCGGTGGTCAGCTCCTGCCTCATGGCCTCGGTCTCCGGCTCGGCGGTGGCCAACGTGGTCACCACCGGCACCTTCACCATCCCGCTGATGAAGCGCATCGGTTACCGGCCGGCCTTCGCCGGCGCGGTGGAGGCCTGCGCCAGCAGCGGCGGGCAGATCATGCCCCCGGTCATGGGCGCGGCGGCCTTCATCATCGCCGAGTTCATGAACGTGCCCTACCTCAAGGTGGCGTTGGCCTCGCTGTTCCCGGCCCTGATGTATTTCTTCACCATCTACGTGATGGTGCACTTCGAGGCCCGCAAGACCGGCATGAGCCGCCTTAGCCGCGAGGAATTGCCCGATCTGAAGAAGGAAATCAAGCGCGGCGGCCACCTCTTCCTGGCCATCCTGCTCATCGTGGGGTTGATGATCTGGGGCTACACCCCGATGTTCGCCGCCTTCTGGGCCATCATCGCCACCATCCTGCTCTCCTTCCTGCGCAAGGGGACCCGGATGACGGCGGTCCAGCTCCTGTCGGCCTTCGAGGAAGGCGCCCGCGAGGCGGTGAGCGTGTCGGTGGCCTGCGCCACCGCCGGCATCGTCATCGGCTGCGTCTTCGTCTCCGGCCTGGGGCTCAAGCTCACCACCATCCTGGTGGCCATCGCCGGCAACCAGCTGTGGGGCGTGCTGGTCCTGACCGCCTTCGTGTCCATGATCCTGGGCATGGGGCTGACCACCACCGCGGTCTACATCACCCTGGCGGCCCTGGTCATCCCGGCCATCATCAACATGGGCGTGGACCCCATGGCGGCCAACCTGTTCGCATTCTATTTCGGCCTGGTGTCGGCCATCACCCCGCCGGTGGCCCTGGCCTCCTTCGCCGCCGCCGGCGTCGCCGGGGCCAACCCCATGACCACGGGTTGGATCTCCATGCGTCTGGGCATCAGCAAGTACATCCTGCCCTTCGTCTTCGTCTACAACCCGGGCATGCTCTTCGTGGGTGACTGGCTCAACATCGTCGTGAGCATCACCAGCGGCTTCGGCGGCCTCTACGCCCTGACCATCTTCACCGAGGGCTGGATCATGGAAAAGGCCGGTTGGCCCACCCGCATCCTGGCCGCGGCCGCCAGTCCGCTGCTGTTCCATCCCAACCTCTGGACCGATGTCGTGGGCTGGCTGTTCCTGGGCGCGGTGGTCACTCCGCATGTGATCAAGGTGCGGCGCATGAGAAGGGAGGCCTTGGCATGAACCGGAACCTTTTGGGCTGGCTGTTGATCGTGGCCACCATGGGGCTGTTGGTGGTGCTCAAGGAGCTTCACCTGGGAGTCATCAACTTCAAGCTGTTCGTGCTGATCCTGATCCTGTGGTCCCTGGGCCTGGTGGTCTTTTGCAAGGCCATGACCGGCAAGGGCGGCGGCGGCCACTAGCCCCCCTGCACCCGACCCAAACCAAACCGACGCCGGGGGCCATCCCCGGCGTCGGCTTTTGGCGCGCGTCCGGCGGCGGGCGCGGCCGCGCTAACCCCGGCGGTAAATTTCGGCCTTGTGCTGGAGGTCGGCCAGTTGGCCGGCCACCATCGCCTTCTCCGCCGGCTTAAGCTCGCGGATCACCTTGGCCGGCGCGCCCAGCACCAGCACCCCGGCCGGCACCTCCATGCGCGGCGGCACCACCGCGCCCGCCCCCACCAGGGAGCCCTCGCCCACCACCGCGCCGTCCAGCACGATGGCCCCGATGCCGACCAAGGCCCCGCTCTTGATGGTCGCGCCGTGCACGCAGGCCTGGTGGCTGACCAGGGCGCCGGGTTCGATCACCACCGGATGGCCGGTGGGGGCCTCGATCAGGGCCAGGTCGAGCACCGCGCTGCCCTCGCCAATCGTGATGGCCTCGTCGTCGGCGCGCAGCACCGCCCCAGGCCAGATGGTGACCTTACCCGCCAAGCTGACCCGACCGATGATCCGGGCGGCGACATCCACCCAAGCCTGGGGATCGATCCGGGGATGATGTCCGTCAAAGGCGGTTACGAGTTCGGCGGCGGCGGGTTGGTCGGCCATGTTCTCACTCCTTGTCTTGGGCTCGGTCCGGCCCCAGGTCGGGTTTGGTTCCCCACCCGCGCAGGGCCTGACTGTCGGGCACGAAATAGTACAACAGCGCCCCCAGGCCCATGCCCAGGGCGCCCCAATGCCAGATCACGTCGAAGGAACGCTCCGCCCCCATGGCCCCGCTGGCCTCCAGCGACCAGCCCAGGACCTGGCCCATCAGGCCCGGCCCCAGCATGGTGGCCAGGTTGAGGGCGGTCATGGCCTGGGCCGCCTGGCCGGCCGGGGCCAGCTCCTTGACGTGGGCCATGGCCAACTGGCCCGGGGCGCAGAGCAGACCCAGGCCCAGGAAGGTGGCGTAGGCCAGCCACAACGGCGGGCTGTCGCTCCACAGCGCCACCGACCAGGTCAGGGCCAGCATCAACAGGTTGCCGGGCCAGGCCACCCACTTGCGGGTCTTGAGCCAACGGTCGCTCAGGCGGCCGCAGAAGGGCAGGCCCAGCATGTAGCCCACCCCCAGCATGGCGATGACGTTGCCGGCGGTGACCTGGTCCAGGCCCAGGCCTTGGATCAAAAACGGCCCGGCCCAGGTGCCTTGCACCGCGGCGAAAAAGCCGTAACGCCCGAAGTTGGCCGCGGCCAGGCCCCAGAAGTTGTAGGTGGTCATCAGGCGCAAGAGCCCGCCCAGGGAGTTGCGGGCCGGCGGGCGCGGCGCCTGGCCGGGGGGGTGGTCGCGGGCCACCAGGAAGAACACCCCCCCCACCAGGGCCTGGACCCCGGCGATGCAGAGGAACGCCCCCCGCCAGCCCAGGGCCTGGGCCAGCAGGGCCAGGGGGGTGGCGGCCAAGAGGTTGCCGGCGGTGCCCAGCGAGACCAGGATGCCGGAGACGAAGCCGAAGCGGTTGATGGGGAACCAAGCGGCCAGCAGGGCGAAGACGCCCATCAAGGCCCCGCTCATGCCCAGCCCCAGCAGCACCCGGGCCAGGAGGGCCTGGTGGTAGTCCTGGGCCAGGCCGAAGAGGGCCGCGCCGGCCACTCCGAGCATGCCCAGGCAGGTCAGGGTGGCCCGGGGACCCACCCGGTCCAGGGCCAGGGCCAGGGGGAACTGGCTCAGGGCGAAGGCGTAATAAAAGACCGCTCCCAGGGCGCCCATCTGCGCGGCGTCGAGCTCGAGGTCGCGCATGAGGTCGGGGGCGATGACCGCGGTGGAGACGCGGTAGAACATGGAGAGAAAAAAGCCCAGGCAGCCGGAGACGAAGATGCCCCAGCGGCGGCGGCTCCCGGGCGCGGGATCATGGGCCGGGTCGGGATTGAGCATGCTGCTTCATGAGCGGGGGAGCCGTGCCGGAGTCATGTCGGGGGCTCCCCCGCCTTCCTGGCCGATGGTGTGTAGCCACGCGGCAGCTACCGCAAGACCCATTCTACTCCGTGGAGTTGAACTTTGCAGGACGTTTGGCGAAGAAGGCCTCCATGCCCTCGGCCTTTTCCGGTCCGGCGAAGCAGGCGGTCTCGGCCAGGGCCTCGAAGGCCAGGCCGGTGGTCAGGCCCACCTCCTGGGCCATGCGGGTGGCGCGCTTGGCCATCATCAGGCTGAAGGCCCCCCGGCCGGCGATCTTGTGGGCCAGCTCCATGGTCCGGGCCCGGAGCTCCTCGGCGGGATGAACCCGGTTGACCAGGCCGATGGCCAGGGCCTCGTTGGCGTCGATGATGTCGCCGGTGAAGATCAGCTCGCGGGCCTTGCCCACCCCCACCAGGCGGGTCAGGCGCTGGGTGGCCCCGGAGCCGGGGATGATGCCCAGGTTGATCTCGGGCTGGCCAAAGCGCGCCCCGACGGCGGCGACGCGCAGGTCGCAGGCCAGGGCGATCTCGCAGCCGCCGCCCAGGCAGAGGCCGTTGATCATGGCGATGACCGGCTTGTCCAGCTCCTCGAAGCGGGTGTAGAGGCGCTGGGCCAGGGTGTCCAGGAAGCGATAGGCCTCCAGGGGATTCATGCGGCCGAACTCGTTGAGGTCGCTGCCGGCGATGAAGGCCTTGTCTCCCGCTCCGGTGATGACCAGCACCCCCACCGAGTCGTCGGCGGCCACCCGCTCCTGCACGTCCTTGATCTCCAGGCGGGTGGCCTTGTCCAGGGCGTTGCGCTTCTCGGGCCGGTTGATGGTGAGGATGGCCACCCGGCCGTCCTGCTCGTATTTAATGTACTGGTAGCTCATGCCGTTGCCCCCATATGCTTCTTTGGGAGGGGGTGCGGGGAAACCCTTTTTGGCACAAGAAAGGGTTTCCCCGCTCTCATTTCCCCCGCTCCCTACGCTCTCTCGAACACGGCGGCGATGCCTTGGCCGCCGCCGCCGCAGATGGTGATGAGTCCGTAGCGGGCCTGTTGGCGCTGCATCTGGTGGACCAGGGTGGTCAGCCGCATGGCGCCGGTGGCCCCGATGGGATGGCCCAGGCTGATGCCGGAGCCATTGACGTTGATCTTGCGATCGTAGTCATCCGGGGCGATGCCCATCAGCTTGGCGTCGGCCAGCATCTGGACGGCGAAGGCCTCCTGGATCTCGAAGAGGTCGATGTCGCCGATGGTCAGGCCGGCCTTGCCCAGGGCCTGGTTGACCGAGGCCGGGACCGCCGGGTAGGTCAGGGTGGGGTCGCAGGCGGCGTGGCCAGCGGAGACGAAGCGAGCCAGGGGGGTCTTGCCCAGGGCCTTGGCCTGGCTTTCGGCCATCAGGACCAGGAAGGAGGCCCCGTCGTTCTCGCTGCTGGAATTGCCGGCGGTGCAGACGCCGTCCTTGTAGACCGGCTTCAGGGCGGCCAGCTTCTCCAGGGTGGTCTCGGGGCGGGGAGTCTCGTCCCGGTCCAGGCTGGCGGGCTGGCCCTTCTTGGCCGCGGGCAGGGGCACCGGCACCACCTCCTGGGCGAAGATGCCGCTTTCCCAGGCGGCCACGGCCTTGGCGTGGGAGCGCACCGACCACTGGTCGGCGGCCTGGCGGGTGACGCCCTCGGCCTTGGCCGCGTTCTCGGCCCAACTCATCATGGAGTTGAGCTCGCCATAGCGGCCGATGGGCTGGCTCATGGGCCGGGCGCGCTGGATGCGGTCATGGAAGGGAATCCCCCACATGCCCATGGCCCCGTGGCCATTGGGCATGAAGCCCCATTTGGGGTCCACCCGGCCGCCCAGGCCCCATTTGATGTCGCCGGGCAGGTAGAGCTCGGCCTGGCTCATGGAATCCAGGCCGCCGGCCACCACGATCTCGGCGTTGCCGGTCTGGATCTTCATCACGCCGTAGAGGATGGCGTCCAGGCCGGAGCAGCAGCGGCGGTCCATGGTGATGCCGGGCACGTGGTCCGGCCAGCCGGCGGCCAGCAGGGCGAAGCGGGCGGCGTTGGCGCACTCGCCGTTCTGGTAAGCCTGGCCGGCGGCGACCTCCTGCACACTGGCCGGGTCGATTCCGGCGCGCTCCACCGCGCCGTTCAGGGCCACCGCGCCCAACTCTCCGACGTGAACATTCCTGAGCGAGCCGCCGTAGCGGCCGATGGGGGTGCGGCAGGCGCTGACGATGACCACGGGTTCCATGACTTCCTCCCGGACGCCGCTCTTGCGGCGCTAGTTGTTCATGCCGAGCTTGTTGCCCTGTTCGTCATAGAGGTACCAGCCCTTGCCGACCTTCTTGCCCACGTGGCCGGCGGCGATCTTGCGGCGTAGGATGGCGGGCGGGAACCAGCGCGGGTCCTTGGTCTCCTCGTAGATGGCCAACAGCGCGCCGTGGGTGACCTCCAGGCCCACCATGTCGCCGGTCTCGAAGACGCCCATCTTGCGGCCCGAGGCCAGGCGCAGGCCCTTGTCCACGTCCTCCACCGTGGCCACCCCCATCTCCACCAGGCGCATGGCTTCGAGCGTGGCCGGGAAGTTGATGCGGTTGATCAGGAAGCCG